>Ga0316204_10000008_pt1 | contig 1104732 bp, 804 predicted proteins | sample 6monrhotite_MG_2_FD_205661 | JGI IMG/M metagenome (GOLD analysis project Ga0316204, IMG submission 205661) | Microbial mat bacterial communities from mineral coupon in-situ incubated in ocean water Damariscotta River, Maine, United States -... | ecosystem: Environmental > Aquatic > Marine >...
CCAATCGGTGAAGGCGTCTGAAACCTGGTCAATATTTACTTTCATGCTCCGCTCCTGGTGTTGGTTAAGGAGCTACTATTAAATCAGGATGATTATTTTAATGTCAGGGGGACTGCCGTAAGGTCACAATCATTCAGAGAATAAAAATACTCTTATCAATCTAGCAAACGATATTGATTCATTAGATAAAAAACTGACTTATGGAATGCTCTTGGTTGGTGGGATAGCCGCGATTGCAAACCCATTGTTGGGTGCTGGTATCGCAGCAAAAGCGCTTCTACCGGGTGCGACTAGCTTGTTATCCAAATATGGAATTAGGCCTGCAGGTGAGAAGTTGAGTAAATCGCAATTAGAAAAAAAAATACAACAAGCCAAAGATAGTGTGCAAAATGATTTTGAAAGTGCTTCGACGATACAAGTGGTTAACCCCATTTTACAGGAGCTAGAACTTGCATTAAAAACCACCGAAAAGGAACATGATCCAATTATTGATTTTAATCTTGCTTCTGGCAGTATCGACGCGTTAGATGGCGAGCGTTGGCGTGAATTGACGGAAACAGCACTTTATCATATTTATGCTGAAGTGGTTGAGACACCTGAAAAACACAAAAATGCTTGTTTAGGACCTGAAGACATAAGATGGTTAAATCTAATTTTCAGTGAAAGCAAAGCTAACAAAAGTAATCAACATTGACAATTTTAAGCTATGTTTCGTTCGTTACAGTCGTTTTATACATACAAACCAAACTTAAAATTACACATTATTGTTGGCCTTAAAGTGGTAAGAGCATGGAATAGATAAATAAACATTTAGATAAAAACAATACCCCCCAAGACCTAATTGGGAAAACATCTAGATACATGTAGAAGCACTCCCCAAGGACGAGGAACACCTTATTTTAGTAGTAAAATCGTATATTCCATTAGCAAAACAGATTATAGTACGAATGGTAGTGCTAATGTTAATACTGACTCAACGTCATATGCAATCAATGCGCTATTAGGTGTTGAATATGTCATTAATTCTAGTATTTCACTATCAGCCGAATACTCAGTCAACGAATGGGAGCCGCACAGAGATATCGGGTTACAATGCTACTCTGGATTCTAGTAAATTGATGGTCCTATTCTATTTTTAGAAGGTGGCTTGTGAATTAGGTACTAACAAGAACACCCAAAAGCGCCGTTTTTTTGTTACTCGCTACCGCTCGATTATCACCGATAAAGCTGCCATTAACGGCCACAGTTTATGTGGGTGTTGGAGTCAAGGACCGGTAGCAACGTTATCGCCGCACAGCCGTTGTTATATTCTTAAATAATAAAGAGGATATTCATGATAGATGAATCTTTTAGAGCGCGATGTTTCGTTATACAACCTTTCGGGCACAAGTCTACCGACAACAAGGATGCTCCGACAGTGGATAACGATAAAGTTTTTGAGACGTTAAAAACACTCGAGCATATCCAACCTAATCTCAGGCTCGAAGTGTACCGAGGGGATACTCAAGAAGTCAAAAGAGAAAATCTTCATTCACATGTTTCTGACTGTATAAAAACGTCTCATTTTTGTATCGCAGATTTAACAGGGCAAAATCCTAATGTGTTATATGAGACTGGCGTTGCTCGTGGGTATGGTCGAAAAGTAATAATAATCTGTCAGGACAAAAGGGATATCCCCAGCGATCTTGAAGGCTCCGTTTTTGTTGAATATACTATGGGTAGCTTGGGATATTTGCCATCGGATATTCAGCAACACTTTGGTAGAGCACAGGAGTTTATCGAAGAGTTTAAGGAGCACGGCGAGCTAGGTAGCGTAAAATATATGCCGGATAGAAAAGAAGGCCTTATTAAGTCAAAAATAGCTAAAGCCAAAAATAGAATTGACATATTGCAAACGAATCTTTGTGTGTTGGATAAAGGATTCAAGGGTGACATAAAAAATTCATTAGATAAAACAGAGAGCCTTAAAGTAAGGATTCTTACTCTCGACCCTCAAAGTACCTTTGTAAACCATAGAGCGCAGCAATTAGACCTTGATGTTAAAGATTTTCGTCAAGAACTTGAAAATGCATTGGATAATGTAAAAACGTATTTTTCAAGCTACGGTGATCGAGTTCGAATAAGGATATATGATGATTTTCCAGTTCAGATTACGTTTGGTTTTGATCAAGAAATAATTTCATGTGTTGTTTCATCCACTGGAAAGAGCAGAGATAACTGTGCCTTTATTGTGCCAGAAAATATGCCGGGAGCACATGGTAGTTTCTCGGAGCACTTTGGTCGTCTTTGGTCGTTAAAAAGTAAAGGGGTTTAACGAAGCGCCAACGCCTGATATTTCCCGGGTTTTTTTTATTGCATTCGTTTCATTGGTTCTAATACTAAAAGTCGCCACTCCAAAGTACAGCTTAATGGCTGCTGTTAAGCGTTCATCTTTGCTAGGCTAACGCAATTGGAAAGAGAGATCCACGAATAACGGTTCAGCCAACGCCACCGTTATAGCTGGATAAAATTAAAGGCACTGTTAACGTTCAGTGGAATAACATCATTGCGGATTTGGAAACGTTCGCACATCATCGTTGACGGGTACTGTGTGGGAGCGTAGCGTAACTAGCGGTTCTACCGCGATGGTGCAAATCGAGATAGTAACGGTATTATGAGTGATCTGGAAAAAATTGGGTATAGCGACTGGTTTAAGAGCCGAGTGGACGAAGAAATAAGTGACGTTCATGGTGTCGCACGGATAGTGGCTGTTCATAAAGAGAGCTATATAGTGACAAAAGGTGGGGCAAATGTATTTGCTGAGTTGTCAGGAAACCTGCTTTACCGTAGTGAGTCTGCTATGGAGCTTCCCACTACGGGTGACTGGGTGTATGCGGACTTTTACGACGATGATGCCCATGCGATTATATATGGTGTTTTCCCAAGAAAGACGCTTCTAAAGAGAAAGACAGCTGGAAAAGCCGTTGATTTTCAGTTGATAGCGGCAAATATAGATGTTGCTTTCATTATTCAATCATTGAATGATAACTTTAGCTTACGAAGATTGGAACGCTATTTAGTTATGATCAATGAAAGTGGCATTGAACCTGTTATTTTACTGAGTAAGTGTGACCTTATACCCAACGAAGAGATTAACGAAATTAAGGAAAAAGTCTTAAGTATCGCTCCTCACACTACCGTGGTGGAGTTTAGCAATGTGAGCCATGAGAATGTTAGCGTAATTGCTAATTCTTTAAAAAGTGGTTTTTCATATTGCTTGTTAGGCTCATCTGGTGTTGGTAAAACCACCTTGCTCAACAGCTTATTGGGTAGTGATAAATTTGAAACCCAGTCCGTTAGTAAAATACAAAGCAAAGGGCGGCATACTACAACAAGTCGTCAATTAATTCGGCTTGAAAGTGGCGCAATGATAATTGATACGCCAGGAATGAGGGAACTCGGTAGCTTATCCGTAAGTGATGGCTTAGAGGAGACGTTCGCAGAAATACTAGCGCTGTCTCAACGTTGCAAATTTGGTAACTGTTCCCATACAAATGAAAAAGGCTGTGCGATCGCGGCGGCTATAAAGACCGGTGATTTGTCAGAACAACGATACCAAAATTACCTGAAGATGAAGAAAGAATCAGAATTTAATCAAATGTCTTATTTAGAAAAGAAAAATAAGGATAGAAATTTTGGGAAAATGATTAAATCAACGATGAATAATAAACACGGAAAGAGGTAAAAGTATCGTGATTTTGGTTTCCATCGACACACCCCAAGTACGATGGGTTCAGTGACGTCCTTGGCGTTTAAACATCTCTAACGCCTTGGCATGGCAGGTAGTGTTTCATTTTTAACATATAGTAGCTCAAACCTGTGCTGTTAGTTTAGATTTGAGCTACTATATGTTGTCATTATTCTGTTGTCATTATTTTTTGTCATTGTCTTCCTCTTGCGATGTCGGGAGCAATATCGAGGCGATTACCGCTGTGAAACGCAAGGCTTTACCATGAACGGTTATGGTGTTATTCGCTAGTGCTATAGAGATAATCCAGGTTCTTGATTAAAGCGCCGCTTGCACTTTTTTCCACGTCGAGACGGAGTATGCCCTTATAGGCGGCTATCCGGCTATCGCCTTTCTCGCGTATTTTTATGTGGAAAACTGCCTCGCCACGCATAATATTGTTGCTTTCTGACCAGTTTGTTTTGCGTAGCTGCATACGGCGCATGTCAGTGATGTTGAATAAGCGTTGATAGTCGTTCTCAATTTCAGCGCGAGTGGCCGCTGTTTTACTTTTGAAATCGTTTGAAAACATGCTAACGAGCTGTATGATGTTTCCATTTTCATACGCGTGGGTTAATGTTGACAGTAATGCATCGAGCTCCCTTGTAGGAATGGCGGGGGGGGCCTGGTTGTCGGGTTCCATGGCGTGTTGTACGCTGCCTGGTTGAGCCTTTGTCTGCAGCGTCTGCACTCGTACCGCTATTGTTGGTTGATCTTTGTTAGGTTGAGCATTGGTGGATTGCGAATACTCGCTCACAGGTGAACCTTGTAGCACTTTAGGTGATGCTTGTGGTTCGATTACCGTGTGCTCAATGACGGCGTTTTGCAATTGTAGGGGTTGTTCGGATTTCTTTGGCGTAGCCGTCGGGGTATTGGTCGTCACTTTTTCCGGCTTAGGCACGGCTGTTAACGTCGAGTACGGCAATGTGTCGAGTTTGTTTGACGATGGCTTAGGTTGTACCTTGTCTTTTATTATCTGCTTGCTTTTATCGACGGGTAGCGATGGGGCGGCAGACACAGTTGCTGTGTTATTAGCCAATGGCTGTGTTGAATGCTGTGTGCTGTCACGGTTAATGTTGTTATTGGCGATTATTGGCGTCTCTCTAAAGGTTTCGTTGTTAGCAGTAAGTTGTAATTTTTCGCCTACTAACGCGAATGGGGGCGAGATATCGCCTTCCGAGTCGGCGTTCGCCTGGCTCGTTATAGTTTGAATCGTTGCTTGAGCGGTTGTTTGTGTTTTTGTCAGAAGCGTAGGCGCCGGCGCGATAAAAAACTCAGGTGTTTCCTGGCGGGAAGATGCCTGTTCGTGGCTATTCGCTTCAGTGGGGGCTACTTTAACGCGGATGTCTGCCGTTTCGTACTGGTCTTCGGGTAATTTAGCGGAAAGTCCAGCGGGCGACAATAATGATTGCGTTTTTTTCTGATATTTATCCGTATAACCCAGGTTCAGTACGACGAAGACTAGCAGCAGTGGGATACCCCAAAACAGAGCTTGTTTTAAGGTTTGGTTATCGAGGTAGCGCCACCGTTTACTGGCTACAGACTGTACGTTTTTTGGTAATCGGTTATCACGCTGCGCACAATATTGTTGCTCAGTTTGAGTACTATTGTTGGCCGTTGGCTGGTTTGCGAGTTGTTTTTCATACATTGCCGCAAAACTGCGTAATTCTTTATCCATAAAACCGCTGCCCCTTTGTTGTTCTGTATGCTGATGCCGGCTCACGGTATTGTCAATGTATTTTTGGTTTTTTTTTCCAAGGGCCGCGAGTGGTGGCATGTCCGTCTGATTAGAGGAGACGGCTTCGGGCATTGATGGGGAAAAGTCCTTAACAAGAGCGTTAATAGGGGGCCTGGTATCAACAAGGGTGATTGTGCTCTTGCTATTTCCGGGGTTCATTTTGCGGTGTGATACGTCGGTTTCCAAAATATGGCGGGTTTGAATACTAGTTTCATGGTTTTTTATAGGGTCATTGTTGCTTTTGTGTTTGATTTGCCCTAACGCTACGCTAGCGTCGAGGGGCGGTAACAAATTCTTCTCCTGTGTAAGCGCTTGGCGGACGTTGGGGAAACGCACGATGGATTTATGAGTCATCACCGGATTGGGATAGTCTGATTCGATAATCGTTTCATCTTGTAATTCGCGGATAATACTCCACACCAGCTGGGCGTCGATGGTATGTAATTCGTCTATATCAGCCTGCAATAAAATTCGTTGGCAGATTAAATTGATTTTTCGAGGTATTCCTTCAGAAAACGTATGGATTAATTGATAAGCTGAGGCATTGACCATAGGGTCCCCATGCCAATGGGAGAGTTGCAGGCGGTGTTCAATATAGTGCTGCGTCTCCAGCAGGTTCAGTGGCTCCAAATGGGTCGTAGCAATTACTCGTTGTTTGAGATGGACCAGTGCCGGGTTATTGATATGATGAATTAAGGTTTCCTGTCCCAGCAAGATACATTGTAATAAAGGCAATCCGTTTTGTTGAAAGTTAGTCAATAGGGATAGTTCATTTAATGCCGATGTTAACAGGTTGTGTGCTTCGTCGATAACCAATAAAACTTGTTTTTCCAGCTTAGCCTGAGCAATAAGAAAGGACTCTAAATGTTTTAATAGCGTTGCCTTATTACAGTGTTCAAAGGGTAAATGAAACGCTGCGTTGATGAGTAACAAAAAATCATAGGCTGCGACATGGGGACTGACGAGTGTTGTGTAGGTGAAATGGGAGGCTGGCAGTTTACTTAAAAAATTTAGCATTAACGCCGTTTTACCTGTCCCTGGTGGGCCGGTAATGATGACTAGGCCTTCTTGTTGTTGAGTGACGAAGTTAAGATAGGCGATTGCGCGTTTGTGAGACTGACTGACGAAAAAAAACCCTGGATCAGGCGTAAGCCGAAACGGTGCGGGGTGTAGGTTGTAATGCAATTGATACATCCTAGTACATCTTTTTTTAGCTGTTTGTAGCGATACGTTTCGCAGCTATCGGTCATTGGATAGATAACTGCATCCCTAAATATCCACTTCCTACATTGATCATAACGAATGGAAATACAATGTCTATTAGTATAAATACCACGCGCGACGACGCTGTATAGGCTCTGTTCAATCGTGGATTTGCTCTGGGGTCAGCGGCAGGTACGTTATGGGGCGGGACAGGTTTATTTGCGCGTGTTAAACAATGGGCGCGGTGTTGATTCCTGCACGGTGACATTTTGGTGCTGTGTTAATAATTGAATAAGTTCTGAAGGTTTGGCTATGCCGTATCCCTGGGCATAATCCACTCCAATTTCGGCAATTTTTTGTAATATTAGGTCATTTTCAACAAATTCAGCGATTGTTTTCATTCCAAACACTCGCCCTATGCCGTGTATTGATTTTAGTAAGGCCTCGTTGATTGGGTTCTCTAAAATATCACGAACAAATACGCCATCTATTTTTAAATAATCGACAGGTAAATTCTTTAGGTATGCAAAGGAGGAAAAACCACTGCCAAAGTCATCAAGCGCAAATTTACACCCAATTGCCTTGAGTTCGCCAATTAACATTTGCGCATTGGTCAGCTCGGAAATAGCTGTTGTTTCAGTGATTTCAAAACAAATATGGGTGGGGTTAACGCCAAATAGCCGCAGCTGTTGTGCAATAAAGGGAAGTAGCTCGGTATCACTCATTGATGGGCCAGAAAGGTTAATTGATAATGCTCGGTTTCCTGTATTGGCAGTCTGGGTGTCTACGATGGATTTAAATGAATTTTTGATTACCCAACGATCGACTTTCGTCATCAGGTTATAACGTTCGGCGACGGGAATAAAATCGCCAGGCATAATGATCTTGCCTGCATCATCTCGCATACGAATCAACACTTCAAAATGCTGCCAAGCGGTCGGCTTCGATACGGCAGCAACAATGGGCTGACCATAAAGTATAAAACGATCATTTTCTAATGCTTTTAATACGCGAGAAACTGATTCTGACTCCAATTGCGCATAGGCCGTTGGTTGTATATCGGTGTCGTAAAAATGAATACGGTTCCTACCCATCTTTTTAGCGGTATAACAAGCCTGATCGGCATTGGATAACACTGATTCGATGGTTTCTGTTTGTTGCGTGATACTGGTTACCCCTATACTGGCACCAATACTAAATGTTTGATCCTGCCACTCAAATGCAAAATTCTGGATGTCATTATGAAGGGTGTGTACTATTTTGTTTGCCACAGGGGACTGACAAAACTCCAGTAACACGGCAAACTCATCGCCGCCCAGGCGCGCGATGCTATCACTGGACCGGAGGTTTTTTTTAATTTTCGTACTGATTTGTTTGAGCAATTCATCGCCCGCGAGATGTCCACAACTGTCATTAATAATTTTAAAACGGTCTAAATCAATAAAAAATACCGTGTGTTCCAAGGCATCTTTACGGGCGCGATCAATGGCTGTTGACAATCGGGTATCAAATTCGCGCCGATTAATTAAGCCGGTTAATGCATCGTGTGTTGCGTGGTAGGCAAAACGTTGTTTTTGTTTAACCAGTTCAACGGTCGTATTTTTATGCTCTTCAATTTCCCGAACGACTTGTGATCGATAGGTTTTAAGTGCGTCCCGCATGTGGTCGAAGTGGTGAATGAGATCGCCAACTTCATCATTGTGGGCTTTTGGTAATGCAAGTGAGTAATCGTCTTGTGCCAGGTTTTTTGAAACCTGCGCCAGGTGGGCAAGGGGGCGGCTAACAATAAATTCGAGTAGTATCGCCACTGTAATTGCAATGAGGGTAAGCAATATTAATAATGCCAGAAAGAATTTTCGTTCTAACGAATTAATCGCCGCCAGATCGGCAGAAATATCAACAAGCAATCTGATATTGGCGATTTCTCTGGTGTATATTTTAATTGATTGATAGAGTACTAACTGCTGTTCATTCATCGTGGCTAAACTGGGGGCGGTAATCGGGTAGAGGCGTTTTGCTTTGGTATTGTGTAATTCAAGTATTTTCCAGGTTGGGTTGGCCGTTAATAAGGAGTCAAGTGTGTCGTGGATATTTGCCAATTGCTCTTGCAGTAACAGCGGCACCAGGCTTTCACCAATACTTTGCAGGTGTACCTGTAGTTGCGTGGTGGTTCTCTGGACAGTAAATTCTGTGAGTTTGGGCAGCCAAATCCATTTTGCGTAGGCGATAAAAACGAGAAATATGATCGTTAGGGGAAAAAAAAGCTTAAGAATTAAACGCATGTTAGTTTGAGGTCTAAATGGTTCAAGTGTTATCGTTCAAAGGCCGAGTCGTTTATTTTATGCAATTGCAAGGTCTTGATTGCGTCATAATCGTCAATCGTGGCAATAATGGCTTTTAGCATGGGTATCTTTTGCAACAGCCGCTGACCATCCTCGCGCTTACTCATGGCGAGGAATGCAGCCTGAACGTGCTTGACATGATGTTTTGGTACCCGTGGATGAGCAACGATGGGGTGTGGAGTGTAGTCATGGGTGCGATATAAAATACGTAATCGTTTATTTATCTCAGGCTTTTGTTGGTTTAGGGTGCTTGCTACGCCACCACCGGCTGAACTTAAACCCTGGGCAACATGAATGTAAACAGATGAGTGTGTTTTAACATACCGTGGTTTTACCGTTACCCCATGTTCTCGCAATAACTCTGCTCGCGGCAATAAGGTAGCGAGGGCGTTACGGGAGGGAAATGCAACTTGTTTGCCGTTGAGCTCATTGACGCTGTTGATTGGACTATCACTTTTAACAACGAGTATTCCTTGTAACTTTCGATTGCCATCACGGATGATTGGTTCATAGCGTTGTGCTCGGTGGGCCACCACGGCATGATAGGGGTTCATGTACGAAAAATCAAAATCACCTGCTAAAAATTTATCTTCAAATGCGGTAATCTGCTCTGATCCAATAAGCTCAAAACGCAGTCCGGTTTCTGCTTCCAGCATTTGTAATACAGGCATCCAAATGCTGAACAATTTCCGTTGTCCAAATTGAGGTACAACGCCAAACCGATAAGTGGTTTTCTGGGTAACATTGCCATTACTAATATTGTTATTACTAATATTGTCATCGGCAAGAAGCTGCCGTGTTGATAGTGGGAGCACGAGTAGGACGATGGCAACGATAAGTGTGCGGTGCAGCGCAATCGGTAACTTGAGTTGGTGATATAGTCTACTCATAATGCGTTTTTTATAATAGTCGTTTTGTTTGTTTAATCGATAAGTTATTCCATCGATAAGTTATGCATGTGCTACGCCATAAATATATTTTTTGTCTATATGTTCGTATTCTCAAATGCTCAACGCTTAGAGTCATCTGGGGTTATGGTGTTTTGATCACGGTGTCGAGGGCGTGCTTGGTCTTTAGGTCAGGGTAGTGCCAAATAAATACTATTTGGCTTAATTATTGCTTTTCGGCGTATGTTCAGTTCTTTTACCGAAATTTTTCAAGGTCTCCTGTTTGTGGCAACTTAGACACAACACCCATCGAGTACTGAATGTTATAAATACAGCATAAAATTAGGTCATACTTCGTTAAGGGAATTTAAAACATGACAGTAAAAAAACAAACCACCGTCAAAAAAAAGGCATCAACTCGGAAAAAAGCCGTCAGCAAAATTTCGGCTACGGCGGAAAAAGTAACTAAGAGAACCAAAAAAGAAAATGTGACGGATATGCGCTCGTTTAAGGCGGAAGGCGATAATGGTGCCCGGACAAAAAAAGACTCTGATCAGTCGTTTGTTAAAAGACCAAATGGTAAGGATGTCCGTATGACGGGACAAAGTCGCGAGGATATGATTCAAACCGTGGCCTATTTTAATGCGGAAAAGCGGGGTTTTACGAATGGTGATCCGGTGCAGGATTGGTTAATGGCAGAGGCATTGGTTGACAAGATGTTGTCTGAAGATGCGGCATAGCACCGAGGTATGATTTACGATAAACCACAATTGGTCGTCGTATAACAACGCTTAGCCGTTATCCCCATCGTCGCATAATCCTCCGACCTTTGCAGCCCGGATGACGTTTACGGAATCCAGGTTGAACGGTCCCCCTGCATTTTAGGATAAAATGGCGTGGCTAAGGGCGCTCGTTTACGAGATGCCAATAGTTTGTACTCAATCGTTTGTACTGTGTTGGTTGTTCAGCGCCCACTCTGGATGTCGCAAGCTCCAGCTAGGTTACCGGTTGACCGTTGTGCTTAATGAACGTTTTATGCAGCAGTAAGGTGTAAGAAGCCCTGTTTGTTAATGAGGGCTCACTTGTCTTGGCTTAGTTTACAAACCAGTATTTGTTAAAACACTGAGATAATTTTTTGGATTTTTTTTGGTTGACAATTGACCGAACCTTATTTTCCAAATTCTCGTTATAATTAAAAATTGATAATGCGTGGATGGCTTGGCAGGCCGGGAAGGTGTCTTGTTGTTGGATGATATCAAGCAGATAACCATAAGCTTTCGTGTTTCGCTGTAAAGCGATGGCCCGATAGAATACTGACTGCCAAGTCTCGTGTGGTGAAAAGCGTTCACTGGCATCGATTAATAGATCCAAGGCTGAATCGAGGCGACTTTCACCAAGGGCCAGTGCAGCACCCTCACTAACACTGGGGTTGGAAAAGTCGAGAAAGCGTGCTAGAAATTCAAGTGAGTCCTCAGCAGCCACTTGCACCAATGCAGTAAAGCATTCACTGATAACCTCGGGCTCTGGATCACCCTGTAGTATTTTATTATGCAAAATCAACTCTGCGTGAAACGGTTGCGCAAGGGTTATTGCCTTTATTGCGCCAATTCTTGCCTGACTTTCCTCATCATGTAGGAGGGCTACAATGTCAAGCATGACGCGCGAATCTCCTGTGGCAACCAGCCCCAATGCACAGGTGCAGCGTAATTCGACGGCGGTATCTACTTGTCCACCGTATACGGGTTCCAATTGCCGGTAATGCAAATTGTGGCGGTAAAAATTCTCATCATCATAGTCAAGGGCATACAATGCCCGCGACAAGGCTCGTTTCGCCGCACAGGTTTTATCAGTATCCAGTGGTTTCTGCAAAAACCGTTCATATGTTGAGCAAAGGGCAGGGATCATATCAAAAAGTAGTCTTTCCGCAATCCAATCTGCTGTTTTTGCCACTAAAAAATTACTTTTGTCGTTTAGGGTCTTACGAAACGCGGCATGTAACACTTGTTTGTCGTCATCGCTGCGGCTTGCGAGGTCGATGAGTGCGCGTAGCGCATCAAGTTTTGCGTCGGTAGATGTTGTTTTTGAGGCCATGTTGTCGTGGTTGTTTGTTGTCGCAGTTATTTGTTACCAGAGCGATTTATTGTTGGAGCGATGTCAGTTACGGTATTAATTGACTTATGTTGTGGTATTTCTTGGCCATCGGGTTTATGCCTTCGGCCATTGTTGGTTAACACTGGTGGTTAGTATTCGTTGGATAATAGCATTGAACCCCGGTCTATAAGCAAGGCTTTCCTCCGTTTTATTTTAATTACCTTAAAGGCTACCTGATAACTCAGGCATGAGTCATGCGGAGCAATGCATTGTTAGCCGGTGCCGCTGATCAATGGTTACTTGAAACGTATAATGCAGTGAGTAGCCGTGTAAGATGCCTCCCATTATTGTATGTGTTTATAGCTGGAATACTAATTTTGATAATGAGCATGGTTAACCCTGGTTAAGGTTAACTGGGGACGCTCGTAAGTGTTGCATGATTGCCTGTTAAGTTACTGGGTATCGCGTTACCACTTATCCCATTATGTAGTGCCAAGCGTAATACTTACGCGTACTGACGAGAAATGTTCACGAAAATATTTCTTTGTGAAAATAAAATGTATGCAATAGAATGCTTTTGGTCAGCGGCAGCCAACTGGTCTGTATCAATACATTAGATCCGGCCGTTATAGGTGTCGCTGAGTGATAGCTTATGCGTTATAAAATGTAACGGGTCACAGTAACACATAAGCGGTGAGTAAAGGGTAAGTTTAACGGGCGCGAGAATTTTTCCATTTTTAGTGAGTTTTAAACAAGGTCGACTATTGTTGTATTCAAAACGCAGTGAACGTAAATGGTTAAATAAAGCAACAGTGCATAATGCAAATTTTAAAGGGCGATACCTTAATGACCAAAAAAATAGATAACGTTACTCTCAGGGGAAACAAGGGCGGGCGCGAGATCGATGCTGCGAAAGATGAACCGGAATCAAGCACACGTCGCCGATTTTTAAACGACGCGTGTGCATTATCTGTTTCCGGATTGGCGACCGGGGTGGTTGGTGTTGGTGCAGTATTGGCTCCACCAGGCCTGTATGCGGATGATGATAAATCGAAGGACGACCGGGATCGCACTGAAATTAGTGAGGCCTCAGTGGGTGAAAAACGTCAGGCCGAGGTGTTTAATTTTCGTAAAAATATGGCACGGCAATACAAAAAAATGCCCGTTGTTAAGCACGTTAACAACGGCGATGATGCATTGTACCCTACTCGAATTGCCAGCTATACCAAAAGCATGCCTCATAACCCACTTGGTGAAGTTGACCAGGATGTTTATCAAATTTACCTGCGAAGTATTGAGGAGGGTGATCGCGAGTTGTTCGATACCATTCCAACACCGGGTAACATTACTCTTCGCAATATTGAAAATATTTGGTCAATGGATTATCTAGGACCAGATTCGCACAGTTTAACGTTGAAACCCGCGCCAACGTTTTCCAGTGCGGAGAATGCTGGTGAGTTTGTTGAGTTATACTGGCAGGCCGTTACCCGGGATATTCCGTTCTCGCAATACGATAGCAATGCAGATATTCGCGCCGCGGCAAATGACTTATCATCGATGAGTGATTTTCGCGGGCCTAAAGAAAATGGCAAGGTAACACCACAGACGTTATTTAGGGGGATTACACCTGGCGAACTGTCCGGTCCATATATTTCACAGTTTTTGGCGATGGATATACCCTATGGTGCATTGCTTGTTCCACAAAAAATAGTAACATCACCTATCGGGCAGGATTATGTTACTAAATACCAGGATTGGCTGAATCAGCAAAATGGTAGCGTTGCCAAGACCAAGATAAATGATCCGATGCACCGCTATATTCGTAACGGTCGTGATATTGGCGAATACGTGGGGCGGGATTTTCTTTATCAGCCTTACCTAAATGCAGCGCTAATAGCAACGCGAGGCCTGAAACTGCCCTTCGATGCTAATAACCCTTATAATAAACCCAATAAACCCAGTCAGCATGGCCATAATACCTTTGGTTCACATCATGTTTATCATCTTGTTGCCCGGGTCGCCAATATTGCACAAAAACATGCCTGGTACCAAAAGTGGGCTGTGCACCGGCGTGCGCGTCCGGAGAAATTTGGTGGCCGTGTCCACAATCATATAACCGGGAAGGCAGATTACCCCATGCATCGAGATTTACTCAATTCACCTGTGCTCAGTAAGGCATACGAGAAATGGGGATCTTATCTACTGGCGCAACAGTATCCCGAAGGTGTGCCCCCTCATCCGGCGTATCCTGCCGGGCACGCTACCATTGCGGGTGCTTGCGCGACGGTATTAAAGGCGATGATGGACGAAGACGCCGTTATAGAAAATCCCGTTGTAGCGAATACTGATGGTACAGAGCTGGTGCCTTATGCGGGAACGCAACCATTAACGGTTGGGGGAGAGCTCAATAAGCTGGCGGCAAATATTTCTATTGGAAGAGATACTGCGGGGGTTCACTGGCGTTCAGATTCGATCGAGGGAATGATGTTAGGCGAAGCGGTGGCTATCCATGTATTACGGGATCTACGCCTGGGATACTACGAAGTGTTCAAGGGATTTAATCTTACAAGGTTTGATGGCACTCGAATCATTGTGTAACGCGTTTGCTAACTAACAGGTCGGGTTTATGTTGGTATTTCGAGTTAACAATATAAGCCCGGCTTGTTGAGGTGGTTGTCGTATATTGCAGGTTAGCCTTTAGTGGGTTCGTTACCAATAGAATAGGTTCAACATTAAACTTCCGCCGTAATCTGGGCGATCAGTTCTTGCAATACTGATTCAGCCTCATCGTTGTCAACCTGACAAGTGCCGGTTGCCTCATGGCCGCCACCCGTGTAGTTTAGCATGAGCCCGCCAACATTAATTTTTGCAGTGCGGTTAAAAATGGATTTACCCGCAGCAAAAACTGTATTCTGTTTTTCTAAACCCCGTAGTACATAAATTGAAATATTGCATTGTGGAAATAGCGTATAAATAATGAAGCGGTTACCAGGCCAAATAATGTCTTCGTCGCGAAGATCAAGCACCACAAGGTTTTTGTGTACCGTAGTACAACATTGTATTTGTTGCTGAAATTTTTGCTCATGCTTAAAATAAAAATCAGCTCGTGCTTTTATATCCGGCAAGTTAAGTATTTCGTCGATATTATGGTCTTTACTGTATTCGATAAGGTGCATCATTACCTGGTCGTGGGATAGACGGCATTCCGAAAAGCGCTCAAGCCCTGTACGTGCATCCAGCATAAAGTTTAATAATTGCCATTTTGCGGGATATAAGACGTCGGTTTGACTAAGTTGCGCTGTATCGGCTTTATCCACTGCAAGCATCATGTCATCCCAGTGGTGGGGGAACGCATCATGCCCACCGTAATGTTGCCAAACAACACGCGCGGTGGAGGGGGCTTTTGGATCTATGATGTGATTACTTCTACTCCCTTTAATGCGCATGGTTTCAGACAAATGGTGGTCAAACGCCACATGCACACCAGGTATGTACGGCAGGTTTGTGGATATATCCGCATCCGTAACCGTGATTTTCCCATCTTGCATATCTTTTGGGTGAACAAATTTAATATCGCTAATAAGCTTAAGGTGTTTTAATAACACGGCACAGACTAAACCATCGAAATCGTTACGGGTGATTAGCCGGAAATACCTGTGTTTCATGGTGCCCGTTGATTCCATTCATTGAATTCTCAGAAGGTCGGAAGTTAGGATAAAGGGTGCTTACGCCAGACTGGTCAAGTGATGTTTGCCGATGACATGTGCTGATAGCGCCCAGGTATTATCGGTCTGACGGGGTGTTTATTGAGTCAGATAGGAGGGCGTTGTAAAAAAGAGTGTTTTATAGTCAATAAAGAGGGGGAAGAGGTCATTAGCCGCTAACACTGACTTGCCGGTGACCTAATAACGCGTGAGCACATCTTATAATGAGCGGTTAATTATCGTACAAAACTGGTTAATAACAATGGATCGTAATTCTACTGGTTTGCAGTCTTGGTAGGTAATGTAATGATTGATGTCAGACCGGCATCGCCGTCTGACGCAGGCTTATGCTTAAATCTATTTTATTAGCCGTTTAGGGCAATCAATGCTGCCCCGGGTCGTTAAAAATAACACATTATTAGCATGGTTATCTATTGTTAGGGGCTGTCGTTGAATTACAGGTTATATCAGGCGATATGAATCTGATCCTTAATGCCACTTTATTGCCAACCCTGTGTTTCAACAATCTATCTCAACAATTTACCTCAACACTCTATCCCAACAATTTATCTCAAATTAAGGTACCTGAATAAAGTGCCTTAACAAAGTACCCCAACAAAGTACGTTAATAAAAATTATTAATATAGGCTTTATTGATACTGATATGCTTGATGTTGATGTTTGATGGCGTAATCAAAGCTATTGGTGATCATTATGTCATCATTCTTGCCGATAACGGTACTCAGTAATGATGTGGCATCGTTCACGTTGAGCTTCGATTTTACTAACCAACAATGGGGGCTAATATTAACCGATTGGCCTAATATTTCCAGTGTTGCTAATAAATCTGGGTTTGTGCAGTCAGCCAATTTAGATTTATAACGTATTAATAAATGAGTTTGCATAGTTGCCTCCGTTGAATACATGATTAATCGTGTTACTCGATCACTATGGGGCAATTATAGAATGATTAGCGCTGAAAGTTGAGAGGAAAATTGTTAAGGATTGTTAATAAAGCCGGCTAACCGGGGACGAGTTTATCGCTGTATCATATACAAAAAAACAATAAATTCGAAGTTCTAGTACGTATTTCTCGATTAGAGTGTCAAGAGAGTAAGGCTAGCAGATTTGACGCTACGAGCAGGGGATTGTTGCTGCTATCTTGGTTTTTCGGAGAGGTGGTCGTTTTGCCTGTTAATGCAGTGAACGCTTGTTACGTTTTTGTCTAATGCCTGCTTCAATACCATTAATCCTTTCAGTTAAATCTTTCATTACATTAGCCACATCGTTTTCAAAGGTTTCCTTGTTTTTCTTGATATCCTGGTTTATTAAGATCATAACGGCAATTACGCCTAAGACCGGTATGCACCAGATGAGCATAATATACTTTCGGGTTTTGGTATTGGCGTGAATATGAGAGGATAAAACCGTTTGAGTGGCGATAATATTAAGCATGACTGCCGATAATACGATAATAAAAAAGAGCAGCCAAGTTAGCATTAATTTATTATTCCTGTTTTTGTAGCGGTTGAGTGATGCGGCGTAGATTTGCGTTTATTCGGTGATTATCGCACTTATTCAGTGTTACGTCATTGTTACGTCGTTATTAGGTCATTGTCAGTGCTACCTCATTATCAGTGTTACGGCATTGTTGAAAAAAAGCATTGATATTCTCCCTTTAGCAGGTATCTTAATTTTACTAGTGATTAGCCATGCAATAATTTATCCGCTTTATTAATACTGTCGCCACTAATAGAATAACCACAGGTTAAACGCTAGGTAATAAGAACAGTGATCTGAGGTTGATAACCGGATGAGCGATAGTCTGGTGTGCGAAAGTGGGCCTCTTATGGATGTATATCCGGGACGCGCTCTGCAATCGGGCTATTTGCTACTCGTGATACAGAGCGCAAAAATGGGAGGTAACTAGCGGTAGCTGAAGGTAACAGAAGGTAAATACCCTGAAAATCGCAGTTGTTATGCGAGCAGGCTGGGGTTCGTTATGTCAATTTATCGGCTGCAATAGCGCTCAAGGCATCGATGTCGTGGATCTTCAACTGCTTTTTATCGGCAGTCAGTATGCCTAATAAGTTTAATTGAGTAAAAATACGGCTTACGGTTTCTTCTGCCAATCCTAAGTAATTTCCGATATCCCGGCGCGTCATGGTCAAGCAAAATTCAGTGGCTGAATACCCTCGTTCGCAGTAGCGCGTGGATAACGACAGCAATAATGTTGCGACGCGCACCATACTGTTTTTTTTGCCCAATAGCGTGAACATCATATGGTTGTTGTCAATAACGCTACCAATCAGCTTGTAGAGTATTTTGCTTACACTAGGCATGTTTTCGTAAATTTTCTCGAGAGGTTCTATGGGCAATATATAAACAGTTGATACTTCCAATGCGACTGCGGAACTAAAATAATGGTGTTCACTAAGCGCTTCCAGCCCGATTAAATCCCTTGATAAATGGAATCCCTGGACATTTTCATCACCCCAATTAGTGGGAATATAACCCTTAATTGAACCCGAACGTACTACAAATAGTGCATGGCAAGGCTCACCTATGTGGTACACATGCTCACCTTTATGTAAAAGCTGTTGGTGCTTCAGCAGGTTATTTAGGCCGATGGACTCCAGTATACCCAGCTCCAGTGGCAGAAATGCCGCTTCGCGGGATGCCATACCGCCATTAATATTAACGCCATCCACTTTTCCATCAACCTTAGCCCCATTAACCTTAGCCCCATTAACCTTAGCTCCATCAACCTTAAGCATGGCCGCGTTCTGCGATAACATAGTTTACTCTCCTTTCATTCTAGCGTTTCAAGCCTAATATGCGGGTAATCCGTTTTTTATGCGCCAGTGGTTTTCGCAGAATCGTTTATTGGTCATTTTTTACGGCATTATCGGTGGTTTGTCTGTTAGGTGTTATACGTAGTTTGGTGTTGAGATCGCCTCAAAATTGCCTGAGCTTGACTAGGGGGAGGGGACTGACAACATGTTGTATAGGTGGTGATGCAGTTGACCCAGATGATTCGATTTTTGCGTTATTGGGTTGTTATGGTATTAAGGGGAGGGTAAAAACCGGTATTAATGACATTAATAAAAAATGTCCGCGCACGGTCATAACTAACGTATTTAATCAGTATTTTTGTGGGGGCTCTTGGGTATCGTCTCGTGCTGTAGTGTTGAATACATCGAGCGCCATAGCTAAATGACTGCACTGCAAAAATTCGTTAACGCAGCCCTAGCCACTAATGGGGTGTGAGGCGCTAGCATTCTCATTGTCCGGGGTTTGACCATTGGCTGCCTGGTTGTACGTCAATAGCATGGGCGATATTTTCACACATGCCGAATTATTGACAGCGACACTATATTGCTAATTAGGGTGAGGCATACGAGCAGAAAACGAATAACCTATTATAATAAACCAATAAATTATTTATTCGTAAAATAGTTTATTCGAAAAATAACTTATTCGCAAAATAATGTCTTCATAAAATAATAAACAGGAAGGAGGGAGAGACCTTGGACTCTGAAATTATTTTTTCTCGGGCCCGACCCCAGGTGATCGAGATACATGAACAGTACAAATATCGATCTGATATATCCGCGAACCAATCCACAGAACAGCACGAATCCCCAGACGGTTTATTTTGCATTACCATACCCTATGATGGTGAGCAATATTTTACCCGTCGCGCCATTGACGATATTGAATGCCAAATAAATGACGCCTGGAACCTGGACGAACTGAATGCTCGCGTCGGATACGTTGGGTTCTCAAATTATTCGAACACCAATTTTGAACAACAGTTAAACCTAGGGTTTAGTCACAACGTGATCCCCCTGGATGTGCCAGTGTTAAACGATGGCACGTTAGTTAATTTTGAAAGTCTTTTAGATGACCGTCATCGTTGCCGTATTTCGCAACAATATGTGCCCAAGTGCCCTGAAAGTATTCCATTTCAATTATCGGCCGATATTTTTGACGAAGATATCATTAGCGAACTGCACGCTGAAGAAGCATTGGACAAATTACCTGACACCCTGGTTAAGGACGTCGTCGACTCTGTTGCCCAGCAAGTCGGGTTTAAACGGAGTCTTATTTTTTCGTTTGAGTTGGTGCTGGCCTTGCCGGGTGTTATTGGCCGAGCCAATGACAGCGAACCACCAATGCTGAAAAGAATGGCTATCGAGTGGCCAGTGGCGACATCCCATCAGCTGGTGCACCTGGTCATAAAAGAAAGCCAGAACGATAAGAACATTCCGGTGGTATATGATTCAGAGCGAGGCGTCATCGAATGGGGTGATATTCCCTTCCCGTCGCCTAAACACAAATCGGAGGGCACTAATCTGTATTTTTACAAAATGCCACCCATGACCCTGATTGTTGAGCAACCCGGGGAGTTATATCAACAAACGTTTTTAACAGGGCAAGTTGAAGTTAGTGTGCCACGGCTGTTTTCGGGGCTCAATGTTGATTACTTTAGCGCCGATGGTTGTCGGCGCGACGTTCAAACCAACACCAAAACCACCTTATTCACTGATATCAGCATTTCGCTTGAAGACTGTTTTGAACGTAAAACATTCTCGCCTTACCAGCACCTGCAATTTGAAGGCGTGATTTTAAATGAAATGCGGGTTAACGATATTAAAACCCTGCTGGAATACCAGGGGTTTGAACCCAGCTCCAAGCAACTAGACGCTGATGACGCAGGCGCACAACGCTATATTATCGCGGGAGTAAAAACACAAGAGCTGGAAGCGCTGAAATTGTGGATGTTTGTAGAAGGAACCCGTTCTCGTACGACGCGCCAAACACAAATTCCTGGTGGCCAGACATTTACCACTGAAGTGGACACGGGACATATGACGATTTATATGCGCGGTGAACTCCAAGGGAATAGTGGCAACCTTATTCGTTCCATGAACGAAATTCAGAAACTTCTGAAGGAACGTTTTCAACATGTAAGCACCATTGATTAGGAGGATGGCATGAAGGTTGAGGTTATCGCAAATACCCCGTCCACGCGTTGTTATCTTTGTCGTAAACCTGATGTGGATAAACTTTGCCATCATTGTGGTCGCGCCATTTGTAGTAGCCACGGTTCCACCGCTATTCCTGCCGGGATGGGGTATGAAAACCCGGAATTTAGTGATCTCGGCTTAGACCCGTTCAATAATGATAACGACATTGTTCATTGTGAAGACTGCATTCACTCTGTTCGTTCATACCAATGGCTTGTTCCACGAGCGATTAAAACCAGCGGGGTTGGATTTGCGATTACCCTTTTGGGGGCCTTCTTGAGGGCGGATTGGTTAATTATCACGGGATTACTGCTGTTAGTGGGCGGCATTCTTTGGTGGCGCTGGATTAAGTACCAGCATGACGAGTGCTACGAACAGGCGCGACATAAAAACCGGGCACCTTTTCCTGTCGTCCCCAGTATTAGAACCGTTTCTATTACCGAGCAGGTGTCCGGCACAACCTGTTTGGACGAAACGGGGCATTATTCGACACAGCTAGAGAAAATACAGGGGAAATTGTCACTGGCGCTGCAATTTTCACACAGGGATAAAGAGCGTATTGGCGCCTACCTGAAAAAATATAACCTGATCATGAATAGAGCCATACCATTTCACGCCGGGTTTTTGGTGCTGAAGGGTGCCCCCGCGATTGAGTTTGAAGACCCCGGGCTATTTGTTGATAATCGCCCAAACACCATAGCGTTACAGGGAACAGTAGGGGATCAGCCGTTTTTGTTCGATGATGACGCCCGGCATGACAGCAACTGGACGAAACGGTTTATTTATACCGTGGCAGGTGATAAACCCAATAACCTACCGGTTCAGATTATCCCGACCTTGGCACATGAGGGAGCACAACGGGCCATTAATCTGGTTGTTCAAGTTTCTCCCGAGCTTATTGGCAGCAAACATGTGGGCATAATCCGTGTTGAAAAATTAACATTGTATGCACCGCAACGACTCAGCAAAGTAGCAATGATACAGCCATCAGCCGTCATCGCCGTAGTGACGGGGGATGACCCCAATGCAGAGCATCAGCAAGAAATAACCTGGAAAGATGTTAGTATTAAATCAAATCAACGGCGTGAATGCCGGCAAACATTTTACGTGCGTTTCGAAAACAAAATAGAGCCGAGCACGCAGTTTCGCGGCAAATTAACGTTATCACTCTCAGACACGCTTTCAACGCTTGATCATATTAATTTTTATTACGCCTGGGGGCAAAAACGCGCTGAAAATATCACTCTTCAGAAGAAAACGTATCTCTATTTAGACTTTGAATTGAATTTAAATGGATTGCGGTTTCAGGAAATGGCCTCGGATTCTGCACAACTGGTGCGTGTCGGCGTTGTTCCAAACCATGCCATTATCGCTAAACTGACGGATGACCTGAATGATGCCGGCGTTTATGTAAAACGTGTCATTGAAAATCCGGCACGCACCAGCAAGGAGGGAGCCCACATAACAAACCGATATTGGGACATCGCTGGCCGCTACTACGAAGGCGTTTACCCCATTGATTTTCACCTGGTCATGACCGGAGAAGACGCACATGGCAGGCCCGCCGATAGCAAAGTCCAGGTCGATGTGACCGTACAAGGTGTGGTCACCGATGAAGAAATGCGTCGTAAAGTGACTTATTTACTGGCGCGTCTCACTGCCATTACTGAAAATACCATTGATAGCTTGCCTACGGCGCCAAGCAGGGGGGCTGATCTGGTGGTCGACCCCGATGCCCCGTCCCCACCGCCAGACAAGCAACCACTCCCTTTTTTCGTAGCGGAGGATTTCGACTCATCAGCACAAGTAACACATGTGTTGACGATGTTACACAAACTGGACGAGGCGTTAATTGAGGGTCGTATTTCAGAGGGGCGTTATAACGAAATGCAGGTGCGTTACAACGACCAGCTTGCAGAATTAGGCCATACCGCCTAGGAGGTGAGAGAGTGATTAAATGTGCCATTTGCAACAATGACAAAGCGGTCGCCGTCTGCCACCATTGTGGCACGCCGTTATGCAAAGATAAACGATGTCGTTTTCCGATAAAGGATGACCCGGTGTTTAGCACAAAAATAGTGGCGTTTCATTGTCGGGGATGTTTGCAGATACACCATGCTACGGCCGCTGAGGAATCCTGGTGATCTCGCTTTCCGTACACCCCAATAAAATTTACAGCCATAAATCCGCCGATGTTATTTTACGTTTAACAAATAAAGGAGGCGGAGCCTGCACCAATGTAAGCTTGTCATTTCGGCTTTCACGGGAAATTATTGTCATTGGCGGCAAATCCCGCTTGCCAAGGATCGATCGAATTGAAGCTGGGCGGCAATATGATTATCTTCTGCACTTAAAAGCCACTGATATAGGTGATTTTCAGCTTTATATCATCAATTTTTCCTACTTGGATCCAGCTGGACGCAGTATACGGCCTGAGCCGATTGTCATGCGGATTCAATCGCTATCTGGCCAACCATTCGTAGCGCAGTCTGTTGTTAGGGGGGCTGTCATTAAACCGTTCGTCGTTGAGCCATCAGGGGCTGCTGCTCTACAGCCCCAAGCCGTCGCACAACGCAGTAAAATATTTGTGAGTTATTCGCACAAAGATTTGTGCTGGCTACAAAGAGTCCGCACGCACCTTAATGTGCTGGAAAATGAAGGGATTTATGTGGATGTATGGGATGATACAAAAATTAGTGCGGGAATGAAATGGGGAGAAGAAATACAACGTGCATTATCCTGCGCAAAAATTGCTTTGTTACTCATAACCACTGACTTCCTGGCCTCACGCTTCATTGCTAACAACGAATTACCACCGCTGCTACAAGCGGCAGAAGAGGATGGTGTTAAAATTATGCCTCTTATTATTAAACCTTCAAGATTTAAAAATCATAAAAAGTTATCGCAATATCAAGCACTAAACAACCCCTCAGAGCCGTTGGTCAATCTCTCAGAGGGTCAGCAGGACGAAATACTGGTACAGCTGACCAACTCTATTGAGGCCTATTTGCAATAGTCGAAGGGGATTGGCAACATCCGCCCCTGATATTTCAGTAACAGCAGTGACCTTGTTCTTACACTTCCTGCTTACACCTCTTTCTAATTACCTATTTCATAGTAATAGCGATACTAGCAACCACTATTTTGTCATCGGAGTATGAACTGCTTCACAAGGCAGGCGGCCTTTTTTATGTCATACTCCCGTTTTCATCTTATTGCGCTACTAGGCATACTGTGTGCCTACAAGCTGTGATAAGATCTCTGTCCGGGGGCTTTTTAGTTAATGGGTATTTTTGGTTTGCAGTCACCGGAGTCGTAATCAGAGTAGTAAGCAGTACGTATAGAATTGGTTATTTTTAGATCAATTTTAGACCACGCTATCAGAAATGACAAAAATAACGAGAAGAGGTGGACAGATATGGCTAACAGTGTGAAAACCCGTTTTCATTTTGAGTCGGCGTTTTTAGGTAAAGACACATTTCGTGTTGTTAGTTTAGTCGGTGAGGAGGCCATTTCTCAGCCCTATCGGTTTGATATCGAATTGGTGTCAAGTGACCCGAATATTGACCTCGACAGTCCATTGGCCAAACCAGCATCCCTCACCATGATACGTGACGAAGAAGTGCGTAAAATTCATGGTGTCATTAGTGAATTTGAGTTGGGCCGGGAGTTACCGAATCAACTTTATAGCTACCGGGCCGTATTAGTGCCACGCTTATGGTTACTGACATTGAGTCGCCAGAACCAAATTTACCAGAATAAAAGCGTGCCAACCATCGTTGAACAAGAGTTGTTAGAGGCCAGCCAGAAAGGGACTGATCGTACCTCAAAAGCAGGGATAACCACGGAAGATTTTGAGTTTGTGCTGAGGGATGGCCGCTCAGATACCGAAAACAGTAAGTATTATCGCGAATATGTGGTGCAATATCAGGAGAATGATCTGGATTTTATCTCCCGGTTAATGGAGCACGAGGGACTTTTCTATTTCTTTGAGCAGGGCGAAGAGCGAGAAAAGCTCATTATTACCGACATGAACGAGCGTTTTCCCAGTTGTACTGGTGAAGGCCATATTGATTACCAAACACCGACCGGCATGCTGGCTTACAACCTACCTTCTGTGCAGCGATTCAATTGCAAACGTCGCCAGGTGTCGCACGAGGTGGTGTTAAAAGATTACAATTATCGCAATCCGGATGCTCTGGGCGAAAACAAAAAGCCATTTTTTAATTTACAGGCTGCCAGTGTTGTTCATGAAAATGGTATTGGCCTGGTTTCACAATATGGAGACCATTTTAAAGGCGAATTTGACGGCAAGCACTATGCAAAAACACGTGCTGAAGAGATGCATTGTCAACAACACACCTACGATGGTGAAAGCGACGTCATCCAGTTTGCAGTAGGCAATATTTTTTTGCTGGATGGTCATTACCGTACTGAGTTCAATCGCAACTTTATCGTTACGCGGGTTTTGCATACCGGGCAGGACCCCAGCCTGAAAATCGACGACACCGACGATGAAAAACAAAAACCTGACCAAACCACTTATCGCAACACCTTTTATTGCCAGCCCAGTGATATACCCTTCAGAGCAGCCTGCAATACCCCAAAACCTAAACTTTTCGGCATAATGAATGCCCGAATTGATGCGACCGGTAGTGGTGAGCGAGCTGAGGTCGATGCCGAAGGTCGTTACAAAGTAATTATGCCCTTTGATGTCAGTGGCGCGGAAATGGGACAGGCATCCCGCTACATCCGGATGGCAACGCCCTATGGGGGGACTGAAGAAGGTATGCACTTTCCCTTGCGAAAAGGCACCGAAGTCATCTGGACTTGTATCGACGGCGATCCAGATCGCCCCATTATCATCGGCACGGTGCCTAATGCCTCGCAGAAAAGCGTTGTTAACGAAAAAAACAGTACCTCCAACGTCATTCGAACCCCGAGCGGTATCCAAATGGAGTTTAATGATGGCCTGTAAAGCGTGCGCAGTTTGCTGTGTACCCCAGACGGTTTTTTTAAACAGGCTGACAAATATTTAAAATAATATTTTAATAACATTCAATATAAAACTGTTCAGGAGATTTACTGATGCCTTTGCCTAACCGGTTTGAGTTCCAGTCAGCTGCATTAGCGGCAGAAAATCTGCAAGTGATTCGTTTTACCGGGGAGGAGGGGGTTTCCCGGCCCTATCGTTTTGAAATTGAAATTGAGTCGGATAACCCAGCGATAAATTTAGCCAGCGTATTGTCCCAACCGGCCAGTCTCGTTCTAAATAACGTTTTAAAACAAGCGCTCAATCAGGGTGATGGAAAACGCAATATTCACGGTGTGGTTGCTGAAATGGAGCTGACTCGGGAATTACCAGGCCAACGCTATGTTTATCGTGTGGTGTTAGTGCCAAGGTTATGGTTGCTTACCTTAAACCAGCAAAATAAAGTTTACCAAAATCAGCGCATACCGGCAATAATCGCAGAGGTTTTATTGCACGCCGGACACAACGCATCAACATCATTTGACGGTAATAATATATTTGCCGATTATATTGAATTCCGACTGCACGATTATTCGGTTCCCAATTCAGCAACTAATTCAGCAGCTAATTCCGTTAGTAATAACGTCACCAATAACGAGAGTGCGACGTATCCAGAATGCGAATATATTGTGCAATACCATGAAACGGATTTAAATTTTATTGCCCGTTTAATGGAACATGAAGGCATCAGCTATTTTTTCGAGCAGGGCGAGTACGGCGAAAAGCTGATTATCGGCGACCATAATCAGCATTTTTGTCACAAATCCGGTCTGGCCAGCGTGGCTTATCAGAGCGCTACTAATGCTTCTAATGCTTCTACCGCAACTGAAAATGATGCACTCCCAGAACAAAAAACAGTACCGGGTCAACGCATCGTGCAGCAATTACGCCGAAAAATGCAGCAATTGCCGCAACAGGTGTTGCTAAAAGATTACAACTATCGCAATGCCACGTTGCCTTGTGAAGGACGACAAACCATTGTCGACGAAGGGATAGGAGTCGTGGCGCAATACGGTACTCATTTTAAAACGCCGGAACAAGGTCAACATTATGCAAATATACGGGCAGAAGAGGTAAAATGCCAGCAACATACCTTTAGCGCTGAAAGCCGTCATCACTATTTTCATGGTGGCGAGTGCTTTGAATTGATGGGTCATTATGTAACTGACTTTAATCGTAATTATCTCATTACCCACGTAGCGCATACGGGGGTGGCCGACGGGCATGGATCGGCCGACGAATGTGGTTATCACAATGTTATTCACTGTCAGCCAGATACCATTACCTATCGCCCGCCCAGAGTAACCGCTAAACCCCGGCTTTTTGGCATTATGAATGCCACCATTGATGGTAGTGATAGTCGTTATAATAGTGATAACAATGACGAACCGACAATTGACGAGCAGGGCCGCTATAAAGTCACCATGCCTTTTGACGTTAGTGGGGTGGCTGACGGGCAGGCGTCACGTTATCTGCGTCTGGCCACACCTTTTAGCGGCAGCAACCAGGGAATGCATTTTCCGTTACGCAAAGGCACCGAAGTGATCTGGACCTGCGTTGATGGTGATTTGGACCGACCAATTATTGTGGGGGCTGTGCCTAACTCAACCAATAAAAGTGTTGTCACCAGTAAGAATAACAGCGCCAATGTTATTCGAACTGCCAGTGGTATACACATGGAATTTAATGATGGCACAAGACCAGGGTATCGTGATCACGGATTACCGCAAAATACCACAGATTCAGTGGATACCACTGTCCGTCCAGATACCAGTCGGGTAACAGCAGGTTTGGCATTACAGCAACAACAGCATTACAGCAGCGCGGCAATCACCATCACCAGCCAGGGAGATGTGGAGGAAGGCCGACCGATGACATTCACCGTGACCTTGCCTCATCGACCTCCCGCGGGGCATAGCGCCACCTTGAAATTTACGGCGTCAGGAAATGGTGTTCAGTCGTCCATCGTGCCTGATGTAGTGATTGATGCAAATTCAGCATTAAACCAGGTCGTATCGGTTAGCACTATTGTGGACATTAATCTCGACAAGGCCGTTGTGGTTATATCGCTAAACACCATTATGTATTCAAGTGGATACCCCGCAAGCCAGCACTATGTGGCGCAAGCCACGGCAACCGGTAATGTGCTGGATAAAGAAGTTAATCTCTCCAATGAAAGCGGTACGATATTTTATCGGGTCGATGTCCCCTATACTTCTACTGATAGCGCTTATTTGCGTATTGGTGCCTCGCCAGTGACCATCGATAATACTGCAAATCCGCCTACCTGTAGTCCAGGTAGTGATGCTGAATGTGACGTGTGGAATTATCATCGGGACACGTTTCTGAATATCAGTGATGCAAAAATGCTGTGGTTATTGCCGACGCCCGGCGATGTTAATTTCAACATAGACTGGCCAACGTGCAAATGGCTGGAGCACACCGACGGAACGCGAGTAGCAATAACGGGCGGTGATTACAATATCTTCGCCAATGGCAGTGTGGCAACCACCAGCTTGGGCACGTCGATTACTTATACGTTAAATGATAGTTATGAAGTGGTGATGACCTCGAAATACGATGTGACTTCGCAATTTACCTCAAGCATCGGTATTGGTGGGGCCGTTAGCGCTTTTCTGGGGGCGCAGGTTGAGCTAAATGCTGGAACCAAGTTTGACGTTTCACCTCAGAAAAGGGTTTCAGTGTTGGGCGGTGGCGAAGTGAGTTATACCCGAAAACTGGAGACCAATGCGGTAAAATCTATCAAATTTCAAGTGGAAAATACCAATACCAAAGCGGTAGCCATTGGTGGGGCCATTGCTGCCACCCTGGGGGCCGCAACCGGGGTAGTAGCCGCGGAGCTGGGTACAGACCCCAATGATCCTGAACAAAAAGATAAGCTAACACGTGCCATTCGTGATGTATCAACCGCGGTTTGGGGGGCGGGTACGGCGGCAGTCGCGACCCTTTCCGTAATGTCGTTAATCAAAAAACTAAAACCTACTCCCGAATCGACCTTTGAGATGTACAAAGACCAGCTGTTTTTGCAATGTGGCGATTCAGCTTTACTGATGAAATCAGATGGTACTGTCATTCTGGACGCCAAAAAAATCATCCTGAACGGTACCGATAAGGTCGAGATTAACAGTAAGGACGCGGTCGTGTCCGCCAGCGATACCACCTTAAAGGCCAAAAGCTTTAAACTTGATGCTGCCACTGAAATGAGTGGCAACCTGGATATTACAAAAGGCAGCCTGGAAGTACCCAAGGGCACCATAAAAGGGGCTGGCGGTAAAATTGGCGAACAAGTGTTTTTATCCGCACCGGCCGCGCCCGTGGTGTCGGATGCAGATGTTCAACTGGCCCAGCAATTTGGTAGTGTAAATCAAATACTGAATGTAGCCATGTTACGTCGCAGGCAAGCGTTAATGGGTGACGAAGCTTAACATAATCGTTGCCACGCGGTTAAACCCATTGGCCGCGTAACAATTCGCGTCTCTGACACGTTACAGTACTATTCATTTTATTGGTTAGTGACTTATTTTTTAGTAATGTACGGTTTGTAATGTACCGATTAGTAATGTACCGTCTAGTAATTAATTGATTAGCAGCGCACCGGCTAATCATTACCGTTTAACGGTCACAGGCTTAAGCATTCAGTATTTAAAAGAAACAAAACAATAACGAAACCATGATCGATTTAAATGATACCCCATTAGTCTTAGTACCGCTCGCGGGAAACGTAAAACAACACGACAGTTTAACCTTGATCGCTAAAGGTACGTTTCAATTAACACCAAACGAGATTGCCTCATTATGTGAACCCGATGATCAATTTCCGGCGGCTGGTGATGAATACGTGAACGGCGACAAAAATGTTGGACTTTATTATGACGCTGATTTTGCCTATTTTAAGCCACAGGCAGACTTGTTATTAGTGGGAGCCTGCCATACCCCCGGAGATAACGCTCTACCGCAGTGCCGGGTATCATTTGGTGTTGGAAAGCACGTTAAGTCCTTGCTGGTCCTCGGTGATCGTCAGTGGGCGGGCGGTATCTCCGGGGGGCGTACCACCCAGCCTGAACCGTTTACTACCCTGCCATTAAATTATCAGTACACTGCCTTATACAACAAATATGCAGAACAGCAAACCAAATTAGACCTGCGAAATATCGTCAAACATCAACTGCCACTGCCGAATGTGCAACCCAACTCATTTAGTGAAAAATATACCTCATCGGTGTGCTATGAACCCCATGGTTTTGCGCCCATTCGTCGTAGCTGGGAACAACGCACCGAAAAAATGGGCAGTTATGGTGGTAACTACCTAAGTGACTTTTGGCCGTGGTTTCCCGAAAACTTCGACTGGCGTTATTTCAATGCAGCGCCGGAAGATCAGCAATTAGACGGTTATTTACACGGTGATGAAAAACTGTATTTTGAGAATCTGCACCCTCAACACGCACAATATCACGCGCATTTACCGGGGCTGCGGGTACGTTGTTTTTTAAATGAGGCAGAACATCACCTGAAACATTATCGGGAAATCCCCATGAACCTGGACACGCTTTGGGTCGATATGGAAAATGAAAAATTGGTTCTGGTGTGGCGCGGTGTGGCCCAGGTAAACTCCGAGGATTACGAAGAAATCCAACAAGCACAACTGGTGATGGAAAACCTGGCGGATGCACCCCAGTCTGTCGATAGTTATCGAGACAAACTGCTGGAAACTATTTTTAAAGAAGACAAGGTGGATACCACCATCATTCAACCCAGCAGCAGTGACGATGATGATGAAAAAACACTGTTAAAAACCATCCTAAAACCTGATAAAACCCCATTACCAATGGGGGCGGCGCTAGGTGACATGGACGCGGCGATGCAGGCCCAGGTAAACCAGGCGCTGGATCAGGCCCGTAAAGCCATTTCGGATGCAGGGCAAGATCCCGGCATGGTAGATCAATTAATGAATGCCAAGGATCCCGCTACCGTATTGGCGAGCCTGTTTGCCAGTATGGGTATGGACTTGAGTCAGGGCGAAAAAGTGGTGCAGCGGTCCCGTGAAGATACCGCCAAAATGCTGCAAGACCACGGCGGTGACGCTGAAGAATATCTGGCGATGTTTGACGAGCCCGACGATATTGCCGTCGAAGACAACCCTGTGCTCGATAAGGTGATACTGCAACAACAGGTTAAACAAGGTGTCAGTTTCGAAGGGCAGGACTTCACCGGACAGGATTTATCACAGCTTACGTTGGCCAATGCAGACCTAAAAAATGCCATTCTGACCGACGCCAACCTACAAGGCAGCGATCTCACCAATGCCAACCTGAGCGGTGCCGTATTAAGTGGTGTTACGTTAATTCAGGCCGCAATGACCGGTGCGGTGTTGATCGATGCAGATTTACGGGGTGCTAAACTGGAAGCGGCGACGTTAAATGACGCGAATATAACGTCGGCCAATTTGTCAGATTGTGACTTAACCAAGGCAAGCCTGACTAACGTCGTAGCGAATCACGCACGATTTCGCCGGTCGACATTAACGCAAGCCGTATTGACGAACGCGCAGTTACATTCGGCCAATTTTGACGATGCTTGTTTAGATAATGCCGATTTTCAAGCCGCCGTGTTGGCTGAGGCAAGTTTTAGTTATACCCACGGCCATGGTGTTAATCTGGAAAAAGCAGATTTAACCTCGTTAAAAGCCAGTGAACGTTGTGTGTTGAAGCAAAGCAACTTAACCCACGTTACCGGCAGCGGCGCAGTGTTCACCGAAGCAGACTTAAGTGGTAGTAATCTACAATATTCACAGTTCCCTCAAGCCTTGTTTAGCGATGCGATTCTGAACGGTGTAAACATGAGTTATTGTGATTTTACCAAAGCCAATTTCCGAAAAGCCAGCATGGAAAAAGTTGATGCCCGTAATGCGAATTTTTTCCAGGCAATATTAGAACGTAGCGAATTAACCAAAGCTAATTTCAGCGCGAGCAATTTATATGAAGTGGAGTTTTTAGGGGCGGTGATTAATAAAACAAAATTCGCCAAGGCCAATCTTGCCAACACCAAACTCGCCAAGCTTAGCAAGCTAAAATAGTGCTAAGTCAAGCTAAAATCGAACCGTAAACGCGAATCTATTTCTTAGGGAGTTATGCGATGCAGCAGGGGTTACACACTCATTTTCATTTTACCACGGTTGCGCTAAATTCGGCTGTATTCAACGTGGACAGTTTTAGGGGTGAAGAATCATTATCGCAGCTTTATCGGTTCGACATTAATTTGGTGTCCGAACAAGCCGATATTGACTTAAATACTGTGTTGGCAAAAGCGGCGACACTGACGATTACGCAGCAGCATGAAACCAGAAAAATACACGGTATCATTTCAGAAATTGAGCTCGTTGAAGAGCGTATAGATGGTCGATTCAATTATCGAGCGGTATTGGTACCACGGTTGTGGTTATTATCGTTAACGAAGCAAAATCAGATATTTCAACAAAAAAGTGTCCCCGGTATTATTCGCGATTTATTGCTGGAGAGTACCGCAGAATGTTCGCCGCATTCAATTCACGCCGCAATCCCCCATGACTACGTAGCGTTCAGACTGACCAACGGTTTTGCTAATAAACACGGTGATGATCGTTGTGATAGCGAGGATGACAACGACGATGACAATAATAGTGATTGTGATAGTAACCAAAAAAGCCACATCAATAACCCCAATTATAATTACCCCTTACAGGAGTACCTTGTTCAGTACAGCGAAACTAATTTAAATTTCTTGTCGCGGCTGATGGAGCACGAAGGTATTTTTTATTATTTTGAGCAACATGAAAGCAGTGAGAGATTGGTCATCACCGATAATAATGAAGGCTGTTTCCACCACACACATCAAGGCAATCATAACACTAAAAAAACGGACGTGTTGCCACAACGCAAACCTTCAGGAGCCGGGGCCGCCATTCACTACCGTGGTCCTAGCCGTGTTGCTTCGTCTCAAACCGTGTGTATTAAAAAATTTAGTAGCAAGCACAAACAATTATCTCAGCAGGTGGTGCTAAACGATTATAATTACCGTTTGCCACATATCGCCTTGGAAGCTACCGGTACCATCGACAAATTCGGGCTAGGTCGACTGACGGAATATGGCGCGCATTACAAAACACCAGAAGAAGGCCAGCACTATGCACGCCTTCGTGCGGAACAAGTGTATTGCCAGCAACGAGTTTATTGTGGCGAAGGCGATCATCCCGCACTAGCAACTGGATATCACGTTAATCTGCAAGGGCATTTTCTCCAGCAGCTTAATCAGGATTATCTCGTTTGCCGGGTTAGTCATCGCGGACAATCTGCTGAACACGATAGCCTAAACATTCCTAATGCCAAACGGCAAGCGCTACATTATGAAAACACCTTTCATTGTCAAGTATCAACGATACCATTTCGGCCCGAGCGTCTCACCCCCAAGCCTAAACTCTATGGCATCATGAACGCCACTATTGATGCCGTAGGCGATGGGCAACGCGCCGAAATTGATAAACAGGGGCGCTATAAAGTACAGTTGCCATTTGATGTTAATGGCAGTGGCCAGGGTAAGGCATCCCGTTACATACGGATGGCGACCCCTTATGGCGGCAGCAACCAAGGTATGCACTTTCCCTTATTAAAAGGCACCGAAGTGATCTGGACATGCATTGATGGCGATCTGGATCGGCCGATTATTGTGGGTTCCGTTCCCAACCCCTTGAATAAAAGCGTGGTAACCGGAGAGAATAAAACCGCCAACGTCATTAAGACACCCGGCGGTATCCACATGGAATTTAATGATGGTTTACCACAGGCAGAGCAGCAATCGACCGCTCATAAGGTCCGGACTGACTGTGATCAACCACCGTTAACAGGGCACCTGCCGCCCAACAATGGCCATCTACAGGGTACAGGTAACCAGCTAACTCAACAGCAACATTTATCGTCCTCCTGCATAGTAAGCATTGCTGAACCCACTCCAGTCACTGAAGGCCAGGATGTGTGTTTTACGGTAACACTTTCAGAGGCCGCCACTACCGACACAACCCTGGTGTTTAGCGTCAGTGGTAACGGTGCGCAGAGCACCAGCGATGTCAGCACGGTAATTAGTGCTGGCACTAGCAGTGGTACAGTTGCCGTATCAAGCATGGCCGATACCGATGTTGATAATGCAACCGTTACGTTACAGCTAAAAACCGTGTCTGATCCAGCCTATACTGCTTCCGTTGCTGTTGCCACCGCTACCGGTATTGTTAAAGACAGTAACGTGGGTGTTTCCACAAACGAATCTTGCGGAAATAAACGCTTTAAACTAAAGGTGCCGGAGTGGAGCAATGACAGTAGTAGCAAGTCGAGTTACTGGCGCTTAGGCAATGCGGATAGCACCGAATTGCTTGAGTCACGTAGTGATATTGAATTGGGCCTTAATTCGCCCAGCGATGCCGGGGTATTTGATTATACCGATGGTAATCGCACTGAAATCACCGACGGTGATCGCGAGATTTACGTCAATGGGAAACACCGCATGACCATTAATAGCGGTGGCCTAGGCTTATATGATGCTGAGCCAATTTATAGTTTGTGGTTCGACGAATTACCAGCGGGTTGGCATAAAATAGAAACGGGTTTTTCATCATCAACCTCCGCTACGTTTGGCAGCAATGAAAGCTTATCTTTTGGCAATACATTTAGTGGCACTGCCGGGTTAAACACCAGCGTTTCGCTGGCAGGCGCAGTCTCCGGTAATTTGGTGGGTTCAGTGGGCTTTGATATTGGTTTCAGCGTCAGTGGCTCCAATGGTTATTCCGTTTCTTATTCGACTGCCGGAAGCATTGAAAAAGTCGAAAAAAACAAAACCATCGACGCGGGGAAAAGTATTACCTTAACGGTAGGTGGCACTGATACCACAGCAAAGGTGGCTTATGGTACCGCAATGGCCGCGGTGATCGGTGGCGTTGGCGGACAATTTGCCACGACAATGGCCCAAGCCATCGGGGCAAAGGTACAGCAAAATGAATGGCAACCTTCGGAAGCGGCAGCCTGCCAGGGCATCGGCATTTCCGCTTCGGCCTTGGCTTGGGTCGCCGCGATGAAAATGGGTGCCGGTATCGTGACTGGCGAAAAAGTTCGCCAAAAGGCACCGAGTGCAGCCAAGCCGTTGATAAAGGTCACTGAATCTGAAATTCTTCTGCAATGTGGTGATGCCAGTATTTTGTTAAAATCGGATGGTACTATTGATATAGAAGCGAAAAAAGTTAATATTGATGCGGAAAAAGCGGTGGATGTATCCGGAGAAATGTATGTATACGATGGCGATCTTACCATTCAGGACAAAGATCTTTGGGTGTCCGATGGGAATATTGTTGCCCGTAAAGGTGATATCGATATTGATGCGGGGGTATTAAATACCTCCAATGGCAATAGCTACTAAGCGATAGGCCATGGGCTGGGTTTTCGGTGTTTCAAATTGTCTCGGCAATATTACGTAAATGGCGTAAGTAAATTGCATAAATGGTGTGAATGGCGTAGAGAATAATGATACTTGATAGAGAAACAATCATCCAAAACCTTAAGGCCGGTAAATATGCAAGCGCAGCGTTGCTTGAAGAAAATTTAAGCGAAGAGGAACTCATCCGCCGTTTAACGTCATCGGAAGTGCCGATGCTAAATTCGCTGGATCTCAGCGGCGCAAATTTACAAGGTATAAAGGTAAAAGGTGTCATGTTCCAGCAAGTGAACTTACAGGGAGCGGACCTGCGGGGTGCAGAGCTAACGGACTGCATGTTTAGCAGCACCGACTTTCGTGCTGCCAACTTGCAGGGAGCGACCCTATCACAATGTATGTTGTCACGGGGTATGTCACCAAAAGTCAGTACCGACGAATTTGACATCGCGCTTGAGGATATCGAGTTAGCGCCCGAGACCATGGCTGAAATGCAAAAAGCGGGCATACGCGGTTTATCCTATGGCAGCATGAGCTTTGCGGGTGCCAACCTGCAAGAGGCCAAATTTATGTCCGTTACGGTTCAAGAGATTGACTTTGAAGGTGCCAATTTGACTCAAGCCGTTTTTTCACAATCGAACCTGGAACGCGTCAATTTTAACCGGACTAATATGCAAAAAGTGGTGCTGGATGACACCCACTTGGAACAGTGCCAGTTAATTGAGGCGGTGATGATAGCCGCGATTATGCATGATACGTCTTTGGAAGACTGTGAATGTACCGGCGTTAATTTAAGCAATGCCAATATCACCAGCTCGTCGATCCGTGAATGCGAATTAAGCAAGGCCTGCTTCGATCAAGCGATGTTTGGCAGTTTACGTTTTGAGGATTGTGTGTTAACAAACGCATCCTTTGATAACACTACGCTGTCTAACGTAGGGTTTGTGAATGTTACCCCGGCGGTTTTAGACTTAGGTAACGCAAGCGTCACCAAAATAACCCTGAACAATATGATTGTAAAAGCCCAAAACGTGTATCAGGGTGATTACGCCGGCGGCGAGTTGCGCCACTGTGACTTAAGCGGGCTGGATTTAAGCCGTTGTGCCTTCGGCAAGGCTGATTTGAGTGGCTCAAATTTATCAAACTGCAATTTACAACGCACCAACTTGGTGGGGGCAAATTTAACGGATTGTAATTTACTGAATGCCAATTTACAGGGCGCAAACCTAACGGATGCCATCTTGACGAATTCGAATCTGGAAAATGCGCAATTGAGCGAAGCAGAACTACAAGGGGTTAATCTGGACTGCTGCCGCCTAAACGGCGCTAGTTTACGCGCTGCAAACCTGGCAGATGCCAGTATCAAGGACGCGTCGCTGGTGGGAGCGGACTTATCGCATTGCAATTTGAGTCATACTAATTTTTCCACATCGAACCTGGAAGCGGTACTATTTGAAGCCGCGACACTTAACAATACCTCGCTAAAAAAAGTCAACCTGCACCGTGCGGATATGACGGGATGCCGCATCGACAAGGTAATGTTTACCGACTGCATGTTGGATCAGCTCAATCTTAGCGCTGCCAACATGCAGGCAGTTAATATGTCTGGCAATGATTTACGCACGGTAACACTGCGTGGGGCTGTTGCGCTAAGGAGTGATTTCTCACAGTGTAATCTGGAGGGGGTTGACCTGAGTGCCTGCAACTTAAGTGACTCAGATTTTACGCAAGCAACACTGGATGGCGCTGTGTTGGTAAAGGCGAATTTGTCGCAAGTTAATTTTTCCGAAGCGCAGTTAAAAGGGTGTGATATGCGCAATATAAACGCCGCATTTACTGATTTCCCCAACAGTGACTTAAGCAAGGCAACGATATCTACCTCGTTGATGAGTGGCGCTAATTTTTCAGAGGCCGTACTGACAGGTGCTGATTTTTCTGCCAGCAACTTAAACGAAACCTTATTTACCAAAGCCAACTGTCAATCGGCTTCGTTTCACCGGGCGTCGTTGCAGTACGCGGACTTTTCCCATGCTATTGTTGCGTTTGCTGATTTCAGTCAGACCAATGTTGACGGCGCCAAGTTACACCGTATCATTGAACACGAAACCAACTGGAGTGGTGCTAACAAAGGTAAAGCAAAAGGAACGGATAAGGAACTGGCTAAGGCGGAAGACTGGCAACCGGCAGGATAATGGTTTGCGGTAGAATGTCTATTACTTAGGTGCACCTGCTTGAATAAAAAATTGCGGCAATAACGATGATTCAGTACAAATTAATTTAAAAACGTTAATTTAATAACGATAGTTTAATAACAATAATTTAATAACGATAATTTAATAACGATAATTTAGTAACGATAATTTAGTAACGATAATTCAACAACATTGGAGGTATCGCATTATGTTTCAGGCACTAAAAGCGCATAGCGCTAATGTACACAATGCCAACGCACACAACAGCAGTATACACAAGAGCAACATGCACAAGAGCACCGAATCTGGTGCGAACGAAAAAACACACTATGTGCAGCCCGCTATTATTGAATGCATTAGCGAGGAAAACTTGTGCCATGTTACCTTCAGTCTGGATGGTCAGATTACTGAGTCCTGGGCCATGTTGGCGGTACCCGCTTATGAGCCAGTGGTAGGGGATCGGGTTCTGGTGACCGGTGAGTCTGCAGACGCATGTTATATTATTGGTGTTTTACCCTCATCATCGCCGTCTTCGTCTCAGGACGACAAGCAGGCGAACCGGATGCTGGCAACAAAAACCGGTGCTATCGTGCGCGTGACACAAAAAAATAACCAAGAGTGCTTGCAAATAGAAAATAACCTGGGACAGGTGTTGTTTGAATACCGACCGGAGCAGGGCACTGGTATATTGTCCATGCCGGAGGGCGATTTAGCGTTACATGCACCGAAGGGTAATATTCAACTGGTTTCGGGGAAAAGCGTGGTGTGCAGCAGCATAGCCCCGGTGGTCTTGGAAAGCGCCAGCGGCATCGACCTCAGTGTTAAAACGGAAGATGCTGATGCAACATCCATGCGGCTTTCAAAGACTGCGTTCAGAGTTAAAAGTCAAGGCTTGGGACTTGATGCGCAAAAAGCCAACATTCACATTGACACGGCAAACTATCAGGGTCGAATCATCAACGGTACGGTAGAACGAGCTAAATGGGTTTACCAAAAACTGGAAAATATTGTGGACCGCTTGCTTGAGCAGACTCGCAATGTGTATCGCCAGACGCAAGAGCTTCACCAGACCAAGGCAGGGCGTATGCGCACCCTGGTGGATGACGACTATTATCTGAAAAGCGATGGCGTGGATGTTCGGGCCGAGGAAATTGTTAAAATTGACGGTAAAAAAATTCACTTGGGTTAACATTTATATTAATAGCTACGTTAGTTTTTAGGTTAATCGGTTATAAGGAGAACGTTATGTTTGGTATATCAACTAAGGCAGGTGGCATGACCCAGGCCATGCCCGATGTATGTAAAGTCCCGGCACCGCCTGCGCCGCCAATACCCACGCCCTTCCCAAATATTGCACAATGTCAGCAGGCCAACCCTGGCACCTGTACAAAAAAAGTAAAAATTGGCAACAAGGCGGTAATGACCATGAAATCGGAAATACCCATGTCTTCCGGTGACGAAGCCGGGGTTGCTGGCGGCGTGATATCCGGTAAAATTAAAGGCGAAGCCGTACCCAAAAAAGGTAGTGCTAAAGTGAAAATGGAAGGGTCACCCGTTATATTTCAAACCTGTATGTTCGGACAGAATGGCAAAAATGCCAACGCGCCAGCCGGCGTGCAAACAGTGCCATCACAAACAAAGGTTACCGTGCCGAGTTAAGTTTTGTTTAATCCAGTGCGTTGTGGTTTACTTTACCAAACAATAAACATGTTTATTGTTAACCTTATATGAAAAAATATCGCGTGGTTCATACCAGCAAATATAGTTTCATGCGTGAGGTTAGCTATTGCCAAGGGCAGGTGCGCTTAACCCCACGGGTGTTTCACGGTCAGGAGCTAACATTTAGCCAGATTGTGTTTCGCCCCTTAGCGTCAAATGAGCGGCGTCAGCAGGACCCCTTTGGTAACCTTGTCAGTCATTTTGAAATATCCCGCCCATTGATGAGTTTGTCCATCAGCGCCATTAATACAGTTACTGTTGATGTGCAAGCTGCAACAGCGCTATCCTTTGATGACTCCATTCCCTGGGATAGCCTGAGCAGGCATTATCCAGAACGATCAGTAGAGACCATTGCTGATATACAGCGCTACACAGAATCGTCACCCCTGATTGAAATCCAGCCGATGTTTTCTGACTATGCACAGGCGTGTTTCACGCCCGGCGTGCCACTACTCGTGGCAGTAAAAAAGCTAATCCATCAAATACACCACGAGTTTTCCTATGATAACAGCGCAAGTCATGTGGGCACCACGGCAACGCAAGCCCTGCAAATGCGCAAAGGGGTCTGCCAGGATTTTTCACACGCAGCGATTGCCTGTTTGCGTTCCAAGGGAATCGCTGCGCGATATGTCACGGGTTACGTGGCTCGAACACCGAGCTTATCGAAACAAGAGCCTCAAATTGCGTCAGCATTATCACATGCTTGGTTTTCCGTTTTTGAACCCGATATAGGCTGGGTTGACTTTGATCCCACCAATAACAGTTGCATTGATGAAAACTACATCACAGTTAGCTGGGGCCGAGATTACAGCGACGTAGCGCCGCTTACTGGTAACGTGGCCGAGGAAAATCAACATACCATGCAAGTATCCATTGATATCGAAAGCTTGTAGCCGAAACAGGCTAGGCTGCTTAAACGCCGTTGGGGTTTGATTGATCTGGGAAAATGCTAGGGGTATTGACTGTAAATGCCACAAACCCACACACGGTGTACTACTTGGACTCCCTCATTGTTGGTTTCCTTGGAGGCCGGTGTGTGTCAAGGTATCACGGACCTTGGCTGATTGCGCCGGGTGCTAATGGAGTTGGTAGGTTGGGGCATGGTGCGCTCGGCGCGCCATACGTGGCTGTCTGGACGTTAAATCCTCGGCGATTTCAACAGTCGCATTAGGGGAGAAGAAAGGTTTATATTGACACAGACAATAAAGTGTTGATAACATTTTTAACGCTACGAAACAGCCTGTTCAGATTCGACTTACTCCACTTTAAACTAAATAAGGTTATATTATGCAATGTACATCAGTTGAGAAAGTAAAATTAGATAAGGTCTAGATGCAATAGAAGATATAAGACGAAGACTTCGAGCTTTAGGGGCCCTAAACGTAGTAATACCGTCAGGTACAATAGCAACTATTTTTATGGGAAATGGTGGAGCGGTAGCAACAACTTACAGTTTGGCCGCCTCAGATTTTGAGGCATTCACAAAAGCTATGGTGGCATTACCGGTTATACAGCGAAGAGTCATTCAGGATATAGCAAAGGAGCAGGCAATTTACCACATCGGGGTAGAGTCACAGTTTTGGAGGGGGGTGGCTGATGGTTGTGGAATTAATTAAAAAAATTGCAGTTGTACTTTTGTTGCTTATAGTTACTTCGGTATGCGCTGTCGAGGAATCTGATTCGATTGCAGAACGTGCATTTAAATTGGCGTCTCAAAAACTTGAGATAGCTGAGAGTAATTTAAACAAAAAAATTGCTGAATGTGACGATAAAGAAATTGTAATTCCCTCATCTGTCTTTAAATCTGTGAATCTTTCAGAAATGGAATTTAAGATAGCATTACTTGTTTTTCATAATAGAGCTCAGGATGCCTGTGACGAGGATTTAGGAGGTAAGTTCGTTATTGCTTTAAGCGTATATAGAACCACTGCTAAACAGTACAATAAGGCAGCAACACTTGCGTTACCTTATTCCGAAGATTTGTTGTTTGGCCACTACTGGCGACGAGTTGAGTCAGAAGCAAGGTATTTAGAGATTAACGGAGAACAGAGAAAAATTTTAGAAAACATCCCTCAATTAAAGCAACCATTTCACCTATTTAAAACGCTTTCAAATTTAGACATTAATTAGCCAGCGCCATACTGGTGTAAAAATATTCCTCATCCTTGTTTGCATTGGGGGTGCGAATGAAGTCCCTTTTTTCATAATGATCAACTACGATAGTAGCATTATTTGTCAATAAGTTAGACATGGGATTAAAGCAGGATAAACACGGAAGAACATCAAACCAAGTTGGGTGCATACCACGCACTGCTTGACTTGAATCACTTACCTCTTATTAAAATGAATTAACCCGTGAATCAGGAAGAAAATGGGGTTGCCCATTAGAAAGTTCCGCTCAAGTAAGCTAAACCTTAATCGCTGCGGGTATAGGACAAGGGGGTTATCGTCACTATGGAATAAATACCCAGGATTTGGCAAGCCCAAGTCATCAACCCATATTAGCAGCAATACGTGGTCGCATGGTTGGTTATACATCATGAAAGTGGAGCACTAACAGCGTTAGGGCATGTCCGAAGCTATTTGAGAGCGGGGCGTTCTACCAATACTATGTCAGTGTGAATATTGCTTTATCCGAATGACAGTTGACATTAAGCCAGTCCTCAATCAAGATATATCCATGAATACACATTTTACGCAACAGACCATTCGAATTATCATCATTCCTTAGGGATGGTGGGGTTTTTGATGCGTTTATAATTTGTCAAACCCGCCCAAGAGGCGGGTTTTCTGTTTCTGCCTCAAGGGTTTAACCCTCGTGAGTGGAGGTAGTATGAAGAAAATAGTCGTTTTCGGTAAACCCGGTAGTGGTAAATCTACGTTAAGTAAAAGCTTGGCGTTAGCTACGAAAATTAAATTGCATCCATTAGACTTACTTGTATTTAAAAAAAATGGAGATAGAGTCGATCGTGTAACATACGACAAAGAACATGAAAAAATATTATCCGCCGACAGCTGGATTATTGATGGTTTTGGACCTATTGATTCGTTTAACAAACGATTGGAGGCAGCGGATACGTTAATCTATATAGAATTGCCTTATTTTATCAGCTATTGGTTGGTGACAAAGCGACTTATGAAAGGGGTCGTTGTCAAGCCTGAAGGTTGGCCTGATGGTAGTTCCGTTTTAAAGGGAACGTTGGAAAGTTATAAAGTGTTAAGGCTATGCCCAAAATTTTGGGATAAAAGCTTTATGCAGAAGTTAGAAAAAATATCAATTAATAAATCTTTGTTTGTAATTCGGTCGGTTTCTGAATTAAATAGCTTTATTGATAACCACGTGAGATAAAAATCATAAAAAACGCGCAAGAAAGGTTTGGGCAAGCTGTCGTCTTTTTTGTATGGAGCCGAAAAAATACAGCAATCTTCCCCAAACATCCTAGTGTGGCGTTAGCTGCTCTTAGTTTTCATAAGAAAAATATTATTTAGGTTTTTTTGTCACACATCCAAGCGTCGCAATGTCTAAATTAGTGTGCTTTGAAATGGTTCAATGCATTTTAAATTTGATATGAGGAATAAAAATGATCCAACGATATGGTGTGATTATTCTTCTAGTTATCAGTCTATTGAGTATATCAATGGCTTTCAGCAGAGAGGATAAAAGTGTGGTAAATCAAGAGAAGAAGGTGTTGGAGGCGATTGAAGTGATGACGTCTGCATTTCAACAAAAAGATATAGAAGGCGTTTTAAAAAGCTACGAAAGTGGGGCAGTGGTAATGTTTGAGCCAGGAAAGCGTGTTACAGATTCTGCTGTTCTACGACAAATGTTCGAAGGTGCATTTCAGCTTAATCCCCTGTTTCATTACCCTAGCGGACATGAGGTCTTTGTTGCAAACGACATCGCTTTACATATCGCTCCATGGGTGATGAAGGGTAGAACACCTGACGGATCTGATATTGCACAAAAAGGTTTGTCTGTGGCCGTTCTTCGTAAAAACGAAGATGGTCAGTGGCTCCTTATAGTAGATAATCCTCATGGGCAGTTCTTAATGGATGGACTCCAGTAAACTACTCGTATAAATGAGCACGTGTTTCTTTGTAAACACGTGCTTTTTGGAGACAGGATTATGGAAATTGAAAAATTAGTTAGAGAAGCAATAAACGGTAATAAGATAGCATTGGAGGGGGTTACCCTTGCTATTCAGGATAATGTCTATTTTTTAGCACTAAGAATGCTGGCTAATCCCGAGTACGCTAGGGACGCCACTCAAGAAATCCTTATAAAAGTGATTACCAGTTTATCTACGTTTAAATTTGAAAGCCAATTCAACACGTGGGTTTATCGTGTCGCAGTGAACTACCTTATTTCGGAAAAAAAGATCATAGATAGAGATTCGAATCTAACATTTGATATCTATAAGGAGGATCTCGAAAGCGATCTCCAGGAGCCTCTCGATTTGCAAAATGATCCGCAATATCACGTGCTTCTAAATGAATTGCGCATTTCCTGTACCATGGCAATGCTGCTTTGTTTAAATCCGCCCCATAGAATGGCATACATTCTAGGGGATATACTTGAACTCGAACACGGTGAAGCTAGCAAAATATTATCTGTCACTAAAGAAAACTTTCGCAAACAATTATCAAGATCGAGAGTTAAAATTATAAACTTTACAACGAAAAGTTGTGGTCTTGTGAGTGACCGTGCAAAGTGCAGTTGCGAGAAAAAGCTAACAGGAGCGGTTAAGCGACAGAGAATTAATTCTGATCGAGTGATTTTTTCGGGTGGCAACCAATATTCCTACAAAGAAGTAAAAGCGTCATTGTTGGAAACTCAACAGAGCTTAAGAACCATAGATTTGCAGAATTCGATCAAACATTATAAATCTCCAAGTGATCTAAGCGCTATCATTGGAACCTTAGTCATTGAAGGAGTTGAAGCTAACAAGGCGTTACACCGTATAAAGCGGTGAGCGCGGCGTTATGTTTTAGAACACTCATTTATTCAAAACAATAAATTGAAGGAAGTCGAAATCAAAACCAATGTAATCATCACATTTAAAATAAAGCCCGAAAACTGCAAGGCTTTAAAGCAATTCTTGCATCGGTGAAAACCGATTTACCGACAGTAAGTGACTGTGGAGGTGTTCAGATATTTAGTAATTCAAACGATCCTAATACCTTCACTCTTGTAGAATCCTGGGAGTCGGAAGCATCACACAAAAAGCATATCGAAGGTGTTGTTGAGTCGGGCGCTGGGGAGACAATTTCCTCACACCTGGAGTGTGACCCTGAAAGTAATTATTATACTGAAATCTAAAGCTCCTATATCCGAAAAGAAAGGGGTTCGCTAAGATATTCACAGTATCTTAGCGAACCAAGCTTGAATAAATAACGTTTTGTAAAATAAAACAGGTTTTTCGAAACCGCCCGCGACAATGATTGATTCGATTTCTTCCGTTGGTAGTATCGCCACCTGATGACCAAATGAATCAATATTTGAAGACATTCCTGCATAATTATGCATGTTTACCCATATATTCAAAAGCTCTTTATGCGCAATGGCTTCAATTTCTGCGCTTAAATCTGCGTTGATCATGTATCCATCGGGTTTAATAACGTTTGCAATATTAAAAAAGTATTTGGCTCTTTCCTTATTATTAACGATAAAGTGGGATACTAAAATACTGGTAGCCGCGTCAAATAAACCACAATCAGAAAGCGTTTCGAGGTAGCCTTTATGAAAGGTGCAGCGCGATTCGATACCCTGTTTTTCTGCTTGTTTACAGCAAATATCCATCATTTCAGGTGCTGGTTCGACAACGGTAAACCTGCATTTAGGATGGGCTTCTGCCAGATAGATTAATTCTGAACCTGTTCCAGCACCCACACATAAAATTTTTGCATCTTCTGGTAGTTTCAAAAGAATCATGTTCATGCATAAATGAAGCGCATCTTTTATTGGTTTTAACGTTGCTCTTTGTTCGTCATATGACGCCGCTTTTTTTTGGTCAATCGTTTGGGGAGATATTTGATCTTCCATACTATTTTATGCCTTGAAATTTAGTTGAGCTTCGCGCCTGCTTAACTCGCGAGGAGCGTGCATCGCGGCGATGATGGGACAACAAAGTGGAGGTGTGGTTTTCATTTATTTAACGCTGGCATTGATATAGGTATATAAACCGATTGCGAAGTAGATTGTGCGATAATAGCCGTCGTTAGTCACAAAAATTGGAAAACCTATATAAGTATATGTTTATACTTATATTGTCAAATAAAAATATATTGATATTCAGCTAAATATTTGCTCAACCTACGTGCGATTAGCGAATATTGTATTCTGACCTCGATAATGTTTTTTAAGCTAGGATTTGCGGTCCATTCGTTATTTATCCGGGTGGAATATGTAATGCGGTTGGCGATAAATATCGTTTCTCAGTGATGTTTTGAGTATATAATTCTCCGATCCCCATAAAGCGTGCATTTAATACCTGCCGCTTAGATAATATGTAAAAATGCTAAGTGTGTTCGAATTGTATTTAACGTTGTCACCATGATAAAATCATAAAAATTAAAAGCCAATAAAATTGTGATCGGGGCGACAAGTTATCAACGCTTGATTATTGATTATTGATTATTGATGATTGATTATTGATGATTGTTGGTAAATGGCCGCCGGTGTAGGCCACAACACCTATATGGAGTATCGACATGTGAATAAATATAAAATGCTGTGCTCAGGACTTATTATGGCGGGGTTAATGAATAGCAGTTATGCTGGCAACGTACAGCCGGTTGGGATCGTTGGTATATACTTTGGCGGCGATGACCTAGTGGAAACAAGCATAGGGGACCTCGAGGCAGGGGGCTTGTTCTATTTCGGCGGTGGTTTTAACGTGCAATCGGCTGATTCTACTATATCCTACCAACTTACTCTAGGTTATAAATTTGATACTGTAAATTTCGATTTGCCAAAAGGTGATTCATCCATATCATCCTTGCCATTGGAGTTTTCCGCCTACCACAAATTCAATAACGCGCATCGACTTGGCGCAGGTATTGCCTATCATATTAATCCAGCGTGGGAGCTATGTGTGAGTGGTTTTGGGTGCGATACGGTAAATTTCGATAATGCCTTAGGGTTCTCCATAGAGTATGGGTATGATGTTAGTAATCAACTGTTTTGGGGCCTTAAATATACCAGTATCGACTACGAAATAGACTCAAATTCGATCGATGCAAGTAATTTTGGGGTTCATGTTGGATTTCGAATTTAATATATACGAGGCAGAGTGGGGGTGGAAAATTATTGTTTCTAAATATTAGGGAATAATATTGTTCTCCGCCCTCGGTAACGCGCTAGCGGATGATTATGTTTGTTAGCATGTCCTTGATCCACATTTTTACCTGATGATCCTGATTTGGGAATTGATAGGTTATTTCGAGCAATTGATTGTCTGCAAAATAAGTTTCTGCTTTGCCACTTACATTCCCACCTGCTGATTTTTCAGTGATAAATATTTTTCGGCTGTCGCTCTTTGCTTTAATAGTAATTGGTGCTTGTGCTTGTTTAAAATATTCCTCCATCGCTAAACGGGTTGGTACTAATTTGGTTGTGATCTCTGCTGTTCCGTGTTCTCCTTTATACCCATAGAGAAGGTCAACGCCTTTTCTGTTGGCATAACCGTATTTGTATAGGCTAAAGTTTGTTCGAGCGATTTTTAGTTTTAACCAATGATAATTTTTGTCGTATATCGTTTCGTAGGGGTCGATCCAAAATGTCAACGGTTTGGGGTTAATCATTAGATCTTCGAGGCTGGCATTGTGCCATTCGGTGGCATTTAGGTTAAGCGAAGCATTGAACTCCTTTAATTTATTGAGGCATTTTTCTTTATTATTTACCTCGCACGGCAGAGCTATCTGTACAACTAATTGCCTTTTCTGATAAAACCCGAGCAATACTCCTTGGCGCCTGTTCCGCTCTATCCAATATACAGCTGTTTTGTAACTGCTTGTTTTGTTAACTAGCTTGGTTTCCATTAGGTCGGCGCTATACCATTGATTGATGGCTTGGGGGCCTGAAAATAGTGGAGAACCGCTGGTTGAGTTTAAACGTTTAAGAAATAGTTCTTCGTTGTCGTACAAAAGGGCGCCGTAAACCAGAACATCGCCCCACTCGGGGTCCTTGTATAACAGTGCTTCATCTTGGTAAATGTCGTTATTTAGGGTGTAGTTGTTTATATCACCATTGTCATTATAGAGCTGCTTATAAAATGGGAATACTTCCGACACATTGGTGAAAATTATTCTATTTTCAGAGCTTCGATTACTGCTCATCTCATTTTTAAATGGTGCATTTAGCAGCCATTTTTCCAGGTCATTTTGAGTTAAATTTGCAATTTCCTGATCCCAAATAAAAGCGCGCTCTTCTTTTTTGTCGCAAGCAGCGATGATTAATAACAGGGAAAGTATAATAACTGACTTGGTCATAGAGAGGCCTGGGAAAGTAACTGGAATAAATACGTATGCTATCTATTGCAAAAATTATATCATTATGGACGTTCATCGTAACAAAATTGGCCTTCAGGATCAAAGGGGAGAGACAGTGCTGCAGCTTAGTTGGTGAGATAATTGAATACTTTCATTCCGCCATCATTCAGTTTGGCGATGTACTGTAAAGGTAAGAAGACGTTTTATCCTGCGTAGCAGGAAGAGGTGCGGATAATGATTACAAGGGTTTGTCGAAATGAGGCCATGTACTGGGTCTAGACCAACAGAGCTGAATCAAGGGTAGGGGGAAGGGGCGAGCAATTATTCGTAATACTGTTTTCCCTGTAAAATGGTGTCAGATGCTTTATCGTGCGGGCGGATTCTCTGCGCCATTTGGTTTAACGGGCCCGTTTGTCCGGCACCCCTGCGGTCGTTAAAGGCATTAAACATTAACTAAAGAAGATAAGCTATTTTAGCGATATTTTGTGTCAATTTAAGTCCAATGTACGCTATTATCGGAATTTACGTGCATCACCGCTACTATTTGTGCATGGTCACACCTCTAAAGCTGATGGTTTCCTTGCATGGCGCGGGGCAGTTAGGCAGTTAAGACGATGACCAGGTTCGTGCCAACGATGTTAACTATTGGATGGCTAGCGGCCTATCTATTGCCTGATTTCATTTCGGCATACCGCAAAATCCATAATTTTGTTATAGTGCGTGCCAATGGCTGATAGCAGGCCACAAATTTAGCGCATAACCCAATTTATTATATTCAATTACCCCATGTTTTTCACTGAGCCTCGGCAGTATTTTTTTCGTCCATTTAATAGCAAATATCGTGAACAAGTTGTTGAGTGCCTGCGTGAATTGTATAACCGTCTATACAGCAGTATGGCGGATTACAGTCGTACTGTTTCCAAAGAAAATGTGCTTGAATGTTTTCAAGAGGCTATTACGCGTGCGCCGTTGTTTGATGAAGACGTGGAAGAAGATAATGATAAGTCAGTCGATGAACACGGTCAATACGGTAATGCACCCGCAGTAAGAAATGAACGGGAGCAGGCTAATTGGATTCTGAACAGTCTGCTTGAACACGGCTGGATTGAGCGGCAGGTTGACGAAGCGACATTACAGAGCAGTTATGCTTTTAGCCGTGTAGGACGCCTGTTTACCCAGCCGATGGTGGAAATGGCATCTGGTCGATTTCGCACCCGGCATCGTAATACCCGTAACACCCGTAATGCACTACATTCGTTTTTGGAGCGCGGGGAAGTATATGATTTGCTCGATGCTTACGAATATTCCGAACGCATTGTTAGTGATTTTAGTGATGTTATTGCAGAACTGGACGAGCGTAAGCGGCAGTTGGTGCGCGAGGTTGAAGCACAGCAAATTATTCAGCGTGCCACTGATGAGTTTTTCGAGTTTATGGAAAAACGATTCATGCCCGATCTGGCGGTACGCTTGTCGGCAGACAGCGTTGAAAAATACCGCGATGAAATTCAGGGTTTGATTCGCAAAGCAAAACGCAAGCAAAAGGATTTTAAGGCCAACGCTGAGCGGGAGCTGCGAAAGCTGGCGCCCGAGTTGGTAGTCGATCCCGCCGTATCCGTGTTGATGATGATTCTCGATGGTATTGATGCCCGTATGCACAATGCCAGTGACGTCATGTTACCTGCGCTGCGCCGAGCGCTACACAGCTTTACCCGGCGGGCGGATATTATTATTCGTCAGCTGAGTTTTACTCATAATGGCCAGCGCAGTCAGTTATTAGCTATTTGCAAGTCGCTTAGCGGCATGGAACCCGAAGCGCAACAACAGCGTTTATCTGCCGCCAGTCAGTGCCTGGCACAGCTACACGTTGGTTTGGTTGATCCTGGCGCGTTGCGGTTGCATGCCGGGCGCAATGCTAGGGCGGTTAATACCACTGCAGAAGAATCCATTGCCGCAGATGTGGCAACACGCCGTACGCTGTTTATTGAGCAGGCATTGCAGAGTGCATTTGTTGTTAATAACACCAGTTTACGACAGTATATTGTGGAAGCGCTGGCGAAAGGACACCGCATCCATAGCCAGAATTTACCGGTGCGTAACGCAAAAGAGCTATTAATGAGTGCCCATGCTATTGAGGCGGGGGCGGCGGGCCATGCATCATCGGAGTTTATGTTTCGGGTAAGCCCAACGGGGCAGGCTGTGCAAACCGAATACTTTGAACGCACCGACGAATTTACCATTGAGGTGGTGGAAACCAATTTACATGATTAACCAATACATCGAAGAAAAACTGCAGCAGGAAAATCTTAGCGTTAATGAATTTAGGGAGTTGTTAATTCGTTTATTAAACTACGGTGTATTGTGCCGAGGTGAAAGCCAGACGGAGCAGCAATTATATGATCAGTATTTACGCATTGCAGCGCTGGTCAATGAATACCTGGCCTTGATTGGTGTGCGCATCTTTCACGAGCCCCGTTTTGAATACTTGCGCCTGTATCCACCTGGTAGTGAATTACCCGGCATGGATGATGCGGTGCGCTCTGCCTTTGGGGGTAGCCTGCGCAGTCGTTTACGCCAGGAGGAAGTGGCGCTGATCTTAGTGTTAAGTGTGCAGTACGATAAAGCCTTGCAGGAAGGGCAAGTGGATGAAAACGGTTATGTGGCGGAGTCGTTTGAGTCTATTAGTATTGCTATGAAAAATATCCTGGGTCGCCGCTTACCGGAGAAATTAACCGACCGTAAACGACTGTTTCAGCGTCTTAAACAGTTAAGGCTTATTACCTATAAGCAGGAAGATGACATTGAAAGTGGTGAGGCTTGGTTAAAAATTCACCCTATGATTGTGAGTTTTGTGAGCGAAGATGCGTTACAGGCGCTTTCCAATTCTGATGATTCCGGTGCAGTTGTGCTTGATGATAGTGACTCGCTTGAGACTGACACCCCTGACAGCGATGTCAATGACACCGACCACTAATGTAGTGACTAAGAATATGGTGACTAAGAATGTAGCGGATGAGAATAAGCAGGATAGGGTTGCGTCGAATCCTGAGGTCCAATTGGCGAGGCGAATGTGTCGGTAACTGATAAAACAACGCGTTTTAAAAACGTTGTATATTTCAAACGATCCATTATTAAAACGATTTATTGTTAAACCTATTTATTGAAAAACAATGTATCTCAAAAAATTTGTTTACGTTAACTGGGGTAATATCCCAAATCTCGAATTTGAATTCGGGCCGATTAACTTGTTATCCGGTGGAAATGGTTCCGGCAAGACTACGGCGGCGGATGCGATTCAAACCATCATGACTGCTGCTCATGAAAATCTGTTTCAATATAATCCGGGGCAAGAAGAAACCACTCAACGTGGGCGCGGGGGTAAGCGGGTACGTACCTTGGCTTCCTATGTGTTGGGCTGTGATGATGGCAGTTATGCACGGTTGGATCCCTCGGATGGGTATTTGGCAGCGATATTTTGTCCCACCCAAGGCGAGACCGGCGAGCCGTTTACCGCGGTTATTGGTGTCCGGGCTTGGTTGGATAAAACCGCCAACCAGTTAACGGCCCGCCAGGATCAGGTTTTGTTTTTAATATTACCGGATACCGAATTGAATCTCGGCGATTTTGTGCTTGAACCAACTAGTGCTAAGCAGGGTAAACAAATTGTAGCCATCGACCAAGTGCAAACCAATTTTATTAAAAAATTTGGTAACCGCCGGGTTGAAAAATACGATACGAAAAAAAGCTATTTGCGCCGTTTATATGCCATTTTACGGGGACAAAACGCGGCCGTTACCGAACGTGAGGCGTTAAGTGCGGCGCGGGCGTTTTCCCGTTTTATGGCGTATAAACCGGTGCAAAGTATTAATAAATTTGTAGCCGAGGAGATATTAGAAAAAAAGGACCTGGGGGAAGCGATTCGATCCATTTCCGGGCAACTAAAAACCATTAATGCCATGGATCGGGATGCCGGGCAATTAAAGGCATCCATTAGCCTGTTACAAAACACCAATCATCAGGCTCATGCGTATATTGAAAAATGGATAGAACGTAATACCCTGGATTATACGCTGGCGCAACATCACTACCAGCATCACCAGCAGGCTTATGTCAGTGCAAAAAAAGCTCAGTCGGGATTTAAACAAGCCATTGAGGAAAACGAAAAACAAAGCGGACTTACACGGCAGCGCCGCCAGCAGGTTCATGATCAATTAGTCAGCCTGGAAGCGCAACGGATCGGTATACCGGCGTTACAGCAAAAAGACACCTTGGAGCAGCAACGTGATGTTGATAACTCCCGCCTGAGGGAGCAGGCTAAGCAACTATTATTACAGGACAATCAGCTTAACCTTAATTTTTCACTGACCAAAGAAATTAGCAATCTATTAAAGACCGCCGGTATTGCGACCGACCTGCCTGCGCTGGCAGATTTAAACAGTCAGGCGCTGTGTCGACAGCTGGTTGAGCAGGGAGGGCGTGGTGATATTGACCTGCCGGCTTTGTTGGGGCGTGATATTTTAGGCGATTTGTCGCCGCTGGAACAATACCTGGATAAAGCCCGTGCAGCGCAACAATTACATAACCAATGGGTAGAGCATTGGCATAATCCCGATCTTTACGGCACCGCGCAATGCTTGCGAGATCAATTGGCGCGATTGGCACATCAGCGGGAAAGCCGTTACGAACAACTGGAAAATAATTTTAAGCAAAAGCAGCGGGAAATTGAGCGCTTGGAAAGCCGCAAAACCAATTACCCCCCCCATGTGGAGCGCGCTATTTTGGCGATTAAGGCGCAATGTCCGCAAGCTGACCCTCGCGTATTGTGTGACTACGTGGAAATTAAGGAGGCCCAATGGCAGTCCGCCATTGAGGGGTATTTGGGTGGCGCACGGTTCTCGATTATCGTTGAAGCGGACTATGAGGCGGAAGCGATTCGTATCGTGCGAAAGATGCCGGGTAAAGATAATAAAGCGCGCATTATACAGGGTGAAAAAGCCATGCGCGATGCCGAGCGGCTTTCCCTAGATCCAAACTCCATTATTCATGTTTTGGATTTTAGTCATGCCACGGCAAGACATTTTTTAACCGCCAGTTATGGCAATGTGATCCGCGTGGATTCCGCGGATGCCTTGCGTATGACCCGTCGCGGCATAACCGCCGATGGGATGGGCTCAGGTAGTTATTCTATGTGGCGTTGCGATTTAGCCGATAGCGAACTGGTATTTGGCGATACGGCGCGGGAACGCGCCTTACTCGCCAAACAGGCTGAATTGGAGCAACTCACGCTAGACTGGCAGCAGGCCAATGATCAGATGCAGGTGACTTCGCAATTACTCGGCAGCGTCAATGGTTTAAAAAATGTGCATTATGCCGATACCATTACCGATATGCTGGCGATCCATCGTGATTTGCAGAAAGTGGAATCCATGTTGCAACAATTGGATTTGTCAGCCCATGATGCCTTGGAGCAAAAACTGGACGGTCTTAAAGCCAATGACCGCCAGCTCGGTGACGAAGAAGGCGTATTAAAGGAAGAAAAGGGCAAGTTGGAGGAAAAATTAAGTCAGGTTAATAAACGCTGCAAAGTCCTTGATGAGGAGCAGGCGGCCACCCAGCAAGTGGTGGATGACTGTGAGGCAAATTTACGGGCCATCAGTGCGCATTGGTCCGAATTTAACTGTGATGCGCGCTTGAGTTTGGCTGAGAATGAGGCGCGTGATCTTACCGCCACCACCACTGAAAACTATCGCGAAGAAGTCAATAAGCAGCTAAGCGCCACCGAACGCAAAATCAGCGAAAGCTTGCAGACGTATAATCAAACCAGTCGACCGGGTAATGCTATACCTTACACCAGTTTTGAAGGCGAGTACGATCAACGTCTGTTTCAGCATATTTGTGCCCTACAAGCTGATATTGACCGGGTTTATAATTTGTTAAAAAATAATGTCCTGGTGGAAAAACATCAGCAATTATCACAGCTTAAATTGAGTTTTGATCATGCTTTTGTTACCCATTTGTGCCATTCAATTTATCAGGCGATTAATGATGGTAAACGGCAAATTAAATTGCTCAACAAGGAGTTGCAACATCACAAATTTGGCTCAGACCGGGAAACCTTTCGGTTTGATCAAAAATCCATTCCAGAATTTAAAGATTACGAACATTTTTTTTCTGAAGTGATGAAAAACCCCACGCTGGGCGATGAAGTGACCTTGTTTGAGGCCAAGTTATCCGAGAAGTCAGAACGCATTCGCGCGCAATTAATGACGATGCTGCTGGATGAGGATGAGCAAAAAGCCCAGCGGGAACTAGAGCGGATTGCCGACTATCGCAATTATTATCAATACGAAATTTACAAAGAAGTGGAAGGTAAACCCCCTATTGCCCTTAGTGAATACGGCACTGGTAGCGGCGGTCAGTTGGAAACTCCTGCCTATATTATTCGTTCTGCGGCGATTACCTCCGCCTTTCGTTTTGCGGAAGGGGTTAATCATCTGCGTATTGTGCTGGTGGACGAAGCTTTTTCAAAAATGGATGAAATGCGTTCTCGGGAAGTCATTGACTATTTGACCAATTCATTGGGGTTGCAATTAATTTTCATTATGCCAACCAGCAAATGCGGCCCATTTATGGATTTAATCAGTAACGAATTTATTTTTGCAAAATGCCCCAGCGATGCCCCCAGAGGACAGCTCAGTACCCGGGTCATTGTAGACCGTAAACAATGTAATAAGGCGAAAATTGAAGCATTGTGGGCCAATCACCGGCGCACAGTTTATCAGCAGGCCGAGTTGGATTTTATGGAAGACGTGGTAACTTAGGCGCGATGTGTTGGGAATATCGGCGCGACAGGCTCGTATTTGATGGGCGCAGTAGCATTAATTTCAACTCCCGGCGTTATCGGGATTAACGTGCGCCAGTCTCAATAGGGGGCCATCGTTATAAATCCGTCATTATAACACCGTCGTTATAAGACCATCGTTAAATCACGATCGTTTGGCCGTTTATCCATTGGGTGTTGCGTTGTTGTCTGGGCGGGAAATATCATCATATACTGCCGACATCAGATACATTATTCTTCAAACGCGAGCATTGGGCATGGAAAAAAAACCTGTTTGGTTGGGTGAACAACCGGAAATACAACATATTTTGCATCTGTTTTTAGATAAACTCGATGCAAAACCAGCCGGGCAATGGAAAATTCCACCGTCCATCGCCGTCAACGCCAAAAATATTCCGTGTTTATTTAAGTTAGATGAATACGCGGACCAGCTATGGGCATTGTTACGTAGCTTGAGTTCCGGCGATTCCGGTGACCATGACGTGTTCGATATACGCCGAGATAAAAAACGAAACCCCCTGGATCCCGAATACAGCAATGCGCGTTTACGTTTGAATCTCGACGCGGAGCCAATGTTACGCCAGTGGTTAAATCGTCCCTTGCAAGCGCTATCACGGCTGTTATGGCAACAAACTATTGATAACAATGCGCATCGCTTTGCAGGTGATACCGATCGGTTGCGTAGCCGGGAGCTTAGGTTTACCGGAAAATCACCTGAGGAAGTCATTGCAGCCTTTATTCGTATTCATGACTACGTGAACCAGTCGATCACATTGCGGCAGCTCAGTGCGCGTTGTTTTTGGGGTGATTCAAAATTTCTGGATAACCGGGAAGAGCTGGTCTGTTCATTGCATCCTCAACTTCAATTGTCTGTTCGACCTGTGGTGGTGAATGTGTCGTTGTCGTCTGAGGTTCGCGCCGTTCTGTTTGTGGAAAACCAAGATAATTATGTACATCTCATGTCCCTTTGTAGTGACGCTGTCTGTACTGACGTAGTTAAGAACATAGGGCTGGTATACTGTTCGGGATTCAAAGGTAGTGCCAACCGCATTCGCGCCATTGACGGCATAAGCCTACATTATGCTTCGAATAGTGGGGCAGAGATGACACAATGTTTCGAAAACTGGTGGTTCGGCACTCAGCAGCTTAGTTGGCCTGTGTATTTTTGGGGTGACCTGGATTTTGCAGGCATGAGCATTTTAAAGGCGTTGAGGCAGCGTTTTGAAAACGCGCAGGCATGGCCGCAGGGTTATGCGCCGATGCTGCAACACTTGCTTAATAATGCCGGGCATTCCAAGATTGCTGACGACCGCTTAATGCAGGTTGATCCTGGGATGACTGGCTGTAAATATGCTGACGAGGTATTGTTGCCGGCCATTCGACGGGGCCAATGTTTTGTCGATCAGGAAATTATTGTGTTATAAACGGCTGCAATTACCAAACGTTAGAAGCGCACGCATTTCGTTAGTGGAAATTACCAAAAATTGCGTTCAGACCAAGCTTGAGCGAGGTGTATCGCTTAAGTGATAAAGCAACGGACCATTGTTAAGGTGTCGTTAAATGTAATTTGGTGCAGATTCCCACTAGTATCTTATAAATTAATGAGTTATGCTTAAGCAACCCATAATACTTAGCCATTTCAAACCATGATCGTAAAATTCTTTGAAAAATTTAATCAATAGTAACAAAACCGAATTGCCAGCGATGAGTGAGCTCGATATTCCTGAGCCGCTCCTGAAAAGTATCCAAGAAACTGGTTATACCCACTGCACTCCCATTCAATCAGAGGCCTTACCCATTGCATTAACCGGCCACGACGTAGCCGGACAGGCGCAAACCGGCACCGGTAAAACCGCAGCATTTTTGATCGCTACCTATGCGCATTTACTGCGCCAACCAGAGACCAGCGGTCGTCAAAAGAATCAACCCCGTGCCATTATCATTGCGCCTACCCGTGAGTTGGCAATACAGATTCACAAAGATGCGGCGCTATTGGGAAAATACACGGGGTTTCGCCTGGTGCTGGCGTTTGGCGGCGCGGGTTATGAAACGCAGCGAAAACAGATTCAGGAGGGTGTGGACGTTTTAATTGGCACGCCTGGACGTATTATTGATTATTTTAAACAGCGTATTTTTAATCTTAAGGCAATTCAAGTGATGGTATTGGATGAAGCTGATCGCATGTTCGATCTTGGCTTTTTAAATGACATTCGGTTTTTGCTGCGACGTATGCCGACACCGGATAAGCGCCTTAATTTGCTGTTTTCTGCCACATTGTCGTTGCGGGTTTCTGAGCTTGCTTATGAGCATATGAATAACCCTAAGCAAGTGGTCATCGAGTCGCAGCAGGTTACTGCAAAACAAATCACAGAAGTTATTTATTTTCCTGCCAAAGAAGAAAAAATATCGTTATTATTGGGTTTGTTGCAAGGTCACGATGTAACGCGCACCATGATTTTCACTAACACCAAACGAGCAGCGGAGACGGTTCAATCCTACCTCAAAGGCAATGGCTATGACTCTGCCGTTCTTTCGGGGGATGTTCCGCAAAAGAAACGCGGAAATTTACTTAATTCATTTACTGAAGGCACGCTGCCAATTCTTATTGCCACCGATGTCGCTGCCCGTGGTTTACACATCCCGGCAGTCAGCCATGTATTCAATTTTGATTTACCTCAGGACGCCGAAGACTACGTTCACCGAATTGGTCGAACTGCCAGGGCTGGGGCCACAGGTGATGCCATTAGTTTTGCCTGTGAGGAGTATTCATTTTCATTATCCGATATTGAAGATTACATTGGCCATAAAATTCCGGTGGAAAGTGTGACCACTGAGCTATTGATAGAACCTAAACCTGCGATCAAAACCGCTCAGAAAAAGCCGCGTTCCCATCCTCGAAATAATGAAAAAAACAACAACAAAAAGAAATTTAGACGGCGCGCACCCAGTAACAAGCGGCCGACTGATGGGTAGTTAAAGGGGGAATCACGTTAAGAAAATAGCTTTTAGCTTATTATTTTCTTAACGCAGTGGTATGAAATGACAATTTTTTTCGTTTTATGGCAGAAAAAAAGTATTTTTTGATATACAATTACACAACAATAATTACCATTAAAACAATGGAGAAAGAAGCGTTAGCATCAGGCGGCATCGGTGCTGACAAGAGTGTTCAGATTTAGCATTAAATTTAATATGGCGCTTAATAGAGTTAATTTGGCTAAGATTGAATTTAGCTAAGATTGAATTTAATTAAGATTGAATTTAATTAGAATTAATTAACCGTTAAGTGCAAATTTAAGTACAGAGGCGAATACAGGCATTAATATAAAAAGTTAATGTAAAAAGTTAATGTAAACGTTAAGTCTGTTATTTAGAGGTTAGATCTTCTGTTAAATGTTAGCTCAAGCACTCAAAATTACATTAAAAACCCAAAACAGATAGCATAAAGGAGAATATTCTCATGGCTAAAGTAGCAAAAAAGTCAACCGTTAAAAGTAGTGCATTAGAGAAAACCATATCCACATCCATTGACAGTTTATCCTCTGCGTTTAGTGTTAGCGCCAGCGCCGTGGAAACATTGTCAAAGGATGCAAAAAAACTGACATTGGAAAGCAAGCGCTTAGCTAAAAAGCGTATGATGCTGATGAAGCGCAAAAAAACCGCTGCAACGAAATTGAAAAAAACACCGGATGCAGCCAATCGTAAGGCGCTTAAGGATGTTGAAAAAGAGTTAGCCGTTGTTACCAAAATGATCGATAAAGTAAAACCGCAAAAAACGGAAAGCGCGGAAGAGTTAACGGCACTAAAGGCCTGTTTTAGAAGGGTGTCCGCGTATATGAAGAGCATCGAAGGGGCTGATAAAGTTCTGAATAAGCCTAAGAAAAAAGTTCGTAAAAAACGTGCGAAACCAAGAGCCGCCGCGGTAGCTGAGGCAACCGCGTCAGCGTAGCGATATTGGTGACAAAGTACGCAAAAAAAGGGGGCTAATGCCCCCTTTTTTCTTTTTAACGTTTTTTATGTTTTTTTTAGAATACTGCGAAGCGTGGGCGTTTCTTCTTCTCGATTTCCAATGTGGTGTCTGTGATAATGTGGCGTATAACCATTTGCAGGTGATCCCCCGATGTTACGGTTTTTTAAATGGCCCATTATTTTGATTGTCACGTGGTGGTTGGGTTGGCAATCCCACTACTATTGGTCTTCCCTCCCGAATATCATTTCTACCCCGGTCGGTAACACGGTTCAGAATATACAAAATGGAAGTGTTCCCCCTTCAGTCACGACGCAGCGAGCTTTTACTCCATCCATGAGTGAGAAGGATGATGGGTGGCAAATAGGTACAATGTTGACCATTCATGAGTATGAGAGCGTGATCGAGATGCTTCTGGATGATCAACTTAAGGAGCATCAGGCAAGCATGAAACATGCGATTGTAGAGCATCTGCGGTTGTTGCTGGCCAAGGGGGATTATGTTCACGCTGATGAATTGTTTTCATTGTATCTGGAGGTGGAATACCGGGACGTAGCAACGTTGTTATTGCGAGCGGATTCATATCGGGCGCAACAACAGCTTGGTTTGGCGATTGAAACTTTATATAAAGCCAGAGCCTATGAGTACCGTGGCCCGCAAATCGCACGTTTAATCGATAAAATTAGAAGCTGGGTTGAACAGTTCGATAAAAAATCACGTGACCTGGGAGATAACCAGGCCCGTCTTGCCTTATTTGAACAATTAACCACCCTGGAGCCTGATTATTCCCCCTATTTTGTTGAATTGGCCCGGGTGCAGGCGAGCTTGGGAAACATTAACGAAGCACGCCAGTCGTTGTCACTGGTGGAATATGACTCACGGGTATCGAATGAGGTTACGCAGTTGCTTAATCAATTAGAAAACGATCTTACTGTCTCCAGCGAACAACCTGCAGCTATACCGTTAATACGCCGTGGCGATCACTTTCTCGTACAGGCGTGGCTTAATGATGATACAGCCATTCATCTCTTAATTGACACGGGCGCATCGCTGACAATGATTCGCAGTGATGTGCTGAGAGCGGCTGGGATCTCCCGAATGGCCGATCAGCCGGTACGGCGGTTTAATACTGCAAATGGGATGGTGCACGCATCGATATTTGTATTGGATACCCTCAGCATGGGGGAGCAGCGTGTGGGTAACCTGGAGGTAGGGACGTTAAGCGAAGAAAATTTTCAAGCGGCCGATGGGTTGCTGGGGATGAATTTTTTAAAACACTTTAAGTTTTTTATTGACCAGGGAGAGCAGGTGCTCCGGTTAACCCCGTTGTCGTAATTAAGCGTTAATACGCAAGGCTCGATTACGTTTTTTTGTAATTATTTGAATTATAAGACTTATATGGTCTTTTGCATTGGCAGGATGGGCTTAATTGACAATGGCCAGACTTTTACGGGGGCGACCCAGAAAAGCGATTGTATTAATGAACTATTTTGTTTACTCTAAAATCCCAAATTGGCTGGCCTGTGGTTGTGATCAGCGACTGAATGTAAAGTTAACGTGATAAATAAAGAAACCTTTGTTTTCGTGAATATTTGTTTTCAAAAATATGTGTTTTCAAAAATATTTGTTTTCGAGAATATTTATTTTCGGGAGTATTCGTTGTGGGAATATTCGTTTGTAAGGGCGATCAGTTTGAAGGAATGTCAGTTTTAAGGAGTGCTTATGCGTCGATCAATATATCAATTTGATGAAAGCCAGTGGGCCACGCCAGGAACGTGTATTGATTATGATGAAACTGAAGGGGTGGAAGAGGAAATAACACTGTTGAGACAGTATTACCCCGAACTGGCTGAATGGGGTGATTTGGCGATATTTACTGCCTGGGGCAGTTATAGTCAGGATCAATACGAACTACAGTGGAACCCTGTTTTGGCGCAGGACGAACGGTTTCTCGGGTATTTATATTATCTGGAAAAGGGCAACGACATCATGCAATGGACAGATGAAACAGCACAAGCAGCGCTGACCGAGCTATTTCCGCCCGCATGATCTCAATGTGGTGATTGACGATGATAATTAAACGATGACAATTAAGAGGGTGTTACTGGAGGAACGCTGCCGCGTTGTGCAGCTGCTTGATGAGGGGGGCTTGCCTGTTGTTGACATTACCCCTGAAAAACTCAATGATTTTTTTTCATTTTCTTTACAGGCAACGGTCGTTGGTATCATTGGGCTCGAGAATCGCGGTTCTGAGGGGTTGTTGCGTTCATTGGTGGTAACGGAATCCTGCCGAGGTCAGGGGATTGCAGCAAAGCTGCTGGGCTTTCTTGAAACCTATGCCGTGGAGCAGGGTATTAACACGTTATACTTGCTCACAGAAAATGGTGAGGCCTTTTTCGCCAAATATGGGTATGTCGGCACAGGTAGGGATTCGGTGCCTGTTGCAATACAACAAACGGACGAGTTTTTATCCATTTGTCCGGACGATGCGCTGTGCATGAAAAAAGAAATAAACTCGCCACGTTATAAAAAGTGAGTTAGATCCAGAATTAAACCGAAAATAATCGGTGTCCGTAGCGTTTGCGATTTAGCAGTTAAGAGTGTGTTACCTTCATTTAATGGCCTCACGACATGACGAGCAATACGGATGAGAGCGATTTCAACGCCGCCATGACATGGACAGGTCGTGCCATTGACACTTACATCCTAATCGCTACGGGTATCGCATTATAATCAACTAAACTATTAGCCAACGGGAAAAATTGGCTATCAAACAAAAAAATACTGAGGAAGAGTGGTTATGGCACAGAAAAATGTTTGGATTACCTGGTTAGCGTCGGCGGCGTGTAATGTTAGTATTGATGCCGTTGGTCAGCCGTTGGCAAACAACGGTTTAAAGGTATCTGGAAGCGACTGGGTCAATGATCTTGAAAAAATGGCCTGGAAAGAACTGGCCAACGTTTTGTTAGATCCGGCGCAGACGGATATCTGGCTAATTGCGTGTGATCAGGCCAGCTTGAATGATGCCGATAATCGTTACGCGCTGTCATTAGTGTGTGCGCTGTTGAAAGAAAACCGCCCCACGGGCTTTGCAATTTGTCTCGTTGGCTTGGATTTTAAACCCGTATTGCAACAGTTACCAACGTTATTGCGGGATGCGAAATTAATGGATTTTAGTGACAATGCCTGGGCAGCCAGTGTTGCGGCATCCGCGTTTTTGCCGCAACGGTTTGAAGCAGCGGACTATCGGTTTTCGGTGCGAGCCGACCCGACGTTTGGTCAGTGGTTTGAAGTGGGAGCTACCAGTGGTGACTGGGCGGGTGTTATGTTTGGTGTTACTGATGATGCAAAAATAAGTTATCACGCAGTTGGCCCCAAAGGGGTTTTGCCGGAGAAAACCGTGCTTGAATACCAAATTCAGGATATGAAAGCGAAAATAGCCGACACTGATTTTACCGTCTGGTCAGTGCAAAATACCGTAAATAATGAAAGCTCCTATTTCATTAGGGTTGACGGTAATCCGTCTCAGATCATTTTTGGTGGTCATCCCGGGGCCGAGGATGCGGAAGTATCTGTTATTACCTTAATCTAGGGTATAAGGTAATACGGGCAATAATTTATCAGGAAATGCAGCCGTCGGCTGCGCTTCCTGCTTTAAACCTGCTTTGAACCCTGTGTGAGTCGTGATTATTCCAGCTCAACCGTGCACCGCACCACGCCGGCGCGCTCGTGTTTTGCACATAATTCCACAATACCGCCCTTGGGGGCATAAACGATCCACTCCATCTTAATTCGCTCGTCAGTAGGGTCACTGGTGGCACCGGCCCAGCTGAAGGGGGAGGTGGGTTTGTGGGCACGTCCCTCAAGTTGCTCCAGTTCTGTTAGTTTTTGTCCGCTTTCAAGTTTGGCTCCGTCGGGTAACGCGATATCGAAAATAATGCCACGTACTATTTTCTTGGCCAGGGCTTGTTTGGTCACATAGCTTGGTAGCCATCCAGTATTGCTGACCACCATGCGAACGCGCCATACATCGGTCGCTATTTGCAGTGAGTCTGCTTCATGCAGGGTCAGCCTGGGGGAAATAAGATTGTGCCAAACCAGCCATTTCGGTAACGGTGAAAGTTCTTTTTGCAGTAAATGCGGTGGCGGATTCCAGAAACTGTACAACGCATTCCAACCACCCAGTTCGATGTGTCCCAGTTGCGGGTGTTCAAATGGGTACCAGTCGACATAACCTTCTCCTTTTAAGGCGGTATCATTCCATTTTAGCAGCTTAAGGTCATCTTCAAAGGGGTGTTCCCGGTACCAGTCAATAAACTTGTAGTCGGAAATCCCCGCCTGTCGTTGCGGACTCCATAACTCCACCGTCCAGGCAAAAGCACCCAGGCTCTCGTACAGCCAGTCGTCGAGCGAACCGGTAATAACTTCTTTGGGGTGATACTTGAAATCGTGATAAGCCGACGCGGCGGGGTAATTGGTTAAGCCTGTTCCTTTTGCGCCAATTTTTTGGTATGTCCATAAATCTTCGGGAATAAACTGGTCATCGTCTTGGTAAGAAAACGGCCGCAGCAATACGCCACTATAACAGTGAAATGCAATGCCGCTGCAAATATTGCGATGGTTGGCAATAAAGCGCATCAGGCTTTGTGCTTCGGGTTCTGATCCCGGAAAGGGTCCGGCCCCCAGTTGCTCGTGTTCCCCTCGCCATTGCCCGGGAAAGTTACGGTTGAGGTCAAGGTTTTCCAGTTTAGGTTGCTGCTTAATAGTGACCCCGTCGTAGTCGTTAATATGCCCCTCTGGTAATAGGCGATAGTAATGGCCACCGCGCTCCGTGGCATCACGGGCTACCATTAACCGCGGTTCAGTCGTACTGATTTTCCAGTGTCCGTTCGGGTCGGGAATGCGCATTGACAAAATTCGGCCATCGCCATCAATGTCTTCTGTAGCCAGGCCTTCGGTTAATACCTCATTAAATGGATAGGGACGGGTGCTGGAGCGCAGTAGCCTGGGGGTGTCCGCCAATGCCAACTCGGCACCATCGGGATTTACGCGGGGACAGATATAAAATACTCTGGTATCCAGGCAATGGTTTATTTCCGGGTCGGAGGCTTTGTTTTCCAGTAAAGTGTGAATTAGGTAAAGACATGCCGATGAGCTGGCCAATTCAGCTGAATGTATATTACCGTCCACCCACATGGCCGGTTTTTCGGTATCCGTGCCAGTTGAAAAGTTGGTGATGGTAGCGACCCAGATGTCTCTGCCTTCAAAACTTTTCCCGATGCTCTGCAGTCGAAAATAGTCGGTGAAATTTTGTGCATAGCGCTGAAGTAAATCAGTTAGCGCCGTGTATCGGTAATAAGTGTCAAATTTTGGGCTTTGCATAAAAACCGCACTTCCTGTCAGGTAAGGTTAATAGTCAGTCCAACGTAGCACCCCAGCCGCTCGTTTTGCGCCCCCTCATTGAGTCAATGCAAGGGCCAGCGCTCTACTGTGGAACACGGTAAATGCCTGATTGCACCTGCTATTTTACATGCGATGTTAGAGTATAGCTAGAATTGTGTTAAAACGGGAGGTAACTGGCAAACATCATGAAAACCGAGTACCATGCGCCGAGCTACATGCTTGGCAATACAAATTGTTAAACATAATCACCAAGCGGTATTTATTCGTAATTGGGTGGTCCGCTGTACATCATAAACAGGAGGGGAGTATGGAGGATAGAATTACTGAGCTGGAATCACGTATCGCGTTTCTTGACGATACTGTTCAGGCGCTTAATGACGTGATCGCCGATCAACAATTACGACTAAGCAAGTATGAACGTGATTTGAATGCCATTAAAGCACACATAAAAACATTGACACCGGCATTGCCCGGACAAGGCGTGGATGATACGCCGCCCCATTATTAATAAAAATAATAATTAAAAAATGACAATTGAAAAATGTTAACTGAAACATGCTCACTAAAAAGTATTAGTTAATAAGTCATATTGAGGCTGCCTGCTGCTGTCGATTAAGTTGCAAGCGCATAGCCTGACTATTGATTGCTGTCTTAACCTTGGTGTTGTAAATTTTAAGTCGTTGTTTTAATGCTATTGTTTTAATACTATTGTTTTGATGTCTTTGTTTTAATATTCTTGTTTTAATGTCATTATTTTTACGTTTTTGGTGTCAGTTTTAGCACCATGAAATATATACTCATTATCTACGATTCCGAGTTATCCTCGGCTAATGACTCTATCTAATGACTCTGACTTAATAACCCCTGCCTAATGACCCACAATTGCTTCGCGGCGGTTCGCCGTATATCTTAGCCGGTTTTCTGTTTTACAAAAAGTAATGGCATACAAAATGTGAATATGTCACATTCGTAAAGAATTGCTTTGACTATTTTCTATTACGTGTCTAAGTTTAAAGTTCGAGTCTATAATAAAATCGCAATTCAGTTGGCTCGGTGTTGCCTTATCGTTTCCAGTCGTATCCTTAATACAGTTCATCCGTTGGTCGCATTAAATTGAGAAATACTCAATTTAATGGCTGTTTCGATGGAGTGACTTCAAAAAGATTCCATAAAGATATGACTCAGTAATTCAGTAGTGGTGGAAATGAACGGGTTTAGTCACTAAAACAACGAAGAACAGAAAATAATAATTTTTTTACAAGTGGGGTTATTATGGGGAAACGTAACACGTTATTGCATATTATGATGCTTGCTTTTCTTTTGGGTTGCTCACCTGATGCCAACGATGTTGTTCTGCCGCCCCATGTTCCTGAAAACCTGACGGCCACTGTTACGAATACTGCCGTAACACTTTCGTGGTCGCCGGTTAGCACTGCGTCATCATACAATGTTTATTGGGATGTCGATATTAATGAAGAGAACGAGATTGACGATACTTCTGCGATTAACAATAAAGAAACTCATTTTACGCATTCTAATCTACAAAATGGTAAAACTTACTGGTACGCCATCAGTAGTCTCGGTGCGGGGGGGGAGAGCGCTCGTACCGCGTTTATATCCGCGACTCCAGTTGCTCCCCCTGCAGCGCCCGCGGGTATAACGGTACGGTCAGTACCGGAGGGCGGTGTGAGTATCTGGTGGCCGCTAGTCGATGGCGCTGATAGTTACGAGTTATGCGCATCAGATACACTGCCGGTGGTGAATTGCTCGCAGTTCGTCACCAAAATAGCAAATCCCTATAGCGATAGTTTGTTTTCAGGTGATGTATACTATTTTACATTAATCGCTACTAACGCGGGGGGCAAAAGCGAACCATCGCCAGTGCACTCAACGATTTTACCACCTAAAAATATTCTTGCCACGCCTGGCGACGAAGCTATTACGTTACAGTGGGACAGTTGGCCTGGCGCAACGCGTTATAATGTCTACATGGGGATGGAGGCTGGAGTATCGCCGACTAAGTACGTTAAAGTACACCAGGTTAGTTCCACCACCTTTAGTTACCCAGATCCATTGCTTAATGATACCACCTATTACTTTCGTTTAACTGCCGCTAATGACGCGAATGAAAGTGTCATGTCATCTGAACTTAGCACTACGCCCCAAGCGCCGCCCGATGCTCCAGTATCGCTGGAAGCTAACCCAAGAGATGAAACGATAACATTACATTGGTCAGCTGTTAATCATGCTGCTTATTATAATATATACCAGTCAACGGATCCGGGGGTCAGTCCGCTAGCGTATGGCAAGAAGTATACGCTTGATGCCAGCGAGAGCCTATTTGTTGTAACCAACTTGAGCAGCGGAACCACCTACTATTTTTTCGTCACAGCGATGAACTCCATTGGTGGAGAAGGGCTACCTTCAAATACCGTCTTGGCCACGCCGATTAAGCAATTTGGTGCGGCGGGGGGCCGTAAGCATTTTTGTGCGGTTAATGGCGGCGTTTTATGGTGCTGGGATGAATATAATGATTTTATGAATCGAATTTCCGACGTAAACCCGATGGCTGTTGAAGGTGGTAGTGCTGTGTGGACCAATATTATAGAAGCAGGTGACTTTCATACCTGCGCGGTAAAAAAAGACCTTAGCTTGTGGTGTTGGGGGGCAAACAATAATGGTCAACTAGGGATAGGCACTGTTGCGGCATCCACACTGCCTCAGCAGGTAGGTGACCGTAAATGGCGTGCATTGGGATTGGGGTTTGAGCATTCTTGTGGTATCCAGGAAGATAAATCCTTATGGTGCTGGGGTAATAATTCTCATGGCCAAGTTGGCGTGGATAATGGTGCTACTAGCGTAAATTTACCGCTGCGAGTGGGCGATGAGGCTGACTGGGAGAGCGTCAGTAGCGAATATTACCACAATTGTGCCATTAAAACCGATGGTTCTCTCTGGTGTTGGGGGAGAAATATTCGTGGTCAAATCAATTGTTCGGGTAACACGAATATATATACCCCGGTGATGGTTGGCGACCATGAGATGCACTGGAGCGGGATTGCGTTAGGCTACGATCATACCTGTGGCTTGCAGCATGACGATACCGGTGGTTCAAATACGGCCTGGTGTTGGGGGAGAAATTCAGGCGGATTGTATATCGGCCAGGGGGGAGAGCTGGGTGATGGAACGACCATCAACCGGTGTATGCCAGGTCAGGTCGTTGGCCAGCAAAATGAGTTAATGACGGGATGGGCTAAGATTGCTGTGGGCGATGATCATGCGTGCGCCATACGATCGGATAAAAGTCTCTGGGTGTGGGGCCAAAACTATTACGGCAACGCGCACGATGGTAGTAATATCGATAAGCTGTTTCCCGAACGTTATACCGAGTCTAGCAATTGGGAAGCGGTAGCGGCATCAAATGCCGGGTGCTGTGCGGTAAAAAGCGACGAGTCTTTTTGGTGTTGGAACGCTAACCAGGCTGGACTCCCTGGTAGGGTCGAATTTAGCCCTCAATTTTAACCAGTAATGCGGCCAATAATGTTAGCTGTGATGTTAATTATTTTTTAAAAGCTTGTTGGTTGGGGTATATCGAATATTTGTGAATAATTAAATTTTTCTGCAAAGGAGATCGCAATGACATTATCGGGGTAAAATTGATATTCACGCTTTGGTGCAATATTGTCGTTTACCGGAGCGCAAAAATCGGTGTTATAGGCGGCGTTATTATGCACGACAACCTGGTTTAAGTATAAATATTAACCAATCTCGATGGGGTGTTGACAACGGCCCCTCCGGTGCGATTGAATGAAGCAGCATCAGTTGCCGCTAGCGATTTCTTTTAAGCGGGATATACGCCATGAAACAGTCACTTTGTAGATTTTTCGATAGGGCGAAGCGATAACAATGTCATCGATGTGGTACCGTATTATTACTGTCGAATGCCTTCCAGCATTGACACCACTCACACCTGAGCTGAGCAAGCACCTGTCATGAACAAATTATGTGTAAAATTTAAATATATTTTAGTAATTATGGCGCTCAATTTAGTTGTTTGGTGCTTCCCTCTGCTGGCGGCTACTGAAAATCAAAAACTAGCTCTGGATTATTATCAAAAAGCGGAGATATTGTTATTTAACAAAAAGTATTTCGAAGCGCTCGAGTGGTATGGCAAGGCGTTACAATATAAGGCTGATGATGGCCCCGTCGTTGTTGAAGAAAATAAAGTGGTAAAATCAATTCCACAGGGCCGAAAAGTGCAGCAGGTTATAACGACTGATATTGTCAAAGAGGATTACCTGCCAAACGAGCGTATCGCCAGCCTTAAAGAAACACTTTTGGAGCAGGAAATTGCCGCCAATCCACCGCGATTGATATTGCGTTGGATGACGTTACGGGACCCCACGCGGGATGATGTACTGGATGGCGGTGAGAAGAGTACCATCGTGCTGAGTTTGGAGAATAAAGGAAAGTCCAATGCAAAAGAAATTGTTTTAGCGTTAGCGGTGGATGATGCTCAAGGGCTTCACTATCAGTCGAAGCAGGTAATCGGTACTGTAAAACCAGGAGAAGAGAAGGTGATTAGCATTCCTGTTAAAACAGACCGCGATAGCGCTGATAAAAATCGAAATTTCACAATTACTGCAACGGAGAAAAGTGGATTCGACAGCAATACCCTGGATGTGGTGTTACGGACAAGACCTCATCGGCCTGCGATAATAAAGGTGAGCGATTTAAGAATCGAGGATCTTAACGGCGACTCTCGGCTTGAGCCAACTGAGATGATCGAGGTATTGGCACGGGTAAGAAATAGCGGTGAAGGTGTTTCCGAAATGCTAACGGCTAATATTACATTGGGTGAAAATGTCTATTTTGGGCCGGAAAGTGCTCCGATTATTGGGTTAGGTGAACTTTATCCCGGTGATGTTAAGGACGTGAAGTTTTCTGTTATTACGAATAAGCGTTTTGAGAATGGCCAGGCGATTCCTGTGGGGTTTACCATTATGGCGGAAGGGAAACATTTATATACGGTTGGGGATTTGGGGTTAAAGGCCTATGTAACCCGTGAAAAAATCACTGTAGCCATAAAACCTAAAAACAGGCCCACCGCCGGGGCTGTTTCGCCTCACATTGTCGACGTTGATAATGTGGTGCCCTTATCACAAGGGCTGAATAAAGATGCTGTTGCTGTAGTAATTGGTAACAGGGATTATTTGCACCCCGGTTTGCCGAGGGTGGAGTATGCAACAAATGACTCGCGAATCATGAAGGAATACCTTGTCAAAGTGCTCGGTTACAAATCAGCAAATATTTTGTATGTAGAAAACGCTACCTCGGCCAAATTTCATGAATTGTTTGGTAATGAAAATAACGTTGCGGGTAAATTATATAATTTTGTAAAGCCGGATCAGTCTGATGTGTTTATTTACTATTCTGGACACGGCGCCCCTGACTTGAAAAACAAAGGGGCTTATTTTGTACCGGTGGATAGTGATCCAAACTATATTGCTATTAGTGGTTATAGTCTGGATGTTTTTTATAAAAACCTGGCAAAATTGCCCGCAAAAACGCTGACCGTGGTGTTGGACACATGTTTTTCGGGTAACTCAGATGGTGGTTTTCTGCTGGGTAATGTGAGTCCTGCAATGTTAAAGGTTAATATGAGAAGTCCGCTAATGAGCAAGGCGGCTATATTTACCAGTGCCAGTGACGGTCAGGTCAGCACGTGGTTTCATGATATGCGACATGGTTTATTCACTTATTATTTTCTGAAAGGTCTTGGTGGTGTCGCAGATCACAATGCCGACGGGGAAATTAGTACCGGTGAATTAGGCAAGTACATCTCGATGGAAGTGCCTCATCAGGCGCGACGAATTTCCGGGCAGGAACAAACGCCAGTGCTTTCCCAGTTAGAGGAGATCGTGTTAGTAAAATACCGGGAAGGCAATACTACGTTTTCACTAAAATAAGGGGAAGGAAGTTACGTAAAAAAATATGTATTCGTATCTCTATACTCATGGTGTTTAGGGTTTAGGGTTTAGGGTTTAGGTTATTGGTGTTAAGTGTGCATCCTATTGGCTTCATGGCACCAACGGCAGGTTCTTTAAGAAAGGCGATATGACACGTGATAGCCGGATTGTAGCAAGAATTTTCAACGTTGGCATGGAGCAAATTGGGGGTGCAATTATGCCGAAACCCTAATTGCCACGGGCATAGGTAAATCGCAAGCAGCATTTTCGTATAATTGTTGTCTGATTGTATTTTTTGTGAATATTATTCCGCTATTTCCTGCACCAGTACCCACGGTGTCACCACAACGGCCCAAAATATTGCTTCGGAGGCGAGCCATCGCTTTGCGTCGTCGTCATTGGCGCGGGTTACTAACCCATTAGTTGTCCATTGCTCCACAACGACGCTGTTATCATTGCTAAATTCAGCGGCCACATTGACTAAATCGAGCTCGTTACTGATATTAATAACTACATCTCTGGCGAAATATCGTTGCAGTTCCTGCCAGGCAATCTTGCCCGTTTCCTGGTTTAGTTTTTGGAATAATTCATTGGTATCATGTTCCATTTGCTTGATTTTACCTAAAGATGTTCATACTGTTGTTTTTTTTCGAGCCGTGATATGCCCACGGTAAGTGACTAGCTATTTAACGGTGTGTACTCCTACGATTGAGTCAGCACGATGGCAAGTATACATGAGGTTGGTGTCTCGGCCCATGCAGGTTATGGACTAGTGGAGCGTTACGCCGAAACCAACCCTAAATAGCTTAAATTGTTGTTAGCGGCAACGTTAACCGAAAATTCATCGATTTTTGTGACGCAACAAGGCTATTTACAGACCAAAATATAACAGGACTGCACTATTTTGTGCAAATATCATTCATTTCTCGACGGGGCATCGTGATCAGAGCAAGGTGGCCGATTAAGGCCAAGTGAGTCTGGAGTATGGCGTTTCTGGGGCTACTTTGTTTTTAGGTTTTAAGGTCGGTTTCGCAAAGTGTCAAATAGGCCTTCCTTTATTAACGTGATTTGGGGCAAGAGTAGTTGTTAGTTGGATTGTAAGTCTATATTATGGGCGCAATTTTTGTAATGTAGCCTACTGTATAGACTGCGTTGTTTGTATTTATTTGAAGTAACGTTAACAAGTGTTACCGTTAACAAACTTAACGAAAGAATACTCGCTCGTTCTATTATATTTAATCTGGAGGAATTCACGATGCACGGTCTTGAAAAAAGCGTAAACCAGATAGCGGTTCAGGAAACCGATAAAAAAATCAGGGGACGGGTGATAGAATTGCTTAATGAGGTGATATCGGATATTGAGCAAGGTATCAGCATTTGGAAAGGGTATTTGACGACGGCAACCGGTTCGGTGAATAACGAGGGTTACGGTGGTTGGGCCGGTTTTACGATAGAGGCCGATTTATTTAATTTGCACATGGCGTCGCGCGAAAAGGCCTGGGAGCTGTCGAAAGGTGGATCGAGCCTTGATGCACCATTGGTCAATTTGGCCTATGCCAAACTTAAAGAAGGGCAAAGTGACATAGATGCTGCCAACGGCGCTATCGCTGAAATGCAGGCACGCATAGAACAGATTCAGGGTTTTATAGAGATTATTGAAATCACTAAACCAACGAAAGTAAAAGCGCTACTGGCAGAAAAAAAATCTACCCCAAAGAAAAGCAATGCAAAGAAAAAAGTGGCCAAGAAAAAGGTAGTCGCTAAAAAGGCGACCCCGAAGAAAAAGGCGACTAAAAAGAAAGTAGCTGTCAAAAAGACGGCCAAGAAAAAAGCGGTGCCAAAGAAAGCAGTCAAGAAAAAGGCAGTTAAGAAAAAAGCAGTAACAAAGAAAGCAGCCAAGAAAAAGGTAGTTAAGAAAAATGTAGTTAAGAAAAAAGTAGCGCCAAAGAAAGCAGTCAAGAAAAAGGTTGCTAAGAAAAAAGCGGTGCCAAAGAAAGCAGTCAAGAAAAAAGCTGTTAAGAAAAAAGCAGTGACAAAAAAAGCGGTCAAGAAAAGGGCCAAGAAAAAATAGAGAAGCTTCCGCCAATCAGTCGTCATCAAGTGTTTTCCGAGTAATGACGGTACGCGTGGTCGCGGGGGGGAGGGTACGTGCATCAGGCGATCGTTATGTTTACTCAGGATGACGAAGGTCATTGGGTCGCAGTGCTTGAATGCGGGCATAAGCAGCATGTTCGTCATACCCCTCCGTGGCAAAACCGACCCTGGGTACTGACCAGTAAGGGCCGTGAAGAGCATATCGGGCAGCGGCTAAATTGCAAAGAATGCACTTGATTGCCAGTGGCATGACCGCCCATGTGGATCGTGGGCTGGAGATATCATTAATATTTTCTTTGCTTCCCTAAGCTTTTGTAGCGTGTATCTTAAACCTGCCCGTGGGGCATAATGTCTCTTGTGTGGTCGTCGGACAAAAAGCGACATTTAACAATCTTATTTTATAGCCATAGACACCCGTAACGTATGAAATTTAGGTGGTAAACGTGCGTCATGCTCATTTCATCACTCGGCGAAATAACAAGTAATAGCCAGACTATTGCGCGAACAACAATACTGCCATTGGATGAAGATAGCGTCGTGCTATTGGCATCTAAAGCTTAATGGTTACGAGTATAGAAGGAAGCATTGATGAAAATTATATTATTAGGGGCACCGGGTGCAGGAAAGGGCACTGTGGCAAAATTGCTTACGAAGTACGATGGTTCAGTTCAAATCTCGACGGGGGATATATTGCGTGGTGCCGTACTGGCACAGTCTGAATTGGGTAAAGAGGTTGAAGCATTCATGAAAGCGGGGGATTTGGTGCCAGATCAATTGATAATGAATATTATGGAGTCCCGATTGCAGGATGCAGATTGTCAAAACGGTTTTTTGTTAGATGGTTTTCCCCGCACAATACCGCAAGCGGAGGCATTAAAAGCATTATTGTCAAAGATCGGAGTGCAGTTGGACATGGCAGTTAATTTGGAAGTGCCAAGAGAGGTGATTTTGGATCGATTAGCGACCCGCCGCACTTGCTCTAACGCCGCTTGCCAGGCGATTTATAATATTAAAAGTAATCCCCCGAAACAAAAGGGGATATGTGACAAATGTGGTGGTACGCTTGTTCAGAGAGAGGATGAAACTGAAGAAGCGATTAGCCATCGACTGGAAGTTTACAACGAAAAAACTGCACCATTAATTGGTTTTTACGAAGCCGAATCATTACTGCTGAATGTTGACTCCACGACCAGTGAGACCGTAGTAGCCGCCATTAAGGCAAAGCTAAACAGTTAAGCTTGTCTTGTTAGTGTGAACTCACTAACGCCTTAGCTATTTAAGTCACTATATTGTTGTGGTTTGCCCCGAACCAATGGTGGTGGTAGTGAGGGCCGTGGGGTATGTTGGTCGGTTGTTTGGGATGATGTTGCGAGCACGTCCTTAAGTGCACTGATAAATGGGCGGTCATATTCACTGAACAATACTGCATAGCCATTTGTAGAGTGGCGAATTACAAATGCAGAAATCGTATGATGTGTTTGTGGGGCATTGTTCGAGAAAATGATGGTTAGCGAAATCGACGTGTTTTTCTTCTGTCGAGTGGCTGCAGAGGATTTTATAAACAGGCCATCTAAACTGATATTTTCGGTTTCCGCGCAGGATTGAGTGTTAATATTGTCAGTGACGAGCAGTTTAAACGCCAGTTTTTTTCGTTGGCTATAACGATGATCCATAGGGCTTTGTCTCCTTTTGCTGGTGTTATACGATTACCTGTGCTTATCTACTACAACAAGTAGTTACAACAAATAGTCGAGTGTTAGTGGTTGTCTGATTGCATATATTGGGCATCTATTTTTGCCTCTGCTTCCAACCAGTCTTGTATTTGTCCATCTGGGTGAAACCCTCGTTGTTCTGCGCGATAATAGGCTTCCTGTGAAATTTTTCGCGCGCGCTCTTCAATCGTTATTGCCGTATAGGGACGCATTGGTGATTGTTTATGGGAACGGAGCGTCGTAACGCTGGGTTCTTGCGATGTAGGGGGTTTTTTGTTGCGTGATCTTGTAGGTGCATTTTTTCTGGCTGGCATCGGTTTCCTCCGCTACGTAAGCATGGTATTAGGGCGTTGTTAGAACGTTCGACATGTTGATTTACTGTGTTTTTTCCACGGCTGCTCTGTGTTCTGAACATTAGCAGTGCTAGCCCGCGGAACCAAGGTTTGATGCTGGATAATTTGATCTATGTCAACTGACAGGTTAAACCTGCCGTTTGCAGTTGACTGCATAAAGTTGACGGCGTGAAAATGAACTATCGCTGCGAATTCATTCGCCTTATTTCGCCAGCGGATCAATCAAGAATATTTTGCTATTCGCTAAGCATAGACAGATTGCGAAAAAATAAAATGCGTATATTTACTTACTGAATTACCGGCCTGTTGATTGGTTGCAATAGGGGTGGGGGTCGGACGTAGGTATTATGCTTGTTGCGGAGTGAATGCCTTAATTAGCACTGGGGGCCAGTTGATTGCTGGTGAGTACGGAGATGCGAACTACATCTGAGAGGGATTTTGCTTGTAGTTTTTCCATGAGATTGGCTCGATGGGCTTCTACCGTTCGAGTGCTAATCCCCAGCTCGGCTGCGATGACCTTGTTTATCTTACCATCCACCAGTAGATCCATTACCTCGCGTTCTCGTGGTGTTAACTGGTCAATGCGGTTTATGCCGTGTAAATGTTTTTCTAATCGCTGCCTGGCTTCCTGTTTATGGACACACTCGTGTATACGGTTCAATAGTTCTTCGTGATTATAGGGCTTTTCGATGAAGTCTACTGCGCCAGCCTTCATTGCGCGCACTGCGGTGGGTATATCGCCATAACCTGTTAAAATAATTACGGGGAGATGTATATGTAGTTTAGGTAATAATGCCTGTAATTCCAGGCCTGACATACCTGGCATACGTACATCCAGTAACAGGCAACCGGGGCTTCCTGGGCTGAATTTTTCCAAAAAATCTTCTGAAGATGCATAAGTGATTGCATCATAATCTGCTGAATGGATAACCATTTTTAAAGATTCGCGCACCGCGCAGTTATCATCGACAATATGGATAGTTGGTTTTTTGCCCGTCATTTTTTAAATCGCCAGTAGTTTTTAAATCGCCGTTAACATAATAGCCAGTAACCTTGGTACCAATGACCCAGTAACCTTGGTGCCAATGACATAGTGAATACCGTTAACCTTGGTTCACTTACATTAGGCCACGCGTTGACTTGCTCAGGAGTTGCCTCGATGTTTAACATCTGCCTGACAGCGTTGGCTTGGTACCAGTGTCGTGTTAGCTAATAGTATAATGGTAGTTCAATATTAAATGTAGTTCCCACGGTCGAATTTTGGGTTACCCATAATTTTCCGTGATGTGAATCAATAATTGACCGGCACATAGATAAGCCGAGTCCCATTCCGTCTTCTTTAGTGGTGAAAAATGGCTCAAATACCTGGCTCATTAGCTCCTCTGAAAGTCCGGGACCATTATCAATTATTTTGACGATGACGGCATCAGCAGATGACGCTACCGTTTTTATCATAATATTGCGGTCTTGATGTTGTTGATCCGCCAATGCTTCAATCGCATTGCGGAGTATATTGAGAACTACTTGTTCGATTAAAATCTTATCGATTAAAACCCGGGCAGTCGTTTCTTCAAGGGATGTGGTAATTGATACACCGTGTTTGTGTTTTTCGCCCGCAATTAGCTGCAGGACATCAGTGATTAAATCATTTAAATTGAGCTTTTTAAGTTGTAAGTCGCGTTTTTGTGTGAAATCACGCAAATGGTGGATGATTTGGTTTGCCCGCTCTGCCTGCCCGACGATTTCAGTGAGAAGCTTAGGAACCTTCTCTGGGCCGAGGGTTCCGGATTTATGTAAGCGGAGTCCGGCGGCACAATAGTTTGAAATTGCGGTGAGTGGTTGATTAATTTCATGCGCGATTTCGCTGGTCATTTCACCCAGCATGTTTAATCGGGACTGGTGGGCCAGCGTAATCAGGCGTTGCAGTACATTGACTTCCTGATGTTTGAATTGGGTTATGTCGCTCATCAGCGCGAAAAACCCACAAAGCTTGCCATTGTTGGGTACGTAGGGAAAAAAATTAACCATCATATAACTATCGCTTTTATTTTTGATGGGCAGTTGTAGTTCACAGGTAATTTGTTCACCGTTCAGTGCCGATGTTATGAATGGTTGTAATATTTTGTAGGCTTGTTCACCAAATATATCCTTTATGTGCGTTCCCGTAATTTCATTGTCGTTGAGCGAGAACCACTGGTGGTGAACCTTATTATTGAATAGATAGCGTTGTTCGTTATCTATATGGGCGATTAGAACGGGAAGCGCATCGGTAATCAACCGCAACTGCTGCTCACTTTCCAGCAAGGCCATTTCTGTCTTGATTCGTGAGGTGATATCCTGCCCAATGGCCAGTATACCGTTTAAATTTCCGGCGGTGTCCAGTAGTTCCGTATCATACCATTCGATTATTTTTTCATCGCCTGATCGTGTGATGATGGGGTTAATATTACCCGCCGTCCGATCGCCGTGGGTGGCATTATAGAATAATGAGCGTATGCGGCCTTGTTCGCGGGTAGGTATAAAGGTATCGACCCAATTTTTGCCCTTTACTTCCGCTAGGGTGTAACCCGTTAAATTTTCAAAGAACGCATTGGTACGCACAATATTACCTGCTGTATCCAGTACTAAAATTATCGATGGGGCGGTTTGTATTAGGTTTTCAGCGAAATCCCTTTCTGCACTAAGCGCCTTGATAGCTTGCTTACTGGCGCTGATATCAATGATGGCTGATCGGCAGGTGATTTGTTCGTTGTTATCGTTGTTTGTGGTAACGCTTTCTAAACGGATCGGGCAATGAGTTTGTTGGGGAGTCTGTAACGCTAACTCGTTAATGATCTTTTGTTTTGATTGGAACACTTTTTGGAGATGTTGTGCAAATGTACCTTTGGCGCCTTGAGTTAAAAAACGATCGAACGGGCCTCCTTCAATATGTGAGCGCTCTTTGCCTATCATTTTGCAGGCGGTAAGATTAATTTCGATGATGTTTCCTTTGCTATCTAAGGTAGCATAACCAACGGGCGCAAAATCGTAGAGGTCGGTGTAACGATCACGGGATTGTTCCAAACGGGCTTGTGATTCACGCAGTTCCCGGTTTTTCATTTCCAGGGTGATTTGATGGACTTGCAGGTCGTGGGAGAGGGCGTCGATAGCAACATCCTGCTTTTTCTCGGTGGAGGATGTGCTTGGTAAGCCCAATTTCTGGGTTATTTTATTGTCGTTAGGTGTTTTAATATGTTTCATTATTGGCAATAAAGCGCTCTTTGTAATCAATGTCATTGTTAATTGACAGTACGGGTATATAGCCGCTATTACGTATTCTTGTGTTAACTCGCGCCGTGTTTACCTAAAAATACGATAAGCACGGTGTTATAGCTCTCTATCATTGTTAATAATGACTTATGAACCGTTCTATATTATTGCAAAATATGTTCTTATGTAATTTTTACCCATAAGCTTAACTATATTTGACCTAGCGGTATTTTTCTGTAATCCTCCCATGCTGTTTATTTGCTCGCCTAATTTCATCACGTAACTATAATAAAAACAACTACACATAGAATTATGTTAAAAGTAGAGGATATGACACAAAACGACCCGGGACACGTTATTATCAGCCAATCGGTTGCGATATTGGTTGATGGCAATAATATCGAGCGCAGTATTCATTCTGTCACCAATGACACGCATACAATGCTTAATTTCGATGCGCTTATCCCTCGCTTGCTGGATAACCGCGGCTTAAATCGATTAATTTATTTCAGAGAAGGCAAGCACATTTCCCCTAAACTTCAAGAACGTTTGTACAATAACTATCATGGTTCCGTTCGACCCTGCCATAAAAGCGCCGATATTCCATTAACCATTAATGCGACACAATTAGCCAGTAAAGTGGATACTATTATTATTATGTCCGGGGACTCTGATTATGTCGAATTAGTTAGACATCTGAAGTCCGAAGGTGTGCGAGTGGAGATTGCGGCGGTACAGAGTACCTCAGCGCGGACATTGCTCGATGAAGCAGATTATTTTCATAAGCTAAGTAGCGATGACTGGTTTACCTTGACACCTAAAAAGTCTTCCCGAAAAAAACGTGCGAAGTCCTAATATTGTCTAGGGCATTAGCCCGGTCATATCTTGTCTATTTTTATCGGTATTTCATTGTTAATTTATTCAGCACTAATTCATTCAGCCAATATTGGCTCCGGTGTTTTTTAAGGAGGTGGGCACCAAAGTAGGGTATACCTGCCCGCTAGCTAAAGTGATTTAAGGTTAGGCCTGAATTTTTCAAATATCCCGTAATTAAAAGCACTAATGGTTTTGATAAGTACAGTTAATCTCTTGTGGAATAATCTGTGAGGTGTTCTTCCCAGCATTAGTACCTCAGCTTTAGCACCCACATCACCTGCATCAAATACGCCCCCGCCCCAATTATTGTTTAACCATTTATGTCCAAACGCTTCAGGTATATCCAGAGTGTAATCGCTGGGTAAGTAATAATACGTATTTATTCCCGGTGACGAATATGAAATAAACGGACATTGAATAATTACGAGTCCCTTTGTGGAGGATCTGTCAATGCTAGAACAGCAATCTGTACCCAATGTTGGTGAATGGTATCAATCTATTTATAGTGATCCGTTTAGGGTCGTCGCAATTGATGAAGATACTGAGACCTTGGATGTCCAGTTCGTGGATGGAGACGTGGAAGAGTTGGATTTTGATTCATTGAAGGAGCTTCATTTGAGGTTGATTGGTCCGCCGGAAGATTGGTCCCGATTATTTGATGATTCATTGGATAATGTTGATTGTACTGAGTTGTTACGCCAGCCTACGGGGCTAGGCATAGGTGATGTTTTGATGGACGTGGAGCGTAATGAGGAATGGAAATGACGGGGTTAAGGGCATAGTTGGCTAGCGTTTATTGCTAACCGCTAATTGCTAACCATTTGTCATCATCATCCGGGACGGGTTAATAGGCGGCGATCAAATGCCAGAGGTGGGCATAAGGTTGCCTTCATGGGGTATGCTAAAACGTTACGTAAAAAAGTTCAATCGCCGTTATGGATCTGAATAGCTTAAATAAGCGCACTGACGTTGAGTGGGAGATACCAAGAACCGGTAGCATGAGAGTGCCGGGTATCATTTTTGCGTCTCCTAAACTTATCCATAGTATGGATCATAAGGTTTACCAACAGGTAAGTCATATTGCCACTTTACCTGGAATTATTAAGGCATCGTATGCGATGCCGAATGCGAGTTGGCGCGATGGTTCGCCGATGGGGTATGTCGCTGCGTTTGACCCCGATAGAGGGGGCGTTATCTCTGCCGATGGTGTTTGGCGTGATTTATATTGTGGTGCCAGAATTCTCCACAGCGGATTGAAACTGCAAGACATTGCCAAGTTTAAACCACTTCTTGCTGACGTGCTGTTTCGCACTATTTTTGCAGGGGTTGGACGTGAGGGTAGAATTTCGTTGTCTATGCGGGAGATGGATGACTTGTTGTCGGGTGGAGCGAAATGGGCAGTTAATGCCGGTTTTGGATGCCTGGAAGACTTGGCGTTTATCGAGGAACAGGGTTGCGTCGCGGAAGCAGACCCTTCGATGTTGTCAGAACGCGTTAAAAAGTCGCTGCGCCGGGAGCTTGGAACGTTCGGGGCCGGGATGCAATATCTTGAAATTCAGCACGTGACCGAAATTTATAATGCGTATGTCGCCAGATCTTATGGAATACAGGAGGATGACATACTAATTAGTATCCACTGTGATTCACGGGAAATGGCGTACCACACAGGCACTGATTTCTTGGCTTCGATGAGATTATTTCGTGAGGTAAGCCGCATTGCGTTTACGGATCGGGCGCTTATTAGTGCGCCTGTTAATTCTTCTGTCGGGGCATTTTACTTAGGCGTAATGCGTTCAGCTATTAATTACGCATTTGCAAATCGCCAAATTCTTAGCCATTTAATACGCGCCGTATTCGAACGGGTGTTCCCTGATTCGAATCTGACGTTATTGCATGACGCTTCTCACAATACCGATAGAGTGGAAATGCACGAAGTTGAGGGTAGCGAAATGTCAATTTTTATTCACCGTAATGGCGCTGCCCGTGTGCTCGGTCCTGGTAATATTCGTATTCCAGCCTCTTTGCGTGCAGTTGGCCAGCCGGTCTTGTTGGGAGGTAACATGGGTGCAACCTCTTACATTCTTTGCGGCACTGAAGCCAGTGAGGAAAGGGCGTTTTCTTCGGCATGTTGTTATCGGGCAGGGCCGTGTGTAAGCCTTAATGAGAGGGGGCGAAAACCAGTGGCGAATATTGCAGTGGCCAATGCTTCAGGTGAGGCGGTGTTAGTGCGCACGCCTTCATTGTGTGATGTCGGCGATAACCAACCATCACCTTTTTATCGACATGTAAGCGAGGTTGTTAATGCAACTGACCTGGCCGGACTGGCCCGTAAAGTTGCTCGTTTAGAACCTGTCGTATGTATTGCCGGTTAGTTTTATCGCGGCTGTTGTTGATGTAGTTGTAGATGTAGTTGTTGTTGAGTGCGTTAGTGTGCTTAGGTCGTTACAATAACTCTTAAAGCATCCAGTCGGGGTTTTACGGTGTCGAGCACGCTGTTTAGTGTGTTTAACTGGGTTTCAAAAAAATCAATTTCTTCTTGACGAACGTTGGGGTTAACCTGATAGAGTGCCTTTAGGCGTTCAATTTCTTCGCTAAGTGTTTCCGTGGCGTGATGATGTATTTTTTCCAGCAGTGATGGCGATCGTTGCAGTGCCAGTTGATCGCTGGTCGTTATTAAATCTCGCAGCGTCTGTTTATGCAGGCGCAGTACTTTTTTGGTTGTTTCCGCGTTAAGTTTGATTTGATTGTTATCGATATATTCCACTGTTAAGCGATCACCAAAGTCTTTACCGTTTTGATTCGCTAGCAGGCGAATTAATGTGCGGGGCAACAAGTGTTTTGGTAAATTAACATCACTGGATACTGGCTCTAATATATACAGGCTTTCCAGCAGCATGGTGCCTTGAGGGACGTCATTGCTTTTGACGGCGACGATTGCGGTATTGCCAAGTTCACTACTTAGGATTGTATCCATTGCCCCAGTGGTTAGGGGATGCTCCCAGGTAATATAGTGCATGTCTTCATAAGACAGCGCGGTTGTTCTGTCAAACGTAATGGTCATGCCTTCTTGGTGCAGCCCGGGAAAACTGCTTGTTTGCATATGGTCACTGGGCCGAACGATGTAACTGTTTGTGGTGTCATCTTCGATGTCGATGCCGTAACAATCAAATACGTTCTCCAAGTACGTGTATAAGTCGGTATCGGTGTCAGCGACAATGGCGCGTTGTTTTATGTCTTCGGCTATTTGTGGTCTAAAGGAATTTAATTCCAACAGCTGATCGCGTCCTCGCTGTAATGCATCATTTAAATCCTGGTGTAATCTTTTTGTGGTATCGATTAGCGCGGGTAAATCCTCGATACCGTCGTCAATTTGATGCAATGCTTCGATGAGTGCAGACTTTACCTGAACAAACACGTTATGCCCGGCGGGGCAGGTGTGCTCGAAGGCGGATAATCCTTCGTGATACCAAGTATACATAATCGCCTGTGCGCTGTTCTCCAAATAGGGAACGTGAATTTGTATATCAGCCGCTTGGCCGATACGATCTAGCCGCCCAATACGTTGCTCCAACAGGTCAGGGTTAAGTGGTAAGTCAAATAACACCAGGTGATGGGCAAATTGAAAATTACGCCCTTCGCTACCAATCTCAGAGCAAATCAACACCTGACTGCCATATTCTTGATCCGCAAAATAGGCCGCAGCACGATCACGTTCGATAAGGCTTAATTTTTCATGAAACACAGCCGCATGAAGGCCGCTGCTAACACGCAATGATTCAGCCAAATCCAGCACCGTTTGGGCGCTTGCGGCTATCACCAAGATTTTGTGTGGTTTAAGCTGCTTTAATTGTGCGCTTAACCATTGAACTCTTGGGTCTATGTGTGTCCAGTGTGTTTGCTCGGAAATGCTTACATTTTGGAACACCGATTCGGGGCAAAGCAACAGTTGCGGATCGGATAATCCGGTTGTTTGAAATTCGGCTAGCTGTTGTTCGTAAGCCTCTGGCAATGGCAATGGATAGGCGGTTACCATTCGAACGGGAAACCCTTTTACGGCAGCCCGGGTATTGCGGAATAGAACACGGCCGGTACCGTGGCGATCCAACAGGTGCTCGACAAGTGCGTCTTTGGCAGCAACTTTTAGTGACGGATCGTTATCGGTATCGTCGGGTGTCTCTGAGCTAATGGCCTCAAATAGGTGTTGATTGTTGCCCTCTTTGATGATGCTGTGCAGGATGTCCATTGCCGATGATGAAAGTGGGGCGTCACCCAGTAACTCTTTTACGGCCTGGGCAATAGGTTCATAGGATTTTTCTTCATTGATAAATTGATCATAATCTGGAAAGCGATCTGGGTCGAGTAAACGCAGGCGGGCAAAGTGACTGGCTTTGCCCAATTGTTCGGGCGTTGCTGTCAGTAACAAGACTCCCTTGGTTTGTTCTGCGAGTTTTTCTATCAGTGCATATTCTGTACTTTTTTGTTCTGGAGACCATTGGAGGTGATGTGCTTCGTCGACAATTAACAAATCCCAATCACCCTGTAAGGCTTGTTGAAACCGCTCTGGGTGCTTCACTAAAAAGCCCAGTGAACACAACACCAGTTGCTCAGTATGGAACGGATTGTCTTGTGTGCCGGTTTCCTCTTCGTCAAGGCAACGTGCTTCATCAAATATACTGAAGTGGAGGTTAAAGCGTCTCATCATTTCAACCAGCCATTGGTGTAGCAATGATTCCGGTACAATAATTAACACTCGTTTGGCGCGTTCGCTAAGAAGCTGCTGGTGTAAAATCAAACCGGCTTCAATAGTTTTGCCAAGCCCGACTTCGTCTGCAAGTAACACCCGCGGTGCATAACGGTTGGCAATTTCGTGCGCAATATAAAGTTGATGAGGGATTAGGCTGGTGCGAACCCCTGTTAATCCGCGTAAATCGGAATGTGCCTGACGATTTTGTTGTTGTAATGTCTGGTAGCGTAGATCGAACCATTTGCTTTGATCGATTTGACCGCTTAAAAGACGATCTATTGGGCGGTTGAGCTGTATGAAATTATCCAGCTCACCTTCCTCTAGCTCAGCTTTATCCCCGTTGTCGCGTGTGCCGTGGTATACTAATAAGTTGTTGATTTCACGCGCTGACTCTACTTTAAGCAACCATTTTTCGTGGCTTTGAACTGAGTCGCCAGGGCCGAATTTAACGCGGGTTAACGGCGCCGTGTCTTTGGCATATATGCGTGTTTCGCCGGTGGCGAGAAATACGATGGTGACACTGCGGTGGTCGACAGTTAACACAGTGCCTAGCCCCATTTGTAATTCAGTATCGCTAATCCAGCGTTGACCGGGAAAAAAATCAGGCACAATTAATCCTTAAAATTCTTATAGTTCAATGAGGGCCGCCATAATAAAGGATTTTCGTAAAAAAATCATGGTACATTTTTACAGTAGTAAAAACATTGATTGATGCGACGCCCCTACGCCGGTTAAGCAGAGCAATATGTCGTTAAACTGTTTGTCTTGTCGGGAGTGGGGGACGGTGGGTGCAATGACCCGAATAAGGTGAACTATTGTATGGAATTCCGTTCAGATAAAGGTGGGTTGGTATTAGTCAGAATAACCATGATAACGAGTCGTGTATATTGATGAGTATTGTTTTAAAACAAATTTTTGGTATAAGTGTCCGTACATTTCCGCTTATAATCGTGATGTGGGCGGCGAGCCCGTTTCTGGTGCAAGCCAGTGAAGAACCCGTGCCGCTGTTATTAACGGATCACGTATTAGCAGAAAAAATTTGGGACGTAAAAGGTCAGCGTTTCGTCGATAAACAGCAGCTGACAGCGCAGGTTTTTGAGAACGATTATGTGCTCCTCGGGGAAACTCATGATAATCCTGTGCATCACAAACACCAGGCTTGGGTGATAGATACGCTGAGCACGAAATTACCAACTGCTTCGGTTGCCTTTGAAATGATTAGTAATATACAGGGTGAAGCGATTGCAAAAGAAAAATTCAGTTCATCTGATGAGTTGATTAGTATTTTAAATCAGTATGAAGCAGGTTGGGAGTACGAGCAAAATTATAAGCCGGTTTTTGATAGTGTGATTAAAGCGGGTTATTCCATGCATCCGGCGAATTTTGATCGAAGCACATTATTTGATATCGTTAAAAAAGGCGAGGAAAAAGCGCCGCAGGCTATCAGAGCCGTGCTTAATAAAAACAGGGTAGATGAAAAGCATAAAGCAGTAATAGCGAAAGAAATTGAAGAAGCACATTGTGGTATGGCCAATATCAAGATGGTCAATGCCATGTTGCTTGGCCAGCGGGTCAGAGACGCGGTCATGAGCCTTGCCCTGGTCAACAATCGTAACAATCAATCCGCCGTGCTCATTGCCGGCTCCGGACATGTTAGGAACGATCGAGGGGTTCCGGTATATTTGCAAAATGAGGATAAGTCTGCCTCGATACTAGCGATAGGTTTCATGGAGGTTCATGAAGAGGCTGACACGGTGGACGCTTATGCTGAATATTGGAAAAGCGATCAACTGCCGTTTGACTATGTGTGGTTTACCGCCCGGGTTGATCGTCCTGACCCATGTGAAGAGATGAAGCGCCACATGCAAAAGAAAAACGACAAACCCGAGGTTAGTTCTCGTTTAGATTAGCACATATTCACGTCATAGCAGCGCTTCGCTAATATATACCCAAAGCGTTTAAGCATTAGGTATTTATAACACGCCCCCTTTTGTCCACCCCTTTTGTCCATGGCGGCGTTGCTCCTCCTTCCATGGGGCCAGTCATGCAGCGTTGTTGCGCCTAACCACGAACAAAAAATGACGCACTCTAAACACCTAATTCTCAAACGCTTTGGGTATAGTACTGGTTTGCCGCTATCAATGACGGCGTTGTAGTTATTGTGCTGGATTATTGTACTGAGTAGTTGTACAGGGTGTTAACTGCACCCTTTAGGCCGCGGTAAACCGGCAACCTTGTTGGCGCATTTAATCAAGCCGGTTGGAAACAGGGAATAAATGTATTTCTGGTCACTGCGGTCGTTGCCGAATTTTTTCTTCATTATTTTGGAAAAAGCGCGTGGCTCTGCAACTACGCCATTATCAGTGAAATAGTCTCTTGCCGTGTTGATAATATCCCAGTGCTCTGGGGTTAATTCCGGAATCTTTTCATTCTTGGCAATTTCGACAGCGAGTGCTTCACTCCATTCCTCCAGGTTTTCCAGCCATCCGGCTTCACTTAGCTGAATTTCCTTTCCATTAATCTCTACATGCATGACTTGATTTCCTTTTGGTTAGGTGGGGGCAAAGTATCGCCAAAGTGTTTGAGATACAGGTGTTAATAACAAGTCCTTTTGTGCATGGTGACCTTGCTTCTGCTTCACATGGAGTTGCCATGCTGGGTCGTTGCACCTAATGTAGTGCGTCACACTAGCCATGAACAATTACGAGGCACACTAAAACTTCAATCTTAAACACGCTACAATCTCAAACACGTTAGGTATACCTGAGTAATTTTATCGGATTATCACAATAATATCTATATAAGATATGTCTTATATTACTTTAGTGATAGATAGTAAAAGATGTCCGTCATGAGTCCATGATTGATTTATTTTGGGCCTTACATTGATAGGGGGTTCAGTTGATAAGTGAATGCAATATCACAATAAGGTGTTTTTGCGCTATTTATACCTAAACTCCGCAGTTGGGCCGGTCTGTCGTACCGTTCTGATTGTTCGACTGGCGAAGCAATAGGCGGTAATGGCCGAGTTTTTGCAGCGTCAGGCGGGCAATCGGGGCTGCTATGCAGATCGTAGCGTGCCACTACAGCAGTGAAGGCGGTATACATAGAAATTAATGGTATTCGTGGTGTTAGATAATTTTGGCGCAACCCACTGCGGAATTTAGGGTAAATGGTCGTTTTATATCGTTCGGCCATTCTGCTATGATGGGCGGCTTTTTGTCGCAGTAAAACCAGAGGTCGTTAGATGTTTGAATTAGGTAGTAAAGGTCGTGCCGGTATTAAAAATGAAGTTTTATCGGGTCTTACGGTCGCGTTGGCACTGGTGCCGGAAGCGGTGGCGTTTGCATTTGTTGCGGGTGTCGATCCTCTGGTAGGTTTATACGCCGCTTTTATGGTTGGGTTGTTAGCTGCGACATTTGGTGGTCGGCCAGGTATGATTTCCGGCGCAACAGGGGCCATGGCGGTAGTGATGGTATCCTTGGTTGCAGACCACGGGGTGCAATACCTGTTTGCCGCTGTTGTATTAACAGGCATTATTCAAATTGGCGCGGGATTATTGCGCTTGGGCAAATACATCCGCATTGTGCCGTATCCGGTGATGCTGGGATTTGTTAATGGTTTGGCGATTGTGATTTTTCTGGCGCAGTTGCAGCATTTTCAGGTGTTCTCGGTCTCAGGTGAAAAAGAGTGGATGAGTGGTATCGCACTCTGGAGCTTGTTTGGTCTTATCGCCGTGACGATGGCAATTATTCACTTTCTTCCCAGGTTGACCAAAGCGTTTCCGTCATCGTTGGCGGCGATCATTATCGTATCGTTAGCGGTAATATGGCTGGATATTGATACTAATACGGTGGGTGATCTTGCCTCAATTGAAGGGGGCTTTCCCGTATTTAATATACCTGGGGTGCCATTTACCTGGGAAACGCTGATGATTATATTGCCTTATGCCATTATTCTCGCCGCAGTTGGGTTGATAGAGTCATTGTTAACCATGAGCCTGATTGATGATGTTACCAATACGCGTGGTCGTGGTAACCGGGAATGCATTGGGCAGGGGATTGCCAATACTACGACAGGATTTTTCGGCGGTATGGGCGGTTGCGCCATGATTGGACAGAGTATGATAAACGTCAACTCAGGGGGGCGGAGACGTTTATCCGGTATTTCCGCTGCGCTTTTTTTACTGATTTTTATTCTGTTTGCCTCAACGTTGATAGAGGCGATTCCCCTGGCAGCGCTAGTGGGGGTAATGTTTATTGTGGTCATTGGTACTTTTGAATGGTCCAGTTTACGTATCATTCGCAAAATTCCGCGCACGGATGCATTTGTGCTGGTGTTGGTGTCTGCCGTTACGGTAATGACTGATCTTGCGATAGCCGTGGTGGTGGGAGTTATTGTTTCGGCGCTGGCTTTTGCCTGGGAACATGCCAGGCGTATTAATGTTAAAGGTTATGACGATCAAAACGGTGTGCGTGTCTATGAACTCAACGGGCCGCTATTTTTTGGGTCAGTTAAGAGCTTTATGGAATTGTTTACCCCGGAGGATGATCCGGATGAAGTAATTATTGAGTTCCAGAATTCACGGGTTGCTGATCATTCGGCCATAGAGGCGATAGATTCTCTCGCGGAAAAGTATATTAAGGCAGGTAAAACACTGCATTTGAGGCATTTAAGTCCTGAATGCCGGCAGTTGTTAAAAAATGCAGGTGATCTGGTTGAGGTAAACGTACTAGAAGATCCGCGCTATCATGTCGCCGATGATCAACTGGCATAAGATGACTGATGGCCGGTTAATGTATCTGAGTATGTTATAACCCAGTTTATTGGGTAATGGTGTCTTGTCTCGTATAAACAACGGCGTTCACTGCGATAATGAAAATCTGCAATCGTAAGCCAAAAGGTATTAATGCATAGACTGGTATTACACCCACGCAATTCGGAATATGCGCCGCCGTCCTGGCGGGTGATAATAGAAGCATTGCGGGATATTGGTTTTATCAGCGAAGCATTTGGGGCGCGGCCGGACTTATGTTATTTTGCAGGCGAGAAATTTTTACAGCTTGTCACCTTTATGGGGTGTTCGCCGGCCATAAACCTGATTCCTAATGACAAAAACACAACAGAGTCCTGTTACATTCAATTTAAGCCCATCGGGGATGTTGTATTTCGGTATACTCGCCAGCAAGAGGTGAGGGCGCTGTGCCCCCAATGTGGCGCCCGCGTTATATCGTGGCGTGCATTAGTGGAACATTGGGGCAATGATTTGGAAAACACGCAATTTGTATGTGAAAAATGTGCGGTGCACGACTCAATATACCATTTGAGATGGCGGGAAAAGGCCGGATTTGCCCGTTTATTTATTGATGTGTGTAATATTTACCCGCAAGAAGGTATTCCGACGGATCAGTTGTTAGCGTTATTGGAACGTGTTACACAACAAAAATGGTGTTATTTTTTTACAAATAATTGAGATAAATAACTGAGGTAAATAACTGAAGTAAATGACTGAGGTAAATAGCAACAACTGAATTGTTTTATTTGTTTATTTGTTCTGGATCAGTCCGCATTAATGCCACGCGAGTGCATACTGGACCCATTAATTCGAAAAATACCGTTGAGCTAATTACGACGGACAAAATAACCTGCTGATATTCTGGAAACTGATTGGCAGCGAGCAATGCCATACCGATAGCGACTCCCGCCTGTGGTAGTAATGCCATTCCCATCCAATGTTGCACATCTTTACTCGCGCTGGATACCCGGGCGCCAACCCAAGCGCCTATGAGTTTCCCGCTAATTCGGGCCAAGAGGTACACTATGCCTATCATGCCGAGCTCGGTTAGCATACCCACCTCCAGTGACGCACCGGCTAGTATAAAAAAGACAGCTACGAAGGGCCATTCTATGTTTTCAATTTCATGAAATGGATGATCATGGTGTTTGGCAAGGTTGGTTATCACTGCGCCCATAGCGATGGTGGCTATTAGGAATGACACATTTAGCCAGATAGCAATTCCTCCACAGGTGAAGACGAGCCCAAGTGCCTCCGTTAGCATTTGTTGTCCAGCGCTAATTCGACCCGTTAAGTAAGCGGCAGGCAAGCCTATTAATCCACCCAGCAGTAGTGCGCCAACAATGTCGTAAATGGCATGAAGAACGTGAATTGAACCACCCTGATCGCCGTTTAATAAAGAGACAAGCGCTACACCCATGCTAAAAAAAATCAATGCCCAGACATCATCAATCGCGACAATTGCTATGAGCAAACGGGAGAATGGGGTGGTGTTATTGGTTTCAAGTACGGCGTCGACGGTTGCTGCTGGCGCAGTGGCTACTGCGATGCACCCAAATAAAATTGCAATTTCAACCGAAACCCCAACCGCGGTCAGGGCAGCACTCACTAACACTATTGTTGCAAATGCTGCGGCAAGCGAAACCCAGAGCAGTTGACGACCCTGAGTTTTAAATGAATGGAAGGTTAATTTCCCACCCAAAAGAAAACCAATCATCAAAAGCGCCATGTTTGTAATGATTTCGAAGCGATTGCTTACGCTAGGCGGAATCATACCGAGCACTTCGTCGCCGATGATGATGCCAAACACTAGTAATAATGTGATGCGGGGTAAAAAGGTGCGCTTACCTATAAAGTCTGTCGCCAGTGCGAGCAGCATAATACTGCCAATTGCGACAAAAAATTCAGCGGTGTGCGACATTTGCATGGTGTTTTTCAGCCGTTTGTAAGGCTTAACGCTCATCACTTTTGCCGGATTTGCTCGGAGAGGTCGCGGCAATACCGCAAACATGGTAGCGCGTTGCCTGGTTTGAGTTCCTGATTTAAATCAACGCTCTCTTAGGTGTTGTGTTTTAGGCGATGGATGACCTGAATCGGCTGAAAGAATATTAGCGTGGTTATAATCGTAGTTATAATCGTAGTTATAATCGTCGTTAGTATCGTGTTAGGACGTTATACTATTCGCATAACACTCACTCTTACGTAACCTTGGTATTAAAACGAGTACAACGGTATGGATAATTGGTATGTTTACATGGTTCGGTGTGCTGATGGCAGTCTGTATACCGGTATTGCCAAGAATGTGGACAAACGTATTGACGAACATAATAACAATAATGTGTTGGCGGCAAAATATACTCGCGCCAGGCGTCCTGTGGTGATGGTTTACCAGCAGGCGCTGGATTCTCGGTCAGCAGCAGCAAGGCGAGAATATGAAATTAAAGCAATGACTAAGGAAAAAAAAGAAGCCATTATCCTAAAAAGAAATGGCTAGCGGGTTTGGGTTACACTGTTCAAGCGATTTTTTGGGTGAATTAATAGTATTATTGTGCGGAGAAAACCTTGCTAAGCATTGATAACTATATAGAATTTTATACCAATAATAGGTTAAAATATGTTGGATTGCAGATTATAGGGTGTTTTGCAGAGGCTTTAATTCGGTGTTCTCCTGTAAATATCCATGCTTAATTTGTAATTTTACGAACATATACTATTGATTTTAGAGGTTATTTAGATGATTACAGGTACTGTTAAATGGTTCAACGAGTCTAAGGGTTTTGGGTTTATTTCACCTGCGGATGGTGGGGAAGATGTTTTCGTGCATTTTTCTGCCATACAGGGCGATGGATTCCGCACCTTGGCCGAGGGCCAAGCCGTTAGTTTTGATGTTGAAAAAGGTCCCAAGGGACTGCAAGCCGTGCAAGTTAACGTCCAAAACTAGGGTTTTCTGACCTGCGAAGGCGGTCCCGTTTCTTAGTACGGGATCGTTCGGCGGATCAGTTTATCGATCCTTAATATGTCTCTACCCTTGATGTGGGGGCATAGTGAAGCCGTTTGTTTTTTGAAAAGTGTTGAGCCGATGTGGGTCAACAGAGCGAAGGCGCTATTCATCTATTAGTTAAATATGTATTAGTTAAATATGTATTAGTAAAATATGCATTAGTAAATAGTGTTGGTTAATAGTCTTGATGAATTATGAGCGTTGATTCCTCATCAATATAGCGACACTGCGCTTCAACATAGATACGCGAGTTATTTAATGCCATGGTTGGGTTATGGTTAATCTTTGTCGTTCTTTCATCAATTCTGTTTACCTGGTATGTCTTAAAATATCGTAAAAACAAACAGATACAGGCACTTCTTGAAGTGCCATTCCCCGAATCATGGCGTGCATTACTGAGTCGAAATTTACCGCTTTACCGAAAGTTGCCCCCCTCCTTGCAACGTGAGTTACAGGGGCATATTAATGTCTTTTTATCCCAAAAAATATTTGTTGGTGGCGGTGATTTAACGATTACCGAGGAGATAAAGTTAACCATTGCGGGGCAGGCCTGCATGTTGTTATTGGGTAGAAAAACCAACTATTTTCCCCGACACACAACAATTGTCGTTTATCCGGGTGCTTACAAAGGCAAGCAAGTTCACTATGACGGGCTTTTGGAAATCGAGTCTGAATATACGGGCCTGGGTGAGTCCTGGTACCGAGGTCCCGTTATTCTTTCCTGGGATGATGTTAAGCATGGAATATTTGATGTTTCTGATGGTCATAATGTAGTACTTCATGAGTTTGCACATCAGTTGGATCAGGAAGACAGTGCCATGGATGGAGCGCCCCTATTGTTACAGCGATCCCAGTATATATCTTGGGCACGAGTATTAACGGAAGAATATACTACCCTGCGGCGAAAAGTTAATAGCGGGAAACCGACCGTGATTGATCAGTATGGCGCCACAAATCCTGCCGAGTTTTTTGCGGTTGCGACCGAAGTGTTTTTCGAAAAACCGCATCAACTTAAAAGCAAGCATGGAGAGCTGTATGAAGAACTTAAGCAGTTTTACTGTCTGGACCCAGCCACCTGGGAATAATGCAAGTGAAATGGCGCTCTACATAGACTAAGGAAGTGTCTAATGAAATTATATTTTATATTATTTTTTGGCACCCTAATGATGTTGATCATGGGGTGTGTGCAGCAACCCAAACAAGCTGATGTGGATGTCAGCCAATCTATAACGGAAGCGGGGTTTTCGGTATACAAAAAATCAGTATCACGGGACAAAACAATTTATCAGCGTCCTGACCTGGTGTTGATCGGGAAGTTTGATTATTCTGGTATCCATTATGATGCTCGATTTGGTTTGGTGGTCGAGAACGCCAACGCGATTTTAGGTGAGCAGAATATTTACGATTGTGAGTCGCTAAATATCGATAAATGCAATACATATACCACTGTCAAGCAAAATCTAGATGAGTTGATAAACAGCAATTTAGCGACATTAATAAAAAGCATTGTTCACTCCGAATCCGATCAGCTTACTCCGAATGCTGAAACGATCACCTTCGATGTATTTTTTTACGCACAGCATATAAAAAAAGTAGCATCATTTAATTCATCGCAGGGCACCAACGCCTCAATAGTTTATAAAGAAATTGAGGCGTCGGACCCCATGCACATTGTGACCGTACAATTTCCAATTAAGCAGCTGCGGGAGGATCGCATTAAATGGACTGAGCTACCCAAAGGCAGGCTCATTGAGCTGCTAAATAACCGGACAGTGTTATGGAACCAGTATCGAATCATGAATAGAGCGGAATACCTCCGCTCAAAAACATAAGCTGGATAACTGATTCTCAACATTTCGTATTAACACTGTTTTTTGTATCAATGCTATTGCCGGTTATGGTTTGTTTTTTTCACCAGCATAGCCCCAGATATTAACATTTTGTCCCTGCTCTCTAAGGTGGTCTGCTTTTTCGGTGAGATAACGTTGAAAACTGGGCTGCTCTTTGTATTTTTCACTTAATACATAGGTGAGAATTCCCTGTGTGTGAAAGACCTTAAAAAATGCTTCGGAACGTATGACTTCTTTTCCTTCTTTGTTAAAGACCACAATAGAAGGCGCGTATTTAATATCCAACTGATTGGCCCATTCTTTTACGGTTGTTTTTTCACCCGATGGCGTGGTAATAGGGGTGTTTGACCACATGTCGAGTTGCACCGTTTTAAAGTTACTGATAATTTCACGAGTACCTTTGTCGGGCAAGACCTTGGTGTGTAGCAAGTCGCAGTTGGGGCAGTCCTTTTGTTCAAAAAAAACAGCGATGGGCTTGTCAGATTTTCCTTGAGTAACGGTTAAATCATGAGGTGCGGGGCTGAAAAAATCCTCATGATGAAGCGACTTGTCTGATTTTTTCGATGGCAAATTGGCCTTAACATACTCTCGGTAGCTGATATCGTTTTCCTTTCGTTTTGCCACGTAGTCAATATCAACTTTAAACCGGCGAGGCTCCCGATAGCCGTTCAGCCGTAATACAATTTTGCCGTTCTCGTTGTAGAAAAGCGTGGTTGGTGTAAACTGAACCTTTAACGCCTCGGCGAGTGTTTTTTCGGTGTAGGATTTGCCGTCTATATAGGTAAGCTCGCGGTCTCCCCACATATTTATCGCAATGACGTCGAAATTTTCTTTTACCGTAGTTTCAATATCTTTTTGCGAGAGATTACGGTTGACCAGCGCATTACAATACGGGCAACCGGCTTGGTAAAAAAGTAGCATGATGCGTTTTTTATGTTGCGTTGCTTCTTCGATATCTTCATTGAAATCAAGAAAACTTTCTTTAAACCATGCTGGGTATTCTGTTTCCATGGCCCCCAGGAACTCCCCTTTTTGTTCGCTGGACATACTGGCAGAGGAATAAACTGCCATAATCAGCAGTAGTGAAAACAAAATACCAGTATTTAGGAATGGTTTTGGCATAATCGAATTCCTTGGTTATTTACATTAGGGCAATTTGCGTTTGGGCCACTTGCATTAGTGGCCACTTACAGCGCCTCTAGGGTTTGTACGTCATTAATCCATCGATTGCAATTTATGGCGTTGGTTTTACTAATAATTATAAAAAAATACCAATATATCTGTGGCGTGCATTCCTCGCAACGCTTATTCACTATTAGATTATTATCCTGGTAATAGTTTAATGAAAGTGAAATAAAATAATAGTTATATTTTTCATATTGTTATAGTGTTTATTTGAGGTAAGACGTGATATTTTTTACCTCAAATATCGGAGAATGGCAGGTCCAGCGTGATATATCTGCCGATATGCTCAAACGACATTTTTGTAGTGTTGAATTTGTTTGTCCACGTTGGTTTTCGTTTTTTGGGAGATAATGCTCATGTCCTGCACCATTGAGAGTAAGTCGTGGTAGGTGTCTGATCGTAAGTTGGTTACGATGGCATTGGCAAGCTCACTTAGTGGGTTGAGGCCAAACAAGCCACTGGTTGATTTTAAATCGTGCGCCTGCTTTTGCATCGTAACCCAATTTTGCGCTTCGTATGCCAACTGGATATCTTGAATCATTGCCGGTAATCGCTGTAAATAGTCCTCCAATAAAGCGATAATATCCGGATCGCTTTCTAACAATTCGGAGGTGAATTGGGGGTCGTCTATAGCGGCTGATGTGACGTCTATATTACTTTCTTTATTGCTTTCTTTGTCTCTTTTGTTACCGTTTTGTTTGTCAAGACTGGGATTTTGTTTGTCAAGACTGGGAGTATCGGTAGCGTTATTTTTCGTCTCATCCATTGGCTTAATATTGTCGCTCAAATACGCGTGCAGACATTCGTCAAATTTTTTCTTGATTACTGGTTTTGCCAAAAAGCCATCACACCCTGCATCGAAACATTCCTGCCTCTCTGTACTTAAGGTGTTGGCGGTTACCGCCACGATCTTGCCTTGATAATTGTTTTCACGCAGGGTGGCCGTGGCCTCCAGGCCGTTCATGACAGGCATTTGGATGTCCATTAATATAAGGTCATAATGACCCTGCATTGCTTTATCCACGGCAATTTTTCCATTTTCTGCGGTATCAACATCCAGGCCTGCTTTTCTCAGTAGGCGTGAGAGCAGTCTTTGATTATCGATGTTGTCTTCAACCAGCAATACTAGCCCGGCGAAATTAGCATTATTATCCTTCGTATTTCTATCCTTGGTTTTCTCGCTATTATTATTTTTTGAAACAGACATAGTCGCGGGTGATTGGTTGACGTACTCGATGTTGTCGAGGCCGACGGGTATTGTTACTGTAAAATTACTACCAATTCCCCGTGCTGTTTCGACAGTCACCTGCCCACCAAGCTTATTCACTAAGCGTATAGTGAAAGCCAACCCTGGTTCGGTGTCATTATGCTGGAAGGTATTAACACTGTCTGACTGTTGCCCGGCGTTAACGATGGATTGTTGTTGGTTCTTTGTCATACCGATGCCGCTATCAATAACGCTGATCGATAATTGCTGTTTATCCTGTGGGCAAAATAAATTTAATGTGATTTTACCATTATTGGTGAATCGAATGGCATTGCTGCAGAGGTTTAGGATGATTTGCTGGTATCGTCGAGGGTCAGTTTTAATGATTTTTGGTAATGGGAAGTGATAGTTTACCTGAAGGTCCAAGCCTTTTTCTTGTGCTTGTAATGACATTGTTTGATGGACGTTGTGAAGAAGATCAAATGGTGAGGTCTCCAGCGCAGTTATCTTGAGCTTGTTGGCCTCCAATTTTGAAAAGTCTACCAGGTTATCAATGCGTTGCAGTAGATAATTTGCGCTTTTCCTAATTGAATTGATACCTTCATTGGTGGTAGCGGATTGCGTTTCGGTAGGCAAGGTGTCAGCATGATTAAGAATAGCCGTCAGCGATGAGTGGGTTTCACGATGTATATTATCGGAAAAATAAGTATTGGCAAGGTCAGCATTTTCGATATCGATTTTTAGTTGGCTTAACTCAGCGGCTGTAGCCTTGACCGACTCATTCGCTGACGCCAACGTTTCTGTTTGACGGTTTCGTTCTGTTTCCAGCATCGTCCGTTTTTTGAATATACGTATTGCCAATAGCGAGGATAAAATGATTAAGAAAAGTGCAATTAATAACAGCAGTGTGTGTAACCGCATTAGCTGATTTGTTTCACTACTTTTTGTTGTATTATAGTGCGCGCGTAGTCCTAATACCTTTTGGTTGACATCGTCAAGGATTTCGAGAGTCTCGCGAGTCATCGAATCAAGCTCTATCATCATTTTATGCGCTGTGTCTTCATTCTTATTTGTCAGCGCGTAAGCAATATCAAGACTTATGTTTGCCATACTGGTTATTTTGCTTTTTAGCTGTTCAGTCTCCATTAAAAACAGGTGTTTTAGGTAAGAAATAGTACTGTTGTTGTATTCAAGCTGTATTTCGTCAATGATCTGAAGTGTTACCTTGTGTTTTTCGATAAGGCTGTCTTTTTCGGCGGCGATTTTTTTTGAATGCAGCATGTCGTGGACTGGGGCGGATAATCCGACAACATGGTGGTGTAGTACATTAATTGTCTGGTTGGCGATATTGAGTTGTTCGGAATGGTGAATGATTTCCGTGGGTATCTTCGTGATGGCGCGATTAACGTAGATGTCAGCGAAGACAACGCAGATGATAAGGGTTACCAGGGAGTAATAAGAATACTCCATCAATCTATGGCGAGGTTCATTGTTATGCTTTGATTCGCTGATTTGCATTTTAGGTCGATGTGCTTATTGCGAGTACATAGTGTTTGGATTCTATATTCGTTGCGCCGCTTTAGTATGGCAGGGTGCATGAGTTCGGGGCAGGGTACACGACACGGGCTAGAATACTAGCGCCAGAGTGCACGAACCGCCGATTCATCGTTACCTGCAGGAAGATCTTAATTTCAGTAAAAATAATAGGTTAGGATGATTGAATATTCCAGTATCTTGTAATTTTTGACCGACTTACCGCCTTCAGTTTAGATAGTATATCGGATCGCGAAAGTGATTCTTTACTATATAGCTCACGTGTTTTTTTACTGTCGGATGCTGACATCTTGTGGTGAAGCACAGGATACGGAGGATAACTGAAAAGTTTAACAAATATAAGCAACTAACCTACTTAATAAGCTAGTTTTCAGGCTTGTCGCTGTGCCGGGTTATTCATTTATAATATGAAATAGATGGGTAATATACACGCCCGAATGGTCTTTTTTTGTCATAAAACGTATTTTCCCCAGGGAAGAAGTAACATTGCCATCATTGATAGGGTGATGGGTCATTGCCAATTCGCCAGTGCCAACCGCTTTGCCACCTGTCATGGACCAATCAATGTTATAAACAAAAATTTCCCGTTCAGTTGTTGAGTCAAATAAATCACTATATTCCTGTCGTAACTCAGTTAGCCCGGCTTTGTCTGTTGTCCAGGAGGAGCTTGCGAATAAGGTCATTAGTGTATCAATATCGCCTGCCTCATACGCATCGACATAGCGCGTGACTAAATCCTGGAGCTCGGAGCGGCTTGGATAATCTCGCTGGTGCTGTTGTGATAGCTGGTTCACTATCTTATGTTCATGGTCCGTATTGCGACTTAGTGTTTCTTCTCTATCCATTAACTCAAATAGGGAAATATAAATTCTGTTGTTCTTTTTGACGAATGTTATATTAAGCGCCGCGCTCACTGTTTTTTTGTCCTGGGTGCCACGCATACGAAAGCTAGCCTTATAATACCCATGCCCGCTGGCCATGTTATTCCCGTGTTGCCAGCTAACTGAACCGATTGCTACGTTGCGCGCGATGGTTTGCGAAAAATCAGCTTCATACTCTTTCTTTAAGTTCACGGTTGATTGTGATGTTTCAGTGGTTCCATTGCCCGAGAATAAGGACAATAAGGCGTCTAGATTACCCGCTTCAACGTTATTGCTAAACTGATTGAGAATGTCAGCGATTTCCTCGCTGGTAATGTTGGTTACGGTCGTTTTGTTTGCCGTAGAGGTGCGGTGTGATAATGTAAGTCCTGCTGATGGATTGGTTTCAGAGGGGGCCGTCGGTTTGGTTGCATTGTTACCAGTATTCGATAATGATGCTGTGTTCATCACGGGGGGATTAGTTGTCGTGACCGTGTCATTGTTAAACACTAATGCGTCTGCAAGCGTGACTAAAACCTGCCGTTTCTGGATGAAAGCAATACTGTTTTTATCAACGTCGTTATGGAGTTGATTGATTTTCGTTGACAGTCGCAGGGCAAATTGACGATACCATTGGCTTTGCTTTATCACTAATTTTTCGTTTGGACTGAGTTTGCTCCATTGGGTGATAAAGTCATTGGTAAGGCTTTGATTCCAATGGTCGTTGTGAGTCAGCAACTCTGTAATAAGTTTGATATCTTGGGTTCTTAGCCGATCGATGTTATCCGTGTCACCTGCTTTTTTTAGTACTACAATTCGTGTTTGGGGGGATCCCGTCGAGTGGTGAAAGTTGTTGAAATAAACTGATAAAAATATACCGACTGTCCCTAACAAGGCAATTATTTGTTTATGGTAGTTTTTAATGAAATTAAAAACGGAACCTATGGTTTGTAGGAAAGGATAGCGGTGGCGTTGTTGTTCATAAGCAGGTTTGGAGTCAGCGTCCTTCGAATTATTTGTTAATACAAGAGGTGTTTTCGTTAATTGTGTGTACCTGCGAATATATTGCTGTCGGGTAATCTGGCCAGCAGAAAATTGCCTGGCAAGCCTCTGTAATTCACGTTGGTCCATTCGCATTTCTCATCAAGAGTTCTGTGTACAGTAACCTCATTACAAATACATTAAGTAATAAAAATAGTAAGTAACAAAAATAGTAAGCAACCAATACTTAATGTTACCTATATTACACAATAAACAGCGCAAGTAAAAACCGTGAACTACTATGGATATTAGACGTGCTTTTTTAGCTGAAAATTCAAGCTTAAAAGTCAGGCTGAAAATAATTAGGGAGTATTGGTTTTTATAAATGAATATAAATCAATAATATACGAAAATGCTTACCATTAGCAGGAGAGGGTGGCACAACGTACTAGGAACAGATCACTTGGGAACCCGCATTATTTGTTTATGGTAGTAAAACGCCGATTCATTCGTGTAACATTCAACCGCGTAATCTTTTGCTTACATAAGACTACTTTTCGAGGGTATATAATATGTCGGCGCCCTGTGTTTCGGCACTTTCACCTTTTATAAGCCACTTATCGCTTAGCTGATATTGCAATTGCATCGCATCCACTGTCTGCCCAATTCCAATAGCATATTGCACATAAAGTTTTGGTGAGAGATACTTCCCTAATACTAGGCTTGCTTCCTGCGTTGTATTGCTTGATTCGATTCGGACCTCGTCAATGCCTAACTTATCGGCGATTTCTTTCGCGATTTTTTCGCCGCCCGCCAATCCGAGAGAACCCACGGCACGGGATAGCACAGATCCGTCATCTGATGATGCCTGTTTTATTGGATACCCTAATACAATATACGAAAGGATATCGGCATTATCCATGAGCGGTTCGGAAAATAAATCAATTTTAGGGGACTGCGCATCACCGCTGACGATGATGCCAGCAATAATATTATTGCTGTTTTTGCGAATGGCTTTAATGGCCACCGTAGGGTTATCCACGGCAGCGCTTGCGTATAATAGTTTGCCTTGAGTTATTATTAGTTTCTGATCAAAGGCTTCGTATTTTCCATCAATAATTTGTAGTTCACCCGTGGCACGCGTTAAATTATTTGGTTTCTCCACAATGACTAACTCGCCCTTTAATTTTCCGTCGAAACCATATCCATGCAAGCGTACCTGCTCACCGAGCTTGACTCTAACCGTTGCGTTTAGCACCGCCATAGGGGTCGATGGTTTTTCAGCTGTATCGTCTATTATAAGAATGTCGCTAGAGGGGGTAATTGATGATTTCGTGGCAAAAAATTGCAAATCCGCCTTGTTAATGAGTAATTCACCCTCTAGTTGTATATTTTCATTTTCAGTAATAATGCGAAGCTTGGGGGTGATTTCAATCTGTGCTTCCGGTAAATTGACGGCGGTAAAATCCTTACCATCAATAGTCAGTTTAGAAAGCAGGTTCTTACCCTGTGGATTAATGGCTTCGCCACTAAAGGTGATGAATCCCGATTTGGAGGTTGCTCGTCCTTCAATGCGCAATGGGTAATCCTTGGTCGATTGGGTATTCGTTTCAAGGCTGTCGAAATAAACCCCCCAACGTGGCAGGCTGACATCGTTGGCAATTAGGCGGCTGTTACCGAGAACTACGGGGGAGGAAATGGTACCTGCCAATGATATGTCGCTGTTCCATGAGCCTTGTTTGGCTTGTACGTCGGGGAGGAGTAAGGATATTATGTCCAAATCAGACAATTTGATGTTAACGTTAGCCGACAACGGCTGTTGCAATAAGGGCAACTGCATGGCAAGGACCTTGGGCATTATTGCGTTAACCTCAACGGTGCCCGAGTCATCGATTTGTAAGTTTCCGGTTAGATTGAGCGTGTCCCCTGAGCTGGTTAATTTAGCCACAAGATTGGAAAATTGACTCTTTTGCTGGGTCTCGTTTTCGACAAAGTATTCAACTTCGCCCTTGCTTGAATGCCATGATGCATCTATTGCCAATGGTTGTTTGGACGAATAACTTATATTACTTTCCCCGGAAATGGTGCCGGTTAGTTGTTTTATTTGTGGTGGAAGCAGCGGGGCGCTGCGCGATAATTGTAATTCCTTGATTGCTAAGGTGCCCCGCCATTGCTCAAAATTTGATGTAGCGGCGATGCAAGCCTGTTCACTGGCAATACCTGGGGCTTTCTGGGCACCCTCCTTTAAGGTGACATTGGATGCCGTTTTTATTGCGAGTACACTGCCAAGACAATAGTCGGAAAGTACCAGTTGTTTATCGTTAATTCGTAGCTTGGCCGCTTTATCCTGTTGCCATTGACCCAGTTGTGTGTGTGTTAATTTTCCTTCGTTAAGCAGAAGTAACCACTGTTGCTGATTCCATTCGCCGTTGGCCGTCGTACTAAATCGTTGATTGTCTGGCCCGGCTATGGCCATTGTGAGGTGGTGTTTGTCCGGTTTCCCATTCCCGTTGAGGCTTACACTGTCCAGCGAAACCCCGTTTAATTGAAGTTTTTCGGCTTTGAGGTTAAGGCGTGAGTGTTGCTTGCCCGTTAAGTCGGCATCAATGTTCGCCTTTAAAACGGCCATATTATACTTTTTATCGTATGTGATGTTATTGCCGATAACGCTAGCGTTGATGATTGGTGCTTGCAGTAGCCCATGTATGGCACCTTGAGTACGCAGTTCTCCCTTGGCGATAGGGTTCCATTGGGCAAGGTCTTTTGCTGTCATATTCCAGGTTGCGCTGATACGACGATCTGTTTCGTTATTTAGCGCATCTATACTTAACGATGCAGTAAGTGAGGCGTCTTTTGATTTAATATCTATTCCACGGAGCTGCAATTGGCTGTTGCTATAGAAAACTTCCCCTTTGCCTTGTAATGGGTACCCTAATAGTGTTCCGTTTAATGAGGTGAATTTGTTATGCGTCTCAACACCCTTTTTGTTGTATTTACCTGCCGTTGTAATTTGACTGGCTAATTGGCTGGGGTAAGCGTTATTGATAATCGATAGATCTGCATTTTTTGCGCGTAAGTTCGCCTGCCATGTTAACTCGTCACGCCAGTTGAGGGTACCGCTGCCTTGCCAGGTTCCTTTAAGGTATTGCCCATTAAGTTGTGCGACCACTAGCTCATCTAGATTACCGTTTGCAATAATGTTTAGTTTTTCAAATAGTTGGCCACCAGTATAAAGATCGCCATTAAATGATGCGGAATAAGCATCAAGTGTTCCTTGTGCATCAAGTGTTCCTTGCTGTGTTTGCAGTGTTGCATCGCCTTGAATTGGCCACTGCAGTGAGTGCCATTGTGTCTTAAGTGTAAAGCCGGTGTCCCGTGTCAGGTTGTTGACTGTAGAAGCCAAGGTCGCCGATGCATTTAAGTGAGCAGGACCCTGGCGGGCGTTCAGCGATAGTGCGTTAATAATAATGTTGTCGGGAGTGGTGTTGGCATCAAGCGTAAATGCCCAATTACCCCAGCGCTTGTCCGATACGGTGCCAGCGGCGAGTAAATCGAAGGTGGTAAGACTACCCTTGGTTTTAATGTTCACAGCGCTGAAATTTGTGTTCTGTGAGCCATAAATTTTACTAAGTGTGATATCGTTTGATTGAAATTCGGCACGCCAGTATGGGTTGGTGAGCAAATTTTCAACATCGGCAGTTAAGGTGCTCTGGAAGGGTAAGCGGGTTTCCAGTTGAATTTTTGGGGTGTTGAGATGCCCGGCGACGTTTAATAAACCCTGAATTGGTGCAACACCATTTACCGAGTTTAATTGCCAGCGTGATTTAAGTTTGATTTTTTTCTGCCCGGTTAAACTAATAGCACCACTTGCGGTGATTGTGCCGATGTCGTTTTCCAAATGCAGTGCTTGTAGGTTTAACGCTGTTTTGAGCGCTAGTTCCTGCCAGCTGATCTTGGTCAGTCGTAGTGGTTTAGATGACGGGGTTTCAACGAGAAGGGTGTTAATGTTGCCTTTATTTAATTGTACGTTAATGGGTAAATTCAGCGTTAAGGGTTCTGTTGCATTATGGTTCTCAGGTTGTTTGGCAAGAACGATAACGATATCATCTGCCTGTAATTCAGCAAGCTGTATGGTTTTTGTGAATAAAGCGGATAAATTCAGGCGAGTTTTTAGGTTGGTGGCTGATACGGTTATCGATTCGTCCGTATACTGAAAACGTGAAAATCTGATGTCATCAGTTACGCTTCCGGATGGATCTTCAATTATTAATTCACCTTTTAAATTTTGTTGTAAGAGGGATAGTAGCCAATGCAATCCGCTTTCAGTGGCAGTTGTCCAGTAACTGAATGAGGCCAGTGCGATGAATATGGTGGCGAACGTGCTAGTCACTACAAGTGCCATGATTTTATGGATTGATTTTTTCATAACTCAGCGCCCACTAACAGGTGAAAACGCCAGGGTCGACTGTCTTTGCTGAACGCATTTGCGGCATAAAGGCGCAAGGTACCGAATGGGAACCGCCAGCCAGCGCCAATTCCGACCCCTTGCTCAACTTTAATCTGGTTATCGTCAAATGCATTACCGGCGTCGATAAAGGAGGCCACGTCCCAATTCTTGGCGAATTGATATTGGGCTTCCAGGCTACCCACTAGTAAATTTTCTCCACCGATGGTGTCACCATTTTCATCGCTAGGGCCTAAGCTGTTAAACTTGAAGCCCCGTATACTTTGGTCTCCACCGGCAAAAAAGCGTAACGACGCAGGTAATTCTTCAAACTCAGGGGTTGTGCTCATGCCGACGGTGAAACGCCCAACAAGTGCTAAGGGTGCTGCCAGGCGTAGTCGTAATTTAAAATTCATTAATGTTTGTGCAAAGCTAGTGTCAGAAACAAAAAAAGTACTGGCACCTTTTAAGGTAATATCAAATTTCCCGCTTAACGTTCTGGCCGGTTTAATATTTCCGGGCTTGGTGTCTGAGTCTGTTGTATATTGCCAAGTAACGCTGGGGATTAACAACTCAGATTCTCCGTTGTCTGCGCCTACTTCAAATTGCTCTGTTTCGTAGGATATGCCCAGCGATTGACGCCAACGATGAAATAAGTGTGTCACGTTTAACGCAACGGAGTTTGTTTGGCTATAAGAAATATCGGTATCTTCAATACTGCGGCTTGCAGAATAAGTTAAATAGTCAGTGGCCGGTGCTTTTAGGGGGATATGATAATTGAGCTTAGCTAAGGCCTTTACACTAGAGGCAAGGGTTTCAAGCCCCATTCGATGTCCTTGTTTGTTAACGTATCTTCTATCAATATTGAATAGGCCGCGTGGCCCGGTATCAGTGCCGAAGCCAAGGCCAAAGGCATATCGCGTGCGTTTTTTAGGAACAAGACGTACTTGAATGGGTACTTCCATACCACTTATCGCACTAATTTTTGGTTCAATCTCCACGATATCAAATTGACCACTGTTAACGAAATTTTGTTGTAGCGTTTGCAACAAATAGGATTCGAAAGGGGTCCCATGTTTGAATGGTAGAAACCGCTGGAGGTAATCTGTTGAAAACACGGTTTGCTTATAATCTATGTGACCAAATACGAATCGAGGGCCAGAATTAACGATAAGCACAATGTCTGCAGTGTAGTCTTTAAGGTTTACCCGTACTTGATGTTTTTCTAGCGCGTAATTAAAGTATCCGCGATTTCGTAGATGGCGTAGTAAGGATTTTTTGGCTGTTTCGTAAGTCTCGTGAATTAATGGTGCATTTACCGCGAGGGGGTAGTCTTTAATCCATTGTGCTATGGATTTGTCATGTTGTCCGTCACCTTGGATGGTAATATCCACGTGCCTAACGCTGAGGGATGGTCCTAGCGTTATATGATAACTCACTTTCCACGGCTGCTCTTCGCCTGTGTCCGTTAACATGGTTTCAATTTGTGGTTGATAATAGCTGAACGTCTGAAGTGCCGTCTTGATTTCTGCCACTCCCTTTTGCTGTAAACGCTTAATATAACGCTCACTTAGCAGCGCGGAGTTACGTTGTTGGTAAAGGGTAATACTTTCGAGTACCGCTTTTTGCTCGATGAGCCGTGTGTGATCAAAATTAAGATCAACAATAACTGACTTAGCCATCGTTGCAGCAGGTGACGACAGTAAAAAGAGTAAAGCCAAGAGTATTTGTCGAATCATTGATTGTGATTGTGATTGTTGCAAGGTGCAATAGACATAGAGTTTAAGGTAATGAAGGTTCGCAATAAATAGGGGGGTTGTGTGCGTTGTTTTTCGATTGAATCCATAATTGTGAGTATTGTTGCCATCATTTCGGTGAGCATTATATGAGGAACGTTGAACGATTGTATACCAGAGTGATTGTTCACGGTTGCTTGATAGTACGACGCTGTTCAGCGTTCAAAAATATGGGTATATAGATAACTGGACAACCGGTCGAAGCAGTAGTGCCCTATTTTTAGTTTTACCCTAATGACTAATCCAAGGCGGAGCGTCTACGACCGGGCAGTGAGCTAATGCGGTAATATCTGAATTATAAATAAAGCTAATTGGGTATATAGAATAATTGATTGTAAAAATACTTACGTGAAAACACTGATTTTTTACGAATTAATTATTGACCTATTACGCAATGTCGGTAAACTCGTAGCTACCTTAATTGGGAAAATGATCCCAAAATCGATAGGAGCGGTGGTTTGTAAGGTTCATAACATTTATGATAATAAATAATAAGTTACCATCAGTTTGCTCACCTCCGGACGGTCGGAATGCCTGAGTCTCAGCGTCTGGCATATACCGCATGCGTCACGCGGCAACTAACTAGTGACGGGCGCAAATCACAAAAAATAGTACTTAAGGCGCTCTTCAGGCGTTAGTGGGTCAGGCGATGATGGGAAATCAGGGGGCATTAATGTGTGGAATGAGGCTGAATTTTGGAAAACGTTATCAAGATAGACCAACAAAACAGTTTATTGGATGCTAGCCCTGCGGCGTTTAATTCGATACTCAAAGGTTTTGTTAACAGATTAGTGCTAAACGGTGTTGGCCGACTCGTTGCCATGCGTAGCATGGACTATTCAATTACGTTAGGCGCAAACACGGCATGTGATAATTCCCTGAGCGGTGTTAAGTTAATCGAACGGTTTTACCAGGATAATTATGTAGAGGTGTGCGGAAGATATGTCGAAGGACACACTATTCATGCCACCCGGATTACGTTTGGCAACAACAAGACAACGCCATTGTTAACTAACAATAATAGGGAAGTGGAGTTTGAAGGGAAGGTCACACGAACCGACGAACCCCGACAAATTGTAGTCAGCAATATTGTTGTGTACGATGAAGTTCATCCTTCAGCAAAGCGGGGCATTGCTGATGCGTTTGTTCCCGGAGACGGCATTATTGTAAGCGCATATGTTAATGCAAATGGGAAGCTAATCGCTAAAAGTATTCGTTCGGCAGAGCAATGCTGAGGGTAAGCAACACCAGACGTCTGTAACAAGACAAAACCGAAGACTTTAAAACGTAATTTTCTGGCGATCCTGTGCAATGGTTCCTTGCCATTGAAGTTGATGATGTAATTCCTTTAAGAGACTTGATTTACTGTTAGGTTCACCGTGTACGAGGTACAGTGGGGGGCGTGGTTTGTGAAAGCGGCTGGCCCATTGCAATAGCTGCGTTTGGCCGGCATGGGCAGAAAACCCTCCCAAGGTATGGATGGTTGCGTTAACTTTGATTTCCTCTCCAAACAGGTGAACCACCTTCGCGCCATCAACTAACCGGCGACCCAATGTTCCTTGTGCCTGGTAACCAACGATAATAACGTGTGCGTCGCGACGCCATAGATTATGTTTTAGGTGGTGTCGTACTCGCCCACCAGTACACATGCCGCTACCGGCGATAATAATGGCACCACCGGTTAGGCGATTGAGGGCCATCGATTCCTCTGGTGTGCGGGAATATTGCAGCACAGGTAACCAGCGGTGTAAACTGCTGGCATGGGCTTCTCGAAGCGATAAAGTATCTTCATCGTTAAAAATGTCTTGAAATCGATGGTAGATTTCAGTGGTGGCAATCGCCATTGGGCTATCAAGAAAAACAGCCTGCTGTTTTAAGTTATTATCCTGATAACGTTCCCCCAATCTAAATAATAATTCCTGCGTTCGTCCTACTGCAAAAGCCGGAATGATGACATTACCGCCACTGATGGCGGCATCCTCCAATATATAGTTAAATTCGCTCAAGGTTTCTTGTAGCGGTTTGTGGTTTCGGTCCCCATAGGTGGATTCCATTAATACGATATCGGCGTCGGTCATGGTTGACGGATCACGTAATAATGCGGCGCTACTATTACCCAGGTCACCGGTGAAAATAAGTTTTTTACTAACGTGAGCACTCTTACGGTCGTCTTCGTGAATAAGTAGCTCCACAATAGCTGAACCAAGAATATGCCCTGCATCGTGGAAACATACGTGGATGTCGTCCGTCATTTTTTGCTGTTTTTGATAATAAATGCCTTGGCACTTACTGAGGGTGGTTTCAACATCGTCAATAGAATATAAGGGCGAAAGTGCGGGTTTACCTGAGCGTTGGCGGCGTTTATTTTCCCACTGTATATCCCGGGCCATTAGGTTTGCTGAGTCCTTCAGCATGACGGCCAGCAGTTCGCCGGTGGCTCGCGTCATATAAATTATACCCTGAAACCCCTCTTTTATTAACTTTGGTAAGCGTCCGGAGTGATCAAGATGCGCATGGGAAAGCACGACGGCATCCAGCGATGCGACATCAAATGGAAAGGGGGCTTCATTTTGCTTTTCCGTCAAACGGTCGCCTTGAAAAAGACCGCATTCCATCAATAGGCGGGAATGCTGAGTTTCGATTAAATAACAGGAACCGGTAACGTTAGACACTGCACCGTAAAACGTTATTGTCGCCATCGCGGTTTCTCCCATGATTCACGTTGCTAGCTAAATATGACCGTTATGCTATTAAAGCAGTACGGCCACTAGCTTACATTGATTGGCGTCAACGTAGATTTGACTTATCATGTTGCTATATTTTTGTGGTGGGGGGGAGGGATATTTAGCGTGATCCTGATTGATACCATTGGCTCCACGCGCGTCTAAAACCAGCTGCGTATGCAGTGCCCGCATTTTTTTATGCAAATAATGATGTTAAACTTCTTAATTGATTGATATACAAGGTAATCTACTGCTGGACGAGGCCGCGTTTGTAGTCCATACTCTCGCCTGCCAAAAAGTAGGGTAATTAGCCGCTCACTTGGAATAAAAAGCGTGGTATCAACTGGGTTGTGTCACGAGATGCGTAGGGCTGTTGCAACATTGAGCTTCCTGTTAGCCTGACTCTCGGTAAAACTCGTTAGTATGCAATGGCGCAATAATAAATATCTGCTTCGTCGGCGTTACCCAGCCGTCGTTGTCGAGACAACGGAAGTTACTATACCAGACCCGAATAAAATGAAGCCTATAATTCACCTGATACTGTTAATGTTTATTGTATCTGTTAACGCGGTTAACTACGGTACCGTGTTGGCCCAAGAAAGCACTGCTCATTTACAACACCTGGATCGCATAGAGTCAATTCTTCAGCAAAAAAAGGCGATAGATGAAAATAATCTCAGGGACTATTTGAAAACACTCAATGGTATACGCGTTGAAACGAGTACGGAAAAAACAGATATCGAGCAGAAGATTGATAAGAATCAGAAGCAAACGACAGGGTTAGGCGAGAAATCAGCTATTGAAAACAAAGAGGTGACGAGCAAGCGTGAATCGCTCGCCAACGAAAAAAAAGTGTTGGAAAAGCGTTTATCTGAAGTTCATTTGGTAACCATACGAACAGATGAATTGTTGCAAAGTGTATCTCAGTTGCAGACTACGCTACTAACAAGGCGTCTGTTTAGCAAGGGGCCGCCCACAACATCACTGTTAATGTCGGCTTTGGATTCAGACCTGGATCATTATGAGCTAATTAAGCAGTACACAATATACAATTTCGGGATTCATCAGATACCGTTAACTGACTTTATATTTTTATTCGTTGCTTTTATAGTATCCGCTGCAATCGGTGTTTGGGGTCGGCGCGTTATAAAAACCTGGGTGATCGGCAGGGGCTGGGATGATAGTTTTGCCCACCGTTTTTGGGAAGCGCTTTTTATAACGGTTGCACATTACTTCCCTCAATTTTTGAGTACTGCGATTACCGCCGTGTTATGTTATATGGTCAGCAAGGCGCTGTCACCACTGCCACTCGTTAGTGTATTCATCATATCGCTGCCGTTTTATTTTATAAGTTTACTTACTATACAAATATTTCTCAATCCAAAAACACCGGCTCGACATATTTTGCCGATTCCTCCTGCGTTATCTCGAGTCGTCAGCCATGCATTACGGGTCGCACTTTTAGTTACTGTTATTGCTTATATCATATTGTATACACTGGAGTCGCAGCAGGTATCGATAGGGCTGCAAATGCTAGTGCGAGATTTTTTCGCGGTATTCATTATTGCAAACCTGGCCTGGGTGGTCTGGTTAGTGGGGCGCGCCAGCGATAGTACCCTGGCTCGTTGGGGTCGTGCCGTATTATTATTAATTTTGTTTGGCGTTGTTATATCGGAATTGCTCGGTTACCGTAACCTGGCTGCAGCCACATTTAGAATAGCTTTCAGTTTGCTACTGGCGTTTGGCGTCTCTTTGCTCATCGCTACCGTATTTCGAGGTTTTTACGATGCGCTTGATCTGGGAAAACAAAACTGGCATAGACCTATTAGAACGGCTTTTGGACTAAGCGCTGGCCAGCACTTTCCTGGCTTAGTCGGCTTTCGATTTGTGACATCGCTCATTATTTGGGGGGCGTTTATTGCGGCAATTGTGCAAATTCTTGGTTTTTCAGATACCATTGCGAACCAGGTAAAAACCATCGCAATAGACGGATTTACCTTTGGTTCGCTAACCATCAACCCCGCGCGTTTATTTTTTGCGGTGATGATATTTGCCTTGTTGTTTACAGTAAGCAGCTGGCTTAAAGTGAAGCTCGATAAATCCTGGCTGATAACGACACGCATAGAGCGGGGGGCTCGGGAAGCGCTCATCACCATTACGGGATATGCAGGGGTTACCGTTGCCACGCTTGTGGCCTTGGGGATTGCAGGATTTACATTTACGAATTTAGCTATAATCGCCGGCGCACTTTCGGTTGGTATTGGGTTTGGGTTACAGAATATTGTTAATAATTTTGTTTCCGGTCTTATTTTGTTGTTCGAGCGGCCAATAAGGAAAGGGGATTGGATTGTGGTGGGGGCTACGGAGGGGTATGTGATGAACATCAGTATTCGATCGACCCAAATTCAAACGTTTGACCGGGCAGATGTTATCGTTCCCAATTCAGATTTGATATCCAACCAAGTCACGAATTGGATGCTACACAACCAAAGTGGCCGTATCCGGGTTCCCGTTGGCGTGGCTTATGGGAGCGATGTGGAAAAAGTAAGAGAGATATTGCACGATATAGCGATGGCGGATGAGCGAGTAATAAGGGATCAGGACGACTATAAAGTGCGTGTTTTATTCCTGGCATTTGGCGATAGTGCACTGAATTTTGAGTTACGATGCCATATTCACAACATTGATGAGAAAATTGCGGTGATCAGTGATATGAATTTCGCAATAAATAAGGCGTTTAGGGAGCATAATGTGGAAATCCCCTTTCCTCAGCGTGATATTCATATTAAAACCAACTAGAATGGGGTGTTATTGTCTTTGATGACCGATATGATATACGATAAATCTAATGTGCTTACGGTGGGGTGGCGCGAATGGGTACATTTGCCTGATCTTGGTATAAACTATATTAAGGCTAAGGTCGATACTGGCGCAAGAACGTCTGCATTGCATACGTTTATGCTGACACCCTACACAAAGAACGGGGTGCACAGAGTTAAATTCCTGGTTCATCCATTTCAACATACCAATGATATTGTGAAGGAATGTGATCTGGAGGTTGTTGATCAGCGAAATGTTACCGATTCTGGCGGGCATACGGAAGAGCGGTACTTTGTTCAAACAACGCTGGATATGGGGGGGCGTCAGTGGACCATTGACATGACCCTGACGAATCGGGATAACATGCGATTTCGGATGTTGTTAGGCCGAACGGCGATGAAAAATCACATTATTGTCGATCCCGCCAAGTCCTATCTGGTGGAAAAAGCACCTGACGAAACTTAATAAAATCACAGAATAATATACGTAGCGCGTATGTCAATTTGCGGGGACGTTAATTCATACGTTTTCCGGTGACAGTGCTTGATTCACTACGAAACAGGAGTTGTAAATGAAAATTGCTTTATTGTCGCGAAACCCCAAACTTTATTCTAGCAGACGGTTGGTAGAGGCTGGTAAAGAACGAGGTCACGAGGTTCGTGTTTATGACACGCTTAAATGTTACATGGATATCGCAACAATGCGCCCCGGTATCAGTTATAAAGGCGAACGTGTGACTGGTGTGGAGGCTGTTGTTCCCCGTATTGGCGCTTCTATCACGAATTACGGTCTTGCGGTTTTGCGACAATTTGAAATGATGGGTGTATTTCCTTTAAATGAGTCGGTTGCTATTGGTCGCTCTAGAGATAAACTCCGAGCCTCGCAGTTGCTCGCCAGAAAAGGTATTGGCTTACCGGTAACTGCGTTTGCGCATCAAGTGAATAACACAGAGGATATTATTAATTTGGTCGGTGGTGCACCGCTTGTTATTAAACTGCTTGAAGGGACTCAAGGTAAAGGCGTGGTTTTGGCTGAAACCGCCAAGGCAGCTGAAAGTGTTATTGACGCGTTTCGTGAACTGAACGCCAATTTTATGATACAGGAGTTTATCAAGGAAGCGGGTGGCGCGGATATTCGATGTTTTGTCATTGGTGAGAAAGTCGTGGCAGCAATGAAACGGCAAGCGAAAGATGGTGAATTCCGTTCAAACTTACATCGTGGTGGCTCCGCCAGTATTGTTAAATTGACGCCGGAAGAACGATTAACGGCAGTGCGTGCGGCGAATATTATGGGGTTAAATGTAGCAGGGGTGGATATACTGCGATCGAATCATGGACCGGTAGTCATGGAGGTTAATTCCTCTCCTGGTTTGGGCGGCATTGAAGATGCCACCGGCAAAGATGTAGCCGCCATGATCATTGAGTTTATTGAAAAAAACGCTAAGCCCAATAAGACAAAGACCCGAGGCAAGGGCTAATGCATCCTGCTCGCCCCAGGGCGAATGCTTATACGGTTTGTGCTTACGTTGAGGGTTAACGGTTGGCGACGGTAAACGAATTTGAGATTGATGATGTTTGTGTTAAAGCGGGGGAATGTCGAACAATTGAGTTGCCAATAACGAAATTGTATACCCATTCTGATGTCTCTATTCCCATACATATCATCAATGGTAAAAAACCCGGCCCAAAATTGTTTGTCAGCGCGGCAATTCACGGCGACGAAATTAACGGCGTTGAAATTATTCGTCGATTATTAAAGCACAAGAGCCTGCAACGATTAGTGGGGACGTTGATAGCAATACCCATCGTGAATGTGCACGGGTTTATTCATCAGTCTCGATATTTACCCGATCGGCGGGACCTGAACCGAAGTTTTCCCGGTTCCGAGCGTGGTTCGTTGGCCGCGAGACTAGCCTATCTTTTTATGAATAAAATTGTAGCCAAGTGCACGCATGGTATTGATCTGCATACCGGGGCTATTCATCGAACCAATTTGCCTCAAATTAGAGCCAACCTGAATGATGAAGACACAGCGGCTCTGGCAACGGCATTTGGTGCGCCAGTATTGATTGATGCTAATTTACGTGATGGTTCGTTGCGAGAGGCGGCCGCTAATTTGGGTGTTCCTATGTTATTGTACGAAGCGGGCGAGGCGTTGCGCTTTGATGAAATTGCCATTAGGGCGGGCGAACGCGGTGTGCTCAATGTCATGCGCGCGTTAGGTATGCTGTCAAGCAAGCGGACGAAAAAGCCAGCACTTAAAGCGCCTTATATTGCCAGAACCAGTAGTTGGGTACGTGCGTCAAGTAGTGGTGTTATCACATCATCGGTTTCTTTAGGGAACCTGGTCGAAGCAAAGTCTGTATTAGGGATAGTGTCAGACCCGTTTGGTGAAAATGAGGTGGAAGTGGTTGCACCTTTCCAGGGGATTGTGATCGGAAAAACAAATTTACCTCTAGTAAACGAAGGCGATGCACTTATACACATTGCCCGCTTCGGTAACGAAGAAATGGTGGCTGAGCATGTGGAGGAGTTCCATGCTTATTATGAGCCATCCTGATGACTCTTATTTGCCGCCATATCAATAACAATTAATACTGCTATTGTTTCGATGTGGTGCCGGGCCAGCATCCTTGCTTAAGTCCCCGAGTAGGCTTTGTGGTTATAAGGGTCGGTTGTTACGGATCCTGATTACGCCCCGGTATCTGTGGTTTGGCCGGCTCAGCCATGCGTCGGTAGCGTTGTAACATGCGTATTTGTTCCGGGGGGGTACTATCACCGCGTGAGCCTGTATACGCAAAGTGTATATCATCGTTTAATATTTCCCAGGCTTTTTGCGCCAATCGTGTATTGGGAAACCGGCGTATAACCTCCTTTATGTAGAAATTTTCTGACCAATACAGTTTGTCAGTGCGCACGTGGCGGCGGATATCCCCCATCATATAAAGTGTTTCGCCGATTTTTTCATCCTTATCAAAGTTGACGATAAACGGTATCAAATAGCTTGCGGCAATATGAAAATCAGCATTGCCGGCATTGTCCATAGGGTACTTTAACTTTGAGATCGCTTTTTGGTAGTACTGATTGCCATGTGCGTATAATCCCTCCGCTGTTTTGACTTCGTCGGGGAGTTTTCCTAATTTTTTCCAGTCGATGGCGGCTGCAAGCCATCCTTCTACATCGGCTATTTCCTCCTCATTCAGTGCAGAATCGTTGACAATGGATCTAAAAAACAGGATGGCCTCATCCGGATTATGTTTGATGGTTAATTTAATTCGCCCAATGTGATCAATGACCCATACAACGCGGTTGCGTTTATGTTGTCTCGATTTAGCGAGTGAAATATATTTTTCCAGCAAAGGCAGTGCAGTATGGTAATTTTTACGTTGAAACTCTAAGAGTGCCTCATGGTAAAGTTGATCAAGTTGATTAACCACTTGCTTATCATCTTGTTTGGCGAAGGCCATGCCAGGTGCGACTAGGATTACCAGTAGAATTGGCAGCGATACAAGCAGTAACGATACACTGGTTTTAAATCGGCGATGTGTTAAATGGCGCAAAGTTGCTTCTCCGTGTACGTGTAATGGTTAGTGGTAATCAGTCAGTCATGTATTGCGTCAATTAGGTGCATTTCATTTATCCTCCGGCGAATCGTTCCATACGCGGCGATTAATGGCGTAATCAGATACTTTTCCACGGAAGGGGAGCGCCAGCATTCCGGGTAATCTGCTCACTTGTTTGGGATCTCGAAATTTGTGGATACCGATCGTCATTCCAGTGTGCCCCAGTCGAGGCTGCGCCCGGTAGGTGCCGAACAAACGATCCCACCAGGGTGAGTTAAATCCAAAATTACTATTAGCCTCATCGTCTTCAACAGAATGGTGGACACGGTGCATATCTGGCGTTACTACTATCCATCTTAAAAATTTATCGACACGAATTGGTAGGCGCACATTGCTATGATTAAACATAGCAGTGGTGTTGAGCAATACTTCAAAAATAACAACGGCGAGTACCGGGGCACCCAACACCACAATGGCGGCAAATTTAATTAACATGGATAGTATGATTTCGATGGGATGAAACCGGGAGCCCGTGGTAAGGTCGAAGTCGAGATCGGCATGATGCATCCGATGTAAGCGCCATAATGTGGGGATTGCATGAACCATGACGTGTTGTACGTAGATGATAAAATCCAACACAAGCACAGAAATGAGCACGACAAGCCAAAAGGGAATATCATAATAATTAAAAATTCCCCACCCCTGGTTGCTGGCAAACGCAGCGATTCCTACCGCAGCGGCTGGGAAGATTAAACGTACAATAACGCTGTTTAACATTACGATCCCCAAGTTGTTGCTCCACCGAACAACTTTGGATACGGTTAGCGCTCGTTTTGGTGCGACAACTTCCCATAGCCCCATGATGATCAAAATACCGAAAAAAAACCCCAAGCGGATGGTTAGCTCGTGATTAGTGACAAAATCGTTTACATCCATCCGTAATATTCCCCATCACATTCACTTAAACCAAACCGCTATTATGGCTGGATTCTATTATCCGTTACCACGCTATGGACTTAGTTTTTTAGCGTATTAGCGTCTCATTGTAGCGTTTAATAGAATAAAGTGTTATTAGATAATATCAAGGGATAATTTGCCTGTATTCCCCCGTTGGCGACCGTGAAGCGGTAATGGGCTGACTAGTTAGTTGCTGCCGTTTAGTTGCTGATGTTGGTGGTGGGGTGAGGTTATGGCCGGGGACTGGGTGAAAACCCTTGTGTTGGTTTTTTGGTGTACGGCTGGGCTATCAATATCACTATCAATAACCAAGCATAACTAGTCAAGTAGAGTGGCGTAATCACCCGCTGCATCCATATCAGCGGGTGATTTACGCCTGACGTTATTGGGTTTGCTGAGGCGCTTAATTAGTCATCACTGGTGTGTATGATACGATCATTCAGCGGTTGCAGTGGACGGGCATTTAACGGAAAAATTGCCTGAAACTGCATGATTTGACCAGCGGATACTTCAACGGGCGCTTTTAAAACAAACCATTTAACCCCTTCGCTGCAGGGTGGCGTGGTCAGTGAGCCTGCGTAGTGATAATGCTCGTCATCATCGTCAGGCAGAAAGTTTTGAACGTTAATATGGGTGTCTTCTACCGGCATCTCACCTTCCTCTATTGGCATATAATCCCATATTTTTTGAATAAATTCGTTTTGTTCTCCCTGTTCCATGAAAACGCCAACGACAGCCAGTTGCCCGCTACTATTAATGTGTACCAGATGTGCTTCCATTGGATAAGGGCTACCGTCTTCAGCGTGTTCACTGGGTGTGTGAAAATGAAACTGCAACAAGCGATATTCTTCACCATCCAGTTTCAGCATACTGCCAGCTTCGTATTCAACCTCAATGGTATGGCCGTTGTTTTTAATGAGCAGCGGTGTTTTCTTATACTTAAGTTTGAGTGTTGGTGCATCCTCGTACTCCACTGCGCCAACGATATCGATAGGCGATTGTTGTGTGCCTTCACCGCATAGGTGAAATTCTGGTGATAGTTCAGCCCAAAATTCAGGGCCCGTTTCACCTTCATAACTCCACTCGGCCGCGAAGCTGGTTGGTGAAATGACTAGCAGTGTTGAAAGTAATATCGGCAATAAATAAATACTATGTTTTCTACGTGGTATATATTTCATATAAATAACCCCTTATTTTCCTTATGGTCTACATGAAGAAGTTTTGCCTTAACTTGATTTCAGCAACTATGTTAATTGCGCCAACTATATAAAACGAAATCATACTCGAATGCAACAGTCATTAAGCACAGTTGTAACAGTGCGATAAAAAAAATATTGAATGCCATGCTTATTATAAAAATATTTTGATTTATCGGTAATCCCCGGACAATTTGTGGATGTTACCACTTAACGTAAAGACGAACTGTCGTGCAATTCGAATTAACCATGCCGCTTAATTTGTTCGTTATTTTATAGGGATCCAGATGCAGCTGGTTTTAATCGAAATAAAGGGCGTGATTTGTACAACAGCCTTTTTTATTGTTGGGTTTTTTGCAAAAGTGATCGTATATACCCAAAGCGTTTAAGAATTAGGTGTTTAGAGTGCGTCATTTTTTGTTCGTGGCTAGGCGCGGCAACGCAGCATGGCGGGCCCCATGGTAGGAGGAGCAACGCCGCCATGGACAAAAAGGGACGTGTTATAAATACCTAATTCTTAAACGCTTTGGGTATAGCATATCGATAGTAACGTTGAGTCAGTCGGGTTTAAAGAGTGGCTAATACAGCGACGGGAAATGGAACCATACATTACTCGCTTGCCACATTGCCTTAGCCGTATTACTAAACGCGGGTGTAATACGTGTTGCGAATTGACTCGAAATAGTGCAACAACATGGGGGGATGGGAGTATCATCTATAGGGTTCGTTATGCTCAGTTTCGTTATGCTCAGTGTAAATGATAGCCAGCGTATATGTGGGAGGGAAAATATGGCGGCGCCAAAGACAAGACCCAACAAGAAAAGTGTCAGGAAGTTTTTGTTCTCAGTCGAAAGTGAAAAACGACGTAAAGATGCATTTGAATTGCTTTCTATTTTTGAAACCGTTACCAATAAAAAGGCGGTAATGTGGGGAGATGCTATTGTCGGGTTTGGGCGTTATCACTATGCGCAAAAGAGTGGCCGGCAGGCTGATTGGCCGATGACCGGCTTTTCGCCCAGGAAACTGAATTTTTCGCTTTACATCATGCCTGGGTTTGACGATTACCAGCATTTATTAGCCCGGCTTGGTAAGCACAAGACGTCCAAATGTTGTCTTTATGTCAATAGGCTTGACGATATTGATAAAAGCGTACTTCAAACGCTACTATCGGCATCGTTGCGTGACATGGAACGCAGGTATGAGCGCTGATAACTTAATTGAGCTGAATATGATATGTTTCATGGCGTTGATGCGCGTGCTTCGTGGTAATGACGCTGGTATAGTGGTCGGAAAGGCAATATAGTCATCAATCAGAGCGGTTAGCTACAATGACTTAGGTTTGCAGCTATTGCTTAGGTTAAACTGTTACTTAGGGTAAACTATTGCTCAGGTTACAACTATTGCCTAGATACAATCATGGTTTAGTGACAATCATGGTTTAGTGACAAATATAATGCGGTGACAAATATAGCGTGGTGATAATCACAATGTGGTAACAGTCATAGTCATGGCTATCGGTCACCGCATACTTCGTTAAAATCGGTCGTTATCCGAGAGAGCGGTAGATGAATCAGAACAAGGCATTTATAAGAAAAATAGTCATTAGTCTTGGTTTATTGACGATAATATTTCTGACCCTGCATGGAACACTTGATGAGCGGGGAGAACGTTATACGGATGATGCGTTTACGCGCGCTTTGGTTACTTTTGGTATCGCCAGGGGGCTGAATGGCGTGATCTCCGTGGCGCAGGGTACGGAGGTCGCCTTACATCCGGCGGGGTTTGGTGTAAATTTTACACCCGGTCAGGTGCTGGACCCCATTAATGATTTGGTTGAACAGTTCTCCTGGGTAATGCTAGCAGCCTCTGCATCACTGGGTATCCAAAAAGTGTTTTTATCCATTAGCTCAACAATGGTGGTGAGCGGTGTATTACTGATTTTGTTATGTTTATATGGGCTTAGCGTATGGCAACCAGGATTGTTTGCCGCTGGTGGGCGGCAATTAATTGTATCGGCCGCCATTGTCGCCTTGTTTTTACGGTTTTCAGTTCCACTGGCGGCTATCGGCGGTGAATTGTTATATAACTATTTTTTGAAGCAGCAATATATCGAGTCGACTCAGATATTAGAAAATACAACTGCCGCCATTCAGGAAATCAGCACTAAAGAGGATGAAGTACTTAAATCCACAATGGGCGAAGGTATGCTGGACAAGGCCAAGCGGCTTTTTAATTCGGCAACAGAAAGTCTTGCATTGACCAGTAAGCTGGAGAAATACAAGGAAACCGCCGCAGAAGCCACCACTCAGGCGATCAATTTAATTGTGATTTTCGTGATCCAGACCATTATGTTTCCGTTGTTGTTTTTATGGACGATTTACCGCAGCATGAAGTTCATGTGGGCTAATTTTCTGTCAAATTAACGACGGAGCAAATTTATAAGAACAATGTTTCCTAATGCTTGTTGGATTTGTTCCACGCTTAAGTGCGCCCCATCTGTTGGATCCTCCCAATACTCACACATAAAGCGTACTACGTCAGGTTGAGTCGAGGACTTGACGTATAAATACGTACGATATATTTCTGCCATTGGTCCCCCATCATTTCCGAACATTGTGGCGGTATGGCTGCTTGTCCCTTTATTGGAAACCGTTAGCGCAGGCGACACCGCGAGTGAATGTTGCTGCTGGTCGGTTGACCTTGTTGGGAGGTGCTCGGAATTCAGGCTAAACATAATACGGCTGGATAAAACATAATCCGTTTCGCGGGTAACGCGTTGTACCGTAAATGTGTCTGCTAACACTGTTTGCGGTGTATCACTGACGGTTCGTAATTCGATACGGCAATGGGGATACCAAGCGTTGATGTCGTTATTATTGCCTATTTGATCCCCTTGGATTATCAAACCGGCTTGCCCCGGGGGGATGGTAAGCTCACGCGTTAAGGTAAGGGTTGCGCCCGGGGTAATAACCTTGTAGGCGGGGGGGGCGGTAGTGGCGGTTAATGCGGCACAGGATGTTAGTATCGCTATTGGAATAAGGCCAAGGGAGATGCGCTTAGCTAAATTAATATAAGATGTTTGATATTGCCTCATATTTATCACCATGCCTCCTATTTGTCACTATGGATATTGGTTATATTCGCTAGAGTATCAATAGTTTAAGGTACTGAATTTTATGGCTCTGTATTGTAACGCTCTGTATTTTAAGGTACTGATATCAGTTGTTATCTGCGCTTTCATGACTATATACGCCATGGCATTTGAGACTTAGGCGGTAAAGTCCGGGTGTTATTCATTTCATGGCCAGGCGAAATGACAAGTGAGTCAAACTATTGCAAAGATAGCAACGCAGCCGTGGCACGACGGGGACAGACTACTGGCACCTAAATCGTAACCTCTACGGGTGTATAGATCGCTATAATATCAATAAGTTTCAGCGGCGTTTCCTGCTGTGGTCAGTTGACTTATGTATAATTGAAAAATTTATTATAATACCTAAAAATGGTTCGCAATGGGGTTAAGCCTTATCCCTCAACACGCTAAATTAATAGTATATGCAGTAAAACGATGAATTACTTAAACCCAGACTGGGGGCAAATGGCTCAGGAAATCCGATGTGCCATCAATAATTGCCTGATAAAAGATCGACATAAATTCTTTATTCGCTTTAATAAATTTAATGGTCGTGGTGGTGTGGGCGACATTCGTAGCAGTGCGCAGCAAAAGCAGTTGCAATCTCTACTATCCGATATCGAGCGCTCTGTAGCCCGGGTGCAGCATCGAAAACAGAAGCTGCCAACCCCCGTTTTTTCTGAAGAACTCCCCATTACCCATAATCGGGAGAAAATTGAACACTTGATTGTTCAGCATCAGGTGGTTGTTATTGCCGGTGAGACGGGGTCGGGTAAAACCACACAGTTACCTAAAATGTGTGTATCCGTCGGAAGGGGCGTGGCAGGCCTGATCGGTCATACGCAACCCAGGAGAATTGCCGCCCGCAGTATCGCCACACGTATTGCTGAAGAGTTAGATACGCCGCTGGGCGACATAGTGGGCTACAAAGTGCGTTTTAGCGATAATGTTAAGGCGGACACCTGCATTAAGTTGATGACAGACGGTATTTTGTTGGCTGAAATTCAGTCTGATCGTTATTTGAATCAGTACGACACGATCATCATAGATGAAGCGCATGAACGAAATCTTAATATTGATTTTTTACTGGGTTATTTGAAGCAGTTATTACCTAAACGGCGGGATTTAAAACTAATTGTCACTTCTGCAACAATCGATACTGAACGATTTTCACATCATTTTAATAACGCCCCTATCATTGAAGTATCCGGTAGAACCTATCCTGTGGATGTTCGTTACCGACCGCTTGATGATGATATGAGTTCAACCGAGGGTGCACAGGATAATAACCAACGCGGACCAGAGACTCTGACGGCAAACACTGCCAGGGCCAGCGAGGAAAAACGGGATATTCAACAGGCCATTTTTGATGCAATTAATGAGTTGGATATTATTCGGGACGCGGGCGATATTTTAGTGTTTTTAAGTGGTGAACGGGAAATACGTGATACTGAAACTTATTTAAAAAAGCATCTTGACACTCGATTTGTCGACATATTGATGTTGTTCTCGCGTTTGAGTGCAAAAGATCAAAATCGAATTTTTCAGACATCGAGCAAACGCCGCATTATATTATCCACCAATGTCGCTGAAACATCGTTAACAGTACCGGGAATTAAATATGTGATCGATACTGGCACAGCGCGCATCAATCATTATAGTTACCGTTCAAAAGTTGAGCGATTACCTATCGAAAAAATATCCCAATCCAGCGCCAATCAACGTAAAGGACGCTGCGGGCGGGTCAGTAATGGCGTATGCATACGGCTTTATTCAGAACAAGATTTTTTAGCGAGACCGCTATACTCCGTACCGGAAATAAAGCGTGTTAATCTGGCCTCAGTAATTTTACAGATGAAAGCATTGAAGCTAACGCATATCAGCAATTTTCCATTTCTCGATTCGCCGGAGAATCGTTATATTAACGATGGTTTTAAGCTCTTAAACGAATTGGGTGCGATTGATCACGACCATAAGTTAACGAAAACGGGGCAGGCGTTATCTCGATTGCCCGTTGACCCGAAAATGGGTCGAATGCTATTAGCGGCTATGAAAGAAAATTGCGTTCAGGAAATACTCATTATTACCAGCGCTTTGAGTATACAGGATCCGAGAGAGCGGCCTCATGGGTTTCAGGCCGCGGCCGATCAACAGCATGCTTTGTTTCATGATGACACGTATGGGTGTGTTGCCGGTGACGATACAGGGCGCGACAATGCGATCACTAAAGGTGATAGCGAAAAGCAAAAAAAGACGCGAGTACGCTCCGATTTTATGGTGTTTGTGAATTTGTGGCAAGCCTATAGAGCCCAGTCAGCCATGTTATCCAGCAATAAGCTAAGAAAATGGTGTCAATCACATTATTTGTCCTACATGCGTATGCGAGAATGGCTGGATATTTTTTTGCAGTTAAAAAGTATGGTCGCAGACGTTGGCGCCAAGGTTAGCGAAATACCCGCCAGTTATGATGAAATCCATAAGGCGCTAATTTCGGGGTTATTGGGCAATATCGGCTTTAAGGTGGAAAAAAACGAGTTTGAAGGCGCACGTCATATTCGTTTTAATGTGTTTCCTGGTTCGACGGTTTATAAGTCTCCGCCAAAATGGCTGATGGCGATGAATTTGTTGGAAACCAGCCGTTTGTACGCCCACGTTGGCGCAGAAATACAACCGCAGTGGGTTGAGCAGGCGGCACAACATTTAGTAAAACGTCTGTACAGTGAAGTGCATTGGGAAGAAAAGGCCGCGCAGGTATTGGCGTATGAGCGAGTGACGCTTTACGGTTTGACCTTGGTCGCGAATCGAAAAATTAACTACGGACCTATCGCGCCGAAAGAAAGCCGTGAGGTATTTATTCGTTCAGCGCTGGTGGAACAACGTGTTAACTGCAACGCGGGGTTCTATACCCATAATTGCAACTTAATTAAAAAAACTAAACGTGATGAGGAAAAGGAACGCCGGCGGGATATATTGGTTACGGACGAGGCGATTTTTGCTTTTTATGATAGTAAGATCCCCGAGGGTGTTTACAATGTTCCGTTATTGTTAACCTGGCTGAAAAACACAACCGATGAAAATATCCGCTCGCTTCGTATGAGCCACGCATTTGTTATCAACAAATCGGCGCATGAAGATAAGGAGAGGTTATTCCCCAAAGCACTGCAAATTGATAAGCTGACCTTGCCATTAACCTACCGGTTCGAGCCAGGAGAGCAGTGGGATGGGGTGACGATCGAAATCCCGCCGTTTTTACTCAATCAGGTTCCTGCGTCTACGCTTGAGTGGCTGGTGCCAGGAATGCTTGAAGAAAAAATTGTTGCCTTAATCAAGTCCTTGCCAAAAAAATTACGCCGATCATTTGTTCCAGCACCTAACTTTGCCCAAGCCTGCATTGAAGCCATGCCCTGTGGTGATGGACCACTACTGGAGGCGATTGCCACGCAATTATACAAAATTACAGGGGTTAAGGTACCCGCAGACAGCTGGAATATAAGCCAGTTGCCTGAACATTTGTTAATGAGTATTAGGGTCGTGGACGGTCGAGGTAAGACCATCAAAATGGGTAAGGATTTGGCCATATTAAAGGCAGGCAAATCCGAGGCTAGTGTGCAATACAATGCATTTGACACAGTTGATGCTGAAAAAATTGAGCAAGTAGGAATAACCCGCTGGACAATGCCGGATCTTCCAAGTACCTACGAAATAGAGCAGCAGGGACATATATTAATAGCCTATCCCGCGCTGGTCGATGCGCAGGATTCGGTAGCAATTAAATTATTCGATACGCAAACGGCGGCGCAAAAATCACATAAAGAGGGTTTGTATCGATTGTTCTCAATTGAGGCACATAAACAGCTAAAGTATGGCCTTAAAAATATCCCTAATATTCATTCACTGTGTGCGATATTTACGGCCTTGGGTAGCTGTGAAAAAATGAAGGCAGATATACTAAGGTCCGTAGTTATGAGCGTGTTTTTCTATGATGCAGAGGACATTAGAACCAGGGAGTGCTACGAGGCACATAAACAACACGCGCTAACACACTTGATGGAAAGGTTAAACGAAGTATCTGAATTAATCAACGACATACTGGCTTGTTATAAACGGATACAGCGGCGTTTAAGTCAGTCGTTACCAATGGCGTGGATGGAATCCATTAGTGATATTCGATCACAGTTGGGGCAATTGATTCACCCGGAGTTTATAACGCAAACGGCAACAGACTGGATCGCCCGTTTGCCAGTCTACCTTGAGGCGATAGACATGCGTTTAGTGAAACTGGAGCAGTCTCCTCAAAAAGACCGTCAGCGACAAAAACAAATTGCCAGTCATTGGCATCAGTATTTGCAACTAATGAATGAGGATAACAAGAAAGTGAAAGACTTAGCGGCCTTTACCCTGTATCGCTGGATGATCGAGGAAATGCGAGTATCACTTTTTTCGCAAGGATTAAAAACGGCGCTACCCGTATCCGTCGAGCGATTACAGAAACAGCTTGGCGCTGCTCTTGGCGGCTGATTAGCGGTTAAGCCGTTGTCGCTTAGTAAAGCGCATTGACGGGGCGTTATCGTTTTTTGTTTTTCTTTTTTTGTACGTGTCCGTGTCTAATCAGCGGTTTTTACGTCGGTATTTAGCGTTCTTGAAATCCAATCATCCATTCATTGGATGCCTGCAATTTTTGCACGGTGCATTCGACGTTAGTCTTCATCAATTGGCTGTGTGAGGAATATTCAATTTCTCCACTTAAGGAAATGGATATATTGCTGCCTTTCATATACTGATCGACAATGTTATTAAATAAAACGTCCGGTATGGGGGATACCGTTGGGTGCTTTCGCCGGAAAAAGGTGCTAAATTCTTTGCTGCATTCTGATAAAGCCTGATCAGTTACCGACGATAACCGTGTTGGTGATATTGTCGGGTTTGTAGACCGTGCACCCAAGGGCGATTGCCCGTCGTAGGAGGCGCTTGTCGTCCCGAGAGATTGACTGGGAGAAACATTTACGGTTGTAATGCAAAATACATCGGTATAGGTAATGTTACCCTGCTCATCAATGCACTGTGCAATATTTTCGATAGCTTGTGAGTTGCCCGCATAGCTGGCCAGCAGCATATTGCCTATGACTAAGGTCTTCATCTTCATGTTTAGCACCATTTCCTTCGCCTTGCTTTGAAAAATCCCCCCCTGCGGAAACTTCTCGATCAGGCGAGACCCTGTCAGTTATATCAAAATTTATTGTGTAAATAAATCGTTTTTGCTTATTTCGATTGGTAGTATGCTAGGAAAACAGGCGTTTAGCGCGTAATGTGTAATAATTATAACAGGTTATAAGTACGTAGACAGAGGGTTAAGGTCCGGTTGACGTTGTGAGGGTGGTGCGATTAATTGTTGTTGACGGTGGGATTTTTTCTATTTTTACGTCCCATTCGGCCAACATTTTCGCTTTTTTAGCGATACACTTATAGCTGGGTGCTTCTGTTTCTTTTAGGGGTGTTTTTGTGCTTAGATTACCAGTCAATATGATGCTCACACTCTCTCGGCGTATAAATCGATCTTCGATACGGTCAAACGCGAGATGAGGGGCACGCTTAAGCGTCGGATGTCCTTGCAGATAGTGTTGCCCAAAGCGTTTTTCGCAAAGGTATCGCACGCCAGGCATCATAGCGTTAAGCCGGTTTGTTGAAACCGATGACTGTGTTAATGTGGACTTCTTTGAATTATTATCTTCGTCGCTTAGAATAGTGGCCTGTGTGCCTGCTTGGCCAGCGCATTGTGTGTCGGTGTAGGAAACAGCGCCATCTACTCCTACACATTTTTTAATATTGCCTGCCAAGCTTGTTGTGCCAGTATAAAAAACCAGCATTACCGTAATCACATATTTCATGAAGATGGGCTCATGCGTGTGGTTGGTATTTTAAGTAATCTTTCAGGCGATGTTTTTATATAATATTGTAACGCTCTGAATTTACTATTTAGGGTTTGTCTATTATTGTGCTTCATATTGGCTTTCTCTAAACAACAACGCTGAAAGAATACGCTGAAAGACAACGAGATAATATGAAACTGATCTACTAGTATAGACGCATTCACCCGTAGCGCAATAATACTGCGCGTAATCATTAGACGGCTAAGCCATGAGGACGGCAAACATTAAATGAAAAATAATAATTCCATCTATTGGTATGATTTAGAAACCTTCGGTATTGACAGTCGGCGTGATCGAATTGCTCAGTTTGCGGGCATTCGCACCGATGAGCAGCTCAACATTATTGATGATCCACTTATTAGCTATTGTCAATTAAGTGATGAAATCCTTCCGGACCCCATGTCCTGCTTGGTAACAGGGATAACACCATCGGAGGTGAATGCCAAAGGTGTTAACGAAGCTGCGTTTATTAAGGGGATACATCAAGCGTTTACGGCGTCTAATACCTGTGTTGCCGGTTACAACAGTATTCGCTTTGATGATGAATTTATGCGAAACACCTTGTACCGTAATTTTTACGACCCTTATGAGCGTGAATGGAAAAACGGTAATTCCCGCTGGGATATTATTGACATGGTGAGGCTCACCCATGCACTGCGACCCGAGGGTATCAATTGGCCCAAAAATGAAGAAGGCGTTACTACTTTTCGGTTGGAAAAGCTCACCGCGGCCAACAACATTGCTCACGAAATGGCGCATGATGCCATGTCGGATGTTTATGCAACCATTGCGATGGCAAAACTAATACGAGAAAAACAGCCCAAATTATTTGATTTTGTTTATCAACATCGCAATAAGCACGCGGTCGCAGCCTATTTGAAGGTGCGTGATGCAACACCCGTTATTCATATTTCCTCAAAATACCCTGCCAGCAATCATTGCATGGCGGTAGTAGTACCTTTGGCCGTGCATCCGAATAACCAAAATGCTTATATAGTTTATGATCTGAGTGTTGACCCTGCTGACTTGATTAGTCTTGATGCTAAGAGTATTCAGAAACGAATCTTTACCGCCACAGATCAATTAGACGACGGTGAAACCAGAATCCCCCTAAAGGCGGTGCATATCAATAAGTGTCCTGTTATCGTACCCGTTAACACTCTGGATGCGGCCTCTGCAGCACGGCTGAGCCTTGATCTCGCGAGCTGTGAGGAAAACCTGGCGCTAATTCTGGCGGAACAAAAGAAAGGTGGTGATAACCTTAGTCAAAAAATTAAGCAAGTGTTTGCTGAAGCTAATTATGATAAATCCGACGACCCGGAGTTTAATTTGTATGCCGGTTTTTTGAATGATAACGACAAGCAAAAAATGCAATGGGTACGCAGCGCCACGGCGAGTAGCATAAACAATATAGGGGCAATATTTGATGATTCGCGATTAACGGAATTATTTTTACGTTACAAGGCAAGAAACTTTCCCGCCACATTAAGCACTGATGAGCAACAAGCGTGGAACGATTATCGTTACTCCCGGCTGTTGGAGGATGACAACACCAGCACACTTTCATTAACCGCGTTTAAGGTGCGTATCCAGGCGCTTAAAAGCGATAAGACGCTTTCACCGGATAAAAATGCTATTCTGGATGCATTGCTAAGTTATGCCGACAGCCTCGAGTTACCTGGATTAGTTGCGCAGGCATAAAACTTGTTTGGTGTAACAAGAAAAAACAATAGCCTCTGCTGTTTGTGATAAATAGGATGCCAGGGAATTGGTTTCCCTGTACCTGATCACTAGCGAATACGTATCCCTTTGGATTTGACCAATTGAATAAACACAAAGGTATTGAGCGCAAAAATTAACAGGGTAATGCTCGTAAACCAGATGATGGGCTGTACATTTTGATAGTGTTGATTCAAATGTTGTTTGTGGTTAATTAAAATGCTTTGATGCACTTGCCGAAATGCCTCAATTTTTCGAATTTTATTGGCTTCGGTCAGGTTTTTCTGAAAAACACGCTCGGTCTTAATCGGCGTCAGGTCCGTATGCGTTGCGTATATCCAACTGGCACTCAGTATTACAAAAATACCACCCAAGATGTTTAGTATAACGATAAGTCGTGAGTTTAAATAACCGATGCGCATAGGTGTTTTACCAATAGTGAATTATATGTGTAAGTATTTTATTGCCTTGCCGGGGGCGTGGACCACTCGGTTATACCTCAATCATTGTTAGTCATTGTTTGTATTATATAAAAAGTATTGCGTTCAATGTATCGAACAAATGTATTCAACAAAGTATTAGTATATTCTACCACTTAGTGGCGCTGATGCATAAGAGTCCCTGCAACAGAGGTAAGCTTGTTCGTTAGGAGGGTTAGTTGGAGGGATAAATGAAGCTGCTAAGTGTGTGATGTGAAACAAGCTGCATCGCGGCGGGCAAACGTCGATTAGACGTTTGCCCGTTGTGAGCCATGGATTATTCATAGCGGTTGCTGTCATGGCGTTGCCATTGTTAAACGCGCTCCCCGGTTAAGTGCGCTATCCGTGTTCAATAGCAATATTTTTAGTCGCTTTTTGTTTATCTGCATCTTTAATAATTGAAAGCCTCAAAACACCGTCTTTAAACTTGGCGTCTATCCTGTCACGGTCAGCGTCAGATGGGAGTGTCAATACCCGTTGAAATGAACCATAACTACGTTCAATAGAATGGTACTTTTCACCTTTATCTTCTTTCTCCATTCTCTTGTCACCGCGGATGGTTAGCGTCTCCTTGTTGATATCGATGCTGATATTCTCTTTATCTACCCCTGGTACTTCAACTCGGACCTCATACTTTTCATCGGTTTCGCTTATATCCAGCTTGGGTTTTAGAAATTGTGCTGTTTTAGCCATTAAGGGTTGGCGGTTTTCAAACCATGATGGAAAGCCAGATCCGCGGAAAAAATCGTCAAACATATGATCAATTTCCCGATGAAGTCGAGTAACGGGAAATCCAAAATTTTCCGTTCTCGTCGTCGGTAACGCATTTGTATTCTGTTCATTTTCGTTTTTAAACCAATTCCAGGGTGACAGTTTTTTCAGGTCCATGATTGCCTCCACTTTCAATTAACCAAGTAAACACTTTTTACGTTAACGTGTTAACCTAAATATAGAGACCAACGAAATAAAATCAAGACGTAACAAGCATGGTCGCACTGATTTAAATCAATAAACAAGAGTTTAAGCTTAAACTCAATAAAAACAATGCTTTATTGCTGTTATTTAGCCCAAAATCAGTCATATTTCACATTAGGAAAAGTTGGTGTGCCACGTGGTTGTTTGGTGGAATAATGTGCTACGTAGCCGACCATTTCGTATGTCGTAAAGTCTGGCTGTTTAGTTCGTTAGTCGCAATGTGCTTGTAACAAAAATGTGTTAGTGGGGAGAGTCAAGCTGGGGAAGGGGCGGAGGGGACGCGCTTTAATTAATCGTACTGCTTATTGCTTGTGTTATTGCTTATCGATACTGCCAACACTATCTATGGTCGTGTTCGTATAAACATGCATATCGAGATATCTATCATTATGCGGACATAAATAAAAGCGCTGCCCCTAATAAAAGCGCCAATCTATATCTTGACACCTCACATGATGTCATTGTTGGATTGTTTAGCAACCATGGTACACGTATTGAGAGAGATTACACTTATTCGCAATACGAGGTTGATGGTTATCAACCGCGCTATACTCCGATTAATAAAATGCAAGGAGTATTCATTGATACAAACATACCCCATGTAGTGAGTATGCATTACCAGACCAGGCAACACCCGGGTTATGCCGACGCGCTTGCAGAGTGCATCGTGACGTTGAAATTCACACCGCAAGATAACCACCATTATGCCGCCGTGTTCTCTCCTGATTCTCAACATTGTACTGCCGCGATAATAGACTTAACACTATCGCAAAAGATAAACCAAACCGTCTATGCCAACGGACTAAGCTATATGGAAAAAAAGTGTGATATGTTTGAGTACTATCCTGAATAATTTTTTCGACCTGATCGTTTACTGATACTGCTTAACGTGAACACATAACAATTATCAGAAACCAGGATATTCTGTAATAGGTCGTTTATCCAGCAATTTAGGAAAGCATCAGTGTTACTAGTTGAAAAAAAACCGGGTGAAACCATCAATGTAGTCAACTGGGTTAGGGGTATACGCATTTATTGTTAATGCGGCCCTTAATGCACTACACTAAATGAATATTCGCATGGGGCTTATGGTGAGTGTTATATTTGCTGTAACATGCCATGATGGTTTTATAGATATGACCGAGCGTCGAAGATGTATTGTTAGTTGGCGGTTAGTTTTGGTGCTACCCTGAAGTAACGACGCTGTTGACATTGCTGACTTCACCGTAGGTTAACGTGTCCTTCATGGGAGAGCGTGCAGGTGATTCTATTGCTGCTGACTTTTTCCATGATTGAGGTTAATCAACGTTAGGAATGATGTGGCACCGACGGTGGTAAATATTGCGCGTGTATTAACAACAATCCAGTTGCTAGAAACACCCCAATTTTGGAATCAATAATAAGGATGAACAAGATGAACAAACGCATAGTTGGAATGATGACTCTTATACCGTCGTTAGCTCTGCTTCAGATCCCTGTTGTGGCTAATGCCAATGATGACGCGATAATCACCTACGCTGATGGTCGTATAGGCGGTGGTATTCGCCAGGGTGCAGATATACAGGATGCTCTCGACTCTCCAGGCGATGTGTTTGTATTTGATCAAAAGTTGCTTGCAAGCGATTTAAAAACGGTAATTGGCCGAAATGCCGGGTATTGTATTCGCACCGATCCGGGAGCGCCGGATTTTTCCAGCACTGACCACCCCGGTTTACCAGATGATCCCAACAATAATTACGGCCAATGCACCTGGACCTTGACGTTCTTTGACAGCTCTGGGTATACCGGGTCAATTACGGTTTCCGGTCGTGAAGCTGATTTAGGCACCTCGCAAGTAGCCATTATAGGCGGTACCGGTGAGTTCACCGGCGCAACCGGCGTTTTGGCCAGTACCCCCATTCCGCAGGGCGAAAACGGTGTGCTATTTCGCCAGGAATTAACACTTTCACGCAACACGGATAAAGACGATGATGACTAGGGTTTTATATTGAATGGTCTGGAATAGGGCTGATGTGCTATTCAACGCGCGTGATTTTATCTTTGCATCGTTCTTCAGTTAGCCGCTGCAGTTGCTGAACACGATTGGCCAACCACTGTAGTTCTTCTGCGCTGATGGAATAGCTTGGTTTATAGCGCGCATCTACATAGGCTTTGCGTAATAACTCGAAACGTTTCCTTTCTTCTTCGGTGCCTTGAGGGAAAATGCTTAAAAACGGTGGCTCAACACTGGCGACGCGTTGAGTTAATTTTTCCAAGTCATGGGTGCTTGGTTTGTAACGTGTGAAAACAAGTAAAATAGTACTATAAAGCTGTTCAGTGACTTGATGCTGAATAAAGGTCGCCACGTTATTACTTTTGTCATCAATCGCATGTGCATATTGTTTAAAATAGTCGGTAGCGTTGTTAAACCAATAGTCAACATCTTCTTGCGCCAGCTGTTTGCGTTCATTGGCGCTTAATGTTTTTGGTTTGGCTCACTCTAGTTGTCCGGAATCATGCAAAACGATTCCTTTCTTCAGAATATCGGTATAAAAATATTGGCCTTTGCTGAGTCTACGCTTGATAGATTGAATATCTTCCGCAATTAAACTAACCGGCGTTTTAATTTAATGATGTACTCGGTTTCTAATTGATCGCTTTCATTCCATTTTGGTTGCGATATGTTCATTTTTGACGACGGCAAGCAGATCAAAATCACTTTGGTATTGGTAGTGAACACCGTCATCTGCCCGTTCTTCAACCCAATTACCACGTGCATAACTGCCAAATAGAATTAACATATCAGGATTAGCCATTTCCTGAATGATGTCAGCAGCCCACTGCAGCTCTTGCTGCTTGTTGTCGGGTAGATGTTCGAGCATGGTTTTCATAGCTGGATAATATCAGTTTATTCAATAAAGACATAGATTCATTTCTTTAGAGGCACCGGGTAGGTTGCTGCCGCATTCCACCTCAGGGCTATTAGTAATTATTCAGTCTATATTTCTCGTAATTGTCTTTAATGTTTTATGAGTAACATTATGGCGCGGTACAGTTTGTCCCCTCTTCAGCAGTAGATGGGGAGACTATATCCACCCCAAGGCTGTTGATCAAGCTTTGCATTTCGGTGCACGACATATCGAGATTATTCCGTAAAGTAATTGACGACGCTTTGGTGAGGGTAGCCAGGCTATACACACGCCCCACGCCTAATCCACCAATCGAGTTATTGTGTAAATCTAGCACTGAAAGAGTTGTAAGGTTAGCTGCTGCGCTAACGTCGGTGATGTCGTTGTTATCTAAATACAATAGTCCTAGATTGGTCAGTCCCGCACTGGCTAGTCCATTAATATCAGTCAGCTGATTATACCTCAAGTACAGGCTGATTAGACTACTGAGGCTCGCCTCCGCCAAGCTGTTGAGATTCGCAAGTCTATTACTGGTTAACCGCAATGATTTCAAATTACTCAACTCGGCACTAGCCAGTCCGCTAAGATCGGTCAGTTGATTGATACTTAAGTTCAGGGAGGTTAGACTGCTGATGTTTACCCCCGCAAGGCTATTGAGACTCCCAAGCTTGTTGCTGGATAACTCTAAAGTTAGTAAATTGCTAAATCCCGCGCTGCCCAGCCCGCTAATATCAGTTAGATGATTATTGTGTAAGAGCAGCTTGGTTAGACTACTGAGATTCGCCCCCTCCAGGCCGCTGAGACTCGAAAGCTTGTTGCTGTGTAACTCCAAAGTTAGTAAGTTGTTGAGCCCCGCACTGGACAACCCACTAATATCAGTCAGTTGATTACCACTTAGTTGCAGCTCGGTTAGTCTACTGAGGTTCGCTCCTGCCATCCAACTAATGTCAGTTAGTTGATTGCCACTCAAGCGCAGCTCGGTCATGTTGCTGAGATTGCTCCCCGCCAAGCCGTTGAGATTCGCTAAATTGTTGCGGGATAAGTTCAATTTTTTTAAATTGCTAAGACCTGCACTGGCCAGCCAACTAATATCAGTTAGCTGATTAAAGCCTAAGTCCAGTTCTGTTAGACTGCTGAGGTTCGCTTTTGTCAGGCCGTTGAAACTCGCAAGCTTGTTGCCGAATAACTCCAATGTTAGTAAATTGTTAAGTCCTGCACTGGACAGTCCACTAATATCAATCAGCTGATTGTTGCCTAAGTGCAACCTGACTAAGCTGCTGAGATCCCCCCCTGCCAGACCATTGAGACTCGCAAGCTTGTTGCGGGATAACTCCAATATTAGTAAACTGTTAAGCCCCGCACTGGCCAGTCCACCAATATCAGTCAGCTGATTATCTTCTAAGCGTAGCTCGGTTAGGCTGCTGAAATCGCCCCTCGCCAAGCCGTTGAGATTCTCTAGATTGTTCTGGTATAGGTACAGTGTTTTTAAATTGCTAAGTTCCGCGCTGGTCAAACCGCTAAGATCTGTTAACTGGTTATAGCTCAAATACAGATCGGTTAGGCTGTTGAGGTTCGCCCCTGCCAGGCCGTTGAGACTCGCAAGCTTGTTGCGGGATAGCTCCAAAGTTAGTAAATTGTTGAGCCCCGCACTGGCCAGCCCGCCAATATCAGTCAGTTGATTATCTTCTAAGCGTAACTCGGTTAGGCTGCTGAGGTTCGCTCCTGCCAGGCCGTTGAGATTCGCTAGATTGGTGTGGTTTAAATGCAAAGTTTTTAAATTGCTAAGTCCCGCGCTGGCCAGCCAACTAATATCAGTCAGTTGATTGCCGCCCAAGTACAGATTGGTTAGGTTGCTGAGATTCGCTCCTGCCAGGTCGTTGAGGTTCGCTAAATTATTAGAGGATAAGTACAATGTTTTTAAGTTGCCAAGACCCGCACTGGCCAGTCCACTAATATCAGTCAGTAGATTAAAGCGCAAGTCCAGGTGGGTTAGGCTGCTGAGATCTGCCCCCTCAAAGTTGTTAAGATTTGTTAAGGCGTTGCCACCTAAATTCAGTGTATTTAAGTTGCTAAGCCCCGCATTAGTCAGACCGCTAATATCGGTCAGCTGACTAAAGCCAAAGTTCAGTTCGGTTAGGCTGCTGAAGTTAGCTCCCGCCAGACTGTTGAGATTCGCAAGCTTAGATCCGCGTAAATTCAATGTTTGTAAATTGGTTAGGCGCTCAATGCCAGAGAGATCGCTGATGTTATAGCCCTCGCAATTTAGATGAATTACTTCGTAAGCATAAACCCAAGTTCCTTCATCAACGCAGCGCTGCAAGTTCGCATTTGCAAATAGCCCCGCCAAGGTAACAGTGGCAGGGTTGACGCTTACACTAATCTCATGTGGAACACTGAAATTGCCATCACTAACACTCACTGCCACTTGGTAAACGTTATCGCCGTCAGCATCGGCGGGGGCTTCAAAGTCCGGTGCGGCAATGAATGCTAGCGCTCCGCTATTGTAATCGATACCAAAAAATGTTTTATCAGCGCCGTCGCTTAAGGTATAAGTAAGGGTATCGTCGTCGGCATCGGTGGCGGTTACCATCATTATGGCAGTTGTGTTTTCCTCTACTGTTGCAGTGTTAGCGCTGGTAATCACAGGCGCATCATTTCGTGTTTCAATGGTGACATCGACACTAATCACATCCACACCCCCCCGGTCATCACTAACCTGAATGGCGAAACTGTCGGTGCCATAGTAGTTTTCTTTGGGGGTGTAGTCGATACTGGCGGTGTTTGTGCTGTTATTGCCTAATACACTGGCAGTGCCTTGAGTGGGTGCTTTATTCAGCGACCAGCTTAAAGGGTCGTCATCGGCATCGCTGGCAGTCAATCTGAGGCTAAAGGGTATGGGGTTGCTGTCTTCGTCCATGGTGACATTGACTTTATCCCCTTCGCTGATTTGTGGCGCCTGGTTAACCGGGGTGGGGCCTTGAGTTATCGGAGTGGCGGTAATTACGGAAGTAGGAGGGCTATCACCACTGCTGTTGCGTGCGGTCAATTGATAAGTGTAGACCGTGTTATTGCTAAGGCCAGTGTGGGTATAACTCGGGCGCACGTTGTTGAAGAGGTTGCCACTGTTGATGGGTTCTATAGTCGCATCGTCGCTCCAGTGCAAGGTATAGCTGACATTGGGGTTGGTATGCCAATTGAGACTGATCTGGCCGTTACCAGCGATGGCACTAACGCCGCTGGGGGTTGATGGCACTGGTGCTTGAGGCGTAATGCTGCTGCTGGTGCTGGGGGCACTTTGCCCTCCAGCATTGTTGGCCGCCAATTTGAAATAATACGTTTGGCCATTGGTGAGGTGATTGAGGCCATCGCCTGTCTGGATGCCGTGTTTTTTCGACCACTGCCCGGTGTTGGCAGTTGGGTTGGTGTGCCAGAAGAGAGTATAGCTGGTTGCGTTATTGACAGTTTGGAAGTCGACCCTGACGCTGGCATCCCCGGGGCTTAGGCTTGGTGGACTTGGTGTGGTTGGGGGATTGATCTGGGGTTTTGCCATCAGGGTTTCAGATGCAGCGCTTTCGCCACCGGGGTTGACGGCGGTTATCTGGTAATAATAAGTTTGGCCATTGACAAGACTGGTGTGTTGATAACCAGGTTGCACCTCATTACCAGTGAGTTGGGCGCTGGTATTGGGGTCAATGTCGGGATTGGTGGACCAGTAGATGATGTAACCGCTGGCATCGCCCACGGGACTCCAGCTTAATGTAACCTGGCCAGGCTGTATACTGGTTTGTAGATCTTTGGATGGTCGTGCGGGGGGCGGCGCTTGGGGGCTGGCGCTCACGACTGGCGATAACTTACTTTCATCGCCAGCGTTGAAGGCGGAGACCTGAAAGTGATAGGTGTTGCCATTGGTATTGACACCTTCGCTAAAGGGGTGGCCGGGTTGGATGTTAGTGATAACGCGGGTATCGCTCACGCCATCGATTTGTTGTTTGTTCCAGTAAAGGTTATAGGTGGGTGTTGCACTACTGTCGGCCTCGGTAAAGTGAATCACTACTTGATTGTTGCCGGCTTCGGCCCATACTTGGCTGGGTGCATCAGGTATAGGTACTTCGGGGCGCGCCCACACTTCTGCACTGGCGCCACTTTCGCCGCCATCGTTGAATGCGATCACAACGTAGTAATAGCGTTGGCCATTTTTCAAGCCGGTGTGCTTAAACTGCCAACGGCCGTCTTTGTTTTGACCGCTATCAGCGTCGCTGTCAATCTCCTTGAGTAAGGTGCTGTTGTCGGGTTTGATACCGAGCTGGGTGTCGTAGTAGACGCGATATCCTCGAATGCGCTGGGCGCTATCGTTGGGATCCTGGACCAATGCGCTGTCCCATTGCAATACTACTTGATTACTGCCCGGTTGCGCCGTGAGCTGTTGGGGGGCGTTCGGCACGGGTTCGTGAGGTGTGGCAGTAATGAGGGTGGAGCGCTCACTTTCGTTCTGGGCATTATGAGCGGTTACGTGAATATCATAGCTTGTGTTATTGCTAAGCCCTTTAACTTCATAAGGAGAGCTGACATTAGGGATAGCACGGTTATCGCCCTGTTGATTGTCGAGGTAGAGGGTGTAGCCACTGGCCGCCTCTACGTCATTCCAGCGCACGGCGATACGTTCATCTCCGCTAATGGCGTGTACTCTGGCGGGCACTCCAGGAATAATCATCTGGGGTACGCCATTGACGTTGGTTGATAAGGCGCTTTCCCCGTGGTGATTGAATGCGCTCAGGCGGTAATGGTAGGTCTGGCCGTTATTTAATGCAATGTGGGTGTAGGGTGTTTGCAGGTGAGTAAGTTTTTCCACCCCGGCGGCGCCAGGAATGATCTCGCCACTCGCGTTGGCGCTCCAGTAGAGGTTGTAACCAATGGCGCCTTCCACGGCGGGCCAGTTCAGTGTTAGCTGACCATTACCTAAGGTCACATTCACTGCTACTGGCGTATTGGGCAAGGTTCCGGGCGGACTGATGCTATGGTTATGCGGCGGGGTTACGTGGGCTTGATTGGATAAGGGGCTGTCGCCCCCCGTATTATGGGCTTGTAGCCGGTAATAATAGCTCACGGTATCATCCAAGGAATCCATGTTGAGGTGGACCTTGGTTAAGAGGGGTATGGTATAGGGGCTCGTAACCTGGGCGATGGCGATATCTTCAGTGCTGACATCACCACTGGTATTCCAGTAGAGGGTATAGTTACTGGCGTTGCTAACATTAAGCCAGTGGAGGCTAACTTGGCCTGAATCTGTGGTGAGCTGTGTGATGATAGGGGCACTGGGGGTAGGCATTTGTGGACGAGCGCTGACTTCGGTAGAGGCGCTACTGGGGCCGGCAGCATTTTCGGCAACGAGAATATAGTGGTAATTTTGGTCGTTGCTTAAATCGCTGTGGACGAAGGGGGAAACCACGCGATCGATACGTGCATCGGTGTGGCTGACATTGCCTTGGGTGTTCCAATACAAGGTATAGCGTGTCGCGCCGGGGATAGTGTCCCAGCTTAGTGTGATCCGAGCATTGCCACTGTGTGTATTCACGGCACTGGGAGTGGTCGGTGGTGCAACAATGGGAGTGGCACTGACTTCCACTGACTCTTGGCTTTCACCGTTACTGGTGTAGGCGGTGACAACGTAATAATAAGGTTGGCCGTTGGACAAATTTTGATGTTGCAGGTACGGCAAGGCAGTGTGAATGACTTCTCGTTGGGCTTTATTTACCCCGGCTTCATTTGACCAATACACATTGTAGCCACTGGAGCCGGAGACGCCACTCCATGCCAACTCAATGATCCGTGTACCGGGATTAATGGTAATATTCTGGGGGATGTTTTTCGGCGTACCGCTATTACCACCGCCACCACCGGATACATCACTGCTATCGCAGGCGGTTAGGAGCGTTGTTAATAAGAATGTTATTAATAGTGCAATGATGGTGTTAGCTATGGGGTAAGAAAGAGATGTGTGATAAACGGAGGTGTAACAAACAGGTTGTCGTTCTATATTGGGATTAATAGCAGCAACAGCACGGGGTGATATTGGGAAATACGAGAATATTTTCATAGAATATTGGTCTCTGAGAATGTTAGTTATTTTTATTGATAAATCTCAGCGCTTCGTGTTTCCGTCAATAAATTTTCCGGACGAAAACTATACAAAAAAGGCTCATTCTTTAGCAATGATGCTTGAAACTGGAACACCGCAATCTAACACTATTATTTCGCAGGCATGTATTTACCGATTACGTTCTAGAACCGGAATGCTTCAAAGCTACTATGCTCGATCTTCTCTAGTGTAGTGTCCTAAACATACTATACATTTTGTAGTGCGGCTTTAGCACGACCTACTTTTTGCAATATTTGCTCAACGCTTTTAGTCCAGACAAAAGGTTTTGGTGTTTGATTATGTTGAGCCACAAATTGCTGGATCGCTGCTTCCAGTTCTTTGACGGAAGTAAACACGCCACGTTTCAATTGTTTCTGTGTCAATATGCCAAAGAAGCGTTCCACTAGATTGAGCCAGGATGAACTTGTTGGGATAAAGTGTAAGGTCACACGTTTATTACGCGCCAACCACTTTCTGACTTTTTCATGCTTGTGGGTGCTGTAGTTATCAACAATCAGATGCAGTTCCAGCTCTTTCGGTGTTTGCTTCTCAACGGACTTCAAAAAGGACAAAAACTCTTGGTGGCGGTGTCGCGGTTTACATTCACCGATCACTTCACCACTGGCAACATTCAGTGCGGCAAATAAGGTGCTCGTACCATGACGTTTGTAATCATGGGTCATGGTGCTTGCACGACCTTTTTTCATGGGCAAGCCCGGCTGGGTGCGATCCAGTGCCTGAATAGAGGATTTTTCATCAACACAAAATACCGCGGCATTGGCCGGGGGCGATAAATACAGTCCGACAACATCCACCAGCTTTTCTTCAAATCTTGGATCATTACTTACTTTGAACCCCTTGGTCAGATGGGGCTTGAGGCCACTATCTTGCCATACACGGTTTACAAAGCTATGCGTTGTGCCCAGCACCTTAGCCAGGGTGCGTGTTGACCAGTGCGTGGCGCTTTGCGGTGTGGATTGCGTGGTCTTCTCGATAATTTTTGAGCGTAACTTGATTTGTTCCGCTGTTTTTTGGCCACCTTGATTACCACCTCGGGGCAACTCTTTTTCTATCCCCGCGTACCGCTGCTTGGCATAACGATGCCTCCAGCGCCCAACTTTGTGCGCGCTGATGTTCAATTGCTCGCCAATCTGAATATTAGGCAGGCCCTCGGCCGCCAGTAAAATGATTCTCGAACGCTCCATTAGGCGCATCGGCGTCTTTCTACCCCGATGTTCTTGTGCAGGACTTCTTGTTCTGCGGCGCTTAATTCAATACGGATTGCTGTGTTCATTTCTCACCCTAAAATAGATACATACGGATAATTATAAATGAATACTTTATTTAGGACACTACACTAGTTGGAAAAAAACCGGGTGAAACCATCAATGTAGCCAACTGGGTTACGGTATGCGCGTTTTTTGTTAATGCGGTCCTTAATGCCTTGAAGAGCATTGAGCTGGTTGAATTAGAATGCCACATTGATGACGAGATAGCCATTGAGCATCGTTATTATATATCAGGCATTGACTTGAAAAGAATGCTCAAGAATTTGGTGAAGCGGTCAGGAAACATTTAGGAATTGAAAATAGCCTGCATTGGGTGTTGGGTATTGTATTTCGGGAAGACGAGAATCGAGTAAATAAAGGTTTTGCACCAGAAAACATGGCAATGCTACGCCATATTGCCCTGAATCTTTTCAAACAGGAGGCTACGCTAAAACAGAGGATGAAAACAAAACGGCTTAAATCTGGATAAGACGAATGCTATTTATTCAAGGTTTTAAGGGTTGTAAGCAAATTTATATGCGATTGTCCTACTGGAGGGAGGTTTTAGTCTTGATGTTATGGTTTTTATCGAATAGAATGTCTGGTTTTTGATGTGTGTTTTTAAAATAATACTGAGGTAATAAGTTATGATAAAAATTAAATGCTTAACTAAAATTTTTGTGTTGTCACTTACACTATCATTCGTTTGTGTAGCACAGGCTGGGAATAAAAACCCATGGACGGACTGCGGTATTGGCGCCATGATCTTTTCCGAAACACCGGCTGGTGCTGCCATCTCCAACGTTATTTGGGATTTAGGTACAACAGCGGTGACTTCTGCGGGAGTTTCTGAGGAAACATGCGAGGGTGATAAAGAAGCAGTAGCAGCGCGTTTTGTTTATGAAGCCTACGCGAGCCTAGAAGAAGAGACTGCCAAGGGTGACGGTGAGCATGTACGTGCAATGCTAAGCATGATGGGATGCGAAAGCACTTCTCACGAAGGTATCATAGGTTCTATTCGTGGCGATTTCCGCAAAGTTATGAGCGAGCCAGATTATGTAACGAAAACCGCACTTGCGAAATCCGAGGGTTATTACAATATTGTAACGGCTACGGTGGGAAAACAGTATTCTCAACAATGTCAAGCACTCTAGTGTATTGAAATGAAGCGTACAAGAGTCCTGTATTTGTTTAGCTGGGCTCTTGTTCGCTTAAGTCCTTTTTGATCGCTTAGCTTACCTCAAGTCGTTTAGTGTAGCGCTAGCTTATGATAACGCTTATTATATATAGTCACCAATTCTAGTGTTTTTTTCATCACGGCTTTTTAAAGCTTGCTGCATAAACGCAGTAGGTATTCTGTTGGTTACTGCAGTGGTACCCAGCTCTGCTTCAACATTCGGAAATACTTCCGCTAATATCACAGCGCTTACAGAACAAGCAGAAATTAAAGGGTTGGCAAAAGCCCCCTATTGGCTGGCATTAGTGCATTATAAAAAAAGTGGAGCCGGTAATGGTCAGTTAATAAGTGATATTATTTCGCCGAATTTTTTTCTGTCAAAGCAAGGTACGACAGACCCAGCTGCTGAGCTGGCAGCGACAATTGCAGCACTATTCAAGACTCCAGGAAGAGACCCAGACAACCACGCACAATGCCGATTCGTTGCTCGTTATAAATGGTTACGAAAATCTCTCACCTGGAGAGGTATTACACCACCTCTAGTTAATTGTGCAAGTTTTATGAAATGGTCATTGCATGGGGAAATAGAGTCTCTGAGCCTGATATTCGCCACAGGCTATTTAGGTAATCCTGCGTCATTTTATGGTCACTTCGTTCTCAGGTTTAATGCAAACAGAGCTATAGAATCCAATAGTTTGCTCGATGAAAGCCTAAACTATGGCGCTATCATTCCTGACAACGAAAGCAGTCTTATGTATATTGCTAAGGGGTTGTTTGGTGGGTATGAAGCTGGTTTCTCGCACAGTAAATTTTATCGCCATAACCATAACTATACTGCGAATGAATTGCGTGATATGTGGGAGTATGAACTTGCATTTACGAAAGATGAAGTTGACCAGATTGTTTCGCACAGTTGGGAGCTTCTGGGGAACAAGTTTGTATATTATTTTGTGAGTGATAACTGTGCTTATCGCATGTCTGAATTATTGAGATTAGTGATAAATGAACCGCTATTACCTGAATCTTTACCATGGTCAATACCATCTACGGTGCTTGATCGTTTAATGGCAATAGAGAAGGATGGTGTGCCAGTAGTAAAAAAAGTTAAGTTAATACCCTCCCTCCAAAATCGATTTTATGAAAGTTATATTGTCCTTGATAATCAGCAGCAAGGTATAGTAAAGAAACTATTTAACAAGGAAATTACTTACAATCATCAAACGTTACGTGATCTTCCTCAACGCCGCCAAATTGCTATCATCGACTCGCTTATTAATTATTATTCCTACCTTATTGCGCTGGGAGAGGACGATATTGAGCTTAGGCATGCCAAACAAGAGGCCCTATTCGAGAGGCTAGGCTTTACAGGCCAAAGCTCAGCTACATTTGCATCGCGAGGGGGTGTTTCTCCACCCCATAAAGGACAGCTACCAAGCATGATGCGGCTAGGCTTGTTTTACAACAACTCCTTTGGTGAAGGTTTCGAGTTACGAATTCGACCTTCCTATTACGATTTATTGGCACTTAATGCGGGTCGGTTGCCCAACTCTAACCTAACAATGTTTGATCTTAGGGTGGTGTTCAACGGCAACCAAATTCGGTTAAGGAGTCTTGATTTGGTAAACGTGGAAACACTAAACATTTCACGAACCAACTTACCTCGAGATGGTGGTTTGGCATGGAAGGTACGATTTGGCCTGGAAAGGCAAAATTTGAGCTGCGATGATTGTATTGTCGCTAGTCTTGTGAGTGGTTTTGGTAAAGCAATCCAGATAACTCAAGGTGCTGTTTTTTATGGAATGCTGGAAGGTTTAATTCAGACAGAGCATGATAACTCGGGTACTTTAGGCGGCACTGCACGCGTCGGTGCTGTTGGTGAGCCATTGGCTGGATGGAAATCACGGCTAGAAACAGGGTACAGAGAGTATCTAAATGGGACACGCGTGGATACGATGCTGGTTCGCTGGGAAAACCGTTTCGGCAGAGACCGGGGATGGGATATACGTTTTTCCTTCGAAGAGAATATAGACCACGAGGTGCAAGCGGCGATATCTTTTTATTGGTAGTCGAATCGAAAGGTCTAAATAGAGTAAATACGGGCACCCTAAATGTTTTTTTCTGTGCGTATTAGTTTACTAAATGTTAGCGATTCGTAGTTAGTGCGGCAATAGCAACAACAAATGCTGCCATTGCCGCGCTACAGCGGTATTTTTTACAACTGAATAACCTCCATCCCCATATCGCCCAGTTGTTCCACGGTGGCGGCATTGCTGATGACCGCGGTACTGGCTTTGTCGGCTGAAAAATAGCTTTCCGCCACTCGCTTAAGGTCTTCTAACGTCACATCTAGGATGCGTTTTCGGTATAGTTGCCGTTTTTCCGGTGTGCGGTCGAACAATTGATTTTGAAACGCATCTTTGGCTTCCCCAGCTGGAGAGGAGGGCTTGTCTATGCTGCTGACGACGCCGAGAATTGCCTCTTCCACTTGCCGCCATTCGTGTTTTTCAGTGAGCAGCCAATCGATGGATTTATCAAAATCGGCCAAGGTGTCAACCAGTCGTGGATCTCGATACGAATAGAAACGAAACGAGGCGGTATCCGAAGAATAACTGGCACCGCCACCATAGGCGCCACCCTGTTCGCGAATGGCCGTGTGTAAAAAACCGTTGCGAAGGAACCCGGCAAGCACTGCCAGCGGTGCAGCATCATTATGGTCTACAGGTACAGCGGGATAAGCTTTTGCGCAGAAATTGATAGGGGAATTTGCAATCCATATTTGTTGTACGCGCTGGTGAATCTCCGGCAATGAAAATGAATCCGATGCATTCGTGGCTGAGGTGACATTCTGCCAAACTTGCGCCAGCTCTTTAACCAGTTCGGGAATTTCGTGTTGTTCTCCAACCAACAGCATTTGAGGCGCGGATGCGGTCAGCGCTGAATGGAGTTCGGCGAACTTTTCTGCCAAATTGTTAAGGTTTTCGGGTTCTTTCAAGCTGTCATCAAGCTGTTTGACGTGCTTGATGCCTTGTAAACCACTTAAACGGTGTCTAAGTGCAGCGGTGGGGCTCATGCCGCTGCTGGCAGCCATCATTGCCAAGCCATGTCCCTGACCGGTGACACTTTGTTCCCGTTGTGCGCGTTGTTGCGATACGAGTTCGTGAATGCGACCGGTTTCGTCAAAGCGGGTATCGTCCAATATTTCGCGCATCAGTACACTAAAGGCTTTGTGGTTTCTGTTAAGTGATTTACCTGAGAGAAAAAAATATCCGGCAACATCTTGTTCATTGTCGACTTTGCCGCGAGTTGCTGTGAATGCACTGATACCGCCAGTAATACTGGCCTGTAACACTTGTGACTCCAAATAACTGCGCCCGCCACTACCTAATTCAGTGAGATTGGAGGAGTAGTAGGGGAGATATTGCATTAAATCATCGGCTAGATGCGGTAATTTATAAATAATTTGCTGATAGACTAAGCCGTTGGTACCTTGCTCATAGATTGACGCTGGCAATGCGCCAATGGTTTGTGTTTTTCCAGATGCAATGTGCATGCTGTCTGGCACATCTTCCAGCCCAACTTTTGGTAATACACTTTCATCATCTTTTTGTTGCTGGCGCTCGAGAAGTTTTTGCGCAAGATCGACGACGTTGCTTTTTTCCTGAGCTGACAATTTGGCTTTAATTTTTGCCAGTTTGGCGGCTTCTTCTTTCTGGCGCTGTTCACTGAGGGATGAATCAGGCACCATGGTTAAGCGTACGTAATGTGGATTGTTAAGTAAGTAGCTTCGCACCAGGTCTTTAATAAATTGTGGGTTTTTGATATCTTCACGCAGTTGCGCCAGTACCGGGTCCAGGTTTAGCGCTGCAACCGGGTTGCCATAATGCACAGCACCGGGTAAAGCTTCCAAAATTAGTTGTAAGCCATAGGGGTAATGTCCTCCGCCCACTTCGCGCTGCTCAAGTTCCAGTTGGTGTAAAACCGCTTCGACCTGTTGTTGCGGTACGCCATTGTCGGCAACGTCGTTTAGTACCTTGGTTACCAGTGCTTCGAGTTCATCAGCACGCTCTGGCTTGGAACCCTCGATGCCGCACATAAAGGTCATTTCCCGGTTTGAGTCTTCCACGCCGCATAAGGGAGAGGGCGAATTACCCAATTCGGTGGTTTCCAGGGCATGTAGCAATGGCGAGGCACTGTTGTCCATGAGCACGCCGGATAACAAGTGTACTTTCATCGCTTCTTTTAAGTCGGTACTGTGTCCTAATAACCAGCCAATAACGATATGGGTTTTGTTTTCGCTACTGCTCTTATCATTGCCCTCTTCATCAAGCGCATAGTGATCTTCAATTTTTAAAGGGGCGTCATAGCGTTTTTCGTCATTGACGGTTAAACGCTGGGAAAGGCGTTCAAACTGGTTAAGGGCACGTTGTTCAAATCGGTCTTGCAGATCATAGACAGGTATATCGCCGAACGTCATAAAAATAGCGTTACTGGGGTGATAATGGGTTTTATAAAATTCGAGAAACTGCTCATAGGTTAGGTCTGGTATATTTCTTGGGTCGCCACCACTATTGTAGTGGTAGGTCGTAGTCGGAAATAAATGTTCGGTTAGCGTTTGCCATACCGTGCTCACGGGAGAGGCCATGGCACCAATCATTTCATTAAACACCACACCTTTATAAACCAAATCGGAATGTGGGTCTTTGGGGTCAGCAAACTCCAGGCGGTGTCCCTCCTGGGCAAAGTCCAATTCGTGGAGGCGCGCAAAAAATACGGCATCGAGGTACACATCCAGCAAATTATAATAGTCTTTGGTATTTTGACTGGCAAATGGATAAGCCGTCCAGTCACTACTGGTAAACGCATTCATGAAGGTGTTAAGGGAGCGCCGCACCATCATAAAAAAAGGATCGCGCACGGGGTAATGTTTGCTGCCACAAAGCGCGGTATGCTCCAGAATATGGGCCACGCCGGTGGAATCTTCCGGCATGGTGCGCAGCGCGACCAAAAATACATTTTCAGGGTTATCGGCATTAATATGATAATGCAATGCCCCAGTTTTTATATGGACATAGGATTCTACGACAATATTCAAGGATTCAATCGGTTCACTGTGTTTCCACTCAAATGCGGGATGAATCTTTTTGGGCTGAGACGAAGGGGAGGTAGCGTTTTGCTCTGTTTGCATAAGTCGTTTCTCGTTGAGTTGATGAATCTGAATACAATTTTACGGTATATAGTGTGATTATTGCGAGTCTTTCTTCAGCAGTATTTGTGCATCTGTATTTCTTCCGGTGTATAAGTATGGCAAATTATTCTCACTTATTTTCAATTGTTATTATCGATTGTTTACGTATGGATGATCGACGGATGTTCATTTTTAAGCCTATAGTGCGATGTTAATATTCCTCGGATGCATGGTTTAGTACTACACGGATGCACTGGCATGACATCGATTTAGATGATTTTAACCTTGATGTCAACCCTTTATGGTTTGTCCTGGTCTGGGTTATAGATATAGGGGCGGTGAAGGGAGATTTCCAACTTGGCCATGTACAGCAAATGATCAGGTTATGATGACTCGCCTGGAATGTATCAGTGCCACCGGTGGTTCGGTTAATGAAACTTGGTATTGTTCGAACCAATGGCATGTGCCTAAAGTTAAGTGTTGTAAAAAAATTAGTAATATAACTCAGCTTTTAGTGGGTCGATTTTTTCTAAGTAGGCGGCACTCTAACGCTTGTCAGTCAATGCCTGCTATGGGTGCTAGATGGCATTTCTTTTAAAGCAACGCATACCAAGTTCTTCTTGTCGGCAACACTGCGGGCACTGTCACAGGGGCATATTTGTGTCTACATTTTTCTTGCCGCTATTGGGGGAAACCCATTGGTGGTAGGCGTAACAAAAGTTATAGAGTGTTTGGCCGATAAACAAGATAAGGATGCTTGACTTATCTATCCCGCTATATCACTATGTTCGGAGCTATGAAATCTCTTATCATTTATCTGCTTGTTTTATCTACATTCAGCGCACCCATGGCGTGGGCCTTGGATGTTCATGAGCTGGCGCTTGACGGACATGCGGAAACACATGCTGTGCACGACGCGCATGACCAAATAGGTGTCGGTTATCAGGCTGATAACAATAGCAAAAATAGCCCCCACGATGACCACAATCATGACCTGAACCACAGCAATACCGAAGACTTACAACAAACTGATCATTGCGATCATGGTATTGCGCATCTCACCTCGCTTGTTTCTTCGGAACCCGCCAACATCAACCTTAACTTCAAAACGATCAGACGACATTGGAATGATACCTTTACCACTGTTGCCCTCAACCCACCCTACAAACCTCCAATACTCTAACTTCCGCACTGGTTTATAAACATAGCGCTATAAACATCAGCCTATAAACATAGGCTTATAAACATAGGCTTATAAATATTGGCCTATACAGCCGAATTTTACATGCCGGTTACACCTTTACGCTTGCCAATTTTTTGGCTCGTGGATCACGTTTTTATGTGTGAGGTTTTCTTATGGAAAAAAAAGATATTATCGTACGACTATTTGCTATCTCGCTGATAGTTTCGAGCGGGGCCTGGGCTACGCCGCCGTCTAGTGCATCTTCAGCTGATACCTATTCGTTTTTGCGTGCAGTGGTTAACAACGTGCTTGCATCTAACCCCGAGTTCGAGGCACTCAAAGCTAAGCTTGAAGCAACCCAAGCCAAGCTGGGTGGAACAAGTTTGCCACTTTACAATCCTACCCTGGATGTTGAAATAGAGGGGGCCGACGAAAATAATTTTTCGTTGGGTTTAACGCAAGCCTTGGATTGGCATGATAAGCAGCTCGGCCGTCAAGGGGTGCAGCAAACTGAATTACGCATTGCAGAGGCCGAATTAGCACACTTGTCGATGAATCTGGCCAGCAATATGCTGACTGCGGTCGCAGCGTATTACAATGCCCTGGATGTTTCCGAACTTCACGAAAAACGGGTAATGTTACTTAATCAAATTGTAAAAATAGCAGAACAACGATTGGCCGCGGGTGATATTAACAAAAGTGAAGTATTGTTAGCACGCTTATCATTGGCCGATGCTGTTATCGAACAAGCCAATCAAAGCACGAACGTCATTCAAGCACAAAAAACATTTTATATATTGAGTCAACAGAATATCGAGCCGAGGTCGGCGTTTGTAATGAACGTACCGGACAGTATTGGCAACGACACTACTGTCGAGGCATTAGCGGGGCAACACCCGTTAGAGCAAATTGCTTTGTTACAAATTGAGCAATCGAGGCAGGACGTGAGATTGGCCCGCAGTGAACGTCGCGCCGATCCTGAGCTTGGCATTAAGATAGGCAAGGATGGCGAGGACGCATTGTTAGGTGTGCAGTTTTCGTTGCCCTGGCAAATTAGAAATAACCTGTCTTACACCGTGAATATTGCACAAAAATCGCAGTTGCAAACGGAATTTCTGGCCCAGCACACTCATCGGAAAATTGTTGCAGAAATCAGGGCTGCAAAAACACAATACCAGGTTATTGCCAAAGCCTGGAAGCTCTGGATGTCAAATGGTGAAAGCCAGCTAAAAGAGCATATAGAGCTACTGGAACAACGCTGGAATAGTGGCGAGCTTTCCACTACGGATTATCTTGTGCAGTTTGAACAAAATTTACATACCCAAATTGCGGGTGTTGAACTAAAAGGAAATGTCTGGCAAACGTGGTTTCAATGGTTAAACGCTTCGGCGCAAGTGTTGACGTGGTTAAATTTGGATAATGAACACCTTACTAATGGTGCACAAACCACAATAGGTAAGGCTAATGTATATCCAAAATAAACAAAAAAGGCATACAACGATGAATATATTAATTTCCAGTCTACTTGTTATTAGTGTGTTGGGCTATCCACTTTTCGCCATAGCGGTAACATCCCCTGATTCTCATGGCCACGAACATGGTATTGAAGATCATGGCGCTGAAAACCAAGGCGCTAATACCCCTGACTCGACGCACCCACAGGATACCCGCGGCAAAAAAAACCATAAGGGTCATGATGATTTAATGCACGAGGGCGATGGTCATGATCACGAAGGCAAACCTGCTTCCGGGGGGGCTGACGGCCATGCAGATCATGACAAACATGAAACGGCGGGGGTTTCATTATCAAGGGAAAAAATTCAAATGGGTGATATTGTCGTAACACGCTTAGAACAACAAGCCATTCAGCAGCAAATCACTATACCGGGCGAAGTTAAAGCAAATCGTTATGCAACATCAATTTCATCACCACGCGTTGGTGCTCAAATCATAAAGCGGCATATACGCTTAGGGGATACTGTTCAACAAGGTCACTCACTAGTCACACTGTCGAGCGTGGAAATGGCGGAGGCACAAGGTGATTTAATTATCAAAAATCGTGAATGGTTACGCGTAAAAAAATTGGGTAGTAAAGTGGTGTCTGAAAAACGGTATGTCGAAGCCAAAATCGCTCAACAACAAGCGCAAGCCAAGGTCATTGCCTATGGCATGACGGCTCATCAAGCTAAACAACTGCTGCGTAAAGGTGATATCGCAGGTGCAACCGGACGCTTTGATTTACTAGCCCCCCAGGATGGTACGGTAGTTAAAGATGATTTTATTATCGGCGAAATAGTCGAGCCGGGGCGGGTATTGTTTGAAATTACCGATGAAAAAAACCTATGGGTTGAAGCACGTGCGCGTCCGGAGGTGGCCTACCAGATCGCCAGCAATACCAAAGCCAAAATAAAACTACAGCACTCATGGGTTGAGGGTAATGTTATTCAGGTGCAACACATTGTTGATGAAGGAACACGGACATTACCTGTGCGCCTTGAAGTTGAAGACAAAAATCACCAGTTACATCCCGGTCAATTTGTAGAGGTACAGCTAGCATTAGCATCGAAGTCCGCAGTTATGGCCGTTCCAAAGGCCGCAGCGTTACGAAATACCGAAGGTGAGTGGGTAGTGTTTGTCGAAGATGAACCAGGGCGTTATCGTTCCGTCGACATTACGCCAATTAGAACGGTGGGCGATCAACTAATCGTGGAAGGTTTATCACCGGGTTTGCGGGTAGTGACAAAAGGCGCTTTTTTTCTACAGTCAGAATTGGCCAAAAGTGGCTTTGATGTACACAACCACTAACCCGGAGATACCCCTATGTTAAATAAACTCATTGACCTGGGTGTCGCCAATCGTCTGTTGGTGCTGCTGGCACTTATTGCGGTAATGGTGGGCGCCGTGATGTTAATTCCGCGTGTAAACCTCGATGCCTTTCCTGATGTGACTAATGTGCAGGTGACCATTAACACCGAAGCTCAGGGGTTGGCGGCCGAAGAGGTGGAGCAGCTGATTACTTATCCTATCGAAGCGGTAATGTATAGTTTACCCGACGTAGAAGAAGTTAGGTCTATTTCAAAAACCGGGTTATCGGGTATTACGGTGGTGTTTAAGGAAGGGACTGATATCTACTTTGCCCGTCAACTGGTTTTTGAGCGCCTGCAAGCCGCTCGGGAAGAAATACCCGACGGTGTTGGCACACCGGAAATCGGACCGAATACGTCAGGACTTGGACAAATATTTCAATACATTCTGCGCACAGATAAGCCCGAGCTGTTTGATACCCTGGCGTTACGCAGCCTCAATGATTGGGTGGCTAAACTATTAATAATGCCGGTGGATGGTGTTACTGATGTTTTATCGTTTGGCGGGCAAGTTCGTCAATACCAAGTCAATATTACCCCTGAGCGTTTATTATCGTATCAACTGTCCATTCAGGATATTACCACCGCCATCGAAGAAAACAACCGAAATGCCGGCGGCTGGTATCTTGATCGTGGTGCCGAACAATTGGTTATTCGTGGGGTTGGCTGGGTACGTTCTGACGACCAAGGCTTAAGTGATATCGGAAATATTCCCATAAAAATTGAGCACGGAGTAGTAATTACCGTATCCGATGTCGCCAGTGTTGATTACGGAGCGGAAATTCGACAAGGCGCAGTCACCATTACCTTGCGTGATGATAGCGGCCAGCCCAAGATGTTGGGTGAAGTAGTCGTGGGGATCGTATTAAAACGCATGGGGGTTAACACCAAAGCAACCATTGACAGCATTAAAGAGCGTTTACCCATCATCCAAAATGCGTTACCGGCGGGGGTTACTATTGAAGCTTTTTATGATCAGTCTGACCTAGTTACGAAGGCAGTGGATACTGTCAGCAAAGCATTGCTTGAAGCCTTTATCCTTATTCTGGTGATACTGCTGTTGTTTTTAATGAATCTTCGCGCCACACTGCTGGTGTTGATATCTGTCCCCATTTCGGTAGGACTGGCGTTAATGGCCATGGCTTATTGGAATATATCCGCCAATCTCATGTCATTAGGTGGTCTGGCCATTGCTATCGGTATGATGGTCGATGGTTCGGTGGTAATGATGGAACACATCTTTCGGCACTTGACCCACCCTGATGCTCGCCACGAGAAAACGATACAGGATAATGTTGCTGGTGGCAGCGGTGACCCGTTTCATGCCAGTAACGACCAACATGGAATTGAACTACGTATACAGGAAGCCGCTCGCGAGGTGGGGAACCCGGTGTTTTTTGCGGTAATGATCATCATCATCGTATTCGCACCATTGTTTACCCTGGAAGGTGTTGAAGGCAAACTGTTTCAGCCCATGGCGATATCCATTGTTCTGGCAATGCTGGCATCGTTGTTCGTCGCATTAATTGTGGTGCCGGCAATGGCTACATTTTTATTCAAGCGCGGTATTCGGGAGCGTAACAGCCTTATAATGAAACCCCTCGAAATGCTGTATCGGGCAGTACTTCCTCGCGCCCTGCAGTTACCCTGGTTAGTGATAGGCGTAGCGTTGTCACTCTTTGTGATCACCTTGTTATTAGTGCCACGCCTGGGAACTGAGTTCGTACCGGAGCTGGAGGAGGGGACGTTAAATATTCGCGTTACACTGGCGCCGTCGTCCAGTTTGACTACCTCGTTAGGGGTGGCCCAGAAACTGGAGCGGATTTTAATGACTTTTCCCGAAGTCAGTTATGCATCCAGTCGCATCGGTCGTGCTGAGGTGGGAGGGGATCCTGAGCCAGTATCGAACATTGAAATTTTTGTGGGGTTAACGCCAGTGGCAACGTGGACATCTGCACCGAATCGCCAATCTTTACAAATCTTGATGGAAGAAAAACTGTCGGCCCATCCAGGCTTACTTTTCACTTTTTCTCAGCCCATAGCGACTCGCGTTGATGAGCTGTTATCCGGAGTGAAAGCGCAGCTGGCCATTAAACTGTTTGGACCAGATCTTAGTGTACTTGCGCAAAAAGGCAAAGCCATTGAACAATTGGTTGGCACCATTGAGGGTGCCCGCTCAGTTGAAATGGAGCAAATTGCCGGTGAAGCCCAGCTGGTGATACGGCCTAATCGGGATTTGTTGGCGCGTTATGGCATACAGGTAGCCCAGGTTATGTCGTTGGTATCCGATGCCATTGGTGGTTCAAGCGCCGGACAGGTGATTCAGGGCAACGAACGTTATGATATTTATGTGCGTCTGGCACAACAGTATCGGGATTCTGTGGCGGCAATTCAGGGGCTTATTATACAAGCACCCAGTGGTGCCTGGGTGCCATTAGGGGAGGTTGCTAGTGTGCAAATTGAGTCCGGCCCACCACAAGTGCGCCGTGATGATGTACAACGCCGTGTTGTGGTGCAGGCAAACGTGGAGAATCGTGACATGGGTGGTATGGTGGATGAAATACGCCAACGTATTGACAACGAAATTGATTTGCCAACCGGGTATACCGTGGTGTTCGGTGGACAGTTTAAAAATCAACAACGGGCCCAGGCGCGCTTAATGGTTGTAGTGCCGTTATCTTTGGCGTTGATTTTTTTATTATTGTACTTTGCATTTCACTCTGTGGGACAAGCGTTGTTAATCATGTTAAATGTACCCATGGCATTGATTGGCGGGGTGGCAGCGCTGTATTTTTCTGGGCAATATTTGTCGGTGCCGGGTTCTATCGGCTTTATTGCCTTGTTTGGCGTTGCCGTACTTAATGGTGTGGTGATGGTGAGCTCGATTAACCACCGCATTTTTGATGGCATGGCCACCAATGATGCCGTGATCGACGGAGCGCTATCACGCCTGCGCCCGGTTTTAATGACGGCTTCCATCGCGGCGTTGGGACTAATTCCCATGTTATTGGCCACGGGGGTGGGATCTGAAGTCCAGCGCCCGCTGGCTACGGTGGTGGTCGGTGGTTTGATGTCATCGACATTATTAACGTTGTTTGTATTGCCGGTGCTATACTCCTATTTTTCCCGACGAATGTTAAAAACAACTGCGTCGTAGCTGTCGCTGGGAGAATGTATTGTTGGGACGATGTATTGTTGGAATAATGTATTGTTTCATGGACTCAGCGGGTTACTTTTTTGATTTTCGTCGCACGGGTTTGTCCAGTGATTCGATAATGGGACAGCCATTTTCGCTGGCACCGCACAAATTGACCAGCAAGGTTAGTTCGTTGTGTAATATGGTTAAGTCTTTAAGGTGAGTTTCAACGTCAAGTAGTTTTTGCCGGGTTAAGGATCTAACACTTTTACGCGCTTTTTGCGGGTTTTCCCGCATTTTAAGCAGGTCTTTGATTTCAGCCAGAGAGAAGTTCATTTTCTGGGCGCGTTGAATAAACCGCAGTCGAGATATATCTTTGTCGTTATAAAGACGTAAACCGGAGGCATTGCGATGGATTTTAGGCAATAACTGAATTTTTTCATAATAACGCAAGGTATCGGCGCTTAAGCCGGTGACTCTGGTTATTTCTCCTATTTGATAAGTGCTCATCAGTGGGTGAGTTCCTGCCATTGGTTTTAGAATCTGGTTTGTGTCACCGTCTCACGTTTTATTGTAAGAACGACACGCGTTAGATATTGTTCAATCATTGTCGGTAAGGTGTTGTTGAATCCATTTTTTTAATGCTGGTTTAGATGGTAAACAGGTAAACACCAGCTTGCCATTAACGGCAATTGCTGGGGTTGCGATAACCCCTAGCTGCACCGCATAGTCAATTTCGTCGATTACGTTAACATCGCGCCATTGTAACGCATCACTCGCCAGCTCCTGGGCAAGTGACTCGACCAATTTTTTTGCACCCTGGCAGCGTGTACAATGTGGTGTTGCAAATATCTCGATCAGTACTGTTGAACTTTGGCTCACGTTGAACCCCTGACTCATGTTTGGTTTATTTTGAGCTATAACCCGCTGGCTTGCCACACTTGTATCTGGTGATTTGCGTAATCCGCAACAAACACGGTGCCATCACTGGCAATATCCACCGCAATGGCCGTGTGATTTTGCCCCTTGCCAGGAATACCGAATACCGTTAAGAATGTACCATCGTTGGAAAATTTTTGTACTCGGTCATTATAAAAATCGGCGACGAATACATTTCCCTTTGGTCCGATGGCAATGCCGGTTACAGTGGCAAACCAGCCATTGAAACGGCCAAAGATGTTCATACCAAACGGCCCTCCCCATTTATATAAATACTCACCGTTTGATGAGAACACTTGTATACGATCATTATAACCGTCTGCGACAAACAAATAAGCCTGGTCTTGCGCTGTTTGTGCGTTAGTGGCTTGATCATGGGCGGTAGGGTGGTTAACGGCTACATCGGTTGGATAATTAAATTCGCCAGACCGGATACCCACCTTTTCGGTTTTTCCCCATTGCCGTATAAATTTGCCATTATTATTCAACAGCTGAATACGCTGATTTAAAAAATCAGCAACATAAACATCGCCATTAGGTGCAACGGCCGCACCGCCTGGTGCGTTAAACTGGCCATCTTTGTTGCCAGCGCGGCCAATGGAGCGCACAAATTCTCCATCCAGGGTGTAGACCTTAATCATGTCACTGAAATAGTCTGCAACATAAAGTTGCTGCCCGGCGATGGTGAGATTCATAGGACGCTCCAAGTTCTCGGATGCAGCGCCAACTTGATGACCGAACTGTCGTAAAAATTGTCCGTTATGATCAAATACCTGAATACGGCGATTGCGTGAATCACTCACAAACACGGCATCATCTGTTACGGCGATTCCTGTTGGTTCATTAAATTGTCCTGGATCACGCCCCATCTGCCCCCACGTGTTGAGCAGTTGGTAGGGTGGCTCCTGTGGCGACGGAATCCAGACTATATAAATAATGGCACTAAACACCACAATAACCAAGGTTAGCGTGGTGACAAGTGTTAACGCCAGTTTTTTTAGTGTTTTCATTCGTTTTTCAGCAGCCGTGCTTACCGTTGATGGTTATCAATTATATCGGACTATTTATAATGGAGCATGGGTCACACTTTTCATGGTAAATCCGGCATCATTAATCATTTTTTTTAGCTGGGCGTGAGTAAAGGTTTTATCAGGCCCCGTTTTAACCACCACCAAACCTTTCCCAATGAGGATGTCGACGGTGTCGACCCCCTTGGTTTTGACAAACTTTTTTTCAATACCATAGGCGCAAAACGGACAGGCCAAACCATCCACCCGAATCTGGTACTGGGTGCCTGCGGCAAATAGCGCTGAACTCCAGGTGGTGGTTAGTGCGATAATCAGTAAGGTCGTTTTACGTGTTAACATAATAAAATCTCCTATAACGTTATTTTCGGATGTCTGTTGGGGCTATATTCGTTACAGCTATATTCATTACAGGAATGTTCATTACAGCAATAGCAGCTATAAATGCCACTCAAACGCCAGGCTCGCGCGGTAGTCAGTTTTATCCTGGTTACCGTTCAGGTCGTGGCTGATGGGAACTTGAATACCGGCTTTGATCGCAAAATTTCGCATGGTCCAGAATATACCCGGTGACAAAAACCAACGGTTGCCACCCGTATTGTCAAGTGTACTACCACTACGTGTTGCTTTAGCCGTTAACTCACCGTTTAATTCCAGTAACCAGACCGTGTCGGGTTGATAATATTCAGGTGAACGAGGACGCCATCCGCCGACAAAATCCAGTAGCAAAGTATTGCCTCGACGTAGCTCCTGACTGTTTTTGCCGTTAACACGATATCTGGCGCTTATCCAGCGATACCATTTAATGCTTTCGTAGCCATACGTTAATCCAACGATGGCATCGGTGGTATCGGTCGTGAGTTCATTTGCGCCACTGTCGGGTTTTAACCGTATGGCGAGCGCGGCTGATTGCTGCAGACCAAGGGAGTCCTGACGCCAGAATCGATACTTGCTAAAGATCATTGCATCCCCTATGCCGGAGACCTGTTCATCCTTATTACTTTCTTTTACATAAGGCAGCTCAACTCCTGCTAACCAGTCGCCAGTAATTCCATATACGGCCTCCACACTAACTTCCGTTTCGTTATCATTACCTTGTTTGGCTCGCTGGGTATGTAATGCCAGCTCCACGCCGCCTTTGTATAGCACATGAGGGCCAAGGCCAAATATCGGGTCGTGGGCATAAGCAGGTTGGGTTAAAGCAAGAAGAAACAGTACTACCATTGGAGTAAAACGGTCGATCCATTGTAAATGCTGTGTTTTTTGCAAAAACATATTTTAGGTTACTCCATCACTTCGTTACTGAATTCAGTCTGTATATCGTTGCTGAAATTGCTAATAATGTGGAAATTGCCATCATTGCCAGTTAGCTTAATGTCTGGAGTGTGCTCCAGGTCAAGTAATATTTTCAGGAGGGATTATTGTCAGCGATTATGAATAAGTCCAAGGCGTTGATAGCAACGTATGGTCTCCACATTGACATGAGCTTGTTTAGCGAACCGACCAATCGGCAGAGGTATCTGTTGTGCCATGGCAGTATAAGAAGGGTAATTTAGCATCACTATGAATATTGCGATGAAACGATAGACTTGAATGCTGACAAGGTTATTGAATAATCAGCATTAGCGCCGAGTATTGTTACGGATATTTGTCATCCTGCGCAACAGGACAGTTGACTAACGTCTTTGCTGAAAGAGCAGATGCGATTAGAAGGACTTTAATAGCCCCCGCCAGGGGCTTTCAACAACCACCCGCAGAGCGGGTGGTTGTTGATTTTATGCTCAACCATGAGGCGTTAATACGAATAAGCTACTTTTCAACCTACCTCTGCGTTGTTTCACGCGGCATCGAATTGTCGCTGGTTTCCCGTTGTTTTATAGAACGCGAACGCCAAATGGCAAACAGGGCGGGAAAAATAATCAGTACTGTGAATAATACCGAGATTATTCCCCCAACCATGGGCGCAGCAATGCGTTTCATAACATCAGCCCCCGCGCCGGTACTCCATAAAATGGGCAGTAAGCCCAGCAGTAATGCCAACCCCGTCATCAACATGGGCCGAATGCGTCGACCTGCACCTTCAACGATAGCCTGCATTAAGTCATCCTGGGTATTAAGTTGACCATTCTCGCAACGCTGCTTGTAGGCCATCCCCATGTATAACATCATTAGTACCCCCATCTCGGCATCCAACCCGGCTAACGCAATCATGCCCACCCAGACCGCGACACTTAAGTTGTAATCGAGCCACCATAGTAGCCATATTGCACCGATTAATGATAATGGCACAGCGAATAAGATAATAAGCGATTCGGTTACCGATTTTCGGTTTAGGTACAGCATCACAAAAACAACAAAAATCGTGAGTGGAATGAGAACTTGTAGTTTGTCTTTAGCCCTTTCAAAGTATTTAAATTGACCAGCCCAGTCCAGGCGATAGCCGGGCGGCACATCGACCTGTTCGGCAACCACCTGACGGGCAAGATCCACATAGTCGGCGATACCGACCTTGTCATTCACATCAACAAACACATACCCTACCAGTTGCCCATCTTCATTACGCAGCATGGGTGGGCCGGTCACAAAATTGAAATCGGCCAGTTGTTTCAGTGGTATTTGCGCGCCACCGGGTGTGGACACTAACACCCGTTGTAGTGCTTCGGGGTCATCCCGGTATTGGCGCGCGTAGCGCAGGTTAATAGCATATCGTTCGCGTCCTTCCACGGTTTCTGAAACGGCAAGACCGCCGATAGCGGCCATGATGGTGTCTTCCACATCACCGATGGTAAGTCCATAACGGGCAATTTTGTCGCGGTCGATATCAAAATCCAGAAAGTAGCCGCCGGTAATGCGCTCGGCAAATGCACTACGGGTATATGGCTGTGTGCGTGAATCGTTTTGCAGGGATTTTTCAATGGCGACGGCCGTGCGTTCAATAGCGGCCAATTCGTTGCCAAATACTTTGATGCCCAGTGAGCTACGGATACCGGTCGCTAACATTTCAGTACGGGTTTGTATCGGCATCCACCAGACATTGGGCATACCTGGATAACGTAGCTTTGTATCCATCTCAGCAATTAGGTCTTCCCAAGTGAGTCCCGGTCGCCACTGGTCTTTGGGTTTTAATGTGATTACCGTTTCGACCATGGAGAGCGGCGCTGAATCGGTGGCACTGGTGGAGCGACCGATTTTACCGAAAACACGTTCCACCTCGGGAAAGGTTTTCAACTCCCGATTCATGGCTTGCAACACTTTCCCAGCTTCAGTGACGGATATTCCCGGTGTAGCGGTGGGCATGTATAATATACTGCCTTCGTTAAGCGGCGGCATGAACTCATTACCCAGTTGTTGAAATACCGGTATGGTTGCCACTAATGCAGTAAGGGCCAGGCCGACCACGAACCAGCGAAACCGCACGGCCAGTTTTACGATGGGAATGTAAGCCATGACTAACCACCGGTTCAGCGGGCTTTTGTCACCACGTATTTTGCCACGAATGAGTAAGATGGCTAACGCGGGGGTAAAGGTAATGGCCAATAATGCGGCAAACCCCATAGAATAGGTTTTGGTATAGGCCAGGGGGCTGAACAGGCGACCTTCAGTGCCTTCGAGTGCAAACACGGGCATGAAAGATATGGTTATTATCAATAAAGAGAAAAATATACTGGGTCCGACTTCCTGCATGGCTTCGATAATAACCTGGGTCCGATTTTTTTGATGACCTTGTTGACCTACGGTTTGTCCAGACTCAGACCACTGCTCCAGGCGTTTGTGTACGTTTTCAATGATGACGATGGAGGCATCCACCATGGCGCCAATGGCCACCGCGATGCCACCCAGTGACATTATATTGGCCGTAAGGTGTTGTTGCGACATAGGTATAAACGCTAACAGGATGGCAACCGGCAAGGTTAATATGGCAATTAATGCGGATCGAAAATGCAATAAAAATAAGGCAATAACCATCGATACCACCAGCATTTCCTCCAATAAGGTATCGGTGAGTGTATCGATAGCGCGATCAATGAGTTCAGATCGATCATAAACCGTAACAATCTCCACGCCTGCAGGCAACATATTTTTAACGTCCGCAAGCCGCTCTTTAACCCGCTGTATAACGCCTAATGCATCTTCCCCGTATCGCATGATAATAATGCCACCTACGGCTTCACCTTCGCCGTCTAGCTCGGCAAGGCCCCGGCGCATGGCGGGCCCAAGGCTGACAACGGCAACATCGCTTAACCGAATGGGTACCCCATTCTTGCCCACACCAATGGCGATTTTTTCCAGGTCCTGGGTAGATTGGATATAACCGCGTCCGCGGATCACGTTTTCATGTCCGGCTATCTCCAGTACCCGTCCACCCACGTCGTTATTGGAACGGCGTATCACATGGGCAACTTTTTGTAGTGGAATATTAAACGCAGCCAGTTTATTAGGGTCGATATGGACTTGGTATTCTTTTACAAACCCACCAACAGAAGCCACTTCCGACACACCCTTTACTGACTCTAGCCAATAGCGCAGGGTAAAGTCCTGTAAACTGCGCAGCTCCGCCAGATCATGCTGACCGCTTTTATCCACTAAAGCGTATTGATAAACCCAGCCGACTCCGGTGGCATCCGGGCCGAGGGTAGGGCGAACCCCGTCGGGGAGTTTATCCACAGCCGCATTTAAATATTCGAGAACGCGGGAGCGAGCCCAATAAATATCGGTATCGTCTTCAAAAATCACGTAGACAAAGCTCAGTCCCATAAAGCTTTGGCCTCGTACGTACTCGACGTTGGGCGCTGCTAACAGGGTGGTGGTTAATGGATAGGTGATTTGATCTTCAACCAGATCCGGGCTGCGTCCCGGCCATTCTGTAAAAATAATCACCTGTACATCGGATAGGTCGGGGATGGCATCCAATGGGGTATTTAGTAATGCGCGATAGCCAAAGAAGGTGGCTGCAGCAATTAGCAATAGTGTTATTAACTTATTGGTAGCGCTATAGGCAATGATTCTTTCGATGATGCCCTTGGGGTTTTCGGGTGGCGGCAAGCGCTCGGAATTTACGGGAGTTACCATTGCTCCACCCCCGTTTTGAGTTTGGCTTCGGCGGCGATGAGGAAATTGCCCGAGGTGACCACGCGGTCGCCTGGTTTCAAGCCGTCGATGACTTCAATGTAGTCCCGGTTACGAATTCCCGTTGTTATTTTTCGAGGTTGCAATCGCCCTTCACCCAGGTCGATAAATGCTACACGGGTAGGCCCTGCGTATAATACGGCGCTTTCGGGTATCACTATTCGTTCTCCCAAGTTGGGACGTAAGGCAATGTGCACGTACATATCAGGCCGCAAAAACCCATCGGCATTATCCAGTTCCACCCGCACTCGTACCGTTCGAGTGTCGCCCTCCATAAAGGGGTAGATGTAACTTACGTTGCCCTGAAATTCACGGTCCTGAAGATCCGGTAACACGACCGTTGCGGGCATACCGACGGTGATGTTTACCACTTCGTGATCATAAAGTTGGGCCTCGGCCCAAACCCTGGATAAATCAGCCAATCGCAGGATTGCTTGGCCAGCTTTGACAGCACTGCCTGCAACAACATGTTTTTCAATGACAGTACCACTGGTGTTTGCCAGTATGGGGAGTTGCTCAATGCTTTTACCACCGCGAGCCAGAGACTTGATTTGTTGGGCTGATACATCTAACAGGTGTAACCTATGCTGGGCGGCCTCGGTAAACCGGGCGTTGTTAGTGCCCTTGGAGGTCCGGTGTTTTATGGTTTCCAGGTATTCTTCTTGCGCGGTTAACAACGCCGGACTGTACACGGTGAACAGTGGATCGCCTTTTTTTACTGAGGCGCCAACATAGTTGCTATACAAGGTGCCAATCCAGGCATCGAATTTCAAACTGACTTCTGAAAGCCGCGTTTCGTCATAAGTAATACGTCCCACTGCCTGTAGGGTTTTGCGTATTTTTTTTAATTTGACCACGTCTGTCGTAACGCCAATGAGCTGACGGCGTTTAGCATCAATGGTAATAGTGCCCGCGTTGAGTTCGTCGTTGCTCACCGAGACCAAATCCATACCGCAAATCGGGCAAGTCCCAGGTACGGCGTTCTTTACTGAAGGGTGCATGGAACAGGTGTAATGGGCAATATCACCGGGGGTTGCGCTGGCCAAGGTCAGACCGCTGCGCCCGGTGGCCATATCAAACGTCAGGTCAGTGTGCCCGATGGATTCAACGTCGATATCAACGGCCAATGGCCACTCACCACTCATGCCGAGTTCCAGGTCGCCAATAAATTCGCCAGGGGTCACTTCCTTAAATTCAGCGGTAGCACGCATGGCTGGCATGGTACCCATGGCAGGCATTTCGGCTACCGCTCGTACCTTGGCTCCGGCAACCTGTTGTTGGTTTTTGTCACGTACCACGACCTTAATTTTATTGTGACCTACGTTAGGCGGGTCGGGGATCATCGTTACCAGGACGTTAAAGGGACCTGCCGCGATGAATGCCGTGTCATCTTCGTCGAGTGCGGCCGTTAAACTGCTCAAGCCGGTGAGCCAAGGGTTATTCCACAGAATGGCGGTACCCATTCCCAGTGCTATTAGTAACATAACACCGTTTAATACTGATTTTTTTATACGCATGACTGATTCCCTATGTAAGATAAGGTCAAAGCAAGTTCCGTTGGGGCAATGGCGTGTTGCAGCTTCGGTGCCATGGGCTCAACGTCAAGTAATGCGCGGTGTCTATCTTGGTTTTTTAGATAAACCATTAATTGGCGAGGGATTAATTGGCGAGGGATTAATTGGTGAGAGAATAATTGCTGAAGGAATAAGTTGTGTGGCAATAATTTGCGCGGCAATTTAGGTAACATAGGTCAATCCTTTCAATAATAATAAATACCGTAAAGAAATTCGCTTAAGCCGCAGGCAGGCGCAACCTAGCGCCTAACCGATGGCGGTATTAGCAAAGAAGCAAAAAGTACTATTGAAAAGTGATCAGACCCGCAGGCGGTGGGTACGGAGATAGGTTGAAGTGCCAGACGTGGAGGGTGTAAATGTTGAAAATACAATAAGGGGAGTATCAGCAATAATGCTGTCGGGATGTTGATGACGTGGTACTGGTGGTGGCTGCGGTGCATCCAGCAGTAATAGTTGAATCGCCGCTGCTACCGACGTAGCGGAGGCTGGCGAGACATCAGTGACACCATAGGAAATGCTACAACAGGAACTGGAGAAGGTGTTGATGGAATCGTAAGTGGCGCTGTCGTCTGCGTTATTACACGGGCTGCCTTTATGAGCACAGTCCATTTTAACACCGGAATCACAGCAACAGCTTATCTGTTTTCCGCCATTGTGAGTGTCGCAGGCATATACCGTTGCCAGTTGTGCCAGCAGTCCCCAGGACAAAAGAATAAACAGGATAAAGCGGCGCATCATGCTGTGTCGAAATAATTGCATATATACATTATCGGCCAAAAACTAAGATAGCTTGAAAATAACAGATTGTCCCAAATTGGTAAAGCGGTAAATCGAGAAGGCGTTAAATTTGTGAAGGGCGTAATTCATACGCTGTCAACACATACGTTGTTAGCACATACGTTGCTAAGACATTAGTTGCTAACACATTAGTTCTTAATGCATAAAACAGTAATAGCCAATGCGTTGGCTGCCACGGTATTCGCTATTGTTTATACGTTTTAGTGAAATGTATTTATCGTTCACTGTCGGTGTTAACGCTGGTCAGCCGGTTAGATTGGTGCCAGTGTTTTTATGATCAGTTTTGCGTAGGCATTAAAATATGCCCATTCCTCTTCCACTGATGTGGCGACATACGGTTCTGCTTTCAGATAAAATAAATCACTGATGTCATATACCATGGCCAGATGAACAGCCGACCCCGGCATTGCGGCTAACGTCTCAGTTGCTTCTGATTTTCGTTTAAACTGAGAGTCTATTTTTAATTCAGTAGCAATATCGCGTAGTTGACTAAATTTAAGTACGTTAAGACGATCTTTTAAAGGAATTTTTCGACCCCTGATAGCAATACCAGAATCCACTAATGCTTCAACCTGGGTCCGATGGTGGTGATCTGTTGGAATGTGCAGCGTGACCGACTCCCCATGAGTAAGCTGGGTATAAATTTTAAAATTCTCCATGAAGTTTTCATCGCCGAATTTTTTGATTAACTCGCTATCGATAACTCGGTATTTTTTTACATTGTCTTCAACCAAATACTGTAACTCGACTTTGGAGATGACATTGATATCAACACACTCTGGTGTGTTTTCAACATTAAGTGCATTAATTGCCGTTGTTTTTTCTGCCTCGCTGGCCTCATTAGTGGGTTTACCCAGTAGCGAAAAGTATTGTGACCTTAGCGAGGTAAAATAATCCTCTAATATAGGTAATTCGGGGCAACGTTTTGTGAAAAAATAGGCTAGTTTATCGATGTCCCGCCGCTCGATGATCTCATGCATTTCCTGAATAAGTTTGTCGCTGAGCCCAGTGACATGTAATCCCGGTATAATTTCGGTGTTATTGGCTTTGATGTTGTTGAATGCTGTTGGCGTAGCATGGACAGAGGATGCCTTGGCGATAGCTTTGCTCAACAGCCACAATGCAATTATTGTCAGTATGACGAGGAAAAGTGGGGTTTGATTTTCCATTACACGTTTAAATTTAACACATCTGTTGAACTTGTTGCGAACATTGACTAAATCAACGCTTGCGCCGCTGATTAGCTATCGCCTTATTAGGCTGCCAGGGTCTATTGTAATGTCGTTCAATTGTTGTATTTTATGGTTAAATTGCGCTCAATTTGCAATCATTTACGTGCGCTCAGGACCGCCTCGTGACTCTAAATAATGCTTTAATAACAATGGCTTGCTGGATATTTTTAGCGTAACAACAATTTTTTTGCTACGCGGCCAACAATGCCTTCATATCATTACAGTATTCAATATTACCTATTACATCATATTGTCGTCACAAGGCGTTATATATTTAATTAAAATTATATACAAACGAGGTGGAATAGCTAATATCCGTTTTGTCCAGAGACTGGCCTGCAGTGCTTAACGTTGGTGGTTTACTATCGTGTGATATATCCAGGTTTAATTGCAAACTCAGTTTTTCAGTCATTTTAATTTGCAACGCAAATTGATCGAACAGTCGAACATCATCGAATTCGCTTACATCCGGCTGCAGGTATATAGTGTTTGCCAACTTGAGTTGGGCATTAAGGCGAGTTTTATAGACCCAATAAAAATTTGCTCGCCACGCGTTTTCTGAGCGATCGCCTGAGATCACCGAGTCGTTATAATCCTCATTTGAGCGAAAGGCGCCTAAACCAAAAATATTGGCGCTTTGCCTTTTGCCTTTTTGTGCCTGACTCAACACAAACCTGAGTCCGGCACCCACCAACACTCGTCCGGACAAGCGTTTAAATTCGTCGTCTTGGTATTGCGTGAAGATTTCGGTGGCCGTAATACCGAGGTTGTCTTTGATATAGCGTAGATGCAAAAAAGATTTGTCGGTATCTTTGATATCGTTGGATTTGCCATATTCCTGGGAATACACCAAGAATGAAGAGCGCCGTTGTTGTCGCCAGTTTAGCTTGGCGGCGGCAGCGGCGGAAATTTTATCCGTGTTTCCGCGATCACCATTTATACCTATGTTAATTTGGCTGCTTATTCCGTCTTTGGGTTCCTCAACACGTATATTTTCAATGTTAACGATAGCGTGGGCGGGAATTGCCAGCAAGCCTGATATTACTAATAGCGAGGCATACAACAAAGCAACCCCGGGTTTGTTCATTAATGTCATAGTTTTTCTCTTATTTAACGTTATTGCAGCAATACTTTTTGTTACGTTTTTTTAAACGCTGCTATAAAATGTTTGCCAACGAATACACGAAAAAATCGGTTTATAAGTTTTTGGCTTATTTGGCTTAGTGTATTACCGAGGTTGTCAGCACTCGGCGGCGTTATTGTACCTATTATTTTGTTGCAACAACAATGGGCGTAACGCTGAAGTTAGGTGTGGAATAGGTTACGTAGGAGGAGTGGATATGAGACAGTTTGTCGATAGTTTATTGTTAGCATTGATCGCGTCTGCTGTTCATTAGCTTTCGAACTGAGGGGACAAGAGGGCACATTACTGCTTGTATTCGTTGTCAGTGATGCTTATGATAGCGGGTGTCGTTATAAGCGGTTGCAGGGCAATGTAATTTATTTCTTGGTATTAAATCTAAAAGTGATAATATTCAACGTGTTAATGACGTATAATGAATAACAATTAAACATTTATTTAATAATTAAGTCCACTCTTCGGTGAAATTTCGGTAAAATTCGAACCATGCTTCCTAAAGACCTAATCAATTTATCAGAAAATCAGCTCATCTGGTTAACGCTGGTGTTAGTTGGAGCGATTATCCTTGTAACCGTAGTGTTATGGATGGTGCGCTACATTAAAAATACTGCAGATGACCGGCATATCGAAAAAATTATAAAAGAGCAAAGCGAAGCTTATTCACGCGACGTTATTATATCTGACGGTATTTATGGGTACCTATTTGTGGATTATCTGGTTTTATTGCGAGGTAAAATTATTGCGCTAGACGTTCAGCACCTTAAGGGCTACATTTTCGGCGCTGATCAGATCGAGCAGTGGGCGCAGGTGGTAGATAACAAATCACACAAGTTTAAAAATCCGTTGTATCGAGTTCGTTTAATGGTGCAGCAGGTTAATCAATTGGTAAAAGAGGCGGATATTGAAGCGCGTGTATTGTTTGGTGCTCAAAGCAGTTTTCCAAAAGGTGTGCCCGATGGGGTATTACGTATGGATACCTTTCGAGGTGAGCTGAATAACCTGGCAAAAAACGATTACATGCACGAATCAATGTCAAAAATATGGGAAGAGTTACTGGATATAGCAAAAGAACATAAGATGCGTTATAACCTGGAATCGCAAGAAGTCAAATTAGCCAAGTAAACAGTTTACACTGCGCTTGGCGTCAACGTGTTTTACAATTCCCGCACGACCCGAGTTTTACAGTTCCCGCACCACCCGAAATCCGATAAAAATACTCTTGAAGTTAGGGTCATTAGCGGCCCTATTCGCTGATCGTAAGTGCTCCGCATAACCACTCCATGAACCACCACGCAGTACGCGTGAGGGCACCCGGCAGGGCTTGGTGGTCAAATCACCATTCGCGGGGTTGGCAAAGACATTATCCCTCCAGGCGCTACCGTCAGTGGGCGCACCGTCGTAACTATCATGCCAGCAATCTTCAGTCCATTCGAATACGTTACCGTGCACGTCATACAAGCCCCATGCGTTAGGTAAAAACGTACCGATGGCAGTCGTTTTACCGCGATATAGATGGCTCTCAGGGCAATCGCCATAGGGGGTGCGGCCATGAAAGTTTGCCTGATCCGTTCTGATACAATGGCCAGTGCTAAATGGGGTGTCCGTTCCGGCACGTGCCGCATATTCCCATTCTGCTTCCGTAGGCAAACGATATTGCTTTCCCGTTTGTGCGCTCAGCCAGGTTACATAACGCTGCGCGTCATACCAGCTTATATTAAACACCGGTGTTGTGATTCGACCCCATCGTGCTGAGCCCCAGCCTTTGTCGCTGGGGCGGGTATAATGGGTTGTGTTAACAAATGCATCGTATTCTTTAAAAGTAATTTCATATTGGCTGATAGCAAACGATTTAGTGATGGTAACCAAGTGCCGGGGGCTTTCAAACGAGGTTCGTGAAGGCTCGTGTAATGGGGATCCCATTAAAAATTGCCCCGGTGGCAGCGCGATCATAATGGGCCCGGTAGTCGAGGCCAGGCGCATCGAGTCTTGAAAGGTCGTTAAGGGTGGATAGGTCGTATGTTGTTGTGTAGCGCACCCCACAGCGAAACAGCAGATGAGAAAAATCGTGACATATTCAAACATATACGCAAAATACGGAGTGGTGGTAATACGGGTTTTCATTTGCGCATTATAAAACATTTAGAGGCGTTTTATCTAATAACGTTACCACATCTATTAGCGTAACGACAAAATCAGTGCGCTATGATTATACCTATCCCCATGCGACGTTCTGATGTTACCTGTCAATGCCAAAAATGCGGTATTATTGCAGGCTACTTACTGTCGGGCGCTAAGCATTAACTGTTCGGAGTACTCCAGTTCCACACGACGATTGTCCTGACGGTCATTGGCTGAATCCCGGGGGATGGCCTCGCCATAACTATCGACAATTATCTGGTGCGCCGGTGCACCGTAGGTTACTAAAATTTCATAGACCAATTGGGCCCGCCGATGACTTAGTGATTTATTGTAGTCAGCAGGACCGAGGTTATCGCTATGGCCACTTACGGTTAAGGTAAGACCTGACGCAGTGGTAAGAAATAGCGCATGTTGTTTTAAAAAATCGAGATCAAATTGATTCACATTGTATTGATCACTCTCATATTTGAAGATGTGTTTTTCGGGTAAATTTCTGTCTATTTGGTTTACGTCGACATACATCAGCTCATTGTCTTGCTCTAAGCCGGTTGGTTTGTAAACGGCGTGTTGTAACCTTGGTGCATTTAAGTCAACTTTTTTATTTACATCATCGCTAAATGTTAAGGTTGTTAAGTCATTAGCATCCAGGATGGTTTGTTGATGAGAATAACTGTGTTGGTTGTTCTGATTTAGCGCGGCTTTTCCGTTTCCATTGGATGTACACCCTACAAATAAAGCAATTGGGAACATAACAATAACAAATGTTTCTAGAATACGTTCTTTTTTTGCGTTCATGGTTTATTCTCCTCGTATCATTGTCGAATGAAAATGCTGTTTGCTTACCTGCTATTAAACAGGCGCAATCGGTACAGGAGAGGGCGCGAATCTGCAAAAATGCCAATAAATTATGGCGAATAGTGACAGTAGGGCAAAGCACTAACGAAGAATACGATAAAGTATTGATACAAAACCCTATCCTTAACCATAAAATCGATTATAGGAACTGCTAAGGAAGCCTTCTCGTCGAGACTGACCGTTGACGCTGACTGCTGAGACTTGCTGCTGTGGGGTACTTTTGTGGGGTACTACTGTGGGTTACCGCTGTGAGTTACTGTTGTGAGTTCTTGCTGTGAAAGCGACAACGCAATATTTTAAGCGCCACCTGCTCATTCTAATTGGGTCCAGCCTACAACAATACAGTTTAATTAGGAGCGGGGAATATAATGGAAAATATGACACCCGAGTTATCCAGTTTGTTTGAGGCGGTTACTTTCGCATCATGAAACTCGGCGATGAGCCTCACAATATAAAGGCCTAAGCCTAAGTGGGGCTGCTTGCCCCGCTTGTCACGCAGGGACACCATGGAGTCAAATAAGTTATTTTTCATTTTTTCGGGTAAAATCGGGCCGTCGTTAGTAACGTGTAATTGAATACCGGATTCGGTCTTGGCGAGTTGTATAACAATGGGGGTTTGCGAGGTGGCAAAGTCCATGGCATTGGCAACCAATTTATCGAGCAGTTGCGCAATGAGGTCCGGTACGCCATAAATGAGGCATCCGTGCTGGATGGAGTGATGAAGTATTAACTTAAATTCGTGATCTTGGTGGCCTACTTGATATCCCTTGGTGCAACTTGAAATCACCGTGGCCAGGTCAAAACTGACGTTATCCTCTGTTTGTATCGTTTGTTCCAGGCGGGTCGCCTCGCTCATGCGAGTTAATATGTTACTAAGTCGTTCAATGCCTTCTTTAGCGCGCTGGCTGTAAGCTTTGTGTTCAGCATCGAGGGATGCAGACTCCAGGTTCTCCAGTGAAGAGCGAACCACGGTGATTGGCGTGCGCAGTTCGTGTGATAATTTACTCGCCATGGTTTCGAGGTAGCGATTATACTCCGCCAGCCGATTGAGCATAGCGGCGATGCTGCGTGACAAATCACCTATTTCGTCTCCTGCATTGGAGGGGGTAACGTGACCAATGACGCGACCGTCGCTACCGATGGAGTTATCGGCGTTATCCCGTAACTGCCGAACCCGAATGGATAAGCGCGTTGCAAATATAAACACGGTAAGGGCGGCAACAAGCATTGCCAGCATGCTTAAATTAATGAGTATTTCTACTGCACGATTTTGTAAAATCAATATGCTATTTGATGTCTCTTCGATAGCAACACTGCCAACCACCGTCTTGGCGTCTGTGACGGGATAAGCGGCGGTTAAAATATTGACCCGCTCATCCGGTGTTTGCCGCCAGCGGGTTGCAGGGGTTCCCCTTAAGGCCTGGTGAACCTCTGATGTGTTTAATTCAGATGCGGTGGATAAATCATCATGAAACTCCTTAGGCGGTACTTTTAGTACGCTACGGTATAGTGCGCGGATTAAGGCACCGAACAGATTGCCATCTGCATTCGGTTCGGTATCCAATTCATAGATGTCTCTGTGGTCATCCTTCAGGCTACCATTTAGGGCAATAACCTTATTGTTTTTGTCAGTAACCCAAATGCGGGACCCTGCGCGATGCAGGCGATTCAGCAAGTCGTCTATCTTGGGCGAGGGCACCACGATGGTGCCGATATCCTGTATTTGCGGCGATCCGGTGGTGCGTACAATGGTGTTTATTTTTCGGTGTTGAGTGTCATCGATGTCTGCAATTGCAAATGCAAGCTTACCGCCTAACATTAACAGAGGTAGCTTTATTTCAATATTGTAACCCTGTTGTGTTTTACGAATAAACCCAATAATCCGGGCCTCTTCTTCAACGGTTGCACTTTCGGTGTCTGGTCCGGGTAACCGGTAACTGGTTAATTTTCCTTCCTGGCGCGCCGACAAGACATAACGCACAAATTGCCCCGCTGAATTTTGCATCGCTATCTGCAGATGGTCGCCATTGTCTATGCGAGTTCCGGATGCCGAACGAAATACGGTATGGTCATCGGTCACTTGAAACAATACGTATAAAAACGGTTTAAAGCTACCAACGCGAAATTGAAAGGATAACGAAGTGTCTGCAGCCGGTGTTTGAGGCGGGTGAACGTGATCGTTAAATTGAAAAACCCGCTCTTTGTAGTTATTCCAATCATCGGTGTGCCCATCAATTTGAATTGTAGTGGTTAACGGGCGCACATATAAGTGTTTGCTGTTCGAGTCAGCGGTTTTGCTGGTGCTGGAAACAAACAACTCGGGTTGATCACTCAGAATGGATGCAACAATGCGCGCACGATCAAGCAATTGTGATTCCTGGCGTTCACGTAAATATTGCTCCATTTCGTTGATATATTGATACCCAACCCAGGGTATGACCAGCAAGGAAGTGGAGACCAACACCAGTTTGCCGCGTATGCTTAAGGAAAAAGGTGTGGCCGACCGCACCTTGTCGAAAAAGGCATTAAGCAAGGGTATTTTTGTCACGAATAATGTTCACATCACTGTCGTTAGGGTGGCGCTACGCTGGTAATTATTGTTTTTCCACCCAACGATACCCCATGCCGTATACGGTGTCGATATGGTCGAATGCGGCATCTTGTGCTTGAAACTTTTTACGGATACGTTTTACGTGCGATGTTATCGTTGCATCATCCACGACAATTTTTGCCTCCTGCATGAGTTGGTCTCTGTTCTTCACATGACCGGGGTGCAGTGCTAAGGTGTGAACCATCCAGAATTCAGTTAACGTTAAGTCAATTGCCTGGGTGTTCCAATGAACACTAAAACGATTCATATCCATGATCAATGCGCCGCGTTTTATCAGGGTTTCCTCGGTAGGAGGGTGGTTTAGCAGTTCCTGGCGACGGAAAAAGGCCGCAATACGAGCGCATAAGTTGGGGATACTGATATCTTTGGTTTGGTAATCATCGGCCCCCAATCGTAACCCGGAAATAATATCCAGATCACTATCTCTTGCCGTCAAAAATATAATCGGCAGGGTAGTGGATATCGCACGTAACGCGCGACACAGTTCAAAGCCGCCATCAACTTCGTTTTCCAGCCCAATATCCAGCAATACCAAATCAGGCAATTGGCGTTTAAATCCCTCGAGCGCTTCCTGACGGTTTGCGTACATCTCAACGTCATAGCCTTGTTTTCGCAGTGATGCGGCGTAGTTCTCCCGAATTGCGGGTTCGTCCTCCACAATGGCAATATTTTTTGCCACTCTCAATCTCCTTTTAATATCAATGTGTTACAGGATATATTTAAGTTTTTTTCTAGCTAGAATAACTAATACACTACCATACATATAGACCAAATACCGACCTAATTCAGCATTGCCCGAATTGGTCAGAATTCATTTCTATATTGTCATTTTTAACCCAAGCCTTCGCCATGTTCCGGCGCTTTAATTAAACCTGAAGAAAGAAGAGTCGCAAATTCTGGCGCGCTCAGGGACTACCTCCTACGTACCTGCCAGGGACGGCACGCTGGACCAAGTGCGAATGTATTACGCAACAACACCACATAATGATCAACCGGAGCAAGAATACAACATGACAATGCTAACGAACCATGACGCTACAACCGCAGATAAGCCCTCAATAGTGCGTGATGCGCTACTCGGAATAATAGTAAGTGTGGGCGTGGGTTTATTGAGCTCATTTGTATTCGTTTTTGTGGTGTTACTGTTTTCCGGCAACGCCATGGCTAGCTTAAACGATGCGCCTCTGGCACCGAATGAAGTGGGGTTTACCGATCTGCAGCATGGCAGCTTGCTGTTTAAAACTCAGGCTAGTGGTGCTTTATATGGCATCAACGGTGGACAGCCAAGTAACGATGACAGTAACCGGCTTGTTGTTACGATTAGTTGTTGCGCAAACATTTACCATAAATGACAATGATTGGGGGGAAGGTGTTTATGTCTCTTCGCTGCCATATCAGCCTTACTTATATGGCAAAAAGAATGGAAACCAGCTGATCGGCATTGAACAGGTTATTAAATCCTGAAAATGTCACACTTCATACATTGTACACTCGCTTGAGCTTTTTTTCGGAAATATACCGCTCCAAACTCACAAACTATGCATATATCAAAAAATGCCAAAATTGATTTAATTCGCGGTCATGATTGCGCACCGCATGTGGACTATAAGGTCTTGCTTTTTGCCTTTCCAGCATTGTAGTGCTAGAGGAGGCGCATGGCCAGACCGTCCCGAATCGAATTTGCTGATGCGCTTTATCACATGATCTCGCCATGATTTGGGTTTCATTGCTCTCGAGTTAGTCAGGTTATGCGATATTTCGATAAGGCAACACGCAAGACCTGAGCCCAAATTTTGTGACCCCAAATTTTTGGCAATGAATGCCGAGGCCATCAATATTAGTCCACCGGTTGTCGTTCTTTTAACGAGCCGGTCGAACGGCGTCAGTATTTTATTAAACGTTTGCTCCCAAGTCGGGATAGCCGTTTTTTCGTCGTCAATAAACTCGTTAAAGAATTATTTAAATAAATTGCGCTTAGTAAGGAAACCTACCACCGCGCGCGAGTACCTCTCACATCCACATGAACAAAAGGACCGTGTGCGGCGTTGGCGCTATACAAGCCCAAACCGCCAACAAAGGGTTTGTATATATGCTTAGCATAAAAAGATTCAATTAGTCGACTAAGCATTTTAGCGTCATCCAGATTTACCTTGCCATCCTTGTTCAGGTCGTCCATTACATTATTTTTAGGTGATTCATCGATATAAATATCTGCGGCGCCCCCCCATTGATGACGAGAGTATTTTTTATTTTTAATTAGACTATTGTAATACGGAGTTCTATAACCGCTCATAATAGTGAAGCCCTTGGTCGATATACCGCTTTCATTTACTGCGTCAGTTAAAAACTCCAGCTTTCTAAGTAAACGCGTTTGCAATACGATATATTTGGGGAAGCCTTCACTTTGTTTGCAAAGAAATTGTCCAAGCTTGTAATGTGGAGAAACTAAAAAATCTGTCGAATCTTTTTCAACTTTAACAAAGCCTAATGGGGGGTCATATATAGCCAAATTATTTAGTCTTGTCTCAGGGTACTGGCCAATAGTGTAGCTACCTAGTTTCCCATTTTTTATGTCTGTATACGGCACCATAGAGAATAGGATCACCGTTATTTTTTTATCTAAACCATTAGGATAAAGGAATACTTCCTGCCTGGAGCCTTTGTCTGCAATAACACTTGTATAGGTGCTAACTTTAGAGGTATTAGCATTACTCACAGAGAAGGGGACTGGCGTGCTGCCATCATAAATACTGATATTGACTTTTTCTTTTGGTAAAAAAAAGAAACTCATTCTGTCATAATGAGTTTGTCGATCATTTACCTTAATTGTATATTTTGTTTTTGCTGATTCATAGCTCATACTAGGAAGCGATATAGCTGAGATAAAAAAAATTAACGTCAGCTTAACTCGGGAATCTGTTAGTACATTTTTCATAAAAATTCCTCTTTATTTGGTTTCGCGCAACGAGTTTAGGCAGGTTTGTTGATGCTTATCTGGATGCATTTAAACCTTTTAGGACATTTTTATCTCGTTCATATAAATCATGTCGGTAATGTATCCGACTATCAGTACCTTGCCAGGCCGTCCAGTATTCAATAAAAATAGGTAGCGGCCTTTTAAGGTGAATACTTGTTTCTCTATTGCTAGCAATAATTGACTGAGTGGCAAGACTTGTATTATTGGTATATCGCTCCATCAATAACATAAGTAGCTCAATGGGTTTTTCAACCCGGATGCAACCACTACTAAAGGCTCTGTCTGGTTCGTCAAATAACACTCTATTGTTGGTATCATGCAGGTAGACATCATGAATATTTGGAAACATAAATTTTACCAGCCCTAAAGCATTTTGAGGGCCAGGCTCTTGGGTTATACGAAAAGGGAAATTCTTAGCAGAGATTGACATCCAGTTAATCTCTGTAGGGTTTATCGCCAAGGACTTTTCACCCCAGCCCTTATATAATTTCATCTTATTTTTTTCTAAATATTGGGGGTCACTTTGTATTTTTGGTAGCAAATCTATCGACGCTATTTTATGCGGGACACTCCAGCTTGGATTGATAACTACGTATCGAATACTATCGTTGAAAACTGGAGTTTTTCTGTAATCTCGCCCTACAATTGTTTTCATGATTAACTTTTCTTTTGAGTCTTGATAGTAGCTTAATGAAAAATCAGCTATATTCACTTTGATATAGTCCTTTTCTATGCTTTCTGGCATCCATCGCCACCTTTCTAGATTTACTCTTAATATATCGTAATTGCCATGAATCAGACTAAGCAGTAATTTCAGAGTTTGAAGGCCAACCATGCCGTCTGCTTTGAGATTATGGTCTGTCTGAAATTTAACAACCGCTTCACGCGTTGCTTGGTCAAACAATGAGTGGGCACTTGATTCCTCTTGTAAATACCCACTGCTTTTTAAAAGCCTTCTAAATTGCAAAACATCATCACCTGACATTCCGAGCTTTAAAATACTTCTAGGTGGCTGAAGCCAACCTTTAAAAGAGATTTCTTTAGCTTGTGACAGCGCGAGTTTAAGGCTATGGTAGGTTGGACTTTTTGGCTCTAACGCTGAAATCAAAAGACTTATTTTAAACTCATATGTTTCTAGAATTTCTTTGGCTATAAATTGTGAGAATTCATTGGTCACCACCCATTTAGGGATAAGACTTTCAGCGCCTAACTTCCCCGTCTTTAGATGAAGTGAAAACAACAAAAAACTTTCAGTTATCTGTAGCTCTAGATCATTTGACGCGCCGTTTGAAATACTTTCAGTAGAAATCAGTGCATTTATAGTTTCGAAATTATAATCGTTTTTATCGAGACCATACTCCTGTGCTGAGTTCAGCATCTCAAAAAAGCTTTCCCCTATATTGGTAAGCTTATTTACCCCGGGAGATACCCATATTTTACGAAAACCAAAAACCTCATAAAATGTTTGTATGCTTTGCGGATTCGAAGCAATTCCTGATGTGCGATTTTCGTGAAGTGATTCAAGCCGTAAGCGAAATAACTCATCGGAAGCCTGTATTTCAGAATAACAGTTGCTCGAAAACACAACAAACAGGATTGCCAAACATCTTAAGAATATTTTGATATATTTAGTCCCAATGGGTTTAATTCCCCGCCCCTTGGGGCGAGCAGGTTTTGCCGAGCGATGCAAAGCGAGCGAAATCACTTAATACCCCGCTGCTTGCGACTGGGATGTTTATTTAACATAATGTCAATCCTAAATAGGGGTTGTGTGCTAATGTATCTCACTGAGATCAAAACATTCTTTAAGTGATAAAGAATAGTAACACAGCGATATAAGAGGTAAGGTTTTATTCAAACCCACCGTCCTCGGTCATATTATTCATCAATGCGTTATTCCTGTGGTGGGTGAGTTATAAATAATCGACGAAACCCGTTTTTTCGATGGCCACTGATATCAAATGCAGCGAGTTTATCTGGGAGGGAGGATGTACTGCCTCGACGCAAACGCTCTAATGCAGCAATCATGGAGCCAGACGATGTTAACTCAGCGCCACCGTCATCTGCTCTAAATTTTCTTTGTCGAGAAAACTACATCACGTTTATCGAGGCTAAAATACCTAACACAATATCCGCGATAATCACCGTGACCCAAAATGCTGACCACGGCCATTTTCATGTCGAAACACCACCCTATCGACCGTCTGGCCCGATTGTGTCGCTACTTCGCTAAAAATTCACTCACTGACGCGACAGCTGATTCCTTTTGCCCCGACAGCCCTGCGTCCACTGCATATCGTGTACCGACGTGCAGAGCATAATAATCAGCAGGCTTTACTGGAGGGGGGATATAATACCATCTACCGCTCAAGATGCGGTAACCTGTACGGCGCACACTCTACATCTAGTGAACCCTGCCTACCATGCATGTAACTGATTCATAAATGCAGTAAGTTTAGTAACGATAGAATAATTTACGGGTTAATATACACAAATTTATGCTATTTTTGGGTTGTTTTTCCAGTGTCACTTAAACGATCGTTTGTGTTACACAAACTTACAGGGAAATAATAGGGAGAACGCGTACTCATGACTGAGAGACTATCAACAACCGTGACTTTGACCGAGCGACAACTAACCAGTGACTTTGCCACTAGTTTATGGTTAAAACATCAAATTGTGGAAACCAAAAAGCGGGATATAATTGACGCACGGCGCGATGCTGAATTGTTGCTTATGGTTCTTGAGCAACGCTGCATCGAAGACGGAATTATAAAAAACAATGATTCTCTATAATAATGAAACGTTGAAGTTGCAAACTTATCCATGCTTTATCCATCACGTAGAGTATTTCAAATTTGCTCGTAGTGTGGGAAAAGGGTGGGTAAGTTTGCGTAGTACCATTATTGGAAACCCAGTAAAAGCAGTAATAAGATGCTAATTGGTTATGTGCGTGTTTCTAAATCTGATGATTACCAAGTATTGGATCTACAGTTCGATGCACTTAAAAAGGCGGGTGTTCGTAAAAATAACATCTATCAAGATAAATCATCCGGTAAGCGTGATGATCGTCCTGGCTTATTGGCCTGCTTAAAAGCACTGCGCCCAAAAGACGTTTTAGTCGTCTGGAAGCTAGACCGGTTAGGGCGAAGCCTAAAACACCTGGTGGTGACCATCCACGATTTAGCAGATCGCGGCATTGGTTTTAAGGTGATAAGCGGGCAGGGTGCCGAGATCGATACCACTACCGCCGGTGGCAAGCTGGTGTTCGGCATTTTCGCGGCTCTCGCCGAATTTGAACGTGAACTCATTAGTGAACGCACCAAGGCCGGTTTAGCCGCTGTCCGAGCGCGTGGTCGACTGGGTGGGCGGAAATTCGAGCTGACTAAACCACAAATTCGGCTAGCACAAGCCGCGATGAAAAAAAGAGATACCAGTGTGGCTGAACTGTCTGAGGAATTGGGTGTTACCCGGCAAACACTCTATCGGTACGTTGGGCCTAACGGGGAGTTGCGTGATTATGGAAAGCGTGTACTAAAAAAGAAATAGTGACTCGGAAAATCAGGCCGTTTAAAAGGGTTTGTAAACGCCGTGGAGTCTGTGAAATATTACCACGGCTAATTTGGTGCTTTCGTGTCTATTGTCCCACCAGTTACTTGTCGAGACTGGTGTGTGAATATTCCACAGTTTTTTATGTCGGGATTACATGGTAGTCGTGGTATTGAATACTGTAATATATTGGGGTTGTCTAATTACTATCACAACCCGGAAGCACCAAAAGCCCTATAATAATCAACGTACGGACGGCATAAACTACATGTACGATTTCTTTAGCTACGTAGTATCCAAATCATTTGACAGTGTACTCGATAATGTCAGCAACCGTGATGAATCACGCGATGCATTGACGCGAGTACTGCGCCGTGTCTGCGCTGAATTGCAGCAACATTCAGACCTTTATGAAAGCTTTGTACTGGAAGTCAATAAAGAGGCGATTTTACAAGAAATTCAATACCTGCTGACACCGGATACCCAACCCGATGCACAACGGTTGCTAAAACAGTTTGAACAACACAGCGATATTAAGGCGAAAGATAACGCTGCCGAAAAGATCAGCCATTTTTTCAAGCGCTGTGAACATGAAATTAGCAAAGAACCCAGCATCACCAACGTATTACAAACCAAAAAACACCAGCAGCACGATGAATATTTAAGGGAAATAAAGGATGGACAACAATCAAACAACGAGCGATTAGAACGCATTGAGCAGCTGTTCACAAAAGATCGATATAAAGCACAATTAGAAGCACAAGAACAACGTACCCGCGCGGAGTATGAGCAAGCAAACCAGGCGGAGCGTCGTATACTTGAAAAAGAACTTGCCGCACTTCAAGCTAAGTTCAGTGACTTGCAAAACAGTTATGCAGGAAAAATAAAACTACTAGCTGATGCCACTCAATCCCTGGAACGCTTTAAAGCTCAATTTTCCTCAAACGACTATGACGCTGCCCAGGCAGCCTTATTTAAAGGCGACAGCGACCTTGCGTATAAATTGTTTGCTGAAGCGGAATTAAAAGAAAAAGATGCCATTGAGCGCGCTGCGGATGCCGCGTACCAACAAGGCAAGATTGCAGAAGATCGTATTGATTATGTAAAAGCTTACCAACACTATCAACGAGCGGCGCAATTGAATCCAACGGAATCCACGTATTTGCATATAGCGGGAGATTTGGCGGGAGTAATTGCGTTATATGACAAAAGCATTGACCATTATGAACAGGCTCTTATGTGTTATCGTCAATGCGATGGAGAAGATGCTACCAATGCTGCGGTGATGTGGAACAACCTGGGATCGGCGTGGAGCAGTAAAGGCGTTTACGATAAGGCCATCGGGTATTACGAGCAGGCCTTGGCCAGTGACTTGAAGACCTTTGGGGAGGATCATCCCCGCGTGGCGACGAGGTGGAACAACCTGGGATTGGCGTGGGACAGTAAAGGCGATTACGATAAGGCCATCGGGTATAACGAGCAGGCCTTGGCCAGTGACTTGAAGACCTTTGGGGAGGACCATCCCCGCGTGGCGACGAGGTGGAACAACCTGGGATTGGCGTGGGACAGTAAAGGCGATTACGATAAGGCCATCGGGTATAACGAGCAGGCCTTGGCCAGTGACTTGAAGACCTTTGGGGAGGACCATCCCCGCGTGGCGACGAGCTGGAACAACCTGGGATCGGCGTGGAAGAGTAAAGGCGATTACGATAAGGCCATCGGGTATTACAGTAAATCACTGTCTGTTTTTGAACGAAGACTCGGTACAACACATCCGTATACCCAACTTACGAAAAACAATTTGGAAAACGCCAAGGCGCAATTCGATGCGGGAAGGGAAAAATAACATGTTGCAATGCTATTTAACATAATGAGTATTATCTGCAACTAAACCATTGATTACAAAAAAAAGCAGCAACACTAAATTTACCCAATAATATCAATTTAAGACGTTGGCTGCGGGAGAAACGTTTGCCTTTACCGGTTAGGTTTCATATTCGGAACTATAAGTTTCTGCTCAAATGAACCCGCTGGTCCATGTTGACCAATTTTACAGTTATGCGCCCTACACCGAAAATAGCCCAGCAAACAACCCAGCATTATTGCTAAGCGTTGACCTTAATGGATTCGTGAATTAGTTGTTACTTTTTAATTATTATTTTTTAAATAAGCGATATGGCCATCGGGCCGAGCTGGGGTTTTGTTGGCGGTGGATTTGGATGTGCCCGAATGCAAGGTTTTTAACCGGCCGGTGATGGCGATCCGTTTGTCTTTTGTCTGATGTTTGGCGGGTAGTTGTAAAATCAGTTCCGGGTTGTCTAGGGGCATGTTGTTGTATAACAAAAACCCATTTTTAACCAAGATTTTTTTACCGGCTTTTTTATAACTGCCATTAATAACGTGAAGTCGTCCTTTGGCAATGATGTCCTGATCCTTGATGTTGGTGAATTGCAGGTTGCCTTTGACTTGTGCATTTAAGCCATAACCGCGAAACCAAACATTGTCACCAAACAGTATCCTTAGTTGATCGCCGTCGGTGTTTCCTTCTTTGTTGCTTTTCAGTGTGGGGTTAATTAAATTAGTAAAAAAATAAGCGGCGTTATCCAGGTTGTTAAGGCGGATAGTCGCTTTTGGTACACTAACGTAGCCCGAGGTGTCGAAATGACTGACGTTGTTCTTTATGGATACGCTGGGTGATACCACCAAGCGAGCCTCAGGTCTGCGCAACAGTGAAAAGTTTTCACCTGTGAGCACCAGTTGAGATAAGTTTAAGTGGCGCAAAGGACCATTAATGTGAGCCGAGACATCCAGGTTGCCTTTGCCTGAAACCACGGAGCCTGTCAGAGAAAACCCCTGGCTTACATTTTCTTTTCCCATGAGTTTTTTGCTTTTCAGTCGAAGCTTGGTTAGCTCGATGCCCATAGGTTCAATTTGCAGTGAATCAACAGAAAATTGCGTTACTTGGGTATCGCCCTTAAACGTTATTTCACCCTTGGGACTATTGATCATGGATTTTCCGGTTGTCGGCCATCGAATGTTGCGCCAGTCAGTGGCAACGTCCAGGCTGCTTGGAAATGGCTGGTTTGACGTATAATTCCAGCTACCGGTGGTATTAATGCTTTGGCGATTCTTTTTCTGTCCGACGGCAGCCGTGATGGAAAATACAGCCGTTTCATTGCTGACGTGGCTCCTAACGCTGGTTTTCCAACGTTCGTTGAAGTCATCAGTGACATCAATATCGCCTTTGATCACAAGGTCATTTAGCCCACCTTTGGCAACGAAATCACCCTGCATGATGCTTATTGGCCAGCGTGCGTCAATGAGTTTGGTTTCGATCAACTCCAATTTTGTGCTGACTTCCCAAATAGGGTTGCTAAATGGGTTGGTTACGACCCCTTCAATGGCGGTTGCGGCAGGTGCATTTAATTTTTGTAAAAATCGCAATTGATTTGCAGTGCCGACGATAGTGCCTTTACCCGATATATTAAAACCGGCGACGGGGGTGAAGAGGGCTGATTTTGTATTTAGGTTAATGATATCGTTGCTCGATATACCGATATTTCCGGCCAATTGGAATTTTCCATAGCTTGACTCAAAATCGATGGCATCGATAAACAGATCTTTGTGCGCATAAATCTGGCTTAGTTGTATGTTGGAGAGATTGTATAATGTGCCATTGGCGCTAATAATGCGCAGCTTATCGATGGTTCCGCGTTCGATGCGCGAAGCCGATGGCAATGCAGACCGGTTCACGCTCGTATTGACAGAGTCCTTGCTCATGCGCAGCGTGGCAAGATTACTGTCTAGCTGATCAATAAATAACTTGCGTTGTAAAAGCTTGGGAATGCTCCAGACTAAATCGACCTGACTGAAATGCAAATGGAATAAGTTGGATTTTAGGCTTACGTCTCGCAAGGATACGGAACCGGTCAGCGAATGCTCAGTTTCGCCAATGCTTACTTGAAACTCCGCTTTATCAAATCCGCGGTTAAAATACCACTCTAAGCCGGCAGCGGTATAAAACAATAAATATAGCCCACCGGTAGACAGCAGCGTCGCGACAGCCATCGCCAATAGGAGTTTGCGTTTTAACGTTTTATTCACCCACCGATTTCCCCAGCCTGATACCTCAGAGATACCCTTCAACACACCTCAAGGACAGGTTACCGTTTTTTATTATGGTTAATTTGTCCGTTCGGCTGTTCGGCTTTGTCTTAGTTGCTCCCGAATAAACAGAATATTTCTCTTCGTTTCACTAAACGCGTGTCGCAGAAGATTGAAAATTCGAAGTAATCATAATGGAGACTATTATTGTTGTTACATTAGATCATAGTCAGAATATTGCCGATGTCAAAGTCTGTGAGAAGACTACCTGTAGATAAAGTAGTCAAACTAGGCATGATGTCGGTAGCGCAATACTGATAGTACCGCGTTGCAGGTGCCATACTACTATACGTAAGGTGGGATTACCTGCTGGTATTTCGGATGTAAGACGAACAACTCATTATCGCTGAATTAGCTGTGTTGCATTATTGAATGAGTATGAAGAGGATAATCCCCACCCCAAGTAGTAGTGCCAGCAACGCCGTTAAAACAATAAACATTCGGTGCCTGATGTCACCCACGGTTTGGTAGACCGCAGAATATAGTTGTTGTTGCCCGGACTCATGCTCCTCGTTAATGCCTTCAATACCTAAGTCAAACATAGACAGACCTTTATATTTTTGGGTTAAGTCCCGTAAGCTATCACTTGGTATTGTTTCGCAACATAACCACTGATCTGCGGCTTGCTCACCAGTTTCAACGATATTTTCGATTAAGTAATATTTTTCTGACAAGCGATTAATGGCTTTAGTGATACCGCAAGCATTACGTTCGCTTATTCCGCAAAGCGTTATAAGAACCTCTATCAGCGTGGTTTTACTTAGATAGGAGGGAATACCTGACTGTTTTCTGAGTTGTTTTTCTGCACCGAAAAAGAATGCGCACGTCGCCAGGATAAGAAAGGTGCTGTCGGAAATTAATCCTCGATCAACCTGTTCTAACTGCGATCGGGCAAAGCTTTCGATGATGTTACTGGGGTGTTCTGTTTTTGCGGCGAGTTTGAGGGCCATGTTAAACCACGATTGACTTGCTTGATTGTTTGCGTGAAATTAGGATGTGCTTGATTCCTTAATGCCTGAGTCTTTAGTGATCCTTTAGTGATCCTTTAGTAAACAAATATGCACGCAATAGACCAATATTGCTCATTAATGAACGTTTAGGTTTTATTACGTTGTACTGATCGGCCTAGTGACCTACGTCTGCTTTAAATTTGCACAATTTCCAGTGGCGGGTTTGCGATGTTACGTTGATCATGACGTTTGAGCTTATTATGATCGAGGTTATCGCGTTCGAGATTTCATTTAAGCGCTTATTCACTTCAAAAAAAACATCCTTATTATCGTATCTTCTTTATTAGTTAAACTTATTGCTTTATACCCGGTCTCAGTTGAGGGAAAGTAGTCAATAACCCTTAACGCCCGCCGTTAGACGACCTAATGAGTGTAGCGTGTCAGCTCAAACAGTGACGCTAGTAGGTCGCCGTATACCGGGTGAAAATAATCAGCGGGGTCAGCCGCGGAGTTTAGGATAATCATTGCACCAAATAGTCATCGGTACGCAATGATTCATTGGCAATAACAAGGCTATTTTTAGATGCAGTCTAATTTAAGCCAAGGTTTTGTTTAATTTATGCGCATGGACTGTGCAAGGAGTCAATAATGGGCGAAGAACTCAATAATTTAAAACAAGCATTACGTTCAACTAACGAAAATATGCTATCAAAATCCAATGTGGTTGCCACGGGGATTGGATATAAATACGTTAATGGCAAAAAAACTAAAGAACTTTGTATCATCTGCTCGGTTACTCAAAAAAAACCGATAAGCCAATTATCCGCGGCCGACAATATACCCCGTACCATCAATGGATTAACAACCGATGTTGTGCAGTCAGGTGTGATACGTGCTCAGCAGTTCAACGGTCGGTATCGACCCGCACCAGGTGGTGTCAGCATTGGGCACCGGGATATCACTGCGGGCACATTGGGCTGCCTCGTTAAAAAGAATGGAGAGGTGTTTATTCTCTCGAATAATCATGTCATCGCCAATAGTAATGATGCGCAACGCGGCGATGCAATACTACAACCCGGCCCCATTGATGGCGGCGTTTTCCCCGCCGATTTGATTGCCCACCTTGAAGACTTTGTTGAAATAACCTTTATTAATGGTGGCGATGATGGTGATGGTGACTCGGGATGTGGTATCGCCAATACTGCTGCGAGCTTACTTAACAGTGCCGCCGCCCTAATGGGTAGTAACGCCCGTCTCAAAGCGGTTTCAACTCGAGGCGTAACCCCCCGGGCGACCGACAACCTAGTGGATGCTGCTATTGCAAAGCCAGTAAACCTGCAGGACTTAGCGGATGAAATTCTCGAAATTGGAGGTATCCAGGGCTCAACGACGGGCGATCTCGGGCTAGCGATTAAAAAAAGCGGTCGCACCACGGAGTTCACTACTGGAGAAATCTTACAAATAGACGCCACGGTTGACGTACAATATGGCCCTGGACAGGTGGCTCGTTTTACCGATCAGCTCGTGGCCGGCGCAATGAGCCAGGGTGGAGATAGTGGTTCAGCCGTGTTGAGTAAGGATAATCAGCTGATTGGTTTATTATTTGCCGGTAGTGAAAATAGCACCATTATCAACCGTGTAGAAAACGTCTTTTCTACACTGGGTGTGAGTTTGTAACGGTAAGTTGCTAGCCATAAGTCTGTAGCGATAAGTCTGTAGCAATAAACCAGTAGCAATAAGTGGTTACTAATAAATCGTTAATATGAGTTATTAGTATGGGCAGTCAATATAAGTAGCCAATGAGTGCATAGCGATGTCGATGATAGCAGGACTCCTTTTAGTCATTTCGATGAATGTTGGTGCCAGTGAGGTTAGCATAATGTCCGGTACAATCCAGGATGTGAAAAAAAAGCATGTTGAACAGCTTATGGCGATCGAAGGGGTACGCTCCATAGGTATTGGCAAAAATCAACACGGTGAAGTGGCGATCATCATTGGTTTGGATAGACCCTTGACTGAGATAAGCGCGCAACTACCCGAAAATCTCGACGGGTACCCGGTGGTGACCCAAGCGGTTGGTGATATCAAAGCACAATAATTCATTGCCAATGGGGGCTTTATGGGTGTATAAAGGCCCTTATGCAGGGTTCGATATGCAATAAGCTCAACATGCAACAAATCATTTGGGTAGCAGCGGAAGACAGCGTTTTCCGCTGCTTTAGCTAAATCTGATGGCTATCCAGTGCAAAGACCAGTGCCTGTTAATAATTCTCCCGCACACAATTTATTAAAGATCTGGAAAAACCTGTCAGCGTATCCGGGCGGGAAACAAATATTTAGTCTGTTATTAAAAAGGCTGGTTCCCTATTCAGGCAGTATAGGGGCAACCGTGTTAGCGATTAAACCGGGTTATGCACGATTGCGGTTACGCGACAAACGTGCAGTACGAAATCATCTCAATTCCGTTCACGCCATTGCATTAACTAATTTGGGGGAGCTAACCAGCGGGCTGGCTCTTAATGTTGGCTTACCCCACAATGTACGTGGCATCGTGTTGGAAATATCAACCGAGTATTTTAAAAAGGCACGTGGTACGCTCACGGCGGAGTCACAGTTTGCCATTCCAGATATTAGTGACGAAATGGATTATTACGTTCAGTGCGATATCCTTAACGAACAGAAAGAGATTGTTGCAAGCACTCGGGTAAAGTGGCGACTGGGGCGAAGCAGCGTATAGTCTTATCGTGAAAACGGATTGCCATAACGATAACATCGGCACAAAAAATAGTGCGCCTAAAAACAGCAGCACTGGTGGCTCCCCGTTTTTACAGCAAACGGGTATTGAAGTACCTGTTATTGGTGGTGCCATGTACCCCTGCAGCAACCCGGAACTGGTTGCGGCAATTTCAAACGCGGGCGGTATCGGGGTAGTGCAACCTATTTCATTGACTTATGTACACGGTTATAAATTTCGTGAAGGGTTACGCTATATTCGTGACCTTACCAATAAACCCATTGGTATGAACGTATTAATCGAGCACTCGTCAAAAAAGTATCATCAACGCATGGTACGTTGGGTGGCGTTAGCCCTGGAAGAGGGCGTGCGTTTTTTTGTGAGTTCAATGGGCAAACCCAATTGGGTGGTTGAGCGCGTTCACAAAGAAGGCGGCGTGGTTTACCATGATGTCACTGAACGAAAATGGGCACTAAAAGCCGTCGATGCCGGTGTCGATGGTTTAATCGCCGTTAACGATCGCGCTGGAGGACACGCCGGAGCAACGCCTTATGACCGATTGTTCCAAGAATTAAGTGACTTTAATCTGCCGCTGATTTGCGCAGGGGGCATTAGCACCCCCACGCACTTTAAGGATGCATTGTGTTTAGGATACAGCGGTATTCAAATGGGGACACGCTTTATTGCCACAGACGAGTGTAATGCCAGTTTGGCCTATAAACAGGCCATAGTAGCGGCAGATGAATCTGAGATTGTACTGAGCGAGCGTATTACCGGGGTTCCCGTCGCCGTTATCCAAACACCCTATGTACAACGGGCAGGAACTAAATCAGGGTTTTTCGCCAGGTGGATGTTAAAAGGTGGTATCACAAAGTCAATAATGCGTGTTATTTATGCTTTGCGGTCATTAGTATTACTAAAAAAAGCCTCATTAGATAAAGCCGGTAAAATGGAATACTGGCAAGCCGGAAAAAGTGTTAGTGGCATACACACAATACAACCGGTTGGTGAGATTATGCGGGATTTTAAAAAAGTAGTTGATGCGCGTGATTCGCATTTATAATCATTGACGGGTCTGCTATCGGTACGGCTTAACCTGTAATGATTACCTAGCTTACACTGGCACTGGCACTGGCATACGCAGCATTCAATATACTGACTCGTAAAGCAATAGTAAGTTAATAGTAAGGTAATAGTAAGGTAATAGTAAGGTAATAGTAAGGTAATAGTAAGGTAATAAAATAAAAAATAGCATGGCTCGCGACACAATAAACAGGTAGGCCATTAGTTTTCATTTTTCACACAACCCCATTTTATATCATGTGATGTTAGCCGTTAATATTTTCATTGACGGCCTGAGATGTCGATTTACAAAATCCTAGTACTGACTGATACGGATAAACAGTAGCATATTCGTTGTTAAAGAAATTTGTTAAAAAAATTTGTTAAAAAATTTTTACGGAGGGCGAGGGGAAATGAGTCTTCAAATAAAAATGACAACCCGTCATTGCAAGTGTGTATTGCGGTATTTGCAGCGTATTTTGTCTCTCGACGCGGGTTGTCGCTCTGCGTATATTCCACGTAAGGTGATCGATAGTGCATCCCCTCTTAACGCAGCAACCTCAAAGGGCAATGCATGATGAGATCTAACCATTATCTACCCGTAACAAGCAAGGTGTTCATGCCGCGTTTGGTGTTTATGTTATTGGTGACATGTGTGGTTACCGTATTAATTACAAGCGGCATTACGGCTTGTTCCATTGGTGGTAACCCCGGAGCGCCGGATGTTATAGCGCCGCCCAGCCCTCCGATGCTCTTAACGGGTTCTGCTCGCAACAAGGCCGTTTCCCTGGAATGGTCAGAAGTTGACGATGCCTTGTTTTACATTGTTTATTGGAAAAAGGGTGACGGCATAGCGGCTGCACAAAGCATTAACAAATTCTCGAATGTAGCAACCCCTTACTTTGACCATACCGAACTCGTTAATGACAACGCCTATTATTATTCGGTTACTGCGGTGGGGAAAGGAGGGGAAAGTCAGAAATCGGTGGAAATAAAAATAATGCCAAAAGCCCCGCCATCAGCCCCCCAGCCGTTAATGATTGTTCCTGACGATAGAGGCGCATTGGTGAGTTGGCCAGAGGTCGCTGGTGCGCAAGGTTATCAGCTTTATATAGCCAGGGAACCCGGGCTAACGACTGATAATTTTGCCCAGTTGGATGGCGGCATGCGTTTTTCAGACGTCAAGACTCCGTTAGTGCAAACAGGCCTTACCAACGGCGTGCGCTATTACTTTATTGCTACCGCAGTAGATGCGTCAGGTGAGGGAGAGGCATCGGCGGTAGCATCTACCGTGCCTACCAGTATGTTAGACATGCAGGCCGGTAGTACACATACGTGTATTGTCAAAACAAACAATACACTCTGGTGCTGGGGTGATAACAGTCTTGGGCAGTTGGGTGATGGTAGCACCGTAACGAAATCAACGCCTGTTTTTGTTGGTAACGATTGGTCTCGGTTGGTTGTCGGAACATTATTCACATGCGGTATAAAACTCGATAATTCCCTATGGTGCTGGGGGCTTAATAATCATGGCCAACTGGGTGATGGCAGTACGGAGCTTCGTACAAGGCCCGTCCGGGTTGTAGGTGACAACGCCTGGAAAAACGCCGCGGCGGGCGGTGATCATATGTGCGCCATTGAGTTGGATGGGTCCCTATGGTGTTGGGGTAACAATACGAGCGGTCAGCTGGGTGACAATACGTTTGATAAAAAAATGGAGCCGGTACAAGTCGGATCAGACACCGATTGGCAATTGGTTGCGGTTGGAGGTGCGCATAGCTGTGCACTTAAAACGAATAAGTCACTCTGGTGTTGGGGTAATAATGGACAAGGTCAGCATGGTGATGGCAGCGGTGACAGCCGGGCAATCCCTGTATTGCAATCGGGAAATGACGAGTGGTTAAGTGTTAGTGCCGGAAGCACTCATACCTGCGCCATCAAAACGGATGATTCGCTTTGGTGTTGGGGTAGTAACGCGGAGGGTTGGCTGGGGGATGGGAGCACCGAGAATAAAATGCAACCAGTACCGATAAGCACGAGCAGTGACTGGCAACAAGTCATTGCCGGGTTTCAACATACGTGTGCGTTAAAAAAAGAGGGCAGTTTGTGGTGCTGGGGTAACAATAACTTTGGTCAGGTGGGGGATGCGACTACGGAAAATAAGGCTGCACCTGTGCCAATAGGTAGTGCGCGTGACTGGCATTTAGTTAGCAGTGGCAGCTATCATACTTGTGCTGCTAAGATTGGCGGCGCGCTATGGTGCTGGGGCGTTGCCGTTGATAAACAAGGACTCGATGCCATTACGCCGTCGCCGGTCGCCGTCGTGACTGAAAACCTAGTTGGCTGGAAAAGTATTATGGCCGGTATTACACATACCTGTGCGATTAAAACGGATAACTCCTTGTGGTGCTGGGGAGGCAATACGCTGGGTTCATTGGGCACGGGTGCCAATGTTAATGCGGCCACCCCTGCTCAGGTAGGTGCAGATTATGACTGGGCACAGCTATCGAGCCGTGCATTTCATAATTGTGCCATAAAAATTGACGGTAGTTTATGGTGTTGGGGGGCTAACGAGGCCGGTCAACTTGGGGACAGTAGTAGTGAACACCGCTATAGCCCGGTCCGTGTTGGCCCCGATTTTGATTGGCAAATGATAGCAACTGGCGGCACCCACAGCTGCGGACTTAAGGCCGCAGGCTCCCTGTGGTGTTGGGGAAGCAATACCAGCGGACAAGTGGGTGATGGTACCAATGATGAAAAACACGTGCCAAGGCTCATTGGCTCGGACACGGATTGGAGAGCTGTTGCGTCAGGTAATTCTCATACGTGCGGTATTAAACTTGATGGTAGTCTTTGGTGCTGGGGCGCTAACGACAATGGGCAACTGGGCAACGGCACTAACGATAACGCGAATATGCCGGTGCAGATCGGCACTGATACTGATTGGTCTGCGGTAACGCTCAGTGCCGTGGCAGCGCTTGGCACCGCTCATAGCTGCGCGTTGAAAAACGATGGCTCTGCCTGGTGTTGGGGGGGGAATTGGGCGGGGCAGCTTGGTGATAATACGGTGCGGGAAAATCGAGTGCCGGTGCGCGTACTGGGACCGCAAGGCGAGTCGACTTTTATTGCGGCAGGCGATGCGCATAGTTGTGCCGTCGGTAGTGACGGCTCCCTATGGTGCTGGGGTTGGAACTGGGGAGGGCAACTGGGTGATGGCTCCCGTGGCGACAGCGCGGTGCCTGTTCGCGTGGGGGACGCCAATGACTGGCGATCCGCGACGGCAGGAAGTCTGCATGCCTGTGCCACCAAACTTGACGATACAGCCTGGTGCTGGGGTAATAATGCGGTAGGGCAATTAGGCGATGGCAGCGCCTGGGTAGACACTCCGCGGCGAGTTGATTTATCAGTGGCGCAATAGTCATAATCTCTTATTGTTGAAGTACGACACTCGCGTTGTGCATTGTTTAATGGCGTAATGCTTGTGACGGTTGAAATTATCGAGGATAGTTCATTGAGTCGCCTTAATAGAATTATAGTACTGTGGTCGCTTAGTGGGTTGATGGCCTGCTCACCCGATGCCGATGACGTTGTACCACCGCCCGATATACCATTATCGCCGGCCGCGATTGGGCGTGATCAAGCCGTGTCAATAACATGGGCTGAAGTGACGGCTGCGACTTATTATAATATCTACTGGAAAAGAAGTGATATTTCTCAGGATATTCGCACACCAATAATACGTGTAACCACTACCTATTATGAGCACAAGGGGCTGGATAATGAGGCAAGCTATAACTATGTCATCACCGCCGTTGGTCGGGGAGGGGAAAGCGATGCTTCGGTATCCGTTACGGCCACACCCCGTTCACCACCGTCCGCACCCGGTGCGATTAGCATCAGGCCGCGTGATAGTGCAGTGGAATTGCTTTGGCCAGTCGTTGAGCACGCAGAGCAGTACAATGTTTACATTGCGTCAGAGTCAGGTGTTACCAACCGTAACTACACTGATCTAGCCAACGGTGCCAAGCTGTCATCCCTTTTTAACGAAATGAGTTATACGGAAATAACGTACTCGGGTGTCAATTACGTAAGCGTTAACTACACGGGCCTTAACAACGGCACACGTTATTATTTCGTGGTGAACGCTATTAACGCAAGTGGTGAGAGCCTTCCATCAGAAGAGTTAGTAGCGACCCCCAACATGCTGTTATTGATGGATGCGGGAGACAGTCAATTGTGTGTTGTTAAAACCGATCAGTCTCTATGGTGTATGGCGGAGGATGGTTTTAACCGGCTAGGGGTTGATTATGACTGGGAAACAGTCGCATCAGGGGCTAGCCATAGCTGCGGAACAAAAACAGCGGGCGCACTGTGGTGTTGGGGATCGAACAGTTATGGGCAGCTTGGTGATGGTTCGGGTTCGGAACGACCCTCGCCTTATCGGGTAGATTCAAACGCGCTATGGCAATCGGTGGCAGGTGGTACACACCATACGTGCGCCATTAAAGCTGATGCCAGCTTGTGGTGCTGGGGGTTAAATTTTTATGGCCAGCTCGGTGATGGCTCTAAGAATAGCAGCGCGTTACCACTACAAGTGGGGCAAGAATATGATTGGCAGTCGGTAGTACTCGGTGATTGGCATAGCTGCGCCCTGAAGGTTAATGGCTCGCTTTGGTGTTGGGGCCAAAATGGGGACGCCCAGTTGGGCAATGAGATCGCGCCCTCCAGTACCTTGCCTGTACAGATTGGGGTAGATGGGACATGGCTGCAGATTGCCGCTGCCGAGAAGCATACCTGCGCTATTAATGCAATGAACACAGCGAATGCAAAGGACGCAGAGGGGTCGTTATGGTGCTGGGGAGAAAACCACCACGGTCAGCTGGGTAATGGCACTAATATCAGAAATAGTGAGCTTAGCCGGGTTGATGCAACCTCGGATTGGCGTCAGGTCGCGGCTGCCAAGCAACATACCTGTGCCATCAAAAAGGATGGCGGCTTGTGGTGTTGGGGACGTAATGACTATGGGCAACTTGGCAATGGTAATTATATGAATCAGTTCAGACCGGTGCGCGTGGGATCCGAAACGGACTGGCACGTTGTGGTCGCAGGTGATCGATACACCTGCGCCGCAAAAGTAAACGGCACATCGTGGTGCTGGGGCGATAACACAGGTCAGCGACTAGGCTTGGGCGAGAGCGCCGATAAACGGTTTGCAGTCCAAGTAGATGGTAGTGCCGACTGGCAAAATATTGTAACGGGCGGCTCACGCAGTTGCGCCCTCAAAAACGACAATTCCTTATGGTGCTGGGGAGAGGGGCTGGGTAGTGAGCTTGTTAATGGCACGGTATTGAATAAGTTGGTGCCGACGCGTATCGGAGAGGATCAATGGCAGGCCGTTGCGACGAGTAGCACGATGACCTGCGGTATTCGACTGGATGCTTCTTTATGGTGTTGGAATAAAAAAGACGCTCCTCTTGTTCAAATAGCTGAAGGGGCTGATTGGCAATCTGTGACGGTTGGCGATTCGCATCATTGTGCGCTCAAGCTTGATGGCACCTTGTGGTGTTGGGGCGGCAATGATTATGGACAACTGGGTGTTGGGTCCAACCAAGATAAAGTGACACCTGCGAGGGTTGGCGTCGACAACGACTGGATTGTCGAAGCTGTGGGTAATTTCCATAGTTGTGCAATCAAGTTAACGGGCGGTTTATGGTGTTGGGGTAGAAACAACGAGGGACAACTGGGTGATGGCACTACAGTTGGCCAGACACGGCCGATACAAATCGGTAATGATGAGGACTGGCAAGATGTTATTGCCGCTGACAATTTTAGTTGTGCGCTTAAGAATGACGCGTCCTTGTGGTGTTGGGGGAGAAATAACGAGGGTCAGTTAGGCGACGGCTCAATTATCGATAAATTAATTCCGGTAAAAGTGGGTGACGCTGCAAGCTGGCAGTTGATTACAGCTCGAACCGAGCATACCTGTGGTGTGAAGCTCGATGGCGGGCTCTGGTGCTGGGGTAAAAATGCCTATGGCCAGCTAGGTGATGGGACGCTCAATGACAGGTTATTGCCGGTAGCCGTTGCGGGCACACCAAACGCCGATACCTGGCAGTTAATTGCCCCCAGCGACAGGCATACCTGCGCATTAAAAACGAATGGCACCTTGTGGTGTTGGGGAGAGAACAACCAAGGTCAGTTAGGCGATGGCTCGGCTGGTATCAACACACCACAGTTGGTTCCACTGCCATGATGCCACGTTGGGTTAAAGCACACGACACGTCAGTTATACCCGCAGTAGTCATCATAGTGGTAGGGTTGATCCTGCTGACGAATCTAAGCTTGTCGTGGGGGTTTGAAGTGTATAACAGCACTCCGGGCAGTCGCGCTATGGGTATGGCTGGCGTTTTTTCTGCGCAAGCCGACGATAGTTCCGCTATTTGGTATAATCCCGCAGGCTTAAAGCAAGCCAGTATGGGAACAAGTGATATGACGATTGATATCAGTGAGCGAATAACCAGCGACGACAACGTTCACTTCTCGACATCCGATACGGCTATTACGTATGCGGCCGCATACTCGAATAATATACCTTTTCTGCAACGTTGGACCGACTCGGTGGGTTTGGGTATTGCGTATCACTCACCCTACCAACTCGCGATCAATGTGAACGAAAACGTTGACCCCAGCGATGTGAGTTCCCGAACTTATGGCTTAATAAACGCGACGTATCAACAGGTCTCCGGCGTCATTGCCGCTTCAATGGGGCAAACTTTATCTATCGGTACTACCGTTGATATGCTTTGGGCTGACATTGATTGTGTGGACTATGGTTTTTGTGTCAAAAATGCACCTTATGGAATGGGTGCCAGTTTAGGCGTGTTGTACAGTGCTTATAAATCAGACCGTACTACCGTTAACCTTGGGGCAGTCTGGCGCTCCAGGGTCTCAATCGATTATCGTTCAACGCCAAATTCTGGTATCGGTAGCGTCTTAGGCGGCTATATCCCAGATCGACCCGAGTCCTATAACTTAGGCTTAAATTTACGTTATTTTGCACCTTCAGTGCTAATTAATTCTAATGTCATTATTGAACGTACCTCGTGGGGAGATGCGGCCGGGGAGGCTCCCGCATTGTCAAATTACAATAAATTTGGTGTCAGTACAGAATTATTGTTTCCAACAACGGCGAATAATGTTGTTGCGTTAAGAGTAGGCGTAGCCAGTGCAGCGGCTCAACGTAGCCGTTCCCCGTTTAGTCATGTGGATACACTTGCATTGGGCATAGGGGTATCGCTATTCAAATCCCATCTAGTGGATTTGGCCTGGCAGTTGCGTGATATCAGTGGCAGTGGAAACGTAAAAATGGTTTCTGTTTCTTACTCATTTCAATATAAATAGGCTAAAGACACAGCTGAGTGGTCGGTGAAATATTGACGCTTACAATGTACGTTATATGTATAAGTTAAATGCACACGCTATAGGGTTGCATGGCTGGGCGTAGGCTTACTCGATGTTTCTCCAATATGAACCAACGAATAAACGGCCGGGATTAACAGCAGGCTGACCAGCATGGAAAATGACAAACCGCAGACAATGGTAACGGCCAGTGGTTGAAGCATTTCGGCGCCTTCGCCCATTCCCAATGCGAGGGGTAACATCCCCATCACCGTGGTTAATGTTGTCATTAAAATAGGGCGAAGACGCAAACGCCCCGCCTCGATAATTGCCTCGCGTTTATTAACGCCCCGCTGGCGTAAAATCTCGATGTACTCCACAAATACAATTGCGTTGTTAACGACAATCCCGGTTAACATTATCATACCCAACCATACAGGCATGGAAATTGGCAGCCCGACCCAGGTGATTCCCAAGGCAACACCAATCGCGGCAAAAGGCGCGCATATAATAATAATAAGGGGATTACGTAATGACTCATATTGCACAGCCATCACTACAAATACCAAAAACAATGCCAGAAACAATAATGTTTGGGTGAGTTGCTGTCCCTTTTGTAAGGCTTCTTTTGCGCCGCCTTCGTAAATACTGTATCCATTGGGTATGTCTAGTTGACTGATGACATCATCAATATCCGCTAAAGCTTCCCCCAGGGTGGAATCCTCAGCAACGGATGCGCTGATTTCTACTATACGCAGTTGATTATCGCGCATAATACTCGCGGGTGATTTTACCAATTCGGCTTTTGCGACACTCCCCAGGTAAACGGGCCTACTGTCACGGGTGGCGGGGAATAACACTATCGATGCCAAATCCTCTGGGTCTGCTGCCTCGGATCTGGGGAGTCTCAATATAACATCATAGGATCGATCGTTTTCGATAAAGTCAGTAACTTTTTTTCCTTCGAGTGCAACTTGCATGGCGTCGCTGATATCTTTTACATCCAGCCCCAATGAACTGGATCGTTCTCTGTCAATATTAATAGCGATTTCAAAATGTGCCTCATCCGCAGAGTGCGAGACATTGGCGAGGGTCGCACGTTCATCTAGTGCCTGTGAGACCAACTCGCCAATGCTGTCCAGCGTGGTTAAATCCGGTCCCTGGATGCGCAGGCTGATATCGTCGTCGCCTCGGCTAGTACGGATCCCCCGAATGCCGCGTTGATACATGCGAACCTTAATACCGGCCAATTCGTTGTCTGTAATTATTTTTTCGATGCCTCGTATCCATTTGCTGCTACTTTGCTTACGCTCAGCTAATGGCACTAGCTGCACCATAATGGTGGTACTATTGGGAATTTCGCGTTCCGTACGGCCAAAAATGGAACCACCTGCCAGTGTAAAGACGGTTTCTGTTTCTGGCTGAGAATGCAGTATGCCTTCGATAATACGGGCACTGCGGTCCATCTCATCAAGCGTGATACCTGGGTCGGCTGATATTCTTAGGATAATATGGCCATTATCCAGTTTTGGTAAAAAAATTTGTTTACCCGTCATGAAATTAGGCACTGCATAAGCCAGTGCTATCAAAAACAACACCGGTAGTACCCAGGCTTGTTGGAGCACCAACGATACCACCTGACTGTATCGCTTTTGCACGCGTAGCATTATACCGTCGATTGTAGAAGGCAGGTTATTGTGTTTTGTGGTTTTGACTTTGGCGGCCAACGCAGGTACTAAGGTAAGCGCAATGACCATGGAAGCCAAGATTGCAGCGGATATTGTGAAAATAAGTTCCTTAAACAATAGTCCCACAAGCCCGCCAATAAACAAAAATGGCAGCACCGCTGCAAGGTTCGTGGTAGTCGCAGCCATGATGGCGCTGTTGACCTCCTTGGTTGCGGCTATGCTGGCTTGCTGCGGCGATTCACCTTCACTTTGGTGGCGATAAATGTTTTCCAGCATTACAATCGTGTTGTCAACCAGCATACCAACCCCCAAGGCCAGGCCACCCAGGGTCATGACATTGAGGGTTAGGCCACCAATACTCATAAAGACAAAGGTAACCATGATCGCAATGGGAATTGCACTCCCTATAATCAGCGTGCGTCTAATATTACCAAGAAAAAGATAGACAACGACCATCGCAAGAAAGGCACCACTGATGGCTGCCAGGGTTGAGTTTTTGAGTGCCTGTCGAATATATATCGATTGATCCGAGACGGACGTCACCTGAATATCTTCTGGCAATAAGCCCTGTTGCCGTAGCCACTGCAATCGCTCATTAACCACATCCACCACGGTCACTGTGTTGGCATTGGGTTGTTTTTGTATGGATAGCTTCACGCCTGGGGTACCGTTGGAGCGCACGCGCAGGCGTTCGTCCTGGTGGGTGTCTACGATACGTGCAATTTCATCGAGGGAAATCGTATTGCCATCCTCCAGGCGCAATGACAATTTGGCAATTTGCTCTACATTGGTAAAACGCCCGCTGATTCGTCCGGCTAGCTCCTGTTTTTTCATTTGCAAACGCCCGGTAGGGTCTTCTCGATTACTGCGCTGCAGTGTGCTTATAAGATCCTGCATCGATAATCCCATCGCGGCAAGCCGTTGCTGATCCGGTAAAATTTGAATTTCGCGTATGAGTCCACCACCGACCTCGGCAGCAGCCACACCGGGTAAATTCAAAAACCATTTTCGTAAAACATCATCGGTCCAGCTGCGTAACTCAACTGCGTCACGAATCCCCGAGCTGACAACAAACTCCTGTACGGCTATTTGCGAAGGATCGCGTTTGTAAATAACCGGTGGATTAATGGTGTCAGGTAAAAAGCGTTTGGCGCGATCCAGCCGGGTACTTGCATCGCGCAGTGCAATATCGATGTCTTTACCGTAGGAAAACGATAAGTCCACGTTGGTCATCCCCAGTGAGGTGGATGACTGTACGGCAATGGCGTCCTCCGTAATCGCCAACTGTTCTTCGAGCTGACGGGTAACACGATCTTCCATGACCGTGGCAGGAACACCGGGGTCAAGAATACGCACCCTTATCTCAGGGTAAATAAGGTGCGGCAACAGGTCGATTGAAAGCCTCGCCAGGGCAAAAAGCCCCAAAATAATTACAGCCAGTGAAATCATTGTCACACCAATGGGGTGTCTTACTGACCATGCAGCCAGTCCGCCCGTGCGAGAGGCATCGAGTTTGTTTGCTGGTTTTGGGGAGGACGGTAGCATTGATTGGCTTATCGGTTAGTTGTATAAATTATTATTGGTTTTGATTTAATGACATAAGTGTAAAGACATAGGTTTAAAGATACGGGTTTAAAGACATAGACTTAAATACCTTGCTGTAATTTCCTTGACGTTATTGCATCGATTCATTGTAGGCACTACTGTATTCACTAATCATCAGGCTTAACGTCGCCCCGCGAGCTGATACTGGCGGTTTCGGACACAATTTTTACCATTTTATTATCACTTAAGCCCAGAAAACCTTTGATAACAATCTGGTCACCTTCTTGAATTCCTTGCACTACCTCCGCAAATTCGTCCAAGCGTTGTCCACTGATGACCGTTACGCGTTTGGTTTGATTATTTTGATCCACGATAAACACATACTCGCCCGATGAATCCTGACGTAAGGCTCGGAAGGGAATGATTAAACGCTCGCTTATTTGTGTATCAAGACGCACACGGCAAAGTTGCCCCGGCCTTACCCCTTTGGGCACCGGGTTAAGGGTAACCTCTACGGTGCCTTGGCGGGTAATGGGATCTAGGCTGGGATAAATGCGTGTTACTTTTCCTTTAAAAACGTTGGCACCCAGGGCATCGATGCTAACGTGCGTTTCATCATTTAATGATATGTGGGGCAAAATAAGCTCTGACACGTTAACTTCGGTAATCAAGGAGGCAGGGTCCGAAATGGTCGTTAAATGCGTGTAACGCTCGGCCAAATTGCTGAGTTCGGTAAGCCGTTCTGTTATGACACCATCGATGGGCGACGTAATTGTGGTGTAACCAAGGCGGGTTACCAATACTTCCTCATCCGCTTTTGTTACCTGCAATTCTGTTTCTGCTTGAATAAGCTCTTCGGCAGAAACCAGTTTGCGTTTATGCAGATCGTTAATGCGTTTAAGGTCCTGTTCCGCTTTTTTGCGCATTGCACGCGCCCGGGTTAATTGTGCCTGTAATAATTGATCATCAAGTCTGGCAATGGTGTCACCGGTTTTTACCCGATCACCCTCGAAATAAGGGAGTAGTATGATTTGCCCTTCTTCTTGATTGAATATCTTTACCTCTCGCAACGCCCGTAAGGTACCGGTGCGGGTATGAGAAACGCCCAAGCTCATGCGTTGTGCAACGCTAATTTCCACCAGATGGGCGCGGGGTTTCTTTTTAGGCTTTTTTGCAGGGTCTTCAGAACAGGCCGTAAGCATCAATATGACCACGATCAATGTTATGAGGACCGATGATTTAGTGGAAAATAATCCACCACCACGGAAGGGATGTGCAATTATTTGAGCATATTTATTACAAACACAGATGCGCTGAATACTATCCTGACCAATCACTAACGCGATAATCCCATGTGATGAATATTGTTTAAATACGGAGGGTTGGGTAATGTTTATGCAAAAAATAATAATACGACTCGATGCCTGAAAAAGCTACCAAAATTTGAGCCGATAGTGCGTGGCTAAATTACGTGTTGCCAGGTTCGTGCGCCCCTGCCTCTGTGGAAGTTTTGCACGCTCCGCCATGCCGATGAACCCCATCGATCCTCAATGGGGAGGAGGGCAATAACATCGGCTAATGACGAGGGGGCGTTAACCATTAGAAAGGCGGTCCTGCCGAGTCTGTGGTTTTAGCGCATTGCCCGTAGAGCGCTCTCTAAATTCGCTGCCGCTTTGTTTGTCGTTCTTGGCAAGGTTCCCTATTGTACGTGCCCACAACAACCCACAGATTTAGAGCAGGGGGCGCTCATTCATAGCCCACTTGCTTTAGCGAGTCATTGCCAATAATCAATGCGTAATCACAAACGCTTCTCGCCAGTGATGAAATTTTAGCCGATTTTTCACTTGCTACTGGCTAGTTGGGCATACATAATACCGCATCCCGAACCTCAGTGACTTGGTTATAAAATATGCGCACCCGGAAATATACCTTAGTAGCAGCATGTCTGTTGATCATGTTTGCAAAAACACAAGATATCTTTGCATCTGATTTTTATGTTGATGCAGGGGTAATGCAAATGGACGCGGAAATTAACAACACCCGTCATGACCCCATACTTGCTCGAGCAAAAGCGGGTTATTACATGACAAAAAATGCCTCAATCGAGGTACACGTAGCCGCCACGATTAACAAAGATAAATGGGAAAACAATAAACTGTCGCCGAGTATTGTTGGCCTATACCTGCGGTATGGCAGCATCGCTTCGAGCCGTGCGCGGGCGTATGTTCACCTGGGGGTGGCGCACGTTGCGTTATCAACAGAGACCAGCACTGACGAATTTGGTGAAACCTATAATGATATTTCAGCGGGCTTAGGATTTGAAGAGCGCCTTAAGCACTTTAAAAATGCCAGCATTACTCTGGAGTATACTCGTTACCACTCGCAAGACAATACGCCCATCAATGGATTGACGTTGGGTTTTCGTACTGACTTCTGATAGTGATTTTCTACATTGCTATTTTGTTTAAAGATGATATTCATCAATGAATTGATCGGCTAACCCACTTACCCTTCGAATTGAATGCTCATTACATTTAAATTGAGTTACAGGATACGAGTGTGCGGTATATTATCTTGCGTCTCGCAACATTATACTTATGAACTACAGCGCGTGAGATTTTCGCTACGTACCATGATATAAGCTAATCTGTTGTCTACACTAAATATATTTTATTATTGCTACGTATTAGACTCAGTTTAAGTCTATGGTTGACTACTTAAATCAGCTATGGTTATATGTGATTAGCAGGGGAGATCAGTGTTTAGCGCTTAGGCAGTATAGGCTAAACGTTAGCGAATGAAGATGGCGAAACAAGGTTAATGAGGCAAGGTTAGTAAAGCAAGGTTAGTAAAGTAATGCTATTAGTCATATTATTGCGCATGCAATTGCTCGTATTGTTACTAACGTTGCGATAAAACATGAACATATTGAATGTTTTATCACAAGTAATCCAATTGCCTACCTCATTGTGTATGTTTAGTAGACGCCAGCTGAACGTTATTATGCGCCGCTCCTTAAATTGACTAATAATCAATCGCTTATGTTTTATTTAATGCCTGTAGCCAGGATGGGTGGCAGGGGGGATGAAGTACGTTGTTGACTTACTTTTAACACGCATTTTCCGATGTAATCGGGGTAACGGTGAATTATGTGCTACCTCAACAAGTTTTTCCGTAATTTTAGTTCTCGTATCTTTAGTAACGCGCTAAATAGCGTTTATTATTGTAGTTTTTATGGTAATTATTCTGGTGGTTATTACGGTAGTTATTATCGTAGTTATGACCGTAGTTATGACCGTAATTGTTATCCTAATAAAGCTGCATCTAGTCGAAGTCGATTGTTTAGCCAGAATCGAATATGCTTTCTAGCCACTACTTTGGTGGTTTTATGCAGCCTTCCAGGTACCTATAACGCCGCCAGCAACTCCATTACCTTGTCCTTGTTAAACTACCTGATTCCTTCTGCCAATGCTGCGGTGGACGAGAGTGGTGTGTCGAAAAGTGACTGGTTACTTCCTGATGTAGCCCCTTCCCCAAAAGGTAATAAAATGGACGTAAAAAAGGCAGCGTTGGGGAAAATGCTGTTTTTTGACCCTCGGTTAAGTGGAGATGGCAAAATGTCGTGTGCAACCTGTCATGTGCCCAATTTGGGATGGTCTGATGGCTTAGAGACGGCGGCGGGACACAACGGGATGAGATTACCCCGCGCCACCTTAAGCATTATTAACGTGGGTTTTAATAAAATATTAATGTGGGATGGCCGCAATAAAGAGCTGGAAGATCAGGCGATCGACCCAATCCTTGATCCCAATGAAATGAAGAACACGGAAAAAAACCTGCTTAAGACCTTAGAAAGCATACCTGGTTATGTTAATGCCTTTAAAGAGGCCTATTGGGGCTTGGGTATTAGCACCAGTCGTATCGCCAGTTCGCTTGCCATGTACCAGCGGCAGGTGGTTGCTACAAACTCACCTTTTTCCCGCTGGGCCAGCGGAGATGAGTCGGCCATGACGGACGCTCAAAAACGGGGGTTCGAGATATTTACTGATACCAAGCGAGGCAACTGCGTTACGTGCCATCGCCCTCCCAACTTTACCGATAATGGGTTTCATAATATCGGGCTTTTATCCTTTAAAAACAGCAAGCCAGACCTCGGCAGATTTAATCAGAAAAAAGTAGACATGACCAAGGGTGCCTTTAAAACCCCCACCTTATGGAATATTGCGCAAACGGCCCCTTATTTTCATGATGGCTCAGCTAAAACCCTCAGACAGGTACTTAACCACTATATTTCCGGTGGCAAGGTGCGAACCAACCTTTCTCCTAATATGAAATTATTGCGGCTTAAGCCAGACGAACAGAACGATCTTATTGAGTTCCTGAATGCGCTTACCGGTGAGGTTGATCAGAAGCTAACAGAATTTACTTTACCTAGATAATAACCTGAATAGTCGCATAGGCTCGTAATGGGCGAACCGTAACGATCATCTTGTGAGGGTCGTCGGCTATCTTGATTACCGGGGGCGACGTTAACGGGGAAGTTAGCACATTCGCCTCTAGCCCTGGTTTTTATGTATAACGGATAACAATTTATAATTAACATTAGACAATTCAAAGGAAGAGGTTATGAAACACGGTCTTGTTACGCTTAGCCTGATTGGTTTTTTGTTTGCCCATCTACCCGCTAATGCGGTAGAGCATGTCATTAGTCAGGACAATTTACAGTTTTCAATTCCGTTGAAAGTTATCAAGCCGGGGGACCTGGTCACTTTTGTCAACAACGACTCAGTGGTTCATAACATTATAAGTCAAACGGCGGGAATGCAATTTAACCTTGGCGCCTTTGAACCCGGAATGCAAAAATCAGTAAGCTTTAGTGAAAAAAATGGGGTGGTCGATGTTGAATGTACCGTTCACCCCAATATGAAACTCACTTTGTTTATTTTCTAATAGTCGTTTACCTACCGATTGTGGTTACCCTCGATAGTACGTTAGCTACGGATGGTGGTAGTGGCGCAATGAATGTTGCTTAGGGGTTAAACCCGTGCTACGGGAGCGATTCGCAGATTTCCGGGATTGATGGATCCAATAAGGTACACTACCCTCTAAAACAAGTTGTGGTCCTTGATCTGCGTAACGCTGAGTTTGATACAATGAAACATCATCAAGACGGCATGAACAAAAGCTAAGCCGCTTATCGGCGGTAAAACGTTTAAGATGAAACCATTTTTCAATAAGCGCCACGGCGAGTAAATCATCCATCGTTGGCGTAGACGACAACCTATCGTTATTCTCATTTCGTTTACTACGATCATCAATGCTACCGTCATCAAGACTAGCAGCATCATGGCGCACGCCAACAGACTGCTCTCCTGACACAGGGGGTGATCGAGGGGGTGGCACTGACCACGTCATGTTTTCTTCTTCGCATTCCCAACTTAAGTGCGTTGGCTTAAGTGTATCTTTAATATCTTTAGTTTCAAAACGAGAAATGATAGATTTGGCGCACTGGTATTGAAATTCATTCGTGAGCCATAGCTCTGTAAACGAATAACCAATGGCCTTATATTCATTTTTTGTGGATGATTTTCGGATAATTCGCGACGGAATACCCTGCTCGTTAAGTATGTCCTGCAATTGTTGAATTTGACTCCCGTTGGGAGATGAATAGATTAGTTCCATGTTTAACCTACTTTGTTATACTAGCGGCTGATTAAAAACTTAATGTATATAGCTGTAGCGACTAACATTTAGGCATCAATCGCACGCCTTCTTCATCCCATGGCGGTGTTGTTGTTCCCGCAATACCGGCTATTACCTGCCATTTCGCCTGGTCATGACACAAATATGACGCACTCCTAACGCCTAAATTTCAAACGTAACGAGTATAGATCGATACAAAATAATACAATTAAGTTAATGCTTACAAATTACCATTTGATGATGTGATTAAGGATAACCAGGCAATAATACTGGATACAGCTCCAGCGGTAATTAACAATTAGTTATTAGCAATAAGTTAGTGGCAACTAACAGAAACTAACAATTAGTTCATTTTTATCACATAATCGATTAGTAATTTTTTGATCAAACCAAGCAATTAATTCCATTTAAACTTATTGCTTAACGACCCCATATTTACATAAAGCATTAGCTGTTTCAAGACGTGAATAGAGGCATTATTACCATAAAAATATCGTCATCAAAACATTATCCGCTAAATAAATTAAGACGTTCATGCTTAACTGATAGTATCCAGAGCAACCTTAAGCTAAGTCCTATGGATGATATATTGTCAGAAGTCATATTGCCGCCGACATCATAATGTCCCTTAAGTATTCTGGCAAAAGTACTCATACGGTATGATGCTACGCTTAAGGATGGAGGACAGTGCTAGCACACTGGCGGGGTAGGGGAGGCTGCCTAAGTTCCGGATTGTTTTTTGTGCGCCATGTAGATGGTCTGATCCAGCACTAATATTTTTCAGTTTCGTATTAGTGTTATCGGGTGACTATTAACGCTTTTTAGTTAATATCAAATATTAAAAGTGTTTTTTTGCCCAACATAACCTTTTACGCCACTTGGCAACCTTGATTCAACGATTTTTTATAGAGGGAAAAAAGGGAGTGGTTGGTTTGTCGCTGAATCAAAACACCCCAGCCTTGAACTGTTACCGTCTAATTGACAGACTAATATATACTTATTGGCGGCATTTTCAGTATGTATTCAGGGGTAGCAAGTGATCCTTTGTGTTGCACAAGCAGGCAGGAAAATAATTAAGGAGGAGGCGTACGCATGACTGACAGAATATTAACTACCGTGGTTTTCTTAGAGTAGCTATAAACTGCTGCCGACAATAATGCCAAGAAGCAAAATTTTTTATCCCACTGGCCGAATTTATTGAATCATGCGGCAACATTGATGGATGCATGCAATTCTCAACCGATGATCTAAACCCACAAGCGTATCTAACCGAAACTCACCGCACTTGCAAAACCAAAACAACGTTTTGCATATGAACCTGAGTCATCACTGTTCGAACTTGCTGCATCATATAGTTTTGGCCTTGCTAAGAATCAGCCCTTTATCGATGGCAATAAGCGCGTTGCCTTTACCGTCGCTGCAATCTTCCTGGAACTCAATGGCATATTGCTTAATGCGCCAGAACCTGAAGTTGTCCTATTTTTTGAACATTTAGCATCAGGCAATATCACGGAATATCAGTTAGCTGATTGGTTTAAAAAATCGTCAAGTCGGTAGCCCGGATGGAGTTTACGGAATCCGGGACCCGCGTTAGGTTATTCCCCACTCTTTAAATTGCGCATCATTTGCTCAAGAACCCGACATGAAGATCTTCATAAAAGACGCTACTATGAACTAACTTAAATTTCCATGTAGAATGCTCACATGGTTCAATATCGGCGAAATAGGGTGTCTGGCGGTACTTATTTTTTTACCGTTAATATAAAAAACCGCCAGTCCTGTTTGTTAACAACGTATCTCGATTTACTGCGCGCCGCATTTCGCATTGTTCGGCACAAACAGCCTTTTCAAATCATTGCAATTGTCATCCTTCCTGAACATCTGCATACGGTGTGGACATTGCCTGTGGGAGATGACAATTACTCAGCACGTTGGCGAGCTGTAAAAGATTGGCCTGCTTCATCCTTTCACCGCTACGTGCGCTTGGGGTTGTTGAACGAAAGCTGGGGAAGTGTTGTGGTGGATGAACCTGAAATTAGCTTCGGGGAATAATGCCCCGGTATATAGTTAGATATTTCACCTATTTTGATCGACATATGTACTTTGGAGGGCGTTTGAAGGTGCCGTGGCTTGCATTAACACCGGCTCCGGATTCCGCAAGCTCCATCTGGGCTACGTGCTAAAGCTCACCTCTCACCATAATACGTTTTCAGCCCTGTCTATCTGCAACAAACCCCAAGTACGGATTACGTTCAACCTTTTCTGCGCATAATATACACCTAACTGGTGTTTTCGATAAGTTGACAGTATCGTAGGCGGTTATCGCAGCTGCTCATGGGAGTCAATAGAGATAAACTGCTCCGGCTGAAGGGGCTGTATTGTCTTTCTGGTCGCCGCTTATGCCCGTTGTGGCGCTATCTTCCTCATTGGCTCCTACAGCCAGTGTGCCGCCGTCACCACTGAGGGCGAGTGAACGACCGAACAGGTCGCCCCCATCAGTATTAGAGGCCTTGACATAGACCTGCTGCACCCAGGTACCATTACTACGAGAATACACATACACTGCCCCAGCACCACCAGCTGTGTTGCTCGCTTGAGCACCATCAATGCCCTTTGCAGCGCTGTTTTCCGCATAAGCGCCTACAGCCAATGTGTTGCCATCGTTACTGAGGGCCAGCGACCAACCAAACCAGTCAAAACTATTAGTATTAGAAGCCTTGACATAGGCCTGTTGTGACCAAGTGCCATTACTGTGAGTAAACACATATACCGCCCCGGCACTTCTGGCCGTGTTGTCCGCCTGATTTCCATCAATGCCTCTTGCGGCGCTTTTCTCCTCGCTATCCCCCACCGCCAGGGTATTGCCGTCATCGCTCAGAGCAACAGAAAAACCGAAACGGTCAGCCCAATCGGTATTGGAAGCCTTGACATAGGCTTGTTGAGACCAGCTGTTATTGTTGCGGGTAAATATATACACCGCCCCAGCTCCATCAGCGCTAACAGCCCCGACCGCCAGAGTGTTCCCGTCACCACGTAAGGCCAGTGACCAACCAAACCGGTCATTTCTAGCGGTATTGGAGGCTTTGACATAGGCCTGTTGCGACCACCACATACCATCGCGCCGGGTAAATACATACACGGCCCCGGCATCGATGGCCGTGTTGTCCTCCTTGTCGCCGTCAATACCCATTGCAGCGCTGTCTTCAAGAAAAGCACCGACTGCAAGGGTATTGCCGTCACTACTGATAGCGACAGAAGCACCGAAAAAATCAGATTCCTGGGTATTTGATGCCTTAACATAGGCTTGTTGTGACCAAGATTCATTGCGACGGGTAAATACATACACGGCCCCGGCACCGCGGGCAGTGTTGTCCGTCTGGTCGCCACCAATGCCTGTTGCGATGCTTTGCTCCCCAGAAGCACCGACTGCTAGGGTATTACCATCATTACTAATGGCTAACGAAACACCGAAAGAATCAGATTTCTGGGTATTGGACGCCTTGATATAGGCTTGTTGCGACCAGGTGCCACTCTTATGGGTAAAGATATACACTGCGGAAGCCCAAGTGGCCCCTACTGCCAGAGTGTGCCCGTCATTACTAAGACCCACCGAATAACCAAACCCGTCACCACTATCAGTATTGGATGCCTTAAAATAACCGATGGCATCGAGTGCGGTTGTAATTGTACTCACCTCATTTGAGGCGGTACACCCTTTCGCATTGCATGCCTCAAGCAAATAACGGGCATTGGCCCAATCATGTTTGTGTACTGCTATGTCTACAGTGGTTGATGTGGAAGAAACGGATAAGTCCGAACCCACTTGGGTAAAGCCTGAATTACCATCATGGTTTTCCAACAGTCGGTAATAGGTTGTGTCTTGCACGGCTGCCCAGCTAAACTGGAGCTGTTTAATGCCTAAATCCAGTGTTAGCGTTGGTAGAGTCGCCAAGCATTGGATTGCAATGTTGCTAACATTGGCTCCGTTGATTGTGCCACTGCCATTGCTGACACTACAATTTTGGTTAGGGTTGTTGGGTTGAGTTGATACACTCACTGAGTATGTGCTGCCATCAATCAGTTTGTTGTTAAAATTAAACCCCCCGTTTTGGTTGATGATAAGACTATTCCCGCCATTGAGCTGCAGCACAAGTCCGCTACCCACCAAGCCAGTTACGTTACCGCCGATAGTGTAAGATGTGGTCGTACAGGTCACCAGTATATTTGTGATTGGAGCGCTGCTTATATTTGCATTGCCGTTGCTGACACTACAAGTTTGATTGGGGTTGCTGGGTTGGGATAAAACGCTCACTGTGAATGTGCTGCCGTCGGTTAGTTTGTTGTCAAATGTAAAGTCGCCGTTTTTGCTGATGGTAAGATTATTCCCGCCGTTAAGTTGCAGCACAAGCCCGCTGCCCACCAAGCCAGTAACGTTACCGCCGACGGTGTAAGATGTGGTCATGCAGGTTACCAGCACATTTGTGATCGGAGAACCGTTTATATTGCTGTTGCTATTGTTAATGCTACAGCTTTGGTTCGGATTGCTAGGCTGTGTGGCCACGATAACAGCATATGAACTGCCATCAACTAAAGGAGTAGGAAAGCTGAAGGTTCCATTGGCTGAAAGGTTGAGCGTTTCCGCATCATTGATTTGCAGCACCAATCCGCTGCCGGATAGGCCGGTGACTGTACCGCCCACCGAATATTTGGCTAGCACGGTGACGGTCATGGCCGCAGGCGTTGGGTCTGATAGCCCTAAACTGTCGGTAACGGTGAAGGTAACTGTGTAGTTTCCAGCCGTGTTGAAGGTAACGTTGCCGGGGTCTTGCTCTGTGACATTCATTGCGCCACCGCCAAAATCCCATTGATAACTAAGAGGGGTATTATTGTCAGGGTCACTTGCCGTGGCGCTGAAATTGACCGTTTCACCGGCGACGATGGTGATATTTGTATTTGGCGTGTCAATGATGCCGTTAGGTGGTTCGTTGGGTGGTTGATTGGGCGGGGTAGGGGAACTGGCGTTGGTGATGCAGCTCACCGATATATTGTCGACATTGGCGTTGTCAATGGTTCCATTACCGTTGTTGACGCTGCAGGTCTGGCCGGGGTTGTTAGGCTGTGTGGATATGGTAACAGCGTATGTACTGCCATTGGATAAGGGAGTTGGAAAGGTAAAGGCGTTGTCGGCTGTTGCAATATTAAGCGTTTCATTGTCATTGATTTGCAGCACCAAGCCACTACCGGATAAGTCAGTGATGGTGCCGCCGATTGTGTAGAGAGGAAACGATGGCTTGTCATTGGGGTCTTCTGGGTTTGTGCCTGCTTCTATTTCAACTTTGTTAGAAAATTCATCGTTATCATCGTCTGGATAAAGGTAGGCTGAATCTGAAAATTCCACGGTGTTGATGCCTGCGGTTAACTCTGTGCTTTTTGTGGCCGTTGCCAATGTTACATCAGTTAATTCTACCGTGCTGTCGCTGTAAGAAAATCGAATGGTAAATGTGTAGCTGCCGGGCATGAGGTCAGGTTTTTCAAATTTGGCGTTGCCATCGGCGATGATCATGGTTTGGGGTTGTGCGGTGGATTGACCATCATCAATGGTAATCCAGGCGAGGATTTTGCTCTGGTCAACCTTGGACTGTTGTATGTCGGTTGGCAGAATGAATGTCCCTGAGCTTTTGTCAGGTTCGATACTGACTTGATTATTGCGATCGCTGCTTGTACAACCACTAACGAACAGCAGGCTTAATAACAGGTATGTCGCTGCAAAGGTGATGTTTTTTAGGCTAAGGGTATTATTTAGAGTAAAGTTTGTCATCGTCTTATTCTGCCTGCCGAGGGTGATGAGTTTCAGTGTCAAATTGAATAGGGGGAATTATTGTTGGCGGTAGTTGGCATAACCAACTAACGATTACGGAATCGGTGTGTCGATAACCACTGTGGACGTGGGTGGAGGCGGATTGCCACTGCCACCACCGTCGGTTAACGAAAGTGCAGCACCGGCGGCCAATATACCCAGGCCGATCCATACCCAGGTTTTCTTTGAAAGTTCTGACGTGGACGCTGATTGTGAGATTGCCTCGGCAGCATTGTTGCTTGTTGAGGCAATGTCTTGTTGTGCTTCGAGGTTTGTAGCGGTAACTGATACTACTAAGGGTGAAATGGCATGACCGTTCGTTAATGCGTTACCTGCCAAGTCGATGGCCTGGAGGTAGTATTCTATTCCTGGTACTTCAAGGTTGACGATTTCAGCTTGGTATTCATTGGAATCCATTACAGTTTGCATACTGATGCGATTATAGTCGTTGGAACCAATTACGCGATAAAACAATGTCACGGATTGGATTCCCACATTGTCAGTCACTGAAACGCTAATGGTTTTTGAATTGCCCGCGTTGATGATGGTGTTATTCGGTTCATGTGTGATCTCTGGCGCAACTAAATCACGCGATGGGGGTAAGAGCTGTTCAGCGTGTACCAGCGAACTAGAATACAGCGGTGAATAAATAAACGATTCACACAATAATTCACATAAAAGTAATACGAGAAGGAACTTAAGAATACGTATGCACTGCACTTTGTTCTCCTTATGCAGGCAACATCACCGCTAACTTCGATGTTACTTGGTTTATTTTTTTGCTAGTGGTATTAAACCTAAGATAATTGACTATTTTTATAACTTATTTCGTAGAATAAAATTTATGGAATTAACAGTTCAAAAACATACATCACTCCCAAGTTTGATTTTATAAACTTAAATGGACGATTGTTCTTTAAGACTGGGCTTATCTTTTCTAGGCTAATCTGTTGTGTTTTGCTCAACAAATTTGATTGTTTCCATAAACATAAGAGCCAGGAGTATAATAAAACTTAATCTGAATGACTACTAAAAATTAGTTTATATTCACTCGAAGCAATATATTTTTCGTGGACAGGGAGGTTTGTTGTGAGTTTTTGGTCATATTTTTTTCACTGCATTTTTTTCTATAGTTAATACTGTGCAATATTTTTGAATTATATTTTTGGGATAGTTAACATATTTTATTCAACAGCGATAAACCACAAAACATTAATTAATATCACCTTATGATTATAAGAGAACTGGACGTCGAGGACGCTGATAAGTTTGTTGTATTAAATCGCCTGCTATCTCAGGAAAGTGATTATATGTTGCTTAAGCCATCAGAAGCGGGCATTTCCGTTGACAAGCAAGCTGAAATGACCCGAAAAATGAAACTAAATAACGTATCGAATGTATTTGTTGCCGAAGTTGATGCACGCTTAGCGGGCTATATCGGCGTGACAGGTGGTTTGTTCGCTAAGAACAAACATACGTGTCATTTTGCAGTCGGTGTATTAAAAGCGTATCAACGAAAGGCAATCGCAACGAAATTAATCGAGACGATGGAGGCATGGGCGGGCGATCGCGCAATCACTCGAATTGAATTATCGGTGGTAACAGAAAACGTCGCTGCCGTTGCCTTATATAACCGTTGTGGATACAAAATGGAGGGCTTGAAAAAAGCATCTTTAATAATTAAAAATCGCGCTGTGGACGAATATTTAATGGCAAAAACGTTTCATTAGTGCGTAGTGTTTTAAGTTTAGACTTAGCACCTATCAGTTAAAATGCAGCACAATAAAAAAGGCCCCGCCAAATAACGGGGCCTTGCATTACTTTAACGCTCCTTAGCTTTTATTGCACGCTAACCACTACTGATTTTAGCAATTCAGATTGAATGGTTTCTGGTTGATCATAGAGTGTTTTGAAACGACCGATGATTTCGTCATCTGCATGTTCAAACATGGCACTCATAAAGGGTTTCGCCAACGCTTGGAAGCGTAAGTCAGCTTCGACGGTATACGATCCCGCTGAGACGGGTACCCGATAGGTGATCTGATCACGACCGGCCACAAAGTTCACATCGCTAGCTGCTGTACCATAGATACCGATGTCAGCCTGAGGGATATATCCCGCTGGTAACAACCGGTTGTCTTTTTTGTAGTTAGAAGCAAAGAAGATTACATAAGTTGGGTCCAGGTTAACGTCACTCATAACACCTTCATAAATCTGCACCTGATCGGCATTATCGATGACATCGTAATGGGGCTCAACCGTTCCAAGGTTAGTGTCTGCTGCGGACCCAACGATAGAACCATCGGCGTTCATTCTACCTGACTCAAAAATAATATTGCCACTGGCGTCTTTTACTCGAACGTGTAACCAGGCACGGCGTGCTTGAATGCCGGTTGGAAATTTGTGCCCGGCTTTATTGTCAAGATTAAACCGTACTTCCAAAGCACCGTTAGCAATTGTTGCTGAGTCTACATTTAGTGCAACCGTCTCATTTTGCAGAAAAGCTCGGCTTTTTGCGATAGCCGTAGCAAAATCAGCATTAGGATCGACACCGAGTTCCGCACGGTTGCGAGATAGCATGTCTAACATTGATGTGTTGGCACCAACAAAGGTGTGTTGTGAGAAATCGTTGCGTGGTGGTGACCATCCCCAGGAGGATAAGCGTACACCGTCAGCTTTGGGCATGTGGCAATCCTGGCAAGTGGTATTCTCTGTCCCAAATTTGCTATTTTTCCACTCAAGATAGGTCGATTGCTCAACAAACTTAGCACCTTCAACGATTTCTTTGGTGTTGATATCTACAACGGGGGTACGTATTTCATGGCAAACACCACATACGTCACTGGTATTCATGTGTGAACCGTATTGGGCTTGGTAGCCGGTTTGCATATACATCATGCCTGAACCAGATATTTGGTATTGACCGAAAATTGGACGGCCGGGATTTGGTGAACTGAAGTCAATGACCCAATTGCCTGAATACATGTCTTTAGTGCCTAACGTTGGATCATCTTGAAATTGGTGACAAATGGTGCAGGTAATCCCTTCCATAAATTCGTCATAACGCGGCGATTCAGGATTGGTGTAGCCGATTTCTCCGTTGTAATCAAAAATTCGTTGTTGTTCGCCAACCAGGTCGGCTTCATGTCCTGCAATAGCACCATGACAGTGATTGCATTTGTAATCGAAGGTATCCTGCAACTGAGGATTCATAATCATTTCATGTTTTACTTTAGCTTGCCAAAGTGGATCACGAGCCGCATTGGACATCATTGATGGTAACCATTGTTTTCCAATGGAAACGTCGTTGCCGGCTTGATCATGTAGGTTATTGTGACAATTGGTGCAATTACCAGACCCCTGAAAATGCGCAGTGCGAAGCCCAGTGTCGGTTAACGGTAAACCTGAAGAGGAGCCTCCACCACCCCCGCCTCCACCACCCCACATACCACCTCCGCCACCCCACATACCACCAGCGAATGCTGCGCCAGGGGAGGTTAGTACAAAAATAAAAGTTGCCAGGATAAGTTTTTGATACATATAGAACTCCTACAGTAAATCTACATCAATCGGACTAATAAAGTGCGTTAACGGCGCGGTTTACGGTGGCGTGACTCCTTATTGAATGACTACACGTAATGGGCAGCACATGGTTATAGCGATATTGACTTTCAATATGGTTAAATAATATACAGCAAGACAAGACTATATATCGAAATAATCATCATTAAAAATAATTAGTATTGATATTTATATCTAAAAAAAAGATATATAAAGCGGTGGGATTATATGATGTTCTTATTTTTCAATAGGTTAAAAGCTTCGTTGGTGAGCGCGGTACCTTTTTACTGCGTTGGGCCGTAAATTTATCGATTTTTTTATTTATGTGTTTGTGCTTAGGATGAAAATATTGCTATTTAGTTGGCAGGCATGGGAGCAATACACGTTAGGTCATTAAACCCCGGATTATTTACCGCAGTACTTATTTTGTAAGCAACCATCAGGTCACTGGCGTATTGTTGGATGCATTTTTCAGCCTCTTCGACGCTGCCGTTTAACCAGGTATCGATCTGTTCTGCTTTTAAAATGACGGGCATACGTTTGTTGTCGTTATGTATTTCGGCCATCAATGGGTTAGCCTCAGTGGTTAGAATCGCAAAGGACTCGACGTCACCGGATTTTTCCCAGATACCGGCCATTGCAAATATTGGCTGGTCTTTTAATTGGATGTGGTAGGGTTGCTTGGGTTTACCTTGTTGGGTGATTTGCCATTCGTAAAATCCCGTGGCAGGGATTAGGCAGCGTTGCTTGTTTTCCCAGGCGTGTTGGTAAGATTTGGAGGTGGTAAGGTTTTCGGCTTTAGCATTAATGGTGCTGTATTTGCCGAGCACCTTAATTAATTGACCGTTAGCCCACTTGGGGATAAATGGCCACATGACCATGTCAATTCGACGCCCCTTTGCGCTGTTGCGTACAATGGGTGCATAGCTTAACTGTTTGAGGTTTTTGCTAGTAGGAGGGATATTGTAGTGTGGCAAATAGGCCTCTAATTCGGCCATGTTTTCTTTAATTGCACCAAAGGTATCAATGAGCGCTTTGGCGTTGGTCACAATGCTGTATCGTCCACACATACTGTCGTTATCGTATTGTAGTTATCGTATTTTTAGTTATTGCGTTTATTTCGGTGCAGTAGGCTTAGACGGTAAGTTAGCGACCGTGGACAAACCTCTTACCAGGCGAATGTGGCTGGCGAACGATTTATATTCATAATATTCATAACCGCTGCCAAAATAAACAAACCAGGCCAATTCCGGGTTATGGGAATAGGACGTGCTGCTCCAGTGAAACGATTTGGCTGTATTGGGGAACGATTCATTGTCGATGGTGGCGTCGGGATAGACCACGTTTTTTTCAATCAAACCGGCCAACTCTTTACGTGTTGGTAAACGCCAATCGTTAAAACCACATAATTTAGCGGCGTTAATTGCCTCAATATACGCGGCTGTATCGCAGCGACTGCCCTGGCAAACGCCACCATCTTGGGTGCCTGCGACATTGTTGTTTGCATTATTTTTTGCGTTGTCCGAACTGAACCAGGAGTAGGTGTTGTTTTTGTTGTGTAGCCCGCGTTTATTGGTTTTGACTTCCCAAACCAGGCCTGTGGTGTTACTTTTTACGCATGGCCACGGTTGCTGAGTATAATTGAGGGTTTGGTTTTCCTGTATTTGTCCATTGCCATCAAGAACCACATACTTGGTGCTTTGGCGTTTATCGACGGGGGACACTACGTTAACCGTTTTGGCTTCTTTCGCTTCGGTGGTAATGGATACCTCTGTCGACACCGGACTTTCGCCAGCCTTGTTAACGGTGGAAACTGTAAAATAAAAGGTAGTACCTATGGGCAGGTTTTCCAACGGTAGGGGGCTATTAACGTTTAGTTTTGCGGCACCATTTTCTAGTCTGCGGTAATTATTAGCTCCTACACCGGATTCGCTCGCCATGTAAACATTGTAGTGCGCAGCGCCAGGCACATCGCTCCAGCTTATAATGGTTTTTTTGTCAATCTCTGATATCAAAACTTTGGTGGGTGGTTTTAATTTAACGGATTTTATGCCCGGCGATAATTTAAGTTCAGTGCTAGCAGGGCTTTCGCCACCTTTATTTTCGGCAGTGACCACAAAATAATAATTCTGCCCATTAACAAGTTCACGTTGTATAAAGGGGCTGTGTACGTCGCGACTAATGCGGTTACCCGCGAGCTCTGTGTCGGTTGTTCCATAGATTTCTGTATCGATCGTTGCAGAGATTGTTGTATCAATGCCCGCTTTGGTTGCCATGTAAACATTATAATGATCCGCATTGGCCGATTTCTGCCAGTGCAGGGTGATTTGTCCGTCACCGATTTTGGCTCGTACTTGGGTTGGCGTTGCAGGAAGGGGAATCGGTCGCAGTGGCGTTGCATACGCCTCTGTCGATGCATGACTTTCACCCGAGCGGTTTTCAGCTGTTACCACAAAATAATAAACGGTATTATTGCTTAAACCTTGATGGGTATAGGGGTTGGACACATTGAGTATTGCCATACCGTTTTGCAGTTTATTATAGATATGGGGGTTAACACCAAACTCTGTCGCCATATAAATATTATATTGACTTGCCCCTTTTACGGGTTCCCAGGATAGCGTGACTTGGTTACTTTGCGCTGTCGCAACTAAGCCCGCGGGAACATGGGGCTTTGGTGCATCGAGGGTTGCCCTGGCAATTGGTTTGGGGGTTGCTGTAATCTGGGTTGACATGGGGCTTTCCCCTTTATTATTTACGGCGGTTACCACAAAATAATAGGAAACACCGTTTTCCAGTTCGGTATTGATATAGGATAAATCTGTCGTAATGTAAGTACTGCCGTTATTTAGTTTCCAGTAGTTTCGCGGCTGTACGCCAGGCTCTCCCGCCAGGTAAATATTGTATTGCAAAGCGTTAGGTACTGCATCCCAACTGATTTTAATGGTTTTGTCGCTCGCTGTGGCGGTGATTCCACCGGGTGTGCCAGGCGGTTGCGTGGCATTTTCAGCCGCCTTCCTAGCGATGGTTTTTGTGTGTTCTGCGGCTGTGTTTGGCGCCGGAGTTGATTGGGTTTCTTCTGTGTCTTGTTTTTCACCACAGCCAATCAAGAGCGCTGTATTCAGTAGCATGCATATATAAAATAGAGGTCTCGCCCAACGACTGGGTGGCTTCATTGTTAGCTAATCCTTTTTATTTATTTTCGTTTGTTGGTGATGGCACCACATTATTATGGGATAAAGCTTTTGCAAACGCTTGTGCTGATTTTTAATTCCAATTGGTGTCTCTATTATTAATCGTATTGATAGATTTATTTCTTCATTATGTTCAGCTTGGCAATTTGTGTTTCGTAGGCCTTTGAAAATTCATCACCAAATACAGTTTGGAAATCGTCGTCTACATATTTGGCTATTTCCGTAAAATGATTGGCATAGGCATCCCAATAACTTGCCTTTTTATTTCCGGACAGCAATTTACTGCCAACGCCTTTTTGTTTGAACATTGGTTCCAGATTTTCAGGGTCAAACCGTTCGATAAGGGCTTTTAGTGCGGCTTGCATCCCTGCCATCACCGCTAATTGATGATTCTCAATATCGTTAAACCCTTCCTGCAACGCCTGTACTGGTTGCAGGTAGCTGTTGGACCGGCTGCTAAACATATTGTTAATGGCTTCATCCACGGTAATACAGAACTTCAGTGGATTATTTTCAAGCGCCTGAATGGTTGTCATTGACATCCTAAATCCGCTTTTTATGTTCGATCGGGCTCGTAACATTGACATGGACCCCTGGATGGTTTGTCGCAACATGAGGCCAACGTTGTGCATGAAAGCGGGAACGTCCTGTTCAGGTACACTCAGGTCCGACATGCCCAAGCCACCAAGAAAAGCTTGTAGTGCTGCGGCATTGTCTGCCGCTGATGCGGTTGGTAGGCGCGGGGCTGCATTGTTATCCTGGCCTGAACCGGTTGTGGGTATTACCTGGCGTGGGGAAGGGGCAGATTGTCGTCGGCGCTCCACTGGCGGTGTTTGTTCCGTCGATGCGATCTTGAAGTCATTGGGCAAAATATTAGCAGCGTTGGCGGCTGGGTTTGCATTAGGTGATGCCTCTTTGGGGGAGGGGGGAGCGGCACTCGCCTGGCTTGGCGTCGGTTCCTCGCCAAAACTCCAATCATCAGGGATCGCATTGGGTGGTTGGAAAGGCTCGTGTAACGGCGATGCGTTGTCGGCTTCACTGCGGGAGGCGGGAGTGGCCGCGTCGCCACCAAATCCGCTTAAAGGGTCAACATTGGGTATTTGCGACGGTACCGGCGGCGCGGAAACGTTGCCATTAGGCGTATTGGATTGAGGAAAAAGAGCCAAAGGGTCCATGGGACCGTTGGGCTCCAGGCCTACGTGTGAATTTGGGGCGGAGTTTGGCGTAGCTGCAGGAGAGGAAAACGCTACATCTTCTTGAATACTAACGGTAATCTCAAATTCACCTATTAGCAGTTGATCCCCATCTTTTAAGGTGGCAACGCCGCCATTACCAATTGCTGACACGGTGTTATTTAAGTAGATGCCATTGGTACTGGTGTCGGTAATTTGGTAGGCATCATTGATTTTTTCGATAGAGCCGTGCTTGCCTGAGATGTAGCGGCTCTTATCCAGCAAAACCCAATCGTTAGATGCTGCTCGCCCTATTGTGCCACGCTGCTCGATGGTCTTGGTCATAATTTGACCTGATTCCATGGTGGGTTGATTAACGATTGTAAGTGTTAAGCTCATTTTAATAACCTGGGTGCTGCCATACAGTTGACGTCGATGTGCCCGACGTATTATTTAATTATATCTTCTATCATCACTAATATATGTTTAATATGCTGCGATTCAACATGTTATACAGGATAAAAGGGGCAGATTCAAAGTACAGATTCAAAGTACATGGGGCGATTACAACCGCATGTTCGCTATTTGCGCGGGGGTACCGTTATCTTATAGTCATTTACATATTATTATAAATTCTCATATAAAACTTACCCGATTGTTTCATTGGATTCATCCGACCCCATCAGTTTTTGTGCTTGATCTGAATTTGTCGCTCAAATTCTCCCCCAAATTCTTACTCAAATTCTCACTCAAATAATAGGGAAACTTTGTCCTATCGTTGATTTGCATCGTACACCGGTGATATTTCAGTTTCCAGAATCGGCAGAGTTCAGGAACGACATGAACGATCAATGATTTGCGCGCTACAAACGTTGGTTTATAGAATACCTGTATTATGGCTGAAGTTTAATCCCTTTATCGTCTAGTCTCTTAATTGTTGTCATTTTTTCGGTGTTGTCGTGAAACTTAAGGAGTTCGTGCACTGCTTGTCAATGTAAGTGAAAGAATTTACTCAAAAAATGTGAAATATTCACACTTAAATTACTTCATATACTGCTATCGTACCGGTATTATTCCTCCTGGATAACGCTGGACCGATAATACCTTGCGCACCAACCAATAATCAGGCTGGAACATAATGGGCTAGTATTAGCATCGTAGAAAAAAATAATGACGATAACAACAATCTGGGGAAATTTTTATTTAATTATGGCTTTACATGCTAAATTGAGAGTGTTCATGCCATCAGTCTCCACCGTTTGTTTATGGGGAGTCTTTTTTTTACTGCCAATTCAGTTGGTTGCCGTTGAGCTGCCATCCGGAGCAACGCCTGGTGGAGCTGACCCGACACGTAGCCAGACAAGGTCGCTACCCAAAAAACCGGGGGAGGTATTTGCGGTGCCGCCGCTTGTCGATCGCCCATTGGGCGGTGATACGGGGGAGCGCTTGATTGTCCGTACCTTTGACTTAAGAGGGGTGGTAGACAGACCTGAATTCGGGATTTCCACCCGCGCGCTACAACAGTTTGTAGAAAAACGCCGTCTGGAAATGCAGAACCTGGCGGGCGAGAAGATCGAAGGGTTTACACCCGGTGCTATCCAACAGACCGCAAAAATCTTGCGTGAATTAATTGCAATGCCGCCAGCCGAACAGGATGTGGTACAAATTAAGCGATTGATGGACCTGCTTCGAGATAATGAGTTTAATTCCGGTTTAACCATTGGTCAATTACAGGAAATAGCTAACGAAGTCACCAATTATTACCGCAAGGCCGGGTTTATCCTGGCGCATGCTTATATCCCTGCTCAGACCATCAATACCGGTGTCGTTATCATTCAGGTGCTTGAGGGGGTGGTAGGAAATGTTACCGTTGAAAATAATCAATCTTACGCCGCCAGCGTGCTTAAACGTCCCTTTGATCATTTAATTGGTAAACCTGTTTACAAAGATGAAATTGAAAGCGGATTACTACGATTGACCGATTATCCCGGGTTATCCGTATTTGGCGTGTTTCGGCCAGGCACAACTGATGTAGGCAGTACTAACTTGGTGTTAAACATTCAAGAAGAACGTGTTGCAGATTTTTCCTTCCATCTCGACAATTATGGCACTGAGTTTACCGGAGAAGGGCGGGCTTTGGTTAACTTCGCACTGAATAATCCCAGCAATTCCGGTGATATCGTGTACGGCAATGTGCTGAAGACCTTTAGCCCCACCGGTGGTAATTACGGTTCATTAGGCTATGAAAGACCAATCATCAATGCCGAAAATAAACTTGGATTCACCATTAGCCGCAATGCGTTTGACAGCAGGTTTGAGTCCAGTCTTTCCATTGATGGCGTCACTGATCAAGCTGGCTTTTATTGGAGGCAACAATTAACACGTAGCCGACAAAAAAATGATTATAGCAATGTGAAACTGGCGAGTAAAAAGGCCGAATTGGAATTTGATACGATTGAGAACAATCGTGAAGACACGTTAACCATATTAAGTTTTGAATACGGGCTAGATACCCTCGATACTCGATATAGCGGTATTAATTTTTTTATGGTGCGCTATAGCCATGGCTTTGGTGATATTTTAGGCGCAATGGAAGCGACAGATGCGCCAAACTCAAGTCGCGATGGCGCGGGAGCTGAATTTGACAAAATAGACTTTCGCTATGACCGTTTGCAAACATTGTCACCTCGTCAGTCATTATTAGTTACGGTTTCTGGCCAGCTCAGCAACGACTTACTAACCTCAACAGAACAGTTTGGCTTTGGTGGACCTACCAGCGTACGCGCCTATGCGCCAACCGAGTTTCTGAAAGACAAAGGTTATTTTGCCTCTTTGGAATGGATTATCAAGGCACCAGGTTACAGCGATGTGGCATTAATGGATGGGAAAACCCTGGGTGATATATTTCAGGTGTCAATGTTTATTGATGCCGCCGGTGGGTGGTTGAATGAACCCGCGTCTGCATCACAGGAATTTGATAATGCCAGCGGCATCGGTATGGGGTTGCGTTTGGATTTGGACTCTTTTAACGCGCATTTGCAAATAGCAACGCCCCTAACTGACAAAAAAACCACTAATGACCGTGATCCGCAATATTACCTGGAGTTTAGTTATGCGTATTAAATTTATACCTATTAAGTTTATTAAGCCTATTACCTATTAAACTAAGGGCTAACGACATAGCTGCAAATAGTCATCCAACCCGCGCTTATAACGACAAAAAAGTGATAACAACAATCATGACAAATATTATGAAAGCAATATCACCACCATTAGCAATGCGCTTTCGCACAGCCGGCGTCGTCTTTTTAACGTTCACAATGACACCGTTAGCCGTTTCCACGCTTTGTGCTGCACCTCAGGGGGGTGAAATTGTAGGCGGGGCTGGGTCCATCACTTCACCCTCACTAAATTCAACCGTCATTAATCAAACCACCCAATCCATGGCAATTAACTGGCAAAGCTTTGATGTCGCCAAGGATGAAAGGGTAGAGTTTGTGCAACCTTCCGCAACCGCATCGGTACTAAATCGAATTCAGGGGCAGTCACCCAGCCAGATTTTTGGTGCCATTGACGCCAATGGTAAGGTCTTTCTGATTAACCCGCATGGGATACTGTTTGGCAAAACCGCTACAGTCAATGTTGGTAGTCTGGTTGCCAGCGGACTTAGTATCGATTCTGACGCCTTTATGAAAGGCGATATGCAGTTAAGTGCATTAAATGGAACAGAGGGTGGGGTCGTTATTAATCAAGGAGTAATACAAGCCGCTACAGGGGGCAGCGTAACCCTAGTGGGCAGTAGTGTTCAAAACGAGGGCATTATAGTAGCGCGGATGGGGTCCATTAATCTGGGCGTTGGCAACACAGCGGTCATCGATTTTGACGGTGATGGTCTAATGCGTTTTGAAGTGAGTGGTGAAGTGCAACAGAAGGCGCAACAAGTCACGGACGCAGTGAGCAACTCTGGAACCTTAAGCGCCGAAGGAGGCCACGTTGCAATAACGGCTCATGCAGCTCGAGATGTATTTACCAATGTTATTAATAACACTGGCGTAATCAAAGCAACGCGCATAGATAAAGATGGTGGCTCTATTCGTTTAACAGGACAAGGTGGGAGTCTTGTAAGCAGCGGCCGCATAGATGCTTCATCAGATACTGTTGGTATAGACGGAGGAACCATCGAACTAATATCCGATGAGCAAACCGTATTAACTGACAATAGCATTACTACCGCACGTTCCGTTACGTCCAATGGCGGCAGAGTGCACGTTCTGGGAAACAAAGTGGGTTTGTTTGATCTGGCTCAGATCGATGTATCCGGGGCAACCGGTGGTGGTACGGCATTAGTCGGTGGTGATTTTCAAGGTAAGAATCCAGCCGTCCTCAATGCGGATTACACTTATATAGGGGAAAATACCGTAATTAATGCCAGCGCAACGAAGTCTGGTGATGGTGGTCAGGTGGTAGTGTGGGCTAATGAAGCTGCGCGTTATTATGGCTCTATTATAGCCCGGGGTGGTTTTGAGTCCGGCAATGGTGGGCTAGTTGAAGTCTCTGGTAAATCGTATTTGCGATATGATGGCATCGTGGATGTCTCTGCGCCAATGGGCTTGTCTGGCACCTTGTTACTTGACCCTGACGACCTTTGCATTACCAACGGTGGTGTGGGTTCGTGCGCCGGTGCGGCCGAAGATAATGTAGCACCGTTTAACGCGGCTACCGGTGGTAGCAATTCTTATATTTTGGTTAGTACACTCCAAGGGCTCGGCGACGTCAATATAGACTTACTTGCCGATGATGATATTATATTTGATGCGAATGTAGATCTGAGCGCATCATTAACCAGCGCGACCTTAACCCTCAATGCGGACAACGATGCAGACGGTATCGGTGGAATAAGCATGGCGGGTTTTGATTTGAGTACGGGTGGCGGTAACGTTACGCTTAATGTTAATGCCGCCGGTGAAGGTATTACAAATATTGGTACCACTAACACGGGTGGTGGCACGTTAACGCTAAATGCCGCCGGCGCCATGAGCCAAAATGTCGGGGATATTATTACCGGAACAACTCGTCTGGTAAAACAAGGTAACGGTACACTCACGTTAACAGAAGCCAACGACTACACGGGTTCAACTACCATAGAAAACGGCATAATATCGATCAGCGCAGATGCAAACCTGGGAGCAGCGCCAGGTACCGCAACGGCCAGTCACCTGGTCCTCAACGGTGGTACCCTGGCCAGTACCGCCGACATGAGCTTAAACCAAAACCGTGGCGTCGAACTGAGCGGTGCCGGTACCATTGATGTGGCCACGGGTACAACCCTAACCTATAACGGTGTCATTGCTGGCGCGGGTGGAACCTTAAGCAAATCCAATGCGGGCAACCTCAGCTTGGGAGGCAACAACACTTATACCACCGCAACCCATATCAATGGCGGCACTCTCACGATCAGCGCAGATGCAAATCTAGGGGCAGCGCCGGGTACCGCAACGGCCAGCCACCTGGTGCTCAACGGTGGTACCCTGGCCAGTACCGCCGACATGAGCTTAAACCAAAATCGTGGCGTGGAACTGAGCGGTGCCGGTACCTTCGATGTTGCCACGGGTACAATCCTAACCTATAACGGTGTCATTGCTGGCGCGGGTGGAACCTTAAACAAATCCAATGCAGGTAATCTCAGCTTGGGAGGCAACAACACTTATACCACCGCAACCCATATCAATGGCGGCACTCTCACGATCAGCGCAGATGCAAATCTAGGGGCAGCGCCGGGTACCGCAACGGCCAGCCACCTGGTCCTCAACGGTGGTACCCTGGCCAGTACCGCCGACATGAGCTTAAACCAAAACCGTGGCGTGGAACTGAGCGGTGCCGGTACCTTCGATGTGGCCACGGGTACAACCCTAACCTATAACGGTGTCATTGCCGGCGCGGGTGGAACCTTAAACAAATCCAATGCAGGTAATCTCAGCTTGGGAGGCAACAACACTTATACCACCGCAACCCATATCAATGGCGGCACTCTCACGATCAGCGATGATGCAAATCTAGGGGCAGCGCCGGGTACCGCAACGGCCAGCCATCTGGTGCTCAACGGTGGTACTCTGGCCAGTACCGCCGACATGAGCTTAAACCAAAACCGTGGCGTGGAACTGAGCGGTGCCGGTACCGTTGATGTGGCCACGGGTACAACCCTAACCTATAACGGCGTCATTGCCGGCGCGGGTGGAACCTTAAACAAATCCAATGCAGGTAATCTCAGCTTGGGAGGCAACAACACTTATACCACCGCAACCCATATCAATGGCGGCACTCTCACGATCAGCGATGATGCAAATCTAGGGGCAGCGCCGGGTACCGCAACGGCCAGCCATCTGGTGCTCAACGGTGGTACTCTGGCCAGTACCGCCGACATGAGCTTAAACCAAAACCGTGGCGTGGAACTGAGCGGTGCCGGTACCGTTGATGTGGCCACGGGTACAACCCTAACCTATAACGGCGTCATTGCTGGCGCGGGTGGAACCTTAAGCAAATCCAATGCAGGTAATCTCAGCTTGGGAGGCAACAACACTTACACCACTGCAACCCATATCAACGGCGGCACCCTCTCGATCAGCGATGATGCAAATCTGGGAGCAGCGCCAGGCACCGCAACGGCCAGTCACCTAGTGCTCAACGGTGGCACCCTGGCCAGTACCGCCGACATGAGCTTAAACCAAAATCGTGGCGTGGAACTGAGCGGTGCCGGTACCGTTGATGTGGCCACGGGTACAACCCTAACCTATAACGGCATCATTGCTGGCGCGGGTGGAACCTTAAGCAAATCCAATGCAGGTAATCTCAGCTTGGGAGGCAACAACACTTATACCACCGCAACCCATATCAATGGCGGCACTCTCACGATCAGCGATGATGCAAATCTAGGGGCAGCGCCGGGTACCGCAACGGCCAGCCACCTGGTGCTCAACGGTGGTACCCTGGCCAGTACCGCCGACATGAGCTTAAACCAAAATCGTGGCGTGGAACTGAGCGGTGCCGGTACCATTGATGTGGCCACGGGTACAACCCTAACCTATAACGGCGTCATTGCTGGCGCGGGTGGAACCTTAAGCAAATCCAATGCAGGTAATCTCAGCTTGGGAGGCAACAACACTTATACCACCGCAACCCATATCAATGGCGGCACTCTCACGATCAGCGATGATGCAAATCTAGGGGCTGCGCCAGGCACCGCAACGGCCAGTCACCTAGTGCTCAACGGTGGCACCCTGGCCAGTACCGCCGACATGAGCTTAAACCAAAATCGTGGCGTGGAGCTGAGCGGTGCCGGTACCGTTGATGTGGCCACGGGTACAACCCTAACCTATAACGGTGTCATTACTGGCGCAGGTGGAACCTTAAGCAAATCCAATGCAGGTAATCTCAGCTTGGGAGGCAACAACACTTACACCACTGCAACCCATATCAACGGCGGCACCCTCTCGATCAGCGATGATGCAAATCTGGGGGCTGCGCCAGGCACCGCAACGGCCAGTCACCTAGTGCTCAACGGTGGCACCCTGGCCAGTACCGCCGACATGAGCTTAAACCAAAATCGTGGCGTGGAACTGAGCGGTGCCGGTACCTTCGATGTGGCCACGGGTACAACCCTAACCTATAACGGTGTCATTGCTGGCGCGGGTGGAAACTTAAGCAAATCCAATGCGGGCGAATTGACGCTGGGCGGGAATAATACCTATACCACGGCAACCAATATTGATGCAGGAACACTTAGCCTGGGTGCATCCGATGTGATTGCTAACGCCAGTACCGTCAGCGTTAATGGCGGCGCATTTAACCTCAATGGGCATAGTGATACTGTAGCATCATTGACCGTCAATAATGGCAGTGTAACGACATCAACGGGTACCTTAACCACCATCAATGACTTAGCCACGTCCGGTGCCAGTGCGATGATCACTGCAACCACTGGTAGTTTGATTGTTGGAGGAAAGGTGGATTTATCTAACGGCACATTGTTGGCACCTGACAACACAGGTACTTTTAGCGTTGCGGGTAACTGGAATAACACTGGCGCAACTGTTACCCATAATAACGGTACGGTTGTCTTGGTTGGCACCACAACACAAAGTATTGCGAGCGGAGGGCAGGCATTTAATAACCTTACTGCATCAGGTTCAGGCAACGTACAACTGCAACAGGCCCTTACGATTGATGATACCTTAAGTAACAGCGCCGGTGATTTCGATACAGCAGAACAAACCCTTAACGCCACAAACCTGGCTGTATCCGGTGGCAGCATTAACAGTGCCGGAGATGATAATGGGAGCTGGAATATCGGCAATCTGAATATTAGCGGCACTGGTGCGGTGACCGCCACCACGGGTGACTTTAATGTTTCGGGCGACTGGAATAACAATGGCGGCAGTTTTAACCACAACAATGGCACATTGGTATTAAATGGCGCATCCACTCAACGCATTAGCAGTGGGGGTAGTGCCTTCAACAACCTAACAGCATCAGGCGCTGGTAACGTACAACTGTTGCAGGATTTAACTGTTGAGGGAACGCTAAATAACAGCGCAGGAGATTTCGATACAGCTGCGCAGAGTGTGAACGCGGCAAACCTGACCGTAGCAGGGGGAAGCATCAATAACGCCGGGGACGATACGGGCAATTGGGATATTGGTAACCTGACTATTAACACCCCTGGTTCGCTGACTGCTACCAGTGGTAATTTACATGTTTCCGGTGACTGGGAAAACAACGGTACGTTTAACCACAATAACGGCACCGTGGTATTTGATGATTCCGCCAATCAAACCATAGTAAGTAATACCGGCCCCAGTAATGAAAATGCCTTTTTTAATGTGGAGATTGACAAAACCGGCAATGGATTAACATTTTCTGATCGGGTCACCATAAACAGCCTGGCAACCACCAATGCAGCATACGACATAAGTTTTGAAGGCGACAATAGCATCGTATCGACCGCGACAGTTTTTAATAACACCGGCAATTTAGTACTGGGTAATGATGGTGACGATATTACCTTTAGCAACGGTGCAACTCACACATCGGGAGAAACCAGCATTAACGGTACCGTTGCGGCAACGGCCGGTGATTTACAGTTTGGTACAACCCGTTTGATTGGCCGCTTAAGCGCCGATGCAGGCACCATTAACACCGCTGCATTGTCAGCCTTGGGTACTGGCGATACAATTAGCGCTATTAACCTGTCAACAGGTGACATAACGATTGCCGATGCCAATAATGTTAACTTGTCAGGCACAACGGTTGATACCGGCACGGTATCGGGAACAGCCGGTGGGGCACTCTCTAACATTAGTATCAGTGCAACAGGTACTGCAACGATTGCAGGCGCAATTGCAACCGATATGGGCACCGTGACCACCATGTCCGATACGCTCTCATTACAAAGTGTTGAGACAGAGGGGAAGCAACAGTATGCGGCCAACGAAATCCAGCTAAATGGCGACTTAACCGGCGGCGGCGAACTCGTACTGCAAACGTTGGACAGCACGCAGAATATAGAATTAGCCGGTGGTGGCGCCAGCACAGCATTAGACCTTACAACAAGTGAGCTGGCATTATTAAAGGAATTTTCAGACATTACCATTGGTCGCTCGGATTCCACGGGAACGATCACCGTCATGGCGGGGGAAACCGTTAACGTTACTGATTCATTAAATTTAGTCGCAGGGAGAATAGATGTCACGGGCGCCACAATTGTCACTAATAATAAAAGCTTGTCGCTAACATCTCTTATCGGTAACATTGCATTGGGGAAACTGGACGCGGGTACTGGAGATGTCTCTTTAGTGGTCGCTGGCAATGTAAGTAGTGATGGTACTGACCCTAATATTTCCGCAAAAAATTTAAGGGTTGAGGGCTCTGGAGCCAGCTTGCTCGGAAGTTTTGCGTCGCCAATGAATTTGTCCGGCATTACTGACACCGCTACATTTGTGCAGTTAAAGGAGGCGCATACCGATGGCCTGCCGGATACTAAAATTATTGAAGGAAAAAATATCAACATCGATAATTTGTCGACTGCAGAGCGAATTGGCACTGGGCAGGCTTCGGGGTTAGCGGGTATTAACTTTATTGATCCAGCATTGTTTTCTGCGGATTTTAGCCTTTTTGGGGTAGATCAATCTGGACTCAAATTGCCATCCGATCAGTTAGAAGAAGAATAGATTTGCTTGAGGATTTTGTAATGACACATCCGGAAATAAATGAAGAATATGTGCAGCTTGGGGCGGCACCTGTTAGTGATAGCTCTCCAACAGGTGAAGATATTCGTTATGAGGAAAATTACGAAAATCTGGAAAATGAAATTGGCAAGTTAGAATCCCTGAGTGGCGAAACGGTTAACTGGGCCGTCGTCATTCAAGACAGTAAAACTATTTTAAAAGAGGAATCAAAAGACTTAAGTGTCGTTTGTTTTCTGATACGCGGACTTTACGAAAAAGAGGGATATACCGGACTCGCCAATGGTTTTACCGTGTTACAGGCGATGATTGATAAATACTGGGAAACATTACATCCGCCGGTGAAACGCGCCAGGGCAAGAGCCGGGGCGATTAATTGGCTGGCGGGGCAACTTCAGGCACCCATTGCAAAGCAAAAGCCGGGGGCATCGGCCAGCAAAATTGTTAAAACCTGTTTCGAGATCATAAAACAGACTGAGGATAAATTAGACGAACTTATGGGCAATGAGTCACCAAACATCATTGAAGTTCGTAAAAAAATAAAAAGTTATGTTGATGAAATAGAAAGAGAAGAAAAAACCAAGATAGCCGAAGCAGAACGTAAAGCCAACCTCGACGCAAAAAAGCAGCAAGGGGGTGAGGATACGGCCTCGGCGGCCCAGGCTGAAACTGCCCCAACGGCAAGTACCCAGGCTCCTGTGTCGGCAGCGCCAATGATTACTGGCTCATTTAGTTCGTCGGTGGCTTCTGATGATGAGGTCTCTAAAACCGCCAAACCCTGCCAGGAGCCTTTACGCAATATTGGGGTATATTTGAGGAATAAAAAATTATCAGACCCCTTACCGTATAGCCTGTTTCGTATTACCACCTGGATTGTTGTTACCCAAATTCCTCCAGCGACGAATGGTGTTACACAGCTGCGTGAAGTGCCACCCGATAAAGTTAATGGGTATAAGGCGATGTTAGAAGCCCGCGACTTTATCAACTTGATCCCTGACGTGGAAAATAGCTTTTCCAAAGCACCGTTCTGGCTGGATGCACACCGCATTGTTGCAGCCGCGCTGGAAGGACTTGGAGACGCCTACGCCGCTGCTCGACGGGCTGTCATTGATGAAACCGCGGCATTTTTACACCGATTCCCTGGAATTATTGATCTGCAGTTTTCAAATGGAACCCCCTTTGCGGATGATTTAACCCGGCTCTGGGTTGAAAGCGAGGTAATGTCGTCAAGTGGTGGGGGCGCAGGCGGTGGTGGTACTGGGGGCAACAGTGTTGCGCCATGGACTGAATCTGCAAAAAAAGCGCAAACCCTTGCTGGTAAAGGAAAGTTTGACGATGGTATCAAGTTATTCCAAAAGGGGATGGTTAGCACCCGAAGTCAACGCGAACGGGCGTTTTGGGAGCTGGAACAGGCACAATTTTGCGCGAAAGCGGGACATTATAGCGTCGCATTATCCCAATTAGAGCACCTCGATGATCAAGTGGTTAGTCTCGGATTGGAGGATTGGGAAGCGGAGTTAAGCCTGGAGATTGCAAGGGTATATTTGATGTGCCATGATAAGCTGTTGGCTAAAAAGGATGCAAGAAGTGATGAGGAGGTTGCCCGTGCCGCCACATTACGCAAACGGGTCTGTCGGATGGATGTAATGACGGCGTTATCATTTGTAAAGAATTAGATATTCATTACGGCCTGAATTGCAAATATAGGATGTAGGTTATGTATTCTGCCACGTAACCCCTTAAGCATGAACTGCGACAAGCACTACATCCGATAAAATAATTTAATGGCAAATCGTAGGTAGAACTTAAGCTGAATTTGAAAATCAGCGTAAAACTGGATTTAAAACTAAACTTAAAACTAAACGTAAAGTAATTAAACAGGAGATTATGAAAATGTCTAAAGACGGTTCAGTGGCACCAAAAGAGCGGGTCAATATTGTTTATAAGCCAGCGACCGGCGACGCACAACAAGAGGTCGAATTGCCGCTGAAACTAATGATGCTCGGCGACTACACACTTAAAGAAGACGAAACGCCGGTTGAAGATCGTAAACCTATCAACGTCGATAAAGATAACTTTACCGATGTAATGAAAAACCAAAAACTTTCTCTCGACATTAATGTAGCCAATAAATTATCAAAAGAAGAAGGCGAAGAAATGCCGGTAAACCTTAAGTTTGAATCTCTCAAAGACTTTGAGCCAGAGAGTGTCTTGAGACAGGTGCCCGAGTTAAATCAATTATTAGACTTGCGTGAAGCGCTGGTTGCATTAAAGGGACCTTTGGGAAATGTACCTGCATTTCGTAAAATGATTGAGCAGGCCCTACAAGACGAAGGTGACAAAGAAAGATTATTAAAAGAACTAAAAATTGATGATTCAGGAAATTCATAAAGGGAACTCATAAGTAGCTGCCGCAGTTTAAGGCATACACCTGTTGCTGACATGTTTTAACTGCCTTGCAATGCGACATTGGGAAAACCCCGTTACCGTATGCGAACAGTCCAGTCGCCGACAAAATTAAACAATCTATATTGACTTACTAGATTAACCAAATAATTAAATGTAAATCATTTGCGTGATGAAATATCCGAAGGAGAAAAAAGATGTCTGAAGAAATGCAAGAAGACGCTCAAGCGGCGGAACCCTCGGCCGAGGTAGAGTCTGAAGGAAGCTTGCTTGATCAAATTATGAATGAGACCAAGATGAAGCCCAATGATGATGGGTATGATGTTGCGAAAAAAGGGGTCGAGGCATTTATCGCAGAATTGCTTGAGCCCTCACGCGCAAATGAACGGGTCAATAAAAAACTGGTCGACAAAATGATTTTGGAAATCGACAGTAAATTGAGTATTCAGACAGATCAAATTTTGCATAATGAATCTTTCCAGCAACTGGAGTCAGCCTGGCGTGGACTAAAGTTTGTCGTAGATCGCACTGATTTTCGCGAAAACATCAAGCTGGAATTGTTGAATGTCTCCAAAAACGAATTGCTGGAAGACTTTGAAAACTCACCTGAGGTGGTTAAGTCCGGTTTGTACAAACATTGTTATACCGCCGAGTACGGACAGTTTGGTGGGCAACCGGTAGGTGCAATGATAGCCAATTATGATTTAGGGCCTGGTGCAAAAGACATTAAACTAATGCAGTATGCATCCAGCGTCGGCGCAATGGCCCATGCGCCGTTTATAGCCGCTGCATCTCCAGAATTTTTTGGCGTGGATGATTACACAGAATTACCCGACCTAAAAGAACTGAGCGCCATATTTGAAGGGCCAAAACACACTAAATGGCGAGGGTTTCGTGAATCAGAAGATGCACGTTACTGTGGTCTAACGGCGCCACGATTTTTGTTGCGCACCCCCTATGATCAGCAAGACAATCCCATTAAGGCATTTAATTATGATGAAAGTGTGCAAGGTTCTCATCATGACTATTTATGGGGCAACACCGCATTTGCGTTTGCCACTCGTTTGACAGAAAGTTTCGCCAAATACCGTTGGTGCCCCAATGTCATTGGCCCGCAAAGTGGCGGGGCTGTTAATGATCTACCTGTTCATACGTTTGAATCCATGGGCGAGACGGATACAAAAATACCAACCGAAGTGCTGATTTCTGATCGAAGGGAATTTGAACTGGCGGAAGAGGGCTTTATTGGCCTGACAATGCGGAAAGGAAGCGATAATGCTGCGTTCTTTTCTGCTAATTCTGTGCAAAAACCCAAGTACTTTGGAACCTCCAAGGAAATGAAAGATGCGGAAACCAATTACAAGCTTGGTACGCAACTGCCGTATATGTTTATTATGAACCGGCTGGCCCACTACATCAAAGTGTTACAACGTGAAAACATTGGTAGCTGGAAACAGAAAGGTGAATTGGAGAAAGAACTCAACAAATGGATTGGTCAGTATATTGCCGACCAGGAAAATCCATCTGCTGAGGTGCGTAGCCGTCGCCCGCTGCGTACGGCAAAAATAAATGTGGAGGATGTAGATGGTGATCCAGGCTGGTACCGGGTTTCCATGGAAGTCCAACCTCATTTTAAATACATGGGAGCCAGCTTTACCTTATCGCTAAAAGGCAAATTGGACCAAAAATAGCATCGCTGTGTAGATAAATAGCAATTGCAATATATCCAAGGTTATCGGGCGTATATACGTTTGCATTCGCCCGATATCTTCTTACCACATTACGTTTTAAATGACGTAGCGTAGTCTGGTGTTACGCGAGCAATGGGCACGTAACAAGCGTTGAAACGTAACTCACCGATTAGGGGATATCGTGGCATTTGAAAAAAGTCTTTTGGAACGCATCGACAGTGGCGGGGACGATATTTATAACACCAAAATCGAGCCCCAACGCATTGTAAGCTCCATAATGAAACATCTAAGTAAAATGATGAATGTGAGACAGGGGAGTGTCACTATTTTACCTGACTACGGTATCCCGGATCTTAATGAAATGATAGGCCGATCTCCCGATGGTTTTATGGAATTACGCCACGCAATACGATCCAGTCTCGAAAATTACGAGCCTCGATTGAGTAATGTGCTGGTGGCACACGTTAAAGACGAGGATAACCCGCTACGTATGAAATTTGAAGTTAGCGCACAGTTAGTGGTAGGAGAGAAACCTACCGAAATTTCATTTAGCACGCATGTGCAGGATTCCGGTGTCGTTGATATTCGGCGCTAACGCCGAAAAAATATGACGTGTGGATTCGATACTCGAAGTATGGCACTAAAATAGGGTAAACCGCGATATCAACATCAATAACGATATTAATAACAACGTCAATAACAAATCAACGTTGATCGGGAATGTTAATAAGGAATGTTAATAATTAAATATCTATTTTTAGTACGTGGGCTTGGGGCAGCATCAACTTTATACTCACTAAAAAAAATACTTGCTAAAAAATACCGCAACATCTCAGTGAGACACCTTTAAATAAACATCAGACACGTTGAAAGTGAGAGCACGTTGGGTAATCCTGCGGTATCGTGAGTAAGAGCAAATTAGAATAGATGAGGAGCGTGGGTGAGTTTTAATAAATATTTCGAAGACGAGCTATCATATTTGCGTGAAATGGGGGCCGAGTTCGCTCATGAAAACCCTCAGTTGGCGCGTTTTTTAGGCAGTCAGAGTTATGACCCTGACGTAGAGCGCTTATTGGAGGGGTTTGCGTTTTTGACCAGCCGTTTACGACAGAAGCTAGATGATGAATTACCCGAATTAACACATTCGTTAATATCCTTGTTATGGCCACACTTTTTACGGCCAGTGCCTTCTATTTCGATTCTTGAGCTGGCACCACGGTCAAACAATATTACAGAGACTCAGTTGGTGAAGCGTGGCGTCAGTATAGATAGCAAAGAGGTTGACGGCACTGCCTGCCGGTTTCAAACGTGTTTTGATGTCACCCTTATGCCTGTGACGCTGGCGAAAGTCACGTATCAGAATACATCCGCTGGGTATGAAATAAATATGCGTTTTGAGCTGGCGGCAGGTACGTCGTTTGCGAAAATAGACTTGGAAAAAGTCAGACTGTATTTGCATGGTGAAACACGTATATCACAGTTACTGTATTTGTGGTTTATGCGTTATCTCGAACGGGTAGTGGTTACTAATGCTGACTCGCCGACAAACAGAGACGGGTTAACATTATCGGCCAAAGCGGTCAGAGCGGTGGGTTTTACCAGCACTGAAGGTTTATTACCTTACCCGGAAAATACCTTTATGGGATACCGGATATTACAAGAATACTTTAGTTTTCCCGAAAAATTTTTATTCATCGATATCCATGAACTGGATTGCGTGCAAAAATTTACAATGTCATCAACGTTCGAGTTAAGTTTTAAATTTAACCGTCGGATGGATGAGGCTATTCGCCCAAAAACGGAAAATTTCCGTATGTACTGTACGCCGATTGTTAATCTTTTTGAAAATGATGCCACCCCTATTCGCCTGGATCAGCGTAAGGTTGAATATCGTGTGCGAGCGGACGCGAAAAATCCGCATCATCACGAAATTTATTCCATTGACTGCGTACAGGGGTGGATACACGGTACCGGGGCCAGGCGCGAATACAAGGCATTCGAGTCATTTGATTTTAGGGAGCAAAGCAGTAAAACTGAAAGTGCGGTGTATTATCGTGCACGGTATTATCCTGCGGTAGTGGGTCGCGGTGTCGACACTTACATGTCATTCGTTAACGTGAATGATGAACCCGCAATACCCCCCACAGAATCCATTGCAGTGGATCTAACATGTACCAATGGCGCCATTGCCGGTAAATTACAGGCCGGTGATATAACGAATCCCACGAGTACCACGCCAAACTTTATTCAGTTCACTAATATTACCCGCGTCACGAACTCGTTACCGCCTCCCATGGGACCGGATTTACATTGGCGATTAATTTCGAACATGGCATTGAACTATACCTCATTAACAAAAATAGATGCATTAAGAACAGTGTTGTCCACTTATAACTTCAGTGCATTTTATGACCGTCAAGTGCAGCGTGCTAGCCAACAACGGTTAGAAGGCATCTCAAAAATTGACGTAAAACCAACCGACCTCATGTTCCAGGGGTTACCCCTGCGAGGTTTACGCACACGGATGGAGCTAAAGGAAAGCAAGTTTTCAGGTGAAGGTGATTTGTACTTATTTGCCACTATTATTAATGAATTTTTCTCACTTTACGCAAATATGAACTCCTTCCATCAACTCATAGTTACAGGCAGCGAACAAGGTGAAATTTATCAATGGCCAGCGAGAGTAGGTCTACAGCCAGTAGTGTAGCGCATGAGCTGCTCGAACACGGGCGTTATTACTCCTTTTTTCAAGCAGTTCAATTACTAACAACCGTATCCGGAAACAAATCACCGATTGGCGGACTCGGGCCTGCGGTGGAAGAACCGCTGCGTTTTCGTGCTAATAACAGTTTGGCATTCCCGTCGGCTGATATTGACGAAATAAAGGTAAATGAAAAATCTCAGGCGACGGATGATCAAATTGAAGTAGTAATTAATTTTCTAGGGTTATACGGTCCCTCGTCGCCGTTACCGGCGTTTTTTACCGAAGAGATCTTGTTCGAAGAACGAGAACCGAATAACCGACGTGATTTTTTGGATTTATTCAATCACCGGGCAATATCATTATTGTACCGCTGCTGGAAAAAATACCGTTACTACATCCAGTACGAACTGGGAGCCACCGATAAAATTTCGCAATACATGTTTTCCTTCATCGGATTGGGGGATGCGAAATTACGCAGCGAAATCGATCTTGATTGGCGAAAGTTACTGTCCTATCTCGGTGTTATCAGTACCGGTTGTAAGTCTGCATCGGTATTACAGGGTATTATAAGTCATTATTTTAATGGTATTGATATTGGTATCGAGCAATGCGTGCCGCGAAGTATAGAATTTGATGAATTACAACTTTGTCGGTTAGGCATTGCAAACACCTCGTTGGGGGTTGATGCTTATGCCGCAGGAATCGGCAGTAAAGTTATTGATCGTAACAGTAAGTTTCGGGTTGCATTAAAAGACCTGACGTTTGAAGAATTTAAACGCTACTTACCCACGGGCGACCGACATGACACACTTTGCAATTTGATCCGACTGGTTATGTCCGATCAGTATGAATTTGATTTTGAATTGATGTTAGCCGAAAAAAACCCCAGGCTCGAACTCACCGATGACAACGAATGCCGCCTAGGGTGGTCCGCGTGGTTGGGGGAGCCGCCGGAAAAAGGCGCATCCGTATTAGTTGCCGCATAAGTTGCTACATTAATTGCGACATCAATTGCGACATCAATTGCCAAATACTTTATATAACGAACCTTCAGCGAACTGACAAAAACCGGTTGCTTTAAAAATACAGACCTTGGAGAAAATAAATGATAGACGTTGATTTAAAGGCGTTACTAAACAAACTGAACTCAACCTGCATCAGCGCAATGGAAGGCGCGGCCGGGCTTTGTGTTTCCCGAGGAAATTATGAAATTTTACCGGAACATGTATTATTAAAATTGCTTGAAAACCCCAGCGGAGAATTTCAAACCATCCTGAGGCATTACGAAATCGACGCGTCACGTGTTGAAAAGGCATTGCAGCGTGCAGTAGAAGACTGTGGAACGGGAAATCAGGGCAAACCCGTGTTTGCGCCTTTATTAATAGAGTGGTTTCAGGAAGCATGGCTTATCGCCTCCGTCGATCTAAAGCAAACCAAAGTAACGTCTGGTACATTGGTGGCAACATTGTTGTCAAATCCACGGCGTTATGGACAAGCAGACTATTTTGATATCTTTCATAACGTATCGGCAGAGGATTTACGCAAACATTTACCGCAAATCACCGATGGTTCAGATGAACAGACCAGCATTGAAGAAACTAGCAGCGGTATTAAAGGTGTTGCCCCAATGCGGGGAGGCGATTCGGCTCTGGCCAAGTATACTGTGGATTTCACGGCACAGGCTCGGGAAGATAAAATTGACCCAGTGTTTGCCCGTGACCGTGAGATCCGCCAAATGATCGATATCTTGGGTCGACGGCGTAAAAACAATCCTATTGCAGTTGGTGAAGCCGGCGTCGGTAAAACGGCGGTGATTGAAGGCTTGGCATTAAAAATAGTGCAGGGCGATGTGCCAGACATTTTAAAAGATGTGGATATTATTGGGTTAGATTTGGGATTATTACAAGCCGGTGCCAGTGTAAAAGGCGAGTTTGAAAACCGCTTAAAAGCAGTTATCGAAGAAGTTAAAGCATCACCAAAACCTATTATTTTATTCATTGATGAAGCGCATACCTTAATTGGCGCGGGTGGACCGGCGGGAGGTGGGGATGCCGCAAACTTACTCAAACCTGCCCTTGCACGTGGCGAACTACGTACCATCGCAGCTACCACCTGGTCGGAGTATAAAAAATATTTCGAAAAAGACCCGGCTCTCGCGCGCCGTTTCCAGCTCGTAAAACTGGAGGAACCCTCTCCGGAAGACGCCATTACTATCATTCGGGGTTTGCGCGATAAGTATGAGCAAGCACATGGCGTCTACGTCCGGGATGACGGCGTTGAAGCGGCAGCACTAATGTCGGCCCGTTACATTACCGGCCGCCAACTTCCCGATAAAGCCGTTGATGTTCTTGATACCGCCTGTGCCCGCGTCAAAATCAGCATTAGCTCCAAGCCCGATTGCGTTGAAGACAGGGAACGACGTATCGCAATGTTACAACGAGAGTTAAGCGCAATTAAGCGTGATATCGACTCAGGAATCACCACCAATGAGGAAAAAGTAAACGACCTGGAAGGCGCTATTAGCAGTATCCAGGAAGAACTAAGCACATACACCACTCGTTGGGAACAAGAACAAATTGCCGTGGAAAAAGTGGTTAATCTTCGGCAACGCTATGCGCAGCTTAAGGCCGGTGAGAGCGCAGATGAAACGCTTGATATTGACCAGCTTGCCGAAGAACTTGAAAACAGTAAAGCGGCGTTAATCAGTTTGCAGGCATCAGAGCCTCTCATACATTATGAAGTGGGGCCAGAGGTTGTCGGAGCTGTCATCTCTGATTGGACCGGTATTCCATTGGGTAATATTGCCCGCGACGAAGCGAATTCGGTGTTGAATTTTGGTAACGACTTAAAACGACGTATCAAGGGACAGAGCCATGCAATTGACTCCATTCACGAAGGACTTCAGGCAGCGAAAGCCGGTTTAAACAACCCCAATGCACCTATGGGCGTATTTTTGTTTGTTGGTCCCAGTGGGGTCGGTAAAACCGAAACGGCCTTGGGTGTTGCCGATTTGTTGTTTGGTGGTGAACGATTTATGACGGCCATCAACATGTCTGAGTTTCAGGAAAAACATACGGTGTCTCGTTTGGTTGGTTCTCCGCCGGGTTATGTTGGCTACGGCGAAGGGGGCGTATTAACCGAAGCTGTGCGGCAGCGACCCTATTCTGTCGTATTGCTGGACGAAGTGGAAAAAGCGGACCTTGAAGTCATGAATTTATTCTATCAGGTATTTGATAAAGGCACATTGTCAGATGGAGAAGGGCGGATTATCGATTTTAAAAATACCGTGGTTTTTTTAACTAGCAACCTTGCTACTGACTTGATTATGCAGCTTTGCTCACAACCAGAGGCACCCGATGTTGATACGTTACGTGAAGCCATATACCCCATACTCAGCCAGCATTTTAAGCCGGCGCTATTAGCGCGCATGAATGTTATACCTTTCTTTCCAATTGCAGGTGATGCGCTAAAAGAAATTGTAGCGCTAAAACTAAAACAGGTCGGCGAGCGCTTGTTCAATAACCAGCAAATGCAGTTTGAATACGACGAAAAAGTGGTGGACCAAATCGCGCAACGTTGCACCGAGGTAGAGAGCGGCGCACGCAACGTTGACCATATTATTAATAGGACAATGTTGCCACAAATATCCACTGAACTGCTGCAACAAATGGGCAATGAACTGAAGCCCACTAGCTTGAAAGTTAGCATTGCCGATAGCGGTGACTTTCAGTATGAGTTTGCGTCCTGAAGATAGAGAGTAGGGTAAACGCATGTCTGATTCACCGCACCATGCACTGGCAACAGTGGATGAATTTATCAGTATTACCACCTCGCTATCAACAGAGCGCGATATAAATCAGCTGTTAAGCATGATAGTAGCATCCGCCTGTCGCATCGCGCAGGCGGATACCGGGCTTATTTATGTTTTGGACAGCACCAAACAGTTTCTGGTAGTTAAGGCGGTGCACAGTCGCTCGTCGGACCCAAAATTAAGTGAATTTGAGTCAGTACCTTTATTTGTGGGCGGCGAACGTAATTTAATCCGATTAGGTGCATACAGCGCATTTACCGGCAAGCTGACAAACATACCCAATATCTATGAGTACACCGGTTTTGGTTTCGATGACATCTATGCGTTTGACCGAAAATATAAATACCATACTCAGTCTGTGCTGGCGGTTCCCTTGCGCAATCATGAAAATATAACGGTTGGTATTTTACAGCTGATCAACCGCATTGATTCAGATACCAACGAGGTGATTCCTTTCCCCGGCTCGGTTGAACGAATCGTGACAGCGTTTGCTTCACAAGCAGCCGTTGCCATCGACAATGCACAGTTGACCGACAAAAACAAACGCCTGATTGACTTGCTCAATCATACCAACAAGGAGCTGGAGGAAGAAAATCAACAGTTAAGGAAAAAAATTCAAACGACTTATGATTTCACTCGAATTGTAGGGCAGGGAGAAGCCATGCAGGGCGTATTTAACCTCATGAAAAAGATATTTGATTCCAATGCGACGGTTTTGTTAGGAGGACAAACAGGGACGGGTAAAGAACTCATTGCACAAACGATTCACTATAATGGTAAACGCAGCAAGGGTGAATTTGTGGCACAAAACTGCGCGGCATTACCCGAAAACTTACTGGAAAGTGAATTATTTGGTTTCAAAAAAGGCGCATTTTCAGGCGCAAACAGTGACAAAATTGGTCTGATAGAATCATCCGATGGCGGTACATTATTTCTCGATGAAATAGGGGACATGCCCATGGCGCTACAGGCAAAGCTGTTGCGTGTATTACAGGAAAGGGAAGTTCGTCCACTCGGTGCGTTAACGCCAAAAAAAGTAAATATACGGGTGATCGCCGCCACCCATTGTAATTTGTTAAAAAAGATTGAAGCTGGCGAGTTTCGTGAAGACTTGTACTATCGATTAAGTGTATTCCCTATTAATTTGCCACCACTCTCAGAACGAAAAGAAGATATGCCATCGCTACTGCAGCATTTTCTAAAAATGTTCAGCCAACAATACGCCAAATCTATCGGTGGTTATTCCCCTAAGTCGTTGGATACTTTGATTCAGCATGAGTACCCCGGAAATATTCGAGAGTTACGCAATGTGGTCGAGCGCGCCGTATTATTATGCGAAGACGGTGGTAATATTCTCCAGGAACATCTACCGGAGAATATGCAGGAAGCCGCTATCAATAACGGTTTAGTTATTATTACTGATAAAAATATTGCAGATGAAGATGAAACGGACGCAATACCTCCAGATTTAGCGCTCGAAGTCAATAACGGATTAAAAGGCGCGCTGGAGAGCTATGAAGCAACTCTCTTGCGTAAAAAACTAGACGAATGCAGTTGGAATCAGACCGATGCCGCCGAGAAACTGAAAATAGCACGACGTACTTTAATCGAAAAAATGAAACGTTATGACATCCGGCGATAAATGATCATCTTGATAACCGAGCATTAATTTCCACATCGCAAAGTGCTTGATTGTGGTATCACTGAATTATACTTGTTTTTGCAACAACAAGCCTGGCAGAAAACTGCAAAGCGCATCTCAAAAACGTACGTGGCCTGTAGAAACTCCACACCTGACACTGTCATTGGCTACAACATTGAGATCACGGAATCCGTTGAGTCGTATATCATCGTTGATTTTTTTTATGCCGCGGCCCCAGATAAAAGAATGATTGATGAGTAGATGCGGCCATTTAAGCGATTTTTGGTTGAGGTCGTCAAGAGGCCTTGTCCATACCAGCTTTGGTAGATCACCGGCAAAGTTATCAAAACCACGCAAGGTGGTCGCCTCAAGTATTGCGTATAATATATATTAAGTCTAGAGATAATATAGCTTATGGAAAAACATGAAGGAAACAGACGGGGATATTTACTGACTCAAAGCAACGCACCTCCCTACCCATTTGTCTCATCATTATCTCTTGATAAAAATTAAAGTCAATAAAAATATTTAAAGTATATGGAAGTTGGGTTTGCTGGGAGTCCCAGCAAAATCCAAAATAACAGAACCGAGCCATGGGTTTGGTGCCAGTGGCACCAAAATCCTGAACGACAGAACTGCAGCTGGGGTTGGTGGGAGTCCCACCAAAATCTGGAACGATAGAACCGGAGCTGGGGTTGGTGGCACTGCCACCAAAATCTGGAACGACAGAACTGCAGCTGGGGTTGCTGCGACTCGCAGCAAAATCCGGAACAATTTGTCATCTCACTTAAAGCCACTTAGATTTTCCAATTTCTTATTTACGCCGGGTGATTTCAGCTCCCCGTAAATTGCTCCAACAGGTAACAGCCATCCGCGAATAGTTGCAGTTTTGTTGGTGCCATTAATCTGGTAGGCATGGATATTCAGACCTTTCTCGGTTTGTCGGTGCAGATTTGCTTTGGACATCATCAACTGCAACTTCTTTTGCAAGGACACTGTGACATTGTCTTCTTTTTTGCCATCCAATAAAAATGCGTGTTTGCGAATAAAGGCCTTGAATGCTAGTGGGGACACTAGCAACACGCCTTCTTTCACAATATGTATGAGCGCATCAGATCGATTGGTGAAAATTTTTCCGTCACGGATTCCGCATCTTACCCAGTCTAAAAAATAGTGTGCAATATCGGGGTCATCCATCGTGAACGAATCTGGCGCAGCACTCCGATGGATTGGTTCAGGCAGGGTTGCGCCAGGTTGCAGGTGGGCGGTTTCAGGCGACGCTTGCGCCAGGTCAATATTATTCATATGGCTGGTTTCTGGAGCCGTTGCTGTGCTGGTTGCCCCAAAAGGATCAGCTAAATCACCGCTGGGTTTGGTGCGACTCGCACCAAAATCCGGAATAGCGGGATCGAGGTTGGGTTTGCTAGCAGTGACAGCAAAATCTGGCGCGGCTGGATCGGAAGTGGGTTTGCTGTGAGTCACAGCAAAATCCGGAGTGACAGAGGTTTCCTGCTCTAAAGTGTTGCTGACAACCAATTCTCCCTTAAATGGGGTGGGTCGACGACTGGGGTGGAACAGGCGGGTAGTCTCGAATTTGAGCACGGTCAGTGTTAGTGCGTTATTGATGGTGAGCTTCCAGATTGCGCCATCTCTCGGTGTACTGAGTGCGTAGCCGTGGTCTTGCCAGGTATCAAACAGACGGCTGTTGTCGGCCGGTATATCGGTTGCGCCAGCGTTGTAGAGATGTTGTTTCACCGCATCGGCGGCTGTCCCGCACACAAGATAGGTGTACTGTCCGTCGCACCATCCGGCGCCACCTTCCGGCCGGTTGATCTTGAGTGTGCCGTTGTCCAGGAGTTCGCGAAGGGTGGTCGTCAGCCGATCGACCAGTGGCACGGCGGATGCGGTTGGGAACCGGTTTCGGTCTCCGCCGATCTTGAGGTTTGTGGCAACGGATACACCATCGGCTTGGCGCACGATCTCGCCAATGACGCCAAATTCATGATGATCGCCCATGAGCCAGGCCGTCAATTGGGCCAGTATATCCGGGTATTGTGTCAGCCAGCCCCGGCCTTTGTGAGGGATGAGAAAGAAAAAAGTATTAGCGAGCTGGGTGTGTAATTTGTATCTGGATTTCGCAAATTCAACCTCATAATGCGTTGCCCCAGTTTTTTGTATGCTACCTTCGTGGGCTGTCCAGTAGAGACCTGTGTCAAGTTTTATACGTGTGTTGCATGCGATCTTTCCGATGTCGTGGAGCAGGGCGCCAACGAACACGGCATATGTCCAGACATGTTCCTGCGCATAAATGATTTCGGGCGTGGAGTACTGTGGCAGGTTGTAGGATTTACGTATCCGTAGTGCTGTCTCAATCACATCCAATGTGTGTGTCACCAACCCCCCTGGACCAGCATGATGATGCGCCGCAGAAGCGGGTACCAGCTGCACAGATTCAATAAAGCCATGGATGGCGGGGGAGTAAAGATTTTTAAAGTAGTCGCCGCCCGCGGACGATAACCTTTCGATGGATTTCAGTTTCGGCGTTAATTCCAGTCCTGTAATGATCTTGTCCGACGAGAGTATCGGTAGGGGGTCGAGAGGGTTGAGATCTGCGAGTTTGGTCTTTCTGACAACACTGATCAAACGTTTGGCCCAGGTATTCATTTATCACTACTCATTGGCGGATCGTGCGTAGCTTGTGGTAATACCAAACGCGAATGATGTCCGGAGGCGGGTATTCATTGGCGGATTGATATTTTATAGTCTCACCCGTCCGAACAAAGTCTATTAGCCGTTCTTCCAATGGCTCCCAAACAACAGGACCATCGTCTGTTGTGCGCACAGCCCGAAAACTAAACATATCGTTGTGGCTCAAGCAGCGGATAAAGTCTTCGTCGGTGCTTTTAGGTAGATCGCTGGGTTCCAGTTTTGTCAGTATCGAATGGATAGCTGGCGCAGGTGCCTCTATGTCGGGGTTATTGAAAGGGTATCCCCTGAAGTTTTCAATCAGCACCTCAACGATCGCTAACCACTCGGGACACCCCAAGCGATCCAACTCCTTTTTGATAGCATCGATATTTTCCATATGATTTTTCCTGTATGTGATTTATATTTTTGTTACTATTTCATCGCGGATGATTGTATGCCTCTACTGCCGCACACGCATTAATTAAACTGATATACTAGCGACTGTTTCCCTTTTTTTCATTGCCATTTCCCCTTTTTTTACTTTTTCCATTCTGTTTTTTTACCATTAAACCTTTTTTTAGGCCTCTTTCGCGTCTTTAAGCGAAAGAGGCCGCCCTTTGGATAGGCCCATTCCCCTGTTTCCGTTTATTTACTGCGTACAGATTAATTAATCCGACAGTTGGATTTCAGGTTTATTGCTGTTTTTATTTTTCTGCCCATGTACTGTCTCCGTACGATTAAATCATTAACCATCTTAGGGAATGAATATGCGTTACTTTTTTATCATCGCTCCTTTAATATCGATACTGTCTTCTTCCGCTGCGTTTGCCGAGAGCGATCCCCGTGTTGGGCGTTACACAACCGTAGCACCTACTGCGACACCCTCGCAGCATAATCTACTGTCTGTGGTCGTTGATATTTCGTTTAGTTCAAACATCACAACCGTCGGTGATGCACTGACACACCTGCTGCTGCGCTCTGGATACCGCCTCGCCGACATGGCGGCATCCGATCCCTATTTACCTATATTGTTTACTCGCCCGCTACCTCATGTGCATCGAAAACTGGGTCCTATCACATTAAAAAATGCCCTGACGGCCCTGGCAGGGCCCGCTTGGCATTTATCCGTAGACCCCGTCAATCGCCTGATCAGCTATGAATTGTTGCGCGAATTTCGTCCCGCCGATTTCTCCGCGCCAACATCATCAACCTCCCAAAGGAAGTAATCATTATGTCGCCCAAAACCACACAACCTGCCACACCTCTGGATGCGGATGTAGAAGTGCATACTGATAAGCGGCAGGTAGACACGCTCGGTCCTGAAGCACCTGAGCTCGTTGATGATGTCAACGTTAATCCGCCTGCGTCTGGGGTGGTTAAATACGGTTTTCCATTTCCGGCCTGGGTTAGTGAGCCGATCAAGCTGTTGTTCGCATCGCTGTTGGTTGTTATCGTCTTCGCCGGTGTGGGACTCGTGATTAGTTTTTTCCCTTCAAACAGTGATAACCCACCGCCTTCATCTGAAGGTGTATTGAAAATCGGCGGCGCGCCGATTGAACCCGGTGCCCATGCGCCCGCTACGGGGGCACCGGCTATTTTTTTAAATAAGGAGCAGTTAGCCGGTATTGAGTCTGATATCGATAAGCTTCGTCTGGCCATCATGCCATTGAAAACAAGTAATACTGAATTGCAAGATCAAGTCAAGTTGATGGCCAACACCTATAAGCAAGAAATTGCCAGTCTGCGCTCCATCCTAACAAATATCTCGGACAATACAATTCCTGCCTTGGTATCCGCTGATAAACAGTATGCTGAAACACTGAGCGATTTACGGAAATATACCAATAACAACAAGCGACGCATTGATCAGGCGACAAAACGTAAAGCGGAGTCACCACCTTTTGCGGTAATTTCTGTGGACGTATGGGGAACGGCGACCAGTGCGGTGTTAGCGTTGGATGGAAAATCCACCCTGGCCAATATTGGTGACGTGCGTGCAGGCTGGCGAATCACGGACATTATTCGGCCTAACTGTATTTATGCGGTGCCCGTAAAGGGCGGCAAAACCATCCAGATTTGTGGCGCGGGTAACTTGTGATGCGACCCTTGAGACACAATCTCGCGCTGTCATCCGCTATATTTTTAAGCGCCTGCGCCACAACTATTCCAACCCAGACGGAAGATCCATTAACATCGGCTGCTGCAGTAATGCCGTTGACTCCTTCACAGGAGCCAACGCACACAAACTGCGCCTACTTGATGCGTGATCTGTCAATAGACTGGTTATCGCGTTATTACTGGTGCAGTTCTCCTATAACTGAACATTCACCAGAAAAAACCAAAGTGATGTTGGCCTCGATGGAGCACACCCGATTGCGTTTCGCCGCCTTGCGCGAACAAATGAACGTCTCAACACGCCGCGCAGACTCTCTCGTTAAGAAAATAACCGCTGGCTTGAATCAAAAAACCAGCATCGAACGCAATCCACCCGTAATTAAATCTCGCGCCAGCGTAACCACCACGGATCGGACGCATCGGATTGTGTTTCTCCCGGGCCGCGAAGCCTTGGGGCCAAAAGGCCGCCTGCAAGCACTGAATTTACTACCGGTTATGCGAAACGCTCGCATGATAACCCTGCGAGGAGGACTGATCGATGGTGAATTTTCATTAAAGGATTCACTGGCGGCTGAACGCCGCTCCGTTGGCAGATCCCTTTCTGTGCGTGAATTTTGGCGTTCATCTGGACTGAACGTCCCGACGGTAACCATTCTGCATTATTCGCCGGATGTCTCAGGAAGTATAGTCGAGGTGATGATCCATGACTAAAATCCCGGCAATTATCCTGATAGTGTTATTTTTATCGTTACTGCCGCTAGCATCGTCTGCGCTTGAAGCAGATGCAGCCATCGAAGAATCTGCCACAGTAGAAACGACAGAGGCCAATGCTCGTCGTTGGAGCCTGTCAATTGATGAGTGGCGACGCTACCAGGAAATCATGAAAGGCGAGGGGCGATACAACTGGCAGACTGCAGATCCCATCACGGTCCTGGGTATCTATGCCGAAACCAATGCTGAGCGTGATCGCTATGCCGAGCGAGTCGCCATTCAGGAGTATACGTTAACCAAGCGCTTCCTCGACTTTAATAGCGCATACCTGCTCGCGGGCCGACGCCTGTACGGCGATCAACCGGCCATGGATTTGAATAAATTTTACGCGTTCTACAATACAACAGCACCAGGCGCGCCACCGCTACGCGGTGATAACAATCAATCCTTGCTGGGCGCCATGGGGGATCGCTTTGTGTTGTTTATCAGTCCGGACTGCACGGGTTGTAATGATGCTTACCTTGCGCTGAGAGACGCGCAGAAAGTTGGTACCACTCTGGATATTTATTTCGTGGGGGCCAGTGACAATGATATTACTCATTGGGCGAAAACCATGGCGATTAATCCTGATCTGGTCAAAAACAGGACAGTGACACTGAATGGTGAGGGCGACATGTATGCCAGATACAATCGTCCACCGTTACCCGCCGCGTTCTATTATAAGCAATCCAGTAATTCGGTACATCCCGTCAACCTGGGTGATGGGGGCATGCAATGAACCACCCCGCATACCTCCTTACCTTCTTGTTTCTGACAACGCCAGTGGCGTATGCTGATACAGTACCGGCAGCGTATCGTGTCATTGCTGCGGAATATTCCCTTCCCCCAATGTTGCTGTATTCAGTGGCCATGACGGAATCCGGTATCCACAAAAATAATGCCAGGTTGCCCTGGCCATGGGCGGCTAATCACGCCGGAAAAGGCATCTATTTTGACACCCGCCAGGAAGCTTATGCGTATTTGTCCCAATTACTGAGTCAAGGTAAAAAGAATTTTGATGTAGGGCTGATGCAGGTCAATTGGCGCTGGAATCATCATGTTTTTGAAACACTGTGGGATGCACTCGATCCGTACACCAATCTGCGTGGCGGCGCATCGATTCTGCGTGCGCAATACCGTCGTCTCGGTTCTCTTGAAAAAGCCGTTGGCGCCTATCACTCACCGGGCAATGCCGCTCGCGCCAATGCCTATCGTGAGCGCGTGCGCGATAATCTCGCCACTATTCTGCGGTTAAACGCCCGGCAAGCTGACAGGAAACACTTCTGATGCAGATGACTACCATTGCGCTTATTGCAGCTATGGTTGCTGCTTTGGTATCAGTCACGCCGGTTTCAGCCGAGCCCGTGATTATATTGGATGAAGGCGGGGTATCCACAGCGCCGTATCGACAAATACTTCAGCCGCCGACAAACGTTCCTGATTTTGGTGGCCGCTGGGTAAAAACCTATTCGCCACTGATTCAGAAAAACCCGAAAAACCTGAGTCTGTGGCTGCCATTAACCACTCGCAAACTCTCACCAAAACGTTTGGCAGAGAGCGATGAAAAGGTCGTCAATTACGCCGAACTGGATGCCCCGATTTGTATTATTGGCACCGATGATTTATCGCGTCACTGGATCAAACTAAATCTGAATAACCTGGTCCGGCTAAAAGCGCGCTGCTGGCTGGTACAGGCCGACACCTTTGCCGACTTCACCGCCATTTCAGCCCTGTTACAGGGCAGAGTGTTAATGACGCCGGCCAATGGTGATGCCATCGCCGACTTTTTTGGAATCGAACATTACCCGGTATTTATCGATCAGAGGTACATCGCACAATGAGACAAAAATATACTATTGAACGGGGCACGACACGCGTCGGCAAGACACGACTGGCGGAATTATTAATTGCAGGGGATGCTGATTTATTTCGCCGTATGGAAGTGGCTGGGCGCACTGCAGACCAACTGCCAGGCGAAGGCCAGTCCGCCGCATTTCGTGAATTTGTCTGGCGTTACGCTAACGTCATCGCAAAAGCGCAGACCGCATTGGGTCGAAAAGTCGATGACGAACAGACCAAGGATTACGGTCAGGACATCGAGCCATTGGTGCGCGATTACATGACGCTCATGGCGAACAATGCAGACCCTGAAGGTGGCTGGAAAAAAGACGTCGAGATGATACTGGCGGCGTTTAGTGATTCCGATTGCAAGGACTACCGTGTGCCACGTGAAATGATCAGTCGTGATCATTCGGTGGTCGCTTTATTGCGCTATTGCAAAGACAAGGGTTTGTTCGATTCAGTTGCCGCATCGTTGGCGCGAAGCTACGAATATGACCGGGGTTATTTTGATAAGCTGGTGTCGTCGTTATTGCCACTCATGGAAAAACTCACCACCGGACAATGCGCCGATTTATGAGGCATACCGAACAGTGAGACACAAATATCCCATAGAAGCGCTACTGAGACCACCCGTCGAATATTATGCGGCATCATCCTATCTGGCGATTGCATTGCTGGCCGCTGTGGCCCCCAGCGCCCTGATGATGACACCGGACGTGGCGTACATTATCGCCATTTCATTGTTTGTGTTAGGCGTGCGGCGATATCGCCAGGGTGCGCGCGTTCGGCGTTATCAGAAAGGCCTGCGCCGGCTGCGGCCCTATGTGCTGTCGTCCAAGCGTTTGCCGGTCAGCCGTGAGCGTTTGTTTTTGGGGTTGGGATTCGAGTGGGATGGTCGCCATGCTCAGCGTCTGGCGGACCTGGACCGCACCGACGGGCGGGCCTACAAAGAACAAACATCGTGGTATCGGTGGGCGCGTCAATTTGAGGCGCGACACGAGCACAACATCTTGTTTCGTGGTTTTCGGGTATGCTTGACGTTTATAACCAAAACAGCGGACCGCTATCGCTGGTTTTTGCCATTCGTCGTGCTGAAGTACGTCATTGAGCGTAATCCACTCACCGCCTTGCCGCCGGTAGGGGGCGAACCGGTATTGCATGCGGTGGGTTTGTATGAAGGTGAGCGCCCCATCTATATGGGTTTGGGGGACCGGGTGGGTCATACCCTGGTGTTGGGCACGACGCGCGTCGGTAAGACGCGACTGGCGGAATTATTAATTGCACAGGATATCCAGCGCGGTGACGTGGTTATCGTGTTTGACCCAAAGGGGGATGCTGATTTATTTCGCCGTATGTACGTTGAGGCTAAGCGGGCAGGGCGGCTTGATAATTTCTATTTTTTCCATCTGGGTTACCCGGACATTTCGGCGCGTTATAACCCGGTGGGATCGTTTACACAAATTACGGAAGTGGCCGGACGCATAGCTGACCAACTGCCAGGCGAAGGCCAGTCCGCCGCATTTCGTGAATTTGTCTGGCGTTACGTTAACGTTATCGCAAAGGCACAGACCGCATTGGGTCGAAAAGTCGATTACGAACAGATCAAGGATTACGGTCAGGACATCGAGCCATTGGTGCGCGATTACATGACGCTCATGGCGAACAATGCAGACCCTGAAGGTGGCTGGAAAAAAGACGTCGAGATGATACTGGCGGCGTTTAGTGATTCCGATTGCAAGGACTACCGTGTGCCACGTGAAATGATCAGTCGTGATCATTCGGTGGTCGCTTTATTGCGCTATTGCAAAGACAAGGGTTTGTTCGATTCAGTTGCCGCATCCTTGGCGCGCACCTATGAATATGACCGGGGTTATTTCGATAAGCTGGTGTCGTCATTGCTTCCACTCATGGAAAAACTCACCACCGGACAATGCGCCGATTTATTAAGTCCTGATTATTTGGATCAGAATGACGAGCGCCCTATCTTTGACTGGAATCAGGTAATGCGGGCAAAAGGCATCGTTTACGTGGGATTGAATGCGCTCACCAATCCCGAAGTCGCATCGGCCGTGGGTGGCGCCATGTTTTCCGATCTCACCTCGATGGCAGGGCGTATCTACATTCACGGTGTCAATCAGGGGTTACCGGATATCGGACTGACAGACACAGCTATCAACATCCATGCCGATGAATTTAACGAGCTAATTGGCGATGAGTTCATCCCTATGCTCAACAAGGCGGGCGGTGCAGGCTATCAGGTTACCGCATATACCCAGACCTGGTCAGACGTTGAGGCACGGTTACAGAACAAGGCCAAGGCCGGGCAGGTGGCCGGCAATTTCAATACCGTGATAATGCTGCGCGTGCGCGAGCTGGCGACCGCGGAAATGCTGACGTCACAATTGCGCAAGACAGAAATCAATCATCTGATGACCGTCTCCGGTACCACGGATTCCAGTGACCCGGACAGTAAAACGCATTTCGTGTCCCGCACCGAAGGGCGTATCACGACTCAACAGGCCGAGTTGATACACCCCAATAACATCATCACCTTACCCAAAGGGCAGTGTTATGCGCTGCTCAATGGTGGGCGCCCGTATAAGCTACGTTTGCCGCTGGCGGATCGGCTGGATTTCAACGGCATGCCAGACAAATTACAGGCCGTAGCAAAAGAGATGCACGAACAATATGCCACGTCCGATGACTGGTATCGATTTACGCCCAGCTGGGGCAAGGCGGCCTGATGTCTGAGGCAACTCACACCCAGAGCGCGGATCGTGGAAAAACGGTGCGCCAAAAACAGGCGCTTTTCTGGCGGTTGTTTGGCGCTTTTACCCAATTGGTTTTTTTGATTGTAGTGGCTTGGCTGTTTTCCGTGGTAGTGGAGTGGATTGGTCTCACTTTCCTCTGGCCCGACCAGGGTGTCAATCATAGCCGCCACATGTTTCTGACCGAATTGACGTACCTTAATGACGGCTTCGCCGAGCGTGTCATTGGATTCAGGCCAGTCACGCTGGCGATCTGGTTATCATCCAGCATGTATTATTGGGTCTTCGAGTGGACGCGTCTTGTGGATTTGGTTGAGTGGTCCCTGATTCCGTCCTCTGGTGGGTCTGATTTTCGTATTGCTTGGGCCAATATCGTGCAATGGGGCAATACGTATTTTTTATCTGCCATAAATACCACACAACTTTTCGGCGTGCGCCTCGCAGTGGCGATGTTGTGCTTACCCGCGTTTTTGATGGTGGGCATTGCGGCGCTAACGGATGGGATCGTGGAACGCGAATTGCGGCGTTTTGGCGCCGGCAATGAAAGCTCATTTGTTTACCATAATGTAAAATCCTGGCTGCGTCCGACGGTAATCGGGGCATTGTTTCTCTATCTCGGTATGCCGATATCCGTGCACCCCAATCTCATTTTTGTGCCGGCACTCATCCTGTACGGCGGTACGATTTATTTAACCTCGGCCACATTCAAAAAATATCTGTAAGGAAAGCGCAATGAAAAGACCAACATTAATAATCATGACGTTTGCGCTGGCGGCACTACTGTTTATTCCGCCCGTCGCAGCGGATGCTGAATCGGAACGCGCCAATCTTGCCCGGATGGTGGGTGAGCTCGATCACCTGTTGCGGTCAGTGGATCGATACCGGATTGATGCAGCACAAGGTCGTCGGTATACCTTCGACTATGCCGCACTATCGGGAGACATTGCGGCGATGCGCAAGGGTATCGAGGAGTACATTGATAAAGATTTGTCATTGGCCAGAGAGATACCACCGCTGAGCACGCAATATGTTCAGCAGCCTCAATCTCAAAAACAAGGGCAGTGACATGGAGGCGGCGTTTAACCTCGGGGCAGGATTTAATGCGGGTGATCTTAACCTGTTTATACGCAGTGTGATCGCCTCGTTGATCACGTTATGGGGGGCGTGGATTATGTACAAACAATTTCAGCTGGTGGGTAACGGCCGGATGGAGATTGGTGATTGGGGTGCGAATGTTATCAAGATGGTCTTGTTGGTGGTATTTGTGCTCATTATTGTGGGTCTTTAGTGCCCATTTTTTTTGATGAAAGGAGAGTGTCATGAACGCGAAGAAAAAAATATCAACCCGGTACCGATTATTCTGTGTATCCCTCGTCGGTGCGGCAGTGTCGTATTTACCCGCCACGGCGCTGGCGGTTTTGCCAACAGCGGCAAGCGTCGCCGATGGCGCTGCTACAGATACGCCACTGGGTACTACCCGTGATCTGTTTACCCGGGGCATTACCATTGCCGGTACCGTGGTCGCTGCGGCATTGGTGTTGGGTGCCATGTGGCAGATTTATAGTTCGTACGTTAAAGCGCGTGAAAAGGGTGACTGGAAGGATATGGGGGTCACCACGAGCGTGGGTATTGGCATGATGGCCGGTGGTGTCATCATTGCCATCCTTGCCGTGCAGTACGGTACCTTTGCTGCTCCAGTTGCTCCGTAAGTAATAGGCGCAGGTAGAGCATGAACAAGGATGATACCGCTCATTTGATTGATACCGAACCGGTGCTGCTGCTGGGATGCAGCAGTACCGAGGTGTTGTTTCTTGGTGTAGCAGGTTTTGTGGTCACGCTGGTCATTGGTGTCATCCTGCTTGCGCCCTTCGGGGTCTGGCTGTTAGCCATACCCCTTGGATTTTTGATGGCGCTCGCCACCATTTTTTTTGGTGGTCGCCGCCTGGGGAGGGCCAAGGAAGGCAAGCCGGATGGCTATTATCACCGCGTCCTGCGTATGGCATTGTCCGTGGCAGGTATTAGGAAAACATTCATTACTCGCAAAGGATATTGGAGGATACGACGTTGAGCGGCTATGTGTCTGAATTACGCAATGTACAACAGAGTGGACGTTATAAAGACCGCATCATCATTGGCTTGTTTATGGTGATCGGTGTAATGGCGTTTGGTTGGAGTCAGGCACCCAAAGATATCACTCTCTATTATCCGCCTGATTTACGCTCGCACACAACGATGAAGCTGGGGGAAATTCCCCCGTCCGAAGTCTTTTTGTTTGCGCAGTACATCCTGCAGCAGCTGAACTCATGGGATGTGGATGGCAGCAAGGATTACCCACGAAAAGCGCGCATGTTGCGTCATTACCTGACGCCCGACTATCAGCAAACACTGAAAGAAGATATTGCGCTGCGCGAAGCGCAAGGCGAACTGCGTAACAGGGTCCGAAGCTTCTCTTACGCACCAGGCGTCGCGTACCAGGAAGATTTTGTGCAATTGGATGGTGATGCCTGGGTAGTCTGGCTGGATATCAACATTGATGAGTACGTGCTGGGCAAATCAGTAAAAAAAGTGTCGCTGCGATACCCTGTCAGGGTGGTCCCCTATGATGTGGACCGTGAATTAAATCCCTGGAGACTGGCGCTGGATGGCCCCGGGAAGTTTCGACCAATGAAAATAAAATGAAAGTAAAAGAGGCTCGTGATGATTAAAAAAAGGGCATTGTTGTTTTTAGCACTGATACTATATCAGGGGGTATCTCTCTCCACCGGCTTGGAGGATACACCGGCGTTGCCCCCACCGGATATTCGCTCACCGGATGAAGTGGTGGATCATGTGATCTGGAACAACATTCCGATCCGGGTGGTCTTGCCCGTGGGGCGGGAGCGACGCATTGATTTTCCGGTCGCCGTCAAGGTCGAATGGCCTGATGATGTCGCGCGCAATACACGCAACCTCCAGCTGCGCGAAAACGGCAGTGTCTACTGGACAGCCGAAACCGCGTTTGAAAAACAGCGGGTGAATGTGTACACATTCACCGGCGAATCTTACTTGCTGGATGTTGAGGCCCGTCCCGATGCGCCGGCCCGCACGTTGGTTATCCTCGATGATCGTTTTAATGATCGTTTTAATAATAATGTGGATAACAACGATGGGCAAAATAATGGGCAGCGCCTCCCTGCGCCAGCCACGCTTGACAGTGTCGATCTGGTGCGTTTCGTGTCGCAACAGCTGTATGCGCCTCGCCGTCTGTTAAAAAAACTGCCTGGCTTAACCCGTGTGCCCGTATCGACGGAGGATAGACCACTGTACAAGGGCGGCGAGCTGCGCACCAGCCCGATCGCTCAATGGAAAACCGCCGGCGTGCCGGCGCTGTATGTCACGGCTATACGGGTCACCTCAAATTCATTGCATGCCGTCGCACTGGATCCCCGCAATCTGCGGGGTGATTGGCTCAATGCCACGCCACAACACGGCCGCGTGCATCCCGCCGGTGACGATGGTGATACAACTGCCTGGTATCTGGTGTCCTCCCGGCCGTTCGAGGAGGCTGCGCCGTGAACAAAGTGTTATTGTTACTGGTTATCACTGTCTTTATCGTGGTTGGCGCCTTAATCGTAAACATCGGTGGCGATGATGCGCGTACCACCAATACGCAACTGGAATCTGCGTCTACGCCGCCGCAGGAGCCATCAAATACCGAATTATCGGCCGCGGAAAAAGACACCTATGTGAATACAATAAAAACCATCAGCGCTAAGTACCGCCATCTGGAGGAGCGTATTGCATCACTGTCAGGCAAACAAACCGCGTCTGAAAAAACCATCCCCACAGACACGGAAATTAACCAGACCGTGGGCAATTCCGTGGCCGAAAGTGCCGATAGCCTGCGCCGCGATTTTAGCAAGCAATTCACGAAATTAAGAGGGGAAATAGAAAACAAGTTTAAAAAAAGCAGCGTCTCGCCAAACAGTGATAATGGCATTCCCGCCGGGCTCGGCTTTGATGGTCTGAATAATCCAGCAGGCCGCATCGGCATCGCTGGTGCGCCGAAAACGATGTCAGGTGGCTGGTCAACGGTGATGCCCATCGGATCAGAAGCGGCTGGCAAGGACGGGAAAATTGGCGGTGGTGTGCTGAACTGGTACACCGATAAACTCAAAACCAACGCGCCGGCACAGGGATTGTCGCAATCGGCTGCGGCCAGTAGTAAAAAAACCGTTCGCAAAACGAGTCCAAACAATCAGCTAATCCCTGCCTACACCATCCCGCGTAATGCAACGTTGTTCAGTAACAGTACCATGACCGCGTTGTTGGGTGTAATACCGGTGGAGGGCTCTATCCTGGACCCGATTCGATTCAAGCTCATCACCGGCCAAACCAATATGGCCACTAACGGCTTATTTATCCCGGGTGTGCGCAATATCGTCTGGTCCGGTATTGCTATCGGCAACCGTGAAATGGCCTGCGTAAGAGGCGAACTGCATTCGGTTACGTTTACCTTTGACGATGGCACCATTCGTACGGTGAGCACCAGCAAAAGCACCTCCGCCACCAAGAACACGGGCGGCAAGCGAATCCTGGGTTATATCTCGGATCGCCAGGGCAGCCCCTGCCTAAAAGGTCAGCTGATTACCAATGCCGGGGATTATCTCAACGATCGTATGATCGCCTCGGGCATCGCCGCCACCGCCGATGCCTATTCGGCGACGCAAAAAACAACGGTGGTCGATAACGGCATCGTTCAAAGTTTCTTTAGTGGCGATCAAGGTGATTTTATCGCGGGCAAGGCGCTCTCCGGCAGCCTGGCCGAATTGTCAGAGTATATGCGTGAGCGTGCCCGCAACGCCGTTGACCTGGTGTATCTCCAGGCCGGACAAAATGTCGTGCTGCACGTCGAGGAATCCATTGATATTGACTATGAACCGAACGGAAGGAAGCTAGAATATGCAAACCCCATTTCACTATCCACTAACCGCTATCGTCTTGACTAGTAGCCTGTTGCTTGCCGGTTGCAGTTCTCAGCAGTTGATCCCCGGGGATGGCCCGAACATGCTGGATGTCTACGAGCGTCATATGACAGACATGGCGCCGGCACCCAATATGCTACGTGAAGTGCAGGATGAGCGCCGTGACCTGGCCGCGTATACCCGCACGGCGGGAACCGAGCTGAATGCGCTGTTTCCCAAGCTACCCAACCCCGAGCTGGTCATGTATGTGTTCCCGCATTTGACGGCCAAAGGCCGTCCCGTGCCGGGTTACACCACCTCATTCACTCAGTTCGAGGCAGATCAATACGCCATGCCCGGTGAGATTGCGCCATGACATCGGTAACAAGCGCGCAAGCCACACCCAAACCATCGCTTCGTAATCTGTTGTTGCGCTTGCTGGGCGTACTGCCCGCCGATGGCCGTGAACCGTTAACGCGAGCAAAGATGGAAGACCTCTATCGGGAGTCCTCGTCTTTCTGTGAGTTTTTACCCTGGAAAGACTACAATCGCGATGAGCGTGTGTTTGAGTTTGATGACGGCGCATCAGTGGGCGCTGTCTTCGAGTTAACGCCCATTGACGTGGAAGGCCGGCCCACCAAGATCCTCACGCAAATCGAGCGCGGCTTACAAAAAGCCTTGCAAAACATCCCTAGCCATGCGGATAGTCCCTGGATTATCCAGACGTATTTACAGGATGAGTCGATCACCGGCCTGGTGGACATGGTGCGGGACTACGCCACCCCGGACGCCAAAAAAACCAAGCATCACGAGCGTTGGCTAAAGGAACTGGAAGAGCACATCGCTCACATGTCCAAGCCAGGGGGCATGTTTTATGATCAAGGCTCACAATTCTGGTGGAACGGGCAGTCCAGGAAAGTGCGGTGTGTCATTTACCGTCGCAGCAAAATATCTGAATGGCTAAAAAATGGCAAGCCGATTTCGGGAAAGGGTACCCCCGCCGAGGAATTAAACGATGTGATCAACAGCTACATCGGCTCTTTGACCCAGGCCGGGGTGGGTACGCGCCGTTATACGGCGGCGGATTTGTATCAGTGGCTGTTGCCCTGGTTTACTCCTCGACCAGAGGGATTTGACTCGGCACAGGATTACCTGAAGGTGCGTCGTTTTCCCGAGGATGACGAGTGCATGGGTGTCAGCGCGGACCTGGCGGAAATGGTGACATTGGGGTGCCCCGAGTCCCGTGAGGATGGGTGCTGGGCATTCACCGGATTACCCCACCGCCTGATTCCCTTGCAGGGGATCGATACGCCACCCATTGCCGGCGTCTTAACCGCCGAACAGGAGTCACCCACGGGCCGGACAGCATCCATGTGGGACCAGCTCCCGAAGGGTTGTATTTTCGTGACGACCATTGTCGCACTTCCCCAGAGCAAGGTAAAACTGCACTGTAATCAAATTATCAAGGCAGGTGGGCAAGGGTCGCCGGAAGCGCGCCAGTCATCCGCGCAAGCCGAAAAGGCATTGGATAACATTGCCGCCGGACAGTCATTGATGCCGGCATTTTCCGGTGTCTACGTGCGTGGTGAAACAGATGCCGAGCTGAACCGTAACACGCAAAAGACGATTAATGTGCTGACCGCGTTTCAGTTCAACCCAATCATTCCGCGCCATGACCCAACCGCGCTGGATAATTATATTCGACATTTGCCCATGGCATTTTCCTATGAACTGGATAACGCCAACTCACGCATGACCAGGCTAACCTATGCGCACCACGTGGCTCGCATGCTGCCGTTATATGGCCGGGGCACCGGCACTGGCAACCCAGGCAAGCTGTTTTTTAATCGCATTGGCGAACCGCTTACGTTTGATCCAATCAAGGATAAATCGCGTGTCGCGCACGGTCTGATCTTCGGCCCCTCCGGGACCGGTAAATCGGCCACAATCAATTACATGTGTATGCACGAAATGGCTATCTTTAAACCCAGGCTGTTCATTATCGAGAAAGGCGGTTCTTTCGGGCCGCTGGGTAGTTATTTCGCCAGCACCGGTTTGTCGGTGAACAAGGTCAAATTTACACCGAAAATCGACATCTCTCTACCGCCCTACACCAATGCCTTCGCTGCGCTGGAACAGGCTGAAGCCAACGAAGCCAGCATGGAGCAGGCCCTGATGATGACCGCTGATGACAACTTCGATGAGCGCGGTGATCTCATTGATGATGACGATGATGAAGCGCGGGACTATCTGAGTGAAATGGAACTCATTACCCGCATGATGATTACCGGCGCGGATGCGGAAAAAGAAAAACAGTTCGAGTTACCCGACAAACAACTGGTTCGGCGCGCCCTGCTCGACGCTACCCGCCAGCAGCGCGACAACAATGAAAACTATGTGCTGCCGTCCCATGTTGTGGCTATGTTTCGCGAGTACGCCAATGGCCGGGACTTAACTGAGGTGCGCAAGGATCGCATCCGCTATATGGCCGATGCCCTGGAGTATTGGACAGAAGGCCTGCATGGCAAATTTTTTAACCGGCCCGGCAAGGCCTGGCCGGAGTGCGATGTAACCATACTGGACATGGGCATACTGACCTCGGATCAGTATAAGGACATGCTGGCGGTGACCATCGTTACCATGATTAACACTATTACCGGCATTGGTGAGAAGTATCAATACGAGGGACGGCAGACCCTCGTCTATACCGACGAGGGTCATGCGATAACAACGAATCCTTCGCTGGTGAAACCCTTCGTGTTTGGGGCAAAAACCTGGCGAAAATTGAATATCTGGCTCAATCAATCCACCCAAAATCTCAGCGACTATCCCGACGAGGCCGGGAAGATGATCTCTCTCGCAGAATGGTGGTACTGCCTGGTCATGTCCCATGATGAAGTGGAACAGATTACGCGTTTCAAACGCCTCAACGAAGAGCAGAAGGAAATGCTCTTGTCCGCGCGCAAACAAAAGGGCGCCTTTACCGAAGGCGTCATCCTGTCAGACAACATGAATTCCCTGTTTCGTATCGTCATGCCTGCGCTGCCGCTGGCACTCGCCGGCACCGATGAAGATGAAAAGTCGGCACGCCGCAAACTGATGAAAGAACATAACATTACCGAGATAGAGGCGATTTACCGCGTTGCCGATCAGATCAAGGCGTCTAGAACTTAGCACAGAACAGGGAACACGAGAGCAAGACAATGCAAACACACATAAAAGAAATTTACGCCCGCAATCTGCAATTATCATTTGCCGTGCTTTTTATTGTCACTGGCCTTGTCTGTGGCGCGCCCAATGCTGTTGCCGGCGATATCATCAGCAACATAATGGCCGAACAGTTTGGAGCGCGTGAAGATCCTGACAACCACTCAATCCCGCTGATCATCTATATCGGCACAAATGATTATCCGCTGGAAAACGCCGATGCTGCCGCCAGGGCAGGGGTTAACCTGAGGGCCTACAATCTCGATGCCCAACGCAATCTGGAGCGTCGCATCATGGATGGTTTGCCAACCAGCCCGGAGGAGTCCAACCTCGATATTAATGCGCTCCAGCGCATCGTTGAGCAGCGATTCAACGCGCTGTCACAGGACGAACTGAAATCTATCTTTCAGCCCGTCATGCTGGCTGAGCGATGGGATGTTCGTAAAGCGCCGGCATTTATATTTGGCAACGGCGAAGCCGTTGTCTACGGACTTACCGATGTATTGGCAATACTGAAACTGTGGCAGGCATGGCAAACGTCCAAATGATGATCTTAATTTAATGAGCACGGTTTTGAAATGGGGCTTGCGAACTAGCAAGTCGTAGGTTTGCTACTGCTTAGGGGTTGAATATATGAGCAAGATAGAAGAAGAAATCAAAGCTGCCTTAGGTGGAATTCTGGATATGGCCTCACGAGAGGAAGCGGAGGCCTACGCTTCCGTGGCCTCCAATAAAGCGGTGAAAAATGCACTCGAACACGCCCTCGCTGGGCGTTATGAGGAGTTTGATTATGAGTTGCTTCACCCATTCGAATCAGTTGTTGATGGTCTGTTGGCGACCATAACGCAAAGCTCTGAAGCCAAGTTCCTCATAAAACATAGCGGCTTTGTAGAAAGGCACTTCGAAGCGCTGATTGAGAAATACGAAGGATCTCCATGCTGTGCTGATAAGTCGCGCACCATCATTCGATCCCTGATTCGGTTTTACCTGGAAGGCAAGCACATTCAGTTTAATTATGCACAAGAGTACAGCTACCACCTGCCAAAGAGGGTATTTAAAACACATGATGAGATTGTTGGCTTTGCACAGGGGTTGCATCATCTGTTCTATGGTAAGCCAGATTTCTACCTGAAGGCGTTGCAGGGCATCGCAACCACTACTGGCGCCAAATAAATTTCGAGACAAAGGGAAGACGGAGGCACGATAACAATGAGCGACGCAACGCCTTTATGGGGGAAAATGATCAATGAGCTACGCTAATGAATTTGGTAGAGCAACCGAGCTTAGGGATAAGCTAAATGAGCTAATCACTAAGCACGGGGAAGATGTCAGGGTGGCATTTTCTTTACCTGAGAACTATGCGGGAAATCAGACTGGATCTACTATTGGGTCGGTTAGGGCGGTTTCGGTAGAGTTGACTACCCCACCACGGATTGACCTTGAGTTTGATCCAACCTAACAATCAGCCGAACAACGTCTGGCTGAATTAGCATGCGCGGGGTAACGTACCAGCGCACCTGGTGCGGGATCCGTGTTACCCCGCAGAAGGGGAGGGTGACAGAAATCGCCGGCGCCGGCGCGAATCCTGTTACCCCTCAATTCAATGCAAGGGTCACACCCTGCAGCTGCAGGCCGCGTCGCGGTGTTACCCTGATGGGGGTATTACGCAAGGGGTAGTTATAGGGGTCCGTACAGCACTAGGCATTCTTTTAATCACATTGGAGACTGAGAGTATGAGGAATTGCGATGGGAAGTTATAAAGAAGACACGATAACCGTGCGTGCTAAGAGCGATACGCCACGTACTCGTGATGATTGGCTAATTAACTTGGTGATTGATGCCGGTATAACTGTATCCGAGAAGCACGATGTAGACCTGCATTCCATTCAACTTAAATTATTACAGGTGAGGCTGCAATGAAGATCTCTGCGCTAACCGTTAGTGTATTGCTGCTGGGTATCCTCTTATCTGGTCAGTCCCTAAGTGATTCCCATACAGCAGACTGGGGCGGCTTACCCGATGGTCTTGGCGCTACACGCAACGGCAGTGATACATTCACCAGCGTAGACCTGGTAGCCACCAGTATCCAGGGGATGCTGGATCCATCGTGCGGCGGTTATTGCGTCATCGGTGCCTGCGCGCACCTGGCCATCCGGTTCACCTGGCGCGGTATGCGATTATATACCATTGTATCGCCGCGCCTGCGTCATCCGTACCCCGAGCTGTTGGTGTCATCGTACAACCATGCTGGCAGCGAACCCTTCGCAGAATGGCGAGCCACCTTTGGCGGCGTCATGGACAGGGTTGCCTCGTCGCTGGTTGTGGCGGGAGGCAGAGGCGACCCCACCATGCTGGATCAGCATCAAAGTGGCTCATTCAAAGAGGTGGATATTATTGGCCACCCATTGACTGTGTTGCCATCCATGGTCAATCGCGATGGCACCATGGAAACAGGGGACGATCCATTTCGATCCCTGGCAGAACCGGCACCATTCAGGGATATTAATCTGTCTGCGCCCGACAGCTCTTTATCCGAGATGGGGGCAGGGGATGCAGGCGATGATGGCGTCAGCGATATTGACATCAAGGCAATGATACGCTCCACCCTGAGCGGTGTTGCAGGCACGGCTATGTCTGTCATCATGGGGCGTCTCCGGGAAGCGCTGCTGGCGCTGCGTGCAATCAGCATCATCAACGACATTCGGGAAATGGCCGACTATTTCCGGTCAATTGCCGAGCTGATGGATACCATCAGCCAATTATCCGAATTAAGTGTGCGCAGTTCAGTTTGGGGTAATCTGATAAGCCCACGGTTCCGCTCACCTCGATTATTCTGTCCCATTAATACCGCAGCGTTACAGCCGTATTATTTATCGTTCGCGGATTTTTTTTGGTGGCGTAGCGGCTTCCCGGTCACGGACGGGCCGTTTGGTGGCGACAATCATACACTGACAATTCTGAATCCTGTCAGTGACGACACACTGCCGGTTGATGCGTCAGCCATCAATCCGCTGAGTGAGGTTTGGGGCAGAATGTATCCTCGGGACGGTACCCTGGATCAGTCTCATGACGCCAAAACCGCCTCGGTGCTCGCGTGGCGGGGCATGGATGTGTTACAGAATTCGTTACCCGGCAGCCGTGTTGGTATTCCTTTGCCAGCGCCACCGAGAGAGGATGAGTTCCGCATTGGAAACCCGAAATGGCAAATGATCTATCCTGAGGTTAAATCCTGTGAAGATACACCGTACTATGCGTCGCCCAGCATTATCAGCGATTTTATGACGCCCAATGAGTTTGGTGGCTATGCCTGGAATTACTACCGGACCTACACCTGCTGCTCGAACAGACGTGGTCGCCATATTCTGACCATCACATTTCCGGAACCCCTGTGCCTGACGCTTGATGCCGTTGAAACCAATGCGCAGGCTCGTGCCGAGGCCGAGCGTTAACTAAAATGAATAAGGATCAAATAATGATTTGCAACAGACTCACCAATAATTTGCTACAGTCGCTAAAGCCCCTTATCTTTGTGATGCTTTTACTTTCATTAGGCCTCACGATGACGCTGCATGCGGCCCCCCGAAATGCGTCACAAATACCACCGCACATTAGCCATACGTATTATCACCTGGGTGGCGGTCGTATCCTGCCTCCCCCCGGCGCCGGCGTCACAACGTTTAATATCAGTGCCCGCTTTAAGGTGGGGCTGGGCTACTCTTGCGGTAAATTTAACTTCCAGGATAACGTCACTCAGATGGTTAATCAGATGACCAGCAGGGTACGCCAGATCCCCGGGCAATTGACGACCGCCGCCAGTGCGGCCGTCGCTGCCCTGCCGGGTTACCTGATCCAAAAAGTAAACCCCACGCTGTACAACATCATAACGAAAACATTGGACGAGACCGCGAACCTGTTCCGGCTGAGTTATAAATCCTGTCAACAGATTGAACACGACATGCAGCGCAACCCGGATGCAAATCCCTACCAGGGATTCATGAAAGCATCTATCGCCGACCGGTGGACCGTGGCGGCAAGCAGCGGTGATCTGGCCGCCGATGTCGATGAGTCCATCAACTCGGCAACGGATAGGGATCCCATTCGATGGCTGGCGGGCCGGTTGTACGGCACGGCCGATAATCCGATACAGGTCAACCGGGATATCGTGGTGGCGGGGTATAACATCATGATTGGCCGCACGGGCGATGTCTCCGTCGATACCGCGCCACCATCAGACTCACCCATGGCACTGGAGCCCATCGTGCAAATATGGGCTTCACCGGCGGCAGCAGGCACCTGGGCGCAGGAGGTGCTGGGTGATCTAAAAATTGTCATGACACCTGCGGATACCCCTCCTGCATCCATTGCGGGCAAGGGACTCCGGCCCAAAGTCAGCGCGCTGGAAATCAGCATTGACAATGCACTCAGGGAGGCGCTGAAAACGGATGATTACGCGCCCCTCAACCGATACACCTCGTTGCGGATATCGGCCAGCCTCATTGAGGGGCTGCACAATATGCCGCCCGGGGAGGCGGCCGTATTAACCGATCGCCTGGTATCCGAGCTGGCGGTGAATGAGGCCCGCGAGCGACTGATGCTGATCAAGCAAATGATGATGACCGGCCTGCGAGCGCCTGACCTTGTTGCCAGCACCGGGGGCGCGACCGCGAAAAAACATATCAGGGGCAGCACCTTTCGGGACATGGATCGTGTCACGCGGGAAATTATTGAGTCCCTCGAATTGCAACAACGAACGCTCAATGCCACCACCATCGCCATCATCAACCACGCCAACCGGCAGCGAGATGCAGCGGCCAGTAAAACATCCGGCGCCCTGCAGGGCGGCCCAAACGCGCTGGACGGCGCCGTGGATGAATAGATAAACATAGCGAATACAAAGGAGCGCCGTATGGACGATGAAAAAAAAGCAAAACTAGCAGCGATTCAGCTAAGGGCAGAACAACTGAATGGCTTGGTCAAAGAAGGTGATGTGTTAACTCATACCCGTTGTATGGGTTATCTTGAAGAGCATTCGTTCTGCGGCTGGGATGGTCTTTGGATCGTCGGTATTCCGACTAGAGACACAATGAAGCATGGTAAGTTAGAGGGTAAAGACACTGACAACCTGGTTAATGATATTTCCCCTGGACATGTTAGCCATATTAACCGTATACCTGTCGATAGTGTTCAGTTCCTGGCAAGCCTTGATCAGCATAAAAGCGTAGAGACGACAAATGAACAATCCGAAAAATAAGGGCGTGCTGGGCGCCACTGAAACCGGCATCGTCAGTGGGAAACTGCGCTGGCGCCTTCTGCGCAATGCGCTGCTGCTGACCTTGTTCTTTGTCGCGCTGAATCTCGTGGGCATATTGCTGATGAGCATGATCACCATTGACACGTTGCACCAGGCACGGCGCGCACTGCAGGCGTTCGGTGAGTGGTGGATCGTGGTACGCGTGATTTTTGTTGGGGGGCTGATTGCCTGGTGGGTTCCTGTCAATACGTGGCTTGCCCGGCGCAATGGCTGGAACGAGGCGCACCTGGCGCGTGTCCTGGCCGGTCGCTGGCTCACGCTGGCTGTATTGGTCTTCGTCGAGTTGATTTTAATACAGCGTATCCATCAACCCTTCACCGATTGGTGGCTAAAATGAATGTCGGATCCTTTCTCGAAATCTACACCACGATGTTCGGCTGGGCGTTCTATAACACCCTGTACAATCTGTTTAATGTCACCGGCATTTTATACCTGCCGTTTCTCATGGTGCTCTATAAAAACTGGCGCGACCCCTATCTGTCACAGGACGATAAACCCGCCGCGGTGACCTCGCAGCGGCGAATGACCTGGGGCATTCTCTCCATTGTTCTCGTGTTTTCAATGGCGGTACTGCCATTCAAAGTATTGGAGCTCAATGAGGTGCGTTATCGAACGGCCTGCACGGAAGCCGATGGCGCCACCCGTACTACCACCGACGTTGAGGGTGGCAATACGGGCACGACTTACGACGCCAGGCTCGGCAGCGCCGGCACACGAATACCGATCTTTTGGTGGTTGCTACTATCCATATCATCCGGTATCAATCATGCCGTCACATCCTCCTTTAGCTGTTTTGAGGATATCAAGGGACTGGATCAGCAGTTGCGCAACCTTACGTTACGCGACGATGCGTTGCGTGAGGAGTACTTTCGTTATGCGAACGAATGCTTTCTGCCCGCCAAGTCCAAGCTTCACCGTGCGCTGCGCGGTGGTGAGCGTCACGCTTACGTAACCACCTCCCTGGACGCCTGGTTAACCAACAATCCTGACTACGATGCCAGCGATCCTTATTTTATCGGGTCTCATTTTTACCTGGAGACCGACGGGTTTTACAAAGCCTTCGACAAAACCGCTAATTGCCCGGCGCAGCCAGGCGGTTGTGGTTATCAGGCAAAAACACCCGTACCAGGCTGGCCCTATGTCGAGGCCAGGGATAATTATTCAGCGGCGGTCATCGCCGCCGGTACCCCTGGGCGCCCCTTCTGTGACGAGTGGTGGACAGACGGCACCCTGGGGCTGGAGAAAAAACTACTCAACAGCGTCGAGGCCTCCAAGGACACGCTGCCCGACTGGGATGATAACCAGAGCGCGTTTGCCAATATCGTCGCCAGCATCGTCGCGATCTGGGGTGAGCTCACATACACAGATGACCAAATGGAGGATATCTTTATCCAGCGTTATGTGGCATCAGATCCGCCCGAAATGCTCGGCGGACTGGGGGGCGCTACATTTAGCGCATTAGGGCCGGCCACGCCGTGGGCAGGCGCGGAAGCAAGTCTCGGAACCGGCGTTGGCGGGGCGGCTGCCGGTTTCGGTGCAGCCAGTGCCATCCTGTTTCCAGCTGTCGGAGTTGCCGCTGGCGGGGCGGCGCTATCCACAGGATTAGAGGTGGGTAAACAGTTTGCCGGTTTTTATACCATGATGTTTGTTATTAAATCCGCCGCACCCATGCTCCAGGCCGTGCTGTTGATGATGATCTACTGCCTGTTGCTGATCTACCTGGTGGTGTCTGAGTACGATGTGGACAGCGTTATCACCGCCATGTTTTTGTTGCTGGCTGTACGTTTCTTTACACCGTTATGGGCGCTGGCCGATTACCTCGATGCTCAGTTGTTCCTGGCCATGTTCCCGGATGCCACTTGGTTAGGGTCGGACATCACGTTTGCGATTGAACGCCTGTTATTGGATATGATACTGACGGTGCTTTATATCGCGGCGCCGGTGCTGTTGTTGGCAATGATGACCATGGCGGGGCAGAATCTAGGCCGCATGGCGGGTATGGGGGATGGTGGCATGGGTGGATCGGTTAAAGGAGTTGGTGAAGGCGTAGGCAAGTCAGGAAAAACGAGGTAGCTCCTCAACTCTGCCTGACATGCGCTGGCTAATAGTATTTATTGTTATCCCAATCATAATCGTCAGAACCAACCGGGAATCCTACGCTGTCATACGCTTGATCCATTGCGTCTGTTATGTCGACTATTGGTTCTTTGTCATCATCCCGCCGATCTTCGTGCCTGCGTCTCGATGCATAGGTCTCCACCACCATATACGCACCCACGATCACCATCTTGGCAGCGCGCCGCAGCATGGGGAAGGCCAGGAAGAGCGCGCCACCGGAAAAGGCTGCCATGCTAGGTAAGACCATGGCGAACAGTAATTGGGTGGCGATGTAGCGATCCAGACCAGAAGGCAACAGATCCAGGCTACTGATCAGTAATAGCGCCCCCAGGGGCAGTAGGGTGGCCAGCCAGGGCAACATCCAGCGGGTACCGCGCCGGCGGCAACGGGCGATCCACAATGGCATGGCCACGGCGGCCAGCAGAATCAGGAAAAGCAGTATGTTGCTCATAATCATTCTATCCTTGTTCGTCAATTTTATCTTACCCGGACAGTATAGTCCGGCTTACAGGCGGCGTCATCACTTGAGCGGCAATCACGATATCCGGCATCGTTGTCATCGCGCATTTAAGCCCTGTTATTTCGGCCAATTGCTTTTTCTCGTTAGTACGATTCTTCTTTGTCCAAATACGCCAGGATGTCCTTTTTCATTAACCAATGGGGGTCGTTCCCGGGCGGCACCCAACGCTGTTATTAGTAGCCCGCCTCTTTCTGATGTCGCACTGCGAGGATAGCCGCGGTTTCACCGTCGATGCGATACAACGCGATATAACCGCTACTTCCGAAGTCGATCGGCCATTCCCGAAACGCCGGCTCCATGCCTTCAACAGGACGTCCGGCCTTTGGCTGGTGAGACAGGATTTTCACGCCCGCCCGTATTGCCTTAATGGCGCGGCGTGCGGCGGCTTCGTCTTTTGGCGCCAGAAAGCGATAAAGTCGTTGCACGTCAGCCAGAGCAGACGGCGTCCAAATCAGACGTGGCACTTCGGCAGCTCCGCATCCTCCCCTGCTTCAAGCTTAGCCAGCCAGTCGTCCGCTTCTTCGAGTGTCAAGTGCAACCCGTTCGCTTGGTACTCGGCCCAAGCATGCAGCGCATCCTGCTTGAAGGTCTCGCGCTTTTCTTCGCGTTCAACATAATCGCGGATAGCTTCGCGCATAATCCAATGCGCTGAACGGTGCCGCACGTCAGCCAAGTGCTGAATCCGGCTTTTCAGATCATCGTCAAGTTTTACCGATGTCGCCATGTTGATAACCTCGTTATTGATAGGTAGTACCTATTACTACTATAGCACAGAATTATCCATTAGGGCAGCGCCACATTTACCGCATTAGGGCCGGCCACGCCGTGGACAGGTGCGGAAGCGGGTGCCGGTCTGCATCGCAGGGGCGGTCACCGCAATAGCCTGGTCCATCACGATTGCATCCAATGCCTGACAGGCCGGCACTCGACCTAAATACCAAAAGAGCAAAAAACTGAAGAGTGCGCGGCTTGTGGTTCAGTTATGCGAAAAAGTTATGAAGAATCGTTCTGCGAAGCTCACGAACCTGAGGACTTCACTAATTATTAATATTGTTACGTTATATTGCTTCGTAAGATAGTCCATGTCGCTCTACAGACCGCCAAAAAGCGGCGGCCCATCGCACGGACCCGAGGAACTCTTTTTTACCACTGTTTATGTTTAGCAATGGATAGGGGGAGGGTGGGTAATCTAAGTATGTGGTCTGATGTAGAATAGTGGTTGTTTCCCAGGTGTGATGTATTTCGTTTAGATACTGCCCCTTAGAAAAAGAGTTAATTACGTTTCACGTGAAACAAAATATATTGTAACTATCTGTATTTATATAGTTTATTTGGTTGACAAGAACGGATAATCCGACTATGATTAAATCATGGTTGAGCAGTTTAACCCCTTTATAAATCTCGATTGGATAGGAGATAATAAAATGAAACAAACAGAGCGCTATATAAGCGACTGGGAAAAATACGCACAATTACCTAAATTACCAGGCAATGCTGACGAACTCATCCGCCAGGAGGTGAACAGAGAGCGGGAGATGTTGCGCAAAAATCGTTTTGGTGATGTTAGTGAGAGTGAATATCTAGCAGTGTATAAAAACGGTAGTCAGCAATTTGCAGTATCTGGTAATTATGCCTATGAACTTATTAACATGTATATATGTGATGACAATCATGAATCGGCAATCCGCCCAGCTATTCTTAATGGGGTAGCGTACCGATCAGAGCCAGACGAGGGGCGCTGTGGCACACTCCATTGGACGTGGCATGCAAAAATACCCGATAAATGGCGTTTATGTTGGTCTAGCGCGAGCGGCTGGATACACGCCAGTGAGCTAAATCAAACGCCGGACGAAATCATGGATAACATAGTAGATGAAATTGATGCGGGGCAAACCCCATTCACTGGATTAAACGACAGGCCGGAATATCAATGAAATTTTTCGTTGGATATAAATATCAATTCTCCGCCTCTTCTGAGGCGGAGTTTATCATGCATCTTAACAAAACATTGATCGAAAACAGTATCACTGATCACTCAGATATCCATATTATGTTACCCAGCAGTCAGCGTCAGCACGTTTTTGACACCAACCGGTGTTGGTGGGTTTCTGTTAATCTCGCCACCTCAACCGAATTTAAAAAATATATCTATGAATGTGCATTAGAAAACATGCAGCATTATTATAGATTGGAATCGTTTTTATGCGATACAAAAAAAAAGATTAATAAACCAATTATTCGATTAGTTAAAACGGACAAATGAAAAATAAACAAATAATGCCTAGACCGTTAGAGCACTTGACCGTTGCTGGCAAACTGTACCCCAATGCCTGGCGTATGGTCGATGAGTTTCGCGCAGAACGTGGCAAGTCATTACCCCATTGGCCATCGTGGTGTTATTTACCGCTGTCGGGATTTTACGCCATTGTGTCCGCTGCTGCAGGCGCCAACCGATTAACGCCGGACTTGATCCCTGATGTGGCGCGATTAGGTGCACTCGGTATTTGGCGGGTCACGCAAGGTATTTACCGGTTTGATCCGGCCGTTTACGCGGCAATTCGTGATACTGAACTGTCGGGCGATTTACCCAGCGAAATCTTTTATCGACTACCTGAATGGTGTGTATACATCGAAACGCCTGATGTGGAGTCAGAGTGGGGACGGCAATATGGCGCCTGGGTACACCTGGAATGGGATGCGAATACCAGCCGAACGGAATTACGGCTTTTGTTAGATAACGATGCGCAGCTGGTACCGCTAATACTGCATCTTGGGGATTGGTCAATTGCGGAGGCGTTGGAGCGCTTTGGCGCCGAGGCGGCAAAACAAGCCGGAACACAGTGGATAAAACCCCATGCGAAACAAATTGAAGAGTTGAAAATGATAGTGGAACCCATCGTCTCACTCACGTTGTATCTATGTAGTGCCAATGCCGAGTTTGCCGGCCAGAAACCGCAGCGACCAAAACCAAAAAAAACCAAGCGCGGTTGGCGTATGTTTGCCCCTGCTAAACCGACAACATGGGATATTGCGGTACGCTTGGGCGCTGCAATACGTCATTACTATCAATCTGAGCAAACCGGACAAACAGGCCTCCACACGGGGCCAAGGCCACATATACGTCGAGCGCATTGGCATGGCTATTGGAAAGGCCCTAAGGAAAAACCCGAGGAACGTCGTTTTGAATTGAAATGGTTGCCACCCATTGCCGTGAATATTGATAACCCAGAGGAATTAGCCGCAACCATAAGGCCCATCGATGACTAAATTTATTGAGTTGACAATTGATTTCCCCTACTCCTTGCCCTACCAGATGGGCATCACCGCCAATTTTTTTCGCGGTGGTCATGTGCTGCAAATTGTGATGCCTGAAAAAATAATCCAAAGAGGACTACCGTATGCTACGGCAAAAAATAGATCCATTAGCGCTATCGTTAAAATTACATCAATTGGGCAGGGAAGATGGTACCCGATATTCAACGCTAGACATATGCGCATTTTAGTTTAAAGATTGTTGACCGAATCGAAAACGAGGGAGTGTCTACTAAAGCGGGCAACGGCAAAACATTATATAAAGTTTCGAGAAAAGGCGAGGGTTTTCTTAAAAAGTGTGGATATACTACTAACAATAGTACAAATAATTAATATGAGTTATACAATTAACATCAATGAATGCGGTGTACCCGTGTTTAACAAGGGCGACGTGCGGCGGCTATTTATAGTGATTGCAGCTATCGAGGAACTGGAGCACGCCACCCTCAATAACATCACAGCCCGGACAGGCTACCCTAAGGCGTCGTTAGCCGATGCCTTAAAAAAAATCCTGGCCGGGGAGCTGGGCGTGACAGTAACCAAAAATGGGTCAGCTTATCATATTACAGATCGTGGGAAATTCTTACAGAAGATCACGTTTGAAAAAATCATGAGTACTACCAATTAGTACGGCATTGTTACGTTATCTTGCTTCGTAAGATAGTCCGATTAGCTTTACAGACCGCCAAAAAGCGGCGGCCCATCGCACAATCCTTCAGTGCTCTTAATTACCGCTGCTTGGTTTGGCAATGAAGAAGGGGGGGCTATGTATCTAAACTCAAAAGAGGTCGAGAATGCTGGCGGCGCGGTGGGCGACAACTTATACATCTACGTCGTTAATCGTTTGCTCGAAATTAACAAAGAGTTAAACGGTTTCCAGGAAGAAAAATGAAATTCTATACTGTATTTTTCGTCGGCTCAAAAAAACAAGGGCTCGAACTGCTTGATGAATATGATCGACTGAAATTTCCAGATGAACACAGAAGCCAAAAATTTCATGGCGGACAAAGAAAGGCTGAAGTGCCAATTGAAGTTGCCAGGCTTCTCTCAGATCACTTCAAAGACTCAGATACTATCTATGTCCATGTAGACTCAACAGACACAACAGCGGAAGACTGGGAAGACCACGGATCATTTGGGATGGTATTAAAGGAAATCATCATATCCCTTAATGTCACAAAAATGCTAACTGTGGATGCTCCACTTATTGAGCATAAAGATAAATTTAATGACTATACACATTACAATGATAGCTGTGATGACATCCCATCCAGGTATTTAAGCGATGAAAAATCGCAAAGTGCAAAAAAAAGATCTAATATTGCTTTAAATAAAAGAAAAAAAAGTGGTTATGTCAGAGCTGCTGACACACCAGGTTTATCATTAAGACATGTAAAAAAAGAAAACCTTGGACGAATTATGCTTACTGAACATTCGGTGAAAATAGGAATCGATAATTGAGGCGGTAATCTGGATTTTATATTTAGATGACTAATTTATCTCATCGAATAGTGTTGGAGGAATTAACTTGACATGTTCGTATTTTGCGAACATTATAACTTTAAAGAGAACGCGATAAGCGCGATCTCGGTTCTAGGAGCAATGCGATGATCTACATAATTGAAATCCCACATCAACACAACCCATCTTGCTGGACTGCATTTAACCGCGACGATTTTATCTCTCGTCTTGGGAGCAATGGTAATTTATCGCATAACGGAATCACTATTTTTGATCAAAATACCGCCCGTGATCTACTAGAGCAATACGGCTATGAAAGCAGTGAGGAAGCTCGTGCGGACGACACTGGTTGGCTCGCTGACCTCGCCGAGACACATGGTCTGGATGTAGAACTGTACCGTTCATTTGATACTAATTACACGGCAGAGCCTATCGACGAATTTAAAGCATACCACGATTGGCTTGAGCATGATTTATCATCTCTCCTAATTTTTGAAAGTGACGAAGAAGCCGTAATGGCATTGCGTGACGAAAGCAATTGGCAGCGTCACGGTGGTTGGATGGCAAAAACGAAGTTAGAGGAAGAGCTGAAACGATGGGATGTGCTGATAGAACAAGATGAAGAAAAATGACACCAGCTGAACTTAAAACAATCCGCGAATCCCTGGGTCTAACGGCCCAGTGGATTGCAGATCATGCAGGCGTAAAGCTGCGCACCGCGCAATATTGGGAAGCCGGCCGCATGGCTGTCCCTGACGATGTCGTCGCTATGCTTGGACGCATCGACCAAATGCTCAATTCTACAGTCGAGCAAGCAGTTACGCACATTGATGATATGTCGGATCAACATAGTGAACCGAGCGACGTTGTACTGTTGCGGTATCGCACTGACGCGGATTTATGGCGGTTTCGTCCGGACATGAAGTCGTTGCCAACCACCACGCATGCGGCAATGCTTGCCAGGTTACGACGTGCGCTTTGGCGGCGTGGTATCAAAACTAACATCGAGTACATGGAGCCAGAAGAATATTTAACTTGGCTTGGCAAGCGAAAAGATTCTGAGGCTGAACGAGCTGCTTGGGCCGCGAGAAAAGACAAATGAATCGTTTGTAAAACAAATGATGCACTTATAATACCTTCGTTACTGGTATTAAACAAAAGATGGCTGATGTTTTTCGTGAGGACTTATCGATACTTAAGAAGGAATATAAACTATAAATAGAAACATTGGGCGGTGAAGTCCTGTAGCACCGTTAAGAAAGAGGAACGATGCCACCAGAGTTGGCGGGGTTGTCACGTATCATTAACGCGGTCATATTATTTAATCATTAATGCGCAAATTATTAATACCGACAACATGCAGGCACTGCAGAAAAAATGCAGCAGAAAACGTTCCTCGATTAATTTTGTTCGAGAGATTTTGAGGGCTAGCCTCGACACTGATGGATCTCAGGCGTTTTGCCAGTTCGTCGTAATTAATGTCATGCCGCGCCAGCTCTCCTTTTAGAATCAACCTCGCTTTTTTTTCCCAATCTTTTTTTATCATATATCTAGTCTACACCATATAAAGCATTATTTCATCATATATGATTTTTTTGCTTGACACAAGATGTATGGTGTATTATCTTCATATATAGTGATAATTAATTGTATTTGGAGCATGTCATGAGCTTATATAAGGACTTGAACGGAACAATACAAAGTATACGAGTGTATACAAAAGGGGTCACGAATAATGGCACGAAAGCCAGCTATGATGAAATAAAGCTCGCAATAAGCTATAAACAGCTTGTAGTAGCGGAAGAGCACAATCGTTTATTGCAAGCACTACTTGACTGCGAGCAAACTCAATTAAGCAATCCGATATAGCCAAGAAGATATTCAGCGCTACAAATCAGACGATGGCGAAGAAGAACATAAGTCCGTTGAAAGAGCGCGATCACCTTATGGGCCTGCAGCCATTATTCTCGCAATTATTAAAAGAGAATCCAGGCTTTGGTTAACCCGTAATTGATTCGAAGCTGACAAGGAGTAATAGATGGAAATACTAGGCTTTATAGTGATACTGCTCGGCGGCGCAATGGTCATCCGAGTAATTGGGGAGTCGATTACCGACCCCAAGGTAGTTGAGCAGATTGCCCAATCCTCTCCATTTATTGCTGACCACTCCGATGTGTTGTACTGGGTATCTACAGTAATACTAACCATCATATTGCTAATGATCCCAATATACCTAAAGAATAAACAGATTGAGTCTTTAGGTGATGGCGGAATGGCACTTGTGGGTAGATTCGCAATGTATTGGATACAGGGGGTTGTGGTGTGTCTAGGTATTATCAGCCTGGGTTACCTACTGGGTGTCGGCTGGACTGCGGCCACCATTCAATATCACGAAGGATATCAAGCTGAAATGGCGGAAACACATAGGACATAGATGAATGGAAAATTCGTTGCCATCTGTGTATCTCTTGTTTGTTGGTAATAGCAGTTCGGTTGCATGTTCAGAGCCTGATACTCTCAAGCAACTCGATAACATTATTCGACCACACATCGAGGACTTACCCGGGCTACTACAGAACTGGAGGGAAAAGTCGGCTATGCGCGTGTATGCAGTTTGCGAATCCGATACAAATGAGCCGATTGGCCTGATAGCGTGGACGGGCCCATTAAAAAGGGCAGATCCGTCCTGGTGGATACACGACGTTTCCGTGGAAAGCACTTTGGGAGCGCAGCCATCGAGCAGCTTGCATGGGAAATGAAAAGGGCAGGTGTAACTGGCCTAAATCCGCGCATTACGGTTCAAACTCCCGGCTCAAAGTACAACAACGAATCGTCAGCGCTCATTAGACAACTTAGATTACATTTTGTACAGCGTCCTGGTCAGTAAACATGGACAGATAGTAGTCATAGAGAAAATCGCCGTTGGAACAAACAGGAGGGGTAACACTGCAGCGAGGCCTGTCGCTGCAGAATGTCACCCCTTATCATTGGACGAGAAAACGTGATGAAAACACAGACGATCGATAAACGGCTAAAAAAGATTAACGACAATATTAAATCGTTAAGCAAGAAAGAAATGCAATTGACCCGCGCGGGCTGCCTCAATGCTTATCTCCATATTAAAAAGGGTACAAATAAAATGTATTCGTATGCTCCGGTAGACGCGGCAGGTAAACGACAATACACCTACATCGGTGTGGACCCCAAAAAACAACAACGAGCCCGTGATGCGCTCGCACGTTACCATCAACGTCAGGAAGTGCGCAATAGCATTGCCGAACTGGAAGTAGAATATGCTACCTTAAATGCATCCTTGGACGATCTCGTTAGCGCATGTGCCACTTGCGAAAAACGTTCAACACAACGCCTGGCTGAATTCGCATGCGCGGGGTAACGAGCCAGAGCACCTGGTGCGGGAGCCGTGTTACCCTCACATGCACCAGTAAGGAGTAAACAAAAATGCTTGTTTTGATAACACTATCGTTCGCAACTATTTATCTATTACCAATGTTTTTTGCGGTCGTTCGTAACCATCCGAGTTGTTATGGCGTCGCGCTACTCACACTATTACCGGGATGTGCCGCTGTTTTTTCATGGTCGCTAGTAGGCGCGACTGCTTCGCCAGTAGTCATTTTCGCATGGGTAGCCTGGTTTGTAGCATTGAAATTATTAACCAATAATGCTACTAAATAGACGTGAACATTTAAGATGAATGTATGTGCGGGTATGTCGGCTAAATGTTGCTCTTATCCCCGCTTGATCGGATAAATTATATACAGAACTGCACCGCTGTAACGTGCCTTCACCAAGGAAGTCATATATATGAGCACTACTCTAACTCCGGCACGATTTGCAATATTTCTGGTCATATTCGGCAAGAAGGTCTCTTCATTATCCATTACTGCGGATAATATCAAAATCCATAGTAAAGATAATAATTCAATTTCATTTGATGATGTTATAGATTTAGAGTTATCAAGGGGATTATTCCACAGCTCCATCTCGATCCATATTACCGACGTTGATTCTTACAAGTTCTGTGGATTTAACGAAAAATCGGCAGAATCATTCCGCATTTCCCTGAAAGATCGAATTCAACTACATATCAATGAGAGAGCGGAAAAAGACAACGTTATGCTCAGGCGAGCGTGCGAGAAATATAAAAAAGGCTGCGGACGTAATAAATTTCTCTCCTATAAAAAATATACCGAAACAATTCCGGATACTCCGCCGATAACTTGGTGGCAAGAGATTAACGAAAAACTCTTTACCATCAATACTGCGTTTAAGAATATTGCAGAAAAAACCGCTGATCTTCAGCAAACTCCGGAGCTATACAGAAAATATAAAAATCGCAGATTTATAAATAGCGAATTAATAAAAGAAAGAGAATTCTTTGACCAAGTTGAAGATGATAAATTAACACGAAAACAACGTCTGGCAGTATTGACTGATGAGGATACGACGCTTGTGTTGGCGGGAGCGGGGTCAGGAAAAACCAGTGTTATAGTTGCAAAAATCGGCTATCTACTTAAAAAGTCAATGTGCGACGCAAATGAAATCCTGGTACTGGCATTTAATAAAGATGCGGTGAAAGAAGTTAAAAAAAGAATTAAGAAGAATTTATCGACATACACGTCTGATCTCGAAGTAGATTGTAGAACTTTTCACGGGCTTGGAAGATACATTACGCTCAATGCACAGCCTACAACTAAGATGCCGATAGCGGAAGAAGCCAAAGAAGAACAAGTTAAATTCGAACGATTAAAATCTATCATGTTAGATTTTGCCAAAGAACCTGAATTTTTGAATATTATGGTAAAATATTTTGCAAGTTTTTTTGCTGAATATAAAAGCGAACTCGAATTTAGCAGCGACAGAGAATACCGGTATGAAGTCAGGATATAGGGGATTCCCGCCTAACATGGTGGATGATCCTTTACTCAGACTGGTAATCAAAGATCAGGATGATTATTTATTTGCTGAGGAAAGGCGGGTATTTTATGTCGGTTTAACCCGAACAAGAAATTCTGTTTATCTGATTGCAGATCCTGAAGAAATATCTCCTTTTATACGGGAAATTACCGAAGATGATTCTCTTGCGGTTAATCACTACGGCACTAAACCAAGTATGCAACAAATAAGCTGTACCAGCTGTAGGGAAGGTACATTGATCAGGAAAAAATCAAAGAATGATGGTCATATATATTATTCATGTAATATGAATCCTTTGTGTAAAACAAATAATGTAAAGCCTTGCCCGGAATGTGGCGGAATTATCAGATATACACCGGAGGACAGAATAAATAAATGTACATCTATCGAATGTGGTTATAGACCGAAAAATTGCCCGAAATGCAAAATTGGTTACCTGGATATGATAGAGTGGAATTCCAGTCAATTTTGGGGTTGCTCTAATCATCCTGTGTGCAAATATACAAAAAATAAGAGTCGAGTGAAAGCAAACAGAGATCAGAATAGTACACAGGGGCTAACAACTAACTAGCCGATCATAGTCATTTTTGTCCTTGCTTTTAATTTTTTTTCTTTGTCTAAATCCTCCAGGATGACCTGATGACCTTTTCATCAGCCAGCGAGGGGTTCCTGCGCGTCATGGCGGTGGTTTTCGTCATTGGCCTCACAAAAGGTTATACGTAAGCGCAAATTTAAGTAACCGATCAAGTGTAGACCCAGTTGTCAAGGTCCGTTGGCTTAATATTCCACGGCAATAAAGCCTCGATATCGTCCACGGTTTTAGCGGCAGGCAGTTGGGTGAACACCCATTTAAGATAGTCATATTCATTCAAGCCGTTGGTTTCAATCAAGCTATAAAGATTGACGCTGGCTTTGGCGCCCGCTTGGCTCGTGGAGAACATCCAATTTTTTCTGCCCACCGCAAACGGACGGATTTTATTTTCTATGCCGTTGTTGTCGATCTCAAGGCGACCGTCTTCGCAGTAAACGGTTAATCGATCCCAGTAATTGAGAGTGTACGCAATGGCTTTGCCCAGGCGGCTTTGTTATTTGATCTTCCCCCGAAAAAACGTACACAAGGTTAAGAGCGTTTGGCTAGGTTATCATACACCATGGGTGCAGTGTAACCAATTGTAGAATGTTTGCGTTTAAAATTATAGTAACATTCAATATATTCAAAAATACTTTGCGTGGCATGTTCCCGTGTTACATAATATTCATCATGAATAAGCTCAACCTTTAACGTGTGAAAAAAACTCTCCATGGCAGCATTGTCATAACAATCCCCGCGTTTACTCATCGATGTCCGACGCATACTGGCTTCCACCGTCAGAATGTACAATGACACCCGTCGGGAACTGTCGTCGCCACACTGCCATCATGAGAGCGTCACTGGCCAGATCCTGTGTCATCCGACGATCGGGCTCTGGAATACAACTCCATGATTAACGCAGTTCTGCAAGACAACGGCGCGCCCATCGATAACAATCTCATGGAGCAGGGGCTGAAAATAAAGCAGCCACTTCAAAGCTTAGTGTAGCTCATCTCATATTATTGCGGCTGGCAGTTTGCCCGTTTAGTAATTCTCAATAAAGTAATGTCGAATTATTTTACATGTTTAGTATTTCTCAACTGCCAACTTTTATTAAATTTATTTTTATAGATATGAAACAGTGCATTAGTCCTTTATTTTTTCATGGTCTGCAAATTGCAATTGTGATTACATAAATAAGTTCGTTCCTGAAACGAATAATAATTGGGGAGTGAGATAAGCATGAATAAGAAATCTATAGGGGTTGTTTTCCAGTTCCTTCTTTTCAATTGGCTATGTTAGAATATCTCCGCAATCACATATGACGTGCAGGTTGATTACTTTTTTCTCAGTCCTTGCTGGATAACATGAATGCAGTAGTATTTCTCTCGCCCAAATGTTCGCTATAAGTAGCAATATACGATTGAGCGATGCTGCGAAGGTGTTGGAGTCAGTTTTCCTTTTTGTCATAGACTTTTCGTTGTTTGCGAAAAAGCATTGTTAAGCGAAGTAGTTTGTCGTCCGATTTATTGGAAAAATTAAAAGGATTAAATGGGTGAGTCGCTTTGTTTTTCTTTCTTTAGTTCCGCTGTTGGTGATTTCCGGCATTGCCTACGCCGTTATTACAACCTTTCCGCCTCGCGCCCAAATTTTTGTCACTTGGGACAGTCTTGAGCCGGATAAGTGGTCCTCTATTTGGTTGATTAAACACCATATTGATCCCAATGCAGTTGTTGAGGTTCATCCTACAGGTGATCCCCTGGGGGAGGGTATTGCTTTCGGTGTGCCACAAGCCGATTACAAGCGTTCTGGCAATCGTTCGGCTTTTGAGAGTTTGCTGATCGCCTTTAATCAAAAAGATCCAATATTGCAACAATTGGGTGGCATTATTACGGCAATAGAAACGACTTCATGGAACTCGCCCAATGACCCTCTTGTACATACTGTGGAGCAAAATTTTCGCCGCTTACAGGATCGCTATGGTCGTGCCAATGTACCGATTAGCTGTTATGCCCATTTTTTTGATGTGCTCTATACCCAATTGGCCGATGCTTCCGGGCTAGGTGTACTAAACCAGTCATTGATCCAAGCAGTCAATAACCAATCCTGCGAACAAGCTCAAAGTATGGTGGAACGTAAACGGGCCAATCGGGTAAAGGAGGTGGCTATTGGTCAACTTTTATCTGAAATTGCCTTGAATAAAACGGTAGTTTTTGTCGATACACGTGAGCCTGCCGAATTTCTAAAGTCGCATATTCCCGGCGCCATTAATATCCCCATGCGGGATTTAAATCAGAACATTTATGAGCAATTAAGGCAGGCGGATCGCGTGATCAGTTATTGCGTCAAAGATTTTCGCGGTTATGAAGTGGCGCGGCAAATGTTGGATAATGGAGTGAACAAGGTTGTCGTAATGAAGCCGCATGGTTTATCGGGTTGGCAGTCGATGGGTTTGCCGATGACTTCCGACAGTCTGCCTGAAAAAGTTGCCAAAGAACAACTCATTCAATGTGCGAGGGATCAGCAATTATGTCTGAAATCGGCCTCGTAAGACCGCCTCTGCCATTGCCGTCAGCACGAACAGGCGTATGGCTTCAACCGTTTTGGCTCGTAGTTTTTCTTTTACCCTTGCTCCTTTGGCATATTACGTCCGATGTTTATGGTTACTTTCGTTATGGCGCACCGACCGGACAGATCTGGTATGTGTTTTCCAAATTGTTTGGCCTCTATGGCGCGTTGTTGCTGTGGTATCAAGCTTTCTACACGTTGTTAAAAAATACACGCTATGCCAACGCGTTGCCCCTATGGACTTTGTTACGCCATCGCTATCTAGGCAGCTTAACCTTATTGTTGATTACCTGCCATATCGCATTTTTTGTGACTGCTGTGTCCTTGCGTAAAGAAACGTTTGCCTGGGGCTTATTGTTACCAGATTTTACGGATTTTTATCACACAGCCATTACGTTGGGATTGGTGGCTTTTGCAATAGCCGTAATCGCGGTTTTATCGGCCATACTGCGGCGAGGTCTTCCCTCTGTCTGGAAAATAGTGCATCGTGCGATGCTAATAGTGGTGACATTGGGCTTGGTGCATGGCTTTCTTATCGGCACGGAAACACGTTACGGCCTATATGAAATATTTTATTGTTCGCTGATGGCAACGTTTTTAGTTGCGGTATGGCTGCGCTGGCGCGAAGCGAAGAGGTGTGTTTTATGATGAGCTTAATGCGATTCTCGTTACTGTTAATCCTGTACTCATTGGCTTCACCAACGTTAGCCAAAACACAAGCCTGTGATCAGTGGCCCAAGGGGTTGGTGTTTGTCGGTTTAACAGATGCCGGTTGGCAAACCTATGTTGTGGAAAAAACAGGCCGCAAGCCCAAAAAAATTGACCTCAAAACAGAAGCAAGAACGCCGGTATACACATTGGCCCATGAATCCTTGATTTATATCGACGAAGCGGGCCAGGTCAACGAGTTTTCACTCAAACAACGCAAAGCTAAGGTCTTGTTTTCACCCTCGAACGAAGCCAGTTATGCACAGCCCGAATTTGATGAAGAGAATAACGCGGTGTATGTGGTGAAACTCAAGCAAGGTAAAAGCGTCGATACCGATATTATTCGCTTTGATCTTGCTGGGGGCACAACGAAGCCCGTTGTCGTTCAAAGATCAGCTCAGTTTGAACCGCAACTCGGTCAAGATTGGCTGTACTACAGCAATGTGCATTGTGTGGTTGGCTGCGGCAAAATTATTCAGGAAGTTTGGCGCTATCACACGGTCAGTGGTATAGCCGAACAATTAACGCTGCTAAACACCATCAGCCGCCAGCCCACTGTTGATGAGCAAGGTGAGTGGCTCTATTTCAGCAGCAATGCGGCAGGCAATTATCATATTTATCGTCAGTCGCTTGTTGGTAATGACAGCAATAAAAATAGAGCGTTAGAAAAACTCACACAGGGCCCAGCCACTGATATGTCGCCGGTGATACATAAAAATCGGCTGTACTTTATTCGCCACGATGAGCAAGGGGCGCACTTGATGTGCCGTAACAACAGTAATGACGAATTTCATAACATGACATTGCCGCGTGGTGTGAAGGATATTCGGGATTTGGAGATTCATTAATGCGTGATCGGATCGTTATTTTTGTCTTTTTGTTCAGTGTGACGACACTGAGTCATGCCTCGGTGAGCATCGAAAACTATACGGCGCAAGAATTTAATCCGTCGAAAGGCAAAAGTTTTGCCATTCCTGTGAAGATAAAAAAACCAGGAAAAATTGAAGTTTCGATTTATACCCCCGATGGCGATCTAGTTCGCACCTTGCCAGGGGGCAAACACGACAAAGTTGGTGTGTACAAGGTGGTTTGGGACGGTAAAGATCAAGCAAAAGTTGTGGTGCCTGATGAAGCCTATATTCCGGTAGTAACGTTAATTACCCAGAAAGATAACAATAAAAAGCCGATAACCTATGATCCCCGCGAGATCAGTGGTGGGGAAGAAATCACGCTGTCACCCAAAACCCATGCTCAGCGGCAAGTACTTTTTCAACTCGATAAGCCCTCGCGTATTTTGGCGCGGGCTGGGGTGAAATCCGGCCCCATGATGAAATCCATCTTGAATTGGCAAGTGCGGGGCAAAGGCCGCAACATGGCTTTATGGAATGGTTATGATCATGACAGCCTTGTCAATTTATATGAGCACGACAAACTGGCTTTGTTGGTAACGGGCTTTGAGTTGCCAAAGCATTCGATCATCACGGTGGGTAATAAACAACTCAATTATATTGCTTGGCGTGGCACTAAAAAATGGCCCTCAGCCATGCCGGATTTAAGTCAAGCAAAGTTTGATCGCAATGGTCGTCGAATTTCCCGTCACTATTATTTACCGCGCTCCGTAGACATTGATCCCCGGATTACCTTGGAAATCGTTGATAAACTGCCAAAAAACAAGGATGGTATTCCCATCGTCTCCAGCCCCGTTTCACTTAAAGTTGGCATGCACGATGAAGATCGCTGGGCCATGCAACAAAGCTTGTATGAAGTGGCCTTTTTTGTCGATTACGAATTTTTATCTGAAGAGGAACAGGGTTATGTACCCTTGACGTGGCGATGGAATCCAGCGGGATTCAAACCCGGGATCCACATTGTGACGGTGAATGTTTCAGGGTTTAACGGTCAGGTGGGCGTGAAAAGCATACAGATCGAAATACCCAAATAGTTCTCACTCTAAGACATTTTAGAGATAAGCCATGCGGTTTAAAAAATCAGCCAATATTCAATAAAAGCGCGAGGGTGAAGCGAATGAATGGACAAAATAAGCGTTATTTATTCTCAGGGCCAACAGTGAGTCAGATCAAGCGATGGTTCATGAGGCCCTTGGCGATATTGCTTTTGTTTCTAACATCCTCGGCACAGGCATCTTGGTGGAACCCCGCATTTGACGTCACTATCGAAACGGCGACCGATGGCTATGATGCTGACTTTCCACCAGGGCCGGAAATTTTGCTTGGTTCACCCATTACCTGGACCTATACCGTCACCAATACTGGCAAAGGTACGCTACGTCGCGTGGATGTCTATGACCGCGCACCTAACCCCAAAGGCTGGTTTAGCAAACGTACCAAGGTATGTACGATCAAAAAGCTCGAGAAAGGGGAAAGCGAAACATGCACTTTGGAAGGCACAGCCATCCAGGGCCAATACAAAAACACTGGTATCGCTGTCGCTTATGGTAACCGCTGGTGGCAATGGGCGAGAGATAGAGACAAGAGCCACTATCTAGGTACGCTCGGCAATCCTGCCATTGACCTAGAAAAAGCCACCGAAGGCCAAGATTCGGATGCCGCACCAGGGCCGGAACTCAATGTTGGTGATGCGGTGAACTGGACGTTTATGGTCACCAATACCGGTGATGTGGACTTATCCAATGTGGTTGTCACTGATGAACAAGTGCAGCCTGCGACAGGCCCAGCAACCACCGTATGTGAAATTGCAACACTACCCGTGGGGCAGTCCCAAGCCTGTAACTTTTCTGGAACAGTAATTGAGGGGCAGTATCAAAATGTCGGAAACGTTAGCGCCCAGGGCTTGGGCGATAGTGTGGTTAATGACCAAGATGCCAGCCACTATACTGGCATGGTCGGTAATGTGTTGTCCGCCTTGCCTGCCGCCGTGCCGACGAGTGGTGATGCCCCACTTTCAGTGACTTTTACCCCCAATGCAACAACCAATAATGCGATTATTCGTTATGAATGGGATTTTGAAGGGGATGGAACCTTTGATCGCAGTGAAACCGTGGGTCGGGATCAAAGTTTTACCTACAATACCCCCGGCAACTACAATGCAACGTTACGGGTAACAGATAATACGGGTGAGCAGGCAACTGGCACCATCTTGATTGCTGTGAGCAATGAAGCACCTGATGTGTCTATTACCTTGACGCCTTCTAACGGCCAAATTCCATTGGTGGTCAATTTTGTCGCAACGGCGACCGATAGTGATGGTATTGCCCAATTCGAATGGGATTACGATGGTGATGGCACCTTTGACGAGACCACCACGACTGGCACGACAACCAATACCTATACAACAGAAGGTTCTTTCCAGGCGCGTTTGCGAGTCACTGATAATTTTGGCGCTACCACCACCCTCACCATTCCGACTTTGGAAGTGAATGCGCTGCCCCCAGGCAGTCCAACTGTGGCGTTGACGGCATCCCCGGATACCGGTAATCCACCCTTAGTCGTCAACTTCACCGCAAGTGCCAGCGACCCAGATGGCGGCACGATTGATCAATACGAATGGGATGTAGACGGTGATGGTGCTTATGATCAAACTACGACAACCAACACACTGAGCAATACTTACAGCGGTATTGGTACATTTTATCCTCGCGTGCGCGTGACAGATTCGGCAGGGCAACAAGCTGTGGATGCAGCCCAGGTTTTTGTCGAACCACAACTTTCTCTAAGCGTGAGTATCGATACTGTTGATCCGTTGATTGGTGAAACGGTCACTGTGAACACGATACTCGGTGGCGACACGGAAGTGAGTGTCGTGATTGAAGATCGCAATGGCCAACAAGTTCGTGACTTAGTGCCCTTTACCGCGCGAACAGCGGACAGTTATGAAGACGCGTGGGATGGTACAAATGAAGCTGGTGAAATTGTGACTGAAGGCGATTACCGGGCTATTTTGCTTTACCGCATTGATGGTGTGATTGAGCGCCTGGATTTAGCGTTAACCACTGGCGGAGTCCAAAGCAACCCACCAAGGAGTTCGATTCCTTCCAGCTTCTCGCCCTTGGCAGGCGATCCATTGGATATTACCTTTACTTTAAATCGAGCATCGGAAGTCACCGCTTTTATGGGATTGTTTAATGTCAATACGCGCTTGGTGACCTTTTTGCAAAGGCAGCCCTTGGGTCGAGGTTCGCACCAAGTAGTGTGGAACGGCGAAAATTCCGATGGCCAGTTAATCGAGGCACCTCTGGGGGACCGCTTTCTCTTTGGTATCTTTGCCTACACGCTACCGGACAACGCCATCTACGTGCGTAGCGGTGTGCATATCAGTAGCGTCAGTGCTTCGCCTTCCATTTATCAGCCAACACAACGCAGTGCAGATGGTTCACTCAGCCTCAGTGAAATCCAGGTGGAGTTAAGTCGTGCCGGTAGCGCCAGAATGGTGATTAACGATGCCGAAAGTGGTGCCGCAGTTGCAGAATTTTCCTACCCCGGTTTGATCGAGGGGACGAATACCCTCACCTGGGATGGCCGGGATAACGATGGCAATTTTGTCGCGCCGGGGACTTATCGCTTGGGTGTATCCGGAATTGATGAGACGGGTTACGAGTCCTTAACCGTGTTTGCTTTGCAGCGCATCTTTTACTAAGGGGAATCGCAAATGTCAAAAATTAAACGATTTATGAAAATGAAAGTACTTTCATTACTCGCTTGTGCGCTTTTTTCCTCAGTATCCCTAGCGCAGGAGATGAACGAAAAAAACTATGTCGCAATGGACTTGCAAGCGCGGCAAGCCACGCTCGAAGGTGTGCGGGATCGCTTGACATTGCTCGAACTCAGCGCCGATTTGTCAACACAGTTCGAGCAAGACAGCCAAACCCAGCAAGCAGTTGAAGCGATATATACAGATTCCGGGATGACTTCAGCCCAAGCGATTACCTGGGCTACACGCAATCAACAAGCAATAGCCCGTTGGTTGGCCGACCATCCTGAACTGCAAACCGAGTATGACCGTATTGCTCGCGAACTTGATGAAGTGTCCACCCAAATTCAAGCGCTTGTCAACCAATAAACAGGGAGATTGATCATGCCATCCAATGTCATATTGAATAACAAAAAGGGTAGCCCGTTACTGATCAGTTTCTTGGCTTCTGTGTTAACTTTCTTGTGCTTAAGCGCAGTCACGCCAGCTTTCGCATTTCATTTTCCGTGGGATCAGGGGCATGATACAACTGACCCTAATGATTCTGAAGATCCCGGCCCATGTGAAGGAGGGGATTGTGAGAACGACCCCTGTAACGGTGGAAGCACTGGGTCGCCGGTCTATATGGCGACGGGGCATTTAATCTGGAATGAAGTCGATATTGTGCTTATAGGGCGTCCCCAGCTTGCCGTAAGTAGAACATTCAACTCTCACGACCCCCGCGTTGGCATGTTGGGTGCCGGATGGAGCATGAGTTGCGATCAGGGCTTGATATATACCGTCCGCTACGACGATATAAACGGGGAACCGATACGTGAATATGTACGCAGGCAGGCTAACGGCAAGCGCTACATTTATTCCGAACAGCCCGGTGGCACTTTTAGTGCGCCCGGCCTCTTTGATGTGGTCACGCGCCTGACCGATAATACCGCTCGCCTGGAACAACGCGACGGCAGTTACAGTATTTATGGCGAGCTAGGAAATCTACTCTCAAAGGTCGATAGAAACAACAACGCGGTCAATTACAGCTACGACCCGCAAGGCCGTTTGATCCAACAGGCGGACGAATATGGCCGGTCATTAACCTTAGAGTACAACAGCAACGGTCTGGTGAGCGTTATTCGCGATCACTCGGGTCGCGAGTGGCAATACACCTATGACGGTGACGCCCAGCTGATTTCCGTGACCGATCCTATGAGCGGAACGCGGCAATACGATTATCAGCAGTATCAGCCGCCGGGAGACGGTCACACCTACAGCCATCTCGTCCGGGTAACTGATGAGAGTGGTGTTGTAGAGACGGAAGTCACATACAATGGCTCCCGGGTGGCTTCCTACCGCGAAATGGAAAACACGTTTAGCTACCAGTACGATCTAACCAATCGCAGAACGACAAAAACTGATAGCCAGGGTAGCCAATGGATTTTTACCTTCAACGAAACGGGTCAGGTTGTTCAGGAAACGGCTCCGCTCGGACGAACTACGGTATTTGAACGCAATGGCGATAGCCTGGTTACGAAAAAAATTGATCCAAACGGTACCGAATATTCTTTCACCTATAACGAATACGGCCATTTAACCTCGGAAACTGACGGACGAGGTTCGATGACTGTGCAGTACGCGGATGATAATCCGTGGCCGGAGCAGTTAACAACCAGGTTAGGCCGGGTCACGGAAGTTGCCTATGACGCTCGCGGGAACGTGGTCAGCATTACGGATGCAGCAGATTCCGTAACTACTTTGGCCTGGTCCGCCCAGGGCGATATGACAAGTGTTGCCAACGCTTTAGAGGCGAGCGTTACGATGGCCTATTCGCCGCAAGGCGTGGTCACGTCCCGGTCGGACAGCGTGGGAAGAACAATAGCTTATCAGTACGACCAACGCAATAACGTCACGCAGATTACAAACCCTGCGGGCGAGCAACGGAAATTTGAATATGACCAGTTAAACCGGTTAACGGCTGAAATCGATGGAGAGGGAAATCGGACCTCCTACACCTACGACGCGGCCGATCGATTGCTCACCGTGACGCTGCACAACAATACGACCATTAACAACACCTACGACATTTATGGCCGCATCGCTACTTCAAAACGATTCCAGCATACACCTATACAGTTTACTTACCGGTCGGACAATTTGCGCGCATCTGTAACGAGACCGAACGGCACGGTCATATCGTCCCAATATGATTTGGCCAAGAGACGGATCGGTGAGACGGTCGGCAGTGAAGATACGTTTACGTACACCTACGACGTGCTAGATCGTATTACCGGCATTACTAACAATACCGGATCAGTCTCTTACACCTATGACGATTACGATCGTATTACCTCTGAGACTGTCAACGGTATTACGACGACCTACTCCTATAACAATGAGGATGAAATCACCCAGCTTACCGCGTTAGGCATAGAGCAAACACAAAGCTTCAATCTCCGCGGCCAGCTTGAATCTATTAGCACTCCGAACGCGAATTACACATACGTTTATGATGCCATTGGCCGGGTCACCAGCATCGCGGGCGGGTCGCGGTCTACAGCCTTTACATATGATAGCAGCAGTCAGTTGCTGTCCATAGATCATGCTAATGGTCGAGATCACGGCTATCTCTACGATAACAACCGGCGCATCGTTCAATGGCAGGGCGTGGCTGGGGAGACGCGGGGCTATGATTTTGATCTGGCCGGCAGATTAACGGCGGTTTCCTCGCCGACTCTGGCGGTTTCGTATGCTTATGACGGAAACGGAAACAGGACCAGCCAGGGTGCCATTATTTCGCTCTCGAACGAGCTTGTCGAAAACTCTACGCATCAGTTTAGTTACGATGCAAACGGCAATCGCACCGAAAAAATTGACAAGACCACCGGGGTAGTGGACCGTTATACTTATAACGAACTGGATCAGTTAATTCGTTTCCAACGCTTCCCTGTTTCAAGCGCCACTGCGCCGACAATCAACGTCAGTTATGAATACGGCCCGGCAGGAAAGCGTTGGCGAAAAACCGACAATATTAACGGTGGCTCCACCGAATTTTATTGGGCGGGCTCAAGCCTTCTCGGGGAGGAAACCAACTCGATACAGCGGCGTTATGTCCTTGAAGGATTGACCCCGATTAGCTTTATCCAACAGGGTTCCGAATATAACCTGCAACGGGATCATCTGGGTACTTCGCATGAGATTACGGACAGCACAGGTTCGGTCGTCTGGCAGGGAGATTATGTGAGCTTCGGCTCTGCTGTCATTTCCATCAATTCGATTGAAAACAATACGCGCTTTCCTGGCCAGTATTACGATGCCAAAAGCGAACTTCACTACAACCATTACAGGGATTACGATCCGGCGACCGGGCGCTATCTGCAGGCCGATCCGATCGGTATGGCCGGTGGGCTCAATCCCTATACATATGCGCAGAATAATCCTCTCAGCTATTCGGACTCTGAGGGGTTAATACTTGACACTATTGCCGACGTTGGGTTTATTATATACGACCTGTACCGGATCGGTCGTGACAACGTCTTTGGTGATTGTGATAATCTAGGCGAGAATCTTGCGGCGCTTGGTGCGGATGCGGCGGGTGCGCTCATCCCATTTGCTTCCGGTGGAGGCATTGCCGTTCGAACGGGCAGTAGGGTCGCAGATGATGTTGGCGTCATTTACCGGGTTCCCGGTTCGGCGACGCCCAGCGGGAAACCGTATATTGGCCGTTCTGACGATCTGGCGTCTCGCACTACAAATGCGCGCGATGGTCGCGATCGGACCCAGGCCGAGGTTATCGATACATATCCGAGAGGTGATCGCGAGGCCGCTAGAAGAGCTGAGCAGCAAGCAATAAATGATAATGGCGGCGTGCCGAACCTGGATAATAAGCGGAATGAAATTGCGCCGTCGAAGTGGAATGACTACGGAGTTGATTAGATAATTATGGTGATGGGTATCGAAACAGTTGTAAATCCATATAACGATCCGTTGTCTAAAGGGAGAAAAGGACTTTTAGTCAAAAGCCCTTGGTCTCTCGATTATGTTGAGTTTATCCAAAAAAACGATATCAAAGCTTTATATTTCAACTCTGCAAAAGGCTGGAGGCAAAGTAATTTTGGTTTTTTAAGCGAGCTTAACGGTATTGAAGAAATCAATATTCTTTGCCCCAAACTTGATAATTTCAAGGCGATTGAATATATCCGATCGCTTGAAGATCTTAGCGTAACGGGTGTTGTGGCCGATACGGTTGACTTTACGCTGTTTCCCGTCCTGGAGAGCTGCTATTTGTATTGGTGGCGGGGTGCGGAAAGTATTTTGAATGCGCCGGGCTTAAAGCAGGCGTATTTGGATAAAATTAAATTAAAAGACTATGGACAACTCTGTAATCTAAAAAGCGTTCATAGGCTGACCATAGGCAACTCGCCCATGTCGTCCCTTGAGTGGCTGAAGGGATTTGAGCAAAAGCTTTCCGAACTTAGCTTGCTGAACTGCAAGAAGATTGAGGATTTTTCTTCGGTTAGCACCCAGACGGAGCTCAGAAAGTTAGCGATCTCCGGGTCTCCAAAGCTTTATGATCTTGAATTCCTCGCGTCCATAACGAAGTTGGATATCTTGGACTTGAGTGACAGTGGCTCGTTAAAAAGTCTGCAGCCGCTCAAAAATATCAAATCCTTAAAAGCTTTTTCTTTTGCTGGCGAAAAAACGACGGTCGAGGACAAGGACTTGTCCGTGCTAACAACGTTGCCAAAGCTGGCAATGCTGATGTTTGGCCAGCGCCGCGGCTACTCGCACAAATTAATCAAAAAGTGGGACTGGCAGAATTTCGATCAGCCTGATAAGTTGCTTGAGTCGGTGTGAGTTAGTGGCTGGATGAAGCGGGGTCAGATCTGATCCGTAAGTTTCTGTCCAAATGCCCTGCTGGTCCGTGTAGTGTAATTCCAAAATTGGCTCAAACCGGGGCGGTGAAATTGTGCAGGCATTTCGTCTTGAACGCGAATGTCGTATACGTTATTGGATTAAACATGGAGCGACGAATGTACAAACAAGATGTACTTCTACGTATAGTGGGAATAAAAAAATATGGCCTGGCGAGGAATTTTCAGGATATCGCTGTCTTTAATGGTTGATGCTTTTGTGCGCACTTTCCGTCCATCCGACGACACCACTTCGATTTCTTTTAGATCGATCAGTGATTTAATAGCCACCTTGATATGCTCAATTGTGGCCGGAGTATGATTGGCAATTTTTTCGTAGAATGATTTAAAAACAATACCCCCATCGTACTGATGAATTAGTTCTGGGAGTTCCCGCTGAATTGTTTGATGCGTCAGCTTGTGCGCCTCCTCATCAAAGGCATATTCCGGTGCCCCGAACATATCACTAATCCCGACCACCTGTTCATCTTTCGAGGGGTCATACCCAAACATGCGTATCCCTGGTGCCAGGTGGTGCGAAAACTGGTTCTTGATCTTCCAGTGCAAGGCGGTCATTACATCTCGCGCTCTAGGGTGATTGGAAAGGTGCAATAACCAGAATGATTTATTTGCCTCGATGGACTTAATAAAGAAGGGCGTGTAGTAACGGGCACCGCTGGCAGCGCGGATCGAGCGGTGCAGGTGCGCCTGTATGGCGCTTCGCCAGTGGCGACTGTCTTCTTTTTCCTGGAGTAGCTGCTGGAGCGGTAACGATTCATTCAGGCCTGTGCGATCATAAGCCTTCTTGAAAGACTCCTCCTTCGATAAATAATCGATGAGCCAATCCGTGGCAAAGGTTAAAATCACTTCCGCTTTCTCTAAACGGGAAAAGATTCGCTGTATATACGGGAAGGGTACATCCGTCCACCCATATTGATCCAAAATAAAGATAGCGCGACCGGCACGTTGATTATGTTGGATTTTCTGGATTATAGCGTCCTGCTTTTCCAGGAAGTCCCCGCAAAGTGGATGAATAATACGTCCAGCCTGACTGATAATGCCGGATGCCTCAAGATGGGTCTTAAGATAGTCAAGCGCAGCACGGTTTTTTTCCACGAAATAAGCAGTGATGTGCAACTGAAATTGTTTGCGTATTCCCTCTGCTGCCCGTTTGATGTTGATAGCGACAGCAGCTGATTCGGCGGCACGAATGAGACGAGTCGGTGACCCTTCATACAGCGTATTATCCTGCGAATTAGTGTACACACCGCCACCAGAGAATCCGTCAATTAACGTGATTTTGGCGGCAGGAATTCTCGGGTTTGCATAGCTCACTTCAATATAATGCCTGATGTATTCTTCGTAGACACGGTGCTTGGCAAAACTATGCGGCGCGATGGGCGGAGGCAATTCACCTATCTGCCATTGGTATTCCTTTTTTGGCATTATGATCAATCCATAGCAGAATGATGTTAAAATGACTGTTACAATGAAGGGCGATCATTCCAGGTCTGCCCCTCAAACAGTCTACCATTTAGCGCTTTGTGACGCCGCACACCATCGGCACCCCAGCCCCCCCATTGTTTGAAAAAGAAGGAAGCGTGTTCCTGGTGACACTGCCGCTTTATATTCGCCACCCATTCAGGCTGCATCGGCCGCGCCTTTGGCCCCGATTCACCGCCTACAATCACCCAGTGTATGTTATCGAGGCTAATTTTGCCAAGATCTTCAAGCAGTGGTTCTATCGATAGAAAACGTATGCTTGCCGGTATATCGCGCAACTGGTCAATGCGCGGCAATCCGTGTTTTTTATTCTCGACAGACACACCCAGCCAGGCATTCGTGGGTGGGATGCGTTTGCTGAAATATTTCCGCATCCGTGCGGCGCGTTTGGTGAGGATCTGATAAGTGTGCTGGGGTGTCTGTTCCATCACCGCCATGACCTGATCAATGAAAGCAAACGGAACATGCTCGTGAAACAAGTCACTCATGGAGTTGACGAAATACACAGTGGGTTTCTTTCGCCGCAATGGTTGTTCGAGTCGATACGTGTGAAGTGTCAGTTCAAATTTATTCTCATAGCCTGCCGCCCCCATACGGTGAAGCCGCAGAGCCATTTTTTCTGCATAACAATGTTTGCAACCAGTTGAGATTTTGGTGCAACCCGTCGTGGGATTCCAGGTCTGTTCAGTCCATTCAATGGCTGTCTTGTTGCTCATGGTGATTCCCTCATTCGGCCTGATAGGGCAAATCGCAGTTTCCACATGTTACGTTAAGCCCGGATTTACCCCATACATTGGTATTACAACCATCACAGTGGTAACGTGATTTTTGTTTGGCGCGTGCCGCCAGTTGAGTCGCCTCTACGGGCATAACATCCGGAATCAATGTTGACACCTGAGTGTATAATAGATCATAGCTTGGCATTATTTCATCCTCGGTAGTGTTGATCACTGGTGCCACATGTTGTCGTACCTGGCATGCCCTGGAAGCTGCACCGTAACGATCCACCCAGGGTAGTGTAAATCCTGATGTCATAAGCTCGTAGCAAACCTCAAGAAAACGCCCACCGGGGGCAGGGTAGTCCGACATTGTTTGGCCGGTGACACGCCCCCCTTCATACCCCGTGCTGCTGGGCATCAGTCCCAGCGACTGCATCTTTTCTGCCCATTCCTTATTGTGATACCCGCGTCGGCTTTTGTGCTGACCGAATTCATGTTGCCACAGATGACATTGCTCGTGGACCAGGGTCTGAAAGATTTCTATCAGCGCGTGATGCGCAAAGTAGGCTGGATTGAGCGCAATCTCATGAGCCTTCAGGCCATCCGGTGAGGCCCATCGCTCGATAGAGAAATAACCCATGGTGTTTTTTTCGCGCTGAGTCGTGATCAGCGCGTGCGGCAGCTCGCCTCTGAACAACCGTTCATTGAAGAAGGTGTAGGCCCATTGTAATAGCCCATAGAAATCCTGTGTCGGTGTGCCCATGCCATTTATAATAGTGTATCGTACGATACAATTCAAGCATATTAGACATTGGTCAGGGCGGGTGGGGTGGAGATGCGAACCCAATTTACGACAATGCGTTAAGTGGCTGGGAACAATACTCAAAAAAACAGCCAAACTTCTCCCGAATACGGCTGAAAGATACCCTCTTGGCACAAACCAACAAGTCAACGAATAGCATTTACAAAGGAGTTACTAACCTAAGGCCTGCCGGAATAGCGTTTTCAAATTTCGCTCAAATTTAATCTTCATATGATCTGGCACATAGAAGCCCGTTTCATATTTTCCGCCCTCACAATATTCGATGTCAATAAAACTGCCTGGATTCCGTCGATTGTTTTTGCTGATTCCAAAACTAACAACACCGGTCTGCTCAAAGTCGTTCACGCGCACCACCATCCATCGAGGCGGCATGATATACATCAGGTGCGGCCGCTCATCGGGCAGTGTCCAGTGTTGGTCGATATTACGGTTAATGGCCGCATTGTTGGTCTGTGGAACCGAAAGATCATTGACGAGTATGGACCGAATCAGCTTGTTATACGCCGTATCCACATCATTATCCGTCGTCATCGATAGCCGGCGCCAGCTGTTGCATTCTCCCCACTTGCCGGGGCGTTGATTGTGATTACTTGTAAGCCATTGCTGTTGCTCGCCAGCATCATGGGTATCGACGACCAGGAGACCGCCCAAATAAGGACCCTGGCAAGCCGAGAGCAAGGTGGACAATACACTGGCGTGGATGGCTCGCTTTAGAATATTCATGGTTGTTCCAAAATATTATCAAATAATATCATTTCAAATAAATATCAACATCTACTTGCTTTGCCGCCTTGATCAAGTTTTTGTCTAATGTTGCAAGTGACAGCCCTTCCCGCATCGCAATCTCAAGATAGGCGCTGTCGTAGCTGCTTAATTTATAGGCCCGTGCCAACGTCAACGTCCTGCCAAATGATTGATCGGATGTGAGTGGGTCAACATGTATCGGAAGATTCTCCAGTTGCGCTATAAATCGCTCCACTTCCGCCACACTGACCTCCAACCGTCTCTCGGCACTGATAAGCACATTGGCGGCCTCTAAGTGCCATAAATTAGGGACGATGGCATCTGCACTTGAAAAACTTGTCAGTACATTTTCGGAATATTTTTGGTCTGAGCGCTTATCACTCTCCAGCAGCCAGCGCATCGCTACCGAATTATCCAGCACAAAATGAGTCATTTTCGGCCGCTTGTTTTTAAATCAACCATATCAGCGTCTGTCACTTTGTGCTTTTTCGCTTTTAATATATTGCTAATGGCCAACTCTGTTTTCAGGCGACTTCCGAGCCTGCTCGGAATGAGCTCAGCAATCGCTTTACCGCGATTCGTTATCGTGAAGGCTTCGCCTGCTTCAACTCTACGCAATATTTCCGGTAACTTTGTCTTAGCCTCGTAAGAACCAATCTCTTTTAACATCGAATTTCTCCTGTTTTGTATAGACTAGTATGGCGGTCTGTTCAGGGGGCGTCAAGTAATTCGACCAGATATCCTGTCACAGAGGGGTATAGACGGCAGCTATTTTCGACTTGCAGCCAGGTTTACTTTTGTGTTTTCATTTCAGGTGCCGTGCCAGACTGCTTAACGGCGTTTAGTGCTCGATAGATAGTGGCTTCCCCCACGCTAAATTCTTTGGCAAGCTGGCTAATAGTTGCTCCAGATTGTCGTCTTGAATAAATATTTTGCTTCAGCTCATCCGTCACTTTAACCGGTCTTCCGAACTTGACGCCATTTTCTCTGGCCTTAGCAATTCCTTCCGCTTGTCGTTCAGTACGTAAATCATTCTCGAATTCGGCAATCGAGGCCAGCATATTAAACATAAGCCTGCCTGTTGAGGTGCTGGTATCGATGCTCTGATCTAGCACCAGTAGATCAATGCATTCGCTTTCAAACCGCTTGGCAAGTTGTGCCAAATGAATAACCGAACGAGCCAACCGGTCCAGGCGAGTAATGATTAAGGTGTCACCTTCACGAAGGTAGTTCATACAAGATCGAAACTCTGGGCGATCTGCCGTTTTACCGCTACGCTTCTCCTGATAAATTCGATCGCAATTTGCCCGAGTTAATTTAGCCAGCTGGACATCAAGGCTCTGGCCGGTTGAGCTGACTCTGGCGTATCCGATTCGCGGCATGATCTATCATAACTCCTATAAGATAATGATTTAATTATAATGATAGTAGTTTTGATAGGGTAAAATCAAGTCAATCAATATGTATACATTATGATAGCTTCAGAAAATCCATACTGATATAATCTGTGGGTCAATTTGGCGTACAAATTGATAATTGTATAAATGTATGCCATAATGACAGTATAACTAACTTGAGTAATACATAGGTGAAATGATGGCTACTAATGCAGAACGTAAAGAAACCCGTTTAGTTGCGCGAACTTCCACAGAGATTCAAGAAATCATACAGCGGGCGGCGGATTATTCCGGCGCAACCCTTTCACAATTCCTTGTTGAGTCGGCAATGGAGAAAGCGCGCAACGTGATTGAACGAACTGAAACCTTGCAGCTCTCGATGTCTGGTACTGATGCTTTGTTTGCCGCCTTGGAAAATCCACCAAAAGCCAACAAGAAGTTGCTTAAAGCAGCACAGCGCTATAAGGATACGGTGAATGTCGATAATCATTGAAGCAATCACCCCGCAACATAATCGCAAAGTGTTTGATTGCGGCGTCACTGAATTAAACCTGTTCTTGCAACAACAAGCCCGACAGAAAACCGCAAAGCGCACCTCAAAAACGTACGTGGCCTGTCGGGACTCCATACCTGACACGATCATTGGCTACCACACGCTTACGGGGTATTCGGTGACAACGTCGCCTGCTCACAAGGATTATAAAAAATACCCTCACCCGCTCAGTGCTGTGAAGCTGGCTCGTCTTGCCGTAGCTCGCTCACAACAAGGGCTTGGTCTAGGTGAGCGATTATTGATTGACGCCATCTATCGAACGGTGTTGGTCGCCCAACAAATATCAACGATCGGACTGTTTGTCGATCCTATGACCCCAGAGGTCATTCCGTTTTATCAGCAATACGATTTTTTACCAGCCGACGCCCAGGATCATTCGCGCCTTGAAATGTGGCTACCCATTAAAACCTGTATTGAGATCGCGGAATCTATTTTCCATGCTGTACCTTAACCCACCATTTAGATTATTCAATATAATGATAATATATAGTTTTGAGGAGTAATCACGATTAACTTGATCACTATATTTCAATGAACCCGCACGCTTAATCAGCTATAGATTCAATTAATTAGAAAGGCATGCGATTCAGCGTCACAATTGACTTATTGCGCAAGTTGTGACGGCGATACAATTCCCCTATAATACCTTCTATGGCTATAGAAAGACTTTTCACAGAGCAAGATATTCAGACGCTGCTTGATAACAACTCTGCTCCACCTTCCAACATACATAAATCGAGAAATGATATTGGAGACTGATGATCGATCTGTTTATAAGGAGAAGAAAAATTATGAGGTGGATATTTTTTGCAGTTTTTTTTGGTGGCGGAATTAATGCAGCATTTATGCTTGGCTTTCAGCCTTCTTTTCCTACAAAAAATAATGGCGCTACTGTCATAATAAATGATTGTATCAATAATGGTTGTGCGCCAATATCAGGTACACTGATTAGAAATTGGAATTCCGACTATAAAATATATATCAGTAAAAACAGATTTTTTACAATGAAAGGAAAGGACTTGGTTGAGCATAACGAAAATATTTGGGTTTTTTCCGAAGCATATATATGGGAATTCAGTACAAATAATTCACTACATCTATAAAGGCGTTAAAAGAGCCTTTTAAAAGACTAATTAGAATGTGACTATGACAGAAGAACCCATAATCATAATTAATGGAAAAGCCACTAAGATGATCGGGAAGGCGGCAGATCAGATTATAGAGGCTATTGCTACACATCATGATTTCACTTTACCTGTAACAGCTCTGCCAGAAATAAACCGTTTATTAGGTTTTGTCGAAGCTTGTGAGGAGCCTACTAGCTATCCTGAAATAGCAGACTTAGAGCCTAAATTGTTTTACTCGGCACGATGTGAATTACGCACTAGGTTAAACAACATTGGAAAATGATAATGGGTGAAGCTAAAAGGCGTGCAAAGGAAATTGCACAACTAAAGGAACAACAAGCCGCCTGGCGGAACAGCCTCACAAACGAAGAGAGCGCCATCCTGGATCTTGCGGAGCGCCTAGACGAGCGCCTAGTCCGTGGCCGTTGTTTTTCAGAAGGATGTTATCACCTGGCGTTTTTTATGACGCAATTTTTATTTCTTCGTGGTGTCCAGGTAACCCCCGTCATTGGATGGGTCAATGATGGAACGTGGCAAGGAGTTACTTCCCATGCTTGGATTGAGTATAAGGGCAGGAAAACAGACGCCTCCCTTACATGCACCACACACCCCGAGGCGCAGCCAACAGGCGCCCTGGTTGTTCACGATTATGTGCTACGAAAAGGGAAGGCGTCATACAACTATTACAAGAATAATGACCCGGTCGCGCTGGAAGGTTTGGAATGGACGCGCAACGTTTCTGACATTAAGGATATGTTTGCGCATAAGGAAAGCGAGCACGCGGTGATGCTTGAGATTGCATCATCAAGCAGCAGAATTGAGGAATATCTTTCAAACGCGCCGTCGGGCGGAAGATTTGACGAGATAAGAAGCTTGGTCGAATGATTGGAATAAATACGTATGCAAATTACATTACCTTTTAGTGCTACTCTCAATATCGACAGAAAAATTCTATGTGAATATGGGGGAGCGATTACAGGGTTACTAGGTGCTTTACTTATTGCGCTTAACAATCAGTATTCAGGCTATGGCTTTATCTTCTTCTTAATCAGTAATGGCTTTTTGATTGTTTTTGCAATGACATCGCGTTATTACGCGATACTTATTTTACAATTTGGTTTTACGATTACTTCTGTTATGGGTATTTATCATTGGTTGCTTTAAATCGAATTATCAAGCTATATGTAATCCACAACAGCAATCGAAGCAATGCTCTTGAAGATATTCGAGAAGCAGAAGCAGCATGGGATACATTAATGGAAGCGGGATTCGCAGGTGAGCACCCAATTACACGAGAGAAAAGCCCAGTGGGCCACCCAACACCTGGGCATAAAATTATTGTTGGGACTGTGAGGTATGGTAAATCTGTCACAAAAAACATTGGAGAGCGAGCATGAGTGATGTGGCGCAAGTAAAAACAAGCCAAAAAGACGCTGACAATGAAAGAATCACGGCGCATGACATCATGATTAGTGGCGCATACTTTTCTAGCACTTTTAAATCATCGTTCGCTGATTTTTCGCGCGCAAACTCTTTAATTATTGCATTGATAATTAGATGTCCCACCGCTTCGTTTTCTACGATGAACTTCGTTTGGTCCCCATGTTTAAAGGGAGAATCGTTAACAACAAAATATTGCCCATCCAATTCCTCTACACGCAGATTCGATAGCCATCTAGCATCTAGTGATGTCGTTGCTATTAGCATTACGACAGAATCCCCAATTTTCCGAGGGCATCTGTGTGTGACATTCAAATTGAATGAATAATCTGACCCAGTTCTTGTAATTAAAAATTTTAAATCATTGGGCAATAGCACATTGCCTGACGTGCCATTCTCATAATTTTTCGCGTATTTATTTTCGTCGTTCATTTTCCATTTCTCCTTAAACTGATCATTTTTAATAATTGCCACATAAATTCAAATAAAAAAGCCCCGCAAAAGCGGGGCAGTGGATCAACCCGTCTAAACGAGGGAAGAAAGGATGGAAGGAAAGGCAGGTTTTTTAAAAAAGTCTGCGACCTTTCCCGTTTTTCGACAAACACTGCATATGCAGCATGAATTGCTATCAAAAACCAAATCACCGCTCACGCTATCTGAACCGTCATCGTACATCGTAACGACGGTCATAACAGTAATATTAAACGGACCATGATTGCCGCATTCGCATTGCATGCCTGCCAGCAGTTTTTTGTTCATAGCATGCCTCGCTCAGCAAATGAAACGACATTAGCGCCGCCCACCACCAAATGGTCCAGCACAGGAACATCTATCAGTTTCAACGCCTCTTGGAGCCGCTTAGTCAATTGCCTGTCAGCCGAGCTAGGCAGCGAAAACCCAGAAGGGTGGTTATGATAAAAAATGACCGCTGCTGCGTTACATTCCAATACCCGCTGAACAACCACGCGTGAATACACAGATGCTCCATCAATGGTCCCTTGAAACAAATTATCGATGCTGATAATCTCGCGATGACTACTCAGGAACACTGCACCAAAAACTTCATTATTAAGATCGGCCAGCTCCTGTATCAGTAACTGACTTATAAACACAGAACTCGATACTATCTGGCCAGTCTTGCACTTTTCCCGCGTAATTTCACGGGCCAGCTGAATGATAGATTCCTGTTCACTCAACGTCAGGTTTTTATGTTCGATGGCCTCAAACATATTGACCTGATTGGTTTTCATTTTTGCTATGTTGCTCATGACGTATCTCCTCTTGTTGCAGACAAAAACGAGAGACACGCCGCTCCCATGAGAGACGATGCCCCTCATGGGTTAATAAAAAATTGATCGGTTAATTGAATGGATCGAAACCGGTTGCCGGTCTGGTGAACTCAAACAATCCATGGTTCACGCTGTTTTCCACTGATCGCAGTGGACACGCTAAACTCAGAAACTTCTCAAAAAAACCTAACTTTTAAAGCTGCTTTGAGAAGACCTGTCTTACGACAGGCTTCTTGTTTTGTAAACAGAGCTCATGAAAATACTTTACAAACTCGTTTGGTTTTCAGTTGGATGTACCCAGTAATCATCCACAACCCGCTGAAAAGCTTTTTTGTCGCTGGCCAGGTGATGCGGCTCATGACCATCAACGCGGTGCTTCAGTATTGTCCAGGCAATTTCTTCATAATCATCATCCATACGACACAGCTCTGTAATATCCAGAGGTTGTTGTGCCGCGTTATAAGCGTGCAGCAGCACGTGAGCAAGCGCGGCTGAGCCGCCCGTATCAGAGCCATCAATCAATGCCACCGCTTTGTCAATCGCGATTTGTGGCGTGAGCGATACTTTCATGGTTTTCTCCTTATCTTTATTTAATAAATGCAGAAAATCAGACCCCAATTATGGGGGTAGACGCAACCTTTTCGACTTTGTTAGCCATTAGGGTATAAATCGAATACCCGTGCTCAAGAAAAAATTCGATCCTGTCATTCCCCTTCTTCCCTTTCCAGGAAGCTAACTTTTCCAGGTCGGCGATGATTTCACGGTGGTAAGTTTTTTTGCTGAACAACATACTTACCTTGTCACTTGGCAGCTCACTAAACTTAAGACTGCCGTCACCTTCACACAGTCCGCAGACGTGTTCCGATGTATTTTTGCAACATTTGCATTCATCTTCAATGCAACCCTCGCCAAGACAAACAGGGCACTTCACAATACAATCATCTGGCGTATGCTTAATCTTCAACGCCTTCCATGTATCAAAGTCATTTATTAACATTCGCGTTTTCCTCCAGAAAACCCGTACAAAAAACCAACCCCCTGTCTGGGAAATCGGAATTCCCGGACGGGTCGTTAGTTAATGGACCACCCCAAAGGGGCTGGCGGTATTTCGTGATCCACGACCGCCTAATAGAGTGCTGCTTTATTAAAGCCGAGCAACGAACGGCACAACTCTTTGTTCAGACATCGGCAATCATGTCTTCTCAAAAAAACCTGTAACAAGCCACTTTGAGAAGACCCGCCTTGAGGCGGGTATTCTGAACACACAACCAACATCTGCCCATTTCTGTCGGTTACAAACCTACACTCAAGTGCTTGGTTTGCTGCTAATACAACATTTGACTCGAACGATACCCGTCTTAACAATGCAATACCCGGGATCATCTGATCCTAATTAATGAGAGTCCAAGGATCATCACGTCAGCGCACGGGCTTATGGGGTGGCCGCACAAAGGGCGCGTGTTTTCTCGGCCACGTAGCCGATGAGTAAGCAGGATTTGTCCTGGTGAGGACGAAAGACGATATGGACTATAAAGCCCTACCCTGAGAAATAAATATATTTATTTCTCAGGGTAGGGCTTTATAGTGATGAGATAATACGGTGCATTACTGAACCGAGCCATCACTATTGGGTAGGGAGTAACTCGCCGCAGTTATGCACACTTGGACCACAACCTAGAACAGGCTGGGACGGTATTACATGATCCATGACCGACGCTAGTGGTGCCACATCGGTGGCGTCACTAAGCTTGGGGTTAAAAAACACTTAAATTGCCCACGGGAAAAGCCGTGGGCAATTTCATCATATTAAAATGATCATGCTGCTTGACGCAGTTTCCAAATCTGAATATTTCCATCCAAACTATTCAAACAATAGCCAGATGATTCCAGGTCTGCTTTTTTGTCAGTGAAATTGGAATCATCTTGATCCAGTTCCACAATAACCGGCAATTGCTTACCAGGTTGCTGTTCAGTGCTTTGCTGGCTTTTGGCAGGCTGACCATCCGCTTGTTGATTATCAACGGATTGATCAGGTTGTGCCGCTTGCAGAACAACCTCACCATTTATCGAGGCCCAAGTGATTTGCAACAAACGAGACTTAATAAGATGGTTACGTTTGCCTTTATTATCACCCGATTTGACCTCATAAGATGACGCCTCACTGTCGCCAACCTTAAATCGCACCAGCACTTTTTTGTCACGATCATTAATCGCATCTTTGTGTTTCTGTACGAAATTACCCGCATCTGACCCAACGATCAGCGTATCGAAATACGAATACGAAGGCTTATCCGAGCGGCCACGTAACGCAGCAATAGATACGGATTCATAGCTATCACCCTGGTTAGGGGTTACGGTACGCGCGCGGTTCAGATAGCCAACGCCTGTGGTATGCAGGTCAAAAAACTCTTTTTTCTGAGCGTCGTTGTTTTGAGTGTGGTTATGCATGTGGTGTTTCTCCTTTGTGATAGAGCACGAAATACCCAGGAGAAAACACTGACCCAGCAAGGGAAGCGTTCCCCCGAGGGTGATTGATAAGTTATAAAGGAACTCCGAATAAACGGAGGATAGTGCAGCTGAACCGAACCTTACACCCTGAGGGATGTCTGGCTGCCGCTTATTACACGATTCTTGAAGCGGTCAACGGTACCTGTAAAGCAGGCACTGTGTGACTTAAAGCATAACAAATAAATTCCGAAAGGGCAATAAATCCTTATCCATTTTTCACCTAATTCCCCTGCGAATTTCGCCGACGTAATGCTCGATACCTGCCTGCAGGTGCTCGTTTTCTGCATCGTCGTATTCGAAAACAAAAAATCTACAAAATCTAATACCTTCTTCAACAGTTGTTAGTATGTTATTGTACATATCAAACCATTTAAACTTCCATTCGCCTTCCTTCTCTCCTTTGACAAACCTCACCCACTGAACGCAGCCGACTCGATACTGACTGCTTATTTCGCGTATTTCGAGTACACTTGAGCAATGAGTACACCCTAAACGCATTGAATCTGTTTCGGGCATCACAGCATTGGTCTTGATATACTTTCCAAATTCTTGACTCTTAAAAACCAATTTATTGCGTGCAAAATCACTATATTTCTGTTCGCACTCTATTCTAAGTTTTTCAAGTGTTCCCATCGATTTCTCCCCTGATTGATTATCGTTAACGACAAAAACATCGCGTGATAATTCATCTTCAGTTTTCATACAATCAGCTTTCAATGATTAAGCCATCTTTAGAGTGGCGCGAATAATTTCTGATTAACGGCATCACGCTTTACCCTGGGCAGCTTATAATGTGCCGGGAATGTCATCGCTTTTCTATATTCCGAAGGTTGTAACATTCTCATCTTATCTCCATTGACGATCGCCCATCGATCTACCGTGGTTACGGTGCCAAGCGGGCGGTTTAAACAACGACCAGTGAGTCCCGACCCGCTGCTATAATACGGCATCACGAATCGTTGTCCGTAGGTCTCTCGACCACGGGCAATACGCGCTAGGGTGGCTGAGGCTCGTCTAGGGACTTCCACCTGGCTCCACGTGTGGTCATCCCACTCAATAATATCTGTCACCGGTTTATGAGGTCTCAGTGGGAGCTTTAATTTCATCGGGGCCTTGCTTTGACTACAAATAATAAAAACCCGCTCCCGATGCTGCGGCACCCCAAGGTCTGCGCAATCAACAATATGTGGAGAAACAGCGTAACCCAACGCTTCCATGGCTAACTTCCATGCAGGATAAAGGTTCCAGCTCAAGAACTCTGGTACATTTTCAACTATAACGCACTCCGGTTTATGCACCTCTGCGCAACTAACTACAGCCCAAGCAGTAGACCTGGTCTTATCATGGTGAACCTGCTCCCTGCCACGGGCATTAGTATGACCCTGACATGCTGGTGACGCTAGCAATACATCATGCGTAGGCACTTGATACCAATTGGCTTGATGTAGATCCTGGCACGTGTGTTTTACGTTGGGATGATTAACTTCATGGTACTGTATAGCTAACGGCCAATGGTTAGCTGCCCAAACAACATCGATGCCGGACATTCGCGCAGCTTCCGTAAACCCTCCAAGACCTGCAAATAAATCAATGGCTATTGTCATGTCTATTTGTTCCAGGTTAAACAGTAAATCGTGACACTAAAGCCTGCAAGTGCGCTGCCATACGTGATAACTCTTCACTCGATGCCGTAGTTTCATTCGCCGCAGCGGCATTTTGTTCGCTAATCGAGCTCACGGCGGTAATGTTATTATTGATCTCCTCCGCTACACACGACTGCTCCTCCGCTGCACTGGCAATTTGTACATTCATATCACTGATCACACCCACTGCAGTGGTAATGACTGCCAGCGATGCTCCCGCGCTTGCCGCTTCATCGACACAATTAATCGCCAGGTCCTGACTATCATTCATTGCTACAACGGCATTTTTAGCACCAGTTTGTAATTTTTCAATCATTTTCTCGATCTCGTGTGTCGATTGACGTGTGCGCCGCGCCAACGTGCGCACCTCATCGGCGACCACCGCAAAGCCGCGACCTTGTTCGCCAGCGCGTGCCGCCTCTATGGCGGCATTCAGTGCCAGCAGATTGGTTTGTTCAGCAACGCCAATTATGACATCTAACACGGAGCCTATACTTTCACTGTCCGTTGCCAGCGTCTGAATGACGGTACACGCTTTTTCTACGCCCCCGGCGAGGGCTTCTATAGATTGCATGGTTTTCTGTACGACGTCAGTGCCGCCGATGGCCTCCTGATTCGCATTCTGCGCCGCGTCGGCGGATGCTGCGGCATTTTGGGCTACCTCGTTAACCGTTGCCGCCATCTCGTTCATCGCGGTAGCGACTTGTTCTACTTCGCGTTGTTGTTGATGCAGATTTTGATTGGTTTGTTCGCTCACCGTTGCCAGCTGCTCCGATGCAGCGGCCAGTTCCGTGGATGATTGGCTCATGTCGCGCATCATTTGATGCAAATTGGTTTGCATATTTTGCAGCGCACCTAGCAATCGACCGATTTCACCGCCGTCGTCAACGCGTATGTCATGTGTCAGATCACCTTCGGCAATGCGCTCAGCAATATTAACCGCACGATTAATACCGCGAGTGATATTAATAATGATGTAATACGCAAACACGCTACTAATCCCAATCGAAAGCAGCGTGATGATACTCAACAGTGACATTGCGCGCTGTTCATCATGCTCTGCGCGTAATGCGGACGCCGCCGTGAATGTCGATATATCTGACAGCAACGAATTCAATGCATGATGAATTTTATCTTCCTCCGATTGAAGGACCCCGGCAAGGTTTGCGGCTTGTTGATGGTTGCCTTCATCGAGATAATTAATGAGACCATCTACCTTTGTCACATAGTCTCGATATTCCTTTTCTATTTTTGCCAACAATACCGTCACGCGCTCATATGCGTCCCGCTCATCCGTCGACACTGCGAGCTGTACAGCTTCTGTCGCCAATTGCTCACCTTTTGTTAACTGTTGAGCGATAACATTTGCGTGTATCCGGAACGCTGCTATTGCGTGTTCGTAATAATTCACTGCCGTATCATCGTTGCGAACGATACCGTAACGCAACGCGCGCTCAACACTAATAGTTTGCTCCAACTGTTTCACGGTAATGTCGGACAGAATACTGGTCATCGGTATATGCTCCTCAGCAATCGCGGTAATCTCCATCCCAATATTCGCCATTTTGATTAAAGCATAGGCGGCAACAAAGATGTTCGCCGTAATTAATATTGCGCTTAACGCCGCAATTTTGGCTTTTATGCTGACATTGTTCATTGTCAATGTATTTATCATTACAGCAGCACCAAATGGAATCGATAAACCATGATTTCTGGCACAGCTAATATCACACCTATGCTAGCAATACCGATACTACATTCAGTGTCAGCGGCGATTTCGCTTGGTGTCATATCGGTCCTGGAAAATAATATATAAGCAGTGATTACATTATTCATTACATTGCACCTTTAAATCCTTTATCTATTCCAGTTTGCCGTTAATGGATAGGAAGCGTCAAACCAACCCTCTCAACATGGGTTCCAATACCTGTATTTGGCCCTGTATTTCCGCACGCATAGTCGTCACAGTATTGGTGCACAACACCATATCACCCATTCTCATACCCCGTTTATCGATGATGAGATCGGGCATTTCGTCAAAATTTTTCCTATAAATAAATCCATCGATCAAGCTTTTAGCGAATATAATTAGCTGCACATGATATTGCACTTCTTCAAACGCATCGGTGTTGAGTTGTGCAATTGTCTGATAAAAAAGTGGTGGTAGCCCCCAATGTCTCAGCAACATTCCGCCTGCCGAGTAATGATCGTCGCCACTGAATACCTCACGCTCATCATTGATTAGTGTTGCAGTGCCATTACAAATAATTTCATTTGTGGTCTGTGGATAGCTGTGTACGAGCAGTAAAAAACCAATATTATGTAGCAGTGCGATGCAGTATACAGTTGAATCATTGTGATTCTTTGCTGAGTCAATAGCTGCATTAATATTACAGGCGCAATGAGCAACTGCCATGGCATCAAACCAGTGTCGTCGAGCGTTAAATCCTGGGCAACGAGACGAATCAAATCGTTCTGACATTGCGAGCGCCAATACCAGTCGCCGAAGCACCTGTATTCCAAGACGTGCAACGGCGGATTCGACCGAGCCCACAGGATCGCCACTGCGATAATAGGCAGTGTTAGCCATACCGATTACTTTTGCTGTGATACTAGGCTCGTCTTTTATCACGTCGATCAGCGACCTTGTATCATATGTTTCTTGCGTTTTCGCGAAGGCCTTAATGATTAACGCGAGCAACCTAAATGGCGGCAATGAGTCGACCATCTCCAAAACAGTGGCATTGGCAGTCATACAAAATACCGTTATTAACTCATCCCCACCGACACGCTTGATGCATTTTATTTACACGATCATAAAGCGTTATCAGTTTATCGCGATCCGGGTCTTGTGTGATGATGTCACGTACCGGCCTCCATAACGTCTGCAGGGTATTCACATCATGCAGGATGACATCGTGTAGATCTCGTGCTTCAAGGGCATAAAACGATTGATTTATGGCGTTAATGCTTGTCTGTAGATCAAATGCGGCATTAGGATAACGAGCCGCCATACTTGATTCAACATAGCTGCGCACCAACTTTTTAGAATGATCGCACACATTCGCGATATCCGGCACATCCAAGGCAGTCGCCGCAGCGTTCGAGCTATATAACAGCACTGTTAGTATCAGGTATTTCATGTTCATGATTTTACATTTCCTTGGCGTGATAGGTTAACAATACATCAACTGCTTTTCGGATGTATTCAGTGTAAACGAATACAATTAATGGCAGGTCATTTTTTTCAACTCCAAGATAAAAGTCTTTAGTGATCGGCCAGTGTCTATTTAATTTCTCGATTTCAGGGTGCAGCCAAACCGGATAATATTTTTTTTGCGCATTAATTTTCACCAAGCCGCTTTCAAACTGCTCCACGGCTGTTTCGAGTTGTCTTACTGCGTTAAAGTCGACAAAGCCAGCGCGGTGCGCAATGTAGTATTTTGCAATGCGTTCCACCAGCAATGCCTGACGTTCTAGCTCGATAAACCCCTGTTTATCTGTTTTCTTGCTCCAGCGTTGCGTGAGTGACTCAGCACCTTCTAAAAGAGTTTCACTGTAATCAATCATTAATGCACCAGACTCTTTGCTATAGGGTAGATCGACCACTTTTGCTATTTCGCTGTAAGTAAACTTCAAAAATCGAACCATATTCTGAGCATCTACATCGGTGGTATTGGACTCAATTACTTTAATAGCACCGGCCAATTGCTTCATGGATTTGGTCAACCTGGCGGTCGCTTTATCGATTTGTATATCTTGACCGATATAAATATAGTTTTTTGTAATTTGTTGGCTTAACGCCAACACATCCGCGGCCGCTTTGACGGCTCGTTGGGGTGCGGCAACCGCAACCGTGCTTAGACTAAAATAATTTATGGTGACAAATATTGCAATAACGACGAGTATTTTCATGATAATAACCTATTTGGATTTTGACTGTAGCCAATGCTGTTCTTCTTTAAGTAACGCTTTAATCATGCCAAATATGTTGCTGGCACTTTTTTCGGCTAGCGATGGCGCGAAGCGGCCTGATTTACTGTTGACCATTACCCGGAACATCATGTATTGATCATCAACGTTTTGTAATTCACGTTTGACGTGTGGCGATACGTATTTGTCGTCAGCAGTAACCAACTTCTTATAGAGCTCATGATATTCCGACATTATTTCGTTAACTCTGGCGCCGTAATCGCGATGGACCACGCCCCAAGCTTTCAGCACATATAATGCAGTAAGGCGTTGCGACTCCATCGATAGTTGCGCTAGCCACACTACGTAATTATTTCCGCGTTTTTTTGTTTCATTAGCAATAGCTTCAGAGATCCGCATACAATCAACGGTAAACGTTTCCACCATTTCGAGCAGTGTTACCGCGTTAGCTTTTGTTGGGGATTGCGTAATCAACGTATGGATGCGTCTCCACCCATCGTGGCTGTTGCGTACTTTACGATTAAGGTCCGCGCTTAAATCATGCGATTCCAGTGACTGAAAATATTGCTCTACAATCTGGACACCTTTTTTTAAATCGTCGGCAGGATCATGGTACGTTGAACCCATACCAATCATTGCGTAGTCCTTTAGGAGGCGTTGTGCATAAGTGCAAATTTCAGTAATCGAAATCACATCAAGGGACGATGCTTTAGCTAGGCAGGGTTGGGATAGAGAAATAACCAGTAGTGTAGTTACGATATAGTAAGTAGCGATGCGTGTCATACATAAGTCCAAATGGAAATGTGTTATGTCTTTCTATATCGAATACATTACGCATATATTTAATTTATTTTTTGCGTATTGTAAAACACGATAATGACCGCTTCACTGGTAAACAGGTTGCATCAACAGCATCTCGTGCTATCCGCTCACTTTTATTGCTGAATGGCTTGCCACGAAAAATAACGACACTTTGGAAAATGAGTGCAACCCAAAAATGGTTTTCCTTCATTTTTTTTGCCTTTACCGATAGCGCGTTTCACGACACATCCTTCTGCGCACTCGGGACAAACATCACCTGCGACAGCTTTAGTTTCCTTGGCGTTTTGATTGGCTCTCACACCTGGCTTGCCGTTATCATCAGGTAATGATTTTTTGCACTGAGGGTAATTGGAGCAACCCCAAAACGTTTTATCATTGAATTGACGCTCGCGCATGAAGCCGTTCCCGCAGGTACAGGGATACCGGGTATCATCAGTCAGTGCTGTACGCTTCCGGGGCGTTCCGGGATGCCCTTCCTCATCGGGGGCGGTGTATGAGCATTCCGGGTAACTGGAACACCCCCAGAACTTTCCCTGAATCAGCCGTAACGGTTTATTGCAATCGGGACAATCGTGTTTTTCCTGCTGACCAATACTGACGTTACTGAACGATCCCAGCTCGGTTGCCAGCTGCGCATACGCGCCACTAACTACCTCCCCATACGTTGCCGCACCCATTGCGATTTGATCCAGCTGAGATTCAATGGTACGGGTGTATTCCAGTTCCACGAATTGAAACCGGTCTTTTAGCGCGCGGTAAATAACAATACCCAAATCCGTGGCAACAAGCTTACGCTTTGTCACCACTACATATTTTCGATGCTGGATGTTATCGATAATCGACGCGTACGTCGATGGCCGGCCAATACCCTCATTCTCTAGCTTGCGGATCAACGAAGCTTCAGTATAGCGAGGCGGTGGCTTGGTTTGCTTATCCACAACCTCGCCGGTATTCGCGGTGAGCTGTGTTGATTTCTGTAGTTTTGGCAGTAACTGATTATCATCCATGCCGGCCGTTTGTTCTTCGGAAGAATCCACCCGGGTCAGCGCCATCCAGCCATCCGTCAACAACAAACGTCCCTGGGCGACAAACGTCATGACGTTACCAGCAATGTGCTCAACCGACGCAAGATTTATGTTAGTGATACTAAACACCGCATCCGGCATCTGGCTCGCCACAGCACGCGACCAAATCAGGCGATACACTTTCTGTTGACTGGCGTCCAGCTGCCCGGCCAGTGTGTCAGGCACCGTATCCACTGCCGTCGGCCGAATAGCCTCATGACCCTCCTGTGCGCCTGCCTTGGCTTTCCAGTGATTTGGCTTATCCGCCACTGTATAGCCATTACTCGTTAACCAGGCGACCACGTCCGCAATACCCTCATCAGACAGGTTAGGGCTGTCGGTACGATGGTAGGTGATTAGCCCGGCTTCAAATAACTGTTGAGCAATCTGCATGCATTTTTTAGGCGGCATTTTGAGAGATACAGAGGCAGCCTGTTGCAGTGACGAGGTAATGAATGGGGGAGGAGGGCGGCGCGATTGTTTTTCTTCATTCACGGCCGTGACCTTCACTGCCTTTAGCGCTGCAACACGCTGCGCAAACGGTTTATCAGTCCATCGTTGCTGATCCTTGCCCAGCAGATCACCGGGTATCCACTGAGCGCGCCAGGCGATATCGTCGTTAATAAACGATAAAAATACCTCAACATAGGCAGTAGGTTTGAAATTCTGAATGGCCAGCTCGCGCTCTGCCACAATCCTAACAGCAACGGATTGCACCCGGCCTGCGGTCAACCAGCTACCGTAAGCGTTGGACAGAGCGGGGGAGACACTGTAACCCACTAAGCGATCCAGGATACGCCGACATTCTTGTGCAGCGACTTTCTGGCGATCAATCTCGCCCGTCTCCTGTATGGCCTTCTGTACGGCTTTCTGGGTGATTTCGTTAAAGGTAATGCGCTTGGCATTTTTCAGATTCAGCGCCTCCGCCAGATGCCAGGCAATGGCCTCACCCTCACGATCCGGATCCATGGCCAGATACACGGTCTCGGCAGATTTAATACTAGCCCGCAATCCGGCCAGGACCTCTTTGCCTTTCCTGGTTGCTACATAGGATGGGCGAAATGTGTTGAGATCAACGCCCATTTCTTTTTCGGGCAAATCCCTGACATGCCCCAAAGATGCCTTTACCACCCAGCCCTGACCCAGGTATCCTTGAATCTTCTTACACTTGTTTGGCGATTCCACAATGATTAATCTAGTCATGGTGTGAATCTCGTTAAGCAATTGAGGTAATCCAATTCAGTGCCACGCGTCATCGACCCGGTTGGACCAATACCAAAATCGTCGGCATCCGCGGGGTTGAAACCAGTATACATATTCCCTGACAGACACAATCGACTGTTTATCATCGATGTATCATAGGCACCAAAGGCCATTGATTCACCGCCAGGGCTGACGCCCAGTCGCCTGAAATCAGTTTTCAGATCCACTGCGGTGCATAAAATAGACGCGGGACTATCAGCGCTATCCGCCCGGTCGGTACAGGTTTCAAAGCCCGGGATCTCGTAATTCATGACCCACTCGAACCCCTGTTTTGCCAGCTCATGTTGCTGATTCATTATCGCAAACGGTGTACCCGTACACTGCTCGTTGTTGTAGCGCAAATAATAATGCTCAACAGCCCCCGTGACTGTCGATGATATCCGTTCCTCGCTGATCCAAGCCAGGTAACGCACGCCCTGGGCACCCCATGTTTCGTCAGTTATACCACCTGACCCACACACCTCAGACACCCAGCAGCCCGCGATATTATCTGTCCCGACGATATCGAGATTGCAATTCGGGTAGATCGGTTCGATGGTGACGCCGGTAGACCCGCTACCACCGCCGCAACCCGATACCAATAAAACCAGACCGGCCAGGCATGAGATAGAGGCAAGTTGCACAAGTTGAAAGTTTGTTTTTTTCATTGGCTCATCCTTAAAAATTAATGACTAAAATAAACATCCTTAAAACAACCGGGGACTAAAACGTGATCCAACGCTATGCATTACTTGCGGCAGGTTTTTCCTGTGAAGCACCCTGGGATTGACGCGCTTTGTATGACAGAGAAATTAAATCGGGCAGGTAAGGTGCAACGGAATAGGTATCTATTTTTATACCCGAGACCATCTTTTCTGGATCATCTTTATCAGGCCACCAAACCATTATCATGTTACCGTCGATAACGATTTTGTCGCCAGTGGAAAACATCGTTGCCGCAGGCTCGGCACATTTCCCCCACACATTTATTTGTGTCCAAAAACCCTGGTCTATCCATTCTTTTTCATTTGTTTTTCTGCCATTCACAAAATAGGCGCGTATTTCACAAACCGGTTTTTTTTCTTCCCCTAAATATTTTAATCTCGGGTTAGCTCCTAATCGGGCTAGTCCTTGTATCACTGTCATGATGAAAATCCTCTTTAGTCAAGTAAGCACATTGATACATTGACATAAGATTTTGACCATGACAGCAATAAACCTGAAATAGGTTTTTTTTATTTATTAACTTATTTCATCATACAGGCTAGATATAATATCAGGATCAATACTGGTTGATTCAATATCAACATTCTCCAATATAGACAAATCGCGCTCCCTGATTCGATATGCTTGCACCGCATTGCCAATCACTTTGGATTTAAAGTTAAGCCGGATACGTTCCCGGTCAAACTGTGTCATTATCTCTCTCGTTTCCATCATCATTGATGCTAATACCGCGCTCCCCGCGTCACTGTCAAATAGGCGTACGTAGGTGCCATTACTACCAGCCAAACGCCACCAGAGCAACGAGTACTGGCGCTTACGCAATCGACGCAACAGAATGGGGCGCGGGCGTGTGAATATTTGATTAAACCGTTCCTCGACCATATCCATCGCGGCATGGATATCATCAAGTTCTTTTTCCAACTCACGGAGGGCCAGACGATTCGCCCCCTTACCCTTAAAGGGCCCTTTAAAAGGGTTACGATTATCGGCCACAATTGACTCCATCATTATCACTTAACATAGTATTCATCCATTTCAATACAGGTTGTGGCAGCGCTCAACTGACTGATTCAGTAGACTCACTTACCTGCATCCTTATCCTTTCCGCAGCGATCACTGGTGCATGTCTGGCGCGATGCACTCCCTTCATAACATCCTGCGGCAGCTCTCCATATTTTGTTGCCGCACGTCGAGCCACCTCGTTATTGGCCGCCACATCGTTCCTCGTTACACCCGTGTAGCGATACCCTGCGGATATCCAAAACACCTCTCTGATCTTGCTGCCAGGTTTGCCAATTAATTTGCTCCAGTCGTCGGCATACAGCAATCCTACATGTCTGGCCACCAAACCTAACCTGACCAGCTTATCATACTGACCCAACAATCTGGCACCCATAAACCCATAGACGGTTTTAAACTCCACCGGCAGTGTTACCGGGGTGACGGATGCATTGCCACAAATACTTAAACCTTCCATGCCACCCAGCAGCTGCTCCAGTGCCTCGATATTATCAATCACCCGTTTATTTGTCGCGGACAACCGATCTTCGATTTTCAACAAAGTCGCATCGGCATAAGGATCATCACTTGCCGCAGACTCAAAAATACTATTTACATTGCTCGAAAAGCGCACCAGCCCAATGATGGGTTTGATCTTCTTTGCATCATCACGCCGTCGTCCGTAAAACAACCTGTGAGCGGCCCGAGTGTGCAACACAATCTCACCCTTGGTACGCATTGGGCCAGGGCGTGTGGACACCTGCCTGGGCGGCACAATAGGGTCGGCATTGTCGTCGTGCATTGGGGGGCGGGGTGGCGTTTCATTGTCATCGAAGTCATCATCGAAATCCATAGGCGCAGAATACGCAAGCGGCTTATGTTCGCTCGATGCCTTCGATGTCTTTGCTTTTTTCACTGTCAATACTGCTGTTGTTGTAACCATGGTTATATCTCCTTTGTTCAGTGTAATGTATTCCAGATTTTGGTGGGACTCCCACCAACCCCAGCTGCAGTTCTGTCGTTCCAGATTTTGGTGGGACTCCCACCAACCCCAGCTGCAGTATTCTTAACACGCATCAGTCGGAATTTACGGTCTGGGTTCTGCCCAGTTTTTCCATGACGGCTGCCCAGTGACGCTGTTTTTCTTTCCGATCTTCCTTGCTCAATGGTTCGCGGGATTGCTGGATGGAGTCGGGTATCTCGGGACAACGTGGTTCACCACGTTGTCCGTAATCGGACTCAGGCAGTGTGCCGGCCAATATGCTTTTGACAATCCAGGCCAGATACCGGATGGCGTTACCTACCGGCGCGTCGGTGCCTTTTTCACCGGCTTTTACTCGGTCAGCAAGGTAATTCAAGGCAAATTGGCGTTTCGATTCAGGCAAGGGTTCAAGCTGTTTCAGGGCGTAGGCGATTTGCCGGGCACTTTTGCTAACCGCTTTCGGAAAATTCAGCGATTGCTGATTTTCTGTAGTGGTAGTAGTAGTCTTTTTATTTTTATTATTATTATTTAAAAGACTACTACTACCCCCCCTTACCCCCCCTGCATCAAGATCACCATGTAAAAGTTTTTTACATGGTGATTTGTCTGAAATTTCATCAACTCCAGTTATTTCAACCGTTTCAGCCGTGTCAATATTTTTTACATGGTCGCTTTGGTGCGCCTCTATCGATTTAACCATGTCAAAATTCTTTACATGGTGGTTAAGGTGCTCAGCTTGTGCGAATTTTTCAGGCTCACCGTATAGGTTCAAGACTCCGTCTGGCGGAATCATGCTTGCGGGACAACTCAAGTGAGTATCCAGTGGGTCGCCACTGGTCTGACTCCTCAACCGTGCATCGATCTGCTCCAGGTATGTAGGAGGAGAGTGCAGACATTGTTGCCCCAAAAATACTACATAATCGGTATGGGTCAAGACGCTGTCCTTAATGATCCTTAGGCGTTTAAGGACATCGCCTTTTGTGGGTTGCTCCAGAAAATCAATATAGCCCGGATCTAGGTAAAGGGTGTCGGCGAGACTTAAGGGGTGGTCGTGCTGCGTATAGACCACCCCTCTATATTGTCCATCACGGCCGCGCACCTCGGCGCAGAGCGTTAACCAGCGCAAGGCGCGCAGCACTTGCATGTGGCGACTGACGATGGGGCGCGAGCATTTAAGCTGATTCATCAACATGTCTTGAGAGGGGATGCGAGTGGGCAACATGGGATTGTCCACATGGATTTTCATTAGCATCCAGGTGTGAATCTCTCCAGACTCCAGTATGGGGTCAAGCACCAGGTCTCTGGGCACTGCATCGTGGTGGTTACCAAGATAGATCAACGACCCCATGCCATCTTCGCTGGATAGATCAGATTGTTGCTCCAACTGTTGAGCGGTATGTTGTATGTGTTGCTTCAGTGTTTCGATATGCTTACCAATTGCTGCAGCACTCATGATGACACCTTCCCAGACAAGCTGACCATGTTCATAACCTCCAAACTGGCGTTTATCCCAGTTTCATGTGACGCCAGATTATTGATAATGACAGCCCGGATTCTTCGGCGAGCAAGCAATACCAGCTTAAAATATTATCAGCGTTCTTTGTCTCCGGATGTTTGTTCAGCGCCTCGTACAAACAGTTTGTTTGGTGGGTGTCCAGATCGGGTGGTCTGCCCTGGGTGGCAGGGGCCATGCCCAGTGTTCTTCGACGATCACGATATTCCCGGGGATCGATGCCGACCAGGTCTTCCAGCATCGACTGGGATGCCTCCAGTTTAATCATTCTGTTCACCAGGGTATTCATTACCCGTTCCTGTTCAACAAAATCCAGCATCAAACCGAAGCGATGGGAGTTAAACCTCACGTCAGCAATGTTGAACTTGGACAAGCGAATAAACACGTCCGCGTTCATGTCTTTCACTCTTTCCATCAGTTTAATATCCAACCCCATATCCATTAAGGTTTGGTAGTCATTCTCATTACTGGCATTGATGACACAGCGCAGTAAACACGCATTCAATTCACAATTAAGTTGCTCTTCCATTACTCCAACCTCTCATTTTTTGTTGTTGTCGCTCGTCAGTTCCGATCCTTGGCGGATCAGCGCGACGACAGTCCGTAGATGTTCTTTGTCTTCTTCAGGCAGGTCGTCTTCGAATTCAAACAACCGCAACATGACATCGATCTCGGAGTTCTCACTCGATAGATACTGAGCGAACGTATCCACAAACACGCCTCGAACGTTGGGTATTTCCCGATACGTGCGCGATAGCCGGAACAGCGCCCACCAAACCGCTGCTCGGTGATCAGGGTTGCCCGGCGGGGCCGCCATGGTTGACAATGGGTGGACGATAAACCAGTCGCAGCCGTTGGACGGTTTGCTTCGGTCAGACCGATCGATCATTAGCTGGTATCGAGCCGCCAGCTGGACGGCGGCGCGGATAATGGCTTCCTGGATGTCGGTGGGCGTTATGGGGGCGGGCGTGGTTGTCGGATCACCTGGCGTTGGCCGATGGTGACCTGATTCATCATCGGCCAACGCCGGTGATTTTGTCCTGGTTTTCGAAGCGGTAGGGTCGAAGGTTGGTTTGCTGGCAGTGCCAGCAAAATTTTGCAGTAATGATTCGTCGCCACGGTTATTTTTTTCAACCACAGATTTTGCCGGAGCAGGATCGACGTTGGGTTTGTTGGCAGTGCCAACAAAATCCGAAGTGGCAGCCCTTAAGTCAGCGTCCGTCGCAGTGGAAGTTACCCCGGCCATCATCGCGTGCACCTCGGCACAGATGCTCTGGGCAGGTAAGTCCAACCGTTCGCCCAGGGTGTGATTGAGTGCGCGGGAAAACCCGTCCAGGTCAATGGATTCATCATCGAAATCCACCAATGTATCAAAGAACAAATCCAGCAGGGATTGAGGCTTATCTCTCTCGGTGTCGGTTGTCGACCAGAAGGCTTGGTAGGCCTTTTCCAGGCGACGGAGATTTTTAATCAGCGGTTCTCCTGCGCCCGCCCACAGCGCCGTTGGTATCACGGGCAATAATTGATTGGCCGCATACTCAAAACGCGAAATGTGAGTGTGGCTCACAGTCCAACCCTGGGCGGTAATGCGCGCTGCCAGGGCGCGGATGGTCAGCGGTTTGGATCTATCGGTCGTTTTGGCGCGATCTTCTTCTTCGTAAATCTGGCGAAACATCTGTACCGCCAGTGCTTTTTCAACGAAGAGCGTGTCGCCACGCTCTTCGTTTTCAGACATATGTCCGGCGAGGGCGGAACTTTCGCTTTTCCAGGGTTTGAAGATGCAGTCAATGACAAAGAACGATTGCGCTTTTTCTGACAGCCTCGTGCGCTCATCATCCGACTTGGCCGCATCGGCCAGCGCTTTGTACTTGTTGTACAGGATGTTAAGGATTTCCAGGCGAGTGTTGCCGCCATCGATGATCAGATAGTGCTCGTCCTCCGGATTACGGCGAGAGATATTGGGTGAGTGATCCAGCCCGCGCGCCTCTATCGAGGATAAAATAGAGTCGAATTTCGGGTTTTCAGATTGACGGGGATTGCGGTCATAGGGCCGTAATTGCTTAAGCGTTACCCGAATGCGAGCGTTACTGATTGGGTCGGGGTGGGCGGTATCGGATATGTTAGCGCCCACGTCCAGGAAATCCAGGACATCCGCTTCATTGAGTGGTGTGGTCGGTGTAGCCATAGCGTTATGCCTCCGCGTTGACGACGGTGGAAACACCACCATTGCCGGCCCATATTGGTTCCACGTCCGACAAGTGGGGTAGCAGCTCGTGCACGACAGCCAGGTAGGATTCGTAAGCCGAGGGCGTTGGGCTATCTTTGCGCCGTCGTACCTCAACCCGGTGGACTGGTAAACGTCGGGCAGAGGCTTGTTTGTAAGAGGCCATCATGGGGATGTATGCACTAAGAATGCGAATTTTCCCGTCTGAGGCGCTGTAAAATTTTTTACGCAGTGCGGCGGCAATGGTCTGCGCATCGCGGGTACGGTCCTGTTTGAAGATCAGGCCGATCAGCGGTGGAATATTTGGCATGGGGATACCGATGCCGTCGGCCGGTTCCAGGCTCTTGAGCATTGCGACGGTACCTCGCATGAACTCCTGGGAATCCAGAAATTCCGGCACGATAGGGGAAATCAGCTCATTACAGGCCAGGATAATGCTTTCTTGCAATATGCCGCGGGCACCCTGGGAATCAACGATGATATAGTCGTAATCATCGTTGATTTTTTTTAGTGCGGCGGCCAGGTAAAAAGAATGGTTGATGGATTCGCGCAGCCATTCGAGCAACTTATGGCTGGGGTCGTCAGAAACGACAATATCCAAGTTATTGATATGGGTTTTAGAAATGCAGTCGGTTGCATCTGCCGATGTGACTAATTTGCTCAATCCGTATACAGATGGGACATCGATTACATAGTATCGTGACAGCGACTGCTGAAAATCAGCATCCACCAGCAGGACGCGCTGTCCCATGTCGGCAAGTATGCCACCAAATTGCGCCGAAAAAGAAGTTTTACCCACACCACCTTTGGTCGATACGATCCCATATATTTTTGCCATTTTATGATCACCTGCAAAGTTATTAAAACCATGCAGGGTGGTGCGTCGCTTCCATCGTTATCGCCCTCTTCCTCCGTATCATGAGTTGCGCATAATATATATTATGTTAAATAGTGTATCTAAAACCTCAGTCGTTCCAAGTGTCTCTTATAACCACTTAACCAGACACAGGCCCAGAATCTTTACCAAAAGTTGATATTACGTTATAACTCGGTAAAGCCGGTAAGCAAGGTTTAGAATGGATGATAAATTTAAGTTTTTTCACCAATTTGCCGACGATAGTACAATAACCTCCTGAATACTAAATATACCGATGCCAAATGAGTCAAGCGCGCTTTTTTTTAATGCCTGGTTACAAAGAGCATGTAAAGCGGTTGCATTGCTTTTTTGTGTCTCGCTGGCCACGCATGCTGGTGATATCAACAACACCGAACTGTATCAAACCCATGCGCTGGGACGCGAGCCTATTACGCCCATCCCACATATTGCGGATCTAAACCCATTAAAAGTTGCTTTGGGTGAACAATTGTTTGCGGATCCGGTGCTATCAAAAGGCAATGCAATGTCTTGCGCCACCTGCCATATTTTGGTCATTGGTGGCATGGACCAGCAACAGTTCTCATACGGTGTCAGTGGTGAACCTTTGCCCGTTAATACACCAACAATTTTTAATATCCGATTTAATAGTCATTACAACTGGAACGGTCGTTTTGAAAATATCAATGATCAAAACGACCGGGTAATCTCATTTACCCTGCAAACCAGTTGGGAAGATATTGCAAAAAAACTGAATGAATCCGATAATTACCGCCAGGCATTTAACGCGGTTTATAATACAAATATTGTTCGTCCACATGATATACGTGATGCCTTGGTCGCCTATCAAAAGTCTTTGATTACACCCAATTCGCGTTTCGATCGTTATCTAAAAGGCGAACTAAATGCGATAAACACCGTGGAAAAGCAAGGTTATGATCGATTCAAACGGCTCGGTTGTGTCGCATGTCATCAGGGCGTTAACATCGGCGGCAACGTGTTTCAGCGGTTTGGTCTGTTTGAAGAGTATTTCTCAAATCGGGGTAATATCACTACCGTCGATTTCGGTCGCTTTACCATCACAGGACGTGAACGCGACCGCTTCGTTTTCCGGGTACCGAGTTTACGTAATATTGCTATCACAGCACCCTACTTTCACGACGGCTCCGCGGCAACACTTGAAGAAGCCGTAAAAACTATGGCCCGCTATCAATTAGGCCATACCCCCACAGCAGAAGATGTTCGTTTGATCGTGGCATTTTTACGTACCCTAACCGGCGAGCACAATGGAGCAAGCCTTGAACACTAGTCGCCTGCAATTAATCTTGGTGGTATTTAGCGCTCTATTCGTTTTCGGCTTTCTATTTACAAATACAGTGGGATCCGGGCGTGGTGAGCACAGCGAGATTATTGATAGTTTACGTAATATCCGCCAGATTGACGCATCAATAAACCAATCAGTCCTCATGGCCCACTTTGAACTGCACCATAACTACACGCCACTTAGCATGGCACGCCGAGAGCTGCAGAGTGCGGTTCAACAACTTCGCGCAGGTCCGTTTGGCAATTATGCCAACAAAGAGCATCACATCGACAAAAAACTCATAGAGCTCGAAGATGCAGTTCAAAAAAAAATGTTTATGCTCGAAGACTTTAAAACCGACAATGCACTGGTGAAAAACTCCCTGCAACTGTTACCCCATGCGCTGCACGAATTTAAATTTTCCACCGTCACAAAAGTAGATCCCCGCATCAGCAAACAGCTAGATGACTTTACGCGCGACATTTTGACTTATAACATTACCCGCGATGCCAATCTTGCCAATAGTTTATATAATAAGATGAACAGCCTACGCAGCAAGAAAAATCAGTTTAAACCCAGTGAATTTGTACGGCTGAGCCATCTGTTAAATCATGCCGCCCTGATTTTGGAACAGAGAGATTATCTGGATAACATCCAAAATTCCTTGTTAAATGCACCACTAAAAGGGGTAAGTTCAGAATTACAAAATCTTTATCTTCAATTTTATGGAAGAACCCTCAAGCAGGATTCATTTTACTATTACCTGTTGTTTCTATTCTCCATTGTTTTACTTTGTTATATAGTATTTATATTATTAAGACTGCATCGTAGTGCAAGGGACTTGTTTAACGAAAAAGAACGGGCACTGGTTACCTTGCATTCGATTGGCGACGCAGTAATAACGACAGACGCCAATGGTGTAATTAACTATATTAACCCTGTCGCGGAACATTTAACCGGCTGGCACACCAATGACGCAAGTGGGCAGCCTCTTAGACGGGTATTCAATGTCGTTGACGAAAACAACTTTGAATCTACGGTGGAGCGCATTAATGAATGCCTTAAACACAATCGTAATACAACCATATCCGACAATGCCTTATTGATACACAAAGAAGGTGAAAAATTTGCAATTAAGGAATCAGCAGCACCAATACGGGATCGCAATAACAAGGTTATCGGCTCAATTGTCGTTTTTCACGACGTTACCGAAGCTCGCGCCATGGCGCGTGAACTCGAGTGGCAGGCGAGCCATGATGCCCTCACCGGGCTGGCCAATCGCAGGGAGTTTGAACGGCGCGTAGAATCCGCCATTGTCTCTGCTAGGCAACGCGATTTAAAACATACATTATTATATGTCGATCTCGATCAATTCAAAATTGTGAACGACACTTGTGGACATATCGCTGGCGATGAACTACTTCGGCAGGTTGCTGCCGCACTAAAAGAACGGCTACGCAGCGTTGATACATTATCGCGCCTTGGCGGTGATGAGTTTGGTATATTATTAGAAAGTTGCCCCAAACCCGAAGCCATAATTATTGGCGAAGAATTTTTAAGTGCCTTACACGAATTTCGTTTCAGGTGGAAAAAAAATGTCTTCACCATTGGTGGATGCATTGGATTAGTGGAAATCGATCACATGTGCGAAGGCGTTGAACACATGCTGCGTGCCGCCGATGTGGCGTGCTATGCAGCCAAAGACAGCGGCCGCAACCGACTTCACGTTTATCAGCACGACGACGAAGAGCTTGCAAAACGCCATGGTGAAATGCAATGGACAACCCGTATTACACGTGCGCTGGAAGATAATCGTTTCATCTTATATCAACAGAAAATTGAGCCCATTAGTGCGGGGAAAAAGACACAGCACCATCATGAAATACTACTTCGGCTCATTGATGAAAATGGCGACATCGTTCCCCCAGGGGCATTTATTCCAGCCGCTGAGCGTTACGACAAAATGCAAGCAGTGGATCGTTGGGTCGTACGAGAAGTGGTTACCAACCTGGAGCAGTTTGGGGAAGGCAATAATGCTATATATGCCATAAACTTATCAGGCCAGTCCGTATCCGATGAGTCGTTCTTAAACTACGTGGTCAACGAGCTAAGCCGAAACGATTCACCGGTAGAGCGCATCTGTTTTGAGATCACAGAAACGGCGGCCATATCGAACCTAGGGCGTGCCATGCGCTTTATAAAAACACTAAAAGGAATGGGCGCACACTTTGCGCTTGATGATTTCGGTATGGGACTTTCATCATTTGCCTATCTTAAAAACCTACCGGTGGACTATCTTAAAATTGACGGCAGTTTTGTTAAAGACATTGCCGACGACCCCCTGGACCTTGCCATGGTAGAAGCAATTAATCGCATCGGCCATCTTACCGGTATTAAAACGATTGCTGAATTTGTCGAATCGGCAGTTATACTAGAAAGCCTGCGTGAATTAAAAGTCGACTATGCGCAAGGTTATTATATTGGTCGCCCAGAGCCATTAGTATACCGCACAGCCGCTGGACAATCTCGCATGGGTCGGGGTGGTTGATAATTTACGTTGATTGTCGGTAATACACTCATAACTCCTAAATTCTAAATACCACGGGTAGGGTTCTGTTCAATACCCTCCTCCCCCACTTCATATATCGTCGGTTTTCCTCCCATAAGTTATTTTTGACATTGGGCAGTATTGTGCTGTACGTTTGGGTTTTGGGTTCGTAATTACCCAGATAAAAGCGTCAATATAAACCGAACACGCGGTATAACATGAGGAGTATCGGTAATGGCTGCTTGGAATAATGGTAAAGTGGTTGGTCGTAAGCAGTGGAGTAAAACGTTATATTCACTTTATGTTGAATCTGATATAGCGCCATTTGAGGCCGGACAATTTATCAAAATGGGACTTGAAATAAAGGGTGAGATATTGGGGCGGCCCTACTCACTGGTAAATCCGCCCGATAGCCGGCCGCTGGAGATTTATTATACCCATGTACCAGACGGTCGATTAACATCCCAGCTAATTCAGCTCAAGCCTGGTGATGATATTTTTGTTGCACCGCGCGCCCATGGTTTCTTGATTCTCAGTGAATTACCTAAAGCCGATCATCTTTGGTTAATGGCGACGGGTACAGGCGTTGGTCCATTTATCTCGATGTTGGCTACGGAGACACCCTGGCAACACTACAAAAAAACGGTGTTGGTATACGCAGCACGAACATTCTCCGAACTCAGTTACCAGGAACATATATCAAATATTTTAGCAAAACACGCAGAGCAGTTTATCTTTATTCCATTTCTTAGCCGGGAAACTAAGGATAATGCACTGCATGGCCGTATTCCACAGGCAATTATAGATGGCACACTTGAAGTACATGCTGCAATTAACATAAGTGCCGAAAACAGCCAGATAATGTTGTGCGGCAACCCCCAAATGGTAAAAGACACGTCTAAAGTGCTTAATGACCGCGGTTTAAAAAAACACCGCCGTGTTGAGCCTGGCCACATCACGATTGAAAATTATTGGTGATACCGCAGTAAAACACACCTAAGACGAGCAACGTTTTCTCCCCGCGCATATTAATACCAACACCGTTACCACTGGGGTAACGGTGTTTATTTTTACCTTATTAGGTCAATCGAAATAGCTACTTATCGATAAATATTTTCTTTAGACCTAACACCGATGACTACTTTATATTTCTACTACGAAGAAACTGGCGCATCTTTTTGGTAATTTCCAGATGCTCCTCTTCCAATGCAAAATGACCGGTATCAAAAATATTGTAATCAATATCTTTCACATCACGCTTATAAGCTTCGGCTCCAGCCACCGGAAAAAAAGCATCATGTTTACCCCAAACAACCAATACAGGAGGTTGGTACTCGCGCAGATATTTCTGCCACTTAGGATACAGCTTTACATTATTCTGGTAATCATAAAACAAACCCAATTGCACCTGATGTTGCCCTGGGCGAGATATTTTTGCATAATCCAGATTCCAGTTGTCCGGCAATATTGAGGATGGGTTGCGTGTGCCATGGGTGTATTGCCATTTCATCGCCTCGTAAGAGAATACGTTCTCTATAATTGTTTTTTCCAACTCAGGCGTTTTTTTCTTCCAATAATCAAGTACCGGCCCCCAACCCGCCGGGCTAATCCCTTCTTCATAGGCATTGCCATTTTGAGTAATGATCGACTGCACTCGTTTAGGATGAGCCGTCGCGATACGAAAACCAATTGGCGCGCCGTAATCCTGAATCATTAATGAATATTGTTTTAGGCCTCGTTGCTCGATAAATTTCCCCATCACATTGGCAATATTATCGAAGCTATAAGTGAAATCTTCTCTATCTGGATAACTGCTATCTCCAAAGCCCGGATAATCGGGTGCGACGAGATAGTAACTGTCAGACAGCCCACGCAACACCTCCCGATACATGTGCGATGAAGAAGGAAAACCATGCAAAAGAACGATGGCTGGGCGGGTGGGATCACCTGCCTCTCGGAAAAAAATATCCACATCGCCGACTTTTTCGAAGCCATAACGTACATCGGTTTGTTTGTTCATGGCGAGCACTTGGCTACCTGTCAGCGTTAAAAAGACCATTACGAATATGGCAAGGAACTTGGTTATTACTGGTTTCATCTAAATTTCTCCATTATTCTCGAGCGTTCCACGATAAATTCGATCCAAACAAGAGTCATATTCATTTAAATACAACCCAACTAACCAGCATAATGTTGATTAGCTGGTTATATGCTATCGAGACTATACTAACCTGTCAAGTATTGCTATAGTGGTTATATGAAAATAATTCACACACCATTTGTCTTGATTGGCAATAACGTCGCACTTGATTTTATTAATACAGAGATTGTGATACGTGGACAATTAACGGATCTACTCCAGGAGTGTGATGATCTCGTGAGCTGGGCAAAAAGCGTCGACCTAGCGTTAGGTCCTGAAATAAAGCCGAGTGAGTTGGCTCAGGCAAAAGAATTACGAAAAGCGCTCAAAGATGCGTGCTTAGCAACAATTAATAATGCCGTTGCCCCTCAAAATACGCTTGCCGCCATTAACCGGTATTTAGTGAGTTACGCAAATCCATTGGTTCTTTCGTTCAGCGATAAAGAATACATACTCAAACCAAAACAACGCACCTTGACCGTCTCAATGCTGTTGTCGCTCCTCGCTTATCAAAGCGCGACACTGCTGGCCTCTACCCAGGCAAAAAAATTGAAACGATGTGGTAATTCTGATTGCGTGCTGCTTTTTCTGGATACCTCACGCAACCAGCAGCGGCGTTGGTGCAGTATGGAAACGTGCGGCAATAGAGCCAAGGCCTCTAACCATTACCGAAAAAGTCTGCCGTAGTTTTTTATGGGACATATTGTTGTTATTTACTTACATTAACGCTCAAGAGATTTCACACCAAAGTATGTCACATGGCGCATCTAGCAACCCAAAAACTTTTCTGATGCACTTTTGACCAGTGACGCGCTACGTTTTGATCGCATGGCGTTCATTATGGCAGTGCCCTAGCGGACAGGAGCTCGAGAAGAGGATTTCTTTAGTTATTTGGCAGTAAATCAGACTCAGGTATCAATTGCCGTTTAGCATGCACCACAGCAATAATGAGTACGGTATCGTTTCTGATTTGATAGATAAGCCGGTAACTGTAGAAAAACAGCTCACGAATATTATGGTCTTCAAGTTCAGGGACGATTCGGCCCCTGTTTGGCAGGGAAACTAAACTACGCGATAGTTAAATGATCTTAGTAACAACTGCTTTAGCGTAAAACAATGAGTCCCTCTCGATAAAGCCCGCGATTGACTCAATATAATGAAATGCTTCCGGAGACCATGTTACGGTGTTGTCCATTGACTTAATCGTGCCTCGGCTTCTTCTTGCGGGATGGTTCCTTGTTCATCAGCGACTTTAATGCCATGTTGGATTTTCTCCATCACATAAAGATGGTATTGCACATCCTCTAATGTACATTCATCCGGTAGTTTTTTTAATAAAGCTTCAACTTCTTGTTTCGCAACGCTCATTCAGGCCACCTGTTCATAATAGTAGTTCGCGCATAACACTGTAAACTATAACAGGAATTACCTTTTTAGCTGCATATTTTTTCATCCCGCGCACGATACGTACTCTGGCTGTGTGTCGCACATCATGAGTTACTGGCTGATTAAACTTGAAAGCAAGAACGTTAATTCAATTTAAGCGGTGTAAAGTATGCACGCTAACTCGATTGTACTATTTGCTATATTAAACAATAAATTACTAGCATATATGCATCCATCTTATCCGCGATGGACCGTTGCCTTGTGCTGGATAAGCCAGGGCCCCTGGCAACGAAAAGTAAAATTTGTTACACCCGAACCTGCAAAGTACGTGAGGGCAGCTATTCCCGCACTATCAAGGATAAACACCACCCCCCACTTTGATCGGACCACCCATTCCACGGTGCCGTGGATCAATATTCAAAGACAGTGGTTAGAACAGGCGGGCTTTGCCATTCATACACTGGTGAAGGTTAGAGTAATGGAGGGCTGTTTGGTGTTGACGGCTGAGACGTAAAAACATACTACATATCTATATGTATTAAACCCACCATCAAGCCCAATCGGATCAGATGTGATATAGCGCCCCGTAGTTGGGTCGTAGTATCTAAAGTAGTTGTAGTGTACTCGATCCGATGCAGTTCGCCGTAACGACAGCCTTTTCCCCTAATGCCTTCAATCACTTAACGCCGATTTTACCTGATATCCTCCCCGTTTCCAAAAAAATTTCCCAGGTGCATTTTTTCAGTTTAACACGCTGTTTTTCGTGTAAAAAAGCCCATGGTTGCGTTAGCAACCATGGGCTTTTAGTAGTTTACGCCAGTACTTCCAGTCCCTTTTGGGCAACCAAGTTCAACAGCTTTAAAGAAGGTCCATTGGGTTTCTTCTGACCGGCCTCCCATTTTTGTACCGTGGAAGGACTGGTATTTAAAAAAGCCGCAAATACCGCTTGGCTGGCTTTGTTTTTTAAACGTAACCGTTTTATCTGATTGGCGCTGTAAACTTTAATTGAGGGCAAACACAAGGCATCGATTTCACGCATGGTTTTTATGTCCATGGCGCCTGCTTTGTGCAAGCCTTTTGCCGTTTCATGCATCACATCCAATATGGAATCACTCATCGTTGTTTACCCCTACTATTTCTTCAATATTCAGTAAATGCTGCAAGGTTTCATCGTCGTGGGATAAAAAGGTACTGGCCACCGTTTGTAATGCCGCAAGTTCTTTTTTGCTGATATTGGCTTGTTGGTTTTTCGCAAACGCATAAACAAAAAATGCTTTTTCATTCACTTTGTAGGCAATCAAGGTTCGCATACTACCGCTTTTACCAGCCCCTTGGATTGCAATACGCTTTTTAAAGACATGGCCACCTAAATCCGCATCAATCAGTCCTTGCTCCATTTCTTCAACCACTTCCACCAGGGTGGCGTCATCGATCTTTTTTTTCTTTACCCATCGCTGGAACCAGCGTGTTTTAAAAATCCTCATGGATGATTTTTCCTTTTTCATAACTATAGCACTTAGTGCAATATATTCAATAGGTTTTTATGGTCACTACATATAATTCATTGATTTTAATTGTTTTATTTATAATCCTGTGCGCGGTAGCGCACAGGCTGGAGGCGGATTACTCCGCCTCGATGCGGTGGCTGTAATCGCGCTTGATGAGCCTGACGTATGCCTGCCATTCGTCATCTAGCCGGTCCCAAGCTTCCACCATGTCGCTGTAGTAGTCGGGTAAAAACGCCTGATTGTTCAGTACAAACGCGGCGGCGATGCGCTCGCCAGTACTAGCGGGTGTGCTGCCGATGCGTTGTAGTTGCTTTGATACTTCAATAATCTTGTTGATTTGCCATGACATAGCATGCCTCCTTTTAGTGGCTTGTTTTGGTTTGTACTTTGGTGTGTAAACACAGGCCCGGGAGTGAGCGCTGTGGGTGCCTTTTCCGTGCACGTAGCGCAGGGCTGTCAAGGGCGGCGCGTCTTTTTGCGCCGTGCATTTACCCTTGACTGACCGAGCAGCGTGCTAAGGTAAAGGCAGCTACAGTGGGAACGGTCTTTCCGGCTACCACGAAGCTGGTGAGTAAGGTGTGTTGGTTTTTCTTTTTTCTTTTTTCTTTTTGCGGCCTTCGGCCACTACCCCGCTACGACATCCGAGCACCAATGCGCTGGCGAGGGCTGGCACGCACTAACCAGCGGCCACGCAACGTGACGCCACGGCGCACTAACCTACATGGGCAGGCGCATTGGTGGGTGGGGGAGGTAGAGCAGCCGCTAAGTGATGGCGAGGGCTGGCGCGGGGCTTGCCGTTGTTTGCAAGGCCCGTGACAGACCGCTGTCAGCGCTTTGCAGCGGCATTTTCTTCTGGTAGGGCTTAGGTGGTGTGTGACGATACATGCGACACCTTAACTATCACGGCCTTTAGCCATCATCACGGCAACAGCCGTATCACTATGGTACGACCCAACTTGATTTCCACTAATAACTGCATTTTGGTCATCATCGTGCTCGTTTTGCGTTAAACGCTTATTTTTAGCCGCTTTATCGCTGTTTTCTGGGTCGCGACCAGGGGCCGACTGACCATCAGTTTGCCCCGACCGCTTTTCATCGTAACTGTGTTTTACGTGATGTTTTAACTGTTCCACATCGATCAAGCCACTTAAAAACGTCTCACCGGCTTTGCCGTTGCCATCGTATAACAGCTCATACTCATAGCGGTTGCCACGGGCTTTATGCACCAGCAGGTATTCCATTTCCACCAAGCGTTGTAAATGGATTTTCAGCTGGGTATCACCCCAACCGGTCGCCTCACGTAAGGCTTTACGGCTAAAGCGGTAATCGCTGCGCTGCATTTCAAGCACCGTGCATTGTTGGTTTACCATTGTCTCGATATGCATCAGCAGCTTGCGCGTTTGCGGCGGTAACTCATCCAGGGAACGGCCTAACACCTCGTGGGCAAGTTTATTGGCCGTTCCGATATCATCCAAGGTGACTTCCACGTACTGCAAGACGCTATCACCGTGGGGCACGCTTTTTATAGGACGTTGGGAGGTCCGGGAGGGAAGCTATTCCCGCATCATTAAGGATAAACACCACTCCCATTTTGACCAGACCGTTTATTCCAACGTGCCGTGGATTAATATCCAGGGTCAGTGGTTGGCGCAGGCGGGGTTTTTGATTCATACGCCGGTAAAGGTCAGGGTTATGGAGGGCTGTTTGGTATTGACGGCTGAACCGTAAAAACAAAAGGCCCGGCTGGGAAACCAGTCGGGCCTTTATTAAGTATATTTGATAATGCCGTTAACGTCTTGGGCTTGTTTATGTTGGGCTTCGTATCTCAGCCCACCCTTGTATGATCAATTTCAGTAACCACGAAGGTTATATTACAGCATCAAAAAGTTAAATAGAGTACGATAGAAAAGCATTCGGGAAGGCCGTCCCACCCTTAAGCCAAGAGCTTATCCGGTAGATAGGCCTCTCGCCCTCGTCGCCCATTCCGTAGAGTATCCAAGGTCTTGAGTAAACTCCTGAGCCTGCATAACAAGGTGGGTAAGCGATGGTCAGGGTCGGGAAACCAGATGCGAGTATAACAAATTTTACTGGAGAATTCATGGAAATTGTAATAAGTAATCTTGCCGGCATTGATGTAGCTGCTAAAACCCTGGACTTGGTGGTGCGTAAGAAAGGAAAAAACCATAAGGCAAAAAAATTTGAAAATTCACCTGATGGCCATGCATCCCTGGTCAGTTGGCTAGTGAAGCATAAGGTTTCACATCTCTGCATGGAGGCGACAGGTATATATCATCTTGATTTAGCTGTAACGCTTGATCAAACACCCAATGTGAGTCTTATGGTGTTGAACCCTAAGATCGCAATAAAATTTGCTGAGTCAACGATGACTCGTGGCAAAACAGATGCGATTGACGCGGGTGTTCTGGCTCAATATGTTGACTGCATGGAATTTGTGAATTGGATATCTCCAAAGCCTATAGTCCTAGAAATAAGGTCTTTTTCTCGCCGTTTAGCTGCGTTGACCAAGTTGAAAGTGGTGGCAAAAAATCAACTACACGCACTTCAGGCAATAATTCATACGCCTTCACAAATTATTGCGGATGCCAAACTGACGATCAAACAATTAGAAACGCAAATTGAAAAATTAGAAGATTATGCACTGCAATTAATTCTTACGGACGAAGAGACTAACAACGTGATGACGCTGCTAATCTCTGTTAAAGGGATTGCAGAAAAAACCGCTATCCAACTCATAGGTGAACTACTCGTATTGCCAAAAGACATGACTCCAAGGCAATGGGCTGCCTATGCTGGCTTAGATCCACGCATTATTCAGTCAGGGACGTCTGTGTCCAAAAAATCACGCATTAGCAAGGCAGGCAATCACTATTTACGAAGGGCATTATATATGCCTTCGCTTAGTGCCACATGCCATGAGTTGCATGTAAGCGCGTATAATCAACATCTAGTCAATGACAACGGGTTAACCAAATTACAAGCGATCTGCGCCGTAATGCGGAAGCTTTTGCATGCTATTCATGGAATGTTGAAGTCTGGTAAACCTTTCGACGGAATTCGTTTTTATGCGATCCCTGTGAAAAGCTAAACAGAATAAAACGAGAAATATCTCAATTTTTTCTTGACCTGGAACAGAGTATCTACCGGGCTCAAAATTCATTGCAGTGCCGCAATCACAATCTAGCAACGTTCCACGTAAATATTTTTTCCACAAACAGTCATACTCGATCAACCACAAAACACGGAGTCATTGCCCTACCACTATTGTAAAATCGCGTATAAATCATGCGTCGCACGCATTAGGGTTCATAACCACGTTGGCGTATATTACCCGAATGGCACTAAGTTTTGTAAATTAATAAAATAAGTTTGTGATCGGTGTATGTATTGAGTTAGAAAGTGTTAGAGCCGTGTGAAGTACACTGTAAAAACAGTAGATGGCGGCTATTATAAATCCATGCGCTCTTCGCCGAAATAGCCATAACCTATTGATATAAATTGAGTTAATTTCTTAACTTAGTACCATTCGGGTCAGGTCTTTCTTTTTGCTTTATTGAAATGTCGTATAAACTCAAGAGTAATGCAACCTAAATCACCGCAAGGTCACGTGATAAAGCCCGCCAATAAATTCGAATCGAAGCATACTTCTACTCTAGCAGGATAATCTAGTAAAGACAAAAAACAAGACTTGCCCACAATTTTTTCCTATTTTCTATTCTAACGTTAAGGAAGGCAAGCAGTACGTGCTTAGTGATGGCTAGATCAAAAAAAAATTCTAGTCAGAGTTCGTTACACTTTAATAATACAAATAAATATTTATGACCATATTTGTAATAATCATTTATAATAAATGTTACGTAACACAAACGACTGGATTTAACTAAGTGGTTCGTTGGTGAATTTAGGCAAGGAATATTATATGAGATTAGCATTTTACCAAATTGATGCCTTTGCAACTAAACCCTTTGAGGGTAATCCTGCCGCGATATGCCCTCTTGATGAGTGGATACCGGATAACTTGATGCAATCGATAGCAGCAGAAAATAACCTGTCAGAAACTGCTTTTTTTGTTCCTACGAGCACCGGATTTCACATTCGATGGTTTACACCAACGCATGAAATTGATTTGTGTGGTCATGCTACGTTGGCCAGCGCATACGTGATATTCAATATTATTGGGTATAAAAAACAGACTATTTCATTCGAATCCAAAAGTGGTATTTTGTCAGTTATACGTAATGACGACGGGCTCCAAATGGATTTTCCATCTCAACCGCCAACACAATGCGTTATCCCAAACCAGATACTCAGCGCTTTTGATGACGCACCAGTGGTTTGTTTACAGGCAATGGATTATATCGTTGTTTTTGAAAATGAGCGCAGTATATACAGAGCTAAACCGATTTTTTCATTGCTTGCTGAGCTTGATTTAAGGGGGGTTATCATTACGGCAAAAGGCAGTGAGCATGACTTTATTACTCGATGTTTTGCACCGAAGTATGGTATTAATGAAGACCCTGTTACCGGTTCTGCATTTACACAACTTATTCCATATTGGTCAAAAAAACTTAACAAAACGGAATTAGCAGCCAGACAAGTTTCCAGTCGCGGCGGCGATGTTGGCTGTATTTTCTGCGGTGACCGCATTAAAATTTCAGGTAAGGCGGTAACGTTTATGGTGGGCACGATTGAGTTGTAAAGCGACCATACGTCCTCTGCTCAATAAGGAAGCTCGGTTCAACGGGGTGTTACACACAACAATGACATACATTAACATTATCGTTAATGTAGATTCGTTAATGGAAGTCCGCTAATAAATATCAACCACGAAAAGTCAACCAGCAACACGTCGGCTTTATTGGCTGAACAACACATCACTGTACTTGCCTTACTTCGTATAAGTTGTTGAGTTATTTAATCGGTAAAATAACGTCAGTAATCAATTCATTAGCAGCGGTATCCCCCGGGTCGTTTTTATATATTTCGCGCATCGCGTCCCTTTGTTCATAGCCGTGTTCCTGAATCCAGGTAAACAAACTGTGGTAGGCCAAACCAAGCTCATCGTAGGGGCCTTCATGACGTAACCAGGCGGCCGGGCCACCGCGTATTTCAACAATGTTAGCATTTTTTAACGTCGGATAAGGTTTTGCAACGCCAATGCAAGCATGCACCATGATATGGTCTTGTTTGTCCGGGTCTTCGTTGATGCACATAACAGGGTCTTCAAAGCCCCGCCCTGATCGCTGGAGCTGCTCAAACAAGTTGTAAATTAGCGTTGTCGAGTCCTCCAGCATTGTGTCCGGTAGCGTTACGCAACTCATTTGCGCGACCATGTAATCGGGCTCGTCCCGAATGGCAACGGCATACGGAAATATCTGCGCCTGATCGGAGAGGCGCTGCAGTGATTTCAAGGTACGTTGATTCTTTTCAAGGTCTTTTTTGATCCGCTCCTGTTCTTTTATCAATAGGGTTTTGAAATCAGGTCTGTCGGCGTTCACTAATTTTTTTACAACAGGGATAGGAATATCCAATGAGCGCAGCATGCCAATCATAACCGCTTCACGTGCCTGGTGAGGTGCATAATAACGATAGCCTGAATTAGGATCGACGAAAGACGGTTTTAAAAGTCCAATTTCATCGTAATGCCGTAAGGCTTTTACTGTTAGTCGGCAACTCTTGGAGAAACGGCCGATCGGCATGAGGTTCTGCTTCATTTTTTTAGTGACATATTGTTATGGATTTATTTCAGGTCCCGCAAGCCCGTGTTCTGCCAAAAATGCAGGGTCAGCTTCAACCATGTGGTATACGTCAATTAGCAAGCCATTTGGATCAACCGCAAAAAAATGTCGTTGCCCCCATACCTCACTTTGAATCTCTTGTTGGATGTCAATATCCAACTCACGGGCGCGCTGGTAGACTTCATCCGCATCATCCACCTCCACGGTGACAAATACCCCACCGGGTCTATTTCGGTACCCTTCCGGCACACTGGAATGATTTCTGTCCACAAATGCAATTTGCAAATTTTCGTCATTAGGTGAACATAGCTGGACATACCAGCCAATGTCAAATAGTACCTTAAAATCAAATAAATCCACGTAAAATTGTTTTGATGCTTTGACATCATCGGAACAAATATCGGGAAACAGGCTTTTCATCATATCATCCTCACTGCTAATTAAACGATGATTCAGTCTACAGTCTACCCTAAGGGGAGAGTCAAGATTCAAATGAGTGTCAATCAGTCCCAGCCGGAACACCTACACTAGCGCTTAAGATTACACTCATTATGGCGCCCTGCGCTTACTTTTTTTATGTGGGCAATGTTACATGTTTATTATGCTTCCCTGCAATGCCACCATTCTCTCAATTTCTCGCAACGTCCGTCTTTATCAAAATTTGCTTGTAACACACCATCCAGCTCCACAAACGTTTTCGACGGTAAACGTGTAAATGTCGCTTGCCAATGTGCGATACCTCAGCGTTCGGAGAACGAAAGTGGTTTGGCTTTAAACGTTATATTTGTCTGGATTGCTTTCGCTCCCTCTGTTCAATAACAATAAATAGCCTCTCTCCCCTGCATCACCCTCCATCCACACATGGCCATAGTGCTCTAGCCACGTTGTAAAATCGTTCAGTGTCATTGTCCAAATAGTGGCCTCGCTTCAGGGGAAACCAGTCGCTGCGGAACTGGTATAAACACAGCGTTATTTGATGCGTGTTTTTTCAGCAATCTCCAGGACGTTTTAACCTTCTAAGTGTTAACGCTCTAAGCTAAAACACAGGGCGCTTAGCTACGCTGGTCGCAACAATACCCGGTGAGCTGGTAAACCAGCCAGTTCATCGGGTGTGCCGTCAAAAACGTCAGGTCTCAATAGGGTCACGATACTATCGTTGCTACCCTATGGCTTCTACACTTCAAGTCGGTGAGGCAGGCAAAAAAGGTTATAATAAGAATACTATTCAGCGTAATTACCTGCGACAATTACCTGCGACATTCAACAATCGCATAACGGATCCGGGGAAGACACAGTGATAAACTACACTATCGATTTTGATGATTTAAGGATGGGTGATATCGCTCAGGTTGGCGGGAAAAACGCGTCGTTGGGCGAAATGATTGCAGGCTTATCGTCGGCGGGAGTGAGCGTCCCGGGTGGTTTCGCCACCACGGCAGCTGCTTTTCAGGAGTTTCTTGGGCAAAGTCAACTGATTGAAAAAATCAATGAAAGCCTCGACTCGCTCGATATTGAAGACGTTAAAGCATTGGCGAATACAGGGCAGACTATTAGGGGCTGGATTATGGCTGCGTCCATTCCCAAGGCATTTCAAACGGCTATTTCGCAGGCGTATCAGCGTATGGATAATGATTCAATCACCGTTGCGGTACGTTCTTCGGCAACAGCGGAGGATTTGCCCGATGCCTCCTTTGCCGGTCAACAAGAGACCTACCTTAATGTTAATGGTCTTGAAAATGTACTTATTGCCATTAAACGCGTGTTTGCTTCGCTGTACAATGACCGGGCGATTGCCTATCGTGTTCATCAGGGTTTTTTGCATAGCGATGTGGCCATTTCCGCGGGTATTCAACGTATGGTGCGCAGCGATAAAGGTGCCAGTGGTGTCATGTTTACAGTGGACACTGAGTCCGGGTTTAATGATGTGGTACTTATTACTGGCGCTTATGGGTTAGGTGAAACCGTCGTCCAGGGATCGGTTAATCCCGACGAATTTTATGTACACAAGCCTACGCTATTGGCTGGCCGACCATCCATATTGCGCCGTCATTTAGGGAGCAAAGCCATCAAAATGATTTACCTGGATGATAATGACGAAAAGCAGAATGGCGGTAATAGCAACGATGTCAATAGCACCCAAGTTGTCGATGTAAACGATCAGCAGCAACTTCAGTTTTGCCTCACAGACCCACAGATAACGGCGCTGGCGACCCAAGCCCTCGTTATTGAAAAGCACTACCAGCGCCCCATGGATATTGAATGGGCCTTAGATGGCGTGGACGGAAATATTTATATCGTTCAGGCTCGCCCCGAAACGGTCAGGAGTCAGGCAGATAAATACAAGGTGGAACGTTATGTGCTCAAACAAAAAGGTGAGTTACTTTGCACTGGACGCGCAGTCGGCACCAAAATAGGGGTTGGTTCCGCTCGGGTTATTGATGATATTGCGCAAATGGACCAGGTTTTGCCAGGCGACGTCTTAGTTACCGACATGACCGATCCTGACTGGGAGCCTATCATGAAACGCGCCGCGGCCATTGTTACCAATCGTGGCGGTCGTACCTGCCATGCGGCAATTATCGCCCGAGAACTCGGTATACCCGCCGTGGTAGGCTGTGGTGACGCCACCCAAACATTAACCAATGACGACGTGCTTACCGTCTCCTGCGCCGAAGGTGATACCGGTAATATATATCGTGGTGCTCTCGAGTTTGATATCGAAAGCAGCAATACCAATGCAATGCCCGACCTCCCTGTTAAAATCATGATGAATGTGGGTAATCCCGAGCGCGCATTCGATTTTGCCGCCATTCCCAATGCGGGGGTAGGTCTTGCCCGCCTGGAGTTTATTATCGCACGCACTATCGGTATACACCCTAAAGCGCTATTGGAGTTTGCGCAACAATCGCCGGAGTTAAAAAAAGCGATACAAACTCGCACTGCTGCTTACTCTGACCCCGTTAGTTTTTACATCGAAAAACTGGTGGAAGGTATTAGTACGTTAGCGGCGGCGTTTGCACCCAATCCAGTGATCGTGCGTACCTCCGACTTTAAGTCCAATGAATACGCCAATTTGCTTGGCGGCGAACGTTACGAGCCGCAAGAAGAAAACCCCATGATTGGCTTTCGCGGCGCTTCACGTTATGCCTCCGATGAATTTCGGCCCTGTTTCGAATTGGAATGTCGCGCATTAAAACGGGTGCGTGATGATATGGGATTCACCAACGTTGAAGTGATGATTCCTTTTACCCGAACTGTCACCGAAGCGCAACAAGTGATTGGCTTATTGGAAGCGAACGGATTGAAACGGGGTGAAAACGGACTACGTATTATTATGATGTGTGAAATCCCTTCCAATGCGGTACTTGCGGAGGAGTTTTTACAATACTTTGACGGGTTTTCCATTGGTTCTAACGATTTAACGCAACTAACCCTGGGCCTGGACCGGGACTCAGGCATAATTGCTTCAATGTTTGATGAGCGTAACCCCGCAGTACTTAAGCTGGTTAAAATGGCGATTCAAGCCTGTCATGCGCAAGGCAAATATGTGGGTATTTGTGGTCAAGGCCCATCGGATCATCCTGATCTTGCTAAATGGTTACTGGATGAAAAAATAAGCAGTATATCGCTGAATCCCGATACCGTTGTTGAAACGGCGTTGTATCTTGCCAAGCAGCAACACTGAAATAAAAATAGGTATTGAGAAATGAAACGCAGTGTTTTTTTTCTATCTGATCGAACGGGTATTACTGCAGAAATGCTCGGGCTAAGTTTATTAACGCAATTCGACGGCCTGGTGTTTGATCACAGCATTTTGCCTTTTATCGATACCGACACCAAGGCGGAACAAGCAGTACAGGAAATTAACCGGGCAGCAGCGCGTGAGGGTTCCCGGCCGCTACTGTTCAGTACTATTATTGACGAGGGTATACGCCAAATTATATCGCAAAGCCACGGGCTATTATTCGATTTGTTTGCGACATTCATCGGTCAACTGGAAAATGAGCTGCATAGCGTGTCTTCCCCCCTGATTGGCCGCACACATGGCCGGGGGGTAGAAGCTAAATACAAGGCAAGAATCGATGCAGTAAACTTTGCCTTAAGTAATGACGATGGGGTGAGCGCGAAAGACTATCCCTCGGCTGATATTATTCTGGTTGGTGTATCCCGAACCGGTAAAACGCCTACATGTCTTTATCTTGCGATGCAATATGGTATTAAGGCCGCGAATTACCCATTGACAGAAGAAGACATGAACTCACGACACCTGCCGGTCATATTGGCACCTCACCAGCAGAAATTGTTTGGTTTAACCATCAGTCCTGTTCGTTTACACGAAATCCGAAAGGAGCGCCGGGCGAATAGTCGATACGCCTCACTTGCCCAATGCGAATTTGAGGTGAAAGCGGTCGAAAATATTTTTCAGCATCAGCAAGTGGCTTTTATTGACACCAGCAGCGCATCCATTGAGGAAATCGCAACCACCCTCCTTCATCAATGTGGCTTGCAACGTCGTTTACTCGGTTAGCGGTGATACTATCCGTATTCGCGACCCCGTAGTTTCGACCTCGACGTCGTTTAATAAAGTATTGCCAACATTGACTAGCAATAACGGTTAGCGATAACGATTAACAATATCAACGACTAATAAATATGATGAAAAATATTCCAGTAAACATTTTCGAAAACATTCTCACAAACAAAAATCAGTGGATTTTCCCCGCGCGTTATTTATTACCACTATGGGTATTATTGCCACTATGGGGATTGTTGCTCTGGAGCTGTTCGCTTCACGCCGCAGAAAATATTGCACTTAACGGTTTATTTAAAAATAAGGCGGTATTATCCATTAATGGAAAAACCCAGGTTTTGACGGTGGGCCAGATAAGTCCGGACGGTATTACTCTGGTTGCTATTCAAGATGATGCCGCCACATTGCTCGTCAATGGTACAAAAAAAATCATTACGCTCGGTGGCTCAGATGCAATTTCGACACAATACGCGGAATCAGTCAGTAAAGAAGTCATTATTTCCGCCAACAGTAATGGTCAGTTTTTAACCGTTGGTGCTATCAATAAACATCCTGCGACATTATTAATTGATACGGGTGCCACTAGTGTTGCCTTAAATAGCACTCAAGCCACAAAAATGGGTATTGATTATAAAAAGGGAGTTCAAACAATGGTGTCTACCGCTTCAGGAATGTCGGCAGCTTATCAGGTCAATATCGATACCATTAGTGTCGGTGATATAAAACTTCATAATATTGAAGCAGTGGTCATTAAAGGTAACTTCCCCATACACATTTTATTGGGTATGTCTTTTTTAGGAAATGTTGAAACTAACCGTCTGGGAAACACCATGACAATTCGGAAAAAATGGTAGCATAACGCCGAATTTTCTGTGACCTGATCACGAATCCCCAGTTTCATGCCGGTTCTATCCCTCTATCTGCAGAGCAATTTACAACATGGCGATGGCAATTAACGTGCTTGTTTCTGTCAGCTCAATTAAAGCGCCAATAGTATCGCCGGTTGCGCCACCAAGGCGTTTCATCATTAGCCAGCGTATTGCAATAAAACCAATGGCTACGATAAATAATATCAACCACATGGCGTGCCCAAATATCAGCATAACAACCAGTACACTGAAAAACATCGACAACACAGAGAAACCCACCGTAAAATGCTGGGCGATAATGCGACCCAAGCCAGCGTCTCTAACATAAGGCGTTGTTATAAATAGCAACGGCACCATGGCACGGGCCAACAACGGCGGAAGGAGTAGGTAAAGTATTGTGCTGGTCTGCAAAATACTGATTAAGGCTGAAAATTTTATTAACAGTATCAACACCAATGTAACCACCGCTGCTGGCCCGCAATACGGATCTTTCATGATATCCAGAGTTTTGTCTTTATCCCCCAGCCCGCCCGCCCAGGCATCAGCGCTATCTGCCAGGCCGTCAAGGTGTAGACCGCCGGTGAGCAATACCCAGACCGTTAATACGATTCCCGCAAGCAGCATCGGCTGAGTGTGTGAAAATAACCCGGCAACCGTCAGCATAATTACGCCAATAATTAAACCCACCAGTGGATAAAAAGCAATCGCGTTGGCAACCGCGCGTTCCGAGGGAATCCTTGGCAGCGTAACAGGAATACGGGTAAGGAACTGTAAGGCAATTAAAAATGACAACATTAATCAGTTACTATTGGTAGTTACTAGTGTTAAGTACTATTGTTAAGTACTATAGTTTTCAGCTTCATTGCGCGCAATGGGCTGGCCCGTATGACGAGTAATGCTTGCACGGTGGCTTGTGAAGGTTGCCTTATGCAGTATTTTTGTATGATGCACAGCATTACGCAGTGTCACATTGTGCAATGAGGCATGAGGCACTTGCAATTCCAGCAATTTTTCAACAGGACGCTCTAACAAATAGCTCAGAATAACCCGAATGACACCGCCATGGGTGATGATGAGGACAGGTTTATTCAGATCACCGGATACGATGTGATTCCAGGCGGTTAATACGCGGTCTTGAAACTCACTTAAAGGCTCTCCCTGGGGTGGTGTGTTGGTTAACGGTGCCTGCCAGAAGCGGGAAAGCGCGGCGGGGTCCTGAGCATATATCTCCTCGCTGGTTCGCCCTTCCCAAGCACCAAAATTGAGCTCTTCAAATGCTGGAACAACGTCTACCGGTAATGCGTGCTCTTTGGCATATTGTGTGGCGAATTCAGCGCATCGAGTCAAGGGGGAACTGACTATTTTGCGCCATTGACAAGGCGATGATTCAATGGTTTGCCACATTTGTTGATGCCCGGCCTTACTCAAAGCCGTGTCTGTACGCCCACGAAAGCAGTCTATACCGTCAACGCTGCCGTGACGCAAAAGACCGACATGGATCATGCTTTTTTCGCCGAAACCCTGGCTTCTTCAAACGTTGCCATGTGGTTATGAAGTTGGCAGGCAAGGCGAATAAGGGGGACCGCCGTCGCCGCACCACTTGCTTCACCAAGGCGCATCGACAAGGTTAATAAGGGGGTCACTTCCATGACATTAAGTAGGTATTGATGTCCGGGCTCAGCCGATTGATGCGAAAAAATAAACCAGTCAAGGGCCTTCGGGCACAGCTTGCTGGCACACAGCGCCGCCACGGAAGTAATAAAACCATCAATGAGCACCGGTATTCCTGCTTTCGCGCAGCTTAAATAGCAGCCTGTCAAAGCTGCAATTTCGTATCCACCGAGGTAACGCAGTGCATCCAATGGCGAATGTATATTACGCTGATGTAAATCCAAGGCTTTTTGGGTTACTTTTGTTTTATGTGCAACGCCCGATGAATCCAGGCCAGTCCCCGGCCCGACCAATTGCGTTGCAGGTAACTGTAATAGCGCGCAAGCCACTGCGGATGCCGATGTGGTATTGCCAATTCCCATTTCACCGGCAATAAATAATTCGACGTTATTACGTTGTTCACTATTAGGTAGTTCATTATTAAGTAGTTCGCTATTAGGTAGTTCGCTACTACGTTGTGGGCATTGCACAACGTGTTGCCCAGCCAACAGTGCGCTAAGCAGTTGTTCTTCATCCATTGCCGCTTGTTGCGTAAAATTGGCCGTGCCTGGGCCGATTCGGGCGTTAGAAACATTAGGCAGAGGTTCCAACTCGGCAACCGTTCCCAGGTTAACGATTTCAAGTGTTGCATCAAGCGCGTTGGCCAGCACATTTATCGCGGCACCGCCTCGGGCGAAGTTGCGTACCATTTCAGCGGTGACAGCTTGTGGAAAAGCCGATATGCCTTCAGCGGCTACGCCATGGTCCGCGACAAAAATGCTGATATGTATGTCGTTTGCGGCGGGTTGTTCGATTCCCTGCATACTCGCAAGACGAACAGCCAGCTCTTCCAGTCGTCCTAGCGAACCAGGGGGTTTGGTCAATACCTGTTGTCTACCAAGCGCCGCCTGCCGGACAACTTCATTTAACGGGGCTGCTGAAATCTGATGCCAGTCATTGAGGCTGTTCACAAGTCATCTTCCTCTTTGCTGGGGTGACTTTCATGGGTTGGGTAACGTTCATGGCTTGGGTGACTTTCAATAGCCTCACCCTTAATCATTAACGGCAAACCAGCAACCATTAATACAACACGGTGACATTCGGGTGCAAGGTGTTGATGCAAGCGCCCTGCTTCGTCGCAAAATTTCCGCGATAACGCCCCCAAAGGAACAATACCCATGTTAGTTTCATTGCTGACTAAGGCTACATTCATTGCGGTATTTTTCACCGTTTCGATAAAAATATGAAGCTCTTGCCGGAGTAACGGCTCATCCCCAGTTAATAAAAGATTGGTGAGCCAAAGTGTTAAACAATCGACGATGACAAACTGGTCAGGTTTCGCATTAGCCTGTAACGCACTTGCTAAATGTATCGGTTCCTCGACTAACACCCAGTGAGCGGGCCTGTTGGTTTGGTGTTCGATGATGCGCGCCTGCATTTCCTGGTCATCGGCGGTGGCGCTAGCAATATAAACCACCGGTTTTTCACTGTTTACTGCCAACGACTCTGCAAACCGGCTTTTGCCTGAGCGAATCCCCCCAAGAATTAATGTTTTCATTATATGGTGAAGGGTCTCACGGTACGAATACGGGTTTGAAAGTAATGGGGTTAAACTTCGTCATGCGCTAAGCTCATGACACGTTAACATCCAGGCGCTGATGATTGAATTTTCGTAATATCAGCACTGTGCTATGAATCAGTATTGCAACAAACATATAGAATACAAGGTTTGAAAGATTGGCGGGGAAATATTGTACTAACCGTTCCCCAAACTCCGCCAGTGTGGGGTTAGTGAAATGCCCAGAGAATGTATAAAATCCTCCGCTGGATAATAATTCACAAATGAAGGCACCGGAAAAAAGGCAAAGAGACAGTGGAATCAAGGTCTGCCAGTTATACTGGTAGTAGGTCGCATACATTCGGCCCGCGAGCCATAATGCGCCATAGGCAGGAAGCAGTAAGCTATATGCCGGAGTGAAACAGAAACTATCGACGCCACCGACAACAATAGCAAAATAATCCACTAGTGCGGCACTGGAAAACAGCACGACCAGAAACCAGGCGGCAGAGATGTAAATACCGGCCAGGAAAAACACCGCCCATGCCGCTTCCGGTAAATGATCTATGCTGGCAATATGTTGGCCTCGCGTTAACATCAATGCCAGTAATAGTGTCAGTCCAACCATAATTTGGTGGCGTGGTGTTAATGTAAGCATATCTATCATTCTCCGCGGTTTCTGTTTTAGTATACATTTTTAGTATACAGAGCCAGGGTTTGTTGGCATTTTGGCTTCACCACTATAGCGCCACACGGCGTTATCACACGCTGCTCCAAAATAATGACACAGCACTCGTTCCGCCTTGTCGGACGAAAAAAGCGACTCCGGCAGTGAGAAAACCCAAGTGTCAACAGGCCTTAGCATTAGATCTTAGTTTTAGACCTTAGTGTTAGACCATAGTATTAGACCTGAGCGTTCGTGGTCAGTGTTCATGACTATGGGTTATAGTCTGAGAAGCACAATATTCTTATAATTAAAGTGTTTTTATAATTAACGTGTTGTCACTATAAAAAGCACTACAGAGGGAATACCGACGGTGAGGAAAAGATACGCGTTCCGCTCACTGTGGTTTTACCCTCCGTAATACCAAGTAATTAATATCGCCAGGCCGGTCTCCGGACTCACGAGTGGTGAAAACCAAACGAACCGCCTTCCCGCGTTAAGCTGCAGTGGCTGGATGATCCGTTATTTCTCGTTTACCGTTGCGGGGGCAGTGTCGGCATTGCTTGCGTTTTCTAGCGGGGTCAACGAGGACTCCGTCAATTAAACTTTATAAGCGCACCGACTTTCCGTTTCATCCTGCAAGCGAATGCCTTTAGGACACCTGTAACAATAGGCAGAATTAAACGCTAAATTAGACCTTTAATCAAGCTCTTTTTGTTGACGGCCAGTGGCGCTGTCATTACCCGCTATCTATTATGTGGTTTTGATGCGGTAATTTCGCTTAAATTTGGGTATGTGTTTGCTGTAAATGTACCTCGAGGGGAAGGAGCGTCTTCTGTAGGCTATTCGCCGTCGCTACAACGGCAGTGGCCTTCATTATTTTAGTGCCATCATCGAGCACTTGAACAATCTCATGGATAGCAATTTGGCATTTTCCACTGACAGCGCCAAAGGTAATTTCGTATTGTTTAGATCCTGTTGGAACGAAAGCCACCGTGTCAGAACAGGTTTCAATGTACCGTTGTACTTCTAGTTCCAGCACGCCACTCAAGGGATTACCTTTGATTGCTGGTTTAAGCCTGCGATTGTCTATTTCAATATTATGATAGGTGAGGGTTATTAACACACCAGCGGGTAGATAAGTCATGTTTTGTGATGCAGCGTTGGCCGACCTTCTTTCCACTAAATCATTTTTGATTAAATAACGTGTGCGATTGGCCAGCAAAACAAGCGTCGGAGCGCCGCGCATCAGACTTGAAAAGGCCACACTGGGGGTTTTTGCATTGACACCGTCATGCCCGATCAATGCATTTTCTGTTAATAGAATATCATGGTGCGAGGCACATGCACTTAGAAGTAACACAAAAATACTAAATGACAAATATCGTCTTAACATCGCTGTAGCAAATTTGCCAAATTGTGTCACTACATGACCTATCGTTGGTTGATGCCGGGATGCCCCATTATATTATAAACAGACTATATTGTCAGCGCAGGACTCGCATTTTTGTCATGTCATTATATGAACACCGGTAGTTTGATAGCCGCGCTTTGCATATCATTACTATAACCCGGGTGATGCCAGTTATCGAAACAACGTTTTTAAAAGCAATACACCAAATTTTTGTTATCATTTTATTTCAGCTGCAACAATTAAGATGATGTTAATTTGGCGTTAAGTTACTGCCGTTGTCTTGTAATACCAACAAACTACCTACGTAAGAATTTCAGTTTTTTGTGTATTCTTACCGTGCATTTAGACTAAAACACAGTTTGAACGGCAAGGCATCATATTTATGATTTACTTCCCATACGCAACACGCTAGAATTTTTTCAGGAACAGTAAATAAAGAAAATAATGCAAGCGTTACAGCCAACGATTCCTTTCGAACCGTTGACTGGAATGGGATTGCAGTGTTCGAAATTCGCACAGTGATAAATATTTTGTTTGGTTCACCCTATAACAATATGCTTGGTATTTAACTGCTATCAAAATATTGATGTTAAATGGCAACCATTCAGGAGGCACACACCGGGGCGCTGCTTTACTAAGGTGGTGGTTACTAAGGTAGTGGTTACTAAGGTAGTGGTTACTAAGGCAGTGGTTACTAAGGTAGCCCTTACTAAGGTAGTGCTTACTACGATGGTTACGCCTGATTATTATAACTAAAGAGTACTATGGAGCGGTAATGAGAAGCAGTAATGATATGGAATCAATGTATACGCTAAGAACAACGTTAAATTTGTTACCTCGTTTAGCCTTGGTGTGCCTTAGCATAATGGCTTTGTACGGATGTGGTGGGGCTGAGGAAAACGGAGGTGCTGGCGCGCCGGGAACCTGTACTTCTTTACAGGAAGCGTTTGTAAACAGTAGTTATGATAACGCAAACAGTGTGCAAGGTGGTTTGTTATATGATAATTGGTGGGTGGCTTTCGGTACTGCTGAGCCTGCGCAAACACATGAAATGTGGGATCTAAGAGCATCGAATCCTGACAATACCCGCACAGGTAGTGCCACGTGGCGTTGCAAAGAATGCCATGGCTGGGATTATAAGGGGGCTGAAGGTGCTTACGGTTCCGGGAGCCATTTCACCGGCTTTCCTGGCGTTTGGGCGGCACGAGCGAAAAACCGGTTAGCGGTGTTTTGCGCCATTAAGTCAGGTGAAAATATTAATGAAAATCATCGCTTCGGTGGCAAGCTCAATGATCAGTCTATTCTAAATTTGACCAAATTTATTACCTCTCCCACGGGCACATCGGTAAGTCATGAAGGCCTGATTGATGCCAATATTATGTTTGATGTTGATAACACATCGGTTGGTAATGGGGATAACGGAGAAGTGTTATTTACCAGTGCAACTGCGAACGGTTGTGGCACCACGAGTTGTCACAAAATTGATGGTAAATTTAATATTGATCCTGATGAAGGCGGTATCGGGGGGCTGGCAGCCAATAACCCCTGGGAGTTGCTGCATAAAATACGCTTTGGACACCCGGGCGAGTTTAGAATGCCCGCGTATAGTGCGCCAAATACGGGTTTTTCCCTGACAGAGTCTCAAATAGCGGATGTGATAAAGTATGCCCAGGAATCACTAGATGGTAACCCAAGTGATGGCGGTAATATCTTACCCTCTGAGGTAGATAAAATTATATTGGGTGGCAAGTTATATGATAACTGGATCCGTGAAAAAGGCGTAAATTCCCCTCCTATTGACAATCCCTTGTGGCTCTTTCAAATTGGTAATAATACTCGCACTGGGGCAACCACATGGCGTTGCAAAGAATGTCATGGTTGGGATTATAAAGGCGCAGATGGCGCCTATGGCTCTAATAGTAGTCATTACACGGGTTTTCCAGGTGTAAGACGTGCTGGCGTTGATATTAATACCTCTGAAAGCGAGGTTGCTGACTTCATCACTAATGGAATATTGAATCCACTAACAGGGGAGCGTTTACATACGTTTCTTGGGCTACTCTCGGAGGATGAAATCACAACGTTGGCGAAATTTATCAAAAAAGGCAGTATTGAAACCGATGACTATATTTCACCATTTTTAAAATTTGCTCAAGGCGACCTGGTTAATGGTGAAACGCAGTTTTTAACAAAGCCATTTGGTGTGGCTAATGGTAATTGCGAATTATGTCACGGCACTGACGGCCAGTTAATTGATTTTAATGGAGGAACACCGCCACCGTTATTTCTTGGACATTTAGCGCGTGACAATCCTTGGGAAGTACTCCATAAAATACGGTTTGGCCAGGCAGGTACTCGTATGACAAGTATGTTCGAATCAGGACTCAGCATCGAGGACGCAATCGATGTGCTTACCTATACGCAAACCTTGCCATAGTCTTAGTCTCGTTTTTTGGGAATGATAATGTTAGGAACGGCCGCTCTAGGATAACCGTTTTAGAAAAGGCAATAAAGTTACGCACCATCCGCGGCTTTATTGCACTTAGGAAGGATTCTCTCTGGCTAAGTCGGGGCTGTTCTTTACATATTTTTCACCTGTTTTTTTATGCATTATAACTGCTCAATGGTATATCCAGCTTTTTGCAGTAAACGAACGATGCCCTTTTCGCCCACCATGTGCCCTGCTCCTACCACAACAAAATAGGTGTTTTTTGTGTTCAGGTAATCTTTTATCTTTTTTGTCATTTTAATATTACGTTCGACAAACAGTTTGTTAAAAAGTGATTCAAAGATAGGGTACTCATTTAATGGTTCTTCCAGCATCAATTGATTCATTTTCGCAGTATTGCCGGTTTTCCAGGCATTGACCAACTCTTGCAAAGTGTCTTCCATGCCGGACAATGAGGATAAGGAATAACGTAAAAACAGGTTTTCATCGGGAATATCGAGCAACAGATTTAATTGTTCTTCTTCCGTTTCTAATTGCAATATGGGCTTATGTTGATGTTGTGCTTTTTTGATAAAGTGCATATCAATCCCCATTTCGGGAGAAAACCCCAGTTGCATCATCCGCATAACAGTAATAGTTATTGCTGCCATGGTGGGGCGTAGTTTTGCAATCGACATATACGAAAGCTGGTGCCGCTTAAGATAGTCTTGTAGTAATGAGAGTGTTTGCGTATCCAGATTATCGGCTAAGGTATCCTCACCAGAATACATGCCTTTGGTTAGTAGTATATTTTGCACTTTAACTTTGTCGGATTCGGCTTGATTCACTTCAACAACCAGTTTTTCTGTGGCACTAAATGCCTGTTCAACCGCCGGGTCCAGCGGGTACATACTTGCTTTGGCCAGATGAATTGAGCCAAACAAATAGACGACTGCGCTATCGTTTTTAATCTGCCATAAAAACGATTTGGCCTGTACTGAACCGTTTATAGCGGTAAGTAAAATAACAGTGATGAACGATATCAGCAGTTTCATTGGGTTTTTGATTCCGGTTATCGGTTTTGTGTTACGGTTTTATATTACGTTGGCAAGTTAGCGCATAATAATAATGGTAATGCGTGATTTATACCAACATTTTCGCCATAACACCGGACAATTGGCAAAGCGCTCGAACAATGTAAGCCGGTTTATGACCACTAATGCTGTATTGTTTTCCAGGGTGCGCTGAATAGGGTTTTGATACTGTAACCGTACTAATGTGTTGCGGGTTTATCTGTTGATCGTATGCATGGCGCCGATGAAGCTATCATCGACACCGCATACATGTAATGTGCAGGTTTGTGAGAAATGAACGGTTAATTGACTGGCATGCGCCAGGGTTTTCCTTGTTTGTAGGTATCAAGGCGCATTTGGAAAACCTTCAACCGATCCGTTTGATCGCTTGATTGTAATTGCTCGATCGCCTTCAATTGAATGTTTACTGCTTTTTTAAACACGCCAATTTCGGCATACCCTGCCGCCAGGGTATCCAGTAAGCCAACTTCACTTTCGTTACTCTGAAGCAATGTTTCAATGATGTTGATAGCCCGATTGCCGTCGCGAAGCTCTTTAACCGGTGCAGTGGCCAGACTCCAGGCCAAGTTGTTGAGCGCGTCTTTGTAGCCCTGATCAGCGGCAATTGAAAACCACTTGATGGCCAATTGGTAATCGCGTTCAACACCTCGCCCTGTGGTATATAGGTACCCAAGGTTGTCTGCGGAAGGGGCATAACCATGTTCAGCGGCCCTTCGGTACCAAACTGCGGCGAGATTTTCGTCACTTACCACGCCGCTACCATTTTCATACATTTGTCCAAGGTAGTGCTGCGCTGCCGCAACGCCTTGTTCCGCTGATCGACCAAGCCACTTTAGCGCCTCAACGATACTAGCCTCCACCCCTTCCCCGGTTTGATATAACAAGCCTAGATAGTATTGGCTATATGCGTGATCATTCTTCGCAGCTTGCATCAACCAGTAACCGGCTTTTTTGATGTCCTCTTCTATTTCTGTATTGGCAATGTACATACGAGCAATTTTATATTGTGAATCCGCATGATTTTTTACGGCAGCCTGCTCATAAAAATGAAAGGCCAGCTGTGTGTCCTGAGGAACACCGCGCCCATTTTCATAAAGCTGTCCCAATATATAAAGAGCGGTTTTATCGCCGGAGTTGGCCGCTCGGATTATCCACTGAGCACCGTGCGATTCATCCTGCTCAACCCCCTTTCCATTGAGGTACAAAATACCCAGGCTGTATTGCGCGAGAGAAAAGTCGTTTTCCGCCGCCAATTGATACCACGCAGCAGCAGCGGTATAGTCTTGTGTTACACCACGCCCATACTCAAACATTAAACCCAGCGCTGCTTGTGCGTCGGTCAGCCCCTGGTTTGCCGCTAGGCCATACCAGAAAAAAGCCTTTGAATCGTCAGCATCAACCCCACGACCTGTTGCATAGCTTTCCCCTAAGTTAAACTGACCAATGGCATCACCCTGGCGAGCGGCCCTTTCATACCAATTAAGTGCCGTAGCTAGATTTTTAGTAACCCCATAACCTCGAGCATACATCACACCAAGGTTAGATTGCGCGGGTCCGTAGTGGTTGGCGGCGGCACGATGATACCAGGCCAGCGATTTTTCAAAGTCGCGTTCTGTAATAGCCCCTTTTTGATAAATGACGCCAAGACTATATTGAGCCTGTGCAAAATTCTGCTCTGCGGCTTGTTCAAACCAATGCAATGACTGGTCGGTATCTTGTTCTACGACACCGCCGTTAAGATAGTATTCTGCAACAATCGTTTGTGCGGCGGGAAATCCCGAGGACGCCGCTTTTAAAAACCAATTGAATGCCTGCATTTCATTTTCGGGGACACCTCTGCCACTGGCGTATTTAACACCCATTTGAAATTGTGCATTGGGTAGTCCTTGGTTTGCTGCCCGCTCTGTCCAGTAAGCGGATTCCTCCTGATCCACGAGTAGTGCAATCCCCGTAGAATAAATAATGCCCAGGTTATTTTGAGCCTCCGGGTAACCGTATTTTGCGGCCCGCCGGTACCACCGCAGGGCTTTGATGATATCTTTTTCTACTCCCTGCCCTACCTCAAACATGTGAGCAATATTAAACTGTGCGATGATGTTGCCATTATTTGCTAATGGTAACCAGAGCTTATAAGCCGTGTCATATTCACCTATATCATACGCTTCCAAGGCATCGTTATAGACAGCAATGTCGTAATCATAAAACGGTAACTTTCGTAGTTTTGAAGCTGTGCTCGTTTGTGTGGTGGGAGTAATGGGTTGTACTGAAACAACGTCGTTTTGCTGTGGCGTATTGCTAGCGCACCCTAAGCTAATTGCGATAGGGAGTACTGCAGTCCACTTCAAAACACGTCGCAGGTGAGTAATATGGATAAAAAACATAGTTAGGACCAAATATATAAATGACGATGTATTTTTTAAATGTAAAATTAACTGTATCACAAAAGACTGGCTAATAAATAGCTAGTTTTAGCTACTTTATTATCATTGTAAGCTATTGTTTTTTCGATGGGTTATACGGATCAACGAGATAACTTTTGGTTTTTATACAATTTAGTGCTTTTTTTTGTTGCAAAATTGATGTGCTTCGTTTTATTCTGTTGGACCGGGTTCATAATCTGCCATAAATCTTGCTTTTTTCAGGGCAAGGTTCTAAGACCTTCTGTTATATTTTTATCCCTAATTGCCCGTGATTTCCGATTTTATTCAGTGGCAATTGAGCAACACGTCGATTAATCCACCATCGGTTAATGCATCAGTTGGTGTAATATTTCCAGCGGGCAGGAGACTGCTTGGTTCGGTGGCTGATAATGGTGTTGACGTTACCGTTTAACGGGTTGAATACCACAACTGATTAGGAGCAGGTTATTTATGTTAAGGTTTTTGTCGTCACAAGGATGGTGTTGTGCGTTATGGTACCGTTCGTTACGGATATACGTACTTTCAATCATGGGATATTTTTTTATTTTCCCTGTCGTCGGGTTCAGTCAAGCAATGGAATCTGAGTGGCCTCATACAGATTTTTCGCGACACCGGGTGGACATGGATGAAATCATATCAGGTGGTCCGGCTAAGGATGGTATTCCCGCCATTGATTCACCTAAATTTGTTACCTGGCGTTCCGCCGCCAAATGGCTGGATGACCGTGAACCGGTTATTGTTGTTGAACTCGGTAATGCGGTTCGCGCCTATCCCCTGCAAATACTAATGTTCCATGAAATAGTCAATGATCGACTGGCGGGTGTTCCCATTAGTGTGACATTTTGTCCACTTTGTAATGCCTCTATTGTGTTTGAACGCCGTATTGGAGATGTAACACTGGATTTTGGCACCACGGGGAAACTGAGAAAAAGCGATCTGATTATGTATGATCGACAATCGGAAAGCTGGTGGCAACAATTTACCGGCGCCGGCATTGTGGGTGAGTATGCGGGCGCTGAATTAGTGCAGCTTGCTTCCAGCATTGTTGCCTTTAAAGCAGTTCGCGTTAATTTCCCCAAGGTCGAGGTGCTTTCGCGCGATACTGGCTTTTCCCGCCCCTATGGTAATAATCCTTACCGTGGGTATGACGATATCAACGACAGCCCCTTTTTGTATAACGGTAAAACGGATCCGCGGCTTCCGCCGATGGAGCGCGTCATTGGCGTAACACTCAATAAAGAAAGCAAGATTTATCCTTTTTCGGCGATCGAAGCGGCACCGGTTATTAATGATCAGTTTCAGACGACGCCCATTGTTGTCTTTAGCACACCAGACATGCTGTCGGTGCTTGATGACAAGATCATTAAAAACGCCAGAGTCATTCCAGCGGCTAAAGTTTATCACCGTAACGTAGATGGACGTACACTTACCTTCAGGAGTGCCGCTAATAACAGTATTCGGGATGATCAAACACAGTCCACCTGGAACATATTTGGGCAAGCGATTTCAGGCGAATTAAACGGTAAGAGACTAACACCTGTAGATAGCGGCGTGCATTTTGCGTTTGCCTGGCTCGCATTCCGGCCCCACTCTGTCATTTATCAATAAATTTAATCCGCAAATTATATTCTCTATGGGTCTAATACACCTATACAGAAAGGGGGCGCATGGTGAGGGCGTACTTTCACGTAATTCACCGCATTATCAAACGACAGGATAATGTTCTATTCTCACGCAAGCATAAAAAAATTTAAGCTGACGCTAATTATCGCCTTCATAAACGACACTAAATGACCGTTATATAGAGTATTATCTATTCTTCACATGGAGTTTTGCCGCAATGGATCTAAAACAAGACTCGGTTGCCGATGAAATAAAGCAATTACGTGCCCTACCCCCATTTTCGTTGTTAAGTAATATACTGAAATCCTTCATTGAGGCGGATGAAAGCGGTGATCTTCGAATGTTGATATCTTATATCGAATTTGAACCAACGATTGTCGCTAAGGTAATCAGTACATCCAATTCAGCCTTCTATAATACCGGTGGCAGGAAAATACAATCGATTCGAGACGCGTCGGTTCGTTTAGGTTTAAATCAACTAAAAACTATTGTGTACAGCCTGGTCATTGCGCAACGTTTTAACACTAAAAGTTGTCCTGGTTTCGATATGGGGCGTTATTGGTATGACGCTATGTATTTTGCGCACTGCGCAAGGTACGTGGGAAATAACGTAACGATTCCCAATGTGCTTGTCGACCCAAATCAAGTCTATTGTATTGCATTGCTTTTTCGTATTGGTCTGTTGGCACTAGTACACCTTCACCCGCAAGAAATGGACGACTTGCTCAGTAATGAGCTCGATAAAAAACTGTGTGACAAAGAAAAACGTTGCTTTAGTAATTTGGATCATTTTGACGTTGGGTCGCTGTTATTGCAGCAGTGGGCGTTACCTGAAGAATATTCGCGTTGCTTAGCCTTCGTAAAGCAACCGAATTATACCGGGTTAAACTGCGAGCTGCTGTGGGTTTTACGTCGTGCTTCTGCACTTGTTGATGAGGAATGCGATGACTGGAATGCACATACCGACCAGGCACTGGGCCTGTCTGAGGTAGCGTTGACGAGCATCTTGTCATCACTTAATAATGACAAAGCCTGGATAGCCGAGTTCGCCAGCCTTTTGCGCTAAGAAACTAACCTAAATTGCTCGGCCTGAGCAATGAAATACAGTAAACCTGGCCAGAATTTACCAGGTTTACTGTATTTGAAGTGATTTCATTTATCTTTTTGAAGAAAACTGGACTATTTTTGCGCTTGGTAACGACTTTAGTACCCGTTTACCGTCGGTTACGGTTGTTATGTCATCGCAGTCATTGTAGAGGCGATTGAGACGGTCTAGCGAATCCCACATCATGTCGGAAATGGCCACACAGGCCGCCAGTGGTGTGGGCATTTTGTCTCTTACCCGATCTATTTTCCATTGCAGGCAACGTAACCGTTGTTGCTTGTCTTCCGATACATTGTTTATTAATTCATCAATTGATTGTTGGCGACGTGACTCAAATGACTCTGGATCTTTCTTAGAAAGTTCGCACCACTCATCAAAATTAAACTCTGGCTGTGCTTTTTGTTGAGAAGTATTATACATTCTCCCGACTCCCATTTTAGTTTACTATGCGATTAACGCGTCGTTGCACAGTTTTTAAAACCCCATCGGGTACAACACTATCAGCAACATCACGACATTAAAACAGTTTCTGCATACATTTATTATTAATTCACCGTTTTTTGTTAAAGTCTTATTAACGTCTGGCCGATAAACTTCTGTTGAAATGCACACTTCTTAACCACTATTATCCGGATGTGATAATGTGCTGTCAATTTCGAATAACGCCTATAATTTAAGGTGCTTTCATATAAAACATAGCTATTACATTGTTTTTGTTTAAATAGTTGCGCTATTTTTTTTTGGTTATATTATGCGCAAATTGAATAAGTGGGCATTACGCTGAGTTGAGGTGGCTCGGATTAGTGGCGGGCAACAGAAGCAATCCTATTGATTTTATAGCAAATTTTGTTTGTGTCTTGGGAAATGATAATGTTAGGTGGCTTGGCCTAGCATCGTATTACTGCGCCCAAGCACATTAAAATATTTGATTTATAGATAAGAACATTAGTTAAGCGTAATTATACCGCATGCGGCACGGCCTCCACCTGCGCAACCTGCTACGTCACCATTGGGGCAGTAGGTATCGGGATCCACATGAATAATCAGCGCACTGCCATCGTTGTCGTTAATGCTCAATGGTCCGGGGGATAAGGTCAGCCGACTGGTGGCCGTTCGCAGAATACCAATGCCAGTAGCCCCCACTTTCATGTTCACTAAATCACCAGAATGAAACGGATGATTCGCGTCCGGATTTGGGTTGGCATGGGGACCGGGATCAAAATGGCCATTGGCTGCGCTACAGGGTGTGCAATTTGCTGTTTCATGCACATGAACGGCATGCTGACCCGGTGATAAACCTTGTGTCCAGGCAGAGACCAATACTACTTTTACACCCTGCTCTGAGGGTAGTTCGACAAAAAAAACTTTTCCGCTGATGTCAGAACCATCGCAACTACTAATATCGGCTGATGCGATAAGAGCGGCGTGCCCTGTCGCAATAGTGAGCTTTAAAACAAGTGTTATTAAAATGAGAATGCCCGTGTTCCGTACACCAAAGCATTTATACATCATGGGTAGCTCCTTTTCCCGATGAGATGAGATGAGATAGATTACTATTCCGAATAAAAAATAGGCCAAGTAACACCTGAAACCCTGTCCCTGGGTAGTGTAACCTTAAAAGGCAATCATAAACACCTACTGTCGCGAAACAGGACCGTGTGCTGTTTTTGCTAACAACCTAATTACATTGGTCACAATATTGCACGTACAGCGCAGGTAGATACGTATATAACAGCCACTACTGCGCCGCGACTATAACCTCCCCCATAACACCGGCTTATTGCCATCACCGTATTTATAGACCTCAAGTCCCCGTTGCGAGGTCCAGTTTTCAGCACCGCTGATTAGCTTTTCATGACCGCTATTTAGATAGGCTTCGGCGATTTGTATTGTGCCATGGCTTTCCAATACAGCTAATAAATCGCCAATGATTTCGTCTTTACCAATACCGATAAACGCGTACAGTGCGTAATTCAGTCTATCGGTATCGGGCGACTTGATATCTTTAAGCAGTACCTGTTTTGCATCGGACCACAGTGCCTTTAGATCACTATCGGCCCGTTTTGCCACTAAATAGTGTATTTCATCTTCATTGTTACGCGGCTTCCAACCTATCTCTGTCAGTATGCCAGCACTGTATTGACTGGTATACCATTGTGTCAATGTCTTCTTAAGTGCAGGTACCGCTTGATAGCCAAATTTAGCAATAGCCTTGGACGCGCTGCGAATCAATTTTTTACGTTTGAAGTCGTCGTCAGACCATTGGGTGGCGGCGATGGCATCAATTAATGCCTGAATCACGGATGCGTCCTTAATCTCCCCCAGCGTTCTTGCGGCATCGACCTGAAACGGCGACTCTGGCTGTTTGAGTTCCAGCAGCAAGGGGGCCAGGGCCACGCTTCCCAACTCGGAACACCGAATCCAGGCGCGCTTTGCAATGCAATAATACGCTTCCTCTTGAGGGGTTTGGGGTTTCCATTCTTTACCCAATAATGTTTTACGTATGGCTTTGCGCGCTTCCGCATCTATGTCATTGAGCCTGGACACCAGTGGCGGGATGATACCCGGGTTATCAAATTTAGCCAATGCGGCAGCAGATGCAACGCGAACGTCAGGCTGGCTATCGTCAAGCGCCAGGATCAACGGTTCCACTGCGCGGGCATCCTGAATGTCACTTAACACATTAATTGCCTTAACACGTACACTGGCAGTAGGATCATTAAGGGCTTCGAGGAGTGGTTCAATGGCTCGGTGGTCTTTATAATCAGAGAGTGCTCCGACGATCTCGGATCTAATCTCAGGGCTATCGTCACCGAGAGCCTCGACTAAGAATCCAATGGCACGGTTGTCTTTAATTTGTCGTAACGATTGACGGGCAGCACCTCTTACATCGCCATCAATGTCCTTCATTGCGGCGATCAGCGGTTCAGCGGCGCGTGGATCATTAAGCTTTCCTAATAATTTAGCCGCCGTGACTCTAACGCTGCGGTTGTTGTCTTTTAGCGCGGCAACAAAAGGATCAATTACTTTCGGGTCATCGAGTTGGCGATATTTATCCGCCGACTCTTCCAGTTTCTCTGCGGCAACCTGGCGCACGGTGCGATTGTTATCATCTAAAGCCTGTATTAAGGCTGGAATTACTCGAATCACATAAAAACGACCCAGTGCTTCCACAATGGCGATGCGCACATCAATATTTTTATCGTCAATCTTTCGGATAAGTGGATCAATAGCTTGTTCGTCATTTATTTCAGCCAACGCTTTCGATGCGCTTACACGTATACGCCAATCATCATTATGCAATTCCTGCACAAGAGGTTTGATTGCATACTCACCAAGCTGCACACACTCCGCCCAGTTTTGTCTTGCAACACAATAAAGTCCTTTTTCCTTATTGCTTGATGGTTGCCAGTCCAGTGCTGAGAGCACACGACTGGCTTCTCGCCTAACTTCGCTGTTGTTTCCTTTTAACGCCACCGCCAGTGGCGCAACGGCGGCTTCCCCGTATTGAGCACACTCCTGCCATTTTCGTGTGGAAACACAATACTTGGCCGCCTGTTCATCGTCCGCTGCCCGCCAGTGATAACTATCTAGCGCTACTCCCGCTGCAAGGCGTACATCTGCATTAGTATCATCAAGTAAATTGACCAGTAAATTCATGGCGCGGGGGTGAACCAGAGCCCCCATTGCTTTAGCTGCTCCTTCCCTCACAAAATCATTGTTATCAGAAAGGGCGCGAATGACTTTGTTTACAATGCGTGGCTCTTTGTATCGCCCTAATGCTTTCGCTGCTTCATCCCGAACAAACGCATTGTCGTCTTTGAGTGCTGCGAACAGCGGCTCTGACGAACGCGGGTCTCGCGCTTTGTTTAACGCTTCGCTGGCGATATCGCGCACATCCAGGAACGGATCCTTTAACGCTTTGGTTAACGGGGCAATCACTCTCGGGTCGTCGAAATCACCTAGTGCTAATGTTGCTTCTTTACGCACGTACTTGTTGTCGTCATCCAAAGCTGCGATAAGCACGTTTAAAAATGAAATTTCATTAACACGGCTTAGTTCACGCAATGCGCTGCGCAGCGCAATAATTGTAATGTCTTTGGCTTTACCTTTATTGTTTTTGATCGCATCAATTAAGTGATTAATTACTCTTGGGTCTTTTTTCTTACCCAAGGCTGCCGATACGCCATAAAGTGATTTTGCGGCGGATTCACGAACGAATTTATTATTGTCACTCAGTGCCTCTACAATTGGCGCTATCACCAGATGATCTTTTAACTTGCCTAAGGACGTTACTGCGGTTTCCCTCTCAACCCAGCTCGCGGACTTTGCAGCCTGACTCAAGCCATTGATGGCGCGTGGATCGCGCACGTAAGCCAAGGCATTGATGGCCTCTATTCTTAATTCTTTGTCATTGCTGTTGTTAACGATATGTATTAGCTTTTCGACATCGTGTTGTCTTTTATAAGTCCGCACATCCTTGCTGGTTGCGCTGCACCCTGTTAATAAAGCCAATAAAATCCAAATAATATACTTGTTGGGATGCATGAGTTTTAAACCAAAATAAAATATAGGGTGAGGGGTTAGATGTCTTTCAAGTAGGGTTTGGGCGTCGATCTACAACTTTAAGTAATTGTAAAAATATGATTAATAAGGCAGTGCCTATACTTTAGTTAACTGCTTTGCTAACTGGTTGCGCGTCACTGCTAGCAATTACTTTACATGGATCATACCGCTGCCTGCATCAGGCTACCAGGATAAAAAGCCAGGGTAAGTGCTCCAAAGTCAAAACACCAGTGCCGCGTTTAGCACACATCACTAACGTAAGGCTGACTTACAAAGCACTGAGTTTAGTGCGGCATGTAAGTTGGCGAAACCAGGGCTATTAACTAAACCAAGGTTATTAACTAAAGCAACGTGATTAGTTAAACTCAAGTTCTACCAATCAATTCCAGCACTTACTTTACTATAGTTACGAGCGCCAGCACAATATGTTTGTGCCTTATCCTGCCGGTTTATACAGTGAAAAACGTAATTTGAACGCGCTACCTTACAACATCGGACAATTTACAAACAGGCAGCAGTCTACAATTTTTCGTTAATTTTAAGCGAGTTTGATTTAATTCAAGTTATGCAACAATTTTGAAATGTAATATCCTTGCGATTGTTTGACCGTTGTAATTGTTAATTTTCCCTCGATTGAGCTGCGTTCACGATTATTTTTATTTAGAACGGTTACTATAAAATTTGCGTCTCCTGTTGCTTCATTGCTATCGACTTGCCATTTAACGTGCTTAATCATGAGTCGCCTGGCATGCGTGTTGTTAAACAAATCAACATAGTCCGCTTTAATGTTGTTCTTTCCTCGACTGTCATTGGTGCTGGCGTTATCTGTAAATAAAGCCATAAGACTATTGATATCACCGCTGTTGTAAAAATAGGTGAATCGCGATAAAAACCGTTCCAGTTCCGTTTCACTGGGTACAAATACAACACTATCATTAACAGTGTCAGACAATACCGGCGCAATTGCTTGCTGGGAGGAGAATGCAGTATTGGATGCCAGGGGTCGTGCGTCATTTTGAGGGGGGATCGTCAATGATGCATTTATAACATTACTACGTTGTGTCGCCCTGCTTTCGAGCGCTAACGTTACGGTTGGTGGAGGGGTTGACGTTTGAGTCACGCTTTCCATATCACTTTTTTTGGTTTTTTCCGGGATACTACCCGTAGTTTCAGTATTAACAGCCTGCATCTGCTGCTCAAGAATGGCGTTTCTAGCCAGGGTTTGTAAAAACTTATCCTGCTGTTTGCTGAATACGTCGTCAAGTGACGATCCGGCATAGGACCGAGCAGGTCTGGCTGATACCTCGTCGCTGGTATTCTGCGCAAGGTTATTGCTTTGTTCGTCTGGGCTGGCGACTTGTCGGGTAACGTCATCCAACGCTATTCGCGGTGGAGCGTATAGTGGTGTCTCAAGCGTTTCCACTGCTGCGCTAGTTTGTATTGATAAGTTTGAATGCAGTGCTATGGAATCCAGCGACACGGGATGATTGAGCGCTGCGATGTTGACATTTTCTTTTGTTTTTTGGATTTGTGTCGATAAAAACACACTGATCGCAACAATCATGGCAAAAATTATTATCGGAAGTTTATAGCTCGGCTTTTTATACCGCTCCATATATGTGTCGTGAATCATGCCTCTTTACCTTTTGTCTATTGCGGCAGCGGTGCTGCTAACTCTCTTTTTATTATTCCTGTTGTTATTTTATTACAACAACAAGAGTTGCTTACTATTTCGCAGTGCTTATTTAAATTTTATATTGTTTGTTATACTTGCCATTTTTGCGTACAACTTTTACTTATCGTTTTTATCTGCCTTACTTTTCACTTGCCGTACTTTTATCTACCGTACTTTTATCTACCGTACAATAATGCGCCAGAATATCCCTCACCTTATTGCATGTCTCTTAACCAATACTACTATCACTTTATTCCATATAAAACTTGCAAATAAAACGCCAATTGAGGTTATTGAGGGCTAGATGTTTGGCATGACGGAAAAGGTGCTCACTTGGAGCATTCATATCCAGTACGTTGTCCAGTACAAGGTATTTAAATACGTTGGATTCATTGCGGTTGCACGGCACTGTTTTATACTCGCTTGCTTCAGCCCCTAACCAGTCCGTGTCAAGATTGGTAATTCAAATTCAATTGCTGCATTCGATATGAGTTGCGAATGCTAAACACCATCGTTTTGTAGATATTTGTTATAACGTTTTTTATTATTACTACCGGGACATTATGTCACTCTACGTAGCTATTTATCAACTGGCTTCTTAGTTTATTGCGTAGTAATAAGTACAGTAACAATTAATGCACAATACAGCGGTTGACCGGTTGCGACTAATACCACTACAATTCAATTGCTTATGACGATGCATGATTGTGTGAACAATATGAAGCTATCGGTCAAATTACCTAAGGTAAACGTATTACTCCTTACGCATTCCGAAACCAATATAAACTGTTCGGAATTAGTGGCTGCCTTTTATTCCGTATAGACATAATGAATATGGCGCTTCGCAGGAATTAGTGAAAAAGGAACGAACTGCCCGAGCGTTCAAAATGATGGCATTTATGCCCGTAGCGTTTGAGATTTAGGTGTTTAGAGTGTGTCATATTCATTTCATAACTAGGGGCATATAGGCATGAACTCAAAATTAATCACGTCAAACACATCGTAAGCCCCTTTTTCAGGATACTAGCCAACAACGTAACAGACCGAACAGCGGTCGTTTACAATGCTGGCCGAATACCCGAATAGAAAGCAAAAATTCGGCCACATTCTTCAGAATCGCCGGCCCGGTAATACTGTCTTGTATCTGAATCGCGACTTTAACGTGTAACCCGGAAAAGTCGGTTGGATCACGAAAGTCCATAGATGCGCGCGGTACGTCTATCCCTTTCAAAAACGTACCCATCATCAATAAGGGGCTACGCCGGTTTTGCGTTGACTATGTACATTAGTATTTCGTATGTCTATGTTTGCGCCCAACCCATTTTTCTACGTTCAACCTAAACTCCGCAGTTGACCGCATAAAAACTCGCTAACCCCATGAATACAAGTAATTTATACGTATTACCGGCTTCACTGTTTGAGTGCGCATACTATGATCTACAGAGCGGCCCTGATTGCCCGCCTGACTTTGCTAAAAAATACGGTCATTAGTGAGATAGGCAACGGTTTGCCGTAATAAGGCGCGCGTGTTGAAAGGCATTTAACAATTGGCGATTACGTTTATTCACATGCCATGACCAACAATGTAACAAACTTATGGGTGTGTCCGTACTTTTGAGTGCCTCAGTTTTGCTTAAAAAACCGAGTTGATTTAGTCGTTTTGATGTGGGTATGCCGAATGCTGGCGATCAATTGGAGTGGTAGGCGCGAGTGGATTCGAACCACCGACCCCCACCATGTCAATGAACCATCACGTCAATCGTTAACCATTGATTAAATTGGTGTTTTTATGTTTTTAGCAACGCTAAATTATATCAAAACACAAAAAATGCACCCAATAAAATCAAAATGTTAGCGGGCATTTCCCAATAGACTTAGGAGCTAATAAAATGACCCAGGCAAAAATTGTACTTAACGGCGGCGCATTGGGATTCAATAAAATAGAAGTGGAAGGGTGCGACTTAACAAGCATGACTAATTTCATTTCAATCGATATGAAAGCTTATCGAATAGATACGACCGGAACTAACTGATTTCCATCAACAACAAAATCCAATGCTTCGCTGTTAATACCAAACGCATGAATAATAACAACCTGTTTTCCATCAACAACGCCGTTATGGGAGATTTTTAAATCTCCCTGGACGTTTTCTAGCATTTCCTGCAGCGTCACGCTTGCTCGCGAGCTGCCGCAATAGCTCGATCAAGCTGATCATTGTCACCTGTTTTCATCATCTCGAAAGCTTGGTCCATCGTAATTTCGTTAGCTTTTACGCGCCTGGCAACATCCGCAATGTAATTTATTTCGTTAGCTAGCAGTTTATCGCCGACTAATAAAAATATGGCAATCTCAAGTTCTGTTTTATCGTTCATTATTTTGGCCTCAGTTCATTTTGCAGGGTAAGAAGTAACATTAAAATTCGATCCTGCTCTGATTCGCACGGTAGTTCAGCGCCCGCGTATACAATTTTGCATTGACTTAAATCGCCACTAGCGAGCTTGTAGGCTGAGCGGATATCGTTGATGACGGCCTCAGCCTTGCGAGTTTCCTCATCAACTTTTTCCGCCCTGGAAATCGGTATAACGCCGTTGTGTAATGCAAATACGGTCATATTACGCGCCGCTCTAATCTGCCCATGAGTCAGCAGCAAGGCTTCTTCAAAATTATCAGGCGCCGGTATTTGTTTCACGGCATTATAAGTGCTACAGCCAGTGATGGCGGCAAGCAACACAATTAACGGGACAAATAAGCAGTATTTTTTCATGATTTTTTAGCTCCAGGAATAGCGCTTGGTTCCTGCTTCATCGATTTAAGATCATTTGCGCCCGCGACCAACCCAGTAATTAACATTACAAGCCAGGAAACCTCGCCAATATCTGCAATTTTGGCGTTTGGGTCCAGATTTGTGGCTACCGCTAAGAAAGCGCCACCAAAAACAACCACCACTGTTAAAAGGGCTCTGATATATACGTTCATAGGTCACCTCAATTGTTAATTTTCGACGAAAGTTCTTTAGTTTGCTTGTTTAAAATAAACCAATAGTCAGACATTTTTGAAACAATGTCATCAATCCGTTTTGCGTTATCCGCTTGCTTCTTTGTGTTATCCACCTGCTTTGATATTACGTTGTTTTGCATTTCAAACAATCTAATAATATTTTTTTCATTCTTTGCTGATAACGTTGATTGTTTTTCTAAAAACTTTCTCTGCGAATCTTGATTGCTTGTAACTTGAGTCATTTGAGCGGTTATATTTAATAGTGCGGCCACCTGCACTTCACGATTTATTTTATTTTCTTTTTCTGCATCATTAAGCGCTTTAACTATTTGCTTTTGGAATTCTACGCTTCGATTTTTATCTGACAGATACACGTAACTAACGACGCTAATGAGCGACGTAATTAATATAACTATAATCTGCATTATTATTGTTGGTATTGCTACTATTTTAAAATTAGGCATTGCATTCTATACCGATTATTTTTTCTTTAATCATCATTTTGCGAAGAAAATTAATAGGTGTTTACAACAAAGAAAAAAGCAGAATCAGTCAGTGTGCCGCTAACGTCGCGAGTATTTACCGAGAATGTATTGGTGTTATGAGAGCCGAGAGAGCACACCGGCGCTGCACCACCGTTAGATGTTGCCTGTACTGAATAAGTAAGCGCCCCTAGATTGTGTGTTATCAAATAGTTGCCAGGGGACAACTTCAAAAAAGACCAGCCCGATATACCAGCGGCGGGTTGAGTCAAAGCGCCAGCGCTAGAAACAAGGCCAGAGAACATTTTTTTAAAGTTGACTTTACCCTGTAAAGTAGATGGCGCGATAGCCCGCCCGGAATCGGTTCCTGTGTCTGCTTCGGCTTGTGTGGCTAGCTCAATAAGTCCTATTGCCGTTGTGCTTGATACTTTGCTTTGGAGCGAAAACGGTGTTACCGCTCTTATGGAGTCAGCGCCTGCTTGTGTTTCAGCGGGTGTTGCAAGCTCAACAGGGCCAACTAGCGTTGACGTTGCCGATGCATTTTTCATGTCGTTGACGTTATCGGCCATTTGCTTTATTTGGGCACGTGCATTTGCTGGATTATCTGTGCCCGCATCCATAGCCGTTGTGTCAATTGTTACTGTAGGCCAAGCCATAATTTAACCTTGATTTATAGTGATGTTTAACGCGGATAACTCAATCAATCCGCTACCAATTGCTAATGTTATTCTGTATTCGACATAACGACCATTCCGGATTGTGCCTGTAATGGTGGTCCACGCGGACCATGCAATTGCATCATCGGACCATCGAGCCTCACGCGTTATTGTTGTCGCGTTTGTTGTGTTTGAGTCGTTTATTACAAAATTTACAATAGCGCCTAAGTCGATTTGAGTGTGCTCATATCGAACGCCAGACAAATATGGGTTATCGATCCAGCTGGTCCATGCGTCCCATGTACTGGGTAATGTGGCCCATGTAGATTGTGATTCAGCATAGATATTTCCGTTTGTTTCTTTCCGTGCCTGAGTAAGCGTTCCGGGCCACCCGAGCGCTTTTGCATCCTCTGTCAAAATTGCGGTGCCAAGTCTTTGAGGTCCTAACGTAACCTCTGTTGATACTGCGTTAGTTGACTCATTTCCGGTGGTGTCAACCGCTTTCACCAAAAAGGTGTAAGCGCCTGCGCTTAACTGGTTAGATTCAAATAGTCTTAATCCGCCATCTATCAACTCGCCGCCGGGCACGTCTGTAGCAGTAGCCCACGTTCCTCCAGTTCCTGATTTGTAGCGGAAATGAAAGCCACGAAGGTCAACTGGCGGCGAACTATAAACCCACGAGTACTCACGCGTGCCGTCAGCTTGGCGTTGCACGGTAATTGAATTAACATCACCAGGCGGGGCGCTTTTTCCCTCAATTAATTCTGAGGCGATAACCCAATCGCTGATAGCGCCCTGACCGTTAACGTGCCTGATTCGGAAATCATAGTTTGTGTTATCCTCTAAATTCTGGATATAAACACTATTTCCTGTCCTGGCATGCGCTGAATTACCTGGACGGTAATCGCTATCCGATGATTTTTTGAACTCAACCTCTGTTCTAACAACAAAAATATCGTTAGGTGAATTCCAGCTTATCAATGCCCTTGTAATTAACGTTTTATCCTGAGCTATTAATATTTGCGACTCAGACCCATCTATAGCCAATCCTGTCGGGTCAGAAACGTCGAAAGGGTTTGGTAATTCAGTGTTATCAGGCGGTGTTTGTTCCGCGCTAACGGTACGGTCATAAACCGCATCCTCATGCTCAACCAACGCAACGGCAACATTACCAAATTGTGTTAAATCAAGGTTTGCAACACGGAATTTTTTAGCCGTCCATCCGGGCGTATCATGAGTTACTGTGCAAATACTGCCAGCCTTTACTTTTAATGCCTCAATGGTGGAAACAAAACCAACCGTTATATTTTCACGGCTTTCCTTCAGAATTGTTTCGGCACGATGCAAAGCGCGAGAATAGCTTGTCTCGTAAAGATTTGATATTTCTTTCTCAAGAACAAGCCCATTATCATCATTCAAAAATGTGACAGAATCTTTTATTGCAACGTCTGCCTGATAATCTTTAGCAGGATTTGCAAAGCGCACTTTAACTAAATTAAGCCTGTCTGTTTTGCTTGTACCTTTAAATGACCAGCCGCCAATTATGTTTGTTTTGTTAAAATCAAAAACGCCCACACCCTGATCTCTAATTACTAACTCGTACTTCCCCTGTACGTACGGCAAAATGCCTCGGCATGTTGTAAGTAATAATTTTATATTATCAAGCACTTTTCGTTCTGTGTTTACTGACCCGTTTATTGCAAAAGTGTCCTCTGTGCTTGCATCAGTAGTGCTTATAGTTTGCTGCACCTCGCAGGTATCGGCGGCAGAAATGATTGCTGCGTCATCGACATCATTGGCTGCCGTCAAACCACGGCCATAAATTGTATTTGTTAAATAGTCACGTATAACTAGCGCTGGATTAGTTGAATATACCGTTGTTGTTGTACGTGGGTCATAAACTTTTTTGCCTTTAACGTCGCATGTAATGCGCGGGAACCCTGAATAAGCCTTTCTGTTTTCATCCCATTTAAAACGACATGCGAGATACGCCAAGCCTTTTAATTGATGAGCGCTAGTCCACAGTGACGGAAATGCAGCCATCATTGTCGGGTCTGCGGCTTGGGTCACTGTCCCGGTATATTTTGTCATATCAACAAGCCCGTTAAATTTAGGGGAAATTGTATTTTGATCGTTGATATATACGTCGTTTATTGATTCAATTTCGCCCTCACACAACACAAGGACAATGTGCAAATATTCATTGTTTGTGCCTGAGACCCAACCAGGTACAACGCGAATGCCGCCGGTCCGTCGTTCGCCATAAATTACCGGTATCTTTTTTGTTGCGCTATCGAGATTTAATAAAATTCCTTTTTCTGGTTCCGGTGCTTCTGGCGCATCTACATCCAGCACTGTTCCCAGCACGTTGCTTATTGCGTCACCAGCTAAATCCAGTATTCCCTCGCCTACATCCTGGATTCCATCAACAACAGATTCGCCAAAGTCCTGTACTGCGTCCTTGATATCACGAAATGGATTGCCCATTAATTAAGACCTGCCCCATTTTAAATCCACCACTTTATCACCGGAATATTCTAAACCTTTATCACCCGGATAATAATATTGCTGATCTTCGTTGTTAGACCTTCTTCCAGCAACACGCTCAAAGTCAGCCCAGTGGCTCGCTAATGCCCAAGTTAAGGATGCGGTTCCTTCGCTTGGATCTTCTTGAAATGAAAAGTTTGTTACATAATAGTCATGTTGTATCGGGCTGGCGATTACCTGGGGTTGCGAATCAAGTATTGCGCGTAAAATTGTAACTTTCCGGTTTATATAGTTTTCGCTTAATGCCACCGAAACATTAGACAAATTTGCCCCGGAAAGCGTTATATTTAAGCTGTTAAGCTGCACATTTGCCGTTTCTTTTATTGACGATATTTTTAATATTCCGATACCTGGCAAATAAGTATTGCCGCCATAAACAATTGATCTACTCCACGTCGTCAAATAAACATCAGTGCTAAATGCAAAATGTATTAATAAAAATGTTTTTATTTGTTGCTGAGATAACGCTGATTGCATTTCAGCCGATAATGTTCTGCTCATAACGACTCTATTAAGTCTAATTCGAAATCATGCAGCATTGGCGGATTTACATCGTAAATTTGACTGTCATCGACGAGCGATACTGTGTATGCAACATTGTTTACTGTTGCGGCGACTCCATCGGCAGGCATTATGTTTAGTTCCGGGTATACCGTAATGTGGCATGCACCATCAGGTTCTGTGCTAACGTCATCTGTGTTTATGTAAACCTTTGAGTCCCCCAAAAAACTAATTAAATCGCCAGCGCGCAACCAATTAACCTGCGATTTTGTCGCATTTGATAAAATCAAACTGTGCGCCTGATCTGGATTTCGAGTGACAGTTATATTGTCGAATGTTGATATGTTTGTTGCCGATTGCCCATCGATGCACCATATATATGTAATTTCTGATACAGCTGTGAATGTAAAAGTCCGACCTACTCCAGTACCATCAATGAAACCTAAATCAGGCCCATTTTCTGGGTTAGCTATTGTTGGGTGAGCCGCAATTCTTGATAGCGTTTGACTGCCGGTTATAATGTCGCCAACAACGGTGTATTGATCTCCTGTTTTTGTCAGCACTGCTTGACGCCTGCCCATCCAGACAGAATTGCTGCCCTGTGTTATTGTCAATATCCCAGAAGCAATTGAAGTGCTTCCGCCAGACGAAGAATTCAGATCTTGAGCCCAGCAAAAATCACCATAAAATGTTCCGTTGCCGACTAAATTGGACGACCCAACAACCGAAATGTTATCAAATGTTGATGACGAACTTGCAGATTGACCATCGATACACCAAATGTAAGTTGTTTCTGATATGGCATTAAATGTTAATGACTGACCAGCCCCTGCGCCAGCAACGTCAGCCAATTCAAACGGACCTGATCCAGGATTAGTTGCCGATGAACTAACGCCGACCCTGGTTAATGTTGCGTGACCCGATACTATATCAAAACCTACGGTATAAGCGCGACCTATAGCGGTTGATATGGCCTGATACCTGCCCATCCAAACAGAGCTTGTCCCTTGCGTGACAGTTAGAATGCCCCCTGAAATTACTGTCGTGCCACCAGGCGAACCGTTTAGATCTTCAGTCCATCCTGTATCCGACCCAAAATCGCCTGATGATACCAAGTCAACAAACCCAACAACAGGCGATCCACCACCTTCACCGCGCGGCGAAGCCGTTTCAGGCGGGATTACCGTGAAATTACCATAACTGCCCTGCTGTGACATAATAAACGCCCACAACGGCCTGAATTCATCTTTAGACATATCACTGTTATAAGTCAGCGTTAGCCCCCATAGGTGGCCCCCGACTTGCCGGGAATTCTTTTTACCTGATTGAGCTACATCAGAAACATTCGCATAACGTGATTCTACCGTTACTTTTTTAAATTTCGGCGATGATGGTAATTGTCCACTCATTAAAAATTTGCTCTACGGCCTGATTCATTCATTGCTTGCCTCACGCCGCGCACCGCCATGGCCTCGATAACCTGGCTCTGTTGTCGAATTATGCGCTTGGTCTCCCGGGTGATGTCCCCGGTAATATTAAACTGAGGTGCTATTGTTATTTCGACCTTGCCTGATCCAGATTGACGGCGTTGCAGTTGGTTATTCGGCGTTATATTGCCGCTGGCATTTGGTGTAAACAGCTCTGGCCCGCGCTCACCGACCAAGAAAGTTCTGCCTGGCTGTACTGGCCCGCCGCGCTCCCTGGCGCCAGAAAACAATGATGCAGATAATGCGGCAACGGCGGCGATGCCAGCCAATGCGATTGGGATGTTTGTACCGGCAGTGGCGATTGATGTAGCGGCTGCTGCTGGTGCCGCGCTAGCTGCGATAGCGGTGTTTGATGCCACAGTAGCCGATGTTGCCGCTGCTTGTGCGGTGAGCGCTGCTGCTTGTTGTGATTTTTCGAGCGCGAATTCCGCAGTTTTCCTTATGCCGATCTCGACAAGCCCGGAAATAACGGACTGCACTGCGCCCCGGGCAACCGCCCTGGCCAAATCGCCGAAATTCTTCTGCTCAAGTACCGCAGTGGCCACGGCGTCGCCAATTCCAACCGCGAACCTGCCGCCCGCCGACTCCCACGCATCCGCCCATTGTGGCGCAACATCAACGCTATCACGCTGCTCAGCTACCGCATTAGTAAATGTATCGTTTGATTGATTGATGGCGCGAGAATAGGTTTCTGATTCTATTTTTCCCTGGCGCCATAGCTCGGTAAGGCGCTCAATGTCCCTGGTGTAATTTTCAAGCGGCGTGCGGGTTGCTTCAAATATCCGCAATAGTTCGCTTTGTTCTCGTTTAAAATCACTGGCAGCGGTGGTTTGTATGCTTTTCGCTAATGCTTCTTGTTCTTTTTTGCGATCTTTCGTTAATTTGATGGCTATTTTTTCTACTTCTGCCTCTTTTTTCTTTATTTCAATATTATTTCTATCAATCTGGTTTTGTATGCGGGATTGTTCTTGTGATTGCTCGCCTGCGATTCTGGCGGCGTTCTCGCTTTTTTGCTCTAATGTTCTTTTTTCGGTTATTAGGCTTATTTGTTCGTTAATCAGGCTGAGTTCTTCCTTGGCGTTAACCATCTTTTCGGCGGAAAATAGCTTGCTTAAAATTCCTTCTTGGTTGATTAATTCATTTAACCTTTCGCGGCGCTGGACCAATGCGCCAAGTTGGCGTTCTTGGCCGGGGAATAGGTCAGTATTTATGTTATCTAATAGCTGGCTAAGTACATTTGTTGTTTTAGTAAATGCGGACGAATCCCCAAAATTTTCTTTTAATTTTGTCCATCGCTCACCAAGGGTATCAACTGCGCCGGCCAAACCACCGGCTTCCGCTGCGCCTGCACCGCCAACCTGTTGTTGCAGTTTATCCAGGATTAGCGCCTGCGCTTCGGCGGCTTGTCCTGTATCATTTAACGCAACAATCACATCTTTTTCGGACTGCGTAAAACTAACACCTGATCGACGAAGCGCATTTAATCCGCGCGTTGGATCTTCCAGCGCTTTTGCCAATTGCAATGTTGATGATTTTAAATCCTGCCCCATTACGGCCGATAAATCTTGTGCCAGCTTTAGCGTACGGGTAAATGTATCACCTGACACCGATCTAAACGTTAGGAGTACGCCTATTGCATCCCTGGCGCCATTGGCACTTGCCATCGTTGCCTCACCTAAGCTGCGAGCCATTTCGTCAAGCTGTTTTGCGGTAAAACCAGACGCGTTACCGGTTGCTCTTAACAGCGCCTCAAGTTTTAGTGTTTGTTGCTCCAACAAAATACCGGCATCCAGCGAGCTTTTTAGAACGACGGTTAACCCTGCAAAGGCAACACCGCTGGCCAAAACGCCAGGGTTCATTACACTTAATCCTGATGCGATCGATGAAATACGGCCTGATACGCCACCAAGCGGGCCTTGGATAATTGCCGCTGATCGACCTAAATTTTGGATGTTTGATTGCGCTTTTTTTATAACAACGGCTGATTCGTCATCGGCCCGTATTTTAAATTTCGCGGTTGATGTCGTCATATCAGCAGGACTCTATTAAATTTATTATTTCTATGTAAGCGTTGGATTGCTCAAGAATTCCGTGACTGTCTGGCAGATAACCGTTTTTATAGTGATTGTACAGCTGGATATAAAAAGATGCTTGGCCATCCGTCTGATCTCTTAGGCATTCGCGAGTTTCGATGATTACCTGTCCATTGTGCTCGATTGATAACCCAGCGCCTTTGCAGGGGCAGTTTTTGCAGTTGAATTTCTTTGGCGCCCTGCCAATTTCTATGGCGACAATTATTTTTTTTTCTCGTCGTCAGTAATATGGCTATTTTTAATAATATGGTTGGTGATATACCGCACGATTTCAAATGGCAATCTATCGATGTTTTCCTTTGTGATGCGCGAAAATTCAACATCATTGCCGTCTGCATCTTTAAAATTTTTCCAGCCTTTAAGGCCAAATGATAATATGTGAGAAAGGCCGTCACCAACATACGCACATCCACCGCCCGGCAATATCTCGATAAACTGCATGCACGTTTCAAATTCTACGCCACTTAGCGGCTTATATAGAAATTCGAAATCGCCATCATCAAACGGCTTTTCCCAGGTTGGCAATATTTTTGCAGTTGCTACGACGCGCATTAGGTAAACACCATGGTTAACTCATCTTCACCGGCATTTTCAGTGCAGCCAAAAGGAATGTCGAGCGTTCTCACGGCGTCCCGGTCTGCTGGCGTAATGTTTCTGTAGTAACATTTATCAAGGTCGAATTGCACGCGGTTACCGGCAACAGACCCGATCACGCCGGTTGTTAGCGCAACCAAGGTGCCAGCCCTTAATGCGGACTCCCAATCCTGGGTTGCTGCCAGGGTATGTTCTGGGTCAAATGACCCCTGTACATCACGCCCTGTAATTAAAATGCATCCGTAGCCATCAACAGACGAGATATCTTGAGTTGTTGCGATGGCGTTACCAAGATCAACGGTTAGATTGTTTATCACTGCCCCATAACCGTTGGCGGTAAATGGCACGCCGATTAAGCCGACTGGTACGGTAGCGTCATACGTTGCGGCTGGCAGCGTTACGTCAGTTGGTGCGACACTGTGGCCTGTAAACTCAAAATTGGCCATTAATTTTGAGCCAGCCTCAATGGAATAATTAACGTTTCCTCTGCATCCGGTCAATATGTATCTTAGGCCGTCTTGAAAATAGTAAATGGTTATTGTTTCATGCCCGGTGGAAACTAACCCATACGTTACCGACGTTGACGCAACGATGGTTTCACCCATGGCGCATGCTCGCAATAATGGCCCGATCTCTGGCGCCGTTCCAGCCGCGCCTGATCCTTTAATTTCGCATGAAAAGGTTACTTTTCTGAGGGCCCCAGCAAATGTTTGCTGTTCCTTTGAAAGATTAGGTTTTACCACAGGCCGGTCAACCATGCGAAGCCCTTCCAGCGACCAACTGGCTTCTTCAACCAGAACGGCATCTACCCCAGCAACTGGTACTGCATCTGTATTTTCAGTGGTTTCTATTTTCGCTAGTATTAGTTCTCTGTTTTTCAATAGAGATCCTGCCATTAGAATTTCCTTCTAGTTGGGAATGCTCGCTTCACAGCGGGTATAAAAAAACCGGCTATTTTGCCGGTTTTGTTTTTGGTGTTTCTTTTTTTGGTTGATCTTCAGAGCTTCCGCCAGTTTTGACGATAACGGTTTTTCTCGGTCGTTCACTCATCAGTAAGCCCTCATAGGTTGTAAATAAATTGCTATGCCCCTAAACTTGGATCAGTCACCGACGCGCGATAATCAATGCTGAAATTTAACGTTTGTTTTGCGGTGACTTTTTCGCCTGCCTCTATTTCAGGGGTTTCCGCAACCCCCGCCAGAAAATTCCGCGCGAAACTTAGCCCAAGCGTCCTGTCAGCCATCAGCGCAATATGTATTTCTTTGCGTATCTGATTAAGCTGTTTACTAATTGGTATTTCAGAGCTCTGTTTAACGTGGATGTCAACACTGATATCCAGCTGCTTATCTTCCAGTTGCCAATTATCCAAGCCGCTATCAAATGGCGTGTCATCGCCCTGGTAGACAGATAGTGCGCTGCTTATGCTCTCGTCGATGTTATAAGGCCGGTCGCGGACAACATTGGCGCCGGTGGTAGTAAGGCCTGTTACCAGCGCCGTAAATGCATCCAGTATCTGTTCTGCACGATGATCAGCCATTATTATCTTCCAGTATTAATAACGTCAGTCCATCACCGCTGCTCTCGTATTCTCGGACAATGTATTTTTTTCCGTTTAACGATGCATCTAAAACGCACACATCAATCGTCACGTTGTCGCTATTTGCAATATTTGGTAAGTTGCTTGTCTTTGTTAGGATCGTAGGAAAATGGCTCGATAACCCGTTAATTTCTACGTGCTGATAACCAAATACACCCTTTAAACAGATAGTCTTTGACGATTTGTGTGGGTATGCGTTTTCCGTGTATGAAAACGCATCCCAATCATCAAAGATATCATCCAAATCATCTGAAAATGACATTGTTTAGTTTTTATTGTTTCTTGTTTGAATCATCACCACCGTCATTATTTCCGGCTGGTTTTTCATCAACAATAGCCGTTGCTTTTTGTGAAAACAGCAACTGTTTGGCGAGTTTTTCAGGAAGGTCATAGACTTTTCCGGTTTTTAACGGCTCGCCGTCATGCCGTGATCCGCGAATCATTTTTACTTTCATTGTTGGCGCCCCTGTTTCTTCTGTAGTGTTGTGTTGTGCGGCGACTACTAGAGCCGCCGCATTAGTTGTGGCCAACATCACTTAGATGTTGCGTGCGTCCTGTACGGCTGAAAACGACTCAGGATGTCGAATGGCTATATCCATATCTTGCAACGCAACAACGCGCACGGTTCCGCTGGTGCTGTTTGTGTACGGGTCAACCGTTAAATCAAGGCCTCCCCACATGCCGATTAACAAATCTGCAAAATTACCGTATAGGATCGCGTGACAATCGCTACTGGTTCCCTTTACTAGATTGCTTGGAACTTGATTTGTCACCTCTGCCGGGTAGCCGTTCATTTCATTGCCATCCCAGACAAATTGAGCAGTATTTGCGGCTTTCTCCACTTGCTTAAGCTTACCGCGCATCACTGCCGTGCTAACGTATCGCAAGCTGCCGATGTCAGCATTTGAACTGGCAACATCCGATTCCAGTTCTACAATGTGTGCCCAGGTAGGAGCTCCACCGTTAGTGCCAATGGCAACATCACCGATACCGGACGCATTTAAAATACCGGTTGGTTGATTGCTGGCACCGCTACCGTTTATCCCAGCTAAATCAATCGCCAAGCCTAATACTTTGGCCAGGTCACCGCGAATGAACGCCTCTACATCAATGGACGATTGCAGCATTAATTTTCTGCTGAAGTCGGTGAACGCACCCACCGTATTTGGCGATAACGTCACCTGATCAAACGTTTGCTGACTCTCGGTTGGTGCTCCAGATTCTGCGACCCAGTACGATGTTGCTGCTCCGCTCTGGCGAGGTATGGCAATATTGCCGTTAAGCTCGGTCATTAGCGTACTGATGCCCAGCAACAACGTGCGGTTTCTGAGCAAGTCGATAAAGCTGCCTGACAATAAATCGGTTGCTACCGTATGACCGCCTGCTGTCGCTGTGCCGACGGTCAAATCGCGCCGACCAATAGCGCCCATTACCGACCGTCTCAAAACATCAGTAGGGATGGTAATGCCCCGCGAATCACGGCCCAGCTTTTCAGCGGCTGCTGAGCTTATTTCAAACTCATAACCAGCCAACGATTGCGCGCGCCTATCCGTTGGATTCGCCAGCGCGTTTATAGCGCGCATAAAACTAAATTGTTTTACTTCGCGTTCACTCATGCCAATATCAGGCGTTTCTGCCTGTACGGCGCCAGGCTCCCCCATGGTTTCCAGTAGTGCACGCCTGAATTCGTCAACACTTTTATCGGTATTAATGAATTCTCTTGCCAGGTCGATCTGGCTATACTGGTCACCCAATGATAGGATTTCTTGCACGCGTGTTCGCTCGCTGTTGCGGCTCTCGGTGCGCGCCTGGCTGTTGTCAGTATTATTTGCGGTGGTTTGCGTTATGGGTTGTTCGGTTACTGGATCAGGCATTGCCCTCTCTCCCTTTTCTGCTATTTGTAATTCAAATTCGTATTCGTCGCCAATGTCACGGTCTACGCCAACACTCGCATCAGCCGGTACAGAAACCATACTGACTTCATAGGGCTCCCAATCGGTCACTCGATATACATCCGATTGATCGTCCCCGGTTTCCTCCAGTACTGCTTTGTGTATGCGGTAACCAACTGATATCGATGTACGAATACCATCCACCACGTCCTGCAATATTTCCGATGCCCTGGCGCTTTTACCAAAACGCACAGTTGCCCGCCCCCGGCGGTCTTTGTCTACGGAAACAGACTCGATAACACCGACGTGATCACGGTGATCGTGGTCTACCAATACCGGTCCCCCATTCTGCAGGCGGCCCAGCCTGATTGAATTGGGTGAATGGTCTAGGATTTCTTGCCCAAACCAGCGGTCGACTGGTTCTTCGCTGGAGAATGCAATTTCAGCGGTGCGCATTTCTTCATTGGCGCTGCCGCGCTCAAATAATGCTGAGCGAAACAGCGGCTTTGCTTTGATTTTTTTCGTCGTCATCTTCTTCGTCGGCATCTTCTGTATTCCCCGGCTGATCTGATACTGTTGTTTTTTCGGTTTCCTGTTTTATGCCTTTTGCTTCCAGCATGTCCTGCCATTCTTGCCACTCGTCCAGCACCTGGTCTGGATCTTCTCCCATTCCTCTGATGACTGATTGAGGGCTACGGACTTTATGAGTGAATTCTTTTTCGTGTGCTGCCATGGTTTTTAGTGGGTCAACTGATTGCCAACGCCTTGGTTGCCACCCCACGCGCTGATATTTTTTTTCTGACGATGCCTTTAGTGGGCGACCATTAACCGTTAACTCATCGGTTAATAATGCTATATGCAACCAGTCTCGGTAGACAACATCACAAAAACTTTCTATTGCCCAATCTTGCAATGATGTCCAGACATCTTGATCATCTAACGCGCCCTTTCTCAGGCTGTTATAGTTAACGTTTTCTAGATCATTGGCCAGTGAGTTATAAGACACGCCCAGGCCTGCCGAGATACCGCGCAAGCAGGCTTTCACAAAATCTTTGTAGGCGGAATTTGGGTGTTGAGGGTCAATTAGACTAAGTTTATAACCATCTGGATTGACTTCAATTGTACCGGATTCAAAATCACTAACGAATTTACCATCTGCATCCTTTTCCAAATCTTTTGTGGGGTTTGATGATGGCATTTCGTCGTCGGTTTTCTCGTAAACGGCAAACTTAGACGCCCCGGCCCGGCTGGCTACCAGTTCCGCTTCTTCGTACCCGGCTAACATGTTTAGTCTGAGCAGTCCAGTTGCTACCCACGGTATTCCTCGCGTTTGCCATACCCATTCTGGTAAAAATTCATGTATTATTTCATCTGCATCTACGCGCTGGTATTTCCGCCCTTGATAGCTGTAATCATCCGCCGTCTGCTTCGTCGTCAACAGGTAATACGCGACTGGTTTGCGCCACTCGTTAAGCTCCACGCTCATGCGTACGGTATTCCCGTTGGATAAATCAACGTTGTGATAAACGTCCAGTAATTCTGTATCCAGGAACTGAAGAGAAAACCTAAATTTGTTGCCCTTGTAATTCCTAACCTTTCGTATAAGAACCTCACCATCACGCGCCAGTGTTTCTATATATAAACGGCATACCATGCGCCATGACATCCGGCCGGTCACTTCGGCGCTGCCTTTTCGGCCCCATTCTTGCCATCCATCGAGTATTGCCTTTGATGCAAGTTTGTCGGGCTTTCCATTTGGGTCTTGTATTCTTGGCCGCAACACAATTCCCTGAGAACCTATTACATTTATTTTTACTAGCGATATAAAACGTTTAACATAATCGTTATTTTGTGCCTCATGACGCGCTCTCGCCCGTAATTTCCGCAAAGATTCACGTATATCGGTATCAATTGGTTTTGGCTGCGTTGCCCATCCGCTAGTTATGCTCGTTTGCTGAGCGCCAGAAAATTTACGCTGGCCATGCGCCTGGTGTTTAGCTGTGCCTAGTTTTTCACCTTTATTGATGCGTATAACGCCAATCGCTGCCAACCCAGACACAATGGTGCGCAATATGGTGCGGCTAACCATTATTAAATCTGACCTTAATCAATCTTGCTGAGTTTCCACCGTTGTCGGAATTTTCCGCTGACACCTCATTTTTATACAGAAGCTCGTAATGATTTTTCCACTTAATCAACTCGGCGGGCTCCATTCTGTTCAGCGAATACCCGTTAATTGTGTAGGCCATTTGATCTTTTGTGGCCTTCCCAAGTAACGTTGCTTCCAGCGAGTCAAGCACCTTGCGTACATGGCTTCTTGAGTCCCTACCCTTAAGGTCGTTGACAAAATTAGGTTTTACTTCTAAGCGTCCATCACCAACACTATAGCGCTCACCGGCCTTTGTAACGTACGATTGCCAGTAATAAATACCAATCTTATAGTTGCTGGTATTTGCAGCTGAGACATTCACTAAGTGTGAACCATCGCCGTTATCTGAGGCAGTTATTGTTTGCTGGTTACCATCTGAAACCAGCGCATATGTCAATACCCAACCATCGTTCGGTAAGTAGTTAATTAGATTTTTAGTCCATTTAACAGTATCGCCAGAGATAAAGTTTGTTGGTTCTTTTTTTGCAATTGTAGCTGTCATTTTTTCCAGTCATTCACAAAGCCGCCGCGCTTGCGGTGACGTGTATTTGTTTGCGTCGATTCTTTTTTGATCGGTGCTTCTATCATGTCGCTAAACAGGTCTTGCTGCATTAATTTACGTTCCAGCGCTTCCCATTGCGCCTTGCTCATGATATGCAGCTTAAGGGCTCGTGCCGCATGTACCGCGCCAACGGTGCAATCTAGCGCTTCCTGCCGAACTCCGCTTTTAGGTTGCCAGCAAAGCTTGTTTCTCATGTTTCGATGTGGTGCTTTTACTTCCGCTGTCAATTGCTCGTAAAAATCAGCCCTAACACCCTTATACCAGTGCATGCGGCCTGGGCCTCTGCCTGTCAGCGTGATTCGCCCCTTGTCGCCTATCAATAAATCCTTGGCCTTGTGGGTTCCAATCGTGTATATCTGCAACCCGTATTTGCTGGCCTTGGTTTTATTTTTGTGGTCTATCTTTTTTGGTAGGCTATAAATCTCACGCTGGCCATAGTCTGCGCTTGATCCCTTGGTGGCCATCATACCCTGCCTCTGGTACTTCCTTACGTGGTGATATACAGCATCGTTGGTCTGTCCATCACCGGAATCAACTGATACACCCCTGGTTATGAGACTAAAACCATGTACGCTTTTTATTGGTGTAAACAACAATTTGTTAAGCTCAACCCAAACCGGATCATTTTTATCGTTCACGTTGGTTTTGGCGTAAAGTTCGCCCCAGTAAACCAGAAACATTTCCTCGTCGCGGCCCCACGCCCAAATAGTCACCGCCAATCTGTCGTGCTGCACATCAACGCCGGCTGTTAATACTAAACCGCCATCTGGCACCGTTAGTTCCTGATAATCTTCAGCGCGACTTTCAAGCGCTTCCACTTCCGGTGCATCGCTGGCGTATTCGTAAGTTCGCGCCAGCTTTGAGTTAACAAACACGATTCGCGCGGATTGATCGCCCTTATCGGCTTCGTGTTCTGCTTCCAGGTAATCGCGGACAACATCGGCTAATTTTGTGCCGGGAATGCAAACGTAAAGCTCGCTTAATTCTTTGAATCCAGCAACCCCACCGGTTGTTTCTGCTGTTGCTGTCCATCCATAAAATGGATCACCATCTGCAGCAGATTTTTTTACGGTATTCAATATGTTTTGTTGGCGTTGCCAGTCGTCCCACGCACTGCCGCAATGTGGGCAGCTATAAATTGCGCTATCTGGATCAGCTTTTCCGTATACGATATGTTCAACGCTGTCGCCACGATCCATCCATGTGACGTTATCCCAATCTAATGGGTGTTTTTCATCGCAGTCATGGCATGTAATTGGTAATACGCGCTGGTCAGATAGCTGGATGTTTTCTTCTACTCGCGAGACACCGGCAATTGATGGTGTTCCGCCCAGCACTAATTTGCTATCACGCCAGCGTTTTAAACGCTCCCTGGCTAACCGAATGCCATCGCCCTGCTCTTTGATGTTTTCGTTGGTATCGTCTGGCTCTTCGATGATGACGACCGGTGTCGGCGTTGACTTAACGTTACCAATGGAATTCGAGCCCATCATTGACAAAAAACCGCCTGCGAATTTTTTAAATAACGACCGGTTACCATCCTTGCGGCTGGTTTCGACGTTTATCAGTCTGTTTATTATCGGTGAAGCCTTTACCGATGGTGTAAATTTCTCGTCACTGAATTTCCGTGCGTCGCCATCTTTGGGGAAAACGGCAATCATTGGGCTTGGACTCACATCTACGCGCTTGCTAATCCAGCCGATTAAGCCAAACGTCCAACCAATTTGTGCGGCCTTCATCATGACGACGACGCGAACCGATTCATCATCAAGCGCGGCGAACACGCCCCACAAATATGGCACGTAATCTGGGTTGTATGGGCCTGGCAAGTCAGCACCTTCGGCCGGCAATCGATAATTAGTGGCTAACCACTCCAGTGTTGGCACTTTTTTCGGTGGCAACCATTTCGTTGCCACTTTCGCCACCAACTTCAACCAGGTTTTTTGGGTAGTCCGAAATAGCGTTGAATGCATTTTGTAATGCTGCATCAATCAACCCCTGGTCAACCTCAATATTATGCTGGCTATGAATCCCCGTAATAATTTTATCAACCGCATACCCTATTTCTGATCGAGCCACCACGGCCCATTGCTCTAATGTTGGCTCGATAGATTCCAGCGGCACCAAAGCGCCCACCTCTTTAAAAAATTGCAATTCTTTCAGTTGCGCGTTTGCCTCTGCTTCGCGAATGCGCGCCCTACTCAAATTCATTTGGTCATCGCCGCTACGCCCTGCCGCCTGCTCCCTGTAATGCGTCAGCAGCTGCCGCAACCAGTCTAGCAACGTGCCATTATCAACAAGCACGCCCTTGTCAATATGGGACTTTATCGCTGGCTGAGACAGCCCTACAAGCCTACCAAACAGCGATTGATTAGCCGGGATATCTAAAGCGCCGAATTCACTCATTAATACACACCCAGCTATAACCCCCTATAGGCTAAAATATCTGCAAAAATATTGCGCGCTACGTACCGTCGTTGTGGATATCCCAGAAAGGACCCGCTTATATCTTGGATATCTCTCTATTGATTTCATGTTGGTAGTTCTTTAACCACTGTTCTTCTGCGCGCCTAACGATTGCTTGTTGTATCTTGCGCTGCACGAATGAGCGCGGCACACTCGGTCCTTTCACTTCTTTTGGTACTGATGGCTTGCTTGATGTGCGCTTGAACACCAGCATCTTACCACTGCTTCTACCGCGACCGACGAACGTTCGAGGATACAGTTTTGACCTCCCCCACGCCTTAGCTGTCACGCCGGAATTTTTTCTGAATGACCTGGAGTTTCTGCGCGATGGTGATACGAATTCGATCAGGTTAAATACTCTTGGTTTTGCTTCGAGCACCGCAACTAATTTTGTCCTTCGCGCTTTGCTGACCACTAAAACTTCCCTGACTTTCTTTTGTGGCTTTATACCTGTTTCTTTTGAGATTGTACGCGTTGCCTGAGTCTTTGCGCTCGCTATTGTTTTATTTAAAGCCCTGGATGCCGCCGCTTCAGTTTTCGTGTTCAACCCTTTCAGCATCTTTGTTACGTCTTTAATGTCGGCGGTCACATCTAAATTCACTAGATACCATCCATGTTGACTAACTGATATTCATACTTATCGGTGATTTTATCATCGGCTCCGTACGTACCCTCTACTGTCACTCGGCGCAACTCGTTAACGTTTGATTCGCTCTGCATAACATTAAGTGTTGCGTCTATTTCTATCTCCTGTATAGCGGTTGGCGACGCAATAGCCGTCCATTCGGCAACTACTGCGCCAGTAGTTTTGCAATCTACCCTGAAACGGGCGCTGCCGGGCGCTGCATTTGCCGCATTCTTATCCTTGAACGTTGCGGTGATGTAGCAAGTAGTCCCTTCATTTACTGTTTCGAGTGACATTATGACAACGTTATATCGAGATCCAGCGTCCAGGTTTGTCCGGATGCTTTCGTGCCCTGAGCGCTCACTTTTCGGTTTAGCGTTTTTAGTGCTGTTGCGCCGTTATCAACAACAAATTCCTGCCACGCATAATTTGCGTCACCGCTAGCAAAAACAGAGCGCCATGTTACCGTTTGTGCTGACCTGCTTGGGTATGTTGCTTCCATTGCTTTGTACGTCTTATTGGTTGCGGCTTGTAGGTCAGTCTGCGTGGCAGCGGCGGCTGTTGCTGAATCACCAACGCCAAGCCGTGCGTTTGTATTATCAAATTTAGTGGATCCAGTTGTAATTGCTAGATCCCATAATTCAGCAATACCCTCATTGAGCAGCAGATTACCATTGATTTCTTTCGTCTCGTACGGATCGAACCCAGCTTCTCCTGCAAAGTGCTTTTTTGACACCTGCTCGCTGGATAGACCATTGACTGCCTTGAATTTACGAATTGTCCATTTTGTTTGGTGGTTAGCTTTATCGCATAACATTTTAAAATACTCGCTCTATTTTCCGTTTACCATACTAAGCGTTAGACGCCTAGCCTTTAGTGTTAAATACATTGTTACGATCTGTGTTTGTGCGTCGAATGAGCTAACAACATCGACGCCGATGGCAGTTTCAATTATTGAAATTAATGTAGTAATTGAACTAGCATCCAACCCTATGCCAATATCTGAAACTGGGACATTAATCTCTACTGATAGCGCGTCATTTCCTGAGCCAATATCCGATATTACTTTTAGTGATGTTTTTATTACGTTAAGTACATCATCGCCAGTTGCTGTATCAATAACGGATAAACTGACAGTGATTAGTTGCGCATCTACGCCTGCCCCATTGTCTGATACTGTTGCGCTAACGCCTATATTATTTATTACATCGCTGCCGGTTGCCTGGTCTGATAGGGCCTTAAGCACCGCTGACAAAACGCTGACTGCATCAGTGCCTAACCCTGAATCAGTGATGGAAAACGTGACATTGATCCCGGATATTTGATCAGCGCCACTACCGGTATCTGCTAGCGAAAAATCGTTACTTGGCCCAGGCGCGGAATCATCACCTGTGCCGATATCATTTAACGAAAAACCTACCGCTATTGAGTTGATCGAGTCAGACGCTGAGCCGATATCTGTTATAGTTTTTGTAACTCCACCGGACGCCGATGCGGCGATAAATATCGGCTCAGGCAAAACCCGGCTAATCGGGAAATCCTCAACCGTTGTAGGCGATCCGTTGCGCGTGCCATTATGCGCGCCAGCTACATCGTAAATAGTCGCCTCAGCAGAAACCATTGGATGGTAGCAGTCTGGCGTATAGCCTAGTTGCCAGATTGTCATGCCCGAGGCCAGCGCCTCTATCTCGGCATTAGATAGAAAAAAATCACCTTTGAAAAATTCGCCAGCTACGCCACCATAATACCTATCAGCGTTGGCGTCAGCCCGGCGTCCAATGTTAAATGCCCCGTTATTTATGGCTGATGTAAATGCTACTGACGCTTCTGTTACTACAGACCCCCCGGAAACGCATGCCTGTAAATAGCATGTCGTTCCGTCATTTTGCAGTATCAGAAGTCGATTTTTACCATCGGCGCCGTATGCGCTGGTGCCTTGCAATGCTGCCGCCTCAACTCTCGCGCTCCATTTATTGGCGTTACCCTCCCCGGCCTCGGAAAGATACAAATGCAGCGAATCTGCAACGGCAAAGTTTCCACTGCTAAATAAATACTGGAATAAAGAACCAGAATTATCATCCACACGAGTCCATATACCGAAACACCACGGCGATGCAGCAGGGCACGACATAGCCGCCGAATCTGCTAATTCATACCATTGGTCCGTTTCGTTATATTTTACTGCCACGGCGTTATGCTGCCGTGTATGTCAACGAAACAGCAAGTAACTCTAAATCGCCAGCCGCTGTATCGCTAGCGTTGTTCGCATCCCGGCTTAATTTTATAGCGGCCCAGTCGCCAGCCGCTACACCATCGGCATTTGTTAGCGTTATTGATATTTCATCAATATATCCGGCTGTGCCTGGCACTGCTGTGGCGGCTGATGTATTGGCAGTATCATAACTATCAGAATCAACGGCAGCGGCATCTCCATCGGATAAGGCCATTACCTCAACCGCCATAATAACGTTGCCACTGGTTGCTGACGCCATTGCATATTGTATTTTTGCGGTCAGCGCTGAGCCGTAATCAGCTGGCATGCGGAATGTCCAATGCATTAACTCATCCGTTGCAGCATCGAACAAGATACGCGGCTTAGAGTTAAATAGCCCAAAACCCGGTGGATTTGTTATATCAAAATGCCCAGGTATTGGTAACAGTATCTCGCTCATTGTATCCTGACCGCATCAGCATTTGCTTGACCGCCGGATGCCGGTACAGTGATGACGACGATTGCGGCGACAGTAAAATTATATTGAGGCAACGAATTCCATTGACCACCGTTGACCTGCTGGTTAACAGTCAGCGTATCAAGCAACGTTGGCCCATCGTATATTTGCACCTGGACTAATGTCGATCTATTAACGTGAGCCGTCCACCACAATGACACGATGCGGCTACCAGTAAGCGTTGATGTGTATGTGTAACTATCACCTGGCTGGTCTGAATAAACCGAATCAGGACCATACCAACCAACGGTAGTGGATGTTTGCCACGAACCTACACCAATCGCTTCATCGTCAGAATTATCAATAATCAATGTTGGCGCCGCACCAACCACCAATTGCACACCACCAGGCACATCAGGCGGACCCACAGTAAACGACTCACTGACAACGTTGCTATATGCGCTACAACCCTCCACGGCATGGCATGCCCTAACCTGGACGTTATACGTGGTGGTCACAACAGGATCCGTAACGGTTATTACAGATTGATATTGCGCCGGTTGCGGCGCCTGCGTTTGCACCACACCACAGCTAATGGTCGGCGCTGCATCAACTCTGTATAAGCACTCGTAACTTTCAGGCAGCGCGCCAGCTTGATTACTATCCCAGCTAACCGTTAAATCCAACGCAAATACATTAACGCTGTACAACAGCGATAACAACAACACTATAATTTTCATTTTTTGTTACGCCCACAAAAAAGCCGCCCTGCAAGGCGGCTGACATTGATAACGAGAGAAAGTACGCCTTATTTGTTTGGCGTTATTGCAGTGACAACTTTACACAGTAATGATAATCATAGAGCATTCCCTGGTTGATTCAAGCATATAAATGCAAATACAGGGAAATTAGTATTATTTCCCTGTTTCACGTGAAGCGTGCAATGTTGGGTATCTCGTTAATTTTTGCTGTTCACGTTTTCGTTCTGCGGCTCTTTTGCGTATCACATCGCTTAAGTTAAAGGGTTTGTGTTGGCGATCTATTTTATATAACTCACAAAACAAATCGTGATACTGTGCATGCGTTCGAATCTTGCTCGAAATCACATCGTATATTTTCGAGTATCGCTCTTCGAGTGTTTTTGCCGAGCGGTTTCGTTTTTCTGCGATCGCATCAGTCAACAGTTTGTGTTTAAATCGGTCGTACACCAAATATTTTTCAATATCATTTAGCCCCACAATGATCTGATGCAAAATATTCATTTTTAGGTGTTGGTCGTACCAGGGCAGTTCTGGCTTTTTTCGGCTAACGGTGGAATTATTGGTGATGTAGTGTGAAGCCCGGTACTCTCGCAACCTGGCCTGATACACGCCATCATCGGCATCGTCCAGCTGGCCACCAGCTGACCTGACTACGCGACGAATATCGGGCTCTGAAAACGTCGTGTAAATATTAACGATCTTCAGCACCTCAGACGGGTAATCAACAAACCCGATTGGACAACTTTCCCAGCCGCCCCAGTCTGCCAGATAAATCTTAACCTGCTTTCTGTCGCCCTGCATGTTTCACCTCACCGCTGCTGTTCGATTTATAATGTAACTCACACGCATCCACCGCCATCCTCACGCCCTGCTCACCGCTAAAGTATCCAATAGCCACGCTCCTTGATTCTGGCGCCCAGGCTACATAAACAGGCGCGCCGTTAACCCGGCAAACACAAATCCTATAACCCGCATGAGAATCGCTATAATACGTATTTCGCTTGGCCCACCGCACCAAATCACACCCTTGCCAACCCTTGCCAACCTAAAAAGCCTAGGTTGGCAAGGGTAACTAATTGATATATATAATAATATACACACATAGATAACATAGACAACGTACATGCGCGCGCGCGCGTGCGTGTGTGCGCGCCTGCGCACATGTATACACGAGGAATAGGTTGGCAAGGTTGGCAAATCGCTGTAGAACCGCACCACAGCTGGCTTTGCGCTTGCCAACCTACGGCATTTGAGGTTGGCAAGGGTTGGCAAGGTTGACTAAAAATGCTCATAAATCACTCATTTGGTAAGTTAAAATCGCTATTATCATCAAGATCAACCTGGGTTGGTGTTACTACCGCCCACCCTGCAGGCCGTTCATAAACGTGCCGTTGGCTCTTTTTATTACCGATTAAAACTATACGGCGTTTCTTGTTCCAGCCAATTTGTTTTAAAATTGGCGCAATACGATTCTGGTCAGCCCGGGTAATGTGAGCGTTATCTTTCTTCAGTGCCGCATTAAGTATCATGTCAGACGTCACGTAATCCGCCGTAATGCTGTGTAAGTAATCCTCAATAGGATACTGCCACGGATCAATTTGCAGCCGTGAGTCTTGCTCACGTTCAATCTGAGCGCGTTCGTTGTCGGCTGGCCACCACTGTTCACCAGCGTTAAAACGATGCATCGCCTCTGCCCACAATTGATCACGCTGCTCAATGACGAACGCCGGATTGACGGCATAACACCGCACCGGCCAATAGCGCCGGTTACCGGTATAATCTTTTAGGTATTCGTCTTGGTTGGTGGTACCAACGAAAACCACCTGGCGCGGGAAATCCTGCGACGCATGCCCATAACTAGGCCGGTATCGATCCCGTGTTTGCGAGAAAAACGCTTTTGCTGTTGTACTTTCGGCTTTATTAAAACTATCTAACTCTGGCAATTCAGCGCCCCAGACGCCCTGGATGTTCTGATATGCGTCCTTATCACCCAATGGCATGGGTGCATCAGAATACCATTCGCCGAACAGCGCTTTAACAACGCTGGACTTACCGCGCCCCTGCCGGCCCTCAAGAATCAGAACATTATCCATCTTAACTGGCGGCCGCATCACGCGAGCCACCGCACCGATTAAAAATTTGCGGCCGACAACCGCGAGATAATTATTATCCGCGGCGATGTCATCCGCCAACAACTCCACCCTGGCACCCAGGGCGTCCACCAACCAATGATCAAGCCTATCTATGCCATCCCATTCTAGAGCACCAAGGTATTCGCGTACTGGATGAAAGCGCCTATCCCGAGACACCTTAACCACCGCATCAATGATGGCTTTTTCAGACGGATTAAAATAATGCTTCTCTCCCAACCACACCGACAAAATCGACTTGTCGGCATCCTCCCACTCACCGGCAGTACAGCGCCCAATCGTGGGTTGGCGCTTAATAACCCGATACGAAAAATCGCAATACGCCAGTTTTTCGCGAAATTCGGCGTCATTTTCCAGGATTAGCGCAACATTGAAGGACCATGGCAATATGCCACCCTTCTCATTTCTGCGTAGATCCAGCTGCCATTGACTATTCCAGCCATCCGAAGACTCAGGCGCCGTACTTGAATCAAGCTCGCGCTGTACAGTGTCATTATCAGCGTTACCGCTGTTTAACCCCTCGGTAAATTGACGCCTGACCTCATCAATACCGAAACAACAATGTAAATCATTCCAATCGGTGAACTTACTATCAGTTTCCGACATCAACGGCGAGCCTGCGAAAAATCAGGATAAAAAACCTGACCACCCACGGCCGTTGCCGCCTCTTTCCCTTTTGTCAATCCTGGATTGCCATTAGTGTGCGCGTCGTTGTCCGCGCAGATTATAAGACGTGCATTGCTGTATTTTTCCGCGAGCGCTTCGGCAACTGGTTTAAGATTGCCCGCATCAAACGCCACCACTACCGGCCACCGCATTGCCATGTGCATCGTAGCGCCGGTCGCATAACCTTCCGTAATTAATATTTTATTGGTTTCGCCGGTTATTTCACCAATCAAATGAAACCGGCCCTTTTTTGATGTGCCGGTTAGGAACTTCTTACCACCCAAACCGTCGATAAACTGCAAACCCCACAACTTTCCATCAACATCACGCACCGGCACAGCAATGGAACCACGCGTAAACCGTATACCGAAATTCCGGACCTTCTTGCGCGTTAAATAATCAGACGAACCACCTTCCGGCAACCCCTCCCAGATTGTTTGTGCGCGCTGCGCCGTTTCCTCGGCCAGCGCCGCACGCTGTTTAACAGCCTCGCGCCTGGCTAATTCTATTTTTTGACGCGCTTCAGCCATTTCCTGCTGCGATAATTCCGTCTTAATATCCGACAAATCAAACGTAACGCGCTGGCCGGTGGCGTGATTACACGCCACCCCCAGCACCACAACATTGTTGTTACGCAACACTTGCTCAGTAAGGATATAAGAGCCGCGTTTTTTTGATTTCGACTTGCCCTCGATGGGCACATAATGCCAACCACCATCGATAATTACGTTGTCAATATCCAGACCGATTTCACGGCACTCAAATAAAATATTATTCGCATCCATAAATCACCATTTAATTAACTGACCTATAAACGGTAGCCCGTGTGTTTTTTTAAAAAACGCCTTGAATTCGCAAACACCATCAAAGCCATCGGAAACCGCCAACGCATGAACCTGGTGACCATTCAGTGTTTCACAATTAACATTCACCACGTCGTCATCAATAAATATCTGATCCACCGATTTTGCAACTGCCTGGCCCAGTTTTAGGCAACTGGGTGAGCGCATCCCGGTATACAAATAGAGCGTATCCCCAACCCGGAAAGGCCGTTTTCGATAAGCGCGAATGGTTTGCCGTTTTTTGAACGACTGAATACGATCCGCAAAACACGCCATGAAATTTAGCGCCGGCATCAGTGCATCTCACTATATTCATGCATCACATCATTAACGATGCGTGCAATGTCGTCATCTTCACCAGCGATTGAGTAAATCTGTTTGATGGCAATCTCCAGTTCAAATATGCGGTCATGGCAATCATTAAGCTCATGCTGTAACAGGTTGGTTTGTACGTAGGTAATTGAAACTTTTTCGTTGTTGTTGTTTTCCATTGCCAGTCTTTTGCTTACAACGTTTCAGAATTTGCCGATTGCGTTTATTATTTTAGGTTGATATCGTCGCTTAAACGGATACAAGCAAAATTAACGGACGAAATTACATGCATCACTTCGGTTTACATAGCTCACCATTAAATAGCGCCCTTAAAAGATCGCCGCTGTTTAGCTCACCACCTGTTTTTGCCTCGAACTCCACAGCCTTTCTTGCAGATACTTTTCTACGCCCACTTTCCACGTGAGTGATATAGCCCTGGGTAACACCCAGCATATTTGCAAGTTGTAGCTGCGTAAGATTCTTCGATTTTCGAAATTCTCGCAATGGATTCATTATAAAACAATACACTACGTATTTATTTTGTCAAGCATAATAATACGTTCAGTCACTTTTATAACGGCAAGAACAGAATCAAAATATGCGGATGAATAAACTTGATTGGCGCTCACGCTTTATAAAGCGATTAGAACAATTAAAACGTAGCGAAAAACTGACTCAAGAACGCCTGGGTGAAATTTTAGGTGTGACCCAGGGTACAATCGGGCACTGGAAAACTGGCAAGCGCTCACCCGATAATCTCGATCAGTATGAGAAATTAGCAAAAGCGTTGAAACTGCACCCCGCCGAACTGCTATACGGCATAAAGCCGCTGGATTGTGACGGTAAGTACGTCATAGAGGCGTGGGACCGACTGTCGTCCAGCAATCGAAGATATATTATCGGTATGATCGACGGGCTTATAAAATCACAACAAGAATCGATTAAAAAATAAAGGTGCACCAATGAAAAATGAAAACCAAATTACCGCTCTCGCAACTGCTTTGATCATATTGATTATTTGTCCTACTGAAAGCGCATCAGCCAGAGAAATTGAGCGCGGCACAGTAAGTTTCTCTGCTGGGTCAGAATTTAGAGTTGGATCATCAGTACTAAAAACGCCAGGCGAGACGGACACAAAGACAGATAAATCTGGGATAGACCTGTTTGGATTTTACTATTTATCAAAAAATGTCGGTATAGGCGGAACTTGGTTGTATGAAAACGAAAAATCAACACAGGGGCAGGACGTAGAGAAAACAAAATCCAACCTTATCGGACCCGCCTTTATATTCTCCCATAGCGTCACAGAATCCACAAATTTCAGCTTTTCAGGCGCCGCGGTATTTGGAAAAATAGAAACAGGAAACGGCGACATAACAACTGAAGTCGATGGCGACGGATGGTCGCTAGGGTTAAATATCAATCATTTTTTAACAGACAGCATGTCAATTGATACTGGATTCAATTACACATCGTTATCGTTCGATGGTAATTCGCTCATTCCAGACGTTGATATTGACGGAGCAGCACTTGCGGTTTCTTTATCCGTCTATCTGAATTGATTGTTGGCGCGTATCAATATTCAACTGTTCGGCCAGCTCATCCAAAAGCTTTAAATGGTCTGACGATTTACCAAAACCTTGCCTGTTTAACTCTTCAGTAATTTCCCTGCCATTCAGCAGGTGGCCCGGTAATAACCCCTGGTCAGATGCTACAGCAACGCCAAAGCAGTTCTGCATAAATGATAGCGACTCATATAAACCTGAAAAGATATCGTGCACCGATTTAGATTTTAAAGTCGCTTGATGCCCCTCTTCGCAACAGTGATTTTGGTTAAAAATAGCGTGATTATTCGCCAAGACCCCACCCCTTTATTGTCCGTTGTTCGGTAGATTATTTTTATATAACATCACATCAGTATAGCTAATACGCTCAGCGTCACAAACAAAACAACCAAAAATTTATTAGTAACCCACCGCGCCCCCCCATTACTAACATTACATTTACCAATTAATTCAACAAGTTAAGAATTTGCAGGTTAAATTAAATAATAATACATTTAGTATTGACATAATTAATACATGGTGTAGTATTTAATACATCTAATCAAAATTGGATTATGGAAATGATACAAAATATTAACTTTTCGTCACCCAGAACCATCCACGAAAAGCGAATCCAAGCGCTGGAAATCGCCAGGAATCTACATGCATCAGTAAAGCGCTTGCGAGCACTAACAGCCAGGCGCCCGCACAGCGACGAACTGCCAATGTTTCTGAAAAAACAGGCATGCTAATGAATACGGTCAACACACAATTCGACATCATATCAGCATGCCAGGAAATCGGGCTAAACGCCGGTTGTAACGCAGCATACACACGATTGTTCACGGACGCGATCAACCGAACTGAAAAATTAATCGGTGAACTTACCGTGTTTGAGTTGCTGAGCATTACTCGCCACTGCACCGAACAGTTCAACAGCACCTACCAACAGAGGGCACACGAATGAATGAAAGACCACCGGGCTTGCTCGACAAGCTCACCGACATAATACCCGTTGACGTGAGCGCGGTGGAAGATCACCCCAACCACGGCGTTAATATGTGTCGAAAGCTCACCGCCCTACGCCACCGAATCGTTTTTAGTAGCGGTTATTTAAAACGAGACGACCCAGAGTTATCGCAATTTTTAGCATCGCTGTTAGATGGTCTCTAGGGGAAAATAATGGGATTAGACGCACTCGACAGTTTATTACTCGGTATCGCGCTGATGGTGGTTGTGGGGCTATTGTTAGCGCTATTTTTTGGGTCATTCACACATCGCGGCACGAATGACCGCCCCCACAAAAAACGCATCATAATCGAAATTGGAGACACGAAAATGATATTAATTTTACCCGACGAAACCACGGCGGCTGATTTGCAAAAAATGGCGGACGCTATTAATTGCCGTGTTTATAGCAACCCAATCAATAATGAGGTGTTAATTCTTAAACCAAAGACATCACCGCAAAACATGGCGGACTCAAAGGAAAAACGCACACCTAAACTGCGTTTGCTGTAAGGGGCAGACATGAAGCCAGACGCAATAGAGCTAACACTACAGGAATGCGAATACCTGGATATGCTTCTTAAAAAAGACCTTGATGCTATCGGGCATATAGAAAGGCTAACCAAGCGATTGCGCAACGCTACGCCAAACGTGCCAACTGGTGTTAGTGGCGCATTATTAATGCTGCGGGAAAAAACAACCATAAATGCAGCGCTAACCGACAAAATTCGTACTGCGATCGGGAATTAACATGCGCAAACCACCCACATTACAGGAGGTATCAAAACAACTAAACGTTGGATCTGTGTTGCTGTTTAGGTATTTAAGAAAACAACGAATCATTGGAAAAGATAATTTACCTTTTCAGTGCTTCATTGATTGCGGTTATTTTACGATCTTTACCGGCGAATACTGCAACGAAATCCAAGGGCGTGTTTTTCGTCGCACATATCGCCGAACAGCAGTAACACCAAAGGGCGTTGAGTTTCTTAGAGAAAACATTGCGCCAAAAATTGCAAAACCAGTTAAAGCAGCCGTCAGCGATGATGGTGAACAACCCACTAAATCAGCGACACAAACCGAATACCAGAAATCCTGCAATATTATACTGCATGGCAGCTGGCGAACTAACCAGAAAGGATAAAGTATGGACAATACAAAACCCGTTAGACCGTTTTTAGACACCATCCGCGACATTGAGCACGGGCACTTAATCGACGAGCTGTCATACAAACAGCAGGCGGTTGTGTCGTCTGTCATCGAGACAATGCAACAGGGTGAGATAACCATCACCCTAAAATACAAACTGGAAACCAAAGGCCAAGTATCCATCAGCGCCAAAGTGAAAAGCAAAGTGCCTGAAATGAAAAGCAAAGTGCCTGAAATGTCGCGCGGTAAATCCATCTTTTTTGTAACGCCAGACAACAACCTGCAGCGCGACAACCCGCGCCAGGGAAAATTACCACTAACCGCCATTGACGAACCAAAACGCAAAATTGCCGACGTTAACGACTAACACAAACGGTGCCGCCACCATGAAAAACTGCACATTAAAACACTATTTAAACGCGCTGCGGCTTATGGTCGTCATGATATCGCTATGCGCAATAAGCGCCAGCCCGGCAATAGCTGGAAAATTAAACGTGTTTATCGGTGGCGGCTACGACAAAGGCCCGGCTGCACCGTTTAATCAAAAACCGGTTAATGGCGGCAAGTACAGAAACTCATGGCAAGCACAACTTGGCGCGGAATACACATCAAAAAAATGGCGAGTGCAATTGATGCACAGCTCTACCACAGATAACGGCCTACATGTTAGCGACGGCGATATAAACATGCTGTCAGTTCACTATTTTTTATTCTAAATAACCGATAACGACTATCAAGGAAATGCAATGGAAGAAAAATCGCAATCAAAACAAATTGAAAACCTGACAACCAGAGCCTTGGATATCAAGAATACAGAAGGGTTTGAGCCCTTCGCAATCGTTCCCAAAGATTGCCAGCTGGAAGATGTCGGTCACCTGCGCGTTAGAGACACGCCAGAGCGCATAAACGAGCACCCAATATTGCAAGATGCCAATAGCTTTATACGATATTGGCTACGTCACCGCGCTGAAAACAGCGTGATATTTTGTTCAGGCGGGAAGTCACCATGCTTCACCGCGGTGTTTGATTATCATCATAGCGCCGCCAATAAAAATAAACCGCAATGGTTAAAGCATAAAGCACGATTTTCGTTTCCTAAATCTCTAGAGTGGGAAATCTGGACTGAACGCAACAAAAAACCATTTTCCCAGGTCGAGTTTTCTCATTTTATTGAAGACAACCTTCTGGATATCGCCGGACCAGAGGACGACAACATACCCAACGACGCCCCGAGCGCCGCGCAAATGCTGGAAATAGCATTAAACTTCAAGGCCCATAAACGCGCCAATTTTGAAAGCGATATCGTTCTGCAAAACGGCCAGGTCCAGCTAATGTACAAGGAAGAAATACGCGGATCATCACAAGGCCAAAACACCGGAAAAATCGATATACCAGAAATATTTCACTTGGGCATATCGCCATTTTTAAATGCAAAAACGTACAAAATTGACGCGCGCCTGCGCTACCGCATTAGCGACAGTGGTGAATTATCAATGTGGTACGAACTAATCAGAACCCACAAAGTAATCGAAACCGCATTTAATGAAATCAAAGCCGACATTGAAAAAAATTGCGAAACCGTAGCATTTGAAGGCGAACTTTAACGGAGGGATCAACATGATTTTTTTATTTTCTGATGTGGTCTCGGTAATGTGCATTATCACCATTGCCGCTATTTGGACGCTCATGTTTGCGCATACGGCAGCAATGGAATTCCAGGGTAGACCATCCAGGGCGCTGCTAGCAATTCAGCAGCATCAGCTAGCGCTGCAACGAAAAACCAGGCAGCTAACATGAGCAGCAACGACAGCACGATTGATAAATTGTTAATCATGGCCATAATTTTGGTGGTCATGTTCCTGGCGTACACCATTGATGATATTTCTTGTGGTTATGATTATCCGGGAATAGGAATAAATCACACCACAACGCATAGAGGCAAAAATGGCTAAAGATCAAAAATCAACGTATTACGATGCAGGCGGTATAGAAACAATCGACATCATCAAAGCGAAACTGACGCCAGAGCAATACCAAGGTTATCTGCTGGGAAATGCGCTGAAATATCAATGCAGGATGATGCACAAACATGGCGATGAAGAAAGAAAACGTGACGCCGAAAAAGCTGCATATTATTCCCAGTGGCTCAGTGAAAGCTTTCAGTATGAGCAAGTTAATTACAATATAGACCATATTCCATTTTAATAACCGGCAAAAATCATGCTACGCCAACGAATAACATTAAAAACATACCTCGAACTCGTTTACCCCATGGGTGACGGTCCCTGTATAAATACGCTAAAAAATCGTATCAATAAGGGCGTCATCCAAGGCGTGAGAGAAGAAGGCAGTTATTATGTCTACCTTGATCAAACTGACAACAGTAAATCAGGACAGATTGCTAATGCAGTTTTAGCGGCTGTTGGTGGGTAGTTTTGTTAGGGATACCGATGAAATACCAGAAACAAAAAACATATAAATTTACTGCAGGGGATCGATATCACCTGGATCAGGTGTACTCATTATTGGGCATTATACCTAACGACACATACGAGCAAGATGATATGTCGTTATATCGTTATGATAACGGTAACGATTGCGGCGAATCAGTTAAATTTTTAAAAAATGTAAAAATTAAAATAATAATGGAAATAACTTGACTACAGTAACTTTAAGTATGCGCCCGACACTAGCTAAATCGAATTGGAGCGGCAACTCCTTGGTAAAAACTGTTGTTGTTGGGTTGCAGTGTCACACAATGCTTAATAACATGGGCGCATACTTAAGGTTGCTGAATAGATGAAAGAGATTGCAACAAAACATCTAAAACAACCTTATTTGACAATAAAGCATGGACAAAAGAGGGTAAGTTCGATTTGCGGTAGAAAACCGTATATCGTCAATATTGCCACTCACGATCCGCATACGCCATCAATCGACGTATGTGAAAAGTGCATGGCCAGGCATCGCAAAATGCTGCTGAGACTGGCTGATACAATAGCTGATATAAAACATCGCGGGTTACCGACAGTCTCGCACAAGAATGAGTACGTAGATTTAGTTAAACGAGTGAGAGTCAGCAGACCTACGTGATGTTGCGTCTTAATAATTTAGTTAGAACAGGGATAAAAAATGAAGAAACTTTGCATTTACCACGGAAACTGCGCTGATGGTTTTGGTGCTGCTACCGTAATTAGAACTGCTTTAGGTAGCCACAATGTTGACTTCCACCCAGGCGTTCACCAAGATCCTCCGCCAGACGTAACAGACCGCGAGGTGATACTGGTTGATTTCTCATACAAGCGTGACGTACTCGTTGGGATGGCAGCCAAAGCCAAGAGCATATTAATTATCGACCACCACAAGAGCGCCGAATCTGACTTAGTTGATTTGTCAGACAACGTAGAAGCTCACTTTGATATGAGTAAAAGCGGCGCTGTTATGGCGTGGGAATACTTTCACCCAGGTGAACCCATACCACAACTGTTGCTGCACATTCAGGGTCGCTATTTATGGGAATTCAAGCTAAAAGGCACTCGCGAAATTCAAGTCTGTGTTTTTTCTTACCCATACGAATTTGAAATATGGGAACAGCTACTATGCGCCGATCCTAAGAAGTTGCGCGAAGATGGAAAAGCCATTGAGCGCAAGCACTTTAAAGACATTGAGGAATTTATCGCAGCAGCGGCTTATACCGACACTATAGCTGGGCACGAGGTTCCAATTCTGAATGCGCCTTACTTCTGGAGCTCAGACGCTGGCCACATCATGGGCGAAGGTAAGCCATTTGCAGCTTGCTATTGGGATACGCCAGGAGGCCGGGTATTCAGTTTGCGCTCTGCTAATGATGGCGTTGATGTTTCAGAGATTGCGGCAATATTTGGTGGCGGTGGGCATAAGCACGCCGCTGGTTTTCGGCTCGCGTTTGATGACCTGCATAAGCTTTCCAGTGGGGTTATATTTTAAGGTGAATTATGGGTGATTTAAGCAAATATTTTAGTCGTTATGAAATGGCGTGTAAATGTGGTTGTGGGCTTGATACGATGGATATCGAGACATTGCGCATTGCTGATGAAGTACGAGAGTTTGTAGGTGTGTCAATTACGCCCGGCAGCGCTGCGCGATGTTTTGTTTATAATCGATCAAACGCTGTTGGATCGAACGACAACTCACAGCATCCACGCTGCCGGGCGATGGACTTACCGGTGCCTAATCCACGCAAGGTTTACAAATGGCTGTGTGACAAATATCCTGGTCAGTATGGGTTTGGTCTTTACGCGACATTTGTGCATATCGATACGCGGACCGACGGCCCGGCGCGCTGGGATAAAACATGAATGGACGGCTGAGCGCGGGCTTGTTAGCTGCACTAAGGAGCGATGAATGCTTAGATTTTACGAGAATATGCTGAAGAAGATTATTCGCAACTTGGAAGATCATTTTAAAAATGTACATTTATCCCGTATCCATACAGATATCAAATGCCCTAACTGTAATGAATGGTTCTCTGTTTCAGGTATAAAGTATAAGCACTCCCTTGAAAAAGAGCCTAAACACGACTTTTCAATCTGCAAATGTGGTCAGTGTGGCTTTAAGTCGAATTGGTCACCGCACATAGCTCCATGTTTAATTAGGGTAGATGATAACGGAATACCTATTACTGACAGCCAACAAAAAAATTGTTATAAGGCGGATTTATGAAACAAGATGAAAAAGACCTGCTAGAAAGACTGCAAAAACGAACAAAGGAAGATACCAGCCAGCCCTATGTTCGGCAATTGGTTGCAGACTTAGAAATGAATGAAAAACGGGCTGCATACATTTTGGAAAAATGGGCTGACAAAGGATAGTACCAGTACGGTGTTAGCGTAATGGCGGGCTGGCTAACAGAGGAAGGACAAGCCTTATAACAGCGGCTTATACCGGCACTATAGCTGGGATAAAACATGAAGGGCTTCTGAGCGCTGCAAACAGCGTCAGCGGCACGCCAACGCCAGACTTTAACAGAGATTGTGAATTATGAGCCACGTATTGCATGAAACTAATGATTGGAATGAAGACCTTGGAAATTGCATATTTTTTCATTTCAATAACTTTGAAGAGCCACCAGAGGTTCTTTGTAGCACACCGTACAGTTCTGATTTTGAAGAAGAAGGCGGGGAATATTGGACGCACTTTGTGACAATGAATTTCAATCTAATATTTGAACAAGCTGGAGCGACTTTAGGAGCGTCCAAGCGAGGAATGAGCGATGTTGAATGATTTGCTATGTTTTTTAAGAAAACATTTTCAATGCAGGTTTGGTGTTCATTGGCGTATGAAGTATGAGGGCGGATTAGTCAACGATATTTGTCGTGCCGGTAAGTGTGACGATTGCGGCTATGAACGTGAAGAAGTTAAATGGCCTAGAACATAACAGTGATTTATGCCGCACGCAAAATAAAAGAATTATTTTTTCAATTAGATTAAGTTTAAAAAACATGACGCCAAGAAAACGCAACAAGAAGAACCAAGACCTTGCGGGTCTAAATTTGTACCTTGAAGAGCGCAACGGCATTATTTATTACCGCTATCGCAATAAGCGGGCATGGGTGACTGGAGAATTAAAATCTGTCAGCGTGATTATTGGCAATTCAAACGAACAGAGTGAGCAATATATTACGCGTCAAGAAGCCAAGGCAACGGCTGCGATCCTGCAAGATAAATTCAGGACGCCTATTGCTGATGCATTGGCTGAAAAACTTGGCCGGTTGAAAAGCAGATCAACTGAATCTGTGCTAGGCGAATTCTACAGCCAGTATTTACCAACATTAAACCGGTCACCAAGCACCATTGAAAATTACAAAACCAATTTTGACAAGATGAAACGTCAATTTGGCAATAAACCGTTTCCGCTGACCGTGGGCCAGGTCAATGATTACCTAAAAACCCTCACCGAGCATGCCTACATCAAGCACCGTGCGCAATTGTGCAAGGTCTACGATTGGGCCATAAGCCAGGGTTATTGCCCCGTAGGACAAAACAATGCCGCCGCCACGCTCAAGAAAGCGGAGCCACGCCGCCAACGTCCCAGGATACAAACATGGGCCCAATACCAGGCGATCTATAATCAGGCCGACGAGTGGCTACAGATAGCAATGGACTTTTGCCTTATCTCGCTGCAGCCCAGGCAAGTTGCTGTCGAGGTAACCCACGATATGTTGCAGCAAGGAAAAATAAGGGTTGTACGCACAAAATCCATGGACCACCTGGAAATACAAGTTGGCCCAAGCTTGTTGGCCGTCATTGAGCGGTCCCGGCGCACCGCTGTGCCCTCCCCTTACGTTATCCACCGCAAACCAATCAAGCGTCAGCGCTCAAACTCACACTGGACCGCCGTAGCGCCGGATTATCTAACCAGGGCATTTACCCAGGCAGTGCGCAAAACAGGATTGTGGGGCAACAGCCACCCCACGCTGCACGAATTACGCAGCTTTGGCAAACAACTCTACAAAGCCCAGGGCCTGGAAACCCAGGATTTAATGGGGCACGAAGATGACAGGATGCAAGCCCGGTATGACCGGGACCACGTCGAGTGGAAAAAATGTATCGCGGGTTTGGATGTGACAGATTTGAAAAAATGAACAATACTCACCTGCATCAGAAGCCACATTTTCCATATGCATTTACTATCGCTATTGGATTTGCCAACGATTTGGCAGTTAACCAACAGGACAGCCCTTCATGTTAATTTCTTTACCAATATAGTTTGCTTCCGCATCAATTACAGGCCAGACAAGAGATCTCAATTTGTCCTTCCTTGAATTTCGGATCCAAAACTTAAGCTTACTTAAATCCATAGAAAAAGTCCGACTTAGAACTTTCTCCTGCGTTCTCTTTGTCAAATGAAATATTGCAAATACAATACTTAGTGGCTTCAATATACACCATAGCAATGGTGATGTGCTTATGATGTGTCTTAACATGGCATGATGTGCGCGCTTCAATGTACGAAGCACAAGTTTTTTATTGTCCATTGAAAGTTCATTAAACGCGGCCATAAAATTCTGCTGATAATCAGATGATCGCCTACCCTTGTATATAAATTTATGTGCGTAAATCATGACAAATATTTGCATCAGATTTACCTCATGAGTAAATTGTATCATCCCATTTAATGTGGTTCTTACCGTGCAATAAGACGGGTTTTGAAACGAAATATCTTTTCGCAATGCCGCATCAAAAAATTCATCTCTGATTGTAAATAGTCTCTGGCGGGTGTAATCCAGCCAGTAATTTTGCTGAGCAACAAAGAACAGCCACCAAGCTAAAAATACAACAATCATGAACAGTATAAACGTTATGTCACTTTCTATCATAAATCCTCCGGGTGCGTGTCCCCACGTGCTGTTAATCCGCTAGTTGATCTACTCGGATCTAGCTGTCGCTCGAGCAACTCGATGCGATAGTGTAGTTTTTGGACAGTATCTTTACGTAAATGTCTTTCACGATACGAAAAAATAATAGACCCTATAGCCACAAGAATTGCGAATATTGTAACTAAAGCTAGGTAAACATTCCATTTTGACCCTGCGTTATATTTAATCTCCGCATTAAAAGATGTGGCTTTACCTGAAAATGACGAGATCACCATTGCAAGTGGCTCCGCAAATCCTAATAGCGCTTTAGAAAGAGGTTCTACTGCAATATATACTATTATAACTATAGACCCCCATTTGATGAGCGTATTGACTGGGGCACCAAAACCCTTAATCAATAAAGCTGCATTTATGGCTTTTGAGTTATGGCTTGCTTTTCGCCTCTCTTGTTTTTGTTTTTTATTATTGCTTTTATTAGTCATAAATTAGCAGTGATCCCCCATAAAATTTACTTACAAGATCATAACGTTAGATTGTGACAAGTATTATTAAAGCGTATTAATGCAAGAATTTCAATGATGTGAAAGTATATTAAGTTATCGGAAAGTTGCCTACAGAGGCCTATGACTTATAAATTTATGAGTGCGTCGAACTTCATGAACCCCAAGTAAACGTTAAGAGATATCCCAAAAATAGCCCAAAGATACCCCAACACTTCTAGAATGTTTCTACAAAAGAATGGCAAGTATATGATTTATAAAAAGAAATTTGGTAGGCGCGAGTGGATTCGAACCACCGACCCCCACCATGTCAATGAACCATCACGTCAATCGTTAACCATTGATTAAATTGGTGTTTTTATGTTTTTAGCAACGCTAAATTATATCAAAACACAAAAAATGCACCCAATAAAATCAAAATGTTAGCGGGCATTTCCCAATAGACTTAGGAGCTAATAAAATGACCCAGGCAAAAATTGTACTTAACGGCGGCGCATTGGGATTCAATAAAATAGAAGTGGAAGGGTGCGACTTAACAAGCATGACTAATTTCATTTCAATCGATATGAAAGCTTATCGAATAGATACGACCGGAACTAACTGATTTCCATCAACAACAAAATCCAATGCTTCGCTGTTAATACCAAACGCATGAATAATAACAACCTGTTTTCCATCAACAACGCCGTTATGGGAGATTTTTAAATCTCCCTGGACGTTTTCTAGCATTTCCTGCAGCGTCACGCTTGCTCGCGAGCTGCCGCAATAGCTCGATCAAGCTGATCATTGTCACCTGTTTTCATCATCTCGAAAGCTTGGTCCATCGTAATTTCGTTAGCTTTTACGCGCCTGGCAACATCCGCAATGTAATTTATTTCGTTAGCTAGCAGTTTATCGCCGACTAATAAAAATATGGCAATCTCAAGTTCTGTTTTATCGTTCATTATTTTGGCCTCAGTTCATTTTGCAGGGTAAGAAGTAACATTAAAATTCGATCCTGCTCTGATTCGCACGGTAGTTCAGCGCCCGCGTATACAATTTTGCATTGACTTAAATCGCCACTAGCGAGCTTGTAGGCTGAGCGGATATCGTTGATGACGGCCTCAGCCTTGCGAGTTTCCTCATCAACTTTTTCCGCCCTGGAAATCGGTATAACGCCGTTGTGTAATGCAAATACGGTCATATTACGCGCCGCTCTAATCTGCCCATGAGTCAGCAGCAAGGCTTCTTCAAAATTATCAGGCGCCGGTATTTGTTTCACGGCATTATAAGTGCTACAGCCAGTGATGGCGGCAAGCAACACAATTAACGGGACAAATAAGCAGTATTTTTTCATGATTTTTTAGCTCCAGGAATAGCGCTTGGTTCCTGCTTCATCGATTTAAGATCATTTGCGCCCGCGACCAACCCAGTAATTAACATTACAAGCCAGGAAACCTCGCCAATATCTGCAATTTTGGCGTTTGGGTCCAGATTTGTGGCTACCGCTAAGAAAGCGCCACCAAAAACAACCACCACTGTTAAAAGGGCTCTGATATATACGTTCATAGGTCACCTCAATTGTTAATTTTCGACGAAAGTTCTTTAGTTTGCTTGTTTAAAATAAACCAATAGTCAGACATTTTTGAAACAATGTCATCAATCCGTTTTGCGTTATCCGCTTGCTTCTTTGTGTTATCCACCTGCTTTGATATTACGTTGTTTTGCATTTCAAACAATCTAATAATATTTTTTTCATTCTTTGCTGATAACGTTGATTGTTTTTCTAAAAACTTTCTCTGCGAATCTTGATTGCTTGTAACTTGAGTCATTTGAGCGGTTATATTTAATAGTGCGGCCACCTGCACTTCACGATTTATTTTATTTTCTTTTTCTGCATCATTAAGCGCTTTAACTATTTGCTTTTGGAATTCTACGCTTCGATTTTTATCTGACAGATACACGTAACTAACGACGCTAATGAGCGACGTAATTAATATAACTATAATCTGCATTATTATTGTTGGTATTGCTACTATTTTAAAATTAGGCATTGCATTCTATACCGATTATTTTTTCTTTAATCATCATTTTGCGAAGAAAATTAATAGGTGTTTACAACAAAGAAAAAAGCAGAATCAGTCAGTGTGCCGCTAACGTCGCGAGTATTTACCGAGAATGTATTGGTGTTATGAGAGCCGAGAGAGCACACCGGCGCTGCACCACCGTTAGATGTTGCCTGTACTGAATAAGTAAGCGCCCCTAGATTGTGTGTTATCAAATAGTTGCCAGGGGACAACTTCAAAAAAGACCAGCCCGATATACCAGCGGCGGGTTGAGTCAAAGCGCCAGCGCTAGAAACAAGGCCAGAGAACATTTTTTTAAAGTTGACTTTACCCTGTAAAGTAGATGGCGCGATAGCCCGCCCGGAATCGGTTCCTGTGTCTGCTTCGGCTTGTGTGGCTAGCTCAATAAGTCCTATTGCCGTTGTGCTTGATACTTTGCTTTGGAGCGAAAACGGTGTTACCGCTCTTATGGAGTCAGCGCCTGCTTGTGTTTCAGCGGGTGTTGCAAGCTCAACAGGGCCAACTAGCGTTGACGTTGCCGATGCATTTTTCATGTCGTTGACGTTATCGGCCATTTGCTTTATTTGGGCACGTGCATTTGCTGGATTATCTGTGCCCGCATCCATAGCCGTTGTGTCAATTGTTACTGTAGGCCAAGCCATAATTTAACCTTGATTTATAGTGATGTTTAACGCGGATAACTCAATCAATCCGCTACCAATTGCTAATGTTATTCTGTATTCGACATAACGACCATTCCGGATTGTGCCTGTAATGGTGGTCCACGCGGACCATGCAATTGCATCATCGGACCATCGAGCCTCACGCGTTATTGTTGTCGCGTTTGTTGTGTTTGAGTCGTTTATTACAAAATTTACAATAGCGCCTAAGTCGATTTGAGTGTGCTCATATCGAACGCCAGACAAATATGGGTTATCGATCCAGCTGGTCCATGCGTCCCATGTACTGGGTAATGTGGCCCATGTAGATTGTGATTCAGCATAGATATTTCCGTTTGTTTCTTTCCGTGCCTGAGTAAGCGTTCCGGGCCACCCGAGCGCTTTTGCATCCTCTGTCAAAATTGCGGTGCCAAGTCTTTGAGGTCCTAACGTAACCTCTGTTGATACTGCGTTAGTTGACTCATTTCCGGTGGTGTCAACCGCTTTCACCAAAAAGGTGTAAGCGCCTGCGCTTAACTGGTTAGATTCAAATAGTCTTAATCCGCCATCTATCAACTCGCCGCCGGGCACGTCTGTAGCAGTAGCCCACGTTCCTCCAGTTCCTGATTTGTAGCGGAAATGAAAGCCACGAAGGTCAACTGGCGGCGAACTATAAACCCACGAGTACTCACGCGTGCCGTCAGCTTGGCGTTGCACGGTAATTGAATTAACATCACCAGGCGGGGCGCTTTTTCCCTCAATTAATTCTGAGGCGATAACCCAATCGCTGATAGCGCCCTGACCGTTAACGTGCCTGATTCGGAAATCATAGTTTGTGTTATCCTCTAAATTCTGGATATAAACACTATTTCCTGTCCTGGCATGCGCTGAATTACCTGGACGGTAATCGCTATCCGATGATTTTTTGAACTCAACCTCTGTTCTAACAACAAAAATATCGTTAGGTGAATTCCAGCTTATCAATGCCCTTGTAATTAACGTTTTATCCTGAGCTATTAATATTTGCGACTCAGACCCATCTATAGCCAATCCTGTCGGGTCAGAAACGTCGAAAGGGTTTGGTAATTCAGTGTTATCAGGCGGTGTTTGTTCCGCGCTAACGGTACGGTCATAAACCGCATCCTCATGCTCAACCAACGCAACGGCAACATTACCAAATTGTGTTAAATCAAGGTTTGCAACACGGAATTTTTTAGCCGTCCATCCGGGCGTATCATGAGTTACTGTGCAAATACTGCCAGCCTTTACTTTTAATGCCTCAATGGTGGAAACAAAACCAACCGTTATATTTTCACGGCTTTCCTTCAGAATTGTTTCGGCACGATGCAAAGCGCGAGAATAGCTTGTCTCGTAAAGATTTGATATTTCTTTCTCAAGAACAAGCCCATTATCATCATTCAAAAATGTGACAGAATCTTTTATTGCAACGTCTGCCTGATAATCTTTAGCAGGATTTGCAAAGCGCACTTTAACTAAATTAAGCCTGTCTGTTTTGCTTGTACCTTTAAATGACCAGCCGCCAATTATGTTTGTTTTGTTAAAATCAAAAACGCCCACACCCTGATCTCTAATTACTAACTCGTACTTCCCCTGTACGTACGGCAAAATGCCTCGGCATGTTGTAAGTAATAATTTTATATTATCAAGCACTTTTCGTTCTGTGTTTACTGACCCGTTTATTGCAAAAGTGTCCTCTGTGCTTGCATCAGTAGTGCTTATAGTTTGCTGCACCTCGCAGGTATCGGCGGCAGAAATGATTGCTGCGTCATCGACATCATTGGCTGCCGTCAAACCACGGCCATAAATTGTATTTGTTAAATAGTCACGTATAACTAGCGCTGGATTAGTTGAATATACCGTTGTTGTTGTACGTGGGTCATAAACTTTTTTGCCTTTAACGTCGCATGTAATGCGCGGGAACCCTGAATAAGCCTTTCTGTTTTCATCCCATTTAAAACGACATGCGAGATACGCCAAGCCTTTTAATTGATGAGCGCTAGTCCACAGTGACGGAAATGCAGCCATCATTGTCGGGTCTGCGGCTTGGGTCACTGTCCCGGTATATTTTGTCATATCAACAAGCCCGTTAAATTTAGGGGAAATTGTATTTTGATCGTTGATATATACGTCGTTTATTGATTCAATTTCGCCCTCACACAACACAAGGACAATGTGCAAATATTCATTGTTTGTGCCTGAGACCCAACCAGGTACAACGCGAATGCCGCCGGTCCGTCGTTCGCCATAAATTACCGGTATCTTTTTTGTTGCGCTATCGAGATTTAATAAAATTCCTTTTTCTGGTTCCGGTGCTTCTGGCGCATCTACATCCAGCACTGTTCCCAGCACGTTGCTTATTGCGTCACCAGCTAAATCCAGTATTCCCTCGCCTACATCCTGGATTCCATCAACAACAGATTCGCCAAAGTCCTGTACTGCGTCCTTGATATCACGAAATGGATTGCCCATTAATTAAGACCTGCCCCATTTTAAATCCACCACTTTATCACCGGAATATTCTAAACCTTTATCACCCGGATAATAATATTGCTGATCTTCGTTGTTAGACCTTCTTCCAGCAACACGCTCAAAGTCAGCCCAGTGGCTCGCTAATGCCCAAGTTAAGGATGCGGTTCCTTCGCTTGGATCTTCTTGAAATGAAAAGTTTGTTACATAATAGTCATGTTGTATCGGGCTGGCGATTACCTGGGGTTGCGAATCAAGTATTGCGCGTAAAATTGTAACTTTCCGGTTTATATAGTTTTCGCTTAATGCCACCGAAACATTAGACAAATTTGCCCCGGAAAGCGTTATATTTAAGCTGTTAAGCTGCACATTTGCCGTTTCTTTTATTGACGATATTTTTAATATTCCGATACCTGGCAAATAAGTATTGCCGCCATAAACAATTGATCTACTCCACGTCGTCAAATAAACATCAGTGCTAAATGCAAAATGTATTAATAAAAATGTTTTTATTTGTTGCTGAGATAACGCTGATTGCATTTCAGCCGATAATGTTCTGCTCATAACGACTCTATTAAGTCTAATTCGAAATCATGCAGCATTGGCGGATTTACATCGTAAATTTGACTGTCATCGACGAGCGATACTGTGTATGCAACATTGTTTACTGTTGCGGCGACTCCATCGGCAGGCATTATGTTTAGTTCCGGGTATACCGTAATGTGGCATGCACCATCAGGTTCTGTGCTAACGTCATCTGTGTTTATGTAAACCTTTGAGTCCCCCAAAAAACTAATTAAATCGCCAGCGCGCAACCAATTAACCTGCGATTTTGTCGCATTTGATAAAATCAAACTGTGCGCCTGATCTGGATTTCGAGTGACAGTTATATTGTCGAATGTTGATATGTTTGTTGCCGATTGCCCATCGATGCACCATATATATGTAATTTCTGATACAGCTGTGAATGTAAAAGTCCGACCTACTCCAGTACCATCAATGAAACCTAAATCAGGCCCATTTTCTGGGTTAGCTATTGTTGGGTGAGCCGCAATTCTTGATAGCGTTTGACTGCCGGTTATAATGTCGCCAACAACGGTGTATTGATCTCCTGTTTTTGTCAGCACTGCTTGACGCCTGCCCATCCAGACAGAATTGCTGCCCTGTGTTATTGTCAATATCCCAGAAGCAATTGAAGTGCTTCCGCCAGACGAAGAATTCAGATCTTGAGCCCAGCAAAAATCACCATAAAATGTTCCGTTGCCGACTAAATTGGACGACCCAACAACCGAAATGTTATCAAATGTTGATGACGAACTTGCAGATTGACCATCGATACACCAAATGTAAGTTGTTTCTGATATGGCATTAAATGTTAATGACTGACCAGCCCCTGCGCCAGCAACGTCAGCCAATTCAAACGGACCTGATCCAGGATTAGTTGCCGATGAACTAACGCCGACCCTGGTTAATGTTGCGTGACCCGATACTATATCAAAACCTACGGTATAAGCGCGACCTATAGCGGTTGATATGGCCTGATACCTGCCCATCCAAACAGAGCTTGTCCCTTGCGTGACAGTTAGAATGCCCCCTGAAATTACTGTCGTGCCACCAGGCGAACCGTTTAGATCTTCAGTCCATCCTGTATCCGACCCAAAATCGCCTGATGATACCAAGTCAACAAACCCAACAACAGGCGATCCACCACCTTCACCGCGCGGCGAAGCCGTTTCAGGCGGGATTACCGTGAAATTACCATAACTGCCCTGCTGTGACATAATAAACGCCCACAACGGCCTGAATTCATCTTTAGACATATCACTGTTATAAGTCAGCGTTAGCCCCCATAGGTGGCCCCCGACTTGCCGGGAATTCTTTTTACCTGATTGAGCTACATCAGAAACATTCGCATAACGTGATTCTACCGTTACTTTTTTAAATTTCGGCGATGATGGTAATTGTCCACTCATTAAAAATTTGCTCTACGGCCTGATTCATTCATTGCTTGCCTCACGCCGCGCACCGCCATGGCCTCGATAACCTGGCTCTGTTGTCGAATTATGCGCTTGGTCTCCCGGGTGATGTCCCCGGTAATATTAAACTGAGGTGCTATTGTTATTTCGACCTTGCCTGATCCAGATTGACGGCGTTGCAGTTGGTTATTCGGCGTTATATTGCCGCTGGCATTTGGTGTAAACAGCTCTGGCCCGCGCTCACCGACCAAGAAAGTTCTGCCTGGCTGTACTGGCCCGCCGCGCTCCCTGGCGCCAGAAAACAATGATGCAGATAATGCGGCAACGGCGGCGATGCCAGCCAATGCGATTGGGATGTTTGTACCGGCAGTGGCGATTGATGTAGCGGCTGCTGCTGGTGCCGCGCTAGCTGCGATAGCGGTGTTTGATGCCACAGTAGCCGATGTTGCCGCTGCTTGTGCGGTGAGCGCTGCTGCTTGTTGTGATTTTTCGAGCGCGAATTCCGCAGTTTTCCTTATGCCGATCTCGACAAGCCCGGAAATAACGGACTGCACTGCGCCCCGGGCAACCGCCCTGGCCAAATCGCCGAAATTCTTCTGCTCAAGTACCGCAGTGGCCACGGCGTCGCCAATTCCAACCGCGAACCTGCCGCCCGCCGACTCCCACGCATCCGCCCATTGTGGCGCAACATCAACGCTATCACGCTGCTCAGCTACCGCATTAGTAAATGTATCGTTTGATTGATTGATGGCGCGAGAATAGGTTTCTGATTCTATTTTTCCCTGGCGCCATAGCTCGGTAAGGCGCTCAATGTCCCTGGTGTAATTTTCAAGCGGCGTGCGGGTTGCTTCAAATATCCGCAATAGTTCGCTTTGTTCTCGTTTAAAATCACTGGCAGCGGTGGTTTGTATGCTTTTCGCTAATGCTTCTTGTTCTTTTTTGCGATCTTTCGTTAATTTGATGGCTATTTTTTCTACTTCTGCCTCTTTTTTCTTTATTTCAATATTATTTCTATCAATCTGGTTTTGTATGCGGGATTGTTCTTGTGATTGCTCGCCTGCGATTCTGGCGGCGTTCTCGCTTTTTTGCTCTAATGTTCTTTTTTCGGTTATTAGGCTTATTTGTTCGTTAATCAGGCTGAGTTCTTCCTTGGCGTTAACCATCTTTTCGGCGGAAAATAGCTTGCTTAAAATTCCTTCTTGGTTGATTAATTCATTTAACCTTTCGCGGCGCTGGACCAATGCGCCAAGTTGGCGTTCTTGGCCGGGGAATAGGTCAGTATTTATGTTATCTAATAGCTGGCTAAGTACATTTGTTGTTTTAGTAAATGCGGACGAATCCCCAAAATTTTCTTTTAATTTTGTCCATCGCTCACCAAGGGTATCAACTGCGCCGGCCAAACCACCGGCTTCCGCTGCGCCTGCACCGCCAACCTGTTGTTGCAGTTTATCCAGGATTAGCGCCTGCGCTTCGGCGGCTTGTCCTGTATCATTTAACGCAACAATCACATCTTTTTCGGACTGCGTAAAACTAACACCTGATCGACGAAGCGCATTTAATCCGCGCGTTGGATCTTCCAGCGCTTTTGCCAATTGCAATGTTGATGATTTTAAATCCTGCCCCATTACGGCCGATAAATCTTGTGCCAGCTTTAGCGTACGGGTAAATGTATCACCTGACACCGATCTAAACGTTAGGAGTACGCCTATTGCATCCCTGGCGCCATTGGCACTTGCCATCGTTGCCTCACCTAAGCTGCGAGCCATTTCGTCAAGCTGTTTTGCGGTAAAACCAGACGCGTTACCGGTTGCTCTTAACAGCGCCTCAAGTTTTAGTGTTTGTTGCTCCAACAAAATACCGGCATCCAGCGAGCTTTTTAGAACGACGGTTAACCCTGCAAAGGCAACACCGCTGGCCAAAACGCCAGGGTTCATTACACTTAATCCTGATGCGATCGATGAAATACGGCCTGATACGCCACCAAGCGGGCCTTGGATAATTGCCGCTGATCGACCTAAATTTTGGATGTTTGATTGCGCTTTTTTTATAACAACGGCTGATTCGTCATCGGCCCGTATTTTAAATTTCGCGGTTGATGTCGTCATATCAGCAGGACTCTATTAAATTTATTATTTCTATGTAAGCGTTGGATTGCTCAAGAATTCCGTGACTGTCTGGCAGATAACCGTTTTTATAGTGATTGTACAGCTGGATATAAAAAGATGCTTGGCCATCCGTCTGATCTCTTAGGCATTCGCGAGTTTCGATGATTACCTGTCCATTGTGCTCGATTGATAACCCAGCGCCTTTGCAGGGGCAGTTTTTGCAGTTGAATTTCTTTGGCGCCCTGCCAATTTCTATGGCGACAATTATTTTTTTTTCTCGTCGTCAGTAATATGGCTATTTTTAATAATATGGTTGGTGATATACCGCACGATTTCAAATGGCAATCTATCGATGTTTTCCTTTGTGATGCGCGAAAATTCAACATCATTGCCGTCTGCATCTTTAAAATTTTTCCAGCCTTTAAGGCCAAATGATAATATGTGAGAAAGGCCGTCACCAACATACGCACATCCACCGCCCGGCAATATCTCGATAAACTGCATGCACGTTTCAAATTCTACGCCACTTAGCGGCTTATATAGAAATTCGAAATCGCCATCATCAAACGGCTTTTCCCAGGTTGGCAATATTTTTGCAGTTGCTACGACGCGCATTAGGTAAACACCATGGTTAACTCATCTTCACCGGCATTTTCAGTGCAGCCAAAAGGAATGTCGAGCGTTCTCACGGCGTCCCGGTCTGCTGGCGTAATGTTTCTGTAGTAACATTTATCAAGGTCGAATTGCACGCGGTTACCGGCAACAGACCCGATCACGCCGGTTGTTAGCGCAACCAAGGTGCCAGCCCTTAATGCGGACTCCCAATCCTGGGTTGCTGCCAGGGTATGTTCTGGGTCAAATGACCCCTGTACATCACGCCCTGTAATTAAAATGCATCCGTAGCCATCAACAGACGAGATATCTTGAGTTGTTGCGATGGCGTTACCAAGATCAACGGTTAGATTGTTTATCACTGCCCCATAACCGTTGGCGGTAAATGGCACGCCGATTAAGCCGACTGGTACGGTAGCGTCATACGTTGCGGCTGGCAGCGTTACGTCAGTTGGTGCGACACTGTGGCCTGTAAACTCAAAATTGGCCATTAATTTTGAGCCAGCCTCAATGGAATAATTAACGTTTCCTCTGCATCCGGTCAATATGTATCTTAGGCCGTCTTGAAAATAGTAAATGGTTATTGTTTCATGCCCGGTGGAAACTAACCCATACGTTACCGACGTTGACGCAACGATGGTTTCACCCATGGCGCATGCTCGCAATAATGGCCCGATCTCTGGCGCCGTTCCAGCCGCGCCTGATCCTTTAATTTCGCATGAAAAGGTTACTTTTCTGAGGGCCCCAGCAAATGTTTGCTGTTCCTTTGAAAGATTAGGTTTTACCACAGGCCGGTCAACCATGCGAAGCCCTTCCAGCGACCAACTGGCTTCTTCAACCAGAACGGCATCTACCCCAGCAACTGGTACTGCATCTGTATTTTCAGTGGTTTCTATTTTCGCTAGTATTAGTTCTCTGTTTTTCAATAGAGATCCTGCCATTAGAATTTCCTTCTAGTTGGGAATGCTCGCTTCACAGCGGGTATAAAAAAACCGGCTATTTTGCCGGTTTTGTTTTTGGTGTTTCTTTTTTTGGTTGATCTTCAGAGCTTCCGCCAGTTTTGACGATAACGGTTTTTCTCGGTCGTTCACTCATCAGTAAGCCCTCATAGGTTGTAAATAAATTGCTATGCCCCTAAACTTGGATCAGTCACCGACGCGCGATAATCAATGCTGAAATTTAACGTTTGTTTTGCGGTGACTTTTTCGCCTGCCTCTATTTCAGGGGTTTCCGCAACCCCCGCCAGAAAATTCCGCGCGAAACTTAGCCCAAGCGTCCTGTCAGCCATCAGCGCAATATGTATTTCTTTGCGTATCTGATTAAGCTGTTTACTAATTGGTATTTCAGAGCTCTGTTTAACGTGGATGTCAACACTGATATCCAGCTGCTTATCTTCCAGTTGCCAATTATCCAAGCCGCTATCAAATGGCGTGTCATCGCCCTGGTAGACAGATAGTGCGCTGCTTATGCTCTCGTCGATGTTATAAGGCCGGTCGCGGACAACATTGGCGCCGGTGGTAGTAAGGCCTGTTACCAGCGCCGTAAATGCATCCAGTATCTGTTCTGCACGATGATCAGCCATTATTATCTTCCAGTATTAATAACGTCAGTCCATCACCGCTGCTCTCGTATTCTCGGACAATGTATTTTTTTCCGTTTAACGATGCATCTAAAACGCACACATCAATCGTCACGTTGTCGCTATTTGCAATATTTGGTAAGTTGCTTGTCTTTGTTAGGATCGTAGGAAAATGGCTCGATAACCCGTTAATTTCTACGTGCTGATAACCAAATACACCCTTTAAACAGATAGTCTTTGACGATTTGTGTGGGTATGCGTTTTCCGTGTATGAAAACGCATCCCAATCATCAAAGATATCATCCAAATCATCTGAAAATGACATTGTTTAGTTTTTATTGTTTCTTGTTTGAATCATCACCACCGTCATTATTTCCGGCTGGTTTTTCATCAACAATAGCCGTTGCTTTTTGTGAAAACAGCAACTGTTTGGCGAGTTTTTCAGGAAGGTCATAGACTTTTCCGGTTTTTAACGGCTCGCCGTCATGCCGTGATCCGCGAATCATTTTTACTTTCATTGTTGGCGCCCCTGTTTCTTCTGTAGTGTTGTGTTGTGCGGCGACTACTAGAGCCGCCGCATTAGTTGTGGCCAACATCACTTAGATGTTGCGTGCGTCCTGTACGGCTGAAAACGACTCAGGATGTCGAATGGCTATATCCATATCTTGCAACGCAACAACGCGCACGGTTCCGCTGGTGCTGTTTGTGTACGGGTCAACCGTTAAATCAAGGCCTCCCCACATGCCGATTAACAAATCTGCAAAATTACCGTATAGGATCGCGTGACAATCGCTACTGGTTCCCTTTACTAGATTGCTTGGAACTTGATTTGTCACCTCTGCCGGGTAGCCGTTCATTTCATTGCCATCCCAGACAAATTGAGCAGTATTTGCGGCTTTCTCCACTTGCTTAAGCTTACCGCGCATCACTGCCGTGCTAACGTATCGCAAGCTGCCGATGTCAGCATTTGAACTGGCAACATCCGATTCCAGTTCTACAATGTGTGCCCAGGTAGGAGCTCCACCGTTAGTGCCAATGGCAACATCACCGATACCGGACGCATTTAAAATACCGGTTGGTTGATTGCTGGCACCGCTACCGTTTATCCCAGCTAAATCAATCGCCAAGCCTAATACTTTGGCCAGGTCACCGCGAATGAACGCCTCTACATCAATGGACGATTGCAGCATTAATTTTCTGCTGAAGTCGGTGAACGCACCCACCGTATTTGGCGATAACGTCACCTGATCAAACGTTTGCTGACTCTCGGTTGGTGCTCCAGATTCTGCGACCCAGTACGATGTTGCTGCTCCGCTCTGGCGAGGTATGGCAATATTGCCGTTAAGCTCGGTCATTAGCGTACTGATGCCCAGCAACAACGTGCGGTTTCTGAGCAAGTCGATAAAGCTGCCTGACAATAAATCGGTTGCTACCGTATGACCGCCTGCTGTCGCTGTGCCGACGGTCAAATCGCGCCGACCAATAGCGCCCATTACCGACCGTCTCAAAACATCAGTAGGGATGGTAATGCCCCGCGAATCACGGCCCAGCTTTTCAGCGGCTGCTGAGCTTATTTCAAACTCATAACCAGCCAACGATTGCGCGCGCCTATCCGTTGGATTCGCCAGCGCGTTTATAGCGCGCATAAAACTAAATTGTTTTACTTCGCGTTCACTCATGCCAATATCAGGCGTTTCTGCCTGTACGGCGCCAGGCTCCCCCATGGTTTCCAGTAGTGCACGCCTGAATTCGTCAACACTTTTATCGGTATTAATGAATTCTCTTGCCAGGTCGATCTGGCTATACTGGTCACCCAATGATAGGATTTCTTGCACGCGTGTTCGCTCGCTGTTGCGGCTCTCGGTGCGCGCCTGGCTGTTGTCAGTATTATTTGCGGTGGTTTGCGTTATGGGTTGTTCGGTTACTGGATCAGGCATTGCCCTCTCTCCCTTTTCTGCTATTTGTAATTCAAATTCGTATTCGTCGCCAATGTCACGGTCTACGCCAACACTCGCATCAGCCGGTACAGAAACCATACTGACTTCATAGGGCTCCCAATCGGTCACTCGATATACATCCGATTGATCGTCCCCGGTTTCCTCCAGTACTGCTTTGTGTATGCGGTAACCAACTGATATCGATGTACGAATACCATCCACCACGTCCTGCAATATTTCCGATGCCCTGGCGCTTTTACCAAAACGCACAGTTGCCCGCCCCCGGCGGTCTTTGTCTACGGAAACAGACTCGATAACACCGACGTGATCACGGTGATCGTGGTCTACCAATACCGGTCCCCCATTCTGCAGGCGGCCCAGCCTGATTGAATTGGGTGAATGGTCTAGGATTTCTTGCCCAAACCAGCGGTCGACTGGTTCTTCGCTGGAGAATGCAATTTCAGCGGTGCGCATTTCTTCATTGGCGCTGCCGCGCTCAAATAATGCTGAGCGAAACAGCGGCTTTGCTTTGATTTTTTTCGTCGTCATCTTCTTCGTCGGCATCTTCTGTATTCCCCGGCTGATCTGATACTGTTGTTTTTTCGGTTTCCTGTTTTATGCCTTTTGCTTCCAGCATGTCCTGCCATTCTTGCCACTCGTCCAGCACCTGGTCTGGATCTTCTCCCATTCCTCTGATGACTGATTGAGGGCTACGGACTTTATGAGTGAATTCTTTTTCGTGTGCTGCCATGGTTTTTAGTGGGTCAACTGATTGCCAACGCCTTGGTTGCCACCCCACGCGCTGATATTTTTTTTCTGACGATGCCTTTAGTGGGCGACCATTAACCGTTAACTCATCGGTTAATAATGCTATATGCAACCAGTCTCGGTAGACAACATCACAAAAACTTTCTATTGCCCAATCTTGCAATGATGTCCAGACATCTTGATCATCTAACGCGCCCTTTCTCAGGCTGTTATAGTTAACGTTTTCTAGATCATTGGCCAGTGAGTTATAAGACACGCCCAGGCCTGCCGAGATACCGCGCAAGCAGGCTTTCACAAAATCTTTGTAGGCGGAATTTGGGTGTTGAGGGTCAATTAGACTAAGTTTATAACCATCTGGATTGACTTCAATTGTACCGGATTCAAAATCACTAACGAATTTACCATCTGCATCCTTTTCCAAATCTTTTGTGGGGTTTGATGATGGCATTTCGTCGTCGGTTTTCTCGTAAACGGCAAACTTAGACGCCCCGGCCCGGCTGGCTACCAGTTCCGCTTCTTCGTACCCGGCTAACATGTTTAGTCTGAGCAGTCCAGTTGCTACCCACGGTATTCCTCGCGTTTGCCATACCCATTCTGGTAAAAATTCATGTATTATTTCATCTGCATCTACGCGCTGGTATTTCCGCCCTTGATAGCTGTAATCATCCGCCGTCTGCTTCGTCGTCAACAGGTAATACGCGACTGGTTTGCGCCACTCGTTAAGCTCCACGCTCATGCGTACGGTATTCCCGTTGGATAAATCAACGTTGTGATAAACGTCCAGTAATTCTGTATCCAGGAACTGAAGAGAAAACCTAAATTTGTTGCCCTTGTAATTCCTAACCTTTCGTATAAGAACCTCACCATCACGCGCCAGTGTTTCTATATATAAACGGCATACCATGCGCCATGACATCCGGCCGGTCACTTCGGCGCTGCCTTTTCGGCCCCATTCTTGCCATCCATCGAGTATTGCCTTTGATGCAAGTTTGTCGGGCTTTCCATTTGGGTCTTGTATTCTTGGCCGCAACACAATTCCCTGAGAACCTATTACATTTATTTTTACTAGCGATATAAAACGTTTAACATAATCGTTATTTTGTGCCTCATGACGCGCTCTCGCCCGTAATTTCCGCAAAGATTCACGTATATCGGTATCAATTGGTTTTGGCTGCGTTGCCCATCCGCTAGTTATGCTCGTTTGCTGAGCGCCAGAAAATTTACGCTGGCCATGCGCCTGGTGTTTAGCTGTGCCTAGTTTTTCACCTTTATTGATGCGTATAACGCCAATCGCTGCCAACCCAGACACAATGGTGCGCAATATGGTGCGGCTAACCATTATTAAATCTGACCTTAATCAATCTTGCTGAGTTTCCACCGTTGTCGGAATTTTCCGCTGACACCTCATTTTTATACAGAAGCTCGTAATGATTTTTCCACTTAATCAACTCGGCGGGCTCCATTCTGTTCAGCGAATACCCGTTAATTGTGTAGGCCATTTGATCTTTTGTGGCCTTCCCAAGTAACGTTGCTTCCAGCGAGTCAAGCACCTTGCGTACATGGCTTCTTGAGTCCCTACCCTTAAGGTCGTTGACAAAATTAGGTTTTACTTCTAAGCGTCCATCACCAACACTATAGCGCTCACCGGCCTTTGTAACGTACGATTGCCAGTAATAAATACCAATCTTATAGTTGCTGGTATTTGCAGCTGAGACATTCACTAAGTGTGAACCATCGCCGTTATCTGAGGCAGTTATTGTTTGCTGGTTACCATCTGAAACCAGCGCATATGTCAATACCCAACCATCGTTCGGTAAGTAGTTAATTAGATTTTTAGTCCATTTAACAGTATCGCCAGAGATAAAGTTTGTTGGTTCTTTTTTTGCAATTGTAGCTGTCATTTTTTCCAGTCATTCACAAAGCCGCCGCGCTTGCGGTGACGTGTATTTGTTTGCGTCGATTCTTTTTTGATCGGTGCTTCTATCATGTCGCTAAACAGGTCTTGCTGCATTAATTTACGTTCCAGCGCTTCCCATTGCGCCTTGCTCATGATATGCAGCTTAAGGGCTCGTGCCGCATGTACCGCGCCAACGGTGCAATCTAGCGCTTCCTGCCGAACTCCGCTTTTAGGTTGCCAGCAAAGCTTGTTTCTCATGTTTCGATGTGGTGCTTTTACTTCCGCTGTCAATTGCTCGTAAAAATCAGCCCTAACACCCTTATACCAGTGCATGCGGCCTGGGCCTCTGCCTGTCAGCGTGATTCGCCCCTTGTCGCCTATCAATAAATCCTTGGCCTTGTGGGTTCCAATCGTGTATATCTGCAACCCGTATTTGCTGGCCTTGGTTTTATTTTTGTGGTCTATCTTTTTTGGTAGGCTATAAATCTCACGCTGGCCATAGTCTGCGCTTGATCCCTTGGTGGCCATCATACCCTGCCTCTGGTACTTCCTTACGTGGTGATATACAGCATCGTTGGTCTGTCCATCACCGGAATCAACTGATACACCCCTGGTTATGAGACTAAAACCATGTACGCTTTTTATTGGTGTAAACAACAATTTGTTAAGCTCAACCCAAACCGGATCATTTTTATCGTTCACGTTGGTTTTGGCGTAAAGTTCGCCCCAGTAAACCAGAAACATTTCCTCGTCGCGGCCCCACGCCCAAATAGTCACCGCCAATCTGTCGTGCTGCACATCAACGCCGGCTGTTAATACTAAACCGCCATCTGGCACCGTTAGTTCCTGATAATCTTCAGCGCGACTTTCAAGCGCTTCCACTTCCGGTGCATCGCTGGCGTATTCGTAAGTTCGCGCCAGCTTTGAGTTAACAAACACGATTCGCGCGGATTGATCGCCCTTATCGGCTTCGTGTTCTGCTTCCAGGTAATCGCGGACAACATCGGCTAATTTTGTGCCGGGAATGCAAACGTAAAGCTCGCTTAATTCTTTGAATCCAGCAACCCCACCGGTTGTTTCTGCTGTTGCTGTCCATCCATAAAATGGATCACCATCTGCAGCAGATTTTTTTACGGTATTCAATATGTTTTGTTGGCGTTGCCAGTCGTCCCACGCACTGCCGCAATGTGGGCAGCTATAAATTGCGCTATCTGGATCAGCTTTTCCGTATACGATATGTTCAACGCTGTCGCCACGATCCATCCATGTGACGTTATCCCAATCTAATGGGTGTTTTTCATCGCAGTCATGGCATGTAATTGGTAATACGCGCTGGTCAGATAGCTGGATGTTTTCTTCTACTCGCGAGACACCGGCAATTGATGGTGTTCCGCCCAGCACTAATTTGCTATCACGCCAGCGTTTTAAACGCTCCCTGGCTAACCGAATGCCATCGCCCTGCTCTTTGATGTTTTCGTTGGTATCGTCTGGCTCTTCGATGATGACGACCGGTGTCGGCGTTGACTTAACGTTACCAATGGAATTCGAGCCCATCATTGACAAAAAACCGCCTGCGAATTTTTTAAATAACGACCGGTTACCATCCTTGCGGCTGGTTTCGACGTTTATCAGTCTGTTTATTATCGGTGAAGCCTTTACCGATGGTGTAAATTTCTCGTCACTGAATTTCCGTGCGTCGCCATCTTTGGGGAAAACGGCAATCATTGGGCTTGGACTCACATCTACGCGCTTGCTAATCCAGCCGATTAAGCCAAACGTCCAACCAATTTGTGCGGCCTTCATCATGACGACGACGCGAACCGATTCATCATCAAGCGCGGCGAACACGCCCCACAAATATGGCACGTAATCTGGGTTGTATGGGCCTGGCAAGTCAGCACCTTCGGCCGGCAATCGATAATTAGTGGCTAACCACTCCAGTGTTGGCACTTTTTTCGGTGGCAACCATTTCGTTGCCACTTTCGCCACCAACTTCAACCAGGTTTTTTGGGTAGTCCGAAATAGCGTTGAATGCATTTTGTAATGCTGCATCAATCAACCCCTGGTCAACCTCAATATTATGCTGGCTATGAATCCCCGTAATAATTTTATCAACCGCATACCCTATTTCTGATCGAGCCACCACGGCCCATTGCTCTAATGTTGGCTCGATAGATTCCAGCGGCACCAAAGCGCCCACCTCTTTAAAAAATTGCAATTCTTTCAGTTGCGCGTTTGCCTCTGCTTCGCGAATGCGCGCCCTACTCAAATTCATTTGGTCATCGCCGCTACGCCCTGCCGCCTGCTCCCTGTAATGCGTCAGCAGCTGCCGCAACCAGTCTAGCAACGTGCCATTATCAACAAGCACGCCCTTGTCAATATGGGACTTTATCGCTGGCTGAGACAGCCCTACAAGCCTACCAAACAGCGATTGATTAGCCGGGATATCTAAAGCGCCGAATTCACTCATTAATACACACCCAGCTATAACCCCCTATAGGCTAAAATATCTGCAAAAATATTGCGCGCTACGTACCGTCGTTGTGGATATCCCAGAAAGGACCCGCTTATATCTTGGATATCTCTCTATTGATTTCATGTTGGTAGTTCTTTAACCACTGTTCTTCTGCGCGCCTAACGATTGCTTGTTGTATCTTGCGCTGCACGAATGAGCGCGGCACACTCGGTCCTTTCACTTCTTTTGGTACTGATGGCTTGCTTGATGTGCGCTTGAACACCAGCATCTTACCACTGCTTCTACCGCGACCGACGAACGTTCGAGGATACAGTTTTGACCTCCCCCACGCCTTAGCTGTCACGCCGGAATTTTTTCTGAATGACCTGGAGTTTCTGCGCGATGGTGATACGAATTCGATCAGGTTAAATACTCTTGGTTTTGCTTCGAGCACCGCAACTAATTTTGTCCTTCGCGCTTTGCTGACCACTAAAACTTCCCTGACTTTCTTTTGTGGCTTTATACCTGTTTCTTTTGAGATTGTACGCGTTGCCTGAGTCTTTGCGCTCGCTATTGTTTTATTTAAAGCCCTGGATGCCGCCGCTTCAGTTTTCGTGTTCAACCCTTTCAGCATCTTTGTTACGTCTTTAATGTCGGCGGTCACATCTAAATTCACTAGATACCATCCATGTTGACTAACTGATATTCATACTTATCGGTGATTTTATCATCGGCTCCGTACGTACCCTCTACTGTCACTCGGCGCAACTCGTTAACGTTTGATTCGCTCTGCATAACATTAAGTGTTGCGTCTATTTCTATCTCCTGTATAGCGGTTGGCGACGCAATAGCCGTCCATTCGGCAACTACTGCGCCAGTAGTTTTGCAATCTACCCTGAAACGGGCGCTGCCGGGCGCTGCATTTGCCGCATTCTTATCCTTGAACGTTGCGGTGATGTAGCAAGTAGTCCCTTCATTTACTGTTTCGAGTGACATTATGACAACGTTATATCGAGATCCAGCGTCCAGGTTTGTCCGGATGCTTTCGTGCCCTGAGCGCTCACTTTTCGGTTTAGCGTTTTTAGTGCTGTTGCGCCGTTATCAACAACAAATTCCTGCCACGCATAATTTGCGTCACCGCTAGCAAAAACAGAGCGCCATGTTACCGTTTGTGCTGACCTGCTTGGGTATGTTGCTTCCATTGCTTTGTACGTCTTATTGGTTGCGGCTTGTAGGTCAGTCTGCGTGGCAGCGGCGGCTGTTGCTGAATCACCAACGCCAAGCCGTGCGTTTGTATTATCAAATTTAGTGGATCCAGTTGTAATTGCTAGATCCCATAATTCAGCAATACCCTCATTGAGCAGCAGATTACCATTGATTTCTTTCGTCTCGTACGGATCGAACCCAGCTTCTCCTGCAAAGTGCTTTTTTGACACCTGCTCGCTGGATAGACCATTGACTGCCTTGAATTTACGAATTGTCCATTTTGTTTGGTGGTTAGCTTTATCGCATAACATTTTAAAATACTCGCTCTATTTTCCGTTTACCATACTAAGCGTTAGACGCCTAGCCTTTAGTGTTAAATACATTGTTACGATCTGTGTTTGTGCGTCGAATGAGCTAACAACATCGACGCCGATGGCAGTTTCAATTATTGAAATTAATGTAGTAATTGAACTAGCATCCAACCCTATGCCAATATCTGAAACTGGGACATTAATCTCTACTGATAGCGCGTCATTTCCTGAGCCAATATCCGATATTACTTTTAGTGATGTTTTTATTACGTTAAGTACATCATCGCCAGTTGCTGTATCAATAACGGATAAACTGACAGTGATTAGTTGCGCATCTACGCCTGCCCCATTGTCTGATACTGTTGCGCTAACGCCTATATTATTTATTACATCGCTGCCGGTTGCCTGGTCTGATAGGGCCTTAAGCACCGCTGACAAAACGCTGACTGCATCAGTGCCTAACCCTGAATCAGTGATGGAAAACGTGACATTGATCCCGGATATTTGATCAGCGCCACTACCGGTATCTGCTAGCGAAAAATCGTTACTTGGCCCAGGCGCGGAATCATCACCTGTGCCGATATCATTTAACGAAAAACCTACCGCTATTGAGTTGATCGAGTCAGACGCTGAGCCGATATCTGTTATAGTTTTTGTAACTCCACCGGACGCCGATGCGGCGATAAATATCGGCTCAGGCAAAACCCGGCTAATCGGGAAATCCTCAACCGTTGTAGGCGATCCGTTGCGCGTGCCATTATGCGCGCCAGCTACATCGTAAATAGTCGCCTCAGCAGAAACCATTGGATGGTAGCAGTCTGGCGTATAGCCTAGTTGCCAGATTGTCATGCCCGAGGCCAGCGCCTCTATCTCGGCATTAGATAGAAAAAAATCACCTTTGAAAAATTCGCCAGCTACGCCACCATAATACCTATCAGCGTTGGCGTCAGCCCGGCGTCCAATGTTAAATGCCCCGTTATTTATGGCTGATGTAAATGCTACTGACGCTTCTGTTACTACAGACCCCCCGGAAACGCATGCCTGTAAATAGCATGTCGTTCCGTCATTTTGCAGTATCAGAAGTCGATTTTTACCATCGGCGCCGTATGCGCTGGTGCCTTGCAATGCTGCCGCCTCAACTCTCGCGCTCCATTTATTGGCGTTACCCTCCCCGGCCTCGGAAAGATACAAATGCAGCGAATCTGCAACGGCAAAGTTTCCACTGCTAAATAAATACTGGAATAAAGAACCAGAATTATCATCCACACGAGTCCATATACCGAAACACCACGGCGATGCAGCAGGGCACGACATAGCCGCCGAATCTGCTAATTCATACCATTGGTCCGTTTCGTTATATTTTACTGCCACGGCGTTATGCTGCCGTGTATGTCAACGAAACAGCAAGTAACTCTAAATCGCCAGCCGCTGTATCGCTAGCGTTGTTCGCATCCCGGCTTAATTTTATAGCGGCCCAGTCGCCAGCCGCTACACCATCGGCATTTGTTAGCGTTATTGATATTTCATCAATATATCCGGCTGTGCCTGGCACTGCTGTGGCGGCTGATGTATTGGCAGTATCATAACTATCAGAATCAACGGCAGCGGCATCTCCATCGGATAAGGCCATTACCTCAACCGCCATAATAACGTTGCCACTGGTTGCTGACGCCATTGCATATTGTATTTTTGCGGTCAGCGCTGAGCCGTAATCAGCTGGCATGCGGAATGTCCAATGCATTAACTCATCCGTTGCAGCATCGAACAAGATACGCGGCTTAGAGTTAAATAGCCCAAAACCCGGTGGATTTGTTATATCAAAATGCCCAGGTATTGGTAACAGTATCTCGCTCATTGTATCCTGACCGCATCAGCATTTGCTTGACCGCCGGATGCCGGTACAGTGATGACGACGATTGCGGCGACAGTAAAATTATATTGAGGCAACGAATTCCATTGACCACCGTTGACCTGCTGGTTAACAGTCAGCGTATCAAGCAACGTTGGCCCATCGTATATTTGCACCTGGACTAATGTCGATCTATTAACGTGAGCCGTCCACCACAATGACACGATGCGGCTACCAGTAAGCGTTGATGTGTATGTGTAACTATCACCTGGCTGGTCTGAATAAACCGAATCAGGACCATACCAACCAACGGTAGTGGATGTTTGCCACGAACCTACACCAATCGCTTCATCGTCAGAATTATCAATAATCAATGTTGGCGCCGCACCAACCACCAATTGCACACCACCAGGCACATCAGGCGGACCCACAGTAAACGACTCACTGACAACGTTGCTATATGCGCTACAACCCTCCACGGCATGGCATGCCCTAACCTGGACGTTATACGTGGTGGTCACAACAGGATCCGTAACGGTTATTACAGATTGATATTGCGCCGGTTGCGGCGCCTGCGTTTGCACCACACCACAGCTAATGGTCGGCGCTGCATCAACTCTGTATAAGCACTCGTAACTTTCAGGCAGCGCGCCAGCTTGATTACTATCCCAGCTAACCGTTAAATCCAACGCAAATACATTAACGCTGTACAACAGCGATAACAACAACACTATAATTTTCATTTTTTGTTACGCCCACAAAAAAGCCGCCCTGCAAGGCGGCTGACATTGATAACGAGAGAAAGTACGCCTTATTTGTTTGGCGTTATTGCAGTGACAACTTTACACAGTAATGATAATCATAGAGCATTCCCTGGTTGATTCAAGCATATAAATGCAAATACAGGGAAATTAGTATTATTTCCCTGTTTCACGTGAAGCGTGCAATGTTGGGTATCTCGTTAATTTTTGCTGTTCACGTTTTCGTTCTGCGGCTCTTTTGCGTATCACATCGCTTAAGTTAAAGGGTTTGTGTTGGCGATCTATTTTATATAACTCACAAAACAAATCGTGATACTGTGCATGCGTTCGAATCTTGCTCGAAATCACATCGTATATTTTCGAGTATCGCTCTTCGAGTGTTTTTGCCGAGCGGTTTCGTTTTTCTGCGATCGCATCAGTCAACAGTTTGTGTTTAAATCGGTCGTACACCAAATATTTTTCAATATCATTTAGCCCCACAATGATCTGATGCAAAATATTCATTTTTAGGTGTTGGTCGTACCAGGGCAGTTCTGGCTTTTTTCGGCTAACGGTGGAATTATTGGTGATGTAGTGTGAAGCCCGGTACTCTCGCAACCTGGCCTGATACACGCCATCATCGGCATCGTCCAGCTGGCCACCAGCTGACCTGACTACGCGACGAATATCGGGCTCTGAAAACGTCGTGTAAATATTAACGATCTTCAGCACCTCAGACGGGTAATCAACAAACCCGATTGGACAACTTTCCCAGCCGCCCCAGTCTGCCAGATAAATCTTAACCTGCTTTCTGTCGCCCTGCATGTTTCACCTCACCGCTGCTGTTCGATTTATAATGTAACTCACACGCATCCACCGCCATCCTCACGCCCTGCTCACCGCTAAAGTATCCAATAGCCACGCTCCTTGATTCTGGCGCCCAGGCTACATAAACAGGCGCGCCGTTAACCCGGCAAACACAAATCCTATAACCCGCATGAGAATCGCTATAATACGTATTTCGCTTGGCCCACCGCACCAAATCACACCCTTGCCAACCCTTGCCAACCTAAAAAGCCTAGGTTGGCAAGGGTAACTAATTGATATATATAATAATATACACACATAGATAACATAGACAACGTACATGCGCGCGCGCGCGTGCGTGTGTGCGCGCCTGCGCACATGTATACACGAGGAATAGGTTGGCAAGGTTGGCAAATCGCTGTAGAACCGCACCACAGCTGGCTTTGCGCTTGCCAACCTACGGCATTTGAGGTTGGCAAGGGTTGGCAAGGTTGACTAAAAATGCTCATAAATCACTCATTTGGTAAGTTAAAATCGCTATTATCATCAAGATCAACCTGGGTTGGTGTTACTACCGCCCACCCTGCAGGCCGTTCATAAACGTGCCGTTGGCTCTTTTTATTACCGATTAAAACTATACGGCGTTTCTTGTTCCAGCCAATTTGTTTTAAAATTGGCGCAATACGATTCTGGTCAGCCCGGGTAATGTGAGCGTTATCTTTCTTCAGTGCCGCATTAAGTATCATGTCAGACGTCACGTAATCCGCCGTAATGCTGTGTAAGTAATCCTCAATAGGATACTGCCACGGATCAATTTGCAGCCGTGAGTCTTGCTCACGTTCAATCTGAGCGCGTTCGTTGTCGGCTGGCCACCACTGTTCACCAGCGTTAAAACGATGCATCGCCTCTGCCCACAATTGATCACGCTGCTCAATGACGAACGCCGGATTGACGGCATAACACCGCACCGGCCAATAGCGCCGGTTACCGGTATAATCTTTTAGGTATTCGTCTTGGTTGGTGGTACCAACGAAAACCACCTGGCGCGGGAAATCCTGCGACGCATGCCCATAACTAGGCCGGTATCGATCCCGTGTTTGCGAGAAAAACGCTTTTGCTGTTGTACTTTCGGCTTTATTAAAACTATCTAACTCTGGCAATTCAGCGCCCCAGACGCCCTGGATGTTCTGATATGCGTCCTTATCACCCAATGGCATGGGTGCATCAGAATACCATTCGCCGAACAGCGCTTTAACAACGCTGGACTTACCGCGCCCCTGCCGGCCCTCAAGAATCAGAACATTATCCATCTTAACTGGCGGCCGCATCACGCGAGCCACCGCACCGATTAAAAATTTGCGGCCGACAACCGCGAGATAATTATTATCCGCGGCGATGTCATCCGCCAACAACTCCACCCTGGCACCCAGGGCGTCCACCAACCAATGATCAAGCCTATCTATGCCATCCCATTCTAGAGCACCAAGGTATTCGCGTACTGGATGAAAGCGCCTATCCCGAGACACCTTAACCACCGCATCAATGATGGCTTTTTCAGACGGATTAAAATAATGCTTCTCTCCCAACCACACCGACAAAATCGACTTGTCGGCATCCTCCCACTCACCGGCAGTACAGCGCCCAATCGTGGGTTGGCGCTTAATAACCCGATACGAAAAATCGCAATACGCCAGTTTTTCGCGAAATTCGGCGTCATTTTCCAGGATTAGCGCAACATTGAAGGACCATGGCAATATGCCACCCTTCTCATTTCTGCGTAGATCCAGCTGCCATTGACTATTCCAGCCATCCGAAGACTCAGGCGCCGTACTTGAATCAAGCTCGCGCTGTACAGTGTCATTATCAGCGTTACCGCTGTTTAACCCCTCGGTAAATTGACGCCTGACCTCATCAATACCGAAACAACAATGTAAATCATTCCAATCGGTGAACTTACTATCAGTTTCCGACATCAACGGCGAGCCTGCGAAAAATCAGGATAAAAAACCTGACCACCCACGGCCGTTGCCGCCTCTTTCCCTTTTGTCAATCCTGGATTGCCATTAGTGTGCGCGTCGTTGTCCGCGCAGATTATAAGACGTGCATTGCTGTATTTTTCCGCGAGCGCTTCGGCAACTGGTTTAAGATTGCCCGCATCAAACGCCACCACTACCGGCCACCGCATTGCCATGTGCATCGTAGCGCCGGTCGCATAACCTTCCGTAATTAATATTTTATTGGTTTCGCCGGTTATTTCACCAATCAAATGAAACCGGCCCTTTTTTGATGTGCCGGTTAGGAACTTCTTACCACCCAAACCGTCGATAAACTGCAAACCCCACAACTTTCCATCAACATCACGCACCGGCACAGCAATGGAACCACGCGTAAACCGTATACCGAAATTCCGGACCTTCTTGCGCGTTAAATAATCAGACGAACCACCTTCCGGCAACCCCTCCCAGATTGTTTGTGCGCGCTGCGCCGTTTCCTCGGCCAGCGCCGCACGCTGTTTAACAGCCTCGCGCCTGGCTAATTCTATTTTTTGACGCGCTTCAGCCATTTCCTGCTGCGATAATTCCGTCTTAATATCCGACAAATCAAACGTAACGCGCTGGCCGGTGGCGTGATTACACGCCACCCCCAGCACCACAACATTGTTGTTACGCAACACTTGCTCAGTAAGGATATAAGAGCCGCGTTTTTTTGATTTCGACTTGCCCTCGATGGGCACATAATGCCAACCACCATCGATAATTACGTTGTCAATATCCAGACCGATTTCACGGCACTCAAATAAAATATTATTCGCATCCATAAATCACCATTTAATTAACTGACCTATAAACGGTAGCCCGTGTGTTTTTTTAAAAAACGCCTTGAATTCGCAAACACCATCAAAGCCATCGGAAACCGCCAACGCATGAACCTGGTGACCATTCAGTGTTTCACAATTAACATTCACCACGTCGTCATCAATAAATATCTGATCCACCGATTTTGCAACTGCCTGGCCCAGTTTTAGGCAACTGGGTGAGCGCATCCCGGTATACAAATAGAGCGTATCCCCAACCCGGAAAGGCCGTTTTCGATAAGCGCGAATGGTTTGCCGTTTTTTGAACGACTGAATACGATCCGCAAAACACGCCATGAAATTTAGCGCCGGCATCAGTGCATCTCACTATATTCATGCATCACATCATTAACGATGCGTGCAATGTCGTCATCTTCACCAGCGATTGAGTAAATCTGTTTGATGGCAATCTCCAGTTCAAATATGCGGTCATGGCAATCATTAAGCTCATGCTGTAACAGGTTGGTTTGTACGTAGGTAATTGAAACTTTTTCGTTGTTGTTGTTTTCCATTGCCAGTCTTTTGCTTACAACGTTTCAGAATTTGCCGATTGCGTTTATTATTTTAGGTTGATATCGTCGCTTAAACGGATACAAGCAAAATTAACGGACGAAATTACATGCATCACTTCGGTTTACATAGCTCACCATTAAATAGCGCCCTTAAAAGATCGCCGCTGTTTAGCTCACCACCTGTTTTTGCCTCGAACTCCACAGCCTTTCTTGCAGATACTTTTCTACGCCCACTTTCCACGTGAGTGATATAGCCCTGGGTAACACCCAGCATATTTGCAAGTTGTAGCTGCGTAAGATTCTTCGATTTTCGAAATTCTCGCAATGGATTCATTATAAAACAATACACTACGTATTTATTTTGTCAAGCATAATAATACGTTCAGTCACTTTTATAACGGCAAGAACAGAATCAAAATATGCGGATGAATAAACTTGATTGGCGCTCACGCTTTATAAAGCGATTAGAACAATTAAAACGTAGCGAAAAACTGACTCAAGAACGCCTGGGTGAAATTTTAGGTGTGACCCAGGGTACAATCGGGCACTGGAAAACTGGCAAGCGCTCACCCGATAATCTCGATCAGTATGAGAAATTAGCAAAAGCGTTGAAACTGCACCCCGCCGAACTGCTATACGGCATAAAGCCGCTGGATTGTGACGGTAAGTACGTCATAGAGGCGTGGGACCGACTGTCGTCCAGCAATCGAAGATATATTATCGGTATGATCGACGGGCTTATAAAATCACAACAAGAATCGATTAAAAAATAAAGGTGCACCAATGAAAAATGAAAACCAAATTACCGCTCTCGCAACTGCTTTGATCATATTGATTATTTGTCCTACTGAAAGCGCATCAGCCAGAGAAATTGAGCGCGGCACAGTAAGTTTCTCTGCTGGGTCAGAATTTAGAGTTGGATCATCAGTACTAAAAACGCCAGGCGAGACGGACACAAAGACAGATAAATCTGGGATAGACCTGTTTGGATTTTACTATTTATCAAAAAATGTCGGTATAGGCGGAACTTGGTTGTATGAAAACGAAAAATCAACACAGGGGCAGGACGTAGAGAAAACAAAATCCAACCTTATCGGACCCGCCTTTATATTCTCCCATAGCGTCACAGAATCCACAAATTTCAGCTTTTCAGGCGCCGCGGTATTTGGAAAAATAGAAACAGGAAACGGCGACATAACAACTGAAGTCGATGGCGACGGATGGTCGCTAGGGTTAAATATCAATCATTTTTTAACAGACAGCATGTCAATTGATACTGGATTCAATTACACATCGTTATCGTTCGATGGTAATTCGCTCATTCCAGACGTTGATATTGACGGAGCAGCACTTGCGGTTTCTTTATCCGTCTATCTGAATTGATTGTTGGCGCGTATCAATATTCAACTGTTCGGCCAGCTCATCCAAAAGCTTTAAATGGTCTGACGATTTACCAAAACCTTGCCTGTTTAACTCTTCAGTAATTTCCCTGCCATTCAGCAGGTGGCCCGGTAATAACCCCTGGTCAGATGCTACAGCAACGCCAAAGCAGTTCTGCATAAATGATAGCGACTCATATAAACCTGAAAAGATATCGTGCACCGATTTAGATTTTAAAGTCGCTTGATGCCCCTCTTCGCAACAGTGATTTTGGTTAAAAATAGCGTGATTATTCGCCAAGACCCCACCCCTTTATTGTCCGTTGTTCGGTAGATTATTTTTATATAACATCACATCAGTATAGCTAATACGCTCAGCGTCACAAACAAAACAACCAAAAATTTATTAGTAACCCACCGCGCCCCCCCATTACTAACATTACATTTACCAATTAATTCAACAAGTTAAGAATTTGCAGGTTAAATTAAATAATAATACATTTAGTATTGACATAATTAATACATGGTGTAGTATTTAATACATCTAATCAAAATTGGATTATGGAAATGATACAAAATATTAACTTTTCGTCACCCAGAACCATCCACGAAAAGCGAATCCAAGCGCTGGAAATCGCCAGGAATCTACATGCATCAGTAAAGCGCTTGCGAGCACTAACAGCCAGGCGCCCGCACAGCGACGAACTGCCAATGTTTCTGAAAAAACAGGCATGCTAATGAATACGGTCAACACACAATTCGACATCATATCAGCATGCCAGGAAATCGGGCTAAACGCCGGTTGTAACGCAGCATACACACGATTGTTCACGGACGCGATCAACCGAACTGAAAAATTAATCGGTGAACTTACCGTGTTTGAGTTGCTGAGCATTACTCGCCACTGCACCGAACAGTTCAACAGCACCTACCAACAGAGGGCACACGAATGAATGAAAGACCACCGGGCTTGCTCGACAAGCTCACCGACATAATACCCGTTGACGTGAGCGCGGTGGAAGATCACCCCAACCACGGCGTTAATATGTGTCGAAAGCTCACCGCCCTACGCCACCGAATCGTTTTTAGTAGCGGTTATTTAAAACGAGACGACCCAGAGTTATCGCAATTTTTAGCATCGCTGTTAGATGGTCTCTAGGGGAAAATAATGGGATTAGACGCACTCGACAGTTTATTACTCGGTATCGCGCTGATGGTGGTTGTGGGGCTATTGTTAGCGCTATTTTTTGGGTCATTCACACATCGCGGCACGAATGACCGCCCCCACAAAAAACGCATCATAATCGAAATTGGAGACACGAAAATGATATTAATTTTACCCGACGAAACCACGGCGGCTGATTTGCAAAAAATGGCGGACGCTATTAATTGCCGTGTTTATAGCAACCCAATCAATAATGAGGTGTTAATTCTTAAACCAAAGACATCACCGCAAAACATGGCGGACTCAAAGGAAAAACGCACACCTAAACTGCGTTTGCTGTAAGGGGCAGACATGAAGCCAGACGCAATAGAGCTAACACTACAGGAATGCGAATACCTGGATATGCTTCTTAAAAAAGACCTTGATGCTATCGGGCATATAGAAAGGCTAACCAAGCGATTGCGCAACGCTACGCCAAACGTGCCAACTGGTGTTAGTGGCGCATTATTAATGCTGCGGGAAAAAACAACCATAAATGCAGCGCTAACCGACAAAATTCGTACTGCGATCGGGAATTAACATGCGCAAACCACCCACATTACAGGAGGTATCAAAACAACTAAACGTTGGATCTGTGTTGCTGTTTAGGTATTTAAGAAAACAACGAATCATTGGAAAAGATAATTTACCTTTTCAGTGCTTCATTGATTGCGGTTATTTTACGATCTTTACCGGCGAATACTGCAACGAAATCCAAGGGCGTGTTTTTCGTCGCACATATCGCCGAACAGCAGTAACACCAAAGGGCGTTGAGTTTCTTAGAGAAAACATTGCGCCAAAAATTGCAAAACCAGTTAAAGCAGCCGTCAGCGATGATGGTGAACAACCCACTAAATCAGCGACACAAACCGAATACCAGAAATCCTGCAATATTATACTGCATGGCAGCTGGCGAACTAACCAGAAAGGATAAAGTATGGACAATACAAAACCCGTTAGACCGTTTTTAGACACCATCCGCGACATTGAGCACGGGCACTTAATCGACGAGCTGTCATACAAACAGCAGGCGGTTGTGTCGTCTGTCATCGAGACAATGCAACAGGGTGAGATAACCATCACCCTAAAATACAAACTGGAAACCAAAGGCCAAGTATCCATCAGCGCCAAAGTGAAAAGCAAAGTGCCTGAAATGAAAAGCAAAGTGCCTGAAATGTCGCGCGGTAAATCCATCTTTTTTGTAACGCCAGACAACAACCTGCAGCGCGACAACCCGCGCCAGGGAAAATTACCACTAACCGCCATTGACGAACCAAAACGCAAAATTGCCGACGTTAACGACTAACACAAACGGTGCCGCCACCATGAAAAACTGCACATTAAAACACTATTTAAACGCGCTGCGGCTTATGGTCGTCATGATATCGCTATGCGCAATAAGCGCCAGCCCGGCAATAGCTGGAAAATTAAACGTGTTTATCGGTGGCGGCTACGACAAAGGCCCGGCTGCACCGTTTAATCAAAAACCGGTTAATGGCGGCAAGTACAGAAACTCATGGCAAGCACAACTTGGCGCGGAATACACATCAAAAAAATGGCGAGTGCAATTGATGCACAGCTCTACCACAGATAACGGCCTACATGTTAGCGACGGCGATATAAACATGCTGTCAGTTCACTATTTTTTATTCTAAATAACCGATAACGACTATCAAGGAAATGCAATGGAAGAAAAATCGCAATCAAAACAAATTGAAAACCTGACAACCAGAGCCTTGGATATCAAGAATACAGAAGGGTTTGAGCCCTTCGCAATCGTTCCCAAAGATTGCCAGCTGGAAGATGTCGGTCACCTGCGCGTTAGAGACACGCCAGAGCGCATAAACGAGCACCCAATATTGCAAGATGCCAATAGCTTTATACGATATTGGCTACGTCACCGCGCTGAAAACAGCGTGATATTTTGTTCAGGCGGGAAGTCACCATGCTTCACCGCGGTGTTTGATTATCATCATAGCGCCGCCAATAAAAATAAACCGCAATGGTTAAAGCATAAAGCACGATTTTCGTTTCCTAAATCTCTAGAGTGGGAAATCTGGACTGAACGCAACAAAAAACCATTTTCCCAGGTCGAGTTTTCTCATTTTATTGAAGACAACCTTCTGGATATCGCCGGACCAGAGGACGACAACATACCCAACGACGCCCCGAGCGCCGCGCAAATGCTGGAAATAGCATTAAACTTCAAGGCCCATAAACGCGCCAATTTTGAAAGCGATATCGTTCTGCAAAACGGCCAGGTCCAGCTAATGTACAAGGAAGAAATACGCGGATCATCACAAGGCCAAAACACCGGAAAAATCGATATACCAGAAATATTTCACTTGGGCATATCGCCATTTTTAAATGCAAAAACGTACAAAATTGACGCGCGCCTGCGCTACCGCATTAGCGACAGTGGTGAATTATCAATGTGGTACGAACTAATCAGAACCCACAAAGTAATCGAAACCGCATTTAATGAAATCAAAGCCGACATTGAAAAAAATTGCGAAACCGTAGCATTTGAAGGCGAACTTTAACGGAGGGATCAACATGATTTTTTTATTTTCTGATGTGGTCTCGGTAATGTGCATTATCACCATTGCCGCTATTTGGACGCTCATGTTTGCGCATACGGCAGCAATGGAATTCCAGGGTAGACCATCCAGGGCGCTGCTAGCAATTCAGCAGCATCAGCTAGCGCTGCAACGAAAAACCAGGCAGCTAACATGAGCAGCAACGACAGCACGATTGATAAATTGTTAATCATGGCCATAATTTTGGTGGTCATGTTCCTGGCGTACACCATTGATGATATTTCTTGTGGTTATGATTATCCGGGAATAGGAATAAATCACACCACAACGCATAGAGGCAAAAATGGCTAAAGATCAAAAATCAACGTATTACGATGCAGGCGGTATAGAAACAATCGACATCATCAAAGCGAAACTGACGCCAGAGCAATACCAAGGTTATCTGCTGGGAAATGCGCTGAAATATCAATGCAGGATGATGCACAAACATGGCGATGAAGAAAGAAAACGTGACGCCGAAAAAGCTGCATATTATTCCCAGTGGCTCAGTGAAAGCTTTCAGTATGAGCAAGTTAATTACAATATAGACCATATTCCATTTTAATAACCGGCAAAAATCATGCTACGCCAACGAATAACATTAAAAACATACCTCGAACTCGTTTACCCCATGGGTGACGGTCCCTGTATAAATACGCTAAAAAATCGTATCAATAAGGGCGTCATCCAAGGCGTGAGAGAAGAAGGCAGTTATTATGTCTACCTTGATCAAACTGACAACAGTAAATCAGGACAGATTGCTAATGCAGTTTTAGCGGCTGTTGGTGGGTAGTTTTGTTAGGGATACCGATGAAATACCAGAAACAAAAAACATATAAATTTACTGCAGGGGATCGATATCACCTGGATCAGGTGTACTCATTATTGGGCATTATACCTAACGACACATACGAGCAAGATGATATGTCGTTATATCGTTATGATAACGGTAACGATTGCGGCGAATCAGTTAAATTTTTAAAAAATGTAAAAATTAAAATAATAATGGAAATAACTTGACTACAGTAACTTTAAGTATGCGCCCGACACTAGCTAAATCGAATTGGAGCGGCAACTCCTTGGTAAAAACTGTTGTTGTTGGGTTGCAGTGTCACACAATGCTTAATAACATGGGCGCATACTTAAGGTTGCTGAATAGATGAAAGAGATTGCAACAAAACATCTAAAACAACCTTATTTGACAATAAAGCATGGACAAAAGAGGGTAAGTTCGATTTGCGGTAGAAAACCGTATATCGTCAATATTGCCACTCACGATCCGCATACGCCATCAATCGACGTATGTGAAAAGTGCATGGCCAGGCATCGCAAAATGCTGCTGAGACTGGCTGATACAATAGCTGATATAAAACATCGCGGGTTACCGACAGTCTCGCACAAGAATGAGTACGTAGATTTAGTTAAACGAGTGAGAGTCAGCAGACCTACGTGATGTTGCGTCTTAATAATTTAGTTAGAACAGGGATAAAAAATGAAGAAACTTTGCATTTACCACGGAAACTGCGCTGATGGTTTTGGTGCTGCTACCGTAATTAGAACTGCTTTAGGTAGCCACAATGTTGACTTCCACCCAGGCGTTCACCAAGATCCTCCGCCAGACGTAACAGACCGCGAGGTGATACTGGTTGATTTCTCATACAAGCGTGACGTACTCGTTGGGATGGCAGCCAAAGCCAAGAGCATATTAATTATCGACCACCACAAGAGCGCCGAATCTGACTTAGTTGATTTGTCAGACAACGTAGAAGCTCACTTTGATATGAGTAAAAGCGGCGCTGTTATGGCGTGGGAATACTTTCACCCAGGTGAACCCATACCACAACTGTTGCTGCACATTCAGGGTCGCTATTTATGGGAATTCAAGCTAAAAGGCACTCGCGAAATTCAAGTCTGTGTTTTTTCTTACCCATACGAATTTGAAATATGGGAACAGCTACTATGCGCCGATCCTAAGAAGTTGCGCGAAGATGGAAAAGCCATTGAGCGCAAGCACTTTAAAGACATTGAGGAATTTATCGCAGCAGCGGCTTATACCGACACTATAGCTGGGCACGAGGTTCCAATTCTGAATGCGCCTTACTTCTGGAGCTCAGACGCTGGCCACATCATGGGCGAAGGTAAGCCATTTGCAGCTTGCTATTGGGATACGCCAGGAGGCCGGGTATTCAGTTTGCGCTCTGCTAATGATGGCGTTGATGTTTCAGAGATTGCGGCAATATTTGGTGGCGGTGGGCATAAGCACGCCGCTGGTTTTCGGCTCGCGTTTGATGACCTGCATAAGCTTTCCAGTGGGGTTATATTTTAAGGTGAATTATGGGTGATTTAAGCAAATATTTTAGTCGTTATGAAATGGCGTGTAAATGTGGTTGTGGGCTTGATACGATGGATATCGAGACATTGCGCATTGCTGATGAAGTACGAGAGTTTGTAGGTGTGTCAATTACGCCCGGCAGCGCTGCGCGATGTTTTGTTTATAATCGATCAAACGCTGTTGGATCGAACGACAACTCACAGCATCCACGCTGCCGGGCGATGGACTTACCGGTGCCTAATCCACGCAAGGTTTACAAATGGCTGTGTGACAAATATCCTGGTCAGTATGGGTTTGGTCTTTACGCGACATTTGTGCATATCGATACGCGGACCGACGGCCCGGCGCGCTGGGATAAAACATGAATGGACGGCTGAGCGCGGGCTTGTTAGCTGCACTAAGGAGCGATGAATGCTTAGATTTTACGAGAATATGCTGAAGAAGATTATTCGCAACTTGGAAGATCATTTTAAAAATGTACATTTATCCCGTATCCATACAGATATCAAATGCCCTAACTGTAATGAATGGTTCTCTGTTTCAGGTATAAAGTATAAGCACTCCCTTGAAAAAGAGCCTAAACACGACTTTTCAATCTGCAAATGTGGTCAGTGTGGCTTTAAGTCGAATTGGTCACCGCACATAGCTCCATGTTTAATTAGGGTAGATGATAACGGAATACCTATTACTGACAGCCAACAAAAAAATTGTTATAAGGCGGATTTATGAAACAAGATGAAAAAGACCTGCTAGAAAGACTGCAAAAACGAACAAAGGAAGATACCAGCCAGCCCTATGTTCGGCAATTGGTTGCAGACTTAGAAATGAATGAAAAACGGGCTGCATACATTTTGGAAAAATGGGCTGACAAAGGATAGTACCAGTACGGTGTTAGCGTAATGGCGGGCTGGCTAACAGAGGAAGGACAAGCCTTATAACAGCGGCTTATACCGGCACTATAGCTGGGATAAAACATGAAGGGCTTCTGAGCGCTGCAAACAGCGTCAGCGGCACGCCAACGCCAGACTTTAACAGAGATTGTGAATTATGAGCCACGTATTGCATGAAACTAATGATTGGAATGAAGACCTTGGAAATTGCATATTTTTTCATTTCAATAACTTTGAAGAGCCACCAGAGGTTCTTTGTAGCACACCGTACAGTTCTGATTTTGAAGAAGAAGGCGGGGAATATTGGACGCACTTTGTGACAATGAATTTCAATCTAATATTTGAACAAGCTGGAGCGACTTTAGGAGCGTCCAAGCGAGGAATGAGCGATGTTGAATGATTTGCTATGTTTTTTAAGAAAACATTTTCAATGCAGGTTTGGTGTTCATTGGCGTATGAAGTATGAGGGCGGATTAGTCAACGATATTTGTCGTGCCGGTAAGTGTGACGATTGCGGCTATGAACGTGAAGAAGTTAAATGGCCTAGAACATAACAGTGATTTATGCCGCACGCAAAATAAAAGAATTATTTTTTCAATTAGATTAAGTTTAAAAAACATGACGCCAAGAAAACGCAACAAGAAGAACCAAGACCTTGCGGGTCTAAATTTGTACCTTGAAGAGCGCAACGGCATTATTTATTACCGCTATCGCAATAAGCGGGCATGGGTGACTGGAGAATTAAAATCTGTCAGCGTGATTATTGGCAATTCAAACGAACAGAGTGAGCAATATATTACGCGTCAAGAAGCCAAGGCAACGGCTGCGATCCTGCAAGATAAATTCAGGACGCCTATTGCTGATGCATTGGCTGAAAAACTTGGCCGGTTGAAAAGCAGATCAACTGAATCTGTGCTAGGCGAATTCTACAGCCAGTATTTACCAACATTAAACCGGTCACCAAGCACCATTGAAAATTACAAAACCAATTTTGACAAGATGAAACGTCAATTTGGCAATAAACCGTTTCCGCTGACCGTGGGCCAGGTCAATGATTACCTAAAAACCCTCACCGAGCATGCCTACATCAAGCACCGTGCGCAATTGTGCAAGGTCTACGATTGGGCCATAAGCCAGGGTTATTGCCCCGTAGGACAAAACAATGCCGCCGCCACGCTCAAGAAAGCGGAGCCACGCCGCCAACGTCCCAGGATACAAACATGGGCCCAATACCAGGCGATCTATAATCAGGCCGACGAGTGGCTACAGATAGCAATGGACTTTTGCCTTATCTCGCTGCAGCCCAGGCAAGTTGCTGTCGAGGTAACCCACGATATGTTGCAGCAAGGAAAAATAAGGGTTGTACGCACAAAATCCATGGACCACCTGGAAATACAAGTTGGCCCAAGCTTGTTGGCCGTCATTGAGCGGTCCCGGCGCACCGCTGTGCCCTCCCCTTACGTTATCCACCGCAAACCAATCAAGCGTCAGCGCTCAAACTCACACTGGACCGCCGTAGCGCCGGATTATCTAACCAGGGCATTTACCCAGGCAGTGCGCAAAACAGGATTGTGGGGCAACAGCCACCCCACGCTGCACGAATTACGCAGCTTTGGCAAACAACTCTACAAAGCCCAGGGCCTGGAAACCCAGGATTTAATGGGGCACGAAGATGACAGGATGCAAGCCCGGTATGACCGGGACCACGTCGAGTGGAAAAAATGTATCGCGGGTTTGGATGTGACAGATTTGAAAAAATGAACAATACTCACCTGCATCAGAAGCCACATTTTCCATATGCATTTACTATCGCTATTGGATTTGCCAACGATTTGGCAGTTAACCAACAGGACAGCCCTTCATGTTAATTTCTTTACCAATATAGTTTGCTTCCGCATCAATTACAGGCCAGACAAGAGATCTCAATTTGTCCTTCCTTGAATTTCGGATCCAAAACTTAAGCTTACTTAAATCCATAGAAAAAGTCCGACTTAGAACTTTCTCCTGCGTTCTCTTTGTCAAATGAAATATTGCAAATACAATACTTAGTGGCTTCAATATACACCATAGCAATGGTGATGTGCTTATGATGTGTCTTAACATGGCATGATGTGCGCGCTTCAATGTACGAAGCACAAGTTTTTTATTGTCCATTGAAAGTTCATTAAACGCGGCCATAAAATTCTGCTGATAATCAGATGATCGCCTACCCTTGTATATAAATTTATGTGCGTAAATCATGACAAATATTTGCATCAGATTTACCTCATGAGTAAATTGTATCATCCCATTTAATGTGGTTCTTACCGTGCAATAAGACGGGTTTTGAAACGAAATATCTTTTCGCAATGCCGCATCAAAAAATTCATCTCTGATTGTAAATAGTCTCTGGCGGGTGTAATCCAGCCAGTAATTTTGCTGAGCAACAAAGAACAGCCACCAAGCTAAAAATACAACAATCATGAACAGTATAAACGTTATGTCACTTTCTATCATAAATCCTCCGGGTGCGTGTCCCCACGTGCTGTTAATCCGCTAGTTGATCTACTCGGATCTAGCTGTCGCTCGAGCAACTCGATGCGATAGTGTAGTTTTTGGACAGTATCTTTACGTAAATGTCTTTCACGATACGAAAAAATAATAGACCCTATAGCCACAAGAATTGCGAATATTGTAACTAAAGCTAGGTAAACATTCCATTTTGACCCTGCGTTATATTTAATCTCCGCATTAAAAGATGTGGCTTTACCTGAAAATGACGAGATCACCATTGCAAGTGGCTCCGCAAATCCTAATAGCGCTTTAGAAAGAGGTTCTACTGCAATATATACTATTATAACTATAGACCCCCATTTGATGAGCGTATTGACTGGGGCACCAAAACCCTTAATCAATAAAGCTGCATTTATGGCTTTTGAGTTATGGCTTGCTTTTCGCCTCTCTTGTTTTTGTTTTTTATTATTGCTTTTATTAGTCATAAATTAGCAGTGATCCCCCATAAAATTTACTTACAAGATCATAACGTTAGATTGTGACAAGTATTATTAAAGCGTATTAATGCAAGAATTTCAATGATGTGAAAGTATATTAAGTTATCGGAAAGTTGCCTACAGAGGCCTATGACTTATAAATTTATGAGTGCGTCGAACTTCATGAACCCCAAGTAAACGTTAAGAGATATCCCAAAAATAGCCCAAAGATACCCCAACACTTCTAGAATGTTTCTACAAAAGAATGGCAAGTATATGATTTATAAAAAGAAATTTGGTAGGCGCGAGTGGATTCGAACCACCGACCCCCACCATGTCAAGGTGATGCTCTAACCAACTGAGCTACGCGCCTATAAAAAAACGACTGTTAAAAAGTAGGATTGGTTGGGTTGACACAGCAGACTATTGCCTCTTTGTGCCTCATTCCAATGCTACCCTCCGCAGGGGACTGCAAAGATACTCGATCCCGGTGGTTAAATGCAAGCATTTGTATCAAATAATTCCCCCATAATTAGACCGAGTCCAGGCCAAATGCACTTTTTTGTATGTGTTCGATTTCATCTCGCAAATGCGCTGCCTCTTCAAACTCCAGGTTTTGGGCATGCTGATACATTTTATCTTCCAAAGACTTGATTTTTTTCTCAAGCTGTTTTGGTGTCAAAGCACCATATTCGATGGTTTCCTCCGCTGCCTGGGCATAGCGGGCGGCCTGGCCTTTCTGTGCAGAATAAGCCCCTTCCATGATATCTGTCACGGCCTTTTTTACTGACGTTGGCGTAATATTGTGAACTTTGTTGTGTTCAATTTGTTTTTCACGCCGTCGCGCAGTTTCTTTTATGGCGCGCTCCATGGAGCCGGTAATTTTATCGCCATACAAAATGGCTTTGCCGTGGAGGTTTCTCGCTGCCCGGCCAATGGTTTGTATCAGCGAGCGCTCGGAACGTAAAAATCCCTCTTTATCAGCATCAAGAATGGCCACTAATGACACTTCGGGCATATCCAGACCTTCCCTCAGCAGGTTAATTCCCACTAAGACATCAAACTTGCCTAAGCGTAAATCGCGGATTATTTCTACCCGCTCTACGGTCTCGATATCCGAATGCATGTATCGGACCCGGATGCCGTGTTCGGCAAGGTAGTCCGTTAGGTCTTCGGACATACGCTTGGTTAAAGTGGTTACCAGTACCCGCTCCGCGACGCTGACCCGTTTGTTTATCTCGGATAGCAGATCATCAACCTGGGTACTGGCTGGTCTTACTTCAATTTCCGGATCCACAAGTCCGGTGGGCCGCACCACCTGCTCGACAGTGTCGCCTGCATGCTCGGTTTCGTAATTGCCGGGCGTGGCGGAGACAAATATGGTCTGCGGCATCATCTGCTCGAATTCATCAAACCGCAATGGCCGGTTATCAAGCGCCGAGGGCAATCGAAAACCGTACATAACAAGGTTTTCCTTCCGTGAACGGTCTCCTTTGTACATGGCACCTAACTGGGGAATCGTGACATGGGACTCATCAATGACCATTAAGGCATCCTGATGTGTGACATAATCCAATAGTGTTGGTGGGGGTTTGCCGGGCGCACGACCCGATAAATATCGTGAATAGTTTTCAATACCGGAGCAATAACCCAGCTCCAGCATCATTTCAATGTCGTAGCGTGTGCGCTCTTCCAGGCGTTGAGCTTCAACTAACTTACTCGCCTCACGTAACTGTACCAAACGTGTTTGCAGTTCTTCTCTTATCGCATCTATTGAGTCCAATAGGGTTTGTCGCGGTGTTACATAGTGAGTTTTGGGGTAAACGGTGAGGCGAGGCACTTTTTTCACCATTTCACCAGTAAGTGGGTCAAAATAACTTAGAGACTCAATTTCGTCATCAAATAATTCAACCCGCACCGCTTCCCTTTCTGATTCTGCGGGATATATGTCAATCACGTCACCGCGTACCCGATAGGTGCCTCGATGCAGCTCTACATCGTTGCGTTTATACTGCAGCTCGGCCAATCGACGCAGTAATTGACGTTGATCGATCGTATCACCTCGATCCAGGTGTAATACCATTTGCAAATAGGATTCGGGATCTCCTAAACCATAAATGGCGGAAACCGTGGCAACAATAATCGTGTCTTTACGTTCCAGTATGGCCTTGGTCGCCGATAAACGCATTTGTTCAATATGCTCATTAATCGATGCATCTTTTTCAATGTAAGTGTCCGAGGATGGGACGTAGGCTTCCGGCTGGTAATAATCATAATAAGAAACAAAGTATTCCACGGCATTACGGGGGAAAAAGGCGCGCATTTCACCGTAAAGCTGAGCAGCCAGGGTCTTGTTTGGGGCAAGGATGATTGCAGGCCGCTGGATTTTTTCGATAAGATTGGCAATTGTGAAGGTTTTTCCTGATCCGGTAACCCCCAACAAGGTTTGCGCCGCCTCGCCAGCCCGCAACCCTTCTAATAGCTGCTTGATCGCTTTGGGTTGGTCACCCGAAGGTTCAAACTCCGATTCTAATTCAAAAAGTTTTGTTACCATATTATCGGTTATTCACATTACCATTTATGTTGTTAATATGTGGTTAAAATCCACAATTTGTGGCAGCGTCAAGCCACATCTTGAGTTACAATGCGCCGACTACTGGCAAGGCATTTGCTTAACCAAGCAATTGTAACGCATCTGCTCGGCAAATGAATTGCTTCTAGGTATATTTGTAGTCCTGGAATATCACGCTAATATAATTTGATATGGCTTGGGCATGTTAATTTTAAAGGAATGTAGGTGAAAAAGAATTTATCACAGCGGGTTCAGCGTATTAAACCGTCCCCTACTTTGGCGATTACCGCAAGAGCTAAAGCACTCAAAGCTGAAGGTAAAGACATCATTGGGTTGGGCGCCGGAGAACCGGATTTTGACACCCCTGACCATATTAAAAAGGCAGCGATAAGTGCACTTAATGCGGGTTTTACCAAATACACTGCCGTTGACGGAATACCCGAACTCAAGCTAGCAATTATCAACAAATTTGTGCGCGATAATGGGCTTACGTACACGCCAAACCAGGTGTTGGTTTCCTGTGGCGGGAAACACAGCTTTTATAATTTAGTCGAAGCGCTTATTAATGTCGGTGATGAGGTTATCATTCCAGCCCCTTACTGGGTGTCTTACCCTGAAATGGTTTTATTGGCAAACGGTGAACCGGTTATTATTAAAAGCGGTTTGGAACAAGGGTTTAAAATCACACCACACCAACTGGAAGCGTCGATAACCCCCGAGACGCGGATGTTCGTGATCAACAGCCCCTCCAACCCAAGTGGCGCCACATATTCTGCAGACGAGCTGTTGGGTCTGGCTGAAGTCTTACGCCGCTATCCCAATATATTGATTGTCTCTGACGATATTTATGAACACATTCGTATGGACGACACTCCTTTCGTCAATATCCTTACGGTATCCCCCGACCTTTATGAGCGTTGCGTAATCATCAATGGTGTGTCAAAGGCATACTCTATGACCGGCTGGCGTATTGGTTATGCAGCAGGCCCTGAATGGCTCATCCAGGCGATGAAAAAAATACAGTCGCAGAGCACATCAAATCCCACATCGATCTCCCAAGTCGCCGCTCAGGCTGCACTGGATGGCGATCAATCCTGTATCACACAAATGACAAGCGCTTTCAGGCAACGTCACGAATTTGTGGTGGCAGCACTTAATTCTATTAAGGGGATTCGATGCCTGCCCTCTCAGGGGGCATTCTATTCATTTCCTGATTGCAGGGAAGCAATTGCAGGTTTAGCCAACGTAAAAAATGACCTTGAATTCGGCGAATATTTATTGGATAAAATCGGCGTGGCCTTAATACCCGGCTCCGCCTTCGGTGCGCCGGGGCATATGCGCTTATCGTTTGCGACCAGCATTGAACAGCTTGAGGTGGCGTTTGACCGATTAGGCCGTCTTTTAAATAATTAATGAAATCAAATGTTGACCCCCGTGGGAGTCACAGGTAACATACGCAGCCCATAAGCGATCAGATATTCCCCAGTAGCTCAGTTGGTAGAGCAGGTGACTGTTAATCACCGGGTCCGTGGTTCGAGTCCGCGCTGGGGAGCCATTTTCGTGGCACCCACAAGATCGCCTTAGTAAATTGCTTCTGCAACGTCCGCATTATCCTTACACCACGTACAAGCTTCCCGCGGTTCCCTACCCTTGTGTAATCTGCCATAATTGATGACGTGAGCGGTTATATAGGTGGAATTTTTTGGCATGAATAAGTATTCAACTCTTTCAATCCCCCGTAATAATATAGCGAATACAATAACTTGGGTATCCCCTGTTGTTTTGCGTGTAGTAACTTCGTAAGACCATCTGGTGCGGAAACACGACGGCATTGCCCCCTTAACCAGCGCAGTGGTGACACAATAGCGGGAAATATCGGGCTTGTTTACATCATTTTTATATAACTTCTTGATATTTTAGATATATGTCATATTCAATAAAGCATTTTTCCGTTTTTATCGTAACTTGCCTAGCGGCATTGAACGTTGGCGCTTCCGAACCCACATTGAACCAGCCTCCCTCATTATTAATGGATACTCAGTGGTTTGGTGACGACGAAGTGGAGTTTGAGGATCATGAGTTAGCAGAAAGCAGGGACCCCACAATATTTGCTGCAAGCGCATTAGCCCACCGCGTTGCCGAGTATAAGCGAGGTAGAATGGCGTTTCTGTTTGGGCAATATGAGGTGGCTTATTCTATATGGCAACCATTAGCGAACCAGGGATATGCCAAAGCACAGGCAACCATGGGTTGGATTTATCAAACCGGCAAGGGTGTTAAGAAAAACCCCAGGACCGCATTTGAATGGTACCGCAAAGCCGCCAGGCAACAACATGTAATTGCCCAGAATAATTTAGGCGTGGCATACGAGCAGGGGCTCGGCATTCGCAAAAACGCTAAAAAAGCCGCTAAATGGTATCGAGACTCGGCGGAATGGGGATATTCATTCGCGCAGTATAACCTCGGTGTCTTGTACAAAGAAGGACATGGCGTAAAGAAAAACCTGGAAGAGGCGCAATTTTGGTTGCAAATTGCGGCACTACAAGGTGTAGAAGAAGCCCTTGTTGAACTAGAAGAGATTAATCAAGACGTGCATAAAAAAAGCACGATGATGGCTCGGTCCAGACAGCCCAACCATTTAGGAAAATCGAAACCTCATCATTCAGCACCGGTAAAGCGTACACCCAAGCAAGAATCCTCCACGCCGCCGCACGCCAGCAATCGATACGAGGCAATATCCAACCGTATCAGAACCAAAGATTGGTTAGATGGCCCCAAGTTGGACACGTGGCTTGCCGATGCCCAAGTGGCACAAAAACGTCTTAAGGAAAAAAAGAATACGCCGAAGAAAACCAACAGTCACAGCTTGAAAATATTTAACGATGACTGGGTCAGGGAGCAAAACCCCTCATATTACACCTTACAACTAGCGCGAAGCGACAAACTGCAATGGTTGTTGGATATCGCTAAGTCGCAACCCATGCTGCTCGATACCGCGTATTATTCTGCCTATACAGAAGGCAAGCAATGGTTTTATTTACTCTATGGGAATTTTTCAGATAAACATTCGGCAGAAACTGAGGCGGCAAAATTACCTAAAACGCTGAGAAAATGGTCACCCTGGGTAAGAGCTTTTTCAGAAGTGCATTTAAATATGCCTGCCCCCTCCCCCTCTGATGCGACAAAAGGCGCGACAAAAGAAAAATAAGCACTGACGCTGCTAGCCCGCTTGGGTGACGAAAAAGTTAACCAGCGTTAGTGCACTATTCTATCTAATACCCCTGCTCTAGAGCTCAGGCTAGCTTGGCGGCAGCGAACAGCGCTGCCAGCAAGCTCTCACTTATATTACTTAACCGCATTCGGGTTTATCGCCGCAGGCGTAACCGAAACATTTGCGGAGTTCTGCGCATCAAGCTTAATTTTAATATTGTGCCGATGTGCTTCTACCGTGCGTACACTAATATTAAGCTCATTAGCAATGTCTTTACTACTCATGCCCTGGTCGACTAAAGCCAATATAGTTCGTTGACGCTGCGTTAAACCGGCTTTATCAGCATTGGTGCTACGATCAGATTTCGAAAAGTCGTCATACATCATTTGCGACACACAAGAACTATAATAGGTCTCCCCCTGGCAAACCGTCTTAATGGCGTTAATCATCTCCTGTGCAGAGACATCCTTAACAATATAACCATGAGCACCGCATCGGATAACGCCTTGTATATATTCTTTATGCTCATGCATAGTTAGTATAATTACTTTCATATCAGGATAGTCATTACGCAGTTGACGCGCCGCGTCCATACCGTTCATGACAGGCATGCTAATATCCATAAGCACGACATCAGGCTTTAGTTCTCCAGCCTTAATGATGGCATCTCTACCATTAACGGCTTCACCCACTACTTCAAAATCGGGCTGTTGCCCAAAACGGGCGCGTATACCGTCCCTGACAACCGCATGGTCGTCAACCAGTAATACTCTAAGATTACCATTGTACTGAACAGTAACGTCTTTATCATTATCCATGCTGAGTTTGTTTTCAGATGAATTTTCAGTTAAACCTTCAGTTAAACTATCAGTCAAATTATCGGTTACATTACTGCTTGGATTATTATCTACATTTTCACTCATATCAATTGCGTTTTCACTCATGTTCTGCACCTTGGCCCCTATTCGCTAAGCACGCTTTAGCCCGACTTATTTTAGTTTGTTGCCACTCAATTAATTCGTTCAGTCGAGACGCAGAGGTGCTTTAACCTCTAAGAATGTGCCTCTACCTACCTCTGAGTGTATAAAGAAAGAGCCTTGAAGTAATTCAATGCGTTCTCGCATATTCCGCAGACCCATGCTTTGAGTTGGACTGGTCTTCCTTGTTGCCTTCTGGAGGTCAAACCCTTGTCCATCATCTTCCAACCTTATTGTCACATTTGTATCGTTGTGTGTCACGTTAATTACCACGTTTGAAGCGTTAGCATGTTTTTCGATATTCATAAGTGCTTCCTGCACTATTCGATACATAGCAGTCTCAACATCAACAGGCATTCTTTTTAAACTGTCGTTGTCATCGCCATCCACACCATCTACTTGCACATCTATCTGATTGCGTTCGGAAAACTGTCGGGATAAATTAGCAATTGCCGGTGCTAATCCCAGGTCGTCCAGAACACTCGGACGCAATGCATGCGAGACTCGTCGCACCTCGGAAATTGCTTCGTCCAAAAATATTACCGCTGTATTAATATCTCTTATAGCTTCTTCTTGTGAATAGGAAAACTTGTCATCGAAATTTTCTATTTTATATTTAACGGAAACTAACAACTGATTAATTCCATCATGCAGCTCTCGGGACACCCGTCGACGCTCTTCCTCCTGTAGCCTTATTGTTTTATGAGATAACTTCTTGAGTCGATCCTGCGCTATTTTTCGCTCTACAATTTCAGAGGTTAATTTCTCATTACGAGTAACGATCTCCGCGGTGCGTTCTTCGATCCTATCCGCCATTTCATTGATAGCGGTGGCCAACGACCCAATTTCGCCACCAATATTCTCTTCCAGACGGTGAGAATAATTACCCCGTCGAATTTCTTCGGCTAATTTAACGGTACGTTGCAAGGGCAATGTAATGCTTCTCGCCAGCCAATAAGCGACTAACACAGCGATAGCAGAAAAAATAAAACCCACGGCGGTTAATAGGTTCCGTGTCTCATCGATAGGTTGCATCACCTCGTGTTTTGGCGTAACCGTTATTACATTCCAATTCAGGCCCTGATTAATGCCAAATTCCAGCATGTCGGCAAAACCGGCCATTACCTCCTCGGATTCAGCGTTGATATAGTCCACCGAACCAACAGCAATATCACTCAACATTGCAGGCTGTATGCGTAAATCGGGAAAACGCTCAAATACGGGCATTTTGCTATTTGTAGTAATCATAACGTTGCCGAATTTATCGACGATATAGGTGTGGGTGTCTGTTATCTTTCGTTCGCTAAAGTCATCAACAATTTCCTGCACTCCTTGCAGAGCAACCTCTACCAGCAAAACACCCGCCACTTTTTTTCTTGTGGCATCCATAAACGGGGTGGCTAGTACTATCTCAGGCTCCGATCCCATCAAGTGGGCCTCAGAGATAAAGACGTCGCCCTCTCCCGCCTTGGCGGCCTTTTGAAAGATGTCTTTTACGCCTAGATGCAGATCCCAGGCAAGCGAACCTTCATTATTACCGGCGCTTGAGCTAATTAAAATCGTACCTTCAATATTGGCCAAATCGACATCATTGAGTGAGTCACTGTCGGCGGCGACAGCTCGAAGATATTCTCGAATCGTATTAGCATCCCCCTGATTAAAGACATGCGCTTTGGCTATTAGCCGGGCATCGGTGACTCGCTGCGTTAAAAAACGATTAATTTCCCTGGCTATAATGAGCGACTGCTCTTCTAAATCATTACCTAAAAAATCCAATAATGTCACTGAGGAACGTTTGACGGTAATGACCTGGAATAGCGCAAATGGAACCACGGCGACCAGTAGTGCCAATACGGTAATACGAAATTTTAATGATAAAGAGTGCATTGTGATTGTTGACGATTAGTTATTCTTTAATGTATGTCGGGCGTTTTCAATAGAATACACAGTTTTTCCTCATTATCGTAATTATTATCACTCCAGGTTATTAGCAGTAGCACTGTTGGTCAATTTTTCTAACTATTAAGCCATCATTTAGTTCGATGTTTATTTCCGCCATCAAAACTCTAATTTCACCCTGCTACCCATTTAATGACACTACTTACGTACAATCGAATAATGAACGCCATCTTTATTATGTTACATCCTATTTGTTTTTACTTTTAATTAAAGTGCAATACTAGCTTATATATAAAAACATGCTAAAGCAAATAGCATCATACCCATCGAGTGAATGTCGACGATAAGCACATACTTCCACCCCCTCCACTACCGCCATGAAATTTATTACATTTTATATTGATAACCACAAGCCAGGCGTTCTTGCAGTGAGCATTCATTGCTATGCAGATTGATAGCGCATTGCAATAAGTTGACGTTAACCGTTAGCCCTTAACAAAATAAAAAATAATTACTTAGGTAGTTGTACTTAAGTGTCAAAGTGGTATAGTTTCGTTTAGTAAAAAAATAACAACTACACTAAGAAGCATAGTAATCATAATAAGCGGTGAATATCTGGCTTGATCAACGACAGATTGCACATCGCGCAACGGCAAAGGTAAAGGGGTAACTGCCAAGTGACTATTTGCTTAAGCAGCACCCTCAGCATAAATGGTCGTTATTCTAGCATTAACCTAGCGTTAGCCTGGCGTTAACCTAGCATTAACCTACGCATTAACGGCTATGGAAGTGATCGCTGCGCGACAAATTCGGGATGGCGTGCAGTCAACTGGCTTGTTAAATTGTCGTTATTGCTTACTTGTAGTGATAACACTTAACAGGTTTTACCAAGGCGGTATGCGTCAATAGCAAACGCATACGGATTTTGAAGCAATGTTAGGGGGAATCATGAAAACGTACATTACCCATCGTACGTCCTTTCTACCCGTTGTGATGCTGTTTGTACTCTCAGCTTGCGGCGGTGGTGGGGGCGGCGGCAACGACCAACCTGCGGCAGATACTATTTCACCCAATATCACTATTAACTTACCTGTTGAAGCAAACACCTATACCACCGGTTCGAATTCTGTCTCCATAGCCGGTACTTCCAACGATAATATTGACGTAACCGAAGTGACCTGGAGTAATGACAAAGGCGGTGCGGGTAGCGCTGTTGGAACGACAGGATGGTCCTATACCGGTTTGCAGCTTCAGCCTGGAAGCAATCTTATTACAGTAACCGCGAGAGACGCCGCCAATAATAGCGCAAGCGATATTATTACTGTCATTTATGACGTAAACTTTATTGATAATGAAGCGCCGACAATAACAATTACTGCACCAAGCACTACCCCAAACTATACAGCTAATAGTAATACTATCAATATCGCAGGCACTGCCTCCGATAATCTTGGTGTCACCGAGGTAAGCTGGTCAAATGATACTGGCGGCACGGGCTCCGCAACTGGCACCACGAACTGGTCTTACTCTGGGCTCGAGCTAATGCCAGGTACCAATGTCATAACGGTAACTGCAAAAGATGCGGCTAATAATCTATCCAGTGATGTTATTACCGTCAACTATGCAATAAATGACAGATCACCTCCTCAGATATCCGTTACATCACCGTCGCAAAACGGGCAGTATTCAACCGATGTAAATCGTGTTTCGATTGCCGGTACTACGGTCGATAACATTGGTGTAACGCGTGTATCCTGGTCAAGCAGTAGCGGTGCATCTGGCAACGCAATTGGCACCAACCCCTGGATCGTGAATGATATAACACTTCAAAACGGGATTAACACCATTACCGTTAAAGCTTATGATGCAGCTGATAATAGTGAGACAGATACGCTGCAAGTCACCTATGAGGTGGTTGCGAATGCCGAATCATGCATGAGCTGTCACAATGGCTCCGATACCAATGATTATGCGGGCAATGGATTGGCTAACCCCCATCCGTTTGACGGAGCACAAAATATTCGATGTACCGTCTGTCATGGTGGCGATGGCGGTGGTACTGGCAAAGAAGGCAGTCACGTACCGGCTCCTCCTGCCATAGCGAACAACATACCTGGCAATCCGGATTTTGAGGCCTATTTCAATCGTCTCACGTTAACCGGAATGGATAAATACCCTGATTATACCGTGGATGGTATCAGTTATACTGCACTGGACTATCTTCAGTTTATTAATCCGGGTGATTTACGCATCGTTTCTCAAGGTAAAAGTTGCGGTCGCTGTCATGGTGACAATCACGTCAATTGGGTTATGAAAAGCGTGATAGCCACTGAAGCTGGAGTATTATCCGGCGCGACTTATGCTGCCGGCATAGAAAACGCCATACCAGCCCACCGCGGTTTATATCAAGATACTGCCGCTGACCTGGCATTTCGCGCCGTATCAAACCCGAACTATAACCCAGTAACAGCACCACTGGGGGCCGTTGGGATACTCAATGAGTTTCCTGTCATTAGTCAATATGACGGGCAAACCAATAGTGGTATTCCGCTGGTACAAAATGGTCAGCTCAATAACTTTTACAATGCCGCCAATCTCGCCAATGATTTGTATCAGGCCAACGAAGCGAATGGCACGAAAACCAATCGGGTGAGGGAAAATAGTGCTTTAGCAGCGCTCTATCGCGAGCAAATCGCCTATACTTGCGGCGACTGTCATCTAGGTAGTGCGGGCGCCAATAACCGTTTCGGTGATTTTCGTTCATCAGGTTGTACTGCGTGTCATATGCAATACAGCCCCGACGGGCGTAGCCGAAGCAGCGACCCCAATGTGAACAAATTTGAACCTGTCAACGCCGACGCGATCGATGCCAATCAATTGGAACGCCCGCATATCCGTATGCATGTTATTCAGAATGTTGCCAAGACCTTGCCAAACGGTAACAAAGTGGATGGTATTCAAGACATGGCGTGTGCTGGCTGTCACCAGGGCTCCAATCGTACCGTGATGCAGTTTTGGGGAATCCGATTGGATCAAAATCAGGACCTGGAAAATGAGCTTCAGTATCCGGCTAATCCGCAAAACTTCACTAATACCGCCGCTGATACGCGTTTATTTGATCCGGCAGCGAATGATGGCAATGGGAACACTACCTTTAACGGCCGTAACGCAGACCAGTACATTGCCATTGAAGATTATGACGGTGATAACCTTGATGACACACCCGCTGATATTCATCACGAAAAGGGCATGGGCTGCATCGATTGCCACGGTAGCCGCGACTTGCATGGTGGCGCGCCCAATGACCCTAGCGGCGGACAAATCATGAGCCGAGACGACCAGGTGGTTGCCATTACCTGCGAAAGTTGTCATGGAACTATTGGTGCTTACATCAACACCAAGCCCTGTCTAAACTACAAAAACCTGGAAGCTGAATGCGCGGTCGATGCCGCAGGCAATGCCCTTAGACATGTTAATCGACAGCCTAACGGTGAAGTTTGGTTAACCAGCCGACTAAATGGTGCTGATCATTATGTACCGCAAACACGGGACACGGTGGTTAGAAATAACAGCACACCAAGATCCAGTGGTGCCTACAGCCCTAAAGCCTCTTACGCAATGGGCAGAGCAGATGGGGACTTCTCCACCGGCACCGGCCCTATTCAGACTGATCCGCTGCTTTATAGTAATGGGTTTAGCCATACGGATTCTCTGGATTGTGTGTCCTGTCATGCTTCCTGGACAAATAGCTGTATCGGATGTCACTTGGCGGGTGAATTAGATAATAACCCTGCCAATTACCGGTTTAGCAATATTACCGGTGAGCGTATTGCTTATAATGAGCAGGCAGCGGATTTTACCTACATTACCCCGATCCCATTCGCTTTGGGGGTTAGCTCAGAAAACATGATTACGCAAATATCACCGGCAGAAAAAGTGTTTTATCGGTTCTTTGATGGTAACAACGAATCGCAAGTTTTTGTCTTTAGTGATCGCAATGGAAACGGCAACAACCCCAACAACGCAGGTCGCAATGCATTTACATCGTCAAGTCACAATGTAATGATGCCCCACTCAATTCGAGGCAAAGTTGGTGGAACAACTGAGGGACCAAGGTATTGCGTGACCTGCCATCTTAATACGGACAGCATTAATAACTTTGGTGCTGATTATGCGCAATTTTTCTCCGATATGGCAAATAACAACTTTGCCAATCTGGATTTTAATGTGTTGCAGGAGCACATCGGACAGAACCCGGGGAATCAGCTGAATTCACCCTATTTTGTCCATATGGCGGCCGGTCTTGGTACGGGCTTATTTCTCTTTGATGAAACGGGTTGTCCAGTGAACCCATTAGACAATAACGCTAATCGGCATTATTGTCCTGATGGTGCACCAGCCGACAATTTTGATCCAAATAATGTGGTTTACAACCTGGATAGAATTGTGGAAGCCACCGGTATTTCTAACGCCTCAAATAATCATCCTATGAAAAAACCTGGCCAGGGAACTAACAAGCGTGGAGGTGCACTTAACCAGAACTTGTCAGGACCACTGGGAGCACAGTTAATTCAAAAACTGGCCAACCCTAATACCGGACTGATACTTGATTCGTGGATTGATGCCGATGGTGCTCCGCAAGGGAATGCCGCACAGTTTATTCGCTAATATCGAGAAAGGTTAGTGAAATGAAAGGTAACTGAACTGGTGACACATGATGTGTAGCCAGTTCCTTACTTAAACGTGGCTTTAGCTGCCATATTGTTGGGTATTATTTTTAGGTTGATGTTCATTAACCCCGATATTGGTGTTGTTCGCGACTCCTGAGTCAACACCGATATTCAGCTGCACAATGGTCGTGTCGCTAATACTATCCAGTAGCAAATACTGGATCATGTTGCCGCCCCCACCCTGTGGGGTCGGTTCTTTTAATCGAGTATAGTAGGATTGAGGACTTTAATTTGATTGCCCTGGTGTTTTGCTAAATAAACACCCAAGTGTGAAAGCCAACGGTTACTACCGCTGTTGGCGCTGTCCAGTAGCAAGTACTGGGCGCTCTTAGCCGACCCTAACCTCAGAGGGTCGGCAATTTTTAACAAACATTCCCCTTAACTATTAACTATAAGATTAACCACTCATCACGTCCAGGTACGTTAACTGGATAAGCTTTGCGTCATTGCTGGCACGGTGCCTTTGTTCTTCAGAAATTGCCATAATTTTCCGCTTCGTATCATGCCACTTTTCCATTTGCGCCTCTGTTAACAATGCCACAATCGATTCCAATTTAAATTTTTGTGGTAGGTTGGCTGTATAAAACAAATAGCTCAGCCAACTTTGGTCATTGCCCCAGGCGTCAGAATACACCACATTGCCATACAACATATCATTGAGCTGTGTTGCAATATCAGCGATATCTTTGCCATGTTTTATTAACATTTCCTTGCTTATACCGTGAATGGCCTGAGACTCGTGACTCCAGTGGGTCCAACCAGGGGCTGGTCGCACCAGGGAGCAGTAAGTTTTTTGTACGTCATTGATGACACCAACTTCGATGGGGTAGCTACCTTTGCCAAACCCTGATGCCTCAATATCGATAATTATTGGAGTTTTTGTCATTATTATTTTCGTATGTTTGCCGCTAAGTCAATTGGCTGCTTTCCCGCCTCCATGTAGTGTAGATTAAGATTCAGGGTACGCAAGCCAGGAAAACACTTTTAGATGAGCAACGTGCATAGGATATCCGTTCATCAGATGGTAGGATTTCGATGTTACAACACGATATCACCGCTACCGCCGTCGCGTATACGTACGGCATTATCCATGTCTTTGATGAATATTTTTCCGTCTCCCACGTTACCGGTTTTCGCAATTCTATCCAGGATTGCAATCACTTCATCCTGGCGATGATTAGGTATCACAATTTCGGTTTGCACTCTATCTTCATGCGCACCATTATTGAACGTATTTTGCGTTTCGTCATAACCCGCCACATTGGTAGCCGTAATACCTACAATGCCAGATTCTGCCAGCGTCTCGGCAATCTCCTCTAAGAAGCGTGGCCGAATAATCGCAACGACAATTTTCATTGTTAACTCCTTTTTCAATAGTGTTACTCCCGGCTGCGTTATTGTTAGGGAGTACTGTTACAAAGTGCTGCTGCAGACTATCGTTCTACAGTATGCAGCCAGTGCCATAAAAAAACCACACGGTTTACCACCTACAGGGGCTTTGCACCAACCAAGTGCATACAAAACATATCCGTATATTACCTTGCTGCAACCCACTCGATTCAAGTGGAATACGCATAAACTGATTTCACTCAAGCTGGCTTGATGCTTATAATCAGTATTTATACTGACTGTTTTAACCTAAAGTTTGTGGTTAACCCAATAAAAATGAAGCAACACTATGAACATTAAATAAGACATAACAGTAAATATGACGGTAACAGTAAAACTCGGAGAGGCATGGCCCAGAAAAATAGTAGCAATGCCCTCAATGCAGCAATTGGCATTAAAGACTCGGGGACGACCTGATATTGAGCAATACTTTCGTGAAGCAGCTATTGAAAATAATGCGGCTATAATGGCCAGCGTCGAGTCGTTTTATCTGCCATTATGTCTCTGGTTAACCCAAATACAAACAACATCAACCCTGGTGGTTGGTTTAAATGGCGCGCAGGGGACCGGAAAATCAACCCTTGCTAATAACACGCGGGGTTCCGGGTACTCACGATGTTGAGTTAGGTATTTCACTACTGACGGATTTAAAAAAGCATCTTCAACAAAACATCATGATCCCCCGGTTTGATAGCTCCATTGATGATCGAGTATCAATATCTCACTGAAAAAAAAAATAGACGCTAATGTCGACATTATTTTGTTTGAGGGTTGGTGTGTAGGTGCTCAACCACAAGCTGAGTCGGCCTTAAATGTCCCAATAAATTCCCTCGAAAAAAAGTAAAGACCCGGATTGTTCATGGCGCCATTATGTTAATCAGCAACTAGCTTCCTATCAATCACTTTTTTCTTTCATTGATATTTTATTGATGTTAAAAATACCCAATTTTGGAAAAATACTCGAATGGCGGGGTTTACAGGAGAAAAAAGACAGGCATCGAAAAAAACCAAGCGCACGCGCACGACCCGCAGTAAACGAATGAGTCACTCCGAGCTTCATCGATTTATTATGCATTACGAACGAATTACCAAAGCAAACCTGGAAGGAAATGCCCTCACGGGCTAGCATGGTGCTGCCACTCAATGAGAAACATCAAGTCTATGAAGTGCTAATTTATGAAGTACTAATTAACGAAACAAATGTGAAATAAATAAAACCATTGCGCAGACGCCTTTTTAGCGCCTGCGCAACCGCCTCAGCTATGCACAGTGCTAGTGCGGCGTAGCATCGTGTTTGTCGGTGGTGGTTTCTGTGGTTTCGTTATTGTTACTGATCAGGTATAACCACAAATAGCCGCTGACCCCCGCAACTAATGAAGCAATTAAAATACCCGTTTTCGCCATGAGCAGCAGCTCTTCATTACCCTCGAACCCCAGTTGAGCGATAAAAATGGACATCGTAAAACCGATGCCGGCCAACAAGGATACCCCGGCAACTTGCGAAAACCGGGTTTTTGCCGGTAGGCGGGCAACCCCCAGTTTAAGCGCTATCCAGCAAGCACCCGTTATACCAACAAACTTACCCAGCAACAGCCCCAAGGTAACCCCTAAAAAGGTAGGATGGGTAACGGTCTCGGCTAATTTTCCAAATTCGATGGGTATCCCTGCATTGAATAATGCGAATATAGGAATGATCAAATAAGCGACGGGAAGATGCCAAGTATGCTCTAAACGTTGCAAAGGTGCTTCAACGTTATGCACACCATTTTCCAGCGTTTGAACAACGGCCCGCAATTTATCATTGGTCATAATGCTTTGCCCCGGCTGATGGCTGGCGTCAAAGCGTGCCATCAGTTTTTTAACATGGGCACTAAAGCGTGTTGGGTCATATTTGGGGGTTGCAGGTATAGTAAAAGCACACAATACGCCGGCAAGGGTGGCGTGTACCCCCGATTTTAGCAGGAAGTACCACATAAGAACGGCGACCACCATATAAGGAGACATTTTACGTATGCCCGCCATATTAAATACAATGAGAAGAACCAGCATTACGAGTGCCATTAGCAAGGCATCCATAACCACATGTTCGGTATAAAACACCGCGATGACTACCACTGCCCCCAAATCATCCACGATGGCGAGCGCCACAAGAAATGTAATAAGCGCTTTAGGTACACGACTTGCCAGCAACACCAGTGCTCCAATCGCAAAAGCAATATCGGTTGCCATGGGAATACCCCAGCCCTTGGATGCCTCGCCGGCCGGGTTCAATGCAAAATAGATTAAGGCAGGAACAACCATGCCGCCGATAGCCGCAGCAATAGGCAACATGGCATTGCGAATACTGGCGAGTTCGCCCACCAGCATTTCCCGCTTGAGCTCCAGCCCCACGACAAAAAAGAACAAAGCCATTAAACCGTCATTAACCCAATGATGCAGGCTTTTTGATAAGGACCACTCACCGATATTGATATTGACCGGCATATGCAACACATGCAGATAAGTGCTGGCAAGTGCGCTATTAGCCAACACCAGCGCAATAATGGCAGTACCCATAAGTAACAAACCACTGGTGGTTTGACGATGTATAAACTCCTCAAACGGAGTGATAATTTTATCGAACGATTTCTCCCACGGTGAATGATAAACACCTTTTTCCGAAGCAGATTGTGAACTCTTATTTTTCTTACTCATTTATTTTTTCCTGATACGGCTTTCAACATTGCTGAATGGAACATTTGAAACATTGTTATACGAATAACCATTCTAAAGAATGATCGATGATTACGCACAGCATGCTACGACAATACCTAAGACACTACATTAAATTATTACCTTAAAAAACCAGGTGAGATCCAGATTGAACTTTAAGACAATTACTTTAGGATTGCTCGGCAAGCACCTGTAATTCATCAATTTTTTATATAATTATTTTACTGCTCATTAAATTAACCATTAAAGTTAAAGCGATTATTTCTCAAGATTGACAATACACCCAACGTTGAATTTATTGTCAATTTCCTCTGCTTTCAATTCAACTATAATTTTTTTTACTATTTTGTTAATCCTGTACAAATCGATCAATGCGAATTTTAATCAATATAAACTTAATCCCATATCACTATAGCAATCCACTAAATAGAGGTGATTATACTGACTTTGTGATACTTGAAAATGAGAATTTTATCGATTGACTTATCCCTCCAATTGAAGTACACATACTAACTTAATAAATGCACCTAGAATGATGTATAGAGGGGGTGAGTTGTCTGCGGGCTAGACTCCGTCCGGAGATAGTTTTAATGATTTAATTAATAAGTGAATTATAGAGGGGTAACGGCAATTCTTACAACCTATTAATATTGCACGTGTCTTATTTATGATTTATTTACGTCCTGTTTTGCCACTACTTAAGGGTAAGTGTAGCCCCAGTGTAAAATGCTTGTAAATCTCTGCATTAACGATAGATAACCGTAATGAGTCCGCGGTATACCTAAACCGCTACGAATCTCAACCGATCCTTGTAGCAGTATAATCCTTGGCATAGCGCGCCAAACAGTATCACTAGCACTACACGTTACCGTTCGGAAATACTCACCAGCTCACTGAGTTCGCGAATAAAGGCTCATGCCAAATCCATTGCACCAACAGTAGCGTTCAGGCGCAACCATAGCGTTCCATCTGCTTTACAGTGTTAATAAGGAGACGGCTACTGCCATCAAGCGGCGTTTGTTACGGTACGCCGCCGTAACGCTGTCCCCTTAAAAATGACCTTGACGATGTACAAGGTTCTAGCAGCAGACAAAAGCGCACCTCCAATCCCCAACATGCGAGACAAGCTACGAAGACATAAAAATATATGAATTAAACCCCACCTTCGTAATACGTCCCACAATAAATAGACTGTACGATTCCCTTCAAAGATATGGCACGCTACAATGTGTCACACTGAAGTGTTTCGTGAAAACTAGCGTGATCTACTTGTTGATAAAACGGTTATTATCTCAGAGTCATCGCTCACCCCGAACACGTTCTGTGCTTGCACGAAGTAGTCGGCCGACGTTGCGCCTGTTCGTAGGTCGTCCACGTAAACCGCAGCCTCGGTGATTCCTATTTCCACGAAATCAGCCTCCGTATCCAGCTTTCTGAATACAATATAGTTGGTAGCACCTTCGGATGCATCCCAAACGACATTCACATGCAACAGTTTTGCGCGACCTGCTAAATTGACAGGTACCGCTGGTGTTGCACCAACCTCTACCATGACCTGATCAAAATCGCCGTCTACGCCATCAAATACATCCAGGCGTAAGAGATACGCTCCCGGCACATCGGGTAAATAGCTTGGCGTCGCAGCATTAGCTCCGATTATATCGGTGTCTGTTAAGGTGCTACCCGATGGTATTGATGCAAATGTCCAGGTAAAACTTAAAGCTGCCGGGCCGAAATCCGAATCATTGCTCGCGCTACCATCTAATGCAACTGTATCACCCAGTGTAGCAATTTGATCAGCACCCGCATTTGCGGTAGGTGGTATATTTGTGGAACTTGCAGTAATAGCCGCCGTAGCGCTGGCAGTACTGGTACCATCAAAAACATCTAGCCTTACCACATATTCGCCAGCAATGTCCGGCGTAAAACCAGCTATTGTCATCGTCGCATCGACGAGCTGAGCATTTGTCAAGCTGCTGCCAGTTGGCACACTCACAAACGACCAACTGAAGGTGAGCGGCAAAGGGCTGCTATCCGGATCGTTGCTCGCTGAACCATCCAAGACCACGAAACTCGCACTATCCACCGTTTGATTGCCACCAGCGTCGGCGTTCGGTGAAATATTTGGCGGTGTGGTTGCGGTAATGGTAACAATGGCTTCATCCATTAACTCTGCATCGCTAACTTCCAACGCAACAACGTAGTCACCATCGACATCTGGAATGAAACTAGCCGCAGGTGTATTGGCATTCGCAATATCGGCGCTGGTTAACCCGCTAGCAGCTGGTAGCGACATAAAGCGCCAAGCAAACGTTATTGCGTCACCGTCCGGATCAAAGGATGCTGAACCATCGAGCGTGGCTGGATCGCCGGTTATCACGTTGCGATCTACCCCTGCGTCAGCTTTCGGTGCCCTATTGGTGTCAATAACCACAATGTTGAACGACTCATTCGCACTTAGTGCCGGTTCGCCATCATCAGTTACTGTGATTGTGACAGGGTAACTACCCGAATCATCAAAGCCCGGCGTAACACTCAGAACCGCTGTACCATCACCATTATCGCTAAACGTTGCGAACGACGGTAAACCGACTGCATTGAATGCTAAATTATCACCATCCACGTCAGATGCACTTAATACAACACTTATGGAATCGCCTTCAGCTACGGATTGATCCCCGATTGGTGCAAGCACTGGACTTTGATTGATATCACCAACGATGATACTGATTGTTTCGCATATTATTAGTGAAGACGTGCCATCGTCTGTTACGCAAATAGTAATCGCATAGCTTCCAGCGCTGCCTAAAGCCGGATCAATTTGCAGCGAAGCCGTTCCGTCCCTATTATCAATCATAACCGTAAAATCAGGTAACCCGGTGGCGCTAAAGCTCAGACTATCGCCATCTGCGTCCGAAGCAACAACAGCTACTGTAACGCTATCACCTTCATTAATTGGCGGTATATTGACTGGCTCCAATACTGGTGCGCGATTAACGTCATTAACCGTTAAAGTTATGGATTCATTATCACTTAATAGCGGTGTACCGTTATCCGATACAGTAACCGTGATGGTGTAGCTACCGGCATCCGCAAAGCCAGGGTTAACGCTAATACTGCCGGTGCCATCGCCGTTGTCGATTAGGCTGGCAAAGGCCGGTAACCCCGTGGCACTTAAGACAAGGGTGTCACCATCGGCGTCGTTGGCAGTTAAACCAATACTCAGGCTTGCACCTTCATCCACATTTTGATTACCAACAGCATCCAACACCGGTGCCTGGTTAGTACCACCCACCACGATGTCTAGAGTTTCGCTGTCGCCCAAGGCTGGCGTGCCATCATCTGTAACGCTTACGGTGACAGTATACGTACCGGCATCGGTAAAGCTGGGATTGACGGCGAGGCTTGCCGTACCATCACCATTGTCCGTTAAACTGGCGAAGGCAGGTAAGCCGGTGGCACTGAAACTTACATTATTAGCATCGGCGTCACTGGCACTAATTGCCACAGAGAGCCCCCCGCCTTCGGCCACGGATTGGTTACCGATGGGTGCTAATACCGGTGCCTGGTTTATGTCACTGACCGTTAAGGTTAATGTTTGCGTATCCGAAAGTACCGGACTGCCATTATCCGCTACAGTAACCGTGATGGTGTAGCTACCGGCATCTGCAAAATCTGGATTCACACTAATACTGCCGGTGCCATCGCCGTTGTCGGTTAGACTGGCAAAGGCCGGTAATCCCGTGGCGCTTAAGGCCAAGGTGTCACCATCGGCGTCGTTGGCAGTTAAGCCAAGGGTCAGGCTTGTACCTTCATCCGCACGTTGATTACCAATGGCTTCCAACACCGGGGCCTGGTTAGTGCCACCCACCACGATCTCTATGGTTTCGCTGTCACCCAAGGCTGGCGTGCCATCATCTGTAACGCTTACGGTGACAGTATACGTACCGGCGTCGGTAAAGCTTGGGTTGATCGCGAGGCTTGCCGTACCGTCACCATTGTCCGTTAAACTGGCGAAGGCAGGTAACCCGGTGGCACTGAAGCTTACATTATCAGCATCGGCGTCACTGGCATTAATTGCCACAGAGAGCCCCCCGCCTTCGGCCACGGATTGGTTACCGATAGGTGCTAATACCGGTGCCTGGTTAATATCATTGACCGTTAAGGTTAATGTCTCCGCATCTGAAAGTACCGGACTACCGTTATCCGCTACAGTAACCGTGATGGTGTAACTACCGGCATCCGCAAAGCCAGGGTTAACGCTAATGCTGCCGGTGCCATCGCCGTTGTCGATTAGGCTGGCAAAGGCCGGTAATCCCGTGGCACTTAAGGCCAAGGTGTCGCCATCGGCGTCGTTGGCAGTTAAACCAATGCTCAGGCTTGCATCTTCATCCGCACGTTGATTACCAATGACTTCCAACACCGGGGTCTGGTTGGTGCCACCCACCACGATCTCTATGGTTTCGCTGTCACCCAAGGCTGGCGTGCCATCATCCGTAGCGTTAATGGTGGCACTATACGTACCGGCGTCGGTAAAGCTTGGGTTGATGGCGAGGCTTGCCGTACCGTCACCATTGTCCGTTAAACTGGCGAAGGCAGGTAAGCCGGTGGCACTGAAACTTACATTATTAGCATCGGCATCATTGGCGCTAATTGCCACGGTGAGGCTGCCGCCTTCTGCCCCGGCCTGGTTACCGATGGGTGCTAATACCGGTGCCTGGTTTATGTCACTGACCGTTAAGGTTAATGTTTGCGCATCCGAAAGTACTGGACTACCGTTATCCGCTACAGTAACCGTGATGGTGTAGCTACCGGCATCCGCAAAGCCAGGGTTAACGCTAATACTGCCGGTGCCATCGCCGTTGTCGATTAGGCTGGCAAAGGCCGGTAACCCCGTGGCACTTAAGACAAGGGTGTCACCATCGGCGTCGTTGGCAGTTAAACCAATACTCAGGCTTGCACCTTCATCCACATTTTGATTACCAACAGCATCCAACACCGGTGCCTGGTTAGTACCACCCACCACGATGTCTAGAGTTTCGCTGTCGCCCAAGGCTGGCGTGCCATCATCTGTAACGCTTACGGTGACAGTATACGTACCGGCATCGGTAAAGCTGGGATTGACGGCGAGGCTTGCCGTACCATCACCATTGTCCGTTAAACTGGCGAAGGCAGGTAAGCCGGTGGCACTGAAACTTACATTATTAGCATCGGCGTCACTGGCACTAATTGCCACAGAGAGCCCCCCGCCTTCGGCCACGGATTGGTTACCGATGGGTGCTAATACCGGTGCCTGGTTTATGTCACTGACCGTTAAGGTTAATGTTTGCGTATCCGAAAGTACCGGACTGCCATTATCCGCTACAGTAACCGTGATGGTGTAGCTACCGGCATCTGCAAAATCTGGATTCACACTAATACTGCCGGTGCCATCGCCGTTGTCGGTTAGACTGGCAAAGGCCGGTAATCCCGTGGCGCTTAAGGCCAAGGTGTCACCATCGGCGTCGTTGGCAGTTAAGCCAAGGGTCAGGCTTGTACCTTCATCCGCACGTTGATTACCAATGGCTTCCAACACCGGGGCCTGGTTAGTGCCACCCACCACGATCTCTATGGTTTCGCTGTCACCCAAGGCTGGCGTGCCATCATCTGTAACGCTTACGGTGACAGTATACGTACCGGCGTCGGTAAAGCTTGGGTTGATCGCGAGGCTTGCCGTACCGTCACCATTGTCCGTTAAACTGGCGAAGGCAGGTAACCCGGTGGCACTGAAGCTTACATTATCAGCATCGGCGTCACTGGCATTAATTGCCACAGAGAGCCCCCCGCCTTCGGCCACGGATTGGTTACCGATGGGTGCTAATACCGGTGCCTGGTTTATGTCATTGACCGTTAAGGTTAATGTTTCCGCATCTGAAAGTACTGGACTACCGTTATCCGCTACGGTAACCGTGATGGTGTAGCTACCGGCATCTGCAAAGCCAGGGTTAACGCTAATGCTGCCGGTGCCATCGCCGCTGTCGGTTAAAGCCGCAAAGGTCGGTAAACCGCTAGCGCTAAATACCAGCGGGTCACCATTGGAATCTGTTGAACTTAGTGGAATAGTCAATGCGGTACTTTCATTAACAGCTTGATTACCTATCGCAGCAAGAATCGGTGGCTCATTAGCCGGAACAAACGGTAAAACGACGAGTGAAAACGCACTCGCTGTACTGGTCGCTGGAGGCACTCCATCATCCTGGGCCGTAACACTACAACTATAGTCTGCTGAATCACCAATAGCCGGTTCAACGTTTACACTACCTGTACCATCGCCGTTATCGTTTATAGTCACAAAAGGCGTCGCAGGAGTACAATTAACAGAAAGAGCTACATTATTTCCATCGGCATCAGTTGCTGACACCGGTATAGCTAGTCTATCCCCTTCTGTAACCGATTGATCAGGAATTGGCGCCAGCTCTGGTGGCGTATTAGATACTCCCCCTACATTGACCGTTAACGACTTTGTAGTGACATCTTCATATTTAACCGGAATCGTTGATGCGTCTGCTAAAATGACATCCTCAATGGGTAAATCAACTGTCGTTATTCCATCTCGGGTTGCAATAACTTCTATCAGTGCAATAACACCGGAACCGATTGGTAGATTATTTGAATCAGACATCGTAGGCTCAACGCGTGTTGCAAAACCAACCAGTACCTCTCCGTTGATATCATCAATTCTATCAGTAGACGCATCCACTACTCGACTTGTTGCGGTAAGAAGCCACGGTGGATCAGGACAGGGACTAACCCCTCTAAGTGCCGTACATATAAACCCAGTTAATGGGGCAAACGCAGTTACTCCAGACGCACGGCCAAGTTCATTGGGGTTTTCAACCTTGATTACCTCAGCGTTGTAGTTTAATTTGAACTCGGTTGCAGCGAGTCCTGGACTCGGTATATCTATGACGACTATTTGCACCACCTGCCGATCACCAACGTTCATGTTTAATGTTGACGGGATAAAACCTATTTCTATTGCATTAGCTAAAGTAATTGAACTGCCAAATAGTGAAATACTGACAACAAATAAGCGAAATATTATGGTCTTGTTGCTGTGAGCAGCTTTTCCAATTAAATGAAAAATACAATTTTTCATTTTCTTAAGAACATTTTCTGAACAATCTACACCCAAGCATGATCCGATTTTCATAACATTCGCTTCCTAATTTTAATTGTTTTTTTGATTTTATTTATTAGTCTACTCACATTCTCCTCAGTTTTGAGGAGGTGCCGAATTTCCAAAATCGTTAAGCACAGACTGAACATCCAAAATATTTATTTCGTTATCCGCCACAACATCCGCTGAAGGATTAAATCCGCAACTACCCAGGTCATGATCGAAAAAATTCAATACATACTGAGCGTCCAGAATATTGACACTTTCATCACATATTGTGTCATTGCGATAACAACTGGGCGGCACTTCAATTTCGGTAATTGCGGGCGTTTCTTCGTGACTAGGGTTTCTTTTAAAACCAACCAAGGACTGAAAGTCAAATTGAGCAGCACATAGCAACCCTCTAAACACAGTAACCTTCAAAACATCATTTGCCTGCAACTCTAGGCTTCTGCCGTCTAGACCAAAGAAATTATTAGTATCAATGGCGGCAAGTGGCGCCGCAAAACCGGCCTCACCCACAAACTGCGTTAATGGGTAGGCACTTAAGCCGTCAGCGTCAATAAGTACCAGCGCGCCGGGGGCGGGTGTCGTGCCGTCAGGAAAAAAAACATCCTGAGTGAGCAAATCGTTGACGATAGGACTATTTAATGCATTTACTTTGGTTGTTTCTAACGCGGTGTGTACCTGCATGTACGGCGGCGCGGTGGGAAAAGCAAATACGCCACTGGAACTCACTGTCTCAGTTTGGATAAAATAATCCGTATCCGCACTTAATCCCGTCGCAGTTACTTTTACAATACCCTGCGCATGGGCAGGATTAACCAACTGGCTATCCGTCGTTACGGTGAAGATAGACGTAATGTCAGTTAAACCATCCTCATCCGCATACACACGTATAGTGGCCGATGATACCGGTTCGTTTGAAACCCAAACAGTGGATAACGCCCTTGTAGTGACATCCGTTGCCGTGACTTCAAATACTTCAGCCACCAAGCTTGTTGACCCAAAACACACAAACAGTGCAACGCACTGAATTAGCCTACTTAACCGTCGCTTTGATGGAGCGAACAAACTGCTCAAACAATATTCAAAACCACCTATATTAAACCCTAAACGACAGCATTTATTGTAGTTATAATAAAGTCTGGCGAAGCGCGTCATACGATGACCTCCCTGTTGGTCAATGTAAGTATATTAATGCTTATTATTACAAACTATCTACTATTTAATATGTTTCACTTTTTATCTAATTAACATAGACTAGCTATTAAAATGAAAGGTTAATTAGAATTTCATCTAATACTTTTCGGTCTGATACGTAACCAACCCGCCAGGAAAATCAAGCCAAAAACAAACAATGCTATTGATTGTGGCTCTGTTACCGCTACCGCTTGTTTTTCTATCGATCCAGTAAAATAAAAACCAGAATTAGACGTCGGGTCGTTTTGAAATAGGCCGCCATTATCAACCGCGCTAACGTCAAACGTTGCAACCAGCGTTTCATTGACCAACAAACTGCCCACGTTAAATCCTAGTGCTAACGCAACGTCATCCAAACCTGAAAACCCAATCGAGTTGTCCAGCATATTGTCTATAAGATTAGTATAAATGTCTCCAAATAGAAATCCGGGTTCATCGATCTCCCAACTGTCCGCAAGCGAATCACCACTACCGGCTCCCAGGTCCAAACCAGCAGCACTTCCCTGTTCATTAAAAAAGCCATTGGTAAGTTCATCGATACTGGCATCGAAAAAACCGGAAAACCAAACATTACTTAGATCCGCACCAGTTGTATTACTTACGCTCCAAGATACGGTCCCGAAATTATCAGCATCCAGACTATTGACAAAAGTGGTTGTCAATCCAGCTGATCCAAATTCATTAGACCCGGGCCCTATTTGCGTATCTCGCAACGAAGTCGAACCCAATTCAGTAGCATTAATAAACGATGAGAATTCAAATATATCAATTACAGCTGCCATAGACTGTGTCGACAAAGAACACGCAGCAAATACCATGAGAAGTTTATTTTGGATTTTTTTATGCATTTGTAGTTACCCCGTAAAATTTCTCTGAACGTTCACGTATCCCAGTTCGTATAACTTGGTTATTTAATTTGTTTAGTTATTATCTGACTAGCGAGTATTACACTGTTGTAACGTTATGATTATGCGTATTCGTTAATGATTGTAGCGTTAGTTATCTCTGTGTTAGACAGCTGATTGATGATGCAAGATGTTAGCCAAACAATTTTATGTTTATTTACCCTACGCATGCACTTAACAAACAGAAAAACAATGTAGTATCGCATAGGCTTGCTAACTCACTATTGATCTTCACATACTTTAGATCATGTTTTATACAAACATGCGCCCAATCATCTATTAATTAAAACATCCTCGATCAAAAACTTAAATTTAAACTCAGTATCTGTTTATAATTCTCAAAAGACTTCACCAATACTTGTCAGCAATTTTTACACTTATATGCGAAAAGTTCCAAAAATATCCGAATAAATTACATTTTATATAACCATTAAAACTCGGCACCTTACTAAACTAAAATACTACCCCCTATGATTACCCAACAATAATAGACACTTAGTTAATCAAACGTTTAATAAAAGTATAATTAGACATAAAATATAGTACAGTAACGGTAACCAGTGTTGGACAAAATAAAGGCAAATATTGTCGATAAATTTTACATGTATTTTTAGTGTCATGAATTCAAGCAATAAGTACAATTATTTTTTGCATTTTATTGTAGCGTTAAAATTATAATATCCCATTGAACGACTTATAAAGCGCCTTAAATAAAGTACGTGATCATCTTCCATCCCAGTAACAGTGATGAATACCAATTGCGCTTAGTAACAACGATCTAAGTTAGGGCACCCAACTTGCTTGCACATAACCCCTGGAAAAACCGGCTGGAAAAGTCACTAGTGCATTCCACATCGAATTCTCCGGCGTTCCCGAAGTGTGGGTCGGTGTAACCACTATCACGTCATTATCAGGCGAGATGATCTGTAAGCTTAAACTCGCTGTCGTAGAAATATTAATGGTGGCAAACACAATAGGAACGTCTGTAGCGGAATTTATTTGCGCATCGGGTATGGAAAAGCTGGCGGTCGGTATTGAGGGTAGCAACACCCCGTCAACACTAACCACCCGAACCGATGGCCAGCCGGGCACTCTTGAATCTGTTGGTAAAAACGGCGTCGTGGGTACCAAGCCGCTGATTCTTACCACCTCTGTATTATCCGGGAAAAAGCTGTTTTGAAGTTGGTTGTTGAAGGCTTCGACCCTGATGCGGCCATTGGCCTTAGAAGTGTTTGATCGACCACCTCTCACTAATATGGAACCGCTACCTGAATTCGAGTGATAAACTCTACCCATAATTATCGGCGCCATCAGTCTGACAGATCCGCCACTGCCAATGCCACCACCCGTAACATTACTCGACCCTGCCCCATATCCACCATCCGCCCAGATTTGGCCGTCATTGACAATTTTCGTCCTGCTCGCCAAAACTATGGCACCACCACCAGCCCCACCACCACTGCGGCTGGTGACTTGAGTTTGTGTACTGTTGCCTCCTCCCGCACCGCCTGACCCACCCACCAATGGAACAAGATAAGGGGTACCGTATAACGGTCCCGCTGTACCTCCCGAATTATTACTACCCAGTGTGGCATGGCTCGCATCTCCACCGTCACCATCAGTTGCTGCAGGCAAACCAGCCCCTGGCCCAAATCCGGCCGTCGCTTTTGCCACGCTGTTTGCACCTAAACCACCGGGAAACCCACCCGGGCCAGGCATAGCCGGTACGCGGACGTCACCTTGCGAGGTTGCAATATGACCATTCGCGCCATTTAAATAGAGATACGCACTAGATTGAATAGTTATGTCCTCCGTTGCAAGCCAATAAACGGGACGCCATAACAATTTGTCCGCTCTTAGCACTACGGTGACACTGCTGGGTATCAAAATACTGGTAAAATGAAATACATTGTCATTATCGGGATCAAGCTCTCTTCCCGATTCCGGATCAAACGTCGCGTCGTCTTTTGGGTCAAAAACAATGGTGCGTTCAGCCGCAGGTAAGGATAATACCCAATTAAAATCCAACGCACCGTCGCTGCCATTTGAACCACTGTCGAACGTTAGCGGTGCAGCGTACGCACCCATTGTGAACAATAGACTACAAACAATGACTGCCAAATTTTTTAAATTGTGTATGTTGCGTTTCATTGACTGTCTCCGATTTTTCATTTTAACTACTTTCACTGACCGAATTTTATCATTCACCTGGTATTACTAACTCGCTTGGCATAAATAACTCACTTGGGATAAATAACTCACTTGGGATAAATAATTAAGGTTATCCACTGGCTTATGGGTTGTTATTAACCGAAAATGCCGGTGCGATTCCGTAATCCAATACATAAGCATCAGTGCCGCCTATCGGCGGACTGGCACTGTTCAATAGGGAAAACTCTGCGCCAACGGAAAGGTCCAGCGTATACCCGTCGGCACCACCGATGGGTGGCGCTACAGAGTTCAGCACCGAGAACTCCACATTAGCGGAATGATTTAAGGTGTAGCCCTGCTCACCCCCAATGGGTGGGTCTACTGCATTGAGCACGGAGACCCTCGGCGCTATTGCGTTAGTTAAGGTATAGCCGTCCAAGCCTCCGATGGGTGGCGGTGTTGAATTCATGACGCTAACCCTGGCACCCGCGGCCAAGGTTATAGTAGTATTGATGACAGGATCACTGGCATTAAGGACGGTGATAGTCGGGCCACTAACAGCGGTTATTAGATTCAGGGAATCCAGCGGCGTTACCGACACATTCAGTGGGTCAAAATTAAAGTCCAACTCGTCTTTGTCGCTAAAGCCATCATTGTCACTGTCCGGCGATAATGGATTGGTGCCAATAAACAGCTCTTCTCCATCCTCCAGTAAATCGCCATCACTATCGGGGTTGGTGGGATCAAAACCGGATAGCACTTCTTCGCAATTAATAATACCATCACCATCGGAATCAACATCACCGTCGGGTATGGTATCGCCATCGGTATCAGGGTTCGCCGGATCAAGCCCCAGCAACGCTTCAATGCTGTCTGGCACACAATCCGCGTCACTGTCATTCTCCAAGTCAAACACGGTAAACGACCAGGTAAACGGCGCAAACAACGTATTACCGGCAATATCGGTAACGCTGTCGGATAAGGTCGCGCTGTACTCCCCGGCTGGCAATGGCGATGAAAAACTGGAAAACGCGGCACGTTGCGGCGCGCTGTAAGTGAAAGAACTAACATCAACTGATATATCGTCTTGCGTGCTTAATACGCCATCCGGGCCTGCTTCGAAAAGCGCAAACTCAGAAAAATTGATGTTTGAAGCGTCCATGGGTTCACTGAAATAAATACCGATGGTATCCACATTGGCCCTGAAGCCGCCATCGAATGGTGTGGTGCGAATGACCCGTGGCGCTGTCGTGTCCGGTACGATGTTAAGTATGAGCGGCACCGCTTGCGCCATATTGCCGCCTGTATCGATAGCCTTGGCGGTTATGGTCAATGATGTTTGTTGAGATAACGGCGGAACCACAAGTTCCTGATTAAAGGGGAAGCTTAAATCGGTGCCAATCCGCTTGTCATCGACGAAAAATTCCACACTGCGCACTTGCACGTCGTCGCTGACATTTGCGTTAATGTTAACAACACTGCCCTCTTCCACGGTGTCGTTTTCCGCGGATGAAGTGATTGTAATGGTCGGCGGTACACCATTGCTGTCAAACGACAAATAATTCACGACGTTAAGATTACCTGCATCATCGATGGCATAAGCAATACCACCCGCGATGGCTACCGAGATCCCCCTGCCGGGTAAGGCAAATTCAGCTAGCAGATCATAGGTCGTGTTCGGATCCGCAGCCCGGTGAACTTGTAGCCCTCGAAAACCACCGGCTACCAGGGTTAATCCAGAACCATTGGCAACGGTTTTTAGATTACCAGATTGCACGGCGGGAGTATCGATGTCCGAAATCAGTACCGGGTTGGCGGAATCCGCCACGTTAACGGTTACATAACCGCCACGGGCCAACGGGTTTTGAATGCTATCAATGCCGTTGGCAATATAGAGGGTATTGTTACCCGCAAATAGGCGATGCGCCTCGCCCGGCAACGTCAGGGACCCCATTACCTGTATAGATTGATTAGCAGTTTCGATAATATGCAATTGCTTGTGTTCTGTAAGCACATACAGTTTGGTGCCTTCTTTTGTCAAATCGACTATTGCAGATCCGAGATCCACGGACTTAAACCGCTGACCGGTAATGATTTCATATTGACTTAAATAATTGCCGCCAACATAGAGGAATCCGCCGTTCACTTCCACCGCATTGGCTTCATCACTTGAGGATATGGTTTGTTTTATTTCTGGCATTTGTGGATCAGCAATATTCACAACGCGTACCTGCCGATTTCCCACAGGCAAAAACGCCAGTTCAAAATTCGTATCAACAGCAATATCTGTCGCGTTACCTTGCAAGGCAATTTGTCCGAGCAACACCGGATTGTTAAATTGAGACACATCGGCTATAGCCAGTCCGTGCGAGCCTGTCGCAATGTAGGCCGTTTGTTGTTCCGGAAACAATGGTGAGCCGACGATGGTGATTTCCTTAGGCTCACCAATTAATGCTAATTGCCCAATAACTCCGGTAGGAAAGCCTCGATCATCCAGTGGGTCCAAACCCTGCACTACTTCCGACGCATCGCTTACACCATCCGCATCGGTATCTGGGTTGGTTGAACTGGTTCCAATCACCCGTTCGGCTACGTCTGCCAGGCCATCGCCATCTGCATCCAGCATGTCATCGGTTAAATCAAACGTCATAATCGGTACTAGCGTGATTTTACCGGCGCCATTAGATACTCCCGCCGCGGTGGCAATGCGTGCACTGAGCGGGTCGAATACCAGCAACACAAACGACGTGCTGGCTGGAATCAGCGCTGATAATTCGCCGCCAGTCCCGGTTAAACCGCGAATTACAAAATTATCCAAGTCAGTAAAAAACACCGCGTAAAAAGCCTGTGGGGGCATCAGGTGTTTGGTTAACAAGTCCCGGGTTAAAACATCCAGCTCGGTGAGCTGGCCATCCATATCCAGAAAACCCTGCATCAAATCGCGGGTAGCATTTGATTCTTGATCGACGATGGGGATTTCATTATCGATCGAATTGACGAAAGACGACGCTTGTGAGTAGGGAAAAGGCTGTTGACCTCCTGACCAAGATTGCGCCAAGCCATTCAGCCCATCAATAACAGCACACATACGCTGACCGGTAGTACCGGAAATGCCGATTATTTTTTTAACATTGTTAACATACTTAATCCCAGTCGATGCACTAGCAACACCTTGACAGAATGCACTAGTGGCGTCTGCAAAACATTGAGCACCATTTATGTTGGCCTTGCATAGGTCATTAAGCTCCCCTACCGCCCCACCCGCACAGCTAATACCAGCACATACATTTTTAAAAACCGGATTCACTTGGCTTGGTAAAGCCCATGCTTTCTTAAATGAAGTTAGTGTTTTCGAATAATTGTTCTTAGCCGAAACGATGCCATCTACTTTACCGAGTATGCTACTTCCACTGTCTTGTTGCTGCACACTATTGGCGATATCGCTATTGCGGGCTGAAATATCAGCGATTAAACTGAGTCCCGAATCGACTCCCTTAATTAGTTCCGCCACTTGTTTGGCGACACCATTGGCACAACCGCCAACAGTTTTCGCCGCTGCGACTACCGCCTTTAAGGAACACCCCAACAGCATTTTCGTCCACGGATCAAGCGCTATTAATCGCCAGCCTAAGGTTTTCACACCGGAATCTGCATCGGATACCATTACCGATCCATCCGTGCTCACGGTAACAGTACCCGTGGTTATCCATTTACCAGCATCGTGATCAAAGGACCATACCAGACGTTTTTCGCCAGGTGGCAAGTTATGTACATTGGGATAAATTAGTTGCGCATAACCATCTACATTGGTCGCACCGTTAGCATCGACTGTAAATACGATGGACGGATTCAATCCTTTGGGTATTGGTCCAGGAATTCTATCGGGTGCAAGGGGTATAATTGTTACTTCAGTTGCTGGCGAACCGTCATCGTAGAAAATAGAATTTGGCGGAATAACAACCTGTAATAGCTCCCACTCTGACACTGGTATCTCAGGCCTAATCTGCGTAAGCGTGTTGAGCGCTTGGGAACCAAATGTTGCGTTAGTCGTTTGATGACTAACGACAGGGATGCTATCTGAATCATGAATCAATGGTAAAAATACATCAAACGGTTGGCCATTATGTTCCAATTGAACAGTATGACCAGCAACACTATGAAAGGACTTTCTAACTGAACCATAATGTGCACCGATTGGTGCCGGGCTACCAGTAGCATTAATACTCACATAAAATTCTGGTGCTGGTGTGTCTTCCAGTATAAAAAACCCGTTTTCATCTGTGGTGACCTGCAAACCTGGAATACCTTCCACTGTTATCACTGCATTTTCTATCGGAATGTTGTTGCCCAAGCCGTCAACACGATTAGCATCATAAACGAAACCACTAACGTTGGTACCAGAGATACGGTTTAGTGGAATAGTGATGAAATCAAACTCCCCCATTCCACCGGGGTAGTTATTTCCATTGGCGTCTACTTTTCTACCGTTTACATCGACTAATTGCTCGCCATCAATCATGAGCCTAATCGCCGTTGACCCTCCGAATGGTGTATCCGGAAAAAAGGTAACGACATTCCCATCGGAAGATACCACCGTACGTCCCGTAATACGTTCACCATTAGCCACCAAGTAAAAGGTGTTTTCTGTCAAGCTGACAGGATCAATAAGCCGGCTAAATCGAACGATAACCTCGCGGTTGATACTTACCCTGTTTTCACCATCTTGTGGGGAAACGCTTAGTATTGTGGTAATGTTTTGCAAGGGCGAGCTTTCCGCATTGAATGGATCTGATTCGGCGGCAATTTCGTTACCATCGTTGAATCCATCACCGTCCGTATCGCGATTCAGTGGATCGGTATGATACGTAAGATATTCCGCCGCATCTGATAGCCCATCAAAATCCGAATCGACGATGTCGGGATCGGTTCCCAAAATAATTTCCGCTTCGTCACTGAGTCCGTCGTTGTCGTTATCCGGACCAACAGTAGGATCTATGGCAGTAATTTGTATTTCGTCAATACTAGAATCCGATCCATCTGAAACTGTCAGTTTAATGGTATACACCCCGGGCAAATCTGGCGTCAACTCTGCTAATACACTGTCACCATTTGCGATGGTGCTCAAACTGCCAATCGGTTTTGACGCCAACGCCCAAATATAGGATGTTAATAACCCACTGGAAGCACTTGCATCCAACGTGACGGCGCTATTGATCAGAACAGTTCGAAATGGCCCTGCATCAGCGATAACAGGCTGGGGTGTAAGGTACAAGTCGGGAGTAGCACTTTGTACCATGTGAACCAAATAAGCTCGATAGCGCTCTATCTGAAAATCAGGTCCTGCTGCAACACCATTTTGATCATAGACAACTGTTAAAAAACGACCGCTTTGCAAATCAAACGTTTGAATAGCCGATACCACCGTACTATCACCAATAGCCTCGAGTAATCCATGCGCTTGTGAAAATCTCGACGCACAGGAAAACCCTACAATGTTTAGCCCGGGTTGAAGATTAGTGGTAGGACACGTAGTTTGTGGGACAACGTCAATAGTCGATATAGTTTTGGCAAATACCAGCCACCCCTCGCCTAGCTGAAGCGGTGCGTTTACACCTTGAAGATTACCGGAAGCATCAAACCTCGCGGATTCAAAAATACCTGAAGCGGGACTGAATCTGCTTAATTTGCTGATGGTATCCTGGGTCCCCAATGTTTGGATCAACGAAAACGTGTCCGGTATGTCGCTCAAACTAATTGGAATACCAACTAAATTTAAGCCCGGTGACAAGCTTAGCGTGTCGGCTAGTAGTGACTGACAGGCTGAAAAGAATAATACACAGGTGCTAACCAGCGTAACAATGCACTTTATTTTTAGCGGGCGCATTGCTGCGCATGCTATTGGTGCCTTTTTAGCTAAGCGAGTCAACGCCCCACTCTCCTTTATTATTCCTTTATTATTGTAATTCTTTATTGAGCGAATCACACTTAGATAACCTAACCCTAGATTCTCCGACTAGTCATTAGTAGAACCCACTACTGCCATGCAAGTCTACTCACGTTATCCATGCAGGTTAATTCGCTTAACGCCGCCGTGATCGTGGGCCAGTTGTTACTGTCACCTGAACAGCATCAGAGGGTGCGCTCTCCCCATTGTTGTTCTCTGCCACCACATAATACTCAGCTGATTGACTGCGGCCTGGAATATTATCCACATACACCGTATTCTGGGTAGTGCCTAGGGTGTCAAACTCCGTTTCGGTTTCTAATCGTCGGTAGACGATATAACCAGATGCATTATTGACTGCATCCCAAACCACATTAACGTGGCGGCCCTTGGCCCGCGCCATGATATTAGCCGGTGTGTCGGGCAAATTGTTAGCCACCGCTGTTATAATTGCCTCATCGATATTGGCATCAACGCCGTCACTCACTACAATTTGTACGGTGTATTGCCCCGCCACGTCCGGTGTTAACTGTGCGACTGCCTGTCCGGCATTAACCATATCACTGTTAGTTGTAACACTACCGGTAGGTACACCGGTCACGCTCCATTGGTAGCTAAGGGGTGCTGGGTAGTTGTCAGGATCATGAGAACCTTCGCCACTCATGGTTACGGTTTCGCCCAAGGTAAGGCTAATATCAGCACCGGCGTTAGCCACTGGCGCTTGATTTACACGTCCTTGATCATCGATGGCGATATTACCCACTGGCGAGAGGTTAAGCGCTTCTAACGTGAAATCGCTGTTGTTAACAATACCGCCATTGGCGCTGTGTTCCAAACCGATCTCTCCCTGCGCACCAGGAAAGCCAATGACCTCAAAGCGCACCCGCGCTACTTCGTACATGTCAGGGGTGTCTAAAAACCCCTGGTTATTAGCGGTGAAATCGGTCACGCCGGTTTCGAAGCTGTTACGATCCGTGGTGGGATTACGGCTAAAACCGGGAAAGTTGCCGCCGGTGATCTCGATAATTTTTACTATGTTGTTGCTGTAATGAACGCGCAGAGCATAAGAGGTTACATTAACCGCACCATCCGTTAAATAAATAGGCACTTCAAACACCTCACGGGCTTGTAAATCATGCTCGGGCAGGGTGAATGTTACATCAACTTCGGCCTGACTTGGGGCACTGATGAGCAGTAGCGGTATCAGGGACAGGGCGATTGGAATAGTTCTTAAGCTGAAACCCATGGCGGTATTCCTCGATGTTGTCATTTTATCTGGATTCTAATTTTCGTTTTGAACCGGCGCTCTCTTACTTAATTACAAAGCGGCGAAATCTTTGTAGAGTAAGTTGTTTTACAACCTACCTTGGACCCTTGTTATAACTTGCTGCTCGGCGTGGACGTTGAGTTTGCTTCGCTACGCTCGCAATGACAAGAAGGCACAAAACGCTATTGCCCGACCAAACCAATTTGTACCCCTTGAACCACAAGCACGTCACCGGTATCAATCGTACCATCCTGGTTGATATCGCTGGACGTGTCGAAATTGCTAACCAACGTGGAATCGGCGGGTACAACCCCATCCAGCACCGCTTGTATCAACACAGAGTCCTGATTGTTCACCAATCCATCGTTGTTAATATCGCCCAGTTGTCCAGGATCATTGGCAGACACCAACAAATTGAGGGGTTCGGTTTTAATTTCCACAAGACAAGGCGCATTGGCTTCGGCAGCGAATGTGGCCAATGGACTGTTCACGTCACGCGCAGTGGCCGTAATCAGAACATTACCTGGGTTAAGCCCCAACTGAATAGTAGCGCCGGCCTGACCCGCGGCATCGGTTTGTACGGGTTGATTTTCAATAATTGTGGCATCACCTTGAACCACGGAGAAGATCACACCGATACCTTCTAAAGGCGTGCCTAAAATACTTTCCACGCTGATGACCATGGGGTTAGGCAACGTCTCGCCCGCGGTACCCGATTGATCGCCACCACTCAACGGCACTAACGAACCCTCTTGCGTTGGCCCAATGCGAATCCAGGGGTCGTACAATACTCTATCACTGACACTTTGCCCTAGCCCGCCGGGATTGTAGAGTCCTCCAATTGCCGTATCATCCGAACCATCAAAGGGCCCGGTATCATCGCCCCAATAATTAAGGTTACCCGCTACGTTAAACGTGCCTAATAAGTTGTTGATACCAAAACCACCGTTACTTAAAATGGAATTGTTTTCGACGATCAGCGGCCCGGTGGGAATGGAAGAAACATTAACGCGTACACCGTCACGGATGTTCATGGTTACCGCACTGTTCGTGATATCCGGGGATGCATTGCCGGTAATACCAACGCCATCACGATTATTATCGCTAATACGGCAGTTGTCGATGGGTATTGACACGCCATTGAGTAACAAACCGTCTCCGCCACTAAACTCAACCACACAATTTTCCATTACCGAGGTATTATCATTAATCACCAAGCCACTCCATCGCGAGCCGTCTTTTGGACCAAAATCAGTAAAAACCACGGGAAACTCAGGCGTACCGCTCGCAACCAGGCGGCTCCCGGCTTGCACCGTAATTCGCCGGCTTCCTGTGCTGGTGACCACGGTGCCGGGCAGCATAGTCACCACCGCGCCACCGGTAATATTCAGATTAGCGGTATTTTTAAAAGGCCGCGGTGGCACCGGAAAAGTGCCAGAATCACTGATCGTACTTGGCAATAACAAGGCATTTTTATCAAACGCACCCACAAAGTTGCTGGTATCAAAGTCTGCCGGATAGGCGGAAAATAATGCATCATCATTAGCAAACACCAGCGAATTGGTATTAATATCGAATACATTGGTCGTCATGGTTGACAGGGATGTGGCACTGGCAATATTGACTGCGGTGGAATTTGACTTAAACAGATTGCTATCAAAAGTAACATTATTTCCGCCAGCCAGATTAATGGCAGTAGAAGCCCCCTGAAACACATTATTGGTGAATGACGGCGATGCGTTAGTAATGGTAAATGCCGTGCTGCTTACCGGCCCATTAAACGTGCTGTTGATAATACTACCTGAGCTTGCGTTACGCATATCAAAAAAGATATTGTTAAAGGTTGCCGCATCGGTGTTGAATATGCCGTTGACTCGAATGGTATTATTGAAGCCATCTATGGTGATGCCCGGGGATACTGCCAATGTATTTCCGCTGGCTACCGTTAAAGTACCGTCCAAACGGAAATCGGAAACACCACTCACGGGGGAAATTGTCGCGTCCGAATTCCATGTGCCACCGATCATACGAATTTGCGTTGCCGCCAGATTACAGCTAAAAGCATTACCGGCAACCGAGCCTGTAAAGGTATCGAAAAAGACACCAGTACCCAAACGCAGCGGAGTATCACTTCCCGAACAATTAACGGTGTTGTTAGTAACATTTACCGAGCTTTGCGGTGTGATATTAATATCAATACCGATATCTGATTGATCGAAGTCATCCTGTACTGTGTTATTAGTAAGCACAGGCGAGGCAGAACCGACAATTCGAAATGCGGTGCGATTTGATGATGTACCGGTAAAGCTAACCGTGTTATTTGTGGCCGTACCTAAAACAGTACCACTATTAAAATCGATACCTCTTGACCTGACACTTAAGATATTATTGTCTATCAGCGGATTGGCTTTGCTGGTCACCGAATTGCCGCTGACACAAATTCCAGTAGCGGTATTCGTAAAAGTATTTCCAGTTATAGTGGGTGACGCATCGGTAATAGACAAACAACCTGTGTTATTAAAGCTGCTGCCGGTGATGCTACCACTGCTACCCAGTCGATATTGGATCGCCGTATTGGTATCAACAAAACTTGTTTGGGTAACGTTGAATACCCCACCGTTATTAATATTTACACCAACATCATCTAAAATAGCTTGATCAACGCTTAAGGTGCCATTCGTGCTTATGGTCCATCCTTGGCTCGATATTTCAATTCCCGCCGGTATGGATAAACTCACCCCTGCTGGGATGGTTGCGCTGGTTCGAAGAAAGTAATTACTTTGCCCTTCAATCGCCGACATTACTCCGTCAACATTCAATGTGCCGAGGATATGCATTGGAACCGCATTAAGGTCACAATTAAAGGTATTGTTGCTGATATCGCCCGGAAAAGAGCTGGCAAACACGTTCATACCAAGCCGTATGGGTGCATCCCCGCCTGAGCAGCCGATGGTGTTATTGTTAAATTGTAAGTTGCTGGTCGGTGAAAGGTTTAAATAAACCTGAAAATCGCTGCGTACAACATCATCAGCGATGCTGTTATTGGTAACCGTTGGAAACACATCCCCTTCCATTTCGATACCAATTCGACTACTGCTGGTTCCAGCAAAAGAAATGGTGTTGCCATCAACGCTACCACCAGCAGTACCTGCTGAATAGTCGATGCCCCGGGAGCGTGCCGTAATTGTATTGTTCTGTATGGTGGGCGCAGCAGGCTCGATAACTGAGGTACCGGCCACACAGATGGCGCTGGACATATTAGTTAAGGTATTACCCGAAATAGTTGGGGAAGCATCGGTAATGGTTAAGCAACTGGTATTGGTAAAGGTACTGTTGGACACATTTCCTGAACTGGCGGCGCGAAAATTTACGCCGCCGCCAGTACCTGAAAAAGCCACCTGATTGACACTCAGCAAACCACCTTCGCGCACGTCCATAGTCACATTAGTCAATTCCACTTGTGTTGCCGACACTGAACCACTTATTGACAAGGTCCTGCCCGACACATTATTGATCGCAATGCCCTGGGGTATGGTAAACGACGTACCGGTCGGTACCGTCAACGTGGAATTCATTCTAAAGGTGGATTGTCCTTCCAGGGGAGAGAGCGTTGTATCCGCCTGTAATGTACCGCTTAGCTGAATTTGAGTGTTGGCCAAATCACAGGTAAAGGTGTTACCACTAATGTCCCCCACGAACACATCAGCAAAGACGCCGGGACCCACCCGGATTGGTGCATCGGTGCCTGAACAGGTTATGGTATTGCTAGTGATCTGCGCGGTACTTGTCGGTGTAACATCCACGTCAATCCCAAAATCACTCCGATCCAGGTCATCGAGAATATTATTGTTAGTTATTAAGGGAGACACATCGCCGTCCAGCTCGATGGCAATTCGATTGGAGCTGGTCCCGGCAAATCCAACGGTATTATTATTCACGGTGCCTCGGGCGGTACCGGAAAAATAGTCAATCCCTCTTGAGCGTGCAGTAATGGTATTGTTTTCGATAAGTGGGCTGGCAGGACTGCTTAATGAGCTTCCTGCCACACAGATACCACTGCTTACGTTGTTAAATGTATTTCCTGTTATCGTGGGAGAAGTATCCGTGATGCTCAGACATGCCGTATTATCGAAGGTATTATTGGTCACTGTGCCCGTACTGCCGGCACGAAAAGTTATACCTGACCCAGTACCGGTAAACGTGGTTTGGCTAGCGCTGAGCGTTCCACCATTGCGAACATCAATCGTCGCGTTGTTTAACGACGCTTGAGTGGTAGTAACCGTACCGCTAGTGGATATCGTGCGGCCACTTGCGTTATTGATCGAAATTCCTGCCGGAATCGTCAGTGTCAAACCTGCGGGTACCGTCAAGGTGGTGTTCATCTGGAACTCAGATTGCCCTTCCAATGCACTTAGCGTGGTATTACCGGTTAACGTACCTCCAATCTGGATCGAGGTATTTGATAAATCACAACCGAATGTATTTCCACTAATATCACCAGCAAAGGAATTGCTGAATACGCCCGGCCCAACCCGCAAGGGCGCATCCACACCGGAACACGCAATGGTATTGGTCTTCACCTGCACGGTACTGGCCGGCGTAACATCCACATCGATACCGAAATCCCTTCGGTCCAAATCATCCAAAATAGTGTTGTTCGTAATAACGGGAGACACTGCCCCATCTAACTCGATGCCAATGCGGTTTGAACTGGTACCTGTAAAGCTGATGTTATTGTTGTCGACGGTCCCCTTTGCTGTGCCAGTCGCAAAAGCAATACCTCTGGATCTCACGTTAATGTTATTGTTCTGTATCAATGGATTCGCTGGTGTAGCAATAGAGGTGCCGCCAATGCAGATTCCACGGGATAAATTGGTAAAAGTATTACCAGTAATGGAGGGGGACGCGTCAGTGATGGATAAACAGCCGGTATTGGTAAAAGTGCTGTTTATCACGCTTCCTGAGCTTCCTGCAGAAAAATTAACAGTGCTGCTTGTGTTGATAAACGATGTTTGATCGGCGTTGAGTTGACCGCCAGAGTTGATGGTAGCGTTAATATTGTCTATTGACACCTGAGTGGACACCACCGCTCCGCTCATTGAAAGCGTATGACCGACACCCAATAATGATATGCCTGGACTAATAGTGAGTGTTTGTCCTGCGGGTACTGTCAATGTAGTATAAAACTGAAATACACTACTACCATTTAATGCATCCAACGTGGATGCACCTTGCAGCGTTCCACCTATTTGAAATCGAACCGTGGATAAATCGCAGGAAAAGGTATTAGCACTTATATTGCCGGTAAATGCATCGGAAAAAATACCCATTTGAGCTCTAATGGGTATATCCCCCCCTGAACAGGAAACATTATTCCCCGTAATCTGAACCGCACTGCTTTGAGTTAGGTCGATATCTAATGCAATGTCATTTTTGTCCTGATCATCTTGAATGGTATTATTTGAAATAACCGGCGAAACATTACCGTTTAAATCAAAAGCTCGACGATTTGAGCTCGTACCGGTAAATGCGATGGTGTTATTGTCGACGGTTCCTTTGGCCGTGCCCGACGCAAAGTCAATTCCGGTGGTGCGCACCGACATGGTGTTATTTTGTATAAGTGGATTGGCGGGTGCACCAATTGATGAACCGCTTACACAAACACCCTGTGACATATTGGTTAGGGTATTGCCAGTCACTGTCGGCGAGGAATCCAAAATTGCAATACAACTGGTATTGTTAAACGTACTATTCGTAACCGAACCTAAGCTACCAGCCTCAAACCTTACCCAACTTGCAGTACCGGTAACACCAGCCTGACCAACATTTGCTTGGCCCCCTGTTCTCGCAGTTACGCGAATTCTATCCAATGTTACTTGATTAATGGTTGCCGTGCCGTCAACAAAAAGCGTGTTATTTTGTCCATCAAGGACGGCACCGGCTTCTATCGTTAAAACGTCACCTGGCGGGACGGTACAGGTTCCCACTAAGCGATGGGGACCACCTGCGGCTGGAATGGTGCCGTTGCAGGTGCCGCTGTAGTCAGTTGCAAAAGCTTGGCTGCCCAGTACTAATAGATAGATAAATAACAACCCAAGTGCCCAATTGAATATCCTCTTTAAACACATATAATTCACCCATATTATGAAGTAATTTGTGGTTTAAAATCTATTTAAAATTAAGGGTATACACTAATCTTATTTATTAATTCTTCAAATGTGCTGGCTTCTTCCAGGTATTTCTTAACACTTTCCTCCGTGTCATCGCTACTGCCGTACCATCGATTTTTTATTATAAGCGACAAAATTTCCTCCCGGGCCTCTGCTAGCGTACTGAAAACTGGTTTACTCAATTCAAGCTTGACCCTTACTTTTCGATATTGAGCAATAAAATTCCATATTGAGTAGTATTTATTATTAACATCTTCGCTAACCTTGGTTACAGCAAGTCGTTTACCACTTGAGTCGATGATAATGGCGCCATCATAGCAACCCTTTAAATAATTTTTATAACCAACGATATTCAACGTATTTTCACTTTTAATACCGCCGAGAATATATTTTTTTGTGTATAAAATTACAGGAAAATCAATTCTCACAATCACATCCACTCGTTCCTGCAGCAGCGGCAGCACCTGCCCCAGCAGAAACTTGTGCTGACTTAGCCCATTCTGGAGTGCCATGCCACCAACGCCTGAATGGATCAAATTTGGGTAATGTTGGATGATTACCGTGTATACGTTGGTGTATACCCCTTTCGATGGAATTCAGGTTAGCAGGATGGTTTTTAACAGCATTTGGAATGTGCCTACCGATGGGTCCGTTTCTATTAATAGCCCAATGATGCACATCATGCGTAGACGGCGTTTTATTCAGTCGCCTATATCGTTTTCTTACATTATTCCACTTCATTGATCCTTTGGATAATTTGAACGCTCCTCGAGTAAACCCGCCACCCACTGCACCAAGGGCGCCTGCAACTCCTACGTCTAGCCAATCTACACATTTTAATGACTTTCCTTCAACTAACATTTGCCACGCCAGCTCTCCTCCAGCGCCTAACAAAGCGCCAACAAACCCAAACTCCCCATAAGGGTCAACATAATTTACTGGATCATTGCCAACGTAGACATAAAAATTGGTTGTCCCGCTAGTAAAACCAATCGGATCCTTGGTCGTCCATCTGCCAACAAATGCGTCATATTCCCGGATTCCAAATCGCACCAAACCGGTTTGCGCATCATACAGGCCTCCCGCAAAACCAAATGGTTGAAACCCTGGGTTAGTATCGCCAATTACATTCCCAAATTCGTCATAATCTATTCGCTGAGCAATATTACCGCTTATCACATCTACCACTAACCGTGGCGACCCCGCGTGGTCAGACACAATTTGATAAGTATTGCCATCTTTTATCAGGTACTCGGGGACATTAACTTTATCTCCGTATACAAATCTCGACACAATACTTCCCGAACTATTCAATTCCGCAATAGGATTTAATTGATCTTTATAAACAAACCCTTTATCCAGCACACCATTAACTTTTCTGCCAATTCGCCTATTCAAGCCATCAACGATATACTCAACATTAGTGCCATCGGGTAATTGTACTCCCCTTAAATTACTCAACATATCATAAGAGTAATTGCTTGTTTCACCGCTTACCGTGTCCGTTTCACTTATTATTTCGCCGTACTCATTGTATGAGTAATTAAAATTTCCGTAGGATAACTGCCTATCCTGACGATCATAATTTCCAATAAAATTGCCAGCCACGCCAGTTTTAAGCGTTCTATTTCCATTGTCATCATACTCATAAATTGTGGTGTTCACAGAATTCTTGGCCGTTCCTTGCAATCTTCCTTGTATGTCATATACGTATTCATAAGTATTGGAAACGCCAAGAATAACTTCGGTTTTTTTGGTAATTCTACCTAACTTATCTCTAACGAGAACACTTGAGTACAACGCCTCAGCTTGGCGTTTCACACTATTTTCAACCAACTCGGAAAACTGATTGTGCTCGAACTCAGTCACCAATGATCCAATACTATATTGATTAGCAAGTCCGGTATTGCTATCACGTTGGATTAGCATCGCTCCGACAGTCACTATCGTACCGTCGTTGTCATAACTATAATTGATGGCATTTGCACCATTCACTGATTCGGCATTTGGTCTGCCATTGGAATCCACAGCCACATCCATTGTCGCATTAATATCGCCAACCCACTGGATCGATGTTGGAATTGAACCGCTGTAGCTTAGCTGTACAACATTATTATCCGGTGTTTCTATTGAGTTTAAAACGCCCGTTATATTGTTAAATCCGAAAGCATAATCACCTTGCTCAGTCAAAATCGCATTTAAAGCCCCGCTATTATCGTATTGCACGTGTATTAATTTACCATCCGGCCTTGTAAAGGTTCTTAGCTGTCGTTCTTTGTTATAGCTATAGGAATAACCGAAAAAAACAGACGATAATTTAGGCGGCGAATACCCCACCTCATTATCGCGATCATCATATAAAATAACATGTGCATCGCGGCCGGGCGGTGTTACAAATGTTAAATTTCCGACATTATCATAGCCGTACTTTATCGATTTACCATTTGGCAAGACCTCTTCTATGACTCTCCCTGCGCTATCGTAAATAAAACTAACACCTCGGCCCACTGGATCAGTCACCGACTGAAGAATACCTGCGCTATCATAAACATAATTCGTAACACGCTTATTAGCTCCAACGCCTTGAGTCACTTGCTCGAGATTGCCTTTCGTGTCATATGAATACTCTACTGGATGCACTCCATCAGCGACTTCGGTCGAAAGATTTCCTGCGGGGGTGTAGGTATAAGCCGTCGCCCTACTTTCCGGTGATACAACAGATGTTAAATTACCATTTGCATCATAATGATAAGCGCCGGCATTGCCATCTTTATCTTCAATTTTTATAATATTATTAAAAACGGGATCGTAGGTATATTTAATAAACGTATTTAGCTGATTGTCTTTAATTGACGAAATATTGCCTAACTCGTCGTATCTATATTCAATAAAATGGCCGCTTGGGAGCGTTAGCTTTGTTGGGTTTCCATTAACATCCCTTTCTATATTGGTTCTCCTTCCCAATGGGTCTATTGAAGTTGTTTTGTTCCCTAGCTTGTCTAAGCTTCCTAAGTCAGTTTCTCTATTTTCCGCATCAGTAAAGGTTACACGAATATCTGAGAATGTTGGCGTAAACGCAAGATTACCCGGACAACCCCTATCAGGCGTTGCGCCATCACAATTTACCCGCGGTGATACGATGCCGATACTTTGATTGGATACAAGCTTACGCGTAGAACCATCAGGTAAAGTCGATTGAACAAATCGCCCTGAAAAATCGTACTCATATTTAGTGATAAAATCTGTTGTATTGGTAGTATCAACCCCACGCGGTGAGGTTTGTTGCAAAACAAGATGCTGATTATCATATTGGTATTCCTTGGCAGCACCATCTGGGTCAGTAATACCCACTAAATCACATTGATTGTCGTGCTGAAACTGAGTGACTCGATTAGCTGGGTCCGTGACTGACAACAAGGTATCTTGGCAGCTTCCATCATCGCCGTAGGTAAACGTGGTACCCAACCCAACAGGGTCGGTGATTAGCGTTAGGCGATTCAATGTATCATAGGTATAAGTCTCAGCGTTTCCATTTCGATCTGTGACCGATGTTAATAACCCATTACTGCCATATTCCTTTAATGTGCCATCTTTCATACGACGGGTAAAACGACCGTCTGAGTTTTCCACCAGATCAGAAAAATCCCCCAGCTGACTGACGATGACTTGCTCCACCGTTATCGGGGCGTTGTCGACGGTTAGCGGGCCTGTTAAATCACCAAATGTTACTGTGGCTGTATAGGGGCCAATTGTACCACCACTTCCCGTGACATTTATGTTGTAGGTATCCGTGCCAGGTAGTGCCACACTCACAATTGCCGCATTGCGCCCCGGACCAGGTGGGGTATTGTTTCCACCGTCATCATCTGAAAAAATCACCACCCCAGTTGAATCGGTAATTTCCACCCTGGGGTCCAAGCTGCCCGAGCCGTCTGACTGGTTAACCTGCCGTAACACCTCGACACTGAGTGCAGAGCCCACGCTTGCTGAAAAACGGTGTGTTTTTTGCTGGCCAAAGGACTCAATACTGGCATTAAAGACAAAAGATGGCTCCACCGATTCCGGACGCGACGAACGACCTTTAACCAGCGGTGTATCAGTGGCAGTGGTAAGTAATAAATCATAGCTACCTGTGGTTCCGCCAGCACCTCTGGCAATGACGGTATAGGTATCCGTCGCTGGAAATATAAAACCTGTTATCTCTGCATTTTTACCCGGACCCGATACAGCAGTATCACCATCGTCGTCATTTTCAGTTAATAGAAAACCCCTGGAGTCTCGAATCTCCAAAAACGGGTCTAAGGTACTACTGCCATCGGGCTGGTTTGAACGACGGTTCATGCGCAGTGATATGGATTCTCCCAACGTACCCACAATACGGTAAAAGTCCTGCTCACCGGTTTGCGTAATACCCGAAACAATTCGCGATGCCGGTGTGTATACCAACCCTTCGGTACTACCGTCCGTTAGCAATAAATCTCCCGTTTGGGTACGATGAATTTTTTCAAGCCCTTTTAAACTCCAACCCGCTCCAAACGGACTGTCAATTTGGTTTATCATTTGCACAGTCTGATTATGGACGGCGTCTCGTCGAGAGATAGGAAAGTTACAACTTAAGGTTAATTCTACCGGATATATACCGGTAGCAAATGCAGTACCATCGATAACGCGCGGGAAGCGGCCCAATGGACATGAAAAACCGCTGCAGGGAGGGCCTGCATGAAATATTTCAGGCCCTTGTTCGATACCCGCCACTTTCAGTTTGGTAGACATGTTGAGGGGCGACGGCGCTAAATTCCCCGGTGTCCATAATCGTGAAACAAACGCATTGGGTTTTGCATGTTTGCTGTGATAAACGAAGCGCAAACTACGATCGATACCCAGGGACCGGTAAGAAACCAGGTTATGCGCTACCGACATATCGCCTGTTTTAGGGCAAGTTTCCGAACCGGTTTGACACGGATCGCCATTGCCACCATCGTCATCGCTTGCGTCGTCATCGTCCCCATCCGGTGGCGCGGGCACAAATCCATGCCATGAGTTCTCGGTCACCACGCCGTGTTTGGTAAACGTGTTATCGGCATTTAAGGTGCCAGAATGAATAAAACCATCCGATTCAACAATGCCGTCACCAACTTTTTCCATTCTGCCGGTATCGTGATTTAAGCCGAAGATATCTACCACTGCTCCCACTGTAAATCCTTCCACATTAGGAAACGTCAAGGTGGCAGGTGGGTCATATTTGACACCAAACGGTTGTATGGCAATATAAAGCGAGAGTTGCAAACCATCGGGCAAGGGCATGGGGCCAAGATCCGGGGATGGAATGCGCGTAATAGATACATTGCCACTAAACGGTTCACCCGTTTCGTCCACTTCACCCGAGTTAGGTTGGACGGTTAATGATATTTCAGGAAAAATCTGTCCATCTTCCTCAACAGGAGCGCTGGTTACCGTTGATTCCACGGCCGGGTCTATCGGATCTGCGTTCGCAATATCCAGCGGGAGCAGAAAAATATTAGTACGCAACACATTATCCGCACCAGCGATTATACTAATTTGTTCAGGGACGCTGGCATAAGTTCCCACTGGCACGGCCGGTACAGTGCTGCCATCAATTAATAAACGTTGCTGTCCTGACGCAGGAATATCAGCAAAGAAAAAGCTACCATCTGCACTGCTAATGGTTTCAACCGGGATTTGTGTGCCTAGCACCAGTCGAACACCTTGCAGAGGGGCATCTCCCTCAGTGAGTACGCGCCCAGTTAATGTTGTCATTAACGCTGGCGGAGGCACTTCCAATGTAACTGTTTCTGAATCTCTGACGGTTCCATCCGTTACTGAAAATGTCAGCGAGTAAACCCCCACTTGTTTGACCGAAGGTGAGAAGGTAAACTTGCCCGTGCCTACATTAAACGTGGCGCCAACCGGCAAGGGTAGCGGAGAAACTGAAAACGTCAGCGGATCATTTTCAGGGTCTGTCGCCGATACACTAAAATTGGCCAATTGCCCCAATGGCGCAACATGGTTACCAATGGCGTTCAATAAGGGAGCATTGTTAATGGTAAAGTTTCCGCAATTGGCGCTACTGCCACCGGGTAGTTGTTCCACAAGAATAGGACCGTTAGTTGCACCAGATGGCACCTCAATATCGATCCGTTCTTTGGCTATTGCGAGTGACGTTGCAGTTAATCCGTTGAAAGTGATTGACGATTGTCCCGGTACAAAACCGGTACCACGAAGTGTGACCCGGCTACCGATTGCACCACGGGCAGGGCTTAAGGTCTGGCAAGTTAGCTCATCAAGATAAATATCAGGTGTCGTGGCTTGAAGCACATGCACCAAATAGGCGCGCTTTCGTTTTATGGGAAAATTGGGCCCCGCAGGCATCCCGTTTTGATAAGCCGTAGTTAAAAATTTGCCACTCGTGGTATCAAACGTCTGCACACTGGAGACAACTGTTTCGTCACCTAGCGCTGCCAAGAATTCATAAGCTGTGTTGGGCAAGGGATTACAGGGCATACCGACGACATTGACACCCGGTGAAAGTGTTACCGATGGGCACTTTAGATGCGTAGGAATTTCTATAGTGGATACGGCTGATGCGAAGACTAACCAACCCTCGCCATGCGTAACATTAGGGTTCAAGCCAGTGGGTACACCGGCAGCATCAAATACCGTGGTATCAAATATACCCGCCGCTTGATTTAAATGCTGCAGCTTTTCTATCGTGGTTTCATCACCCAATGTCTGAATTAATGCGTGGGCATTGGGCGTTAACGATGAATCGACCGGTATTCCAACAAGGTTAAGGCCGGGCACCAGGGTATGTGTGTCAACGTTATCCGCAAACACCGGCATTATACTTGCGATACACAAAATCAGACTAACTAGCAGTCTGGATAAAAAAAACTGTAGATAAAATTGCTTAGCATGAATGGCCAATGGTCACTACGCTCCCTTTTATTGTTGTGAATGTTGTAATGTCTTAATTACTACATCTTAATAAAGGACTGCGTGACAGTAGAATGACCGATGTACTGAGTCTTATATTGTTTTATTATTATCTTCGTTATGCGCGGAGTATAAATCGAATATCCCTGTAGAGTAAAGAAGTTATTTAATGTTATAAATTGAGTGCAATATAAACATAGGCGCATAACTTCACGACAAACGAAGCTTTTGACGTTTCTACGCGTATATGTAAAAGCGCTCATCAAGACTTAAAGTAAGCGATGAGGAGTCCCTAAGAAATGTTTGATAAACACCTACTAATCTGCATTTGACAAACATCGAAGCAACGTAACAGAAGTTTTTGAGGCATTACTTAATCATCAAAATCATGGCGTTTGTGCAAGAATTACCAAGCTTTATACTCAGAAATAACCACCGCCGAAAATCACTGCGATATAATCAGAGATATGATTATCTTTTGTTTCACCCTGCGAATTATTGCATTTAGCAGCGCAATAAGTGAGGGTTTCCCAGAATCTAGGGCACATCGTTTTATAAACGAAGCAATCTGCAGAAAAACTTCACAGAGATAAAATTGTAAATGTTAGGCAAGTGGATTGGTCGTTTCCTTAACAAATTGTTGCCATTTGTTTATCGTCGCACGGTTACCGTAATTTGACCAACACCAGAAACTCCTGCGTTATCCAATACTACTAACTCGAATAGCAGATTTTTGCTGCGCCCCCTTTATTAGCGGGGGACGCGATGAAATGGGTTTGAGGTTGATCTGCATTAACCAAGCAAACCGATTTGCCTGATATTTGTACCCGTTGGTAGCTGACGATAGCCCCATTCATATCAACTAATATGAACGGTCTAATTAGACGCATGATCGTGGCAATACTGTTTGATTAAATCCAGCACCACCAATCGGAACATTATTTATTGACTCCTCACTACTGGAACTATCGTCGTTCGTTGTACCATTGATATCATTCATTGCTATAAATGCATCAAAATCGCCTCCGTTATAACTCTGAAGAAATGCATTTGATTAAGCTGGGCGTTTTTCGTGCCGAAGTAACAGAACGTAGGATTTTCTACCTTGGCAAGGGTGCTGCGGGCTTCTACACCGGTGCTTCGATGAAAGATCGACTTTCAATAGTCTTGGTATAACATGGCTGGGTTTACTCTCTTGTGACCAAGGTATAGCCTTCCGGTATTTCAAATACGCTGTCATGCACTGGCATAATAGTCACACTATTAATATCGTAAACATAATGAAAGATCGGCTCTTCAGGGTTGGGTGCAAACATGCCCTGTATCTTTTTCCCAGCAAAGGCTTCCGCGCCATCTTTTAGTGCTCCCAATGGATTCGTCCAGTCGAAACCCTTTTTTTCAATTTTTTCTGATTCTTCAGGGCAGGCCTTTCTGTCAAGGTACCAATCAACTTTAATGGACATCGGGTAACCTTTGGCAATAGCGAGTTTCTGGCTCACTGCGTTATTCCACTGCTTGTCTTGTTTAGTAATATCCCCAGAAAAGGCAGATAAGGCATTAAATAATTCGTCCGAAAGCAACGAAGATAATGGGTTGGCGGCCGTTTTTACTGCGTTACGGTAAGTTCGGGTGGCCGTTTCGTTTATTTCCCACACCTCAGTCATGGTCGCCGTTGGCTCCGTATTCCAAAATACAATATTCAAGCTGTTTTTATCTTTCTTGCCACTTTCATCTACGTATTCGACCAACCAAGTAGCACGGTATTCTTTTGTATCATAGCCGGAGATCATACGGGTTTGCCCTGTTTCTGTTACCGTAAATTTGTCTTCACTGAGACTGAGTCGGCAATCAGTTTCCTCCGCTGGATTATATTGAAACTGCTCCTCTTTTTCGTCTTCTTGGCTCGTATTAAGTCGCGCTAGCAACGCGGGACTACAACCACCCAACGGGCATTCGAAATATTTTTTGTCCGATAATCGCCAACTAAGGTTTTTATCCATCCGAAAGATAACCGTTGTGTCGCCACCCAGAAATTTGTTGGCGATCCAGGAATCATACTTATGGGAATCGGAAATGCGTCTTTTATCGTTGCGCGTATATACGAGCTGCTGAAAAGTGGAATCAGGCAATATTGCGCCACTAATTACGCCGCTAGCTTTCAACACGACCGTAGGATTCTTTGGCGTGGAGTCCACTTTTTGCGGTTGAGTACTGCACGCCGTAAGTAACAATGTAATGGGTAATCCAATTGCTTTCATTCTAAATTGACTCCTTCGTCTCCGCATCAATCTGGCACAATGCCATCTAATGTGGTTTATTAAGAAACCTTATCTTTAATAAATAATGATATAATGCCATTAATCAATTAGTTATAGGTGATGTTACCTATTTTCCATTAACAGCATTTGAGACTGGTTAAAGTGATGCCTAATGTTAAAGGTTGTATCAATAGATTGCCGAACTGGTCGCTCAAAGTTATCCCAAATTTCGCAGTAAGCCTCGCAAAAATCAGCTTACTCTATTAATACTGCTAACTACACCTTTTTGCTCTACTGCTCGAATGAATACGCCACGACCTGTCGCAGATCATGAAAAGCCGCTTAACAGCTTAGCCTTAGGAGCCAGATAAAATACGTTACGGAGACGTTAACAGCGTCATTAGCTGGTCAATAATCGTGTATTGCTTTTGGTTGGTAACGCCGACTTTTGACATGGAGACCAGCCCTTGCAGCATTGAATTGATCAGCGCCGCCGTTGTCTCGATATCCGTGTCGATACTAATTTGTCCGGCACGCGTTGCCGTTGCCAACGTACCACCAATCACGTCTTCAACTTGCTGCCAAAATTGGCCCACTAGTTTGGCAATTTCCGCATCGTGCGGTCCCAGCTCAATCGCAACATTATTGGCAAAACAACCGTAATGTTTACCCTCTTCGTTACGCTGAGTCATCATAAGCAACAATGTTTTCAAATTACTTAATGGCGCATCACCCGCACCTAATATCGATTTTATGGTTTCCATGGAGGATTGGCAATATTGGTTAAATGCCAGTAAAAATAAATCGCGTTTGTTGCCAAAAGTATCGTACATACTGGCGCGACTTATACCCATCGCATCCACTAAATCCTGAATAGATGTTGCTTCGTATCCCTTGGCCCAGAAAACCTCCAGCGCTTTTAGTAATACGGCATCGCAATTAAATTGTTTCGGTGCGCCTGGCATAACGATTCGCCTGTGTTAACTACTTGATGACATAACCTCAATATAAATGCGCATGGTGAACGATCCAAGGCAATAACACCATTGTACTAAATCTAGTCATTTTATCGAACTATTAGTACATAACCATTAGTACATAACCATTAGTACATAACGAGTAGTGCTTAACTATTAGCTAGCGCCTAACTAAGTAGTGGTAACCAACGCGCAAAACAACATTCAACAAAATAGTTGCTTTCCCCGATCAATTATGGAATGATCGTTCCTTATTGGAATGATCATTCTATTTTACGCTGTTAACCCCATCGACAATGGAGGATGTTTATCAACGACCAGCCTGATCTCAATATAAAACCGTTTGCATTACCAAGAATAACCTTCGCGAACAAACGGTTCTTTCAGTGAGATTAACTCGCGGTTTTCCCTATACATTTACCACCATTGACACTAAGTAAGCAACCAACAAGGAGCGTCACAATGACCATGCGAAGTTTAATACTACCGTTATTAAGCGTTTGCTATTTTGCCAATGTCAGCGCAGTAATGGCCGATGATGTCGATCGCAGTAACAAAAACAGTAATAAAGGGTATTCCAAGCTTAAAAAAACCATGAAGGTATTGGGTGGTGCCGATGCCATTATTGCGGCTCAAAGCCAATTAATTGTCGCCAATGTGCGCCGTTTTAACCCGGAACAAACCCTTGAACCGGGCGATAAGCCGCTGCATACCGCGGACTTAACCCGCGTACTCACTAAAGACTTAAATGCACAACGTTACTTAACGGAGTGGAGTCTCTCTACGCGCTACCCCACCATCAATCAATTCGACTTCACCGAAATCATCAATGGGGATCATGGAATGGTCGATGGTGTCGATGGTTTTTTTGGTTTACCACCACAAACTGCAATGATATCCACCCGCCTGGGGGCGCGTATCAAGCTTTATGAAATGGGCTCCCCTCTCTCGTTAATGAAAAAAGCCCTTACGCAATCAGAAGAGCTTCAGTACCGGGGAAAAAGTAAGATTAAAGGACGACCACATTACCAAGTTACCATGCCTGGATGGGACAGTCCCATTCATTTGTTTATCGACGTAAAAACCAAACGCTTAACAAAAGCAATAACTCTAGAGGATGATCCAATTTACGGCGATACTCGCTTCTCTGTAGAATACCGGCAATGGGCCAGGGTTGACGGCTTTCAATTGCCATACAAAGTCATTTATACCGTCAATGATCGTCGTATAGCCATTGAAACCAGAGACACGATTCGCGTCAACGTGCCACTCACCGACGAGCAGTTCTCGATTCCATCTCAATTCCAAATGCCTATCAACGAAGACCAGTATAGCTGGGGGCTACGTTCGTCCCAGTGGTTTAACCGTTATCTGGCACTGGGAGTTCCCTTTGATATAGACCAGCGTCACTCGGATACGGTAAGCATTGTTGAGATAGCCCCCAAGCTTTATCACCTATTGGGCGTCACGCATAATAGTTTGGTTATCGAAATGAATGACTTCCTCATAATCGCTGACCCCGTATTGTACGATGATCGTACGCAATCAATTCTACGTGCACTGCGGGATCAGTGGCCAGAAAAACCGGTGAAATACGTTATTGCCTCGCATTTCCACGGTGATCACATTGGCGGTATTCGGGGTTATGCAGCCGAAGGGGCAACATTGATTGTTGGCGATGACACTCAAGAGCATTATGAAGATATACTGGTTGCGCCCCACACAGTATATCCCGATGTGTTGTCAGAAAACCCGCTCGATGTTGACATTATAACAGTGGATGATGATGAACCCTATGAGATTACCGATGGCCAGCGAGTGGTTCGTCTTTACGACATAGCCAACCGACATTCCACCGGTATGTTAGTACCCTATATCGACGATGTGAAAGCGATATTCACCAGTGACTTATATATCCCCGGCGGCGCACTGCCTATTCAACCCCTGTTTCTGTTTTGGGCAATGGACTTGAAGGCAGGACTAATGGATCTTGATATCCCAATTGATACCGTGATTGGAGCACATGGTGGCGTTGTGCCTTATACGCAATTTTTATCAGATGTTGATAGCTCCCAATAAAGATTGGCTAATAGGCTAAAGATGACTGGGTGGAAGCAAGGCTAAGGCTTCTGCCCAGCATATTAGGTTTAAATAACGGCATGACAAGCCAATGAGTGTCTCTCAACAAGTGCATCCTAACCATCCGCAGTATGCTTTTTCGTCACACTTATTAAAGATTTACCCATAGCGCGCGATAATCTGTTATTAAACTGTTAAAGGGCGCTCCTCATGCGAATGAAGCTGCATTACCTGGGGATGATGATTCTCATTCCAGTCTATGGAATACAGGTTTGTCCTTTCCTTGACGGCATAAATCCGTTGGAAGTATTTGCCACTATAGATGGCTTGTTGCTGTTAGCGTATTTTTCGCGCGCGCCATTGCTGGCGCATATCGTAGAGACCAAACCACTGGCCGAACAGGTACGGCGTGTGTTTTTTCTTGAGCTTGGCATCCTCATCGTAACGGGTCTTATTTTAAGTTGCTATAATTTTATCGTGCATGACTTTCCACTCGTCAGTGGACTTAAAGTCATGGTGGGGTTGATGGCGTTAGGTTTATTCGCCAGTACCGATGCAGCCTTGCTGCGCGAACGATTCATTGCCAAAAAAGTTGAACGCGATGGGGATGCGTTTACAATTACGATTGATTTTTACCCTCTTTCATCAAAGCTGGCAGTATATGCCGGTGTTTACGTATTGCTTATCATTGGTATATTTTCGCTGTTAGTTATCAAAGACCTCGATTGGTTGGTCGAGGTTGGCAACAGAGTATCCATACTTGATGCCCGAATATCCATCTTAAAAGAATTCGGATTTGTACTAATCGTATTATTATTTGAAACAATTAACATAATTACATCGTTTGCCAAAAACCTCAATATGTCGCTCACACGCGAGAACACAGTACTAATGAAAGTGGCCAGTGGGGTTTACGATACACATGTACCCATCTGCAGTAATGATGAATTTGGTGTTATGGCGGCGAGCAGTAACGAAATGATTGACCGGATACGCAAGCGCACCAACGAACTCAACGAAACCCGGGATGTTACCATCTTAACATTAGCCTCACTGGCCGAAACCCGTGACAACGAAACCGGTGCCCATATATTACGCACCCAGAGGTATGTAAAAGCCCTGGCACAACACCTGCGGATTCATCCACGATTTTCCAATGCACTCGACGACGATATCATTGAACTTCTCTACAAATCCGCCCCGCTCCATGATATTGGAAAAGTGGGTATTCCAGATGCCATTCTCCTCAAACCCGGCAAACTCACTCATGAGGAGTTCGAAATTATGAAGGGCCATGCGCAAATTGGCGCTGACTCACTAAAAATAGCGGAAGATCAACTAGGCAAAAATTCCTTTTTAAATCTTGCGCGAGAAATATCATTAACACACCACGAAAAATGGGATGGCAGTGGTTATCCTTCCGGTCTACGTGGCGAGGCAATCCCCCTTGCAGGTCGATTAATGGCGGTCGCCGATGTATATGATGCGCTCATCACCAAACGCGTCTATAAACCGGCATTTTCGCACCAAAAGGCAATGGATATAATTCATGAAGGACGAGGCACCCATTTTGACCCTTGCATTGTTGACGCCCTGGATGCCATTGAAAATCAGTTTATCGAAATCGCTAACCGGTTTAGCGATGATGCTTACGTGGAACAAACTAAAAAAGCATCGTAAGCGCGAGTGCTAAACACACCGAAGACCGTTAGCTCGAGCTTAGGATGTGCCAATGTCTAATACCGTTATCCCAGCGTAACCCGTCGCTATAAAATAATCTAAAAAGTCAATATTTCATTCCTTCAGGTCAAACCTTCAGTTTCTACAATGCCGACGCCCCTACTTACCCCTTAATTAGCCTATGCCGGGCTGATGCCTTCACTATTGAAGCGACGTTGCTCAATATCCGAGTACCGGGAACGACCAACTGCAGGGGGTGTCTATCAGTTTCATGTCGATACCACCCCGTTGCGCGAGACCGTTACTGAAAAAGTTACAAAAAAAGTGGCAGCGTTGCCTCTCCACACCAGAGTCGTTGAAACACCCGATTATCAACAAACCAAAATAGACGATTGAATTTTAATGAGAGAATGCTTAATATTCTAAAAAAAATGACTCAAACACTGCTAATCGTGCTTGTTTCAGTGTTTATTGTAACCATGGACCGGTATATTCTAAGCGCTATCCGCCCGAGTTTAAGCGTTTTACACCGGCCTGTTGCTCTGCGGAGTTGTCCACCTGTAGCAGCGAAGAGATTAACAATGCCTACGACAATGCCATTTTGTATACGGATTATTTTCTATCGCAAATCATTGCACTACTGAAACGCAACGCGCCTGAATTTGAAACGGCCATGCTGTACATCAGTGATCATGGCGAATCATTGGGGAAAAAAGGGCTTTACCTGCATGGGTTGCCTTACCTGATTGCGCCAACAGAACAAACGGAGGTGCCCGTAATCTTCTCACTCATTCGTGCCACCCGTCACTGGCTCAATATTAAAGCGCTTCATCTGGGTCTTCGTAGTCCTCCGGTAATTCATGGGCGACCCCTTTGTGACAATCGATACAGGTTTTACCTTTCTCTTGCATACTCGCGTGCTTACGGGCTGCCCTGCCTTGTTGTTCTTCCAGCAACATGTCGTTTACCGAATGACAATTTCGGCATTCTCTTGAATCGGTCGCCTTCATATTTTTCCAGACGGCCTGAGCCATTTGCAAACGGTGTTTTTCGTATTTTTCCTTGCTATCAATAGTCCCAAGCAAGTGGTAATAAATATCCTTAGAGGCGCGTATTTTCGCCCACAGCTTGGGGCGAAATTCTTTGGGAACGTGGCAATCAGGACATGTGACCACTATTCCAACTCGGTTTTTATCATGCAAGCTTCCTTCGTATTCCTCGTAGTTCAATTTCATCTCATGGCAGGATACACAAAACTGCTCCGTGTTAGTCCACTCCATAGCGGCATTAAAACCGCTCCAAAATAAAATACCCAGAGTAAACATGGCCACAATCATGATAATAGAAATACTGCCGACAATTTTTTTGATGTTCATATAATCCAGTACCTATCAGAAGTAGCCGTCTAACAACGGGAGTCCTAATTTGCAAACATCTCGGACGTAATGCTTTTATACCAACCAGCAGCAAACTTCGCTTCCTTTAATTGCGTTTTACGGTTTGGCTTGTTGCTACTGATTCCGCCAGAAACATAGGCCAGTTTATCGCCTTTAATTCGATAAACACCTACATTCGACGTGCCGTATTTCGGGGTAATAAGGCTATATATACTGCTATTCAACACAGGATCGGGCATTTGATTGCCATTCATTTCACTGACAATGGCTGCCGCACAAATTTTGGCTTGACTGCTTGCCGCATGACCGGTTTTTGGCATATCGCCAGCGATACATGAATCGCCAATGACATATACATTTTTTATCAGAGTGGACTCAAACACGCGTTGATTAACGGCACACCATCCGGATTTATCAGCTAACCCTGACGTCTGAGCAATATGCCCCGCTTTTTGGGGAGGCACTATATTGATAACATTACCCTCGTGCTTATCACCACCGCCAGTTTTCACATTCATGGCCTTGGCATCCACCTGTGTCACCTCAGCATTGCCGACCCATTCGATCATGTTATTGTAGGTTTTGCCCCAAGCACGCTTAAACAGCGCAACTTCGTCTGTACTGGCGTTTGCATCGAGAATTAAAATTTTTGATTTTGGCTTGTGTTCCGTAAAATAATTAGCAACCAAACTAGCGCGCTCGTAAGGTGCAGGTGGAGCCCTAAACGGCTTTTTGGGTATACTAATAATAAACAAGCCACCGTCTTTCATGCTCTCCAGTTGTTTTCTTAACAACAGGGTTTGCTCGCCAGCTTTCCACGCATGAGGTATTGTCTGTGACACTTCCTCGTTATAACCTTCAATGGCATTCCAATCGAACAGCACACCTGGAGAGACAACCAAACGATCATAGCTTAACGTTTTCCCGCCTTTTAAGATGACTTTTCTGCTGCTACCATCAATGCTCATTACCGTATCATGGACAACAGTTATTTTATGTTTGGTTTTGAGGTTGTCGTAATTGTGGGTAATATAGTCAATGGTTTTTAATCCACCAATAACGGTATTGCTAAAAGGACAAGTGACAAATTGCCTATTGGGTTCCACCAAGGTCACATCCGTACCAGGCGCGTAACGCTTAATATAATTAGCACACGTTGCTCCGCCAAAACCGCCCCCAATGATGATGACCTTGCCTTTTACATTCGCGGCTGCCGTGGTCGAAAAACCCAATAAACCTAAACTTGAAACGGCGCCTGCCGCACCAATCGCTTTCAGAAAATGTCTACGCGAAAATTCATTCATCAAATGCACCCCTTACTTTTTCTTTAGGCTCACGAAATAATCAGCCAGCATTTGAATTTCGTCATCCGAATACCCTTTCATATGACGCCCCATAATCGTAGACTTCTCCGAACCAGACTTAAACCCATTCAGGCTTTCCATAATATCATCCTTATCCAAATCCCTTAATTCTGGGATCTTCCCAGCACCAACGCCATTGGTGCCATGACACACAAAACATTGGTGTGCCAGTATTTCCGCCTTAGTAATATTCTCCGCAGTAACCGTGAAGCAAGCCACAGTAAGCCCTATAACAACTAAAAAAACAGCCGTAGTACGACATTTATTTTTTTGCTGTCTAACACGCATATCTTTGCCCATGTACGTTATTCCTTGTACGCTATTCCTTGCAGATTATTGCCAACCCAACCCGCTCATGCCCAATCGGTTCGCTGATAAACAAGACAACGTAGTGCTATACGTTGTCTTGTTAACAGGTTTATACTCCCCAAGCACCTACATCAAAATACCGACGACGCTCTAGAAGCCAACGTAGAACTGCAGTGTAATGCGGCTGTCTTTGTCCTCGCCATCCGGCGCATCTGTTTGATTCCAGTATTCAACATACCCCTTTACATTTTCCTTCATATAGTAAGTTAAATTTAAAGTCATATCTTGGTATTCATCATTGCCATCGTTCTTTTCATAAGAATCAAAACGGACCACGGGAACAAACGTTGGCGTGCCATCTTTTGTTTTAAATGTATGGAACCATTGGAGTGAAAGCGCATTATTTTTTACTTCATCGCTTTTAGTTACGTTATCATCAGCGGCGGCCACATAGGCAGCTTGTATACGCGAGTTGGAAAAATCACCCTGGAAATCAATCCCACTTCGAGTATATTCGCGATCAGTGTCTGGCTGTTCACCCACTAAACCAAATACGCCAACAGTCGCCACGTCTCCCATGTCAAATGCGACTTTAGCGTGACCGCCGAACGTGGGTTCCTCGCCTTCCGCATCACCGGCAACACCATTAGCAACGCCTAAGCTGTAAAAAACGGAGCTAGCACGACCGGTAAAGTTTAATGATTGTCGCTTACTGCGAAGACTTCCATCGTTATCCGCACCACCAAATGACTGATCAATGACCCCTACGTGTCCACGCGTTAAACGAAAATGATCAGCCAGTAAGCCATACCCGTCAGCCCAAAAGGCGGAGCCCCACACGGCCTGCACCGTTGCATAATTATTAAAACGATATGACAAAGCAAGTGCCCCAATTTCCGGGCTAAAACCCTCTTCGTCCTCAGCTTCAATCTCAATATAACCGGACAAATGATTGTCAATGGCACCTGCTATAAATAACTCTACCTCGTGTACCGCGCGCACCTTGGCTTCGCCACTGTCTTTTTTGTCATAAGGGCGCGAAATCAGCATGGCAGAAACGGGAAAGCTACCTTGCTCGAAATAAGGCGTTTTAGGTGAAGTATCTTTCAGATCCTCTTTTAAACGATATCCCCTTTCCTTAAAGTCCCGGCCTTTTTTATTTAGCTGCGGCCATGCAGAGTGACAATAGGAGCATTTTTTCTCATATTTAGCGGCAAACGATGGTACCGCATACGCATTGCTTAGCCAAAAACATCCCGCCCCTGTCACGAGCAAGCTTACTAACGCTCTATTAATTATATTCATAACATTTCCCGTATTTTTATTGAACAATATAATGTGTTTTTTCTATTAACGATCAGCTCATCATCATCTGATCAATATTTGCACGCCGCCTAAGCTCGACAATTTAGCCGCGCACTTTAACCGCACACTTCAGCCGGGCACTATAAATTGTAATGCTTAACGCTTGCTTAAGGTTACGATTAAGTTGGCGCTCCATTGACAAACGCAGTCGCTAAAGTACTGCGCATTCCCAAACAATTGCAAGCCCTATTTTATAAAAAAAAACAACTGCGTTGTAAAGCCGCATATTATTTCAATTAACCAAGCAACTACTTAAGTACAGCGCACAATAGAAACACATAGCAAAACCACGTCACCAAGACCCTCGCTGCGAGGGCGCCCCTGAACGTCTTACACTATGGTTGATTAACTATGACTGATTAAGCAAAATCATTAAGCCCTAACTCATAAACCCCAACGACCAAACAACCAGCAACCAACGTGATTAACAGCGGCAATTCTTTATTAAAAATATTACTCAGTATCAATGAAAAATCGGTATGAAAAACTGACGTGGATGTTACTCAAAAAAGTACAGCGTGAAAGGTTAAATAGCGAGGAAGACAACGAAGTGCATTTTAGTAGTAAAAAGTAGTAAAAAAATGTTAGCAACCATGGTTTATAAGTATTGTAACTTACGTATATACCCAAAGCGTTTAAGAATTAGGTGTTTATAACACGCCCCTTTTTGTCCATGGCGGCGTTACTCCTCCTTCCATGGGGCCCGCCATGCTGCGTTGTCGCGCCTAGCCACGAACAAAAAATGACGCACTCTAAACAACTAATTCTCAAACGCTTTGGGTATATATCCAGGCGGCATCAAACACCGAGCATATTGTATAAGCGACGGAACATAAAAAGGGCGCCCTGCCCTCACTGAAAACAGTGCAGAGCGCCACAGATGTCGTTAATTCGTCAGGCCAATGTTATCGGCAACTGCGGCGACTATAGCCACGAGAAATATCAAGATCAACATCAGCACCAAGCACCACCTGGTTATTTGCACCCGGTGTTTGCGAAACAACAAACCCCGAGCTTACGCTGCGACTGCAAACATAGCGCACATTGCCAACATTAAGCCCACTGCCTATTATAGACGCTTCTGCTTCGCTACGGCTCCACCCAACAACGCCGGGCACACTAACAAGCGCGACACCATTGGAGATAACCAGATCCACTGCAGTAGCGCTGCCGACAACTTGCCCCGCGCTAGGAGTCTGGCTCAACACCTCGCCTGCCGGTACACTGCTATTTGCAACACGACTAATAATCCCCACGCTAAGACCAGCATTGATAATTGCATTCGTTGCCAGGGTTTCGCTCAACCCCACAAGATCAGGCACGCTAATAGCCGCCCCTGCCGAAACGACAAGATTAACACTGCTGCTAGTATTCACCGAACTGTCTGCTCCCGGAGTCTGGCTGATCACTACTCCACTGGCAATGGTTTCACTTGCCACCTGGCTGACATTACCCAGTTTAAGACCGGCGTTGGTCATGGTGCTGCCTGCTACTGCTTGACTTAAGCCAACCACATTTGGAACGACAACCAACTGCAGCGGTGCAATACCGGATGACACAACAATATCCACTGTTGCGCCTAGCGCTAATCCTGCGCCAGACCAAGGGTATTGATCAATCACAGTACCTGCAGGAAGCACACTGTGGCTCTCGTATCCTACCAGCCCTACGTTATAACCCGAGGCAACAATCGCATCTTGAGCAACATTACTTTCCAGCCACTTTAATGACGGCACTTTACCGGCAACGGCGCCAGTGGATTGAATCAGATCGACAATCCAGCCAGTCGTGCTGGTTGTGCCACTCACGGGGTTTTGGGCAATAACAGCACCAGCGGGGACGCTGGGGTGTGGACCAAAGGTCAGGCTACCACGATTCAAGCCCACCGCAGCCAAACTCGTTTCGGCGTCGGATGTCATTACATTTTTAACATTAGGTACGGTAACAGGGCTACCAGTTTGCGTTGCCACAACAATAAGCGTAACCGCATCACCCACGAATCCCGCTTCCCCTGCGGGGGGAGTCTGTTGGATTACATTTCCAGACACGTCCACATTGGTGGTGGAGTAATATACGCCTCCGACAGTGAGATTTGCATTATTAATAGCAGCCGTTGCGGCCGCTTCAGACAAACCGCTCACGTCAGGAATAATGCGTAAGTTCGCATCAGGAACACCAGTACCTGCAGCCACCCAAGACAGCTTATTAATCAACAACTGATATTGATTTTGTTGGGCGGGAGAGCCCGTGGCAGAACCGATGTAATCTTCCTGCGTACCGGAAATCACAATACGTCCGGCACCCACTTCGCCATAAACACCGAATGTCATTAAACCGGACACAGGGTCCGTTGTATTAAGAAAAGGCGAAAGCGCTGGATTCCAAGCACTAAACCAACCAGCGGCCCCGTCAAATTGCCCACTAACATTATCAGTAAGACCTGGCACATTAAGTACATTTAAATTGTTGTAATCAACGTTAGGTAAAATATGATCGTCCCCTATTGTTACCAGCCCGGTTTCGGTGTGCGCGAGTATCGGCTCTTCCCAGATTACATGACCGCCGCTAGCTAGAAACGGATAGATGCGAGTTGTCCAATTGATATTATAAAGTGTGGTATTGGTACCCGCACCAACAATAATTACGTCGTAATTATTAATAATATCTTCTGTTGTCAAATCGCGATAACTAATCCAATCCGGGCGATCAATACTACCAAGCAACTCACCATTTGCGAACACTTGGTCCGCAGCCTGATTGCCCGCTGCAATGCCGGTGTATAATACCCGCAATTGCGCTTGCAAATTAAACGAAAAAACACTCAGCATTACAAAAATGGCTAAGAGATACCAAACTTTTTTTCCAGGATGTTTCAATGATCGAACACTGTTTTTCATCATTAAATACCTATCGGCTATGTTAAAGGGCTTAGTGCAGTATGAATCAGGGTAACGAAACACATACAGCTCCATCGTTTCATTGGCTGCTTCATTAGCGCACTTTCGTGAATACTATCGACAGAATCAAGGGGGGATATCATGACCAGTATCATCTTAAATTCTTGAACAACAACATCATCCAAACTAAAGCCTTGGGTGTTGTCAATTTGGATGTTATCAATAAGGATCTCGTAAAAAATTTATGGAAAATAATGAGTATGATAAAACCAAAAAAATAAAACCTTTATCAATTCATGACGGCAGTAAGTTAAGACAGCGGCTAAACTAACCCATTCGGTTTGCTAACGCAATTATATTTTTTAACGTCGTTAACAAACAATGAAACCAACAACAAAACCAATGTATTTTTTATAAACAGCTAGCAGCGCTACGTAAGTAATTGCGCTGCGTTGGTGTTACCCATAACTCGTATTGCTCATAACTGGAGCTATCGATGAGCAGCGTTACACCCAACCTGAGTTACACACAACCTGAGTTACACACAACCAAAGTAGCCCGCAACCAAGCCAATCTAAAACCTGTCTTACTTATCGTAGTAACATTAACACCGACAAAGTACGAACTAATTGACGTTTGAGATTAAGACATCAAATGGTGACCGTTATCATAAAAATGGCGTATCGCTACCCTAGATACCCGCAACCCGAAGCGATCAAGATTTAGCCAGCACGCCCTCTCCATATCTTGCTACATTGTTGTCCGCGCAATAGTCAGACGATTACTTGTCATTTCGCCTAGCCATGAAACAAACATGATGTACGCTTAATACCTAAAATTTAATCGCTACGGGTATAACATCATAAAAAATTCCATTATTAATTAAACTGTAAACAAAGTATCATCGTAACGTAACACCCATCCGCCTTACTGTCTCGTTTGCACATCCCCGGCAAACGATTATTAATACAAGGAATATATATGAATGTGTTAGGACATCACTTAGTAAAAGGCGTATTCGGTATTAGCCTTACATGTTGTTATACGATGACAGTAGCAGCGGATCTATTTATCTCAGAATACATCGAGGGTAGCAGCTATAACAAAGCAATAGAGATATACAATGAGACTGGCACCACAGTTGATTTAAGCGCTTATGAGCTTCAGTTTTTCTTTAACGGCAACACCAGTGCAGGGCGTACCATTGCGCTTGCCGGTTCACTCGACAGTGGAGACGTTTATGTCATATCCCATCGCAACGCCGATGCTGCGCTCCTTGATCAAGTAGACCAAAGCCTGGGAGGAAGCTGGTATAATGGTAATGATGCCATCATCTTATTAAATGCAGGGGCAAGCATCGATGCAATTGGTCAAGTCGGAGTAAACCCCGGTATCGGTTGGAATAACGATGACGTTAACACCAACGACAACACCCTGATACGACATGTAAGCGTTTGCGAGGGCGACAGTAATGCGTATGATAGCTTTGATGCAACGGCGTCATGGACGAGTGAACCCATAGACACCTTTCGTTTTATTGGTTCGCACAACACCCAATGTAGCGGTGCACTGCCACCATCTCCATCAACAGGTTCCACTGATCTTTTTATATCGGAATACCTTGAGGGCAGCGGTTACAACAAGGCCTTGGAAATATACAACAATACCAACGCAACCGTTGACTTAAGCACTTACCAAATTCAATTTTTCTTTAACGGCAATATCAATCCCGCTCGAACGATTGTACTTTCCGGAACGATTGCACAAGGCGACGTTCACGTCATTGCTCACAGCGGTGCCGAGGCGGCTATCATCACACATGCCGATATCACTTCCGGTGGTACATGGTTTAATGGAGATGACGCGATACTACTATTGAATGGCGACAACATTATTGATGCTATTGGTGCCATTGGTGTCGACCCGGGTTCGCAATGGGGTAGCGGCGCTACCAGCACCAAAAACAATACCTTGATTCGTCAAGACAACATTTGTGAAGGTGATAACAACCCCCACAATGACTTTGACCCAAGTCTTGAGTGGCTCGGTCAATCCGAAAACACCTTTAGCTTCATCGGTTCACATAACATCAATTCTTGTAACGCCATAACACCCCCACTAGAAAACACCCGTGTAAACGAAGTACAAGGTGACGGCCTTAGCAGCCCAATGGTGGGACAGTCAGTCACACTTGAGGCCGTAGTGATTGCCAATTTTCAAGGTATGAGTAAACTCAATGGTTTTTATATACAGGAGGAAAACACCCATGCCGATACCGACGCAGCCACATCCGAAGGCATCTTTGTTAATCACAGTACAACGGTGGTCAATGTTGGTGATCTGGTAACAGTCACCGGAACCGTCACTGAACACTTCAACCGAACTCAGTTAGATTCTGCCACTGTTGGAATTATATCCGTGAACAATGTATTGCCAACAGCTGCGACAGTGACACTGCCACTCAATACATTGGACGACCTGGAAGCATTTGAAGGTATGCGGGTTTCGTTACCACAGACTTTAACCGTAACAGACAATCACAACCTTGGACGTTATGGAGAAGTTTGGTTGTCGTCAGGTGGCCGCTTAATAAACCCCACCAACATAACACAACCAGGGGCACTGGCTATTGCACAAAAAGCAAAAAATAATTTAAACCGAATTTTGCTAGATGACGTAAGTACGTTAGCAAATCCGGATACGATTATTTACCCTGCCCCTGCGTTAACGGCGACTAATACACTCAGAAGTGGGGATACTACCAGCAATATTATCGCCATCGTGGATTATGCGTTCGATACATATCGCCTTCAGCCCACCGCAATACCAACGTTCACTGCGGCCAACCCTCGTTTACTTACACCTGTGCATGTCGGTGGCGCCCTAACCGTCGCCAGTTTAAATGTGCTGAATTATTTTAACGGTGATGGCTCGGGAGGAGGCTTTCCAACCAGCCGTGGAGCGAATAGTTTCAATGAATTTGTTCGTCAGCATGATAAAATAGTGGCCGCACTCAATGCCATCGATGCAGATATTATCGGGCTAATGGAAATAGAAAATGACGGTTATGGCAGCGCGAGTGCTATTAACACCCTAGTGGCGGGTTTAAATGCCCTATCTGACAGCCATTACGCCTACGTGAACCCTGGCGTCAGTCTGGTAGGAACTGACCAGATTACCGTTGGCTTAATTTATAACACCAGCACCGTAACGACAGCGGGTATAGCAAAAATTCTCGACACATCAGTGGACGGACAATTTAACGATAACAAAAACCGCCCGACAATAGCGCAAACTTTTACGCAACGTGGCACAAACGCCAAACTAACAGTTGCAGTAAACCACCTTAAATCCAAGGGATCCTCCTGCGGCAGTCTCGGTGACCCGGATACCGGTGATGGACAAGGTAACTGCAATCAGACACGCACCAATGCTGCCATGGCGCTGATTCAGTGGTTGGCGACCGACCCCACTGGCAACGGTGATACGGATTTTTTGATTATTGGCGATCTTAATGCATACGCCAAGGAAGACCCCATTACAGCGATAAAGAGCGCGGGTTACACTGACTTGATTAATGCCTATATCGACGTAAATACTGCTTATTCTTACGTCTTTGCGGGTGAAGCTGGTTATCTGGATCATGCATTAAGTAGCCCCACGCTGACGCCCCAGGTAACGGGAACCACCGTTTGGCACGCCAATAGTGATGAGCCTCGGGTATTGGATTACAACACGGAACTCAAAACCGGTGATCAGATCAATGCTTTGTATAGTGCAGATGCTTATCGCGCATCTGATCATGACGCAGTGGTTGTTGGCATTGATTTGAACTAAATTAGCAGGATAGAAACGAATGGGAAGGTGGCTTTTCGGCAGCCTTCCCTTATGCGAGTATATACCCAAAGCGTTTGAGAATTAGGTGTTTAGAGTGCGTCATTTTTTGTTCGTGGCTAGGCGCGACAACACAGCATGGCGGGCCCCATGGAAGGAGGAGCAACGCCGCCATGGACAAAAAGGGGCGTGTTATAAATACCTAATTCTCAAACGCTTTGGGTATATAACCCGCATCCACATAGCGTTGATAACCTGACCGGGTGAGCCTCATTAAGGCATCAAAAATTTCGTCGTCTTTGCATTTAACGTTAAAGCACGACTTACCCTGCATTCGCTTTTTTAAATCGGTGGATATATCACGACATAGCTCAGGGAATACGTAAACTGGCATCAAATGATAGCTTACATAGAATTTATTTATTTTTACTGCGGCAAAAAACAACGGTTTTTTGTTTTTCATGATGTGTCGGGTGTTAAGGTAAAACCCAAGCTTATCATCCTGGACGCAGTCCAGTACAGGAACATATTCACACAAGATTGATTTTAAGGCTTTAAAAATAGCCAAATACTCTTCATCACTCGCCATTAGCGGTAGGTTTTAATGGTAGGTTTTTAGGTTTTACCGGTAGACTTTAACGATAGGTTTTAGGTAAATTGTTTTGCTTCCAGTGTAGCGATGTCTTTCATGGAGTTGCGCAGCCAGTCTTGAGCCTGCAGGTCCCAGCCCTGAGTAAACTCTGTCGTTAGCCACACGTCGACGATTTCCATTGCCACAGGGCCAGTACTAACCATGGCCCCCAGTGTCAGTATGTTGGCGTTATTGATGGAACGCGATTTTTCAGCAGAATAGGCACTTTCACATACCGCGGCATATATGCCAGGGTATTTATTGGCGATGATGGCCATTCCCATGCCAGTGCCACAAAACAAAATGGCACGATCGAATGTTTTGTTGATGATGCCTTTGGCCACCTCGCCAGCAATTTCATAATAAGGGGTGTCGTCTTGAGCGCTTTGCACGCCAATATCCTGCACGGTATAAGCCTTACCCACCAGGTGTTCCTTAATCATTTGTTTTAACGGAAACCCGTAATCGTCAGCACCCAATGCGATATTCATGGTATTTCTCCCAGATATTCGGTTATTGTTTTAGTTATTGTTTTAGTTATCGCTGACGTTACTTGTTACTGGCGGCTGCAGCCTTGGCTTTTTCATTGAGGTCGGTTTGTATTTCCAGCGTCTTGGCGGGCCAACGACTTTTAATATAGGCTAACACCGCCCAGATATCCTCGTCGCTCAACGTATCTTTCCAAGCAGGCATATCGGTTTGGTAATTCTCGGGTGCATTCGGTGGTACTAAACCGAATTTGGTAATATCAAACAAGACCTGGTCAGGATGATGCCAGGTATGACCATTTTCATCGTGGGGTGGTGCCGGTAACTTGCCATCCGGTTTACGTATGCGCCAGTCAGCTTGTCCTTCTAGGTTTCGCCCGTGGCACAAAGAACAGAATCTGACATAGACTTTTTCACCCTGTTGAACTTGTTTGGTGTTTTTTGGATCGGCTATAAGCGCCACCGGCATTGCTTCGCCAGCAAAGAGTTGCCGGGTGGTCGTTGACGTCGAAATCATAAAGGTGACGACAATTGCTGTTGTCGTTATTAATACCAAAAAAATAGTTGCGAATAACGGCTTACGTTTGTACCTGCTCATTACTGTCATAGTCCTTGATTTTAAAGCTAACTGGTTATCACAATTCGCGAATGATGTCTTTTTTACGATTAACATTTAATTGTAAAAACTTGACCATCAAATTCAATTGCTCGTTTTAACTATTCAATTCAACTACCAATATTTAGCTGTCAAACCGTATCGGTAGTTGGCGTACCGGCTGGCCCGTGGCAGCAAACACTGCGTTGGCAACCGCCGCTGCGATGGGGGGCGTTGCCACTTCGCCGATGCCCCCAGGTGGCGCTGTGCTTTTGACAATATGAACGTCAATTTCTGGCATTTCCGATATACGCAGCACAGGCTGGTCGTTAAAATTACTTTGCACAACCCTCCCCTTGTCAATACTGATATTACCATATAGCGCTGCGCTTAAGCCAAACACAATTCCACCTTCCACTTGTGCTACAACGGTATCGGGGTTAATCACAACACCGCAGTCCACGACACACACCACCTTATGCACACGCATTTGGCTTGACTGAGATTGATCTGGCTGAGATTGATCTGACTGGGGCTGGTTTGACCGGGATTGGTTTGACCGAGATTGGTTTGACGGCTGAATAGAAACTTCAGCCACTTGCGCCACATAGCTATCAAAGGATTTAACCAATGCAACGCCGTGATAATGATGGTCAGGTAGACTTTTTCCCCAGCCGGCCTTTTCCGCGGCGAGTTTCAGCACGGCCTGGTAACGAGGTTGCTCGCCTAACATGGATTGGCGAAATGCCACGGGATCTTTACCCGCCAATGCGGCTAGTTCATCGATAAAGCACTCGGTGATGTAACCATTTTGTGAATTGCCCACCGAACGCCAAAACCCCACCGGTATACCCGCCTCCACTCTGGCGTAGCTTACCTGCTGGTTGGGAATATGGTAGGGCAGATTATTTGCGCCTTCAATTGAGGTGGGATCTTTACTAAACAATAAACCACCAAAGGGCACCACGCGAGTCAGTATTGAATCAGCTGCAATGGTATGCTTCCAGGCGGTCAGGTTACCGTTTTCGTCAATGCCAGCTGTTAGCTTGTTATAGGTCGCAGGCCGATAAAAGTCGTGTTGTATGTCGTCTTCACGGCTCCAAACAACTTTAACCGGTGCTTTAATTATCTTGGATAATTGTACTGCTTCGGCGACAAAGTCCTGCTCTCCCCGGCGCCCAAACCCACCCCCCAGAAAGGTGGTATGCACAAACACTTGTTTTTTATTCAGGCCTGTTAATTTGGCTCCGGTTTTCTGGGTTGACTCCTGCGATTGTGTGGACACCCAAATATCACAACGGTCATTTTGCACATGGGCAGTGCAATTCATGGGCTCCATGCAGGCATGGGCAAGATACGGCGTTTCATAAACGGCTTCAAGTTTTTTTGCGGCTTGCGGTAATGCCTTTTTTACATCACCCTCGTCCCTTACTGTTTTGCCATCATCGATGGCCTGGATCATTTGCTCGCGGATACCTGCACTTGTGAGGGCGGCGTATTCTCCTTCATCCCACTCAACATTAATCTGTTGTCGTGCTTTATGCGCCGACCAGTAATTATCTGCCACAATGGCAATGCCAGCGTCTATAGGTACGATATCACGCACACCTTTTATTCGTTTTGCTTCAGTGGCATCGAAGGTTTTTACCTGACCTTTAAACACGGGACATCGCAGTACAGTGGCCACCAAAAGCCCGGGTAAGGTAACATCCTGGCCATACACAGCACTGCCATTGACTTTTTGTACCGCATCCAGCCGTTGTTGCGCAGTGCCGATGAGCTTAAATTGCTCAACGGGCTTGAGCTTGATGTTATCGGGCACCGGTAGCTGCCGGGCGGCATCGACCAGTTCTCCATATTGTAATTGTCGATTACTTTCCTGATGTATCACCATCGCATTTTCGGTATGGCAGGTGCTTATGTCCACATCCCAGGTAGTGGCCGCAGCCTGCAATAACATTTGCCGGGCGGCTGCTCCGGCCTTTCGTAAGGGCTCATAAAAGCCGCGTATTGAATTACTGCCGCCGGTTGTCTGGCGACCGCTTTTGGGGTTTTCAAATGCCTCGTGGGCAGGCGCAAACACGGCGGTTATTGCTGCCAGTTGCACATTCAGCTCTTCTGCAATGAGCATCGATAGTGATGTGGTGACATCCTGTCCCATTTCTGAGCCAGCGATTTGGAAAACGATATGATTTGCTGACGATATACTCAAAAACGCATTGGGGAAAAACAATACGCCATCGTTCGGTCTGGCGTTTGTCCGCAATAATTCGTTGGTGATTAAGGTTTCAGCACTGTTGTTACTACCGCAACCCGGCAGCTGCAGGCCGAGTACCAAACCGCCACCTATTTTTAAAAAATCGCGTCTGGAGATGTTCGATGCCATGGCGTATTGGTGTCCGGTTATTCTATTTTAACAAGCGCCGCGGCCGTTTTAATGGCTTTGCGGATACGTTGATAGGTGCCGCAACGGCAGATGTTGCCAGCCATGGCATTATCAATATCGTCATCACTGGGGTTAGGCCGCTGGTTTAACAGCGCAACGGCAGACATAATTTGACCGGATTGGCAAAAACCACACTGAGATACCTGTTCGTTTATCCAGGCTTGCTGTACTGGATGCGGGGCTGAAGAAGCTGTGTTACTGCTAAATGCGTTGTTGTCTGCTACGGCGCTGGTTTTGAGAGCACTGGTTTCTAGAGCACTGGTTTCTAGAGTACTGGTTTCTAGAGCACTGGTTTCTAGAACACTGGTTTCTAGGGCACTGGTTTCTAGAGTACTGGTTTCTAGGGCACTGGTTTCTAGAGTACTGTTGATTGCCACGGCACGGTTAGACAAACCTTCAATGGTGGTAACGGAACGCCCATAAACCGACGATATCGGTGTAACGCAGGATCTTATTGCCTGACCATCAACATGTACGGTACAGGCTCCGCACAAGGCCATTCCACAACCGAACTTGGTGCCAGTCAGGCCTAAGGTATCACGCAACACCCACAGCAGCGGCATATCAGGCTCCACATCCACCTCGTGAACCTGCCCGTTTACATGTATGATTGATTGGGTCATTTTGGTTTTTAATCCATTACCAAGGTGTTTGTTTTTGCGGCCATTTTAGATTGTAAAATAAGGTTGTAAATAATGAGCTGTGAATAATGCGTTGTAAATAAAAAGGAGTAAATAGCGAGTCGTAATAATCGTCGCTATATAATCGGCAAGTTTGTGCCCGCGACCCTGCTGCCAGCCCCTACGCAAGCCTAGACAATAACGAATCGGGGATGGGTTTGCAAATGCTATCAGCCTTTCTAGAGAACCAATCCTGCAAACCAAAGATGACACGGACACGGCGCCTGCGATGTTCGCCTGAACGAAAAATAGCGTTTCGCTTTTTACCTTATGCGTTTCGCCAGCTTAACCCATGGGCATGCATCGCTTGCGCAATAGTCCAGTCCATTGGGTTATCGATGTCATGACTTTGCACCGAATTCATTATCAGGGGGTGGGTTTTGGTGGGATAAAAACTCATTTCGCGGCGCAACACCTCACTGCGTATTACGTACATAGCACCATTGGGGGTATAACAGGTTTTTACCGCCTGCCGACGGCTCACAACCTCACCGCTGTTTTTAAAGGGTTCTATATAACCACTGTTGTCGTTTAAATAGAACAGGGTTTGCAGTGAGCGTTGTATGGTTTTTACGCCTATTACGGCATCAATATCACGGGTGGTAATGGCGTTATAGGCATCATCTAATATGTGTGGTGGGCGAAAAGGTGAGGTGGGCTGCAACCACATGACCAATTTGGCGTCGTGGCCGTGTTGTACTTTAAACCAATCAAGGGCGTGGAGAACAACATCAATTGCGCTGGCCTCGTCGGTGGCTAATGTCGTTGGACGAACAAAGGGTACCTGCAGGCCACACTGTTTTCCGACGTTTGCTATTTGCAGGTCGTCGGTGCTCAAAATGGTGGTGGCATGTTGCAGACTGGACTCTTTAACGGCCATCGAGGTCCACGCAATGAGCGGTAAATCCCCTAGTTGTTTTATATTTTTGCCGGGCAGTCCTTTCGAGCCGCCCCGCGCGGCAATGATAATGAGCAGATCTTTGACATTCACGGTATTAACTTGACCGTTGGTTTAGTTACGTGACTACGCGCTTCGCCATTATCTTGCCAGCGCCACGCTTACCTGTGTTGCATTATTAGCATCCTGCCGCGGCCATTGTGGCGGTTCAAACAATGTGGAGGGAGCTTCATGCGGTATGTTATGTGCGGTACGCCAGTAAGTCTCGTATTCCTTTATGCGCTTGTAATCAAAATTAACCATTAACTCGCGCAGGCCAAGCAATTCAACAGCATTAAAATTGTGGGAGATAACCGCCGTAATGCGTGTTGCATCACCCAAATCAAGAATGTAACTCTCCAAATCACCGTTATACTGTGCTTCAATTTGCTGGCGATAAACCGTAAACCACTCTGACCCCGGATAAGGCGTGGCAAAAAATGGTTTTACCACAATGCCGAGTTTTTTCCAGGCCTCCATATTGTCGTAGATGGATTTAAAGTCCTCATTGGGAAACCCAATAATCTGGTTGGGTATCGGGCGTATACCGGCTTCCAACGTCCAGAAAAAACTGCGCAAATTGTGTTTTACACCGGCACCTTTGCCGATGGTTTTTAGTACATGCGGCGAGAACGATTCATAACCATACACTAGATGAGAGCAGCCGCCTCGACGCATTTCGGTCAATATTTCAGGGGTACACAGGGTTGCATGGCTAGTGCCCGACCAATGAACGCCCTTGCAATGCTCGTCATGGGGTACGCCGTCCCGGATACAGGTTGGTTGTAACCCAGCCTCAATCCATAAGCGTATAATTTCTTTCATCCAGGTGCGTTTCGAATACTGGTCCATCGTCATTAAGTTTTCATCGAGAAAACCAATAAAATCTATATTGTATTTATCAAACGCATATTTAACCAGCTTAACAATATACTCAGGGCTGTGATAACGGATACTTCGGGTATATTTACCGGGCTGATCAAACGCTATGGTGGTTTCGCCACTTTCATTTTGCTCATAACGCATGTCACCGGAAATACCCAGATGGTAACAATACCGGCAAATCAGCGAGCAGCCGTAACTGGCATTGATGTCCAAACGACGCCTGGCCAGCATACCCTCCTCTGAAAACAACACCTGACTGTTGGGAAAATACACGTCTTCCAATGGAAATAACTCCCAGGCGGGATATGGCAGAGAGTCCAGGTCCTGAAGGAGTTCCCGCTGTTTGGAGATGGTGAATTCACCCTTGGCATTACGTGAAATAGTGCCGTCGATCTGGTGCCAATCCGATTGCTGTAAATCCACTTTAGCCAGAATCTCTGGAAAGGTAACAAATGCTTCGCCAATAACGCCAATATCCACCTCCGGCAAAAAGGTCATCATATCACTGGCAAGTGACGTCAACACCCCACCACCCAACACAATAAGGGCAGAGGGACAATCATGCCGGGCCTGTTTTACGATTGCCTTGATTGAACCATAGGCCGTGGTTATACCACCCAGTGCAATGACATCCCACTCATCTGCCTCGAACACCTGCTGTAAAACCGCTGCCCCCTTGCGCCAAGCATTATCATCATATACCTGTACAAGATGCCCTTTTTGCATTGCAATGGCACTGAGTAGCGCAATGCCATAAGGCACATGCCTCGGATCATCTTCTTCGCGTACAACAGGGTTAATGAATAAGACCTTTGCCATGTTATTTACCCTCTATATTTTTTTAGGGAGGCACTGCCCGCTTAAAAACGCGTCAAGGGTAACAAACTCTATATTATCGCCAAACAATGTGCCTCCCTCAGTGCAGTTGTAAGTAATACAATCGGCCTCTGCTGCCATCTCAAGGAAACTGGTGCGATACCACATGTAAGCCGGATCGGTATAGAACCATTGTTGCAAATGTGGGTTGTATAGCTGAATATATAATGAATCCAGGTTCTCTTCCCCAACCAGCGCTATCGCTTCTTTGTAATATTGCGTATTTTTGTAGGGTGTATCAGCGTAATACCCAAAATCCATACCCGTCACCGCCACTTGTTTTTTCCCCAGTACGGCATGGGCCATCATCCAGCACGCAGACCCAACATTTCCTCCTGCATTCACGCAGGGTAACTTATTTACGTCATAGAGCTGCCGGGTCACACTGTTTTTGTCACCAGGATCATCATACATGGGGTTCCACCAATAGATGTCCATATCACATTCCAAGGCCCGCTGAACCACTTTTTGTGATGACGAACTGGATAAGGCAATGCGAATCTGTTTACCATACTTTTCCAGCAGTTCGATAATCTGTTCATTTGCACGAAGCTCGTCGGAGAAGCTTATATCCATATCCTGGCGAGAAAAATAATCATCCGCCCGTAAATCGGCAACCGTTAACGCCGGGTCGCCAAACCAACGTACAATGCGTGTTGCATGGGGGTCCAGGGTAACCACCAGGTCAGGCACTATGCCATGGCGCAGGCAATAAAGCATGGAACTTTCCGTGGCGATAACGGCGCCTTTAAATGATGACGCTAATAATTTTTCTGCCACATTAGTGCGCCGAATACTCGGCCCGGCAGATACCACCAAGGCATTGTCACCGTCAGCAATAGATACATCGCGAAGCGCCTTAAGGCTTTGGCCTTGATCCAAAAGCCGCAGGTTGTCGTGCGCATTTTTAATACCTGAATCTTGTATGCGCGCTTTGGTAATTTCCGACATGTTGGCAACCAACTGCATCCCCAATTGGCCACCTGTTTTTGAGTCACTACGATTTTCAAGGTCTTCTGCTGTGCGCGTCATTTTTTATCCTTGTTACTGTCGTCCTCATCGTCCCACATCACCTTTTGTTTCGACACAAACGCAATACTGCCGCCCAATTTTTTTAGCGCCTCTTTTTCAAAACGCTGCTCTAGTGAGGTATCCTCTTGCGGGTTATCAACGGTTCCTTTGGTTGAAAAATTACCTTTCAATAAATCACTCATTATGTGCCTCCACACCAAATTATTGGTTTTGACCCAGCCCTGCACGTAACTCGCGCCACTGTCTCCACCACCCCCATTTGCGTGCAAAAAATACGCCATATTTTGAACAAGAGTGACAACCAGCGAATGTGTTTAGGTATAAAAATCAACACTTAAGGGGTGGCAGCGATTGTATAGATGAAGTGAGGGAGGCAAATGAGGCGTTACCGGGTGATTCGCTGCGGTTTTAGCATTAGCATAACGTCACCATGCTACGGTATCAGACCAAAAGTCTTGCCGGGAGTTTTGCCCGGATAGATTATCATCACTAATTGACCGTTTTGCTACGGATTGTTTTACAAAGGATTGTTTTACTAAGAATAGTGGAATAACCATTCTCGTTGCCACCTTGCATCGACAATAGTGTCCAAAAAATAGTGACCGAAAAATAGCGATCGCAAAAAAGTGAGTGCCAGAAGGAAGGATATTAACCGTATAACGGGGTAACAGATGGGTCGTCCACCACATCAAGCATCGCAAAGCTATTGACATTGCGTCCCTGGAAAATACGATAACTAGCAATATCATCCAGAGCCGGGTCTGTTTCATCCAACCGTTTGGTCGCAGGTTGCTACTCTAACGTGGTGGTATCATCCTCGAATGAGCATGCCACATCACTTTCTTACCGCAATCATTACCGGCAATTGACCAATCCTTCATCATTACGCAACCATTAGGCAGCCTTATTAAATCTACTTAGACATTTATAGATAAAATATAGATAAAACAACAATGACCGAATACAGCTCAATGTTGCTTCAACATCAATTAATCACAACATACCTAAAGTACATTGACAACGTATGTTAACGGTATTTTACTAAATTAAACTAGTGGTTTTTTTGAACAACACAGTAATACTAAGGCTCATCATAGCGTAATTTCGTAGACAATCACCTCCAGTACAATCTGGCCCCTGCCCCAACTGTTAAATCAACGTTCATTAGGGATGATGATAAAACTTGTGCTATTCTCTCAGCACGGTCAATAATGGATTTAATGTTGACAGCACTTATCTCAAATACTTAATCAAGACTTATAGTCATTCACTTATATGGAATTCGAATGAAACGTAAATATTCTCTCAAGCTCATCCCGTTTATCTTCATATTTGGATTAACAATTTCTAGCACAGGCTGGACACAAGACGCTAACCTGGTTGCTGAACAGGCTGGTGAATTGTTTGTTCTTAGTAACTCACTTAGTAACTCATATAGTAACTCAGGCACCCAACGCTGGGAAAGCAGACCCTACGAGCTCGCGGGCTACGATCAATTTAACGTGAGTCTGGATGTTGAGGGAAACGGACCGCTCAACAACAGCAGCAATTCTAAAGATTATATTGAGATTAACGTTCTACTCAATAACAAACTAGTAGCGACGGAATATTTTGAAGGGAACATAGGCACCCAACACTTGGCATTACAAATTATAGGTGCCGGTACCTTACTGATCCGAGCCACGGGTAATACCCAGGCATCTGATGCATATTACACCCTAAACAACCTTAACGTTACCGGTTTGGCCCCACGTGAACAATCCTTCACCGCACAGGCGATCCCCCCGACGAATAGCTTCCCTATTAACACCAACTACACTGGCGAGGGTGGGTTTATTGTTGCCGACGTCGATAGTGATGGTGATCGCGATATAATAGTAACCCAACCCGGACGCATTCTTGCCTACGACGTCAGTGGGCTAAAGCTTTGGCAAGTTGATGATAACATTCATATCCCCCCCACGTCCGGTGCCGAAGTCTATGGGCAACCAGGCCACAATGGGCCAGGCGTCTTCGCCAGTGATGTTGATAACGATGGTACACTGGAAGTACTGTACGTCGATTTTGATAACAACCTGCTTGCCATTAACGGCAAAACAGGTCTCATCGAATCAACCATCATCCTGCCACCAGTCGCCTCATACAATAATACATGGAGCACTGCGCTGATCGCGAATTTTCGAGGCCAGGGGAATATTGATATTCTACTTGGTGCAGACATTAACATCCGTAATGCCACCAACCCTTATCTACGCACAACAAAAATAAGTGCATACACCTACAGCGAGCTGGTAAACCAAGGAACCAACGCACGCGCACTTTGGACCTTTAACGACTATATTAGCCAGTCTCACGGCCAACCACTTGTCGCCGACCTTGATCTCGATGGACGTGACGAAGTCGTTGGGGGCAATATTATCAGTCACGACGGTGTTGAGCTTTATCGCATTGATATCGGCAATAGTGCCGCTCCTCATATCGACAATATTGTCGTCGCGGATGTCGACCAAGGAAGGCCGGGGCTAGAAGTAGTGGCACCGCGAGAGCGACCTTACACTAACAGCTATATCTATCTGTACAACAAACAAGGCCTGATATGGAAAAAACAACGCATTGGCACTGAACCCGATAAACTTCAAGTCGGTGACTATGATCCGAGTATTCCCGGCCTGGAAATATGGAGCCGCGGCGCAGAATCCAACGACATGCAAGTATGGGATAAAAACGGTAACGTTCTTGCCAACTACGATTTCGATTCAACGGTGAACGCCTCTTGGTGGGCCGACTCCGGACTCGAAACCTACTCACGGTGCCGTTGGACTGGTGGTGATAAAGAATACATGGCCGTGCGTGAGCGCCATGACGGTGGAGTTGATGGCGCCCGTGACGTGGGCATCATCGATCCACTCACAGCAAACTTCATCATCAGCTGGGACAATGAAAGCGCCGAAAGCCAAATGTGTGTCGATATCAAAGGGGATTGGCGGGAAGAAATGATCGTATTAAGGAAAGATCGCCTCGTTATTTATCAGAATAATGATGTCAACCCAAATCCCAATCATCCCAGCTTGTGGACCGATCCTTACTATGTTAAATCGCATCAAATGTACAACTACTACAATGGCGTTGGCGGTGGTGATTTGGCTGTCGGATACCAGCTTGGCACGCCTATGCCTGCGGAAAATGCAATAATTGTAGGCGCTGCAATTGAAACTGAACATACGGGATACCGCGGCACAGGGTTTGTAAATATCAATACCAACAGCGGTTACATTGAATGGCGCAATGTCGACGGTGGCTCAGGAGGCTCTGCCACACTGTCGTTTCGTTATGCCTTGGGCGCCGCAGCACCACGTACTGGCGCATTAATTGTAAGCGGCGTAACACAACCGATTACCATGCAAAGCACTGGTGCTTGGACAAACTGGGCAACCATGGATGTACCCGTTAACCTTACGTCAGGAACCAATAACACCATCCGCTTGCAAGCTAACGGCCAGGATTTGGGTAATACCGACGAGATGACCGTAAACACCAATAGCGCTCCGCCGGACGATCAGGTTGTTGGAGGGGGGGCGGTTATTGAGTCCAATCATGCCGGATTCCTCGGCACCGGTTTTGTAAATTTTAATGCCAACGACGGCTATATCGAATGGCGTAATATAAACGGTGAATCCGGGGGTACTGCCACGCTCACATTTCGTTACGCCTTGGGTGCCGCCGCGCGCACTGGTGCATTAATTGTAAACGGCGTAACACAACCGATCACCATGCAAGGCACTGGTGCTTGGACAAACTGGGTCACTATCGATGTGCCCGTTAGCCTTGTAGCAGGAACCAATAACACCATCCGCTTGCAGGCCAACGGCCAAGACTTGGGTAATGTTGACGAATTAACGGTAAGCGTAGGAGCCACTACGGGAGATATTGTATCGAGTGCAAGCTACCATTCAAAAAGTGCTGGCTGGAATGCTGACTTTTTTAAATTGCACGACGGCGACAGACAAGCCGAGATTTACAATACCCAAACTGAGGCTTGGGTAGAATATCGCTTTGGCCCTACAACACTAACAAATTGCCGTATTTACATTGACGCTGGCCCCGGCAGCACCATCGGACAATGGAAAGTAAGTTACTATGATGGTACTTGGCAAGATGCGTTTGCCTACGCTAACACCTCAGGTAGCGGCTGGAAAAGCAGAAACTTCCCTGATCGCAACAACGTAACGCAACTACGAATTTACCTTACCCCACCGGCAGGCAAAGCGATTGGTATCTATGAGTTTTCTTGCAATGATTAGTTGAAACGATTGCCAATAACGATTATCAGCAACGATTATCAACACCAACAGTCTCGCTGATGCAACATCCGATAAAAAGCATGATATTGAATAGGGTTGGGAAGAATCATGATCGGGTCGACGTATTCTATAACGAATACGCCGACCCCCAACATGCATCTGATCAACCAGAAAATACTATTCTCTAAAACCATCGCTTTCGGACGGCGCAACAATCATAGCAATAATTAAAAATTCGACTGGTCTCTTTTTTAAGGGGGCAAGGCACTCAGACTTGAGCTACTACGGCAAATATAAAAAACCGAAACTTGCAAAGACCTCAATATATGATCACGTCTAATTAAGCCAGATAGTAAGCTTATGGGACATATCAACATCCTTGTTATTCAATTTTATTGCTGTGTTCTCAGTGCACACATTATCATTAGCATCTACTTTTAGGTATGCCCCTTACCCTATCACCCTCGCGGTAAATACAAGTTTGAAAGTTCAAAGAAAGGTTTTGGTTGTTTCTCATTTGTAAGCAACGTCACACTAATTTGATACTTACTATCCACGGATGGTGTACCCTGTTGGCGGTTGGTCTGCCAAGCAGTAATTGTGGACGCCATTTGTCGGACAAACGATGACGATTGTGAGGTTTTCCAATCATCCTGGGTGAAAATGTGTTGAGGATGAACAAAAACCGGCACACTAGCATAAAGAGAGTCATTGCTATTGTTGACAGCAAACTGGTAGTGGCAGCTTACCGTTAAAGGAAAAACGGCACTTGATGGAGCATTTTTCAGTCCCAGCAAATCATAAAACATAGTAGAGAGACAATCTTCCAACGTCGTTGAGGCAGCCGGTCCTTTTAATTTTGAGATATCGACCGGTGACATGGAGTCAATAAATGGTACACATGGATTAATAAATTTCACCCATGGGGTCACATAGACAAAGTCAGGGTTGGTGGTTTGGCCATTGATTAGATCCTGGTTTCGACTCATCGCCATTGCGCCCCAAACTTTCGAAGTATGCAAAATATTAAGATTTTGCAACTGTACAATCCGTTTAATGGATTGTTTGGCATGTTTATATGTCAAAGCATTGGTTGAATTTTTAAAATCCAGATAGGTAAAAGTGATAAGGCTACCTTTTTGAGACTTTTCAGGAGTGGATGACATCCATAGTTTCCCATCGCTATCGACCACATCCAAATGCGGAATAGCATTTTTTGGAAGATTGTTGTTTAACGATTTAATATGCACCCCAAAATTTTCATGTTCATCGGAAAACTCCTGGATCAGGCAACGATACTCGTTTGAATCTAGCGCGTCACCTGCGCTCAGACTTGCTTTATCTTCTGTCCATGTTGACCATTTTTTCGCAACATCATGCGCATAATCGGCAAAACATTGAATCGCAATGACCATTGCATTTTGCAGGGTCGGGTCTAGCGGCAAAGATTCGCACAGGTGAGGTAGAGAATTCAGATCTGCCTCCAGATAAGGCCAAACACTCATAAAGTTTGCCAGGGCGGAAAATAGATCATCGGTGGTTGATTGAGATTGCGAGCCTGTTCCTGTTGTTGGGCCGTCATCCTTGTTCAAGCTGAAGCTAACCTCAATTTCATCCTGACTTTGTTCATATTGATCAAACTCAATTTGATATGACCACTGCTTTAACGTCTCCAGATCAGTTGACTGGGTGTTCAATACAGCATTCTGGCTGATCATGGTAGGGCTTTGCGGCGGCTCCCGCAAAGGGATGGGGATATCCAGGGACAAATCCTGAGTGCTTTGAAACGGCAACACAAACGAGAGGTTGGTGTAATCCTCAAATCCAGGCAGGGTCTCTTCGCCTGACTCAACGTTTAATGCGTTTACCTTATAGGAGAAATCGATCACCGCATTTTCACCAATGCTCGAATTGCCCTTCCCGGTTTTTTCCAGCAAGAAAGTCAAATAAGCGCTGTCTTTCGTCAATGCGATCTCAGCTGTTGAGAGATCCAGCGCCGATTGTTCTCGCAGGATTCCCGCTTTTCCTGCGCGTTGTGATGTGGCAAACATTCCGGCAAGTTTTACCAATTTATTGACGGTTTCATGGTTACCTGACTGAAAATCGCCCGGCGTAATACCGACTTTACCCAATAGCGTCGCCAGTGTATCCCCTGCGCCTATTTTGTATTGTTTCCCCTGAAGCTTGATAGTCTGAGGTTGAAGTAACCCGGTATTTTCCAGGTTTGCGAGAACGATGGTGTAGAGATCGACATTAAACCGATCCGCCAATGTGAGCAGGGTGTCAGTTGGCAAACAGGGACTGGCATTCCAGGTAAAGTTCAGGGCTTTGTGAGCCAGGATAGATTGGTCTTTTATAGTTTTTATAAATTTGATGACATCACCATAGTGCAATGACGTCTTTCCCAAAGTAGAAAGTGTATCTTCAAAAGAAGGAATAACAAAGTAGGAACCATTGGTTAATTGGGATGCATCCTGATGCGTCTTAGCACTTTTTAATAGACTCCGTATTTCTGCCTCATCAGATTGATAGACCACATTCAGGCCCAAGGGTGATTTAGCAGTATAAGTACTGCTCACTAATCCATTGGCTTGAAGAATCCCATTGTTCATCAGTCGATTAAAAATATTGGCGGAATCCTGGGAGCTGACCGAAGGAATTGTCTTGAAAGCGTCGGACGTCAATGCATAGGATCGAATCAATCCTGGAACATCGGCAAGCACGGATCCCAGGTAATTGACGGAGACTTTTTGTGTAAAAGCCTTGGATGCAATAGCTTCCAACGTATCGGCTGGTTGCACGATGTAACTGTGCATTTCCGGCTTGCCGGTCAAACGCGGAGCGTTTAACGCGTCATAATTTGAGTTTTTAACGTTCACACCCAGCTGAATGATCGACTCCACATTATAGGCAACTGAAATATCCTGCAACAAGCGCTCTTTTAGACTTTCCGATGCGGCTTTAAGTTGGTCGACACTAGCTTGAACATCCATGATGGGAATTACCGATGAAGCAATCGTTCCTGCGATGCTCTGTTTTGCACTCATTAACCGGGTAAATGCCTGGTTGCTCAAGTCGGAAGCTGGCACCGAGAACTCTGCGGAAGTGAATGTATGCAACGCGTCAAGAAAGGTTCTGGCCCATTGATCCAGATCAATATCGGTAAAGTTCACCTGAAGAGGCGTTGTTACCTTACCCACTCCGCTTCGGTAAGGGTAGATGTCTACCTTATCTCGCTGCATTTTCTGGTTGGCCAATGGGGCAGGGGCAAAGTATGTTGCTGTGTTTTTCTTTAAAAAATACGCCAATGTGTCACTGTTAGGAGCTTCATCAGACTCGACCAAGGGTATTGCCCAGAGATGTTTCGTTTTCGCGGTTTGTTTGGATTGCTGACGATGTACCCCAACCTTTACAGTATCAGAAAAAGCCTGTTCAAACTTTTTGGCAAACGTTTTTAACGTAACCGAGCCAGTACTATCCGCACTCATATGAGGAATAAGAGAGGTGGTTACGCTAGAGACATCACTCACTTCAGCAGGAACGCAAGGGTCAACCGAGGAGGTTGTTCTGGTTAAGCTAAGTGAAGCATTGATTTCAAATATCGCCGCGCGATAACCAGATGTTACCGTGGTATTGTACTCAACCTGAATTGGCGGCAGCAAGAGGACTGCACCGTTTTTAAAGATATCGACGCCTTGTATCTGACTGATGAACTCATCTGTCGTCAAATCATCAATATGATGTTTAAAATAAGAGAAGACTGTCAAAACGGTATCGTTAGCATCCGGTGTATAGGCGGCCACCCGCGAATAATCGGGCAAGGAGATAGGTGCAGCGTCATCAAGCACATTAAACAAGCCTTGATTTGCCACATAGAGATCATCAACCAAGACGTTTTGCGCGGATGCAATCGTTGCCAGGCAACGGTTTGTCGCTATTGTGTGAACCTGGTAATTTCCCGGTGTGTTTAGCGTAGGCAACGAGTAGGCATCGGGTATGCTGACCGATGTCGTCGCAGCTAATGTTGTCGTCGCATTGACCTCAGCCAATTGGGCTGGGGTCACCTTCCAGGTTTTAGCAATGGCCTCCAGAGAAGCTACGCCTGGTGGTATAGGCTCAGATGTCATGGCCAATAACAGCGGAATGCTATCTTGAAAGATATTGGCAGCAGTTAGGTTTTTATGGATGACCTCTGCCGCTGTAATTGATACCGCTGGGGTTGAAAATTTCGTCGCAATGGCGTTCAGTGTATCGTCCGCTTGAATGACATAAACCGTTGCAGGAGATGTGGGAATGGTTAATTGCGTACCGGGGCGAAGAATTCCGGGCAGACTCACCAGGGTAGCGGCCCACGTTGCCGGCTTTAACCCAAGTTTTGCCGCTTTGCAAATGCGCTCGATAGAGTCGCCATACTTCACTGTGTGGTATGCTGGCTTTTCGATGGTAGATGCCCCGAATATTTTGCTGACCCCTTTATTGGCTATCGCTAACGCTTCAACTGAAACATGATAGGTAGTAGCGATATCGTGCAGGGTGGCCATACTGCCTGATGGCGTCACCGATGGCGCCACCAGTTTTAGGGCCGTAGCGGCAAATTTGTACATCTGCCCGGCCAGTTGCACAGCATCGCTAGTCGCAGAAGGGAGTTCCCCCCCCGTTCCCATCGACGTCTGCAAAGCAATACTGACCTCAGGCCCGCTCAATTGATAGTAGATCGTTTCGATCAATGCTTGGTCTGCCCGTGCACGTTTGATGCAATCGCCCATGCTCCTTTTCGCGACGGGCAGGTAGCGGTTAACATCAAAATGCAGGTAAACATTAAGCTGCGGTTTTGAGTTCTTTTGTACGAAATCAAAAGAGCCAGCGACGCCCGGCCATCGGCTAAGAGAGATAAGCGCATCAAAATAACCGATCGTTTGATAATTCGAAGGTAACGATGCTTTTTGTTGTGTGGCGAGATTGCCAAAGATATCCTGAAAATAAAAATCCATCTTCAACGTTGCACCTACAGCATTGTAGGGACTGTGTGCCGGGTCGGGGAATCCCGGCGTGGAGGTTCCTCCTTTATTGATTGCCATTTTTGCAATGGGAAACAGGTGATGAAACTCCCAGGTGGAATGACTGCCACCGGGTTGTTTTACAGGACCCGCGGGCATGGCCATAATACTTCCATTGAAGTCGCTATTGCCCACCACCTGAGCTGTCAGCAGATTATACATCAGCTGAACTTGCGCATCGGCTGTTGGCGCATCGCAGGTTATTTTCAGCCCGAGGTTGCCCGGCTTCATCACACAATGATAGTCGGTTAGCTCATCCGCCTGGGCAAATAAAACATTACGGGAGAGGTCCACCGGTGATTCCAACACTACGGCATTGTGATAGTGACAGACTTGGGTGATATCAGCCGGACACAACACCAGAAGTTTCACATTTGCTTCCGGTCCCTGGCTGAAAAGCGTAACCGGAAGCCCATTACCTTGCGCATTTTGGTATTGCAGGTAAAAGCCGCCGTTATGCAATAAAGAACCCTCCCAGATCAACTCCAGAAAAGTAAGCGGCTCACTACTAATACCAGCGTCGACATCCGCATTCTGCCCTTCACTGCCAGTGATGGTCGACAGGTTCGACTTCACTACCCGCACTTCATCGTCGCCGCCCGGCGCCGCCGCCAACGCCTCGGAACAGACGCCGCCCTTGGCGTTATCAAATATGAAAAAAACCACCGGTTTATTGCCGTCTCCTTTATAGGCCTGAATCAAGGCAGTCAGGGTATGGCGTTCAGCCTCACTTTTTAACCCTTCAATTTCATAAACATAAGAAAGCGCTCCGCTTGCTGAGGCGGTACTTTTAATCTGCCTGATTTTCAAGTTAAGCAGGGTTCCCCAGCGATATCCTTTGACAGGGGTTGTTGTGATACTCGAGGCGCCGGTCACATCGCGGCTACCACAATGTAAACTCAAAGTCATAGAAGTTTGTGCCGCCAGTTTTTTCTTCAGATCTTCAGGGAACACCCAGATCGAAGGATTGGCGGTAATACTGTTTGCCGTGGGCGGGTCTATCCATGCAGGACTATGTGGTACGGCCCAATTGATCGGATGCTGCAGGGTGTAGCGAGGTTTCGCCGTCCGGTAGAGCGGGTAAGAAGAAAACTTGAATGTAAATGTTGTCTGCGCAGATTTCAGGCTTGAAATCTCTTTGGCAAATTCGCCGCTATTGAGCGGCGACTTGGCCTTACCTCCCGTAAAGGTAAGCCAGGCGTCCCCCCCTGGGTTGGTAAGCGATACGCTCGTTGCCGCGCCGGGGGCGAATTGCTGACCGAGCAAAGAATAGAGAGAGGATGTTGTCACTCCGGTATTGATTGTTTTATCAGGATTGATAATGGTTTGGCCCGGTGTTGGCAACCTCAGTCCATGCAGTAAGAACCGGGAGACCTGCCCTGCCACATTGTTAAAGGGAATGATTTGGTGTCCCGCATCCGGTGCACCTCGAAGCGTCTCCATAAGTATTTCAACAGAAACATTAGCTTTAGGAATTTGCACAGCGGTACCTGCGGGATAAAAATATTCCAGATTATTGAAAATCAACGCATCCAGCTCGACATCAAAGCGCTTGGCAATGATTTCCGGGGTATCATCCGATGCCGTGGTATAGGAAAAATCAGGTGAGGTAAAAACCGCACCCGGTGCAATTATCGCTTTGGCCGCCAGTGTCGTTGCCAGTGTTGATATGTCAGAAATCCGCAGATAATTCCCCAGTTGCGCGAGATTCAATGTAGCGTCCATAACCTGGGAAATATTGGATATGGTCACAGTTTGTCCCGCAGTAAAGGTGCCAGTCACATCACTTTCGGCGACACCGAAGTAGCGTGAGATATAGTATTGCGAATCGGGAGCAACCGTGTAGGTAACGTCGGGAAGTTGCAATATCGTGCCATCTGGCAGCGCAGTATTATCCCCTTTCCCCTGTAGCGCCACCATGTTTTTGCCGCGAATCAATGCCGGTGTTGAGCCCACCTGGTAGGCAACCAACGCTAGGGTGTTTACGTCATTCGTAGTGGTAAAACTCCCTCCCTGGAATCGCAGTTTGGTATACGGGTTATACATACCGGGCGCCGCACCGGGAATAGGTGCGGACACAATTGACACTTGCGCATGCGGACCAAAAAGCGCATTAATTGTTGTTGTTGAATTATCCGGTACCGTATATTTAAACGCGGTTAAAGCAAGTGTTGCGCCTTTCTTGATAACCCGCTCCACAAAAAGGTTACATACCAGCAGCTTTTTAACAAAATGGGCATCCACCGTGGTTGTTCCCATCAGGGTATTGGCGACGCTGTTGAGCTTTTGAGAGCCGCTTCCCTGAATCACCACATCAAGCCCTCGCATCGACAACGTCGGCCATTTGCTGTCCTGTTCAACAACAGGAACAGCTTTATTCGCGTGGGCAAAACCAATAAACGTGGGCGTCTTTGCTGAGTTGCAATCTACGCCAAGGCTGTTAAGTTGCGTTTTTAAAGGCGTTGTACTGGTATCAGTTATTGTATAACTAAATAACGAGAGTGCCTGCTTTGCTGTTTGAACCAAGGCCCGAATCATCAAATGGAAGTAGTCGTTAAAGATCATGGCGGGCAGTGACGCTTTCCCAGGAAAAGAGACTGGATGGGAACCGCCAGGAAAGCTATTTAAGGATTGCAAATAGATTGTTATCTCGTTTACATAGGTATCATTAACGTCCGATTGCGTTTTAAAGTTGGTGATGAGCGTCGTGTTACGTTGACCGCCATCCATCTTTTCCGCGTTCAAACTGAGTTCGGGAATCATGGGAAACACCGTGGCACTCTTATCAGGGGGAGAGGTACCATTAAACGCCGTGATATTCAATGAACTGAAGTTCTGCGAAAGAAAAGCAGTAATATCGCTGTATTTTGGGTTAGCCCCTTTAATAATAGCGTCGTGCAGGTTTTCCAGTTGCTGATATGAGATGTTCATAGTTGCGGCATTGGCTTCGGTAAGTTCGCTAAAACCACTGATAGCCCCACTCTTCAGTGTCCATGCCAGGGTAGCTTCCAACAATAGATTAAAAGCGCTTTTGAAAGGGGCCTGGCCACTGATACTATTTTCGATATACAACATGGCCACGAGATCCACCATATTGTTGCCACCGGTACCGGGATCGAGTGCAATCGGCGTGGGAACAAAGTCCAGTTCCAGTTGTGGGGGCGTAGTAAAATAGGCATTAGCAGAACTCAGCCACTTGATGCTAGGAGCAGAATCACTTTTCAATAGTTCACTGAGCGATACGGTACGCGCACGGCTTGCGGCAAAATCCGGCTCCCCGTTTGCTTCAGCCTCAGGAAAGGCCAACAACATTGCTGTCGTTGGTAAATGTTGCCCACCCTGCCCGGCTGCTGGTGGGGTTGGTCCCAGAACCCATGGGGCCGGCGTGGCCGAACCTATTGTATAGTTTTCGCTGATGGTGGCATGGAAAGAAAAGTGTATATGGATAAAGAGTACCTTGACGGTCACTTCAACAGAGACGCCCACATCAAGCCCAAGCTGTATGGGTCGATGAACCTCATAGACGATACGGGCATCCGCATAGACATGCACCGCGACCGTCGCTTGAATAATGGCAAAATTGATGGACCCTGACAGCACACCGGAGATCGCCGCCACCCCTTGCAATTTATAAAAAGTCGCCGACTCGATCGCCTTGTTATTGGGTTCAAAGGAGGCGTATACGCCCTGTAAAATACCGCCGACCGTCACTTCCACCTTCGCAGAAAGCACGCCTTCGTTGACCGATTTTCCTAATCCCGCTTGCAGCCCAAAACCGAAAACAATCACCGGATCAAACGAGCCGTTTGAAATAGCTGGCGTTTGTGTCGCAGTCGCCCCATCAAGCACGCCAAAATAAAAACCGCCGGCACCGACAAAGGGAAAGACCTGCAAACCAAAAGCGCGTGAAAAATCATTGTGCCAGGGAAAACCAAAATCGATCTCAAAATTACCGTTGGTGTAGATCGAGATGCCGATCACCGGCAGGGTAATCGACACCTCGCCCATCTGGATGTGGCGCATCACCGTCGGGAGTTTCAGTTCCAGGTAGTACTCCCCTATCCGGTCGTTGATCTTGCGATAGAGAATTTCAAATTGCAGACCCGCCAGGGATTTTACTTTTGGGCCGCTCAAGGCGATGATAAGGCCGTAAAGCTTGGGGTCGTTAAACACCAAACCAAAACTAACCGCACCGGCAATCGTCATATCGGCACCGATAAACCAACTGCTACTGCCATCGAAGCACAACGCCGGGATGTTGCTTAAGGGACGTGCCGCCGCTTTTGTTGTGGGCAAACCGGGTACCAGTGGCCGGGGCGGCGGTACCGCGATGTTCTCCAGGTTTTCCAGGATGGATTGCATGGTACTGGTGTTTACGGATGATGCCAGCGAGAGGTGCTGCCCCAAACCCAGGTAGCGGATATCCACTGCGGTCCCTTTATCCGGTACAGCGGGCGGGTTGCCGTTGACCGGGTCCCAGGCGAGTGCGTTGCCGCCAGAGCTGCTGTAGGACTGACCGAAAAAGTTGCAATCGAGACTGATCTGGGTCGATTTTTTTCCCTTGTTGGCACCGGTCAGCAGCTTTTCATAACTCAGGGTAAACGAGGTGATATCGATAAACGCCAAATTGATGTCATCGGTGTAAGAGACGCTCACCTCGTGTTTTTCCTTGCTGATGGTTAGAGTCAACACCAGCGCGTCCATGTTGATATCGTTAAGCTTGTTCCAGGGGAACGGCAAGATGGCCTGCGAGTCACGGTTGACCAGCTTGACAATCATGTCCAACAGCTCGCCGAGGGTGCGGTTGAGCATATGAATAGAGATGACCGTAGACGTATCGCCATTGCCAATGGTCGCGCTGATATCAAAGTCGAGACCGAACAGGTTTAACATGCCGGTGACAGACGCTGTATAGTGATTAATCTTTTTAGTTGGTTCACCTAGTTTAGGAACTTTAGTCAAATCAATCGTAAACTGCGCGTTTGTAACCGCCAGGAGTTCCTGACCCATAATTTCAAGATCAGCATTGGCTGTAGCGCCGAAACTGTAATTCTCATGTCCCTTTTTAAAATTCATGAAGAGCTGGAAATCCGACAGGGATACATCAAAGGGAATTGCGATGCTGGTCTCAAGCCCCTCTTTTTGGGCTTCTTTATTGAAGTAGGCGATCAGTTCGCTCAGACTTACCATCCCCGTACAGCTTCCGCTGATGGTTTCATGGGAGGAGATGGTGACATCGAACACCAGACTGGGAATGAAGGGGAAATTAAACTGTGCGTTAAAACTCAACATGTTCTGCGGTGAGTGAGTTGGATTCAAACACGTCCAATTAACCACAAAGGAGTCGATTTTTAATAGATCAAATAATTGCAATTTTGTTGTTGACCCAATCGCCGCTTGTACGCTGGTGATGGTTTTGGTATTGCCTAAAGAGAAATCGGCGTAAAAAGAGAAAAAATTAATCTCCTGCAAACAATTGCTTAAGAACTCTGGCAACGCATCCCAAGCCATTTGACCACCCGGTATCAGGGTAAAAATCTGGTGAATGGTCAGCGCGTTGTTCATCGGTATCAGGCAAACGCGTAGCAAATCGCTGTGCTTCATCACCGCAGCTTTGACATCCAAACCAAGGAGAGCCGTCACGGTGTCTCCGGCTGCAAGCGTACCGTTTCCACCGGTACAACCGGTAAATGTGGTCGCTGTCTTACCGGTGTAATTGACAAAGGTAGCGGGTGAGGTCGCAATCATTACTGTGCCTGACTTTGGAAAGTCGGCTGTTGATGCTACCGTAATGGTGGTTTGTGGTAGTTTTTGTCCGTTAGATGCACTGGCAATAGAGGTTGACTCAGTTGCCTTAAGCAATATCTCCAAGTTTAAGAAGATATTCGGTGAACTAAATGCGTTGCCTTCTATCGAAATGGTAGGGGAGTGAAAGGTTAGAAAATCGAAAAATGTTAAGGCATGCGTCCCGGCAATACCCGCTTGAACGTCCATGGCTGGAAAAATTTGCACCTGGCTTTGCAGATCGGGTGGGGTTATATCACCCGCCAATAAAACGGTCGGAGTAAAGCCTGCATCCGCCAGTGTTAGAAAATCTTTGACCAGCTTTAAATCACCAAGATCGTATTTGACAGCAAAGTTTAAGCCAGGTTTCAGATCGACTCTATCTTCTTTATCTGCGGGATTAAACACATACTTTGGCATCGAATGGGTAGCAAAAATTAGATATGTATCGGTGAAATCAATCAACCCCTCAACCATGCCGGTCATGGTCGGAAAAGATTGACCAAAACACCAATCGTCAGGCGTCATGTTTAAGGTAAACTGCAGTTTGCCATTATCATTATTAAAAATAATTTTTACCGGCACTGCCACCAAATTCAGCACATTAACGTGACCACCGGTTATGGTTAAAGTTTGGTTATGGTTGCTGAGAATAAAGTTATCTGTGGTTCCCACATTATCCACAATCAGCGCAAAGCCGCTCAAACCTGTCGCGGGCAGCAGTAAGGCGTCCTGCATAAGCTGATCAAGGCCATCTGGCACAGTTGGTCCATTCTCACTTTGCAGATTGGCGGCATTGATGACCAATGAACCGTTGGCAGCTTGTTGTTTTAGCGCCTGTTGTAAACTGGTAAGATCAATGGTCATTTTGCGCCTTCTCTATATCTCAACTACTAATGCCAGATGGTCGCTGGTTTCCTTGATTTGACCATAGTTCGATAATGCGTTCATCTGACTATTTTCACTTGTGCCCTTTACCTGAGCTGGAGGGGGAGCTGTACCGCTGGGATTACGAATCTGTTCTATCGTCGCAGACATCGAATATCCGTATGGGGAAGTTGCAGTAGAGATGGAAGCAATGGTGTCATATCCGTAAACAAACCCCGCAGCCGTAGGAGTAGGAAAACTGGTAGAATTCGCAGAATTCACTCCCACAACACGATTCAAGATCATGGCATTGCTATAAATATTAGTAGCAGGAGGAGTACCATGTTTAACCAATATATTGTCTAAAGATGAAGGCAATATAGGCGTTGCAGCGGTAATATCTACAGGTGCTCCTGTTGGGGCAAGTGATAGGATGTACCCATAGGTAGGGAAAGTCCCATTTAAGAGTGTTTTTCCAGCTAGCATTGTGCCGATATATTTATTAGGGGCTGCTGTACCAGAATCATTAAAAATCAATGTGTAACCATGCGTGCTTATTAGGCCTGTATAGGCGGCGCTTTTTTGAGTGGGATCCGACAACTGCACATTGAAATCTCCAGCAATAACACCGACTTCATTTGCCCCAATAGTCGTAATTTCTGAAATCTTAGCAATTTCTGCAACGGCCAGAGGAGCATTTGCGCCTCCACTTCCTTTATTAGGATGCATGGCGCAAAGTTTGATGATTCGACCTGTAGGATTTCCTGCCGTATCGCCTGACTTATACTCCTGGAATTGCGTTAATACAGGTGGCCTATACTCGTTTTTTGTGAACATTAAAGGAGTAAAATTAGCTTGCCCTGCCAATTGATTTTCATTAGTAGCGACAGAGGCACCAGTACCAATAGATGTACCAAGCACTTTATTCGGTAATGCATAACTATTTACACCCGCTGGTAAAACTCCAGGTGAGGGGGGTGAAAAAATATGACCATAGTTATTACTGGGTGTGTCTGTAGCTGTAGCAGCCGAAGGAACATAAGAATTTGTACCATTCCAAATATTCGGCCCTTGAAATTGTAACTTCATCGAATTATAAAAAATAGCAATGCTTTCCAAGTCTTGGTTTTTTGCGCCAGTAACATCTGCAGCCAAACGCACTGGTGGTACAAGACAATAAGCTGAATTGAAAGTCCGGAGTTGATTCAACAACAGCATGATTCCTTCAGCACCAGCACCGTCAATGGGCGTATATCGTGGTACATTGGTACCTGAAAGCACTTCAAAAACAACAAGAATATCAGGTAGCAATGCGGGAGTCGTCGGATTGGTTGGGCTAATGTTATTGCCGATATGGTTAAACACACAAAGCTCTGTGCTTACGGTTTGGAAAGTCGAAATGGTCCTTTGCATGATTGCTTTCATACTCGCAACAGTGGCAGCAGTAGGATTCACAAGTTCAGAAGCCAATGCCAGCAACACATAAAAAGGAAGCTTATCCTGATCATGGGTACCCATCGGAACATTGCTTTTAACATTGTGCTCTATTGTCGTATATGTTTCAAAAACGACTTTCACAACCACCTCAATGTTATCGGGCGGCGATTTCAACAACTTGTTTTTCAATATCCCTTTCAGTTTGTTAAGCTTTGGCTGCAGGTCTGGCAAAGGTACTGGTGGTGGTGATGGGTACGCCCCTAAATATGTGTCATAATTCGTCACGAATGTAGTAGGTGGTGTTGAAGCTGCTGCAAGTGCCGCAATAGCCTGGCCTACAACACCTGGCCCTCCACTCCCAATAGTAGGTATACCAGCCCCGATAACATAGTCGAAAAGCTCAGTAAAACCAGGTGGTAGCGTTATGCCAGCATATGCGGTAGAAAGGCAATTATCAGTGGCAAGTTGCAAAAACTCCAGCGGTGTTGTTGGAGTTACGGCTGCAGACACAGCCTGCTCCCAGTTTAAAAAGCGTTGGTTCGGGTCGGAAGTGATTTTGGCTTTATCAAACTTCTCAATATTCCAACTCATAATCTTGGTCATCGTCACTTCCTCACATTCTCTTCTTAACTTTTATACGGATCCTGCGCATAAGAAACTTTCTTGTTATAAGCCGCATACCAACCCAACGCCCCACTGCCCGATTTTGGGTCACCAAACAGGTAGATATCAGTCGAACCCGAAGGCGGCAGGGTAATACTTAATATATGCAGACCAAAATCGCGCAGCTTGATGGTGTAGGCATTGTCGGCGGCAAGCAACTCGATACCCTCGATACCCAGCTTGATCACCCCTTCGATATCGAGCATGTCCTTGCCGCCTCCGGCGAAGGGCAGTTTCATCATCATCTCGGCGGGATAATCTGCCGTTGTGGGGTCTTGCGGTACAACATAGCTGGGCTGCGGCGTCCAGCAGAGCATGATCTGTGCGGTAAAAGACTTTTTCGGGGCCAGCCCCCCCATGGTTCCCAGGGAAAGGTCATAGAGCAAGGCGTAATACTCGCCGCTGACACCGGAGAACTTGCTTGGCATGTTGGCGGGAATAAAACCCTTGCCCACGGTGGAGCCCGAACCGTGGTGATAGACCAGCCCCTTGAGCTTCAACGGAAACTGCGAAGCCAAACCGTTGCCGCTGTTTGGTTCATGCAGTTGCGCCTCCTGCTTGCGGAACGCCATGGCTGATATATCGAACATAAAGCTGCGCGAGGCCAGCGGATGATCGGAGTTAAACGCCATATCGAGCCAGAGCCCCTCAAACGGGAGCATTGAATAGGAGAAGAGATCGACATCGCGCATCGTTTGAAAGCTTAGGGAGCCGGTAAAGATAAAACGACAATGGACCAGAGAACCCAGGCCGCCTTTGGGCACGATGGTAACGAATTGGGCACCGGTGATATCGACACTTTTAAGTGTAGGGGAGTTGATGTTGTAGACCGTATCGCCGTTGCTGCGGAAGATGTAGGTGGACTTGCCGTTATGGTGCTGGTAAGTGCCGTTGAGAAAGATGTTGTTGCCGATGTTTTGATTGGCCGATGTGCACTGTTCACCAAACATCTGGTTGAGCGTCACCTGTATTTTGCTGTGGAATGAGCGAATTAACGAATTGGCAAACACTACCTTGAGGGTATCCACCTGGAAGGCATAGTCGCCGCCCGGCAGTACCGAGGCCTCATCCGCTGAAGCGGTGTAGTTGATATAGCCAAAAAAGGCGCTCGGGCTTGGGGTGGGTGGATCGCCCGCATTTGTTGCTGATTGCAGTGGACTAAGGTTCACGCCAACGTGGTGTGCAAAAAAATGTGAGGGGTCGATACCCGCCGCTAAGCCTTCCAATTGCGGTGGCAATGCGTTTAAGGGCACGGTGGCATTTAAAAATAAGAAGCCGTTCCATTCGGGGTTGTTGACAATCTCATGGTAAAAGACGTTCAGCGGGTCGTCGGGATCACCGCTTTCCGGTTTTTGCAGGAATGGCTGCAAGGCGTTCAGTGTTACTGCCAGCGAGCCGTTATGTTCGGCGACTTCGGGCCAGCTCCATTTACGTGTGTCGCCCGCCATCTCCCCCAGAGAACGGCTGCAGTATTTAAAAATCATGATGGTTGGCGTGCCATTAGTACCCGGGCGCCAGTTGGCAGGGCCCAGTTCAAAATTCCAGCCGGCAATATCGATATTCAGTTGATCGCTTACCGGGCTGTCTTTTTTAAAGACCTCGGTATTCGATGCCACCAAAAAGACCTGGTTCGATTGCAACACGGCCTGAAATTTAGGGCCGACAGGTAGGGTGATCTGCGTCGGCGTTGTAACGTTTGCGTTTTGATTTAGCGTTCCACTCCCCCCAGTACAATGGATAAACGCGGTGGGTGTTTTGCCGTTATAACCAACTAGCGTGGATGAACCATCCGCGATTTGGATTTTTACTACACCCTCTGTTGGAAACGGCGCTGTGGATTCCACATCAATGGTCTTTTGTGGAAGCGCCTTTCCATTGGATGCTGCGCTTATGGTTGTCGTAGGGCCGGGCGACAGGTTGGCAATGGTAACGTTTTGCCAATTTTTTCCGTCGGAGGTCAGCGTCGCCAGAAGCCCGCTTTTGGTATAGGCCTGCAGGGGGGGAGCGCCGCTCAACTCATGAACAAAAGCAGGCGCTGTTCCTATCCGACCCATTTGATAGCGACGAAATGGGGCAATAGCGGCACCTTCGAGTCTCTGCGCCAGCGTAAACTGTGATGATTTAACATTGGCATAACATCCGGCCGCATAGGTTTTCGGCACGGCGTTTTCCCCGGTGGTATATGATGGCATGGTCATAACCGGCATATCCGCATGGTAACTTAGAAAGTTTGTGTCTTTTTTCGTTTTAAACAACGAAGCCTGGTTGGACTGAGCATAATAAACAAACCCTGGTTGCGCCGATTGCTCGGGCAAAATGGCTACCTGAGCCGTCGTGCCCTCACTAGTGAATAGCGTCGAAATATCCGATGGATAATTGTTATCCGGCTTGGGCGATGTCCCCATATAGGCAGGTTGCCCTGCGTCGAAATGACAGATCGCCTTCGACGAGGTCAGGCTCAAGTACTCGATGCCCGACAGCCCTAGCATGAGATTGACCGGTTGCCCTGCCGGCGGGTCAACGACCTCCAGGTGAAAGGCTCCATCGGGTGCAAAGTGATACGCTGAACTCGATCCGCCCAGAGCCGGGTCGGTGGTGGGCGTATTGTTCAACACCAGTCTTGCCGGACGCAAAGGCGCGGCCGGAAAGATCGGCGTTAGGTTTATCCCCGAACCCAGAGTGGTGATAAAAGCCCCGTTTAACGCCGGCGGCTCACTGTTATCATAGGGAAAGAAACTCAAATGATTGCGTTCAGAATTATGGGCATTGAATGGATCAAAACACAGTTTCATCGGTAGCGATGTCTGTTCCGGTAAGCCGAGCACGGGCATGTCTAACATCTCTACGCCGCCAAAGGGGTTGCGTTGTGACGGGCCGCTCAACGCGCCGTAACGCAACATCACCCCGAGGCCGGAAAAGTTGCTATCGGTTGGGGTCAAATAAGCTTGAAATGCCCCTACCTTTTCTCCATAGAGTGACATTAAGGCGGCATACCCCTGCGCCGGATAGACACCACCTGGTCCTTGAAAGGTAACACTGTCTATCGCAAACGTAATAGCGACGTCAAAATCGTCACTCAGGGTCATGGCGGCCCCTGCATCAATCGCAAGGGTATAAGCGCCAAGCGTAAAAAGCACTTGCCGTGCCACCACCCAGTTCAGTTCCTCCCCGGACTGGGTAGCGGATGCTTTCAGAAATTGCCACTGCCATTGCGCGCTCCCTTGATTGGGGTTTTCAATCCATAAAATGCGTACGTCGCCCTGCGGAGAAAGTTTCGGTAAAAACTGAGTTAATTCGTCAAGGAACGTTGAAAAATCACCGGGGGTTTCGTTTAAGAAGAGATACACCCCGACTTGATCTTTCCAGGTCTGGTTGGGGTATACATTAGCGCCAAAGCTTGCCGAGGGGCTTGGAAGGTAGCCTGCCCAATAATTTTCAGGCCCAGGCGTCCCTCCCTCTAAACCATAGAGGTTTAAACTACCTATTTGTTGATAGACCGGAGTGGACAACCTCAGGCTCCAAACGAGAGGCGGTCACCATGGAGCAAAGGAATATCAAGCGCACTTTCTCCACCGGTATAGTTTGTCACTTGATAGTCCAAACGCACGGCATAAGAACGACCTACCTCACACGCTTTACCACCCACTGAATCAGCTTGACCGATGGCACGTTCTAATTTTAGCCCCTCCAATTTAACGCCGTTTCGCGGTGGCATCCTCCCTGCCCGCTCTAAAATATTGGCCAAGGTTGTCGCAATTGGCACCACCGCCTCATTTCCGTTAATGGTAACGCGAATGCAGAGCTTGAGCACCGCCCGCCCACGGAAATAGGTATTCGTATTGTTTGTTGCGCCGTTTGTTTTCTTTTCAAGTTTGGTAAAACTATCAGCACAGACCAGATTAAATTGGGATTCTGGTTTGGTCGAGCCGGGGCCTGTCGGTGTTAACAGGGTTGAGGGAATAAATAGCCGGTAGAACGTATTTTGAGCCCCGAGAGAATAGAGATCCGCCGCTTCGGCGACACCGCCAACATTTGGTGCATGTGTAGTAGGGGGTGAGGTAACCGTCAATGCGCCTGCGCTAACCAGTTGGGAAATAAAGGTATCAAAGCCGACATGCCAGTTCGAAGCGGTATCATAATAACTGCCGATATCGTAATCGATCGGTGCACCGTTGGTATAACCGTCCAGATAGTTTAGCTTCTGACCATTTCGGTCATACCCTGGCACAACAATGTAGTCACTCGGCATAACCCGCAACACCATTCCCGGCCGCAAATCAACATGAGGAATATTAGGCGAATCCGCCAGATTCAAGCCATAGCTGTAATAAAGCATCTCAGCATACGATTGCGGCGTATGGCGGGCAATGGCTTCTTGCAAGACGGAAATACCCCATGGAGTAAAGTTACCCGTACTCTCTGCGGCTTTGATAAATGCGACATAAGCGGTTTGCACAGTTGAGCGAATGGTATTGGAACTGATTGTCCAGGTGCTTTTGTCAATGGTGAGTATGTAGGGATAGGGTTCCGAGTTAGCTACTAGTTTAAACGGTGGGTTGCTTACCTCAGCGAAAGATTTACTCGCGACAATATAATTTCCTTGAGGTAAGTACAATTTTATACCTGAAGCTGGCGGAATACTTATAGCCTTCAAAGCCGTTACAGGGTAGGTGTAAGGCGCCGACTTGCCGATAAAATATGCCGGAATGAAGCTTACCGGTATTGACGACGCAGCCAATCCAGGCCCCGCCTCACCCATCAAGCTTACCTGTAAGGTTACCGTCAAGGTGTCACTTGCGCTTATCGTGGTAGCCGGTTGAAACAGCAACGATGTCGCACTGCCTGGCGCACTATGTGACTCGGTCGTTGGACTTCCGGTCGAGGGAGTGATGGTCAGAATGACTGTATACGCTAACACTTCCCCCACGGTCTCCGATTTCCAGGTAACGGAAACAATCGTGCCATCATATTGGGCACTGGGCAATGTTGGTTGGTTGGTTCCAAGCTGACATGGAGGTGAAGAAGGACAGGTAACTGTTAGTGCCGGATTGGTAGACGTTACTACTCTGGCGATCGATACATATTTCAGTTCATTCACCGCAAGTACACTTAGCAATTGGTAGCTTGTTCCGCTGTTTCCTGATTTGTCTGCCGGGCTACCGCCACTAAAGTTCAGGTTATAGGTAACAGAGCTACCAGTTGGTGCCGTATAGTTGTCTTCCCATGTTAGTGTGGCGATACCCTTACTTTCACCTATTATTGCGGTAGTTTGCTTGATGTTGTAGATGATTCCCGGTATCAGGACCACCGGTGCCGCTCGCGGACCTTTTATCACGTCATAATTGACCCGAGCGCTTACTTCGCAGGACTCAGAAAAGCCGACCGGCAAGGGTGCCGTCCCACCAGTGGAAGTCGCTGGGCATGAGGTCGTGACACTGTCACAGATAAACAGCAGTTCATAGGTGACTTCAACATCATCTGGTACGGCCAGCGCTGGCCAGGAGGCGGTCACGATTCCGCCATCATAGCTGATGCCGGTTATCTCAGGGGCTTGCGTGGGTAGCGTGTAGTTAACACCAGAACCGGCGGAGTGCGCACTGGAGGTAGGAAACGTTGAGGGAGGCCAGACTGATGGTGTTGTTAGGGGGATTAGAGGTCTTAGTATCACCTTGTAAGGCGGAGTTGGAGTTGTATAATTTATCTTTAATGTTGTGAAGTTCTTAAAGCTTGAAACAAATGCGCTACTTATAAAAGTTCCGTTCCCGTATAACATCGCATAAGCGGTAACGGGAAAATGGTTGCTCCAGTTGAATGTCATATAGAGGCTCGAACGATCAATTTTCACAACACCGTCACTAAGCTCAAGGACTGAGGGAAGGACCGGAACAATCGCTGTACTATTCTGATTCCAGTCGGGTTGACTGGAAATACTCTCGAGGGACTGGACTTCGATATAGCATGAAAGACCTTCCGCTAATGGATAGGTTAGCGGTAAATTAATCTGATTTGTTTTTGCCGGGCTGAATGAAGCAATCACATTGCCGCCCTGCATCAAGCGTCCCACTATTATGTTACTGTCTTGGAATTGAATCTGTAGCCCAGTCGAAAAGTCTTTCGTAATAGGGCTACCCGGATCTTGATACACAATACTCGTAACAACAGGTTTTTGCGTGGCACCGGTATTTGGCATACCTCTCTCCCTTCAATCAAAAATTCTTATACGTCTTTAACGCTACAAAGTCAGTATTTTCGATCACGCACCGCACTCGCGTAGTCAGTGTGGAAGGCAGAATCAATTCTGGGTAAGATATAATCCAGATCGTACCGTTGCCGGTCTGCTTGGTTATGCAGTGCAATGTGATCCCCCACCAAGATGCCATTCGCATAGAAGGAATTAACTGGGTGTTGGCCCATTTTTGCCCTGTCTTCAACATTACCCAGTTTGAGATTGTGAAACGTGGCATCGTAGTCTATCGGCTCGCAAGCAACCACCGAGCTTATGCCTTCACTTACCAGAACCGCGTCTCCCGTATTCAGATGACAAGCCATTATAGCGCCGGTCGGAGTCATGATAGGGTGGGCGCCCGTTGTGATGAGCTCTTTACCATCTTTTGTACACAACCGATAAACGGCTTGCAAACCGGTTTGCTTCGCAGTTGCCTTATGATGACCAAGCGTAGTGGCTTCTATCCCCAGGCTGGCACCGTGGCTGCCTGTCAGAACACGGGAGGCATTGTCTATGTCTTCAATGTTGATTTGGCTATGGCCATCAGCCAACATAACCTGTGTTCCCCTAGCCAAGCAGTGCCACCAGAACTGAAGTCGTGGGATTTGCTTGCCTACCGTTGAAGAGGAGAAGGGTTGAGACAATGCTGCACTATCGTAACTATAGATCGTAAACGTATATGTTTTCTGAGGGGCACCAGCTGCGAGAGGAATCGTAAATTGAAATTCAAAATAGGATTTCTTGTCGTTTGCAGGCGCTGGGCTAAATACGAGGGAATCAGTTTCTGTGTAGGCAAGATGGTCATAGTTGAACTGCCATGAAACAGTACGCGTATCGACATCAACCGTTATCCCCTCCTGAATTTTGGTAGCTGGTGTGTAGTTTGCATCTAAGCCTACTGTTACCGCATCAGTGGTGCCGTAATCAACATATAATGTCGTAGTGACTTGAATATTTGCCGATAACGTGCCCGAAGCAATGGGATATGGTACTACACAAGAACCATTAAACGGGACAATAAGGTGCGGCTTTATTTTGTTATCATTTTCGGTATAAAAGTAATCAGCATCTGTTGCATTGCCTATATGGGCAGAATCACGTCCAAGCGCAATCAGGATGTAGTCATCCGTTATATGTGACTGAATTGTTGTTCTCGGATCAGTAACGGTAGGGTTGGCGTCAGACTCGACTGTACTACCCCCTCCCACGGCAATAAATGTTACCGTGCCGTCGTGGTTGACCATATGGTTGACCCCCAGGGTTCTTATAGACTTACCTGCTGGCCTGGCGGTGTTAGCGTTAGTGTGATTGCCCATGAGTCCGCTATGGACATCGGTGTTGCTTCCAAAAGCAAGCAACTCGTCTTTATCACCATCCAGCACCATAAGGCTGGCACCAGAAAACAGCACGCCTTTTGCATCTGTATGAAAGGTCAATGCCGTTGCCTTGCCGTTACGGTCGACACCTGCATCGATAATGCTCACATTATTTGATCCTTTTGAGTTTGACACACCACCGGCATCGATTTTCTCAAAAAGATATGGATATTTCTCCGGAGTCTGTCCGGAAGCCTTCAGAACGATGAGAATGAGGTCTTTATCCTTCTGATTCGATGGTTCCAGTACGACGGTTTTATCTTCATTAGCAGTTACTATTTTCGTATAGGCCGAGGATAGGGTATGTAATTCTTTGGGCGTAAGTTCGGGTAAAGCGCTGCATGACATTAAGCGTCTCCTTTCCTCAAATGAGGTTGAAATATATAAGTAGACAAGCCCTTTAGGTTTAATGGGCCTCCCTCAGGAAAACAAAGCATCCGACATTAGTCTCCCCTAGATTGCTTTAGTTAATGACCGAATAACCGGGGGAAGCATTATCTTGACAGTGTGTATAATTTATCTAACGGAAAGCACTACTTTTATAAACTAGATGGTGTAACACTTGCCTCATAGTTTCTATCCTCCAGTTTCATATTAATTTACGCTGTTTATAAAATTAGCATCACAACTTTTTTACAATCAAATTCATGAGCTTTTTGTATTTGTAGTCTTGCCTCGACTTTCCCTTGTCAATGGAAGAAAGTTGGTGTTTAACCCTTCTTAAGCTCTGATAACGAAGAAGATAAACTCACTCTATCAGTACGTATCACCCCGTAAATAGTTATTATTGCGATAGCAAATAATGCAATGGGTAGGACTATAAACTCGAATAGAGACATAGCCATATGGCGGGCATGATAAATCGCCATGGCTTCCACTTTGCGTGGTACATCCAGCACTATTTTTTCAAAAGAATGAATGGCGTTTTCGGCTCTATCTTTCAACCCCTCCTTTTTATGTGTCGCGCCCATATGTTGATGAAGATTGTTTAGTACTGAGTGGTTTGCAGCTTTCGAATCATCAATCAAATGTTTTGAAAACAGTGCTGCTCCGTAAAGACTATAGGGAAGAAATATATGCAAAACTAAAAAAAGTGTTATTACTATTTTCACAAACCGGTTACCGATTAGACTGTACGCTCCTCTACCCCCCGTAAAACTATGATTAAATCCATACAATACCCCTGCGGCCAACACCATTAAAAAGAGCCAGGGAGTTATCATTTCACTTAGGCTAAGGCTATATTTGATAATTTCTATGGTACTAATAACCAAAACAGATACTTCAGCTGCATCTACTACCAATTTAGTAAACGACTCCAAAAGCTGGCCCACTCCTACTTGGACATCAACAATAAATGATATACCTACTTCACTACTCTGTAGGGGGGCAAGCAAAGCACTCAGCTCTGAAAGTTTAACAAAATCATTACGTGCTATACGCTGCGACTCATTTAGATAGCTGTTGATGGAAATTATAATACTATCTTGCCCAAGCCAGCTTATGATATGAACAACCGGTAATACGGCAGTCAAAATCAGTAGTGTTAAACAAGTCAGTGCCAGCGTTAACATTTTGTAGTTTTTAATTATTTTCATAACGCACATCATGTCTGTAATTTGCAAATCGTTTTTACTAAATCATCCTTGTCTCCCTTAAACCAATTCTTATCAACCATGACTTGTACCCCATCTACTCTTCCCCTCTGGCTATGCTGCCAGAAAAGCCATTGTTTGATGCTGCTAGGGAGTTGCGGTTTTTTTGCATAGTCGGCCAACCAGAAATGATAATCCTGAAAACTATCACCTAAATATTTTTCGTAAAAACTGCTATATGAATAGATAATAGGTTTACAACCTATTTTTGCTTCAACCGTTTCGAGCCACTGTCGAACTCGTTTCTGCAATAGTTTCTTTTCGATATTCCTACTTATTTCAACATCTAAAACAGGAGGCAGCATATTTTTGTGAACTTTTACCTGAGCTAAAAAATTCTCTGCCTGCTTTACACCATTATCATTGGGTTCAAAAAAGTGGTAGGCGCCATAAGGAGTGGTGTTTCTGATTAAAAACTTTTGATTGGCATGAAAAGTGGGGTCGGTATAAGTAATTCCGTCCGTAGCTTTAAGATAGACAAAATGAATATCATCCTGAACTACTTGCGCCCAATCCACTTTACCTTGATAGTGAGACACATCAATACCGGATAAATAGAGAGGCTTCGTATTTTTTTCAATGCCGTCCGAGCGATTACTATCAATATGAGGTAAGGATTGCGGAGTCACTTTTGTGTGTATAAAACCTGGGGTTGGTCGGATCAGCGCAATAACGGCTATAACAAACATAAAAATAACGATTGCCCCATACTTTATCTCGCCTTGAAATCTATTCAAACCTACGCTCTCTATGCAAATCTTAAAATAACCTTACCACTCGCACGGTTCAACATAAAGCTATCCGGAAAGAGCCAACTGGATATCCACGAGTGGATTGCATCCCTTATTAGCCATTGCTTGTAAATAGCACGATATCCGGCAATAGGCCTGGGCATATAACAACACCCTGAAACAACCCGATACTTTTTGTTTAACTTTATTCGTACTTAAATCGCGTTCCGCTCTATTGTTGGTGAAAGCGACATGCGATTCTCTGGCAAACAACATCACGGCCTGCACGTAAACGTTTAACCGTTTCCATAGATTATGCGCACCTGATTTTGCAACCTTTCCGCGCTTACCCTTTTGTCTTTTGGGAATGGGAACTCTCTCTTTGTCGCCACGGGTTAAAATATTTCTATAGCGATTTTGAACATTATCGTATTCGGGCAGAATCAATTTCTTCCTTTTGCTCGTTGAAACTGCGAAACAGGTTACCTGCAAGATGGCCTTCATAGTGAATGGACCGCATCAATAATAATTAATCTAGGCTCTGTTTCCACCATACCTCTAAGGCAACATGCAGCTGACGCACATAATCTACTCCCTTGCGACAACATACGTCGCCTCTAAGATTACCATTCCGACGGATTTCCGAATTCTATTGAAAGAGATCATCTACGCGACCTTAACTCCTGAGCCATATTGTAACGAGCTGTGCATGTCAGATGGAAACCTGCCTTTCGTTTTAGCGTTGCAGCGCAGGCATTGCGTTACCTCTACATCGACATGGCAAACCACTTTCCCAACGATGACATCAACTTTAGTGCGTCTTTCATGCGTTTGGCAACGTGTATTCTGCAGTTCTTCCCCACAGGTGCCGCACTCATTAACAGCGGCAAGCTTGATCGTTCGGCTTTCCGAGTATTTGCAAAAATCTCATCGTTTCCCTTTTTTTCTTTGTTTTTTCTGTAATAAAGGTTTTCTCGAAATAATTAGCGTCACAACTTTTCTACAAAAATGTCATGCACTTTTCTGCGTATTTAAAATCTTGTCTAGACTTATTTCGTCACTGTTAAGAATGGACTAATATTGTCATTTGTCAATGCGCCAAAGGTCTGAAGTGGCCAAAAAAATAAAACATCATTTTCACCCGGACTTGACATAATTAATAGCGAGCCAACATTATCATTCTTCAATACACCAAAGGTCGGTATCATACTCAGGCTTTAATCTGTATCTTCTATTATTTGGTTATTTTGATCGCTTAGAACTGGAAAATATTCTTTCTGTTCACATCCGTGAATTATCTGAAGAGAATTTTGTGCTACCGTTATACCAGTGAGTTATTTCGTAATTTCTCAGCAAGATCGACCACATTAGGAAATTCTCCGATAACGTCGCGTAAGTTAACGACGCGGGCTCCTTAAATACCTCCCGGCAATACTTTCTTGTAATCGGTTTCTACAGGAGCTCCACAAAAGAATCGGTACCCCGATTTGATATTGTATCCGGATACTTCACTTACATCCTCAATAATGCTGATAATTTTATCGTCATAATCACTAGTATAACGGCCCTGGACACAAACCTTGTCGAATGATGACCCCGTAAGCTCTCGATGGCCCACTGTGTCAGATGTTTATACTTAAGGGGATAAGTTTAGATACCGCAAATGCGCATACGGGACAACAATAAAACTAATTCAGTCCCCTTTGGTCCACTTACCGCTTCCATCGCCACCGCCACCGCCGATTCCCGCTACAGCGATAGCCATTGATCCAACGATTGTACCGTTTATATTCCACAAAATATTGACGGCACCACCGGTGACGGATGCACCCCACCATGTGAAGTCCATCTTCTGACCGTCTGAAGGTATCATCGACCACGCACCCGCGCCGCCCCCAGCGGCGACAATCGGGCTCGTCCACATTGAACCTGAGTATTTATAGTTGCCTGAGCTGCCAAAATAGACCGTCGCATCACAGGAGCCTCTAATAGCACCTGAAAGTGAAGCACTGCCTGTATACCACGTATCTGCCAGCGTGGCTGTTGCGTTTGAATTTTGCTTTAGGTTTGAGTTTTGCTTTAGTTGTTGTACCGCATCTGTCACTATTTGATCATGGTTTTTAACGGATGATTTACCCAACGTATGAAGTACATCATCTATTTTTTTGCCTAAATATGGCGCATGTTCTATTAGTGCGTCTTTATGATTCCCTATGATTAATTTTAAAGAATTGTTCAATTCTGATTCGTTCATTGTTTTTCTCCTTAGTGCGTTTTTGCAGACAATGCATGATTAACCCGCGATGCCGCGCTGCGATTTAATCCATTCCCATAAAACGAATTACTGCGCCGCCTCGATCGAATGGAGATCGTATTACTATTTTCACATTGAGGGTATTACAAGTTATTACACATAAGAGCTGCCAAGCTTGGGTTTGAAAACACTCGCAAAGTAGAGTAAGGAGCTGGGATAAAAATAGAATGTACAACAATTATAGTCGCCGCAAAGCTATGACCCACATAACTTGCAGACACCATTAACATATAATATCAGTATATCTCCGGCACAGCCCCAAACACGCGGCGCTACCGCATCCCGGCGCTACCTCGAGTCAAACACAAGGCCACTGATTTTAAAAATGAAGAATGAGGGAGTGAATGGGGTCAAAAGTGAATGTGGTTTATAGCGGCGCAGCTCTCCTCTCAATGGTCCAGCTATTACTCGTCATTTCAACTTACCTCAATACTCTCTACCCCACCCAGTTACTCGCTTATGTTCTCCCTCATTATTCCATTTTACCTGCGTCATAAAAACACCACGTTAGCTTCATTAAAACGTCATAGTACTTGGTTTTACTTATGGCATTTACTTGTCAACACCAGTTGGAGTTAAAGCATGAATTCAAATTTTACGACAACGCGACGACAATTTTTAAAAACAATGGCAGCAACTGCAGGCATTGCAGTAACAGGCCCATTGCTAACCGCCTGTGCCCCCGCGAATTTTTTGCACGGTGTTGCCAGTGGTGATCCGCTACATGACCGAGTCATCATCTGGACCCGTGTAACACCAAGTGCTGCTGGGTCCGTTGTGGTATTCGTCAGCTGGGAGGTTGCTCAAGATGACAGCTTTCGTCATATAGTGACGAGTGGACACACTTATACCGATGAAACGATCGATTACACCATCAAAGTAGATGCCGAAGGATTACGCCCCGATGGTAACTATTTTTACCGTTTTCGCTGTAATGGTTTTTATTCTGTAGTGGGTAAAACACGCACATTACCAGTTGGTGAAACTGGGCAGGTTACTCTTGCTGTGGTCTCCTGTTCAAATTATCCAGCGGGTTATTTCAATGCTTATCGCGAAGTGGCAAAACAAGCTCAGCAAATTGATGTCGTATTGCATCTTGGTGATTATATTTATGAATATGGTAAAGATGGCTACGCCTCAGACGATGCAGAAACGTTAGGGCGTGCTGTTAACCCTACCACCGAACTTTTAACACTAAGCGACTATCGTAAACGCTATGCTCAGTACCGTAGTGATGAAGATTTACAGTTAGTACATCAGCAACTACCGTTCATCACCGTTTGGGATGATCATGAAGTGGCCAACGATGCCTGGCGTGCAGGTGCAGAAAACCATAATGAAGGCGAAGGCAGCTACCCCGGGCGCAAAGCGCAAGCGTTACAAGCTCATTACGAATGGTTACCTATACGAGAAACCGGCGTAGGTAATCGCGGACGTATATTTCGCAGCTTCGATTTCGGCGACTTGCTAAGCCTGCATATGTTGGATACACGCATCATTGGCCGCGACAAACCTTTAGCTTATGCCGATTACCTTGCGCCTACCGGTGCTTTTGATGTCGTACAGTTTACTGCCGATTTAACTAACTCAAACCGACAGCTATTAGGTCCTGATCAATTCGACTGGCTCGTCTACCGCCTGCAACATTCTACGGCAACCTGGCAAGTCTTAGGTCAACAAGTATTGATGACATCAATTGCATTACCTGCACCACTACTGTTTCAACAAATTAGCTTACAGGACTACCAAACATCCATTATCAAGGCACAAACTCATCCAGCATCGTTAACGCCACAAGAGCGCACTATTCTGAGCGCACCGTCAATACCGTTTAATCTGGATGCATGGGACGGTTATCCGGCGGCACGCGAAGCGATCCTGCAAACGGCGTTAGCATACAATAAAAACCTCATTTGTTTAGCTGGCGATACCCATAACTCATGGGCTGGTGATTTAACAAATGCGAATGGGACAACCGTGGGCGTTGAATTCGCCACGCCCAGTGTATCTTCACCAGGGCTGGAAGCTGTACTAACAGCCATCAATCCCGAGGATTTGGCTAACGCATTAACAACATTTTCCAAACCGCTAAAATATACGAATACACAACACCGGGGATTTATGAAACTAACGCTGACACATCATGAAACAACGTGTGAATGGATTTTTATCGATACAGTTAAATCAAGACAATACCGTATTGTGGAAAACGCGAATAAACGCCTAAACGTATTACCGGGTGTGGGCGGTCTACAACTAGTTGAGGGGTAGGACTCGCAGTCTAGGCTGCGAAATTACAGGGGCTTTTTAGCTTCGATCGGAAAATACGTGTTGCCTGGGAAAACCTCTGACCGACGGGGCGATTGCTCCGCCACTGTCTTATTATCTGCAAAAAAACCACGACCGGCAAATCATGCAAGACTGTCCCCGAAACATTGTATCCAGGATGGTGCGCAAGGCACCACCTGGAATCCAATTAATAAACCGAGATCAACGGATTAATCTGGGTTAAACGCGGTGTTCAGTATAAATCAACTAGGCACTCACATTGCCGCCAGAAGGTCTTGAGCCTTTAAAACGCGCCTTGCTGCTGGACTGGCCTGGCTTTTTACCCCTAGGACCTTTGTACTTTACCTCAACGCCGCCCTTGCCATTTCGTCCAGTTTTTTTGCCGCCGTATTTTTTTGATGGACCACCCGCGCTGGCTTTAAGCATTGGACGCTTTGGTTCAAAACCGGGTACGATTTCCAGCTTGAGACTCTGCCCAGTGAGTTTTTGAATGTTCGCTAATTTAGAACCATCATCGGTACTGACAAATGAGATGGCTGTACCACTGGCGCCACCACGACCGGTACGACCGATTCGATGAATGTAATCCTCGGCCACCATGGGCAAATCAAAATTAATCACATGGCTAATGCCTTTTATATCCAGGCCGCGCGCCGCTACGTCGGTAGCAACCAACAATTTCAAATTACCACGACGCATTTTTTCCACTGTGCGTTTACGCACGTGTTGCTTCATGTCACCGTGTAATGCATCGGCTTCATGACCTTTCGCCAGCAATGTTTTTGCCAGCTGATCAGCGCTGCGCTTAGTTGCGGTAAAAATCACCGCTTGCGATAATTGGTCATCGGCCAGAAAATGCGATAACAGACGATGTTTATGCCCAATGTCATCGGTTTGATGAATGCGTTGGGTAATAGACTTATTGCTAACGTTTTTAACCGCCAGTTGAATACGCTCAGGGTTGTTGAGTAATACCCGCGCCACGTCAACTATCTTACCTTCAAAGGTGGCCGAAAATAATAACGTCTGACGATTTTTGGGCGTTGCTTTGGCAATAATTTTTACTTCATCAATGAAACCCATATCCAGCATACGATCGGCTTCGTCCAACACTAACACTTCCAATCTTGATAAATCCAAGCGTCCTCGCTCAAAATGATCGAGCAAGCGTCCCGGCGTGGCGACTAATATATCCAGATTTTCCCGCAACATTTTCATCTGGCGGGGATAAGGTTCTCCCCCCACAATATTGCCGGACCTGCACGGCATAAACTGAGAGAACTGCTTGATGTTATTGCTAACCTGCATAGCCAATTCCCGGGTTGGCGTTAAAACCAATACCCTTGGACCGTGACCGTTAAGAGTAGAAGGTGTTAACAAACGCTGGAGTGCTGGCAACACAAACGCAGCGGTTTTACCAGTGCCGGTCTGCGCCGACGCCATTAAATCCCGACCCGTTAACGCAACAGGAATGGCCTGCTCTTGTATAGCCGTCGGTTTATCAAAGCCACAAGCTTCCACGGCCCGCATTAATTTGGGGTCTAAATTTAGATTCTGAAAAGACACAATGATTTCCTCATCCGCCAAAAGTGGCAGAAATATCAAGACAATAATACGAACCAAGGAGTATTTACGCGCGGGTAAATTCCATCACAATAGTTCCTGAACGGTGTGCGCTAAGGCCTGTTATTTAGCATTTTATAATAAGGCCGCACACCACGTTACCAACCAGGATATCAGCGATGAAAAGCACGAAGGCAGGTTAGAAACGTTATGCCCCTAGCGGGAGCAGTGGCGACTATATACTAAAGCCGACTATTTTGCTAATTTATTTAATGATTTATCTGCAGTGTCTAAGATGAAATCGGTATTATAAAACGATAATGCCCAAATTAACCGGTGCCCGCCTCGCCGCCTGCAAACCGCCAACGCGGTCTTCATTAATCCTACGATAGCGGTATAACACGCAAGGCGGTAAAGTATGCTCACACCCTGTGTCACCACGACGGCTTAATAACGCGCGCCCTCCCCCAAACCCGGCCCAAGCCTATTTGTGACATGCATCAATGAAAACAGCTTAAACAATGACTTATACCGATAAAGGAATCCAAAACCATATCCTGCCATTGGTGGTTTATGGCACAATAATCCTGTGACATTTGGAATGTAGGCGTAAAGAACATGCCCTTTTTATTGCATAGTCGCGCACATGAGCGCGCTGAAATTTCTCGCAATAGTCTGGCTGTTACTCGTTATTTGGCCTTTATTAAAGACTCTGCTTTTGGTGCCATACCATGAATACCGCGTACACTTGACACCTATACTGCATATCACGAACGTCTAACTAAGCATCTATTCTCGATAATAGTAACCAAGGACGCCCCCATGAAACTGCTGAAAGATATCATGACGACAAACGTGTTAAGCGTAAAAGCCCACTGGCCAATTGAAGCATTATCTCAGTTCTTTTTTGACAACCTTGTATCGGGAGCACCCGTTATTGATAACAATGAAAAGTTATTAGGCGTGGTCTCCATTACAGATCTGGCCCATATCAATGTACTGCAACGGGAGAATACAGCGGTTGCGACTACCCACGACTACTACCTTGACCCCAAGGTGAATCAACAACTTTCGCAGGAAGACATCACACAATTTAAGATAGAAACGGAATCATTATTAACCGTAAAAGATATTATGACGCCAATGATTTTTGATGTGGATGAATCCACCAGCATTTCAAAAACCGCAGATATTATGCTAAAGGGCCATATACATCGGCTGTTCGTTACCCGCAATAAAGCAGTGGTGGGTATAGTAACAACGATGGACATGCTAAAATTAATCCGTGAACAACACTGACGAGCCCTCCCAACAACATCAACAAAGTTTGCCGGAAATGAGGGTTTCAACGTTTAGAGAGGTGTTTCAACGTTTTAGAGAGGTAAAACCTTGAGTAACGATCCTGAAGAATTAATCAAGTTGGCGCAGTACCGCATGCCGTTTGGTAAGTATGCAAACCGGCTGTTAATCGACCTACCAGAACCTTACGTTGTCTGGTTTGCCAACAAAGGTTTTCCGTCAGGCGAATTAGGCCGTATGATGAACATCGTATATGAGATAAAGGTCAATGGCTTAGAGTATCTTTTTGAACCGCTACGAGATAAATCACATAACAAATAAACCACGTTACTAAAAACCCATAACTCACCGAAATATACCGTAAACTTAACCACAAGAACCGTCGCCAAACCATTGATTCTTGGTAATTAATTATTATACCCCGCCATTGACACAAGTCATACCCACTTATTATTGATATTGCTGTAAATCAATATCTGAAAAACAGCTTACTGACGTTGCCCATGCGGGAGAGGTGGCACTTAGCATTGATGTTGAGGCCACGCCGTCCTCATCCTGTCTTAGCAAGGCGACGGTATGCATTCCCGTTTCATGGGCTGCACTCAGTTCCCCATCGCTATCTGAAAGAAATAGAATCTCGTCCGCTGCTAACCGCAGCGTGCTGATGATATGGCGATAGGAAGCCACATCGAGCTTAACGCCAATCGTGGTATCAAAATAACCGCTAAACAAATAAGTAAGATCCCCGTACTCAGTGTGGCCAAATAACAATTTTTGGGCATGGATGGAACCTGATGAATACACATATAGGATGATACCTTGCTCAAACCAGCGAGCGAGGTATTGCTGCGCATCGGCGTAAATGTGCCCCTTAAAATCACCGTTGTTGTAACCCGCTTCCCACAACAAACCTTGCAGCGATTTCAGCACGGTGATTTTTTTGTCTTGATCAATCCAAGTCGTTAGCTGCGCTATAACGTCATTTAATGAAACTACGTCTACCTGCTGCTTTACCTCTGTAATCAGCGGCGCCACCTGCGGGTTACTGGCATTTTGGCGGATGAACGCCGCCATGTGCTGTCGGGCATAAGGAAACAATACATCCTTAACAAAACCCAGCGAGCTTGTCGTACCCTCGATATCGGTAACGATGGCTTTTATCACGACAGTGAGGCAATATGATGATCAAAATCAGGAAATTTTTTAGCGATTTCACTACCGGTAAAATCGCCCACCCAACCGGCTTCAGTGGTAAAGAGCCGAATACAGGTAAAGCTAGGGTTTTCGCCCATATCAAACCAGTGAGCCGTTCCTGCAGGCACACAAATCAAATCGCCTTTTTCGCATAATACCAAATAAACCATTTCGCCTAGATGCAAATAAAACAAGCCTCGCCCAGCCACAAAAAAACGCATTTCGAAATCAGCATGGGTATGCTCTGCCAGAAATTTTTGCCTGAATTCAGCCTTACTTGGGTTGTCTGGCTGCAATGAAACGACATCAATCGACTTAAAATTATAACGTGCATTTAACGTATCAATTGAATCACGATAAGCGGCCTGCACCTGCGCCGAGTCTGCATCCTCTGCCAGCGCCGCCGAGGCCTGCCAACGCTCAATCTGTATTCCCTGCTCACTTAAGGCGCGTTGTATCTGCGTAAAGTCTGAAGTGCTTTCGACAGTAGGCGTGCCATCTTCATGGTAAATGCTTAAGCTTGTCATTCTTTCACCCTCATTTCGTTTATGAAGATTTCATTTATGGACGTTTTTGCATATTCGTTTTTCTACAACCCTTTTATTATCACCCTTTTAACATCATCACTGCCCCATGCCTTTCATCCGCAATTCACAGTCAAACAAAAACTCAAATGCCTCCACATGGCGCATGGCATCGTTCAAGCTGTTGCCCCAGGTATAAAAACCGTGTCCACGTATCAAATAACCAAGAGCGGGCTGTAAGGTTGCCAGACAGGCGTCCGCTTTTTGGGCCAGACGCTCAATATCCTGATCGTTATCGAAGACCGGCACACGAACTTCACCTTGGTGGCTATTGATACCAGGAAAGGCTTTGAGTATTTCATAGTCCTGTAACACGAGCCATTTACCACAAAGCCGGGACAATAAGGTTGCATGTATCGAGTGCGGGTGAAGCACAGCATTTGCATCAACGTATCGCTGATAGATTGCCGTATGCAATAAAGTTTCGGCGGATGGCCGTCGGTTATCCAGTGACCGGCCTTCACCATCCACTAACATAATATCCTGCTCAGTTAGCTGGCCTTTGTGACGACCTGATACGGTAATGGCAATGCGACCATCAGACATACGTACCGAAAAGTTGCCGCTGGTAGCCGGCACCATGCCTAACTGATAGAGTTGCCGCCCCACCTCAATAAGGTCCGTGGCATGTTTACGAAATTCACCCATGCTAAGTCTGCCAGTACCTGTTACCCATCTTCAACCTATTGCCGAATTAAATCCTTAGCTTTTCAGGGAACGCTTAAAGGCATCCGCCATTGCCGAATTTCCTGCAAATGGCTGCTGTTTTTGCCCCTGAGACTGGCGGGCTTTACCATTGCGGGAGTTATTGCGAGAGTTATCACTAGCGCTGTTGCGTGAACCATTGCGTGCATCACCGCGCGGCGATTTTGGTTTATTCGATTTAGCCACGGTACCGGAGGCACCATTTTGCGCATCTTGGTAATTTCGAGCGTCATCAGACAGCCGCATGGTCAACGCGATGCGTTTGCGCTGAATATCAACCTCCAAGACCTTCACCTTAACAACGTCACCGGCCTTAACCACCTCACGAGGATCCTTTACAAATTTCTCGGCTAGCATGGAGATATGCACCAAACCATCCTGGTGAACCCCAACATCCACAAACGCGCCAAAGTTAGTAACATTGGTCACTACGCCTTCAAGAATCATGTCGGGAGCCAAATCTTTTAGTTCTTCCACACCGTCTTTAAATTCGGCGGTTTTAAACTCAGGGCGAGGATCACGCCCGGGCTTTTCCAGTTCGCTGATAATATCCGTGACGGTCGGCACCCCAAAGCTATCGTCGGTAAATTTAGCGGGATCCAACCGTTTGAGATAGCCGCTATCGCCAATCAAGTGCCGTATATCGCGCTCAGAATATTCAATAATACGCTTTACTACCGCATAAGCTTCCGGGTGAACCGTGGAGTTATCGAGGGGGTTATCGCCATTGACCACGCGTAAAAACCCGCCGGCCTGTTCGAACGCTTTAGGTCCCATTCTCGGCACACTTAACAATTCCTGCCGGTTCTTGAATGCGCCATGTTCGTTACGATATTGCACAATATTTTCGGCCAATGTCTGACTTAACCCCGCCACCTGGGTTAATAGTGGTACTGATGCCATATTGACATCAACGCCAACGGCATTCACACAGTCCTCCACCACGGCATTCAACTTTTTGGCTAGCTGGCTTTGGCTAACGTCGTGTTGATATTGTCCCACGCCGATGGACTTAGGATCAATTTTCACCAGTTCAGGCAAAGGGTCCTGAAGCCGACGTGCAATGGACACCGCACCCCGCAGTGACACATCAAGATCGGGGAATTCCTTAGCCGCCAGCTCGGATGCAGAGTAAACTGACGCGCCCGCTTCCGATACCACTATTTTTTGTAACTTAAGCGCCGCGTGGCGCTTCATCAAATCGCCAACCAGTCGGTCCGTCTCCCGTGATGCCGTACCATTACCAATACTCACCAGGCTGACGTTATGCTTTTCGCTCAATGCCGCCAAAACAGCAATGGACGGGTCCCACTGGTTTTTAGGCGCATGAGGGTATATGGTCATGGTGTCGACTACCTTACCGGTATTATCAACCACGGCAACTTTGACGCCGGTGCGTATTCCGGGGTCCAATCCCATGGTCGCCTTAGCGCCCGCAGGGGCTGCTAACAATAAATCCCGCAGGTTTTGAGCAAAGACATCAATGGCTTCGGATTCGGCCAGCTCTTTCAAGCGCATTTTCAGCTCAACATCAAGATGACTAAATATTTTCACCTTCCAGGCCCAGCGCACTGACTCCAGCAGCCATTTATCGGCAGCCCGGTCCTGGTCACTCACCTCAAAATGCCGCGCAATACGGGCTTCACAAGGATGTCGCTCCAATTCATCTTCGCCATCGATTTTAATATGAATCGACAACACGCCTTCGTTGCGGCCACGAAATAATGCTAAGGCACGATGCGAAGGTATCTTTTCGATGGCTTCACGATAGTCAAAATAATCACTGAATTTTTCGCCTTCTTTTTCTTTTCCTGCGACCAGTGAAGACGTCAATATGCCGCCTGACCACAAATATTCCCGCAGCTCGCCCAGCAAACTGGCATCTTCGGCAAACTTTTCCATGAGTATCTGCCGAGCACCGTCTAATGCCGAGCCTGTATCCTCAATGCCGGCATCTTTATTAAAGTAAGTCGTTGCCAGGGTATCCGGCACCTGAGTTGGGTCCGCCAACAACGCATCGGCAAGGGGTTCCAAACCGGCTTCGCGTGCAATTTGTGCTTTGGTACGGCGTTTCTTCTTATAGGGTAGATATAAATCTTCCAGCCCTGTTTTCGTCTCCGCATCCATAATGGCTTTTTCCAAAACCCCAGTGAGCTTGCCCTGCTCTTTAATGGTGGCCAGGATGCTATCGCGACGTTCGTCTAACTCACGCATGTACCCCAATCGATCAGCCAGTTGGCGCAGTTGGGTATCATCTAATCCTTCCGTCACTTCCTTTCGGTAACGTGCAATAAAAGGCACTGTAGAACCTTCGTCGAGTAGCTGTATGGTATTAACCACTTGCTGTTCTTTAACACCAAGCTCATTTGCGAGTCGCGCACTAATTGGCCGCATAAACTATCCTTGCTCCATTAACTAAAACATGATTAAAAATTAACAAATAAAATAAACCGCTGAAAAATAACGCACCGGTTAAAGCCTGCGAATTCTACCATAATTTCCACACGGGCCATTTATTTGTTCGGGTTAAGTGGTTTCGATATAAGTTGTTCCGATTAAGCGGTTCCGATTAAGCGCAACAACAGCAATAACACCAATGACTTTGCGGTGCCCGACATACTTTGCAGACTGCTTTCGTGGTCTGCACCACAGATAACGGCTGAAATCGATATATAGTGCATTTTCCCATTGACGTGCAGGATTGTAACACTAAAATTTAGGCGTACATCAAGCAGAAATACTCTCTGCAACGTCTTTACGGGTTACTGTATGCCCACAGACCATACAAAACGCACCAGTGTATCCACGCATTCCCATATCTTTTTACGGGTTGAATATATTGTATACAGCCCTGACAATAGCCCCATGAAAACTCATCAGCCTCTTAATTTTGACAACACTTACGCTCGACTACCGGATGCTTTTTACACGCGGCAGGCACCGACACCACTCAAAAATACTCGGCTGGTACATTTTAATTCCGCGGCCGCTGAATTAATCGACCTTGACAATACCGACCTGGGTTCTCCCAATACCGATTCACAGCGAATTGATCACCATCCAATACTCGCAGCCCTGAGTGGCGTTCAATTGCTGCCCGGAATGGATCCGCTTGCATCCGTCTACGCAGGACACCAGTTTGGTACCTATGTACCACGATTGGGCGATGGCCGGGCAATATTATTAGGCGAAGTTCGTAACCAGTTGGGACAATCCTGGGAGCTTCAACTAAAAGGCGCAGGTCGAACACCTTACTCTCGGGAGGGTGACGGCCGTGCAGTGCTACGCTCAACGATTCGGGAATACCTTTGCAGTGAGGCCATGCATGGGCTGGGCATTGCTACCACCCGCGCATTATGCCTGTTCAGCAGTGACGAAGACGTTTATCGAGAAACCATAGAAACCGGTGCGTTGTTATTGCGCATGGCACCCAGCCACGTAAGGTTTGGCACCTTTGAATACTTTTTTTATAATAATCAGCATGAGCAACTGCAACACCTGGCCGATTTTGTTATCAACGCGCATTACCCAGATTTGCTCCGCCAAGATGATCAGCCCGGCGATAACAAGCAACAACCCAATAGCGCGCATAAAAATAAATACTTGTGCCTACTTGAAAACGTCATCAATAAAACGGCGGCCCTCATTGCCCAGTGGCAGGCCGTGGGTTTTGCCCATGGCGTGATGAACACTGACAACATGTCCATACTGGGGCTAACGATCGACTACGGGCCTTATGGTTTTCTCGACACCTACGACCCAGGTTACATTTGCAATCACTCTGATCACAGCGGCCGATACGCATTTGACCAGCAACCGGGCATTGGCTTGTTTAACGTAAGCTGCCTGGCGCAGGCTATGTTGCCACTGCTGGATGAAGACCCTGAGCAAGGGGCAATTGCCGCCAAGTCATTGTTAGCCAATTATCAAACCCAGCTATTAAGCCACTATGCGCGCTTATCCCGCGAAAAACTGGGGTTGGCGCAACAACATGATGAAGATCAATCCCTGCACGCCGGATTATTAACAATAATGGCCGAAAACCAAATTGACTACACGCAGTTTTTCCGTAAGCTCAGTACATTTTCAAGCAACATTGAAGCAAAAAACAATACGTTACGTGATATGTTTATGAACCGGGAGGCGTTTGATCATTGGGCCAGTTTATATCGCACGCGACTCGCGGCCGAAAACAGTAATGACATGGCCCGTGCAGAAAAGATGAATCGAGTGAATCCCAAATATATATTGCGCAATTACCTGGCCGAAGCGGCTATTCGCAAAGCTACCGAGCACCAGGACTACACCGAAATCGACACCTTATTTAAGCTGCTGCAACAACCTTATGATGAGCAACCCCACAGGGAGCAGTACGCCGCAACACCACCTGACTGGGCACAACATATCCAGGTAAGTTGCTCAAGTTAATGACTTAAGATGCGGCATTATCAGTGAGAATTTTCAGGTAAGCGACTACCCGACAAAGAAGAGCACTAAGCGCAGTGCTGGCATTTTAACCCTCTAAAATACAACACCCATTCCAACCTGCCATTACCTATACCGATATAGGCATTTCCTGCATCCTTAGGGCCATTGACGTATTCAATACCGATGTTCGGCAGAACCAATGTATCATTCCCATTTACCGCAACACCAAAAGAGAGTATCGCTAGCACGCTTAATGGATTATCCGAATCGGGAACAACCAAAGGAAAATTGCGGACCGGTATTGTTTGATTGCCGCAGTACCCAACAACAGGTCACAAGCCCATAACATCAATGAGATTCGCCAACATCAATTACAAGTGGACATAAAACGAGCAGCAGCACTGCTACAGGGGTTTGCCTTAAAACCAGTTTCTTGTTGCGGGTTATTTTGCTCCGAAATGGACTCTGAACCTTGTTTTACAGTTCCCAAATGCTGTCCTATCGCACCACCACTCAACTCGGTATTTTTTCCTAGGCCGATATCATCGGTCTCTTCTCCCGCCCCAAGCCATAATAATTCCTCCATCTCGCTTTTTGAGCTAGGCGCAGCCCCTTCACGTTGCTGATCGGTATTTACCTGATGTGTCGGTGCCCCCGCCGCCCATAACCCTAACGGGGCCACCGGCGGTGCGTCTTCAGGAACCGATGCTTTTTTGGCGTTGCTAGTCGCCTTATTGTCGCTGGTTTGCACTGTAGAAGCCGGGCGTTTAGTCTCAACCCAACCCCGGGCTGGCGATTCCTGTTGAGGGGGCAACACTGAGGACGCGCTTTCGTTAAACACCTTACTACCCTCCTCCGCTGGCGGCGAGAGTTCTTGCGACGATGCTGGTGAAGACGATCTTTGGGAAGACGATGCTTGTGGAGGCTCTGGTGTCGCTGACAATCGCGACAATTCCTGGTCAAACGCTTCCTGAGTGTCGAGATCCACCTTGCGTTTGGCGCTGCGTTGTGACTCTAATGCGAGTCGCCGCTGTTCTTCCTTTTGTATCTCAACCGCCAATTCGGCAATGCGGGCCAACGCCCGGCCATTGCCGTGCTCCAGCGCCCGCTCGTACCAACGCACAGCGGCGTGGTAATCCTGTGTTACCCCTCTACCAGTCGCATACATGTTTCCTAACAGATACATGGACTGGGGATCGCCTTGTGAGGCCAGATCGAGGTGAAACTTAAACAAACCATCTGCAACGGAAGAGTCATTAGCACTGGCGAACGCAGACACCAGAGCCAATAACATCGCAATATAAATTTTTTGCCATTTACTCATTATCGCCTGCCCATTGTTGCCTATTCATTCTTGCCTATTCATTGTTTGCTGCTCACTGCTGCCTACCGATTCGTTGGCCGTTCATCGTGTACTACTGATGCCCCACGCTGGCAAATAACACTAATGCACTGGTAAAAGTACACTATTGCGGATTGATATATTAAAAAATTATATCCATCGTGAGGGTATACACTTTACCATTTTCCACTTCGTCATCAAACAGGCCATGGTTATTCGGTTCCGGGTTGGCTTCCATGGCTTCGAACTTCAGTGCGGCACTGGATGACAATTCGTAACGCAAACCCAGTGCGGTGGAATCTTGTTGCACCGCAAGTATGTGCTTGTCTTTTCCTTCTGCAATTTCAGCATAGGTCACGTAGGGCAATAGCTTTCCAATACGATAACCCACGGTCGCATACCAGGCCTGCTGATCGGCCAATGCAGTGACTATATCGGAGTCGGCATCTCTCAACACATATTCGGAATAAACCACAACATTCTGCCAGTCAAGCACAAAACCGGCGCTACTCACACTGCCTTCGGCGTCTTTAATACCAAATTCCTTTACATCCACTTCTGTTTGAAAGTGCCCTAGACGAAACGTTATAGCGTCAGATCGCAATTCAATACTGGCACCGGCCATATAAGAAGTATTCAATGCAGCGGTTTGGCCTTTCTCCGGTGGCTCAGGCTGGGGACTGAAATCAATTGCCCTGGCAGGGATAAACACATCATGCTGTCCGTTGCCATAATAAAACTGCAAGAGCAACTGACTGTCGCCAAGGGCAGTATTGGCCAGAAAATTAATACCGGTTAACGAAGTAAGGGGGTTTGCTGAATAAACCTCCTGCGGTGGGCGCACCCACGGATAAGCATACCCAACCGACACATAATCAGACAGCACAAACAAAGGTAACTTAAACTTGCCCAAATGTACGCTAAAACGTTCTGTGGCCTTATATTTAACGAAAGCCCAATCGGTCGTCAGATTAAAGTTATCACTTCCACCACTGGATATCAGTTGTGAAACCAACTTAATATTTGCGTCGATATCCGCTGATATTTGCAGACCGAAACGCGAATCCCGTGTGGAAAATGAAACATCGTCTGCCGCTAAACCACTTGCATAAATTGAATTCTCGTCATTTTCACCCTTGGTGGCCGCCGCCGTTAGAAAACCACTCACGGTAATATTTTCAGGTGCATCCATCGCCAATGCCGGAAAAACCATCAATATCGCCAACACACTTACTGCCACTTTTACACAGACACTTAACATTTTCGTTATCACAACCGGGCTCCTGCACTTGCTATTTTGTCCAATTTTAAAGGTTTGTCGTATTCTTGTTACGGAACATTCTGTTACTGAAAACTTTATTTGCTGAAAACTCTGTTTACTGAATACTCTGTTACTGAATACTCTGTTACTGAATACTCTGTTACTTAAAATTCCATTACTGAAAATCCTGCTATTTTTGTTACTTAAGGATTTTACTATCACAATTGTACTACCATCACCTCGGTTAGTGGGAGTTTTTGCAACTAAACTCATCCGGAGTCACTGTACAAACGTTATTCTTGGCACCACTTTCTTTGCACCATATTTTTACTCAAGTAGTCGAATCACAGCCCCCAACCACTCACAGGTCTATTTTCCATCAACAGAAGAAAAATAAAATGCAGTTTTCGATGTTAAAAATGCCAACTATTACCATACTGGCTAATAATGGGCGTCAAATGTGAAGGAAATATGAGGTAAAGAAGGAAAACCCAGCGAGAACACCCGATCATTTTTGAACAAAATACGTTCAACTTTACGTCTTCAGCCCCTGGCAACTATAAATCGGGTAGATTGATGGCGTTATAACAAAGGCAAGGGGATAATCAAGAAAAATCAACGGGGCATCAAAACGTCCTTAATTAATGGTAGACTGGGGCTAACATTACGGGTATATCACGCCGGTCATCAAACAACATCAGCAAAACTCACCATGATTAGCAGCCACACCATTAAAACCGGCCACCACACTAGCTTAACTTACTTTCGTGGCGAATCGTATGACGAAACAACAACGGCTGACCGGCGACCACTGATACTATTATTGCATGGCATGGGCAGTAACCATACACGTTGGCTAGAGTTTACGAGCCAAACCACACTCACTCAACACTGGAATATTATCGCCCCGGACTTAGGTGGCCATGGGCGCTCCATGACTCGTGGCTCCCATACCATGGCCTATTGGGTCGATGACTTAGTCGCTATTCTTAACGCCGAAGGATACCCACACGCCATCATTGCCGGACACAGCCTGGGAGCACATGTTGCCCTATTTTTTGCCCAGCAACACCCAAAGATGACACGCGGTTTAATTTTAGTGGACCCACTCTCCCACAACAGCTTATCACCCGCATTAAAATGGTTTCGGCGACTTCGGGTCATCGGTTATTCAATGATATACCTGATCCGTCTGCTTAACCGACTGGGCTTGAAGCGCCGACAGATACCTTATCGCAGTTTGGCAGACCTGGATAACACTGCGCGGCAGCTTATTAAACAAGGCAAAACAAAAAAAATGGTGGCGCTTTACAGCTCGATTTGGACAGACTTAACATTCAACGCCACATGCAATTATTTGCAATTTATTTATCAAGTACTAAGACCACTGCCTGAATTAGCATCAAATCACCCTCCAACATTACTATTATTATCAAAAGGATCTGTTTTTAGCGACAACAACCAGCCCCATAAATTACTGCAACAGTTACAAAACCACACCGTTAACTTAATTGAGTGCAACCACTGGCTGCTGACTGAAAAACCCGTGGCGGCACGCGAAACCATAGAGTCATGGATCAACAAAGAATTTGGCGAAAGAGCCAAAACCACCCGGTAATACAATCACAAACGCGCCCCATTAATTATCGAGTGATTAAGATGTCGTTATCGTGTATTCGCTCGCGTAGTTATTATTGTGTGTTTGCTATGTAATTGCTATCTAGTTATCATCACTGCTGTCCCGTTAACTTTCACAGCAAAACCATCTGATGAATATCGGCCCGCTTATCGCGAGGTGAATCGCCTCTCAGCAACGCTATCAGATCCCGTTTCTCAAACAGATTCATCTGCAATAATCGAAAATTTGGCGCATGCTTTTTTGTAACGTCGACTGGAGATCCATATCTAGGTCATGACTGCATTCTTGCTGATACCCACAAACGATTTGATTTTCAAGTTTTGCTCGCCCTGGCAGCGGCTCAGTAATTTTCCAAACAGGGCTTCGTATAATGCATAAGGTTTACCGTCATTAATCCGGGATAAATTGGAACGCGACAGTTTTGCGCTGCCCAGATGATAAAGGCGGTGAGTTTGTGCTGAGATGTTTTCAACAATATCACGCAAACTGTTTCGTCCTGCCAACTGCGCCATGGTCATCGTCACAAACTGTGACCACCTTGAGGCCGTTCGAAAAGAACGACCTGAATGATGCTGCTTTGCAAGGGTGCCGAATTCATGTCTCGGGATAAACTTGAGTAATTGTGAAAGTACGGTATTATTGTGTAGTCTCCTGTTATTACAGTATATGTTCGCACCTACATTGTAATAATCCATTGAGGTTTAAGCCTTTTTTATTTCTGTTAACGGGACAGCAGTGAGTTATTATGTAAATATTTGTGTGATATATGCTACACATCACCGCTTACTGCGCCCGAGCCGGCCTTAAGCCACCTAACACCTGTTTCCTGGCCGTTACGTTTTTTACCGCCTTTTTATAAAACGTATGCAAGGTTTTCTTTAAGTAGGGCGTGACTTCTTTGTTAGGGATACCCTTTAGCACAGAAAAGATAGCCAGCGAATAAACAAGTTCATACTGCGACAAAAACACCGGGCGATTCGCCGTGGGTGTCTGGCAGCTGCCACAGGAGCGAATAGAACTTACATAGGCACTGTTAGCAAACATAAGACCAAACCCCATAAACACCGCCAACACCTCGGTTACCTGTGGCCAGTTTTCCTTGCCACCTGGTGGTGGCTCCTGACAGGTGGAGCCTAGATAGTGGGACAAGGTATGGGCATAACTGGCAATTAACGCTTCAGGCCTGGCAATAAGTGCGGGATCATACGGCACCGGAAAACTGGGGCTATCCTCCCCGATAACCGGTGTTATCCCTGTTGAACCGCGCAAGCCAACCGTATCAGCCAAGATGGGTACGCTAGGCGAAACAAAACTCTCATCGGTGACCAATTCGCAAGGCCAATGCCCAAGCCCGGCATACACTTTGACTTTCTCAAAAATAAATCGCGCTTTATCGCTCCCGCCACCTTCGCCTGGAAAATGCTGGTTAGTGGGGGTCACCAGTAAAGTTTCCTGGTAAAACACCTCGCTGTCAAAATGTCGTAATGCCCAGGCGTAAACATCAAACAGCCAGTCAGTGGTGTCTTCATCCAGTAATGCCGTATTTTTAAAAAAACCTAACATGTTAATACACTTCTCATCGCCATATACCCCACACAAATATTACCCAGCAACATAACAAGCAACATCGCCACCAACGTTACAAGCGCGTTTGCCAGGAGGTTACCTTGGAGAGAAAACCCGCCTCTTTCGAAAACCCCAACGTCACGGTATGCGTACTACGTTTGGCATACACGGAGGTGATGGATTCTGACGCAAAGACAATGCCATCCACAAAAAGTCGAGCGGGTCTTTTCTCTATTTGCTCAAAATCAATTTTAATTTCACTTTGATCTGACAAAATGATGGAACCCAATGGGGCCTTGTTTACCACACACGCCATTGGCGTGACCTGTAGCACAGGGACCCCAGGCGTGATGATTTTCCCCCGTAATGCCAGATTATACCCGGTGGAGCCTTGTGGCGTACTAAACAACACACCGTCGCCCACCATCATGGTTGACTGTTCTTTACCATCAATGGTCAAATGCATTCTAAGGGTCTGCCCAGATGCCCGTTCTACCCAGATGTCGTTAAAACCATAATGCCGCTCGGTCTTGCCATTAACAAAGCTTACATCTGCCTCAACCAACCAAAGTGACTGGTACTCAATTTCCTCTTTTAATAAACTAACAATGTTTTCCGATTCGTCCAGCGTGTTCATTAAAAATCCGCGGGTACCGGCATTAATGCCGATAAACGGCTTACCGTAGTCCCGGTAGTTTTTAATCGAGTACAGCATCGCACCATCGCCGCCAATGGGTACAACAACATCCGCATGATTGATGTCATCGACACATTGAATTTCTTCCTGGATAAGCTCACTGGCCAGCTTCTGGGCATTGGCAATGCGCTTAGAAGCCGTTGGGGATTCAACTAAATAATACTTCATTACTCAACTCCATGAATTCATTCTCGTCAGATGTGACATGCCTTTTGCCCTGAAATATTCATCGACACAAATGCTAACCTTAGGATTTGTGTATTGTTACTTTTGCGCTATTTTTTATCGTGACCGCTAATCGTCGCATGTAGCGGTTTGGTCTCTTCAAATTCCTGCAATTGCTCTGGTGACGCTTTGGCCTGATGACGCTGTTTCCAGTCATCAAAAGGCATACCATAAACGGCCTTGCGAGCCTCTTCATAGTCCATATCTACCCCTTCTTGCTGAGCAGCGGCTAAATACCATTTTGACAAACAATTTCGACAGAACCCTGAAAGGTTCATCAGGTCAATGTTCTGTACGTCAGTACGTAGCTGCAAATGTGCTACCAAACCACGAAATGCAGCGGCTTCCAGTTTCATACGGGTTAGATCATCCATTATTTTTCCTTAGCGTAGGGTTGGTTTATTATACTGCCGTCTTATTACTGTCAGTCAGCCGACCATTCTAACCCGAGAAGACAGACAATAAAATCCATTAGCTGACCGCATAGTGAATCAAATAGGCATTGGACACCACCTTATCCCCGATAGTGCCGGATGAAGAAAATAGCGATATCGATAAAAAGGCATGGCATTATGGTGACAGCAACAACAAAATGGCATTGGAGACGTAGTAATGGAATCTTTTCTGCGATGGCTGTCACGATAAAATGCCCTGGCCTACTTATTTCCACCCTCGGTCAGCCCACTGTTAGCACTGGCTAGCGCGGTTTGCCGAGCAATAATTGTTGCCAGGTACCAATGATGGCCAAGTACCAATAATGGCCAAGCAATAGTTCTCACAAGGTAATAATGCTCACCAAACAATAGTATGCGCCCGGTAATAGCGACCGTCGTGGCACATTTGTGCTTATCCAGGGCATATTTGTACCAAATTAGTACGACGTTGGAAATATTGGTCCTATAGCTGCATTGTTAACCAGGAATTAACGTTAACCTCAGACTAATGTTAAGCTGGTGTCAAATTAACACCAATACCTAAGCAAAGGAGTTTGAATTTATGAGAGTTTTATTGTTAATGGGGCTATTGATATTGGTGCTGAGCGCATGTGGTGACAGCGATTCAGATGACAAACCAACAGCAGTTAACCCCGATGCCCCCGTTTTACAGTCAATTGGAAACAAAACGGTGATGGTCGGTAGTAATCTTAATTTCCAAATATTAGCAACTGACCCAAACAGTGAGAATCTGACCTACCGTTCGACACCCTCGTCTTTTTACAGCCGGGCCAGTTCACCCGCATTTAGTGGTAGGTCATTTAATTGGGATCCGTCAAGCAATGATCTCGGCACATATTCCGTCACATTTACCGTTGAAAACAGTCCGTCTGAACTACAGGATAGTGAGACAATTGTTATCACAGTAACCAGCGCAACCGCCAGCAACGGTGAAGCACTCTTTAATGCAAACTGCACCGGTAGCGGATGCCACGGAGGCGCACAGGCCTGCGCGCCATGGAGCGCGTCGGAAATTACAGACGCACTCCCTGGAGGTGCCAATGCGGTGTCTGCCATGTCGGGCATCAACCTCAGCAGTGGTCAAATTTCTGGCATAGCCGATTATGCGGCCATGGCATTTAACGCCGGTTGCTAATCCTTTTAAGCGCTCCCCCTGATGGAGAAATTCAGATTCACAGAAGAAGACTCCTTCAGGGTGGACGCTCCCCCCATTAACACGACACCTTATTTTTCAGTTCGGCTTAAATACCGCGTCAAGAAATTACTGGAGTGCTCCTCCCCGCTTAACACATAGTCAAACACATTATGGTTTTTTACAAACCAGTCTACGTGCCGCTTTGAGTTATAACCAGCGCATAATAATATACGATCACCAATCATAATTTCAGTGTCGTCATCGGGCAATAAAATTTCTTGGTCCTTGCGTTTAATTAACAAAACGATACACGGCAAACGATCATCGCGATTTCGGGGGTCTCGAATCAGGTGATTAACAACAACGCGTTTTCCTTCCGCGATTCCGGTAACCAACGCTGGGGCTTCCGACCCGACTACATTCAACATCCATTTATGGGGTGCTTTGTCCTGCGTTATCCCGCTGATACGGCTCACCAGTTGATTTGCCCAGCTGTTGTCTTGTTTACCTGTCTGGGTAAAAAATTGGTCCATAATTGGGACGGTAATAAATGCAAATATTTTGTGGGCAATAATACTGCTACGGCGCATTATCAAGTTGAGGTTGGCCGCCCCAAATATTGAATCGTTAATTCGTTTGTTTTGCCGAGCCACGATAAACAGGTCTGGCTTCAGCTCCCGCGCCGTCATAATAATTGACAAGTTGTTGGGGTCGTCATCGGTGCCCGCGATAATACCCACGGCATCCTGTATGTTAGCTTGTTGCAGTGTAATGGCTTCTGTGCCTCGCCCGACGATCCCATCATCCGGTATACCCGTCAATTCCGGCATCGCTTCAAGCACGGTAACCGGCATACCTTCGCGCCGCAACCTTTCGTATACTGCCTTGCCAAAACGCCCGAAACCGCACAGTATCCATCGACCATGCGGTGGAAACAGTGGTTCACACAAGCGCTCGTTTGGCACTCCCGCCATCCATTCATACAATAGGTAAGTACCCGGTGAGTGTAATGCCAGCGCCAAACGTCCTGCGAAAGTTTCAAACGGATTAATGATGCTGTCGGTTCCAAATGACGCAATATTCTCCTCGGCATCACGGGTTTCCGCCCTGGCAATGACTTGCAACGAAGGGTTTAACAATTTACTTGTGATAGAAATTTTAAGGTTGACGTGATCAACATTGGTTAAGGCAACCACACCGGCGCAGCGCCTGAATTTCAACCCTGCTTTTAATAACACATCGGGTTCGAGAGCATTGGCGCAAAACCCCGGTGCGTACAGATACAGGTCTTCCAGTTCCAGGGAATTAATACGTTCCTGATCCACATCGATAACCACTGAGCGTATCCCCACCTCCGCCAGCGCTTTTACCAATAGGCTGCCGGTATCACCATACCCACAAATCAGAAAAAAGGGTTCATTGATTCCCCTTACCGCACGTCGAAAAGCATTTTCTTTCATGAGGGTCCGAAAAGCGGGGTCCTGAATTAACGACAACAGCGAACCAATGGCATATAACCAGGCGATCACAGTACCGTAAATAGTAACAATCGCCCACAGCCGTTGTCCGTTATTGAAGGGATACGGTATTTCGCCAAACCCGATAGTCGTTCCCATAAAACTGACAAAATAAAAGGCATGGAAAAAATCCATTCGCCAGGGATTGCCTTCGTTGTCCGTTCCCATGATCAACACAAACCCCAAAATAGAAATGGCGTAAACGCAGATCAACACAATTAAGGGAGTATGTATCCTTCTTAACAGCACAAATGCTATGTTGTGCATGGTTATTCTCTCATGGGTTATGTAATTTTATTCTAGTGGTCCATGCGGGAAGTTCTGTTACTAAGGAGCACAGTGAGAAAGCACGGGTCAAGGTGGCAACACGCTGGAAGGGTGGTTCCCTTTCGAGTGTTGCCAACGCTGAGCTGTGCTTTCTCACGAAGCGAACTGTGACATAATTTTCCGCATGGACCACTAGGGTCTGTTGACAGTCAAAAGGTTAACGCCGCACCATCACTGTTTCGGTAGTAAGCAACACCACAGAGGTAATGTTTGCCAGCAAAGCACCACCGGACAAGGATACAATGGCTGCCATTACTTCGGTAGTCAGTCCGGTGTTAGTAACATGCACCACGACTCCCCAAACAATGGCTGCCGTAATCAGCTGTAGATCGGCCACCAGGCTGGTGGCCAGCAGCACCGCACCCAAATGAGTACGATCGCCAAATTTCAACACCGTTGCGATTACGCTAACGACAATGGCTGCAAACAACTCATAGACATTATGGTGCTCCGGTTTATCAATATCTCCGATAAAAAAGCCAAAGTTTAACGTTAGTGCCAGCACGATAAAAAAAGCGAATATGACTTTTTCAAGATTCATTATTATCCTCCGGGTATCAATCTGAATTATTATCTCGTTGTTTCGTTCTGCCAATGATCAGACTCGGTTGGCACCGAAATTTCGTTATGGTGGCACAATGGGCAACAAAAAAATCGCGCCCGTGGTAATAACACGCTAGTACCAGCCAGCCTGATTGCGCCGCTAGATTATTATGTTTTAATGACAAATACCATTTTTATTACCATCTGCCCGCTATACGTTGCTTTTCAACTGAATTAAACGCATCGTATCAATCCAGTTTCGTCGATGATTTACGTATCACCGCGATTCGCACCGCAATACCCGGTAGCAAAATCACCAGTATAACAACGTCTAATTTGAGGTGCAGAAACAACACTGCTGGTCATAATTCGGGGTTAGAACGCTAATGTTTGCAAAAAAACAGTAAGATCAGTATTTAATAATAGATTCAATGTGTTATGCCATTTCGTCACAGTATAGGGGTGGTGGCAGGCTTGAAGCGCAAAACCTTACCCCTGTTCAGTGCCAAAGTCATACCCATGCTCGTTACCGAATTTCGGGTATGGTTGTTTTTCACCCTACTCACACGCATACCAGTATCACCTTATATAGGCCATGTTTTTGTTCCAGCAGAAAGATTTTCGGTCGGGCTTTCGCGTAATTAAGATTGGAGTGGTATTATTACCTTTGTTATATACCCATAGCCCTTAGACTGGATTATGGTGGTGGATGCGAATAGGCTGGGATATTAAACATCACTTTCGCTCTTACACGCGTTGTGCTCACAGGCGTATTGTACTGATCGGCACCTGGTCACCTTATTGATGATGCGCCAGTTTTGGATGAACCAGACTCACCAAGCGCTGCATGGACTGCCGTAATCCAACTGATTTTTCTAGATTTAACACAGCAACACACTTAATACTCGACATACTGAATACTCAACAGACTAAAAGACATCGTTATATGAAAAATGACACTAGCTTCCTAATGGCGGTTATTCTAAACGGTATTGCGCAATTGGAATATGACCGTAATAAACCATTACCAGACCACCAGGCCCTTTATTTAGACAAAATGGACCATAAAATGGATCAGGGTATTTTGCTCGGTAATACGTCGGTAGAACACCCTGACCTCAATCAACGAGCGCAATTTGTAGCGGCAAACCTCGTGCACGCCATCCACGACAACCAGGAAGCAACAGCCGCCTCATTGTGCACCTACCTCGCGATCCGGTTGCCGGATTTAAAACAAGTTAATATTGACGACAATGAAGGCGAAGTGTCGATTGAGCTTGTTTTCGACAAACCCTATCAACAGCAAGTCCCCGTTAAGTTTCTGCATTAGCACCAATGGAACAAGCATGAAATACTGCGCGCCATGCGGCAGCTCATAATATCAATATTCAAGGAATCAGAGTAATATCATTACCTGCTTTCCATACTGGATATTTTCGCATTACGCTAAGAAATAAATCAGTATTTAATAGCTGGTTTAGCCACTTTTGCAGTTGTTGATAGGGTGATGAAAAAAACCACGTTTCATCAACAAAAGCAAATTGTCGAATAAACGGAAACACCGCAATGTCTGCCACCGTAACACGCTCCGCCACTAAATAAGGCATATTCGCAAGCCGCCGTTCAAGTCGACTCAAAAAAACCTCACCCTGCATGCGGTAATGCTGCTTTGAATATGCTGGGTACCGATCAGCATATTTGTAATAATCCAAATGTGCTTTAAAACTACCGTCGTTTTCGCTGATCAATGCTTGCACCTCGGTCATTGCCTTGTCGTCAGGCTTCGGCAGCCAGTTGTTGCGATCATTCTGCATTAATGCCCAGGTCATTATATCCATGCTCTCGTCGATCACGGCCCCATCAGGCAACGCCAATACTGGCACGGTTCCTTTAGCTGAATGGCGTAACATTTCAGCAGGTTTATCGCGTAACAACACTTCGCGTAGCTCCACGGTTACACCAGCATAATAAATCGCCATGCGAGCCCGCATCGCATAGGGACATCGCCGGAATGAGTACAACACCGGCGTAATTGAGTCAGATGGAAGCTCGTTGCAAGACAATGCGGGGATCCTCTCAAAAATTTTGCCAAAATCGCCTGTTTTTGGTCTGTTTTTATGTTATTTCGACGTCGATGCCTGATACATTGACTGTCATTTCACCTATCCGGATACCCCCCCGCGTAACACCTAATTCATGCACTCCGAGGATATCAAAATGCTTGGGAGGTCTCGTCGGTGCCAAGCGTCACGCCACTTGCTCAGGAGTTTAGTTAGGCTAGGGTCCGTTGACAAGTGAGTTTCCTTACTACCGGAGATGGCGTAACAGGGATAAAACTCAATTGTAAACAGCCGCTAGTACTTTTGGTTTTATAAATAGACCAAAACGGTCTTTGACCCAATTAGGGTATAACACTATAAATAGGGTCATGCGTACAATTATCCGGTATTGCTAAGCCAATAGCGAATTGTTCAAAACGATGGAGGAACGACCTTGATTCAAATAAACTGCACAACCGACCCTATTAGCGGCAATGACATCGAGAATGCCCACGACTACCCCAGTTACACCGACAAAGGCAACGAAACCGAACTAACCGTTTATTTCGAGAATGAGCAAAACAAACAAGCATTTTTGGATATCCCCTTAAAACCACCCATCGGCAATTTAAACATTAATTTTGACAACCCTACCGATATATTTTACGACATGGGATAATGACGCCTGCGGTGCCACAGGAAACAATAATACCTTATCCAATTACCATACGGGTTAGCCCGTATGGTGTAGTAGTTGGCCGTCGCTATCAAGAATTGTGACCGCTACCGGCAGACCATTGCGTATGCTTTCAGTTACCACACAAAAATCCTCAAATAATGCCAAGCAACGCTTCGTGCGAGAGGCGCTGGGCAATGCGTCATTATTGAGCGTGATACGCACATCTATCCCCCCCAAACGCAAGCGCTGATTATCGTTTCGAACCAACGTACATTTGGCTTCTGCCGTTAAGCTGTTTTTTGGCGCAGCATCCTTAGCAAGACAAAACAACAAGCTGGCACTCAGGCAATTTGCCACTGCGGCGGCAACCAGATGTGAGGCATTCGGCCCGGTCTGGCTACCCAGTGGTGCCGGCTCATCTAAAACTAAATGTGCAACATTGTCCAAATTAAAATTAACATTGAACGCATAATCACATTGATGTTCAAGCTCAACAGTAAAACTGTTTTCTATTGTCATAGAACCTCTTTGTTTAACAGCCAGGGCTACGATCAATGTGCGCGCTGACGACACTAGCCCGATTGCCCGATCACTGTTCTATCACATTATCGGGCGGTTTATTTTCAAGCGATCTGTCCTGTTTGCTCTTATGTAACAACCGGTCCAAAGTTTCAAACATGTTGTGTTCCGTGCTCGACAATTCCCGGCGTTTAATTGCCCGTTCCAGTTTCTCGACCAACTGTGTACCTGTTTTTTTCAGGCCGTCAGAGCCCCCTTCTTTTACTAAATGCTGGGCATACTGTAACCCCCAGTTTAGCTCTCGTAACTCGATACTGTTGTCTTCAGCTGCCTTTATCGCTATTTGCGCATAAAGTACATAACGATCATCAACATGGCGTTCGAACTCAATGGAACGACGCAATAATTTTAATGCCTGTTGCAGCTGCTCTTTTTTATGGAACTCGAGTAACAATTTGGCATGATTATAAAGCGTCCGGGCATGATCTCCAGCCAATTCATAGTGTTCAAGCGCTTTTTCGTATTCTGATTCTTCCGTGTACACACGAGCCAGTAAATAATGACCCTTGGTGTTCGATGGACTGATTTTTAACGCATCCTCCAGTAAATACCGGGCTTGGGCACACCAATCAATGGGCCTATCACGAGTTGCATTAATATAAACGGTGGCCAAATTAATGAGCGGATCAGCAAATGTTTCAGGTAGGTGGGTCTCATTAGCCCAGCGTAAAAATTTAATGGCCATGCGCGTCTCACCCATTATGTAGTATGCACGTCCCAAGGCATTTTGAGCAATGCTATGGGCTCGGGCATACGCTTGCCAGTCATTAATATCTTCGCGTTGATCCCAAATCCACCGTTCATCGGATTTAATACCGTCTAGCTGGGCCTTGCGCTTCAAAGCAAGCTTCGCCGTACCACCATTTCGCCATATTATTTTCCGTAATAATTCCAGTATTTCGGTCCGCACGATGGTGCGAGCGCTTCGAGCCAGGATCAATTTACGCTTTTGCTCTTTCGAAGATTCTACACGAATTGGATTTTTTGCTCTAAAAGTGCCAAAAAACCCGACTGTTTTACTCCCTACGGCTGGTCCTACATGCATTAACTTTCTAATTTCATTAAGCGCAATACAAAGTGTTCGAAACGCACCATGTTGTCCGGCTAGGTAGTCTTTAGATTGTGCCAATGATATGGCATACCGGTATCGCACGGTACGTTCAAAATCAGGCTTCTTTTTTAGATGCGCCTGAAAGTGCGAGGATTCGGCCAGGTCCCGTGAGCGCATCATGCCTAGCAGATAGGCATATTGATCTGCGGCTTCACGATGACGCCGCAACCTTCGCAACAAGGTTGCGGCACTAAAACGAGCCATCCAGTTAGCGGGGTCCTGCCGTAATGACTGCTTCAACATACCGAATGCCTGATTGAAAAGCACCTCCGGACTGGTATCACCGGGATTACTGGCTAGAACTTCTTCTGCATTTAAAAACTCCCGTAAGCTCTTCCAGTTACTGGTCACCGCAGAACTGGCATTGGCCAGCGCAAACTGAATGGCAACATCACGAACCACCCGTTGCCGGGCATTACGCCCAGACGCCGATGACTGAAACCCACGGCTACCCGCCGGGGTTCCATCCCGTTTGCGTTTTTCAACCCAAAGCGAGTAGGTCTGATCACCATCTGATGTTAACGAACCCATTAACAAATATTCGTACTGCGGCTCGAAAAACCGCCCAATATAAGCCACTATCTGGGCAGGGCTAAATGATACTATCCCCACTTTCACAGGCGTTTCGTCAACAAACTCTTTCAGTTTAACTGCCTCACCAAGGGGGATTTCTATATCACAGGCTTCCGTCACACTAATAACATCAATGCTTGGGTTTTCCTCTTGCTCGATGGCGCGAATTTCCCGGCCCATCATCAGCGATAATGCTTCACTGCCAGCCACCTGAGCGTTTTTTGCTACCGTCTGGTCAAGAAGTTCGATACCGACCCCCGGACGTTTGCGCAACTTCCCCCGTAACCAACGAATCCCAATCACCAGCATGTAAACAGCGGCAAAATACACAACAATTTGGAATAGCACCCAGACGACTTTTTTCAATTCCGCGGTGTATTCACCAATAGTATCTTCAAACCGTAGAGTACTGTCTACCAACACTAACATTTTATTTACTTCGTTAATGTGATCTATGTCATTGCTGATATCCCAGGTCTTGATCTCTTTTTCCAATAGTTGTTTAGCCAGTTTCAGGTTACCTGCCTCGATATAGCGGTTCGCTGCCGCTTCAAGCGCACCAAATCTAGCATCGGTATCCGTCCGATGTTTCCGTAGCGCGCGAACGAAGTCGAGTTTTTGCTGAGCTGCAATAATCAATGGCGCATGAGACAATAGATCCCAAGCGTCTATTTCCTTTAGAAGTAGCTTTTCTGCCTCATCAATTCGGCCTGCCTTAACATATTCGTCGACGATAGTTTCTACCGCCGTGTAATGCTTTTTTAGCTCAGGGGATAAGGTACTATCGCTGTTTTTGGAAAACTCAGCGCTTGCAACGGGCGCAGTACTCGCCTGCAACGAATGGCTGTTAGTTAGCAGGAATACCAGCGCCAACGTAACAGATAAAATAATGCGTGTTAATGGCGTCTCGGACATAATCACCAACCCCCTCCCTATTGATCAATACGTCTACAAAATTATTATTTTAAGCACTCTCCGTACACTATCTCACAGACCTGCTGTTTTCGCGACGCTCACTGGCTATCGTTTAGGTGCTCAACACTTACTAAAGTAACTCATAGAATTATTATAGCCGTCTCACCGCGTGTGTCACGTCGCTAATTTACCTGCTTACCCTATTAGTTATATGTTAGTTAATGCGTTTACAAAATATGAATAAAAATGAAGAACACCTCGTAAGATTAGCAAAAATAGTCATTCACGACCTTTAGGCAACAACAATAAGAACAAAACGAGCGCACTACTTGAATATGCCCTCCCTATTTATGATAGAGCTGCCAACCCTCTCACTTTCCCGGCAGGCGACATTAAACTTACTCACAATCTCTCGTTAAAGACGTATCTTTCTTTAAAAAGCGATGTTTCGTGCTATACCCTTAAGGTAACGCACACTAAACACTAAATAATTAGCGCACTTATCCATTGGCAATTTACACCGAAACTTTAAGCACTAGGGATACATTGGAGGGAACAAGATCATAGCATCACCACAGTACCGAGCCACAGCGCGCCAACCAACGACGTCGTCTTTACAACTCAGGACTCAGCGGTTACTAGTGGTCCATGCAGAAAGTTATATCACTGCGCTCCTTAGTAACAGAACTTCCCGCCTGGACCACTAGCATGATGGTAAATATTAGTCGATCACACTAACACAACCTATTAAAATTTTTTGCGTGACAACCTTTAATCGATAACCAGAACACCGAGCTATCTCTAACAATTAGGCTAACGCCATATTTGTAAGAGATAGTTGATAAGAGATAGTTTATAACACACAGTTTATAAGCCGTAGCTTATAAAGCACGGAAGGCATCGCTTTCAAAACATATATTTTACACAATTTATATTTTAGAAAAAAATATTTTATAGTATCGTTCTCACAATCTATTGACACGACCTATGCTGTTATAAACTTGGTTGTTGTACTCGCCACTATGTTCCCATGAGAATAAGCTCCCTAGGGTGAGCTGGTACTGGCAACCCGCCTAAAGGCTATCAATAAGGTTTAACGATCTTGATGGTTTTTAAACGAGTATCCACATTTATTAATAACCAGTTTTATCTGAGATTCGGTTCTAGGAAATTTTCGACAGGTCGGTGGTCGAAACTTATAGGCTGAACAATAGCTCTCGCCACTAGGCTTAACTTTAAGAAACACACATTTAAAGGGCAACTTGCAACATTCGCCACAATTGTTACAGCTACCCGTTCTATGTTTCTCTACAGGCAAAAGAGACGTAAATGTTCTTGCTAGTTTTTCAATCATTATTTATGCACTCAGACAATTCTTGAATCAATCGCGACATCGGTTATCCGTCATAACTAACCCACACACCACTTCCACGTATATCATCAATAAAAATAGGGTTACACTCCACCAGCACAACGCAGGAGTTATATTATCAATTGAAAATTAAACCTTTGCAAACACTTAAGCTCTATAAACGCGGTTGTGTTTACCGCCAAATTGTAGTAAACCCTGATTGTGAATCCAGCGTTAATTTCGAATCACATGACAAGATTTTTATGCCACAAAATTCAATGCTTTCCATAATAACCGATCACCCTATCGATGTAATAATACCAACACCATCCCGGCAATGCACAACGGCTATCAGATCTAGGGGCGACACGCAGCCATTCGATAATCAAAATAACGTTCGCATCGGAATTATATCTATATTTGAAAAACACCCGTTTATTGTGTAGTTATTGCGCCCTATAATATTAAAAAAGATAATAATTCTAGCCTTATATCCCATAATCCTAAATTCTGCGGCTGGACCACCTCACTCGATTCCACGGATGGAATCGATAAGGTCATGCTTGGAACCAAGACAGAATAGTCTTGATTTATCAGACGAAGCAAAGCTTACGCTCCTCGCCTGCCTCCTCTAATTAAACAAAAAAGGCATTACTGCTGTTGCAAAGTCAGGCGGGCAATATCAACATTAATTAACGATTGCACCGTTGCTTCAAACGAGTTGCGTGATGCTCCAAATGCTCTCCAATAAATGTAGCGACAAAATGATAGCTGTGATCATACCCTTCCTGAAACCTGGCATTAATCGCAAGTTTGCGCTCGTGACATACCGCAATTAAATTTTCGGTTAGCAACTGCCCTGCTTGGTAAAATTCATCCGCTAAGCCTTGATCGATCAGCAAATCAGGGCAACTTGCCCCGGATTCTATCAAGCAAGTGGCGTCATAAGCTTTCCAAAGCGCGCTAGCATCAGTAGTCCCCGGTAAACCATCACTCCCTTCACCCAAATAAGCTGCAAGACAAGCTTGCCCCCAGGCAGATTGAGTAGGATTACAGATAGGTGAAAAAGCAGAAACAGACGCATACTCGTCCGGCTTCTTTAAGGCACAAATCAATGCGCCATGCCCCCCCATTGAGTGACCACTAATCGATTTACATTGCGGTATTAACGGTAAATTTTGCTCCAACAAGCGAGGTAATTCTTCGATCACGTAGTCATACATCTGGTAATGCTCAGCCCACGACGCCTGCGTCGCATTGACATAAAAACCGGCACCCTTACCCAGGTCATAACGTTCTTCAACATCGGCAACCATGTCGCCACGAGGGCTGGTATCAGGAAATACCAAGGCAATACCCAACTCGGCGGCGTAACGTTGCGCACCGGCTTTGGTACGAGCGTTATCATCAGTACAGGTTAAACCAGACAACCAGTACAATGCCGGAACACGCTGGGTAGCGACCTGAGGTGGTAAATAAATCGAAAATGTCATGTCACAATGACAGGTATCTGACCGATGTGTATAACGGTTGAGATAACCACCAAATTCCTTAATGCTTTCAGTTTGAATCAATTGTGTGTTGTCCATTCTAATGGCCTTAAAATCGAATAACGGAACGAATACTTTTGCCTGCATGCATCAGCTCAAACGCTTCATTAATTTTTTCCAGTGGCAGTATATGTGTCACCAGGTTATCCAGCTCAATGTCACCTGACATATATCGATCGACATAACCGGGCAACTCCGATCGGCCTTTTACACCACCAAATGCGGTACCTTTCCAGGTTCGGCCAACGACCAGATTAAAAGGACGGGTACGTATTTCCTGGCCCGCACCGGCCACCCCAATAACGGTTGATACGCCCCACCCCATGTGAGTGCACTCGAGTGCATCGCGCATCACCTCAACGTTGCCGATACATTCGAACGAATAATCTACCCCACCGCCGGTTATTTCCTGAATATATTCGCTAATCGAGCCGTTTACTTCCTGAGGGTTAATGAAATCGGTGGCGCCTAAGGCTTTTGCAATATCCCATTTATCAGGATTAATATCGATGGCAAGAATCCGCTCTGCCTTGGCCATCACCGCCCCTTGTATGCAGGAAAGGCCAATACCACCCAAACCAAAAACCGCCACGGTTGAACCGGCTTCGACTTTGGCGGTGTTGATAACAGCGCCAATACCGGTGGTGACCCCACAACCAAGCAAACACACCTTATCAAGCGGTGCCGCAGTATTTATTTTTGCTAACGCAATTTCAGGTACCACCGTATACTCTGCGAAAGTTGAACACCCCATATAATGATATATGTCCTTACCATTTCTTGAGAATCGCCGCGTACCGTCGGGCATAAACCCGGTCCAAACGGTGGAGGCGATGGATTGGCACAAATTGGTTTTTGTCGAGTGACAATATTTACATTCACCACACTCGGGGATATACAAGGGAATAACATGATCACCTGGTTTAAGAGTTTTTACACCGGGACCACATTCGACAACAATGCAACCACCCTCGTGACCCAGCACGCTGGGAAACGCGCCCTCGGGGTCGTCACCAGAAAGCGTAAATGCATCGGTATGGCATACACCGCTTGCAACAACCTGTAATAACACCTCCCCCTCCCGAGGCCCGTCAACTTCTATTTCCTCAACCGCTAGTGGTTTCTTTGGCTCCCAGGCCACCGCTGCACGTGTTTTCATAGTATTGCTCCCATCATAAAACTTCCCGCTAAAATATTCCCACACATCCCCCCCCCCCCACAACTCCGCAGTATATCTTACTTTATGCACAATATTGATTCAATTGGTAGACAAGTGTTTCGATTTTGATAAAATCGCCGTTCACCAGTCAACATCCGGTAAATGGCGGCATTGTTGGCATGTGAAGATGTGACCGCCCAGATATAGTATCCCTATTAACAGAATCTAAATATGCGCAAGCTTCCCAACAAACAACTAACCCACAGTGCTCACACCCAAAGTGGCACTCGCTTTCCCGTGTGCCTATTAATGAATGATATTGAAAGCCCGTTAAATGTAGGCAGTCTCTTTCGTATTAGCGACGCGCTAGGGGTGCAGGAAGTTTATTTATGTGGTAATACCCCCACACCACCCAATCGAAAAATCAGTAAAACCTCCCGGTCAACCGATACATTTATCCCCTATCGTTATTCGCAAAGCGCGGAGCAGGTTCTTACTGAACTTCGCGCCAACAATTACACCATAATCGCCTTAGAGATTACCACAACCAGTGTAGACCTCGTCTCCCTCGACTATTCCAGCTTTGAAAAAATATGCCTCATTATCGGCTCGGAAAATGAGGGCATTAAACCCACCTTACTAAAGAACGCCAATTACAGCGTGCATATCCCAATGCTAGGCAATAATTCTTCCATGAACGTGGCAACGGCCTGTGCAATTGCCGTATTCGAAATCACAAAACAACTAGGAAAATAACCCCCTGAATAAAAATAGTACGCCTACTATTTACCAACATCAGAGCCTGAAACATTCTCTACTAAAAATGTTATTGCTGTAATTTAGCAGTAAACCCCAACCGCCCATACTGAAACACATCAAACACAAACTCACAGAAATAATGTCACAAAAATAATGACGCAGGTTAAACGTAAACTTAACTGACGTGACACCAACGTTTCGGTAAGCGACAGTACCCAGTGCTCAACAACTAGCAGCGGATCTATTTCATGGAAATTTTACCCGGATGGCAAGACCCTAGTTATCACGCATACCTTAGGCTAGTCATTGCCATTCTTATGGTGATTGGCACTGTATTGCTAATACTTAAACTGTTCACCAAAACCAATGTCATTGCCAACAATATATGGAAAACCTATGTACCATGGTACGTGATGCTACCGATAATATTCTTTGCTGTTGGTTCAACACATCTGGTGTTTGTATCTGCGTTATTCTTGCTGTCCATTGCATGTACGAGAGAGTTTACAAAAGCAACTGGTCTGCACCAGAACTGGCCGTTTATGCTGGTCATTTACGTTATCATCAGTGTTACCTATTACTTTGCCTACACGTTGAATTACGACGATTTTTTGACTATCCCGCTTTATGCCATCGCCTCGCTAATTATCCTGCCTATTTTTTTACGGCACTACCAACATATGCTGCAACGAGTTGCTATCAGCTGTATCTGCGTCCTGTATCTTAGCTGGTTTCCAGCACATCTTAGTTTTTTCGGGGATGATCCAAGCCGGTTCGGGTTCTTGCTCTTTCTTATTATCGGCACCGAACTCAATGATGCTGCCGCCTCATTATTCGGTAAGGCACTGGGGAAACATCAACTAATACCAGACATCAGCCCCAACAAAACGATTGAAGGGGCATTAGGATCGTTGTTATTCACCACTGCGTATGTATTTGCGATGTCGGCGTATTTCCCCCACTTCTCTATCGCTGTTGCCACACTCAGTATACTCATTATCTGGGCAGGAGGCACCCTTGGCGACCTGGTGATTAGTTACATTAAGCGGGATATCGGCATAAAAGACATGGGGAAATTAATCCCCGGTCATGGTGGTATTTTAGATCGTGCCGACAGTCTAATTTTAATATCGCCTATTTATTTTAATGTTATCGCCAATTATTACCGCATTTGATAATCAACCGTATGGGTTAAAACCTTCACTAAAACCTTAATGAAAATCACGATGAAAAACTGGACATATACACCCGCAACAGCCTTGCTACAGACGATTTCATTTCCGAAATCAGCCTTTAATAGTGAATATGATATATTGAACCGAAGCATTTTTTTTGCCTGGCAACTGGTTTTACGGGTAATACTTAAACTCTGTTATCAACTCAACATCCATGGGCAGGAAAACATACCGCACCATGGTAGCTATATCCTCATATCCAACCATTGCAGCCACTTTGACACAATGTGCTTATTGAGTGTTGTGCCTTTATCCAGAATCACTGAAACCTACGCGGCCGCAGCCGAAGATCATTTTTTTGTAACGCGATGGAAAGCTAATATTGTTAACAATTTATTCCATGCCTTACCCTTCAGTCGTTTTAAAACCCGTGAAACGCATCAAAGTTTACAGCAATGCAAATATTTATTGTCCAGCAGAGAAAGAACCCTGATTTTTTTCCCTGAGGGACAACGCTCCATGAATGGTGTAATACAGCCGTTTAAACGTGGCATTGGATTTTTGCTGGCCGGCACACATCTAAAAGTAATACCGGTACATATTCAAGGCGCTCACAAAGCCTGGCCCAAAGCGAATACATTACCAGGCCCCGGTAAATTACAAGTAAAAATTGGTAAACCACTACAATTCCCTAATACACCCAGAACATCCCGTTCTTATGCTCATATCTCGACAATTATTGAGCGAGAATTAAAAACGTTGACCGAAACACCTCACCACAATGGAGAATACCGTGAAAAATCAACTTAAATATGCCATCGCAAAACACCTGTTTAAAACCATTGGCTTAACAAGCAATGGCATTCGCCTATGTTATGAACATGGACTAACATCGGGGAAAATGCTGGATTATATCTATGAAAACAAACCCGGCGGTAATTGGCTGGTGGGAAAATCATTGGATCGTTATTTCCTGAACCACCCAGGATGGGAAGCCATTCGTATTCGACGCAAACATTTAGAGCAATTACTGAACGCCGCCATTAATCATTTTGGCAAACAAGAATTGCCCATTAATATTGTAGACATTGCGTCAGGACCTGGAGCCTATATATTATCAACCATCAACAACAGCGTATACAAACACAACATTCGGGCCTTGTGTCAAGACATTGACCAGCGGTGGCTGAATGAGGGGCAGGCTGCCGCAAATGCACAGAACATTACCAATGTCACCTACCAAAAAGGCGATGCTTTTGATTTACAAAACATAGTAACAGAGCATTTTCAACCAACTATTATTATAGCCTCCGGTTTTTACGACTGGATAACCGATGACAATCAGGTATTAGCCTCATTGAAAACCAATTATGAAACCTTGGCGGACAATGGTTATTTTATTCTGTCCAATCAAATTTCACACCCGGACCTGCAAATGGTGCAGTCAGTTTTTGTTGATTTTGAGCAAAATCCTTTGCGTATGAGCATGCGGCCACAAGCGCAGTTAGATGCATGGCTACGCGATACCGGTTTTACCATCAAGCAATGCCTCACCTGCGCCAACAACTATTTTTCAGTCACGCTTGCCCGTAAAGTACAACACTAATCAGGAGCGCTCCATGGAAATCGGACTCTACAAACTCAAATACCCCGCACGAAAATTAATAAATGGTGTATTGCCCCTGGTAGAAAACGTAAACCCCAACACCATAAGCTGGCTACTCATTCCGGTGGGCGCGGCAATTGCCGTGTGCTTGTACTACGCGGCAAATGGGCCAACCTACTTATTCCTTATCGCTGCCTTGCTGTCGATACTGAGGATGTTTCTCAGCACCTTAGATGGCCTCATGGCAGAATATTTCAACAAACAGTCCCCGCAAGGCGAAGTGATTAATCGCTTAACCCCGGAACTATGCGATATCATGTACTTAACCGCGCTTACTGTTGCCCGGCCTGAATGGTTTCATTTGGGGCTGACGCTACTGGCCATAGCATGGCTAACCAGCTTTGCGGGTTTAATTGGATTGTCGATTAACAAAAAAATTGAAAGCGTTGGTCCTGCGGGTCAAACAGATCGTCTGGCTTTATTTACCGTGTTTTCCGTACTGGCCTATTTCGCCGATACGTGGCACTGGAAAATCGATATAATGCAAGTATTTTTAGCCATCAGTGTTATTGCCGGCATCATCACCATTCTAATCCGGTTGACACGTGCATTAAAATGAGCCTGCCAAATAAAATTATTACCGGAAATACTGTTGAACAATTACGCGCATTGATTCCCGCAACCAACACCTATCGATTATTTAACTTCGCGGCTACTTCCCCATTATTAAAATCTTCAGCAGAACGAATGATGAAGGTGATACAGCAGGGAACCGCCCCCATTAGTTGCCACTTTGATCAATGGTTGGAGTTGATAGAGTATGGTCGAAAGACCATTGCTGATTTAATTAATGCCTCACCAGACGAGATAAGTTTTGTAGGTAATACCTCAACAGGACTATCGCTCATTGCTGCGTCCATTCCCTGGCAAGCAGGCGATCGGGTGCTTTATGATGAATCCGATTTTCCGTCGAACCGGCTAGTCTGGGACAATTTAAAGCACATTGGTGTCATTGCGGAGCCAATCACACGCCACAACAATTTAAGGTTTGATCAATGCATAGCAACAACCGATTTGACTGATGTTAAACTGGTCGCTTGCTCCGCCGTATCCTTTGCTGATGGCCGGGAAGTCGATATACCATCACTGGTAGCACACTGCCACGCCCATAACACGTTAGTGTGCGTTGATGCCATTCAAGCAATTGGCCACATCCCGGTGAACATCAAGCAGTGGGGTTGCGATTTTGTCGCCTGCGGTGGCCAAAAATGGTTAATGGGGCCCGTTGGCAGTGGTTTTATCTACATTACTGCCAAGCTGCTCGATCAATTACATGTACCACTGGTGGGCTGGGCAAGCATCAAAAATGCTGGAGATTTTCAGGATAAGCGACTCTCTTTTATCGAAGGAGCTCGTCGTTTGGAGCCAGGATTGCCTGATATCAGTGTTATTGTTGGATTAACCGCCAGCATAGAAACGCTATCGTCTGTTGGTATACCAACCATTTATTCTTACATTCAAAAAAATGCCAACCACCTACGCTCAGCCCTCACTCAATTGGGCTACGAATTAGCCTATAAACCTGACAATGCACAAACCAACGGGATTATCTGCGTCAATTTTCGACGGCAGGGCACTGTGGAAAAAATAGCGATGGAATGCCTCAACAATAACATTCTCATTACGAAGCGGGATCATCAGATACGCCTGGCACCACATGCTATTACCTCCTTATCGGAAATAGAGGCATTGTTAAGCATATTTACCCAGCATTCACATACGTCCATCACCTCGCCAATACCTCAGAAAGTGGCATTCACCACCACCACCAACAACAACAAGAACAACCCTGCGGTTAAAACCAGAAAACACGGTCACCAACACCGGACAAAGTGGGCCTTGGTAACGGGTGCCAGCCGAGGCCTCGGAGAAGCCATTGCAGTGGCACTGGCAAAGCGAGGTTATCACCTGACACTTGTAGGTAGGGAGTTAAGTAAACTACAACAGGTAGCCAGCCACATTGAGCGCGAGTTTGCATTTTCACCTGAAATTAGCGTATTAAACTTAGGCGATCAAGCGGCGCTAATGAATTGGTTAACAGCACTGCCCAAGAACAAGCACTATGATGTCATCGTTAATAATGCCGCCCTGGGCGATGCGCAATTATTCGCCGACACCACCCTGATTAAAATTCGCGCCTTATTCGAGACTAATTTTTTTGCTGCCTGTACATTAACGCAACATTTTATACCCGCTATGCTCAACAAAAAATCCGGTGCAATTCTAAATATCGTCACCACCGGCAGCCGCTGCGCGATGCCATTATTTTCCAGCTACAATGCCTCAAAAGCAGCGCTATGGACCTGGAGTGAAGCACTGGCCAGAGAAGTTGCCGATCAAGGAGTGAGCGTAACCACTTATCTACCTCCGCATATGAGCACCAACCTGGCAAACTACCTTGGGCGCCGGGCCTTATCTTATTTTAAACTTAAAAAAAACCTCACCCGACCATCCTCACCCGACTATGTAGGCGAACATGCTGTAAAATCGTTATTAGCCGGCCGCACTTTAGTATTACCATGGAATGCAAAATTTAAGCTGATTGTAAATTCCATTTCGGACAAATTTTTTAGCCGATCCCTAAGGAAAAGCTGGAGAGGCACTGGCTCAAAAATTTGAGTGCAATACCGGTCAACATACCCTGCCCCGCGTCTATTCAATTGACCAAAAGCACCCAGCAGAACCGAGACAACCAACACCGTTTAGCTTCACAGGTCTGGCGTCGCTATAGTCATGACAGACGGGAACAGCAATATTAACTAATGCTAATTCATTCATATAAAGTTTAAATTAATCAAACTTGATGAATGTAGACTGATTTTTACGAAGCGCTCGCCAGCAAGGACAATGCAGCCCCATTTAACAATTGTAATGGGCAGTTGTCTGCTATATCCTTCATTTAGAACAAATTCTATTGCAGTACGTCGTGATGAAGTAACTTTATACCAATAAAGCTGTTTTTGCGAAATGACCGACGGCTTATAGGCGATAAAATAGCCTGTAGAAAGCCTGAGTGTATCGACCACAAGAACAGTTTAGCCATATTTTTGGATATTCAAGGTCATTCTTATATCATTTCCAGCCAATTAGCCATTCACACAGATATCCTTATTAACAATGTACAAAAACATTAACATCTATTTTTTCGTATTTTTCTTATCGGGCATGTCAGGATTAATCTACGAGTCCATTTGGTCACATTATTTAAAACTTTTCCTGGGTCATGCCGCATACGCTCAAACGCTCGTTTTAACTATCTTTATGGGTGGAATGGCCATCGGCTCCTGGATATGCAGTCAAAAGGGAAACAAGTGGAAAAATTTATTGCTCGGTTATGCCATTGTAGAAGGCATAATCGGCATTATCGCGCTTTTCTTCCATCAAGCATTTGATACCCTGGTTTTACTATCGTATCAAAGTATTATGCCCACCATTGGCTCACAAACGTTGGTAAGCGGTTACAAGTGGTTACTCTCGGCAACCATCATACTCCCCCAATCCATTCTTCTCGGCATGACATTCCCCTTAATGAGTGCCGGCGTGATTCGACTGTTTCCATCGCACCCCGGGCGCACCGTATCCATGCTGTACTTTTCAAACAGTATCGGCGCTGCACTTGGTGTTTTAATTAGCGGCTTTTTATTTATCGATTGGTTTGGACTACCAGGCACTATCCGCCTCGCCGGGATAATGAATATCTGTATTGCCATTTTCATCTGGAAACTGGCCACGAAAAATCATGGTTCGCCTATTGCGCACGTAACGCATAAAACACCATCGGCAACGCAAAAACAAACGGATTCGTTTTATATGCTATTGCTTAGCATCGCATTCTTAACGGGTCTGGCGTCATTTATCTATGAGGTAAGCTGGATACGGATGCTCAGCCTTGTACTGGGTAGTTCCACGCATGCGTTTGAATTAATGCTTAGCGCATTTATTCTCGGACTTGCATTGGGTGGCCTGTGGATTCGTAACCGAATAGACAAAATAGGAAACACCATAAAATTCCTGGCCATTGTACAGCTCATCATGGGGGTACTGGCGCTGTCCACACTCCCCCTATACAACCTTACCTTTGATGTAATGCAGTGGATTATCAACAGCCTGGATAAAAACAGCACGGGCTATCTCATTTTTAATTTCTCAAGCCACGCTATTGCAACGGCCGTGATGCTGCCCACCACTTTTTGCGCAGGCATGACATTACCGTTAATCACCTACACGTTACTAAAACGCGGCGATGGTGAAAAAAGTATTGGTGCTGTATATGCTGCCAATACCATTGGCGCTATTTGTGGTGTGCTCCTGGCCATTCACATTGGCATGCCGTTTCTCGGACTAAAAAATACTCTGTGGATTGGCGCAACCATAGACATTGGCTTAGCCATTATTCTCCTGATGAAAATAAGACCCAGCAACGGCACCAAGCCTATAGCACTCACGGCAACCACTGGCCTCGCAGCTCTTTTTATCGTATTTTTATTTGTTGAACTTGATGTTTATAAAATGGGTTCAGGGGTTTATCGGTCGGGCGCCCTCTATAACGAAGGTGACCTAAAAATTCTGTTTCACAAAGATGGAAAGTCAGCAAGTGTTGACTTGCATCAATCCGACAATGACTACGTCTCTATTCGGACCAATGGTAAAATTGACGCTACCATTAGCATGAACAGAAGCAATGAAATGAGCGTAGATGAGCCAACCATGGTGTTAGCCGCGGCCCTCCCCTTATATTATAATCCACAAGCAAAACATGCGGCAGTCATTGGTATGGGATCTGGCCTAACGACCCATACTCTCCTAACGTCCAACACACTGGAATTGGTGGATACCATAGAAATAGAGCCCGCCATTGTTGAAGCGGCAAACGGATTTCGCCCCAGAGTCGAGCTGGCATACACAGACCCAAGGAGCCACATTTATATAGAAGACGCTAAAACCTATTTTTCCACCCATAATAAAAAATATGACCTTATTATTTCCGAACCATCTAACCCCTGGGTTAGCGGCACTGCGAGCCTGTTCACCAAAGAGTTTTATCGGGTCGTCAAAAATTATCTACAAGATGACGGCATACTGGTTCAGTGGATTCAACTTTATGAATTCAACACCGAACTTGTCGCTACTATCGTAAAAGCGCTTTCAAAAGAGTTTTCCGACTACACCTTATACATTTCAACAGACTTTGATTTACTCATCGTCGCAAAGAAAGAAGGTAAATTAAATTCACCTTCAGCATCTATATTTTCTCAACCTGGCCTGGCCCGAGAGTTAGACACCATTGGGATACGACATTTATCTGACCTCGCGATTAGAAAAATTGGCAGCCGTGACCAATTATCCCGATTATTTGATTCCTACGAAATCCCTGGAAATTCAGATTACTTTCCGGTACTTGATCTACGTGCGGCAAAAGCAAGATACCTGGCATCACATTCATCTGGCCTGGTTGCACTCACTTACCAACCCATTCCAGTGTTGCGTTCTTTCGAACCTGAGCAAACATTTACGCCTGAAATCATTACCGAAACAACCACACCATCTATCGTAAAATTTTACCGCACAGCCGCTGCGGTATATCAAGCCTATATAAATGCACAAACACTACCAGCTCATGTACCAGAAAAATACAATACCGTATTCAACAATATTAACAACGTCATTGAACGCTGTTATACAATAAACACCGCTGATTGGATCAACAATCTGTTGGAGTTAAATAGTGTCACAACGCCCTTCCTCAACCGTACCCAACTTAACCAAGTATGGCGAAAAGTACATAGCGGTGCCTGTTATAACCAACTACCTAACGCACAAAAAGACTGGCTGGCGTTAATGATGGCGGTGGCAAACAAAGATGCAGAAGAAATGGCTGGACTTGCCCAATGGTTATTACAACACAAGCTTGCCACTGACAAACAACATTACGACTTTCTGGTTGGTACGGCCATTTTAGGCGAACTATTGCTTAAACAAAATGAAAAGGCAAAACAGATATTTACCAACTATCAAAACAAAATATCATCCCCGGACAATCCTGATGATCTTACCATGCGAATATTACTTGCATATATTAATGCAAGTTAACCTACAATTATTTCAAGGTAATAATTTCAGGGTAATAATTTCAGGGTAATAATTTCAAGGTAATAATTTCAAGGTAATAATTTCAGGGCAATTATTTCACGACAATAACGACAAAGCGTGTCACCCTTGGAGCGGCACGTCAGGCTTAAAATTCAGCGATGGCATTAAAACCAAAAATATATAAATTACGAATTGCCTTGTCGGATTTGAATCGGCATTATTATGACACATTAAATTTAACCGTCGCCCAGCATCCATCTGAGACGCTTGAGCGAATGGTGGTGCGCATATTGGTTTTTTGCATTAATGCGCAAGAGCATCTCACATTTACCAAAGGACTTAGCGCAACAGAAGAACCTGATTTATGGGCACGCTCCCTAGATGATAAAATTTCATTGTGGATTGATGTGGGTGAACCCAGTGCCGAAAGAATAAAAAAAGCGACACGAGTCTCACCAATCGTTAAAATTTATAGTTTTAATACTAAATCAAATGTTTGGTGGACTCAGGGGCAGACTCAATTTAACGCTTTAAAAGCGTCAATCTATCAGTTGCAGTGGAGCAATATACAAGCGTTTGCCAAACTGGTGCAGCGCACTATGGATATTTCAATCACTATCACAGAAGACTCCAGTTATATTGCCACTGAATTGGGTGAGTGCGAGATACCGTGTCTGTTGCTGCAAGGCACACACTGACAAGCGCTACCGCTTTAAGCAGAGATTACCATTGGGGTATACCGTCGTAGTATCAGTAGCACGAAAAAGTGCGTTGCCATGCAGGCTCGCAGGGGTAGCGAACCCCCATGAATCCGGTGAGACATGCAGGCTAACTAATCGCCGCCGCGCATACCGCCAACAAGTTACCGGGAAAAATACCCAGCGCCAGCACCGCTAAACCGTTTAAGCTTAGAATTAAGCGCATATCGGAGGGAGAGGTGATAGGCGAAACGTCTTCAGGTTTATCAAAGTACATTATTTTGATCATACGTATATAATAAAATGCACCAATGATGGAGAAAATCACCGCCACCGTGGCCAACCAGACCAAATCAACATTTATTACCGCTTCGATCACGGAAAGCTTGGCATAAAAACCAACCGTTGGCGGCACGCCCGCCATGGAAAACATTAGTATCAGCATCATAAAAGCGTACCACGAGCTTCTTTCGTTAAGCCCTTTGTAGTCATCCAGTTTATCCGCCTCAAAACCGGCACGGCTAAGCAATAAGACCATACCAAACCCACCCGCACTCATAATGGCATAAACAATAGTGTAAAACATGGCTGCCGAATAGCCCTCATTCGTCCCGGCAAGCACACCCAGCATTAGGAAGCCAACATGAGATATCGTTGAATACGCCAGCATGCGTTTGATATTTGCCTGGGCAATGGCAATGATGTTGCCTACCCCCATGGACAGAATAGCCATAATAATTAATATATCCTGCCATTGGCTGTGCAGATCACCCAAGCCTTCCACCAGAAGCCGCATCAGCAAGGCAAATGCAGCCAGCTTTGGCGCAGATCCAATATAAAGGGTAACCGCCGTTGGTGCGCCGTGGTAAATATCCGGCACCCACATATGAAATGGTACTGCGCCGAGCTTAAATGCCATGCCGACAATCACCATCACCATACCCAATGCCAGCACAGCATTGTATTGCCCTTCATCCAAATTTTTGGCCGCAAGAACATCGCTGAAGGTGGCAATATCCAAAGTGCCTGTAACCCCGTAAAGCAGCGACATACCATATAATAATAAGCCTGATGCGATCGCGCCCAATACAAAATATTTCATGGCGGCTTCTGATGCCGATATGGAGTCCCGTTGTAACGCCACCAGCGCGTAAAGAGAAAGGGAAAGCAACTCAAGGCCTAAATAAATGGTTAAAAAGTTATGCGCCGAAACCATTATCATCATACCAAGGACACCAAACAGCCCTAGCACATAAAACTCGCCTTTAAACAAGTTTCGCTCGCGGAGATACCCCCTCGAGTAGATGAAAACAACAGCCGTAACAAGATAAATAAACAATTTTAAAACATCCCCCATGGCATCTTTGACATAGGTACCACTGAAGGTGTAGACGGTTTCGGTGCTGTGTAAATTAATCGTTATCATTGCTGCAACAACCAACGTTGCCAGTGACAGCAAATAAGTAATGACACGTTTATCATCAGATATAAATAAATCAGCAATCAGTATGAAACAAGCCATACCAAGCACAAACATTTCGGGTATTGCCGGTGTAAAATCTGGCATTTCAAAAGACATGGCAGCACTCATAGTTTTGTTTGGGTAATTTGTATTACTAAATTTTCAACCGTTACGGACATTACATCCAATAAAGGGGCTGGCCATATACCTAGCGCTAACACCGCAACGGCTAGGGTACCTAACACGAAAAACTCTCGATTATTCAAATCTTTTAATCCAGCGACCCCATCATTGGCCACTTCGCCGAATAGTACACGCTTAACCATCCATAAGGTATACGCTGCACCAAAAATTAACGTGGTTGCCGCCAGAAAGGCAATCCAAAAATTCGCTTTAAAGGCGCTTAAAATAATCATAAACTCACCGACAAATCCCGACGTACCCGGTAGTCCGGCGTTGGCCATGGCAAACAATACCATAAACGCGGCAAAGACCGGCATGGTGTTCACCACCCCGCCATAGTCACTAATTTGTCGACTGTGCATCCGATCGTACATTACCCCAACACACAGGAACATAGCACCGGAAATAAATCCATGCGATATCATCTGTACCAGGGCACCTTCAATCCCCATCGCCGCACCAGCAAGGCTATTGGTGTTCTCCGCAATGCTATAAACAATGAAGAATCCAAGAGTGACAAACCCCATATGCGATATGGATGAATATGCAATGAGTTTCTTCATATCTTTTTGCACAAGGGCAACAAAAGCAATGTAGACCACCGCAATTAACGACAGGGTAATCATTAACCAATCGAGCTGGCTTGAAGCATCTGGCGCAATCGGCATACTAAAGCGTACAAATCCGTAGGTGCCCATTTTCAGCATAATGGCCGCTAACACCACCGAACCACCCGTAGGCGCTTCCACATGAGCATCAGGCAACCAGGTGTGTACCGGCCACATAGGCACTTTGACGGCAAAGGCAATCAAAAAGGCCAGAAAAATGTATATTTGCTCGGTGATACCCAGTTTAAGACCATGAAAATCAAGAATCCCAAAACTACTCGATTGCGTATACATATAAATTAGGGCAATCAACATAAACACTGACCCTAAAAAGGTATACAAAAAGAACTTAATCGTGGCGTACACGCGATTGACACCACCCCAGATACCTATAATTAAAAACATAGGTATCAGCATGGCTTCCCAAAACACATAAAATAAAATAGAATCCAGCGCGGAAAATACCCCAATCATTAAGCCATTCATAATCAAAAAGGCTGACATGTATTGCGCTGTTTTATATTTAATAACCTCCCAGCCCGCGATAACCACAAGGACCGTCGTAAATGCTGTTAGCAGTATGAGCGGCATGGAAATACCATCAACACCAAGATGATAATTAATATTAAAGGTCACTATCCACGGTGCCAGCTCAACGAACTGCATTTGAGAGGTGCTAGTGTCAAAACCGGTATAAAGCGGTATTGTCATTACAAACGTCAGGATCGCAAAGAACAAGGATATCCAACGCGCCGCGCCGGCTTGCTCATCTTTACTGGCCAGCAACACCAATACACCGCCGAATATCGGTGTCCATATGACCAGGCTCAGTAACGGTGAATCTGCAAACATTAAATGCTGTCCTTCTTATTTTTACTTTTTAAGCCGTCTGACGAGCTTATTTAATTAAATGAGTTTCTTGCTCACGTTGTTTACAAAGTAGTTTGCTTCAAAAGCAGTTTGCTTACAAAACACGTTGCAGTAACAAATCATGCGCGGTTACGCTATTTATCAACGGCCACCAACCACAGCGATGGCCAGTAGTTTTTTGTTAACGAAAATTATTTGTTAACAAAGAACTAGTTATTAACGAAAAGCACCACCAATACCACCAGGCCGATAATCATCGCAAATGCGTAATGATACAAATAACCGGTTTGCAAATGGCGAATACGCGCTGAAAACCACCCAACACTGCGCGCCGAGCCGTTTACCAGTAAACCATCAATCAATTTAGTGTCACCAATGTTCCATAACAAACGCCCTAGCCCCCTGGACCCACCGGCAAAGAAAAAGTCATTAAATTCATCAAAACCGTATTTACGAATCAGAATATTGTAAATAACCTTGGCTTTGTTCTTGATCGTCTCTGGAATATCAGGTCGTTTTTCATAGAGATACCAGGCCGATAGTAGACCCCCCATCGCTAACCAGAACGGTAATGCCAACAAACCATGTGCCATAAAACCAAACACACTGGTATACCCCTCCCCCAAACGCGCCAACGTATCGTGCTCGGGCAATACTACGATGGAATCCCCAAAATACCCACCAAACAATATCGGGTAAATATAATAACCAGCAATCACTGAGGGCACCGCCAATGCAAGTAACGGTAAGGTCACAACTTTAGGTGGTTCATGCAAGTGCGCACGGGTGTGCTCGTCCATTCGCTCCTTGGTGTGAAACACCAAGAAAAACATGCGAAAGCTGTAAAGCGCGGTTATAAATACACCCAGTAGTACACACAGATAGGCAAACCCAGCACCGGGTATGGTTGAAGCATGTACTGCCTCTATAATCGCATCTTTGGAAAAGAAACCGGAAAAGCCCGGAAACCCAATCAAGGCTAATGAACCAATTAGCATACACCAATAAGTAATGGGCAAGTATTTTTTCAAACCACCCATTTTACGAATATCCTGCTCATGGTGCATAGCAATGATGACGGAACCAGCCCCCAGGAATAACAGGGCTTTGAAGGCGGCATGGGTCATTAAATGAAAAACACCAGCCGCATACGCCGATGCACCTAATGCAACCGTCATGTAGCCCAGCTGCGACAAGGTGGAATACGCTACCACGCGCTTAATGTCGTTCTGCACAATCCCCAGCAGTCCCATGAACAGCGCCGTAATGGCACCAATGACCAATACCACGCTTAATGCGGCTTCAGACAGCTCATATAAGGGTGACATGCGGGCGACCATAAAGATACCCGCCGTCACCATGGTAGCGGCATGGATTAAGGCGGAAATTGGCGTCGGGCCTTCCATGGAATCAGGCAGCCAGACGTGCAATGGCACTTGGGCGGATTTACCCATCGCCCCAATAAACAACAGTATGCAAATAACAGTCATTACTGACCATTGCGTACCAGGAATAATCTCCATGGTTAATTGGGTCATGGCAGGCGCAGCTTGAAACACTTCTGCGTAATCCAGCGAATTAAAGTACATCAGAACCGCCGCAATACCTAATAAAAACCCGAAATCCCCTACTCGATTGACTAAAAATGCCTTTAAATTGGCATAAATAGCCGTTTCTTTTTTGTACCAAAAACCAATTAACAAATAGGACACCAACCCCACCGCTTCCCAACCAAAAAACAGTTGCATGAAGTTGTTAGACATAACCAGCATAAGCATGGAGAAAGTGAAAAGCGAGATATAGCTAAAGAAGCGCTGATAACCAGGGTCATCTTTCATATAACCAATGGTATAGATATGCACCATTAATGAAACAAAAGTGACAACCAGCAACATAATGGCGGTAAGTCGGTCCACTAAAAAACCTATTTCGAAGCGTATCCCTTCGCTGACCAACCAGGTGTATACGGTGCCGTTAAACGATGGTGCGCCATCGATAACAATGTGTTTAAAAACAACAACGGATAGTATAAACGAGATCGCCACCCCGATATTGGTAATCCAATGAGCACCGGCTCGGCCAATTTGTTTACCGAACAGACCGGCAAGAATGGCCCCAAATAGAGGGGCAAGTACTATAGCGAGGTAAATCTGCTCCATTGAATCAGACACGTTATTTTCCTTATTATCCTTTTAGCGAATCTAATTCTTCGACGTTAATAGTACGGCGATTGCGGAATAACACCACCAATATCGCTAAGCCAATCGCAGCCTCTGCCGCGGCAACGGTAAGTATAAAAAACACAAACACTTGGCCCGCGATGTCACCGAGAAAATGTGAAAACGCAACGAAATTCATATTAACGGCCAGTAACATCAGCTCTATCGCCATTAATAAAATAATGACATTTTTTCTATTTAAAAAAATTCCGGCGACACTGATACAAAACAGAATCGCGCCAAGAATCAAATAATGTGACAGTGAAATCATTTATCCCTCAACATCAATGGTAAAACGCTTTAATGTAAAACGGCAGGCGCGCCGTGCAGGCGCAACCTTATAAAATTTTACTGTAATTGCGTTATAACAACGCCAATATAACAACGCTAATACAACAACGTTATTATGACAACCGCGTACTATACCGTGTGCGTTATCTACGCGAATACTGGCCTGGCAATTTTATTGTTTCTTTTCAGATTTCATATTGACGATACGCAACCGATCCTCCCGACGTACGGCAACCTGCTCTTCTGACGGCATAAATGATTTATGCTTTCGTTTGCGCAATGTCAATGCTATGGCGGCGATGATAGCGACCAGCAGTATGACCGAGGCGATCTCAAACGGGTATACATAAACAGTATAAAGTACCCGGCCAAGCTCTTCGGTGTTACTGTAATCTGCCCCTTGTCGTACTGGGCTCTCCACTTTATCCAAACCAAATTGCTCTGGGCCCACCACTACCGCAAGCTGCGCAATCATGATTATTGCCACGATAAGACCAACGGGCAAATATCGGGCAAACCCTTCTTTTAATACGGCCAGATTAATATCCAGCATCATTACCACAAAAAGAAACAACACCATTACCGCACCGACATACACAAGCACCAAGGTCAATGCCAGAAATTCCGCCTCCAGTAAAACCCAGAGAACCGCACTGGTAAAAAATGCAAGTACTAAAAACAAAACAGCAAACACTGGATTTCGCACACTAATCACCATACCTGCCGCGAAAACAAGTATTGCGGAAAACACGTAAAATATAACCTGCTCAAATCCCATATTGATTTTTCTATTTTTTGATTAATGTAGTGGCCGCGCAATAAACACCAGCGATAACATCGACAACCGACGTTACCAATTAGCGATATTTAGCATCCTTCATTCTATTTTCAGCAATATCTTTTTCATAACGATCACCAACGGCCAGCAGCTTCTCTTTAGTCATGTATAAATCGCCGCGCTCTTCACCATGGTATTCGAATATGTGCGTTTCAACAATGGAATCTACCGGACATGATTCTTCACAAAAACCGCAGAAGATACATTTGGTCAGGTCGATGTCATAAAGTTTTGTTCGCCTTGAGCCGTCTTCTCGTTGCTCCGATTCAATAGTTATTGCCAATGCCGGGCAAACCGCTTCGCAGAGTTTGCAGGCAATGCACCGCTCCTCCCCATTAGGGTAACGCCGTAAGGCATGTAAACCTCGAAAACGCGGTGATATTGGCGTTTTCTCCTCAGGGTACTGGACCGTAACATTTTTCTTGAACAAATACTTTCCAGTTAACATCAAGCCTTTAAGCAGCTCGATAAGCACTAAGCTCTTAAAATAATTAGTAATGACTTTCATGACTTATTCCTCATCGCCTTATCGAACCGCGGCCAAACCACCACAAACCTAATCAAACCATGGTCCAAGTTGCGCCACAACAGCCCCACCTACGACCATCAACCAAACAATGGTAATCGGTATAAACACTTTCCAACCCAGGCGCATAATTTGGTCATATCGGTATCGTGGAAACGTCGCACGAAACCAAAGATACAGAAAACAGAATACCGAGGTTTTTAGTAACAGCCACACAATCCCAGGAACCCATGCAAACCAGTCCTCCAATAGCGGAATACCTTGGAACGGTGACAACCACCCCCCAAAAAACATCAACACCGCCAGCATGGCGATTAAAATCATATTGGCATATTCGGCCAGATAAAATATAGAGAAGGTAATTGCCGAATATTCCACATGGAACCCGGCAACAATTTCCGATTCACCTTCGGCTACGTCAAACGGCGACCGATTGGTCTCCGCTACGCCAGAAATAAAATAAATTAAAAACAGGGGCAATAACGGCAACCAAAACCAATGCATCAGGCTACCTTGCTGTGCATTGACGATTTCACCAATATTTAAACTACCACCAGCCAATAGCACACCAACGATGGCAAATCCCATCGCAATTTCATAAGAGACTATTTGCGCGGCAGAACGCAACGCGCCCAGGAACGCGTATTTGGAGTTAGAGGCCCAGCCCGCAATAATAACGCCATACACGCCCATGGAAGTAATTGCCAAGATATAAAGCAATCCGGCATTCACATCAGCAAGCACCAACTCATCACCAAACGGCATCACCGCCCACGCGGCTAGCGCGGGAGCAAATGTTAAAATCGGACCCAATACAAACAAGAATCGATTTGCGCTGGATGGCAAAATAATTTCTTTTAAAACCAGCTTAACGCCATCGGCAATGGGCTGCAGTAATCCCCATGGACCTACCCGATTTGGACCAATACGTACCTGCATATACCCAATTATTTTGCGTTCCGCTAACGTCAGATAAGCGACAGCCCCCATTAACGGCAGGATAATCGCCAAAATTTTTACAATAATCAGTACCAGCGCCACCACGCCATCAGGCAGCCAACTTAATGATTGTTCGATCAGTTCTAGCATTCAGCTCTCAACTCCGGGCCCATTCCATTTTCATTATTATATTGTTGCGTATCACACTCGCAACCTAAACCGTGTTGTTATATTGTTGATATATGGATCATTTTCGCCATCTAACCTGAATTCACTTATACCGACTTTATACTAATGGGCGTAAAATCGTGACCCAACGCCGCACTGTCGTTAAGTCCAGCGTGTATAAGTATACTGTTATCAGATATTCTATCGTCGATCACCACAGGCAATGTAATCTCAGCGCCATTTTGAGCAACTATGGCACGTAAACCATTACTGAGTCCCAATTTCGCGGCACCTGCCTTGTTGATACGAATGGCGGCAAAATCCGCATCGAGTGTATTTTGTAATGCATGGGCTCTACGCTGAAGGGCATCACCAGCATACATCTGTACCTCGGCTATACGAACCAGTGTATCTGCACCACCTTTTACGGTGATGGACTCAGGACAATGCCATTCCGTAGTATTATTTACCCGGCAATCTTTAGTTTGTTGTTCAACTTCAGCCAGTACATCTTCTGATGTAATATAATCAAACCCGGAACACTCAAACAAATTGCCCAACACACGCAGTACTTTCCATGCAGGCCGAGCCTCCCCCAACGGTGGAACGACACCTGCAACGCTCTGCCACTGTCCCTCCGCATTAACAAATGTTCCAGAGGTTTCCGCAAACGGTGCGATAGGTAACATAACGTCGGCGTATTGCTTCATCGCCTCACTGCTAAAGCTTGTCATCGACACCACAAAATCAGCGTCGTTAAGCGCTCGGCTTGCAACAATGGATGCGGCGCTTTCAATTTCTGGCTCCACACCAAGTAACACGTATGCGCGCAACCCTTTATGCAGCATTTCCAATGCGTTAAGCCCAAGATCTGCTTCTTTACCGCCAGCGCATCGATGCGGCAGCATACCCGCCATCCAAGCACCAGCACTATTACCCGCTTCAGGTAAATAACCCAGTTTACTTTCGCTTAATGACGCAATAAGTTGCGCTAACATGCTTAAGGTAGATGATTCAGGATGATTAATTGCCTGCGGCCCCAGCAGAATCGTTGCAACAGTCCCTTGGGTTAAATGGTCCGCAATTGCCTGATGTGATGCCGTTACCTTTATTTTTGACGATAATTTTTCGAAACCACTGGGAGCGGGCTTTTTGGTGTTCGCTAGTAACGCCTTTGCGATACCGGCCAGTTGAGCTGCGTAATCAACCGGTGTGGTAATAATTTTGTGGGCAAGCGGTATATAAAAATCATAATCCACCGCATTAAGGCACATAATTTTAGCGCCGTGTACACTGGCTTTTCGTAATCGATGGGCAGCAATCGGTTGATCCTTTCGGATATTTGAACCAACCAGCAGCACCGCGTCGTTACTCTCCAAGTCTTTTATAGTTTGCCCCAACCATGGGAATACCGGTGCCCGATGCTGGTCTGAAAAATCTAGTTGACGTAAACGGTGATCGATATTGTTAACGCCAATCTGGCGCATCACTTTTTGCATCAAATACAACTCTTCGAGCGTACTGGTTGGGGTTGCTAATGCCCCCACTCTGTCAGAACCGGAATCAGCCTTAACTTTATTAATACCGGCCACTACCGCATGAAGAGCTGTTTCCCAATTAACTTCGCGCCACTCGCCATCCTCTTTGAGCATAGGAGATTTTAAGCGGTCTTCACTGTAAAGTCCCTCGTAACTAAAGCGATCCCTATCCGAAATCCAGGTTTCATTAATCGCTTCATTTTCACGAGGCACTACCCGAATAACTTCACGGCCATTACACACATGTACTTTCAGGTTAGAACCAATGCAATCATGCGGCGCGACGGTGTCTCGTTCAACTAATTCCCAGGCCCGCGCAGAAAACCGGAATGGCTTGGAAGTTAAGGCGCCAACCGGACACAAATCAATAACGTTCCCTGACATTTCGGAGGTGACATTACTGGTAACATAGGTGCCAATTTCAGTGTGCTCACCGCGACCAGTAGCCCCCAACTCCCGAATACCCGCTATTTCTGTACCAAATCGTACGCAGCGGGTGCAATGTATGCAACGCGTCATATCAGTAGCAATTAGCGGCCCAAGGTCTTTATCTTTTACGACACGTTTCTTCTCGGCAAACTTGGACACATCACTACCGTATCCCATGGCAATATCTTGCAACTCACACTCGCCACCCTGGTCACAAATAGGACAGTCCAGAGGATGGTTGATCAATAGAAATTCCATCACACCTTTCTGCGCGTCAATCGCCTTGGGTGATTTGGTGAAAATTTTCATGCCATCGGTAACCGGTGTAGCGCAAGCCGGTAACGGCTTCGCTGCCTTTTCCACTTCGATGAGACACATGCGACAATTGGCTGCAATGGACAGTTTTTTGTGATAACAAAAACGCGGTATATAAATACCGGCGTCGTCCGCTGCTTCGATGACCATCGCACCATCGCGCGCATTAATTTTTTTACCGTCGATTTCGATGTTAACCATCGTTACTTCATTATCCTATTTTCCGAGTTAGATTTCTGGCTATCAACTATTAAAACAAACTAACCACTTTATATTCACCTGGCAGTCACCTGGAAATTCACAGTTGAGCATTCATTTGAACATTGCGTGCGCCGGCGCAGACTATACCATGCAACGCTTGTGATCGATGTGGTATTGAAATTCATCCCGGTAATGTTTTATAAAACTCATCACTGGCATCGCCGCCGCATCACCCAAACCACAGATAGTACGACCACCAATTTTTCTTGCAACATCGACCAACAAATCCAGATCCTGCTGCTTGCCTTTGCCATTCTCAATACGGTTTACCACCCGCGATAACCAGCCGGTTCCCTCTCGGCAAGGGGTACATTGCCCACAGGACTCTTCGTAATAAAAATACGCTAAACGCGCTAATGCTTTTACCATGCAGGTAGTCTCATCCATAATAATAACCGAACCCGCACCTAACATGGATCCTGCTTTGGCAATGGAATCATAATCCATATCCATATCCATCGCTATCGCTGCCGGTAATACCGGTGTTGATGACCCACCGGGTATAACGGCCTTTAATTTTTTGCCGTTCCACACACCCCCAGCCATCTCAAGTAGCTTAGCAAATGATGTGCCTAATGGTACTTCATAGTTTCCCGGTTTGTTAACGTGACCGGACACACTAAACAGTTTAGAACCACCATTATTGGGACGCCCTAATTCCAGAAACCATTTGCCACCATTTGCCAGAATATACGGCACCGATGCAAGCGTTTCCGTGTTATTAATCGTGGTAGGCCGACCAAACAAACCATAACTCGCGGGAAAGGGGGGTTTAAAACGCGGCTGCCCTTTTTTCCCTTCAAGTGATTCCAACAATGCCGTCTCTTCACCACAAATATAGGCGCCTGCACCAATATGAGAATGAAGATCAAAATCAACACCTGAATTCAATACGTTTTTACCCAACAACCCTGCCTTATAGGCTTCTTCAAGCGCTGCTTCAAAGCGGTCATAAGGCTCGTAAAATTCACCCCGCATATAGTTATAACCAACGCTGGCCCCAATGGTATAACCAGCAATGGCCATGCCTTCAATTAGTGAGTGAGGATTATAACGAATAATATCGCGGTCTTTACAAGTACCGGGTTCGCCTTCGTCGGAGTTACAAACGATATACTTTTGTCCGGGTGTATTACGGGGCATAAAGCTCCATTTCAACCCTGTAGGAAACCCCGCGCCACCGCGCCCTCGAAGTGCAGATGTTTTCAGTTCGCTGATAATTTCATCGGGCGAGGTTTTATTTTTTAGTATTCGCTTCCATACTTCATAACCACCGGCGCTTTCATACGTTGATAACGCCCATGGTTTATCTAAATGTAATGTGCTAAAACAAACTTCATTTGCCATGTGCTTTATTCCAGATTTTCCAATATGGCGTCAATTTTTTCGGGGCTCAGGTTTTCGTGATAATCGCGCCCGATCAAGCACATAGGCGCCCCGACGCAAGCCCCCAGGCATTCCACTTCTTTGATCGTAAATTTCCCGTCGGCAGTCGTTTCACCCAGGCTTATACCAAGCTTGTTTTTTAGGTGCGCAACCAACTCATCACTACCCCGCAGCAAGCATGAAATATTGGTGCACAGGCTGATCTTGTGCCTACCAACAGGCTTATGTTCAAACATGGAATAAAAGCTGGCAACCTCATATACCGCAATTTCCGGCATAGCAAGGTACGTGGCCAACTCATCCATTAATGCTACGGTAACATGACCGCCATTACCTTCCTGCACAATATGCAGCGCCGGTATCACAGCGGCCTGTCTGTTTTCCGGAAGATATTTTGCAATCCACTTATCGATTGCCTCATAAGACTCCGCGGAAATTAGCGCCTGATTGCTGTTACTGGAGCTGTCCATCGAGGACGTTTCTAACACGGTCGTTTTCATTAGCGATCCACTTCTCCGAACACGATATCCTGAGTACCAAGAATCGCGACAACGTCGGCGAGCATATGTCCCTGGGACATTTCATCAAGCGCCGACAGATGCACGAACCCCGGGGCTCTTATCTTTAGACGATAAGGCTTGTTCGTACCGTCGGATATTAAATAAATACCAAACTCCCCTTTGGGATGTTCCACCGCAGTATATACCTCACCTTCTGGCAACGTGTAACCTTCAGTGAATAATTTAAAGTGATGAATAAGTGACTCCATGTCCCCTTTCATACTTTCACGATTAGGTGGTGTCAACTTATGATCTTCTAAAATAACGGGACCAGGATTTTCGCGCAACCATTTAACACATTGCTTAACAATACGCTGCGACTGGCGCATCTCTTCCATTCTCACCAGATACCGATCGTAACAATCCCCGTTGACACCGACAGGAATATCAAAATGCAACTTCTCGTATACGGCATAGGGCTGTTTTCTGCGAAGATCCCATTCGACGTTGGAACCACGCAACATTGGCCCGGTAAAGCCTAACTGCAACGCACGTTCGGGGGAAACCACACCAATACCCACGGTGCGTTGTTTCCAGATCCGGTTATCTGTCAATAACGTTTCATATTCATCAACACGTCCTGGAAACCGGTCAGCAAACGTTTCAATAAAGTCCAGTAACGATCCCTGCCTGATATCATTCAGCTTAGCGACTTCAGCTGCGTTGCGCCATTTTGACGACTGGTATTGTGGCATTGAATCGGGTAAATCCCGATAAACACCGCCGGGACGATAATACGCGGCATGCATACGCGCACCAGAAACAGCTTCATAAATATCGAACAAATCTTCGCGTTCTCTAAACGCATAGAAAAATACGGTCATTGCGCCAATATCCAGAGCATGTGCGCCCAACCACATTAAATGGTTCATGATCCGGGTTATTTCATCGAACATGACGCGAATATACAAGGCCCGCTGTGGTGGTGTTATCCCTAACATTTTCTCCAAGGCGAGTACATAGCCATGCTCATTGCACATCATGGAGACATAATCCAGGCGATCCATATAGGGAATGCTTTGATTATAGGGTTTGCTCTCCGCCAGTTTTTCAGTACCGCGATGTAACAAACCAATGTGGGGGTCTGCACGTTCGATGGTTTCACCATCAAGCTCCAGTACTAACCGCAGCACACCATGCGCCGCAGGGTGCTGCGGCCCAAAATTAATTGTGTAGTTACGTATTTCAGCCACTAATTACCACCTCTGCCTGCATCCTTGGACTTCCCATCATCACCGAGATAGCGATGGTCATCGCGTTTCACACGTGGCACCAGGGTGCGAGGTTCTATGCTCACAGGCTCATAAACAACCCGCTGTTTCTCAGTGTCATATCGCATTTCGACATTACCTATCAACGGAAAATCTTTACGAAACGGATGCCCTATAAAGCCGTAATCTGTCAATATACGACGCAGATCAGGATGGGATTTAAACAAGATACCAAAAAGGTCAAACGCCTCACGCTCAAACCAGTTAGCGCAGGACCAGACATCGACAACGGAATCCAAAACAGGTGTATCGTTAGGCAAAAACACCTTAAGCCGTAGCCGTTCATTGTTATCGATGGATAACAAATGATACACCACGGCAAAACGTCTCTTAGTGGCGTTATCGCCTGATTTATTCGGTGGAGGTGTACCATCTAATAGACGATGCACCCCCCGGCTAAAGCCAGAACCGGTGGATTGAATGGTTTCCCACTCAACATCACCATGAGCAAGATAATCAACACCGCATAAATCAATCAATTCATCGAATTTAAAATCATTCTCGTCACGCAACGCCAGGCAGACCTTAAGTACATCCTGCGCCGGAACTTCCAATGTAATTTCGTCATAGGCATCCGTAATTGCCATTGCGCTGGTAAAACGCTTCTTTAACCGCTGCATCAGCGGCTCCAGTGTCTCACTAATATCACTCATTATTGGTAATCTCTACTATTAGTCTTGGCGCTGACGCACTTTATATATGGTAATGTGTATGCTATGCGCAGTTAATTTTTATTATCATCGCAGATTACATACGGAAATATAACGTCAGCAGCAAGCGGGTAGAAGCCGTAAATTGAAGGGTTTTGATACAAAATATTCGCTATTCCCATTCCAAGGCCCCCTTTTTCCATTCATATATAAATCCGATAACAAGAATACCCAAGAATACAGCCATCGCCACAAAACCGAACATACCGATTTCATCCAACACGACCGCCCACGGAAACAAAAAGGCTATTTCAAGATCAAAAATAATAAACAGGATTGCAACAAGATAAAATCGCACGTCAAACTTCATGCGCGCATCTTCGAATGCTTCAAAACCGCATTCGTAGGGGGAAAGCTTTTCGCTGTCGGGTTTGCTGGGGCCCATAACATATCCAGCCAACATCGGCACGATGCCGAACACAATACCCAGCACGATAAAAACTAATACAGGCAAGTAATTTTCAACCATACAGGCTTTGACCCCATCCTCTATAATTATAGTTATTTAAGTCAGGTAATATGTGATGCATACTGTGCAATTAATTATAAATTTGCTACCGCTATTTATACATCGCTACCTATCGAGCAACCCAGCTCTGCGTAATGAGTAAGTCCCTATACGACCACCTTACCCTTCCCTACCACGCATTACGGTGCGTTAAAAACGACTTATGCTGCGTATATGTAACACAAATAAACAAGTTGAGCGATATAATATACAGCTCATCTCTTAATAATACTGCTTTATTTATTTTAACCCTTGGATAAACCCTTAAATAGGTAACGGCTTATTATTCTTATCCCTGAGCGAACACCCTCTACCTGTCACGACTTAACCCCAAAGAAAGCAGGCTTACAATCCGACTTACAACCCGACTCACAACATTAGCGACCATGTCGACAAAGTCATTAATAACGCGTCGTGGCTTAACTGAGCATGAATTCAAACCACGAACATACAGACGCAGGGCACGCCACGACTAGGATACTAGGATACTCTGGAAGGGCTTGTCAAGACTATGAAGAGTTAGTGAACAGAATAACTATAAGAAAATTATAGAAAATTTACCTAGCGATTCTAGCGCTATAAAAATATGATTACCAGAGATACTGCCCGCGATAATTGAATAATCAATTATATTCAACTGCTTGTATATCTTATCGGTAATCAGCTAATCATTTGATATCATTACGTCATTGCTGCACTTGGTTTCCTGGAAACATCATGTCGGCAACAAGGTGGGAAACATCGCTGGTAGCATCGAAGTCACATTCACCCACCAATACCATGGAACGATACGTAATCCACTCCCTCCTCAACCCCTCAAAAAGTACAAAATTTAACCACTTAAATTAACCATAAGAGAGAAATACCTGCCTGGAACAGGTTACCACCGATAACGAAACGGCTAGCCCAATGAATAACCCAATGCGCCATATTGCACAGCCAAACACAAATAGCCTGCTATTGATCGATTAACGCCGCCAATGACACGTTCTCAACCCACGCTTCCACATAAGCCATACAAGCCGTTACTTACCTAAGCAACAACCTTTAACCTGACCGGTACATCAATACAATACCGCCTTAAATATTGATCGTTAGTCGATCATTATCAATAAATCATTATTCATTGCTAGCCATTTATTATTGCCATTAAGAACCAAAAACTATTATCTATATTGAACAACTTATTTATAGTATGACAAAATAACCGTTTAATAAGTCGATACTGGTTTTGCGCAACCATTGAAAGATCACTAAAAGGTTATTTAGCATGATGAAACAGGAACCAAGTGTGTTAACGAACGCCCAAGCCTTTCAAAAGGAAACCTTAGATTGGATCAATCGTTACTTCACCAGAGTTAATTTCAATCTGATAGATGAAAGGCGATGCATACCACCCGGCATCATACTCGACCTTGGCAGAAACCAATTATATTCCTTAGAATGCAACGAAAAAATCAGTGCAAATCGAAACAACATTATTTTTAATATCCTGCATAAGCTGGGGCAAATTGATTTAAGTATTTCCGCCTTCCTTGCAATTCAAAACGCACTTTGCATATTTCCAATACATAAATTTGCTTCACAAACCATCCAGCAGCAATATTTAGACGAACTGGCCAATGGCCATATGCTGGCAGCGTACGCGCTTACGGAACCAGAAGCAGGCAGCAACCCCCTAGGTATTCAAACCACGATCGAAGAATTACCCAATGGCGATTATGTCATTAATGGTCAAAAATGCTGGATAGGCAACGGCAGTTGGTCTACGGTTATGCTGGTGGTAGGACGGCATCTTCAAAACGGACGCTTTTTAGGTTACTCCATCGTGCTGGTACCCACAGAATCAGATGGCGTTCATTTTGAATCAGAAGCAATGACCTTGGGCGTAAAAGGACTGGTTCAGTCAAACATCACCTTCACCAACGTTAACATCCCGCACGATAACATCATAGGTAATAAAGGGGCCGGGATGAGTATCGCCTCACAAACAATGAATAGAGGACGATTTTATATCGCAGCAATGGCAACAGGTGGCCACAAATGCGCGCTGGACATGCTGACAAAATATGCCTTAAATCGCAAAATTGGTCCCGACGTGTTATACAATAATCCACATTTTATAGCACAATACAATCGGATCCGGGCCTGGCAGTCAATACTGAACAATATCGTTACCAGAACAGCCCTTTTTCTTGATCAAAATATTCAAATACCAAACTGGTTATTTGCCATCCTCAAAATTGTCTGTTCGGAAGTCCTCTCTAAAACGGTGGATTATTCAATGCAATACCTAGGTGGGCGGGGTTATTTAGAAAATAACAAAATTTCAAGATTGTACCGGGATTCCAGAGTTTGCCGAATTTTTGAAGGTCCCACCGAAACACTCGTTCATTATGTTGGCAACTCGATTCTGGAAGCGCCCAATGTGCTATTCGATTTTTTACGTCGAAATGATTTAAAATCGCACTTAATCGATACTGAAAATAAAATTAACGCATATAAAAATGCGCCGTCAGCTTTAAATACGTATGTAATAGGTCATTGGATCGCTTATTACCTGTGTAAGGTGCTGCTTATAAATAACGATAACAATGAAGCCGATGTTATCGATGAAAAATTAAACAGTCTAGAACTGGAATTTCAATTGTTGAACAAAATAAGCATAAAGAGAGAACCGCTCGCGGTTTCATCAATCATTGAACAAGGGGCAATTGAAAACTGGGCCATGGATAACCTATTGAGATAACCATAAGTCAACCAGTATCAAGTCAAGCAGTGCGTATAAGACAATAGGTAAACAGATAAAGTTTAGAGCAATACCCTGCTATCAATACAATTACAAACAGAAGAGTAACCCCCAGCAGCGCGCCTCAAGCTCGAGATAACGTCAGATAAACGACACCGCCAAGACTATATACCCATTCGGGCATCTAATCACACTGGTTGTCCACAACAATCACGAAATCAGGTCATTCGTATTTCGGACAGTTGCAATAACTATACAAAAGAAGGCAGAATAAAATATCGAAGAATTAGCGCGCCATGTAGTCTAGTGAATAAACCATCACAACGAGGCCCCTTGAACGTAATCCCCAACGTTAGTGGAATCCCTATTATTGGCAGCGCATTGGAATTGTTTGGCGATATTCGCGCATTTTTTACAGCGCAGTATTTACAACATGGGCCGGTATATCGGGTAAAGGCATTACATCACCGCTTTACGGTGTTAGCGGGACTCGATGCGAATGTTTTTACCATACGGCACGGCAAGCATCACTTTCGCTCCAAAGAAACCTGGCAGCAACAGGATATCGTGTTTGGTGCCAGACGTTCTCTGGTCAGCATGGATGGCGCGGATCACATCTATTTACGTAAAAAGCAAAAACGGGGTTACTCCCGTGGCATGATAGAACTCAATATTCCGCAAACGATAAAAATAGCGCAACACGAAATCCAGCAATGGCCGGTTAATCAATCGTTACCTGGATTGTATTCAATGCAAAAAATCATTACCGAGCAATTAGGTCGTACAATAGCCGATTTCTCACCAAAAGAGTATTTGGATGATTTAGTTTATTTCATCCGCACCGTACAAACTACCACCGTAACAAAACAACGACCGCGTTTTTTTCGCTATACGCCGCGTTTTTACCGAGCGCATCGAAGAATACTGGCGATGGGGCAGAAAGTCATTGACAACCACCTGCAATATCCACCAGAAGATCGTCCCCAAAATTTAATTGGCGATATCTTATCCCTGGCCCGGGAAGACCCTGAATTTTTGCCCGCATCAGACATTATGGTGGCAATATTAGGCCCTTTTGCTGCCGGACTGGATACTGCTGCCAGTGCCACCACCTTTGTATTATATGCGCTATTAAAACACCCGGACTTAATGGCTGATGTGACATCAGAAGTTGATAGTGTTTTTGGGCGTGGCGAGCTAACTCCCAGCCGGATTAAAGAATGTGACCTATTACATCGCACCATTCTGGAAACCATGCGCATGTACCCCACCGCGCCCGCATTACAACGCACAGTCACCAAACCTTTTGAATTTGGCGACTACACGATTCAAGCCAATGAGCCGATCATCATTGCATCCACTGTGCCGCATTACCTTGCCGAAATATATCCAAATCCGGAAATATTTGATATCGATCGATATACTCCACACCGTAAAGAAAACCGGCAGCCAGGAAGTTATGCCCCTTTTGGACTGGGGCCACACACCTGCATTGGTGCGGGATTTGCTGAAACGCAAATTATGCTGACAATCGCAACACTGCTGCATCAAACCGAACTTGCATTGGCGCCAAAAGATTATCACTTACACATAGACCCCATTCCCACCCCCAGCCCCGACAGGCACTTCCGCTTTAAAGTGTTACGACATCGACATTAAAAGCATTAATTAAAACAGGCTCTATTTGCAAAAAAAACCACCTGCATCCAACGCATATTACCCCAGCGCCACCAACGACAAACCCCGTATCACGTCAGGATCCGCAGCTCAAATATTTTTTATTGCACTTTAGTGCAGCATAAGCGCAACTCAATTGAATCCCAAAAACGAGTACCTCGCAACGACCAATCAACAACCTGATTCCACACTACTTTTTTCATCAGTTTAGCAGTGTTTAATCGTTCACTAATCTGTTATTGTTAAAATCACAATAGACGATTACCATGAGGGTAATGCACAACACAATAAACAATTACCACATGGCCCTCCAGCAGCGACTCATTTAGCGCTGGCTAGACATAATTGCGACCAGATTTGCACAAATTAAGTCACAAATCGGATGACAGAAAAACATTATTTGAATTTTCTACCAGGGCGAGTATAGCAGCACGACTTGCAGGGAAAAATCAATGAAAACACTAATACTTCCAGGCCAAGGCATCCAAGCAACGGCATGAAACGTCACAAAATTCCCGCTTGCCCTAAGCATACAATGCCTGCTTCCCATATATTATGCGACTCATATATTATGCGACTCAGTTGTGGCGAAATACGGAAACGCGGTCGTTGAAAACCGATATTGAAAACCGATGTTGAAAACCGATGTTGAAAACCAATATTGAAAACCCATGCTAAAAACCACAGAATACCTCGCCCAGTGTAATCATCAGGTTTCGCACTAACGCCATGCGAATTCTGTTAGCGCCAATCATGATTACCCCAACCAAACCACTGACCCCCAGTCATATTAAGGCACTGTTATGGCTGGATACCCTATGGAAAGCAACCGCAGAGTTACACGACGTTGAATGTGAACAGAACCGAAGAACTTGCGACATCACCGTGCAGACCTGTGGTTTTTGGGCCTTTTTGGATCAGCAGTATGCAATGACCAACTATGCAGCAGAAAATGAAACCACTATTGGCCATCGCTATGTAGAATACCACCAACAATCAGCATCACTCGATATCACTCAGGTGCACCGCTATCGAAAAATGATTGAAGAAGAGGGTTGGATACACCCGGCGGGTCAACGTATATTGCAAGACTGGGAAAAATACCTGAACGTATTACAGCTGAATAATATATCGCTCTACCGAAGCGAAAAGTTAGCCCTATCGGCAGACGATGTATTCGGCATACTTGACGACCACGATTGCCTGCTGGATTTACGCAAGCTGGATGCCGGTGCATACATCGATTTCACTGAACAAGGTATGCCGTTGCGCCGCATTGTGGATAGCGTCAATATGGACAATTATATTGTCTGTATTTTACGGGAACTGATCCACAAAGCATCACACTATGACCTCGTACTTCTGATGAGCGATAACGACTTGGATTCTGACTATGCATTAATCGAAAAAGTCCTCAACGCTACCGGCGCCAAAACAAAAAGACTTTCCATAGGAAGAGTACCACTAGACGGCATTACCCAAAGCAGTCGCGCTGGTGGTTGGGAAAAATATTCCTTCGAGAATATCTACAAAACCTATATACCCGTCTATGGTGACGCTGCCTTTAGACTGGGAATGCGCCTTTATTTTATTGCTGACCTTTGCAGAAACTCAAAAAAATCATTCAGCTTCCAGGATCTGGAAAAATCCTTCACAAAAGCATTGAATTTATTATCAATGAAAATAGCGCCTGCACCTAGCAATGAATATAAAACAATGTTAAGAAAGAGCGCTAAAAAAACCGGTTATGTAAACCCCTACAACATCGTAAGTAAACTCTGTGCAAAAAAAGTGGATAACTATGCGGGATCCATCATCAATACGGTATTATGACCACTAACTATCAGCATCAAGCCATTTTAAGTGGCTATCTGAAAACAAGGCTCAATGCCTCTCAGGCACATGTTAATGAGGCGGGAATAATGACACCCATAAAGCAGTTGCCTGAGCAGCAATTACAGGCAACCGTAATTCTCAATAATGTTGACATTAATTCGTTCGTCAGCAACGGCCTTATCTTTCTAGCCAAACAGGCACCGGATGTATTAATTAACTGGTATCACCAGTTTACAAAAACTATATTTTTAATTGGCAATTCGAATAAATTGACGTCATTAATAAATTTTTCCCATGTGTCCGATGATGGCTCATTAGCCTGGTGCTCCCCGGTCACCCCCTTGCAATGGCGACAGCAGACCAGGCTCTTAAAGCAATTCCAGAGCACACAAACATTAAATAATAACACATATTGTATAAAGACACCCCTGCACGATGCCACGGGAACACTCAAGCATAAGACGTACACACTCCTAATTGCTGTTCGCGGATTAACGTTAAACAAATACCTTGTTCATCTCAACCATGCCATTTGCGAAACCTATATCATGGGTTTATTACGCGAAACAGGCACACTGATCATTAACAATGTTGATGATATTGTTGATATACCTGAACCCGCCCCATACGTCCGTGTTCATATTGACCATGAGACGCCAACGCAACTAAGAGCCTACGCTGTACTGAATATCGACAATACCGAGATCGCGCAACCTAGAGAAAAAAATGCAAAATAAAAAATCAGGTCAATTTATTGTGTTGTTAGGGGGGGACCACTGCGGTAAAAGCTCTATTTTAAATGCAATAAAACATAACCCGGCATGGCGAGTCATCTCAAAAGAAACCATCGTTGCCAATGAGTCCACGCAATTATTGCAAACCATTGAGCAAGTCTTTTTTGACATTATCGCTAAAAATCACAGCGACAAATATCCAGCCGAATTTATGTTATCCGGCTTTCAAATGATCTTATCATGCATGATACAACAAATCGAATCCAGCACTCACAACATTAACGTAATCGTCGACTCATATTACTACAAAGTAATTGCCAAATGTATACTTAGAAACTGGACCAACAATAAAATATTTGCGCTATGGCGTTCCTTCCCACAACCTGACAAAGTGATATTTATCGATACCAGTCCGTATGTCATGTGGCAGCGTTGCAACAATGGCAAAAAACTAAACCCGTTTGAACATTATGGGCGCGATGGCAACATTCAGGAATTTTGTCAATTTCAACTGGATTTACGCAATACCATGTTATCCGAAATCACAACGTTACCGGTAGCACATGTCGATGGCAACAAAGATCTAGACAGCGTTATTTACGAGGTAAATGCACTTATTTTAGCTAAACCAACGATTAAGCCAATTAAAGGCACACATTCAATTCACATTACCCACACTTGATGAATCAATAATGGATAAGTATAAGCTTGAAACGGTAAAACACGCCAAAGATGCAAAAAAAGCATTTCTAACGGCATTAAAGACGCCGTTTAAACTTCAATCAGACGTTGCTCAGAAATTTCTGAATATTAACCAGCATAGTCAATTTGGGCGCACCCATGGCTTTGAGAAAATATCACAGGTAAACGAATATCAAAAAGCCGTGCCCATTCGAACCCCCGATGAATATGCCGAGTGGATGGAAAGAGCCGCAGCAGGCGAAAAAAATGTCTTAACAGCTGCCGACCCCGTGGTATTTTTTACCAGTAGTGGTAGCACCGGCAAAAACAAACAAATACCGGTTACAGCGCCCTTTGTAACCGACTGCTACTTACCCTTTGTATTCACGGCTTTTGGTAATTTTTTTGACTATTACCCTGAGTCTATTTTTAGCAATGAATCAACCATTAATTTTAAATGGGATCACTCGGCAGGATTCGGCACCACCCATTCCGGCAAGCCTCATATCGGTGCCAGCCAAGTGGACTGGGCAAAAACCTTTGGCGCCACTGCCGCTGCGGAACCAGGCACAAGTGAAATCTGGTCAAATCCTCCAGAAGCATTAAAACAGCATCTGGATCGCCTCTATTACCGGGTAAGATTATCAATTGGCTATAAAATACAGACCCTGATAGGCATTAACCCGGCACTCATCGCCACCCTGCCCTATTTAATTAATCAATGGAGCGATCGCCTTATTAGCGACATAAGCGCAGGCACTGTTTTTGGTGAAAAAACGCTTGCGCCCCAACCCCAACTGGCAGCCAACCTTAACCAGCTACGTCACTATTTCGGACGTTTATTGCCAGTACACCTTTGGCCAGAATTAAAGGTAATATTTTGTTGGACTAGCGGCATTGCACAACTTTATCTGCCACAGGTATTACGCGATTACGGTTCAAGCGTTGAACTAATGCCTGCACCAGTGGCTGCATCAGAAGGCCCTATCGGCGTGCCAATAGACCATCATCCCACCGCTGGTGCCGTGGCGTTACCCTGGGTCTTGCTTGAATTTATTGACGCCGACCAGCAAATTCAGTCAGGCTCGCCCACATTGATGTTTGATTCACTTAAACTCCAGGGCGAATATCATGTCGTGCTGTCACATATAGGGGGCTTATATCGATACGCACTAGGGGACATCATACGCGTGGTTGGTAAATACAATGACCAGGTACCGCTTATACAATATGCGGGCCGAAATCATCATCAAGCATCCGACATTAATATTCCGTCTGAATCCGCTGTTATTCATGCCCTGTCGCAGGCCACTCAACGTTGCGGTGTACACTGCATCAATTGCTCCTATCGCGTCGCCAGGCGTAATGATAGTTTGCAATATCAATTTGCCTTGGAAATTGCCGGTCGATGTAATGAAAATGACAAGCGCAAAATAAGCGAAGAACTCGATCAGGTATTAATGAACAAGCATCCAACCTATCGCGTCAACCGTGAAACCGGTAAGCTCGACATGGCAGCCGTTACCATTGTACCCAACCACACATTTTCCCGAGACTGGTGCAACCGTGTTGACGCTGGCGTTAGGCCCGCACAAGTAAAAGACAGAATTTATGAAACCAACCAGGAACGCTGGGAATCACTAATGAACGCATCAGACTATAATCCTGTGTCAAAAACCGCCTTATTGACAGCCGCAGTGCGCGCGATCGAGTCCAAACGCCCGGATGGCCTTTATGTAGATCAATTTGCAGAACAACTTGCGGGTGCCGAAGGATTTAGAATACTGCAAGCCTATAAAAATAACGATGCCGCTGCATCATTGAACGTCGGGGATTTTAATGCCATACGCACCCGATACTTCGACGACACAACCCAACACTTAGTTAACAACAAAAACATTACCCAAATTGTATTACTGGGCGCCGGCCTGGATACCCGCGCATTTCGCATTACCTGGCCTGAGCAGACAACAGTGTATGAACTGGATAACAAAAATATCCTGGATCATAAAAACACCGTATTAAAGGACCAGACACCAACATGTAACAATCGACATACCGTTGCGGCTGACTTAAGGCAGGACTGGTATTTGGCGCTACAGGACGCCGGCTACAATCGCGATATCCCGAGCATCTGGGTCTTGGAAGGATTAATGTATTATTTATCCGAAAACAACGCACAAACCTTGTTACGTGACATTAAGTCCGTTTGCAGCGAAGGCTCATTTCTCCTGCTCGATCTCGTGAACAATGAAACACTGAACAACCAATTGACGAAGCCGTTTCTCGATTATTTACGTCAATTAGGCGCACCCTACCTTTTTGCTACCGACTCCCCAGAGGCTTTTTTTAATGACTCCGGCATTCGCAACGTTACCATTAAGGAGCCTGGCGAGTCAGACACTCATTACGGTCGTTGGCCCACGGAACCCCAGCCAAAACACGTTGCCGGCATTCCCAGAGCCTACTTCGCCATTGCTGAGCTGTAACAAACCGGACTACACCTCCTGGTCATAAGAATAAATCTGCCATGTCATACTTACCTGCTATTGACGCTCAATTTATCGTCACCCGGTGCGACAGTAGCTCCGGGATCTCTACATCAATGGTGCCAAAGACTAACAGCCCTCTACCCAATTAAACAGCCATGTCAGCCTCCATCCGCTTTTCTGGAGACTTGTTCGTTTTAATATCCGTAGATAAGGAATATTGGCCACCGGTTACCGCATCGGGTTCCGTATACAATATTTCACATAATTCCAGTATAACCGTTAACGACTTTGGCTCAGCCAACAGCATCATGTGATTGGAGGAATCAACATCGATCATGTTAAAGTTTGGCAGCTGTTTTTTCCATTCTTGCCAATAATTTGAATACCCGGTTGATATGTCGTCGGCCTCCAACGAGAAGTATGGCTCCAATTCACCAAAAAACAGTCCACTCATGTTCCGAAAATAGTGGCAGGCAATACCATCAGGGTCAGGTAAGGGCAAAATTTCATATTTTTCGATTTCATAAGCCAATTGAACCTTGGTACTTTGGGATATCTGCGTGCTTAATTGCGTTTTTGTCTTTGTCATGCCCCGCTTTTTTGCTAACGTAATGAGCTGCGATAAATATTCCTGCTCGGCCAAACTGGCATCCACCTCCTCGCGATGAATAAGTTGGGTAGCAACCTGTACCGGGTTCTGTTGAATAACCGCACCTAAGGCAGTATTTATCGCTTGCAACATATTCGTTTTTGTCGAGGGTGTTACCTGCTTCAAACCCGACGTATCCAGGGTATCAAGCATAACGATTGAACCAACTATTTGTCCGGATTCCTGTAGTTGCCGGGCAACTTCATAGGCGATCGCCCCACCCACCGAATATCCACCAAGGTCATAGGGCCCTTCAGCTTGGACCGACCGTATTATATTCACATAATAGGCGGCCATGGCCTGAATTCCATGTAAAGGTGGCCGATCCGTCATCCAGCCACGCGCTTGGATGCCATAAAAGGGGCGCTGACTTTTTCCGGCGATTCGCTGGTACGCTTCAACACCACCAATGGCCGCGTGGAGCCAGAACACCGGGCGACCTTTGGTAAAGCGATTGAGTAAAATCAACTCTGGAAATTGAGACCAACTCTTGGGGACGGTGATGGTTGCGTCAGTGATTGTCGCTTCGGTATTAAGCACCGAAGTGTCTATTTCCACTAAGGACAACGCATTTACAATGTCATTGATTGTTTTACATGCTTGCAGGTCAGTGGCGCTGATCGCCGGGTTAATATGCGCCTGGAGTTGCTGCAACAATTGCATTAACAAAACAGAGTCAAAACCGTATTGATCCAGAGATCTGTTTAACCTTAACTCCGTCCTCTGCATCCCTAATATACCCGCAGCAATGCCAGCAACACGATCTGCCAGCGACGACTGCTCACGATTTAGTGATTTCAATTCTTTTACACCGAACGGCGACGGATTATTTTCAGTATTATTGTAAGCGTTACTTTCGGCATTAGTTACATTTGCATTAGTTACCGCTGAATTAACACCAGTGGATGATCGACCCGTTTCCACAGAATCAATCCAGCACCGCCGACGATCAAACGGATAAGTGGGTAACGTAATTCGCTTAGGCTGGGTTCCATCGTGCAACGGTTGCCAGGTTACATTCCCACCTTTTGCCCAGTAGAGCGCCAACTTCGCCAGATTTTTTTCCAACATTAACGACGCGATAATGGTCTTCCCTGTATTGCCGGAAAACAAACTAATGATATCTAGATTCTCCTCATCTAAATCGCCCATAAAAACTGGCTGTGAAAATGCCGCTAATTTTCCAGCATCGCAGGACGCTATATACTCTTTCAAGCCCAGCAATAACGCTTCATGGTTGCGAACCACCATTGACAACCTGGACTCCATTGCCTCACGTCCAACCTGTAATGTATAGGCAAGGTTAGTTAAGGAAATATCCCTGTTATTTTCAAGAAAGGCCAACATCTGTTGCGCCACAACCAGCAAACGATTCTGATTCCTTGCCGAGAACAGCATAATGTGCTCCTGAGCCGCGAATGAAACAACCTCTCCAGCCTCTTGCGTCGCACTATACTCTTCCAGGATCAAATGAGCGTTTGATCCTGCAGCGCCAAAAGCACTTATGGTTGCTCTTCGTGGTATCGCTTGCGCTAAGCCGTTAACATCAACCACAGGTTGCTTCCACTCCTCTAACTGCGTCTGCAAATGAAATGGGGAGTGATCAAAATTCACATTAGGATTTAGTGGCGCCGCTTTGATGGATGGGACCAGTTGCTTATGTTGCATTTGCAATATTACTTTCGTTAGTTGCGACATACCCGATGCCGCCTCAGCATGACCTATGTTTGATTTTACTGAACCTATCGCACACGTCGGCTGGCCTGAGGCAGGCTTTTTAAAGACCTTATTCAACGCAGCCAGTTCGATGGGATCGCCTAATGCCGAACCATTTGCAGCCGATTCAATATAACTGATGGTGCTTGGGTCAACACCCGATTTTTTAAAATTGTCCTCAATTAACTGTGATTGCGCCGCTGGATTAGGCACAGCAAAACCATTCGATCGCCCGCTATGGTTGGTGGCTGACGATTTTATAACCGCAAGTATGGTATCGCCGTCATCAATTGCATTGGATAGACGCTTTAATAACACAGCCCCCACGCCTTCTGCGGGGATATAACCATCACCATTGGCAAAACTCCGGCTATCCACATGACTGCCGATTATTTGAGCCTGGCTGAGTCCGATGTATTTTTTAGGATGAATTGACAGGTTAACCCCGCCAGCAACAGCCAACTGGCAGTCATCTAATATAAGGTTCTCACAGGCCATGTGTATCGAAGTAAGTGCAGATGAACACATGGTGTCAATGGCAATACTTGGCCCCTGGAAATTGAAATAATGTGACACACGATTCGCAATGGCGCTGTACGACGACAGGGATACCGCTGCTTCCGTCACAATATCTGACTCGAATGCATGGTATTGCTGATACATGGCGCCAACATAAACACCAATTCTGTTTTGATATGTTTCCTGTAGCGACTCACGCGTATAACCGGCGCTTTCAAATAAATTCCAAACCGTCTCCAAAAAAAGACGTTCCTGTGGATCCATCAGTGCCGCTTCTCGTGGCGAAATGTTGAAGAATAACGGGTCAAACTGATCTACCTCTGCAATAAATCCGCCCCATTTGCTGTAAGACTTGCCGGTTTTATTTCTTTCCGGGTCAAAATACTGGCTGTGATCCCAGCGTTCGTCCGGTATTTCAGTAATACAATCTTTACCATCACGAAGGTTTTCCCAAAACGCCTCAAGATCATTGGCCAGGGGGTAGCGCCCCGAAAGACCGATAATAGCAATGTCCCTGGACTCGCCTTTCCCTTCTCGCCGGTTTCCATTGTTGACTTGAAAGCGTCTTCCTTTATGGGCGCCGTTAACCGAGTGTTTAGGCTTAATGTCAACCACAGACGTTTCAATCACATTATGGTTTTTATCTTCAATCCCGAGGATTTCCGATAACCGAGCAGGAAAAGCGTCAAGAAAGTACCCCGCCAGATCCTCGATCGTCTGATATTCAAAAAACAGGGTTTTAGACAAGGACCCAAACACCGCCTCCAGCTTATTGGTTAACGCCATCGCCATAATCGAATCAATGCCAAACTTTTCCAGGGGTGCGGTTTCATCAATGCGTTGCACAGGCAATTTAATATGCAACGACAGCAGTTGTTTGAAATAATCGATGGTTTTTCCTTCAAGCGCTCCCCTGGAGGTTCCATGCGTATTACCGGCTTGCCTTTCTTCAGCGATAGGCTCAACGATAGGCGCGAGGAGAGGTTCCTTAATTTGCCCGGCATGCGCCTTGCCGGGCGTCACCACGCCAGACAACGATAACAGCAATTGCTTCATTTTAGGCAATTGACCTTCCATCACCATAACCTGTTGCTTTTTCAACGTAAGGGCCTGATACAGCGTTTGGATACCCGTGGCAGTGCGCATCGGTACAAGTCCAATTGCTTGTTTCGTTAACGTTTCAACTCCGGCATCAATTTTCATACCACCTTCTTGCCACAAAGGCCAGTTAATGGCTATTGTGTGCCCCTGGCGTCGTTTTGACACCACTAAACGATTTCGATAACCGGCGTACGCATCCATAAAGGCATTCGCCGTTGCATAATCTGCCTGACCAACATTGCCAAAACCAGCCGCGAGGGAAGAGAATAGGATAAAGAAGTCCAATTCAATGTGTTGACTGGCCTGATCTACATTGACTAAACCAGATACTTTGGGCGCCGTGACATCTCGAAACTCTTGCGCCGTCTTATTTATAATGTAATTATCACGAATCACACCAGCCGCATGAATAATGCCATTTAGCGTTTCATGATTCTTTCTCACCTGTACGAATAAATCATTAACTGCGTGCTGGTTTGTCACATCAACAGGCAGGTAGTGTATTTTCGCGCCTTTACTTTCCAGTACCTGAATCTGTTTTTTCGCCTCGACCCCAAGCGCAGTACGACCGGTAAGGATCAACGTAACATTGGTCACCTGACGAATTATTTCGCTGGCGAACAGCATTCCCAAGCCCCCTGAGCCACCCGTTATTAGATAGACGCCGTGCTCTTTCCAGGGCATATCCATCATGCCATTTTCAGGCGGACTTTGAATTGAGGGTTGGACCGGGTTTTGAGTGACCAGCTCTTTCCAGCTTAGAACCCATCGATTACCGTCTCTATACTGAATATTTTGCGCGTTAGCGTTAAAAGCATTATTTTTTATTATATCGCCAATACTATTGACGGACTCACTGGCGTCCACCCCAATTAGCTGACCAACAATATTGGGGTTTTCAAGCTGGGCGGATTTTAACAGTGCAGATAAGCCGACCAACAATTCCTGTTCCCCGTGAAGCGGGTATACCAACTGAATGAATACCCGCCCCTTGGACTTGTCGTGAAGAATGGCCTGTATTTTTTCTACGGTCTCGATTGCATAATGTTGAAACCGGTCCTGAATACCTTGCCCCTGCTGTTGCGGGGACAAGTATAAACAGTCTACATCACCTCGTTCTGCTATGATGCGTTGCTGTAAACCCGGGTTCATTTCGCAAAGTATAACAACATTGCGCATATAACCAGCCGTTGCTTTCTCATTAGTTAAGGCGCTTTCTACCCAGTATGGCTCAAACATCAAACTACCCTGTGTCTCCAAGGAAGTGCTGACAGGCATTTCGGCCGCGATCGCTCTTGATGAAAAACCACGCATCTGCACCAGTACCGCCCCCTGGTCATCACATAACTCGATATCCAGTTTTTGAACCCTGTCGCTAGCCGAGCAACCATCACTATAGCGGATCAACGCCCACATTGACGCAGTGCAGGCACCCCTAATCGTTATTTCATCGAGCGCAAAAGGCAACGATAATGTCGGTGATGGCGTAACACCATTGCCTTTCGACGCTGACGCCAATCCAACAACGGCTTGCAGCGCCGAATCCAACATACTTGGGTGTAGCACAAATTGGCCCAGGGTATCTGATACAGAAGAAGGCAAGGATAACTTTGCCAGCGTTTTGGCATCGCCATAATATATTTTTTCAATACCGCGGTGTCCCGAACCAAAATCAACACCGGCTGCACTGAAATTTTCATAAACCAGCCCCGGCAAAATACTGCCTTGAGAACAGCTGCCCTGTAAATCCGGTAAATTAACGGTCGGTGCCCCCGAAAATTGCGCTACCTCAGCAACCCCCTGGCTGTGAATAATCCTATCGCCATCATCCTCGTCTGTCTCTGTAAATATTTCATAGGATATTTTCTCGTTATCTTCGGAATAAAGACTGATATGAAGTTGCTGCGATTGATCTGAAACAGACAGGGGCCTCACCCAAACCACATTCTTCAACCTGACCCCCTCATCGGCCACGTCCATCCTTGCGATAGATTGCTTAACAGCGGCGTAAGCCATTTCCAGATACACAACAGCTGGCAGGGTACGCTGCCCTCTTACCACATGATCTTTTAAAAAAAACTCATCACCGGTAAAAAGAGCGCTGAACCGCTGCTCTGACAGATTCGACGTATTGGAATGCAGCAATGGGTGGATGTTATTGGCATTGTTACTGGCGCTGTTACTGGTATTATTGTTGGTATTAGCGGAATAAAACTTGTTTATTGATGAGCGCTCATTGCCAGGTTTAGAGAGCCAGTAACGCTCTTTCGCAAATGAGTAGGTTGGCAAACTAATCCGGCCGGGTTTGGACGCGCCGTAAAGTTTGCTCCAGTCAACAGACATCCCCTTGACCCACAAATCAAGCAGTTTTGGATATTTCGCTTTTTCTAACCAGCCATCGATTACATTCTTCATGTCCTCGTCGGAAGAAAACACGTCCCAGGTTTCCAACGAACGCTTAACCTGTCCTCGATACAGGTATTCGATATGCTTACCACCCTTTAAATAGGCTGTCAGCTTGTTTTTCAGCTCATCTATGGAAGTCACAATGATGGCCAAACGTTCTTCCATCGCATCTCTGCCCAGCTGTAGGGTATAGGCGACGCTGGTAAGATTTTCCTCGGATTGAACTGTTAATTCGTTTAACAAATGCGTTGCATTCTCTTTAAGCTGTTCCGCGGTTTTAGCCGATAAAACAATGGCAAACTGATGTGCGGCGCCAGCCTGAGACCTTTTATCACGACATGGGCGAATATATTCTTCCACCACCAAATGCGCATTGATACCGGTTGCTCCAAACGAGTTTACCGCCGCATAACGCGGTTGATCATCGATGCTATCCCAGCCTTTAAGCACTGTATTGACATAAAATGGGCTTTTCTCAATACGCATAAACGGATTAATACTGTTACAGTTTAGGCTTGGTGGAATTTGTTTATGCTTCATCGATAGCAATACTTTAATAAGGCCGGACACGCCGGCACCACCGAACGCATGGCCAATATTGGTCTTTAATGACCCAAGCGCGCAATATCCGGTTTTTTTGGTATATCGTTGAAACGCATCCGTTAACGCCTGAACCTCAACGGGATCCCCAAGCTTAGTCCCTGTTCCATGCGCTTCAACCATGCTAATTCGTTCAGGATTAATGTTGAATTTACGATAAACCTCGCTTTCCAAGCGGGTTTGTGAGCTTACACTGGGTGCCGTCAAGCCGTTGGTTTTACCATCTTGATTGGTTCCCCAGCCTTTAATCACGCCGTGAATATTATCGTCATCGGTAACCGCCTGGTCTAACGGTTTTAAAACCACAACACCAATCGCCTCAGCCAACACGGTCCCGTTAGCCCGCTCATCGAAGGTATAACATTGTCCATCCGGTGAAAACAACAATGACTGACTTGATGAAACTAATAAATTCGGCGTGGTATAAACACTACCACCACCGGCAATAGCAACGGCACTATTACCCAGAACCAAGCTATCACAGGCATAGGCAATGGCGGTTAAGGTTGACGAACAGGCTGTGTCCACACTGACAGCAGGCCCTACGAGATTCAAAAGATAGGATAACCGGGACGGAGCAGACGAGTCCGTTGGTGACAAATAGGTATGGTGGAGCTGCTGGACATGAATAGGATAGTCACCTTTTGCGTAGGCAAACACCCCCCACGACTTGCCACTTAGTCCGGATGCTGCATAACCGGCATCCTCAATCGCCTTCCAAGCTTCCTGTAAAAAGATGCGCTCGCTGGGGTCCATGTATTCCGCTTCGCGCGGTGATATGCCGAAGAACAAAGGATCAAATTGGTCTATATCAGTCAGGAACCCGCCCCACTTGGAGTAGGTTTTATCGGGCGTCTGCGGTTTTGGGTCAAAATAATCATTAATATCCCAGCCCCGGTTATCAGGCATTTCGGTAATACTGTTACGACCATTTTTTAAGTTGTTCCAAAACGCGTTAACGTTATCCGCATCCGGAAATCGACCCGACATGCCAATAATGGCGATAGGGACTGCACCATAAACGCCTTTTTCACCATCGGTGCGTCCGTTTATTGCTTTATTACCGGATCGCCGTAATTCGTCCCCCTTGTTGACCGTGCCGTTGCTGAATATTTTTTTACAATGCCCCAAAAATACCTGAATGCCTTCATCGGAACGCATTACGTCAAAATGATTTTCACCATCCAGTATAATAGTATTTAAATTTGGCAACACAGATTCCCATGGGTGTAATAATGGCAAAAGTGAACCTTTCTTTTGCTGAATATTTTCGAGATAATCTGGATTCCAAAGTACCGTAGAGGTGGCCAGTGCCGAGCGGGTCCTAAACAACCATGCGTCTACCTTCTCCGGGAATGGCAATGGCGCTACTCGATAGGATTGAATGGCCTCCAGGTTCGCCAGGTGAACATCCGCCATGGAGGTTAATTTAAATCGTAACGAACCCTCAGATTGGTTAATGCCTTTTTGTCGGCAGTTCGCGACCAGATAATCCAATAACGCCTCATCTGTTATCTGGCTGATGTCCTTATTGGATATACGAAAGTCCTGCCAATTAATTTCACCTTTGTTTATTTTTTTTGAAAATGACTGATCAATGCTTAATAACGTCAGCAACAGGAAATTCGCATTCATCAATAAGTTATTGCGTCGCGTCGTCTGAAATAACTCCGGCTCTTCCCCTGAAATAAACGGTGCTTCCACAAGGAGTAGACTGTTGACTTTTTTACCCAGCATTTGCAGCTGACGCGCGACCTCGTACCCAATGGTGCCTCCGAGCGAAAATCCAGCGATATGATACGGGCCTTGCGGGTCGACCGCCATGATAATCCGCGTATAGTATTTTGCCATTGCAAACGGATCGGACAGTGGCGCGTGTTCCTGCGATAAGAAACCTCTTGCCTTAATACCAATTAATTTGAATGCGTTATCCAGCTTTGTTGCTATGTTGTTATAGACACCAACATCGCCGGACAATGGATGAATCCAAAACGTACAGCATCCTTCACCATTAATCGATAACGGCACGATTTCCGGGAATTGCCTCATTAGACTCCGTATACGCTTATTCAGCGGTAAGTGACTTAAAAGTGAGTGACTTAAAGGTGAGTCACTTATAGCCGAGTCGCTTAGGCGCAAGTCACTAATAGGCGCGGTGGCTGAGCCACGTCTCGATGTCTCACACAGTAGCAAGACATCCGAGAGTTTTTTCTGATATAAATCGTTGGTTGATATATCAACATCCAAAACCTCCTGCATATAAACCAATAACTCGGCGAAATCCATTGAATCCAGCCCTAGCTCTGCCAGTGTTTTGTGGTAGTCCTGTGCTGTAACATCTATTTTGTGCTGCAAGTAATGAATCACCGCATTGTTTGATTGCAGTGTCGGACCCAATCCGGGGCTTTCTCGCTTTTCAATAACATTGTTGACAGCCGCGTTAACAACATCATTGCCAACACGCGTAGCGTCGAGTTCATAGTGCTTAAGTTTATAGTGAAAGAGCACTCCATAACCTTGGTTGATGACATCCAAGGGTTGGTAGTTCGCGATGATACCGGTAATCTTTGCGCCGTGGGTGTGGTGAAACCTTAATGTCGGTTCTTGCAACCATGCATCGTTTATGCTGCCTCTTATGTAGGTGACGAAATCAGTGTGAAGATGTTCGGAATAGTTACTGCACCGGGTTATTCCCACAACGGACCGTACGCCACTCATCCTTGTAGCTTGATGTAACACAAACGCCAGTAATTGATTTTCCAGTTGATGTCCCTGGTGGTCTGCAAGCAACCGCAACGACAACAACTGAAGTACAGGACCATTCTTATCATGCAACGATGCTATCTCATCCGCCTGAATATCATGCAATGATTCGATAGTAGTAATTCGTTGTGTGTAAATCACCCCAATAATCGTACCCTGTCTTTCAAGTACAAACTGCCCAGCAGGAAAGGTCTTTATACGGTCAGCCAGTACAACTTCACTGCTGGTTATTTCCCCTGGCAAAGCCGCCTGCTCAACGTTCATTAATGTGGCGATATCTTGTGGCTTTGCAAATCGCAGGAGATATCCCAACGGCTCAAAATGCTCTAAGGTAAATTGGTCAGCAATTTCGCCGCTAGAGTTTGGTTTTACGTCAATGATGCTATTTTCCTGTTTATGTGAAAATTGAGTTTTTGGCATTTCACTTATTGAGTGCACGGCATTGGCTTGTGTTTCACCCCCGGCAAGGCTAAGAATATCGGATAATGTTTTCTGATAAAGCGCCTCCGTGGAAATATCGACATCCAAATCGGCTTGCATGTGCACAAGTAACTCTGTGAAATCCATTGAATCCAGGCCTAGTTCCACCAGAGTCTTAGCGTAATCGGCGTTGCTAATATCTATTTTGCGTGTTAAAAACGCCATAATCTGATGAGAAGAAGATACCCTGCCGGTATTAACTGCAAATTTTTCCGAGCCGTCCACCGTGAGCGAATTTTGCGTTACTGGCGGTTGTTTCACATACCAACGGGCGAATTCCTGAAGAGTGCCATCCTTAAAACATGCTTTACAAGCGGATCGCTGAATTTTCCCGCTTGATGTTTTTAGAATACGGCCCGTTTTTACTAACGCAATGGCATAAACCTTAAGATCATGTTGTTCAGATATGGTTTTTCTGATGGCTGTTATAACACTGTCAAAATCATCCTTCTTGTAGTTTCGCTGCACTTCTTGCACGACCACTAAACGCTCGTCCTCTTCATGTTCAATCGTGAACGCCGCACAACAACCGTGGCGAAGTTTTGGATGACATTTATCAACGGACCATTCTATATCCTGTGGGTAGTGATTCTCTCCACGGATGATAATCAAATCTTTAAGACGACCGGTGAAATACAAGGCCTTATCCCGCATAAAACCAAGATCACCGGTACTCAAATACGGCCCCTCACCACTAGCGATATAATTATTAAAGGTTTCAGCACTTTCCTGAGGTCGCTGCCAATACCCTTGCGCCACACTGGGGCCTTTTATCCAAATTTCACCCACCACATTTTGCTGACAACTTGTTTTTGTTGCTGGATCAACAATTAGTAATTCCATATCGGGCTTCGGCGTACCACAGTTTGCCAAATAACTGATTTTTTGCTGTGAGTCTGTTTCGTCTTCAGCTCGGTTTTTTTCCAGTGCACCTTCTTTTAAACCAAGAAACCGGGGTTTTTCCCGGTAATGCCCATCGGTTAACCGATGGTGTGTTGCTGATACTAAACAAGTGGATTCCGCCAGGCCGTAAGCCACACAAAGGGCATCGGGTCGAAAACCACACGATGAAAAGGTACGGCTAAAATTATCCACCGTACCTCTTCGCACCGGCTCGGCGGCACTCATCGCCATACGCCAACAACTTAAGTCCAATGAAGCAAGTTGCTCTGGCGTTACTTTTTGCACACATGATTCGTATGCGAAATTTGGCCCCATGGTATGTGTAACACGGTAGCGGGAAATTGCCTCTAACCATCGCATTGGGCGCTGTACAAAAGCTACAGGGGATATGATATAGCACTGAAATCCATTATAGAGTGGTTGAAGCAGGCCATAGATTAAACCCAGATCATGAAATGCAGGTAACCATGTGAGCATCACGCTATCGCCGTCATGTCCGCAGCCGTAATCGAAACATTCAAGATTGTGCAGTAAATTGCCGTGGGTAAGCATTACGCCTTTTGGCAGGGAGGTGGAGCCCGACGTAAATTGGAGAAAGGCCAATCGTTCGCTATTTATGTCTTTTTCGACCCATTGATCGGCCAGATTGGTATCCAACTCATCCACAATCACCCAGTGAATTTGTTTTAATTCCGGCACTTCGTCAAAACCGGCGCTTACTTTTTCCATTAATTTTGAGGTGGTCAACCCAATGGTGGGTTTAGCGCCTTTTGCGACTGCCAGTATTCGTTTTAGGCTTCGTTGTAAACGGGTTGGGTTATGAGAAGGTGTGGGCACCGCAATCGCACCAGCGTACAGGCACCCAAAAAAACCGCAGAGGAACTCAACACCCGGCGCAAACAACATTAACACGCGCTCGTTTTCCGCATCAATGTTATCAAGCTGCGCTGCAATCATGCGTGCTTGCCTGTCGAGTTCCCCGAAGCTAATGGTATCCCCTGGCTCCTCACCGTCAACAAGATAGGTGTATGCAAGTTTTGTTGCCAGTGTACTTGCCCTTAGGCGTAACAAATCAACCAGTGAATCACATTGCTCAAACACGTTAGTCATTTTAACTCCAGAATTTATGATGTTATGCCGCTCAGGTGGCGCTATATCGCGAGTTCTTTTGGCATTGTTAACTCGGAGAGAATATACATACAAAGGTCATGAATATTCTGGTGGTCAAATACAATGGTTTCCCGCAGACTCAATGTTAGTTCCTCATTGAGTGCCTGAATGAAGGTGACAATATTAATGGAGTTAACACCAATTTCCGAAAAATTAGTGCGATTATCCACTTCATCCTGATCGTCAAGATACAGGACATTAAATAATACCTTGCGAATTGTTTTCAACACAGCCGCATATTCTATACTAACCGACTTATCGCCAGCAGACGTTGTTATGGGGATAACCCCGGTATTTATTGCAGGGTTATTTTCGTGCTGTGAAGGCACCGGCAACGCTTCCGACAACGAATCTAGCGGGATAAAAGTACTGACAGGTTTATTTTTCCCCGCTCGTTTCGGAAGCACTCCCGCTTCTAACGGTATAAAATCAGGCAGTTCCGTGTGCTGTGTTTTTGGTACATGTTTGTTATCCTGTTTTACCCAATACTGCTTCTGAACAAAAGGATAGTTGGGAATCTGAGAAACGTGCATTGGCAAGCGGCCCGCATACAAATTTTTCCATGGTATGGATATCCCTTGCACCCACATACGTGCCAGTTCCGATAAATTTCTTTCTGCTATTAGTGCCTGAACCCCATGATGGCGTGCAACCTCCTTTTTCACCGTACCTGAAGAATCCTGACGATTAACCTTAGCTGTGTACACGTTTAGCGAAGTGCCATGACGAGTAACAGGATGACCAGTAACAGTATAATCAGTAGCAGCAAGATCAAGACACTTGATTAAGTCATCCTTATTGTCGATAACACAGGCAAAACGATGATTCATGGACTCCCTGCCATTTTGCAGGCTATATGCCACGCTAACAAGATCAACATCCGCATGCGTTTCCAGATACGTTTTCCATTGGGAACGATAATCAGAGAGTACGCGGCCGGTTTTTGCCGACAAAATAAAAATAACCGCTGTATTAATGGATGTAGCGCTTAGCAATACGTTCGAGGAAGCCTCATATTCTTCGAGAATTAAATGGGCATTAACACCGCCGGCACCAAAACTATTAATTCCGGCCCGCCTTGGCACCGGTTGTCCGCCAATAGATAGCAACGGCCAGTCTTGTGCGGTTGTCTGTATATTGAAAGGTAAATCGTTAAAATTTATATTGGAATTTTGTTTTTTTGCTAACGGCATCGGACACAATTTTTTATGTTTTAACTGCAACAACACTTTAAACAATTGCGCCATCCCGGAAACCGATTCGCCGTGCCCCAACATCGACTTTACCGAGCCCATACGATATTGTTCGTTAGCCTCGTTGTGCATTCCCTTAAACACGTTGTTTAACGCCGTCATTTCAATCGCATCACCCATTTCCGAACCATTAGCGGCCACCTCAATATAGCCAATGGTTCTAGGGTCAACATTGGCGCTCTCCAATGCCTGCTGTATCACGGCGCTCTGCTGTTGGGGGTTGGGCACACCGTAACCATTTGTCTTGCCATTGTGGTTAACGGCACTACCTTTAATGACAGCCATAATATTGTCATTATCCCTTTCTGCATCGGATTGCCGTTTTAATACAACCACGCCAACCCCCTCACTTGGCACAAAACCGTTACCGCCTTCACCAAAAACGTCGCTACTTGCCGATGAAGACATTAGCTGCCCTTGAGAAAGGGCAACATAGGTACTGGGGTGAAGATAAAGATTTACTGCCCCCACCAACGCCATACGGGTTTTCCCCTGCTTTAAATCCTCACAGGCCTGATGCATTGCCACCAGTGCTGATGAGCACATGCTGTCGACCGGGACACTCGGTCCCTGAAAATTCATATGATGGGAAACACGGTTTACCAGGGACGAAAAAGAGGTATTGTAAAACAGCTCGGTGTCGTTTGAATTCCACAGAGTGTACGCGTTTTTGGTGATTCCTCCATAAACGCCAATCTTTTGCCGTAACTCATTGTCAAGGTTCGAGGCAACATATCCCGCATCTTCGAACGCCCGCCAGGCTTCTTGAAGAAAGAGCCGCTCCTGGGGATCGATACAATACGCCTCTCTCGGTGACATATTAAAAAACAAAGGGTCAAACTGATCAAAACCGTCCAGGAATGCCCCCCACCGGGTATAAGCCTTTCCTAAACTGCCCGCGGTTTCCCTGTTTTCATGGAAACAATCTCTCCAATCCCAGCGCGAGGATGGAATTTCCGTGATGCAATTCCGCTGTGACTGCAAATTACGCCAATAGTCTTCGAGATTTTTGGCAAAGGGAAACTGACCACTCATGCCAATAACGGCGATAGACTCGTCTGCTTTATTGTCGAAAGTTGAACTTAAGAAACGATGCTGCGAGGCCTTGTTGCCTACTGTTATGGATGTCAGTGTCGAGTATTCACCAGCAGCGTTTGACGCAATAGCGATATTCGTGTCTTGATCATTGCCTCCCACCCATTCCCGACATTGTGCGGCATGGTCTGCCAGCAAATATTCGGTGAGAGCATTTAAGGTTTGGTATTCGTAGAACAGTGTTTTTGACAATTCACCAAAAACAACTGCCAGCTTTTGGTTAAGCTGGGTAATCATAATCGAGTCAATACCGTATACTTCCAATAAGTCATCACCGGCAATATGGTCAGGATCCAGTTTAATAATTGCGCCAAACAACCCTTTAAGTTGGTGCAATGTTTTATCGAATAATGTTTTACCAAATAATGTTTCTGCTGATAATGTTTTTTCCAACAGTGTTTTTTCCAGCAATGTTTTTTCCGATAACGATTCGGTATCGGGCGTAGAAACCGTTTTAACGCCGGACGACGCAGCATTTGTGCTTAACCACGTCAGTTTGGCAATTTGTTGCCTGATCCGGGTAGCATTTCCCTCCATAACCAGCACCTGGTTATCCTTCATTTCCAGTCCTTTATAAAATGCCTGCAAACCGGATGAGGTAGTCATGGGAGCCATTCCCATGGATTGCATCATCAACGCCTCAGTTTGAGCATCAACATGCATTCCGCCCTCCTTCCATAGTGGCCAATTAATTGATAAGGTTCGTCCTTTACGCTGATGTAACGCGGTCAATTGGTTTCGGTATGCCGCATAAGCATCCATAAATGCATTTGCCGTCGCATAATCAGCCTGACCTAAATTACCGAATACACCAGCACCGGATGAAAAAAGAACAAAGAAGTCGAGATTAAGCGCCTTGCTTGCCAGGTCCAAATAGACCAGCCCGGACACCTTGGGAGCCAAAACCTGCTGAAAATCTGTTGACGTTTTTTTAAGGATATAATTATCCCGAATGATGCCGGCACCATGAATAATGCCTTGCAACCCACCAAACTCTGCCTGAATGCCGCTCACTAATTCTATTGAGGCCTGTTCACTGGTAACATCAACCTGCCTATATTCAACTCTGGCACCTAAACGCTGCAACTCTGTTAATCGGTTTTTATTATCTGAAGAAAGTGCGGAGCGTCCCGCAAGAATCAGGTTAGGACGCTTAACGCGTTGTGCTATCTCATGAGCGAATAGCCATCCCAACCCGCCCACTCCTCCGGTAATGAGATAAGTTCCCTTGTGTTTCCAAGGCATGGCACTAACGGCGTTTTTGTTGACTGTTGTGGCCAAGATATCAATCTCAGTCAGCCCGAAGACCCGTCGATTATCACCCCGGTACTGGATAAGTTGTTGCCCGGGGTTATAACGTTCGGCGTCCAACTTATCAGCAATTCCGTTTAACGCCGCTGCCGAATCAAATGCGATTAACTGCCCAACAAATTTAGGGTTTTCCAGCCGCGCGGTATTGAGTATTCCAGACAACCCCGTCAATAATTGATTTTCTCCTTCGTTAAGCAAGGCTATCTGAACGAATACCCGCCGTGTTGGTTTTTTCTTTATAATTCCTTGAATTTCAGCAAATACCTGCGATGCATGACGCTCAAAACGTTTTGCAAAATCCTCCTGACTAGAAGGTAAACGTAAACAACGCACCCCTTTAAGCCGGTTTTGAATGTGATCCAACGATATATCATCAAACCCGCATAGGATTACCAGGTGTTGTTCATATTCTTCAGAGTGTTGGTATTCTTGTTGGAATTGCTGCTCATGATTAAGAGTGGATTTCGCTGACCACCCGGCGTCTTCGATCCACTCGGGCCGAAACAGCAAGGTATCAATTTCGTTCACAGCTCGTGCCTTGGGTATGTCGGTTTTCTCTACTTTATAAGTAAAACCAATGACACGAGTACATAACAAACCTTTCTCATCGTATAAATCCACATCTAATTGCGCCCATTCACCGTTGGGGGGGGCATTTTCACGCGGTTTAATATGAGCCCACATCGCAGCGGTACTTTCCCTAAACACCTGCAGCGATGTAATGTTGATGGGTAAAAAATGGCGACTAACATTGCTCGCCACTATCAATACCGATTCAAACATGCCGGGATGTAATACTATTTTATTTGTCCGATACTCTTCGGCCAATGGCAAACTCAACTTCGCTAATAATTGACCGTTTCCTTTATAAACCGTTGCTACCTCTCGTGTGCCCAAGGCCTCATAACATTCATCCGCTAAAAGATAATGTTCATTACAGGATTTTTTCAATTCTTCCAAACTCACCCACTGTTTCTCAGGGGCAGGAAGCTGCCTAGCACGACCCTGACTATATATGTCAACGGTTTCTTCACTGCCCTGTGCTTGGCTGTATAGTTCAAACGCAATATTGTGGTCGGTATCGGGTATGAGTCGAATACACACTTCTCGGGGTGCTTCTCTGCACTCTGCGCCAACGAATACGGGTTTCCCCCAACTGACATCGCTGAGTTGCAGGAAAAACGGTTCGGCAGTCGATCGCCCTATGGACTGCTCCACCGCTATGCGCGTCATTTCCAACTGCAATCCAGTTGGCAGTCGGCGCTGCTCCCCGGCATCCGACTCGGCAATAAAAAACTCCTCTCCAGTGAAGACGGAGCAATACCGTTGTTCCGATAAAGTGGAGATATTTCTCTGCAAAAGCGGGTGCACTGCATTACTTATGGAACGTGCTAACTGCTCACTTACTGTTTGTTCACGCATCGGTATCCAATAGGGCTGGCGATCAAATGGATAGGTAGGTAAACTAATTCGATATGGTTTTATTGCACCATATAATAGATTCCAATCCAGCGCCAAACCCTTGACCCATAAATCAGCCAATTTTTGCACCTTGTGTTTTTCAATCCATCCTTGAATAAGACCTTGAGCATCCTCATCATCAGTAAATAGGGAAAGCGTATCCCCGCTCTCCTTCACTTTCCCTTGGAAACAGAACTCAGGTTCGGGTTGCTTATCCAGATACATTTCCAGGCGATGAACAAGTTCAGCAATGTCTGTTGCGATAAACGCTACCCGTTCGGCCAATGCCACACGCCCAATTTGCAAGGTATAACAAAGATTAAGCAACGTATTTTCACCACGATCACAACCCACTACATCCGCCTCGGTGCAAATACTGTGAGGATTGCTTTGTAGACCGCTTTGCCTTACCACGTTTAATAGATTGTTGACAGCGGTACGCAAGCCGGATGCTTTTCCGGCAGACAATGGCAGAATAAATTGGCGGTGTTTCGACAAATGAACGGAAGAGTTATGAACAGTGGTTTTTTGAACAATGGTATCTTGAACAATGGTATCTTGAACAATGGTATCTTGAACAATGGTTTCTTGAACAATGGTATCTTGAATAATGGGTTCTTGAACAATAGCAGTATGTGCCTGGTGTTCTTTTGGCAAATACTCTTCCAGAATAATGTGCACGTTTGAACCGGTAGCGCCAAAGGAACTGATACCGGCTCTCCGGGGATAACAAACCGGTTTGTCATTTTCGACTATAACGGGCTGTTGCCATTCTTCTGTTTTCTGTTGTACATAAAATGGAGTCTGTGCGAAATCAATATAGGGATTTAACCGGGTTGAGTGCAGCGACGGCACCAGGGTTTTATGGTAAAGCTGCAGCACAACCTTGCTTAGACCACTTATACCCGCGGCGGATTCCGCGTGACCTATATTTGATTTAACCGAGCCAATTGAACAAAACTGATTGTCCGTTGAATATTGCTGATACGCTTTAATCAACCCTTGTATTTCAATAGGGTCTCCAAGCGAAGTACCCGTGCCGTGTGCTTCAAGGTAACTGATGGTGCGGGGGTTGATTTCCGCTTTTTCCAGGCAGGCAGCGATCATGTCGGCCTGTGCCACCGGACTCGGCACAGTAAAGCCGCTCACGGCACCGCCATGATTAACGCTACTGCCTTTTACAATCGCGTAAATATGATCATGATCCTGTATAGCCTTCTGTACCGGCTTTAACAATATCGCACCAACACCCTCGCCTGAAACATATCCATCGCCACCATCACCAAAGGTGTGGCAGACCCCATCGCTGGAATGCATATCCGCTAAGCCATAGGTTACATATTTACTGGGGTGTAACGACAAATTAACCCCCCCCGCCAGGGCCACTTCGCACTCGCCATTGAGAATGCTACCTATCGCCAAGTGAACCGCAGTAAGTGAGGAAGAGCACACGGTATCAACCGCCATGCTGGGACCATGAAAGTTACAAAAATAGGAGACTCGATTCGCTATCGGTGCCGCGTTAAGGGACAAGGGAATCGATTGCCCCCGGAACATGGCCTCAGCCCCTACTTGAGAATAATCTTTATGCATCACCCCCACGAACACACCAACATGACGTCGTTGGTATCGGCCAGAAGGTAACACCAGGGAATTTGGCGTATAACCGGCGTCTTCAATCACCTCCCAACAAGTCTCCAAAAACAGCCGCTCTTGAGGATCCATAAACTCCGCTTCGCGTGGGGAAATGCGAAAGAAGCGGGCATCAAAACACTCCGGCGCATTGATAAATCCACCCCATCTCGATATCGGTTTACCTGAGGGTGAACGTACCCCGTCCAAACCATGCCAGTCCCAACGGGACTCGGGTATTTCCGTTATGCAATTTTTACCTTGTTTCAAATTATGCCAAAATTCACTCATATTTGCGGCGTCAGGGTAACGACCTGCGATGCCAATGATGGCAATATCTTCTTTAACGGTCTCTTGTTGACGCCTCTCTTTTTTACGATAGTCACTTGCCGGCTTGTGCTTCGGATTCGTAGCAGTTGTCATAACGGGCGACTGCGATACATTTATTCCGGCCGTCGTTGTTTCGAGCCTTTGTTGCTCGCTAACGCCTTCTTGAACATGAACAACTTCGTTTATTGCCATATTTCGGGCGTCGTGAGGTGCCTCAAATCGTAATGCGTAGTTATCAGTCAGGTATTCCGCCAATTCTGAAATTGTCGTATACTCAAATAACAACGTAGGCGTCAACGCCTCTCCCACTTTCTGTTCAATTGACGTCACCATTTCCAACAGCATTGGGGAATCCAATCCCATTTCGTAATAACCAATACCACGACCGATGGTTTCCAGGGGTTTATTAAGACGCTTCGCAATCAATTGACGTAAAAACGATTCGGCACTTGTTGGCGATACCACACCAGTGCTAACAGGTAAATTACCCTCTCTCTCACGCACAGGTTCGCCCCATTTTTCAGCACCGGTGTTTTTAAACCCGCCTTCACGAACCAACTTAGTGGTGAGATTGTTAAGTTCTGCGATTTTTTTGCCGGATTCATCAAAAAACTCCAGCGTTAAATAGGAAAGCTCCTTTTTCCTACCCACTGATGATGCTTGAATTCTCGTTGTACACTGCTGCTGCAGAAGGCTTGAAGCCCGAAATGATTGATAAAATAACGGCAAATACAATGGTTTTTCGTCTTCTAATTTTTCACTCTCTATTAAGGTCGCCAACAAAACACTTGAACCAATTGCGCTAGCGTCAATTAATACCGGATGAAACATAAATCCTGATGCGCTGGCCATGGCGTCTTTACCAATCGATAGTTTTATAACGGTAGCATTTTCACGGCTGAAGATTTCCCCTTCTGCTTTCATGAAACCGGTATGAAGCAAGCCATGGCGTCGGCATTGTTGATACACATCCTCTAATTGTATTGTGTTGTTTGTTGAGCTGTCTGTTTCACCCGCCCCCAATGTTTCCCCGAAGATAATTGGGGCAACCTGATGCATTTCCGCCGTGGCAAAACAACGGCTGTCTTGTACCGCCGTTACTCGAATGTCCCATCGACCGGTTTCCACCTCCAGGCATTCAACGTTAAGTGTGACATCCTGGTTTTGCGCCACAATAAGCGGATTAAATATCGACAAATTACGCAGTTCGAGTTGCGAAAAATCATACCCATTTTCCCTGAATATCTGGTACAACAAATCGATATAAGCTAACCCGGGCAATAAGGCTTGATGGTTAACCTGATGATTTTTTAAAATTGGGTGGTTTACACTTAAATGAAGCTGATCCTGCATTAACACATCCTCAGATTATTAGATTCGCAATTCCTGTTACTGTACGCTTGAATCTGCCATTTCGTGTTTCCAAATATTGCGTGTCGCCTCTGGCACAGGACTAGGCTGCTGCAACGCCGAAAAATCTTCCGGCCCGGCAGCATTTACGACATACCGGTTTAATGCAGGTGGTGACAAAGGATGCCGTACTATTTTCCCTGTCTCAGCAGCGTCCCATGCTTGTAATATTACATGTGCATTTGTCCCCCCATCGGCGAAACAATTGATTGCCGCCAGCCGTGGCGTGTTTTCCCATACGTCATTGCTTCGTGGAAAATAAAGCGGCGACGATGCGATGTTAAAATGCGTCATGGTTTGCTCGCCGGATAAAAATGGCACCGACTGCTTATGATTCAACATGAGTGCAACTTTAATAAAACTGGCGATACCTTCCGCACACAATGGATGTCCGATATTCGGCTTAATCGCCCCCAGTCCAAGCGGGTTAGTATTACTCGCACGATATACGGACTGAATGGCTTTCAGTTCAAGTAAATCGGTAACCTCAGAGCCGGATCCATTGACATCAATATAACTCACGTCACCGGGGTTAATACCACTGCGCTCCAGCGCCTGCTGCATTACCGCTTTTTGCGCCTGCAAATTTGGCGACGCCGGTCCAGCAGTGCGGCCATCATTATTAATCGTTAATGCCTTGATCACCGCATATATCTGATCGCCATCCTCTATTGCCTGATCGACGGTCTTCAACAACACCATACCAACGCCTTCCCCCAACACGATTCCATTTGCGCGTTGATCAAAAACGTGAAAAGCCGGGTCACGGCTTAAAATATTTCGTTGTTGAAAGATACGATGCGCACCCTCATTATTGAGCACACTGACCCCCCCCACCAGCGCAGTATCAATTTCTTTGCAGCGTAGCGCCTGTATCGCCACATTCATGCCGACCAATGCTGACGAACAGGCGGTATCCAGGACGAGACTCGGTCCCCTAAGGTCAAAGAACTGGGAAATATTAGCCGCCAGATAATTTTGTCCCACAGCGACGATTGGATTGCGGGCCTGGAAAAGGTTGGTCTCGTTTGGCTGATGCTGACTCCTTGCACCGATATAAACGCCAACAGACTTGCCTTTGATTTCCTCTGGCGTATAACCCGCGTGAGACCACAGCATCAGACTTTCCTCCAGAACCAATAACGCCTGTGGATCCATCACCCTGGCATCTTCTTTGGGAATAAGAAAATAGTCCGGGTCAAAGGACGTAACGTTGTCAATTAGCCCTGCATAGGCTTCCCCGGTATGCTTCCAACGCTGTTGAGGCACGGACCGAATGGCCGATCGCCCTTCAGACAATAATTGCCAGTACCCTTTCAAATCATTACCACCGGGAAAACGACTGGCAAGCCCTACGACGGCAATATCGGCATGATGCGATGGCGTATTTGTACGGAAATTGGCGGGTTGACTCGCTGTGACCACGGCACTGGCGGTAGACGCTGCCACGGAGTGATGTTGATCCTTCTTAACGGCTTCATTTACTACCGCGGTAGTGCTTACCTGACCAAATGCCAGGGCGAGAGACGCCGCATGCTCGCGAACAAGCCATTGGGACAGTGCACCAATCGTTGGATATTCAAATAGCAAAGTAGGATCTAGTTCTGACGTAACCAATTGCTTTATCGGTCCAAATAATTGCGTTAGCAAAATGGAGTCCACGCCATAATCAGGGAAAGGCGTATCGATATCCAATTTGGACGCCTCAATTCTCAACTCCTTCGCAAATAGGTTTATCAACCACGCCTGGGTTTCACTAACCAAAGTTTCACTATTCAAGGTTTCTCCAACCAACGATGCAGTAGATTGGGTCGTGTCCGCTTCATGGGATAAGGGCTGATGAATTGACTTGGGCACTATGCGCATCGGTCGTTCAGTTGCTATGGCTCTTTGCATTAATTGCTGCGGTTTCCATAGATCCGGATCGATCATTGCAGGCAGGACAACAACCCCCAAGCGGTCACGGTTAGCTAACACGGTATCTAAAAGTGCCAACCCCTCCTGATCGGTATGACTGAGTAATCCAGTTTGTTGATACACCAGGCTTTTCGCTTCTCCCATGCCGCTATCTTTCCAACTTGGCCACTGTACGCTAACGATAGGAAGGTTATTACTATTTGCTTCTGCCACGTAGTCCATATAAGCATTAGCCATGGCATAATCACTCTGCCCTGGTGCCAAACTCGGAATGATTGCCGATACGGAAGAAAACAATACGAAAAACTGCAATGGCTCAGTTGCGAAACTGCGTATCATACTGTCCACACCGGCCACCTTTGGCGCCATCACCCGTTGAATTCCTTCGAGGTTTTTTCGGATGAACGCAGGGTTTTCCACATCACTAACCCCGGCGCTGTGAATGACGCCTCCAATCGGACCCATGGTGCGCTTAATCTCGTCAAGGCTTTGTTGTAGCGCCATTTCATCCACCAGCGATACTGACAACGCCCGCACCTCCGCGCCCTGGGCTTCCAACGATTGAATGGACTGAATTTTTTTCGCCATCGGTGTATTGGCGGTTGCATAAGTAGGCCATTGCTCTCTGGGCGGAATAACGTCTTGCCCGGTTAGCACCAGGCGATTGACACCATAGTGCGTCACAAAATGCTGGGCACACAGATAACCTATACCCCGCGTCCCACCGGTTATCCACAATACATGGTCCTTTGGAAACGGCAGCCTGCTGTCACGATGATTGTTATCACTACGCATCTTGTCACTAAAAATGCGTTCAGGAAAAGCCTGCAATACAGCTCTATATGGGTTTCCCCCACGATAACAAACTTCAGCATCCTCGCTATCAGCCAACATTTCACGGGCAATCTGCTCCGCTAAGGTAGCGTCGTTAGTGCGGGGGTCGGTATCCATATGTCGTGAGCGCAGGTGGCGATACTCGCTTTGCAGCATTCGATACAAACCAGCCCGGGATGCGCCTGATAAATTAATATGCGAATTCTCAAATGACTCTAATCCTTTAGTGACACAAAGCAGTACCAAACCTTCGCGATGCCCCTGTTCAATCAATTGCTGAATCCATGCTATCCATGCTAATGCGTCATTTGTCGTGGTGCCGCAGCCTATTAAGTCGATGAAACCATCATAGCTTTGCCATTCCGGTGCGTTTTTCGGTAAGTGGCGTTGAATATCGTCAGCAGGTAAAATATGCGCCTTCGGTAGGCGTTGAACCAACAACTCGGCTAATCCACGGGTTTCTTCGCTACTCAAAATCGCCAGTTTTTTCTCCCGCGCCTGCGCCGCTGGCACAGCCCTGGGTAACCAATGTTTTTTCATAAAATGAACATTCGATTTTACTTTTGGCACATTCCCCTTCGTAAACGCTTGCGTCGGACTCAAATTCCCGACAACACTGCCGTCGAAATGTGCATGCATATCCGGTATCCAGTACCGTTCTCTTGCAAAAGGATAAGTGGGTAAACTCACTCGTTTCGGTTTCACTGCACCATGCAGTCTGTGCCAGTCAAAGACTAAACCATTAACCCACATGCTGAGTAATTTTGAATACTTGCCTTTATCTAGCCAAGCCTTTATCGCCGTTTGAAGATCTTCATCGGCAGTAAATACCGATAATGTTTCCTTATTACGCGTAACCTGACCACGGTATAGGTCATCCAGGCCATCTATTCCTGCGAGATAATCGTGTAACTTTTGCGTGAGTTCGCTAATAGAACTGACAATCACGGCTAACCGCTCTTCCATGGCCTCGCGGCCAACTTGAAGCGTATAGGCGATATCCGCTAGCATACTATCAGTGAAATTCTGCGTCTTAATCCTATCTAACAATTGCTGAATTCGCTCTGACAATTTTTCATTATTTTTGGCTGACAGCACAATTATTGCGGGCCTATTGATGGATAGACCCTGTATAGATAAACCGTGCTGAGTTTCGTCGGTACCGGCGGGAACGTACTCTTCAATAATCACATGCGCATTCGAACCACCTGCCCCAAATGACGAAATACCGGCGACTCTCCGGTACTCTTCCTTAACGCCATTAACATCTAGCAGCGGCCGATTCCAGTCGGCCAGTTGCTGCTGAACCACAAAAGCGCTGTCACTAAAATCGATATTCGGATTAAGCACACTAGAATGCAGTGAGGGCACCAATTTCTGATACTTTAGTTGCAATAACACTTTGGTTATGCCAGCAATACCTGCAGCACTCTCGCAATGCCCGATGTTCGACTTCGCAGAACCAATGGCACAATAGTGAGTATTGTCACTATATTTCTTAAACACCTTGTTTAAACCTGCCATCTCTATCGGATCACCCAAGGATGTACCGGTACCATGGGCTTCGAGATAACTGATGGCTCGGGGGTTAATTCTGGCTCTGTCAAACGCCCGTTCAATTACACTGGCCTGAGCATTCGGGTTTGGCACCGAGTAGCCATTGGTTTTTCCACCATGGTTAATTGCCGTGCCTTTAATGATTCCATAGATATGATCACCATCCTCAATAGCGGTTTGTATTGGTTTAAGTAACACCGCCCCAACCCCCTCACCGGGCACATAACCATCACCACCCTCACCGAAACTCTCGCAACGACCTTTGCTTGAAATAAAGTTTCCCTGACCGAGCATCAGGTATTTATTGGGATGAATAGAGACATTGACACCACCGGCAACTGCCACCTCACAATCACCGAGCTTCAAACTTTGACACGCTAGGTGTATTGTGCTTAACGACGAAGAACACATGGTATCTACCGCCATACTTGGCCCATGAAAATTACAAAAAGAAGACACTCGATTCGCAATAGATGAAGGGTTACCGGAAAGTGCGATTGGGCGACCTTGTATGGTTTCCTGGGCGCCGTACAATTGATATTCTGAATACATTACGCCAACATAAACGCCAACATTACCGCCTAGTCCATATTTTTGTGGCGTACTGATTGTGTCTCTGGTGTATCCGGCATCCTCAATCACTTCATACACACACTGCATAAATAAACGTTCTTGAGGATCCATCACCTCCGCCTCACGGGGGGAGATATTGAAAAACAATGGGTCAAACTCATCGACACCGTCAATAAAGCCGCCCCACTTACCGTAGGTTTTACCCAGTTTATTTTTGTCTGCATCGAAATAAAGACTATGATCCCAACGCTCACGCGGAATTTCGGTAATGCAATCATTACCATTGCATAAATTTTCCCAGAACACCTGTAGGTTTCTGGCTTTTGGGTATCGGCCGGACAGGCCAATAATTGCGATATCCAAAGGAGCGTCTGTTTCAGTGTGATCTGACGGCGTTAACAGGGTTGAAAATCGCGTGCGGCCTCGACGTTTTGGGGTCCGCATAACCGGTAATTTCATCGCGTCAGGTTCTGCTGCAGGATGTTTCGATGTTTGCACCGCTGCTTCAGTGTTCCCCCCGACACCCAGCAATTCGTATAACGTCGCCTGATGCGTATCAAGAAAGTATTCTGTTAATTCATCAATATTTTGGTATTCGAAAAACAGGGTTTTGGACAACGAACCAAAGGTTTTTTCCAGGTGACTGGTTAATTCCATCACCATAATGGAATCGATACCGTATTTTTCCATCGGCGCATCCGCTTCAATTCTATGAACTGGCACATTAAGTACAGAAGAAAGCAGCTTTTTAAAATAATTGATTGATTTTTCCTGTACCTCAGCTTTTGCAGTAGCCGACGTAATAACACCTTGGTGATTAACTGTACCTTCGTAATTAACAGTACCTTGATAATTAACAGTACCTTGATAATTAACAGCACCTTGATAATTAACAGCACCTTGGTGATTGCCAGTGCTTAGCTGCGCAATTTTGATGCCGTCAAACCGATCCTGTCCATCCTTGCCAACAATGGCCTTGATCGGAGTAATAGCAGGGATTGTTTTTCCCTCATAACCGTCATTCAATAAATGCGAGTTATTTAGACGATGTTGCATCGACAATAACTTAAGTTGTTTGGCTGCATCTTCAAACCCAATCTTTCGACTTTTTACTTGCTGATAAAGTTGCTTTAACTGCTTGTCCATTTTCATCCCTCAATAATCAACTCTTCAACCTGATCTTCAGTAATTTCTCCCTTAATTATTTTCTCTAATAATGCTTTATAAAATGCATCCTCACTATTCTCATCCACATTCGCATCCGCATTCGTATCCAATTCGGATAACATTTCGTTTTGGGATATACGCTTGTTTTTGCCAATGCCTAACGAGCGTATTAGCGCTTCGACATCACCTTCGGCAACCAGTAGCCGTGGTAAACCGAGTGCCACGGCCTGATACAATGCTGCCATGGCCGTTGATGTCGTCATGGGAACGATACCGGCCCTGCCTGCCAACATTTTTTCGGTTATTGCATCAACCTGCATGCCACCATCTTTCCATAGGGGCCAATTAATGGATAAGGCCTTGCCACTACGACTATTTTCCGCAACCAGCTCGTTGCGATAAGCAACATAACTATCCATAAACGCGTTTGCCATGGCATAATCCGCCTGTCCCGCATTCCCCATGGCGCCCGCCAACGATGAAAAAACCATTAAAAAATCCAGTGGTATGTCCTTGCTTGCATCATCCACGTTTACCAACCCTGCAACCTTCGGTGCAAATACTTCGTGCAACTCCTGTTTGGTTTTCTTGATAATAAAGTTATCTCGGTTCACCCCTGCACAATGAACGATGCCATTCAGGCAACCGAAGTCTTGTTGTATATTTGATATCAGATCCGCAACACCTTGCTTACCGGCGACATCGCATTGCCGATACTCAATTGTTGCGCCCATGGCCCCCAATGTCTTGCCCCGGGTTTGTATTGTGTCGTTAAGGGGTGAGCGACCGCTGATAATGATTGTCACATCGTTAACACGCTGCACTATTTCATTAGCCAAAAGGTATCCGAGACCACCAGCGCCTCCGGTAATGAGATATACACCACGCTGCTTCCAGGGTATGTTTTTATTCTTATCCTTATCAAAGAACGCCACTTCATGCCAGGTGGCTACCTGACGTTTACCGCGCTGATACCGGACCTGAATATCATCAGGATGTCGACTGTTTTCCTTTACGATCTCAACGATGTGTTTTGATTCAGTTTCACCGATTTCGATAAATTGCCCCAGAAAATTGGGGTTCTCAAGTCGTGCTGTTTTCAGCAGGCCGCAAAGACTCGACAAGAACAACTGTTTTTTCCGGTCCGTGGTGACTATTTGAAACATCACCTGCCCTTTGGGTTTATAGTTAAGAATTCGTTGAACCTCGTTAAAGACAAGGCTGGCATGCTCTGCATAGCGTTTCGCAACATCCTGTAGTCCCGAGACCACCCTGATACAGCTTATGCCTTTTAGTTTGTTTTCGATATTATCCGGAATGACGTCATCCAACTCACACAGTATCACTACGTGCTGAGTGTATTTTTTGATAACGTTTTGCCGAATGATAGCCTGATCTTTCCAGTCAGGACTAAGCATTAACGTCGCCAGCGGGCGATGAATTGCTACTGGATCCGTTTTATCTTCCAACCTTCTGCTTGAAAAGCCCGTCAAACGTGCGCACACTTGTCCGTGTACATCACACAAGTCGATGTCCAGTTTTTGCACTTTGTCCTGTGCACTGCTACCTTCGCTATATCTAACCCAGGCCCAAAGATCAGAAGAACACCTATCGAATACATGCAGTGCTTGCAAAGCGAAGGGTATTACCGGCTGAGCGTTAGCAAGCCTGCTCTCAGTGTCACCGGCCCCTAACAGGAGGCCAATCGAAGCTTGTAACGCTGAATCCATCAAGCTTGGATGCAGTACAAACCTAGCTTTTGTTTCTGCAACTGACGCTGGCAATTTCAGCTTCGCCAGCACCTGACCAGACCCAAGATACATTTCCACAATGCCCTGATGTCCTGCACCATACTCAATTCGCATTGCCTTAAACGCATCATAATACTCGCGCATGGACATGGGACTTTTGCGGCACATTGCTAATAACGCCGCCAGGTCCAGGTAAGGTGACACTTGCGCCACACGTAATTGCGCGCTTCCCTGGCTGTGTAAACACAACGCGGTATCAGCGGCATTAGTGATGCCTGTTGTTTCCTCGCTATAGATCTCGTAGGAAATATCGCCGTTTTCCTCAGGATATAACACGGTATGAACGTGAACGGCCTGGTTTTCAAGAACAATAGGTCTGGCCCAGATCACATTGTTAAGCACCACAGAATACGCCCCCTCCTGTAACACACCTGCCGCCTGTTCTACCGCCTCTCGTGCCATTTCAAGGTAGGCCACCCCCGGCAATACCCTTTGACCATTGACCACATGATCTGCCAGAAAAAACTCCTGCCCCGTAAACGTTGATTGATAACGTTGTTCCTCGAAATCGGAGGTATTGCGCTGTAACAAAGGGTGAACCGGAATATTCGAATTAGGATGCAAAACATCCCCCTGCGTATTAACCTCTGTTTTCGGCAACCAATAGCGTTCTTTTGCAAAGGGATAGCTTGGCAGACTAATACGCCTGGGTTTCACCTCGTAATACAAATTTTCCCAATTAACACAAAGCCCGTTAACCCATAATTCTAATAATTTTGAGTATTTTTTCTTCTGCATCCATGCGTCGATAGTAACCAGCATATCTTCATCAGCCGTAAACACGCCCAGTGTTTGTTGACTGTTTTTTGTTTTGCCGAGATATAAGTCCTCAACACGATCATTACCTTCAATAAACCCACGCAGCTTTTCCTCCAATTCAGCCATGGACTTCACAAGAACTGCCAGACGATCCTCCATCGCTTCACGACCGACTTGCAAGGTATAAGCTATATCCGGTAACTGGCGGTCAGTAAGTTTCCTGTCGATTATCGCGGCCACTAATTGTTGCGCATGTGCCATGAGGCATTTTTCGTCCCTGGCAGACAAAAGAATGATCGCCGGGTTATGCTCAGAAACCGTCATTGGCGGCTGTACCGTCATGGCGGGTATATATTCTTCAAGAATGACATGCGCATTTGAACCTCCTGCACCAAAAGAGGATATGCCGGCGATTCTTGGATATTCGATGGTTTTGCCGTTAAGCGTTACCACGGGTTGCGTCCAATCACTTAACGCCTGTTGAACAACAAAGGGGGTTTTTTTGAAATTTATATTCGGATTCAAGGTTTTCGCATGCAGGCTAGGCACCAACTTTTTGTGCTGCATTTGCAACACGATCTTGGCGATTCCCGCGATGCCTGCCGCCGCTTCCAAGTGCCCTAAATTTGATTTTACGGAGCCGATCGCACAATACTGCGTCTCCTGTGTATCTTTCCTGAATGCCTGACTAAGCGCCGTGATTTCAATCGGATCACCAAGCGCTGTTCCTGTTCCATGGGCTTCTATAAAACTTACCGCTCGTGCATTTATGCCGGCTTCCCTCATTGCTTCGCTAATGACCTCACCTTGCGCCACCGGGTTTGGAACGGTATAACCATTCGTCTTACCACCATGGTTAATACTGGTTCCCCGGATCAAGGCATAAATAGTGTCATGGTCATCAATTGCTTTCGATAAAGGTTTTAACAATACAGTACCGACACCTTCTCCCGGTACAAATCCATTGCCTCCTTCACCAAAACTTTTGCATTTGCCGTCAATGGAAAGCATCTGTTTTGCAGACAAGCCAATATAACTCGTTGGGTGCAAATATAGGTTCACTCCCCCGGCGATGGCCATTTGGCATTTTTGGCGATAAATATGCTCACACGCCTCATGCACCGCCGTCAAAGAAGAGGAACACATGGTATCAATGGGCATACTCGGCCCCTGCAGGTTCATCAGATAAGAAACACGATTGGCCACAGAACTAAATGATGTATGGGGGTATAATCGCTCCCCCTGGCGCAGTAGATCCAAACCATATAGCTCAAATCCGGTTTTTGTTATGCCGGAAAATACACCAATTCGGCGATCAAATTTGGTTTCCAATTGTTCTTTGGTATACCCTGCATCTTCAATCACGGCCCAACATGATTGGACGAACAAGCGCTCTTGAGGATCCATGTTAACGGCTTCCCGGGGCGATATATTGAAAAACAGCGGATCAAACTCGGCAAAACCCGTAATAAATCCTCCCCATTTGCTATAACTTTTTGCCTGAGCAATCGCTTCATCGGGATCGGGATTGTAAAAATCCTGTAACGACCAACGATCTGCCGGTATTTCTGTAACACAATCTTTACCGGATGTAAGGTTATGCCAGTATTCCTCCATCGTATTTGCTTGAGGATAACGGCCACTCATGCCAATAATGGCGATAGGTTCCCGGCATGGTGACTTCTTTTTAGAATCAAGAGGATCAACGGATATAAAACGACCGGAGTTTCCTGATACTGCTTGCTCAGAATACTGGTCAGCCTTGTTACCGTAGTTGTTACCGTAGTTGTTACCGTAGTTGTTACTATGATTGTCACTGCGCAAACCTAAATCAGGCGTAAATGCAGTGGTAACCGTCTTTGATGCCGCTTTGCTTTCCAGTCCTGTCCAAATAAGGCAGGCCTGAGGATATTCGCTCACAAAATATTCCGCTAATGCGCCTAACGTCAAATACTCGTAAAACAGTGTTTTTGAAATTTCACCGAAAATAACGTCCAGTTTTTCATTTAACTGCGAAATCATTATCGAATCGATACCATAGTTTTCGAGCGGTTCTTGCGCATCAATTTTAGTGGCGTTTAATCTGATGACGTCACCAAAGAGTATTTTTATCTGGCGCAAGGTTTTTTCCAGTAACAAACCATCATTTACATCGCTGACGAATGCGCGGGTATCCGTCGAATAATCTGCTGATGTCGCCTTCAGGATCTGAGCTCTTATTCTAGCGACATCACCATCCACCACCATCACATGATGGTAACCTGAAGCAATGGCCTTATACATCGCTTCGATACCGGATGATGTTTGCATGGCAACCATACCGATGTTTTGCTGCATTTTTATTTCATCAACGCGGTTAACCCTCATCCCCCCCTCTTTCCACAATGGCCAGCCAATGGATATCGTGCGGCCTTTGCGCTGATTGGATTGCACCATTTGATGACGATAAATAGCATAAGCGTCCATAAATGCGTTAGCCACGGAATAATCCGCCTGACCTAAATTCCCTAATACTGCGGCTCCGGATGAAAATAACACGAATAAATCTAAATCGAGGTCTTTACTGGCGTTATCCAGATTAATTACCCCGGACACCTTTGGCGCCAGCACTTCATGTAATTCCTGGCGCGTTTTTTTAATAATGAAATTATCGCGAACTACCCCGGCACTATGAATAATGCCGTTAAGTTTGCCGTGATGCTGCTGAACACCCTGAATCAGCGCTTCTACCGCTGTTGATTGAGTTACATCAACGCGATGGTATGCTACCGTGGCACCCAGGGTTTCTAGTTCCTTAAGTTGGGATTCACGGTACTCGTTTAGCTCGGAACGCCCTGTCAGTATCAAGGTCACTGCAGCAGTTTGGTGGGCGATCTCCTTTGCAACGATAAGTCCCAGCCCACCAGCACCACCGGTAATAAGGTAAACCCCATTCGGTTTCCATGGATGGTTGACTGTTTTATTCGTCGCTTCCACGTCCTGCCAGCTGACAAGCCATCGTTTGCCATCGCGATAACGAATATGTTGATGACCCGGGTATTTAGCGTTATCGCTTAACTTTTTGGCAACGCTTGCTCCACTGTCAAGTGACAGACGATCGAGCGTTATTAATTGCCCGCTAAACCTGGGGTTTTCCAGTTGCAGTGTTTTCACTAAACCTGAAAGCCCGGCAAATAGCTGTTGTTCACCTTGCGCAGCGACGACTATTTGAATTAAGACCCGACCTTTAGCGTTATCAATGAGCCTGCTTTGGATTTCTTCCAATGCCTGCGCCGCATAGTGCTGAAACCGATAATCAATGGCTTGCTGGGTTGAATGCAGATTCAGACAATGTACACCGCTTAACTCGGCGTCGATATTAGCGACGAAATCAGCCGGAATGTCGCAAAATATAACAATATGCTGCTCGTAGATCGGGGTTTTTACATCCTCGTTTTCATCACCGATAAGGTCTTGCTGTTTCCAACAGGGTCGCAACATCAGTTGCCCTATCTCTGACTGCGCTGTCTCTGGCTGTCTTATATCTGCGTCTAACTTTTCCTCCACTAATTGCCCAGCGTTGCCGAACGCAGCAGGGTTCGAAATTTCGCGGTTAAATTCCTGGCGATGTGATGCAGTATTAGCGGTAGAATGTGCACCCGAATTGCTTATCCAATACCGCTCCTTCGTAAACGGGTATGTGGGTAAACTCATGCGACTCGGTGTGACGTCCCCGTATAACATCGCCCAATCGATATTGACACCATTAACCCATAGCTCCACCAATTTAGTGTATTTTTTACGTTGCAGCCATTGCTTAATAATTTCCGTTAATTCCTCATCACCCGAGAATAGCTTAGTCGCCCCCGATTTATGTTTAACGTCACCTAAATACACTCCGTCAATAGCCATTTGGTTATTGATATACGACTTGAGCTTTTCCACCAGGTCGGTCATTGAACTGACGATAATAGCCAAACGCAGGTCCATTGCCACTCGTCCTACTTGAAGCGTATAGGCAAGGCTGGGTAGACTATTATTACTCAATGGTTGCTGCTCTATCACCAGCAATAACTGTTCAATCCGCGCCTTAAGACGATCTTTATTTTTCGCCGATAACACAATTATGGCGGGATTTTTTTTGGTGATGAGGATTTGTGGCTGCTCTTGATGCAGAGGATCATATTCTTCCAGAATTAGATGAGCATTCATTCCACCTGCGCCAAATGATGAAATACCGGCACGCCTTGGGTATTCCTTCATCTCACCGTTAATAGTAACTTGCGGTCGTTTCCAGTCCGTTAGCGCCTGTTGGACAATGAACGGTGTATTCTTAAAATCTATTTCCGGATTTGTCACCGACGAATGTAACGACGGCACTAGCTGGCGGTGTTTCAATTGCAGCAATAGCTTTGTTATCCCGGCAATACCAGCAGCGCTTTCACAGTGTCCGATATTAGACTTAACGGACCCAATAGCACAAAATTGTTTGTCGCTGGTATTATTTTCGAACGCTCTTGTTAAACCCGCTATTTCTATAGGATCACCCAACGCCGTTCCGGTACCATGCGCCTCTATATAACTAACCGTTCTGGCATCAACATGGGCTCGGCGCAATGCATCTGCAATCAATTCATATTGGGCAGTAGGATTAGGTACCGTAAAACCGTTGGTTTTACCGCCCGAATTTACCATGCTGCCCTTTATGACACCGTAAATATGGTCCCCGTGGGCGACGGCATTTTCCAAGGGTTTTAACACGAGTGCCCCCACACCCTCGCTGTCAACAAACCCATCGGCCTGATCGCCGAAGGACCGGCATTGATCAGAGGAAGACAGCATTTTCATTTCCGCCAAATTGAGAAAATGAATCGGATCCACGATCAAATTAACGCCGCCTGCGATCGCAATGTCACAGGTGCCGCTATTGATGCTTTCCAACGCCAAATGAATGGCGGTCAATGACGACGAGCAAGCGGTATCAACGGCCAAGCTGGGACCATGAAAATTCAACAGGTAGGATACCCGGTTTGCGATGGACCAATAATTTGAATTACCGGCGTAGTTCCCATTCATTACGCCCACAAATACGCCTACGTTGCGACTATCACTCAGCGAATTTGGCGTATAACCGGCATCTTCAATGCTGGCGTAGGCCTCTTCCATAAACAAACGTTCTTGGGGGTCCATCCTTTCAGCTTCAGCGGGTGAAATTTGAAAAAATAACGTATCAAATTTATCTATTCCATTAATAAATCCGCCCCACTTTGTGTATATATGTCCTTTTTTCCCAATTTTTTCATCGTATAACAGCGTCCAATCCCAACGATCTGCGGGAATTTCGACAATACAACTTTTTGCTGTTGATAGGTTCTTCCATAGCTCAGTCACATTTTCAGCCTGCGGATAGCGCCCCGACAATCCAATAACCGCCATTTCTTGCGTTCTAGCCAGTGGCCCGACCGTACGTTGCGATTCAATGGCATGCGGTTGACGGAATCTACCTGCCGTTATGCCGGGCTTCGCTATTTCAGTTATCGTGGGCGCAGCGCGTGATGTCGTAACATCTGCATCTGAATGATCAACGGCGTCGGGATGACTAAGGTCGTCCTCCTCATAACCAATCAAGGTAGTTAATGCATTATTTTGGGTCTTTATAAAATGCGTAACCAGGGCATCAATGGTTTGAAACTCGAAAAAGATCGTACTGCTAATGTCACTCATGACCTCACGCAAGGCATTGGTCAGCTGAACAACGATGATTGAATCAATGCCGTATTCCTCTAACGGCTCGGAGGCATCAATTTTGTTAATGGGTATTTTTAACGTTTCGCCCACCAATTTTTTGAAATAAGCGATACTTTTTTGCCTTATATCCTCAACATTATCCCGGGAGTGATGTCCCCCATGTCCATCAGCAGCGCTAGCTCCCGTAAGCCTTTGCATTGGTATTGCCTGGGCTTTGGCTTTGGCTTGGGTTTGACCACTAGTTACATTAGCCGCAGTCGTTGCTGCCGGTAAATACGTCGGGTCATTCAGTTTTTGACGAACCACCCCGTCACTTTGTGCAACAATAATTTGTTGCCCCAACGCATGCTGTTCATGTGCGGGGAAAAAAACCGCATGAAAACCCTCGCTTCTTAACACTTCACGCCAAACGTCGGGGTATAAACCAGGACACCCCGGAATTCTAAGTGAGGCATCTTCATATAACCACCAGCCCTCCAAGAGGCCAAAGGTAAGGTGGGCAAACAAGGTATTACTGCTCAATTCGTTTATAATTAAAATGCCATTTTTTTTCAGTACTGCTTTGGCATTGCGCAGTGTTTGCCGGATATTTTTTGTGGCATGAAGCACATTTGTGGCGATAACAATCTCGTATCTGTCGGCAGCGATATCTTGTCCGGCAATAGCCGCCTCTACATTGAATATTTTGTAGTTTAAATAGGGGGCTTGGTCACTGTATTCCTTTTCCGCATGCAATAGAAAGGCTTTAGAAATATCGGAATAACAATATTCCTGAATATGCGCTTGCAGGGGCTTAAGTTTTGAGAATACCATTGCGCTGGTGCCACCTGTACCAGCCCCTATCTCAAGAATGCTCACTTTGGCAGCCGGCGTCTGGGTGAGTCGCTTTTCTATATAAGTGACCACCGTATCCGCCAGTACTTCATTAAAATAGTCAGCGATGTCGTTATGCTTATATATCCCTTCAACCAAGGCCATCGAAGAATCCGGGAATATAATATCCGTTGCAGCTTGTTCCCCCTTAATGATTGCAGGCAAGGCGCTAAGCGTTGCTTCCACTAACTGCACTTGCGCTTTATGGCTTGGATTCTCCAACCACGTTTGCTTCTTCTGGTGCCATTTATTCCAGCTTACCGCCACATCAATGGGAGCCGCGCCGATAACGCTACACATGACCCCGTCATACCGTATATAATTCTTTTCGGCCAGCACTCTCAGGCTTTCTTCGAGCCATCTTCGGTAACTATCGGACACACCGGAATTTGCCGTTAGCTCCGCTACTTTTAGGGATTTTTCGTTAAACAGCCCAGTTAACTGTAATTGTCCCCAGAAAAGCGCAAAGAGGACGTCATTCATTTCGTCGCCGGGTAAACTCTGGTGCAGTTTACCATGATCAAGTCGAGCCACATTTACAGCTAGCTGCTGCTGTATCGTATATATATCCGGGATAGTATTACGCTGATAAACCTGATATCGCTCCTCTGTCATCAGTCCGTCCATTACCAGCGGTTTGGTAGTTTTAATTAACGCTATCCGGTCCACAGGCCCATTGAGGAGTTTATTCAATGGCGCCATCACCTCGGGAAACTCAAGAGAACCAACACCGGCCTTCACCATTCGATCCTGATACTCTTTTGAAGCGACAATCCCCACGCTGCCCCAATATCCCCAATTTATCACTTTTACCGGGCAGGACCATTCGTGCAAAAGTTGGTGCGCAAAGGCATCTTTGAAAGTGCAACCAGCGGCATAGTTACTTTGTCCCGGTGATTTTATAAATGCATTCATGGACGAAAAAAACAACACGAAATCCAGCGACTCTTTAGCAAATACCTGCGCCATTCGCACACTGACGTCGATCTTTGCAGCAAGTCCCGCTTGAAACCGCTGTTCGTCCATATTGGCCAGACTTTTATCTAACAAAACGATCGCTGAATGGATCACACCATTGATTTTCCGATGACGCCGCTTTATATCGTCACACGCTTGTTGCAATGACTGACGGTTCGTCGCGTCCGCTGCCAGATAGATCGGCGCAGGCCCCCGATTTGCCAACCTATCGATTTTGGCTTGAATCGCCGCATCTTTGGGGCGGCGTCCAATCCATATAATCTGCGCCTGGTAATCCTGGATCATTACTTCACTCCAGGCCTCCCCAATGCCACCGGCACCACCAATAACGACATATACACCACCCTGTTTGTATAACGTGCTTTGATCTGTTGGTAACTGACAGGGAATCAGGCGCTGCTGATACCATTCACGGTTGCGATAGGCCAGTGCATTACCCTGAGCATCACTGGGTAGTCTGAACAGTTCGTCGAGGGGCCAGCCGCTGTCCGCCTCTAAGTCCAGCAGCCGGATTTTCCAATTTGGGTATTCTTTTGCGGTTGAACCCATCAATCCATGAAGACTGGCGTGACAGGGATTGATGGCTTCATCGTTATATATCGCTTGTGTTTGGGTGGTAATGACCGTCCAGGCCAAATCCCGCTCACCATAACCTGTGCTCAGCAGAGCCTTAATGGTGCGAAAACAAAGCAAAACTCCGTTATTCTGTGATTCAATAACCAACTCGTCGGACAATGACGGTAACGATTGTTGGGGCATAACCCATAGAATGTGATCGATGTGACCATGTTGGTTTAATTTTGCGGTGATGGTTTCGGTACTGTCCGCAGCCTCGATATCCAATATGCGAGCATTGTCAAAGCGTTTCCCCATAATGTCCTGAATGTCACTACTTCCACCAATGATGGTCAGTTTATCCTGCACGGCGGGGAACGTATTACCGTACTGCACTGCAACACAATCCCAAACCGGCGATAACATCACATTCCCTGTTAACAGGGAATCAACACCCTGGCGCCTGCCTTCCAGCACTCTGGATGAAAACCCCGTCATCCTGACGCGGATTACCCCTGATTCATCACATAGATCAACATCAAATTTCTTAATTTGGTCGTATGCATTACTTCCGGCGCTATAGGTTACTCGAGCCCACATGGACTCAGTGCATTCACCAAATATTTTCAGTTCGTGAAGTGCGAAAGGTAGCAGCAGTGCTGTATTATCGGAGGGGTTCATGAACCCGACAATGGCCTGCAATGCCGAATCCATCAGGGCGGGATGTAAAACATACTGATCAAGGGGATCAGTGATTGACGCTGGCAAGGACAATCGGGCCAACACTTGGTTAGCACCAATAAATATATCCTCTATACCTTGCTGACGTGGGCCGTAATCAATACCCATTGCCCGAAACATATCATAGCACTGCCCGGATGTAATACTGCGCTGGTCGCACGACTTTTTTAGTTTGTCGATATTCAGCACCGGTGCTGGACCAAAATCACCTAATATAGCTGTTCCCTGGCAATGCACAACTTGATGCTGCGCCTGGGAATCGTCACCCTCACCTTCAAATTGACTGTAAATCTCATAGGTAACGTCATTACCACTAGGAACTATTCCGACGTGTATACGTACCGCTTCATCACCTACCACCGCCGGAGTCATCCAGCTAATGTCTTTAAAACTAATACCATTTTTCGCCTTAACACCGGTTGCCTGCAATACCGCCGTGCGGGCCATTTCAAGATAGGCCACTCCCGGTAAAATAGACTGACCGTTCACGATGTGATCTGCCAGATAAAACTCCTGACCGGTAAAGCGAGAGCTAAATCGTTGTTGTGACAGGTCAGAGGTATTTTGATGTACTAACGGATGCAGATAGGCATTTTTTCCGGATACAGTGCACTGTTGAAATTGCCGCAGCAAAGCCACGGCATCCGCTTTCATGATGCGTTTGCTTTTCACTTCAGCCAAAATATATTCTATAAAATCCATCGTATTATACCTTGTACCTTACATACCGTTTTAATGTAATTGGAATTTAATTATCAACATTTACCTACAAATCACGTTATAAAATAAAGTTGCGATTAGCGCTGTGCATTTTTCACCTGCAATGTAGCCGCTTCAATGCTTATGCTGTCATTCAGCACATCCTCAATTAATTCGCCATAAAATACATCGTCAAATTGCACGACGGTTTCTTTGGTGATAGAGGTAATATCAGTGTGCTGGTTACTATCCGGTATCCAGTAGCGCTCCCTGGCAAAGGGATAGGTAGGCAGACTGATACGCTGTGGTTTCAGTTCCCCGTAAAGTTTATTCCAATCGACCACCAGGCCCTTGACCCATAAACCTAATAGTTTTGCGTATTTTTTCCGGCTTATCCATTTATCAATGGCTTCCTGTAATTCCTCATCCGCTGTAAATACTGCCAGCGCGTCCTTATTACGCTTAACCTGCCCCTCGTACAATTGGTCTACGTTATCGGTTCCTTCCATAAACGCCACAAGTTTCCGCTCCAGTTCAGTAATGGAATGTACAATCACAGCAAAACGCGCTTCCATTGCTTCCCTGCCGACTTGAAGGGTATATGCCATATCCAATACACTAGTATTGGAAAACGGCTGACGTTGTATCGCACTCAACAAAGCATTCACCTGATCCATGAGTTGATCGTGGTTCCTGGCTGACAGTACGATAATAGCGGGATTATTTGCAGTAACCAACATGGTTGGCCGGTCTTGCATCTCAGGGATATATTCCTCAATGATCACATGTGCGTTTGAGCCTCCCGCTCCAAATGAAGAGATGCCGGCCATTCGCGGGTATTCCTTAACTGCGCCATCAATATTTATCACTGGCCGTTTCCATTCGCTTAACTGTTGCTGTACCACAAAGGGGCTATTGGTAAAATCAATATTCGGGTTCAGCACTTCAGCATGCAGTGACGGTGCGAGTTGGCGATATTTAAGTTGCATTAATACTTTTGTTACACCACCAATGCCTGCGGCGCTTTCACAATGCCCGATGTTTGATTTGGCCGATCCAATGGCGCAAAATTGTTTATCATCGGAGTATTTTTGATACGCTTTACTTAAGCCTGCGATTTCAACCGGGTCCCCCAGCGACGTTCCTGTACCGTGAGCTTCCACATAACTGATGGCCCGAGGATTAATCCCCGCCTCATGCAAGGCATACGCGATAACATTGGCTTGAGCGATGGGGTTTGGCACCGAGTAACCATTGGTTTTTCCACCATGGTTAATTGACGTGCCTTTGACAATGCCATAAATATTGTCGCCATCGGCAACGGCCTGTTTTTTCGGTTTTAGTAGTACAGCACCAACCCCTTCGCCAGGAACATATCCATCACCACCCTGACCAAAGCTTTCACAACGTCCGTTACTGGATGCAAATTTACCCTGCCCTAACATAAGGTATTTATTCGGATGAATAGAGACATTAACGCCTCCCGCAATGGCCACCTCACAACTGCCACCTAACAAGCTCTGACACGCCAAATGAAGAGTGGTCAAGGATGCTGAACACATCGTGTCAACGGCCATACTCGGTCCATGAAAATTACAGAAATAAGATATCCGGTTAGCAATAGAGGATGGACTGCCCGATAAGGCGATGGGTCTGCCTTGCATTGTTTCCTGTGCGCCGTATAGCTGGTACTCTTCATACATGACACCGACATAAACCCCCACATTACCACCGACACCATTTTCCGCATGACGACTTAAGGTTTCTTTGGTATACCCAGAATCTTCAATGGCCTCGTAAACGCATAGCATGAATAGTCGCTCTTGAGGATCCATAATTTCAGCTTCCCGGGGAGAGATGTTAAAAAACAGCGGATCAAACCGGTCTACTCCATCAATAAATCCTCCCCATTTGCTGTAGGTTTTTCCAGGCCTGTTCTTATCTTCATCAAAGTAAAGACGATGGTTCCAGCGGTCTTTGGGGATTTCAGTAATACAGTCCTTGCCGTCTCGCAGATTACGCCAAAATGCCTCAACGTTATCCGCTTGAGGGTAACGCCCCGATAGGCCAATAATAGCGATGTCAAATCCTTTTACAGCTTCCTTCTCTTGGTCGTTGTTGCGTAATGATGCAAAACGCGAAGGCCTGGTTAAATTTTTCAGCGTTGTCAACGGCGCTGTTATTAAGGAAGGTTCATTCTGATGATGAGTGACGCCACCCGTATCCACGGGTAAATCGCCACCCAATAATGTCAGCAATTGGCTGGGATAGGATTCGAGAAAGTATGCCGTTAACTCCTTGATATTTTGGTATTCGAAAAACAACGTTTTTGACAAGGTGCCAAAGGTTTTCTCCAGCGTATTGGTTAATTGCATGACCATGATTGAGTCAATGCCATAATCCTCCAGCGGTGCATTGGCATCTATTTTGTCGACCGGCATGCCAATGACGCTTGAGAGCAGTTTTGTAAAATAAGGTATTGCTTTTTCCAACAACGCTCCTTGGTTCCCGAACCCGTCCGTACTGTTATCTGCCGAAGCAACAACAACCACTACCGGTTTGGCCGTGCTTGGCAATATCATGGAGCGGATTCGCTCTACATTGCCCTCCATAAACATAACCTGATCACCACCACAGGCAAGCCCCTTGTAAAACGCCTGGATACCGGATGGCGTCTTCATCGCTGACACGCCAAGTTGTTGGGCCATCATATTTTCTGTTTCCGAATCAATCTGCATGCCACCGTCTTGCCATAGCGGCCAATTAATGGATAAGGTCTGGCCCTTACGCTGTTGGGAATACACCAATTGATTACGATAACCTGCGTAAGCATCCAAAAAAGCATTTGCACTGGCATAATCCGCTTGCCCAGCATTACCCATTGCGGCACCTGCCGAAAAAAGTATAAAAAAATCCAGATCCACATCCATACTGGCGTGATCAAGATTCACTACACCAGACACCTTAGGCGCCAGCACTTCATGCAATTCCTGCCGGGTTTTTTTAATAATAAAATTGTCCCGAACCACGCCGGCACTGTGAATAATGCCGTTGAGACAGCCATGATCACATGTAATACGTTTAACCAGTTCATCAACGGCGGATGAGTGGGTTACATCAACCTGTCGATACTTAACTGTCGCGCCCAGCGTCTCAAGTTCCTTCAGTACGACTAAACCGTTTTCTTTCAACGTTGAACGCCCCGTTAATATCAAGGTTACTGCGCCAACTTGTTGTGCAATCTCTTTGGCAAAAATAAGACCCAGCCCCCCGGCACCACCCGTAATGAGGTAAACACCCTTGGATTTCCATGGATAACTGATTGCCTGATCCGATGCTGCAACTTCCTGCCAGCTGGCCAGCCATCGCTGACCACCTTCATAACGAATATGCTGCTCAGCAGGACAACGACGGTTTGCCAGCAATGTTTCCGCCAGGCCAGCCTGATCGCTTAGCGCCATGGCATCTAGGGCAATTAATTGCCCGGTAAAGTTAGGGTTCTCCAAGTGAAGTGTTTTTAGAAAACCTGAAAATCCGGCGAAAAGCTGTTGTTCACCGTCTGCAGGCACCACTATTTGAATAAACATCCGGCCTTTAGGTTTATTACTGAGTCGTTGTTTTATTTCCTCAAAAAACAGGGCCACGTAGTGCTGGAATCGATCATCGATTCTTTGCTGTTTAGCATGCAGCTTCAGGCAATGCACGCCGGGTAGTTGAGTTTCAAGCTGCTTGACAGCGTTACCCGGAATTTCGCACAGTATAACCAGGTGTTGATCATAAACCGGGGCTTGATCGTAAACCTGGGTTTGATCGTAAACCGAAAGTTGAGCGTCACTGACAATCGCTTGTGCTTTCCAATAAGGCTGCCACATTAATTGCCTGGCTGGAACTGGCGTCTCCACCGTCCTGGCTGTGAAGCCTATAATACGAACACAAACCGCCCCTGTTTCGTCACACAAGTCGATATCCAATTTTTGCAACGCATCGCTGCTATCAACATTAACATTAACATCATCACTGTATTTAACCCTTGACCACATCTCTGGCGTGAATCCCTTTATAATATCCACCTGCTGCAAAGCAAATGGCAAGGCGGGCGCCAAATTTCCGGTGTTAAGCATCAAGCCGATGGACGAGTGTATTGCTGAATCCAGTAAACTCGGATGCAATACAAACTGTTCTGCTGTTTCCAAAACCTGTTGGGGCAACGATAGTTTTGCCAGTACCTGGCCATTCCCCACATACAATTCCTTAATGCATTGGTAACCAGGCCCATAAATGATACCTATTCCCTTAAAGGCGTCATAACATTGTTGAGGTAATACAGTGTCGTTTTTACATTGTTGCTTAATAGCAAGGATATCCATAGGCACCAGGTGTTCAACAGGGCATAACGCCACCCTACCCTGGCTATGCACGGTAGGCAGATCCGGTGTTTGTTCTGATTCGCTATATATTTCATAACTGATCTGTCCATCCGGCTCCGGTAATAATCCAATGTGCAAACGCACCTCGTTGTCCCCAACGCTTACCGGTTTGGCCCAAACCACGTTTTTAAAACGAACCACTGGACTTTTGTTATCGATACCGCCCATGGTATGAACCACGGCCGCTCGAGCCATTTCCAGGTAAGCCACACCGGGCAACACCCGTACCCCGTTAACAACATGATCCTCTAAAAAAAACTCCTGCCCTGAGAATACCGTACTAAACCGCTGCTCATTAAAATTGGAGGTGTTTTGTTGTAATAAGGGATGAATCCAAAACACGGTATTTGAACTGATTATTGGTTTGTAAACCGTGGGCGTAACATCCTCTACCCAGCAACGTTCTTTCGCAAAGGGATAGCTGGGTAATGATAACCGCGAGAATTCATTGGGTGGGAATAACTGCGCAAACTCCAGCGCATAACCTTGGCTATACAAGTCAGCTATTACCGACAATTTCTCCAGATAGTCATCATCACGATCTACATCCTTACAGGCCTGAATACACTGATTGCCATACTGCTTCAGGGACAACTGCTCCCGATGATCATGCTCAGGTAAACTGGACACCAGTATCTGCGATACTTTGGCATTGCTTAACCATTTCTTAAATAAGGCCACAAGTTCATCCTGACTGCGAACAATACAGGCCAGGCGATGATTAAAATGCTTCCTTCCCAGTAATAATGTAAAACTGAGATTACCGCAATCCAGTTGCGGCCCGTGATCCAGCTGATCTAGCAGTAGTTCTACTTGTTTTTTCAACTGAATTGCTGATTTAGCGGATAAGGTTATTAAATATCCCGGCGCATCCCTGTGTTGCCTGGAGATTGGCGGCGCTTCCTCAATGACCATGTGTACATTGGTGCCGCTAAACCCGAATGAACTGGTGGCAGCACAACGTTTTGCTTGTCCTTTCACATCCCAGTCGCGAAGAATGGTGTTAACGAAAAAGGGACTATCGCTAAACTCAATGTTTGAATTCCCTGATTGGTAATGCAGGGATGGTGGAATTTTTTTGTGTTTCAGAGACAGCAATACTTTCAATACCCCGGCAATTCCCGCCGCCGCCGTCGTGTGCCCGATATTTGTTTTAATTGAACCAATGGCGCAAAATTCCTTTTTTTGCGTATTCATTCGAAATGCGTTTGTCAACGCTTCGAACTCAATCGGATCACCCAGCTTTGTGCCAGTACCATGCGCCTCCACCAGTTGAATATTTTCAGGGTTTATATTAAAGGTATCATATACCATGCGTTCGAGGCGTTGTTGCGAAATGGCACTGGGCGCGGTTATCCCATTGCTGGCCCCGTCCTGATTCATCGCTGACCCACGTATCACGCCATCGATATGGTCCCCATCATCCAGGGCATCACAAAGCCGTTTAAGCACAATCACACCGACACCTTCCCCCGGCACAAAACCATTTGCACGATCGTCAAAGGTATAACATCGGCCGGTGGGCGAAAGCATCTCCGCGCGATTAGCACTAACATATAGATCCGGCGTACACTGTATTGATACCCCACCGGCCAGGGCTATTTCCGTTTCCCCACCCCACAATCCCTGACAGGCGAGATGAATAGCAACCAACGAACTGGAGCAGGCTGTATCGATGGCCACGGCAGGACCTTGAAGATTTAAATAATAGGCTATTCGAGCGGGAATAATGGAGTTTGCGTTACCCCACATGGCTTGTGGCGGGGGATTGTTACTAAACAACTGTCGATAATCACCCACGCCACATCCTACATAAACGCCGCATTGTCGCCCCTGTATTGCCGGTCCGGCGTAGCCTGCATCTTCGAGGGCTTTCCATGCTTCCTCCAAAAAAATTCGTTGTTGCGGGTCCATATAGCGGGCTTCCACCCCCGCGATGTTAAAGAAAAGTGGATCAAATTGATCTATTCCGTCCAAAAAGCTGCCGTAGTTACAATACCTGCCTTTATCCTCCGAGGATTCCTCATACGCCCGTTGAAGTTCCCAGCGGGATACTGGCTGTACCAGATCCGCTCCATTGGCCAAGTGCTGCCATAAATCAGACAGGGTTTCGGAGTTTGCGAACCGCCCACTCATGCCAATAATAGCAATAGGTTCTTTGCGCGCGATATTCGTTGACATTTCCACATACTCACGAGTGGATGCTGTCCTGTCGTCAGTACCTGAAAACCGCAACGCGCCCGGCGTAAACGACGGTTGTTGATTCTCAAGGTCGGTAGGCTGCACCTGAGCACTTGCGGCCATGCCCCTATTACCTTGCTCATACGTTAACAGCGTAATCAGTTTATCGTTATGACGCGACAATAGAAAAGTGGCCAATTGGGTTACGGAACTATAGTCAAACAGGTTGGTGGTTTTTAAATCCACCTGTAAACCCAGATTGATACTCTGAACCAGATGCCCTGCGGATATAGAATCAATCCCGTAATTCGAAAAAGAGTCTTCAACATCAATGTCCTGGACATCCACATTCAACGTCTCAGACAATTTTTCAATAAGAGTATCTTTCACAAATGCCTCGATCATCTGCCGGGTAACAACACTCGGCGGCTTGAGCGGCGCTGTTTTTGCATTCAGGCCAGAGGTTTCATTAAGGGTTGCTTGAGCATGCTTACCCGTGGTTTGTTGTTGGTGCTGCAATGCAAGCAGGTTTTCCTGGTACCGTGACAGGATATGTAAAGTGAGTTGTGTGACAGTGCTATAATCAAACAACGTTGTGGTTTTTAAATCGACCTGTAACGCTTTGTTGATGCTTTGTACAAAGTGGCCCGCAGTTATGGAGTCTATGCCATAATCGGAAAAGGAGTCTGCTACATCGATTTCGTTGACATCCACGTTTAAGGTTGCTGACAATTTTTCGATAATAATATCTTTAACCTGGTTTTCCAGGTTACTCTCTCTCGGTACGGCTATATTAGTTACGTTAGTTACGGGTGCATTGGTTGTACGGATATTGGTTGTAGGAATATTAGTTGAAGGAATATTAGTTGCCGGATTGGTCGCGACAACCTTGGTTACGGCAACCTTCTTTTGTACTATTATTTTCCTTGCATTTGTTTCTCTTGTTTTTATTTTTCGCACGGGGGCATGTTGTTCCTGCCCCATCACCTCAGACGTTTTTATTCTGATAACACCATCGCTTTGAGCAACAATTATTTGCTGACCTAACCCTTCCGCCACCTGGGCTGGATAAAATACGCTATTAAAACCCTCCTGCTCCAACACCCGTTGCCAATTAGCCGGCGTTAATCCCGGGCATCCAGCAATTCGCAAGGCGCTGTCTTCATATAACCACCAGCCCTCCAACAGCCCAAACGTCAGATGCGCAAACAGGCTGTTTGCACTTAATTCATTCAGCAGTAATAAACCGTTGTGCGCCAACAGCACTTTAGCATTGCGTAACGTTTCTCGAATATTTTTGGTGGCATGCAGCACATTCGCGGCGATGACGATATCGTAACCTCCCGCGTCATAACCTCCCACCTCATAACCACCCTCCACTGTTCCCTGCGCCATTATCGGCGCTTCAATGTTCAACACACCGTACTTCAGATACGCTGCGCTGGCACCGTATCTCTTCTGGGCATGCAGTAAAAATTCTTTGGACAAATCCGTGTAACAATATTCCTGAATATGCGACTCATAGGGGCGCAACTTCTCAAACACCGCCGCGCTGGTGCCACCAGTGCCAGCTCCGATCTCCAAAATACGGATACGCGCTGAGGCATCCTGCTGACAGCGCTCCTGCACATACGCCACCACAGTTTCAGCCAGTACCTCATTAAAATAATCGGCAACCGGATTGTGCTTATAAACCCCCTCCACCAAGGCCATTGAGGCATTGGGGAACATTATGTCGGTAACCAGGCGTTCGCCGTTTAGGATACCGGGTAACTCCCGTAAGGTTTTTTCGACCAAGATCACCTGGGCCGTTAAGCTTGGATCCGTTAACCATAGTGCTTTATCCCGATCCCATTGACGCCATAAGCCATCGAGATCAACCGCATTACTATCAAGCACCGTGAAATGATCTGCATCGCGCCCAAGGAAACCCCCGCGACTGACGATTACCAGACTTTCCTCCAGCCATCGCCCATAACTGCCCGGTAGTTTTACAATGCAGTCTTGCGCGGTAAACCTTACCTCAGTAAACAATCCCAAAGACTGTAGCTGACCCCATAACAAATTAACCAGGTGCTTTTCCAATCCCCTTTTATTCCCTAACGCGACAGAATTTTTGACACCTTGAGAGTTTTTGATACCTTTTAAGTTCTCTACCTCTTGAAATAAAGCGTCCGAATTGGCAGTAAGTGTATTTTTTATGCTGTCAATATTAATAGGACTATTAGGGGGAGACACGCTAATCAGGGCGTCATGGATAATACCTTGACCCAATAATGGTTGTTTCGTTTTCAAGAAAGCTACTTGATTAAACGGCCCCCCCAGCAACAGGTCCAATGCCGCCATAGCGTCTGCTACTTCAATGGAATCGATGCCCGCCTGAAGCATTCGATCCTGATAGGTCTGGGAAGTAACGATACCCACACTCCCCCAATAACCCCAATTAATCACCTTGACGGCGCAGGGCCACTCGCGTGCCAACTGATGTGCAAACGCATCTTTAAAAGTACATCCGGCGGCGTAGTTACTTTGTCCCGGTGCCTTGGTATGGGAAATAAATGATGAGAAAAACAGCACAAAATCCAGCGGCTCCTGCGCAAATACCTGGGTCATCCTAACGCTAACATCAACCTTGGCCGATAGACCAGCCTGAAAGATTGTTTCATCCATGTTGGCCAAGCTTTTGTCTAACAACACAATCGATGAATGTATAATTCCATCGATCCTGGAGAATTTTTGTCTTATTTCTTCATAGGCGTTGGATAATGCGACAAAGTCGCTTGCATCAGCGGCAATATAGTAAGGTGCCGTACCCAGTGTTGCGAGCTTATCCAGTTTAGTTTGAATACCCGTATCTTTTTCTCGTCGTCCAAGCCATATAATCTGCGCATTATAGGCGCGAATCATTGCTTCGCTCCATGCTTCACCGATACCACCAGCACCACCAATGACGACGTATATCCCTTTTTCCTTGTACACCGGTTTTTCCGGAGCAGATAATCGCATCGGTATCCATCGTTGCCGATACCATTGCCCATCCCGATAAATGCATGCATTCCCCTGCGGATCAGACGATGACCTCATTACTTCACCAATCGTATCAGCGTCAATGCTATTTACATCAACCAGTCGAACCTTCCAATGCACATACTCCTTTGCCATTGACCCCATTAAACCGTAAATGCTGGCATGGCTTGGGTTTATTGCCTCGGTTTTAGTAATAGCCAGCACTTTTGTCGTGATGACACTCCAATTGAGGACTTTGCTCCCATAGTTCAATTGTAATAACGCTTTAACCAATCTAAAAAGGTGTAGCACACCGCGTTGCTGGGATTCGATGACAATATCCTGCGCGATAGAATCTAACTCACCGGCAGGTGCAAGCCACACAATATGCTTAAGCGGTACATCGCACGCTAACTGCTCTGCCAGTGATTCAATAGCGTCGCCCCCATCAATCAATAATACTCTTGCATTGGGGTAAGCTTGTTGTGCTATTTTTTGTGCGCTTCCGGCCTCGCAAAATACCACGATATTATCAAGATCAGATGACAAGGAATCATTCTTGATAGCAACGAATGCATCCCAAACCGGTGCCAGCAGATTGCCCCCCGTGAAATGGTTGATACTATTTTCCAAGGGACTTGCATTCAGACCTTGAACGCGGTCAATTTTACTGGCGGGCATTGCTACCCCAGGCACCCAATAGCGTTTTTTGGAAAAAGGGTAGCTCGGTAATGACAAACGGGAATACCTGTCGTTGGAAAACAACGTCCCATAGTCAAGCGCATATCCCTGGCAAAATAAATCAGCCAACGCGGCAAGGTCTTCCAGATAATCACACACCGGATTAACGGCACGGCAGTTTTCGATACACTGATTGCCGTAACGTTTTAAGGATGGTTGTTCACGGACATCATTCTCATGTAATGCTGAAACGGTAATTTGCGGTACTTTCCCTTTTTCCAGCCACAACCCCAACAGTGAGACCAGTTCTTTTTGACTACGCACAACACACGCCAACCGATGGTTAAAGTGTTTTCGACCAAGTAATAGCGTAAAACTGATATTGCCGCAGTCGATATCGGTTTCATTTTTACAATAAACGAGCATCTGCTCGACCTGCAACCTTAACTGATCAGAGGTACGTGCAGACAACACCATCAGGTAGCCTGGTTTTATTGCGTGTTGCCGGTTTAACTCCGGCGCTTCTTCAATGACCATGTGAGCATTGGTGCCACTTAAGCCAAAAGAGCTGATAGCAGCACGTCGTTTTTCGTTCGGCGCTGCCTTCCAATCTGATAATGTCGTATTGACATAAAAAGGGCTGTTTTTAAACTGAATATTCGAATTACCGGTACGATAATTGAGGGTAGGCGGTATTTTTTTATGCTTTAATGACAGTAGTACTTTGAGTAGACCCGCTATACCCGCCGCCGCTGTGGCATGTCCTATATTGGTCTTTATAGAACCAATGGCGCAGTAGTGTTTATTGTCTGTATAGGCCCTGAAAGCGCGGGTCAGTGCCTGGTACTCAATGGGATCACCCAATTTCGTCCCCGTTCCGTGGGCCTCCACCATCTGAAAATGCGCAGGACTAAGATTGTATTTATCGTATACATAACGTTCCAAACGCTCTTGGGAGTTTGCACTCGGAGCCGTTATACCGTTAGTGGCGCCATCCTGATTCGTTGCTGAACCGCGAATCACACCGTAAACCTGATCACCATCACAGATAGCATTCGCAAGCGGCTTAAGCACAACAACACCCACCCCCTCGCCAGGAACAAAACCATCAGCCCGATCGTCAAAGGTATAACAACGTCCTGTGGTTGACAGCATTCCCGCCCGACTTCCGGAAATAAAAAAGTTTGGCGTGGACTGTACGAATACACCACCCGCCAATGCCATTTCCATTTCATCCGCCTGCAATCCCTGGCAAGCCAGGTGAATTGCCACCAGTGAACTTGAGCAGGCTGAATCGATAGCGACGGCAGGCCCCTGAAGATCCAGATAATAGGCGATACGGGCAGGGATAATTGAACCGAGATTGCCCCACATCGCTTGAGCCGGAGGATTATCTTCAATTATTCGGGCATAATCGTTACCATTGAAACCAACATAGACGCCACATCGATGCCCTTCTACCGCCGTACCAGCATAACCTGCGTCCTCCAATGCCTTCCAGGATTCCTCCAAAAACAGGCGTTGTTGCGGATCGGTATAATTGGCTTCAAGCCCGGATATATTGAAAAAATAGGGATCAAACGTATCAATATCATTAAGGAAGCCACCATAATTGCAGAAGGGTATTTGGCCGCTACCGGCGTCTTCATCATATTCAGGGACATAATCAGATAACCTCCAGCGGGTAACCTCCTCAATTAAGTCCGAGCCATTCGACAAATGCGTCCATAATTCACTAACATTGTCGGATTGGGCAAACCGCCCACTCATACCGATAATGGCTATTACATCCAGTTGCGGATTTTTTGATATCCCATCAACCTTGCTGCTCAGTGCCTGTTGCCTGGGCAACGCCCCTTGATCAAATTGAATCCCTTGATTAAGCTGGATCCCGTGTTTAAATTGAGCATCGTGTTTATACTGCACATCATTCGGTATGTTAACAACAATTTTCCCGATATTTTCACGAGTATTCATACATTGGTGGGCAGCCATTATTTGATTGAATGGAAACACTTTATAGATGGTTGGACGAATAACGCCTTGGTCCACTAGTTGCAGCATTTCGATTCGCAACGCGCTAAACGTTTCCGGGTCATCAAACCCTGTTTTCCGTAAATCAACACTGAAAAACGTTTGATTGTTACTTAGCACCGACAGATCAATGGTCTTTGCTGATTTAATCGCCGTCATTGCTATTTCGATATATCGGCCTTTCGGCGATAAACAGTTCAATCCCTTTTGTATGGCATCACCTGACAAGGTATTGATGACCACATCAACACCCCGCCCATGCGTTATGCGCTGAATTTCCTTTTCAAAATCGGTGTCTTGATAATTGATGTTATGAGTTACACCCAGAGCTTCCAGATATTCCAATTTGTGCTGAGAACCTGCTGTAGCGTATATTTCAGCACCGTAGTATTTTGCTAATTGCACCGCAATGAGCCCAACGCCGCCCGTCGCGGTTTGTATTAGTATTTTTTCACCCTTTTTTAATTGCGCTTTACGAAAAGCAGCCACCATCGTGATTGCAACTGCCGGTAATGCACAGGCGTGTTCAAAGGATAATGATTCGGGTTTACGAAACACCTGATGTTCCGGGCAGGTCAGCATCGTTGCCTGTGCGCCTAACGATGCCCCCATAATAGCGATAACGGAGTCCCCCGGGCGTACGGATGTTACTGCCTCTCCAACCTCCACGACCACACCACTGGCTTCAAATCCCGGCGTGAACGGGTACGGTGGCATCGTAGGATACATACCACTGACACAAAGCAAGTCGGCGAAATTAAGTGAAAAGGCGCGAACGGATAGCCGTACTTCATTCTCTTCTAGTACCATCACCTCCGACCGCACTACTTTCAATGCGTCGATGTTTCCCGGCCGTTCTATTATGACTCGTTGATAGCTGCGCTTACCCGAATGTAAGGTGGTCCCCTCGTCAGGATTAGTGCCACGTTTTTGAAATCGATTCCCCGGCCAATAGGCAGTAGTAGCGGATTCTATTTTTTGAATAACATTCTGGTCATTTCCTGCGGAATATTTATATGAATTTTCCACCGCATTTTCCAAATAATCATTCTTTTTCTGCAATACGGCGGAAAATACTAATTGATGTTCCTGACTGATGTAGTTAACTAACGAATTAACAGTACTGTAATCAAACAATACCGTTGTTTGCAATATCAACCCACATTTTTGGTTTATGGTATTGACCAGGTTGACGGCAACAATCGAATCCACACCATATTCCGAAAAACTTCGGTCGTCCTGTATATGTTCATCGGATAATTTCAACGCCTCTACGATGCTTTCCCGAACAATGGTTCTTACATGATCTTTGATCATTTGCGCAGTCACACTGCTGCTGTAACTTTCCACTTGAACATTATTTTTATTTAACGTGGATTCTATATTGTTGGCAGCAACATTTTCAGCGTCACTGTCGTGTGAATATATTTCCCCCAGTAAACCGGAATCCGTATTTAATAATGCAGCATCGTTATCCTCAAGCGAGGTCGTTAAGGCGGTTTTATGTGTTTTACTTATATAGCTAACTAATAAATTAACATTGTTATAATCAAACAAAACCGTTGTCTGCAATATCAAGTTACATTTATTGTTAATGGTATTCACCAGGTTGACGGCAATAATCGAATCCACACCATATTCTGAAAAGCTTCGATCATCTTGAATCTGCGCATCCGCCAACTTTAACGCCTCCGCTACACTTTCGCGGAGAATAACCCGTACATGATCTTCGATCATTTGATCCGTTACATTACCCCCCACCAGTGCAGGTGTTGACATTTTCTGCTCCGCCATCGGGTCGTGTCGTCGGGTCTCAGTATTGCTGGCAGCATACACCCGTTTATGTGCAATGGGTTTCGCTGCTACGCTAGCATCGCCCTGAGTCCCTGCTTCCATGCCTATAAATTGATTTTTTTGCCTGACAACCCCATCACTTTGCGCAACAATAATTTGTTGTCCTAGTTCGTTGGCTTCACGGGCCGGATAAAATACGCTATTAAACCCCTCCTGCTCCAACACCTGTTGCCAATTGCCCGGCGTTAATCCCGGGCATCCGGCAATTCGCAAGGCGCTGTCTTGATATAACCACCAGCCCTCCAACAGCCCAAACGTCAGGTGCGCAAACAGGCTGTTTGCACTTAATTCATTCAGCACTAATAAACCGTTGTGCGCCAACAGCGCTTTGGCATTGCGTAACGTTTCCCGAATATTTTTGGTGGCATGCATCACATTCGCGGCGATGACGATATCGTAACCTCCCGCGTCATAACCTCCCACCTCATAACCACCCTCCGCTGCTCCCTGCGCCACTATCGGCGCTTCAATGTTCAACACACCGTACTTCAGATACGCTGCGCTGGCACCGTATGTCTTCTGAGCATGCAGTAAAAATGCTTTCGACAAATCCGTGTAACAATATTCCTGAATATGCGACTCATAGGGGCGCAGCTTCTCAAACACCGCCGCGCTGGTACCACCAGTGCCGGCTCCAATCTCCAAAATACGAATACGCGCTGAGGCATCCTGCTGACAGCGCTCCTGCACATACGCCACCACGGTTTCAGCCAGTACCTCATTAAAATAATCGGCAACCGGATTGTGCTTATAAACCCCCTCCACCAAGGCCATTGAGGCATTGGGAAACATTATGTCGGTAACCAGGCGTTCGCCGTTTAGGATATCGGGTAACTCCCGTAACGTTTTTTCGACCAAGATTACCTGGGCCGTTAAGCTTGGATCCGTTAACCATAGGACTTTATCTCGATCCCATTGACGCCATAGGCCATTGAGATCAACGACATTGCTATCAAGCACCGTAAAATGATCAGCATTGCGCCCAAGAAAACCCGCGCGACTGACGATTGCCAGACTTTCCTCCAGCCATCGCCCATAACTGCCCGGTAGTTTTACAATGCAGTCTTGCGCGGTAAACCTTACCTCCGTAAACAATCCCAAGGACTGTAGCTGACCCCATAACAAATTAACCAGATGCTTTTCCAACACACGGTTATTTTGCCTGTTTTCTGCAGAAACAATCCGCGCCACCCGCGATGCTTGCTGAGCGCCACTTTTTGCGGCATGGGCCATCAACTGTTGCGCCGTAGTGGCAACGCTGCCAGGATAGGCGCTTATTGTTGAGGTTGGCGTCATTACACCCAGTGCTGACGCCCTTGTCACTTTAACCAGGGCAAACTGGTCCAGTGGCCCGGCCAGCAGTTTTTCGAGCACTTGCATGGCTTTTGCCGGTTCTATGGACCCGATTCCCGCTTGCATCATCCAGTTTTGATACGTCTCCGATGAAGCAATAAACCCTACGCTGCCCCAATATCCCCAATTTATTGTTTTCACTTTACAAGGCCACTCTTGAGCAAGCCGCTGTGCAAAAGTATCTTTGAAGGTGGACCCGGCAGCGTAAGCGCTTTGTTTTGGGTTTTTAACAAAAGATATAATGGACGAAAAAAATAACACAAAATCCAAAGGCTCTTTGGCAAAAACTTGTGCCAACCTGACGCTGATATCAACTTTTACTGAAATCCCTTCATGAAACCCTTGCTGATCAGTGTTGACAACATTTTCCCCAAGCGCATCAGCTGCCGAATGAATGACGCCGTGTATTTGTGGATGCTGTCGTTTTATCTCGTCATAGGCACGCGCAAGGGCTTCCCTGTCTCTGGCATCGGCTGAAATATACTGGGGTGCCGGGCCTAAGGCGGCCAGTGCGTCAAGCTTGTCTTGAATAACGTTATTTTTCTTTTTACGACCAATCCAAATAATATGTGCCTGATAGGTGCGAACCATATATTCACTCCACGCTTCACCAAGACCACCGGCACCGCCCACCACCACGTATACCCCACCGACCCGGTATACTGTCTGCTCAAAAGAGGGAAACTCCACTTTAGCGAAGTGTTGTCGATACCATTGACCTTGACGATATGCCCAGGCATTCCCATAAGAATCGGCTGGCAGAGCGGCAATATCTGAAATTGGCAACCGACCTACCGCGTCAACGTCCATGAGCCGGATCTTCCACTGAGGATACTCCTTGGCAACAGCGCCGATAAAGCCATGAATGCTGGCATGGACAGGATTCGCCATTTCGTTTTTGTGCACCGCTTGCGCCTGCCGGGTAATAACGCTCAATTCCAATGGTTTATTACCATAACCTTCCCCAAGCAGCGCTTTTACCAACCGAAAACCAAACAGGATGCCTTGGTTTTGCCCCTGAATGACCGCGTCGTCAACCACTGACTGCAAACTGAGTGGAGCAAGCAGCCACACGAGGTGGTCAATTGCACCATTTTCCCTTATTTTCCCAACGATCGTATCGATAGCATCTTCGTACAGGATATCGATTATTCGGGATCCCGCGTAACATGATTGAATGACATGATTAGACTCACTATCTCCGTTAACAATCAACACGCCATCTGTTTTATCCAGTAAGATCGAGCCTTTCTCCAGGGGCTGAACATCCCACACTGGGGCCAGTATTATCGTCTCGGTGAGTGACTCATTATTCACAACCGAAGGGACGATTAAGGGTTTCACCTCACCGGGCAGTACCCGTGATGAAACACCTTTGATGGTTACGCAGATCTTTCCCAAGTCATCGCATAAATCAATATCGAGTTTTTGCACCTTATCAGCCACCTCAACACCATCACGATGATGATGTCGAATATGCGCCCACAGGGTGGTGCCACAATCGCCAAAAATCGTCATTTCCTGCAACGAAAATAATAAGGTTGGTTTTGGTATAGTGGTAATGCCATTATTCGTGGCCATGGTTAAGCTAATGGTGGCTTGTAAGGCGGAATCCAACAGGCTTGGATGCAATACAAACTGATGTTGAGTATCCGTTACCACAGACGGAAGGGATATTCTGGCCAGCACCTGGCCGGAACCAAGGTATACGGTATCAAGCCCCTGTTGCCCAGGCCCATAGGTCATTCCCATTTCCCTGAAGCTATCGTATATTTTCGCGGAAGCAAGCGTATTCAGGTTACACTGCGCCTGTAAAGCTTTTATATTCAAGTATGCTGGTTGTGCATCTGCACAAATGACAGCGCTGCCCCGGTGATGCACCACTGGCTCAGCGGCTTGATTGATGGCATTACTATAGATTTCATAGTTGATCTCACCGCGTTGCTCCGATGACAGCCGTATATGCACCTCCACCGCTTGGTCATCAACGATGATAGGTTTTATCCAAACTACATTTTTTAACCGCACGGGGTTATTTTTTGTTGGCAATGTTGTCGCAAAAGCATCTATCGAATACATAACGGCGGCACGCGCCATTTCAAGATAGGCTACCCCCGGCAATATCCGTTTCCCATTGACAATATGGTCCGCCAGAAAAAATTCGTCCCCGGTAAAGGTAGAGCTGAACCGTTGCTCGGAAAAATCAGAGGTATTGCGCACCAACAGGGGATGCAGACGATCGCCACAAAAAGTGGATGCAGCATTGTTTTTGTTGTTTGTTTGGCTGATCGTTTGGCTAAGTGTTTGGCTGATTGTCCTGGAGCGGGGTAACCAGTAACGCTCTTTTGCAAAAGGATACGTTGGCAGGCTGATACGAGGTGGCTTATGCGCATGGTACAAGTTCGTCCACTCAACGTTCAGCCCCTTGACCCAAAGATTAATCAGTTTTGAATATTTACGCTTATTAATCCAAACAGTAATAGTGTCGGCGATATCTTCGTCCGTAATAAGCGCACCTAACGCCGTTTGATTGGCTTTAACTTGGCCACGGCATACATTTTCAATGTCTGTCTGATTGCCCAGGAAACCTCGACACTTTTCTTCAAGCGACTTAATTGAACTCGCCACAATTGCCAATCGTTCGTCCATCGCCACCCGTCCAACCTGTAGCGTGTAAGCAATGCTAGTCAGGTGAACATCCGTTAACCCCTGTTCATTGATGGCAGCCAACAATTGACTAACCTGTTGCCGAAGCTGTACATCACTCCTGGCCGACAATACAACGATTGCGGGTTGCCCGGCATCTACTGCGAATGTGGGCTGTTTATGCTTATTGGGGATATACTCTTCGATCAATACATGGGCATTTGCCCCGCCTGCACCAAACGAGGACACACCGGCACATCGCGGATATTCAGTTGCCGTTCCATTGCGTTTAACAACCGGCCGCTGCCACGGCGCCAGCGCCTGCTGTACAATAAAGGGAGTATTTGAAAAATCGATTTCGGGATTTTGGCTCTCTGAATGCAATGAAGGTGCTACCACGCCATGCTTCATCTGCATTAATACTTTTATAATCCCCCCAATGCCTGCCGCACTCTCACTATGTCCTATATTGGACTTAACCGAGCCAATGGCGCAAAATTGCTTATCGTTGCTGTGTTGTGCGTAAGCTCGGGTCAAGCCTGCAATTTCAATGGGATCTCCTAACGCGGTTCCCGTACCATGTGCTTCAATATAACTAACCGTCCTGGCGTTAATGTTTGCTCTCGCTAATGCATCTGAAATTAGCTTATATTGCGCATTGGGGTTTGGAACCGTGTACCCATTGGTTTTACCGCCGGAATTGAGCATACTTCCTTTTAATACGCCATAAACCCGGTCGCCATCCTCAATTGCTTGTTGCAATGGTTTTAATACGAGTGCCCCCACTCCTTCACCATCGACAAAACCATCCGCTTTATCTCCAAATGAACAACACTTGTCCCCCGCAGAAAGCACCGTCATAGCTGACAAACGCAAATAATGAGCGGGATCCATAATGAGATTGACACCACCGACTATCGCGCTGTCACTGCTGCCACTGTACAAACTCTCTAGCGCTAAATGAACCGCCGTTAACGAGGACGAACACGCCGAATCCACCGCCATACTGGGTCCTTGTAGATCTAAAACATAGGACACTCGATTGGCGATAGACCAATAACTTGGTTCTACCGAATAGGTACCGTTCATCACTCCGACGAACACACCGACTTTTCTATTCTCAGAAATATTGTCAGGCGTATACCCTGCATCCTCCACGCTCGCATAAGCCTCTTGCAAAAACAAGCGTTCCTGAGGATCCATTTCTTCGGCCTCAGCGGGGGATATTTGAAAAAATAAAGGATCGAATTTATCTACATCATCGATAAAACCACCCCATTTAGTGTAACTACGGTCCTTTTTTCCTCTAGCCTCATCAAAGTAGGCTTCCCAATCCCAGCGATCTTTAGGTATTTCTGTAATGCAGTTTTTCCCGGTTTTGATATTTTCCCAAAATTCACTGACACAGTTGGCTTGAGGAAATCGTGCTGACATCCCGATAACCGCTACATCTCTAACGCCCGATTGGTACGAATCCGCAGACAGGGATTCACGGGATGAAGAGGACGGAAAACGGTCTGATTTATTAAAAACCGGTTCAGCAGCGTTTATCGTAGCAGTGGCTGATAACGCGTCATGCCCATCGTGCACATTAAGGCCCAGCAAGGTCAGTAACACTTCTCGTTGTGTAGCAACAAAATACGCTACCAGCGCATCGATAGTTTGGTATTCAAAAAACAAGGTGCTCGTCACAGTGCCAAACACTTTACGCAATTTATTTGTTAACTGTACAACCAAAATTGAATCGATACCATATTCTTTAAATTGTTCCGATGGATTTATTTTTTCAATTTTTGTCTTAAGGGTTTCCGCGATCAGTTGTTTTAAATACTGGGTACAGCCCTCACGCAACAACTCCTCCGATAATCCGGTGGTATTTACCCTGGTCGTGCTATCGGCTGGTAACGGGTAATCACCGCCTGCCAGCGATATTGCATCCTGCTGATTAAATTCCAGCAATTCCAGCAAAACATCCGTGTGGGTACGAACAAAATAGTCTGCCAACGCATTTATAGTTGGACATTCAAAAAACAGCGTGCTGCTCACATTCCCAAACACGTTACGCAGTTTATTGGTCAACTGTACAATCAGGATGGAATCGATCCCGTATTCTTTTAACTGCTCCGAAGGACTGATTTTTTCGCTGGTGGTTTTTAGCGTGTCTGCAATCAGTCGAGCAAAGTAATTGACACTCTGTTCGTGCAGGAAATCCGTAGTAACACCCTGCATTAACGTTGTTTGCGTTGGATTTAGCCCTATCGTTTGGCGTTGCATTGATGGTTGTACAGATTGCTGCGACGAATCAACCCTTGCCGCTGATGTGTTAATGGCGGATGAACCTTGTTTTTTTCGTACTACACCATCACTTTCAGCAATAATAATTTGCTGTCCTAAATCAATGGCATCCTGCACCGGGAAAAATACCGAACGAAAACCCTCCGCATGCAATACACTTTGCCAAGTCTCAGAATCAAGCCCGGGACAACCGGGTATCCTTATTGCGGAATCTTCAGATAACCACCACCCTTCCAGCAACCCAAATGTCAAATGGGTAAACGTATCGTTACGGCTAATCTCGTTTAACAGCAGCAAGCCATTTGCACGCATTGCCGCCTTGGCATTGCGTAAGGTCAATCGTATATTTTTAGTTGCGTGTAAAACGTTAGTTGCGATAACCAAATCGTAACTATCGTCACTAATGTTTTGCTCAGCGGCGGGTAATTCCACATTATACAATTGGTAACGTAAAAACGGATTATGGGGGCCATATTCTTTTTCCGCGTGCATTAAAAATGCCTTCGATAGGTCGGTGTAAGAATACTCATGCACGTGCTGATTAAAGCCAGATAACGCTTTCAACACCATAGCGCTGGTTCCACCCGTCCCGGCGCCAATTTCGAGTATACGAATTTCTGACAACGGATCTAATTGCGTCCTTTGTTGAATATAGGCAATGACGCTTTTGGCGAGCACCCCATTAAAGAAATCTGAAACGGTATTGTTTTTGTAGATTCCTTCGACCAAATCCATCGATGAATCAGGAAACAAAACATCTGTGACGCGAACGTGACCGGTAAGTATTTGCGGTAATACCTTAAGGGTTGCTTCCACCAGCACCACTTGAGCGTGCATATTAGGATCTGACATCCAAGCTGTCTTTTTTCGCTCCCAGGCTTCCCATGCCGCATTAAGATCAACAGGAGCAGGGTCAACGAGGGAATATGCCCCACCCTCCAGCCTGATACGATGATTGCGTAACAAAACCGCGATACTCTCATCAAACCAACGATCATAAAAATGATGTAGTTTTTCTGTTACATTAAGATCAATTTCCTGGATGCGCTTATTTAACAATAATCCCAGCGACTGCAACTGCCCCAACAACAAGTCACAGAGAATCCCCTCCATTTCATTGCGCCGTTGTCCACCAGTGGACCTGGCGTTTTCAACAGACGTGTTTACCGTTGGAAAGTGAGTGCGTAAACGCTCAATCAGTCTGGGCAGCACTTGAGGATAAACTGAAATCAATTCCCCGGCATTAATTCGTAAATTACTTTTCATTCTGTTTTCCTAAACACGCATTACCGACTAATTACAGGAATTATTACTAGAATAATGACAGGAATAGGTTATTGAATGGTATCTGTCATTTTAACGAATGCCATTTGGTCTATTTCGCCACAAAGAAGTGTTTGCAGGGCTTGCATCGCCTCGGGAGGTTCGATAGAGCCTATGCCATATTTGGCCATCATTTCGTGATACTGCGCTGACGCGACAATGCCAACGCTGCCCCAGTAGCCCCAATTCATTACTTTTACTGCACAAGGCCATTCCCGTGCAAGCTGGTGTGCATAGGTATCCTTAAATACACAACCGGATGCATAATTACTTTGCCCAGGCGCCTTGGTAAAGGCGGTAATTGAAGAGAAAAACATCACGAAATCCAGGGGTTCATTTTTAAAGACCTGCGCTATACGAACACTGACGTCGACCTTGGCCTCAAGCCCCGCTTTAAATCGTTCTTCCTCCATATTGACTAAGCCTTGATCCGACAAAACCAGCGCTGAATGCACCACGCCATTGACATTGGAATATCGATGTTTAATTTCGTCATAGGCTTTTTGCAATGCAACGTTGTCAGTGGCGTCGGCGGCAATGTAATGAGGGGGACAGCCTAATTCCCCAAGCGTATTCAGTTTACGTTGTATTGCCTCATCCTTTGGCCGACGTCCAAGCCATATTATTTGCGCATGGTAGTGTCGAATCATGAATTCACTCCATGCTTCCCCGATACCACCGGCACCACCGATGACGACATACACACCATTTTGTTTATACAATTGCCGATCCGCCAATGTCGGCTGTACCGGTATCAATTGCTGCCGATGCCATTGTTGGCGCCGGTAAACCCAGGCGTTGCCCTGTGGATCTGGCGGTAAGGCAACTATTTCGTGAAGCGGCCAATGACGCCGGGATGCCAAGTCAACAAGCCTAACCTTCCAGTTGACATACTCTTTGGCCATCGAACCGATCAGGCCATGGAGGCTGGCATGGGCAGGATTAGCCTGGTCATCCTTATAGATAGGCTGGGTTTGCGTCGTAATGACGGTCCAGTGCAGATCATTGTTGTCGTAATGTAGAGAAAGCAGTGCCTTTATCAGGCGAAAACACCGCAGTACACCATCGTTTTGTGCATCAATAAGTGCTTCGTCTATCAACGAATCCAGTGGCAGGCAGGGGGCAACCCAAACTATATGATCAATCTCACCCAACTGTTGAAGTCGCTGTACAATGACGTCAACGCTATCTGAAGAATGTCCTCCCAAGACGCGCGCATGCGGATAGTATTGCAGCAATGATTTATGGTTGTCCTCTGCGTCCCCAACGATAACTAATCGGCTGCTCGAGCGACGACCAGAAAATCCATCAATGGGCGCTTTTGCCACGGGCACCCAATCCCATACCGGTGTTAGCATGACAGGCGCCGCCAGGGAAAGCGCCTTTTCTGTCAATATTCTCGGCGCATAACCTTTCAACCTAACGCAAACCACACCTTTTTCATCACAGACATCAATATCAAATAGCCCTTGTTGACGGGAGGAAAGCTGAGAGCGCTGTTTAATGATGGCCCACATCCTGGGTGTACAGTGATGAAATATCTCACACTCATCCAGCGCAAACGGTAAAGACAGTGTCATATTACCCGACGCAATCATGAACGCATAGGATGCCTGTAATGCTGAATCCAATAAGCTGGGGTGAAGAACAAATTGTTCATGGTTATCGAACACAGAAGCAGGTAATTTCAGCTTGGCCATTGCCTCCCCTGTGCCGATATATAGCGCTTCAATTGCTTTGTGTCCGGGGCCGTAATCTATACCAATCTGACTAAAGGCCGCATAGCATTCGTTGGCACTGAGTATCTTCTGACTGCATCGGGTTTTAATGCGTTGTAGATCCAGACAGGGACGCTCATGCACTGGAGAGTAACTCACCAATCCTTCGCTGTGCTGTATGCGGCTAGTTTCCGCGGTTTCTGCATCACTATATATTTGATAACGAAAATCACCGGTATCTTCAGGTGCCAGTTCAATGTAAACCTGAACAGGCTTACGCCCCACATTAATAGGTTTAATCCAGACCACGTCCCGAAGTTTCATTCCGTCGCTGGCCGAACGTCCAGTTACCTGTAATACAGCGGCTCGCGCCATCTCAAGATACGCAACACCTGGAAGTACCCGTTGTCCATTGACCCTGTGGTCGTCCAGGAAAAATTCCTGCCCTGTTAATACCGTGACAAATGCTGCCCTAGTGAATGGTTGCTTAGTGAATAGTTTCGTAGACGCTCGCTTCGTCGTCAATGATGCCGAACTAATTCGCTGCGCGGTGACGTTAGCGGCACCTCGATGCAGCAACGGATGTATCGCAGTGATTGACGTTAATCCAGCTGCGCTGTCACTGACATCGAACCTCTCGTTGCTATAAGGTTCGTTATTCTGTTTTGGAATCCAATATCGTTCCTTTGCAAACGGATAACTTGGCAACCTGATTCGACTTGGAATTAAGGTGCCATACAAATAACGCCATTGAATGTCCACCCCCGCGATCCATAATCGCGCGATATCATGCAACGCCAACTGCTGCAACCCGTTTTCTTGCGAAGCTTGTGCGGTTTTTCCTTTAATGAACATGGCTGACTCAGCACTTAATCGCTTGATGTTGCCATGATATAAATCGCTGCGTGCACGCTTACCCGTCGAAAATTGGATTAATGCGTCATATAGTTGCTCGAACGTGGTAAAAACCACCGCCAAGCGCTGCTCCAGTGCCTCCCTCGCAATTTGTAATGTAAAACTTAATTGGCAAAGTTGGGGGTTACTGACGTTCCCTGTTTTATCAAAATAGCGTAAATACCGCTTGACGTAAGCATCAAGCTGCAATTCATTCTTTGCCGAAAGAACAAAAACATAAGGGCCTGCCAATTCTTCAGGCAGACGTTCTTTTTCAAACTCTTCCAATATGATATGCGCGTTGGCCCCGCCAAACCCAAAGGCGCTAACACCAGCCCGTCGAGGTATTGCTCGCCCGTTATCATCCGTTACCGGTGTCCATGGTGTCGCTTTCTCAACTATATAAAAAGGCGAAACCAAATTTATGTCGGGGTTGATGTTTTTATAATTCAAGCTTGCTGGAATTGTTTTATGCTTCAAACTCAACAACACTTTAATAAGCCCCGCCATTCCAGCAGCCCCTTCCAGGTGCCCTAAGTTTGATTTTACCGACCCCAATCCGCAGCAGCGCCCCTTGTCAGCGGCTGAATTTTCCTGCTGCCCCATCATAAATGCCTGCTTAAGTCCCTCGACCTCAATAGGATCTCCCAACGGGGTGGCAGTACCATGCGCTTCTATATAACCAACCGTAACGGCGGGAATACGCGCATCATTCAGGGCTTTAAAAATTAGCTTAGCTTGTGCTTCAGGGTTGGGAGCTGTTAAGGAACTGGCCTGCCCGCCGTGATTGACGGCACCGCCTTTTATAATGGCATAAATATCATCATTATCTCGCCGCGCTGCCTCCAGCGTTTTAAGAAACACCATGCCAGCACCTTCCCCGCGCACATAACCATTTGCCCTTTCATCGAAGGTAAAGCAGGTGCCATCTTTGGATAACATTCCCGCTTCGTCATAGGAAAGTACATTCACGGAATTACTAATGATATTGACGCCCCCCACCAGGGCTTGCTGGCACTCACCCTCACGTATCCCCCTCACCGCTTCATGAACGGCCACTAACGAGCTGGAACAGGCTGTATCAAGCAGAATACTTGGTCCTTGAAAATTGTAAAAATAGGAGATGCGATTGGCAATAATGGAACCGCTGCTCCCCGTTGAGAGGTAAGCATCTTTCGCGAAATCACTTGCCTCTAATAATTTGCGATATTCAAAGTGACAGGCGCCGATATACACACCGGTATCACTACCCTGCATACTTGATGGCTTATATCCGGCATCTTCGATGACTCCCCAGCTCAGCTCCAGGAGAATTCTTTGCTGCGGATCCATTAATTCGGCTTCTTTAGGTGAAATACGAAAAAACGGCGCATCAAATTCGTCAACGCTTGCCAGATACCCGCCTCTTAAGAGATAAGCTTTTTCTCCCGCAATATCGACGTCAGCAGGCCAATTCCACCGGTCTCTCGGCATAGTACCGATCGCACTTTTTTCTGCTTTCAGAAAATCCCAAAAATCATCGGTAGTTGTTAATTCCCCCGGAAAACGCAACGATACGCCAATAATTGCGATATCATTTTTCCGGTGCTGATTCTGCGACGTCGAAATAATGGGCTTGCGTGCAATTTTATCGTTGATAGACTCATTCTTATGCGGTATTGCTCCGACGGCCTTTTCCCCGCTGAAGTGTAATGCGTTATCTTGTATAAACCGGCTGATTTTATCTGCGGTGTTGTATTGAAACAGAAAAGGAGCGTCCAATTTCACACCCAGTTTTTTGGCCAGTTGCGCCCTCAACTCCAATAGTTCCAGCGAATCCAAGCCTAATTCCATTAATGGTGTATCGGATGAAAAATCCACCATTCGTCTGTCACCAATAATCGCCTGAACCATCGATTTTATGACGCTGATAATTAGCTGGTTTGTATTTTTTATCGACAATTCAGCAAGGCCGGCACGTCCAGTCATGACACCCGTAGCGCTCGTATTGGATAACGCCTGTCCCGCTATGTAGTTGTAAATTTTTTCTGCGGTATTGAACTGAAATAAAAATGTTGCATCCAGTTTTTGGCCGATTTTTTTACTTAACTGTGACCTTAATTCCAATAGCTCTAAAGAATCCAACCCCAACTCCATTAATGGTATGTCAGGGGAAAATGCGACTATTCTTTTGTCGCCAATAATTTCTCGAACAGTATTTTCAATCGTCTGTATCACCGTCAGGTCGCGCACTGGCGCGTCAACGGTATTAGTAACACGGCCTCGACTTACCTGGCTATCGGCGGTTATCGATACCGACTGGACTGCAATGTATTTGCTGATTTTCACCGCTGTGTTGTATTGAAACAGAAACGATGCGTCCAACTTGACACCCAACTGCTTACTTAATTGCGCTCTCAGCTCTAGTAATTCCAGTGAATCCAGGCCTTGCTCCATTAATGGCAGGTCTGGTGAAAATATCGCCATTCGCTTTTCACCGAGTATTTCACTCAAAACAGTATGAACAAGTGATAATGACTCCTTGTCGTTTTCTACAGCAACAATATTTTTTTCCAATACCACTTTTTCTATAGCGGACTCACAAAACAATACACTTTGTCGACTCTCTGACAGTGATTTTTGGAAAGGAAGTCCGTAAGCATTAACGTTGCTAAAGCCCGATTTATGCAGAATACTATCCCACTTTTCAACACTTAATAAACAGGAATTTTTCAGCCTGTTTTCCGGATCATCAAAAAGCCACCAGCCATGAAGCAAACCCCCGGTATACAGCAAAAGGTCTTTCATCACGGTAAATTCATTTAGTACCAGTAACCCTCCATCTTTCAATAATTTTTTTACTTGCAGAAAAGTATTGCTAAGGTACTTGGTATCATGCAGTACGTTGGAAGCATAGATAATATCAAAGCTGTTTAACGCAAACCCTTGCGATACAGGGTCCGTTTCAATGTTCAGTCGCTCGAATGTCATCCAAGGACACGCTTTCCCCAGTGTTTTTTCCCCGTAGCGGGTGAACGATGACGAAATATCCGTATAATAAAGTGTAATATTTTCCGCAAAGTCGTTTATTTTATTCGCCACAAAACGGGTGGCGCCGCCGGTTCCCGCGCCAATCTCTAGAATATTAATGTGCGTGCCAGGTGATTTTTCCAGCTCTATTCTCAGTTTTTGATAGATCGTTTCAGCAAGCAAAGCATTAAAATAATCCGCAACACAATTTCCTTTAAATATCCCCGCAAACAGCGCCATTGAGCCATCAGGAAAAACCACATCATTCGCCTCACACTCACCAACAAGGACGTCCCCATATTTTTTTAAACAGCAAAACATCAATTCCAAAAAAGGCGTAAAATGGGGGTGGTCAGCGCGAAATTTTCGCTCGAACATAACGCTTGACTGCTCAATATTTGCAAGCGAAAAACCCGCTATTTTTTTAGTGGCGACAATGCCTTGAGGACCGATTGATAACAATTCATACCGTTCGAAAATCCCTAGCAGCGAGTCAAATAGACGTGCATATTTTGACAGGATGTTAAGCTGATCAGCCAGCTCGGCGCTGCTACTATAGGTTTCGCCAGGCTCTTTGAGTACCCCCATATCCTGAAAAATACGTAACAACCATTTCGCACCAAATGCCTCTAAAGCCAACTCGGCATATATCGTGTCTTGTTCCGGCAGTATTTCATAAGCATTAACGAAGTCATCAATGCAATGGGAAAGCGTGTTTGAACGGGCATTTATGTGATTAGGCAACGCCAGGTAGCCTCGGCAACGCTCCATACCAAATACGCCATCTACCTCGCTCGTTAACAAGGAATAATAATGCATAAATTCCAGCAACTCACATCCAAACTGATTATCCCTTTTATTCGAACCTGAATTAGAAACGACCACGTAAAGTAGATCAATGTTGGCGCCGTCTTCGGTATGGCGCCAATCCGTTTTCTTTGCGATATCCACATTGGCTGGTATTTCCGAAACTCGTTGAGAATAGATGGCAGCAATTATGTTCCCATCAACCTCCAACACAGATTGGCCTTGGGGATATACCTTAATACGTTCACCAATATCCCTCGCAGACGATTGTAATGCCGCCGGAAACGCATTTATTTCCAACTGCGCTAACGCCGCGGCATCCGTCATTACTGCGTGGCGAATCGTATAAGGCTTCTTTCGGAAATAATTGATGGTAACGCGGGTAAAAGGGAATATTTTCGAGTAGCGTTTTGAGTATTCAAATTGAGGGATCAGTCCGGCTTCTGCCGCCGACATCACAAATGCTTCTGCCTCAGTAAGAAATTGCCTGGAAAATGCATGGTAAGCATCAAAATGAAGATTTTCATTTTCGTCTAAAAATCGGCTCGTGGTAAGCGCACTCAAACTGTGCACTTCCAAAATAATAATGCCGTATTTACTTTGAATGGCCGCCCAGCGTTGTAAATGTTCTACTAAACTTTGCACCGCAATTTTAGGCTCAATCAACCCGCCCGCCTGATCGACATAAACACCGTGGTAGGGCATGCCCGCTCGACTTTCTACTTTTGCCGAATTCTCAGGCGCAATAAAGGGTCGGTCATGATCCAGGAAAGAACGAATATAAAGTATACGGTCGATATCAGTGACATACGTCTGTAAATCCAATTCCATCTGGTACGGATTTCCAATGTCGCCCTGAATGACAAGATGGTCGATATCCCCCAAGGTTGCCGTTGTTGCGGCCAAGGCCTTCTCGTTGTAGTCAATCCCAATCATGGTTAAGGGGTACTGGCCCAGAACCTTGCCCCTATCCGATTTATCGCGAACGGTTTCGTATACTCTTTTCAAAAATGTACCGTCACCACACCCCATATCAGCTACATAACGAGGTTGCTGCTCAAAAGGCGGTTGATTAAAAATGGCCAGCACAACATCTTCAACATCCCGAAAATATTTGTCGTGCTGAAACCCGCTGGAAACCACATTGAGTGTGCGTTCAACGTGGGTTTCGTGTCCGAGCTCATCCACTGAAAATACCGAAGCACAATCCCCGAAAAGCAAATCTCCCATTTTCCTTAGCATTGGGGTATAGGATGCTACCGTCCCAGTATTCATGGAACGATCCATCATAAATTTACCAATGTCGGTTAAGGTAATATCTGTGCCATTTTCGTCACACCATGCCTTATGCGCAAAAAACTCGTGAATTTCTGTTCTAGCAGGCTCTGATAAACGTTCAACTGTTATTCGCTTGTTTTTTTTATCATAGAACCCACAACGGTCCAGACTTTGCCATAAGGGTATGATTAAAAGGCTGTCTATAAAATCGGGCAGCACTTCGTCATCTATATCCCACTTATTTTTTGAATGCTCAATCCACGTGTGTAATGACAGCTTGTCGTTACCACCCCTTAAGTAAGCATCCATAGGAAAGTCGAGAATGGTTAATACCGTATCGGGTATTTTTTCGTATAATGCCGCCTTGGGCGTAAGGTGGTAATGATTGTTATGATCTTTTACTAACCAAGCCATTGACTGCATTAGCTTCAATGCGACCTGAAGATGGCCGCTATTAGCGTCAAGTTCCTTATTAAGGGTATACAACGATGCAGGGCGTTGTTTTAGTTTGGTAAAAAAATGATGGGTTTTGCAGGAAAGGATAACAGGAATAGCAATATAGCCATGACAATAACGGTTTATGATAGTTAACATCTTTTCCCTCTATGGTCAAATAGCACAACAACCGTCGAGAACGACGGGAAGGCTTTATCCCCGTTTAACGCTATAGCTAGCAACGATTTCCAACACTAACTTACAACAATCAAGACTAAATATTTTATTGCGATTCACCATCATCTAAGTACAAATACGATGTTATAGAAATGAATCAACTACGTATCGAACTAGGATCTTCAAATGAAACCATTGAGAGGCGAAGTACTGTAATTAAATACGGTAATTAAATACCATAATTAAGTACCGTAATACTGCGATAGGGTTTTTGAGCGTATGAATCTTGGTGCTCCTTCACCCAGCGAGTTGCCACTCCTTACATCAATATCAATAATATTACATAACAACATTAACATGTAACGAAAAAACAAAAATCACCAAGGTCAATTTTTGTACAAAAAATATACTAACAAGAATCATCAGTGATTGTTACTCAGTCCTATACTAAAATTGCTCAGTCCCTTTCCTATTTGAGAAACATTAACGCAACGAGTAGAACAACTACTGAAGGAAAATACTACATTTTATAGCTGTTTAGCAAATAGTATATTTGCCCATTCACAACACTAGCATTACGCACTACAGATTGATAGTGTCATAAAAGCCACCGCTTTTTTTAATTTGACAGCCTACGTTAACGAGATACAAAGGTACTTCTTGAATGTTAAACAATGATTAAATTAATGATTGCCTCGGCCAAACTACGCCCTCCAATGTTATATACCCGTAGCGATTAAGATTTAGGTGTCAATAGCACGTCCTCTTCATCCCATGGCGGTGTTGAAATACCGCGCAATAGTCCGGCTATTACTTGGTATTTCGCCTTGCCATGAAATGAATATGACGCACTCTTAACACCTAAATCTCAAACGCTACGGGTATATATTTTCTTCCCACACTGACAACACTAATCGTTTTTTATAATTGTTAGCATTGACTATCTCTAGCTATAACGTTAATAACTTTTGCAATAACGCATTAATCATTAACAATCACTCATTATAAATTTTATAGTAATATACAAATAATTTTATCCGTGTAATTGTCGGCTACAAGTCCGCACAATACAATAAAGGTATGTTAAGGAATTCACTAACAATTACAGCCATGCTCTTATGCTAACAAAAAATTTCAATAAAAAATCACTTACCAACATTGACCTGCCGAACATTGACATTATCACTATTGGTATTGCAGGCATTACGTTCGTAAACATTACTGTAATAAACATTACTATTGTAAACATTGCCGTTGTAAACATTAATATTGTCACCTCAAAACGTCGGTAATTTTTTAACCAGACGTTTAGTTTTGACTAATAAACCTAAACTTTTTAGTTAGACGGTCTACAGACAAATCCATGAATGGGATCGCAAGGTCGTGTTACAAACAATCCCCAATTGCTCCACTAGCGAAGCAAAGCGTCAGCGTCCCTAACGAGTTGGTCTACACGGGGAACCGTGTTTTTGCGAAGTCAGGCGGGCACTCAGTGTGGCTATACAGGTTGTAGTATTTTCACCCCAACATGCAAAGACGCTAACGCGCAAAAACCAGCTGCATTGAAGGCGCTACCCCACATTTCGCACAGGGGCATGTGGTGGCTATCGCGAAGGATATTGGTTCACGTCAAATTTTTTTAAAAAAGGCGGAGAACACATGGAATCAAACGACAAGCAAGAATGCGTGAGTACTGTGAGAAATGTGGGCTAGTTAACTTTTTCAAGGTCAACGGTGGAATTTAGATTAAACGTTGACCGTTTACTGCACGAACGTCATTAAACGTGCTCCGGTCAACCCCAATAAGGAGAGGCAATAACCTTGTTACATGAAACAGTGGTTATTGATACGGCAGAGTTAGAAAATAGTTTAGTGAAAGCAATTCAACCTAAATTAATCAGTTGAATCATAGCGAGAACGATTAAGGTGCAGAAGATAAAAGATTTTTTCTACTATTTTGCACGAAAACGTATCACCCATACGGTGAGCTCAAGATAGTAGAAAAAATCTTTTAGGTTCTATGCGTTAGGCGTTCGCAATAGGTTCAACTAATTAATTTAGGTTCAACCACAACAAACATTTGTTCTGCGGTGGGATAACTCTCCGGAGAGGCGACGATAGGGATAGTGGCGTAGATCAATGAAAGTTTTTTGCGTTCCACCACGTTGCAGGAAAGGGATACGCTCTATCGCTAGCCTCGACCTAACGCTCGATTAATTCGATAAAAGCCTACTAGCCTAACAAATTAATTGGTTTCTCTAACAACGTATAAAATTTACCGGGCAATCGTATTGGTTCGTTCAATTTTCTTCTTCAATTGAAGTATCCCATATATTAGCGCTTCAGCGGTAGGCGGACACCCGGGAACGTAAATATCAACAGGTACGATACGATCGCATCCACGTACAACAGAATAAGAATAATGATAATAGCCACCACCATTGGCACACGACCCCATGGAAATAACCCATTTGGGTTCGGCCATTTGAGCGTATACTTTACGTAGCGCAGGTGCCATTTTATTGACCAAGGTACCGGCAACAATCATTAAATCAGCCTGGCGAGGGCTTGGCCTAAACATTTCCCAGCCAAATCGGGCAATATCATAACGCGGGGCAACCGTGTGCATCATTTCCACAGCACAACATGCCAAACCGAACGTTACAGGCCAAAGAGATCCTGTACGTGCCCAGTTAATCACTTTATCCGCAGACGTTGTTACAAAGCCTTTTTCTAATACACCTTCAATGCCCATGTTTTTTACCTTGCTTTATTCTATCTTATAATATGTATAGTTTTTATACTAACCCAAAACCGGAGGTAGCGCAAAATGCGGCTTTGATGAGGTTTTCCAGCAATATCGGCTTAGGGCTGCAGGACTTCAGTTACAAGCCATTCTAATCATTAAACCAAGATAATCATTAAACCACAATAACCACATGTAAAATGGAGAGCACTGGACACTACAGCCTACTTAAGTATAAGGGCAATCAGCGTAAGATCAAATACGCGTTAGCTGCTGTAATTGATTAATTGTACACCTAGAAAACGCCAATAGTCACGCCAAAAATCCAAGGCTTCGTCAGCCTCCGTTTTTGTAACCAATTTTTCGATTTCAAATATATCGGGTTCGACCCTGCCCCTTACATCCGTAATCCAGTTCTTAAGCGATATGTTTTCACCACTGGCAAGTGAACACAATATCTCCTCCTTGTTTTCCTCCGGTTGCTTGTTGCTACAACCTATAAAATCCAGCCGACAATTATTCGAGCCTATTCCATAAATATAATAAACTGAAGAATTACAAGTATCCATTCCACCTCCCAGCATGTATTTCGCAGCGTGCACTGCCCCGTATCGGTTTCCTTGTATGCGCTCCCCTCGCTACATTAGTGTGACTGTATAAAACGTGAACTTCTCAAAGAACAACAATTTATCAACACTATGTTACAAGGATAATGCAGTAAGAATAATGCAGTCACGGTGACCTAGTGGCCCATGCGGAAAATTATGTCACTGTTCGCTTCGTGAGAAAGCACCGCTCTGCGTTGGCGACACTCGAAAGGGAACCACCCTTCCAGCGTGTTGCCGCCTTGACCCGTGCTTTCTCTCTGTGCTCCTTAGTAACAGAACTTCCCGCATGGACCACTAGCCAGTTACATTCCAGACCGTTGCAATTCTGCTCGCGGTAACACAGATAATATTATCGGCACTACATCAACGATACTTTTCACCTGACTAAAAGCAGCACTCTGATCACCTATTACAAGCAACGGTACTGGATTCAACGTGTGAGCACCATGATCCAAGGCTTCGATATTACCGTGATCACTGCTTAGGATAACGGTGGTATCATCCGCTAAGTTTTCTAATACCCCCGACAAAAATACATCTAATTTCTCCAAAAATAAAATAGCGTGTTCCATATCTTTTCGATGGCCAATCAAGTCAGACTCAAAGCACTCAAAAATGGTCAATTGATGATGGCTTGCAATTGCCGTTAAATTTTTACCCGCGTCATGAGGTGAAATAATAGGAATGGATTGATCATACTGATGATGCAGATGGGAATTGGTAATATCCCAATATACAGCCTTGTGTGCCAGCAAATCATTAACGAATAAAAAGGGTAAATCAGCTGCTAACACGCAATGGGTGGTGACGCTATAGCTGTCGGTATTCTCAAAATAATCTGGCCGGTAGGCATTTGCAAAACACCCTTTTAAACCCCTACCTGCTATCTGCTTTAGCACAGAGTGCTGTTGGATCACGCCCACTAATGTCTCATCCGGGAATGCGGGCAGATGGTACCCAAGATATTTAGCGGCGTTAACCCCGGTGAATAATGCGGTTTGGCCCGTGGCACTTTGTGGAATGCCCGGCACCCCCAGGGTTGCGTCAATACCCTTGCAAATAATATCCGGACCGTATTTATTGACCGAATCATCCAATACGCCGTCAATGAGCTTATGCAAGGTTGGCATTCTGGCCAAGGTTAGCGGATTATTGCTCCCCTTGGCCCCCAACCCTAGTCCGTCGATAAATATTAATATGAATCTGGAATCTTTCATCCCTGAAAATATTATTGAAAATTAAACAGACTTTTTTGACTTTTGCGCATTCTGAAAGCAACAAACATATCCTCCTGCTCTTCTCGAAACTGTAAATAAAAATTGTTTTCAAGCAGAAAACTAAAAAGCTTCCCTGGTTCGTGACCATATGAATGGGCAGGATATATTTTTGTGGTAGGTTTAATAACTTTTTTTAGCTTATTAAGACTGGAAAAAAGTAATTTTGGGTCCGAGCCACTCCCAAAACACATACCACAACCTTCTATAAACAACGTGTCACCGGAAAAAAGATTATCGCCAATCAAATAACAGATACTGCCAAACGTATGTCCAGGGGTACTGATTGGGACAACCGTTAATTGTGCTACGTTAAAAGGGGTTTCCGATGTGATAAATTCGATGTTGTGATAGCTTAATAAAAACGAATTTAATTTTTCCTTCCGTGACACCCAAACCCGACAGTTGTAACGATTAACTAACGGTGGTATCAGTGCCACATGATCCGGGTGGGTATGGGTCACCAAAATTGAGCTTAAATTTAAACCATATTGAGTTAGGGTGTTCTCAATAATATCAATCTCACCGGTAGGATCAATAATAATGGCTTCTTTAAGGTAACGATCAAATATAATATAGGTATAGTTTTTGGTAATCAGGGGCATCTTTAAAGGAATTACAACTATCGACATCTTCGTTATCCATCCCTGCATAGTAGTGTAATTATATCGGCTTGCACTTCTCATAAGTGCGATAGAATGTGGCTCGCCTATCCATCGTTATATAAAACGATTTAAGACAAAACACTATCTATGTTTTATGCTTTATTCGTAGCCTTGTCAATGGTGAAAAAACCACTTCTTGCTTCCGGAAATAAACGTTATGTTATGTTATGTTATGTTAAGCTGAGCTCAAAGACCTATTTATATCGGTGTTACTCTCACTGGCCAGCAATAAAGCACAAAGAAACGACGCAGCATTACCTTTTGATATCGATATCACACCACCCGGCTTAAACCTACATTCCGCAGTGGACTGCATAAAAATGAACAGAGTAGACTAAAGATTGGGCACTAATGTAGTGCAACCAAATGCACTTAAGTACAGGGCACAGTCGCCATACATCCGCGCATAAATATTATGCTGACGTCATTCTATTATTTTTCTGATGAACTACTCAGTATGGTGCCGATGGCCGGACTCGAACCGGCACGGCTTTCGCCACTGCCCCCTCAAGACAGCGTGTCTACCAATTCCACCACATCGGCTAATTAAGGAAGGTTTTATTGCGCTATATTTATCGCCTGTTCATCACTGCTAATGGTTATCGACGTGTTTAATTAAATTTATAGGTTAACGCAACCCAATCTGTCACCTCAAACTAAGGGGCAGTCGGGATATCCGCAGGTTTATCACTTGCGCCGCCACCATCTGACTGCACAGCCGGAATATCAGGCAGGTCCGCCTTCGGTATCGCTTTTACCGTACCGGTATCCAATGACAAGCCATCGCCATCATTGCCAGACAGCGGTTGCGTCTGAGTCGTTTCCAACAAACTTTTAGGTTCGTCAGGCCCTTGCGCCAAATAAGCCAGGGACAAACTCGTCATAAAAAATACCGTTGCCAATACACCAGTGCTTCTTGAAAGAAAGTTACCCGCACCATGTGCACCAAAAACAGAACCCGATGCGCCACCGGCTGCTCCAGCACCAAACGCAGCGCCCGCGTCAGCACCCTTACCGTGTTGTATGAGCACCAGCACGACAATAGCCACGGCTGCGAGAATATGAATAACTGCTAAAATTGTGGATGCCATCGACATAACACCTTTATATACGTAATCCGGTTAAACATTTAACGCTGTTTTTCAAGTAAACAACGCTATTAATAAGCAATATAGTCGATAAAAATTGACTCTCTCTTAGCCTGTAACCGCAAGGGAGTCTTGTATCAACGCTAATTCGCCGCCCTGCAAATAGCTAAAAAATCCGCCGCATCCAACGACGCACCACCAATCAGCCCGCCATCAATGTCGGCTTGCATAAACAACTCCTCAGCATTATTCGGTTTTACACTACCACCGTATAATATTTGAACATTCTCGGCGACCAACTCACTGGATTTAGACAACCGTTGGCGGATAAATTTATGTACATCTTGCGCCTGTTGCGGCGTCGCCGTTTTTCCGGTTCCAATGGCCCAAACAGGCTCATAGGCAATCACCGATGCGTTAAGCGCATCAATACCGGCGGCATCTACCACGGCATCAAGCTGTCGGGCAACCACTGCTTCAGTATTGCCTGATTCTCTTTCTTCCAACAACTCACCAACACAAAGGATTGGTCGAATATCGGATTTTTGTGCCATTATAAATTTTTGTGCAATTTGCTCATCAGATTCACCATAAATAGCCCGGCGTTCCGAATGCCCTACAATAGCATATTTACAATTGAACTCTTTTAACATGGCCGCTGATACTTCACCGGTATAAGCACCGGTATCCTGTTCGGCGACATTTTGCGAACCAAAAGCAACACGACTACCGTCAAGCAATTCTGCAACCTGCGGAATATAAATGTAAGGCGAACAAACAGCGATTTCTGCGCTTTTTACGGACTTCGCACCATCCAGAATAGCGTCCAGCAGATTCTTAACGAACTGTTTTGAGCCATTGAGTTTCCAATTACCAGCTACAAATGGTTGCCGCATGCCTTTCCTCTCTGTAATTCACAAAAAATCGTTCACCAACGCCTTATCCAACGTTAATTCACCCGTTAATTCACCGCAAACGGCTGGGAAGCTTAACCGCTGGCGCAAAAAAAATCAATGTAGTCTTGGGTTTGCCTTCAGGTTAGGTTGAACAGCCCTGCTACCGACACCTAATCACGTCGAGAATCAATTGGTTATACACTCTTTTTTCACTACTTCGGCCAATTGGTTAGCCACCGCGACAACTTCTGCGTCGTCCTCGCCTTCAACCATGACTCGCACCAAAGGCTCCGTACCCGAAGGCCGCAACAAAACCCGGCCGCGCTCCCCTAATTGCGCTTCGGCGTTTTTAACAGCACTAACAATAGGTTCCAGTTGATCCAGATCCACTTTACCGCTAATTTTAACATTCACCAGTTTTTGAGGGAATTTTGTCATGCCGGATTTAAGTGTATTGAGCGTTGCATCTGCCCGCCGCATGGCATAAAGCACTTGTAATGCAGACACAATACCATCTCCAGTGGTAGTGCAATCGAGGCAAATGATATGACCGGATCCTTCACCACCCAGTAACCAACCGCCCTGTTTTAGTATTTCCATGACGTAGCGATCACCTACCTTGGCTCGCTTAAAGTCGATACCCATGTCGTTGAGCGCACGCTCCAGCCCCAGGTTACTCATTACCGTACCAACAACGGTACCGTTAAGTTTTTCCTCCTTAAACCGGGATTCAGCGATAATATATAATAACTCATCACCATCAAGCAGCTCACCTTTATGGTCCACCATTAGCACACGATCACCATCACCATCCAATGCAATCCCTAGATCCGCTTCCTGCTCGATCACCGCATTTTTCAAAGCATCTGGATGAGTGCTGCCAAAACCATCATTAATATTCAGACCATTGGGAGAAACACCAATACTACTGACCGTTGCCCCCAGCTCCTCAAACACACAAGGCCCCACATAATAAGCAGCACCATGTGCGCAATCCAATACGATTTTGAGCCCCTTTAAACTCATCCCTAAAGGAACCGTACTTTTGCAAAACTCGATATATCGCCCTGCGGCATCTTCGACCCGCTCGGCTTTCCCTAATAATGATGAGTCCACGCAGGTTAGTTCTTTTGTTAACTCTTTTTCAATAGCCAACTCCGTCTCATCAGACAGCTTAGTGCCTTCAGCGGAAAAAAACTTAATACCGTTATCTTGAAAAGGGTTGTGCGATGCACTAATAACAATACCGGCTTTAGCGTGTAGTGTTCTGGTCAGGTAAGCAATACCGGGGGTTGGCATAGGACCCAGCAATAATATGTCGATGCCAGCGGCCGACAAACCGGCTTCCAAAGCCGATTCAAACATGTATCCAGATATTCGTGTATCCTTACCAATAAGCACTTTACCCCGCCCGTTACCATCATTACCCAGCACACGCCCTACGGCCCAACCAAGCTTCATAATAAATTCGGGGGTAATAACGCCTGAACCAACACGCCCTCGAATACCATCAGTGCCAAAATATTTACGTTTCACTAATACATTCTCCCTTATAACTATCGCTTTTAGTCAGCCTATAGACTCAAGCTGTCAGTGTCGCGTGACAGAGCTGAATGGCATCCATAGTTTCCGCCACATCGTGCACTCTAACTATATTTGCACCGTTAAAGCAGGCCATCGTTGCCAGTGCCACACTCGCATAAACACGATCATCAACGGGTTTACCAATAGCCATTCCAATCAGGGACTTTCGGGATAATCCTACGAGCACTGGAAAGCCTAAATCGACAAATCTGTCCAGGTGCTTTAAGAGCAGTAGATTATGCTGCAGGGTTTTACCAAACCCAAAACCTGGATCGATAACAATGTTACGACGATCAACCCCAGATTCAATACACTGCGCTGCGCGTTGCTTTAAATAAACCAACACCTCCGCAACCACATCATCGTAATAAGGCTCTTGTTGCATAATTCGGGGTTGCCCCTGCATATGCATTAAGCAAACCGCAACGTTATGCGCTTGCGCCACTGCCACGGCACCCTCGGCCTGCAAGGCATTTACATCATTTATAAAATTGGCCCCTGCACTAATGGCCGCTTGCATCACATCGGCCTTGCTTGAATCAATGGAAATAATAACGTCCGGAAATTTTTCACGAATAGCACGAATGATGGGAATAACACGACTCAATTCCTGCGATACTGACACTTCGGTTGCACCCGGGCGGGTTGACTCCCCCCCCACATCGATGATCGTAGCGCCAGCAGATATCATCGCTCGCGACTGTTTCAATGCCGCATCCACGGAAACAAAAAGACCCCCGTCTGAAAAAGAATCGGGGGTCACATTGAGTATCCCCATGATCTGAGGCGCTCTTAAATCCAGTGATTTATTGCCACAGGGCAACGTTGTTGTCATCGGCACATACTAAGAAATATCTCAACAGTTTAGTACTGATAATTTGGCTACCGATAGTTTAAAAATATAGATAGCGTAACTATCGGCTAATTAACTATCGATGGCTTAACTATCGACGACGTAAGTATCGACGGATAAGGCTATTAGAGCCTTAACATTTAGCGAACGCAGCACTCAGTGCTCGCCAGCTGGCCCACCGATAGTACCGTCAGTTTTTTTCTCTTCGTCGGACTTCGATTCCACTTTCTCTGCGCTGCTTGGTCCAGGTGGAGGTGACTGATCGGTCCAGTCCTCAGGAGGACGAGGGTCTCTACCTGCCATAATATCGTCAATTTGAGTACGGTCGATGGTTTCGTATTTCATTAATGCATCGGCCATCATATGCAGTTTATCTTTGAATTCCAGTAATATTTTGTTGGCTCGATCGTAGTTACGATCCACAATCAACCTGATTTCTTCATCGATTAACGCCGCTGTTTCATCAGATACGTTTTTATGCTGCGCAACAGAATGGCCCAAAAAGACCTCTCCATCCTCTTCACTATAAGTAAGCGGCCCCATCTTGTCTGACAAGCCCCACTTGGTCACCATGTTACGTGCAATTTCCGTGGTACGCTGAATATCATTGCTGGCTCCGGTGGTCACTTTGTCCTTTCCAAAGATCAACTCCTCCGCGATACGCCCGCCGAACATACTGGAAATCTGGCTTTCCAGGCGTTCTTTACTGTAACTATAGCGATCATCTTCCGGCAAAAACATGGTAACCCCCAGAGCCCTGCCACGCGGAATGATCGTAACTTTATAAACGGGGTCGTGGGACGGAACATTCAGTCCCACAATTGCATGCCCTGCTTCATGGTAAGCCGTGAGCTTTTTCTCGTCTTCGCTCATCACCATCGACTTGCGTTCAGCACCCATCATGATTTTGTCTTTGGCTTTTTCAAAATCCAGCATCTTCACCATGCGGCTGTTAGCCCGCGCTGCAAACAAAGCGGCTTCATTCACCAGGTTTGCCAAATCTGCCCCGGAAAACCCAGGCGTGCCACGGGCAATAATATTTGGCTTCACATCATCGGCCAAAGGAACTTTACGCATGTGTACTTTCAGAATATGTTCGCGGCCACGGACATCAGGCAATGGCACAACCACTTGCCGGTCAAAACGACCCGGTCTTAACAACGCGGGATCCAGTACATCCGGACGGTTTGTCGCGGCAATCACGATGACACCTTCGTTACCTTCAAAACCATCCATTTCGACTAAAAGCTGGTTAAGGGTTTGTTCACGCTCATCATGTCCACCACCAAGCCCTGCGCCCCGATGACGGCCTACCGCATCAATTTCATCGATAAAAATAATGCAAGGTGCATGCTTCTTGGCTTGCTCAAACATATCCCGCACCCGGGAAGCGCCAACCCCAACGAACATTTCAACAAAGTCAGAACCCGAAATCGTGAAAAAAGGCACTTTGGCTTCACCGGCAATGGCTTTCGCCAATAGGGTTTTACCGGTTCCTGGGGAACCTACCATCAACACACCGCGAGGAATTTTACCCCCCAACTTCTGAAATTTTGCCGGGTCACGCAAAAACTCAACCAGTTCTGCAACTTCTTCTTTGGCTTCTTCAACCCCAGCCACGTCGGAAAAAGTTACTTTGACCTGGTCTTCACCCAGCATACGGGCCTTGGATTTCCCGAAGGACATGGCACCTCGGCCGGCGCCCCCCCCCTGCATTTGTCGCATGAAGAAAATCCACACGGCGATCAATAGCAACATTGGGAACCAGGAAATAAACACCTGCATCAGAACACCCTGTTGTTCCGGCGGTTTGGCTTCTATAGCGACACCGCTATTTAGCAAATCACCCACCAGTCCCGGATCACCAGGACTATAGGTTGAAAAATTTTCACCGTTGGTGCTCCTGCCATGGATGCTGCGTCCCTCGATTAAAACCTTATCCACCGCCCCTTGTTTTACGTTGGCAATAAATTCGGAATACTCAATGGTTTTTGACTGCGATCTCGGTGGACTGAAATTGTTAAACACGGAAACCAGGACTATCGCAATCACAATCCACAATAGAAGATTTTTAGCTAGGTCGTTCAATATTCTATGCCTCTGCTTTTTCGACTCTCATTTTAAACAGTTTCTACCCTATCTGGCGACGAAACACAACCAAACGAATAATTACCGCTGCACTATACTGTGCATAATATGTACATATACTAGTGTTATTACGGCTTATACCCTGTAGCCATTAAGTATACTTCACGTGAAATTGACTTCGATGCCTTCGGTTTTCGCGTCACAACTTTATCAAAACACGACCGCAACTCTTTGTAATAACAATCAAAACCGCTTCCTTGAAAAACTTTCACTAAAAGGTTTCCTTTATCACGAAGCACATTCTGCGCCAGCTGCAAGGTTAATTCGGCCAGATACATGGCTCGCGGCTGATCAACTGCCCTCACTCCACTTATATTGGGGGCCATATCCGACATTACAAGATCTACATACCGGGCAGCGGTTTCTTCGGTAACGCTCTTTTTACTGTGCAATAATTGTATGAGGTTATTGAACACGCTTTGTTCCGTGAAATCACCCTCAATGAACTCAACATGATCAATAGGAGCCATCGGTAAAATATCCAATGCAACCACCAGCCCTTTTTTGCCGACTGACTCTACCGCCACTTGGGACCAGCCCCCAGGTGCAGCGCCTAAATCGATAACATTCATACCCGGCCTGAAAATTCGATCTTTTTGCTGGATCTCCAACAACTTATATACGGCCCTGGAGCGGTAACCTTCTTTTTGCGCCTGTTTAACATAAACATCGTCAAAATGATTTTTTAGCCATTGTCGGCTACTTTTACTGCGCGTGCTGCGCTTTTTGGTGGACATATCATTAACCAGTTAGCGGCACCCGGGCACGTTTAATTAGTGATTGGTATTTTTAAGTATGAGGATACGTGTGCGAATCACCAGCCATACCGCACCTAATATACCAAATAACAGCAACAAACCAATCTGAGTTATTTCATTGTTTGTGATAGAATCCAGCACCAGCCAGAATAGCGCCCCCAAAATCAATATAATGGCCAGCTCCAGCTTTACCCCATTAAAAGGGCTGGCATGCACACCAAATCCAGTATTGGTTTTTTGCAAGGGGTCTGTTGAGGATGATTGTTTCATACAACGACGTCAGATTGGTCACAATTAATATTTACACGCACTTTACGCTTACAACACTTTAGACTCATTAACACCCTATACATATAACACGGTACACTTATTAATAAACACGTATCAACAATTTTCAAGTGTTACTTACTTTCACTAGAATCAGTTTCACTAGAATCAACTGTACTAAAATCAGTTGTACGAACACCAATTACTTTACAAAAATCAGTATAGGCATTAGTAACCATGACATTAAATTCAAAACAAAAACGATTTTTACGGGCACTCGCGCACAAACTTAAACCTGTTGTTATCGTCGGCAATGCCGGCCTCACACCAACTGTGCTCGATGAAATCGACAATAGCATTGAACACCACGAATTAATCAAGATAAGAATTAATGCGTCTGACCGAACTGCACGCCAGAAAATGATTGATGAGATCAGCAAACACACTTATTCGCAACCAATAATATCCATAGGTCATATTGCAGCTTTCTACAGGGCATCACAACAGCCCGCGATCAAATTGCCGTAATCTTGTACTATTTGGCTGCAACGCACCGAACATACTCAAGTACCCGACTCTCAGCACAGCTTATAACAACTATGCGATCTATATCAAAAGTTACTTCTGGTATTTTTGCAGCCCAAACAGCACTAAACTCAATCCCATTAATGCATTTAACATATACAAAATGGCAGACACACCATGGAGCATCCTAAACTTGGCTTTTTCTGCACTTTCTTCCACCAACCCCTGCACCTTTAGTTGCTCCATCATAGGCTGAAGTACAAACTCCATACAGATTATCAGTAACAACATGGATAGCAACACCCAGACACGCCAATGTAACCCTAACCGCTTAAACACACTGAGTAACAACAGTACTCCACAACCCAAACCGATGTAGCTGATAATGTGAAACAACTGCCCTGCAATACGGCCCGCCATTTGCCTGTCATCCAGCAGTCCAAACAAGGTGGGTGTCACGATGTATCCAATGGCCCATAGGCTTCCGACCCATAGTGTTAGCAGTGTTCGTTCAGAGGCTAAGATATAGGGCACAATATTACTCCTTAAACCTGATTCCTAAACCTGGACATGGCAGGCAGGTCTTTCATTATACATACTTAATCTCAACAATTTCGTAACATTTAAGACCACCTGGTGCCTGGACTTCGGCCACATCACCTTCCTCCTTCCCAATCAGTGCCCGGGCGATCGGTGAGGTAATAGAAACCAGCCCTTCACTAATACTGGCCTCATCTTCCCCCACAATCTGGTAAGTGATTTCATTGCCAGTCTCTTCATCAACCAAATCAACCGTAGACCCAAAAACCACCTTTCCTCGGGCGTCCAAGGTCGTCACATCAATAATCTGAGCATTACCCAGCTTACCATTAATGTCGGCAATACGGCCTTCAATAAAGCTTTGTTGTTCTCGTGCGGCGTGATATTCCGCATTCTCCTTTAAATCGCCGTGTGCGCGTGCTTCAGAAATAGCCTCAATAACTTTCGGTCGGGCCACTGATTTAAGCTCTTGTAACTCAATACGCAGTTTTTCAGCACCTCGTGCTGTTAACGGAATTTTACCGGTCATGATTTTAGCTCCCTATGCAAATCTTGTAATCGATTAATATCCGTCGATTGCGGTAATTGCATCGCCAGGCACGTTGCTTGTGCCCCGGTTATTGTAGTTGTATAGGTAATTTTATTTTGTAATGCATAACGACGGATTGTGCAAGAGTCGGCAATCGCTTTTTTACCTTCTGTGGTATTAATAATAAAGTGTATTTCATCGTTTTTAATGATATCAAGGATATGAGGGCGCCCTTCATTAACTTTGTTCACACGTTTGCAGGTAATACCAACAGCATTCAGCGCCTTTGCCGTACCATTGGTAGCCACCAGATCAAAACCCAAGCTTAGCAGCTGTTGTGCCACGGTAATGGCGGCGGGTTTATCTGCATCCCTTACGCTGATAAAAACACACCCCCCGGCAGGTAATTCAATACCAGCCGCTTTTTGAGCTTTAAAGAAAGCCTCCGCAAAGCCCCTCCCTACTCCCATCACCTCACCGGTAGACTTCATTTCGGGCCCTAAAATAGGGTCAACCGAAGGAAACTTAACAAAAGGGAACACAGCTTCTTTCACAGAATAATAGGCCGGCACCACTTCATCTACCACACCTTGCTCTTTAAGCGATTGCCCCACCATACATCGTGCCGCAACTTTAGCCAATGGAATACCAGTGGCTTTTGAGACAAAAGGAACCGTGCGCGAGGCCCGTGGATTAACCTCAATAATGTAGACCTCTCCGTCTTTTATCGCAAATTGTGCATTCATCAAACCAATGACATTGAGCTCACGCGCCAGTAATCCCGCCTGGCTTCGCAATGTTTGTTGAATTTCCTGAGACAAACTGTGAGGGGGTAACGAACAAGCAGAATCCCCTGAATGCACACCAGCTTGCTCAATATGCTCCATGATACCGCCGATCAAAACCTGTTCGCCATCGCATACCGCATCCACATCAACTTCAATGGCATCATCCAGAAATCGGTCTAACAATACGGGGGAGTCATTGGAAACACTAACCGCACGACTCATGTAGCGACGTAATTCGTCTTCTGCGTGGACAACTTCCATGGCGCGCCCACCCAACACATAGGACGGCCTAACGACCAGAGGGTACCCTATTTTTGCAGCCAAGGTAACAGCCTGCTCAGTGTCGGAGGCAGTACAGTTTGGCGGTTGCTTTAAGTTGAGTTTTTGCACCAATTGCTGAAAACGTTCACGGTCTTCTGCGAGGTCAATACTATCCGGGCTGGTACCAATGATAGGGGCCCCTGCCGCCTCCAGGTCCCGCGCAAGCTTTAATGGTGTTTGTCCCCCATATTGCACAATCACACCCTTTGGCTTTTCCAGCTCAATGAGCTCTAAAACATCTTCCAACGTCAAGGATTCAAAATACAATCGGTCTGAGGTGTCATAATCAGTGGAGACGGTTTCGGGGTTACAATTCACCATAATGGTCTCATAACCATCCTCACTCATGGCGAGAGCAGCGTGCACACAACAATAATCAAATTCGATTCCCTGGCCGATGCGATTCGGTCCGCCACCCAACACCATGATTTTATCGCGCTGGGTGGGAATAGCCTCGCACTCCACTTCATAAGTGGAATAGAGGTATGCGGTACTGGACGCAAATTCCGCCGCGCAGGTATCAACACGTTTATAAACAGGCCTGACACCTAGGGCATGCCGACGCTCCCGAATGTCCTGCTCGCGGATGTCCAGTAACTGCGCCAGGCGATTATCCGAAAAACCTTTACGCTTAAGCCGGAACATCCGCTCCTTATCCAGCGCAACCATTCCTTGCGTCTTAACGTCGTCCTCTAGCTGCACCAATTCTTCAATTTGCACTAAAAACCATGGGTCTATTTTGCTGTATTCAAATACATCATCCACGCTAAATCCGGCACGAAAGGCATCTGCCACATATCGTATCCGGTCAGGCCCTGGCACGCGCAATTCCTGGCGTAGCGTATCAACCACCGATTTATCATGCTTGCCCACCATTTCGTTCAAGCCATTGGCGCCAATCTCCAACCCCCGCAGGGCTTTTTGCAGGGACTCCTGAAAGGTACGGCCTATTGCCATGACCTCGCCTACTGACTTCATTTGCGTGGTTAGCACGGCATCGGCTTCCGGAAATTTCTCAAAGGTAAAACGTGGTATTTTTGTGACCACATAATCGATGCTCGGCTCAAACGACGCTGGCGTCGCACCGCCGGTGATTTCGTTTTTAAGCTCATCCAGGGTGTAACCTACCGCCAGTTTTGCAGCAACTTTTGCGATTGGAAAACCGGTTGCCTTGGAGGCCAGCGCAGAAGACCGGGATACACGCGGGTTCATCTCAATAATGATCATGCGACCATCATCGGGGTTAATTGCAAACTGTACGTTGGAACCACCAGTGTCAACACCAATTTCGCGCAGCACTGCCAGGGAGGCATCCCGCATAATTTGATATTCTTTATCCGTTAGGGTCTGGGCAGGCGCAACGGTAATTGAGTCCCCGGTGTGCACGCCCATGGGATCAAAGTTCTCGATAGAGCAGATAATAATGCAATTATCCTTGCTGTCCCGCACCACTTCCATTTCAAACTCTTTCCAGCCCAATGCGGATTCTTCAATAAGTAACTCGTTGGTTGGAGATAGGTCAAGGCCACGCTCGCATATTTCTTCGAACTCTTCCTTATTATAGGCAATACCGCCACCGCTCCCCCCCATGGTAAATGAAGGACGAATAATGGTGGGATACCCGATTTGGGTTTGGACCTGATAGGCCTCCTCCATGCTATGGGCAACCGCAGATCGAGGTGTTTGCAAACCAATTTTATGCATCGCCTGACGAAACCGTTCCCGGTCTTCGGCTTTGTCGATCGCGTCGCGTGTCGCACCAATCATTTCCACATTGTACTGCGCTAAAACCCCTTCACGCGCCAGGTCAAGGGCACAATTTAATGCGGTTTGCCCTCCCATCGTAGGCAATAGTGCATCGGGACGTTCTTTCTCAATGATCTTAGCCACAACATCCCAATAGATGGGTTCAATATAGGTCGCGTCTGCCAACTCAGGGTCTGTCATGATAGTGGCGGGGTTGGAGTTAACCAAAATAACCCGAAACCCCTCTTCTTTCAGTGCCTTGCACGCTTGCGCTCCGGAATAATCAAACTCACAGGCCTGACCAATAATAATGGGGCCTGCGCCGATAATAAGAATGCTGTTTATGTCGTTACGTTTTGGCATGGCGGCTTATTTTATTGCTTATCGTTATAGTATGAAATAATCGGTGTCCCTGGTTACAAACAAACCTACCGCCCATGCATCCAGCACGCAGCGTTTTTGGCATACGTCACTCCATTAGCTGTCATATCTCAGAGGACTCACGTACCCCCGCGAAACACCCGGGCTAGGACATGGTCCCGATCCCGATGCTCTGTCCCTGCGCACTTAGCACAGGATATATTAGGTATGACATTGCTAACATACGGTTCTCATAAAACAATACTCTCAACAAACATGACGCTCAAAAAACAACGCCAACAGAAAGTAATGTTTTCAGGAAACCGCCTTTTGGGTATTGTGTTACCCATCCGTAGTGGCATCCATTCACATATCAGGCATTTTTCATTAAGGCAATGAAACGATCAAACAACGGTAATATATCGTGAGGGCCAGGACTGGCTTCCGGATGCCCCTGAAAACTGAATGCAGGACAGTCCCTGTGCTCAATACCTTGTAATGAACCATCAAACAAAGAACGATGCGTAGGCTTGATATGTGCGGGCAAGCTAGCCTCATCCACCATAAAACCGTGATTTTGACTGGTAATCATAACCGTATTCGTTACCAAATCCTGAACCGGGTGATTAGCACCGTGGTGACCAAACTTCATTTTACTAGTTTTCGCGCCGCTGGCCAGCCCCAACAATTGATGGCCAAGACAAATACCAAACAAGGGTATTTTTTTGTCTAATAGCACCTTAATTGCGCGTAGCGCGTATTCGCAGGGATCCGGATCACCAGGGCCATTGGATAAAAATACACCGTCCGGTGCCATGGCCAACACATCATCAACCGGAGTCTGCGCCGGCACCACCGTAACCTCACAACCTCGATCCACCAACAAGCGCAATATATTGCGCTTAACCCCAAAATCATAGGCAACCACTTTAAAGGCGGCGGCTTTAGTTATCGCTCCAGTTATGTCTCCAGCTATGGCTTTATGTTGTTCACTCCGCTGCCAGGTACCTTCCTGCCATTGATACGATTCAGCCGTGCTTACCGTTTTAGCGAGATCCATCCCCTTCAAGCCCGGAAAGGCTTTGGCTGCCTGTATCGCTGCGGATTCATCGATATCACCCGCCATAATGCAACCGTTCTGCGCACCTTTTTCACGCAGTAAACGCGTCAATTGGCGCGTATCAATATCCGCAATGGCAACAACCGATTTTTGCCGCAAATACGTATCCAGCGATTGTTCATTGCGCCAACTACTGGCAACAGTAGGGAGATCGCGAATAATAAGGCCACTTGCCCAGACGTTCGAGGATTCTTCGTCCTCGGAATTAGTACCTACATTACCAATATGAGGATAGGTCAAGGTAATGATTTGCTGGCAGTATGATGGGTCCGTCAATATTTCCTGGTAACCTGTGATAGCCGTGTTAAATACCACTTCGCCCACTGCCTGCCCATCGATGCCAATAGACTCTCCACGAAAAACAGTACCATCTTCAAGGGCTAATATCGCCGGCTTCCTCAACTAAACCTCCCCTTTATATTTACCTTCTCGGTTGAATGGTATTCAATTTGTACCATTCGCACATACAAAGCGGGAGAGACGTATTACGCCTCTCCCGCTCGTTATCACCCAATCGTGCAGCTTGCGATTTTACTGTAGAAGACAATCGGGTGTCTATGGTCACGCACCAAATAATCCTAAAATCATCTATTGAGGGATGTGAATAACAGATTTTCTAGCGACGGGAACAAAAAGGGCAAGGCCCGACATAACAACAGTGGAATAGTGACGGCGGACGGGAACTTATGGTCGGAAAATACCCCCCCCCTCCGTTCAAATCCACTACTTTTTATTATTTTTATTAGAAAAAGTACGCATTGAAAGGATACGCGGATTAAAACACAACTAGAATTCGCGTAAGGCCAACACATCCTGCATATCGAATAAACCTTTTTTGTGCTGCATTAGCCATTGAGCAGCACGAACGGCGCCTTTGGCAAACGTCATCCGGCTGGAGGCTTTATGCGTAATTTCAACGCGTTCGCCGACTCCGGCAAACATAACCGTATGTTCACCAACAATATCGCCAGCCCGAATAGTCTCGAAACCGATCGTATTGCTATCTCGTGCGCCAGTCTGACCCTCACGACCATACACGGCACATTCGGACAAATCACGCCCCAATGCCTTGGCGACAACCTCTCCCATCGCTAATGCTGTACCTGAAGGCGCATCCACCTTATGGCGGTGATGAGCTTCAATGACTTCTACGTCAATATCCTCATTCATCACACTCGCCGCAATATCGAGCAATTTTAAACACAGATTCACACCAACACTCATATTCGGCGCGAAAACAATGGCAATATCAGCGGATGCCTGCTTAATAACCGCCTTTTGGGATTCGGACAACCCTGTCGTCCCGATAACCATCCGGCGGTTATGCTGACGGCATAACGCCAGATTGTCCAGTGTGGTCTGTGGTGTTGTAAAATCGATTAACACATCAAAGTCTTGAACTACATTGGCAAGATTATCCACTACACTAATAACCTGCCCCTCACCCGAAGTCGCGCCTAAACCGGCAAGTTCCCTGGCATCCACGCCGATCAGGCTACTACCAGACCGGGCGATAGCCGCAGACAATTGCACACCAGACATTAAATCGCTGGCTTCAATCAGCGCCCGCCCCATTCGTCCAGCAGCGCCCGTTATGGCAATTTTTGCCGTTGTCTGTTGCATTCCGGTTGTTGTCATCAGCTTGGTTATCGTTGGTATAGGGTTAGATGAATAATCTGTTTTTTTAGGTAATGACTTGGGTAATGATGAATAGCGCCAGTTCGATGCGTCGTGGTTGCCTGCTTGCAGTTACCCGTTCAAGATTACCGGATTATGGTTCTCAAGTTATGGCTTTCAGGTTATGGTTCTCAAATCATGGTTACTAGGTTACGGTTACCAGACTATGGATACCATGATCAAGGTTACCAACTTATATAAGCGTAGCCTTGCTCTTGCAACTCCATCAAATCCGCTGCCCCTACATCCACTATTTGTACACCATCCAGCACATTTTTCTCCGTCCACCCCAGGGCTTTCAGGGTATTACCACAGGCATGAAACTCAACACCGTATTGCATTAGACTGGAAACGCGCTCACGCGTCTCTTTACTTACTGGACGCTCTGGTTTTTTCGCAAGAATATGGATGCCAGGCCCGATCCCCACAACCACAAGATGAATGTTATCGCCATACTGACGCAACATAGCGCCGACGGAAAACAAAACCGCATTATGGTAAGTTTCCTCGGCCTTATTAAATTGATAAACCAGCTTATGATCCACCGGATCACCAGGGAAGCGCAGCTCATCACCATCGCCAGCACTGTTTTCCGGCGCTGACGTGGTGTCCGCCGCCTTAACGCCACTAGAACTGGCCAACGCTAAACCACTGCTTGCTAACAAACCACCTAATAACCTGCGGCGAGTGTTATCAGTGTTTTTTTTATTGAAGTATTTCGAAATTTTCAGTTTCAACTTACATCATTTCCGGGCAGCGACCTTAGCGGCCATAAATCCATTATAACTATACGATATAACCCTGTTTTATCACCTTAAGACTTCAAGTCATCAAAAAACTTTTTAACACCATCCAACCAGGAACTCTCCTTGGGCCGGTGTTTGGTATTACTACTAATCGTTGACTCAAACTCGTGTAACAGCTCTTTTTGACGGGCACTGAGATTTACCGGTGTTTCAACCGCAACTCGACACATCAAATCTCCCGCTGGCCCACCTCTGACAGACTTTACCCCTTTACCCCGTAAGCGGAACAATTTTCCGGTTTGAGTCTCTGCAGGCACTTTGAGCTTAACACGCCCTTCCAGGGTTGGCACACCCAGTTCACCGCCCAAGGTCGCCGTAACAAAGCTAATGGGTACTTCGCAAAAAAGATCGCTTTCATCACGCTCAAAAATAGGGTGCGGTTTAACGGATATTTGCACGTACAAATCACCTGGCGTTGAACCTTGCTCGCCCGCTTCGCCTTCGCCACTAAGACGAATACGATCACCATTATCAACACCCGCAGGCACTTTAACAGATAAAGTCTTTTGTTCCTGCACACGCCCCTGTCCATGACATTTGGGACAAGGGTCAGAAATAGTTTTCCCTGCACCTCGACAAGAAGGGCAGGTTTGCTGCAACGAGAAAAACCCCTGCTGCATACGTACCTGACCAATACCATTACAGGTCGCGCAAGTGGTTGCCGACGTGCCTTTACGAGCACCACTACCACTGCAAGTGGTACACTCGACAGCAGTTGGCACCCGTATTTTTACAGACGTTCCCTTTACGGCTTCTTCCAACGACAAGTCCAGGTTATAACGTAAATCTGCACCACGCCGGGCATGGGAAGCACCGCCACCTCTTGCTCCGCTGCCGCCGAAGATATCACCGAAAACATCACCGAAGATGTCGCTAAAACTCGCACCCCCAGCGGCCCCTGCTGCACCATATCCGCCACTACCATCTACGCCCGCATGACCAAACTGGTCATAGGCGGCACGCTTTTGTGCATCCGCCAACACTTCATAGGCTTCTTTTGCTTCTTTAAATTTATTTTCGGCGTCTTTGTCATCCGGGTTGCGGTCAGGGTGATACTTCATCGCCAAACGTTTGAAGGTTTTTTTTAACTCCGCTTCACTGGCATTTTTGTTGACACCCAGTATTTCGTAATAATCACGTTTAGACATAAGCTATCAGTTTACTCGTTCGGCCTGTTCTCGTTCGGCACATTTAACATTAGACAATTAAACCTTCACCATCTAAAGCGCATTAAACATATCATCCGCGCCTTAGGGTAAACACAAACACGCGATCAGCATAAACCGATCACGTGTTGTATTCTTGCTGATGGGTTGTGAAGAGCGATCCACCAAAATCCCCTTAACCGCTCCGGCAAGCATCCTTGCCATCATCAATACGGCATTAACACAGCATAGGCTATTTAGTGTCGTCTTTTACCTCTTCAAACTCAGCATCCACCACATCTTCGCCGGCGCTTGATCCCGCTTCCGAAGCAGCGGCGGCATCGCCACCTTCAGCTTGCGCTTTTTGCTGGTAAGCCCGCTCGGCAATTTTGCCTGACGCCTCAGCCAATACCTTGGTTTTTTCGTCGATGGCATCTTTGTCATCACCTTTCAACACACCCTCAAGCGCAGTAATTGCCGACTCGATGCTGGTTTTTTCTTCAGCGCTCACCTGATCGCCCAAATCAATCATTGACTTTTTAGCCCCATGAATCAGGTTATCAGCCTGGTTTCTGGCCGTCACCAATTCATGGAATTTTTTATCCTCTTCAAGATGCGCCTCGGCATCAGTCACCATTTTTTCAATTTCACCATCGGACAACCCACTTGACGCCTTAATCACAATGGACTGCTCTTTACCTGTGGCTTTATCTTTGGCCGACACGTTCAAAATACCATTGGCATCAATATCAAATGCCACCTCAATTTGTGGAACACCCCGTGGCGCAGGTGGAATATCCGACAAGTCAAAGCGACCCAAAGATTTATTGGCTGACGCCATTTCTCGTTCGCCCTGTAATACATGCACCGTAACCGCTGTCTGGTTATCATCGGCGGTAGAAAACACCTGTTGCGCCTTGGTAGGTATTGTGGTGTTTTTCTCAATAAGTTTGGTCATCACGCCACCCATGGTTTCAATACCCAACGATAACGGCGTAACATCCAATAGCAACACATCTTTAACTTCACCACCTAACACACCCGCCTGAATCGCAGCACCCATGGCAACGGCTTCATCAGGATTCACATCTTTGCGCGCTTCTTTACCAAAGAAGTCACGTACCGCTTCCTGTACTTTAGGCATACGGGATTGACCACCAACCAAAATCACATCACTGATCTCGCTGGCTTTCAAACCGGCATCTTGTAATGCAACCTTACAAGGCTCCATGGTACGGGCAATCAGCTCCTCAACCATCGATTCTAATTTGGCGCGTGTCATTTTAATATTTAAATGCTTGGGGCCGGATGCATCCGCCGTAATATAAGGCAGGTTAATATCCGTTTGCTGTGATGAAGACAGCTCAATCTTCGCTTTCTCCGCACCTTCTTTTAAACGCTGCAGGGCCAGTGGATCATTACGAAGATCCATACCTTGTTCCTTTTTAAACTCATCAACCAGGTAATCAATAAGCCGCTGATCGAAATCCTCACCACCCAGGAAGGTATCACCGTTAGTGGAAAGCACTTCAATTTGGTGCTCACCATCAATGTCCGCAATCTCAATAATGGAAACATCAAACGTACCACCACCAAGGTCATAAACAGCAATTTTACGATCGCCTTCACTTTTATCCAGGCCAAACGCCAACGCCGCAGCAGTAGGTTCGTTTATAATACGCTTCACTTCCAAGCCAGCAATACGACCAGCATCTTTTGTTGCCTGACGCTGCGAATCATTAAAATAAGCCGGCACGGTAATGACAGCCTCGGTAACGGCTTCCCCGAGATACTCTTCGGCGGTTTTTTTCATTTTCATTAACACGCGTGCTGATATTTCAGGCGGTGCCATTTTATTCCCGTTGGCTTCAACCCAAGCATCACCATTATCAGCGGCTAATATTTTATACGGCACCAAATCGATGTCTTTTTGCACTTCGGCGTCGGTAAACCGGCGCCCAATTAGCCGTTTTACGGCATAAAGTGTATTTGTTGGATTAGTAACGGCCTGACGCTTTGCTGAAGCGCCCACCAATACCTCGTCATCAGTGCTAAAGGCTACCACTGATGGTGTCGTACGATCACCTTCGCTGTTTTCGATAACACGCGGTTTTCCGCCTTCCATCACAGCGACGCAGGAGTTTGTCGTACCCAAATCAATTCCGATTATTTTACCCATGTTTCCTGGTCTCCAATCTTTATAGTTTCTATCTGTGGTTTTCTATTTGAGGTCGCTCAACTACCGGTCGCCTGGTTATCATTACCCAAGGACGGCCACCCGATGAGGGTTACCCAATAATATATCAACTCTTTTGTACAATTATCCTGACTACAACTACCCTGACGTCTTTGCTAACCTGCGGTTTCCATGCCTGCCTGTGATACCGAACAACAAAACACTTCCGCCATACCAACACTGCGCGTCATTCTTACTTTGCACTTCCGCTGCACTTCACTCATTGGCAATTCGCACGACTCAAAAACATTATCTCTTTTATAACGTAAGGGCTTCAGACAGGTTTTCAAGCTTTCTCATCAATGTTATTGCCCATAACGGCATCACCTTCATAGGTGTTTTGCTCAGAATTCGCTGCGGTACCCTCACCCGATACTGAATTGTCCACTGCCGGGCTTTCCGAGGCCTTCGACACCACGACCATCGCAGGCCTTGCTAAGCGACCATGCAATAAATAACCCTTTTGCATAACAGCTAACACCGTGTTGGGTTTATGTTCAGCACTTTCCTGCATCGACATAGCCTGATGAAATTCCGGGTTGAACGCCTCTCCAACGGGGTTGGTAACCGTTACGCCAAATTTTTGAACGCAATCAGTAAATAATTTAAGGGTCAGCTCGGAGCCTTCTTTCAGCTTTTCGATATCGGCATTTTCAGACGTTGCCGCCAGCAGCCCCATTTCTAAGCTATCAACGACAGGCAATAGTTCCTGTACAAATTTTTCAACCGCATATTTGTGTGCATTCTCAACATCCCGTTCCGACCGACGACGCATATTGTCCAACTCGGCCCTGGCGCGTAACAACTCATTCCAGTGTTTCTCAGCGGTGTCTTCGGCATTTATTAATTTTGCATTAAGCGATTCAACGCCAGCCGTATCCCCTTGAGCATCACCCTCTTTTGAAAAAACATCGTTCATTCCAGCGGTGCTATCAGTTGTATCGCTTGTCAAATCGTCTTGCCCATTTGCTGTTACTTCGGAATCAGATACCCTTTTTTCATTTTTATCTGTCAACGTGTTGTCATCACTCACCATTGATTCTCTCCATTTACTTTACTAGCAGACCTTTACTAACCGACCTTTCACCAACCGACCTCTCGCTAACCCGCTTTGTTAACTGACATCACTAACCGACATGACGAGCCATAAACACCGACTCGACGAATTCAGCGAAATCTTTCGTCACTTATCATCTTTACAACGTAATAAATCCGCAGCCAACACCAGGCGCGCCATCCGGTTGACATCTAAACAACTAATTTGATTGGTATTTTTTATTGAGCCCTAACCTTTGGAATGTAATATAAGGGCAGATTCCAAAGAATCAAGCAAAAAATGGGTACTTTTTTTGTGAGGATTACTTAACGTGCGGGATTACATTCGGGCTTTTAATACTGTGCCCAGTATTTTTGCCGTCACATCAACAATGGGGATTACCTGATCATACGCCATCCGGGTCGGGCCAATAACACCTAAGGCACCGACAATATTGTCACCATCACTATAGCTGGCGGTCACCACACTACAATCGTCTAACACCTCATATCCGGACTCGTCACCAATAAAAATCTGGATGCCCGGCGCCTGTAACGATTGGTCCAGCAGTTGCAAGATACCGCGTTTTTCGTTAAACGCCTCAAAAAGTTGGCGTAAACGTGGAACATCTGCAATTTCTTCATAATTCATCAGATTGGTTTGGCCTGCCAGCACAAAGTCGTGTGGTGACGCATCTTGCTTAAAGACCTTTTGCGCCATTTCGATGGCATTGAGCATAATTCGATCCATGCTCTCCTGCGCTTCTTTCATTTGCTTTAGCAAGGACTCACGTACCTGCGAGGTATCCTTACCCACCAATTCACCATTCAGGCAGTTGGCAATGTTTTCCAATTCGTGCTGGGAATAATTGCGATTGGTGTAAATAATGCGATTTTGAACATCGCCTTTACTAAACACCAGTATTGCCAATACCCGGCGATCCGACAGTGGCAGAAATTCAATATGACGTATACTCGACTGCTCTCGATCAGGCAGCATCACCACACCGGCCATTTTGGTCAGCCCCGACAAAATAGACGATGCGGATTCCACTAATAACTGGGTATCGGCTTCTGCATCCAATTGCTCTTTAAGCTGCTCAACCTGCAATGATTGCATGGGCTGAACGGTTAATAAATTATCAATAAAAACCCGGTACCCTTTCACGGTGGGAATACGACCAGATGAGGTATGAGGCGACTTGACGAGCCCCAGTCGCTCCAAGTCAGCAATCACATTGCGAACTGTTGCGGAACTAAGCTCCAAATTAGATTCACGGGCAAGCGTCGTCGAACCAACCGGTTGGCCCTCGCGAATATAATATTGCACCAGTGTTTTCAACAACTGCTGCGCACGTTCATTTAATATCGTATCTACCACAAGCTTCCAATTCTTACACTGTTCTATTCTTTTCGCTTAAGCGCATATTGCCCAACAACCTATAGCACAATTCGGCCAAAAACGCATACACTCGGTGCTATTTATATTACTATTTCATCATTTCACCATAGCAGATTCCGCAAGAACGCTATATTCAGGGTATCATCCAAGCCCTGTATATCCCTATTAACTATTAGCAAATCAGCCTAATATGGCCCATAATAATAATTTACAACATTGTATTTATTATCTTTTTCATATATCCCTGTTAATTATATAAGAAATAAACGCGTGATTAGCGCCACCATCACTTGAGCTTACGCCAGTATGCGGGTAATTTATGAATAAATTAGGAACAAAACCAATAAGCAGGCTAGTGGTCCACCCTAAAACATGCCGTCCCAACGCATGGCATTGAGTAATGAGTAAAGTTATGGAACAAACCTTCAAAAAAATTGGCCTTATCGGCAAACATGGCGATGATCGGGTTTGTTCAGCGCTAAATGACTTAAGTAGCTACCTAGCATCCAGGAACATTGAGGTTTACCTGGACAAAATAACCTCTCACGTAGCACCCGATCTGTCATTACCAATCGTAGAGCGCGCTGAATTAGGCAAATCAGTTGATCTTGCCATAGTAATCGGTGGTGATGGCACCTTGCTTAACGCGGCCCGCAGCTTGGTCGCCTATGATGTCCCTTTATTAGGTATTAATCTGGGCCGCCTCGGCTTTTTAACAGATGTATCCCCCACCGACCTGCACGAGAAACTCGATAATATATTTGACGGAGAATACACCGAAGAACCCCGCGGCCTATTAAATGCCACCATACAACGGCATGGCGAAATTATTAGCAAGAGTTGCGCTTTCAACGACGTTGTCGTACACAAATGGAATGGTGCACGCATGTTGGAATACGAAACCTTCATCGACGGCGCTTTTATTAACACCACCCGCTCCGACGGGCTTATCGTCTCAACCCCCACCGGATCAACCGGTTATGCCTTATCAGGCGGTGGCCCCATACTCCACCCCAGCCTACACGCCATTGTGCTAGTCCCTATTTGCCCCCACACCATGACCTACCGCCCCATCGTGGTCTATGCTGACAGTAAAATTGACATTGTGGTAAAAGATTGCAACCAGGCGGAAGCCCAGGTCACCTGTGACGGCCAGATCAACCTGGGGCTGCAGGCAGAAGACAGCATCCGTATCACGCGCGACGAACACCTAATTCGTTTGATACACCCCAATAGTTATGATTATTACGAAATGTTACGCGCCAAACTCCATTGGGGAAAAAGGCTTTAACCGCTATACTCTCCCTCGTTAGCGGTTATATTTTACCTAAAGACCAAGCCAATACGCGGCCTCCCGCAAAACCAAACCAAGCGGGTCCATTTCCCGCGAATTACCCCCGTGGCACGGATCAATCGCCGGGTGGTAAACCCACAAACATCAGCTTAACGGGGTACTGGCACGCAATGCCAATTAGCATTATCATATAGCCCATGATTAACCACATCCAAATACGAAATTTCGCCATTGTCGACCAGCTAGAACTTGTGCTGCGTTCCGGTATGACCGTTTTAACCGGCGAAACCGGTGCCGGAAAATCCATATTATTCGATGCCCTAGACCTTGCCTTAGGCGGGCGGGCTGAAAGTGGCATTATCCGTCACGGTACGGATCGCGCTGAAATTGCAGTCACTTTCGATGTATCCAATTCACCATCCGCGAAACAATGGCTGATCGACAATGCACTTGACGAAGACAATGAGTGCCTCATCCGACGCATCGCCTCAACCGATGGTCGCTCAAAAGGTTTTATCAACGGCAGGCCAGCACCAATGCAATCACTGCGTTTGCTGGGGGAACAACTGGTCGACATACAAGGCCAACACGCCCACCAGTCATTACTCAAAAAAGATATGCAGCGCCAAGCATTGGATGACTTTGCCGGACATCAGCATATTCTTCAAGACCTGAAACAATGTTACCAGCAGCTTAAAACACTGCGAGAGCAACAGGCACTACTAAAACAGTCAAAAGAGGATCGCGAATCACGAATTGAACTGTTATCGTACCAAACGCAAGAACTCGACGATCTATCACTCGACGACAATGAATTTTCGGCGCTTGAAGAAGAGCATTCAAAACTGGCCCATTTAACCCAAATAGAACAAGGCGGTGAACGTGCACTATTCACCCTGGCTGATGCCGATGAACAATCCATCGTTGCGCAATTAAATGACGTCATACAGCAACTGGACGCCCTGCAACAATTTGACCCCAAGCTGGAAACCGTTAGCCAACTACTCACAGACAGCTTAATTCAAACTCAAGAAGCCAGCAACGAATTGCGCCACTACTTGAGTAACCTTGACATGGACCCAGAACGAATGGACTCAGTCGATGAACGCCTTGGCCTAATTCATGATCTGTCCAGAAAACACCGAATAAACCCTAAAGAATTAATCACCCTGCAACATGAACTCAACAAAGAACTGGCCAGCCTGCAGGATGCCAATGATCAATCCGATTCACTGGATGCGCACATTGCTGATGCGGAACAAAGCTATTTTAATTGTGCAAAAAAATTGTCCGCCAAACGTAAATCAGCCGCCAAACGACTGCAACAGCAAGTTACTGCTAATCTCCGGCAGTTAGGCATGGAAACCGGCAAATTTGAAATTGCGTTAACACCCCAGGAAGATATCTCGGCCAGTGGACTTGAGCGGGTGGAGTTTTTAGTCACGATGAACCCGGGGCAACCACTAAAGGCCTTAAACAAAGTGGCGTCTGGTGGCGAATTGTCACGAATCAGTCTGGCGATTCAAGTCATCACTGCCGCTACAGGACGCATACCAACCCTGCTTTTTGATGAAGTTGACGTTGGTATCGGCGGTGGCACAGCCGAGATCGTGGGGCGCATGCTACGCGACCTAAGCGGCGAACGACAAATATTATGCGTAACCCACCAACCACAAGTCGCCGCGCTGGGACATCAACATTTGCAAGTTAACAAATTCGTCTCGAAAAAGACCACCAAGGCCAGCGTTACAATACTCAATAATTCGCAGCGTGCAGACGAAATCGCCCGTATGCTAGGCGGCGTGGAAATAACCAAACAAACCTTATCCCACGCAAAAGAAATGATAAATCGCTCACAATCCGAATCTACCTAACCTACACCGCACCCGCCTGCACAACGGTTAGGCCTTGCTTAACCCCTCTTTAACCTGGCAAGCCTGGCAAATACCGTAAATATTCAGACTATGATCGGTCATCAAAAAGCCTGCTTTTTCAGCGATATCTCGCTGACGTTGCTCAATCACATCATCCACAAATTCGGCCACTTTACCGCACTTAATACATAAAATATGATCATGGTGCTCACCCTGATTAAGCTCAAACACTGAAATGCCACTTTCAAAGTGATGACGGGTTACCAGCCCTGCCGACTCAAACTGCGTCAATACACGGTAAATTGTCGCAATCCCCACATCCTCGCCAAGCTCAATCATGGTTTTATAAATATCCTCGGCACTCAAGTGGCGAACCTGACTGCCCTCCATAATCTCCAAAATTTTAACGCGTGGTAGCGTTGCTTTCAGTCCTGCCTCACGCAGGTTTTGATTTCCCATCCAAATCTCTCCAAATACCGTGTTGCCAGCCGTCATTTTACCCGCAGATAGTCTGCCACGACAGTTAAGAATGCGCTAAAATAACCCAATCTGTTAGATTGAAACTTAACCCGGTGGATTATGAACGAAAACACATCATTTAAAAAAACACATTTTATAGGGCTACTCCCTAAAGGCCTGGCGATTAAAGCGCTATTGCTCTCAGGAATGATCACCCTACTCACCGCCTGCTCCGTTCACAAACTGGATATACAACAAGGTAATGTACTAACACAGGATATGGTTGAACAACTGAAAGTAGGCATGCAACAACTAAAAGTGAGACGCATCGCGGGCACCCCCCTCATCGAAGACCCCTTTCGTAACGACCGATGGGATTACGTTTATCGATTTTTGCATGGCAACTCCGGTCAATTGCAATACAGCTATGTCACCCTGTTTTTTGAGAATAATCTGCTAAAAGAAATCAAAGTGCATGCTGAACCATTAAACCGCGATGAAGTTAACACCCTGCACAAACAAACCAGAGGCAGCCGAACCTGATACCAGCTGAAACCAGTAAATCGGCATAAAAATGTTGGTTTACTGCAATTTCAATATACGGTAATTAAGCTGGGGTTCGTTACACTACGGCTAGCGCAGGCAGCTCAAAACCAAAATAGCAGCCACAATCGCAACTACATCGTATAACCGGTGTTTATAAACACTAGTTATAACCAGCGCTTATAACTAGTGTTTATAACTAGCGCCGCTAACTAATTACTAGCAATTATAGCCAACGCAAAAAGCCTGAGCCGTATAAAGCCAATCACAGCAACAACAATGACAGGGAACGCATTGCCAAGACCATTGCCAACGATACTGCCTCGATGCTAACCGTAGTGCAGCAACAACAACGACCAAACTACAACAACTAAGACGCCTCTCCGCCGCCCTTTTTCATCTTTTTGCCTTCCGCTGCGCGCTGCTTACGCACCAATTTTGGATCAGCAATTAAGGGACGATAGATTTCAATGCGGTCTTTTTCCCGCAGCACCGTATCTTTTTTGGTGATTTTACTAAAAATACCAACCTTACTGTCAGCCAGATTAATCTCGGGGAACTGATCAGCAATACCGGACTCCGCAATAGCCTGTTCAATTGTAGTGCCTTCAGCCACCTTAAGCGGAATAATCACCTGTGCAGCCGGAGTCGCATAGGCTATTTCCACCGTCAAAAACCGCTGACTATTATTATTTTCCTGCATATAACTCATCTGCCCTTTTGCAAAAAGCATCAACTAACGTATTCGCAATCTGGCCAAAAACAGGACCAATGGCAATACTTAAAATTTTATTGGAAAACTCATACTCCAAATTCAGCGACACCTTACAACCAAGGTCCCCCAGGCTTTCAAATCGCCAAAAACCCTGAAGATGCGTAAAAGGCCCATCAACCAGGCTCATTTCAATCAATTCGTCTTTTTGTAGCCGATTACGCGTGGTAAACGACTTATTAATACCGCGGTGAGCAATTTCGATACTCGCCTCAACTTCACGTTCATTACGGCTCAGCACCCTCGACGAACCACACCAAGGCAGAAACTCGGTATATCGCTCAACATCATCCACCACGTCATACATCGTACTGGAATTATAAGGAACCAATGCACTCTTATTAATTATCGGCATAACAAAAACCCTTAAGCCTCACTCAGATCATCCCCACCAATCATACCCGCTAAACCAACACCACCCGGTTAGCACAAAAACCGCCTAACAAAAGGGGGTTAGACAAACGAACCACCAGTAACAGGGAAGCAAACCGCTATAAAAAACCCATCACATTCAAAAATATAATTATAACACCCACCGGAGTAACAAAACGCACCAAAAACCTCCATGATTGATACAACACCCCATCCCCCATCCCCAGCTCATCCACCGAGGTTTGCTTGCGCATTATCCACACTGCAAATATCGCAATAAATAACCCACCCAATGGCAACATGATATTTGACGTTAAAATATCAATAACATCAAACATACCATCCGACTTTTGTTCACCGGCAAAATAAAAACTAAAACTCCAGTCATTAAAGGAAAACACCGTAACAATCCCCAATAACCACGTCATCATCCCCACGATCAATGCAGCTTTTAACCGGGAAAACCCCCGGTTCTCAACCAACCATGCCACGGCAGGTTCAATAAGCGAAATGGACGAAGACCACGCCGCAAACACCAGTAACACAAAAAATAACGTACCAAACAACATGCCACCAGGCATTTGCCCAAACGCAATTGGCAACGTCATAAAAATCAAACTAGGCCCCACACCGGGCTCCAATCCATTGGCGAATACAATCGGGAAAATCGCCAGCCCAGCCATCAGCGCCACCAGTGTATCTGCAACAGCAATTAAGATAGAGGTTTTGGCAATGGAAGCATTACGCGGCATATACGAGCCATAAATCATAATTGCCCCCATACCCAGGCTTAAGGTAAAAAATGCATGTCCCATCGCCGTTAACACTCCCCCCGCGGAAAGTTTACTGAAATCAGGGCTAAACAAAAACATAACCCCCTCCATAAACGCGCCCGTATTCATCGCATAACCCACCAATAACACCAACAGTACAAACAACGTTGGCATTAAAAAGCGAATGGCTTTTTCCAGGCCCTGCCGGACACCACGCGCCACCACCATCATTGTTATCAGCATAAAAAGGGTATGCCAAAACAACAACACCCAGGGATCGGACACCAAACCTGAAAACAGCTGAGCAATGCTTTCAGACGATTGCCCCGTAAACGCACCAGACCCCGCTTTTAGTACATAAGCCAATCCCCAGCCAGCGATAACACTGTAATAGGATAAAATTAAAAACCCAGCAATAACCCCACACCACCCCAATAACTGCCAGGAACCACTGGCTCCCTCTTCTTTTGCCAGTGTTTTCATGGTATTAATGGGACTTTGTTTGCCCCGGCGGCCCAACAACACCTCCGACATCATAATGGGAATACCGATCACCACAATACAGAGCAGATACACCAGCACAAACGCGCCACCGCCATTTTCGCCAGTGATATAAGGAAATTTCCAGATATTCCCCAAACCTACCGCAGAACCCGTTGCGGCTAATATAAAAATCCACCGGTTAGACCATTCACCATGAATAGATTGTCGCGACATTATTTATCCCCAGCTGCTTTTTGTGACACATTTTCGGTGAAATCACGCCAATACTCAATACACAGGCACGCATTTTTCACCTCAAACAGGAAATCACCCGCTATTTACCGCCATTACTACGGCTGACTTCTCAGATAGTCTGCAGTGCCAACACATGGTTTTTTTGGGCATAATCGTAAACAAAGACCATAACAAACGAGTACAGCAATGCAGTCTAGATGAATGAGTTGAACAGCCCGTAGGCGACGCCATAAATGGAATTGCTAGGGTCGTATCTGGAAAGGAATAATTAGGATCAAACAATGAAACAATTAGGTCTTGTTTTTTGCCTTATCGAAATGTCGTATCACCCGACTAACTCGAGAGTAATGCAACCCAAAATAGCGCCCTATTTCCTCCATACTATAGCCACCACTTCGATAGGCCTGAGTTATCGCTGTGTTTCTATCAGGGTATTTCTTTTGATAATACTCAAAGCGCTTTGGAGGCTTTCGTTTCTGGGTTACAGGAATTTCGCTCAGATTCGTGCCTGATGGTATTTTTCGTTGCATTTCGGCTACAAATTTATCGGTGCCCAGGAAAATCTGGTTTTTCAATTGCTCCCACGGTGAGGGCTGGCGCTTACCTTCTGCGACAAACGCCTTATAACGCATTATTGCAGATTTCCTTTGCTTAGCAAACGCCGACAAAATCGAATCTACGTGCAGCCACGCTGGCACGCTTATTTGACCTGTTGTGGCGCGGTAACTGCTCCAGGGCCAATCTTTGGCGGTCCTCACCATTCTGGCCCTAACCGGATTGAGAACGATATAACGCGCCAGCTCCAGTAGATACGGTTCTTTTTGCACCAATATTGCTTTGTAGCGACCTTGAAAAACGTGACCAACACGGCCGTGCTGCTGATTGAATCGTTGCGTATAAACACCGTTCAAATGCCGCATGCCCTTCGACAAATTTTGTTTAGGGGTTTCCACTAATAAGTGGTAATGATCATCCATCAAACAATAGGCATGGATAATCCAGTTAAAACGGTCACAGACTTCTGCGAGCACCGCATAATACTGCCTCCTATCGGTATCATCACGATAGATATTTTCCTGTGCATTTCCTCGTGAGGTCACGTGATAAAGCGCACCCGCAAACTCGATTCGAAGTGGTCTAGCCATTCACCTACTCTAGCACGATAATCCTTAAAAGACAAAAGACAAGACCTGACCCCGCCACCCCGTTGAAGATTCTTTCATGACGTGCAACGCTGATGCAAGCCAACAGATGCCGCCTGTGTCGCATAATCAATGCACTCATTAGTAAGGCCACAGAAGAAACAATAAGGCAACTTTAAGCCAGATTACAGGACTTACAATTCAGCTATGGGCGAGAAGTCAAATTCATTGTTATACTGACAGAAAAGCACTCGACAACAATGTCCTGCCCAACAATTAACTAATAGGTGTTTCATAATGGATATGCCTCGATCCTCCAGCACTGACAAACGGTATGTTAACATTACCTCTCATGTCAAACTAAGACACTTAGCCGACGTGTTCTGGATTTTAATCACTCTCACCGGCTGGCCAGCGATAGGTAGTGCAAACAACCAATTACCCGATGAGATAGCGAATGCCATTAAACAGTCGGGTTTTAACCAAGACGGTATCGGCCTATTTATACAGGCGGTAGATGCCGTCGAACCCCTCGTCGAATTTCAAGCCGATACCGCACTCAATCCTGCGTCGGTCATTAAATTGGTCACCACGGCTGCAGCCCTGGGCATTCTTGGGTCAGGCTATCGCTGGTCCACCGATGTCTGGTATACGGGAAATATTGAGGATGATACGCTGGAAGGAAACTTGTATTTCCGTGGCAATGGTGACCCTTACTTGACACCAGAACGATTCTGGCGGCTTTTAAACCGTGTGTCCATTTTTGGTATTCGCCACATTAACGGTAACATTGGCATTGACAACACTTATTTTAAATCGGAACCTGTCAACTACGCCGCTTTCGACGCACAACCGTATCGCACCTACCATGTAGGCCCAAACGCGCTTTTGGTGGGATTTCAAGCCACTGAATTTCATTTCGCGGTCGTTAACCAACAAAAACAAGAAAAGCTGCAAATCACCCCGTTTCCAGCCTCGCCAAAGTTACAGATTCTCAACAACGTTAAACTTACCAATGGCCGTTGTGGCGCGTGGCAAAAGCGACTGAGTCTGTCCACCCGATCGGTTGACGGTATTTTGCAGGTTTCCTTTGGCGGCCGCTATGCGCTCAATTGCGACGACCGCACCTTGTATCGCCGGGTTACCGAAACTCAAGATCATTTTCAACATTATTTTCTGCCACTGTGGTACCAATTGGGTAACACGTTGAAGGGGGATATCAAACTTACGTCTGTACCAGACAATGCCAAACCCGCAATTAAAGAAGCCTCTATTTCGCTGAGTGAAGCAATTCGTTTGATTAATAAGTTCAGCAATAATGTGATGACGCGCCAGCTACTACTCTCAATGGGCGCCCAGTCATTAGGCCCGCCGGGAACGCCTCAAAAAGGCATTCAGGTGGTGAAATCCTGGCTAGCAGAGCAAAAACTGGGCGACCCGGCATTACAACTCGACAACGGTGCCGGGCTGTCGCGCAATACACGCATTAGCGCTGCACAATTGGGACAATTGCTGCATTACGTTTTTCAACAACCCTACATGCCGGAATTTATCGCTTCCTTACCCGTGTCCGGTTACGATGGCACCATGGCACACCGTTTTACCAATGAACCCTTGCAGGGACACGCACACATAAAAACCGGGCTGCTGGACTTTGTACAATCAATGGCAGGTTATATCACTACCGCCACTGGAAAACGTTACGTCGTGGTACTGTTACAAAATCATCCCCGGGCGCATACCAAGGCGGGGGAACGACTACAAGACCACATCATACGCTGGATATTTGCGTTAAATAGCGAATAGTTGCCGCTTAATACCTTTGACGTCGACATCTGAAGATTAACAGTTATTCTTTTGGATAAAGCCGCGCTATCCATTGCTTATCACCATCAGACAGCTCGGTCGCCTATGTGGTATGAAAATCGCCTATGGTCTATTTATTAGGTATTGGAAAAAAATTGCGGGGGGGCAAAAAACTTAGGGTCAAGTCTTGTTTTTTGCCTTATCGAAATGTCGTATCATCCGACTAACTCGAGAGTAATGCAACCCAAAATAGCGCCCTATTTCCTCCATACTATAGCCACCACTTCGATAGGCCTGAGTTATCGCTGTGTTTCTATCCCAGTATTTCTTTTGATAATACTCAAAGCGCTTTGAGGGCTTTCGTTTCTGGGTTACAGGAATTTCGCTCAGATTCGTGCCTGATGGTATTTTTCGTTGCATTTCGGCTACAAATTTATCGGTGCCCAGGAAAATCTGGTTTTTCAGTTGCTCCCACGGTGAGGGGCTGGCGCTTGCCTTCTGCGACAAAAGCCTTATAACGTGTTATTGCAGATTTCCTTTGCTTAACAAGCGCCGACAAAATCCAATCTACGTGCAGCCACGCTGGCACGCTTATTTGACCTGTTGTGGCGCGGTAATAACTGCTCTAGGGCCAATCTTTGGCGGTTCTCTAGCATGACAACCCTCGAAAGGCAAAAGACAAGACCTGATAATCATATAGAAAGTACCTCCGCAAAAGTCGTAAAGTAGGTGGTTCCTACACCCTTTACAACACGGCTTTACGGAGGCACTAACAATGAAACTATAGGGTGGAATCGACTCGCATTCAAAGAATTGTGTTATCAACTTGATGGATAAAAACGGACGCGTCATTTTCAAAAAACGAGTCGCTAATAGCTTAGACACTATACCTCTCATTTTTCAAGCTTACCAAGATACCGTTGTCGGCTTAGTGGTTGAATCCACCTACAACTGGTATTGGTTGGTCGATGGCCTTATAGATGCTGGGTTCAAAATGCATTTGGCTAACACGGCTGCCATCCAACAATACTCAGGTTTAAAGCATGGCGATGACGATAGTGATGCGCATTGGCTTGCCACGATGTTACGCCTTGGTACTTTTCCTGAAGGTTACATCTACCCTAAAGAAGAGCGCATGGTACGTGACTTATTGCGTAAACGATTGCAATTAGTACAGCAAAATACGCTTAACTTATTAGCCATACAAGGGCTCTATATTCGGCATTTAAATGTGTCATTAAACAGCAATAAGCTTAAGCAGCTAACACCAGAAAATATGGCTTACGGGAACTAAATCGAGTGATTGCCTCAGGCAAACTGATCACCCCCTCTGAAGTCGCCTGGGCACTCTGCTGTGATGCAGATTTTGTCACCTCAGCCCGTGGCTTTATGCTTACCCTCGGCTGCATACAAACCTTGAAGTGCAACAAAAACACCTGCCTCACTGGCATAACCACTCATGACAAATATTTGCAGCGAGGTCTTGACCCGGGTGACAAAGCCATACGAGTTAAGGATTTCGAGGATAATTCATTATGGCACCGGCCATATCGCGCACTCCTGTGGCGAACAACACCCTCGGGCACTGAAACGCGCTCACTGTCATATTGTGCAACAAAATGGCAAATCGATATCTCTGGATAGCTTATATCCTGAACCAGACCTAAAACCAAGGTTGCCTTAAAAATCGCAATACAGCAAACGTAATAATATTCGTTTATTTCTTTATTATCGCCTTATTAACCCTGTAATTCCTGAACCTGTAGCTGGTTTTCCACTAACTTCCCGTCGGTTAATTTTAACATTCTGTCTGCGGTGAAGAAGTATTGATCGTCATGGGTAATAACGAAAACAGTTTTTCCCTTGGTTTTTAACATCGGCAGGAACTCAGTATAGAAGTATTTTTTAAAAATGGGATCCTGCTCAGCAGCCCATTCGTCAAACACATAGATAGGACGGTCGTCCAGCCATGCCATTAATAATGCCAGGCGCTTTCTTTGACCTTGGGATAGGTCTGTGGTGGAAAATTGTTCGCCTTGCATGTGAACTTTATGGCTAAGACGTAATTGTTCGAGCATGAGCTTTACGGTATCAATTTCTTCCTCCCCATGCCCTAGCACCGAATCAAACACATAGGGTTCTGCAAAGACAACAGAAAATAACTGGCGATAGGCATGCTGCTTATCGCCAGTTACGTTGTGGCCATCTAATTCGATCACGCCTTGCTGCGGTGTATATAATCCAACAAGCAACATAAGTAATGTCGATTTTCCACTGCCATTTCCTCCGGTAACAAATACCAGTTCACCACCACTAATTTCAAAATCAATGGGCCCCAGCATAAAGTCAGGCTCATCATCCCTGGGGGACTCAATATTGCTTGAGTTCTTAGCTTGTGGTGTACCCTGCCCTGGCACCTGCATATTGTAGTGGTATTTGACCTCTTTAAAGTTTAAGGATTTGATGGAATCCTGGGGAAATACAGAATTGCGGCTAAGCGCAACAATATTTTTTACCTTATTCGCTTCCTTTACGTTAACCTCATTTAGAGGTTCTGTGGCAGGATGAGTATTCCTTGTATTATCTATATGGACTTCGTCACTACTTGATTCAAATAATTTCAGATTTTCCTGCTGTTGCTCATTTAATAACGTTTCAGTATCTGACAAGGAATAATCCGCCAGTGAAAAACCTAAAGTGTCTATTTTATTAAATGCGACAATACCTTCACCTAACGCAGGGAAGGTCGATAGCAGCACCTTTAAAGGGCCAATCATGAATAATAAGCCCAGTGTGTAACCAGTAATAACCTGAGCCGGAGTCATGCTGACCTGCGGCACTACAAAGACAATAAACCCAATCACTGCATATAGCAGCATATTTCCTGCTTGTTCCGCCAGCGCGAAAGAAAACATACCCCGGTTAAGGTCTTGACGTATCTCGTGGCTAGTTTTTAGAAGCCCCTTTTCAACAAAGCTTTGCCGCCGTTTGGCGTGCATTTTTAATTCTCTTATGCCTTCAGTGAGTGTTCTAAAATGTTTAAACAGCACATCGATACTGTCACGTGCCCGATGAAAAGCGGATAGTGCTGAGTTTTGTATTACAAACAATAACCCGCCGATAAAAATCACCGTAATCAGTACAACGATCAATAACTGCCATGACAACCAGCCCAAATAGATCAAACAACCCAACACGATGCCCAAGTTCATCAACAGCAGAGGCACCAGTTGACAAACACCTGCAATGGACTCAACATCTTCCGTTAATACCGCGTAGAGGCGGTGACGGCCAACGCCTTGCAATCGTGCAACCGGCGTTTTAAGAATGCTATGACACAGTTTCATTCTGAGGTTCAGTGCCAAAGACTGCCCCCAGGAAATGAGTAAATACTCTGACAATACCCCTGCCAACATGCCCAAAATACACACTACCGCAAAGACTGCGCCATAAAACCCGAGGTTTTGCTGCTCATTATTTAATACAGTATTGATAATACTGACGATGCTAGAGCTTAGCCCCCCGGCAATCAGGCTTGCCAACAATGCGGCTAAAATTGATTTTCGGTGCGCCTTAAAGATTTGTCGTAAATTATTGGAGATTTTCATCGAGTCGGTTTATCATCCTTAATATTCTATTCGTAAATAGGATACCGGCTCATTGGGCAAATGAGCACAAAGCAACCCTAAACCACATAATTCATCGACCACTTTTAGCACGTCATTTTCTAGTATATCCTTATCCACCGCATAAACCTTTGTCAAGGCATCGATGGTTTCACCCAAAGTTTTTCCGCCTATGGCCATGCGTATAGCCTCTGCGCCCACCTCATCTACGCCGAAGACTTTTTCGGTGCCCGTATGAACGAATAACACCTCTGTATTGGACTCCACCATTTGAACTTGGGGGTCTAGCGATAAGGTATACTCGGCGTCGAAAGTCATAACCTGCCCTCCATGCATTGCGTATAGATAATAACAGAAAATCGTGGCATTTTTTAGATTGAGCCTTTAATATAACTGCGCCGTAATAGCCGTTGCGTTTTATAAATGCTCAATGTTTGATAAATTGTGTTTCTAAACGGGCTCGCAACGCATTAGTCATTAAAAACCGTAAATTGTCATAGGAATTGACTATTCTTCCGGCATACAATTGTTGCAAACTAACAATTACGCAACTCAGGTAATCTCGAAACGACTGTGCTTGATCGCTAGCATCGCAAGGAATCTCAGGAATAATCAATCGTTCCCCCTTTTTAACCTTGAAAAACTTTGAGACCAACCCACCTGGCCAGATAATTTCCACATTAACTTGATTTTCCTGACCCATGCCGACGGTAAGAAGCAAACTGTCTTGTGAAGCATAACTGGCACCACCCAATACTGGCTGAACGCTAATCACCTCCCCCGAAATACGGGTCACTTTAATAACCGCTCCGATAGCGTCGCGGTTAACACGACCAGCCTGGGTTATGCCAATGGAACCCACCAACTTGAGCTGCGTCCAATTGTTACCATTACTCGCGCTGTTAATCGCCACGGAAAGACTGCCATTAGGAAGTACGTACCCTCCCCACTGCAGCAAGCCGGATTCAGCATCAAGTAGTTTAAAAAATTCTACCTCATAAGAGTCGAAAGCAAATTCACCACCACTTATACCATTGATAAAAGGCGTATCATCGTATATATCAAAACTAGATACTGATACAACATCCGTAAAACCGTCATTATTGATATCCCCCACCGCAAGTCCTTGAACATTGCGCCGTATGGGGTTGTGTGTCCTGGCAGGAAACGCACCCAAGTCTCGACTGAATTGACCAACCCCATTGTTATTGAGCACCGCGCCTGGATTAGTCACCAATACTGCAGTGGATTGCATACCGCCATGATAAATGATGTCAGTGTCTCCATCGTTATCGTAGTCCGGCGCTGATGCTCCCCAGCCAAAAACAGAGCCTAAAGGAAAAATGCCATCGGATTCGGCAGAATCCATGAATATTTTAGTACCAGGGGTTTGAAAAAACCAACGTGAATCCAGGCCCGAATCACCAAAGTTACTTACAAAAACATCCAGATGCCCGTCACGATTAAAATCCCCATAGGCCAACCCCATCCAGGTACCTAATTTATTCAGGTTTCGCTCAAAGGTAACATTGTTAAAAACACCTTCGCCATTATTCTCAAACAGCTGTATATATCCCCTATCCGAACCGCCAAAAGCATTACCAGGGAAACCACCTTGGTCATCGGCCTGCATTATGTCTATATCACCATCCAGATCATAGTCAACCATGGCAATCGCCCAGGATAGTGTCGGTAGACCATTATTGGTCGCTGGCATCAATGCATTGTTGTTGAAACCCGATGCCCGGCTTATGTCCCCAAAAATATTGTCACCCATATTTTTGTATAAAACATTATGCTGACTCTTTTCAAAGCCTACATTAAATATTACATCGTGGGTGCGCATATCAAATGTGTTAGCGACGACGAGATCCAACAATCCGTTATTATCAATATCGCCCATTGAACACGCTGTAGAATTTTCCCTATCGCCGGCAACACCACTGGCCATGGTAATGTCGTTAAAACTACCATCACCGTTATTTTCAAATAACCGGTTTTCATGCCCGTTGCCCAACACCATTAAATCCGAGTCGCCATCATTATCAATGTCACCGTAACACACGCCTGACGAATCTTGGGATGTCGCATCAACACCAGCTGAAATGGCAAGTTCCTTAAAAATTACCTGCCCATTGTTTTCACGGTACTGATTTTGATATAAACCGTTGGGCACACCGGGCCCGTTGGTAACATAGATATCCATATCGCCGTCGTTATCGTAGTCCCAAACGGCCACGCCTGGCGCACCTCTGCTTTTCAGTGGTGACGCCACCAACTCACTATCAAGAATTAAAGGCTGTTGCTCAAACTGTGAAAAATAGGCCGCACTGGCAGATGGGTGGCGCTCGTAGTCAATACCGGCATCGGCATCCAGTCCTATATCAAAAAACGTGATGGCATTCTCTTTTGTGTTAAATTTGCTAATCGCTTCCCCGACCGCCTGATTGCCGCGTGCCGGGGGAGGCATTATTAGCACAGCCATTACCAAGCTTCCATATGCGAATTTAGATAATGTACAGCTGTCAATACGAGGCACGCCATTTAAAAACACTTTATTATTAATTACCCTCATTGTTACCCTCCTCTTTGCCATGCTCTATATTTACATTTTAATTGGGTTAGTTTTTGGCGAAACAAAGTCCAGCATTCATTTGCGCTTGCAGCCAAATTAAACAAGACACAGCCCCGGCTACTTCCTTAATTTCTGCCGGGTGGCGCATACACGCAAGCCGTGAAGCCAGCACAGGAATATTGATAATCCCCCCGATATAGGGTTCACAGTTATCCATCAATTCATCAAAACGATTATGCCGGGCGTTTTTAATCCAAGCATACGCAATATATTCTTCCAAAAAAAGTCGAGCTGCTTTTAACGATATATCTCTTGGTATTTCAGGAAATGCGGCCCTAAGCAATGGTTTCCCCAATCGCTCTCGCGATAGGTCAATTCGCTGCTCCAAATCAATGCTCAATGCGAATTCCAGCAATTTTCTATCCAGAAACGGCGAACTAGTTGTCACTCCCATTGCCCCATATACCGTAGGATCGAGTGTTTCCGCGCCAAGTAATTCATCCAACAAAAAAGACTCCATATCGTGAAGCATAGGATGTAAAGAAAAATCCGTCATTTCATTAAATTGCAAATTAGGCGCTGTATTGTTGGGTGATTGGGGATGAAGCGGTGAACTATTGGCACCGTATTTTCTTTCATTCATCATTCGCCACCCCGATACAGTATCTCGGGCTATTCTTGAAAGACTATACCCCCGAAAACACCAGAGCGCACTTTCACGCGCAAATCGAACTAATTTTTTTTTCTTCAATAACGCACCCAAATATGAAAGCCCCCCTAAAAAAAGTTCTCCGCCCGCACCTGTTAATAGAATTGCATCAGTTTGGCCAGCAACTGCTTTTCCTAGCTGATACTGAATGGGAGCAAGCAGTATATGTTCCGTAGGAAAAGCCATGCCTTCCGACAACCGCAACAACGCATCCAGGCGCCAGTACTCAGTATTTGAATATACAGCGATATTATCCAACCCCAGGCGATTGGCAATATCCGCCGCATAGGGGTATTCATTACTTTGTGGCACATCCTGCGTACAATAACTAACAGACCCTAAGGTAAAATGGGGGTTGTGACTGTAGAGCGATTTAGCACTTACCGCAATTGCGCCAGAGTCAATACCCGCGCTTAATGAAATATAAACTTTCTGGTACTGATTGATACGGCGATGCATCGTCTCACCCAGGAGGGTACGCAAACTGTCAATATAATCCCGAGTAGTCTTTCCGCCTCTTGGGTCTTGCTGCGGGATTGTCCACCACCGAAATGCCTGGATTGTATCGTTGGAGGACGATGTTTTATAACTTATGCCGTGAACTTCAGAGCTGGTTAATACCGCGTGTCCCGGCCTCAAACGGAACACCCCATGGTAAGGCGTTTTTCCACCAATTGGATAAGCTTTCAAGCTACTGACGAAAAAACCTTCGTCCAGTTGAATATTTTTCGGGTTAGGCACCAACAACGCCGGATGTGTGGCAAAATGAAAATGAGTATCATCATTTCGGTAATACATCCAACATGCCCCACCCGGTGACACAGCTATCAGTAAACAGTTAGTGGCTGGAAGATAGGCGACAAGCGAAAAATCACCATAAATCGTAGACAATACTTCTTTTATGATGGCCATGACTTCCGTTGAATTCGTATTTTTCTGCTTAATAGGGATAGCTTGTTGCAATATTTCCAATATGGATAGCGGCTGGCCAGCGTAATCGTAAACCGTTCCTAGCATATAACAAAACACATCATTACATCCGTGTACGGCCACATCTATTTTGCTTTCGCTTAAAGGTAAGTTCCTAGGATTATTTTCCACCGCGAACTTATCATTTACAGACAACAAACAGCCTTTATGTGCTGAAAAGTGGTGTAAACGACAAGGCTCTCCAACCATTTCGGCATAGGATAGAATATTATGCTGGGCCAGTTTCCGCCGACTTTCTGACAACTCACTGCAATTACTGTTATGAGCAAGGTAACCCACAAAATGGCTACCTAATGTTTGAATAATAGGGTACGTCATTGTTTCACGATTGCCTTGGTTTAAAGGTATATAGCATTGTGAAGTCAACCCGCCAGCGAAAGGCCGCCGTATAAAACACGGCGACCCCATGCTATTGCTTTGGGTTAGCGTGGACGACGGCGCCAACGAAGGTCCCAACCGGCAACCTCCCAACCATACTGAACTAATATCGATAAGCTGCCATAGCGATGAACCTGTGGAGCAGAATAGTCTTTCATAATATTTCTCCTTGAGAAATCAAGTTATGTTAACAAAAGCAGGTATAAACACCACAGTTAACGCCCTACCCGAATACCTGCATGTTGCGTACGTCGGCGTTTTACGCAAGTAGCGTAACCTTTAAAAATTCATTATTTTGTGACCATTTATTTCACCACGAAAATTTCGTAATATGAATTTCGCCACATTAAAATCAGTTATTATCATCCACACAATTAAACAACCATCAGAGCGTTGTTTCGGTACCAATACGTTCAGGGTATTGAAGCAATAACTTTAATTTCTGTTTATCATCCTCTGGATAAGAATCTGCCACTGACTTACCATCGACGGCAACCCAGGCGTGCGCAACCAAAGGTTCGGTTTTAACACCAACATTTAAAATCGGTTCAAAACCATTGTCGCTTAGCAACACATAGGCCGTTATTGCTCTAGGCACACATAGCGTGGGGCTCAACTGCCAGTGACATGCGCTATCAATAACATCTTCAATATGCTTGACTGCAAAGTCGGTGGCATTTGGTAATTTACCGCGTGACGAATGTTTCCTGGAACAGGGCCACAACAATTTTCGAATTGAAACCTGTAACCCTTTAGTTTTGAGAATTTTTTTAACACGTAAAATAATTATGTATGATTTTAAAAACATAAATGCTTTTTTCATTTCTATCATACCCGCTGTTTATTAAGGAACAAATACTCCATAACCGGCAAACCAGATAGTAACAGGATAAAGTTACCGTTTGCTGTTTCTTCACTATTGTAAATTGCGGTATAGCTGACCTAACTAACTTCACGTTAAAATCATATAAACTGCAATTTATCAAATGAAGTCGGCAGCAAGAATATACCAAAAATTATGTTTTGGATATCTGACGTATCTGACAGGTATCAGAGCCGCATTCCTAATTTGCAACGTATTCGATGTTTACTATTACCCCCCCACTTCAGTCTCACTTCGAAATATCACCTATGCTATGACGATAAATTAAACATCATCATCGACATACCTTTTCAGTATAACTGCCTTCGCATATAACATTGGCGACTTAACCCTCCGCGACAACGCATTGAATTATCTTATTTTATAAGCACTAACATTAGCCTAACTTAACCTATACCTAATACTAAAATATCGATACACTTAAGGGTTGCACATGATCTGAATCATGTATTTACCCGCAACAATTACGGCTTAGGTATCAATAACACGTCCACTTTATGCCACTATAGCGTCGTTGTCCGTGCAATAGTCAAACTATTAGTTATCATCTCACCTTTCTTTAAAAATTTACTTTTGATGCTATGATATAACCATGACGCACACTTAACATCCAACGCTTAAACGCTACGAGTATATTAAGTAATTAATTTCATAAATGTATCCGTGTTAAAAAAGGAGCGAAGATATTTTAGTTTAACTGGATAATACAGCACCAAGCCAATTTTAACGGTGCACTAACAGCAACACAGCCTAAATTACGTCAAGACAAAATGGGGGCTTTGCCTTAATTCGGCACCCACGCCCTCTCAATAAATTCACTTAGGCCCGACATTAAAATAACTAAGAGATAAATTTTCGGTTCATTATCTGTGTTCTTGCAACACTGCAATTGCTATAATTAATTTGCATGTATATTTGTATTGTTTATTCACCGGCTAGCTACCTTTAGTGTCGCGTTTTACACTCAAGCTACGGCAACGTTTATTTTGATAAGCAAAATTATTAGTAATAAGGATATTTTAATAATAAGAGCATTTACGGCAAGAAATATAGTAATAACATCGAATTAGCGAATGGTGAATTTTCTGCAGTCATAAAGATTCTGTGTGAAAGTTTGATTATACCTAACGGAAACGGATACTCGAATGAAATGGGAAAATTTCTTACGCATGAGCTACTTGAATATTTCATGGACATCACGCAGAATCAACAGTTACTATCCATTGAACATTTTTTAAGCCACTTATCAGATGAAGTATTGAGCAGTGGTGCTTTTGTTTGCTACCTGGAACTCAGTAAAATCGAAAAAGTTGTTGAGGTGTCCTGTATCCAATATACGCCTGAAGGCAAAGATATATTTATTAATTACGAAAAGCCGCGTTATGTCAATTACGCTACCATACAGTATTGTTTGCGCAACGGTGGAATTTGTGATTGGAAGAAAAGGCATCATTGGCAACGACACCTGTCCTTTCCGGATACGCAACAATGGAAAAAGCAATGCAGAAAACGCTCTGCCATTTCCTTTTGTTATAAGCGCTCAAAAGACTGTTTCGTGACATATCTGACACTGTTTGACCCCAGAAACAGACGTCCAATGACGCTGCAATTAATCCATTCTTTACTTCCATTTGTACACAAAATTTATAGCAAACACTACACGTCAACCCAACAGATATTTACAACCACCTCTCGGGAAAAAGAAGTGTTTCGCTGGATTAAGGAGGGAAAAACTTATTGGGAAATAGGCGAAATATTATCAATCTCTGAGCGGACTGTACGTTTTCATGTGGCCAATGTCACAAAAAAGGTGAATGCCTGCAATATGACTCAGGCATTGGTTAAATTAATGCAAACTAACGAAATATAGTTCCATAAGGCCTTTGAAGATAGCACTATTATTAACTCGGTCTCCGGCCAGCATTCATTTTTCACATGACGTAAATCATGTTACGTTTCTACCGATAACTCAAGAAAACTTATGTTCGCACTGTAGCTCAACAACTCATCCAGGGTTGCGCTTTTGTCGTGTGGACTTTTATCGACTAATACCGCGTTATCCTTTTGAAGTTCCTGGATACGCGCCCTAAACTTTGCCAAAGTGAGGGTGCTGGAATTATCTTCCTCTAACAACTGTGGATGGCGGTAATTTTGCCATGTCTGCTGTTCTCGCTCACTTAATGTGTTGGGAAAATTTCTGGCTTTATAATGCAAAACAACGCCGTTAATCGTTTGTCGTCAAATATCGTGCGAATATCATGAATATTACACATCGTGGCCCGACGGACTAACTGCATTTTTAGTTTGCCGTTGTCATTTAGAAAACCTGCATACGAATTAAACTCCGGGTCATCTGACTTATCGTAATTTGGCTCAGCAAATATCTGCCGCATTTTCTCAGCAACACTAAATCCGGTATTCCCGCTTTCAACCTGAATAACCTCCCTATGCTCCAGGCAACGCGCCAGATTAACGCACAGTCGGCCGCATCAAAGTTGACGTTTCTCCCAATAGAGTCCATCAATAAAGGCGTCATCCACCACATCGCACCGTCTGGTCCTCTCGCATGAGCACTAACATCTCACCAATGGAGATCGTTTCCGTATTCACGGCTAAGGGTATCCCATGACGGATATCGTAAATCATTGATAACAAGTGTCTCTTTTGATTGTCATGCCCTCTCTTGGAGAGATAAATTGGCACATATGACCTTGGACAGAGCGCTGACCTGCCATTTTCGATAGCGCGACGCTCAAATGGTCTGACCTTCACATTTGGGCTGTGTTAATGGCGGGTTCATGACATTCTCCTTCATTAATAAAAAGGATACACATTGATATATTGGTACAATCAGTTATAGGGTGTTGTTAGCTGGGGGCTTACGTTGTATCACGGCAGGTCAGGCATCGGAATATGACCAAGCTGCTGAGTTGGTTGAGGGTATTAATGCGGTGTATGCACTGGCTGACAAAGGGTATGACAATGATCAGCTTATTGATTTGGTAGAAGCCACTGGCGCCCCTGCAGCCAGACGAAACCGGAAGAAACAGCGAATGTATGATCGGGCGCTTTACCAAGAAAGAAATCTGGTTGAGCGCTTTTTTCAGAAGCTCAAAGAATTTCGGCGGATTGCAACTTGTTATGAGAAACTCAAACGGAACTATCAGGCCATGCTGGATTTGGCTAGTTCAATCATCTTGCTGGCCTAATTGTTAACACCCCTAAGGCTTAGCTCTTGTTTTCTGCCTTATTGAAATATCGTATCACCCGACTAACTCGAGAGTAATGCAACCCAAAATAGCGCCCTATTTCCTCCATACTATAGCCACCACTTCGATAGGCCTGAGTTATCGCTGTGTTTCTATCCGGGTATTTCTTTTGATAATACTCAAAGCGCTTTGGAGGCTTTCGTTTCTGGGTTGCAGGGATTTCGCTCAGATTAGTGTCTGATGGTATTTTTTGTTGTATTTCGACAACAAATATATAGGTGACCTTTATAACTCTTCTGTTTATAATTTAAAGTGAGGGGCGGACCGCCAATCATAATATTTAAGCCGACGTTAATTAACTAAACAAATCAATATCACTACCCTTGAGACCAAAGCTAGTTGCCTGGCTCGAATTATCCACGCCCGCCAATTTACGAAGTGCGCGGTGAACATAGGCTGGCGTGATACGTATTGACTGTGAATTGGTATTATCCACATCAGGCGCGAATGACACAGGGTCTATTTTAACCGCCTTGTGGGCGTCGGTGGATTGACCGACAACACGGTTGCCAGTAATTACTTGCTGGCTATTACCCATAAACATCATGCTGGTTACTGGCCAGTGATCTTTGCCATTGCCATCATTGTATTTGTTGGTGCGTCCAAAATCAGACCCGACGACAACTACGATGCGATCATCCAGCCCCCGATCTTTGGCCTCTTGTATAATGCCATCAATGCCCTGTAAAAAATCCATCAGGCGTGGATAATGATTTTGATCGTGGTTGCTGTGCGTATCAAATCCACCGGCGGAAATATGAGCTGACGCAGTTACTCCGGTTTCGTAGGCGGCAAGCGCGATGCGCCCCTGTCGGTATAAGCTCTGTGCACGGTCCCTGCCATTAAAGTATGCAAGCGTTTTTTCAGGTACTTGCTCCAGATTGTCTGCAAGATCCGTCATGTGTGCCGATGCCCCCCTGGCCGAGCGCAATTTTTCGATTGAGGATTTTATGCGTATTAATTGTTGTGCGTCATGCACGGCATCGAGACGTGAGGCGTTCGCTTGATCAACGAGCTGCATTACGTCGTCTGAAAAATAGGTGCGACTCGACGAGTTTCCCGCGTTTTGGCTACGATTTGGATAGGCAATTTCAAATAATGCATTTAAACCTCGACTATCTATACGAACGGGCGTGGTTAAGCCACCTCCAGCGGAATATCCACCGTTGGTTATAAAGGGCAGCGCCCTATTGTTCGCTAGCGTACCTGCCACCAGAGCACCAATATTGGGAAACCCTTGCCTGGCCAATTCCCCACTCCAGTTATGCCGCTGGCCATCACTGTGTGAGTTGGTCTGCGAATCAATGCCGTTGACCACTAATAATTTTTCAAAATGATTCTGAAAAAAATCTTTTGTGGTAAACAATGTTGTATTTGTCGCAAAACTATCGGGCGGTGGAGCAACGGAAAAATTACCCACCTGTTCAATATTGGCGCTGGGATAGTTATTTAAACGCGCCGGATCATTTGCGTCAGCATACCCCTTTGGGTCACAAAAGCTGGTTGGATCCCAACCGCCTCTGGCGTCAATGGTTAACCATAACGGACCAGCATAATTATCATGAGCAGCATACAGCTTAAGTGACGGAACCATGGGTAGTACACTACCAACACTCAATAAACCGGCGGCCTTTAGAAAATCTCTACGCTTCATGGCTTAATATACCCCACACTGTTATCCACACTGCTTATCATTGCAAACATATCCTTGATTATGTTGAGCTGCCGACTATCCCATTATTATTGTGGTATAACAAAATAACGTGATAATTTTATTCGTAGAAAAATGTATAGTCCGACAACAAATGCGCAACCACGGCCATCCAGGGTCTAACGGTTTTATTGTCGTCAACTCGTATCGGATCGCCTGCCTGCAAACCATTACGACAATCGGCGGGGATTTCGCCCTCAGAAGTTATCTCACGCACCCCCACAAACAATTGAAAAGTTTGTGCGATTTCCGGTGCGTCGATTGCCACCTCTTCACCTAACAATTGCTTATACAAATGCTGGATATTTTGTTTTATTCGAATTTCACCCAGTGCGGTGTCAGAAGTATCGGTAATTTCTGCTAACGGAAATAATACTCGGTTTTCGTTCGCTTTAGTAAAATCCAGAACCACGGCATTGCAACTTGCCTGAAGTGCTATGCGTTGCTGAATCCCAACCATTAACGACGTGGGATCCAGGGTGCGCTCGGTTACCGTTTCTGAATCGATGCCACCGTAAAGCAAATTGTATGTGGTTAAATCCCTTAAATTACGATTAGAGGGGGAACGCCAGCTATACCCGCCGGTTACGGCACTGATTTTGCGGTGCAACTGCTCCGGGGTTAATAAACGCCCCATACCGATATCGGCAAAATCGCCCGGGTCCTCGTCATTACCAAGATTGGCGGCCGTAAAATAGACACTTGTAACGATCTGCTTAATGAGTCCTTTCATATTATAATTACTGTCAACGAACCCAGACCTTAACGCTTCAAGAAACTGGGCATCTTGTGGTGGCTGCTGCCCGGTTAATCCAATAAAGGCGGTTTTTACCATTGAAAGTGAAAACCGGCTATCCTGCGTAATACGGTTGGCAAACCAACGCAAGGCAGCACCACTTTCAGACTCAGGCAGTTGGTCTGCTGCGTTTATAGTATAACCAGGGGCTAACATTTGTTGCGGATTACGCTCACTGAACCAGTTTGAATTATTTCCTATATAGCGACCACGGTTATTCCAATTCTTAAATAGACTGGCAACAGGGTCAACGGTATCATGGCATGCTCGACATTGCGGGTCTTCGTAAGGTGGAAAGTCGCCAATGACTTCATCCAGGTCCAAGCCAGCACGATCTGCCAAACCTTCAACATTGGTATCCAGAAAATATAGAAAAGTATAACGTGAACGGGCGCGATTGCGGTTGGTGTTAGTGGATGAGTATCGGCTTAGATAAGTTAACGTACTTAAGATACCCGCGTGTGGATAATCTACCACGTTGTCACCCACGGCACCTTGAATTTTGGCTTCTCTAAAGTCGTTACGATCATGCAAAGTCGCCGCATCACCATATTGGAAATTAAGTGCATCATTGTCTGGATTGACACCAAACAACGTTGCGGTGTACGGATTAACTAATATATATTCCGCTGTCAAAATATCTGTGAAAGGTTTATCATTTTTCACTACATAGGCGATTAGCTCCAACGGCGCCTGCGCCAGGCCGAAGTTGGCATCCTGCCGAATACGATTACGCTCTGCTACGGTATAACTTGGGCCCTGAGTCTGGTCATCAAGCCTTCCTTTTGTAAAATAGTCTTTGTTGGCAAAATTCGATAAGTCAAACCGATCTAATGCCCTAGTACCAGGGAATGCATCTAATAACAGTAAGTCATTAAATATTTCTTTTAGCCGTGTATAAAATTGGGCTTCTGTTAGCAGTTGATCAACGACGGTACCCATTGCGGCTGCTAACGCAGCCTCGTCCTTGCCTGCCGCTACGATAGCCTGCTCTTCTTCCGTTGTCGGTAAACGACCAGTTAGTGCGATGGTGGTTTTGCGTAACTGTTGATATGGCGAGTTATGCACCAGGCCTTCAACGTTAACTTTCTTATCTACGCAACTATCAAATTTATCAACCATTTGCCGAAACACAGTGAACTCAGCAGAATCATTATTAAACCGCGCACCACCACCGTGATCGTTGTTACTATTGGTTGGCTTGCTTAACGCCAGAGATACATCTTTAGCATCGCGCTTGGCCACAACAGCGCGAAAGGAATTAAAATTAAGAAGATTAAAATCGGCAAAGGTTTCATCCACCAGATTCAAGTCGCTGGTAACTTTGTCTACTTCATGACAGGAAAAACATTGTGATTCTAAAATCGGCCAGACATCACTTTGAAAAAAAGCCTGATGAGAAGTGCATTCTGCTTTAGGAATATTAGGACCTGGGGAAGGTGCCGCTGGCTCACCATCGTCGCTACTGCTGCAAGAGGTTAATCCGGGTAATATAATTAACAGCAATAACCCATAACACAGCTTAATCCTTTGATACTTCATTATTTATTCATATTCCCTCAACACGTTAACCACACGCCAATCACCTAAGTAGCATGGCGCTCCCCCCTAATGGTATTTAAATAGTACTTGAGTTTAAAATGAATTACATTATCTATATCATGTTTTTTTAATAATATTTTAAGATTAAAACTCCACCTCTTGTACAAACTTTCTAATAACTCGATGAGGCGACACTTCGTAACCGCTAACCATATAGCTGACAGTAGAAGCACAGATACTACTGATATTACTTGTTTAGATTTTATTTAGTCTTCAAAATCACACCTAACACCAGGCCCCCTATCGTCATCTTCAGTCCATTCCCCTTCAATTAACGATTATCTTAATAATGGAGCAAGCTGGATGATCTATGGCAGACGTCTTTAATACTACGGTAGATAGTCGCGACTGATCGTTGCTATTGATTGTCGTAACAGATTAAATGTAAAAAGGAGCAATGCGCCAATCAGTTGCAACAACTTGTGTTCAGAAGCTTGCTGAGAAATGCGGCCCGATTATTGAGCGTAAAGAACCCACTGCCAATCAAGCCGAGGCAATAAAACTCGCCGATGCAATGGCACGTCAAATCGACGGCGAACTCATGGATAAAATGGGTGATAACACCCCCTCCATGATGGAAATGAACAAGCACTTAAAATGACAAGCGCCTAAGCAAAGCTCCCTAGAACGTAATGGCCCCCGTGGTGGGGCTTTCTTTGAGTGGCGAACCGCAACCAGCTATTCACGGCAATATCATTGGGTTAGTATCACATTACAACGATCAACTGATCAATTCAGGATTATTCATCGCTTATTGCCTAACTCGATAAGCGGTGTACAATAGCAGTTACAAAATGTATCACAAGCGACAAACAGCGGTGGCCAGCAACCACGTATTAGGTCCTTGCATTAAATCCAATACATTAAATCAATCATAGGACCACACAATGGCCAGAGAAGGTATAACCTGGGGCGGAATTGGAATACGGTTTTTATTTGCACTTTTTCTAGTATTTGCCACCTACAACCCAGATGAATACTCCTTTTATCACTGGAGTATCAATAACTGGCAATCAGATACCGCATTAACAGCATTAATTGGGGTTGTTTTACTGATTGGTTGGGCTATTTTTATACGCGCGACGTTGCAGTCCTTGGGGTTTATCGGCCTGATATTGGCGACGGCGTTTTTTGGCTCGTTGATCTGGGTAATCATTGATTGGGGCATTATCCCTACTGATAATATTAAACTGCTAACCTACATCGTACTGTTTATCGCCAGTTGGATCCTGGCTACCGGCATCAGTTGGTCTTTTATTCGTCGGAAAATAAGCGGGCAATACGATGTTGTGGAATCAAGCACCGATGATTAGCGACCAATCTCACCCTACCCCGTATGACAATTCACGTGCTTTCGATTATGCCCACCTGCCATCGACTGTTTTTCTGATACCGCCAATAGCATGGCTTGGTGATGTGTTATTACGCGCCAAATTCATTGTTGCTGCGCCATTTAACGTGTAGCTCTTGGCTATCAGCATTCCGAAATACGACTTACCGCCAGTGCACCAACAAAGGATAACGCAACTATCCAAGCAGTCGTTATCGCCTAAAACGACACAACAAACTTAAGCCACATCGATAAAAAGGCAATAGATAGCCCAAACACTACAGGAATAATACATTCCTTAACTCACCTCGCTCGTGTAAATTGCCGCGCTAGACTAGAATTAGTAGATTACAGGAGAACGACTCGACAAGAACGGCAAGACTACGCTAGCCCCATTATTTTAAACCCTTAGTTTACAACCCTTAGCTTACAACCCTTAATTTACTGGTAACTGTGACAACAAAAAGCCGCTCATACCAATCTACCACCGCCTATCACTGGAGCCGGTTACCCAAAGAATCACTGCTTAACACGCGAATTTGTGACCTAGGTTTGTCACTGGACGGCAGCCCCCTGGTTCCACGCATCAAGCGATTATACCAGGAGTTACAACGACAGCATTTTAAGTTTCAACCCCATTGCTGGCTGTCCGATGAGTGGTTTTGTCCCGATGATATTCCCGGAATCGCTATTCCTTTTTTTCTTGCGCACCCCCGCCTTAAAAGACTCGAATTAGATTTCATCTCGGAAGTCGAAGGTGGCGATACCAATTGGTGTATGAAGCTGCTGCGCCATGAGACTGCCCACGCCCTGGCAAATGCCTACCGACTGCCACAACGCAATGATTGGCGTAAGCTATTTGGCAACCCTAACGCACCTTATCGCGACACGTATTTACCGGACCCATACAACAAACATTTCGTGATCAATTTACCCGGATGGTACGCACAAAGCCACCCGCACGAAGACTGGGCGGAAACATTCGCGGTATGGCTCAACCCCAGCTCACACTGGGCCACTCATTATCAGCAATGGCCTGCATTAAAAAAACTGTTATTCGTCGATGCGTTAATGCATGAAATAAAACAAAAACCACCCGTACTGCGAAATAAAAGAATATCGCATCCCGTGGAAAAAATTCGTACAACATTACAAACATACTATAAAAATAAAATTCAGTATTATCATCACAGCAATGGTTTACGCCTGTTACGATGAAAAAATTACGCGTCATGGTATTAATGCACACTTACGCTGTACCACCGAATAATCTAAGCGGCTACAATGACCCACGCATTGAACAATGTCGTACTGAATATGATGTTAAAAATGCATTGTTAGCGCTGGGACATGACATTCAATTGCTCGGATTGGATGATGATCTGAGTCAGGTTCGCAAAACCATTGAAGAATGGAAACCAGACATTGCATTTAACCTGATGGAAGCCTTCGCCAACAATGGCGCTCTGGACTATTACATTGTCAGCTATCTACACATGGCAGGTGTGCCTTATACTGGTTGTAATCCTCGCGGACTACTGCTTGCTCGCGATAAAGGTGTTAGCAAAAAGCTATTAACATATCATCGAATCCGGGTGCCTAAATTTATTTCTTTTCCGCGTACAAAGAAAATTAGTCTACGACAAATTAACAAACTGCCGTATCCCATGATCGTAAAACCAACGACCGTCGAAGGTTCAGTCGGCATTGCCCAAGCCTCTTATGTAGCAACACCCAATGAACTCCTGCAACGCGTTGAACAACTTTTTGACATTGTTGAGGGGGACGCCATTGTCGAACAATATATAGAAGGGCGTGAACTATACATCACGGTAATGGGAAATAACCGTCTCCAGGTGTTTCCTATTCGGGAGCTTGTGTTTGACAACATCGATGACAACATGCACCGCATTGCCACCTACCACGTAAAGTGGAATAAAAACTATCGTGACCGCTGGGGAATCAACTACCAATTCGCCAGGAATTTACCCGCAGGCGTATCAGATAGTATTATTAAATTAGCCAAACGTGTTTATCGCATTCTCGATTTGTCCGGTTATGCCCGCCTGGATCTACGACTAAGCACCGACGGTAAACTTTACATCCTGGAAGCTAACCCTAACGCCGCTATAGCCCGAAACGATGATGTGGCTCAGGCAGTAGAACGAACAGACTTACACTATGAACAACTCATTCAACGATTGCTCAACCTTGGCTTGCAATATCACAAGCAAAATCGCTAATCGGTGAATAAACCACAAAATCGAACAAAACTGTACAAATCTCACTCACCCTTAATTGCGACATAGAATGCGACATGGAATGCAACATGAAATAGCCATATTGATTTCAGTGTTTTTATCAAAAAATTCACCAAAAAATAAAACAAGACAGTGACAAACCACAAGCAATCCCTATAATGCGCCCATGTCAGTAAAAAAGAACAAAGCTAACGACAACACCATCGCGTTGAACAAAAAAGCGCGCCATGATTATTTTATCGAAGAGCGCTTTGAAGCCGGTATGGCGTTGGAAGGATGGGAGGTCAAATCGATGCGCGCAGGGAAATTGCAGCTCAGTGACAGCCATGTCATTATCCAAAACGCAGAAGCCTGGTTGCTGGGCGCTCATATCAGCCCCTTGCAAACCGCCTCGACCCACATCAACCCTGACCCCACGCGAACACGTAAGCTGTTGTTACATAAGAAAGAACTCAGCAAGCTCATTGGGGCGGTCGAACGCAAAGGCTACACAATAGCCCCTCTTGCCGTCTATTGGATACGGGGCAAAGTAAAAATTGAAATCGGCCTGGCCAAGGGCAAGCAAAAGCACGACAAACGCGCCAGTGAAAAGGACCGCGACTGGCAGCGCGAAAAACAGCGTGTATTGAAACGCTGATCTGGTTTTAAGCGATGCCAGGTCTAGAGCTGTAGAATGCGTGCGCACTGCACGACCAAGAAACAATGGCATTGAACTTCCGAAAGCGATAAACTGTCTTACTTTACGACATTTGGGGGCGACCTGGCTTCGACGTGGGTCACAAAACCCTAGGTGCATGCCGAGGTGCAGAATACCTCGTAAATCCATCTGCAAAAAACTTAGTTGCCAACGACGACAACTACGCACTAGCTGCTTAATAACCAGCTTTAGTGCCCTCAGCCTGGTGTGTGCTTGTGCACCCAGTAAACTGGGGTCGACTCTCACAAGATCGCGATGAAGCACGTCCGGGGCCGATTCGTTAAAACTTATCCGGAATCGCGGTAAGTCTTCCCTGCCCGTCGGGTAGTTTACCGCTAAAACAATAGGCGTGGATAAGCATGTAGAGCCGAAGGCGGAGGATTTGCGGACGCGGGTTCGATTCCCGCCGCCTCCACCAACTTGCTAAATAGCCCTAATGGGCCCTCACCAGCCATTAGGGCATTTTATTAACCCGCAGCTTTACTATCAGGAAATAAGGGCTGATGCGGGCAATTGCTTACTAGCTCACCCTCAAACAGCTTCAAACGTACTCTTTCTCAAGCAACTGGCCTCATACTCCAGCACATCTTCTCGTCTGTACCTGACTTGATCGCCCAGTTTTACATAAATCGCCGATTCCTTCTGATCGCCACCGCTCAAGTGTCGCCTCACTGACCTGCCAGCGATTACATAGCTCTCTTTGTGTCATAAGTGCTTGATATTCATTCATATTGATTCTCCAGTATATTTTAGTTGAACTAGTCCCAATTTGGGACTAATATTGACTTTATGAGAATCATTGCCTTATCGACATTGAAAGCTTTCTGGGAAGAGCACCCGGAGTACATGGATGCTAAAGAGCCGACGCTTGCCTGGTATCGGCATGCCTTAGCAGCTGATGTAAAGCAGGACTTCAGAAATACCAGCATCCTCAAAGATGGGCGTGTGGTTTTCAATATTGCGGGCAACAAGTATCGATTGGTCGTGTGGATCAACTACGCCTATCGCGTGGTCTACATCCGATTCATCGGCACCCATGCGCAATACGACAAAATTGATGTACAAACTATTTAATTGCCGGAGGAATTACTATGGACATCAAACCTATTAAAACTGATGCCGACTACCATGCGGCATTAAAAGAAATTGAAAGCCTAATGATGGCAGCCCCTGACACACCAGAAGGTGAAAAGCTGGATGTGATGGTCACGCTTATCGAGGCCTATGAAGCAAAGCATTTTCCAATGGAATTGCCTGATCCTGTTGAAGCCATCAAGTTCGAGATGGAACGCAAAGGTTTAACGGTAAAAGATCTTGAACCCATGATTGGTAAGAGTAATCGTGTGTATGAGATTCTCAACTATAAACGTTCACTCACACTGAAAATGATTTGGAAGCTGCATGAGGGATTAGGTATTCCAGCGGAATCCCTGATCAAGCCGCCGCAAGCACATACCTTATAGCGCAAAGCCTCAAAGCATTATTGATATTGATGCGAGACTCTCTGAGCTTGAACAAGAGAAAAAGCAGCTTTTAGCTCTCAGAGAGCAACTTCAACACCACTCACCAAATTCATCCGATTCAGCTTTATATTCACCAGAACAAAAAATTGCGATCTTTAGGGGCTTGTTTAGAGGCCGAACCGATATCTTTGCTAACCGCTGGCAAAACAAACAAGGTCGCAGTGGTTACTCTGTCGCCTGCAATAACGAGTGGGTACAGGGTATCTGCAACAAGCCACGCGTCAAATGCCAAGACTGCAATCACCGACAATTCACAGAGTTAAATAACGAGGACATTTATAGCCATTTAGCTGGGCAACAAGTGGCAGGTCTCTATCCGTTGATGCACGACAACACTTGTTATTTCCTCGCCGCCGATTTTGATAAAGGCCAATGGAAAGAAGAAGTGAAAGCAATGTCGAAGGCATGCCATAGTTTTGAAATACCACATGCCATTGAGATTTCACGTTCAGGCAACGGAGCGCATCTTTGGATTTTCTTCAACGAAAAAGTCCCTGCCAAGGAAGCCAGACTTTTAGGTTTTGGCCTGCTCGACAAAGCTATGGAATTTTATCCGAACTTATCTTTCGACTCTTATGATCGCCTTTTCCCCAATCAGGACATTCTGCCAGAAGGTGGATTTGGCAATTTAATTGCCCTACCTCTGCAAAAAGAAGCACGTAAGTCTGGCAATAGCTCCTTTGTTGATAAAGATCTTAATGTCACCCAGGATCAATGGCAGTACCTCGCTCAAATGGAGTCTATTTCACACATAGCTCTGACAAAACTACTCACACAGATTTCACCAAACTCAACATTATTTAACGAACAAGAGGTGATTGAAAACCGGCCACCATGGGAAGCCACCGCAAAGGCGAAACCCCTCATATTGGAAAACTCACCAAAAGAATTATCAGTTACACTCGCAAATCATATCTATTTTAATTTAAGTGAAATGCCTACCACTTTAGCGGCGAGATTAAGGCGACTTGCGAGCTTTTCCAATCCCGTATTCTTTAAAACACAAGCATTACGATTTTCAACTCATGGTATTCCGCGATTCATCTCCTGTGCTCGAATTGAGCAAGGCTACTTAGCCATACCTCGCGGGTGCTTAGATGAAGCGCTAGCGTTATTGAGCGAGAATCAGATCGAAGCACAGATAGACGATCAACGTGAAAGCGGCACTAAACTTAAAGCCACCAAATCGCTCGTTAAACTCAGAAAGAATCAACAGGCTGCTGTGCGAGCCATGAGCAAGTACGACGCAGGTATTCTTCACGCGCCAACGGCATTTGGTAAAACAGTTACCGCTATTGGCATGATTACTAAGCGCAAAGCCAATACGCTAATTCTGGTTCACAGCAGACAACTGCTCTATCAATGGAAAGAACGATTAAAGTCATTTTTACCTGACACCGATGTCGGCATCATCGGTGGAGGCAAGAAAAAGCCAACAGGAATTATCGATATAGCTACCTATCAAAGCCTTATCAACAAAAAAGACAATACGATATCAGAGCTTGTTCAAGATTATGGACATGTCATTGTTGATGAATGCCATCATGTTTCTGCTCCACGCTTTGAAATGGTATTAAACGAAGTTCGAGCCAAATATGTGCTCGGTCTAACCGCAACACCAGAACGGCAGGATGGTCACCAGAAAATCATCTTTATGGCAGCAGGTCCTATTCGTCATAAGGTTAAAAGCACCACTGAAGAAAAATTTGAACAACAAGTCGTTGTTCATCAACTCTATGACAACCCTCCAAGGCAGTTAATCCACTCAGAAGATCGGCCGAAAATATCTGACGCATATCGATGGATTATGGAAAGTGATGAACGAACACGGCGCATTGTCGACGATGTTCAAATTTGCGTTCAACATTCCAACCATCCCATTGTATTAACTGAGCGCCGAGAGCATGCGGAAACGATACATACCATACTACTGGAAAAAGGGATCGACTCAGTCGTTTTAAAAGGTGCAATGCGCGCATCTGAGAGGAAGGCTGTTGAAGATAAATTGCCAACCGCACAAGTTGTAGTCGCCACTGGTAAATATGTCGGAGAAGGTTTTGATCTGCCGAGATTAGACACGCTGCTCTTAGCCATGCCCATTGCCTGGAAAGGCTCGCTGGCTCAATATGCCGGGCGTATTCACCGAGAATCAGATGGCAAAGAGCGTGTCACTATTCACGATTATGTGGACTGCTCACTTCCTATGTTGCAGCGAATGTTCAATAAGCGAGAGAAGAGCTATAAGGCTATGGGGTACCAAATTTCGTTTGGAGAGACGTCTAAGGACGATAAATTGTCAACCGAGTTTCTGCTAGCTCCTGACAACACGGATTCCAAAGCTCCTGCGTAAGCATAAGCCCGCTGCAGTATTTAAAAGCTCTTGAGAAACTAAATCGATTGCTATCGTGGGAACCAAACCGGCGTCCAACCCCACCACCAATATCAAAAGGTCAACCCTTCTCTGAAGAATGAGATAATGCAGCAGAAGATAAAAGGTGGTTGGCCTTTTTTATTTCCAAAGGAGGAAGGGAAATATGTCGCATGGATCATATTCTCCGAGGCTACCACAAAATAGGGGGGGAATTAGGAAAAAACTGGCTCAGCAATCCGAAAACACCACAAAAACCAAATGAGGTCGTTTTTAATAAACGCGGATAGCAGCATACCCCTCACGTTAGATTTTCACTATGCGCCAAGCCGGAGAAAATTATTTTACAGGTATTAATTTATATTAATTTCAACTGTATTAATTCCAACTTTTCGGCAGCATCACAAATTTAAACCAGAACTCCTGTAGTTTATTAATCGTATCAATAAAATCCTGCGCTTGCATGGGCTTGGCGATATAGGCATTTGCTCCCAGACTATAACTTTCGACAACGTCGATATCACGCGTCGATGTCGTCAATATCACGATAGGCAAATACCTCCCATCAGGACTCTCTCGAACTAATTCCAGTGCTGCTTTGCCATTCAGGCGTGGCATATTAATATCCATCAATACGATGTCAGGCCGAGGGTACGCCAACACATTATCAAACGGGGGTTTACGGGTAAGGTACTCAATTAGTTCAATGCCGTCTTCAACCTCGTGGAAATGGCAGACGATCTCACTGTCATCCAATACGCGGCGAACAATGCTGCGGTCGGCTTGGCTATCGTCAGCCATTACGATACAAAGGCACTCTGCTGTCGTATTATCGATCGACAAAGAAATAGCTCCGTTAGATCTAAATATGAGTGCTTCAGTGTCAACAATACAAGGTTTATATCGCCAACGCGTCAGCGTTGCGAACGCTTGACACTGCGGACATTGCATAGCGTCCACTTATCGCACATCATTGACTAGCGCCTTGTTTTTCAATTGTTCATCGTGCCGCTTCGGTGCACTAAATAAATAACCCTGAAAATGGTCGCAACCACGTTCCGCAAAAAAAGTTAATTCTTGCGGGGTTTCTATTCCCTCAATAATAGTAGTCAGCGACAGTGCCCGCGCCATAGTAAGCATAGCATCCACCAGAGCCGCTTTTTCTTTATCCTGGTCAACATTTGAAACAAAACTGCGGTCAATTTTAATAACCTTGATGGGCAGGTTTTGAATATGCCGGAACGAAGCATAGCCCGTACCAAAATCGTCGATGGCGATGACAAACCCATATTGCGCTAACTGCACGATGGTTTCACGCCCACCCCGTACTTCATCGATTAGAGCGCTCTCGGTAATCTCCAGCATAATTTGAGAGGGAGCAATGCTTTGGTCCTGGGTCTCAGCGACTAACAACTTGACTAAAGACGGATCTCTCAATTGAAATACCGACAAGTTGATCGAGAGTTTATTGGCGATAGTATTTGGCCGATTCGCTATCAACTGTTTTAATTGCAATAAACAGGTCTTAATGATCCATTGCCCCAATTCCTTGATTAAGCCAGATTGTTCCGCAACCGGAATAAAATCGTCGGGAGCAACCACACTGTGATCCGGGCTCTGCCAACGCACCAAAGCCTCCCACCCCAGGACATGACCATCCTGATTCACGATAGGTTGATATACCATAAAAAATTCATTACGTTGAATGGCTCGGTGCAGTCGATTCTTAATGTCTTCGTATTGAACCGCCGATTGTTGCAAATCGTTTGAATAATAATAGTAAGCATTGCGGCCCGACGATTTAGCCAGGTACATAGCCATATCCGCCTTTTGCATTAACACCTCGGCCGTACTACCACACTCGGGGTAAGTAGCAATACCGATGCTTGGGGTAACGAACACCTCCTGGCCGCACAATGTAACGGGTTTTTCCATTAACGTGATGATACGTTGCGCTAGTCGCGAAGCGCGCAGTATATCATCCAATAACTCCATCACAATCACAAACTCATCACCCCCAATACGCGCCACAGAATCTGAGTCACGTACCGTTGACATCATCCAGTTTGCCACTACTTTTAGCAGTTCATCCCCTGCAGCATGCCCCAGTGTATCATTTATACCTTTAAAGTGATCCAAATCCAAAAACAAAACAGCGAGAGCCTTACCAGCACGCTTGGCTTTTAATACTGCGTTTTGCAACACCTCAGTGATCATTGAGCGATTGACAAGACCCGTTAGTCTATCGTGGTTCGCTGCATAATATAGAGATTGTTCGCGTTGTTTTTCTCGAGAAATATCGCGCATAATAAAGGCGAGAGACTCAACATTGCCGTCCTCGTCTCGCAAAACAAAGGCCACAATTGACATGGGAACGTAATTGCCTCCGTCACACAACAGATCCAGCTCCCCTTTCCATCCATTACCCTTCAATAACGCTGGAAAAAGCGTCTCCTGTATAAAGGTAACACCTTCTTTGGAGAAAAACTCCGTTATATGTAAATCACTCAGTCTCGACTTATTGGCCAAACCAAACTTCCATTGAGCCGCCAGATTAAGAAACTGCAACCGACCTTGTAAATCGACGTAAGTGACATAATCACTGGTCGCGTTAATGATATCAGCTTGACGAGTGATTGCAGCAGCCTGCGCATCGATTTGAAACTCCTGCGCCCAATAGGCCCGATTTTGTCTAATCAAGCGCAAAAGTGTATTGGGATTCAGCTCGTCTTTACGCACATAGTCAGTCGCACCTGCTCGCAATGCTTCAGAAGCAACCTGTTCGCCGCCGAGGCCAGTCAGTAAAATAAAAGGGATTTTGGGAAAGTCCTGGCGATAGTGTTCAATGAGGGCTGTACCACTGTCAGCGCCCATGTGCTGGTCTATAAATACCAAATTGGGGTGACAAGTCTGTAATATATTGTTCAGCGCCAGAGCACCATCCAGGATACTAATAGAAATGGAAGGGTCAATATCCTCAATCAATCGACGCAGCCACTCGCTATCCGCCACGCTATCGTCAACAATCAATACCTGCATTTGCTCGACAGCGGATATTTTGTTAGGCACGGTTAATTGTCTTTCGACTGAATTCATCGCATTAATTAAATTACCAGTACTCTATATTGCGCTCGGCTTACGCCAGATGCCGAATTATGCTGTTTGGTTTTCATGTACCATAACCCCAGCTATGATCATCAATATCGGAAGACACATCATCGCTGGTACGGGGTAAATCGAGAATAAAACAACTGCCTTTGCCGCTGTCACTTTCCACCTTAATTTGACCACCATGGTGTTCAACAATGCTCTTGACGACCGCTAAACCAATGCCGGATCCATGATAATGATCGCCACCTTGCAAACGCTGAAAGGCACCAAAAATCTTCTCATGGTAGTTCTTTCCAATACCAATCCCGTTATCTTGAAAAGATAAACGACAAAAATCGTCGCTTAACGGACTGGACACTGTGCAGATACAAAGATGTGGCACGGCTCCAGGCAATTGAAATTTTATGCCATTATGGATCAGGTTCTGCATCACACGTGTGATTTGAGAGACATCCCCCACAACGGTGGGCAAAGGCTGCGGACATTCGATCACGGCATGTTTTTCCTGGATACAAAGCTCCATTTGCTCCAGCACGGTGTTCAAACACACATTCAAGTCCACACTTTTTTTACTCACGATGCTACGCTTGGTGCGGGCTAACAACAACAGGTCGTCAATCAAAGTCGTCATCCGTTGCGCCGCCTGGCGAATAAAGTGAATATCCTGCTCAATCCGCTCGGCAGCCTGTAGTTTAATATCATCCCTGAGCAGATCACAGTAGTTACTCATGGTACGTAAGGGTTCTCGCAAATCATGACCGGCCAAGTGGTTAAAGTCATCTAACTCCTGGTTCGTGCGCTGTAGCTCATGTGTTTTTCTTTCCAGTGCATCGTTAGCCTGAAGCAGCATCTCCTTTTGCTTTTTTAATGCCGCCTGCCCCTCTTGCAAGTCCTGGTTAGCTAACTGCAGTTCAGACATTAATCGACTATTCTTTTCGATTACCGACTGATCCAACAGATGAATTACTTTTTTACTTTTGTCGTTTGAAACAATCGTGTCTATATTCCCGCTGCGAAGCTCAAAAACAAAATCCTCCAGTGCGAGTTGCTGCTCCTCAACCGAGCGGCGCTTACTCACTTCTTTGGCCAAGGTCACGCGCATGCGAAACAGATCCACAAACACCTGGACTTTAGCCCTCAGAATATCAGCATTAAACGGTTTCACAAGGTAATCCACGGCACCTTCTGCATACCCCTTTAATATCTCGGAGTAATTTTCGGCTATACCGGTAACAAAAATGATAGGAGTAAATGCGGTTTTTCTATTTTGGCGTAGCAATGACGCCGTTTCAAACCCGTCCATCTCTGGCATATACACATCGAGCAGAATAACAGCATATTCATGGTCCAGACAGTTTTTAAGAGCTTCTTTGCCCGAGCGAGCATGGACAATATGTTCGTTTAAACTAAACAGCGCCTCATGTATTACCTCAACCGTTGTCGCATCATCATCAACAACCAGAATACTTACCGGTTCATCAACACTGGGCTTTTTCTTTGGTAAAAAATCCGTCATCATGAAATTCCTAGCCTGGCTTAGTCTGGTCGCCGTGACGTCTCTCGTATAACGTTTTCCAGCAACACCAGCAGCTACTCATCAAACATACCATTCAATTGCCTTATTTCGTCTTTTGACAGTTGTTGTGGAGCACCGCTAAGAATACCCGCGACATTCTGAAACCCCTCGCCAATACGCATCCCTTCTCCATCAATACAATATTCGCGAATAAGTTTATCGTGTTGTGAACCACGCATCTTCAACACCGTGATACCGCGACGCATCTCGCCCATAAGCTCCACGTAACGCAACAATATAATCGAGTCAGTAATAGTCGAAATGTGGGTTTCGGTAATCGAGGTCCCTCCCATAAGCGAAGCTGTAGTGGCAGTGAACAAACCGGTACAGGCCCGCTCTTTGACAAACGATGTCAGTCCGATTACAAACTCACGAAACGACTTTAAGGTTGATACCCGTTCCATAGCAGATAAACTATCGACCGCAATGCGTGTGGGCTTAAATATATCGATCTCCCGCTGCATATTGAGCAGATGATCTTCCAAACCTAAGCTTTCCGGGTATGCGGCAACTATCTTAAGCAACCCTTCATCCTCCCACTTTTGAAAATCTTTACCCCAGCCCTGCGCATTCCTCAGTAGTTGAGCACGGGCTTCTTCAAAGGCAAACACCAGTGTTTTTTCACCGCGACGACTACCATCATCGATAAAAGTGGTAACCAGCAGGGTTTTTCCAGTACCGGTGGCACCGCTGGCGAGGATGACCGAATTACAGTAGTAACCACCGCCAGTCATCTCATCTAATTCGGTAACGCCGGTACTAATACGTTCATTACTCGACTCCTGGGTTAACTCCATAGCGGATAGCGGCAGTACCTCAATGCCTTTACCAGAAATAGTAAAAGGATATTCACCCTTATAATGGTTCGTACCGCGGTACTTCAATATCTCGATGGTGCGGCGACGTTTTTCTTCTTCCAACACATTGCGTAACACCACCACATTATCGGAGACGAACTCTTCCACCGCAAAACGTGACACTTTGCCATAATCGTCGGTACGTTCTGCCGTCATCAATACCGTTAGTCCTTGTTGTCGCAACCCTGCGGAGAGTCGAAACATCTCACGCCGTACGATACCCGGAGCTTGGTATTGCATAAACAAGGTGTTAATTGAGTCGACGGCGACACGGCTCGCATCGATAAATTCCACAGCATAACTAATCCTGGCCAATAACGCGGAGAAGTCATAGCTACCCGCCTCTATAATAACTTCGTCATAAGGGTCGGGGGAACAGTCGACAAACCGAAACCGGTTCGTCGCTTCCAACATGGCGATGTCCCAACCAAAGTTGGCGACATTGCGGCGGATATCAGCCGGACTTTCCTCAAATGTAATAAACACGGCATTCTCGTTAAACTGCTCAATCCCGCTCACGAGAAATTGTACCGCGAGTACCGTCTTGGCCGATCCGGAGGTACCGGTCACCAGGGTACTGCGGTTTTCGGGAATTCCTCCCTGGGTAATATGATCCAACCCCGGGATACCCGTCGGTACTTTTTTTATGCCTACGTGCTCAAATGTCGTGAGCGACTTGGCTTGTGCATCATCAAAACCGGTGGGGGTGGCGGTCATTTTGCATCTCCCTGCAATTCGTTTACGGTAAGTAAATCCAACCCCAAAAGAACTTTTTCTCGATTTGATAGATCACCGATCACCTTTCTTACAGGGTGCGGCAGTTGTTTGACCAGAGTTGGCGTTGCGATAATTTTTTCTGCTTCAGCGAGCACGGGTTCTTTGAGAATATCAATCACGATAATCTCATAACGCCCGGACAACTCCTCATCACATATTCGTTGTAAATTAGCCATGGCGCGTTGCGACGTAGGTGTTTCGCCGGTTACATAGAGCTTTAATATATATTTATTCATATCAGCATATCTAATCGTTAGATTGAATTAATGTATCTAAGCATGTCTATACTTACTAATTGTCGATTTGGCCATGCAATTTCTGCCGTAGGCGATAACAGTCGGCTAAATACCCCATACTCTCCAACGCCAGTAAACGACCTTCAGTACAATAAACATTTGCCCGTTTTGTACTAACTTTATTGGTGATAGTCCTAACCACATCGAGGTGCAAAAGAATAAGGTCACGTGCACCACACTGAAGTTCTGCCAAATTCTCGGCAAATACCTTTATTTCATTACGTGGTGGCACATCATCAAATGCAATAGCTTCAAGGTATTTTTCGAGCAGTGATATATACCCGGTTTCCAGTTTAAAGAATGCATCAGGATTCCGTTTGCGCAACAGGGCACTGTCTAGACTCTTTTCTTTCTTTCCAGTCAGGCTTGATTCTGACAAACACGATTCTTCACCAGCCATTCGTTGTTGCTGCGCTAATGCTATTTTCAGCAAGTCGATTTCCTTTAACCGTCGCTTCTCGTTCTCATGCTCCTGTTGTTTTTCTTTTTGGCGTTCAACTTCCCGTTCTTTCTGAATCAATAACTCTTGATTCATACGGTATAAATCTACAAACACCTTAACCTTAGATAATACGATATCCGCATTGTACGGCTTGACGATATAATCCACCGCGCCAATCGTGTAAGCTTTGATTATTCGACTTTGGGTATCTTCCATCGCCGTGACAAAAATAATCGGTAAGCTTTCAAGCTTTTTGTGGCCGCGAATCAATCGCGCTGTCTCAAAGCCATCGATACCCGGCATATTGACATCGAGTAAAATCACCACAAATTCATTATCAAGCAAGTACCTTAAGGCCTCTTCACCGGAGCTCGCATGCATGATATTTTCTTGCAAGGGTTCCAGCGTTGATTTCAGGGCAATAATATTGGCTGGAGTATCATCAACCACAAGGATATTTACGGGTACTTTTACGTCCTCCTCCTTAGCTTTAAATGGGATAAAATTCGACACCATCACAGTTAAACCGGCTTACAGATTCCGAGCCATACAATGATGCAGCAGCTGTGGCCCCAACTCATACAAGGGGTAAATTTTATCCGTTAGTGTGGAGGCTATCGCTGCCTCGGGCATAATAGGGGCCTCCGCTGTTTTAGGATCTTGCACCATCACTTGCCCGCCGCGCGCAATAATCGATGCCATTCCATCGGCACCATCATGACTACCGCCGGTCAATACAATAGCCAGCGCCGCAGGACCATACCGGTCTGCGACGGATTCAAACAATACATCAATGGAAGGTCTCGCAAGGGAAACCTTCTCATCCAAGGACAATGCATAGCACTCACCATCAACCAACAGATGATAGTCATTGGGTGCCACAGTAATCGTGCCTTCACAGATTTCATTTTTATCGATGGCTTCGCATACTTTGATTGTTGTGACTTTTTGCAATGCTTCTGTTAAATAGTCCTGCGGTGAAGCTTGCCGATGCAGAACAATAGCAATGGGTGTACTAAAATTGTCAGGTAAGAAAGACACAATTGTTTTTAATGCATTCAATCCGCCCAGGGAGGCACCAATTGCAACAAACTCGATAGAATAAAGACGATTCTGTATTGACGATTGATTTGTTGTGCAACGCATCAGGCACACCGCTGGTAGATATGGGAAAAAACATCAAGCTCTTTGTAGCTGTCTTCACAACTGCTAAACTGAATCGTCTCTTTTGACCCCAGCACCAGCATTCCAAAACGACACAGACTATCATGGAGTAAGTTATGGACCCTGCCTTGCAGCTCACTGTTAAAATAAATCATCACATTACGGCAAAATATCACGTTAAACTCATTAAATGAACCATCCGTCACGAGGTTGTGCTTGGAAAACACAATGCGTCGACGCAACTCAGGTCGCAAGATCGCATGGTCATATTTGGCGGTATAGTATTCTGAAAAAGCGCGTGTACCGCCGGCTTTGATATAGTTACTGGAGTACTCTCGCATGACACTAAGATCAAAGATACCTGCCTTTGCTTTTTTAATAACCAATTCATTAATATCCGTAGCATAAATAGTGGCCTTGTCTGCTAAACCTTCCTCTTCAAGCAGAATCGCCATGGAATAAACCTCTTCGCCAGTCGCGCAGCCCGCATGCCAAATTCTAATCGAGGGATAGGTAGCCAAAATTGGCACCACCTTCTCGCGAAAAGACGTATACAAATCGGGGTCTCGAAACAGCGAGGTAACATTAATCGACAGGTTAAGTAAGAAGCGTTCCATTATTTGCTCATCATGCAGGATTTTCTCCTGCAGTGCCGAGATGGTCGCCAGCCCCTCAAGCTCCATCAAATTTTTAACCCGTCGTTTCAGTGATGAGCGTGCATATTGACGAAAATCAAAACCGTAATGTTGAAAAATCCCTTCACACAACAGGTCTATCTCTATTTCATCCCGGTGTAGCAGCTTGGCGTGCGGTATCGACGACACCATCATCTTAGTTCTCGACACGTGCAGATACTCTCTTGCTTGCCTAATTGATAAACCATCATTTATACAACCACACCCGCACCAGAGAGAGTAGCTGTTCGGTATCAATCGGCTTGACAATATAATCTGATGCGCCAGCATCAAGACATTTTTGACGATCTTCCTTCATAGCTTTAGCCGTTACGGCAATGATCGGTAGATCCCTAAACTTCTTTAATTTACGAATTGCCTGCATCGTTTGATAACCATCCATGTCCGGCATCATAATATCCATGAGGATGATTTCTATCTCTGGATGTTGCATTAGCGTATCGATCGCCTGCTTACCGCTTTCCGCATACAAAGTAATAGAGTCATGAGCCTCAAACACCGAGGATAATGTAAAGATATTACGCACATCATCATCGACAATAAGAATTTTTCTACCTGCCAGTTGCGGATCATTTTCATGGACTTGTTTCAGCATTTGTCGCTTTGATTCGGGTAAATTTGACTCAATACGGTGTAAAAATAATGCAGTCTCATCCAAGAGACGTTCTGGGGATCTTACATTTTTAACAATAATCGTTTCCGCTACCGCGTTCAGTTGGGTCTCTTCCTCCACTGTTAATTCCTTGCCAGTGTAAACAATGATAGGCAGGTTAACCAACTCAGGTTGCTGTTTAATGGTTTCGATGAGCTCAATACCACTCTGGTCCGGTAACATAAGGTCCAGAACCATGCAATGAAACTGGCGATCATTAAGCGCAGCGAAAGCTTGCGCTGCATCGGCAACAGCGGTTACTTGCACATCACCATTACCAATAAGCTCAACAATGGCTTCGCGCTGTGTATCATCATCCTCCACCACTAATAGTTGCTTGAATTTTTGCTTTTTAAATTCTTCAATATTGGAGAAAATGTTATTCAAACTACGGTCATCTAATGGCTTTTGTAAGCAGGAAATCGCTCCCTGCTTTAAACTACGCTGGCTGACATCATCCACCGAAACAATGTGGACAGGGATATGACGAATATCGGCGTCATGCTTAATGCGATCCAACACCGTCCAACCGTTCATGATTGGCAGCTTAATATCCAGGATAATAGCATCGGGCCGGTACTCCTGCGCGGCCTGCAAACCAGTATCACCAGAGGTGGCGACCACGCCTTTAAAACCTTGATCATGGGCACTATCCAGTAAAACACGGGCAAAATTAATATCATCTTCAATGATCAACACCGTGCGATCACCGGCTTTGATATCAACCCGGTCATCCTCCACCTCGCGAACGGCCATGTCCACTACACCCGTGTCACTGTTGTCATGCCGTTGCTGCAGAACGTCCTTCTGGACGATTACTGTGCTGTCCGTTAAGTCGGTGAGTTGTCGTGACATGAGCGGTTTATGCTCTTGATCCGTCAAGACGACATCCTGGTACGTCTGCGGTAAAAATAAGGTAAACGTACTCCCCTTACCTGGTACACTTTGCAATGTAATTTCACCACCCAACATACTGGCAATTTCGCGACTAATCGACAGGCCAAGTCCGGTACCACCGTATTTTCGGCTGGTGGTACCATCGGCCTGTTGAAAAGCTTCAAAGATAATCTGATGCTTCTCGCCTGACACACCGATACCAGTATCAATCACCGAAAACGCAATCACAACTGCAGCCTGATTGAGCGAGGTATTGTTATCTGACCAACCGCGTTGCGCACTGCACATAGCAAACTCGACACGGCCATATTCAGTAAATTTTATAGCGTTGGACAAGAAATTTTTGATGACTTGTTGCAGGCGTTTCTCATCAGTTTGGATGGTCTTAGGTAGATCTTCATCGATAGTTACAGAAAAATCAAGCCCCTTATTATCGGCCATTTGCTGAAAACCCCGCTCGGCCCAACCCTGTATGCGCTGTAAGAAAATATCGCCTACCTGGATGGACATCTTACCGGCTTCGATCTTGGCCAGATCTAAAATTTCATTTATCAACTCGAGTAACTCAATGCCCGAATCGTGTATGGTACTCATCTTTTCAACTTGTTTGTCGGTCAGATTTTTGTCGATATTTTTTCTCAAGCCATCAGACAACACCATTAAGCTATTCAATGGCGTGCGCAATTCATGAGACATATTTGCGAGAAATTCAGACTTGTACTTGGATGAAATCGCTAGCTGTTGTGCTTTTTCCTCCAGTTGAGATTTGGCTTCCTCCACCTCTTGGTTTTTCGTTTCGACTTCGCGTTTTTGATCTGCTAATACTCGTGATTTTTCTTCTAATTCTTCGTTGGTTTGTTGCAATTCTTCTTGCTGACTCTTGAGCTTGGCCTCTGATTCCCTGAGGTTCTTGGCCTGCGCCTCCAACTTCTCATTACTATTTTTTAACTCTTCTTGCTGGCTCTGTAATTCCTGTGACAATGACTGTGACTCTTTTAACAAACTCTCTGTACGAGCGCTGGCTTTTACTGCATTGGCCACTACCCCCAGGCTTACCATCAATTGATCTAGAAAATTCAAAACATTTTCGCTGAAGGCATGAAATGCCGCCAGTTCAATAACACCGATCAAGTTGTTCTCGAAGGTGACAGGTAATACCACGACATGCAGGGGGCTGGCTTCACCCAAGCCCGAACTAATTTTGATATAATCATCGGGTACGTTGTGCACCAGAATACGTTTCTTTTCCAAACCGCACTGCCCCACCAGCCCTTGACCTAAATCAAACTTATTGGCGACGGATTTTCGCTCCTGGAAAGCATAACTCGCAAGCAAGGCCAATTCTGGCGCTTTTGAATCATCATTCGCGGCTTGGTAGAGCGAATAAAACACACCGTGCTGCGCCTCGATTCGAGGGCATATCTCCTGAATCACCACATCGGCCAGCGCTTGTAGGTCCTTGTTACCCTGCATCAACTGACTAAAATTAGACAAATTTGATTTGAGCCAATCCTGCTCAACATTGATATCCGATGTTTCCTTTAAGGTCCGAATCATCTGATTTAGGCCGTCTTTTAAGGTCTCCACCTCCCCCTTCGCCACCACATCGATACTGCCTGTCAAGTTACCATTGGTCACGTCTTTAACCACAGTCAGGATAGCGCGAATCTGGCGGGTTAAATTGTCTGCCAGTTCATTCACGTTTTCGGTGAGGTCTTTCCACATACCTTTGGCGTTGGGTACGTCCGCCTGCCCACCCAATTTACCTTCCGTGCCCACTTCCTTGGCCACAAAGGTCACTTGGTTAGCGAACATGGAGAGGGTATCAGTCATCGAGTTGATGGTATCTTTTAGTGCCAGCACCTCCCCCTTAGCCTCGACCGTTATTTTTTGTTCCAAATCACCACTGGCGACGGCTGCTGACACGCGAGCAATATCGCGTACCTGATTGGTAAGATTATTGGCCAGGCGATTGACATTCAGGGTGAGATCGCCCCACGCACCGGTCACACCAATCACCTCGGCCTGCCCACCCAGTATACCTTCGGTACCCACTTCTTGCGCTACCCGTGTTACTTCCGAGGCAAACTGAGTCAGTTTTTCCACCATAATGTTAATAGTATCTTTTAATTCCAGTATTTCTCCTTTAGCATCCACCGTGATTTTTTGACTCAAATCACCATTCGCCACCGCCGTCGCCACCGTTGCGATATTACGCACTTGATTGGTTAAATTGTCCGCCATTCCATTGACATTATCGGTTAAAGCCTGCCACGCCCCGGACACACCGCGTACCTCCGCTTTACCGCCAAGTATACCGTCAGTACCCACCTCTTGCGCCACCCTTGTCACTTCCGAGGCAAACTGGGTTAACTTATCGACCATGGTGTTGATAGTATCTTTCAGCTCCAATATTTCGCCTTTGGCGTCAACAGTAATTTTTTGGCTTAAATCACCGTTAGCCACGGCCGTCGCTACCGTGGCAATGTTACGCACTTGATTTGTTAAATTATCAGCCATGCTATTAACGTTGTTCGTGAGGTCTTGCCAGACGCCGGCAACACCCTTTACTTCTGCCTTGCCTCCAAGCTTACCATCCGTACCCACTTCTCTAGCAACGCGGGTAACCTCAGACGAAAACTGGGTAAGACTATCGACCATGGTATTGATGGTATCTTTTAACTCCAGCACTTCGCCTTTTGCCTCAACCGTAATTTTTTGGCTAAGATCTCCATTGGCCACTGCCGTCGCTACGGTGGCGATATTGCGTACTTGGTTTGTTAAATTATCCGCCATACCATTGACATTACTGGTCAATTCTTGCCACACCCCTCCAACATCACGCACATCGGCCTTGCCGCCAAGTTTGCCATCAGTACCCACTTCCCGTGCAACACGCGTTACCTCTGAGGCAAATTGCGTAAGACTATCGACCATAGTATTAATGGTATTCTTGAGTTCCAGTACCTCACCTTGGGCATCGACCGTAATTTTCTGCGTTAAATCACCATTGGCCACTGCCGTTGCTACTGTGGCAATATTTCGTACCTGATTGGTTAAGTTGTCCGCCATACCATTAACGTTATTCGTCAAATCTTGCCAGACACCAGCCACATCCTTCACATCCGCTTTACCACCGAGCTTGCCATCGGTTCCCACTTCCTGCGCCACCCGCGTCACTTCAGATGAAAATTGCGTGAGCCGCTCAACCATTAAATTTAGCGTGTTTTTTAGCTCTTGGACCTCCCCCTTGGCTTCCACTGTAATTCGTTGACTAAGGTCACCATCAGCTACCGCTGTCGCGACCGCTGCGATATTGCGCACTTGATTAGTGAGATTGTCGGCCATGCCGTTGACATTATTGGTAAGGTCTTGCCAGACTCCCGCAACATCTCGTACTTCGGCCTTACCGCCCAATTTGCCATCAGTACCCACCTCCCGCGCCACCCGCGTAACTTCGGAGGAGAATTGCGTTAACCGAACCATCATCGTATTAATGGTGTCTTTCAGCTCTAAGATTTCACCTTGTGCATCAACGGTAATTTTTTGGGTCAAATCACCGTTGGCCACCGCCGTTGCTACCGTGGCAATATTGCGCACCTGATTGGTGAGGTTGTCAGCCATACTGTTGACGTTATTCGTAAGGTCTTGCCAAACGCCGGCAACGCCCCGCACCTCGGCTTTACCACCCAACTTACCATCGGTACCCACTTCACGCGCCACCCGCGTCACTTCAGATGAAAATTGGGTAAGGCTATCGACCATGGTGTTAATGGTGTCTTTCAGCTCCAGGACTTCGCCTTTCGCCTCCACGGTAATTTTTTGACTCAAATCTCCATTGGCGACGGCAGTCGCTACAGTGGCGATATTTCGCACCTGGCTGGTGAGATTATCCGCCATACCATTAACGTTATTAGTGAGATCCTGCCAGACACCAGCTACATCTTTTACATCAGCCTTACCCCCGAGCTTACCATCGGTTCCCACTTCCCTGGCTACACGCGTGACTTCAGAGGCAAACTGCGTTAGGCGGTCCACCATAGTGTTAATGGTGTCTTTCAATTCGAGTACCTCACCCTGTGCATCGACGGTAATTTTTTGCGTCAAATCACCGTTGGCTACGGCGGTTGCTACCGTGGCGATATTACGCACCTGGCTGGTGAGGTTATCCGCCATACCGTTAACATTATTAGTAAGTTCCTGCCAGACGCCTGCCACATCACGTACTTCGGCCTTACCGCCCAGCTTACCGTCCGTGCCCACCTCGCGCGCCACGCGCGTAACTTCAGAGGAGAACTGGGTCAACCGTTCAACCATGCGATTAAGGGTATCTTTCAGCTCCAGAACTTCGCCTTTCGCCTGCACGGTGATACGTTGATTGAGATCACCATTGGCCACCGCCGAGGCAACGGTGGAAATATTTCGCACTTGTCCGGTGAGATTATCCGCCATACCATTGACGCTGGTGGTTAAATCCAACCAAACACCAGACACTCCCTTGATTCTCGCCTGTCCGCCCAAAATGCCATCAGTGCCTACCTCTAATGCCACTCGGGTAACTTCGGATGAAAAGGTATTTAACAAACTAATCATCTGATTAGTGGTCTTCGCCACCCGCAAAAACTCACCTTTCAGCGGTTTTCCTTCGATCTCCAACGGCATAGGCTGGGTCAAATCCCCTTTCGCAATCGCCTCGACCACACGACCAAACTCACCAACGGGTTCAGCCATACCTTCCACCGTATTGTTATAGGCATTTACGGTATTAGCCCAGCCACCCTTTGCAGCGCTGATGGATACCCTCTGGCTGAGTTTCCCTTCCCGTCCAACCGCTTTACCAACCCGCTCAAACTCTTTAAGCATGGTCTGGTTTAACTCGATGGACTCATTAAATGCGCGGGCTATTTCACCGGCAATTCCGATTTCTGTCTCAGGCAGTCGAACCGAAAAATTGCCATTGCGGTAGGCACGAAGAGCCTTTAATAAAGCTTTTGAATTAGTAGTATTTGATTCTTCTTTCAATTGCCGCAGTGCTTGCAACATTTCTTTTGAACTGAGTGCGTCAATAGACGTTTTCATTTTTGATGTTATTTGACTTGATCCATTGGCCTGTGTCATATTTGGTCTCCCGACCCTAGTATAGCCCTTGTTAAAGGCTTATTTTTTCTATCGTGCTGTTGATTTTCCTCCCTTTGAACGCAAGAATCATTCCACCTAACATTGCGGGTTAATCTCTGACAAGATTATAGATGGCATTAATAAAGACGTTGCGAACATTGGCGTCTATCTCTTTATTTGCCAACGGCTGAGAAAAACGCGCCTATCTGTCGCGCAACTCATTCATACTCAGCACGCACTCCCTGGCATCAATCGCACCACCGTGGCAATCTACCTAGCAACTGAAGGCTAGTACTCCCCAAATTTGCTGGCACAAGGCGTCGTTCGCCGAAAATGTAAACCAGCATGCCAACAACGACAACGAAGTAACCACAAATTTAAGGAGCGCTGAATCATTATTCTATTTAATACACTACACTAGAATTAGTGACTGACATTACTCTTAAACCTCACAATACTTTGACTATATACTTGTAACGTTTGCAACATAGGTGCTAGAAGTGCGTCATATTCATTTTATGACTAGGTGAAATGACACGTAATAGCCCAGTGTACGGTATTTCAACACTGCGATGGGATGAAGGGGCATGCTATTGACACCCTCCTAAATCGTAATCGCTACGGGTATATCATTCATCTAAATCAATATAACGGGGAGTTACGCCATGACAAAAATAATGACTCATCGATACCATTGCAGCACATTACTCGCCTTGATGATATTATCAACGGCCCAGGTATTCGCTTCGCAACCCTCATTCTTTAATGTTACCGTTCTGGATGCTGGCACAGGTATCCCTGTATCAAGAGCTTACGTCGTACACAATGACGAGGTAAAACGAACCACCCGCAGGGGAAAAGTAAGGTTTTTAACCGCAGAGGACCGCGTTACCTTAACCGTTGCCTACAAAGCAGGCAGCGTGCGTCGCTTAAGCAGTTTTCACGACATTCCCATTACGCCACAACATATTGTGTTACGTATCAACAATGCACTCCCGCTACGTAAAGAAACAACATTTTCATTACGAATACCCTTCGGACAATTACCATCACAAACAGATGCCACGGTGCTGACCCCTGGGTTTGGGTATAGCATTGCTGATATAACCTCAGGCGTGTATGACAACGTGTCGGTGTACCGCGACCAATTACAACATGACCGTAAATTTACACTGGTAATGGCCGCGCTCGATCAATTTAAACTACCTTTCAGCTATGGTTATTTACTGGATAAGTCACCCGGACTCACCGACAGTCGAACCTTGTTCCTACAACCGCCCTTTGCCGTCCCCCTGTCCGAACCGGTAGTCCCCGTTGCATGGCAAAAACTGCCGGACCCCATCGACCCATCAGATCCAACAAGTCATTGTGATTATAGCGCTGCGCCCTATACCGTTTGCGGCGTGATTCAAGCCGGCAGTGGTATATTTTCATGGATGAACGTGATTAGAAAAGGCCAAACCTTTACCACCCCCGGTGCGTTTTTACCATCACGCACTGAAGGCGCGAACCCTCTAATGCCACTGCCCGATGGCATCAATGAATTGGTGGGACATGACAATCCGCTGGGGTTTTTCCCAATGAATTATTCCCGCAGCCGATACACCCGCACTACGGATATTCCTCTCACCCCGGTTAACATCCTAATGCCGAATGTATTAATTGGTACCGCAAACCAAACCGGCGCACAAGCAATTGCCATCGTTAACAATAATGGTGCCGTACAAATAAATTGGACAATTGGTGCCGGTAACAACGATTTATCAGACGTTACTCAGATCGATTACGGTAAATTACGCTTAATCTGGGAAAATACGATGTTGGGCTTTAGCACCCAGTGGGAACACCTGTTTGCGACCCAGGCAGGCAACAACCTCGTGGCCCTGCCAACCTTACCTCAGCCGCTGGCGGCGTGGCAACCAACCGCCGGCACTCAATTTGTGGATACAACCGTAACACTCGCCGGTACCGACGCCGGTGATGGGTTTGATGAAACGTGGGCCTTATGGCAATTGACTGGTGAGCCGCTACACGCTGGCGATACCTCGTTTGATGTCATACGCTGGCGCTAGCGCAGTACCTCATGCCTAACTTATTAACATCGGTCTATTCACCAAGGCCCTCTCACCGACATCCACCAGGGTTCGCCGGTTAAGCACTGGCCGTTGCGCCCAAAATCCGCGATTAACAAAACAATGTATATTTGTTAATCGCGGATCTTCACTTATCCCCCCCCCTCGTTAAACTTAACTGAAACAGCTACAGACATCAGAGCAACCGCCAAAAACCTCTTATATTACAAAAACGTGTAGAGAAAAATGAAAGCCCTGGTATCAACTCGTTGCGGCGCTACTCTCGATACCGTCCTTACTGCTGTTTTTGAGAAAACCAGTTTAATATTGTGTTTATTCATGGTTTTTTAATCTAATCCTCATCAATCCCTCAGCTAAGTCCGGTATCATCCCCCTATGTTTCGAATAAAAATTGCGCTGATTATCTGCACCTTGCTGTCCTTTACCCTGGGGTTAGCTGGCGTTCTGTATTGGGGTACTCACCAGGCCCAGGCGCAATTTCATCGCAGCCATTTGGCCCACATCTCTCTGGAGGCACATACTCAATTATCGCTCAACGCGTTACAACATTTTGAAAACCTGGCAGATGGCGACGTCAGCCTTGAGGCAAGTGAAAAATCGCTTCAACGCTTGGGTGAAGCAATTGCTCGTATCAGATTGGCCACCGATGATGAAATCCTCCACGTCCGCGATACAGACGAAGAAGCAACCGAAGAGGAGGAAGTGGAGCGCACAGCTCAGTTGGAAGCAATCATTTTCTCTGGCCTACAAGCGGCTGACCAAGCCCAGCGCTTAAAGAGCCATGCGCAGCGCGAAGAAGCAAAACAGATACTAACCTCTGTGCTGAAAAACATTATTGAAAAACAATTCAAGCCCTTGGTTGATGAAGCAATTACCGACGAACGTGGCGAAGCCGAACACACCCGAGACTTAACAATGCAGCTAACGAGCAATTTAAAAATGGTTGCAACAATTATTGCCACGGGTTCATCACTATTTGCCTTACTGGTGGGGTGGGCATTATTACGTAGTTTGGAAACCCCTATTAATGCTCTGATGTCGGGCACTCGCCAACTTGCTCGGGGGGATCTCACCCACCGAATTAACCTGAAAGGCCGCAACGAATTCACGTACCTGGCAAAACACTTTAACAAAATGACCGACGACCTGGCAAAGCAACGTAACCAATTATTAGAATCCCAATTGGAACTGGAAAATAAAGTGGCGGAACGTACCCAGGAACTACACCACGCTAACCAGAAACTACAACATATTGATGAAGTACGACGATGTTTTTTTGCCGATATCAGCCACGAACTGCGCACACCATTAACAGTAATACGGGGGGAAGCAGAAGTAACGCTGCGCGGCAAAGATAAAGCCGTTGAGGAATATCAGACAGCGTTACGACGAATCGTGGAATTCGCCGGACAACTGGCGCAACTGGTGGATGATTTGTTATTTCTTGCTCGTTCCGCGTCTTCCAATGCACGTTTTGATCTGCGCCCGCTGGTTTTTAATGAGTTTGTCACCGACAGCTGCAAGGATGCTGAAGTACTGGCGCGGGAAAAAAAACTCAAAGTAAGCCTGAATATTACACAACAGCCCTTAACCGTAAATGGTGATGCATCGCGACTAAAACAATTATTGTTGATTCTCATTGATAATGCCTGCCGTTATTCAAACCCCAACAATGGTGGTACCATTGCCATTACACTAAGTTCCAACGATGGTCTGGCGGTGATTAATATTAGCGACCAGGGTATAGGCATCCCTGCCGAGGACTTGGATACCGTTTTTGAACGTTTTTACCGCAGTAAAGAAGCGCGTATTGCGGTACCGAACGGAACCGGGCTGGGTTTACCACTGGCGAAGTCCATCGTCGAAGCTCACCACGGACGCATTACATTACGCAATAACACGGAAACAGCAGGCACAACGGTTAGCGTTGAGCTACCCGCGGTAAACAGCATCATGGACTAATTACGGTAATATTAGGGTAATATAATGGCAATATTAATGGTAGAAGATGATGAGCGTATTATCGGTTTTGTTAAACGCGGGCTTGAGGCCGAGGGTTATTTGGTCGACGTAGCGCACAACGGTAAAGAAGCCATGCAAATGGCGGCGTTACCTCGTTATGAGCTCGTGATTCTTGACTTAATGTTACCCGACATGAGTGGCCAGGATATCTGTCGTGAATTAAGAACACTGGGGGTAAAAACCGCAATACTGATGCTAACCGCCATGGATGCATTGGAAGACAAAGTAAACGGGTTACGCCTGGGTGCCGATGACTATTTAACAAAACCCTTTGCGTTTGAAGAACTCGTGGCCCGCATTCAAGCCCTACTGCGGCGTAGCAAAGCATTTGAAGAAACCCCCAGCACCTTGAGTGTCGCCGATTTGACGCTGGATCGGGAAGCACGCGAAGTACACCGTAATGGGGCATTAATCAAGCTCACCCCCAAGGAATACACCCTGCTAGAATATCTCATGAGCGCTCCCGGCAAAGTGCTAAGCCGCACCAAGATTCTTGATAATGTGTGGGGCTATAGCGCAGACCCGCTCACCAACGTCGTTGAAGTATACATTCGTAATTTACGCCGAAAAGTTGACCAGGAACACCCCTTGGCATTAATCAAAACCGTGCGCGGCTTCGGCTACAAAATCGACCACGCCTGAGCTACACCGCGTAAGCCACTACACCTGAGCCACAACACCAGAGCCATAACACCTGCGCAACTGAAAATAGACTCACCTGCAATTAATACAAATTATACTACCTGCAACAAACCCGGTTTTAAAATGCCAATTCCTTTATAAAAAGGTAATGGCCATCGGCCTACGACGTTATATCGCGCACAACAATGACGACTTACTTAGTTTTCGTTCAGCAATAGCATAACTACTCCACATAGCCCGTGCAGCCTGCTCCGCCGCATGGGCCACTAATTCGTGCGCCTGGGTCATGGCATCCTGCAACGAACAAGGCCCTTCAGCAATACTGAAATACGCATCGATACCGTGCGCCAAATTAATATCCGCATCCATCCCGATAGAACCGGCCAATGCAATAACGGGCAAATTGTACTGCTTGGCCCGCCGTGCCACTTCACTGGGCACTTTCCCCCACGGCGTTTGACCATCAATGCTACCCTCGGCAGTGAACACCACATCAACCTGTTTTAGTAGATCTTCAAGATGAATATAACGCATCACAATCTCATAACGAGGATGCAACCACGCCCCAAGCAATACCGCCAAACCGGTACCCAAACCTCCAGATGCGCCACTGCCAGGCAAATTTCCTGCATCAACGCCCAAATCACGCTGTATCACCTCCGCATAGTTATTAAGTGCACCATCCAACTCTTCCACCATTTGCGGTGTTGCTCCTTTTTGCGGGCCAAATACCCGCGCCACACCGCGCGGGCCTAGCAAGACATTATGCCAGTTAACGGCCGCATCAATTTGCACCTGATCCAAGCGCGGATCCCTTGCGGAAATATCGATGTGTTTAAGCCGTGCCAATTGCGCACCACCAAAGCCGATGGCCTTGCCTTGTTCATCCAATAATTGCACCCCCAAAGCTTGCGCCATCCCTGCGCCACCATCGTTAATTCCCGAATCACCGCACCCCACCAAAATACGTTCTGCACCTGCATCTAAAGCGGAACGTATAAGCTCCCCCACTCCATAGCTGGTGGTATGACGAGGATCGCGGCAATGCCGCGGAACCAACCGCAACCCCGCTGCCGCTGCCATTTCCAATACTGCATGCGTGTCTTGCTTTCCACCTAAAAAGCCATAATGCGATGCCACCGATTCACCCACCGGCCCGGTCACGTTTAAGCGCTTTAAACGCCCACCCGTGGCATCGACCAAAGCCTCGGTAAACCCCTCACCACCATCGACCATCGGAGCACTGAGGATTTCTGCATCCGGTATTGCCAACCGAATCCCCTTAGCCATACTCTCAGCGACTTGTTGCGCGCTGAGACTTTCTTTAAAACCTGATGGTGCCACCAAAAAACGTAAATTCATCTGCTTTCTCCTTTTGCGCATCAATACTGCTAGCGCGAAGTGATGGGTTGGAAATATGTGATGGATCAGTAATATGTAAAGCGTGTGCAATATGAAACTGACGGGTAATAAGTAATGGGCGACTCATCGGCGCATAGTGCTGAACCCCTGCTACAACCTCGTGTAAGGCGAGTCCGGAACCCATGCCAGCCTTCAATGCGAGTCGTGCATCAGACGCCGTGGCACCGACAACCGCAGCACGGTCACCACGATCAATCCTGGCCGCATTTTTTTCAAAGGTGAGGGAAGAAGAAGCATTAGCAACATTTTCCTCGCTGATAACAGGCAACCCCATGCGAGGCCACACAACAAATGCAAAGACCATCATCAACACGAAATGTAACGGTAACAATGTGCCACTAAGGCGCAACAAATCACCAGGGGTATACGTGGGCACCGACAACTGGCTAAACATTGCCATCGGCTTGGCACTTACCGTTAACGTTAAGCAAAAGCCAGTGGCCGCTACCGCCATAAAAGCAACGGCTGCAGCGTTGTACCCTAAAGACAATGATAATAAGATCGTCATGGGAATTAGAATTGCTGCCCGAGCTGAACGCGAGGCAATCGCCAGGTGAGAACACAAGGCAACAATGGCCAGGCCAGCCACCATCAGAAAAACGTTACCTGCCATGCCTTGTAACTCGTCGAACAACCCGGTGACCAACCACTGCGCGCCGCCAGTATCCACCAACACCTCGCTCAGCTTCAACGTCGCCGCCATGAACAAAATCAAATTCCATTCAACGCTTTTGATCCCTTGTTTAAGCGTGATTGGGCCAAGATAACGCGCCGTGGCGGCCAATGCGCCGAAAATTGCAACAATAGTATTATCAACCCCATGCAGTGGTTCGGTACACCACAGCAGTACCACAACGCAAATAACAAGCAACATATAGGACTCTTTGATCGTAAAACGCGGAGAGGAAACGACTTGCGGCAGTTTATCCTGGGAACGCTGATCTAAAGAGCGCGCATCAAGGGCACTCGCATCCAAGTCATTTGTGCCCAAGGCGTTGACATTCAAGGTCAAGGGCTCGCGCCTCTCTTTGGCGTTGAGAAACATCCTCAGAATCACCCATGTCGAAGCAAATGAACTAATAAGCGCCAAGGGCATACCCAGCAACATCCAACGTAGGAAACCAATGGATTCGCCCGTCATGCGAAAAATCACATCCGCAGCAATCAGGTGGGCGCCTGCACCAATGAGCGAGCCAATGGCTGACAATAAGATTACCGTGGGAAATAACAACGCCAGCGCCTTAACAATACGCGCATTACCAATAACGCTGCTTAGCGCCATAAACACCGGCAGCATCAGGGCAGCGCGGCCAGATGTTGACGGGATAAACAAAGCCGTTAACACCATCACCATGGTTAACAGATAAAACAAATGATCAACACTACGCGCACGACTGACCACTGCAGCCGCCAAGCGAGAAGATAACCCCGACGCACTTACAGCGGCAGCAATAATAAATGCAGCAATCAACAACCAAACCATACTATCGCCAAGCGACTCAAACAATCCCTCTGGCGTTTCCACTCCCACTAAAACCAATGCCATCGCTGCGGCAAGGGCAACATAACTGTCTTCGATTCGAGTAAACACCCAACCAACAATGGCAACAACAAAAATAACAAATGTCATTCTAATAGCACCATCAAGCTGTGGTAACCCAAACCAGATTGCGGCCGCAGCCACCACTACCGCCAGCATAATCATAATGGGCTGCCGCCCAATGCCATTGACATTGGGCGCAGCCACGTCACAGCGACTACATAATTTTTCTTGGGCAATCACCGTATCTCCTAGTAGCAGTTAACACGCAGCAATCGAAACAATCATCTGTTCAATCAAATCACGGGCCTGCATATACTGTTATGCTTCGATTCAATTCTCTTACAAAACCTGTAATATAAGTGTAATAATTTATTCGGCGCAGTGCCTGAAGAATGCGTAAAAGGAAAATTAAAATTGGATGAAGGTTTTGTTATTATTGTGTGAAATAGGGGGAATGGCGCTAAATAGATGACTTACATCAGCTTCCCCGTCAGGGCCTGCTTATTAACATACAGCGATCATTTCAAAACCTTATTTATTAGGAGGAAAAGCACGTGGTTTAGCCTAACACTTACTTATGAATAACTATAATGAACTAGAAATAATGAACAATGAACAATGAACAATGAACAATGAACAACAAATCTTACGCCTAATACGATTCAACCTATACGGACTAACAAAAAAAAGTCGTAAACAATATTTTACGGCAACGCTGCGAACATATATGCACCATAAATTAAAGACATCTAAAGTTGAAATTAAGTTTTGATTAAGTCCTCTCCACTTGATTGAACAAGATACGGCAGAGTGATATATCTGTCTGCGATCGCTAGAGCGATCTTTTACAAACACACCGGAGAGCAACGATGTTTGAGTTTTCACTACACCTTGTTTCGACACCAACAACAATACTGACGACAACATTATGTAGCTCAAACCTACCCCTCCATATCACCGCATCTTTTTAAGGAGAAAATCATGATCAAACGTTATCTTACAATCGCTTCATTTATCACCGCTATAACGTTGGTTGCACCACAGGTTTCAGCCGACGACTATCCCTGCCCACCAAACCTTGGCGCTGTCACCATTGAAGGCAATATCGTTGTGGATGGCCGCTGCATTCTAAATGGTACAACGGTTGATGGCGACGTAAAGCTAATGGCAGGCGCTGATTTACTCGCCATCGGGGCAACCATTCAAGGTAACGTTCAGAGCGAAGAGTCCGGCGTTACGCGGGTTCGGCTGAGCTTTACGGATATCGACGGGGATGTACAGCTTGAAGATGTTTCGGGGACACTGGGAAGCAAGATTGCCGACTCAACAATCGATGGATCAGTACAACTGGAATATAATTCGGCCACATTTGTCGTAAAAGACAACGATATCGATTCGGACCTGCAAGCCAATGACAATACGGGCGGCATCGAAATTAGCAACAATGTCATCGATGGAAACCTACAATGCCAAAACAATAGCCCTGCACCAACTGGAGGCAATAATATCGTCGATGGTAGTGCGGAAGATCAATGTGAGCAACTATAAATAGGAAAACGAAATAGAAAAGTGAACTAGAGAGGTTAAATAAGACAGAGATAATATGCCCCGGCACTGCTGATGCCGGGGCATACTACGCTGTTGCTGCTCGTTTGCCGTACCCACCAGCAAGCGAGAATACGATAAAACTATAATAGTTAGTCCTCGTTAAAATTATAATTGTTCCTCGTTAAAATACTTCAGTCGAACTGACGCTGGTGGTCTGTTTTTGTGAAAAAGACGTTCAATTTTTTGCTGAATTTTTTCCCGTAAATTATCGATTGAATACGCCTCAAGCCTAATAAGCTCACCCACTGCATAGGCAATGTATTTGTTGTGGGGCAACACACGCACATGAAAAACCAGGTGGTTTTTAGTGGGATAATGCGCCCAATGGTAGACAAAACGCCAATGGTAAAAAGCGCCCAATATGACGAAAACATGAAAAATCTCATGCGGACCGATGACCCCCGGTATCACCACCGGCCAGCGAAACAACTCCAGCAATGCGCCCAGTGAATAAAACAATCCGCCAGACCATAACCATCGAATACTTTGGTCGCCATATTGTTTCATAAAATGCCAACTGGTCAGCACACCGATCCAACCCAACGCCAAATAAAACCCTGCACTCATCCACTCGGGTATCGCACTAAAAAACACGACTTCCAACACCAGTCCAGTAATCGCAACGGCCCATACCGCGAGTAATACGCCCCAACGCCATACGCCGCGAAACAAAATAATATGCACTGGTGTGAAAGTACCAGCAATTAATGCCCAAATGGCCGCATGGTCCAACCGCTGAAACACCTGTCGTGGCTGATACTGTGGATCAAGCAAATGGTAGACACCGCTCATGGAAAACAGAAAAACCAGTGTGAACGAAAAAACCACCAAGGCTGATAGTCTAACGCCATTGCCTCGCCCTTTATAATACAGAAAAAACATTCCGACGAAGGCCACACCTGCCGCCAATAAATGAGAAACGCTGCTAAAAGGCTCGCTAAATCCAGGAATCGTTATAATATTCATACTCTGCATTTGACGTTGGAGGCCAAACAATGTTCAATAATAGACTGCATTCTTGGTTATCTTTTTGCGATTACGAGCATATGCCATACGGGTGCCGAATAACGTGCGACCAATTAATAGAGATGCGCCGGTGTTTGAGCACCGACGCATTGCGCTTTTAAAAACCGCACGTTTAAAACGCTTATTTCCGCCAACGGGAAAACACATATCCACTACCTGATTGTGCCTCATGGCAGGAAAAACACGACTGCCCTGCGTCCGTTACCAGACGTTGCGTTGTGCTGTCACCGGCAAAACCTTCAAATCCCCAACCACCGGTTTTACTAAAACGGCGAGCATCTTTACGCATCACACCAACCAATTTCCGGTCTGATTCGTGTATTGCCTTACCCTCTTCGCGGTATTGCAACAAATCAAACACCAACACTGACCCGTTTGGGAAAGAACCACTCGTTAACCCCATCAATGCTGCTTTATTAGCATAAATATGATGAATACCCTGAAAGGGGTTTTCCAACGGATGTCCTGGCTGGATTAACATGGACTTAACATGCGTCCATTGCCGATAACCCTCAGGATAAGGTACTGCGTTCTCAGCGCTATGTCCTTGAAACGGCCACAACAGCGTAGCTCCCAGTAATGCGGTGAATAACCTGAATTTCATAGATTTATCTCCTCTGACAAAATTTTAAAGTCTGTATAAAGACATCGAAAAAACAATATGGTATCGACTCGATACCTTTGTAGCGTGACACAACAAGATGGGCTTGTCAATATAGTATCGATACGATACCATTAACCAATGAACTCAAAAATCCTACACCAGTATCTCGAACGCCTGTCGAATTTGATACGTAACGAAGCACGCCTATCGGGGATGGACTATGGCTTACAGCCAATACAACTTGAAGCACTGCATTTCCTAAACAACTGCAACCGTTATTCAGACAGCCCTGTTGGGGTTACAGAATATCTGGGACTCACCAAGGGCACGGTATCGCAGACCCTGAAGGTGCTTCACAGTAAGGGATTGATAAAAAAAATACCGGACAAGAAGGACAAACGAACCACCCACCTGAAACTCACCAGGGCAGGCGAAAAATTACTGGAAAAAGCGGTGCCAGCAGCGTTATTAAGTAATGCTTATGAACAATTACCAGCAGAAGAAAAAACCCAGCTTATCAACAACCTAAAAGGCCTGTTAACCACTATACAACAATCGAACACCATGAAGTCTTTCGGCGTCTGCCACACCTGCCGCTTTAACCGCAAGGTCAACATCGAACAATATTTTTGTGAACTAACGCAGGAAGCTTTATCAATTAAGGATATACAACTGATCTGCCGCGAACACACCTGCGACACCCCCGTTGACAATCTCGATGAATAAGCTACGGTAAAACCGCACATCCGTGACGTAGACCGCCAAAACCATCACCAATTGTAATACAACGTTAACCGTAGTTACCAAAAGTTACCAAATTTGGTTTTTTGTTAATGCTGCGGATAAGCCTTCATAACAAGGTTACTGCAATTATAAATACGGCGCCCACAACCAAGCCAGGGCATCGCGCACCCGTATAGGCAAGGTTCTGTTATCCATCTGCTCAAGCGTAATTTCTTTGGATTTTTCAATTTTTTGCGCAATGTGTGCTGACAGTTGCTCAGCTAGTTCCAGATCATAGGTTTCCACAACCAGTTCAAAATTCAGACGTAAACTGCGAGGGTCTATATTCGCCGACCCGAACAATACATAATAATCGTCCACCACACACAGCTTGGAATGTACAAAAGGGCCCGGCTGGTAATACACGCGAACATTAAACTGCAACAATTGCCAAAGTAAGTTTCGGGTCGCCCAATGAACCAGGCAAGAATCATTTTTACCCGGCAATAAAATGATCACCTCCACCCCCCGTAGCGACGCGGCCTGCAATGCCGCAATTAATTCATTGGACGGTAAAAAGTAAGGCGTCATCATTACAATACGCTGCTGCGTGGCCGAAACGGCACCAATCAAAATTGTCGCCAGTTTATTGATGTTTTCATTCGGCCCATCAACAATAGCCCGACACACAGCACCACCCACAGGTAGCTGGCTATTGGGCATTGGCGTCAGTTTTTCTTCTGTGGCGAATTGCCAATCCTGAATAAATACATTTTCAAGTTGCGCAACAATTGCTCCGGCAAGGCGAAAGTGTAAATCCACCACACTGCTGCCGCGGGAACCGTCATGCACAATGTGGCGTTTGCTGATATTCATACCACCGGTAAAAGCGATACACCCGTCAATCACCAAGACTTTACGATGATTTCGCAAATTGATATAAAAGGCAGGTGGACGAAATGTTAAGGGTAAAAACCGCGCCACGGTAATGCTATGTTTACGCAACACCGTTGAGACACGACGTGTCCAACTAAGCTCGCCAACACCATCGACCAACACCTTCACATCCACGCCCTGGCGTTGTGCATCACACAGAGCTTCGACAAACTCCTGACCGACCTCATCGTTGTCAAAAATGTAGGAGGTTAAATAGACACGTTGCGAGGCAGAACGAATCGCATGCAGCATTTCAGGGTAGGCTTGATCACCGTTATATAAAATTTCTATCGTATTACCGGTGGTTAAAGGCCACTCGGTTACCGCATTTGATACATTAATTAATGACTGACAACGGTCCGGAAACTTCACTTCACTGTCGACTATATCACCCGAGATATTACCGCTCCCTCCTATGGTCTGATTCACCGTTGGAGGCGCTAATGAAGAATGACGATGTAATCGACGGGCACGCGTTTGTACGCGATTAATTCCAAATAGAAAATAGAACAATGAGCCAATGATCGGGAAGAAAATACAAATAACGATCCAGCTTAAGGCTGCCCTGGGGTCACGCTTATTTAACAACGCGTGGCCGCTGGCCAACGTAGCCAGCAGCAGGTAAAGCATAACCGCGATTGATATCAGAAAATCCAACTGTATTTCGTTTCTAGTTGATGATGGATAAGAGTAAGTCTGACTTTATATCTAATAATCAGCTAATTAATTCACATTTAACACTATAATAAAACAGCCTATTACTCTATTGCATTGCTTATTGCACCGCTGATTATGGCTTATTTATAAAATGGGCTGTTATAACAGCCACAGTTCTGTCAATAACAATAACAATTTTGCCAGCGATGAGCCAATTCGGCAAACCATTGCATTCTGTATAACGAATAAGCCATTGCAACCCCAGCGCCAGTTGCCTAACCTACTTAAGGGCACTACGGGGACATCGATGCCACTGAGAACTATCATTTAACGTTCTTGGCAATCAATATAAACGATTTCCTATCTGTTAGTCAGGTATTAGTTCGGTATGAAACTTGTAATAGGCAATGTGCCGACAATACTTCTGCCGTTATGTTGGCAGGACAAAACGCGAAGTTAACTAGCGTACGTTTTAAAACTTCAGGGTACGAGAAGACAAAAAGCGCCTCCTTGGAAAATATTAGATTAATATTTAAGTTATCAATAAGTTAAAGCTATTTTCACAAACACATTATCACGCAACATGAACATTGGAATTAAATCGCAGATAGCACGTTTAGCCGATAAAGCGCTTTACAAACCAAGGGTTAATTATGATACTCTGAATAGCTAAAGGTAACGTAGCCTACCTATCAACGCCCCCTTATTAATGGATGTCTGAAACACGGATGTCTGAAACACAGCGCTGAACCTAATATGCTAACGTTAGTAAACCAAACCCGCCGTTAACCAAGAATGAGTTTGAATACTGTAGTGATGAAAAAACAACCTTTTGCTTTTATGGCAACACTGGCAGTGACGATACTATTAGTACTAGTACTGCCCAGTAATACGATAGCTGCGCAACAAACGCCCTTCCCCCAACCAAAGGCTCTGGACCGCGATGTAGAGTTCTGGAAGCGCGTTTACACCGAGGTTGATACATCTCAGGGGTTTATTCACGACGACAAAAACCTCGCGGTCGTTTACGAAACTATACAAATACCCAAGAACTACAGCCGCAAAGCCCGCCAACGTTATGTAAAGAAGGTCAAACAAAAATATAACAAAATCCTTAAAACACTCGCCACGGGAAAACGCAGCGGCCTAAATAAAAGCGAAAAACGGGTGCTTGCGCTTTGGCCGAAGGGGGTTAGCAACAACACCTTACGTGGCGCAACAAAGCGTATACGATTTCAACTGGGGCAATCTAATAAGTTCAAAGCCGGATTAATTCGTTCAGGCGGTTGGAAACCTTATATCCTCGAAACACTGGACCGCATGGGCTTACCCAAAGAAATAGCCGCCCTGCCCCATGTCGAATCATCTTTCAACCACAAAGCCTATTCAAAAGTAGGTGCTGCGGGTATGTGGCAGTTTATGCGTAGCACTGGCCGTCGTTTTATGCGCGTAGACCACGTAGTAGACGAGCGCATGGACCCGTTTAAAGCAACCGTGGCAGCCGCTCGTTTGCTTGAAAACAATTATGCAGTAACGAATTCCTGGCCATTAGCCATCATCGCCTACAATCATGGGGCAGGTGGTATGCGGCGTGCCGCTCGAAAACTTGGCACGACAGACATCGTCAGCATATTACGAAATTATCGAAGCCGTACTTTCAAGTTTGCCTCTCGCAATTTTTATGTTGCCTTTCTCGCCGCCGTGGAAATTGACAAAAACCCAAGTAAATACTTTGGTCAGCTTAACTTCAACGCCGAAGTGGATTACGAGTTTGTTAAGCTTCCGGGATATATGAGCATTAACAACATCACAAAAAGCCTGAATATCGCCCGCAATGACTTGATGGAAACAAACCCGGCCTTAAGACCCTCGGTATGGAATGGCGATAAATATGTTCCCAAAAACTATGAGTTAAGAATTAACAAAAACCATATCAAACAAGGCAGCATCACCAAAACCGCACTTAATCAGCTGTCATCCCAAACCTATTATACAAAACAAAAACCTGACCTCTACCATCGCGTGCGCCGAGGCCAGACGCTATCGACAATTGCCGCCCGTTACGGTGTTAAGGTCAGTGATATCGTGGCGCTTAATAATCTGCGCAACAAACATTCTATCCGGTCAGGACAATCACTTCGTTTACCCCAACGGGGACAGCGAAGCACTTCCCGACCTACTCAGGTAGCAGAAAGCCGCTCACCAAAAATTGAGCCGGTATCCATTCCGCAAAGTGGTATCTACCGGGTTCGGCGTGGTGATACCCTGCAACGCATCGCCAATAAATACGGTCTGCATACCAATGAAATACTGGCGCTCAATAAGCTACAAAACAAAAATCACATTTATCCAGGCCAAAAGTTGATAATCGCCGAAACATCGTCAACCTTGCCTGCTAAGACACCAGATGCGGAAACGACCATTTATCGGGTACGCCGTGGTGATACCCTCGCCCGCATTGCCAACAAATACCGTATGAGCCCTAACCAGCTGTTATCACTTAACAATATTCGAAACAAAAATCGTATTTATCCCGGACAAAAGCTGGTGGTGGCAAAAGCCCCCTCCTCTGCAACTGAATTAAAAAGCCCGGGGACTAGCACCGTCCTTACCGCCATTTCCGGCGATAAATTTTATAAAGTACGCCGTGGTGACACGCTAGAACGCATTGCCAAAAAGCATGGTATAAAGTCGCAGGAATTACTCTCTCTTAACAATTTGCGAAATAAGAACCGTATCTACCCAGGACAAAAACTGCTCCTGGCACAAGCCCCTGCTGCGTCGCAACTGACACTGGACAAAAGTGAAGACCCATTTTCACCCGGTGGCGAGAAAGGCGACCTACCGATAGCCAAGGTAGCACATGCCGATACCAGCTTGCTTGACCCTGCCCAAACAACAGCGAATGCTATTACCACCAACAGCAACGCTGAGACTGACGTTGAAACTGAAATTGGCGCTGATAGTAACAATGATGCTGGACAGACTGCAGATTCACCCAGCGAGCGTATCGTGGTCGCAGACTTGCAAACTCAGGACGTAATGGAGTCGGACGCACTGACAACGCCTGCGACCGATGAACGCTCCACTGATAGCGACAACAACAATAACGACACACCTCAAGACGAAGCCAGCCTGGACAACCCCGCGGACTCAATCGGCGTTGATGTCAGCTCTGATTCAGAGTCAGAAATTATTGCAGACCCAAGCGATTATTCCGTGGCAAAAAACCACACGATTGAAGTTCAAGCGGCGGAAACACTGGGGCATTACGCAGAATGGTTAAACCTGAGGGCTAGCCAGCTGCGCCGCGCCAATCGAATGCGCTATGGCAAACCTGTTGTGGTCGGAAAACGTTTAAAACTGGACTTTTCCAAAGTAACACACGACCAATTTGAGGAACAACGCATTGCGTACCACCGAACACTCCAGGAGGAGTTTTTTGAGCAATTCCAAATCGATGGTTCTGAACGACACAAAGTCCGCCGGGGCGAATCCATCTGGAAGCTGGCCAAACGAAAATATAAAATCCCCATTTGGCTATTGCGCCAATATAACCCCGATCTGGATTTCGACCGGGTCCAGCACGGTAGTTATGTAACCTTCCCAAAAGTTGAAGAACGCCGGGAGGGAGAGCCAACCAGCACTGTTGATGACATTTTGGACGATCCCAGTCAAAAATCAATTAAAGAAACCATTGCAGTCAAAACTCCGGGGCCGTAAACTACGCGACCCATGACGATGGGCATCGGTATTATTGTGAATAACCTAAATGGACTACCCGATTGACGACACTCTCGCCGTTAGGATGACGCTGGTGTGCTTGTAATCCGATTTTTTTTAGCGTTTAGTACGGTGCTATATGACGGTGCTTTTTACGGTACTTCTTATGGTACTAAATGCTGCCGTATTTAACACCGAATGAACGGGGTGATTTTGGCAGGCGCAGGCAGGTAATACTCTAAAGGGCAGAGTAGAAAACCGGTGACTATATTATTGAATTTTTCGGACCAAAATAACAAATTTCACTATAATAGAATAAATGCTACTGTGAGCCGATACCCCAGTAACTAATATCAGCGGTGTATTGCGGGTTTATAACACGATAGATGAATGCTATACCGGGTAAGCCCAAATTGAATAATAATTATTATACGAACTTATCTTAACATTACGCCGGATCTGGACGATAAAGGTAACGACAATTCGTTATGAGTGGTCACTTAACATATTGATCGCTGTCAATATCCAGTAAAAAGCGTTTTACACGACAATATCAATGTATTGACAATGGAAAAAGCAAACGCCGACAAACGAACATTTCCTCGTATCGAAACCGAGTGTCCTATCCTTTATGCTGTGGGTAGCTCCAAAAAGTGGCGAGTGGCAATCCTGATGAATATGTCAGCCACCGGCATTCTAATACGCGCAAAAGAGCAATTATTAGATGATATCGCTATCACCATCATGACCAAGCCTGGGAATAATCGACTGGTCCCTGAGATTACCGGTAAAGGGATGGTAACACGCTGCACCAAAAAAAGTGAAAACGATTACGAAATCTCCTGTAAACTTAAAGAAGTCAAATCCCATAAATAAATTACACCCTCACCTGCCATCTAGTGTGGCGTAAAATCGACCGAACCAACACGTATCCAAATACCTCCTCCATTGGCAAACCTGAAATCGATTTATAAGCTAGGCATTGATTGTTCACCGACGGGTACCCGCTGGCACCGATAAGTCCTTATAAAATAGCCAGCTCTTTTCATTCCCCCCATCTATATTAGTATTTTCTAATATTATTTGTTATTATCAATTATTGAGCACGCTCAATACCCTTTTCATATTTTCATGTTAACTTTAATAATCAGAGGGTTATATTCGGCCATTTTAAATGAAACAATATTGGTTATCTTAAAAAGCACGTTAAATTCGATCAATAAGGACTTCATTGCGCTATTGTCTGTTGTAAATATTGTCTGTTGTGAATATCGTCGGTTCTCTACATTATTTGTTGCTAATTGTTACTAAGGAAACACCATGCTTACGATCAATCGCTGCCTTGTTGTTAGTTTCACCTCCATGATGTTGTTACCTGGCGCTCTCTTAGCAACAGAAGTAGCAACAGAATTAACAATAAAATCAGCGACGGAACTGCCTTTTGCCGTACAAACCGTTCGCTATCAATCTTATCCTAAGCAGGCGGTGTTTAATGCCACGATCGAAGCGACGAAACGCGCTACCATTTCCTCTGAAATTAGCGGCAGAATAGGTGAAATCAATGTTGATGTGGATGACGAAGTCAAAAAAGGCACCGTGGTTATGCGCATTATCGACACCAAGTACCGCGCACAACTATCCGGCGTAGAAGCCAACGTTAGCGAAGCGGAAGCACAGTATGAAGTAGCACTTTCTGAGTTCAACCGAACAAAAGACGTTTATAACAAGAAACTGGTATCCAAATCGCAATTCGATCAGGCCGAGGCACAATTAAAGGCGACTCAACAACGGCTCGGTGCTGCTAAGGCAAAATACAACGAAATACTCGAACAGCTGGCTTACACGGTCATACGCGCTCCTTATACGGGGGTAGTGGCAGAACGCCACGTCGAGGTGGGTGAAATGGCCAATGTGGGCCAAGCACTCATGACAGGATTTTCTTTTAGTCAATTGAGAGCGGTCACCCATATTCCGCAATCCAGCGTCAGTGCGGTCCGATCGGCCAACCATGCAAATATCTTATTAAATAACACCACCGTGGATAAAGCTGACCCTACTGGCAGCGCCAATCATCCTGCCGCGCTGTTAACCTCTACCGACATTACGGTATACCCGGAAACAAACCCAGATACCCATACAGTTAAAGTCCGAGTCGTCTTGCCAACAGTCCCCCGCGGAATATATCCCGGTCAGGACGTAACGCTACAATTTCATACCGGCGAAGTACGCAAACTACGCCTGCCTTCGGCGGCTGTGGTGCATCGTAGCGAGTTAACAGCCGTTTACGTTATCGAGCAAACAAAAGTATCGCTCAGACAAGTGCGCACCGGTCACCATTATGAGGATGGCAGCATTGAGATACTTGCCGGACTTGATGAAGGGGAAACTATCGCAATGGACCCCGTACACGCAGCTGTTTACTTGAAAGAACAACACTAACCTGAATAAGTCACCCTATAAATAACAGCGACGACAACGCCAAAAATGGACACTAAACTAGGTTTATCAGGGTATATCGCCAAAACGTTTCTTACCTCCGAAATCACGCCCTTGCTGGCATTGCTGGGGTTACTGCTGGGGGTTTTTGCGGTCATCGTAACCCCGAAAGAGGAAGAACCGCAAATCAATGTTACCTTTGCCAATGTGCTAGTGGCATTTCCCGGTGCCTCAAGCAAGGAGGTAGAACAACTTGTGAGCATCCCCGCCGAACAGGTGCTCTCAGAAATCCAGGGGATCAAACACGTTTATTCCGTATCATTACCGGGACGCTCCATTTTGACAGTGCAGTTTAAAGTGGGCGAAGATCGAACCCGTTCCATTGTCAGGCTCTATAACGCCATTTATTCTAATCAGGATTGGCTGCCGAAAAACCTTGGCGTCGCTCAACCCATCATCAGGCCCATGGGTATCGATGATGTCCCCATTGTAACGCTAACCCTCTGGGGCAAACCCAATAACGCGCCCTTGTCTGCGCCGTCAGACACATTATCCAAAACTCAATTAAACGCCCAATTAAACTCTCAATTAACCCCTCAATTAAGTGCACCATTAAATCAGCACCAACAAACCACCACCTACGATTTGCAAAAAATCGCTCATACCCTGGAAGTGGAACTAAAACGCATTAAAGGCACTCGTGATGTGTACACTGTCGGCAGTGTCGATCATATTGTGCATGTTGTTCCCGATATCGCCAAACTTGCCAGCTACCACATTACCTTAATGGAGCTAAAAAATGCCTTGCAGGCGGCCAATCAAACCTATAACAATGCGGAGATTGTTAAAGATAACCGCGAAATCAAACTTCAAATAGGCAAATACTTTAGCAATGCCGAGGACCTGGCGTCACTGATTATTGCGACCCATAACAATTCTCCCGTTTATTTGCGTGACGTTGCCAACGTTACGCTTGGCCCCGACCAACCGGAAACGTACGTCTCGTTTGGAACCGGACCCAGCGCATCCGACAAACAAATTAGTGTACAAGGGGAATTTCCTGCCGTGACCCTGGCTATTGCAAAAAAAACCGGCACAAATGCGGTACATATAGCCGATCAAATTATCCAACGTCTTGACAGTTTGAAAGGCACCTTTATACCTGAAAGCGTAAATGTTACGGTTACCCGCAACTACGGCCAAACCGCCAGGGACAAGGCCAATAAGCTCATTAGTAAACTGGTGTTCGCCACCGCATCTGTTGTGCTACTGGTGTTATTTACCCTGGGCGCCCGCGAGGCCTTTATTGTCGGCGTGGCCGTCATCATCACCTTGACGATCACGCTGTTTGCATCCTGGGCATGGGGATTCACCATCAACCGTGTCTCGTTGTTTGCCTTAATTTTTTCTATTGGTATTCTGGTGGACGATGCCATCGTGGTCGTTGAAAACATACACCGCCACATGCAGTTCAACAACAAGCCTCTGCTACAGGCCATACCAGAAGCCGTAGACGAAGTGGGTGGACCCACCATATTAGCCACCTTCACCGTCATTGCAGCCCTGCTGCCTATGGCATTCGTAACCGGTTTAATGGGGCCTTATATGAGCCCGATCCCTATCAATGCCAGTTTGGGGATGCTCATCTCCCTGGCGGTTGCATTTATAGTCACCCCATGGATGGCTTATAAGTTTTTCAACAACCGTAGTACTCACAGTGCACCATCGTCACAAAACGAATCAGGATTATACCGACTCTTTCATCGATTGATGACACCCCTGCTAAATGCAGAACAGGGTAGGATAAAGCGCTGGCTGCTACTGGCGGGCATTCTATTACTGATAGGAGCATCGATTTTATTACCGGTATTCAAGGCCGTCGTATTAAAGATGCTACCCTTTGACAATAAATCAGAAATTCAGATAGTGGTCGACATGCCCGAGGGTAGCAGTGTTGAGCAGACTAACCGGGTTCTGAATAATTTGACGGCCTATATCAAAACGGTTCCAGAAGTGACTGATTATCAGGTCTATACCGGCACAGCGTCGCCCATTAACTTTAATGGACTGGTGCGTCAATACTATTTACGCCGCAGCGCCAACGTAGGCGACATTCAGGTCAACCTGGTTGAAAAATCCCAACGAACCCGAAAAAGTCACGACATTGCCCTGGCTATTCGGAAACCGTTACAGGAAATTGGCAGGCGCTTTAATGCCAACGTTAAGATCGTCGAAATTCCACCCGGACCTCCGGTGCAATCACCAATCGTCGCGGAAATATATGGTTTAAACTACGATGGCCAACGCCGTATCGCCAAAGAGCTACACGCAGTGTTTAATAACACTCAGGATATTACTGATGTTGATGATAGCGTTGAATCGTATGCAGATAAAATGATTATCAATATTGATACCAATAAAGCAGCCTTGCGAGGGGTCTCCCGCAACGTCATTGTAGATGCGCTGTCAACCGCCCTATCAGGCAATGATATAAGTTACCTGCACGGTGATACGGTAAAATATCCGACGCCTATTCGCGTCGAGGCCTCTAACGCTGACAAAGCGGATATAGAGCACTTGCTAACCTTAAACGTGCGCAATAAGCACGGGCACTTGGTGCCTCTTGCGGATGTTACCAATGTCACCTTCAGCGAAAGAGAATACGCTATCTATCACAAAGACCTGTTGCCCCTCACTTATGTTACTGGCGATCTTGCGGGTAACCTCGATAGCCCACTATACGGCATGTTTGATATCTATAATCAACTCATGAGCACGAAGGTTGATCAACATTATCAGTTGGATCAATCACTCTTCTCCCAACCTCAAGACCCCTATCGCTACAGCGTAAAATGGGATGGCGAATGGCAAATCACCTATGAAACATTCCGTGACATGGGTATTGCTTATGCGGTAGGTATTATTCTGATTTATCTATTAGTGGTTGCCCAGTTTCGATCGTATGTCACACCGTTAATCATCATGGTCCCCATCCCCCTCACCATTATTGGCGTTATGCCTGGACACGCGCTTTGGGGATCACAATTTACCGCAACCTCAATGATTGGCATGATTGCCCTCGCGGGCATCATCGTGCGCAATTCCATCTTGCTAGTAGATTTTATTCATGAACAATTAAAACAAGGTGTGGCATTACAAGAGGCGGTGATTCGTGCAGGTGCCGTAAGGGCAAAACCAATCATATTAACCGGCCTAGCGGCCATGCTGGGTGCATTATTTATACTGGATGACCCTATCTTTAATGGCCTCGCCATTTCCATGATATTTGGTGTGTTAGTCTCAACGTTGCTGACCTTATTTGTGATTCCGATTCTTTATTACAGCATGCATTTCAAGAAAAATAACCGGACAGTAACGCCGTAATCCAGGATTGCACTTACACCTTATCGTTATACGACACAGTTTTTATTAGGTGTTTTTAGATTAAGAGGGCTGACCCAGCAGTCAACGATGGGATATGCAGTAGCCTAGCGCACCGCCTGCACTTTTTCAGTTTGCGGGTTGGCATCAGGCAATAATATATTTAGCTCCAGTATCTCAGTATCACCATTTTTATCCAATGTGACTTGAATACGGTCCAGATCCACGGCCACATATTTACCCACGACATCCAAAATGTCTTTTTTCATCGCCGCCAGAAAATCAGGGCCGTCACGATCAATATGCTCCCTTGCTAAAATGATCTGCAAGCGTTCCTTGGCAGCACTTGCTGATTTCTTCTTTCTTCTTAAAAGGTAATCTAACAAAGTCATCGCATTAAGTCCCAAATAAACGTTTCAGGAAACCTTTTCTCTCAGCTTCTAAGAACCGCATGGGACGCTCCTCACCCAAAAACCGCGCCACAAAATCCTCATAGGCCTGACCACTATCACTGCTATCGTCCAATATCACAGGTATACCTGAATTGGAGGCCTGTAATACTGCTTGAGATTCAGGAATCACGCCAATTAAGGAAATACCCAGCAAATCCTGTATATCTTCGATACTCAGCATTTGCCCCTGGTTGACGCGCGCCGGATCATACCGTGTGACCAGCAAGTGTTCTTTTATCGGTTCCAGGCCATCCAACGCCCGCTTTGACTTAGCGGCCAAAATACCCAATATTCTATCGGAATCCCTTACCGAAGACACTTCCGGGTTAGTGACAACAATCGCTTCATCAGCATAATGTAATGCCATGATTGCACCGGTTTCGATACCCGCCGGGGAATCACAGACAATATAGTCATGCGACTCTTTGAGCTGTTCCAGCACTTTCTCTACCCCTTCCTGGGTTAGGGCATCTTTGTCCCTGGTCTGAGAAGCTGGCAGTATATTTAAGGTATCGACACGCTTATCTTTTATGAGCGCCTGAACCAAGGTAGCCTCACCTTGAATGACGTTGACAAAATCATAGACGACCCGACGTTCGCACCCCATGATTAAATCTAAATTTCGCAACCCTACATCAAAATCGATCACAACCGTTTTATGGCCACGCTTAGCCAACCCGGCCGCAAAGCTGGCGCTGGTGGTGGTTTTGCCAACGCCACCTTTACCGGACGTAACGACAATTATTTTGGCCATGTCAGCCTCCCGCTATAAAATCGCGAATGCATTATTTGTCTGACCACTTGATTGATCACGTTGTCGACCGTTTTATTAAGCATTTTACTCTGCATGTTTTTAAACTTTTCGTTAAGTAATGACGGCATATCCATATACTGCCTACCTCTTCAATTATTGTATTGGAACAATGTCCAATTGTTCACCGCGTAAATAAATCTGCACAGGCTTCTTGTAGATACTCGGGGGCACGGTATCTTCAAAGACTCGATAACTGCCTGCCACAGCCACTAACTCCGCTTCAAAGCTATGACAAAATATTCGATTATTTTCATCACCGGTAACACCGGCTAATGCTCGCCCGCGTAAAGGAGCGTAAATATGAATATTGCCATCAGCCATAATCTCGGCCCCCGCATTTACCGCCGCCAATACAATAAGATCCCCCCCTCGGGCATAGATGCGTTGGCCCGAACGAATCGGCTGGGTAATAATCCTAGTAGGCGCATTCACAGCGGGACTCGCGGCTAGAGCACTCCCACCCGCCTTGGACGACGACGCCTGGCCCGCAACTTGCGGTGAATCTCCATCCACCGTCTTGTCCTGGGATTGCGTCGTGGCTTGTTGGGATTGTACTGTGGCCTGTGTAGAATCATCCGTTTCCACAGGCGATATATCGCTTTTGGCCGGTTTTGACGACTGTCCCGTTAAAATTGCAAGACCAGCACTTTCAGCCGCCAAATGCTGCTCAAGGCTGCCTTTTTGTACGGCAACCGGTACCAGTTGCTGACCGCGTAGTAACTGGTTTAGCTGCTCAAAGTCCAGCTCTGGTGTCAACTGCTTGGTACTTTCTAGGTCGATAACAATAGGGGCATTGCGGAAGAAACTAAGCGATTTTGAAAGATGTTGCTTTAACGCCAGTTCAATTTGTTCCAACAAAGTACTGCGGATTTTCAAGACAGGGAGCGTAAAGACTGATCCCTTTATTTCAATGGCAGAATCATGATCGGGAGTGTCAAATAAATCTCTTGTGGTGGACTTGTCAGTCCTAACTGTATCCATATTTTGTAGAAGATTTTATAAAAATTGATAACAAGTATCGCGATGAATTTATTTACGGTATAACCTAGCCTTAAATGCACATCTGCCCAACGTTGTACCGGTATTGACTAGTTATACCCGTTATTGCTCGACGTCTGCTAGCATTGTGCCTAATAGCATTTCGTAATTATTGTTTTTATTTTGTTTTTATTACTATTAAGTTTTTATTATTACTAAGATTTTTATTAATAGTGCGCTTTTATTTAGCTCTAATGCATTAGTTCTAAACATTAGTTCTAAACATTAGCTCTAAACATCAATACTAAATTAGTTATCCAACCCCGCCCTTAAACCTTAGCCCTACGTTGCCTATCAGCGGTCTCGCACCAGTGGTCTCGCACGGACATAACAACACAGACATTGCAAAGGCACATTGCTGATTACAACATAGCAGAGATTATTCGCCGTGCCAGTACACCCACCAACAAAAGTGAATAATAACTAAACGCTCTCGGAAGTGCTAATGTTTTATGTGCCTATTTTCAGATTAAGACCCGATAACAACGAATGTAAGAGCAATACCTGAAAGCACCTCCGTCATGCTGACGGGATCAACATCGCCTCTCCCCTCCATCGTTACGCACCTGACAACACCACACCACTTGGCAACAACTTAATCAGATACATTAAGAAAAAGAGATTACTTATTGACCTGATGATAATCGCGACCTCAATGATGCCACCGCGCTCAACTTAATGTAATTTATCAGCAACCATTTACCAATGATTTGAGCGTTATCCAACCATGCCAAACCATTGAATCCACAAGCAATCGTCCAAGTCGATAAACTTAAGCCGATAATTACGCTGACACCATCCCTAATACCTGAAGCAATCGTCATTACCCTGGAATTCCTGTACAATCTGGCGGCTTGACAGCGTTTTAATCATTATTTAATATTTTGCACGCCCGGAAACGAGTTCCCTGCTCTGCTGGTGTTAGCTGCCGCATGCATAACAACATCACCCGCCCAGGCATCAGTTGAAAGATGTAGGTGTAGGAATATGAGTTATCCGTGGTATTTTCTGAGATCCGCTGAGGAAACCTTAATTTGAATTCTGCAATCAGAGTCAAATTGGGGAACATTGTAAAAATTCCAATGTCGTAGCAAAAGTTTATAGCTTAAGAAAACTTTACTATATCGACAATAAACAAAAAGGATGGAATAGAATGACAGCCATGGTTGAAGTATCACACCTGACAAAACATTTCGGCGCATTCACCGCAGTAAACGATATTTCCTTCAAGGTAAATAAGGGTGAAGTGCTCGGATTTCTCGGCCCCAATGGCGCGGGCAAATCAACAACAATGAAAATGATCACCGGATTTCTGACCCCCGATGCGGGTACCGTTATCGTTGGTGGTGACAACATTGCCACGTCACCGGTTGCGGTTAAATCTCGAATTGGTTACCTGCCCGAAGGTGCACCACTTTACAGCGATATGACGCCTGAGCGCTTTTTACACTTTATTGCAGAAATTCGCGGTTTGCGTGGCGCGGAAAAATCACGGCGCGTTGAAGAAGTCATTCAACAGGTCAACTTGGAGTCGGTGGTTTTCAAGCCAATTGAAACATTATCAAAAGGCTTTAAACGGCGTGTCGGCCTGGCGCAAGCCATCATCCATAACCCGGAAGTGCTTATTCTGGATGAACCTACCGATGGCCTGGACCCCAATCAAAAGTATGAGGTCCGCGCACTGATCCAAAGTATGGCATCGGAAAAAGCCATTATATTGTCCACCCATATCTTGGAAGAAGTCAATGCCGTCTGTTCCCGTGCCATGATTATTGCCAATGGCAAGCTTCTCGCTGATGGCACCCCTGCCAGTCTGGAGGCCAAGTCGCCATTACATAATAGTGTCGAGATCACGATTCGCACCGACAATGCTGACCCCATTAACCGCGAGCTTGAAAAACTAAGCGGCATTAAATCGGTCGAAAAACTCTCCGTTGATAACGGCTGCGCCTCATTTAGAATATTTTCTTCAACCGACCAAGCGCCCGTCACCCTGGTAAACCAGCTTGCACGCGATAAAGACTGGAAAGTGGAAAATTTACATGTGGAACGCGGGCGTATGGATGATGTGTTCCGAGCCATCACTACACAACAGAAAGAAACACAACAAAAAGCCACATCGTAACAGGGGGTAGGACATGGCGAATATTTGGGTAATTTTCAAGCGCGAACTGGCAGGTTATTTCACCACACCAATCGCATACATATTTATCATCATTTTTATATTTTTAAGTGGTATTTTTGCTTTTTATATCGGCAATTTTTTCGACCGAGGTCAAGCAGATCTGGCACCGTTTTTTAATTTTCACCCTTGGTTATACTTATTCCTCGTTCCCGCGCTCGCCATGCGACTGTGGGCAGAGGAGCGTAAAGGCGGCACCATTGAATTGTTGTTAACCATGCCCATAACCATGACTCAGGCGGTATTGGGAAAATTTTTCGCTGCCTGGTTCTTTACGACAATCGCTCTTAGCTTGACCTTTCCAATCTGGATCACTGTCAATTACCTAGGGGAACCCGACAACGGCGTTATCCTGGCCGGATACGTGGGCAGCTTATTAATGGCTGGCGCTTTTCTCTCCATTGGTTCTTGCGTCTCAGCGCTAACGCGCAATCAGGTTATCGCCTTCGTGGTAAGCGCGGTCATCTGTTTGATGTTTGTGTTAAGTGGGTTCCCAATGGTATTGGACTTTTTCAGTCTTTGGGCACCAGAATTTATTGTCACCGCAATCAGTTCGTTCAGTTTTTTAACCCACTTTGAAGCCATCAGCAAGGGCGTAATCGATCTTCGTGACATTATCTATTTTATATCACTAATCTCCTTCTGGCTGTTTGCAAACGCCGTCCTCATTGAATACAAGAAGGCTGATTAACAAGGGAGCTACAATGAATATAAAAACATTAACAACCAGCAGTGTTTTGATTGCGCTAATCCTGTTATTGGCAATCAATATTTTCAGCAATACCGCGTTTACGTCAGCACGTCTGGACTTAACGAATAATAAATTATTTACACTTTCAGAAGGTTCACGCAATATAGTATCCAGTATTGATGAACCCATCACGGTGCGTTTCTTTTTATCCCAAAAACTCGCCACCCGCCTGCCCGGAATTTCGAGCTATGCCAATCGGGTGAAAGAGCTATTAGGTGAATACAAGCGCTCCGCTGGCGGCAACATTAACCTGACGGTGATTGATCCTGAGCCTTTCTCAGAGGTTGAAGACCAGGCGGTAGCTTACGGATTAAAAGGCGTCCCCCTTAATGATGGTGAAGCCACCTTTTATTTTGGGCTTGTGGCAACCGGCGCTACGGATGAAGAGGCGATCATTCCTTTTTTCTCCCCCCAGCGGGAGGAGTTTATAGAATATGACATCACCAAAGCCTTACAACAAGTAGCAAGCCCCAAGAAAAAAACCGTGGGCTTAATCAGTGCAATCAGTATTGATGGCAGCCCCCCACCACACCGCCCCGGTATGCCCGTTTCTCCAAGACCGAGCCAAGTATGGGCCATCATGGAACAAATGGAACAATTCTTTGAGGTCAAGTCCCTCGACACTGATATCGATACAGTACCTGATGATATTGACGTACTCCTGATGATTCACCCTAAATCACTGGCCGCGGAAACCCTCTATGCAGTTGACCAATTCGTCTTGAATGGCGGGCGTTTGCTGGCCTTTGTTGACCCTCATGCAGAGACCGATGAACTCAGCTCACAGGAAAGCAATATGCCGGGCAAAAACTTTGGCAGTTCAGACCTGAATAAACTCACCGATGCCTGGGGAATCACACTAACCACCGGAAAAGTGGTCGGTGATATTCAATTGGCACAAAAAGTTGCCTTTAATATCGGGCAACGTAACAATGCCATCGACTTCCCGCTTTGGATAAAGTTGCCCGCCGAGCAATTGAACAGCAATGATATCATCACCTCGGAAGTGGGTATTTTAAACATGGCCACACCAGGCAGTTTGCAAATTAATGCCAAAGAAGGCGTGGAAATTACGCCGTTAATATCCACAACGCAAAATGCCACCCAGATCGATAAATCACAGCTGGGATTTATGGCCGACCCACAAAACCTGTTACGAAACTACAAACCAAGTGGAACTAGCTTCACCCTGGCAGCCAGAATCACGGGCAACGTGAAATCAGCATTTCCCGAAGGCGCCCCCAAAGCGAACGCTCACGGAAGTGCTAATCACACAGGCGATAACAGCGCAGAATCTACCAAAAGTCATCTAACCGCGTCTAAGGATCCGATTAACGTTATCATCGTTGCGGACACCGACATGCTGGAGGATCGCTTCTGGGTGCGCGTACAAAACCTGTTCGGCTCCAGAATATCAGTACCTATTGCCGCCAACGGAAGCTTTCTCGTTAACGCGCTGGATAATCTTATGGGAAGCAATGACCTGATCAGTGTACGTAATCGTGGACACTTCTCTCGCCCCTTTACCCGGGTCGATGAAATTCGCCAGGAAGCGGAACTTAAATTCCGTGAAAAAGAGCAGGAGCTTATGAATCGTTTACGCGAAACGGAACGCAAACTGGTCGAGATGCAGCGCGGCAAAGACCAGAATAATGCGTTGATACTCAGCTCAGAACAAAAAGTGGCTCTGGAGCGATTCAGGCAGGAGCGAGTACAGATTCGGAAAGAACTTAGAAAAGTGCGCCATCAATTACAACAAAATATCGACAATCTCGAAGGCTGGACCAAGTTTATTAATATTGGTCTTATACCAATACTGATCGCAATTATTGGTATTTTCGTTGGATTAATGAGCCTTCGTAAGCGGGATGCAACAACCCGGTCCCCGGCAGCCATATCATAAGTGGAGTAAATTATGCGTAATTCTAAAAACATAATAATCTTGGCCGCAGTGGCAATTCTATTTATATTGGCCACGTTATTCAGTCGTCAGTCCGGCCCTCAAATAACCGGCAGTGGAGACAAAGTCTACCCCGACTTATTCTCTCGCATCAATGACGCCAGCCACATTCAAATACAGCAAAAAGAAGGTTCGACCACCCTCGTTAAGATAAATGACACCTGGACAGTTAAGGAAAGCGACAGTTATCCAGCCGCCATAGCTCAGGTCAGGGAACTCCTGATGGGTGTTTCGCATCTGGTCCTTGTGGAACCAAAAACACAAAAACCGGAAAACTACGCCAAGCTGGGGGTGCAGGATGCCAATGCCGATGACTCAACGTCCAAGCAAATCACCATTAGTGATGGCGATGATAAAAAACTCGCCGACTTGATCATCGGCAATGAAAAACCAGCCCGGGGTGATGCGGATAAATCGGAATACTACCTAAGGAAAGCCAGTGAACCTCAATCCTGGCTATCAGAAGGCACCCTGCCGAAGCAATGGGAACCAAAAACCTGGCTGGAAACCGATGTTATCAGCCTGGAACGCGACCGCATACAACAGGTACGCGTCAGTCATTCTGATGGGGAGGTTACCTATATCCATCGTGACAACCCTCAAACCCGGGACTTCACTCTCGACGGCTTACAGGAAGACGAAAAAATATTAGCCCCTTATGAGGTCAACAATATCGCCACAACATTCACCACCATGCGCTTTGAAGATGTTGCCAATGAAACCAACACAACACTTCCTTCGCAACAACCAGACTTTACGGCGGTTTTAACCACCTTCGATGGTTTGGAGGTCACCATGGCGTCTTATAAAAATGGGGATAACTATTTTTCTCGTTATACAGCCAGCTACAACGAAACACATGCCAAGCAGTCTAAAGCGGCATTGGATAAAGCTGCCGCCGAAAGCGAACCCGCTGCGCCGGCTGACAATGCCCACCAAAGCATGCCACAAGCCACCGCTTCACTAAAAGATGCGGAGGCAGTGAATGCAGAAGTAGCAAATTATAACAAACGCTGGAAAGGATGGTTATATCAGCTACCTAATTTCCGCAACGTCAATGTGTCGAAACGCAAAGCAGATTTACTCAACCGCAACAAAGAAAAGCAAGATATTCTTCGATCGCACTAACTAGCAACAAATCACACCAACGCAAAACAGAAGGCCCGTTATAACAACGGGCCTTCTGTTTATCATACCGTAGGGTCATTTACCGCGTCAGTTTAACCGGTCTGCCAGCGCACTCCCTTTGCTAAACCGAGTAATTAAAAAAGCTTGCTGGTCAGCAATAATACGCCGATTTTGCAAAAACAAATACTCAGCCTTGTTTGGAGCATAAGGTATAGCCAGCAGTTTACGCCCCCCCCACTCTTCGGGTGTTTTATTGCCCTTTTGATTGTTACAACGAAAACAGGCGGTCACCACATTCTCCCAATTATCATTCCCACCACGACTCATGGGGATAATATGATCTCGGGTTAAATCTGCGTGCCTGAATTGCTCACCACAATACAAACAAACATGCGCATCACGCCGAAATAAAGCACGGTTAGTCAAATGAGGAATAAACTCGTTACCACCGGCATAGGCTCGTACACGCCCACGGGTTAAGAGTATCGAACCGATTTCGATTTCAGATTGCAGCTGAGTAAAGGCGTTTATACCACCACGAAAAACAAAGGACTCCGTACCCAATGAGGTAATAACACGATCATTGGAATATAAGCGGATCGCCTCTTCGTAATTGATCCAGTTGGTGGGATTGCCGGCGATATCTAATTTTAGAATTAGTGGGACAAACTTCATCTCTAGCACTTCCTTAACGCTGTTTTTAACACACCTTAAGACTACACCTGACGAAGATCTATTCTACAGATACCCAATCAACCGTTTACGGACTATCACAGTGTGTGGCGCACAATCCCCACTACACTGCGCCCGATTCCAACATGGTTACCTGATAGAAACCTGACTGCACTGTCGATCATAAATTATTGATTGATCACTCGCTCTTGACCATAAGTTATTGACCATAAGTAATTAACCATAAGTTATTAACCACAAGTGCCGCTGTCAAATTTATAAGGCGTCGAATATACATTTATATATTAGAAGCATATTTAGTATAAAAGTTTTCTAATTAAACAACTTCTTAACCATACTGACCTATTTTTAACACAGATAGTCACTAGTTACTGTTAAATTATTGTATAAACTTAATTTTAGCGGCGGTATACGCTTGTTTTCCTCACATTTAAAAATATCCTTGGCTTTTATGGTCACTGAATACCAATCCATCTGGATTACAATCCCTCACAATCGTGAATGAAAATATCACCAACTATCAGTATATTACCAAGACCAACTGACCTCTCAAGGTTTCCCTTGAGCCTCATATCGATTATTTCAATGTTCGCCGTAAGAAATCCTGCATATCCTGCCAGGATTGTTTATCCGCCTCCGCATTGTACTCCAAGGGTAAATTAAACTGCTTACCATAGGCATCTGCACCAGGATTGGTAAAACTGTGTTTGGCATTTGCATACGTTTTAAACTCCATATCCACACGGGCGCTTTTCATTTCCTTTTTAAATGCCGTAATATGTTCTGGCTTAATAAAGGGATCACTTCCACCGTGACAAATCAAAACCTTTGTTTTAATCAAATTGTTAATTAAATTGGGTGGTGCAGGCGATTGCGTCGCCAAACTGCCATGAAAACTTACCGCAGCAACCAAGTCCACGCCCCGCCTGATCATATCTAAAACAAGACCGCCACCAAAACAATAACCAACCGCCGCAATTTTATTCACGTCGACAGTGTAATGTTCCATTAGCAAATTTTTAGCGGCAACAAATCGTGCCTCGGCATTCACCATATTTTTTTTCACTTCACCGGCAAACTTACCCGCATCCTCCGGGTGATCAGCCTGTTTTCCCTCACCATACATATCCAGTGCCAGTGCGGTATACCCCAGTTCAGCCAACATATCCGCACGTTTACGTGCATAAGCATTGTGGCCCCACCATTCGTGCACGACGAGCACTCCAAGACGTTTGGTTTTAATAGCGTCATCATAAGCAAGGTACGCAATAAAACGCTGTCCATTGAGCTCGTAGTCAACAGATTCACTCACAAGCGCACCATAGGCCTGAAAACTGAGGCTATTCATTCCCGTTAAACACAATAGTATAAACGCAATCTTTTTCATCATTATCTCCCTCTCTTCAAATGACCACAAAATCAGTACAGCGTATATAATTTCTGTCCGGACATACCGTAGCGGGTGAGCCCGGTCAGTATTTTTGAAAACCAAATGATTAACGGTAGGTGCTGAATAACAGCTATTTGAAACATCGATAACGGGATTTGTACCCTAATTTGCACCGTGATTTGTATACTAAAAACGGAACAATGCTTATAGCACAATCCCTTACTGCGGCACTCACACCTCACTCACGTGACAATAACGCAAGAATTAGCGGCTAACCTAAAAACGCCGCCCCCGACGCCAAATAGGTTTGTTCAACGTCAGTGCTGGATCGACCAAGCGCGGCATTTCTGTGGGGGAAACGTCCGAATTGCTTAATAATAGCGCGATGATGTTTGGCAAACGTGACGTTTTCTGTCAATCCCGCTGCCATAAATAAATCGACAGCGCTATCCTGATCGCGCAAATCCTCGCTATGCATGAAAGGCATGTATAAAAATATCTTGTACTGATCATCCAATGCCAGGTCAAAACCCTTTTCAATCGCACGATTGGCCACGGCTCTGGACATTTTCTCCGAAGCAAAGCTTTCTGCTTTACCACGAAACATATTGAGCGGAAACTGATCCAAAACGATCACCAACGCTACACAGCCATCCGCCGTGTTTTCCCAGTCGGCAAATCGACCCATAACAGCGTCTTGATAAACACTAAAGAATCGATCATTAATGTCTGAATCCAGCGCTGGCGTAGCATTAAACCAGTGCTCACAAACCGAATCAGAAAACCAGAACGCCAGTATTTCGTGGTAAGTCAAATCACCAACACTACTGGTTACACAATACCACATTCAATACCAATACCACCCACACCGCAATAACCACCTGGGTTTTTCGCCAGGTATTGTTGGTGATAATCTTCTGCGTAATAAAACGTTGGGACCTTTGTTATTTCAGTGGTGATAGTACCAAAACGTGTCGCAAGCAATTTTTTCTGAAACGCTGCCAAGGATTTTTGTGCGGCCTCTTTCTGCTCATCATTGTAATAATAAATTCCCGACCGGTATTGTGTGCCTACATCATTGCCTTGACGCATACCCTGAGTGGGATCGTGTGATTCCCAAAACAATTTCAACAACCCAGTGAAGTTGACTTGACGCGGATCAAATACCACCAACACCACTTCATTATGCCCTGTCAGACCTGAGCACACCTCCTGATACGTTGGGTTAGGTGTATATCCACCCGTATAACCCACCGCCGTAGAATAAACCCCGGGCGTTTGCCAAAATTGACGTTCAGCTCCCCAGAAACACCCAAGGCCAAATACCGCAGACTCCAGGTGACCTGTAAACGGTGGCTTAATGATATTGCCATTAACGAAATGTTCATTCGACACAGACATCACTTCCGCACGACCCGGCAAGGCGTCGTCAACTGCGGGTAAATCCAGTTTTTTACTTACGCTTAGCATGAGCTTTTCTCCTGTTTTGACTGTGCACCTATTATTTTTCACTTTGCACTTTAATAATAACCGTTTCATTGACTAGTTTATTGGCTGGCAATACTCCTAATCAGGCGGCCTATTTACGCGAGTGACGCCGCCATACCGACAGACCAAACGAGTGGTAACTGGAAACCTGACCGTTTACGTTGGATGAAGTGAAATTAAGTAACCGTACTAACGCTCTTATAAGTTTAAGGTGACCTGGTCATTTACAATAACCTGGGCAACACCTATCCCTGCCCACTTAATAATTTTAGTGGTGGGCATCATTGCCAAAATCTTATGTGGAAGACGTCAGTGTAAAACTTTAGTATAAAACCTTAGTGTAAAGCTTTAACGTAAAACCTAAACGTAAAACCTAAACATAAAACCTAAACGTAAAGCCTAAGCGTAAAACCTTAGTGAACAATGACTGTCACGAACATTCGGTTGATTACGCCGCGATCACCCAATCACCGGCGGCCGCATGAACACCACCTAGTTTATTATTTTTTTACGGTGTGTTTTGAGTCAATCAATCACACGCTTCAAGAACAGGCCTGCATTCCTCCCGGCAGCAGCCCGCCTATGATATACCATACCCCAGCATTCGACACCATAATTCCGGCAAAAGCAGTGAATATGGCCTATTAACACCAGTTCATGGCGATGAACATTGACTTTTTCGTTATCCCCAACGTCTCACAAGCAATCGATTTGATCGACAATGATCATTAAACCTAAATTCCACAGTTGACCGCGTAAAAACTGGTTAAGCCCATGAATACAAATAATTTATACCTATTACCGGCTTCACTGTTTGAGTGTGCATGCTACGATCTACAGATGATTCCATGGATAGAATCGCCTGCAGACCGTCCCACTGAGGAACTTGGGTTAAACACATACATCAAGGGAGCAGAAGTGTACCGTAAACACCTTTATGGACCAGACAAAGCGGGAATAACCTCTTCCCCCTCGAACCTTGTATCTAACAGCGGTTATTGAAGTGGTCGTATTTATGATGATTAAAACGCTAATATGCGGCGAGAGGGTAATCCTCATCGAAAGAAGGAGCACTCATTGACAAATTACTGATTAAAGACAATACAACTATTTTTTTACTGAGAATGCAAGGGCGATCAGCAGTACTTACGGGGCATACTCGCCCACACCCGCCCACCATAAACCATGCAAACTAATCAAACTAAGGCTAAGAACACCCCGCATTCGCTTAAGCCCTTCTGGGAGCATAACAAATCAGTAAAATAATTTGCGTGTGCCCGTGAAATGACACCATAGTGACATAAACGAAAATACGCACAGATAATACATTACCCACAACCCCAGCCTCATTCAAACAATTTCCAGGCAACACAATATCCTATTTTTAAAGCATGTTAAAGACGTGCTAATTTTTTATCACATACAATATTGTTTGAAAGCACCACAGTGGGCAAAAGTGATACCGGATAATCCAACATTTACCACCATACCTTAGCCCAACACCTTGAAAACATGTAGATAAACGTAGTATATTGGAAAAATTAATATTAAGCCCAAGTATATATAATCGTTATCTATATTCTACATTTTGCCCTTGTTTATTCCATCAATAAATCATGTATGATGTGATATAACACCTATCATCCTATTTGTTGATTTATGATCTTACTGTTATTGTTTTCTGGCATTTAGCAAATCCTGGTATTTCCAGCGACCTTATTGACATACACCTGATTGATATACACCTAACTGATATATACCTAAGTAGGACTAGTCAGATATCTTAGCAACACCGTATATAGATGCATCGCATTATTGAATGTTAAAGGAAGCAAGCCTTGTATCCGCAGCAAAAGAATATTTTTTCAGACAACAAATCCGCGAAACGGCGCGTATTTACCCTGTCACTGTGGGTCATTACTATAATCCTGTTAATAGCCGTGTCATTACCTTTTATCATTAAGCAGGCAGGCATCCATTACTTTCTCGAACGCCAAAATGCCAACGACGCGCGCATAAATAATGTTGACCTTAACTTATTTGCCGGGCATCTGGTCTTTGATGGCGTAACGGTTCAAAAAACCGGTTTTGAAACACTGTCTATTGAAAAAGTTTCGATAAACTTCGACTGGTTGCCACTTTTCTCACGGCAACTTTCAATTCGCTCCTTCCTGATTCGAGATGCCCGCATACAACTTGACATTAGCACTCCCACAATTATTTCTGTGAACGGATTAACATTTGCGACTGACGCAGCTCACAGCGCAACCAACGAGAACCCCACGTCAACGCGTAACTGGGAACTTGGTTTACAAGAAGCACATATCGTCGATAGTCAATTTACGGTCAGGCAAAAAGAACTCAACTCAAGTATTGCGATACACGCCGTTACCGTTAGCAACGTCGCTAGCTGGCTTCCCACGCAATCCACTATTTTTAAAACCAACCTCACAATAGACAATGCTCCCGTGCTACTCGAAGGTACAACAAAACCCTTTCAACCCGCGTTGCCATTAACAGCACGTTTCACTGTCAATAATTTTGATCTCGCCAGACTTGCTCCCGTACTAAAGAATGGTGACATTAGCGCTTTGAAGGGCACCATAAAATCTGAGCTCAATATAAACGCCGGCTTCGCAAAGCAAGACTTATACGATATAAAAATACAAGGGGATTTTAACGCATCAAATTTTGAGGGCGAATTTTCCGACAACATCATCAAACAGGAACAGTTATCATGGTCAGGACTGACCCAGCTATCCTTAAACACACACAACACCTATTTTTCCGTATTCAACAAGGGCACTGCAAAATCACAGGGGTTTAGTTATATCTCTGCACTCACTGGACTGGCATTATCCTCTCGCACCATAACCAGTGAAGGACAATTTAACTACGAGACAAATCCTGACAACTTGAATAAAAGCCCAAACGACAGCGAAGAGAATACCGTTGGTACGCCATTTCATTTTACAGGCCATTTATTAGCCACGGAACTGGAAGCAATTGACCATAAAAACCATATGACCCTCACCACGATGCAGTCATTGGAATTGCCAAAAATTGAGTTTGGCGGTATCAGATACATCGACATACCGACGTTGATCGTACAACAAGCCCGCTTTCTGGGCCTGAGTAACACCACAGACAATCCCAGCGGCGACGGCACCAATGATAACTTCGATAATACCGAAATAAATCACGTTGCCAGCAACAATGAAAATAACGACTCTACCGTGAAGCCAGAGCAACATCATCAACAAGATGCCCAACAGATCGCTCAGCAAGGCTTACAAGAGCATTCTCAACAAAATCTTCGGCAAAATTTCCAGCAAAGTAATGAAAAAGATTTTTTTATGCGCGTTGAGAAAACGGTTATCAACAATATTCAACTGAACCCAGATGAAGCGCTCAGTATTACCGATATTCTACTGACAGGAACCCATGCTAAACTCATCAAAAAACCCGACGGGAAATGGAAATATATAAATGACGTCATTTCCACGTTCGCCAGTGAACCACCACCGTCACACGCAGAACCGACCCAAGCCGAGGGTAACACCTCATCCACCGCCTTTGTCGAGAACACAATATCCACTCCCCAAATCAGTGCTACGCAAAACACAGAGGGGGAAATTCCTGGTTTTCTCGTTAGAATAGGCATCATTCAAATAGATGGTGACAGTCAGTTTGTTTTTACTGACAATTCCATTACCCCAAATTTTCAGACCAGCATCAGTCATATAAAGTTAAAAGTGGTCGGCTTGAATAACCAGGATAAAAATCAAAACAGCCAGATAGATTTTACAGCAACGGCAGATGACACCGCGAAAATTGCGTTAAATGGGTTTATTCAACCTTTTACCAATCCCGTCAACGCTCAAATTTTTGGTGATATTACCGCACTGGAGTTACCACCATTATCAAGCTACACCGCCTCTACATTGGGCTACCACCTAAAACGGGGCCGCATCACCGCCAAAACAGCACTCAGCATCGTTAATGGAAATTTAGAAAGTAAAAATAATATTGTGGTTAGCAAGTTAAACCTGGAGAAAAAAGACGACGAAGATATTAAGAATTTAACGGAAGAATTATCCATGCCACTGGATAAAGCACTAGACCTGCTACGGGACAGCGACGATAATATTACAATTAGCCTGCCAATTAGCGGTAACGTAAACGACCCTAATGTCGACTTCACTCCAATAATCAACAAAGCAATGGGTAAAGCAATTCGAAGCGCAACCTTGAGTTATGTAGAACATGCCCTGCAACCCTGGAGTACACTTCTTACCGTTGCAAAAATAGCCGGGAAACATGTTAACAAAATCAAACTTGAACCACTGCTCTTCAATGTAGGCTCAGCGAAAATCAGGAAAGAAAATTACGACTACCTAAACAAAATCAGCAAACTGATGAAAGACAGACCCAGCCTTGAAATCACCCCATGTGGTGTATCGTCGCTGCAGGACAAATTGGCACTAAACCGAATGGCAAATAATAAAAAAACCTCACTCACACGAACAAACAACCGCGCGTCAAGCCAACAAACAAAAACATCGGTAATAGACAAAAAAACATTACTAACATTAGCTAAAAATCGCGCTAAAAATATAACCCATTATTTGGTTAATAATCAAAAAATTGATTCAAAACGACTATACACATGCAATCCAACGTATTTAAATCGCAAAAGCGCACCACCATCAGTTGAATTTGTGCTTTGAGAGACGCTCAATACGCTGAAACAACAATTACGCTGAAACAACAATGTAACGGGTGATACCGCTAGCCCTTTGCCGTGAGCTTGATAGGTTTTTCAATTGCACTTGGAATGAGATCCTTTAGCGTTACGCCGTCGACAGGACTTTTAAGTTCAGAATCCATACGGTTACAAAAGGACTCAATGCAGGCCACATGCGGCAAAATATCGATATTCTGATAGGCCGTCTCATCGGCTCGCCTTATTGCATCAATCACATCCGTGACCAACAAGGTATCCACCGGCTGACCGGGAAGATACCCGGCTTTATCACCTTTGGTAGGCACCAAAAACTGTGCCGCCATTAGATGATCAATCACTGGCTTTAAAACGGTAACATTTAAATTAAGACGTAGTGCCAGCGCCTCGGCCGTTAATGGTGCTTGCTTCGCGTAATAATTGGACGCAATAATTGACATCAACAACAATGCCACCTTTTCCTTCATCCGATTGCTCAAGCTGGCGTCCAGTGAACCCAGGTTACGACATTCAGGGTGTTGGTGATAAAAAGCAATGCTGGCCCCCACTAACAAAATAACCCAGCTAACATACAACCAAAACATAAAAATAATCAGCGATGCAAAGGCTGAATAAATAGCCGTGTATTTTGTTGACGATACCACAAATGACGCGAACGCCCAGCCCGTGGTCTCCCACAACACGCCCGCCACAGCGGCACCAATCAATGCGGACTTAAGCTTTACTTTTGTGTTAGGAACAAAAATATAAATTACCGCAAATGCGGCGATAACCAGCAAATAGGGCACCATGCGACTCAATATTTTTACCAAAACCCCAATCGCCTCGACACCCACCAATTGTTGAATAATCGTTGAACCGGTAATCGACGCGGTAATACCAATAGCCGTAAAAATTAATATTGGCCCTATAAAAATCGCACTCAGGTAATCACTAAAACGCTGCCCAAATGAGCGTGGCTCACTGACTCGCCAGGTATAATTAAAGGAATGTTCAATTTTTTGTACTAGGGAAATCACCGTGAACAACAGCAAAATAAGCCCCATCGAGCCAAGCACACCAGCTTTGGTATTATCAACAAACTCAATAATACGCTGGGTAATCTCCCCCCCTCTTTCACCCAGAGGAGCCAACAACTCCAATAACATTGGTTCGACCTGGTTATGTACACCAAATCCCTTTAGTACAGAAAAACTCACCGCCACCAGTGGCACAATCGACAACAACGAGGTATATACCAGACTCATCGCCCGCAACGTTAACATACCGCCTAACAGGTCTCGAATCACCAAATGGGAAATGCGTAATGCTTGCACAACACGTTGTTGCCAACGCCCCCCGGCATCTGCCGGTGAGTTCCACACAAAGTCATGCAATGATTTATAAAACAGGCCTATCTTTTCCATAAATTTCAACTTGTTGGCTAATATTCTCACTATAGCATAGTTTGTATTATTGTAAGCGGTAAGCTCATTCGAGGTACACGTAATCGCACACATTGCCGCCAAGCACGAATCGAGACCATTGCCAGCAGCAGGCCTTTACTCCTCCCCCATATTCATTTCAATCGGTCACGCCAAGGTACGACTAAGCGAATGATTTCCCAGAGAATATGTGTATACTATTGAGATGCCATTTTTTAGGTAATACCAAAGAACGCACAATATCGACGCAATCCTATGTACAATAACCACCGGTATAATCATCACCAAACCCGCTACCTATTCACGGCATCGTTGTTGGCAATTGTTAGTACCAACAATAATTACCAACAATAATTGTCAACAATAATGCCTATCAACAATAGCCAATAGCTATTTTACCAGCAAAACATTTTATATGAAAAATTATGGTACGGTCGCCTGCGGGCACGAAGAGACGGCAAAAGCGGCGGCTCAAATACTGGAAGACGGTGGCAATGCCTTTGATGCGGTTGTCGCAGGCCTCTATGCCGCGTGTGTTGCTGAACCTGTTCTCGCCTCCTTGGGCGGCGGTGGTTTTTTGTTAGCGAAACCCGCCGATAAAAAACCGATTTTATATGACTTTTTTACGCAAACACCACGCCAAAAAAAACCCGACAATGAGTTAAGCTTCTACCCTGTTAATGCCAATTTTGGCGAAACAACCCAGGAGTTTCACATTGGCCCTGGCGCAATTGCAACACCGGGCTGCGTGAAAGGCTTGTTTGATATCCATCAGGAATTATGCACACGCCCCCTCAAAACGATCATTGAACCGGCCATTAACCTCGCCAAGAACGGTGTGCGCGTAAACCCATTTCAAGCCTATATATTTAACATTATCAGCCCAATCTATCTTGCCAATGCTAACTGTCGTCGAATTTTTCAAAGCCAGCTGAATCCGCATGCGACACCCCCTCAACTAATAACCAATGGCGAGCTGTTGTGTCAACCAGAACTTGCCGATACCTTAGACGCCCTTTCAAGGGAAGGAGCAGACTTATTTTATCAAGGAGACATTGCACGATCCATTACAAACCTATGTGCAGAAAAAGGTGGTCACCTTTCCATGGAAGATTTCAGGCAATACCAGACCATTAAAAGGTCCCCTCTACAGCTTTGTTATCGCGATCACATGATGTTCACCAACCCTCCCCCATCTATTGGCGGCGTTTTGATTGCCTTCGCGTTAAAATTACTCGAAAACGTGGATGTCGCTTCTCTAAACTATGGCAGCGCGAAATACATTCAACGACTGGCTTATATTATGGACGTCACCAACCAAGCCCGTGTGGAGGCCGCGACGGACATTGCCGCCAACAACACGTCAACATCCATCCTAGACGCCGACTATCTGACGCGGTATCAAGCACAAATCGGTAAACGATTTACCAACACAAGGGGAACAACTCACATTAGCGTGATGGATAAACAGGGGAATATTGCCAGTATGACGGTAAGCAATGGTGAAGGATGCGGCGACCTCATCCCTCACACCGGCATTATGCTAAACAACATGCTTGGAGAACAAGACCTAAACCCCAAAGGCTTTCACTTGTGGCAACAAAATCAACGTATTTCGTCGATGATGTCACCAACGATCATATATCACGATCCACACCACTGCACAGCGCTCGGCTCGGGTGGTTCCAACCGCATTCGAACCGCCATCTTACAAGTACTGATACATTTATTAGACTTTAATATGCAACCGGAAGACGCCGTTCAAACCGCCCGAATCCACTATGAAAACGGTTTACTGAACCTAGAAGACGGGTTCTCACCGCAATATATTGCGGAAATTGAAAAAGAATTTAGCCCCGTACTACAATGGTCATCCCGAAATCTATTTTTCGGCGGGGTTCATTCTGTTTCAGTTTGTGGTGATCAGTTTTCAGGTGTAGGCGATGCCCGGCGTGGTGGGTTTGCCATTACGACATAGGACGGAGCCTATGAATATATTTGTGAAATATATTCTCGAAAATTTAAGTATATTTACAAAAACCAGGGTATATTTATAAAAACTAAAATATATTTATAAAAACCAAAGTATACTTATAAAAACCAAAGCCTATTTCAGAAAAGCCTAAACCCAATTTTATTGATTAGGCACTTCAAAAAACTCTTCGTAGGTTTTTCCCTTCTGATCGACTCCTTGGCGATACCGCCACACAACCCCTGTTTCCAGATCAATTTTAAAAATACTCTGAATTTTAGACGCCTTGCCCCCTTTCGCCACCGCTTCGTGCTCAGCAGTAAAAATTTTATAGCGGGCTTTCGGCATATTTTCTTCGCCTTCAGCAATTACCTCATGCGCGGAAATCGGCACAAGGACGACCATCAATAAAATGAATGTAAATATAGATTGCAATGACATTGCGATTAAATCCTCTGATCTAACATAGTAATATATAACGCCCGTTTATTTTAGATGATATCAGCAAGGGTTTCCATACTGATTTAACAACTGATATTGGACAACATACCCAATAGTATCGGCGTGAGACTAACACTACCCTAACATCTTGCCGTATTATACATCGTGCGCCCTAAGCCGCACCACCTTAATCTACGCCTAACGCAGTTGGGGATATTTAGGCATTATGCAACCATTTCCTTAACAAATCCCTATCCACTGAGGTTATATCCTCATGATTAGCTATTTTAACCATCAGTGGTTTAACATTATTGTTCCAAACTTTGTCACGCCGCATCACTATTTCATCATTGGTTAAGACCGGTATGCCATCCTCCACAGGAAATCCAGCAGCTTGCTTCGTTGTGCCAAGACGTTCCCCAGGCTTCTCAAATCGCGGCAACGGCATTAATTTCGCTACACCAATAATAATAAATAACAAGCCAAATGTAGCCAGCACCACGCTCGGCATTATGCGCTCAAGATTAAAATAATAATTTTTAATATCTTCGCTATCAATTACGCTTGACGAAAACAACAGATACCCCAGCACGAGCAGCACCACACCAACGGCAACTGCTGCTAACCGATAGGCTAAAATAATAAGCTGGCATTTCCTCCACTCAGCGAACAAAAGAGTGTCGTGCTGTTCGATGACATCTTTCATTACCGAGGATAAAACACGATAACTAACTTTATTACTTGCTTCCATTCGTTTTACACCCTACAAATAACTTGGTATGACACAACCATGCATGGGCTCCATCCTGGATGTTAGTGTATTGATACACAGGATTACGACATTTACTCCGTCACTATTGACCCTCTATGCTTACATTTATGGAATCAATACTACGGACATTGATACACCGCAAAGAGTTGTTTTCCATCATCCACACTCGTTACTGGCAAAATCGCATTCCCCCCCAGATCCGCTGCCGCATTGCGTGCCAAGGTTTCTAGCTCGACCTGAACTTTTTCTTTGCGTCGCTCCATGCCCAGGACTTTTCCCATTAAATTAGCCGTTGTGGTGGCAACTTTTTTACAGGTGTCTGCCTCACTCTGCGCAATAACCTTAACGCTTTTGGCTTCGTCCGACAAGCGAACCCAGCTACAGGCACTTAAAACACTAGCGCCTAACAAAACCAAGACAACCCCCTTATTCTTCATCACAATCTTCATTACAACAATCCCTTCATTTATAATATCGATTCATTGAGCGAGTTACACCTCAACCCTAAACGCCACGGGTATATATCCAAAAAATTGCCATGACTATTACTATAAACGACTATCTATTGAATGTTGATTTCAAGTGATTTTTCTACTTCGCCAATTGTGGCGATAATATTACCACTATCGGCAACGCCATTTGATATAATTTCCACATAGTTATCCTCACTGTCACTCACCACAATTGAAATAGCATCTTTACTCCATCCCGATTCCGTCCAAGTGGCATCCGACGATCTATTTTCTTTGTCCCCATTTGAGTAAGTCACGTAATAAGTCAGCTTCTTCGACTCGCCCAATGACAAACTGACGCCCTTACTCCTGTCAATATCACTAGACTGCCCCTCAAATCGAAATGAACTGGATACAATAGAAATATCACTAACCTGAAATGGCAACGGGACACTATCCGTAGCCCCACAACTCGCTGTTATATTGGTAATGCCATTATCAACGGCTGTTATTATATTTCGTTCCGCATCTTCTTTTTGAATAAAGTCAGCGACAGAACCCTCTGAGGATGTCCAAGCAACGTATTTCGAAATATCCCGCTCTGGATTGCCGGTCACTGCACGAAATGCGAGAGTTTGGCCTTTATTAATTTCTCCACGGCTGGATGACACGGTAATAGCTCCCCCCGAATACGTACCAATGGTAACAGGCTGAGTGGCAGGTTCGACGTTTACCCCCGCGACAGTAGCCGTTACCTCCAGCTCACCGTCTTCGAGTGTATTAGAGGCTTTAAGTGTCGCCGTGTTAGCACCAACACCAATCACAGCAATCTTCTTATCCGTAATATTGATCTCCCACGATACCGCTAAGGAGAGATCCCGAACATCCTCCTCCTCCTGTTCATAAATACCCCCTGCCCTCAGTGAAAGCTCATCGCAAACGTCAACAGTAAAGTTACCGGTTTCGTTTACAGCTATAATTTCAATGCGCTCCAGCGGCGCCGAAGACAATTTGACGTTCAGCTCCTTAGTTATTGACGCCAGGTTAGCCGTAATCTTAACATCACCATCTTCGTAACCAACCAACATCCCTCGGCTGTCGATACTCGCCTTTACCGAATCAGACGACCAACTAAGTTCATTAGTTAAATCCAACACGTCCTGCTTATCCTTCACCCCGTACACCGTCAGTTGCTGTTGTTGTGTTGTGGTCAATGTCAACTTATTGTCAGCATTTAGGTTCGTTGGCACAATACGGAGATCGTCCAATTGATGTTTTTCAATTAGTTTACTCTGACGTACATATTGAATGTCCTGCGACAGCCCGGAAGAATCGCCACTTTCACAACTGGAAAGAAAAAGAGCCGCAGCAACGGTAATACTGATATACAGCAATGAACGGAAATAGAGTTGATTCATAAATGGCCCTGTCAACAAATTAAAACAAATAAACCCGGCTAATCGCCAACTAGAAGTTGTAGCGTACCCCAAGGCTGATGCCACTGAGATCCAAGTCGTTACTATCGTAGTATTTAATATATTCGAAGGTATACAACATGTTTTTAATGGAATTCGAATGCTCTTCAGCACCAATACCATAAGAAAAATCTTCAAATGTCTCTGAGTCTGAAACTCCGTCTCGCGTCCATTTCAGTTTTGTTTTGGAGGAACCCGCGATAAAATACAACGTCACCCCATTGTAAGCAGACTCGCCAGCATATCGCACATAAATACCATTAAATTTATCCACGTCTAAATCCAGATTATTAATGTCATCTTCTTTGGCACTATTGGCAAATTGTACTTCAACGGCAAGTTGGTTGGACACCTGATAACCCAGCTTATACCTGGCCAGAAAGGGGTTTAATTTTTCACCAGCAATTTTCATGGTGGTCCTCACCAGACTGACATCAGTATACAAAGAACCCGCAGAGGCTGAAAAGGCCAATAAACTGAGTGAGAGTAAAATCACATTTGTTATATACTTCATTTATTTTCCCAACCGTGTTTGATGTCCAATAGAAATTTATGCCAAATTCAAGGCTTGGACAATAATTTCCATGAAAGATGCTCGCCAAGCCAACGTTATTGGCCGGTGTAACTACATTTAGTTTATATGAATCAACAAATTGCCCAGCAAATATTAGCATATAGGAATACCAATTGTTACATTTCCCAAAGCACTTACGTACTCTGCAACATAATTGCCAACGTAATGCAGATCGCAATGGGTGCCACAGAACTGACGACAAAGTCTTGCTATTGACTCGCTGATATGGGTTATCGATGGAATATGACTATTGCGCTCAGTTTAAATACACATCGACGAATCGCGCAAATCAAAAGAGGGTTAACAAAACACGCAATGTCTCGCCCTCACCACTCGCTCGGGTTGGTGAATTTCCTATATCGGTCACTACAACTATTGGTCACTACAACTATTGGTAACTACAATTATCGGTAACTACAACTATCGGTAACGACAATTACTGGTAACGACAATATCGGCAAATATAACAGCAGGCTACGAATGGTATATGACAGGGTATAACGTCTTGCCCTTCAAGTTAACGGGTTGTTTCTCCGTAATAAACCCGGCCTACGTCCTTGTAAGCCGACACGCTCTGCTAAATAGCCCCTGTCAACATCGCGTTAGGCGTAACGGTACACTGTGTAACTGAACACGGATAGAAAGGTCTTTTCATTTTGGTGGTCCAATGCCAGAATCCAGCGTCCTCGACGTCTGTTTACGTGTTTTCATCGAAACTAACTCGCTTGAAACACTAACAAAATAGGTAAACTGAGTAATGCAAGCCCCAATATCGTACTTACAAAGGCCGCTACCGGAAAAGCGACAATACCAGATATCATTGCAATAATCACAAACGATACATTAGTTTTTTTCATATAAAACCTCCCTCACCCTATAATATAAACGTATACTCGCTTTCTTTGTAAAATAGTAAACTATCAGACATAACGTTGACGTTCAACCAACGCAGCCAAGCACTGCATTCAATCAGACGTGACACGCACCTTATACCGGGTTACCGCCACGTTATCGCAATAAACTTAGCGCAATTTGCACACAAATCAGTCAACTCAATTGGTGCAATTCACTGCCTTGCGCGATAGATTAAAGCAGCTTAATACGCTAAGCAAGCATATAACGCCTACATTTTGAGCAACCAGCCTTTTTGTATGTTTTTTGAGCTATTTCAAAATAGGCATTATAAATAACCCTCATCGTTACCGACACAATACAGCGGCAGTACGATTGCGGTACCAAAGGTATCTGCGCCTGCTAGCCATCGCCGTACCAAACGCCCCCTTCGGAGGCATAATACTGACTAGCCGCTTAATGTTTACGTTATTTTTGGCGCCAATTTTATAACCAGGGCTACTATTGACCGCTATAATTTCGCCCGAAAAACAACGCTAATGTTATTTCATCGGGGCATAGCTGTGTATGCTATGATTATCACATTAACAATTGTACTTTACCTCTTGAGGAGCGGAGCAAATGCGTAGAATACCTACACTCGTTATTTTTATTTTTACAGCCTGTTGTACCGTAATAACCCCAAAAGTGTTTGCTGGTGAGTTTACATTTGGCGCGATGACGGGGCCGATGATATTAGATATTCCCGGCGATCCCGATAACCCCACCAATGGCGGTATTGTGCTGGGCTATGAATTAGGCGTGGTACTGGCTGATCTTGCGGTCGAGGCCAATATAACAAAAACGCTCAGTGAGGGTGACAATGAATCCGACATTGATACCGCCGGCTTATACTTGGCCGTGCGCACCCCTGGGCCCATATACTTCAAGGCACGAGGTGGATTTGTCAGCTGGGACTACAGCGATAAGAGCACCTCTTCTGATGATTCGGGAGCATCTTATGGCTTGGGTATTGGTTTTAGCCTGGCACTGCTGCAAATCGAACTGGATTACACAATGATCGATGAAGATATCAACTTCGTCAGTGTAGGGGTACGTTTTTAATTCACCCGAATGCTTAGCCTTGACGCAATAAGATAAAGGGCCAGCCCGTCTGGCCCTTAACGTCTGCCATCGACCGTCACCTTACGCCGTTACTTCGACGCGAGCCCATATCATATCGTCAGGATAGATCCCTAAACCCAATGGAACCTGATACGAAGCCCGGAGAGCCGGGTTATGATCTTAAAACGGAATTGGCACGAATAATACCAATAATGGTCTTGGCATCCACCAATTGTCCCTGGATTGCCCACTGCAAGGCCTCCTCAGCCGGTATCCAATGCACTTCAAATACCTCACCGATTTCGCTATTGGAGTTTACTTGTGTCAGCTCAGTTGCCAGGTAAAGATAAACGCGTTCGGTAAACACACCGGGGGAACTTAACACCCAGCCCAAGTCCCGCCATTGCCCTGCCAACATACCCGCCTCTTCCTGCAACTCACGTTGGGCGGTAGTTAGTGGCTGCTCCCCCTTATCTAACTTTCCTGCAGGTAACTCCCACAACCACTCATCAACCACCCAGCGATAGTGACGCAATAAACAAATCCGCTGTTGCTCATCGAAGGCGACCACTGCGGCCCCGCCCGGATGACGAACGATTTCCATATCCATTTCGTGCCCGTTCGGCAGCCGTGCACGCTGCACATCCACCTCCACAATGGTTCCAGCAAAAAGTGGAGGTCTAGTTTTAGTCAATCCCCTGCCCCTTTATCTGATAACATGTCATGAAAATATCTTTTTCTCCACTAAAATGATTATCGTCACAATATGGGCTGATCAATACTACATCGCCAGCAGTTTAAGATACACCGCTAATTCAATAAGTTAGAAAACATGCCATTAAAGGCAGAAAAAAGACTGGATTTCCCATAAAGATATGTGATATTTGTCACAGCAGGCATAATAAATTTTGTCTTTTATTATTATGTCTCTTTGCAAGATGTTTATTTCATTTTCAGGTAGCAACAACGTTGGCAATAAGTGTAATCTGGGCAATAGCCAGGGTTACGGCCTTAAGCAAAATACTAGGCAACAAACTAAGCAGCAATCTCGGGAGTAAATCATGTCATTAAGCTCGCTAAAAAACCACCTTCTTAAACTCGTACCAGGACGGTCAAACACTTCATCCAAGGCTGCTCAAGCCGTAAATAATAAACCCGCGTCCAATACTCAGTCAGAAGCAGACCCAGGCACCGTAAATGCGAAATTTCCGCCCAAATACCTGGACCCCAACTCAATGTTCTAACGCTATACCTCGGGATTATAGAACCAGGGCTATATAAAACCAGGGCTATAAAACCTGGGTTATAAAACCTTTAAAGCTATAAAACCAAAGCTATAAAACCAAAACTAGCGCATCAGCGTTTACACATAACTATTCATGCACAAAGTGTATCAATCAAGGCATGCAAATAAAACGAGGGTAGTGATAAAGCCACAATCACTACCCCCACTTACATTTTTCAGTATCTGAGACATAACCTCTCAATATCAACAAAAACCAAGCCTTCACTTCGACAAACGACTTAAATATGCTACTGAAAAATCGTATTCAATATTTTGTTTTGCATTAGATTTTACAGCTTGTTCAAATGAAAGTTTGGCCCGTTTCCTATCCCCCTTTAACAGAAAATACTGGCCTAGGTAATAAAACCCTTCACATAAATATTGCGGCTCCAAATTTTCCAGGTTTTTATTAAAGGCGGTCAAAAACTCTTCTGCCGTGACTTTTTCAGTATACAGTCTAATCAGGGCGCCCGGCCAGACATCCAAATCCAAATTTTTTGAGTAAACGTCCAAGTCACTTTTCGTATTCTTATCCAGATACTGCTGACTGAGATGCAACCAAATCATGCGATACATATCATCCGGTTTTAGTCGTAAATAATACCGGTAATCAGCGACCGCATCATTAAACCTACCAAGGAAAAAACTCAGTGAACCGCGAATATTATAAATGGATTTGTTTTTGCTACTCAGCTTTTGTGCGCTATCGAAATCCCGATATGCCTCCTTGTATTTTTCCAATTTGGCATAAGCATTGGCACGATTGATATAGGCAGTAACATAGTTGGCGTTTAATGAGATAGCCTGACTAAAATCGTCAATCGCCTTATCAAAATGACGCAGATCAAAATAATGAATACCGCGCTCCCGAAACACATCTGCCAATGCCGTATTTTCTAATCGCTTTGAGTTAATCACTTTGGTTAACGACGCTATCGTTGCGTCAATGGGATAGACCTCTTTGATATAGCGCTGAGGAACCACAGCCGACGCTATTCCGGCAAAAAACACACTGGCAATCAAAATCACTGCATTAATATACACAAACATAAAGCGCGCAAACCGTTTTTTGTTATTAAGAGACACCGTCAGGAGAACAACCAGGGTAACATGTTCAACAAAACGTAGAAAACACCTTAAAAAAGCAGTGTTGACCAATATATTTCGAAAATATAAAACTATTTTTAATCATCTGTCACTGTTTCAGGCACCCTCGCCTTTTGTTTATATTGAGCACTTATATAAAGTACCTACAGAGAGTATCTGCATAGCGTTAACCCTCTACCTTGCTATATAGCCAAAATCACCAAACCAATGACCAAAGCGAAAATCAATATATAACCACTTTGGCACATAGGGTTTTGGGTTTACCATGGGGAAATCCGTTATCGGCGGTTGAGCATCATTTACGCTGCAATTTTCAGTCATAACCGGCCTGAAACAGATTGATAGTTTATCATGAATAACAACGCTGTCCTTACTAGCGTCCTGCTGATAAAAACGTACTTTCTTGCTTATTAAACAACTGAAATAAAGCTCCATTTCCACGGTCAACGGTAATGAACGACTTGCCAAAATAGCATCAGCTTCATTAGTCGCACTGACTTTAACTGGCTTACCTTCGATTTCTATCGTGGTTTGCATTCACTTGTCTCCCACTTCAGTCTCTTATTCATCAGGCTTGGCAGTCGATTCCAGGCAATCGATTCCAGAGAATTGGTTCCAACAATAAAACGGCGCCACCTCTATTTGTCATCAATGACACTCTGGACCTCTGACGTCTTGAGCAGGCCTCACGTATTTTGCTTTACTCTGTTAAGTTATACGTCAAAATGATCTAAAAGCAAGGCCTTTAACATCAATTGCTTTTGCTCCAACCATCCCGCGTAATTATTCTGGCACCTTGGCATCAACATTTCCGGGTAATAATTGTTTATCCCCACGAGGGCCCGAATAGGTTTTATTTTTTTTCTTAGCCCGCTTAATTTTACGCCAGGCTCCATCCGCCATAAAGCGCCCCCACCCCCAACGCAGCCACGCCAACAGTGAGTATGCCAACCACAGCGCCCATAGCAACATTAGTAACCGATAAACCATAATCGGCACAGAAAAGACCCAAACTTTGGGTAATAATTCTCGCGCCTGATCTTGATACCAGTTAAGTACGGTGGATGTGGAGCCGTTACCTGCTATTTGCATTTCGGGCTGACCTAACAACCCCTGCTGAATCGCATAAAACAATATAAACATTGAAGTAAGCGTCAATACCACAACAACAATCTGATACGTATTAAACGTATAATCACTCATATTCTTAGCCATTTGTTGTTTCGCGCCCAACAGTAATAACCATGCAACCACCACAATTGCCAATACGATATGCACTTGGCTAAGGCCAATGCCCAATAAGGCCCAGCTCCAGCTTCGAAGTGGTGTCAGTTTGGCACGACTCAGGGCAAATGACACCATCAGAATCACCAGTGCAATTCCCCAAAACAATACCGCCGGCCCCAGCCGTGGACCTGCGGTTAATAACACCCAACGATCTTGCCCTAACTGTACCTGTACCGAACTATTAACACTATCAAGCCCAAGATCCACCTCTTGAGAGGTATAATAGTGGAGTAAGCCGTTAGGCAATCGCCAGCGTAGAGAATAGCGTTGATCGCCGGGCTTAACAGGTAAGGTGACACGACGCCCGTCCTGACGAATCGGTTGTAGCACGCTGTCAATTTCCACCGACTCCAGGGTCGCCTCCGGCGGCAATACAATGGTATGTTGCAGTCCCTGGCTACTGCGTAAATGAAAATCCAAATTAGCCTCTGTCGCCCGCTTACCAGGCTTAATCACCAGCATACTACGATCAATGGTCAGTGTTCTGCCCTGCACTCCCTCCGGACGTAACGTGCTAATATTCACTTCCTCGCCCGGTAATGGCCGCCATTCAGGTAGCCATTTGTTGCCTTGCCCCTGATGATGAACGACCGGAATACCGGAAAATGTCGCATGCCACAACGGACTGACATCAGCGCGCCAGACCTCCACCCAATCGGAGGTGCGGGTGGCCGTTAACCGAATAGAGCGCTGCTTTGTCAACGTGGACACCCAGCTGATGCTACGGCGTTGCGGGGGTAAATTTACCAGCGCGTTCCCCTCCCTAACATCGATGGATTCCGAGATGACGGACTCGCCCTGAATAAGTGGCACTGCTAACACCACGGGAGTATCGGTTGAACTCACCCGCGTCACGGTGGTATGAACCCGCCAATCATGGCCTAAACGAAGCATACGCTCGATACGCACAAACGGTGGCAGCGGGCCTGTCTGCAACTCTTTGGTCTCCTCCGCCATGGATTGTTTTTCCACTCGGGTCAGTTGTATCTGGCGCTCCGGAACACCATTTTTACGAATGCCATCGACGCCCCATCCTTTTGCCTCCACGGATACCCGACGTGGTGAAAACGCCAACGGCAATTGAAAATAACTACGACTCGGCACCACCCCGGTCAGCCTGATACTGTGAATGCCTTTGGCTAGCGTAATCCACAACTCACCGTTTTTAGCACGCATTAAACTTTGCGCACTTTTACCGTTCACCAATACCTGGGTAGGCAACCATTGCTGTTCCTGCGCGGGTAGAGGCATAGCGATACGTTGTTGGGCATGAACATCAACAACAATATCCAGCTTTTCGTTTAATATCTTTACAGACATGCTAGGGGATTGCGCGCATGCCGGTAAACACTCGGGCAATACCGTCAACCTGTTTTTTAGCTCGCTCAGCAAGGTGGTCGATGGGAACTGTGCACTGGCAGGTGGTGATACCAACGACAGCACCGGCACCGCCATAAACAGGATCAAGATACCCAGCACTGATTCTTTAGGCTTTGGTTTTATTTTTTTACCTGACATTACATTGACACCAACAATCGGCAGGCACAACAAGGCCAGAAACATTACCGCTAAAAACTTAATGCCCATGTTGATTTTTGGTGACATGTAATACAAACTGATTTTTTGCTGTTGGTCACTGGGGCCGTTCCAGCGCAAATTAACAGTATTCCATTGCCAATCAGGGAGCCCCGGACCGGTTTGCACAATAGCATTGGGGTCTATGCTTTGAAGATCTTTTTCAGCGTCTGCAGTACTTAGTTTACGTCGAAGTTCAGGTTGAGCCAAAACCGGTGCTGACTTTAACATTTCAAGCGAGCTAATCGACGTATCGGGCGTAACCGCATCGTTAAGAAAATTACCCTGCTGCCGTTCCAACTGTTGGGAGCCACCGTAAAATGTCTGCCACGGCCGTTCTAACTGAGGATAAATCCCGGTTCGGACCTCGTTGACCATGAAGGGTACGCTGATAACCAATAGTGCCAGGATGCTGAGGTTACGATAACTGATCACCACACGCCGAACCCAGTTATCCGGCACCACCCTTACCAGAGCAATAGCTATAAACACATGAATCCAGACATATCTTGGCGCATCCAATGGCTCCTGCCAGATCAGCACAAACGTAATTAACGCAACCAGCCCCCATAACATACCCCATAAACGATAAACCGCCAGTGCAAGAATTAACACCAAAAACAGATCCAACAACGTCCAGCTCTGCAGCCAGGTATTAGGGTTATTATCCACGCCGTTAACAGCAAATAAACGCCACCCGGGCGGCAATTGCAGGGAAGTATCAATTGTTTGAAAATTTTGTTGCCATCCCACTACGGGTAGTTTGGAAATCGACTTCTCATAACGAGAGTCCGCAGCAACATTGATTAAACCCTGGCGCACCTCCACTCCCTTATTACTGGAACCGGGAAGCTGAGTGATAAATTGAGGCTCTCCATCCACCACGATACGACCAAGTTCTATCTCCGGATTCGCTTCCAGCCGCCATCCTCTCGTCATCGTGCCACTGATGTCATCTTTTAGTGTGTACCCCCCGCCGTCAAAATCCAACCACAATTGCCGACGTAATTGCAGCGCATCCGGCTCTGGCTCAGGATCCCCGCGACGAATTTCGCGTAACTCGAGTGTATCCCTTGATTTAAGTTGATAGGCAGGCAGGTGTTTCCAGGGCTCCGGCAAGTTAGTTTGTAGTGTATCGATAGCCGGCACACCGCTGATTTCCACCAAGCGTAGATGATTGCGGGCCTCAAACACCCAAACCTCAGCTTCCGGCCAGGGTGGTACAGTCGATCGCAAGGTAACTTCGTTTAACGTATTAACGTACCGCACGGTTAGTTCCACCGTCCAGCGTCCCGGCCTGACCTGCATGCGTAGCTGACCATCGGGTTCTAGTCGAGCAGGTAACGGGCTAATTAACTGCAACGGAATCGCATCATCCAACAAAGCCTGTCCTAATAATACCTCACGTTGATTACCCGATACATTGATATCCAGCCGGGTCACTACAGTAAAGGGGATATCATCAATTAGTTTGCGATAGACCTGTATCTCCAGGTGGTCCCCTTTTTGTGACTCGCTCACCCCCTCAAGATCCGCCTTATTAATCCATAATTGTCCGGCATGATCAATATTGGGGTCTGTCACTTTTTGTTGGTTTACAATCAACTCAATAAGCGCTGTATTTTTATCAATGGCGAGTGATTTTGGCTGCTCGTCCCAAATAAATTCCCCTGCTATTTTATAACTGCCCGGCCCCAACTGTATTTGTGGTATGCCGCCACGCTCAGCCACCAGGGCTTTTGTATTGTTCACCGTCACTAATTGCGGCCAATGTTTTATGCTGCCCGGCAATACAACCCAGCCCTCCTGAAACACCTGCCACTGCTGCTCGAAACGACCCCGGGTGTTTTCTAGATTAAGCCGCAAACGCGTCGGCCAAGCGCATAATCGCTGCTGATAATTATTATAAAAGAAAGGACAATCCCGATTTTCCACATCATGCAACACCCAATTGGTCCACGGCTTTAGAAGATCAGGTATTTCGTTGTCCGTGATGGGCTTTGCAGCCAGCGCGTTTGACAGGGATAGCGCAGAAAAGAGTATCGAGCAAAACAAAAACGTCGCGAATCGCATCTAAGGTTGTCCTATACAGTCGTAAAAGGGTATATGCTCTCTGTTTTGGGGAGTAAACTCAAGCCGTATACTAAAACTAAGCTTGTCGTGTACAGTTATCATCCAAGCATTATTCATTAAACAGCAACGAGAGGTACAAAAATACAGCGTAACAACACCGACTCCCCCTCAACTAGGCGCACCATTAACCTCAATTTATACCATAAAATCATAAGCTTAACCTGAATGCAACATATTCAAGCGACAACGCTTGGACGTTGCAATCCTGGCGGCTTAGATTTATGGGAAGATCACACTTCGATCAGGTCTCAGTGATAAAAATGGCCGCTCTCCTTGCGTACCCAATGGCACCGTTAGCTTTCATGGTGCGTAGCACCGCAAGCGCGACGCACCTAAAACCATCCGTCACTGCAATAATGCATCCAGCGCCTCGCTTGAGGGGGCAAACCAATAAGCGCCGGATATTGCCTGACTAAATTCAATTAAACGATCATGTTGATGGTCGCCCGACAGACCAAACATACGTTGCAAAATAACCTCAAAGCGCATTAATTCACAAGAAAACGCAATAAAATATAAACCATGTTGTGTTACAGAACCATAAGGTGTGCTACGTCGATAAATTTTCAGTGCCTTGTCGTCCAACTTCACATCGGTGCGACTAACATGGGAATCTGATGGCATATCGTCCTCAGCAAACTCCACACTATCGGGTTTGGTACGACCAATCACATGTTCCTGCTCAGTTTGCGACAATTGATTAAATTTTTCCAAGTCATGCACCCATTGTTGGGTAAGAACAAAACTCCCGCCTTCACCGGTCTCCCCTGCCGGTATGAGCGCCGCCAACCGGGCATCGTCTCCCCTGGGGTTTGCCGAACCATCCACAAAACCGGTCAAATCCCGGGAATCATGGTATTTAAACCCTGGCAGTTCCAATACAAGCTCAGCAACAGGGCGCAGACAACGCTGAATAACCAAGGCTTGATCAAAATTATTGTCATGATGCAGACTATGAATCCAAAACAAAATATCATTTTGGGTGCCAGGCAAGACGAAGTTGTTAACACCGTTCAGGGTTTCAAAAGATTTCAAGCCAGTTTCGCTGGCGGTAGGCGACAAAAGATCCCAGCTGTATTTGCCAAACGCAATAACAACCTCAGCATCGTGCTCGGAAAAAGAAGCAAGCACTTCGGACAACGCCGTAATTAACGTTTTATGATCAATATTCGACTGTAGTTTATATTCTAAAAAGTAATGGCAGGTACTGCTTTCATTAAATATTGACGCCTGTGGTCTAAGCATTACAATCCCCTTAAGGTATTTATCCAGTTATTTTTCTAATTTTATCGAATCCGTATAGCAGCAACAATCGTGGCATAGCACCATGTATTGTATAGGAAAATTTCAGCATACCAGTCTATAAATTAGCACAAACGAGATAAAAACACCCAATTATTACAGCACCGATCTGATGCCCCGTAACGATAACCTGATTAACATCAAGCGTAGCTTACTTTGTGCTTATTAGAACCCGACGTTCTGCTTTAAGATATGGAGAAAAGATAATAAGACGATGGGACAACTGACATTACGACCACATGTAGACACGGTGTTTGTATACCCCTAGCACGTGAGGCTTGGGTGAGCATGAGATTTAAGTGAGCATGAGGTTTAGGTGATTAAGAGTGCATCCTATTCAGGCTGGGCAAAATAACAGGCAATAGATGATCGCGCGAACCAACAGTGAACGAGGACAACAACGCCATAGCATAAAGATAAGGTGCTATAGGCACCTAACGCTTAATCGTTTGGGTAAAATATACCGGCGTTACCAGCAAAGCGTGACACCGCTGGTGCCACTGGCATCTCTGGTACCATCTGAGGTCAACGATAATACCGCGCACCCCGTATCACCGGCCTGAGCACCTCTAGGCGTGGCCTCCAGCTTGAAACAACTGGTAATGGGGCACGTCGCAGTGGCAGCCGCAACGTCTACCTGATAATAGCTATCCGTTGATATCGCGGGATCTGCTGCATAACCAAGCTGGGTCATATCCGAGGTATAACTCTTATTATCCATAAAATATTGCTCCATTCGTGAGACCGCCGAACTCAACGTTGCCATTCCATCGGAACGGCGACTTTTTATCATCGAATCCTGATAAGCCGGTATCGCCACTGCTGCTAGGATCGCAATCACCGCAACCGCTATCATCAACTCAATAAGCGTAAACCCCCAAGTCGACCGGGCCATATTCGAATTATTATTTCCATTGTATCTGGGCATATTTCTCTCTGTATTTCTCGCTCTATTTTATACTGAGTCAATAACGTCGATAAATAACGATCACTCGAAACAGCGGTTAGTTTTCCGCTTTGTACCAATATGTTTTCCATCGACCGGATGTCGCCACTTCTTCTATGGACAGATCCGGTTTTAGTATTTTATTAAATGGAATATAGACTACTTCAGCAGGAATACCACCGGAATCCAGGTCGGTATGTCGATCAACTTTTTCAATATCATCAGCATTCGATACCGCATAATCCTTAACAGCACTACCATCGTCAAGTGACAGCGCATACAAACGGCCAGTGCCTTCATTAGGTTCACAGGATCCGCTGCTACCTGAACCGGGCGGGATATAAGTGGTTGCAAATATTTTCTTGGCCAACGTGGTGGGGGTTGCGAGGCTTTTCTCTCCAGACAGCTCAAATTGTAAACGCCACCCCTTGCTTAAATCAGAGCTATCGGCCCCAGAGCAACCGCCATCCTGCAGGCAATTGCTTGTCACATCGCCATTATTCAAATCATCATGTTCCAGCAATGCGGCCGTTACCGTACCGCTGGCAGTATCGCGGTCTTTAATAACATACAAAAATTCGGTCGCCGCGGTTCCCAGGGGGTTTGACCGATTTCCACTGGCAATTACCACGGCATCAAAATCGCCCGCTGAATCCTGATATTGAATAAAATCAGGACGATGAAAAAAGCGCCTATCGTCCGCCGCGGCGGCATTATATTGCCGACCTAATGAGGCCAGTTCCGAAATTTTCCAGGCAGAACGATTTGTACCGTTCACATCAATACGCCAAACCCGACCACCGGTGTCACCCACATAAAGGCGATCTGTCAATGAATCATTGGTCGAGTCGACAGCAGTCATTGTTGATGGAATACTATCATCCATATTTATATGTGTGTATTGAGTAACACTGACATTTCCAGTTGATGCCCCACCTTCGGCTTTCCACACTAATGCCCCGGTTTCCGCATCAATAATATAAACCGCATTACCATAACTATCATCCGTGGCATTGCTATCCTTATTAAGGTCGTAACCACCAGCAACAATCACCACTGGTTTTCGTCCGGAACCCCAGTTCATATACCCCACTCGTGGCGTAGCAAACGTATAACCCAGTTTTGCAAACCCCGTGGTAGCATTGGTTATCGACCATAGTTTTGTTGGGGCATCAGGATTACTCACATCCAGCGCATAATAACCACGCCCCCCGCGCCGCAAACCAAAAAACACCCAGGCTTTGTCATCAGCATCATTACCAATTACATTGTTATTATCATCGTCATAAATATACGCAGCCGGGGCGCCATCAACCCCGTAGGGGTGCGAACCGGCAGGGTTGGCTTTTAGCTCTTTAATAATAGGCATCACCGCCTGAGGCATATAAGCCCACACCTCTTCACCGGATTGTGCGTGAGAGGTTGCCGATAAATTTTTAAACATATGTAAAAAACCATCATTTGACCCCATAATCAAACGTATATCGGGGTTCGTTTCACTGTAACCGGTCGTTGCGCCATAGTTAATGGGTAACGGCCGCGAGTGCAGAGGATCACCAATAATCCACGATCTTGCCTCTGTGGTCGTATTACTGTCGCCATCTTCGTCGTTAACGTCGAGGCCACGGGCATACTGCAATAACACTTCCGCCTCGGCCGTTGTGGCGGCCCCCAACGCTGTTTGCAAAGTAGCCGCGGTTGAAGCATCAGCATTCAGTGCGGGTAAAGCGCCAGCGGCGCTGGGTTCATAATATAAAGTGCGGGCAGTGGAACCATTAACCAGACCAGGACTACCAGAAACAAATCCCGGTGTTTTTTGACCCGCACCACCCCGTTGCACTGCGCGCCCATCCTTACCTGCAACCTCATCATTTGACAGGTCCGGCGCTGGTAGACTATTAGCGTCTGTCCAAAATGTGAGTGCGGTATTCTTAATACGTCCATCCAAGGCAACCGCGTTGACGCCATTAGCGTCAAGCAGTAACGACGCATCACTATCAAGCTGCAACTTTTTAACATTGCCGGGCCAGCGTTTCAGGGCATTTGCATCAGCCTTAAACAAGGCAATATAAACATTGTCGATCACCTGCGCCCGGTTTAATACACTAACGGGGACTGAGGCCGCAGTAAAGGTGGTACTAACGCTCAGTATTTGTGAAAAAATATCACTTAATGAATCAACCAAGGCATCCGGATCATCCACAGTTAATTCATAGGCTGCGGTTGTGCCACCGGCAACAGCCATATCATTACCTTTGCTCAGCCCTGAATGCGGTACTACGAAATAGGACGTCACATTCTGCAAACCTTCTTTATCCGGCACACTGCCATAGGTACCATCAGCCAAATCAGTCGCCCGCAACCAACTAAGCAAGGTTTCCAATTTTTTGTTACTGCCACTCACGTTCAATTGATCCATGCCACCATTGGCGATGGTTTCAGAAATTGCCGAATCAGCATCATTATCGCCATTAGTAACCCCGAACATAAAGTTGATGGTGAATATTTTACTGCAATCCTGATCGATGGGGCTAACATAAGTGCCGGCTGTGCTGTAGTTTGAGTCGGGGTCAGTTTCCACGGTTGGATCCATATCACGTTGAAGCCCCGGATTTTCGGTATCTAAATTACCACTGGCACTGTTATTCCCATAATCTTTAAACCCCAGGTGAGCGCTATAAACTGCTTGCCCGGTAAGATACCGAAAAAACTCAAAGTACATTTCCCTACCCTGATAAGGGTGGGACGCACTACCACCACCTCCAACGATACTATTAAGGGCGGCATCCAGAAAAAGCTTATTGGAATCGCTGGCGCTGCTGGTAATATCCCGAAGCCCCATTAATAGGTAGGCGCCACCACTGCAACCAGAATCGCCTGGCCCTGCGCAATTATTGTTATTATCATGACTGACTAACAAACCAATTTTCATATCCCCCAAAGGTGCCATCACTTTTTTTAACACGGCTTTCAGCAGCTCAATTTGGGTGGTAGGCTTACCGGCAAGATAACCTTCAGCAATTAACGTATCGCACTCGACACCATTACACACCGTGGAACCCATCACACTGGAACGTAAATCCAGCGTAAACATCACCAACGGCTTACCGCCGGTACCTGCCGTATTATTCGTGTAAATTTCAGTATCATCCGCATTAGGTGCGGTAATACTAACTAATGACAGGATTACCAGAAACATCAGTGGTAATTTTCGTTGATTAACCATAGTTAGAAACCTCATACACCCGGGGAACATCATATTAATAATATATCGTAAAAAAAATCAGGTCTTTGGCACCAGCAGTATCATGCCCTGATTAATCGCTGCCTGCCCACGACCACCGGTGGTATTGTTGTATGCACTGGCGATATCAAACGTGGTGGATTGAAACTTATCCGCACTAACCCCTAACACTCGCGATGGTAACCCTGTTACCTGCTCTGTAATACTCAGGTCAGTACTGTTAAACTCAGTGACTCCGCTGATGGTCACGTTAGAATTGACCGTACCCTCTGTGCCACTCACCACAAAGTTACCTGTATCGTTAATGGCGCTATCAATAGCCGACTGCGCAACCTGTATCGCCGCCACCCGTTCCTCATGATTACTGGCCAATCGCAATTCCGTCGTACTGGAACGTATGGCCCCCAAACTAATAAGCGTAATAACAACCAGGAACGATAATGCAACCAATAATGCAGCACCTGATTGGTGGTAAAAACCAGTCATCGTATTGGGATGTTTACTTACGCTGTTACTCATATACTTATTCACTCTATTACTCCAACCTTTATTAACTATTACTTATCAAGCTTACGCAACTAATTCATCAGCTGAACCGACAAAGGGTTTCGCATGACCACACTGGTGGAAAACACCCGGCGATAGTAGCCATCATTGGCCGCCGCTACGTCTAAATTGCCCAACACAAAGGACTTGGCATTGGTATAGCCCATCACTTCGCTACCGCTACGTGCCAGCACATAAATACGGGCAACAACCGCCGTTGCAATTTGCGCATCGCTCGGCGCAGATGTAAAAAACTCAGCAATACCATCAGAATTACTATCGATGCCGTAAAGAATATTAAATTGTTCAATACCGTCGGCCAACACCTCCTCCACAAACTCGGGGTCATTCGCACTGGGGTCATTCGGCGACGTTACCTCCCGCAGGGCCTGGCGTTTTAGCTGATTATCTTCAATATAATAAATATGCGCCAAGTACTGCCAGTCGCTATAACCGCTGGGGGGATCCAAGGTCGACGCACTCTTGTGGCGAAACACGGTACCCAATAGTTGATTGGTTCGCACATACGGCCTGCCATTGATCAAATCATCTTCATCGACAAAAGATAAGCCTTTAACACGTTTGACTAACAACACATCAGTACTACTTTTGATGGTGCCCACACAGGGAAATACCGCGGCTACTGCGGTTGTATCCGTGGAATCAAGATACGATAATGTATTGGTAAAATCATAATTCCAGTTCGCGACACCGGTCGGACCACAACCTGTGTCAGTCTGATCTATATTTGCAACGATATCATTCGTGCCGTCACCATTGATGTCCACCGTATCCGTGGCGATACTCGTAGGCGATTGTATCCCCCCCCAATAGTCCACCATAACCAGGTCATCAGCCAATATTTTTAATGCAAAACGTCCATTTTCCTGCATAATACCGATTTGGTCATTTTGTATATAACTAGACTTACTTTGCACAAACAGCCCGGCCACGGCCGCGCTCACAATCAACCCGATTGCCATGGCAACCATAAGTTCAACGATAGTAAAACCGGCCTGTAATTTGAGATTAATTAGTTTCATATTTTTAGTACTGTTATTGCGCAGTCATCAACGATAAGCCATGACTTAATGTTTATGTGCTTATAAATGTCTGTATAACCAATAAACGGCGATACTCGTGGTTGGTGCCGTATAGATAGTCAGTGGTAGCGCCACACGTGCTCGCCGTAGGATTAGATAGACCCGTTTTTCCGCGCCATGCAATCGCAATGGTATAAACACCCGACGCACCGGTAGTGGGGCCTGAAATACAGGCTGTAGGAACCGATAAGCCACCCAAGCTGTCACCGTCAGCGTTTTGCTCAGTAACACCATCCAGCGCTTGCTCGAACTCCCAAAGATCGTGGGTTGCCAGCTCGCCAGCAGCACAGGTATTGGCTGAGTCACACACGGGTGTTGGCTCACTGGTTATTGAACCACGCCCCAGCGTATTCAAACCGTTAACAGACACATAGGTAAGCAATTGTTGGTTGTTGGCGCGCATGCGCTCTAGTAGGTCCTGCGCCAGGGATGTTGCAGTAACCCGCTGCACCGCATCGTAATTACTTTGTTTCGACACTACTTGTAATTTCGCAATCCCGATTAACCCTATGGAAAAAATAATAATACTGACCAAAACTTCCACCAGGGTGAATCCATTAGCCCGGTGCTGACGAAAATTAGTTATTGAATTCATTATGACTCCCGACCAACACGTTAAGGGCTACAATCAGTGGCATCACTGAGTTGCGGACGGCCAGTAGGAAATACGGTGATTAGTTTCCCATAGTCCTGGCCTCGCGAATCACAAAGTGCGAAGTAAGCCGTACTGCCACCCTCATTGGTAGTACCATCGGCATTGAACTCCAGGTTCTGATTAGCACCTCCGGCCGACAGTATTTCAATACCGGTTTCCGGTATCCCCTTTGCCAGTAACACATCATTTTCTGGTGCGGTGGATTTAAACAGCGGAACAGATCGATCTGAACCCACCGCATAGACCAGCCAACCAGTACTCCAATTATAATTTGAACCGCTACACGTGGGACTATCGTCCAGGTCGGCACTGCGGCACAACGCGACACGTATACCACGTTTGGCAGCTTCGCCACGGGCCAGGTTGATCGCCATAATAAGTTCGTTGGTTTGTGAGGTCACTCTAGAGTTCTGCGAGAAACTGGCAAAATTGGGAATCGCCACAGTCAATACAATGGCGGAGATGGCTAGACTCATCATTAACTCGATTAACGTAAACCCTTTTATTTCACCCATTAACATTAATACTGCCTACCTCTCATTACGCTGAGTCCATCGACAAAACGATGATTCGCTCAAAAAACGAGTATATGAATTTTACCCGTCGCTATTATGGGTTATCGAACTGGATTAATTTTTCGTTAAGATTTTGAGCAACGCTAATGATTTAAATTGTAAGTAAAAATGGGGCATTCAAGATCATACAATCGCTATAAACAAAGCACTAACAGATCACAAAAAACAGATTAACTTATTGTTTTATAAAAACATATATAATCGACAAAAATCGATGCTCGGTGAAAAGCAGTAAAATCAGGTGATAATCGCGCAATTTACCCACCGATAAGTGGTCGATTTTCGCGGACCAACGGCAGCTTTAAAGTTGCACTGTAGAAGGAAATATCAGACACAAATCTCATCAAACCCGCCTATAGCACCAATTCACCTAGGAATAACAAGCTAATTTGTCGCAGCAAATCAGCACATGTTCCGTTATGATGCCTTAATGCCTCTACAATTCTTTCATCCTGCTGTCAGCCGCTGGTTTACCCAGCATTTTAATGCGCCAACCACGGTACAATCGCAATCCTGGCCAGCGATAAAAAAACGTCAACCCACGTTGATCGCAGCTCCAACCGGTTCGGGAAAAACCTTAGCGGCTTTTTTATCCGCTATTGATGACTTAGTGCGAGAAGGGCTTGAGTACGGGTTAAGTGATGCAACCCAGGTGTTATACATCTCACCGTTAAAAGCGTTATCTAACGACATACAAAAAAATCTGCAGCATCCCATCAATGGTATTCGTGACGCCTTGCTCGAGCACGGTTTAGCCGACGTTGAAATACGCGCTCAGGTCCGCACTGGCGACACCCCCCAGTCCGAACGTGCCAAAATGCGCCGCAAACCACCGCATATACTGGTTACCACCCCGGAATCATTATTTATATTGTTAACCTCGGAATCTGGCAGGCAACTGTTATCCACGGTGCGCAGTGTCATTATCGATGAAATCCATGCCCTCGCGGGCAATAAACGCGGTGCTCATCTGGCATTATCACTGGCGCGGCTGGATGCGCTTTGCAACAAACCACCTACACGTATCGGGCTATCTGCCACTCAAAAACCGATCGACGAAATCGCTCGATTTCTAACGGGTACGGGACACCGCGATACCGATAACCAACTGATCACGCCACCATGTCAGATTATCGATACTGGCCACATACGCCAACGAGACTTGGCACTGGAGCTAACCTCATCCCCTCTTGAAGCGGTAATGGCAAATGAAACCTGGGAAGAAATTTACGACCGCCTGGAAGCACTCATCAGCGAACACCGCACAACGCTAATTTTTGTTAACACCCGGCGACTGGCCGAACGTGCCGCACACCATCTGGCAGACCGCATTGGTGAAACTCTGGTTACAGCGCATCATGGTAGTTTGTCCCGTGAACACCGCCTTCATGCAGAACAACGCTTAAAAGCCGGAAAACTCCGTGCCCTGGTGGCAACGGCCTCACTGGAGCTGGGGATTGATATAGGGGATATCGATTTAGTCTGCCAACTGGGCACACCGGGCGGCATTGCCACCCTACTACAACGAGTGGGCCGCTCGGGTCATGCGGTTGGCGCTTTACCTAAGGGTCGGCTGTTTCCCTTGTCTTGTGATGACCTGGTGGAATGTACCGCGCTACTCACCGCCGTAAAACAAAATGAACTGGACCAGATCACCATAAGCCACCAGCCGTTAGACGTGTTGTGCCAGCAAATTGTTGCCGAAGTGGCCAGTCGCGAATGGCTGGAACTGGAGTTATATCAGCATCTGCGACAAGCCTGGCCTTATCGACAGTTATCCCTGCAAACCTATACCGCTGTTGTAAAAATGCTGGCAGACGGATTTACAACCCGACGTGGCCGACGCGGGGCTTATCTTCACCGTGATATTATCAATGGCCATATACGCCCGCAACGCAGCGCCCGCCTGGTTGCCATTACCAACGGTGGTGCCATTCCTGACCTGTTTGATTATGATGTGATTATGCAACCTGAAGGTTATTTTGTTGGCACCGTCAATGAAGACTTTGCCTTTGAAAGCCTGCCCGGTGATATTTTTCAGCTCGGCAATACCTCCTACCGCATGAGAAAAATAGAACAAGGGCGCGTGTTTGTCGAAGACGCCCATGGCGAACCGCCAAACATACCCTTTTGGTTTGGTGAAGCACCTGGTCGCAGCGACGAATTATCGTTTGCCGTCTCCCGGTTTAGAGAGACCATGGACAAAAAAATCGAACAGGGCCGCGAGAAAACAATACAATGGCTACAGCAGCAGCATCAGCTGACACTCTCCGCGGCAACCCAGCTAACCGATTATCTCAGCGCCGCCAAAGCGGCCTTAACAACCCTGCCCACCCAATCAAATATCATATTCGAGCGCTTCCTCGACGAAACCGGTGACATGCATCTCGTCATCCACTCCCCTTATGGATCACGGTTGAACCGCGCCTGGGGCCTTGCCCTGCGCAAACGTTTTTGCCGTAAATTTAATTTTGAGCTGCAAGCCGCCGCATTGGAAGACAGTATTGTGTTGTCACTCGGTGCAACTCACAGCTTTCCGTTGGAAGAAGTCGCTTCTTATTTAAAGGCAGAAACGGTACGAGAAGTATTGATTCAAGCACTATTGGATGCCCCCATGTTCCCCACTCACTGGCGCTGGAACGCTAATATTGCGCTGGCGGTACCGCGCAATCGCAATGGTAAAAAAGTACCGGCGTATTTCCAGCGCAACGATGCTGAAGATCTGGTGGCTGTAGTATTCCCGGATCAAATCGCCTGCCTGGAAAACATTGCCGGTAATCGCGAGATACCCGATCATCCCCTGATAGAACAAACTATTCACGATTGTTTAACAGACGTGATGGACATTGACGGTTTACAGACCTTGCTCACGAGCATCCATAACGGCAACATCAACATACTGACACGCGACCTAAATGGCCCATCCCCCCTTGCCGCCGCTATATTAAACGCCCGGCCCTATGCATTTTTGGATGACACACCCGCTGAAGAACGGCGCACCTTAGCGGTACAACAACGTCGCTTGAGTGACCCGCAAAGTGCCGCTGACCTGGGGCGACTAAACCCAGCCGACATTGCACGGGTTAAAGACGAAGCCTGGCCTGACGCCCGATCAGCGGACGAACTTCATGACAGCCTGGTATTATTAGGCTTTATGACACAAACAGAAATTGAGGCTCACGATAACGATAGCAATAACGTTAACAATGACAATAGTGATAAATATAGCAACACCACGATAAAGACAAGCTGGCAGGCGCTGTTAACACAGTTAGCAAATGAAAGTCGGGTTTATTCACTAACACTCGCCGACGCCAAGCACACCCCGGATGCAACGACACCTAAATTCTGGGTAGCCGCGGAACGACTACATGAGCTTGAACAAGTGTTACCGGGCGCCCATCATTGGCCCCGGTTACAAAAACAACAGGCCACGATATTACGCAACCTCCGGCACAACGCCAACAATACAACGCCCACCAGTAATGAAACGCTAACCAGAGCACAAGCCTTAATTGAAATTTTACGCAGTCGCCTGGAAGGGCTTGGCCCAGTAACGGAAACACAGCTGGCAGCAACGCTGGCGGTTCCCTCAGCGGTTCCCAATGGCATCACCGCTGCAGAGATAAGCGCCGCGCTCTTAGCATTGGAAAACGAAGGCTTTGTGGTCCGCGGCCAGTTTTTGGTTAATGCAGGAGCTAATACAGAAGTTAATACAAAAGAAGTGCAATGGTGTGAACGTCGGTTACTGGCACGCATACATCGCTATACCATTAAAACACGTCGCAGTGAGATAGAACCCGTCAACGCCAGTGATTACATGCGTTTTTTGTTTCATTGGCACTCCCTCGACGATAAAGTCGAGAGTAAAGAAGCGTTGTTGGGCATCATTGAGCAACTTGAAGGATTTGCCATTCCCGCCTTTGCCTGGGAAAATGACATATTACCAGCACGCATGTCCTTTTATATACCCGACTGGCTTGACGCATTATGCACCAGTGGCCGAATTAACTGGTTACGCACCCGTTATCCTAAATCATCAACGCACTCAAATAAAAACAGCAAACCAACCCCCATCAGCGTCACGCCCATCACATTAATGTTAAGACAACATATTTCCGCCTGGCACAATGCCCCTACCGACCACAGCGAAAAGTTGTCACCCCACGCACTCTCGCTGCACAATTTGCTAAAACACCAGGGGGCACTGTTTTTTGGTGACCTCGTTAATGGAAGCCAGCTACTAAAAAGCCAGGTAGAAGCCGCCCTGGGTGAGCTAGTCTCTTACGGCCAAATTACCGCCGATAGCTATGTCGGGCTAAGGGCACTGGTAACCCCCAGCAAGCGGCGTCCCGGTTTCGGTTCACGACGACGCTTGGCCGCCAGCGCCCTGAGCATTGAAGATGCTGGTCGTTGGTCACTGATAATAACGCCCCAACCAGACTTTGAACCAAACACGGGTAATATTTTACATAAAGAAGCAAATACGGAGCACATCGCTCGCGTACTGTTAAAACGTTATGGCGTCGTATTTCGAAAAGTGCTCGAGCGTGAAACGAACCTACCCTCGTGGCGGGAATTACTCTATGTTTATCGTCGCCTGGAAGCTCGAGGGGAAATTCGGGGTGGGCGTTTTGTAACTGGTTTCAGCGGCGAACAATTTGCATCACCGGATGCTGTCAGCACGCTACGCGATATCAGAAAACAAAATAAGACCGGAGACTTAATCTCAGTATCAGCTGTTGACCCCCTTAACTTAACCGGTGTTATTACACCTGGAGACCGTGTGAACGCCATTAGTAAAAACCGGGTTCTCTATCGCGATGGAACACCAATTGCAATTTATAAGTCTGGTGATATCACATTCCTCGATAAGCTAGATGAACAATCACAGTGGCAAGCCCGTACTCTTTTAATTAGAAAACACAGCCCGGACCGTTATATCCAATCATCGAAGCCCACCTAAGAAAACGCTATATTGTATTTAAATACAATATCTTATAAACCGCTCTCAAGCTAACTTATAATGTATTGTAGGCATTTTCAGTCATTTAAATGCTTGGCAACAAGCCAAGTAATTCGAAGCAAATTTGTTATAATACGCACCGTTTCCTGATAAACGGTTCGACTCATGCCAGCCTTCGCCTCGATTAGGTAATTGACGTATAATTATCAATTCGGACATCTGCATACAAACCAGCGTTAATGAAACAAGCAGCAATTGTCGCTGTCATTCAGCGTCGTTATGCGAATTACGGCGCATCCAGGCACAACCGATGAGTCGTAAGAAAACGTAACCTGTTGAAGCACATTGGTTGATTAGAAAAACGATTGATTACAAAACATGATTGAATACAGAAAATGATTAATAACATAACAATAATTGACAATATAGGCTCGGTAATACCAGTCAATATAACAAGTAAGTATAACAAGTAAATATTATGTTTAATCAAAACCAGATAATTTGCGGTAAATACAAAATCAATTCCAAAATTGGCAGTGGCGGCATGGGCGTGGTCTACAACGCCACCCACACCGCGTTGCACCGGGAAGAAGCACTCAAGGTGCTGCACGAAGAATATGGCAAAGACCCCTCATTTGTAGAACGCTTTTTTCGTGAAGCGCGTGCGATGGCACGCTTAAACCACGAAAATATAGTCCGCGTTTTTGACGTGTTTACAGACAAGGGCAAATATCTTATCGCGATGGAGCATTTCAAAGGACAATCGCTCAATCATGTCATGCAACGTAACAAAAATATCGCCTTAAAAGACGCCCTGCGCATTATCTTACAAGCGGCTCGGGCATTGTCCTACGCACATAAAAAAGGTATTGTACACCGTGATATAAAACCCAGTAACATACTGGTAGGCAGCAACGGGCAAGTTAAACTTGTCGACTTCGGTATTGCAGCCGCCATTGATGATTCAGCGCTAACCTCCACTGGCCAACTGGTCGGAAGCCCTCGTTATATGTCCCCCGAACAAGCCCGAGGCGAAATCATTACTGAAAGCAGCGATTTATTTTCCCTTGGCATGGTACTGTATCAATTGATTACCGGTACATCACCGTTCGAAGGCGATTCAGGTGTCGTGGTCATCGGAAAGCTCGCCTATCAAGACAATGAAATTAACCTGTTCTTCCCCCCCGGTGTTAATACCACGGTTATACAACTAACCATGTCCCTGTTAAAACGAAAACCCTACGAAAGAATACAGTCTGCCAAACAACTTGCCAAACAACTCGCGGCTATTATCTCAGAGGAGGACGACGCCACAATATACACAGACAAAACCGTTCGATACACCCCCACATCGCCTAAATCGCCGCCCTCCCCCGGCGCTGCACGCGCTACTCATCGTCCTACTCATTCTCATAAAAAAGGCACATCGCCACTAAAACGAATAGCCGCCACCTTAGCGGGAATAGTGATTATTTTCAGTGGCACGATTTTCACTGTCTACCAATATGATGCCGATTTACTGGATATGACGCAACTCACGGGTACAAAAGATAAAATATTGGCCAATCTTAATATTGTAGATGAAACAAATAAGTCTGATCAGGTGCACTCATCTGACGGGACATTACATGCGGAAGTCGCTGAGCTGCGGCAGGACATCGAGCAAAGCTTAAACCAGGTCATCATCGCTAAAAGTGCCGCGGATACCGCTGGCGCCCGACGTCATGATCAACAATTATATACCAATGCCCTGCGACAACAGAAAAACGCACTTGCCAAACTGAAAACTGGAGATAGCTCCATTCAACAAAAAAACTATGACAAGGCCAAAAGTGAACTTTTGGTGGCAAAAACGTATATTGAAGAAGCATTAAACAGCTTCGTAACACTGCAAGACACCATCCAGCTCGCTGAAAATAAAAAACAACAACTTTCTGTTGCAATTGACACACTAAAGGAGACCAAAAGCAACGCACAAGCGGCACGACAACAAGCCGATCAGTTCGATGCAAAATTGTTGGCCGCTAACATTTATGAAACAGCCAGCACACTTTACACACGCGCCGCTGCATCAGAAGCAAAGGCTACCAGGCTAACGGACAGCAACGATACCGTAAATTCTGCACTGCACCTTGAAAGCGCGGCACAAAACTACGCACAAGCAGCCTCCAATTTCGCTCGCGCACAGGAGTTGGCGCAATCGGTGGATCTTCGCACCCAGGTTAATGCCACATTGGCGCAATTACGTAAAATACAATTAGACATTATTGATGCAACGGAAAAAGCAGACCTCACCGATGCCAGTCAGCACGCTCCTGCACAATACCACCAGGCATTAAACCTCACCAACGCCTTAACCAATGAATCACTGCAAATAGGACAATATATCAAACTGCAACACTACGCAGATGCGCTAAGTACCCTCAAAAAAGCCTTACCTCTCGCCAGTGATGCAAAAAATGCTTTTTTAGAAGCCCAGCAGATTGCCCGCAACTATCGTAAAACCAGCAGCATCAAGCCCCCACCATCCCACTCTCCTGTAAACCACACACCAATGCAGCGCCCGATTGAACCAAGAAACGAAACGCAACCTACCTCAAGCGATATAGTGGCAGTAGAACAATTGTTATCTGATTTTGAAAAAGCGTATGAAGCCAAAGACATCAACGAACTGAAAATGCTGACCGACATGTCCGCTTCGCGCATAAAAACAGTGAATCAACTATTCACACAATTCAGGTATATTGACATATCCATTAATAACTACACAGTAACGGGGAATTCGGCATCGGCCAAGGTTGTCATCGACAACTTAACCAATTTACAGGGGCATAACGTTGTACCCGCCAATGCCTGGAAAACCACCGAACTCTTCATGACCAAGGACCAGGGGCAATGGAAAAAAATAAGTTGGCAATAAAATTAGCACGCGACTTAACACCCCGTTGACGAATCGCTAAAACGCCAACCCATTACTTTATCAGGAGAGCAGAACCATCCAAAGCCTTACACCAACACGGCTGGCAACTCTTTGGTCAGCGCCTGTTTTTCTGGCACCTTATCGCCGGTCAGTGCGAACCCCAATAAACGGCTATCGGCGTTCCGGAAATGAGCACGCACCCCGCTACCCTCAGCATCAACCTGCCATGTTCCCTGCGCACCGCTTGATGGAGGCGATATGACAATGGGATGCGCCGGGGTCTTAATCACCACAGGCATCGCAGGATAACGTATTGTTGTCGACGTACCCGATAAGGTTTTGGCAAGCGCTCGGGCACCGTTCACTAACGGTAATACATAGGGCCGTACCTGCCCTGCAACTTCCGCACAATCACCCAAGGCATAGATATCGGGCAATGAGGATTGCAAATAACGGTCAACAACAATCCCCTGGTTAGTATCTGCACCTGCAATTTGTGCTAATTCAATATTAGGCCGTAATCCAATGGCAGATAACACCACGTCTGCCTGTAATTCGCTGCCATCGGATAAAACCAAGTTGTAACCAGTATGTTGCCTATTGATGGACACGGCAGTAACACCAAGCCGCCATCCAACCCCGTGCTCCTCTAATACCTCGCGTAATAACTGCCCGGCTTCCGGTGGCACCAACCGATCCAGCGGTGTTTCACCAGGCCCAATCACGGTGACATTTTTGCCGACACCAAGCATATCATTGGCAAATTCACAACCAATAAGACCAGGCCCTATAATGGCAACAGTATTGGCATTATCCAACGCATCTCGAAATTGCGCATACTCCTGTAAGTCATTCACCGAAAATACTTCATCTGCCCCTGTTCCTGCGATAGGCAGGGTAATCTGTGATGCTCCAGTGGCCAGTACTAACTTATCATACGCAATAACGTGATCGTCGGTGCTAATGGTTTTGGCCGCTGCATCGATCTTTGTGACTCTGGTATTGGTTTCAATAGTAGCATTCAGCTGAGCCGCCATTTTTTCAGCAGGCGCAATAATTAATTGCTCCGGTGTTTTACCTTTAGTAAGTGCATTGGATAACATCGGTTTCGAATACGAATCACCATTGTCTGCTGTGACAATCCGCAGAGGAGCTTCATTGTTAAGCCTCCTGAGTTCTTTGGCGAGATTATACCCCGCCAGTCCGGTGCCAATGATTACGATAGGTTTCATATTCGATCCTTTTTCAATGCGAGGTCAGGTAGTCGGTTTATAGTGAATTTGCTTCGCAACATTGCAAACAGCCGGACTCAGAACAATTCGCGAAAAACACAGCTCAACAACGTGAATAAGTCACTGCAATTCGGAGTATGACGGAGAGCATGACAAAATGCGATGTTATGCGGCAACCTCGACCATCTCAAAATCCGACTTAGACACGCCACAATCCGGGCATTCCCAGTCATCAGGAACACTCTCCCAGGTCGTGCCGGCCACGATACCCTCTTCAGGTAAACCTTCGGCTTCATCATATATAAAGCCACAAACTACACATTGCCATTTTTTCATTTACTTGTCCTCTATTCGTTTATTAATAAACTTATGCTAATAATTACCTATCAATAATTACCTATCAATAATTACCTATCAATAATTAACTATCAATAATTACTCATCAACAATTACTCATCACTCACCGATAAATCAGTTCCTGAGCGATTAAGCGACGTTGGATTTAATCACGTCAGCCAATGCCTTGCGATAATGATTCGCGTGCCGTTCTTCAACGTTGGCAAGCGCGGCAAAGCGTTTGGCCGCTTTCTCTAATACGGAGTTAAAATACGCCGCGTGTTCTTTTGATTCCGCAATCTGCTCATCGATTTCCTCTACCGCCCTGCGGTTACCTTCCGCAACCGCCATATGGCGAAACGCTGGGTACATCTCTGTATACTCATAGGTTTCCCCTTCTATTGCCAGCTCCAGGCAAGTAGCCGGCGTCAACTGATTTTGCGGCATTAATAAATCCAAATGCCCAAACGCGTGCTGCACCTCCTGCGCGGCCGTCGCTTCAAATGCCTGAGCCGTTTCTAGATCCCCTTGCGCGCGACATACCTTAGCAAAATACAGGTATTTAATATGCGCCATGGATTCACCAGCAAACGCTGACTCCAAATTTCGTATCGTTGCAGAATGTTGTGCGTCTTTATTCATTACTTTGTCTCCATATTTGATATATTTGCATTTCCAACAGCAACGGTTCAAACGACAGCGGCTCAAACAACGAAAAGCTCAAACAACTCGGCTAGTAACAACACAACCGAGAATGAGCGCTGGGTAAATGCATTGCATGGAACGTAGAGTAACGACACACAAATCATTAATCAAATTGATTATAACTTTCAACTCGATCAATGTTTGCTATCAATAAGCACATCAACACCAAGCCGTAATGTATTCATATTCGTGTTAGCGTCACCGGCTCACCCTACGCTCCAGTCATTAACCATGGATTCGATATCGTTGCGCCCCCATTGATCGATGCGCTAATTGTTATAGGTCACGCAACTCATATTACTGGATAAAATGGATTTTCTCAGCACCTCAATCGCTTTAGGTCTTGGATAGCTACTACGCCAGGCAAGTGCCACACAGCGATGCGGCTCTGGGTTAGTTAAACGTTTAATCTGCAATAATCTGCGTGCATACTTATCAGCACCAGCGGCAGTACACGGCAATACAGTAATTCCCATGCCGGATACCACCATATGGCGGATCGTTTCAATGGAACTGCCCTCGATCGTTTGTTGCACGGGACTGTTACGTAAATCAGAATCCTTACACTCCGGGCAGGCCTGCAGTACTTGATCTCGAAAACAGTGCCCCTCACCCAGCAACAATAAATTCTCTTTCGCAAGTTCTCCGGTTTTAACCGTGTTTTTTTCCGACCAGGGATGCGCTGCAGGCAACAAGGCAACAAACGGCTCGTCATACAACGGTAAGGTCACAATACCTGGCTCGTCAAATGGCAATGCAATAATAATCGCATCCAATAGACCGTTTTTCAGTTTCTCTCTCAATCGGGCGGTAAAATTTTCTTCGATGATCAGCGGCATATCCGGCGCGCTTTTGCGTAAACTGGGGATAATATGGGGGAAAAGATAAGGTCCGATGGTATAAATAGCCCCCAGACTGAAAGCACCGGCTAGTTGGTTTTTACCCTCACCCGATATTTGCTTCAATTTATCGGCTTCTTCCAGAACCCGTTGTGCCTGTTCGGCCACTCGTTGCCCGATGGGCGTAATGGCGATTTCGTTTTTATTACGCTCGAAAATACTAACGCCTAATTCGTCTTCCAGCTTTTTAACTGCCATGCTTAGCGTGGGCTGACTCACAAAACAAGATTCTGCCGCTCGCCCAAAATGACGCTCCCTCGCAACAGCAATAATGTAACGCAATTCCGTCAATGTCATTGGTTTCTTCGCTTTCGGATCCGTGGTTTCTGAAAAATGGCGACAGGATAACGTATCAACGCGGTCTGTGTTTCGTTATCCGATTACGCTTATTGAACATACAGTTTACTTCAACTTTATAAAATAACACTTTGTTATATATATTTTTTTATATTTCATTCAATGCCTTCTAAGGGAACTCGAATGACGAAATTATAGTTTTATTAAAAACAGACACCCTGGGTAACAACACTCATGGTTATTATTTTAACCTATAATTTCAATATGATATAATGGATAATTCGCCTAATTCCTTATATATTCTCGTAACATCAAGCCGGGCAACGTTTTCGCGTACCGGTTTGATTGTAAGACCGCTGACAAAATTAAAATGTACAAATAACAACCAGCACTTTCCTATATGTTTGTTAATCCTCACACTAGTTTCCAACTAACAACCATGCAATAATTCTTGATTAAGCGAATAGTCCTTAGCAAACAATATTATTACACTAATTTCCAGATACGCTTAAGCAAATAGCAGCCAACTGAACACAGTCTGCCCATAGGAGAATTTAGGTGACTTTTTTGAGATTATTAAGCAAAAAAACTAATATCGATGCAATCAGCAAGACCACTAATAAAGTACGTGTTATTTTACTGGCATTCATCATTGCCATCTCTGTCGCAGGTTGTGCATCAGTAAAAGATTTTCTGGGTTTTGTTACAAAAATCAATATTTCGTTTGAGGCATCCCAAGACTTAAATCCCAATGCCGAGGGACGACCTTCCCCCCTAGTGATACGAATGTATGAATTTGAGGACGTTAAAGCCTTTAAGGAAGCCGACTTTTTTTCCTTATACGATAATGAAAATAAAACCATTGGCAAATTTATCCTTGCCAAAGACGAGGTCGAAATTAAACCTGACACCAAGCATTACATAAAACGCCGCACCAAACCCAAAGCAAAGTTCATCGGTATACTGGCTGCTTACCGCGATCTTGATAATGCCAGATGGCGCGCCATCATCGAATTGCGTGAAGACAAAACGGCTGAAGTAAATGTCTATTTAGGCAGTGCAGGTGTATCTGTATCGAAAAAGTAGTGCATACTGAAAACGATTTACCAGTAACGTTAAAATGGGTAGCATTACACGATTAAACGAAAAAATAGTCTGCAGCTTGCATCGTTGACCTATACTCATCGAAGATAAATTACATTATCTTGTCATATAGCAAAACTGTATTTTAGCGGATCTATACCCGAAGCGTTTAAGATTTAGCTATAGTATGTTGCAAAGATATAACCGGTGAAATCAAGGGTACGATGCAGAGAGTGCAATGCAGAAAGTGCAATGCAGAAAGTGCAATGCAGAGAGTACAATGCAAAGAGTACAAGACTGTGATGGGTCTGCGACGAAGCACATGCCGAAAAATGCTGCGTTGCGCCAAGACACTCGTACAAAAAACCCAGGTAATAGCGGCACATATAATTGATACATCACAAGCCCTAATCCGTCGGCGTGCGATAGACGAATACTAGAAAAACATAGCTAAAAGCACATAAATATCAACAGCAACAACGTTGAATTACAATAAGTTGAATTACAATAAAGAGTTAATAGAAATTTTGCATCATGTGTTTGCATTATGTAAGTAAAACATGAGCTTTGGAATAGACTTAATTACTATTGGTAACTAATCATGTCATGGAATAATAAAATAATCTGGACCGAGGGCATGTTTTTACGCCCCCAACACTTTCAGCAGTTCGGCCGCTATATAGAGTCCACCATCAGTGCTAGCACCACAGGTATGCGCAGTTATAATTGGGGAATCCAGGAACTCAGTCTTGATGATGCATCGCTAACCCTTGGAAAAATTTCAATTACCAAGTTAACCGCACGCTTACCCGACGGAACCTGCATTAACATTCCGGAGGATGATGATCGGCCCCTCATGATGGATGTACCGGAAAACACCAAAGAATGCATCGTGTATTTAGCAATCCCTCTTAAACAGCGGGAAGCGGCCGAAATTGATGCCGCTGAAAACAAAGAAAACCTAGCCCGGTATTCACCCCGGGACTATGAGGTTATAAACTGCATTGCCCACAGCGGTGAAAAAGCCAGAATATCAGTGGGTAAACTACGTTTACGCTTATTGCTCGAAACCGACGAACGTAATGATTTCGCCTGCCTTGGCATTGCCCGCATCACCGAAATTCGCTCTGATAAACACGTTCAACTCGACGAACGTTATACTCCGCCCGCATTGGACTGTAACGCCGCCTCCAACCTCAAAGATTACATTAAAGAGTTGGTCGGACTTTTACACCACCGCGGTGATGCACTCGCCAATCGCGTAACGGAATCCGGCCGGGGTGGCACAGCGGAAATTGCGGATTTCATGCTACTCCAAACCGTAAACCGTTACGAACCGCTACTGATTCATTTCTCACAGACAAGTCATATTCACCCTGAAACACTTTACCAGGTCATGCTAAGTTTATCCGGCGAACTATCCACCTTTAGCGGTAAGCGACGACGCCCTGCTGAGTTTCCGGGCTATCGGCATGAGGACCTGAACGGAACCTTCAAACCCGTCATCTTAAATCTACGTCAGGCATTGGGAACAGTATTGGAACAAACCGCTGTTGGCTTACCCATTAAAGCCCATCAATACGGCATACACGTCTCAACCCTTACCGATCGCAGCCTGATCGGAAAAGCCTATTTTGTACTGGCAGTGCGCGCCCAAATACCGGCAGACCAAATAGCATCACGCTTTCCCGCTCAATCTAAAATCGGGCCTGCTGAAAAAATACGTGAATTGGTCAATATGGGGTTACCGGGCATTACACTGCGTCCCCTCCCTGTGGCACCTCGCCAGATCCCCTATCATGCAGGTTACACCTATTTCGAATTAGACCGAGGCAGCGAATTCTGGAAGCAATTGGCTGAGTCCAGTGCTTTTGCCTTTCATATTGGCGGAGAATTTCCAGGGTTAGAAATGGAATTCTGGGCCATTAAAGAGTAATTTAGACGTAATTCACGAGTAATTCATTATGAGCTCAGACAATCCGTTTGACAGCAACAAACCCGGCAACCCACCCTTGGGCGCTGGAAATTCTGCCTTTAATTCAGGTTTTGAAAACGGCGGTATTGACGATGCCGACCGCACCGTTATCCGCCCCACCCCCGGTGGACAACAATTTAATGCGCCGCCGGTACCACCACAGGTCGCATCAGCCCCCATTGCACCGCAACAGCCCGCCTACCAGCAACAGCCCGCCTATTCTCAAGCCCCCGCCCCAACAAGCGACGCCCGGCAAAACATACTGGTTGACGCCGCCGCAAAAATATTAGCGCTTATAGGCCGCTTAAAAACCACAGCACAGCACAGTGACGTTAATGGCTTACATCGCCAGGTCATGCAAGAAATCCAGTTGTTCGAAGCAAACGCCCGTGCCACAGGTGCCACCCCGGAAGCCATTTTGGCTGGCCGATACAGCTTGTGTGCCGCTGTCGATGAAGCTGTTTTAAATACACCTTGGGGCAGCAATAGCACTTGGAGCAACCAGGGCATGCTCAGCACCTTTCATCAGGAAGCCTGGGGCGGGGAAAAAGTATTTCAAATATTAGATCGTATTCGGCAACAACCTGCCGGTAACATCGACTTACTGGAATTAATCGACACTTGCATATCCCTCGGTTTTGAAGGCAAGTATCGCGTACAACAAAATGGACGAGTGCAACTGGACGCCCTGCGCGATGAGCTGTTTAGCACAATACGCATGCAAAGAGGGGATTATGAACGTGAGCTGTCGCCTCACTGGCGTGGCCTGTCAACACGAAAAGCCGCGCTAACACGCTATATACCTTACTGGGTAGTCGCTGCACTGGCTGGCGCATTGGTTCTTAGTATTTACATAGGCTTTAGCTTTGCCCTGCACTCATCAGCCAAGCCACTCATAGAAGACCTTAATAAAGTGGTCCCTGCCCCTGCAGTAAAAGGTGATCAATCATGATTCGCACCATCATATCAATTATAGGTCTCATCGCCGTTTGTTTTTTAATCTGGTTTGGCGGCCCCATGCTTGCCATAAATGATGCCAAACCCTTTGCCAGCCCAACGGTTCGGTTGGTTACCATACTCATTATCGTAATATTATGGGGACTCAACGCCCTGCGTAAAATGATTAAAGCCAACAAAATCACCAAAGAATTGTTGGCCGGATTTTCCCGCAACAAAAACAAACCCGAAGAAGTGCCACGACCAGATGATGGCAGCTCGGCTGAAGTGGCCACCTTGCACAAAAACTTTCAAGAAGCGGTGCAAATTCTCAATAAAACCAAACTCGGTGGCACCCATGGTGAGCACAAACTGTATGAACTGCCCTGGTATATTATTATCGGCCCTCCGGGCGCGGGCAAAACCACCGCATTAATTAACTCGGGCCTACAATTCCCCCTCGCTAACCGCTTTGGCCAACAAGCCTTGCGTGGCGTGGGTGGCACGAGGGATTGTGACTGGTGGTTTACTGATGAAGCGGTCATGATTGATACCGCTGGTCGATACACCACCCAGGACAGTGACGCCAGTATCGATAGCGCAGGTTGGGGTGGCTTTCTCGAGTTACTGAAAAAACACCGACAACGGCGTCCCATTAACGGCGTTCTAGTGGCAATCAGCCTGCCTGAATTAGTCTCGCAAAATGAAGCCGAACGCCAGGCCCACGCCACCGCCATAAAAAACCGTATTCAGGAATTAAATACCAAGCTGGGTATTAGCTTCCCCATTTACGTATTGTTTACCAAATTAGATTTGGTTGCCGGCTTTGTGGAGTTTTTTGATGACTTGGGGCGAGAAGAACGCGACCAGGTATGGGGATTCACCCAGGCATTTGAAGGCGGCGTTAATTATGAGGCTAATTTACAGCAATTTTCTTATGAATTCGATCAGCTGATCGGCCGCTTAAAAGCCCGCGCTATTCCCCGTCTGCACCAGGAGCGGGATCAACAACGCCGTTCACTGATCCACGGCTTTCCTCACCAGTTATCAAGCCTTAAAAATGTTGCCGATCAGTTTCTACAAGAGGTATTCCGCCCCAACCGGTTTGAGGATGCGTTTCTGTTACGCGGGGTATACTGCACCAGCGGTACGCAAGAGGGCACCCCAATCGACCGTGTTATGGGCGCACTAGCGGCCACATTCGGCCTCGATCGTCAACACTCGCCCAGCTTTAGCGGCCAGGGGCGCAGTTACTTTTTAACGCGCTTGTTCCGCGACGTGATTTTTCAGGAAGCCGGCATAGCAGGCAGTGATAAACGCATCGAAAAACAGCGCACCTGGCTCCAGTATGGTGTCTATGCCTCTGCAATCATCGCCACTATCAGCGTAACCTTGATATGGTCGGGTAGTTATGCCAAAAATACCGACCATATTGATAGTATGAAAAAAAATCTGGCCGAATATGACAAACAAACCAAAGAACTGGATAAAAGCAGTGACGTATTTGAATCCTTACCCTCGCTGCAATCATTACAAAACGTCGTAAACCAATACCAGGATGAGTCCTGGTCATGGCTGACAAACCTGGCACTAAGCAAGCAAGGTGCAATAGAACCGGTTGCCGATGAAGCCTACAAACGGGTTATTAAAACAGACTTTCTGCCGCGCTTGGCACAGCGCATGGAATATCAAATGCAGTCCGATTCTAATGACATGGAATTTTTAAGCAATACCCTAAAGTCCTACCTCATGTTGGGTGAACCGCAACACCGTGACCCCAAATTTGTAAAATTATGGTTAGGGCTGGACTGGGAAAATCAATTTCCCAACCAGGAAGACAAACAAGTACAGCTCAAGAACCATCTAAACGTATTGTTGGACAATGACTTTAATCCCTACCCGTTAAATTCCCGTGTAGTAGCCTCAACCCGCCGAATACTAAATCGTGTTCCCATAGAACGACGCGTTTATGCACGCATCAAACAAGAGGCGCTAACGGAAACGGCATTGACTTACCGCCTGGATGAAATATTAGGTGATGAAGGCCAAAAAACCTTTAGAAGCCTCTCTAACAAGGGCTTGCGTCAACAGGTTTCAGCACTGTACACCATTACCGGTTTTAAAGACCTGTTCCTGAAAGAAACACCCCGTATTACCAAAGAATCCACTGAAGAGAACTGGGTGCTCGGTGTGCCTCAACAGGATGCTGCCAATATCTCGCAAAAAGACCTCAACCGAAAAGTCGAAAAACTTTATGTCAGTGACTATATCGATAACTGGCAGGACTTAATGGACGACCTGGAAATCGTACGTTTTAACAGCATACGCCACGGTGTCGAAGTGGTGGAAACCATGGCAGGTGCAACGTCTCCCCTGCGGGCTTTTCTGGAATCCGTGGATAACAACACGGCGCTTGACCGTAAATCTGACGCCGCCGATGCTGCGCTAAAAGTCGTTGCTAGAAAAGCCCGACGCCTGGCCAGCGCAGCAAACACCGCAAAGAAAAGCGGTATTGGATCATCCAAAGCCGGCCCGGGCCAAAAAATACACAAAACGTTTGAACCCGTTGGAAAACTGGTCACGCCCGCCACAGAAAATGCGCCGGTTGAAATTGATAGCTTATTATCATTGCTGGCAGAGCTGCACACATACCTAGACGAACTGGCTTCAGACCCATCAGGTTCAGCGGCCTTTGAGGCCGCTAAACAACGTATGGCCAGTGGCAGCAAAGACCCCATTGGGAAGTTACGGTCAAAAGCCACCCGCCTGCCACAACCCGTAAAACGCTGGATGCTGACAACCGCCAATGAGAGCTGGGGAGTGGTATTGGCCAACGCCCATAACTATATTAATACCGCCTGGGCCTCAGAAGTTTTACCGGAATATGACCAACGCCTAAAAGACCGTTATCCATTGCTGAAATCCACGGATAAGGAAATCACCTTATCCGATTTTTCCCGATTTTTTGGGCCAGATGGCACCGTGGAAAGCTTTTACAACAATTATCTGGCCGCGTTCTTTAAGAAAAATCAGCGCGGTTCTATTGTGGAGAGAAAGTTCGAGGGACATACCTTGGGCCTAAACGACCGGTCTATAAAAGCCTTACAACGCGCACTGACCATTAAACAAATTTATTTCACCAGTGGCGAAACCCAACCCCTGGTGCCATTTAAGTTAAAACCGGTCTACCTCGATGCGGCCATTATCAAATTTGCCTTGGAAATTGATGGTCAACGACTGGCGTATCGACACGGACCAATGCGCTCATCAAACGTGCAATGGCCTGGTCCGGATGGCGCTGGTCGCGCACGATTGATATTTGAAGCCAGTTCAGGTAGCCGTATCACCCGCACCAAAGAAGGTCCGTGGGGATTGTTCAGAATGCTCGACCAAGCCGACCTGCGCTCTACTTCCGCGGGCGATAAAATGAAAATAACGTTTAAAATGGATGGTCATACCGCACGCTATGAACTTCAGGCCAATAGCGTGGAAAACCCATTCCGTTTAAAATCTCTCGAACGATTTCGTGCGCCAGAGTCTTTGTAAAGCCTCTTTGTAAAGTATGCTATTTAAGAATTGAACAATATAACTCAAAAAATGTGGACGTAACCAACGTGGATGTAAATAACGTGGATAGCGAAAATTGTGCCGGATTTTTCGGCAAAATACCAAGCCATGGTGATTTCATTAATCGCCGGGTAGCCCGCTCCTTTCTGGATCCGTGGGATTCATGGCTGCAACAGGCGATTTCCTACAGCAAAGAAAACCTGGCCAACGCCTGGATGGATATATACCTCACCAGCCCTATCTGGAATTTTTACCTCGCACCCGGCGTGTGTGGTGATCAACCAATGGCAGGCATTTTGATGCCATCCGTAGACAAAGTGGGGCGCTATTTCCCACTCACCATTGTCAATGCCATTAGCGACCAAATAGCCTCATGCGATTCTGCTTTTTCCAATCAAGAATGGTTTCGTAAAGCTGAACGTTTAGCGCTGACGGCACTAAGTGATAGCTTTGATTTCGAGGAGTTTGATAAAAAAGTGGGCGAACTGCACCTTGACGCCAATAATTCCACCACCCTGGATCAAACGGATTTACACCCCTACGGCGCCATGCATTTAACATTGGGGCCAATTAGTAACAATTCTTCTAACGCCTCCAATTTAGCAAACCACTTTTTAACCTCTACGTATTCCGCCCAACACAGCGTTTGGTGGAGCAATGGCTCCCAACGAATGCAGGCCTGCGTAATCGCCTGTACCGGCCTACCACCCGTAGATGGCTTTACCGCATTTTTAGACGGCCAATGGTCTAATTGGGGTTGGCATAACGGTACCGACTTGTCATCTTCTAATAAAAATTCAATAGACGGGATGTGGAATTTATAAAATGTCAGAACAACAACAACCGGTATCGGAACAACAGCCTTTTCGCTGGGTATCAGCGGCAGCAACACACGTAGGAAAAGTACGGCAGGTAAACGAAGATGCCCTTCTTGAACGAGGCGACATCGGCTTATGGGCCGTGGCCGATGGCATGGGTGGTCATCACGCAGGCGACGTAGCCAGCTCCAGCATCGTCAATATACTGGATGACATTCAGCCGAGCACTCGCCTCAGCGCCTATGTTGACGAAGTAGAAGATCGCATTCTGGCCATCAATGATCGCCTCCGGCAAATGGCAGCGGAACATGAAGATAACCGCACCATTGGCAGCACCATCGTAGCAATGATCGCCCAATCATCGCATTGCGCCTTTTTATGGGCCGGTGATAGCCGCGTCTATCGCTCACGGGATGATATCTGCCTGCAACTAACCAAAGACCACAGCCAAGTGGAAGAAATGGTGCAACAAGGTCTTATTCTTCGTGAGGATGCCGAACAACACCCCGCCGCCAATATAATAACCCGCGCCGTCGGCGCCTCCGACAACTTATATATCGACGTTGATATCCAGGAACTCATGGAAGGAGATACTTTTTTACTGTGTAGCGATGGCTTGTATAAACACATAACCGACGAAGAAATTTCAGAACTGCTTAAAACCAATAATATTAATGACATCCCGCATCAACTCATTAACACCACACTTGAACGCGGCGCAATTGATAACGTAACCGTGATTGCCGTTCGGGCACTGCGTCCAAAAAAAGTGCTCGCGAACAACAATAACTAAATCGCCATAATGTCAACCTATAGTGATTTAATTAAAGCATCGTTAAATAATACGCTCACAGACGACGAATTAATCCAGGGACTCGTCAACTTAATATCGGCCAGCCCCAGCCTCAAAAACGAAGCCCTAGCGGCCATTGAAGTGCCCTACCGTACAGGCCGATTGTCCGAATCATTGTACGAAAAAATCACTACTGCACTCACTGACGATAGTGTACTTGAGCATACAGACGCAACGCGTTTACCCGGCCAAGCCTCAGAGGATGAACCACGTTCAGATAGCGACCCTGATAAAACGGTTATCCAATCGAAACTACCGTTGCAAGCGCAACAATCCCCAACACAAAACCTAAGCGCTCCTTCCCCTGACCAGGAGGACGTTCCTACAACATCCTTCGTGGCACCCCATGAGCAGGCCATAGAAGAATACAAAGCAAAACTTCAAACCCAACCTCTCAGCCCTGAAGCAACATTTATTAACATAGACGTCGAAACACCCCCTAAGACGGGTCTGGAAACGAGCCTTGAAACCAACGTAAAAACAAGTATAAAGACAACGCTGGCTCGCCCACCTTCGGCACAGGTATCGCGAACACCTCGTCCAGCCCCTCAAGCCGAACAAACCAACGATACCACAATCCTTACCCATAAAAACCCCAAGACGCCCCGCCCAACCTCCTCGCCCCCGCCGCAGGGTGATACCACTGATTTGACCATATCCCAACACACATCCGTTGAACTCACATCAGGCAGTATCATTAAAGGACGGTTTGTATTGGAAGAAATACTGGGGCAGGGAGGAATGGGCGTTGTCTATAAAGCGCGAGATATGCGCAAAGAAGAGGCGCAGGACCGAAACCCCTATGTCGCCATTAAAGTATTGGGTGCTTCATTCAAAGACCATCCGCACTCGCTCATTGCCCTACAACGCGAAGCGCGTAAAGCGCAAACGCTAGCTCATCCGAACATTGTCACCGTATATGACTTTGACAGAGACGGCGATACTGTTTACATGACCATGGAATACCTCGAAGGCGATGCTCTGGATAGAACCCTTAAGCGCCTTAAACCCGAGCCCATGGAAAAGAATAAAGCCTTGCATATCATCGATGGTATTTGCAGCGGCCTAGCTTACGCGCATAAACATAACATCATTCACTCTGACTTGAAACCCGGCAATATCTTTGTCACTAAAAACGGGGACGTCAAAGTGTTTGATTTTGGTATCGCACGAGCCATGAAACCGGCGGCCGATGCCAAAGGAGACACCACGGTCTTTGATGCCGGCAGCCTGGGCGGCCTCACCCCGGCGTATGCCAGCCTGGAAATGCTCCGGGGTGAAGATCCAGATTTACGCGATGACATCTACGCCCTGGCTTGCATTGCATTTGAATTATTAGGCGGCCTGCATCCCTACAACAAACTACCTGCAGATCAGGCGAACGAGCGTAACTTAAACCCACCACTACTAAAACGCCTGTCGCGACGACAATACAAAGCATTACTAAAGGGGCTAGCCTTTGAACGCAGCAACCGAACAGAATCTGTCAAACAGTTTAACATTGAGATTAGTGGGCAACGGAAATTAAGCAAACTAGCGGTTGGTGCAACCCTTGGCAGCATTGTTATTATTGCTCTGCTCGTTGGCCCGCTACAACAGTATCTAAATACACAAAAAGTCTCAGAACTGGCGGACGCCTTAAAAAGTGGCGATGAAAGCACGATTGACAGCACGCTTGCACTGCTGGCCTCTGGGGATAGCAATTTGCGGGAAAACGTGCTTTCAGAGGCGAAAGATGACTTAATCCTTTATTATAAACAACTGGCTGAACGCAACATTAATACGCAACAGAACAAATTTGACTTCGAGCAGGCACGAAACACCTTATCAAAGGCTGAAAACCTATTCCCTGATTCAGCCCAACTCACCAGCATTATTGAAACGATTGAAGATCGGAAAAACCGCCTGCTCAACGACTTAACACGCACCTTCAATCTACAATTGGAATCGGGTAAGCTCCTGCCTGAATCACCGGCATCGGTTCAGCAAAATACATCACCAAACCAGCAAGGGGCTATTCTTGACACCTTAAAGACCGTTGCCGCAATTGACGCTAAACATCCCCTATTATCAGACCCTCGTCTGATCGTTGCTTTCAGCGCAAAAGCCGATAAAGCCGCTAATGCGCGTCAGTTTGACACGGCAAAAGCGCTGCTGGACGCCGCTATCATGCAATTCCCCAATGAAGTGCAGTTAGTTGACCTACAAGACCAGATACGTATTCATGAGCAAAATTACTTATTAGGCAAGCTCACAACGTCCGTAGGTACATCAGCAAACAATACCACAAATGGCACTACAAACAACGGTACCACTAAAACATCCAACCTCAGTATTGCTGACCGGCAAAAAGAGATAGAACGATTGTTAAACACCCCTTTTAGCGACTCTGATTGGAGCAATACGCTGGCCCATGGACTGGATTTTCTAATAAACAAACTCCCCAGCAACGACCCATGGTTGAAAAATAAACGTAAATATATCGCCGAGCTTTATTTCAGGCATGCTCAGTCAAGGTTCGATGCCAAACGCTACACTGAAGCCGATGCACTGATACAACGCGCTCATCGATGGGATGCCACGATACCGGGAATTAAACAAAAGTCAGCCGCGATAGCTGATGCAAAAAAGACCTTTGAAAAACAAAAACAACAACAGGCCCAGAAAGCCAAGATCGATGGACTAAAGCAAACGTTACTGACCCAAGCCAAGGCAAACGATGTTCAAGGCGCAAAAGACAGCTATAACGCCTTAAAAAAACGACTCGGCACCAATAGCAATTATATTCGGGTAACTGCATCGGAGGAAATTGGTAATGCGTATTTACGTTTAGCCAATGATCTTGCCAAACGCGGTCAATATAAATCCGCCATTACATTAGCCGATGCCGGATTGGCGATTGCTCCTGACCTGGCACCACTGATAAAAGCAAAAAAAGAATTTGTCACCATTAATTCGCAGCAAAACGCGCACAAACTTGCCGTTGAAAACGATCCTTGCAAACCCAGTTTTGCCGGATATGGCAAGCGCAGCAAAGCCACCTGCGCCGATAGTCTCGGGAACGATCAGCTTGGCCCCAAATTAGTGGTCATCCCTGCCGGAAAGTCCTTTCAGAAACCTTTCGCTATCGGAAAGTACGAGGTATCGGTCAGTGAGTTTAATTTATACTGCCAACTGAGCAAATCCTGCAAAAAAATCAGCGTAAAGAATCCGGACCTGCCAGTGACAAACATTAGCTTGAAGCAGGCAAAGGCATTTACCCACTGGCTGTCGCAAACAACCGGGTACACGTACCGCTTACCTACCATTGTTGAATGGAAATACGCCGCAAATGCCAACGGAAAACAACCAAAAAAAGATTTTAACTGCCGCGTAGTACTCGGAGGACGAGTCGTCAAAGGAAACGCGCTGATTAACATAAATTCAGGGAAAAAGAATGGTTGGGGGCTTACAAATTATATTGGTAATGCTCAAGAATGGGTTACGACATCTACCAATAATACCGCGACGAACCTTATCGCAATAGGTGGGGCCTATAAAGATTCACTCGCTAACTGCGACATTACTTTTTCCAAAAACCATAAGGGTAATGCAGACAACAGTACGGGGTTCCGGCTATTAAGAGAACTAATCTAACTCAATGATATTTAAAATAATTACACATAGCTCGCAGAGGAAACTTTTCAGGATATACTTTGTACTGTAAACTGTGGGTATTATTACAACCGATAAACTGCAGTACTTAACATATTTAGCGCATTTTTCGGTGTCTCTATTTTATGATGACTTGTTTTATGACGGATTGTTTTATGACGGATTGTTTTATGACGGATCGTTCTATGATGTATTGTCTTACGATGAAATCTCTCTGACACCGCAGCCCGGGTGTAGCAGCGCCGGGCAGCAGCTCTGGTGTAACAAATCTGGAGCAACAAATCTGGTGTAGCAAACCAGATATTGTAACCGGGTATCGTAAGCCTGGCATTATGACTCAGAGAAGAAAAACCGGTGAAATAGCAGTATCGCTCAAAAAAAATATTTAAAGAAATAATGAACTGCGCATTTCTGTAAACCCGAAGGACTAGGCATGGCTGACACCAGCTTAAAACAATTGGCAAAAGCCTATGCAACTGGGGAAATCACCAAATACGATTATCGTCAACAACGTTCTACCGTCATTGACGAAATAACCGGTTACAGTGACATCGTAGAAGAGACAGAGACAGACACATCTCCGCTTACCGTCCCCTTTGCAGCAGCAAGTGAACAAACACCAAATACTCCTCAAAATACTCCGCCCCAAAAGGCCGAATTTACCGACGGTGACATATCATTCGATTTTGACCTGGACCCCCTGGAAGAAGACCAGCCTCAAAACATATCGCAAGGCCTTCGGCTAATATTTATTATCACGGTGCTAACCTTCATTGTATTCGCTTTTATTCTGTTATATCCACAACCTTCTCCGGACACCACGACAACACCTGTCAGTGACTCGGCGCTTACAGCCGATCCACGCCAGCTTGTTGAAAGCTTTGTTAATAAAACAGAATGGGCACAAAGTGATATCGCCGAATTTCTGATTAACTGGTTAAGCTTAAGCGAACAACAACAAAATAAGGCACAACAGGAAGTCTGGTTTCAACGGCTGGTAGATACCTTGCGTAAACGCCAAATTGAGCAAAAAGCGCTGGCTGACCTCGGCACTGCTGAAGCACAGCAAAAAGAAACGCAAATAAAATTATTGGCGGAAAGCCTAGATATTTATCTCTAATCAAACTGGAGAAAACAACACAATGAGTAACGGCACAATGAACTTTTCAATTGGGGAGGCAAATAAAACGTACCAACAGATAATGCCGTTGCGAATACTAATTGTGGGTAATTTTAACGGGGAGTCTGATACCAATATTGTAATGAATAGCGCCCAAAATGATATAACGCCGCACCCTGCCCCAGCTCCGCAGTCCGTTGATAAATATACCCTGGATACCTATTTACGTTCGCTAAACATCAACCTCTATTTTGAAACACAGCAATTTTTCACGACAGCGTCAGGCAAACAGTTTTTTCAGTTTTCACCTCGTTCACTTAACGACTTTACCCCCAAAGGGCTGCTTGAAATCATTCCTGACCTAAAGCGCTTGCATACGCTACGAACCCAAATCAAAAATTTTCCACCCGGCGCACTGAGCGAGGAACAAATATCAGGATTAGTGCAAGCGTATGGCGATATTGAGCCTCTACAGGCCATATTCACATCATTCAGCAAAGCTACCCGGGCGCCAGTAAAACCGGCACCAACCTCACCCGCCGCCGGTGCGTCAGCACAAGACGACAATGCCGTTTCCCGTTTACTCGACATGGTCGGCACACCGGATCAAGATGTTACGACCAACAACGCAAACACCCCTTCTCATACATCGGAACACGCGACTGAAGACACGCTGATTAGTCAGCTTGTAACCTCTCTCAGCATTTCAAGCTCAAAACCAAAACAAGATCAGGTGTTACGCAAAACAGCCCTGCAATACATCGATGCCATTGTGCAGACCCAACTTAATAATCTGCTACATGACGAACAGTTTCAAACTATTGAATCACTCTGGCGTGGACTTAAATTTCTCGTTGACCGAACTAATTTTAGAAAAGCTATCGACATTCAGTGTTTAAGCACATCACGGGATAAACTCGTCGCCGATCTAATACACAACACAAAGGAAGAAGAACCGTACACCCTCGTTTTATCAACTTTTTATGTCAACAACACCAGCAGCGAATTAAACGAACTACAAACATTAACCGAACATGCCGAATCCATGCAGACACCGTTTATATTTGCGTTAAACAACCACTTTTTAAACACCGAAATCAATGCAACCAGACACATAACATCAAATCCGGTAACCTGGATGCAGCAGCCCCAATATCAACAATGGAACGCATTACGCAAAAAATCCAGCGCTCGCTGGGGAACAGCACTGTATAACCGTTTTTTGTTGCGCGACGCTTACGACCCCGAGATGCGCCAATCATCAGGCGTTGAGGAAAATATAACGTGTATCGATGAATCACTATGGGGAAACCCAGGCTTTGCCTTATTAACACTAATAACCCGGAGTTTTGAAAGAACGGACTGGCCTACCGAAATTCAAGGAAATATAAATGGCGAGTTGGATGATCTTTGCCTGCGTCATGTATCACCGGCGTCTGCCAAGGCATTTTCCACCCCCCTTGAAACACGCCTATCCAACGAGCAAATTCAGGACTTATCCGCCACGGGCATAGCAGCGCTAACGGGATCTCTTAACGATGATCGCGCCTATATTTATGAAACACCCTGCTTATGGGAAAATGCCAAATACTCGGATGAACGTTATACCACCTTAAGCGACTCAATGAATAACCTGGCTTATCAGCTGTTAATTGCACGATTGGCACATACGGTGTCCAGACAAATCATTCACTTACGCCAGTTAAGCAACACATCAGTACTGACGGAAGAAATTACTCAATTAGTAACCGGGCTGCTTGCTACATCGGGGCATGGAACGAAAATATCCGTTACAGTGGACATCGAAGACGGTACACAGCAACGTGTAGCCTTTATACGAGCCAGAACGGGACAAAAACTACTTAACGGGGCTGATATCGAATTCGGGCTAGCGATTTAACCACCGGTTTAGCCAAAACAGACCTATCAACCCTCCCCCTCCGTGCTTCGTGTCAGTTGTGGTCAGGTAAAACGATAGGCAACAATAAACAAACACGAGTGAGGGAATACGACTCCTCCACCAATTAATGAACACTTATACATCCGCAACTGCCGCCTTAAACGGATCATCAAGGTTGTCTATGTCATCCAGATCCACCAACTCTTCAAACATGGGTAAGCCCGATAACTGAGTGACGGTTTGAATGATATCGTCTTGCGGGCGAAATGCCGGCAATGGTGAGTTCAAAACCACGTAAGGCAGTTCGCCCGATACGGGGGATTTTTCAACAGTGACATTGAAACGCAGATCCGCGAAGAGGCTTTTAATACCGGGAAATTTGTTTAATAATGTAACCATCACCAGGCTATTGATGATCAATTCTTTCACGTCATCCCCCCGAAGTGCTTCACCTTCGGTTTTAGCCTTTAATAAACGTGATAAATCCAAGGCACTGGCGTAACATAACACCCACCGGGTCGGCGAAGAAACCGTAATAGTTTGTTCCGCATCACCACCAATAGGGTACAGGTATTGCCAGGAATAAATTTCCAGGGAGTTTTTAATACCGGCAATGGGCGTACTGAGCTTCATCGGCATCTTAAAGCCATTGCGAGCAATATCTTTAAATTGCTCTTCGATATTTTTAAAATTCGCTTCGGCACCTAACACCTTGTCCTTAAATGCGCTGAGCATAAATTCCCCCAAGATTTTCCGAGGAGTGAATAACGGTGTTAACGTTGCAAGATGCCCATTTAGTTTTTTCTCTAACAGCTGTGACTTTTTCTGTGAGGCATTACGTAGCGGCCCCATCTCTTGCAGATCAATTTCTTTTACCCGACTCATAGGCACTCCTAAACTCATAGGCATATTAGCGTATGAAAGTATCGTATTATGGTCATATTTGACCCGTGCAATATTACGTTCAACCCCTATATGCATCAAGGGGTTATTGGCGTTTGTTTATACTATAAGTAAAAAGTGAATGCAAAGACAGTACCTATTAAAATAGTAATACAGCAAATATCGAATAAATCGACTGTTATTTAACCATTTATTAGGATTTAACACAATTCCATAAGGATATCACCACAATGCAAGACCAGCCGCAAGACGATCAACCACGGGAATATCAACAGCGCATCAAAGCAATTCATGAATCGCTTAATATTAACCCGGATTACGCCGAATCAAGGAATTTACCACTGCAAATCGAGGCAACAGACACCGTCGTTGTTTCCACCGATAACAGCGATAAAAGACTGCGGCTTATTCCTCGCGCCCATTTGGCATGGTGTGATCTGCAGCAAGCCGCCGAGCAGGACAATATCCAGCTCATTATGGTATCCGGTTACCGCAGTGTTGAGTATCAACAAGAATTGATTATGAAAAAACGGTCGAAGGGTCAGTCCCTCAAGCACATATTAAAAGTACTGGCCGCTCCCGGTTACAGCGAACACCACACCGGCAGAGCGATTGACCTAACAACCAGCAACTGTCCGCCATGCGTTGAATATTTTGAAAAAACGGAGGCATTTGACTGGCTGCAGAGCAATGCGGCTCGGTTTGGTTTTTCATTATCTTATCCACGCGACAACCCCTATGGCTTCATCTACGAACCCTGGCATTGGACATTAAAGCAAGAATAATAAACCGATATAACACTGATTGATTCAGAACGGTATCAGCCCGCAATATATTTTGCTATTGCTTGCTCAGTATACTATTTTACATGGTAAACATTACGTTTCACACATTACGTTGCAAACATTACATCGCAAACAGTGCGGCGCTAGTATTTCGCCATAAAAATCCCCGTCATTCTTTATCTATACTCGCGAATGAACCGCCTGTCATCCCTACTGAATTCACGCGCTAACCGACTGACCCGTTAAAATCCGACAAAAATATATTGAACCTAGATTTAAGTGTTAACAGTGCATCAGTTTCATTTCATAGCACCAAAAGTAGGCTCATTAAGAAAGGCGAAATGACAAGTAATAATAATCAGACTACTACACGGTATAAACGCCACCATGGAATGAGGAAGGCATGTTATTGACACCTAAACCTTAACCGCAACGGGTATAGGTTGAACCAGACTGTTTTTCGTGCTCGCACCACATCGCCTACAATTTTAATGCTTCAAGCACCCGAAAAACATTAAAAGGTTGCTGTAATTCTGGAATATTTTCCAGTTTCTTTCTGATTTCGGGGGCAATTTTTAAATATTCCAACTCAGCGTTAATGTCAATTGCGACGTTTCCACAACAAATTTGCTCAAAGGTAGTTTCTGTTTCTATAATATTTTTCCCTTTATATTTTTTTTCAATGAACTTAAACCGGGCAAAAGCCTCGGTGGCTTTTCCCCAGAGATCGCCCCCCTCGCATTTCTTGATCGATTGGAAAAGAAAGCGACGCAACACAGCTCTCAGCTCATCTGTGGTTAACTCGATGGATTCAAACAATGACGGATCAAGCCTGGTTTCCTTTGCTAACTTGGTGCATTCATCAATTTTCCCATCAAGCAATTCAATCGCTTTTTTCATCATGTTATAGGCAAAATTTATAACTTGATCTTCCTTGTATATTTGATCAGGTGATTTTGTTTGTTCGGCACATGCAATAAACGCAACGGTAGATAACAAACAAACGACGATGTATTTACTAATTGCAACCATGGGCTACAGCCTCCCAAAATTTCTTTTCCTGCGCAGAGATAGGTTTTAATCCTTCTTCATAAGCAATTTTCTGTATGGTACTTTTCAATATATTTGGTATAGCCCCCATCGCCTGTGACCATACCCCCCAATTGAATTGCGAGATGTTCCAAGAACTATATAATGCACCATTGCCTAAAAAAATAGTAGCTAAAACACTACCACCTAGCGCCGCAGATAGGGCCTTTGCTGAATTTGTTTTCTGCCTAATTTCTTTTATAGCCTCTTGCCCTGACGGGCTAAAACGCAAACCTGTTATCTCTGGACAGTTCATTCGTTTTTTGCTCCTTTATTTTTTGCCTACTTGTTTGGTTACCCCAGCTAAAATCATAACTTATCCCATACCCAGTAACAAATATTATGCTATTTATTATACCCATTGCTTAAGAACGTCTTATAAATGATATTGTTAACCTTTCTCCAGTTTATTAAACAGCCTTTATTCTGTAAAGAATGGTAGAGATAACCCAGCACAACCAATCAAAGCCCTGACAGCGCATACTGCCAGAGCTTTTGCTTATACTAAAACTAAAACGCGTTACCGCATTAGGCAGAGATCGGTGCTCTCCAGTCATCAGAACCCGATGTACCTGCAATGTCATGGTTCCAGGTGATCATGCGATACGCAAATGACAGCTCTTCAAGATGAGTGAACTGTGCTTTCGCAGGATCCTGACAATTGGGCATAAGCGTACTGATATTAACAAGAATCGCATCGTCCAGAACCGTGCTAAAGTAATTTTCCTGAGTACCAGAGGTAGAGGTACGATACCACTTCAATTCAACCCTGGGTAAACGCTCACCAGAGCACAGCGCCTGGAATAATAATGGCGACGCTTTGTCAATAATTTTGGTAATAACCATAGGTTGATGCACGCGCTGGCCACTGGGTTGACCACTTTGTGGATCACGAGGAACCGTGACGTTGTGGGCCACAGCTTGAACCAGGCATTGATCTTCATGGCCTTCCTGATAAATGTTACCGACGCTATCTTCAGTAAAAGCCGCCGCAGTGATAAGGCCTTGAGTAACCCCTTCAACAGATATATAACATGGTGTTGGCATTTTGTATCTCCTTGATTTCTTATTTATTTAATTTTTTTAAAACGGTGTTGTATAACACTGCTTACCCATACACCATGATACGTGCCAACACAGAAAAAAATGATTCCCGCATTATAAAAAAACCCATAAACAACTGTTTTTATTGAGTTAACCACCGAAGTATTCACTGAAAATATTAATAATTCGAACTTAGTTATGCAACACTGAAACCGGGTGATTGTGCAGAAGTCCGCACAATCATTCAATAGACTGTGCAGGATATCGCACACCTGTTAATAGCCTGTTATTCAAGTGAGCTGCCGCATTCCATGTGGCTAACTAAAGTTAGCCGACCGCAACGGGTACATGCTTTAATCACTCGCCGACGCTAAGCATTATTAAAAATTGTAGCATTGGGAGACTGATTCGCCGCAAGCACATTATCATCTGGCAAGTATCATAATTAAACAACGTAGATCACTATACCCGCAGCGATTAAGATTTAGGTGTCAATAGCACACGCCATCTTCTTCATACTATGGCTTCATAACCATGGCTGCGTAACCATGGCTGCGAACCATTACGACATTATTAGGTTAACGTGAACGGGTTTTTATGGCGTTTCTGATGCGGTTATGGGCACAATCGTCGGTAAAAGCCACTGCAGCGATAAGCGCTTAAGCAGCCCCTTCAACAGCTATATACCAAAGCGAGAATATCTACTAAAAATTGTACACTCATAAAAAACGTACCCAAGATCAGCTCAAACACATAAATCGCATTTGTCGATTAAAGCGGGAGGGGTCAAACGACACACAGATGTCAAAACAATATTCTGCACGATAATCACGCCCCTATGAGAAATGTGGGCGAGAGGGGCATACGCCAAGGCCGAAAATAAAAAGCCCCGCAAAAAGCGGGGCCATGAGGATGTAAATGACCTCCCGGCCAAAACCTGGCGTCAACAAGCTCCTCCGGAAGATCCAATAATACATCGATTAGACATACGATCACCTCCTATCAAACAGGGACTTACCCAATACACAACTAACACCCCTGATTGCATTAGCAGTGCGACGCTTCTAAGCATTCTATTAAAAATATATTACACAATAAGGAAATTACCATCATTACAATGCTCATTCCCATTTACAATTAATACCAAAATCGCTGCCCCAAGTAAAGTAAAATGGTTCGGTGACACCTGACTACCAATATATACCCATAGGGTTTAGGTGTTAAGTGTGCGCCCTATTGGTTTCATGGCACCCAAAGTGGGTTCTTTAAGAAAAACGAAATGACGCGTAAGCCGAACTATTGCAAGGAATTTCAACGCTGCCATAGAGCAAATAAGGGGTGCAATTATACCTAAATCCTAAACGCCTCGGGTCCAGTTGACCCGAATCAATAATTCCATCCCAAGATCCCCCTATAGTATGGTGAAGATCATCGCAAAGGAGTCATTAAATGTCATTTAAACAGATAGTTGCAATTGTGAGGCAGTCAAAAATTAAAGCACTTACCGACAAACTCTATGAAAACGACATTTCGGGCGTCAGCATAGTCACTATTCAAGGCTACGGTCAACATGTGAATACCTATGCCAAAAATATTATGGAATCCAGTACAAGAATTGAGATTTTTGCACCACTAAAAGATGTAAAAAAAATAACAGAAATAATTAAAGCCACTGCCTCCACCGGACTCATTGGGGACGGCCTGATTGCGGTTATGCCAGTGGATGCGATAAGCCATCTTCACAACCTCGACACGCCCGCGCCTTAAATTATTGAATTTAAATTATTGAATTTACATCATAGTAACTTACTATCATTGCACCCAGTTATTAAACGTCAATCAATGATTCACCCGCTATCCACCACGTTTTTAAAAATGCCAGTGTGGTCCCTTGAATATTATTCGCAGACAGTAATTCATTAGGCCTAAACCAAGCGGCTTGGCAAGCATCATCCCCGACCTGGATCTCACCGGAGATATAGTCTGCCTGCAAATCCACTACCACAAGATGATGTTCTTTTCCATCCTGGCGTTGGATCACATCGAACACATAAACAACGTTATTGGCAACAATCGTAATGCCTGTTTCTTCCTGCACCTCTCGCTCGGCGGCTTGTTGCAGCGTCTCGCCCCATTGCAGCTTCCCCCCCGGAATCGCCCATTGATGCAAAAAGGGCGGCCTCGCACGTTTTACCAGCAACACACTATCCTTGTGAATAATGACTGCACCAACACCGACGATAGGAACTTTATTCATAGCCTCACCATTCATAGACAATATGTCTGCGTAGTAACGATATTCAATAGAATACCCCACACAAGCTGACCAACAAGCCCAGGGGGTACCACGATCACATTACCTCTCCTTGGAACAAAACCCCTCCTGTCTACGCGCCCCTAGACAGCGAATCAAGAAACCATCGATATCACAGCATTCAGTGAAACAACTTGTCGTCATTGCCTAGTGGTCTATGCGGGAAGTTCTGTTGCTAAGGAGCACAGTGACATAATTTTCCGCATGGAGCACTAGAGGGTATTAACAATATCTTTTGCCTGGCACAATACTGAACAATTAGCTCGCGCTTAGCCGAACAACACAGCATAGTGATGTCTCAAATACTTTTATCTGGTTTTACACCCCACCCCGGTAACAATAGTGAGTTATCCAAATTTACTTCTCCAAGCAATATGAAACCTCTCACTAACCCGAGCCAGGATTATTACTGAAGCCACTGTCGCAATATACAACAAATTGAACCATTTAATTATTATAAAAATATCGTAAAAAAATAGGGCAATACCTGCTATTGAGCATCATAAAAAATGTTATGGTGCCACGCTCGCTTTTTTGCTAAGACCAATAATATGATAACAAACCCCATTTAGGTTTATTCCATCGCTTCCTTGTCCCTCTAGACACCCAACCCCGCAGAGATAGAACAAGAAACATGAATAGCACGGTCCCAGTTTCACTTTCATATTGCCAGGTGACTGCAACGACGTCAGGTAATGCGTACTACATACATTTGAAGCCTAAAAAGACGACATCGTAAAAAACCACGCCGCACAAACAGGACAGCAGAATCCCGCTGCCGCATTTAAGAAAAGGATTACCTAAGTAGCAAATCAATTAAAAGTTGTAAAATAAACCTTTTAAGATTCTGGTGGTCAATATGTGAAGCAAAAATCAACAATCCGACCGGTTATATACCCAAAGCGTTTGAGAATTAGTTGTTTAGAGTGCGTCATTTTTTGTTCGTGGCTAGGCGCGACAACGCAGCATGGCGGGCCCCATGGAAGGAGGAGCAACGCCGCCATGGACAAAAAGGGGCGTGTTATAAATACCTAATTCTTAAACCCTTTGGGTATAGATGCCAATAATTGAATTTACTGTTTGTCTACCCCCAGCATAGATGGCTGCGCAGCATTCATATTGGGTTAATACCTTGGGTTAATAACTGGAGCTAATAACTCGGGTTAATAGCTTGGCTTGGGTTGATATGCATAAAAAAAAGCATTTGAGAGCATCGCCAAAACCACGCAACAGTTTCAGGCAATCATTTTTGGGGTTTCCTCAGAATTTGGCGCTTAACGGGTACGTAACGGATGTTTAGAAATGTAAATATATGTAAATAATTAAATGGTAAAGCTTCGTATTTTGCGCAAAGCTTGCTAAACTTTATCTCATCGATTTTTTACTTAATGTTAAGAGGCAATTTAAATGGTGACCTGGGTTTTATATCTTTGTATTGGTGTTGTTATCGGTGGCGTAGCAGGTTTTTATTTCGCCAAGCTAGATGATTTCTCCAAAAAACAAAAAAGAGCGCTCGAAGAAAAACTTAAAACCTCAGAAAGTGAATTGTTGGATTATAAGCTACAAGTCACTCATCATTTCAAAGAAACCGCGGAACTTGTAAATAATATGACAGAAAGTTACCAAAAGGTGCACGAACACCTTGCAATTGGAGCCGGTACGTTATGTAATAACGAAGTCGAGGTAAATCGCATTAAAGTGACTCATAACGACCATCACAAAAAAACGCTGGCAAACAACAAAGATAATAATTTGTTTCCGGAAGCGAATTCGTCGACAGATGTAGAAGCACCCAAAACGATTGCGGACCAAGAGAGTACTCGCTCTGAAGCCGCATTTGATTCGGCAACGCAGGCCTCTGAAGCTGCACCCACGCCTGCCGAGCTTGAATCGGACAATGAAATAAAAACAGATAATAAGATAAAAACAAATAACGCTGCAGGGAAAAACCCAGCAGCGGTAGCCCCCGCCGACAAACCGGCAAACAAGCCTGAAACAAACACGCCAAAAAGTAACAAACAAAATAAAAACAACGCGTTAGAAACACGCACAGCACAAACTAATACGTCCGCAACAACAAACACCACCGAACCACCCACCCCTGCAAGCGGCGTGACTGAAACCATCGCTGTAACTGAAACTATGGCTGTAGTCGACGATGACTCGATTAAGCATACCCCGGAAAGCGTCTCTGTTGCGGAACCAACGAATGCAACAGTGACCAACGATACGAAACCCAACACCGCCAACCGTACCGTTCACTAACGCGCAAAATGAACGATTGACGGCAACAGAAGATCCCCTCTCGCTCGAAAGAGGTACAAAGACCCGTTGCACTTCATAAGCATTGGGGATCGCCTGGATATATTGACACGCCTTCTCGCAAAACTTCGTCCGTAACTTTCATCGGCAGCCTTCATCTGCAAAGACGCCAACGGCCTATTGTAAGAACAAAAAGGCGCATAATAAAAAACTCACGAATTGTTAATATCGATATACCCCGCATCACAATTACGCTATGCAACGATGGATACCCGTAAACATCCAGGGGTACCACTGATCGAGAGTAGCTTGATGTCAAGCCCGTTATCTAAACTGGCCGTTATTTTCGTTCAATGAAAGTGAATATTTATTAAGCGCTTGATTCAGCAATAACTTAAATTCATTGTGTAGCGCACGGTCGTTGCGTGCATTAGATGCTGATGCGTCCTCAATAGAGTGCCATACTGGTATAATAGACGCTATCATGGGTTGCCCCGTGATTTTATAGTTAAAAATAATCAACCAAGACGGTAATAAACGCGGTATATCGACAGAACTGGATTTTTCATAAAAAAATTCTATTAATATCTCCGTTTTATCAATTATTAACATTTCAGCATTAATAATGCCGTGATCATGCAGCTTACCAACGAACGAATCAGTCAACACCACCTTGGTCTGATCACTTTCAATGCGCATACTGTCCTTCCCGGCCAATATCTGCTGTAGAGATTTTAATGTATGAGTCGCGGAAAAATTAATTACGCTTGCAATCGTATCCGCTTGTTCCTCCAACTGATCCCGCTGAAGTTTGGTAATGTGAATAGTGCAAGCACTAACAAAGATAAACGAAAGGGCAATACTGACGATACCGACGCTACTTGATAAATAATTGAACATAATGAGGTATTGAGTTTTCCTGCTTAGCGCCCCCTTGATAGCGGCCAGGGCATCTGTTTAGCAACTTCGTTCGAAAAATGCAGCAACGGCCTTAATCGTCGATTAATGACTCGTTAATAATATGCCCAAAGCGTTTGAAACTTTGGTTTTAGAGTGCATTATTTTTTCGAAGGTTTTTTTGTTCCTGTTTTTTGTTTCTATTTTTTATTCATCGTCAAACGCGACAACGCAGCATGGCAACCTCATATACCCGCCGCGATTCAGGTTTAGGTGCCAATAGCATGCCCTCTTCACCCCATGGCGACGTTGTTGTCCAGGCAATAGCCGGTTATTACTTGTTTCGCCTAGCCATGAAATGAATATGACGCACTCTTAACATCTAAACCTCAAACACATTGAGTATAATTACCTGCCATGCGCTGAGGATTATAGGTATAATTTTCCACCCTGATACTCAGCACCATAACGTGTTTTAAATGAAAAAACAAAAAACAGAAACCCGTTTATTTACGGTTAAGCGATTCAAACTAACCGCCCGTTGGGGCACAAGAATCCTGCTGGCGCTGCTATTTATTGAAATTGGCTTCATTTGGGGGCTCATGCCTAATTGGGATGAGTTTTCGCATGGTCCCATCCCTAAATCCCGCGCCATTAAGCAATATGAATATCTGCAAACCACCAAAGAAGACTATACACCGTTAAGGTGGCAACCGATTCCATTACAATCCTTACCCAGCCATCTGGTGCGCTCAATTATTGTTGCAGAGGACGCACGATTCTATCAACACAAGGGGCTGGACCAAGAAGCTCTTAAAAAAGCACTAGAATACAATTTGTCGCAAGGGCGAATTGTATATGGCGCCAGCACTATTTCGCAGCAAACGATAAAAAACTTATTGCTATCGCCTTCGCGTAACCCTTTACGCAAGCTCCACGAGATTATTCTTACCACGTTAATGGAACGAAACGTAGGCAAGCAGCGCATCTTGGAAATTTACTTAAACAGCGCAGAGTTTGGGAAGGGGATCTATGGTGTTGAAGCTGCATCAAGGTACTATTTTCGAAAACCAGCCAAATATATTTCTGTGTCAGAGTCTGTAGAACTGGCAGCGACGTTACCCGCCCCAAAAAACCATAACCCCGAAACCCGCTCGCGCTTTTTTATGCGGAAAATTGCAAAAATACGACGCCATTTACAACGATAACCCTTACCATCAATGATCTGCTCAACCACACACGCCGTCGAATTGGACAGCCACGCCCCCTAAAACCCCTGTCTTTTACTATCGGCATCGACGGAACAATATAAATGATATATCATCCGGCTTGCTTGGTTGATCCAACTCAGGCCGCTTCATTCGTTGACCACACGTATTGATAAGCACCTGCGCGACGACATCAAGCGCCCCTTTACGCACCACATCCACAATTTCCTGCATCTTCATGTTATCGAATAAGCCATCACTGGCCACGAGCACCGTATCAAACCTTGACAACGGAATGGGCGAACCCATTTCAACCCGCATTTCAACATCACCGACGACATTTGAAACCACATGTCGTTCGTCATGGTGTATTGCTTCGTTCTCATCCAGCATGCCAGCCTCTAGCGCATAACCGACAGGAGAGTGTGAGATAGTTTGGAGTTTGATTTTACCTCGCTGGCCCACTACCAATATCATTGAATCGCCAACATGGTAAGGCCGCAGCACATTATGATCAATTTCCACTGCGGCAAGAGTGGTGCCTGCCCCCACCCCCAAAGCTAAAATGCTAGCGTTAGCCGTCTCAATACCATCGAGGATTGCCCCTCTAAAACCGGATTCGACAATGCCCGATTGACGCAGCGACGCCCCTAATGAGCTAATCGCTATTTTTGACGCCTCCGATCCACACGGCATCCCCCCCATACCATCCGCAATGGCCAACACACAGGCATTATCCTTACAATCAAAAACACCAGCACTGTCTTCGTTTTTGGTCAGCTTACCAGGCGCACGATGAGCATAAACGTAGATATCACCATTGGGCGATTCAACCAACAACGCAGTGGTATCCATATCGTGGTTTGCAACAATAATTGCACCGCACGACGAAATAGGGTTATCGGTCGACATTACTCACCTGCATCCCTCTCCAGCATCCCTCTCCAGCATTAATCACCTGAAATTAGTCACCTGAAATTAGTCACCTGAAATTAATCATCTGATTGATTACCATTGCAGGGTTTCCAGGTATTCTCTCAACTGACCGGCAGTTTTAAACTTCTTCAGTATCAGGCTACGTTTCAACCCACAGCAAATCGACTTTATTTCAGGCATGGCTTTCGAATAATGCTTTTGGCCACCGATGGCATCATAGAATATACGAATTAAATCACAGACATCACTGCGAATATTTTCGTGTTTTGGTGTTCCCCAGTAATACATATCGACCAGCTTTAATTCATAACTAAGCCCAAATCGACTAATAATAATGTTGTCGGTGTGCAAGTCGCCATGGTATTCACGCATATGATGGATACTCTCAATACCCGCCGCTAATGCATGTAATAAATGCAATGCCTGAAAAGCATTGAGTTTTTTACCCGGTTGCCTGTTAATAAACTCACTTAATAACTCACCTTCCACATAATCTGAAATTAAAAACGTAACAGGCGTATTTTGATACTTGATGGTTTCTTGCGCATAATACCGAATTAATATCGAACAATGACGCAATTTATGAAGTTTTTTCGCGTAAAATTTAAACGCCTTGTTGTTAGGATTACGCTGGGGATAAAAAAACTTGGCCGCTCGTTCTATATCAGTCAAGACCTCCTTAACCAGATAGACCTCTCCTTCCCAACCCTGACCAAGCTTGCCAATCACCTCATATTTATTAGCAAGTACTCTGCCGCTTGGCAAGTCGAATGAATTCACAATTGATTGTTTTTGTTTTTTTTGCATCGGTTTATACCATGTATTGCCAGGGCAATAAAAATAGCATCGGCCGCACCGACCGTCAGCTCATCAACACTGGCAACCGGGGGGAGCTCATCAGTTTTAGCGCCAAACCTCCAGCCCCACACCGCTAAACAAGTTAGTAAATGATGAATATAACCCAGGTCAGAGCATAAACGAAGAATACTGCAGTAAGACGAGTATTGTCCATAGATTGTAACCACCCAACCGGCGTGAGCCTGTCACCTACGTAGCAGCGACATGCGCCGTACCATTGGGCAAATCAACAGCATGAGCAATAAATAATGGATACTACCACCACCACCGCCACCACTACCCGTTCCCCCAACCCCCACCACCATTTGTTCTTTACTGAACCAACTCTCATTCCCATTGGTTTGCGCTTCATTAACAATGGTGCTACTGATATCAGCGGTATCACTATATCCGGTATCGATGGCAGTAATGGCAAAATAATACGTTTTTCTGGTATCCAAACCGCTAATAACATGACTGGTTGCCGTCGCAGGCAAAATAGCTTCGCGGGTTTCATAATCGGGTAATGCGTTAGTCCCCCAATAAACAATATAACCTTGAAGATCGGTTTCCGGGTTTGCAGTCCAGCTCAAGGTGACGGAACCGTTGTGATTTTGTAGCCTTACATTATTAGGCGGAGACATAGGGGGGCTTTCTAATATCCTGGTTGCGATAGGAGTAACATTCACTAACGCTGAAACATTAAACGCTACGGTGGCCTCATCAACGCCAAAATAGTTATTCGTGCCATCAAAGGTCAATGCCAACGAATCCTCCCCCACCGGAACAACCAAGGATGAAGACAAATAATAACCGGCTCCATTTTCCACAATATTATTATTATTGACGATAGGCAGTACGTTGGAGCCATTACTGAGCACCACATTACTGGCGTTGTTGTAAAAATAGGCATTTTGAGCCACGGTTAGCACCGCAGGATCACCGGTCAGCGGTGCAGTAACCAAGGGCGATGACATTAACATTATACTACGCGATTCGTTACGCAATATGGCGTTATTTGTAACACGCCCAACCGCCGTGATATTAATGGCAGCACTATGTTTATCCGCAAAGTTGTCTGCAATGATGTTGGAGTCAATAATTATCTTTCCCGAAACGATATCCGTCCCCTCATCATGACCAATATCCAACCCTCCCCCATGACTCGACATCGAGGCATTTCCCGTAACCACATTTTTCTGAAAACGGTAGACCAAAGCGTCAACCTGCTCCACATAGACTCCGCCACCAGCACCTTTAGATGTGTTTTGCATAATCAGGTTTTCACTAATATCGGCCTGTGCCTCGTTACCGAAATAGATACCGCCACCCTCTCCGTTAGTGGAGACATTACGCATGATACGATTATTAGTCACGCTGAACCGAAATGAATTAGCGGCAATTCCCCCGCCATTACCTAGCGCGGTATTATCGACTATAATATTACCGGAGATAACATAGCTCGACTGGGCGCCAGCACCGTCGATTACACCCAATAGAGAAATCCCTCCCCCCCGGCTTGCGGTCGATTGGTTATTCGAGAGGGTATTGTTATTAAGGGTAAACCTATCCAAACTGCCCACGACAATACCGCCCCCACCTTCTAAAGAATCGGTACTGTTGTTACTGATGATACTGTCGGTAATTTCAAGTTCACCACCAGGACCAGGGGCCGCCTTACCCACCACCGATATACCGCCTGCACGCCCGTTGACCGTCCCTGAATGAACATTATTCTCAATAGCACTCCCCTCGATTCGAAGCAAATTGCTCAATTCAATCGCAGTAATCCCCGATGCTTCCCCATTACGGATAGTGACGTTGTTTAAATAAGGGTTAGCATCCACCATATAAAGAACACCATTGGCAGGCGCTTGCGCGAGGTCCCGCCCACCTCCCGACTCAAACACCACATACTGCAATATGGTTCCACTTTCATATAGCCCATTATTATAGGTAGTCCATACCCGTTTCTCAGCATCAGTGGCGTCTTCTGTAATAAATTCAATAGAAACCCACTGGCCATTAGCCGCAAGCGGTTCAAAAACGATGGGTTCATCAGCCGTACCGATGGCAATTAATTCTTTCCGGATTGTTAGCGTATTAGGGCCCGCGAACTTAACATTTACTCCAGACGCTATCGTCAGCGATCCAGTAACATTAATTTTACCTTTATTGCTGGCATTGCCACGAATAATAATGGGACTATCGGCAATGCTCCAGGTAGTGTCCACCGTAATATCATCCGTCACCTCCAATGCTGCGGACAACGGTGTATAAAATATTATCAATAACAAGATGACAAAGAGGGGCCAGGTGACTCGACAAAGTTGAATAGTCATACAAGAGTTACATCCTATACTCGAAACTAAACCATTAGATTAATTGAGACTGAAAGCTAGCTACTAGCGGTAACGTGCCCAGCAGGAACTCCTTCCTTAAGCAGTTCCTGCAAAAAAACCTCCACGATTCACCATCAAATCGTCACCAAGTTTTTTGCCGCTGAGTGATATTACCAATAGAATAGAACTAGTGTAGTGCATCACACTACACTAGGGTAAAACAGTTCATAGGTATATAGCTATAGCAATTTAAACAAAATTACGTAAATATAGTGGCCTTATAGTAATTTCTTAAATATAATTGAGCCATTATAGCAATCTTTACTATTAGACTGGCCATGTAGTTGCAAAGCACTTGAAATGATTCGAGTTCCCTGCAATCAGCACGAAATACATCATCACACACTTAAAGATACCCCTGTGTATCCACACTAGCCGTCAAGTATTGACGCAAACCATCGAAATAATGCCCATTCTCCGGTGAATTACTTTTTATTTTACAAAACAATTACGAAAAATATACAATATACCGCCATTCACCCACACATCGCCCTAACTTACAATGCCAACCCACACAGAGCATACATGGAATCCATGCATTCTAAACAGCAGCCCACTCTATTGGCCACTGCGCCCCTACGCTCAAAAATTTATGTCGGCCCACACAAATTGGCCCTCTCTCAACGACTACCAACATTTTCTTAACCAGGATCTGGGACATTGCTATTCAAATTCAGGGGCTCAACTACACTTTGTGCCACAGGACGAAAAAACAGAACACATCAGTGCCGCTTACGAACCACGCATATACCTCAACGGAGAAATTCAAACCCGGTTGCATAATTGGCATGACTTCTTTCAAGTGCTGGTCTGGCGAATTTTCCCCAACACCAAAGCCATACTCAACCAGCTTCACTATGATGCCATCATGCAGCGGCAAGCCGATATACCCCATGGCACGAAGCTACCGTCTCAACGCACTCGGGTTGAAAATGCACTGACCCAATTTGATGAATGCGGAGCCATTATTTTGTCCTCAGATAAAAAGCTACTACAGCTCATTAACGACTTCGAATGGAAAACCTTGTTTTTGGACTATCGTGAAGCACTGTCTACCAATTTAAAATGTATTGTATTTGGCCACGCCGTTTACGAGAAAGCCATCAGCCCATACCTTGGTTTAACTACCCATAGTGTGCTACTACAGGTAGACCAACCTCTATTACAACAACCCACACCAGAAATTATGCGCATCGCCGACAAGCTCACTTACCAGCAACTAAAACAACCAGGCACCATTACATCACCACAATCTCTCTCCCCATTTCCCTTACTCGGCATGCCGGAATGGCTACCTGAAAATAGTCAGCCTTCATTCTATGACAATACCCACTATTTCAGACCAGGGCGTCAAACACGCAAATAAACCAACAGTTACGTAATCAGTCAATCTTCACATTTCCCACAAATTTCCGTCCATACCAATTGTTAGTGAAATGTAAATAAGTGTATTCTCTTCTTGAAATAAACAACGGCGAGTATTACTGTGTGGCCATAATAGTAAATCTATATAATATTAATTTAATAATTTTTCATGATGACTAAAATTCAACAAAAACACCTGAAAAATTCATTGATTCAAACGGAGTGCAATACCATGTTTAATGTTCCCCATTCTAGAAAGCCAAATACTGCCACCGCCACACTCATTTTTCTCACGGCATTGATCACATCGGCTTGTGGTAGTGATAAATCACAAGAAACTGCCACGACGGGTATGGAGAAAGCAACATCGGCGATGAAGTCCGCCGCGCCCACATCAATGATGGACAACGATGATACCGAAGCCACCCCGGAAGCGGAAATCAACGTCGACGCAAAAGCTGCTACAGAAACTGATACAAAAGCTGATACAAAAACTAATACAAAAGTAATGGAAGTAACAGAAGCAGCCAAAGAAGCGGTTGCCGAGGTTACCGAAGAAGTTACCGAAAAAGCGGCCGAAGTCACTGCGATGCTAACACCGAAGGCCGAGGATAAAATCACCAAAGCAGTACCTGCCGTAAAACAAAAAGTACAAGAAGTAGTCGCATCAGCGCAACAAGCGGTAAGCGCTCCCAGCGAAGCTGATAGCTTGGCACTGGCTCGTAAAAGCGGTTGTCTGGCCTGTCATGCGGTTGACAAGAAAGTGGTTGGCCCCTCTTGGAACGATGTCGCTAAACGCTATGCGGGTAAACCAGACGCCAAAAACATACTTACAGGAAAAGTGAAAAAAGGTGGCCGCGGTAATTGGACAGACGTGGTGGGTAATGCCATGATGCCTCCTTATTCCCCTCGCGTTTCTGATGACAATATCGAGAAATTGGTGGACTTTATTATCTCTCTGAACAAATAATTCCCCCAACCTTAACATCAATATCGTGTAGTAGGTTTATATCAAGTATGCAAATTCCGGGGTGAAATTGTGTGAATCGTTCACAGAACGCCACAATCACCCCGGCTATTCAGCCACCATTCAGGGTCAGTCCCCTAACTTAATCATTAAGCATTTCAAAAACCCGTTACCTATTCGCTAGCTCATCAGCAAAGGAGGTTTTCAATGATTACCAAGCTGTTAACAACCGTTTTTTTTGCAGCAGCAATCGCGTCGTCTTCTCTCGTTTACGCTGATCACGACTATCCCGCTCACAACAATAGCGACCAACATAAATCACAACGCTCAAAACACAAACATATCGCGTATGCCAAAGTGGTCGATGTAGACCCTATTTACAAAACCATACGGATATCATCGCCAGAACAACAATGCTGGTATGAAGATGTGCACAAACCCATCAAACGCCATGTGCGCCGCAATAAGCCCGAAAACGTGTTAATTGGCGGCATTATTGGAGGAGTTATTGGTCATCATTTGGGAGAAGGTCACAACCGCAATGTTGCAACCCTAGCCGGCACCCTTATTGGGAGCGCAATCGGCCGCGACAGCGGTACACGAACAGTACACACTGGCGAGTATCAGGTCAGTCAGGAACGCCACTGTGAAACCCATACCACCTACCGGACGGAAGAACAGCTCCAGGGTTACCGGGTCACCTATCGCTATCAAGGTGAATTATTTACGACCAAAACGCGACAACACCCGGGCAAGCGCATTCGCGTCAGTGTGCAGATTACCCCCGTCGAGCGTGACTATTACTAACAGTCAGTTATTAACAGTCAGTTATTACTAAGTTAGTAAGAAGTCATTAGCAACGTAGTCGTGAGTTACTATTAACTGAAAAAATAAAGTAAATGGTGAGTTAGGGGTGCATTCCTCCTGGGACGTACCCCCCGTGCTTCACAACTCTATTTTTCGTGGCACCCGAAAACGTTACTCCCCTAGCCAAAGTAACGTTTTCGCCCCCATCAGGAAAACGGTATCGTTTTACTCGCCTCCCATCCGATAGCGTAACGACGCTACCACCCCTGCCAATATCAGGCCTATTTCATGCGCCTGATTATCAATTAAAGCGATGCACCATCAACTTACGCTCCACTACCTAATGAATATCCCTAGCAATTATCCTAGATTCCACCGTTGAACCCGGATTTGGCACCGTTCCTCAAACGCCAGAGCAAGGCGCAACTTGCCCGCTAATGGCCGCCACCCTTAGCAAAAGTCGCAACGCGGCACTGGCGCTTGATGGAACAGTGATAACCCGGGTGGCGGGACAATAATTTGATTTTTTATGCTGTTAGGCCAGGTCCCAAGCGGTCAACTACGGAATCGAGGATTAGCCCAAGCGGAATTCCATATCATTCTAGGTTAATCAGTTCAACATCGAATTGTCAGTCAATCTCAGCGCCCCGTGCAAGGCCTGTCCCCGGCAAATAGCCTTAGCCCTTGTCACGGGGCGCAACACGGCAATGGGCGCTGAGACTGGGTAACAATCGGTATAGCGTTTTTTGACTCACCCGGTGAGCGAGTGAGAGATTATTTTTTTATTTTCACTTAAATCGTTTGCGTAACTTTTAAGCGATCAACTGATTAATCTAGCGTCATACGCGCGAGCGGCATCATCCTTGCTTGATATCTATACCCAGCCCATTGGAGTTATTGAAAAACCGCAACAATGCAGCTATGCCAGTTAACCCAACAATCAACCGACAAACATGATAGATGCCAGCACCATTAAGTTAATTAAACCTTGCGACTTGCCGGCACCGCCACAGTCGTCGTTACAGGTTATACGTGCCTGCGCCAACAATCAGATCAGCAATACAGACATAGCCACGTTGGTGAGCGCTGACCCGGCGCTAACAGCAGAACTGCTACGCATCGTTAACTCCGCCTACTTCGGCTTAAACAAACAAGTACAATCCATTCAGCGCGCTATTGCCATCCTGGGTCAACAGGCACTACGCAACCTCGTGTTATGTGTAGCCGTCAGGGATGCTATCAATAAAACATCTCAGTCATCCATTGATACCGACACATTTTGGGAAGACTGCTTACGCCATGCCGTAAGCGCACGCATGCTAAGCAAGCAGGCAAACATCGACCCTGATGACAGCTTTACCGCAGGTCTACTGCAAGACTTCAGTTTGTTAGTGATGTTTTTTCTAAAACCAACACTAGCACCGCAATGGCCCGAGCTTCGAGAACAAACCCCCGACACGCGATATGCATTGGAGTTAACTCACTTTCAAACCACCCATAACCAAGTCTCCAGCACGCTGGCAGAAGCCTGGTCGCTACCAGAACACTTAGGCGAAGCACTAAGCCATCATCACTGGTTCAACGAATCAGACCGCCATAATGCCTCCCCGCTTTGTAAAACACTGCATTGTGCAGACTGGATGGCTGCCGTATATACCGCACGCGACAAAAATGCCATCATTGAACAATGCCACAACAAACTTAACCAGTGCTTCAATATTAACGTACACGAAGCCCAAGAATTGTTAAACAATATCCCCCAACAACTAACACTGGCAGCAAATGCTTTAGGCTTACATATAAAAACCAACCTGTCATTCGAACAAATTCTGCGGGAAGCCAATGTCAAGCTAGCGGAAGTAAACCTAAATTACCAAGAAATCACCTGGGAGTTGGAAAAGGCACTAAAACAACGTAATGAATTAGCGGCCGAGTTAAACCGAGAATTAGATCTGGCCAGGGAAATTCAACAAAGCTTATTACCGCAACAACGCGACGCGACCTTCCCTATCGTCGCTATTAATATCCCGGCTAAGCAGTTATCCGGTGATTTTTACGACTTCTACGCCCTACCCGATGGCCGTATTTACTTTAACCTGGGCGATGTATCCGGCAAAGGTGTAAACGCAGCCTTATTAATGGCAAAAACCAATAGCTTGTTTCGCTGCATGTGCAAGCATATACACGAACCTGGCGAACTCATGGCCCTGCTCAATGCCGAAATTTGCGAAACCTCAATTCGGGGTATGTTCGTTACGATGGTGGTCGGATTATACGATCCGCGAACAGGAAAGGTAAAACTCATTAATGCAGGCCATCCACCGGCCATTGCATTTCGCAAAAATGGCACCATGGATTCATTCGAAGCGGAAGCCCCTCCCCTGGGGATTATACCCGACGCAGACTTTCCGGAAGTTACCGTTGATCTTCAAGACGCCAGCCTTTATTTGTTCACCGATGGAGTGCTGGAAGGACGCTTGGCCGACGGCAAAGCCTATGGCATGAAACGGCTGTTAAAACGCATTATTGAACTTAGACGCTTACCCCCACAACAACGTCTCGAGTCGATCGTTAATGAGTTAAGTGGGCAATCCGATAAACACCGAGACGACATTACCCTACTCTTAGTTGAAGGCAGTCAGACATGACGCAGTTTACCCCACTGGTACAAAAACGCTTCACAGCAAATGCCTACCAATTGAAAGAAATACGGCAGCTCGTCACCGAGGCAATAAAAAATGCAGGTGGCTCAACGGAGGACCTTACTCGAGTTGTTATTGCCGTCAACGAAGCGTGCATGAACATCATACAGCATGCTTACAAAAATGATCCCAGCGGCGAAATTATTGTAGAGATATTAATAAACGGCGCAGATTTCCTATTTCGGGTGACCGACTTTGCCAAGTGCATAGACCCTGCTGACATCACCGCCCGTGACTTAACCATCGTTCGGCCAGGTGGACTAGGCGTTCCCCTAATCCATGCGGTTATGGATCAGGTGAAATATAAGCATCGACAAAACGGGACAGGAAACGTACTCGAGATGACCAAGCATATTCAACGCTTGGCAACAAAATAACTGACGATACCATTCAGTAGACTATTAATTAGGAAGCAATCGGCAAACCTCGATGAAATACCAAATACGCACCGAAGCCCACTATACCATCATTGCCTTTTCCGGCGACGTTGACCTGCAATATTCCCCACAAGCGCGTGAGCAAATACTGCTGTACCTTAACAAAAAAAATCACGTGTTAGTGGATTTATCTGACGTAGACTATATTGATAGCTCGGGTATTGCCAGCCTCGTCGAAGGTTTTCAAATAGCAAAAAAAACCCATCTGGAATTCGGACTGATCGGTGTTAACCAGATGACCATGCAAGTCATAAAACTGGCTCGCCTTGACCAGATATTCCCTATTCATAAATCGGTATCAGAAAGAACCGGAAAACCCCAATGATCCCTGCCTGGCATGCCTACCCACTGCGTAAAGCAAAAGATTATGTCGAGCGGTTGGGACGAGCCACAACTGACAGTATCGCCGAACTTGGGTATATATTTTGGTTATTCATCGAAAACATTTATTGGATCCTCTGCGGAAAAAGCCAACAACAACCGGTACGTATCAGCAGCATTTTTGAAGAGGCCATGCAAATTGGCGTGCGCGCCGCACCGATTGCCTCGATGCTTTGTTTTTCGGTCGGTATTATGCTCGCCATCCAAGGTATAGAAACATTAAAAATATACGGTGCGGAAACCACCGTAATACTTGGCGTTGCACTGTCCATCACCCGTGAATTCTCACCACTTATTATCAGCATACTGGTCGCTGGCCGATCTGGCTCTGCGATAACGGCACGCATTGGTACAATGCAGGAAAGCCAGGAGATCGACGCCCTGCAAGTCATCGGCATTAATCCCATCCGGTTTCTCGCTGCACCGATTTTCATTGCCATGATCATAATGTTACCCATTCTAATCATCCTTGGTGATTTAATGGGATTACTGGGCGGGGGGTTATATATTGTTACCGAGTTGGACATGAGCTTATCCGCCTATGCTAGCCGATGCCTTGAGGCGTTGACGGTTGAAGATATTCGTCAGGGTCTGATAAAAAGTATACTGTTCGCCGTTATCATCGCCATGGTTTCCATAAGTAACGGATTTCAGGTGCGCGGCGGTGCCGAAGGCGTAGGCCAAGCCACTACCCGGTCGGTGGTCATGTCCATTAGCCTGATCATCATTACCGACATGCTGTTTACGTTTATGTTAAACCGGTAACGAACCATTATGGGCCTAAACCAGTCATCCATACCGAGCGCAGACACGGTTATCGAAGTAAACAACCTTGTCACACATTACGGTAATCGAAAAGTACTCGATCATATTAACCTTCACGTGCAACGCGGAGAAATAATGGTCATCATGGGGGGGAGTGGTTCCGGTAAAAGCACGCTGTTACGGTATTTATTAGGTTTGAACCACCCAACGTCAGGGACCATCAAATTAATCGGCAATGATATTACTAAAGCAACGGCAATGCAGTTACATGCACTGCGAAGAGAAATGGGCGTCGCCTTTCAAGGGGGAGCCCTGTTCAGTTCCATGACGGTCGGCGAAAATGTCCGACTCCCCTTACAAGAACACACCCGGCTTGATGCAACCACAATGCGTATTATGAGCCGCATGAAACTGGAAGTTGTTAATTTGTCCGGCTTTGAACATTTTATGCCGGCCGAGTTATCCGGCGGCATGATTAAGCGCGCGGCGTTAGCCCGCGCCATCGTGATGGACCCTAAACTATTGTTCTTTGATGAACCCTCAGCGGGACTCGACCCGGTCGTTGCAGCTGAATTAGATGAGCTTATACTGCAATTACGAGCAGCCATGAATATTACCATTGTCGTCGTTACTCATGAACTGGAAAGCGCATACAAAATAGCCGATCGAATTACTATCCTGGACAAGGGTAAAATACTCTTGACTGGAACAGTAGCTGAAGTACGCAATAGTGATAACCGTCGCATTCAAGATTTACTAAATCGACGCCCCAGCACCGAAAACATCCACCCCGATGAATATTTAAAACGATTGACGCTATGAACTCAATCAATAACAACCAAATATAGGTTATGAAACAAGATCACATTAATTATTTTTTTGTCGGTAGTCTCGTGCTCTCGATGATAGCAATTTTGTTTGTGGTGATCTTAAAAATCACCGACCGAAATCACGACACTGACGCCTATTATGTGGTTTACAAACAAATTGCCGACCTCAAAGAAGGCACGCCGGTTACTTACGGTGGCTTTCAAATTGGTAACATTGAGGAAATATCCCCTATTTTCGACGCATCCAATACAACATTTAAGCTCACACTGATGATCAGGTCAGACTGGCAGATTCCCCGCGACAGCATTGCACGTATCGTATCGCCAGGACTCTTATCCGACAGTCAAATCGATATCGCCGGAGGCCATGACACAACACCTTTGGTGGCCGGTAGCGTTATAAAAGGCAAGGAAGCAAGCAACATTTTTGCCGCACTGGACACCGTCGCACATGAAATTACCGATTTATCAAACAACAGCATACAACCCTTAATTACCCAGCTGAGCCACCGAATTGATAATGTCAGCGCTCATTTGGATGATATTGGAAGCAATCTGGGGCACAAGATACCGTCCATCATTAACAGCACAGAACAACTGCTTGGTGAACTTAATAACAGTGCAAATCAACTAACAACCTTGTTTGATAAAAAAAATCAAAACCATGTGCAACGTATTTTTGAAAACGCAGACACCTTATCCAACAACCTGGCTGCGTTATCGGTAGGCCTGGGGAACAGCCGAGTACAACTTGATCAGTTAATCAATAATGCCAACACCTTATTCGAAAATAATACCGGCGATATCCGCACGGTAATGACAGAGGTACGCAACTCGATCAATAGCGTATCTCAAAACATCGATACCATTATCTTCAACCTGGAAGGGACATCGAGAAATTTTAATGAATTTAGCCGCAAAATAAGCGCCAACCCGGCTGTCTTGTTAGGTGGCCAACCCCCCAAGGACACCGCGGAAGAACTACGATGAACATCCGACGCAATAAACGAGCAATCATTGCTTTCCCTTTAGGGCGATCGTTCCACAGACTCGCTGTCTTAATATTAGCCTCCTTCTTACTGGCATCATGCATAAGTCAGGCACCGATACCACAAGATCGTTTCTACCGCCTGCCCGACATTAGATCCATCGCACAACCGCATACTAATTTGGTCAATACCATCGCGGTCACCCCATTTAAAATGCAAGGAATATATAACGAGCGAAACCTGCTTTATGTTGAAGCGAAGAAACCATTAGAGCTACAACGCTATCATTATAGATATTGGGCAAGTGCACCCAATTATTTGATACAGGACAACCTTATCCACTACCTAAGAACCACATCGATTGCCAACAACATCTACCATTACCAATCCAACCTGGAAGCTGACCGGGTTGTCAGTGGTCGGGTATTGCGCTTTGACAGAGTGTTAGATGGCCCTGTTTCAAAAATTATTATCAATATGGAGCTACAACTTCATAGCGGTAATAAGAACACGTCCCCCTTACTCAACAAACAATATTCATCCACAGTAAATATCACAAACACCGAATTCAATAACGTTGTGGAAGCTTACGGCCGCGCACTTAATAAAATATACGATGCATTTCTTTCTGATATAGAACCATCTGAACAATAATGAGGCTGCGTGTGACCTGATTGAAAACAAGCGCATTATAAAACGATGGCCTTGAGAAACCATTGCCCCTCGAGAAACCATTAACCTTCGAGAAACCATAGCCCTAATAACAAACTTACCAAGTTTACTACGCCCAACAACACCTCGCCGCGTTGCCCCCGACGCTCCAGACACGACCAACGCCTGAATTGACGCATTTATCAGCAGCCTTAAATAACTAATGATGCCTGAAAAACCACCGGTATATAGGCGTAATATTTAGACCATATTAGCTTAACCCTAGAAAAATCAGTGGGATCATGAAAGTCCACACGAGCATTTAATGCACCCAGTCCATTCAAAACACGAACAAGGCGACCACCGCATTTTTGAATGGGCTATGCAGATCAACACGTTGTATGTCTTTTTTCCCGCCCAACTGATTTCTCCAGGTTAAAGTGGTAGTGAAGAGGATTATTACTTTCACTGGGGAGCATTGCGTAATAAAATGGAATCAAGATGTTTACAACGGCGCTAAAAACCGTAACAGACTGATTTTAAAAAAGTAACTGATATTTTCACCAGCACCTACTATACACTATGGTGAACATTTGCTAACAATAGCGGTTAAGAATAGCGATTAAAAACTTACCGAAATTGTTTGCATTTCAAACAGCTAAACAACATATTTATTATTTTTCAATATGTTACAGAAATGCTAACACGTTAACAGTATGCATTAATCGAAACACATTAATCGAAACATAGTAATTGTCGTATTCATGAGTAACCCGGAAGCCTCTCACACAAACTCGCTAACGTTTACCACCGCGCGATTCAAAGTCCTGCAAACTATCGTATTCACTGTTGGGCTTTCGGCAATGGTGGTATCGGGCTGGTATCTCGTTGAAGGTATGTTGCACTTTGCGGGCGATGATGCATCAAAACGTATATTTATCGCCGCAGGTATCATCTTTCAAATTACAGAATCTATTTGTTTTATTGCCGCTGCAGCGTTAACGGCTAAAAGTGTCTATTGGCGCATCGCATTATTTTTGTTAGGGGCTATTTTATTTATGTTTAGTATCACCGTCATGACACTGGCACAAAAAGCCATATTACAAAGCGGTGAAAATCAGTCGTCAGCCCTTAATGAACAAATTACCGCACTGAATGCCCAAATTAAAAGCCTTGATGAAATGATCGCGGCCTATCGACTTAATGCCCAAAAACAAAGTCAATCTATCTATGCTAATAGTCGGGAACTAGGACAGGACTCACTCAATCGGGCCACTGAACTTGAAACAAAAAAACTGGATTTAAGCAATCAATTATTTACCCTGAACAACGGGCGAAAACAAACCTCAAGTGAATTTTTTCAACAACTCGAAACATTAACGGGGTTGCCCGCGCTTAAAATGGAGTACTACTTTCTGGTGAGCCGGTCATTACTGCTCGAATTATGCGGTATTGTATTAATGGCGTTTGCTGCGCATCTGAAGCTTCCTCAAACAAACCAGGGCAAGGAACTACGCACCCCACCGTCACGAACGGAGGGTCACAACAAACAAAAAACCAAACGTGATACCAATAAACCCCCGATGGGTGTTCCACTAAAAGAGGTTAATTCACCAACGTTGCTCTCAAGCGGCCATTGGGCCAGCTCTCATATCCGCTCATTAAAACAAAAAACGGAAGATTCCGATAGCTGACCCAATCATATCATCAGACACCGTTCAGCATCATGCTGCTTGTAAGGAATATCCCCGAATCGATTGCGCAAACTCCTGCAATACCTTAATACCCGTCAACTCCGCTTCCCGACACCACTCCTGCAGGGCTGCAACACGCTTTTCCTGGTTCGAGTAAGTGCGTAACCAGAGTTCTTTGAGCGTTTGCTTAAAACGATACACCGTCTCTAATGCCTGGCTACGCGCCACGGCCTGGTTAATTATTTCTTTTGCATCAAGATCGATTTTAATATCTTCACGCATCATCAGCCGTTTTGCTCGTTTCAGTGTTTTTTTGAAATAGACATCTGCATGGCGTTTTTCCTGCTGAATCACGGGTTGGATTACATTTCTTCCATACAGGGTCATCACATGAAAACGATTACGCACCACGGCACTTACCGTATCAAAATCCACAATGGCTTTGCTCGGAACAAATCTCGATTTGGGCGCAACTCGCTTAACTTTTGCCAGACCAACGAATTGCAGGCTGCGAATGTAAAACCAGCCTATATCAAATTCCCACCATTTATTTGACAACCGCGCTGAGGAGGCATAGGCATGATGATTGTTATGCAACTCTTCCCCACCAATTAAAATACCCACGGGTATAATATTACTGGATGCATCGCTGGTTTCAAAACTTCGATACCCCCAAAAATGACCAAGGCCATTAATAACACCGGCCGCCCAAAACGGTATCCAAATCATCTGAATCGCAAATACCGAAATACCGATAACCCCGAATAACAGGCAATCCAACACCAGCATTAATGCCAATCCCATCATAGGATGGGCGCCGTAAACATGCCGCTCCAGCCAATCATTGGGGGTGCCTTGCCCATAATTTTGTATGGTTTCTTTATTTTTTGCTTCTTCCCGATATAACTCGACCCCATCAAATAGCACTTTTCGTAAACCTTTCACCTGAGGGCTATGGGGATCCTCTTTTGTTTCACAGGTTGCGTGATGTTTACGATGCACAGCAACCCATTCGCGAGTGACCATACCGGTGGACATCCACAACCAGAACCGGAAAAAATGACTCACTAGAGGATGTAAATCAACGGAATGATGCGCCTGATGACGATGTAAAAATATTGTCACGCAGGCGATAGTAATATGCGTCAGCAACAATAGTGCAACGGCTACCCCCAAAAACGATAAATCCAACAATCCATTCAACATTTAAGTTTCCTCTATAATTTGCAAAATGCCCGTTATGAATTTGAACACGCTAGCTAAATAACAAATAAGCAATATTCGTGACACATTGCCAAGGGACACCCCACATCAGTGTTTTTAGCTCCGCGATCATTGTATGGGTATGGCGATGATTGCTTGGTGAGCGTTGTATGGCGATCTATGCCCAGTAACGAACAGCAATACATAAGCCAGACCATCCTCACCAATAACAGGTAAGTTAGTGATAAAAGTATAAAAAAGATATGTGTCAGATAGCGCTATTGCCTGTAAACACGTCAAATATCGACGCGGCACATTATACTGGCAGTATCATCACCTATATTGTTGTTTTATTGCACAACTCAACTATCCAGTTCGACAATTTTTTTTTGGGTTAATTTCAACCGTGGCTGATCGAGCAAATAAATAATTGTTTTTTATGATAATAATTGCTTCTTTACACAATATTCAGTAATAATTCAGGAACCAGTTTACCATAGTATATTCCAATAGTCAGAAACCCCAACGGTAAGACCAACGATCACATTGCCCGCGATAATATTGCTTACAATGAACGCCACAAAAATGACAACGACCTATCCCTGCATTTACAACCGTGAAGCGTCTGTTTACCTGAATAAGATCCGCCGCATCACGGCGATCACAAACTCAGGGTTATTATCAAGGGTTCTGATTCAAATCATCGTTGCACAAGCATTGATAATCTCATTCGTCACCACCGCCATGGCGGCTGAAAAGGAACAAAGCTACAAATTTGAAAACAAGCTCATCAAGTTTGCATTACACCCGCGAACACCAGAACAAATGGCCGCTTTTTATGAAGGACGAGGCTTCCCCAAAAACGCAGTCAAGGCGAGTAAAAACGCCTGTTTTATAACCGCTGGAATGCGCAATTTATCCAAACACAAAATATGGCTTAACCTGGCACAGTGGCGGTTTTATTCCACCAATGGAGACATCGAGCGAATGACTCACCAACAATGGAAACAACAATGGCAGCAACTCAATGTACCGTTGGCCAGCCAAGCCACGTTTAGCTGGACACTATTACCCGAAGCCAGGGACTTACATCAACATGAACCCGTCGGTGGTAATATTACCTTAACCCCTCCCACACAGGCATTTACTGTAGAAGCCATTTTTGCGACCGGTGAGCATAAAAAAGGCCCGCCACTCATCATAAAAATTGAAAACGTGCGCTGCACTCAAAGCAAGGATACCAACCTGTGAAAACATCACTCGCTATTCTGTTATCACTTACGCAGTTCGTTCTACTTATATCTACAATATCGCCCACTCGAATTGCAATGGCCGACACAATAACATTGCCAGAGGGGGTAATAACACTTAATGGCCGTAAGGCACCGGCATTGGCACTGAGTGACATGGATGGCAATCAGTACCAACTCCCCCACTCGCCCGGGCGTTGGGTATTTGTACACTTTTGGGCAAGCTGGTGTGGACCGTGTCGGCGCGAAATGCCGACCATACAAAAAATGGCCGCACTCATCGACAACAAATCATTTGAAATCGTACTTGTGAATACCGCGGAAACTGACGATACCGTATTTGGATTCTTAGGTATTGCTGCGCCAGACCTCACTACCTTAATGGACTATGATGGCCAAGTCACCGAACAATGGCAACCTCGCGGGCTACCTGCCAGTTTTTTTGTGGACCCGAAGGGAAACCTCAGGTACATCGCACTCGGTGGAAGGGATTGGGATAAACCGAACTATTTAAATTTTATTACCTCGTTAATCACCCGTTAGACGTACCCGAAGGTTACTCTCAAAAAAGTGACACTCAAAAAAGATATCAATTGACATAGACTCGTAGCGTATGCGTATATAAACATCCCGTTATTGTAACAATGGCCCCATTTTCATTTCGTACCGGTGGTGATTCAGCGTCTCACTCTCTACCCTGGAGCTCAAAGTAGAACTCAAAGTAGAACTCAATACATTACCAAAACTGGTTTCAAAATTGATGTCAGATTTATTGCCGGATATACCGTCAACATCAATATTCAATACATTATTCGGCATAGGATAGGCTCCACAAGCTTCTGCGACCTCGCAAATAGCGTTATCAGAATCCGAATCCGTTCCGGCAACAATGATATATTTACCCGCAGCCACATTGTCAAATCGATAGGTATATTCCCCTTTGCTCAGCTGTGCCTGGACTTTATACAGGGTTTTCGAACTCGCGCCGTCTTTAAGCTCAACATAATGTAAACCGGCGTCGGTAACTGCGCTATTGTTGATAATCTGCATAATGATCGGTATGTCCACCACACTAACACTTGTAGCCAAACTGATCGTCGCTGCGTAAGTTTTCGTCTGCAGAGGTAACAACGAGCGATCAACACTCGCCGTATAACGCCCCAAACCGGACGCATTAACCGAACTTGCTGTCACCAACAACCATCCATTGGAAGTATTCGTGATATTCCGCACACTTAGCACGCCATCAGCACCGTTTGCAACATTAAAATCAATAGATTCGGTCACATAACCAAAATTCAGTGCGGCCGGCGTCACGTCGGCGATGGGGTTACGAGGCTCCAATGGTATACCCGCCAGGCTTTTAGCGGCATTTACCGCCCTATAAGCATCAATTAAACCGTAGCCATACTGATCGTCGCGACCACTGGCACCAAGATCCTTAGTCATTACGCCGGACGATAACAATCGATCAAAATCCGCTGGTGACAGTTGAGAGTTTACTGACCGCATCAAAGCAGCAATACCGGCAATATGAGGCGCAGCCATGGAGGTACCCTGATAAAAAGCATAACCAAACTCGATAGTACCATTAGCATCACTAGCCGCAGTACTCAGCACCCCATCGTTAAACCCATCACCGTTAAGGTCAGTAAATGCACCACCAGGCGCGGCAACGTCAATCGTTGTACCAAAATTGGAATACGATGCGATATTCTGATTTATTCCCACGGCACTCACTGAAACAACGCCATCCAATGATGCGGGATAACTAAAGCCATCGTCGCCGCTGTTTCCTGCAGCAGCCACGACGATCACACCCGCGTCCCGGGCCAAACGAAAAGCGGTCGATGCCGTAGTGTTGTTAGTCGGGCCGCCTAAACTCAGGTTGATGACATCCGCTTTTTGGGGGGGAATTGTCCCGGAGTCATTGGGCAGTTGCGCCGCGTAACGCACCGCCTGCTCGATATCGTAGTCCGTACCGCCTAGGCGACCAAGTGCCCGTAACGGCATCACTTTAGAATTCCATGCAATACCAGCGACACCAGTGCTATTATTGGTGGCAGCGGCGATGGTACCGCTGACATGCGTCCCGTGAAAGCTACTATTACCATTCGCATCATCACCCACATCATCGGGGTCATTATCAATACCGTCACCATCGGCCGCGCTGGCCGCACTTCTGATAAAGTCATAACCCTTCACTAACTTGCCTTGAAGATCAGGATGATTAAGCAAAACACCGGTATCGATGACCGCCACAATGACGTCTTCAGCTCCTGTTTCCACCTCCCAGGTTTGGGGTAAATTTATTTGTGGGTAATGCCATTGAAAGGAATAAAAGTTGTCATCGGGTGTCAACAACGGCTGACGAATATAATTTGGTCGCGCTGATTTTATATCGTCGCGGTTTCGAAGCGCCTTAATCACTTCAAGCGTTTCCCTTTTACGTTGCAATACACCATCACGGCGGGGCGGGGCCGCTTGTATACCAAAGGCCGATAACGCATTTAATCTCAACGCCCCATCCCCCACTGACATCAACATACTTCTATCTGGGGCACCGGCTTTAGCTTGCAACCCAACTGCATTGGCGGAAGATGCAATCGTCACCGCTTGTGTTGATATTTTTGATGTTGCCACCAGCTCTACAATCACGTCACCTGGCACAAAGTCATCATCAATGCTCAAATCGTCATTAACGCCTAAACCTCCACTCGCTAGCCTTTTTCCCAGCTGTTGACTGGACAAGCCCACATTGAGGATATAATTTGAGGCACCGGCAACCGCGTTCACTCTGAGATAAAACAACCCATCATTGTCAACACTAATAACGTCCGTTGCACGATCGCCAACAGTACGCTTTAAAACATCGCCATTTTCATTTAGCAATTGCAGCACAACGACGTTACTTCCTCTCGGTGGTCGGTTATAATCGGCGATAGTAATCGTAATTGTCTGGCGAGCCAATAACTGAAGCATATAATAATCATCAGTATCACCAGCGCGATAAGAACGACCTGCGGCACCCGCATTAGGCATATTCACATAGCCCCCAAGCATCACCGGATTTGAAATCGCCTGAGCCTGGGCAATACTATCATTAGCGATATATTTCGCATTAGCATCATTAACATCCGAATCAACCATTGATCCGGATGCAATGGTAATAGTCCCGCTAACACTAACTGCACCAGACACGGGGCTCACGTTACGCTTAATTTTGCTTTTATCCTCAACAGGTTCACAAGCAGCTAACAGTATCGCCAACAGCCCGCCAACACACAGCGCGTTAAATTGCCGCCTGCATACAATTTCTTTAATAGGAATCCATTTCATCTTTTACCACCTTAAAAATAGATGACAACCGCGACAACTAATCCGTTATAATCCAATAACAGACGTCAGCCAGCGGCATTAATAATTGCCACATATATTTTTGCGGGTCGCAACCTGTTCTATCACGCACAAAGCACTATCTGACTGTTTGCAAGATAAGCTTAAAACAGAACTTGCGCGCCCTTATCTTAAGGAAGTAGAGTCGAATGTGAAACGGTGAACCTTAGGCCTCAATCAACATAATCGCAACGTAACGTATAAACATCACCGTATAAGACTCACCGCGTAAAACACCGGTTCTCGACCATTGATGACAGCCTATTTATCCCTAAAAATACAATCACTTGCCTATCCCCAAGGCACATCTACTCCTGACACCTAACGTCTTTATAACTTCGTTATAACTTCTTTATTGATAATATCCCTTGTTATATAAATCTTTCATGGTGATGTAATTATGCCAGTCATTACTATTGGGCGAGTGGACGATGAGCACGGCATAGCCGTATTTGTCCTGGTTATGAGAAAAAACTTGTGGACTGCATTCTGAGTTATAGTTATTAATAGACAAGCTATTCATGATTCGCCCCCCTTATCGTGCTAATAAAAAGCTAACAAAAACTTCAACAAATACGTTAATGAAAAATCTTTACAATCATTACCAATAACGTTATCGCATTAAGGAGAAGTACATCGTACACTGAGTTACGCTCTGGACGTTAAGCCGCAAATCAGGCTAACACTAGCATTCGTATAAACCAGATCATTTATCAAAATAATTTTGATAACGTAACATCTGGAAAAGCAATTTCTAACAAGATAGTTACTTGTAAAAAATCACCAACGACCACAATCACGATACAGCGATGGGTTCGCAATTTCAGTATACATACAACGCCAGCAATTGTTATTAAAAACATTAAGACTAACTATTTTATATACGCATACGTAAAATACAGCGTGTAGAAATAGTAAACAACACTATTTTCTGCCACATAGCTTCCCAAAACTATAACACCACTTCGTACGTGTGACCAGCGTTTAACGTTACCAACCAAAAACCATGCGACGCCAGACAATAAAATAGTAACGAAAAATTACAGACTACTTGCGTATTGTTTGACGCAACATTGTTTTAATGTAATTTATTTAACGTAAGACACCTTTCAGCAGATTTTTTTATACGCTAACAACCACCTTCGTTATACAAAAACATTCATTCTGCGAAAAGCTTCTATCACTCCAAGGCACCAATCAGATAAACCAATATCAGCTTAAGATATATTCATAACAAACCTCATCTCACACTCCAAGCCGTTAACGCCAGCAAATTGAAATAATTCCGAGCATTTAATTGGCACGAACAATTGGCACGAATAGAATTATGCACACACGGTTAACATTAGCGCATATAAGCAATACTGCGTTGTGACACAACAGCGCCCTACCAAAATGAAGATAGTCAATCCAGCTAGACCCTACAGGGACATTTTCGATGACCCTACCTCCAAAGCATTTGAGCGTTAGGTTTTAGAATGCTCTATTTTTTGTTCATAGCTTTTGTTCATAGCTTTTATTTATAGTTTTCATTCATAGCTCATGCTCATGCTCATGCTCATGGCTAGGCGCATAGCAGGCAGCACCCTACAGGGAGGAGCAACGCCGCCATGGACAAAAAAAGTTGCTACTAACACCGAAACCTCAGGCGCTTTAGGTATATAATACAGACATTCGCTATAGCATATAGCGGCGTTTATGAGCAGCAATGATAGCGCTTCACTGTCACCTGTTACATTACCGCTTTCCAGCATACTATCAATGAGAACAACGTAATGATTGAGCAATACCTAATCACCCGCCAAAAACTGCTGAACCATTTGCACGATGATCACTATCGCATTATCGACTGCCGGTTCGCGCTCACTGCGCCCAACGATGGACACAAGGCTTACCTAAGCCATCACATTCCAGGCTCACATTATGCCCATCTGGATAATGACTTATCCTCAGCAATAACAACAAACAGTGGTCGCCACCCCCTCCCTGCTCCCGACGTTTTGGCTAAACGATTCTCCGACTGGGGCATTGATGCCGATAAACAGGTTGTGGTATACGATGATAGCAGTGGTGGTATTGCCTGCCGTCTTTGGTGGTTGTTACGATGGCTTGGGCATAATGCTGTCGCTGTACTTGATGGGGGATATCCCGCATGGCAACAACAGAACTACCCGGTAAGCACTACACTACCGGAGAGTAAACCCAACGAATTTGCTGCTCGCCAACAACATAATAGCTATGTGAGTAGCCATGAATTGCAAAAAATGCTTGGCGATCATCGCTACCGGCTAGTTGATGCCAGGACTCCTGAGCGCTTCCGTGGTGACTGCGAACCCATTGACCGCAAAGCCGGGCATATTCCTGGTGCCATCAATATACCCTGGCTTAGCAATCTGGATAAAAGCGGTTATTTTTTGCCGATGGAGCAACTAAAATTGCTCTACTCCCGTTCGTTGGGTGATACAGCCCCCCACAACACCATCGTCATGTGCGGATCTGGCGTAACAGCCTGTCAGACTATTATGGCAATGTCGTATGCTGGCTTCACTGACACCAGGTTATATGCGGGATCTTGGAGCGAATGGATCACCAGCCCCAATAGACCTATCGCACAACAAACATAAACAGGGTTGCATTGACGAACACTCGGAAATCGAATTTTTCAATATCACACTTTTCAATATCACACCATAACGCCCTCAAAAACACTCAAAACACCGCGCTAGCATTTAATCCCACAGAAAACATAAATTTATTGTATGAATTTATATAACTAAAGTAATTGCAAAACTGACCGCTTTAGAGTACTTCCACCGCGAGCGAGATAATGCGGTACAGCCTTATTGAACTTAACAGAAGTAATCGGCACCAATAGAGTATTAGCGATACAGGGTTTACACCATTACAGAATTACGGTCGTGCAACTGAATAAGGCTTTATAGCAGGCACAGACCCGCCGTTGTTGTGGTCAAGTGCCACGACTAACGGCAAATACTACGCCGACTCAAGGAGATGCATCAACTGAGTTAAATCGACACGACAGTTTAATCTGCTTAATCGTTTATTTTAGCCAAGAAGACTACATTAAAACGTTAATAAAACGCATTACGAAAAATTAGTATGGCGTTACAAGAGCGTAAAAACATCATACATTGACTCATGTCAACTTAATTGTTCGGCTAGCTGCTAGCCTTACAGATACTGGATGATCGGCATATGAAAGAGCATCCACGATAAAGGAATATAATTATCACAGTGTTGTACCTGCAAGCCAAACAGCTTATTTCGGCTATAACACTATTTTTTTAGTCATTAATTAACAGCAGAGAAAAAATAATGGGCAATAATTTATATGAAAAAATAGGCGGCGAAGCCGCGGTAAATGCAGCAGTTGATATTTTTTACCGCAAAGTGTTGGCTGATGACCGTATCAATGATTTTTTTGATGGTGTTGATATGGAACAGCAAGCAGCAAAACAAAAAGGGTTTCTCACATTCGCCTTCGGTGGTCCAAACAACTACACCGGAAAAGACATGCGAGACGGACATGCCCATCTCGTTGCCCGAGGTCTCAACGACAGCCACTTTGACGCTGTCATGGAGAACCTAGGCGCCACATTAAAAGAGTTAAAGGTACCAGATGACTTAATCGCTCAAGCTGCGGCCATAGCAGAAAGTGTCCGTAATGATGTATTGGGGCGCTAACCAACCCTAGCAAAAACACGGTAACGCTAAACATAATAGTCTCTTGTGATCAGATACGAAGGTAAGGAGTACCGCCTTGAAAAAGGCGAGACAGTAATCGATTGTTTACTTAGACATGGCATAGTTCCGCCATACTCCTGTAAAAGCGGGCTATGCCACACTTGCCTGATGCGCGCCACGCAAGGCAACCCACCGCCGGACGCTCAAAAAGGGTTAAAACAATCCCTGATATCCCAGAATTATTTTCTCGGATGCGTTTGTACGCCTGACGACTTTATGGATATTGTCCTACCGGATAGTGAGGCATTTCGCAGCACGACAACCGTTATGGATATAGCGCCATTAAATGATTCCGTAATAAGGCTGCGACTGCGGCGACCTGAAAATTTTCATTACTTCTCGGGGCAATACGTTACCATTTACAAAGAAGACCATGTCGGCAGAAGCTTTTCATTAGCCAGTGTACCGGTCATGGATGACTTTCTGGAGTTTCACATACAAGTTATACCAGACGGCACCGTGAGCAGTTGGATTAAACAAGCCGTATCGCCTGATGATAGCATCACCATTGGCGAGGCGATGGGTAGCTGCATTTACACCGGCGGTAACCCAGCACAACCCCTGGTACTGATTGGAACGGGCACCGGACTGGCCCCTTTATACGGTATTGTACGCACCGCACTGTCAAGTAAGCACACAGGGGATATCATGCTATATCATGGCTCCCGTCACGCGGATAATTTGTATCTACAGGATGCATTGAACCGAATCGCCGAAGAACACACAAATTTCAGATATATTCCCTGCCTCTCCGGCCCTGAATCCGCCCCAGGTACACGCCATGGCCGTGCCAATGACCTAGCACTCAACGACATTGCAAAATTTGCCGGGTGGCGGGCCTTTCTTTGTGGCAACCCAAGCATGGTAAATGCCAGTAAACGCGCCCTATTTTTAGCCGGTGTCTCCATGCAAGATATTCACGCTGATCCATTTTCACATGCGTAATTGAGTTCAGCATACAATACCCGTCTAAGCAGATACCCCATCCGAGCAGAACTCATTGACCGGCACAGAGTCTAACCATACCGAACCATTACCTACTAACCATCACATACCCTGGCCATAACCTTACATCATCTACAGGTATTTATTTAAACCCGATACAAGTACCGCAAAAGGAGGGATGTCATTCGAGCCCAATCAAGCATTATTGAAATAAATTGACCCCTGATACAATATCGTTAAACTTACCCTTTACCAAAAGACGTTACAGTAAATGGATCCATGCGCATTAAATTGCTAAATTATTTGTGAACTAATTGTTAAATATTCGTTAAATAATTGTAGGGAGATTAGGATGACCACTTCACGCCGTCAAAAATGCACCGTGACACACCTTGTTATCAGTACTGTTTTATTCTTAAGTTTATTGGTAGCTCAAAACGCCATCGCAGGCAGTGATGCCATTAAAACCATGGCCGGCATTATGTCTCATTTAAACCATTACCCCAGCGCTACCGAAAAAGAAACGTTAAATAAGCTCGTTAATGCATCGAGCACAAGTGATACCGAAAAAACCCTTGCCACGGCAATAATTAACCTGCAACACTCTGCAACAGCAGCAGACAAAAAGAAATTGAGCAAGATTATGGATGACGGCAGTGCCGCCAGTAATGCTCGTGAGCTTGCCTCGATTATTCACAACCTGAATCACCAACCCAGCGCTTCAGATATAAAAAAGCTAAAAGCCATGATGTAACCGCCTAGCAACAGAATGCGGGTAGACACATCATCCCCGCCAAATAAACATGCCAGGCACTCAATCATCAACCTAAATTAACCCGTTGGACGGTTTGCAAACGATTCCAGGGACGGAATCGGTGGGGGGATGGGAAATAACGACTGAAACTTACCTCGGCACGGCGCAAAAAAAGATTGAATATCAAACAAAATGCCCTGCTACGAACATCACCCGCAACGTTACATTATCGGTAAGTCCATTCCGACTAATCCGACTAAGAAGTCAGTACTTCCAAGACACCCAACAAATTCCTGGCTTCATCAGCAGACGCACCACAGACGTCCGATGCAGGTTTAAACTGATGACACACATCAGGCCTCAGTGGTGAGCCAAATAACTTGCAGGCGTGATCCTCACTAAGCTGAATACATCGAACCCCGGCCGGTTTCCCCATTGGCATACCAGGAATTTCTGAAGAAATAGAAGGCACAATACAACAAGCACCACACCCTGTACGACACTCTGTAGTCGTCGCCATAGTCATCGCCTAAATCGATTTTTTAGTCTGTTGTAACCGTGCTTTTTCCAGCTCGACGCTTTTATTTACCATAACCTCATAGATATAGCCAGCCCCGGATCTTAAATCAAAAATTGATGCCCCATCATCCCATCGCACGTGCAACACCAATAAACCAAACACCTTTTCCTGAAAATGCGCTGCGGCAGGTCCAAATATTTTCTGTTTTTCGGCAATAAGCTGTTTGTAAAACGCCACATCGGACTTCGCCCGATCGTATATAACATAAATTTTATACAGTTTGCCCTTAAAAAAATAATATTCTATTTTCTTTTTATCCTTAGTGGTTCGCACATAAACATCGGGCTCAACCTCAAGGTGATCAGCATATCGATATTGGCTACCGATACCGGCTTTATGCACAGTGACCTGTTGCTGTAACTGATCCGGGGTAATCCCCCAGTTAGCCCCCTCGAACCCAGACGGAAGATCAAGCGCAACCTGCAACGATACGACAAGCATTAGAACTAAAGACATCCAGCCTCCCTGCAAAATAAGTTAATAAAACATGAATCGATACTAACAGATGCTTACGCGCTGCAATAGCATAAATCCAGCCTCTGCCATAAACTCATGCCCCACGACTCCAAGCTCCCCCAACCCGCGGTGAATCAACGCAATGTTGCCCAGGTATCGAGGGGGTTTGCACAATGATTTACACAACAATGTACACCACGATATACACAAAAAGTCAGCATCACAATATACGACAATTTCGATATATCAATTATTGATTAATTATTGATTAATTATTGATAATTAACTAAAAGTAACTGAGCCTAGTGTCGTTTGCATTTTTTTAAAAATAGCCACACGACAAACAAGGAAATACTTGACTATTGACCTCGGGTAATTTCTTGGATAGGCTCATACACTTAAGCAACATTATTAGATAATTACTGTAGGCAACTTGGGAGGAGCAACAATGGAACTCGCGATAATTTTATTCGTAGGCCTGTTTTTGTTAGCAATGTATGGCGCTTTCAGCGACAGCAGAAAAGCATAGGCAACAACAAATACCACTAAAAAAGCCGCGCCAAACTCGTTTGGTGCGGCTTTTTTAGTGGCCGCTTTTTTAACAGTAAAATATAGCATCAGCCTCTAAAACACGAATGGATAACGTTAGTTGCTGCCAACGAATGTGTTAAATCAAGCGCCCCTCTGGGGAAATCGTTTCTCCATTGCTGCCATTATCATCATCTGATTTATCATTGTTTTCCTGCTTGTTATCATTGGCGCCATTACTAAATACCTCGTCTAGCGTTTCTGATAAATGCTGTATATTCTGCTTAATCTCCGGTGTCAGTTTATTAATAGCACGTTTCATTTCATCTGCGACAGCACTGCCTAAGGATTCAACGTCCGCCTTTATTTCCGGCACAGTGCGATCCAACTCCTTAATGGCTTCATCCACATGCCCACTAAACTCCTTACCCAGATCCTGCAAGCTATTAATGAGTTTATTTAACGAATATTGCTTTTTCACCCGCTGTAGTGATTCTTGGGTTGCCTTGTAATCAACCAACCAGCCGTTATCCTGCTTCACCAAATGTGTATTAAAAGACGAAATAGTTATATTATCAGCTTGAAATCGAAGACTCGTCTCAACAAACGCCTGCTGTTGTTTAAGCTGAACAGTGCCAAATGTCACCTCTCCCCCTTCCCACTGGGCATCAATCATCGCTATTTGGTTCGGCATATCCACAGTGACGAATGACTTTGCGGCACCCACATCGTGAGCCAACACGGCCGACCAGAACTGTTCCGCCGTTTGTGATGGTGATAAAGTCGGTGTTGCGCAAGCTGTTAGTACCCCCCCTAAAACCAACAGCATGCTGAATATACTCATTACTATCATACTTCTATTGTTCATTAATCCGTCATCCTTTCTATTGGGTAAGCACAATCAAACAACGCTATTAACTCACCGTTATATCTCAATCGGACCCTATAGCAATCGTGCATAACAACCGAGAGTTATTTCGACAACAACATCCTTACGATAATTCCACCCAGTAAAAACGCGCATTTCATATTATTCAATCATAACGTCACCACCGCCCTGCTATTTTCCAACAATTATTGATTCCCATCAAAAATAGGACCCACTTTAGTCATTGCCCGGTATATAATGATTATCTAATATTTACACATACCGTAACCTTTTCTGGAGAACGAAATGAAAGACAGGATCTGCACCAACTGTGGTCACATAGGACAACCCGTATCCCAATGCCCCGACAGCTTTTTAGTGGATGGATTGATATGGCTGACCATGGGTAGTATTGCGATTTTTACCGGCTTAATGCCGCTGCTGATACTACCGGCAGGATGGACGCTCTATCATATAATTAAGTACAAAACGACCAAATGCCCAGAATGTGAAAATCTCGATATGGTTAGCCAGGAAAGTCGTGCTGCAAAATATTATTTGCATCATAAAAACGATCATCATGTTGATGTATGGCGCAGGGAAAAACAGGCATAAAATAGCCTTTTACCCGCATCATAAAAAACCAGCAGGCATTGTTCTATAAGATGCTCTACAAAACACGTTATAAAATACTCCATAAAATATGACGATAGAAAAAAGATCGATTCGATCAATAACATTATCGGGTGATGGTCGCCCCGCCACCATCACCTTTCTTATTTCTAACAGCTGACAATTACACTGTTCAAAAAACACTCGAACGCACGTATTATTCAGCCTGTTTTGGGTTACGTTGATGCAACCCCAAGAACCGCCGCGCCAAAATAACAATCACTTCCGCAACCTAGCCTTATTGTTATTGAAAAAAGTTATCGTAAAAGTTACCGCAAAAAATTACCCCACACGGTTGCAATACAAAGCGGCAACACAAAATCACAACAACAAATTCGCCGCCGCATCAAACAGGAAAATATTTATGCGCTAAGTAAGCATAATGATATACACTCACACCACCGCCGCTAATAATATGAATGTAACGTTAACGTAACGCTAACGTCGTATTAATAGCAGTAGTAGCAGTAAACATTATCAATCGATATCTATCAACTAATCTTGGGGGAGATTATATGCCTTTAAAAATCAATTATTGCACCACGTATTGCACCACGCTACATTTGTTACTTACGCTGTCCTTACTCTCGTTTAATGTCTTCGCGAAAGACAACGCAAGAGATAATGCCGCAGACAAGATCGAAGGCGATCTTTCAGTCATGGTGCTGGGGTCAGGAGGACCGGCAAACTCAGCCAAAGGACGTGCCAGCGCGGGTTATTTAATCTTTGTCGATGGGGAAGCCAAAATATTACTCGACGCAGGCGGCGGCACCTATCAACGCTTCTCAAAAAGCGGTGTATCCGCTAAAGATCTGGACATTATTTTATTAACCCATTTACACATCGATCACACGGGTGACCTCTCACCCATTATTAAATCCATTTATTTTCAAAACCGTGCGTTTCATGTCGCCAATAACAGCTTTCCACCCGGTAGAACGGCCCCATTTCGAGTATTTGGACCGGCCACAAATGGCGTGCCCTTTCCAAATCCACCGCTCACTGGAGCAGACCCTAACGTACCACAATACCCGAATTCCACCGCATTCATCCACAATCACTACGACCTAAATGAAGGCAGCGACCGCTACCTCAACATTTTCACACGCGCCATTAGTGCCGGCATTTTCGGTATCAACGCCATCGATGTATCACCCAACTGGCAAACCTATACCCCAGAAACCCTGGTGGACGAAGACGGCCTAGTTATTAAAGCGGTGGGGGTTAACCACGGCCCTGTCCCCGCGCTGGCATACCGTATCGAATACAAAGGTAAAAGCATTGTTTATTCGGGAGACACCACCTCACGCAGCACTAATGCTAACGGTGCCCCATTACCCAATGGTGGAAATATGGTGGCAATATCGCAGGATGCAGATTTGTTGATTTACGACACGGCCATCATGGATACGCCCGCCAATGACAGCGAAAATATATTTTTTGCATTACACACAACGCCCAGTCGCATAGGCGAAGTATCACAGCTGGGGGGAGCGAAAAAGTTACTGCTTTCGCATTTAACAGGCAGTACTGAAAACCGGACCAGGGAAATCAAAGCCCTTATACGCAAACAGGGGTATGAAGGCAAAATAAAGGTAGCCCGAGACTTACAGGTATTTAATCTGTTAGACTAAAAGCACACCGACTACATGCAGCTCCAAAGGAGCTGCATGTTATTATTCCAAGTTAACCAAAATCAACCCAAAGCACCCGTTAACAGTAACCTATTCTCTATTTAAGCCCTCACTTTAAGCTCTCTATTCAAACTCTCTATTTAAGTGATGCGCCGAAGATAATAACTAAGTTTACAGGTTTGCAAATTAGGGTTTAAATAGGGCATTGTCATCAGATTTTTCCGCAACATACGGCTGCTCGATGGTTTTTTTAAAAAAGCCCCAATGGCATTTTCATACCGAGACGCCATCAATTGAAACCCGCAACTGAAGCGTTGCTTAATATCGCTAGCCTGAACATATGCTGATTGCTTTAATTGCCTGCTGGACACAAAATTTGTCACCACCATGCCTTCGCTTGTCAAATGACGCAACAATAACGTTGCCCAGGCACGATCTGCCTCCACGGCTCTAACCGGCTCCCCCTCATCTTCACCAAATAAATCATCCACAATTAAATCAAATGGCTCACCATGGTAAGCCTGTAACCACTGCACTGCGTCGGCCTCATGGAGCGAAATATTTTTTTGGGTCAATTTAAAAAATCGCCGAGCAATCTTAAGATGAACAGGATTTAATTCTACCCCCACGATGTTTTGAGGCTGTAAAAAATAATTAAATTGTTTTAAGACAGCCCCGCCGCCTACCCCCAGCACGAGTATTCGATGAATAGATCCCTTCGGAAAAAAAAACGCAGGCAATAGCAATAAGTCCCAGATACTGCCTGTCACCGGGTTGTTTGGGTTGTATTGGCTGTGAAACACACCATCCGTGTATAACCGACGCGTATTACCCGCCGACCTGACTTCGTAGCACACGCCACCCACTATTTTTTTCCACACAATAGCCATAAATTTAAAGTACTACTTAAGGAATCATTTAATGAATTATTTAATGAATTATTTAATAAAGTATTTCATGAATTGCTTAATCATAACCAACCATTATAGCTAGCGTAAAATACCTGATAAAGATAATAAATGACGCTAAAAAACCAGCGCTTTACTCACCAAAGCAACCCCCAACAACAAAACCCGTCCAGCACCGGGTAAAAGCTACCGCAACACTTCACACAAAACTAACTTAATATTTCGCAACATTCTTAATATTCCACAACATTGCCGGCGTTAACGTCTGTTAATAAAAATGTCATCATTTATTGATATTGTTGCGCACAATTTTAACGATCCACAAACATCCAGATAGATCATAAATTGTACTATAAATAGCATTAATGCAATTGATTACCATTTTATGTTGCAAAAAAGACATTTTATTGACGGAAAATAAACAAATAGTATCTTTTATACAACATATTTTGGCAAAAACCGTAAAATAATGCCGACAAATGTTTGCCAAACGATACAAGCTTGGGGTAACATGCACCCAATTAGGATTGTACCAAATTGAAAAAGCCACAATCTTCTAACAAAACTAACAACACAAACCTTGCGAGGGAAACATGAAACGAAATCTTTTAACTTTAGCCGTCGCCGGCGCATTAATCGCCCCTCTGACTTCACAAGCAGAACCTACCGTATACGGAAAAGTACATTTGTCCTTGGGCCAGTATGAAAAGAAAACATCAGGCACCACAGATGATGATAATTGGCAGGTTCGTAATCACGCCTCCCGTTTTGGCATAAAAGGGGATCATGATCTAAGCGAAGGTCTAAAAGCCACTTATAAGCTGGAATATGAAGTCGACCCAGATAACGCTAATAGTTCAGACGCAGACCTCAAACGCCGTAACCAATACCTTGGTTTAAAAAGCAGCTGGGGCGAATTGCGTGTTGGCCGTCACGACACCCCCTTAAAACTGTCTCAAGGCAAATTTGACCAGTTTAATGATACTGATGCAGATATTAAGCACTCTTCACCACATGACGGCGATCATCGCTTTGACAACACCTTGATCTATCTGGGTAAAAGCAACAGTATTGGCTATTCAGTCGCACTTATACCAGCAGAAGGCGATGGCGAAACTGCGGGGGATGGTCTTGCCGATACGATATCCGCTTCTGTCAGCTATAACGAAGGCCCTATCTACGTCGCAGTGGCCTACGATTCTTATGACAATGAAACAAATGCTAAAGCCGACACATTAGCGCGTTTAACCGGTATTTATAAAACCGGTGGTATGCAAATTGGTTTTCTCTTCCAAACGGGTGTAGAGAAACCTGCTGCGTCTGATGATGAAACCGATACCATCGGCCTGAGCTTCGGCATTAAAACCGGTCCCAAAGGTAAAGCCAAGTTACAGTTCATCACCGCAGAAAATGATGCACCGACAGCAACCGAGACGACATTAATGGCAGTGGGTTATGAGCACAAATACAGCAAGACCACCAGCGGTTATGTGATGTACGCCGACAAAGAAGTAGAGACTGGTTCCGCTACAGATGAAGAAATAACCTTTCTTGGCGCTGGCATGATTGTTAAGTTCTAATAAAGCTATTTAATAAATAGCCATTACTGTAATAAGCAAACACCCGTAGGGTATCCAATGATTGACACCCTACGGGATGTTCGCTAAACCAGCCTGCACTTCGTTACTCTTCAATACGAACAACGCACCGATAAATGTCCGCCGGACGAAATTAAGCAGTTGTCTATTAAGTCGACATTTATTAAGTTGATGACTATTACGGTATCGTACCATCAAGTTATCGCCTCACTAGCACCAACGCAAATGCACAAGATTAGTGCGATAGAAAAAGCTTATCCACTATTGAATAATAAAACTGGTAAAATAGATATTTTCAATACCTGGATCGTCAATCACCTCTTCCAATAGCCCTTGCAATACCTCTACCGCTTCTACTCGCAAAGACTCCTTGCCCTCCAGGCTTCGCACATCTTCGACCTTGAGGCCGCTGAGTAACATAATCATTGCATGACGAATCGCCGGAGTGTGATACTTTATGGTCTCTGCCAGCTCCGGACTCGTTAATCGAACCTCAGAGGTTACCTGCAAAAAGTAGTCTTGTTTATCGCCACTAATATTTACAACAAATGCGGGATCTAACGATAAATAGTTTGATACAGCGCCACCACCGCCGCCACCGGCAACGCTCATAGTCGTGGATAAAACAAAAATCAGAAATATCTCTACTAACTTAACCATGTTATACCACCACTTTGCTGGGGAATGATAGGGAATACAAAAAACAGTTATACGGGTTATCGGACTGAGTAATGATTCTTTTAGCCCTAACTGAAAATTTGCCCCATTTATCCAAATTCCGCAATACCCCAACCCCACTGCGCTAAATCAATGACATCACATTACCCCCCAAACAGCGTTATTCGTTAGCTCATGTTGATAGGCTCTTTTCGTCAGACGGCAAATGAACCGTTAATTGATTAAACGGAATAGACCAGCCGTAAGTGTTACAGGCATCCACCGCCAGGGACTGCAAAGTACGCTGAATAGTAAAATATTTTTCTGCAGCACTTGCTGCAAAAGCGGCCATTACCACAAAATTTAATGAAGATGCGCCTGCATCGTTAAATTTAACAGAAAAACTTTTAAGCAAATGATGTAATTCCTCTTTTTTAATACCCTCTTCAATATATTGCTCCAATTGGCGGCGCACCTCACTCGTAACAATAGGCTGTAGCGTATAATCCACACCAAATGTAACCAATAACATGAACCCCTCCATTGACAGGTTGCGTGGATTATTTTGCAGGTAATTATCCAAAGTATAAAACTTTACAGACGATAGGGTATTAAGCTGAACGGCCTCAGGTGACTGTAACGTTACCTTGCCATAGACACCATCATCTAACAGGACATAGTCATTTTCACGACTGGGAAACCAGGGTTCTTCGTCATTAAATGGACGCGATTGATTTTCTGCCAGCACTTTAAGCGGCAAACGCAAAGTTCCCCCTCGTAACCAGGGATTGGCGAGCTTTGAATACACGCCTAACGACATGATTTTCCAGGGCACACCGTTATAAACCAAACGTTCATGCTCACGAACCGGGCCCATATTAAGCAGTACCTTCATCTCCAGCAACAGATGGGGCAAGGAATAACGAACAGTCCAGGCAATCCCAACCAGCAAAATAAGTGCAAACCCCAAAATGATCCAATCACCTCGAAAATACAACACACTTAATGCCGCAAACACTGCCGCTACAATAATGAGTAATTGATAAATCAAGTTGGAAAGCCGCTCCAACACATTGGACTTACGACGCCGGTAACGGCTTACGAACATTTTTGTAAATACATTAATATAAAATAAAATTAAGTAGGTACCTATAAATGCCGTCAACGCCAGCAAAATATTTAGGCCCCGCCCTGAAAAAAACTCTTGAATGGCGGTGCGACTTCCCTGAATTAACGTGTCATCGTTCAGGCGTTCTTCCAGGTTAAAGCTTGCAATACTGTATTTGCTTTTTAATTCTTTCAGGCGTTTCGCCCAGCGACGCTCTAGATCCTCAAGCTCTTTTGTCGACATATCAGACGTGGCGATGGATTTCAAATAATGAATCCGGCGTAACACCCCTTCAATAGCGGGTATACGACTTTGAAAAAAAGCCTGCTCGCTTCTAAGCCGTTCAATTTCCCGCGGTTTTTCAGATAATTTCTGTAGCTCGGTAATCAGAGGTTGAAACACTTCTATTAATGCATTACGCCAGTTGAACTGCTCGCTTTTCTTCGTAATTTTAGTTTCAGCCAAGGTATCACCGGCAGTGGCAATCGCCTCAAATGCGGCCTGCAATTCGCCACTGCGAAGTGCTTTTTCACCCAGTGCCTTTGCAATATCCTCTTTTTCAGTCTCCCCGCCTGCACGTCGTAAGGCCTTGCGCAGATTAACAATCTCCTCCTCCACGGCCAATGTCTCAGTGACAATTTCCTCTAACTTGTCGCCTGCACGTTCCAAACGCTCGCTAACATCCGTTTCACCGGGCTCAATATTGCCATCATCGTTAAGTGCCCAGGCATTATTGATATGAATGACCTGCATTGCGAAAAATAGCAACACTAAAGCTAAAAAAATGTAAAAACGGCTCCCTAATGAACGCCCAAAAGAACGCGTCAACCGATAGAACAGTGCCTGTCTCATTATGTTAATCCTTTGAATACACGGTAAAGCCCACCCACCATCTTATGCAATTGCAACCAACCACAAGTCCAACAAGGGTGAACAATAAAAATGCAGATGATGAATAATGGAAAAACGAAGACTTATAATACGGAGAGAGAAACAACTAGGTGCTATTGTGGCGAACACCCAATTCAAACACAGGGTTTTTCGTCGATGGACACAAGTAGTCGCCCTGAACACCTTTACATGCGGTGGTACTCAAAAATTCCAGCTGATCCTGGGTATCGACCCCCGTTACCACCACATCAACATTGAGCTTGTTAGCCATAGTAATAATTGCCGTTACAAAATCATTACCTGCTTTATCCACCCCCGTATTGCTCGTTATCGTCCTCGACACTTTTATTTTATCAATGGGCAGTTTATGTAACAAGTTAATTGCTGCGTAATGTAAACCAAAATCATCAATCACCAGCCCAACCCCAAGCGCCTTAATATCGATTAATTTATTTGATATGAGCTCGGCGGAATCCAGTAACAGCTTTTCATTGATTTCTAGCTCCAGTTTACTCAAATCAAAGCCTTGCGTTAATGCTAGCTGTAAATCTTCGAGTAAATTATCGCATATATAGGCAATAGAATTGATGCAAATAGCCATATTTGGCAACACCCTGGTATTTTCCTGGCATTGTACGTAGCGCAGGCAGGCCGTTGTTAGCGTCCACCGCGAAATTGCGATTAACACCCCCTCTGAGTCCTGTGCCGACAACGATAGCGCCTGATTAATAAGTGTGTCGCCAGAATGCCCGTAATCAAGCAATACTACCATCGACTCAACGTTTTGAGTGCCGATATTGATGATTGCCTGGTAGTTCAGTGCGGCATTTTTATTTAAAAACGAAGGTATATCGCAGGTCGGTATTGCTGTAACTTCAACCTCATCAACCACCATATCACGAAAATAAACACAACAATTTTTCCCACTATGCTTCGCATGATACATTGCTCTATCGGCGTTTTTAATGAGCATATCCAGACTGTGACCATCATCGGGATAAAAACTAACACCAATACTTGTTGTAACTTTTATAGACTCACCCGAAATATGAAATGGAGTAACTAATACGTCCAATACCCGGTTTGCGACGATCTGGGCTTGTTCACTTGACGTTAAATCTGACAATAAAACGGTAAACTCATCTCCTCCTATACGAGACATACTATGGCCATCAACGCTGAGTGAGTGCCTGGACGCACAATCCGTTTGTCGCACGCAAGACTTGAGACGTACCGCAAACTGTTTTACCAGCTCATCCCCACCATCATGGCCAAGCGTGTCATTTATATGTTTAAAATTGTCTAGATCAAGATACATAATCGCACAAAGCGAATGCCGCCGCTCCGCGCCATGTAATGCCTGGCGCACATGCTCTTTAAACAAATTACGATTAGCTAACCCAGTAAGTGAATCGTAATAGGCAAGATAACGTATTTTTTCTTCTGCCTTTTTTCGTTCGCTGATATCCTGCACCGTGCATAATACATGGGTAACAACACCTTTTTCGTCTTTTTGCACTTCTGCCATTTGGTTAATCACACGCTCACCATGTTGCTCGCCGGCAAGCCTGCTTTCTGCAGAAAATTCGATGCCGTTACAGGCGCCCTGTAATCGACTTTCAAAGCGTGCTCTATCCTGCGGATGAATAGCGGATACTAATTCATCGATACCCACATTATTCTTGGTATCTAAGCTAAATATGTCCCGTGCCTGGGTTGAAAAATTAAATAAATTCGTGCGAAGGTCCCATTCCCAATTACCCAACTGCGCAATACGTTGTGCATAATTCAACAAGCGTTCGTTTTTCGCCAACTCGATAAATAACGCATTAACCCGCAACAAATACCGTAGACGTTGTGTTAAGACCCGCCAGTTTATAGGCTTAGTAATAAAGTCAGTTGCACCCGAATCATACGCCTGATTAATCGCATTGAGATCATCGCTACCTGTAACCATAACAACGGGTTTATCCCTACCAATACTCGACTGTCTGATTTCTCGGCAAACGCTAAAACCATCCATTTCAGGTAACACAACATCTAATATCACTAGATTGGGATTCGTGTTAAAAAAAATATTTAGCCCTTCCTCTCCACTATCGGCTTCCACAACCTTATAATGGCTGGACTCAAGGGTCTCACGTAACAGCAAGCGCATCATCGGATCGTCATCAATCACCAGAAAAGTTGGTGTTTCCAACGTTGAATTCAGCTCATTCATTCGCACACTTTTTGGCTTCGGTTTTCACTGCTTCGATAACGGTATTGAGCTTTATCTGAATATCCTCCACAAGCGACCCATAGTGATCTACCTGATCATTTTTAAGCGCTTTTTCAAGTTGCCCACAAAGCGTCGCAAATCCAACAGCCCCCACATGTGAGCTTGAAGATTTTAACGTGTGCGCAGCACGAATAACCTCCTGGCTGCCAGGCTTAGCATAATTTTTTGCAATAATATTGACAAGCTCGGGTGCCGAATCCAAATACAATCTAAACACTTTCATTGCGACACTATTACCTTCTATGCCTGCAAGCGTTTTTAATTCTGACACGATAGACCTATCCAGTATGCTATCTTTTGTATGCTCAACAATATTTGTGTTATGTACAATTGCATCATTCGCGGGTTGAAGCCGAACCGCCATCTTAGCTGGTGCGACGATAGCATCACTTCCTGCCGCATTTGAACCATCTTTAACTTCTTCCTCTACCGCAAAATCAGCTAACCAATGATGAAGCATATTTTGTAATTCTACTTGCGTAAACGGTTTGGCCAGGTAGTCACTCATACCAATAGAAAGACAATGCTCCTTGTCCCCTTCCATCGCATGCGCCGTCAATGCAACAATTGGCAAACGATCTGCTCCCGTTGTAGACTGCTCATGCAGACGTATGCGCGACGTTGCCTCAAAACCATCAACCACCGGCATCTGGCAATCCATAAACACCAGGTCATATTGCTTTTGTTTAACCGCCATCACCGCCTTTTCTCCATCCCCCACCACATCCACTCGCAACCCGGTTTTTGCCAGCATACGCAATACAACTTCCTGGTTCACCAGATTATCCTCAGCCAGCAATACATCAGCATTGTATCGCCACTTATTCAGAATTTTTTCTTGCCGCTCGGGTGTTTTAATCAAAACACCGGTGTTGCCCGAGTCCATCAGAGTAACAATCGCATTAAACAACTGAGATTGACGGGTCGGTTTTGCCATCACACAATCAATGCCAAATTGCCCGGGATTTTCAATGTGATCTGCCGCGGATGTCAACAACATTAATTTTTTGGGATACTCAAGGGATAACGCCTGTATTTTTTGCGCTAATTGCAAGCCGTCCATACCCGGCATCATCATATCAAGTATCGCAATATCATAACGAACACCACTCTTAGCGGTTCTTTTGAGTTCCTTAAGCGCTTCCTTTCCACTAACAACCGCGTGGCTATCCCACCCCCAGCCACTGATTTGCTTTTCCAGTATCAAGCGATTAGTCTGATTATCATCCACGACGAGAATCTGCAGATCCTGCAGGTTATGCATAAACGCATCTGACGTTTGCATGTGTCCAGTTTCAAATTCCGCATGAAAAATAAACTTTGAGCCAATCCCCACCACACTTTGAACGTCTATATTTCCGTTCATCATCTCGACCAATTGCTTGGAAATAACCAACCCTAACCCCGAGCCACCAAATTGACGCGTTGTAGATGTATCGGCCTGCACAAAAGGCTGAAACAAACGTGAACAAGCGACAGATGTTATCCCCACGCCGGTATCCCTTATTTCGAAATGAATCGTTCGTTTCTCTTCAGGCGGGCGGTCTAAACTTGATGTTGTTTTCTCAGGATCCGTTTTCTCAGGAACCGTTCGCTCAGAAATCGATTGCTCATTATCTGACGAGAGTACGTCAATCGGTTTGCCGGAGACGGCCAGAACGATTTCTCCCTGCGAGGTAAATTTAACAGCATTACCCATTAAATTAACTAGAATTTGACGCAACCGAACGGCATCACCTTTTAAATAGCGAGGCACATCCTCATCAATGTAATAGGCAATCTCCAATCCCTTTTCATGAGCCTGCAAAGCAAATAGCTCGACAACATCCCCTATAATTTCGTAAACATCAAAATCCAGGATTTCAAGTTGCAACTTTCCGGCTTCAATTTTAGAAAAATCTAGGATATCATTAATAATACATAACAAAGCATCGCCGGATTTTTGAATCGTTTGTGCAAACCGGTATTGGGTATCGGTCAACTGCGTATTCAACAACAACTGTGACATCCCTAAAACACCGTTCATTGGCGTGCGTATTTCATGGCTCATATTTGCCAAAAACTGCGACTTTGTACGATTCGCGGCCTCTGCCCCATCACGCGCCACTTGCAGCTCCTGCACCAGTGACTCCAGCCTGCTATCCCGCTCATTAACCTGTGTTAGCATTTGGTTAAAACACGTATAAAGCGCACCAATTTCATCATCGTTTTTCTTTTTCACCTGAGTGGTGTAATCGGCATTAATCGATACTTTATTCATGGTACCCGCCAGTGTCAGAATTGGATCTGCAATGACTTTTTGCATTTTTCTTGCGATCAACATCGTTAGTAGCAGCACTGCCACAAATACGATGAGTATCAACAACAAGTTCCATTTTAATCGATGATACAATTCAGTGGCGTCTGAGACAATATAAATGGCACCAATGGGTTCACCTTGGAGCCGGATAATTCTCAATATATCAAACGACGCCAGATTCGATCGGGCAATCACTGTCTCTGGATTTAAAGGATGTAAATAGGCTGCAACGCTAGCGCTATGGTAGTGTTCATTTGCTGCTATCTCATCGAGCTTATAGGTATATTGCGCCAGAATTTGTGCTGTAGGTGAGTATACCGCGGCGTAGCGTATTACTGGCTGGGCGTGCAGGCTGTTTAGTAACTCGGCAGCGACCTGTTTATCTGAAAAAGTGAGCGCTGCCGTGACATTTTCCCCTAATAGCTGCGATAATGTTTTCAGATTTTGTTGAATCGATTTTTTATAATAAATAGTATCATAAATAACAAACCCACCTGCTGCGAACAACAATGCTGCAGAGCTGGTAAAAACAACAAACAATACCAACTTCTGTTTGATCGACATGTTCAGAAAAAAACGTTTCATCACTTCATTCTCAGTATACACGCATTGCTAGTTGCAGTAATTTGGCACTGATTGAAATCCCCACACGGGCAGCAACCGTTCGATTAATTTCAAATCGCATCTTTTTACCTTCAATCATAAAATTGATAATTCCGTTTTCCGCCATAAACGTTTTATGCTCGCCGATGGTAAGAACCGCCCGTGTTGCCATCAACGGCAATACGTTCTTAAGTGCGTCTGAGTTATTCGCCAATATATAAATAACGTGACAAATATCAAACTGATCTGGTGTATAAACATGAACATTTATCACCCTATTATTGGATTGTTTGTTATTTATCGATAATAAACCCTGAGGGATAGCACCGCCGCTTACCACACAAATGTTAAGCACCGAGCGTGGATTATTGCCCTCAACGTTCTGCCACGAAACGAACTTTAAAAAATTCAGAATAAAACCCGCTTTTATTAGATACTCCTCTGCGCAATAACCCGGCTTCGACGCCAGCAGTAATAATAGCGTTAAGGGAATCAGTCGTTTTAGCACCCGTTTCACTTAAGATGTAAGCTAATACAATCACCTAAAAATGCTACAGTTGCCACTTCAGGCCTAAATAAAAACTTCGAGGCACTTGGGTTGCGGTCGTAAAAGGTACAGAACCAAACTCACTGTGTTCATCATTGTTAATATTTTGTCCCGCCAAAATGATTTCGCCATTGCGCACCGGCTTCCATGCAAGACGAAAATCAACACGGGTATAACTGTCTACATTCTGATTCCCCACCTTCCCCACGTAGTACACAGCAGTATCAAATTTAATTTCTTTGGATATGTCCCAATACGCCCGCGCATGATGCTGTCTACGTGGTGTGTTTTTTTCAACGCCTTTCGAAAAACTATTATCAGTGTCGACGTTCAGGTTTAGTAGCGTTTCGCTAAACATCAATCGCCAATGGGGAACAGGTTGCCATGTCGTGTTAAACTCAAGTCCTTTGGCATCGCCTTCCATTGCGTTATTATAAACAGTTGATATCACCATGTGCCCCGGGGACGGATCCGCTTCAAAAAACATGCCCTCGTATTCGGTATCTGCCAAATTGTCATACTTGTGATAAAAGGCGGCAATATCAAAATACAGCGCTTCTTCTATTTGCTGCCGAAACCCAAGTTCATATGCCAGTAACTCCTCCGATTTAAAATCACGGCTACCAAATATCGACGATAGGACTGGGCCAGAAAACCCCTGAAAAGCAGAAAAATTAATACGAATATCACTTTCGTTTCGTGATGGTGTGCGCACCGCCCGCGATATTGCTGCCCAGTAGGTATTTTGTTCCGTTGGCGTCCATGCCAGCCTAATGTTGGGCTGGGACTCCACCCCCGTGTAATCCTGGTCTTCAAACTTTGACCCTACCGTTAGCACTAATTTGTTCGGCTGCAGCGTGATATTATCCTGAATAAACACGCTGCTTAGATTAGTTGAGCGACTTTCGGGATCGGCGGAATAGGCGAAACTTCCTTTGGTATCATCCTTAATGCTGCGATAATTTGCACCCCAGACTAACTCATGCCTATCCCCCAGTTTAAAAAGATGCTGCACCTCAATATCCCAGATATCCAGTTTTTCATCAAAGACTGAATCCACCCTCTCTAAATAGTCATAATAAAACTGTACCGTCAGCGCTTCATCTTCTCCAATCTGCCTCTGCCACTTTGTCAGGACATGCCCTCCCTTTATGTCCAACTGATCCTTGTATTCATTTACATACGGAACCTCTAGCGTGGGCACAGAAATGTTTTCTCCGTTTTCACCATTATAAATATCAGCCGTCACCATCACGTCATCGCGCGTCGACACGGCGAAATCCATCCGACCACCAAGCCTTGATGCAGACCAGGCATCCTCTGCAGGATCAGTATCACTGGATTCAAATTCACCCCGTTTAAAATACTTACCATACAGTCGATAATGCCCATAACCGGCCAGGGCACCACCATACCGAACACCAACATTGGGTTTTTCCACATTTCCCGCCAGCACATTTACCAGCATTTCCTGCGTCTGACTGGCTGGTTTGGTAATAATATTAATAACACCATTGACGGCATTAGCACCCCACAAGGTTGCACCTGGACCTCGGATCACCTCGATGCGATCTATATCATCCAGTAGCAAATCCTGCGCATCCCAGTGCACCCCGGAGAAAAACGGCGAATAGACACTTCGACCATCGATCAATACCAGGAGCTTGTTGGAATAGAGGGTATTAAACCCTCGAATGCTTACGGCCCACTTATTACTGTCGATTTGAGCCACATTGGCACCAGGAACCATTCTTAACGCTTCTGGAATAGACGTTACCCCAGTACGCTGAATATCCTCTTGGGTAATAACATAGATCGCAGCGGAGGCCTCCGACAATTTCTGCCGCTTTTTGGCAACCGATGTCACCTCAATATCCATTAACTGCTCCAGCGACATCTCGCTTACATCCATGGCCTCTTCAGCCAAACAGGGGCCATTTGTCAGTAATCCGCACAGTAAAACGGTCGATGATAATTCTCTTACATACAAATACCTTCCCCGCATTCGCTGGTGACGTTGAAAAAAAAGATTCAAGTTAACTCTCCTTAACAAAGCATTTATTCAATCAGAATAGCTCGATAGTCGATTCGACCCTTAACAGGCAGTCATCCGGAAAAGTAACAACTTTCATGCCAAGTAGAATATGCAATCACCGGCAACATACGGACATCGCAAGCCTTGGGTAATCCATATAATGAAACGACTGCGATAGAAGCATTAACTCGAGGATGTGGCAATAACCTGCAGCAATAGTGGGGTTAACCTGATCATAAAAATAGCATTAATTCCACCACCAACAATACGATTAAAACTACAATCTCTATTGCGCTAATGAACAATGGATTATAAAGGCGGTGGTGGTAACGATACTCGATTGTAAAAACATTGAACTGAACATATTTTATACACACGGGCGACAACACAGTTGATAACACTGAGGTGGACTAACTCTCTTAATTACAAGCCGAAAGCGCGGCTCATGCATCGTACTTAAGTTCAGAGGCTTAAGTTCAGAGGCTTAAGTTCAGGGGTTCGGGCTCGGAGGCTTAGGTTCAGAGGCTTCGGTTCGCAACCTCATATTCCGGGCTCATAACTGACGCACGCCCCCACCCACGATCGATACATAAGCGGCAGAAAAACATTGACGCGATTAACGTAAGAAAAATAATGTTCGTCAGCGTTAAAGTTTATATCAAGATTTCACATAAACACACTTATGGTCATCACCACCCCCTATGACAAAAATGGTATAATAATAACCATACTCATACCACAGGACAACAATATTGCACTTGTTGCTGCTTATTTATATTACTAGCTTAATGGTTAAATCAGACACACCAACCTTCACGCTTTCTTCATAATTGTAAGCGATGCCGGTAATTTTCCTACCTGACATCGGACTATGTCGTCGATATACACCATTAATCACTATACACTCAGTTGCTAACACTTTTTTATCAAAAACTATTATACCCAAAGCGCACCTAAGTAGTTGCTAACGGATACGTAGCTGTTATATTTAACCCCTGTTTTATACACCACACTATTTTGCGATACCACTTTGCAGTATTACTTTGAAATATTACTTTGAAATACTACTTTGCAATACTAGTTAACAGAAATGCTTTATAAGAATAATACCTACGATTTAGCCACAAGCAAATGATTAACCTTTTAACATATCGGCTAATACCCTTTGGCAAAGATATGGACTACTTTCGGTGCTTTTCCTAAAACATATCAAAACCGTAACCGGGGGTTTCACAATCTATATCGACGGCAGTTTAACTTAACCTGATACTGTAAAACTGCATTGCCATTGAGGGGAATGATTTGCGGGTATAGTTGCGCGCACTTTTTCGAGCGTTTTTGCAAGCACTTTTTTGCGAGCATTTTTTGCGGGCATTTTTTGCGGGCATTAACGTTACTAAAGCGAATAAAAGGTAACAAGGCAACCAGCGTTTAAATCAACACAAACAGGCGCCGTTATGCACCTACATCCATAATGTTGATTTAAATGTATCTGTAATCATAGGAGAAAAGGACACAGTTATGGATATGTTTATTCTACGTACCACTTGTAAATACGTATTTCTTGCCATTACCATTGTATTAATGCTCTTAGCCTGCAGCAGTGGAGGAAGCGACAATAACACCACAGCTACCGGTAAAACACTTACCCTAGATCAAATTGCATTCTCAGAAACCGTTTTCCCTGTATTGCGCAACAATTGCAGCTCCTGCCACAGCGACACTGGCGATCCCAATTTAGTGCAATTAGCCCATAGCAACGTGGCCGTCGCCCATGCCGTAATAAAAAACCGGGGATTTGTGAATCTACAATTGCCTTCAAACTCACGCTTTGTTGTCCGCCTGATTGATGAACATCACTGCTGGACATCCTGCACCGACGATAGCAATGCCATGGTGACTGCAATATCACAATGGAACGCTGTTTTTACCAGTAACAATAATGACAATAATAATGGTAATACAAGTGGCAATAACTACGTCACCAGTGTCGATGCGTTTGTTCAAAGTCTCTATCCATTGCTCAACCAGCATTGCAGCAGTTGCCATGATGGTAATATGCAGTTTGCAGCCTTAGCTAGCCCTGATTCTCAAACGGCCCATAATGCCATTCTCAATAGCAATTTAGCCGACTTAAATAACCCTGGAAACTCTGACATCGTCACCTTTTTATCCGAAAAAGATCATAATTGCTGGTCAGACTGTGCTCTAAACGCAGACACGTTAGCAACCGCAGTGACGCAATGGCAACAATTATTGACCGACAACGGTGATAGCAATAGGAACAATCGCCCGCCTATCGCAAACAATGACAACTATACGACCAAAATCAACCTTACACTACTAACGGACAATGTATTGTTAAATGACAGTGACCCGAACAACGATACCCTCGGCATTAGTAACTTTGATGCAGCAACGACGCAAGGAGGTTTTGTTCAAAACAATCTTAACGGTACCTTTACCTATACACCACCCAACGGATTTGTCGGCATCGATACTTTTAGCTACACCATATCAGATGAAAAAAGTGGTTCCGCCAATGCAACGGTATTCGTAACGGTTATACAAAATACAGCCCCTGTGGCGCGCCGAGATCTAATCAAAACCAATAAAAACACACCCGTGATTATCACAACATTACTCGACAACGATATTAGTGGTTCAGGTGATCCGCTATCCATCACTTCAGTGGACAATCAATCGGTTAATAATGCCAGCCTAGCACTCAATGCCAACGGCTCCATTACTTATACACCACTGGAAAACTTTAACGGTATTGATCTGTTCACCTACTCCATCACTGATGGTCAAGGCACTGCATCTGCCCGAGTTGAGGTAGACGTCAATATCAATCCGATTGCAGTCAGTGATGCGGTCTATACCTATATTAATATCAATACCAATACGGGCAGTGTCATTCGCAATGATCATGACGTTAACGGTGATGCCTTGACAGTCAGCTCATTTGACCCGTCCAGTGTTCAATCTGGCAATGTATCGTCCAATGGCGATGGCACCTTCGTCTATACCCCCCCGGACGGATTTACAGGCAACGACAGTTTTGACTACATTGTTTCCGATGGACGCGGTGGTACCGCATCAGCAACAGTATTCGTTTCAATAATTAGTCCAATATTGCGTGACGACAACCGTTTTCTTGCCTTTTTAAACCAGTCAGCGGACGCCTTTAGCGAAAGTGCCGCAACAGCCACCGCCTATTATCGCGCCGTGGACCCCCTGGATCAGCGTACAACATTAGATGCATGGCGCATCCTCAACGGGTTTAACATTGGTACAGACGCTTTTGCGGTGTATATCAACAATAATGACCTGGGATTTGCACGACGCATGTTTGTACGCACGGACCTTGTTACCGGCGTAGTATCATCTTATGTGGAAAATTACGCCACCCTAGAAGATGCCGAAAATGAGACCAATGTAATTGCCACCGTCGCCATGGAACATAATGTTGCACCAGGTTACGACCCACTGGACCCGGAAGCACAACGCTATGTCTCGTTTTACGTTTTCGATAACAATGACGATCGCGCTCTAAGTGCTGACCTGGATGGACGTGGCCAGAAGTTCGTGCCTGGCTTATGTAATGTTTGCCATGGCGGTCGCCCTAACGCTCTGGTCAACGGTATCTACCCTGATAACGGCAATACAGGTGCGGGATTTATCCCCTGGGACCTCGACACTTATCTGTTTGCAGATGATACAGCCGTCGTGAGTCGCGAAGAACAGGAAGATCAATTTAAAATTTTTAACCGCAGCATCCTAGCAACGAACCCCCTCCCTGCCACCCGAGAGGTCATCGAGGGTTGGTATGGTGGTTCAACGCTGCCTGCCACCACCTTCAATGGCGGGTTTATCCCTGATGGCTGGCGTACGCCGGCTGCTCCCCAATTTGCTGCGCAATTATATACCCAGTCAGTGGGGCCTAATTGCCGCGCGTGTCACATTATGCAGGGAAGTCCATTGCAAAACGATATCGACTTCGCCAGCTACGATAAATTCATCAGCTACAAAGCACGAATAGAGACCCTGGTGTTTGATGAGGGAACAATGCCACTGGCAAAACGCACCTGGGACCGATTTTGGGAAACCCCATTTCTGCCTAGAACCATGGCAGAATTCATGAATTCGCCAAAACTATTGACAGATAATAATATATTGAGCCCAGGACGCCCAATAGCCAATGCTGGATCATTTCGGGAAGCGACACTGGGACGTGTGGAGCTAAACGGCAACAGCAGCTTATTTACGGGCGGTCCCAACGCATTTGTATGGAATTTGGTGTCACAACCCGCCGGCAGCGCCGCGGTATTGCAAAACACCAATCAAGCGGGCACTGCATTTACCGCGGACGTACCCGGTGACTACATCGCACAGCTGAGAGTAAATGATGGTCTCGGCGAAACACCCAGCAGCCCACCCGCCGAAGTGGTGATTCGTGTTTCAGCAACGACATTGGGAACATCGTTTGTCAACGACATCGCCCCTATCTTTGATGTCTGCGCGGTTTGTCACCTGGGCTTTGATAATCCAAAATTCAACAATCGCAAAACCTTGTATCGCAATGTGATTAATTTCGTCAATACGGATGACCCGCTTAACAGCCCCATACTGAGCAAACCGTCTGGACAACATCATGGCGGTGGAACAATTCAGGGCTTTGAATCACCCTCAAGTGATCATTATAAAACGGTCCTGCAATGGATACAGGAGGGAGCTCGAGATAATTAGCGCAGACAATGCCTATTTCTCGCCATTAAAACGCCGGCCCTTAACTATGTCGTTGGGCCGGCTTACCCTTAGGTATATGCTTTTTTATCGCATAAAAATTAAACCGCATTTAATATAAGTACGCCATGTAAATGTACTAAACGCTGTTCCAGATGTTTACTACGATACACTGTACGATACACTGAATTAGTAGCGGAACTCATCGTAACGATCCTCCGATGACTTAGACGACGTCTTACCCTGAACCGTGTCCGGTGATTGTTGGTTGTATTTAGCTGGGTTATTTATATCATTGGCTTCGCTACTGCTTACACTGTCATTGTAGTGCGATGCACAGGCGGCCAGTACTATCGTGAACCCTGCAAGCGTGAGTACTTTTAAAATAGCCGGTTTAATACCAATAGCCAATTTGTTAACGGTATTTCGCATGATAAAATCTCCTCTATCTCAATCAATTATACTGGCAGACAATATTATCTGAAGTTTTACGGACAACATTATCAGATTTGACATTACCAACCATGTCGCTAAAGTATAAATATCGTATGCAACTCGGGGTACCATAAAGGCAATTCAATCACGGACATCAAAACGATTATTACAAACCATTGGGTTATTGCAAACCATTGGGCTATTACAAACCATTGAGCCATTACAAGCCATTGCCATTAACGACTATTGACAACAATCATTAATGGCAATCAATAAGTTTCAACAGTGATGCAATAGCTTTACAGGCATCAACAACAGCCATGCCTTTTTGCGGCGCTAGTTCATTATTATCAATGCGCACAGCTTCATGCAGTAGTTGTTCGATTTGAAGCTGACTCAGCTCGGGGCGTTGTTCCAGTAACAATGACACAATACCGGTAACATGTGCCGCGGCCAGTGAACTGCCGCTCAAAAAATCGTATGCGTCTTTAGGAACCGTGGTCAAGATATCTTTTCCCGGCGCAGGCAAGGTATCTGAGCCGGACCCTGTTGTTAAATTTAGTTTATCTTCGCTAACACCAATAACGCCAGGCATCGATGCTGGAAAAATGGACGTTAAGTCATCACTGTTTTTGGCGGCAACAACAATAATTCCGGAGTCTAGTGCTTTTTGTATTAACCTGATTAACAGCGGGTCTTTCGGGCCGCTCAGACTCATATTAACAACATCCGCACCTTCCTTGAGTGCGAAATTGATCGCTTTGGCTAAGGTAAAACTGCTGCACACGGCTTCACTTTTACCTTGCTGCTTTTGCCAGCAAGCTTTTAGTGCTAAAACATTTACATCGGGTGCAACGCCGACAATGCCTTCCCGGTTTCCTGCCTTTGCCGCTATTACACCAGCAATGGCAGTCCCATGAATATCACCATCAGAAGCATCAGATGTGACAAAATTTTTGTTTTTCACAATTCTGCCGCGTAAGTCGAGATGCTTGGCATCCACTCCGCTGTCGATCACCGCAACGTTCACACCCTTGCCAGTCGCATACTTATGCGCACGCTCTACGTGTGATGACTGAATCCCATATTGTAGTTTTAAATAAGGGTCATCATAATTTGAGGCTATTTTGGTTGCCATGACCTCGAACGTATGCATTGGCTGTACAGATTCCACTCGGGGGTCCAATAACAAACGGGCAACCACAAAATTCGGCGGAACATTGTCCTTCACTGCAACGACATAACAATGAATACCCAGCATTGCGATTGGCCAATCCGTCACCTGAACAAGCGAATATTCTTTAGCAATAGCCTCTATTATATAAGCCAATTCCTCTGCATCAGCATCGGGGAGATTAACCAGTATTTGAGTTTCTGCATGACGCTGAAACGCCTGGGCACTTTCCGGTGGTTTAGCAAGTGGATGAGCACAACCGACCAGCAATACACAATAAATCAAAATTAATACAATAATCAGCTTATTTCTTTGCATGGCTCAATTCCTCACCGCAACATTGGAGACCGGCTCAACAAACCTCACCAGCGCCTTATCACGCCAACGGTTCAACACATCCTGTAACACTTCATCAGGGGCAAAAACCGTTTCCAACGTGTATACACCACTGGGCGTGGGGCCATCCACAATACGCGCTCGGGCATTAACCAGCAGATGGCGAATATCACGAAACAACACATCCTCAGCAAAAACCACGCGCATTCGTACGCTGTTTTGTCTCATGTTTTTTTCTGGCGAGCTTAGCGTTGTAAACACCGGCTCCATCGTCGGTTTAACGATTGCCCCTGCCGATACCACAACCAATAATAGAAATTGAGCCACCACGGTATAGCGCCAACCACCGGGCAAAGCCATGAATTTATCCCAAAAATCGCGTATATATTGAACCAGTGACACGCGCTGTCTTACCGCCGACGTCACAGGGACATTATTAGTATCCGTCCTTGCGTCTGTGAACGAGTCAATACGTGACAATATACTTTGAAGATTGTTGCGCTGCACCAGCACTTCTTCTTCACGTTGTTGCACAACACACTGAAGGTTCTGCATCTCAGTGATAGTCGCGCGACATTGTGGGCAAGACTCCATATGCCTCTCGACCTGCTCACATTCCTCTGGAACAAGCGTCCCATTCACGTACCAGGGCAACATTGCATCAATGGAATCATGCTCAGATTTTATCTGACTAATATTATCTTCATGTTTCATGTTGTTATAACCTCCTGAGACTACGGTTCAGGATATGTAATGCCATCAGGCAACAATTCCCGCAATTTTCGTCGTGCGTGAAACATTCGGGTCTTAACTGTGTTAACCGGGCAATCGACGATAGCGGCAATTTCCGGATAAGAGTAACCATAATAAAAAGTGAGTTCTACTACTGCACGCTGCTCTGCTGGAAGCTGAGTTAGCATCGCTTTCAGATCTCGTGTCAATTGAATATTTGACACGCCCTGCCCTACATCAGGCAACTGATTAAGTTGCTCAGTGTTATTATCCAACTGCTGATTTATCCGAGACCATTGCTGCAATGTTTTAATAGCCTTGTGGTAAGCAATACCAAAAATCCAGGTTGATACTTTTGATGTGCCTTTATAAGTCGCTGCTTTTTCCCATACAACCACCATTGCATCATTAACAATCTCTTCGACCAGTTCCGTGCGTTGTGTAATACGGAACACAAATCGGTTCAATTTAATATGATAGCGATGGTAAAGCGTCTCAAATGCATCACGATTGCCCTGTGACACTGCGTGCAGCGCTTTCACGTCATCCTCAAACAAACTATCTTCCATGGGTCGCCCACGTTCTTCAGCAATCATATATCCATTCAGTTCCGGTTATTCAACGAGCCCTACGATTACACAATGTACTAAATGTAAATGTACCAGTAACGATGTACTAATAGATTAGTTCCTGTGCGAGTTCAAACGGTTCAATCAGTAAAATAATTTTTGTGTTTGAACCTCTCATGACGAAACGGGAACTCATTATAACATCAACCGTATTTTTGCGTACACGATACATGGCGTCATAAAACGGCATTTTTTGCCAATCGCATCAACGTATGACGCACAGACCAGTCTGGAGACGAAAAACCATGAACATGATTAACTTTATCTTAAAAATACCTATTCTAATTTTGGTATTAGGGCTGCTGCATGGGTGCAGTGACAGTGATAACAACAATGAAGATACAGGCATTACCCCGGATGATAGCAATACCATCTCGCTTAATGTAAACCTGGACAGCGCACAAATCGTACCCGAACCCGTGCTTAGTTCCGCTACGGGTTCTGCCAATTTGACCATTGACCAGGACACGCTAACGGTTCGCGGCAGCGTTAGGGTTAGCAATGCCAGCTCAACAATTGAAAATGTGCATATACACGACGGATTCGCTGGCACTAACGGCGTACCGGCAATACCTTTCATACAAGGGTCAAGCAATGCCGTTTGGAATATTCCGGGTGACACCGTAATAACCACAACCCAACTGGATAGCTTGTTGAAAGGCGGCATGTACCTTTCCGTTCACACTCAAAATAACGCCGCTGGCGAATTACGGGGACAAATAGCCAGCGCTAATACCCAGGTAATACGGGTAAGTTTGAGTGGTAATAATGAAGTACCGCCAATAACCACCAATGGCAGTGGTGTCGGTTATGTTACGGTAGACACAGAAAGTGGCGATATAGTAGCCAATGCCCGCGTGAACAATATTACCGCCAATAACGCGCATATTCACCAGGGAGTCGCCGGAACCAATGGTGGCCCGATGGTTCAACTTGTAAATAATGGCGATGTATGGGAAACAAGCGTCACCTTAACCCGCACTCAGTTGGCTGATTTGTTAAGCGGTAAGACCTATTTCAATATTCACACCACCACCAATCCAACAGGCGACGTACGCGGACAAATTGCCCCGAATGACATTAATGTTATTCGCACAAACTTAACGGGAGGCCAAGCAGTACCGCCAGTCCCATCAAGCAACGGCAGCGGAGTTGGTTATGTAACCGTAAACACCAATACCGGTGATATGATCGCCAATGTTCTGCTTGACAACATCATTGCCAATGATGCGCATATTCACCAGGGATTTGCAGGGGCAACCGGCAATATAGCGATTCCGTTGGTACAGCAAAGTGACAATGTATGGGATGTCAACACAACATTGAGTGCGGTAGAACTGGCTGATTTATTAGATGATGCCTTGTATTTCAATGTTCATACTAGCACTAACCCTTCAGGCGAAATTCGCGGGCAAATTGTATTAGATGGTGTGGATGAAAAACCTGACGTCCTTACCCCCAGCTTTGAATTCATACAAAACACCGTTTTCAAACCCATCTGTAATGGCTGTCATTCGGGTGCCAATCCGCCACAGGGGTTGTTATTAGGAGAAGATGAAACATATGACCTTCTGGTAGGAAAGCCCAGCCGCGGTGTACCCAGCGTACTTCGGGTAGCACCAGGCGACCCGGATAACAGTTACTTAATTCAGAAACTGGAAGGGGCTGCAGGTATAGTGGGGCTACAAATGCCACGGAACCAGCCTCCCCTGGAACAAGCCATCATCGACAATATTCGTGAATGGATTGCGTTAGGCGCACCCAGTGGTCAACCTCAGGACGTACTCACCCCGAGTTTCGATTTTATTCAAACCACGGTTTTTAAACCCATCTGCAACGGTTGTCATTCCGGAGACAATCCACCACGAGGTTTGTTATTAGGTGAAGATGAAACCTACGCGTTACTGGTCAACCAACCCAGCGGCGGCCTTCCCAATGTACTTCGGGTTGCACCAGGAGATCCTGACAACAGCTACTTAATTCAAAAGCTCGAAGGGGCATCTGGCATCGTAGGCTCACAAATGCCACTTAATGAACCTCCCCTGTCACAAGCGGTGATCGATAACATTCGCGAATGGATTGCATTAGGCGCGCCCAGCGGTCAACCTCAAGAAACGCTTACCCCCAGTTTTGATTTTATTCAAGACACCGTTTTCAAGCCTATTTGTAACGGTTGTCACTCGGGTGACTCGCCACCACAAGGCTTGTTATTGGGTGAAAATGAAACCTATGCATTATTGGTTAATCAACCCAGTGGCGGTGTGCCAAGCGTACTTCGGGTAGCCCCAGGTGACCCCGACAACAGCTATTTAATTCAAAAACTGGAAGGAGCGGCAGGTATAGTAGGGCTGCAAATGCCAAGAAACCAGCCTCCCCTGTCACAAGCGGTAATCGACAATATCCGCCAATGGATTACGTTAGGCGCGCCCAGCGGTCAACCGCAGGAAGCACTCACACCAAGTTTTGACTTTATTCAGAACACCGTTTTCAAGCCCATTTGCAACGGTTGTCACTCGGGTGACTCGCCACCACAAGGTTTGTTATTGGGTGAAAATGAAACCTATGCGCTATTGGTTAATCAACCCAGTGGTGGCGTACCCAATGTACTTCGAGTGGCGCCTGGTGACCCCGACAACAGCTATTTAATTCAAAAGTTGGAAGGAGCAGCAGGTATTGTCGGACTACAAATGCCGAGAAACCAGCCTCCCCTGTCGCAGGCCGTGATCGATAATATTCGCGAATGGATTGCGTTAGGTGCGCCTAGCGGCCGGGCTGAAGAAACCCTTATACCCAGCTTCGAGTTTATTCAAGACACCGTTTTCATCCCGGAATGCGCTATCTGCCACTCTGGCCCTAATGCACCAGGTGAACTGGAACTGGATGTTCCAAAAACGTATGACCTGTTAGTGGGGGAAGACAGTGTTGGCAATCCCCGATTGGAACTCGTTAAAAAGTACGACCCCAACAACAGCTACTTAATCCGAAAACTGGAAGGAACAGTAGGTATTGTTGGTTCACAAATGCCAATTGGCCAATCTCCCCTGTCTCAGGCCGTGATTGACAATATTCGTGAGTGGATCACGTTAGGCGCCCCAGAAGAATGCAAAGGTACATCATGTCGTTATTAATTTGGGTGTATCGGTATCAATACCGAGCATACCAAATATTCGTTAAGCAGTAATAAGTAGGTAATTAACAAGTTGAATATGTTGGTTACGTAAATAGCCCGGGGTATGAGTCTGTTCGTACATACCTCCGGGCTACCTTAGATTTAACAGTAAGACTGGAGAAAGGAAACAGTTATGGAACTATTAACATTACGCATGAGATATAGACATTCATTTTTTGCAGGCTCGGTACTACTAATATTATCCGGTTGCAGCGGAAGCGGCGGCGGAGGCGATAACACCCCTTCAAACCTCGATAATAATAATACTCCGCTGAATGCCGACCAAACGGCATTCTCCGAAACAGTATTTCCTATCATACGAACTAACTGTAGTGGTTGTCATAGCGAAACCAGCAGCAACCCCAATCTGGCGCAATTTGCCCATAGCAACGTGGCTATTGCTTATTCTGTCATAAAAAACCGAGGCTTTATTAACTTACAATCTCCATCAAGCTCACGATTTGTCGCCCGTTTGAATAGCGAACACAATTGCTGGACATCCTGTGCGGCCGATAGTAACCGAATGTCTGCGGCCATATCACAGTGGAGCGGCCTGATCGATGAAGACGGCAGTGGTGGTAACAATGGCGGCGGAAACAGCGGTGGTGGAAACAACAAGTCCAGTGTTGACGCATTTGCACAAACCCTTCACCCTCTGGAAGTAGAGAATTGTGCAAGCTGCCATGGCGATGATGGTCCGTTTGCCGAATTTGCGGCTTCTGACCCACAAACTGCTCACGCGGTCATACTAGAGAAAGCGCTAGTTGATTTTTCAACGCCCTCGGCCTCAACATTGGTAACTTATCTCTCCGAGAAACGCCATAATTGCGGCACTGACGAAAATTGCGATGATCTTGCTGCACGCTCAGAAACGCTTATTGTAAACTGGCGAGCGGAAATTGGCCCACCAAACGGCCTTGAGGGTAACTCCCCACCAAGCGCAAAAAATGACAGCTTCACAACAACAGTCAATTTGGCCTTAACAACCGGCAATGTCCTGCTCAATGACAGTGACCCTGACAACGATACTCTTGGCATTAGTGACTTTGATGCATCGTCAACTCAAGGCGGTATCGTTAAAAACAACCTTAATGGTACGTTCACTTATACACCAGCCAATGGTTTTACTGGCGTCGACACCTTCGGCTACAGTATTTCCGACGAAAAAAATGGCTTTGCCAAAGCAACGGTATCCATCACTGTGATTCAAAACATCGCTCCTGTTGCCCGCCGAGACCTGATTAAGACCAATCAGAATACGCCAGTGGTTATTACCTCGCTACTGGAAAATGATATCAGCGGCTCAGGCAATCAATTGTCCATCAGTTCGGTTGATAATCAGTCTAATAACGGTGCCAGCATCGTTCTCAACGCCAACGGTTCAGTCACGTATACACCCACGCAAGATTTCAACGGCATTGATTTGTTTAATTACTCCATCACCGACGGACAGGGCACATCAAGAGCCAGAGTTGAGGTGGATGTAAACACCAACCCCGTTGCCGTTAGCGATACGGTTTATACCTATGTTGATGTCAGTGCCAATACCGGCAGTGTCATCACCAATGATCATGATGCCAATGGAGATGTTCTGACAATTAACTCTTTCGACGTCGCCAGTGCACAAGCCGGTAGCGTATCGTCCAATGGTGATGGTACATTTACTTATACACCGCCGGATAATTTTGAGGGTACCGACAGCTTTGACTACATTGTTTCCGACGGTCGTGGCGGCGCCGCATCAGCAACGGTTTTCATATCAGTCATTAATCAGGTGTTACGTGATGACGATCGTTTCCTTGCCTTTATCAATCAATCCGCTGAGCTTTACCAGGAAAGCGCGGAAACAGCCACCGCTTATTATCGAGCACTGGACCCTCTCGACCAGAGGACCACGCTGGAAGCGTGGCGTAATCTCAACGGTTTTAACGTTGGCGCAGATGCGTTCGCAATCTACATCAACAATAATGACCTTGACTTTTCTCGGCGTATGTTTGTCCGCACTGACCCTACTACCGGGGTTATATCGTCCTATGTGGAAAACTATGCAAACCTGCTGGATGCGCAAAATGAAGTTAACGTGATCGCCACCGTCGCCATGGAATACAACGTAGCACCCGGCCGCGACCCCGAAGATCCTGATGCGCCGCGCTATATGTCGTTTTACGTCTTTGACGACAATGACAATCGCGCACTCAGTGCCGACCTCGATGGACGTGGACAAAAGTTCGTACCCGGCTTGTGTAACACTTGTCACGGCGGTGGCCCAAAAGCCTTAGTCGGTGGCATTTACCCTGATGGTGGCAATACCGGAGCAGGCTTTATCCCCTGGGACCTGGATACCTTTTTATTCGAAGACGAAACGTCCAGCGTAAGTCGCGCAAACCAGGAAGACCAATTTAAAATCTTTAACCAGACCACTTTAAACGCCAATCCATTACCCGCGGCCATAGAGGTTATCGAAGGTTGGTATGGTGGCCCAGGGCTCCCAGCCAACGAATTTAATGGGCAATTCGTTCCCAAAGGCTGGTTACAACCCCAAGCACCTGCGTTTGCTACCCAACTGTATACTCAGTCAGTGGCACCCAGTTGCCGGTCGTGCCATATCATGCAGGGAAGTCCTTTGCAAAGTGACATCGACTTCTCTACTTACGATAAATTTATCAGTTACAAAGCGCGCATTGAAACCATGGTCTTCGATGAAGGCACCATGCCGCTGGCGAAACGTACCTGGGACCGGTTTTGGGAAAACTCATTTTTACCGGAAACCATGGCACGCTTGATAAATTCATCGAAGCTCCTGGAAGATGACGACGTGCTTAGCCCTGGGCGGCCGCTGGCAAACGCCGGACCATTTCGTGAAGCCGCGCTTGGGCGCATTGATCTAAATGGCAACGGCAGTGTGTTTACTGAGGGAGCCAATGACTTTGCCTGGACATTAATTACGCGCCCGGCTGATAGCATCGCGGTACTACAAAATGCCAATCAGGCAAATGCCTCATTTGTAGCTGATGTTCCCGGTGATTATATTGCTCAACTGGTCGTAAACGATGATAATAATGCTACCCCACCCAGTCCACCTGCTGAGGTAGTGATACGTGTATCCGGAACTACCTTGCGCACGTCATTTGCGGGGAATATCAAACCGATCTTTGATATCTGCGCCGTCTGTCATCTAGGGTTCGACAACCCGCAGTTTAATAACCGACAAACATTGTATGACAATGTGGTTAACTTCGTGAATACAGATGATCCGGTTAACAGCCCTATTTTGGCCAAACCGTCCGGACAACATCATGGTGGAGGAACAGTCCTTGGTTTTGAATCACCTGCCGGGGAAAATTACAAAGCCATGCTTCAATGGATACTCGAAGGAGCACCTGATAACTAAAAAGCACCACCCCTGAATTGCGTTATACGCAACCGGCCCATCGAAATGGTGGGCCGGTTTTTTTATATACTAGCTAATACACCCGTTTATACGCTAATTTATACGTAAGGCATATCGTTTAAAAGATGTAAAATTAACCCCAAATCGACTGCAACCTCACAATACCAATAAGTACTCTATCCTTAATCCCATTCTGAGCTAACAAACGCTATTTTTAGGGAACCCCCTTGAAAATGTACGAAAAATGCCTGATATATACAATTTTTGGCAGATTTATAGCGTTTAATAGATAACATCGTAAAGCACGCTCACGCTATTTACCGCCCAAATGTCATATGCCTGTGCAATATATGTCATATGCACTTGACCCTAACAATCCAGGAGTGATTCATGGCAGTACCCCCTACCCTTAACTGGCGGCAACGATTGACGGGCATTGTTGAAAGCATGCGGGTCGAAAAATTTATTGTCGTCCTTATTGTCATTAATGCCATAACCCTTGGCCTGGAAACATCTGCCGATGTCATGATGAGTGTTGGACACTATATTCGTATTATCGACAGTGTGATTTTATCTATATTTGTCATTGAAATTCTGCTGCGCATTATCGGGCATGGATGGCGATTTTTTACCAATCCATGGGGGGTGTTTGACTTTTTGGTTGTATCAATAGCACTAGTACCCGCTGGCTCGGAATATGCCGTACTTCGCGCCTTGAGAGTATTGCGGGTATTACGCCTGTTATCCATGGTACCGCAAATGCGAAAAGTGGTCTCTACCCTGCTCGCCGCAATTCCTGGCTTGTCCTCGATCATTTTAGTACTGATTCTTGTGTTTTATGTTTTTTCAGTTATGGCAACGAATATCTTCGCCGCGGACTATCCCGAATGGTTTGGCACTATCGGAAAATCGATGTATACCTTGTTCCAAATCATGACATTGGAAAGCTGGTCGATGGGCATTGTGCGCCCACTGATGCAAACGCACCCTTATGCATGGGTATTCTTCGTTCCTTTTATACTTATCGCAACATTCACTATGCTAAATTTATTTATGGCTATTATTGTCAATGCTATGCAAAACCAAAACGAAAAAGAAACTGAAAAAACAGTAGCGGCGGTAGAGCAGGCAACGACTCAGATGGATATGCACCTGCATAATGACATTAAACGCATTGAATCAGAGCTAAAAACCATCAGGGAATTAATAGAAAAACAGAATAGACAGTAAGCAGAAATATTGATTTGTTGTTATGGGATAGACTTTAAAGCCATGACATTAAAATAAACAACTGGGCCGCACAATGGTGTGCGGCCCAGTCACTCGTCAACAACGATCAAATCATTATTGAATGACCGTTAAATAACAATCTTCAATACTTATCGCGGATTAACACCTAAAGCCTTGACGGTGGCAATATCCAAATATTTGTCAACCGGAAGTCCTTTGGATTTTTGGAAAGCATTTACAGCTTCCATCGTCTGCGTACCAATCACCCCATCAACCGGACCGGGGTTATGTCCCACTTTCAACAACGCTCTTTGCACTTGTGCAATTCGCTTATTAGTCATATTGGTTTCGCACAAAATTTCACGCCATTGCATACGCCCTTCGCTGACTAATACAGTTTTGTTTAAAGACTGATGCTCTTCAGGAATCGCAATGCGATTTTCACGTGCAGGCTCAACTAACCGGGTCACTTTCATGGTTTTATATTTAGCTGGTATGGTGATTTCTTCGGTTCTTGAAGGCTCATCGACAACACGCTTGGTAACTTTTTCGTAAACCGCAGGAATTTCTACAACCCGGGTGGTTGCTGCTGTCTTCAGTACACGCTTGCTAATGGTTTTATAAGAGGCAGGCACTTCAACAAGACACATAATTTCACCCGTAGCCTCATCGATTTTTTGGATTGGACCATTACCCCGTTTCCATACAGTGTGCGCAGGTTTTACCATAATACGCTCACTGACAGTCTCATAAACCGCAGGAACTTCCACTACTTTTTGGCTAGCGGGTACTTTTTCAACACGCTCTATAACCGTTTTATACGTTGCAGGTATGACTTTAAGCTTGGTTGCTGGCTCCTGAATCATTACTTTTTCACTTGCTGAGGTATATTTTGCCGGTACAATTTCAATACGCTCAGAAGCGGCACTCTTAAGAACTCTTTCTGAAATAGTTTTGTACTGAGGTGAAACATAAACCCGGCCATAGCATCGACCTGGCTCCGCATTTGGAGGCAGCATTGGTGAACCGGCTGAACTAGCCATTTGAGTGGTGGCAGTTCTTTGCTTTAACTGTTCCAATTCCTGTGACGTTAATTCAAACGCTTTTTGTCTTTCTGAAAGCTTTGATTCCTGCTCACTCAATGTTTGACTATGTTTAGCAAGCTGAGCTTCCTTGGCCGAAATACTCTGCTCCCTGATATCAACTTCGGTAGAACGACGATTAATCTCATCCAGAAGCTTATTGTTGTTTCCTTCAGCGCTAACCTTAGTCGGTATTGCTGTCGTTGAGGTAGCCGTCGCTGAAAGATCATCTTTCTTACTTGTGCCTGAAGTACCACACGCCGTCACTGTTAATGCCGCGACGAGTGCCGTACAAGTATATAATATTGGTTTCATCTTTGGTCTCTCCCTTGCATGGGCTGATTTTAAGTGTGTATTAACGAACCCTTGTAGAACAATATTTCCGTAGCTACAGTAAGAGTGAATAGTATAGTAAAAAATATTTTTTAAAATACCGGAATTGTTAAGAATTGTTATATGTACCACTATTATGCGAACAATTTTCCAAATTTCGACCAACTTAATAACATCATGGTCCACAAACCACAGGTCAATTGGTATATCTACCGTGTTTTGAAGCGTAAGTTCTTAAATGTAAATTTTGAAGTGTACGTTCTGAAGTGTACGTTTTGAAGCGTAAGTTCTGAAATGTACCTGTTGAAATGTACCTGTTGAAATGTAAATAATGCGTTTACCTTCCCATGCATCAAGAGCGCACATTGAACATGATTTGTTTGTCTTGCAAAACCATCTTCGCCTTTTCCGACATGCGGTAATCATCTATCCCCGATTAACCGGCAATTACGCCAGGACATTAAGTCAGAGCTAAGACTAAAGCGAAGGTTAGAGTTAAGATTAGAGCTAAGACTAAAGCTAAGATTAGGGCTAAGGCCAAAAATGAAACCAGATCAGCTGAGTGTAAAAAACATCATTCCCCGCACCAGGTACATAATCACCTAATAAGCAATAAATACCCGGCCATAACATTCAATCTAATCGTTTCCACAATAACCAGCCAACCATAATAAGCCCAACCCCGATTAAAACCGTGATTAAATACCTTAAACGAAACCCAACCTCCAAGACTGACTCTTGATGATTAAGCGAATTAACATACACGTTAACAGCCTGGTTGACCCCATATCCCGATACTCCACCATTACCAAAAGCCACCTTATTGCCCGTATAACGAACCCCCTCCACTTGGTATTCATACGAAATATGGCTTTGTCGGTCGTAGAGTGCAAACATACCGCTAACCTGTGTCTCTGTAACGATACCGGACACTACAGGCCAGTTTGCTGCAGCATTGCTCGCGCTTATATTTGCCAAGATACCAAAAAGCAAATATAACCCTATTATTGCGGGGGAAACAGAAATCAATAATCGAGCGATTTGATACATACCCTAGCCCTCATGTTAACGACCCTAGACCTCATTAAGCCCTGTTACGAACGCAAGCTTTATTCAACAAAACAGGTTCAGACACACTGTTAAGACAGTTTTTAGCGCACGTATAAAAGAGAGACAGAGAAAAATACGGATAAGGTAATGAAATAGTCCGGCTAAAATACAACCACGAGATAAACATAAATGAAAATAGAGGTTGGGGTCGATATTAATGCTTAGCAACGAAGAACAAACAATAACATCGTGAGAATCAAAAATATGGTCGGCGTGAGAGGATTCGAACCTCCGACCCCTACAACCCCATTGTAGTGCGCTACCAGGCTGCGCTACACGCCGATTATTTGCTTGAACTTCACAAGAGCGGGCATTTTACCCTAGCTGCCAAAGATATGGAATGATGAAGTGGGATTTGAAGGTAAAAAATCGTTAACGCCGTAGAATATCAAGTACATCTTCCAGTTCATTAATCATCGATTGGATAATCTGTTTCTCAGGCTGCTCGCCCTCTTCCCGCGATTCGCTGCCAGCCAGCTTCTGACGCGCACCGCCAATGGTGAAACCATGCTCATACAACAAACTGCGAATCTGGCGTATCATCAACACGTCATGGCGCTGGTAATAACGCCGGTTGCCTCGTCTTTTTACTGGCTTGAGCTGAGGAAACTCCTGCTCCCAGTAACGAAGCACGTGTGGCTTTACGCCACACAAATCACTCACTTCCCCGATGGTAAAATAGCGCTTACCGGGGATTGCGGGCAATTCACTATTGTTGGTCACTTCCAGCATGTGCCTCCACCCTAGCTTTTAGTTTCTGACCAGGGCGAAACGTAACAACACGACGAGCGGTGATAGGAATCTCTTCACCTGTCTTGGGGTTACGTCCGGGTCGTTCATTCTTATTGCGTAAATCAAAATTGCCAAATCCAGATAATTTTACTTGGCGCCCCGTTTCAAGCGCTTCACTGATTTCGGTAAAAAAGGCTTCGACGATTTCTTTAGCTTCGCGTTTATTGAGGCCAAGTTCTTCATACAGTTTTTCTGCCATTTCGGCTTTTGTTAGGGCCATATTTTCTCTCACTTAGTTTCTTAATGTTGCACCTAATTTCTTATTGAGCTCGGACAATATTTCATCAACTGCTACATCAACATCTTGATCAGTAAGTGTGCGCTCATGATCTTGCAAGGTCAAGCTATAAGCCAAACTTTTTCTACCTGAATCAATGCCTTTGCCCGTATAAACGTCAAACAACTTTAAGTTTTTTAATATTGCGGGAGATGTACTTTTTATGCACTCTCCAACGTCTTGCGCTTCGATGTGCTCATCCACCACAATCGCCAGGTCACGCTTGATGGATGGGTACTTCGGTATCTCCATAAAGTGCGGAATACGCCGCGCTGTTATTGCCGACAGTTTAAGCTCAAATAAATAGACTCGCTGTGGTAAATCAAGTTTATGCTGAATGGCCGGATGCAATGCGCCCACCCAACCCACGTGCATAGCCTCGATTTCCTCTGACCTATTGTCGGCATCGTTTTGATTTAATTGAGGCTTAAGGACAATTTTTGCTGACTGTCCTGGATGTAATGCCGGATTTTTTGCCGCGATGAACAAAAAATCATCTACTTTTGCCGTCAATGCCAATATATTCTCAACATCAGCTTTAATATCGAAGAAATCCAGCTCGCGATTGGGTGCACCCCATTGTTCGGGCGTTACCGTCCCGCACACTGCACCTGCCAGCATGGCTTCTTGTATTAGTGCTTGATCAATAGAATTGTCAGTTGATGTTGAATTAAAACAAAGCCCGGTTTCAAATAATTTCGCGCCCGGCTGTTGACGATTTAGGTTATAGGCAATTGCCGTGGCAAGCCCCGTCCATAGGCTGGTGCGCATTTGCGCCATATCAGCAGAAATCGGATTCGCGAGATTTACTGCATTTGCGTCTCCTTTGATTAAATTTTGTACTTTAGGATCCACAAAACTATACGTTATAGCTTCCTGGTAACCCTGATCAATCAATAAATCCTGGATACATTTCAGGCCGACATCACTTTCAGACTGCTCTGTCATCTTTATAGCCGAATCAGGCTGAATCGAAGGAATTTTATCGTAACCGTGTAATCGAGCCACTTCTTCGATCAAGTCCTCTTCGCATTCAATGTCAAAACGAAAACTAGGGGCGATAACATCCCATCCTGTCTCGGTATTAACAACATGCATTTCCAGGCCCCTAAGAATTTCACCAACCTCATCACGGTCTATCGTCACCCCGAGCACCCGTTGTAAACGCTGGTGCCTCAGTGCAATTAATGACCTTTGCGGAAGATATTCCTGTTGTTTGACGTCGATGACCGGCCCTGGTTCCCCGCCCACAATATCCAATAGTAATTGTGTGGCCCGTTCTATCGCCTTACTTTGCAACTCAGGGTCCACTCCCCGCTCAAAACGATGCGAAGAATCTGTGTGTAATCCATAACCACGCGCTCGCCCAACCAGACAGGCAGGGTTGAAGTACGCACTTTCGAGAAAGATATGCTGAGTCTGATCCCCCACTGCCGATGCCAAACCACCCATTATGCCGGCCAAGGCCTGGGGTTGTCCGTGATCAGCAATCACCAACGCACCCTCGTTTAGCGTAATCGCCTGCCCATCCAGCAACGTAATTGTTTCGTCCTGCTTTGCCAACCGAACCTTTATCCCTTTTTGCAACTTATCAACATCAAATGCATGCATCGGTTGCCCTAACTCCAGCAACACATAATTCGTGACATCAACCACTGCACCCAGGCTACGCAGACCACTGCGACGTAAATGCTCCTGTAACCACAGTGGTGAAACAGCGTCTGAATTAATATTTTTAATGACACGCCCCACATAGCGAGGACATTCCTGTGTCGCAACAACATCCACGGCAAGCGTATCTTCACACTGTGAAGGCACCGCGGTTGAGTCACAAGGCGTTACTTCTATTTTATTGAGCGTCGCCACTTCACGGGCAATACCCGCCACACTTAAACAATCACCACGATTCGGGGTTAAACCAAGCTCGATGCACATGTCATCCAACTTAAGATAATCCGTAATAGCATCTCCCAAAGGAGCATCGCCAGGCAAAGTGAGTAGGCCTTCGGCATGCTGCGCCATCCCCAGTTCTTTTGCCGAACATAACATGCCTTCCGACATTACGCCTCTTAACTTAGATTTTTTTATTTTAAAATCACCCGGGAGCACGGCACCAATACACGCGACAGGATAACGACCGTTCAGCTCAACGTTGCCCGCGCCGCAAACGATGGTGAGCAATTGAGGCTCGCCAATATCGACGCTGCATACTTTCAATTTATCAGCATTAGGATGCGACTCAAGCTTTGTGACACTGCCGACGACAACATTGTTTAGTTCTGCTGCGACATTTTCTATGGCCTCTACTTCCAATCCCGCCATTGTCAGCTGTTCCGCAAGTGCTTGTGTTGAGATATCTGGATTAACCCAAGCCCGTAACCAGTTTTCACTAAATTTCATAGTTTTAAATCTTGTTTTTTCAAATACTAGTTGATAACTATTTATTTGCGAATTAAATATTCACATTTCGAGTAAAAACTTTTTACTATATTTTTCTAATAATCTGTGCTTTAGCTTATAAAATGTACGTTTTAATTGAACTGGCGTAAAAACCGTAGATCATTCTCGAAAAATAAGCGTAAATCGTTTACACCGTAGCGCAACATAGCTAATCGCTCGACCCCCATACCAAAAGCGAAACCGGTATATTTTTCACTATCAATCCCCACGTGCTTAAACACATTAGGATGCACCATGCCACAGCCAAGAACTTCCAACCAACCGGTATTACTACAGACCCGGCAGCCTTTTCCATTACACATAACACATTGAATATCAGCTTCCGCTGATGGTTCAGTAAAAGGAAAATAAGATGGTCGAAAACGAACGATTAAATCACGCTCAAAAAAGTGCCGTAAAAATTCATCCAGTATACCTTTAAGCGCGGCAAAACTGATATTTTCATCGACCAGAAGTCCTTCCACCTGATGAAACATCGGGGTGTGAGTAAGGTCAGAGTCACACCGATAAACCCGCCCCGGTGCAATAACACGCAGCGGCAACTCACCCTGCTGCATCACGCGTATCTGCACTGGTGATGTGTGAGTACGCAATACGGTATGCGCATCGAAATAAAATGTATCGTGCATGGCACGCGCAGGATGTGACTCAGGAATATTCAACGCTTCAAAATTATGATAATCATCCTCAATTTCAGGGCCCACGGCGGTTTTAAAACCAAGTTGAGAAAACAAGCTTTCTATGCGTTGAAGCGTACGTGTTACCGGGTGCAATCCACCGCGTTGTTGCCCACGACCTGGCAAGGTAACATCAACGGCTTCGGTTGCCAGTTTGTTATCCAACGCCTCACTTTGCAGCGCATTTTTCCGGGTTTCGATGGACGTTTGAATGGCTTGCTTTGCGATATTAATATGCTTCCCGGCCTCCCGCCTTTCATCTGCTGGAAGTTTGCCAATTTGCTGCATACGCAAAGTCATCTCGCCTTTCTTACCCAAATAAGCAACACGAAGCTGATCCAATGCTTTTAAATCCTGTGCAGACAGGATCTCGTGTTGTGCATTGTTAACGAGTTGTTCCAGTGCTTGTGACACAATCACTACTCCATAAGGTTTAAGGGATGTTGATATTTGAGTTTCTTCACTATCGGTATCGCTTTTTTTCCCAACAAGACGTAACGAACGCTCTGTATTCATTCGACATCAGTGATGTGACAACGCTGTGAGACGCACAAAAGGCGACCCAACCATGTGGGGTGCGCCATCAAAAACGCTACTCGTCGCTCATTGAGAACAACCAAACCATGCACCTCGAGAAACTCCACACCTAGCGCCTTGATTAAAGCCTTTAATGGCACAATAATAATGAAACCCTAATATCAACAGCCCCGAGTATTATTGAAATAAAACTCGTTTTCAGACACGTGTTTATTCATAACTGATTATTCATAACTAATTATTCACGAGCCATCAATACGCGCCTACCACGGCTTACAGAACGAGGTCACGGTCAACCCGGTTTCAATTAACCAGGATACCGATAAACCAGGATATCGATAAACCATAGTGCCCCTGAATCATCGTTACGAAAACATTCTGGCTTTTGACAAGCAATCGTTGGTTTTAGTTGTTACCTAGCAGGTAAATTCACCGTGAAGATACTAGGATGCTGTCAATGTAATCAAAACAAAGAAAAAAGGGGAACGACCTTCAGCCGCTCCCCTTTTTTACTGGTCAATTTCATTTCCTGCTGATTAAATAATAACAGCTAACATATATTAAACACCATGCATGTCAACCATCATTAACGTTTAGGCAGGAAGGCTTGCTTTTGCTTTTTCAGCCAGTTGAGCAAAGGCTTCTTTCTCAAATACAGCCAAATCCGCCAAGACTTTACGATCGATCTCGATGGACGCTAACTTCAAACCATTGATTAAACGACTATAGGACAATCCGCATTCGCGTGCCGCCGCATTTATGCGGGCAATCCACAGCGCTCTGAATTGGCGTTTTCTTTGTCGACGGTCACGATAAGCATATTGGCCCGCTTTTGTTACCGCTTGAACAGCAACACGGTATACATTTTTGCGGCGACCAGAATAGCCCTTTGCCTTGGAAATAACCTTTTTATGTTTGGCTCGCGCCGTAACACCACGTTTTACTCTTGCCATAATATTATCCTCACCTAACCCGTTAACTATAAGGCAGCATACGCCGAACCATTGCAGTATCAACATCCGCCACCATGCCAGGTGCCCGGAGATGCCGCTTCCGTTTCGTGCTCTTTTTGGTAAGGATATGACGTTGATGCGACTGGATACGCTTAAAGCGACCAGACGCAGTACGACGAAACCGTTTGGCTGCGCCGCGGTTAGTTTTAATTTTTGGCATGTTTAACACTCCGCTATTTTTCACCTTTGACCTTATATGACACAACTTATCTCCCCACCTGCTTCCGCCAATCAAAACATGCGGATCCAAACGGGTCGATGCGCTCAACCATATGACAAAGGGTTCTGTTTTTACCACGCGTACATTTTTAACTGGGAACCCAAGGCGCCAACCTCAAGCCAACAGTAGCACGCTCTCTTTTTTTAATGTATCTATGCGTTAATCAACAACCATTCGGTTAACTAACTGCCACATAAATACGGCCTGGCGCTACTTCCTTGGTGCAACCACCATCACCATTTGCCGACCTTCCATCTTTGGGAACTGTTCAACAGTACCTATTTCAGAAAGATCTACTTCGACACGTTTTAATAGTTTGGTGCCGAGCTCCTGGTGCGCCATTTCACGGCCACGGAATCTCAGAGTCACCTTGACCCGATCACCGTGATTAAGGAAACGCTTCAGGTTGCGTAGTTTTACCTGATAGTCTCCAATTTCCGTCCCGGGACGGAATTTTACTTCCTTTACGTGAACCTGTTGTTGTTTCTTTTTCGCCGCATGCTTTTTTTTGCTTTCAGCATACAGAAACTTGCCATGATCCATTATTCGGCAAACTGGCGGATCTGCGTTTGGTACAATTTCTACAAGATCCAGATCAGAATCCATTGCAGCCTGCAGCGCTTCTTTCGCTGCCATTAACCCTAGCTGACTACCATCTTCTGCAATTACACGAACCGTTTGCACGGTTATGTCTTCGTTCATACGAAGCTTTTTTTCGGCGGCGATATGTTATTCCTCCAATACTTGGCGGCCATGACTTGCGATTTCGGTGGAAACGCCTTTAATGAAATCAGGCAGTGATAAGCTACCCAAATCCGTACCACCGCGCGCACGTACGGCTACCGTTTGATTTTCCTGCTCCCGATCCCCCACAATAATGAGGTACGGCACTTTCTGCAATGTATGCTCGCGAATTTTAAAACCGATTTTCTCATTTCTCAAGTCCGATTTGACCCGCAGCCCCCTATTTCGCAGGGATTTTTCAATTTCAAGGGCATATTCGGCCTGACGATCGGTTATACACATAACAACAACCTGCCACGGCGCCAACCACGTCGGAAAAGCCCCCGCATGCTGCTCAATAAGTATACCGATAAATCGCTCCATAGAACCCAAAATTGCGCGATGCAACATAACCGGGACATGTTTTGCCCCATCTTCGGCAATATAATGGGCATCCAATCGTTCCGGCATAGAAAAATCGACCTGAATCGTCCCACATTGCCAAATACGACCAATACAATCCTTTAATGAGAATTCAATTTTAGGACCATAAAACGCCCCTTCGCCTGGCTGCAAATCCCAAGCCAGTTGTTTTGCGTTAAGCGCCTGCTCCAATGCGTTCTCTGCTTTATCCCAAACCTCATCAGCCCCAACGCGCTGTTCCGGCCGCGTCGACAGCTTGACAATAATTTCCTCAAAACCAAAATCTTTGTAAACACTGTACAATAAATCGATAAAATCGGATACTTCAGATTGAATCTGGTCCTCGGTACAAAAAATATGGGCGTCATCCTGCGTAAAGTTTCGCAGTCGCATCAACCCGTGCAAAGTGCCGGATGGTTCGTTGCGATGGCAGGAACCAAACTCAGACATACGTAAAGGCAAATCCCGGTAACTTTTCAAACCCTGGTTAAAAATTTGAATATGGCAGGGACAGTTCATTGGCTTTACTGCGTAATCCCGATTCTCCGAATGAGTGGTAAACATCTCCTCGCGAAATTTATCCCAATGCCCCGACTTCTCCCACAACGACCGATCCACTACTTGTGGTGTATGCACCTCTTCGTAGTTATGTAAACGCAACGTTTGACGTATGTATTGTTCTACTTCCTGATAGATCACCCAGCCATTATGGTGCCAGAACATCATGCCTGGAGCTTCTTCCTGGCTATGAAATAAATTAAGTTGCCGAGCCAACTTGCGGTGATCCCGTTTCTCCGCTTCTTCCAAACGATGCAAATAGCCGCTTAAATCTTTTTTATTGAGCCAGGCGGTACCATAAACCCGCTGCAACATTTCATTATTGGAGTCCCCTCGCCAATAGGCCCCCGCAAGCTTCATGAGCTTAAATGCTTTTAACTTATTGGTAGACGGAACATGCGGACCACGACACAAATCCGTGAACTCGCCTTGCGTATACAATGATAGTGGCTCATTTTGAGGAATATCCTCAATAATTTGTGCTTTATATTCTTCACCGATACCACGAAAATAGTCAATCGCCTGATCACGTGGCATGACAGTGCGACTCACCTCAAACCCCTCTTTTGAAAGCGCCTGCATACGCTTTTCTATTTTTTGTAAGTCTTCGGGGGTAAATTGCTTATCGTAAGCAAAATCATAATAAAAACCATCATCCACAACCGGACCAATAGTCACCTGTGCATCAGGGTAAAGCTCCTTCACCGCATGCGCGAGCAAATGCGCCGTCGAATGGCGGATAATCTCCAGAGCATCAGGATCTTTTTCAGTAATAATACTCAGTGCTGTATCGGATTCAATAACAAACGAAGTATCCACGAGCTTATCATTGACCTTACCAGCAATTGCCGCCTTGGCTAACCCCGTACCAATATCCGCCGCTACATCGTAAACCGATACGGCATGGGAAAATTCTCGTTGGGATCCATCTGGAAGTGTTACAACAGGCATGATTTTTTATCCTTATGTCAGTGGTGATCCATACAAGAGATCACATGAATTAACGTCCAAACTATAATTAGTGGCGAAAAATTAGTGTCGAAAAAAATTAACGTCCAAAAAAAATAACGTCCAAACTATCTAATTACGGTACGATTTATATCGCACAACTTACATCGAATGTCTTCAGCATGCAGGCCGTCCTCGACACCACTCATTAATTGTAGCACTTCAACCACCCGCGCTAAAAATAATGGTCCGCTTCATTTGATCTGCCGCCATGCGATTGAATCGCCGGCATCCCCCGCATTTCCAAAGCACCATACAAGCCGAACCGATTACTGGCGCATTATTACCGTAACAAACATTACCGTAACAAAATTACCGTAACAAATCACCACGATTGAAAATAGCCAGGGCACTACGCCGAATGATCCGGCGGGGCACTATAGCAAACATTAGGAAAAGTAACAACGTTTGCTTAATTATCCCGATAATCTCCTACTAATTCCGACTAATAACACCAAAAATCGCGTCATTTCCCTCAATCCTGGCTCCTTTAACACTAGCCCTGGCGTTCAGCTTAATCGATTTTCGTCGCGTTAATTAACCCCAGCACACAAATTTTAGATTAATAAGCCTCTTATTCATTGGGATGAATGTTAATATGGGTCACTTAATGAGACCAAAGCAACAATACCGACCATTTCAAATAACATGTGACCTTCAAATTCTTTTTTCAGATATTAAGTGTCAGAGTAGCTAACCTCAAACGAACGTCACCCACCAATCAATGTATGCACAAAATCTATCGCTATTCTCATTCGAGCACGGTTATGCTAATTTATTGGCATGACTAAAAAAATATTCACTGGAAAATATACTGCATTCCTTGCTGTTTTGCTGCTAGCCAGTTGGGGGATTGGCTACCTTCTTTCCCCGACGGAACATCAACCCACCGATGTTGATGCTCAAATTGATATCGCTCTGCAACATAACCTCAATGGCAACTATCGGGAATCAGCAAAAATTTTAACCCCTTTAGCTGAAAAAGGGGTACATAGAGCTCAGCTGTATTTAGGTGTGGCTTATTATCATGGACATGGAGTCGACAAAAATTACTCTAAGGCCACCGAATTATTTTTCAAACTGCAAAATGCCGATTATGAACCCGGGATTGTCAATACCTACTTAAACCTGCTCGGAAGCCTACAACAGGATGGTTGACTATTTATATTTATATAATAGGTAATAGGTAAGGCACTTCTGTCGCAAAAGCCCCCGCTCGCCAACCCTCATTATCTCACAGAACGTCGCTTGCAGAACAACTCTTAACCAAAAGAGCGTCTACAAAACAGCTGTGACAGCACACTACATTCGGCGAGGAATGAGGGAGACTAATGCGTAGCGACTACCCTTTAGCTACGACCACGTAGCGAAGTGATAAAGCGCATATCTCATAATAAAACCACAATCAGCATTACGCTATTTTTCGGGGCGTTTTATACCCAACCAATCCTCCATACCACGCCACCCTTTCGACTCATACACTTTATAAGGCGTAGCAGGTATATCCTGCGGTTTTTTTGCTTTTCGCAGTTCACCACGGCAATATTGACGCCACTCTACACTGTTTCTAAGCCGAAGCTTGCGAACGTGGGCTCGCGCCCTATTAAACGATTTCCATTGACGCAAATGATACGAAACATTTCCCGTACCCAACCAGTCACCATAATTAACCCACCCTTTCCCTCGGTAACTCATATGGGGGCTAGCAGGAATGTCATCGGGCTTTTTAGGCACACCACGCAAATCGCCTTTGACATAAATACGCCATTCGTTTTCATTACTAATTCCTAATCGACGCACGAAAGCACGCGCCTTGATAAACGAACGGTACTGTCGCAACCGGGTGGAAACATTTCCGTTGCCTAGCCAATCGCCATATCCGGTCCATCCATCATTTCGATATACAAAGTTTGGATTTGATGGAATATCATTAGGTTTTTTACCTAACTCACGATATTCCCCTCTCACGTAGGCACGCCATTGCTGATTATTTTCTAGTCCTAGCTTACGCACAAACAATCGAGCTTGCCTGAACGGACGCCATTTCCTGTTTGAAGTATTAATAATCATTCTCCTTTTCACTTAAACTCATCGCCAAACAGTAAGTACAATCATGAGCAACTTAAGTTACCAATTGAAGTTAGCAACTTAAATTATCAACTTACTTTAAATGCCGACTCCTTTATTTCAGAATCGTTTATCATGATTAAACACGTTAAATGAACTGGAGTCTGTGACATATTTCACGTTTTTATGTGTAATATACACAATTGACAATCTTGCAAACCCAATACACCGGCGAATCTACAATGCCGGCTCCCCATAAATCTGCAATTTACAAACATTTAATCGTGTTTAGCGGCGCCTATTAAGCTCACAAGAGAAAGATTTGTGCGATATCTAAGCAAATACTTGCCCTATATAATGTCAACGTCGACTTTAAAAACGTCAACAATATTCGCTAGATTACCGCTGGCAGGAAGTGTTTTTTCCACCTCACAAGGTAATAATAAGATCTGGTGGCAAACGAATGGATAAAACCGCATGAAACGCAACAACACCAACCAAGGTGACCAGCACTCTGTTACATCTGGAAAACCATTAAGACATAAATAATCACCATACCGTCAAGGCACAATCGTCGAGCGCTCGCAACCGGTAAACCATCGAATACCAATCGTTTTACCAATTAAACACCACACCATTAGTGAACAAAATTACTGTTTACGGTGGCCCACCCATTCCACCACCCATACCACCTCCTGGCGGTGGCGGTGGCGGTGGCGGTGGCGGTGGCGGCGGCGGCGGTGGCTCCGGCGGCGGCGGTGGTGGTGGTGGCTCCGGCGGTGGCGGCGGTGATACACATTCTGCGAACTGCCCGCCCCCCCACGTTGCAGGAAATGGATCATGGCAAACATTACAGTCCTGACCAAGCGTCTCGCAATGCTCCGACGGCAGCGCATGACAACTAATACAAGTCCCGGATACATTATCGTGATCAACCGTAAATGCTGGCGACCATGGCGACGGCCCCATGCGATGACATGCATCACAAATACCCGAGCTTAAAATATGACCCTGGCTTTTCCCAACAGCAATTATATTGTTATGACAAGTACTGCAATCACCCCTCACTTCGTTATGATCCACATCCGAGGAAGCGACAGGTGCCCACCGTGCCGGAAATTTTGCATGGCAGGCATCACAAGCATCCGTCGAATCAATATGACCCGAGTCTTTCCCGCTGGCCGTTATACCATCATGACAAGTAATACAATTGTTAACAAAGGTACTATGATCCACCGTCATTACCGGTGCCCAGGCATCAGTAGAATGACAAGCATCACAGGCTAACGTAGTCGGAATATGATTAACCGGTTTACCGATGGCGATCGCGTTATCGTGACAACTGGCGCAGGTTCCTGACACATGCGCATGATCCACGGCTGACGATGCCACGGGTGCCCACCCTGCCGGAAATGTTGCATGACAGGCATCACAAACATCCGTTGAATTAATATGACTCGAATCTTTCCCGCTCGCCGTTGTGCCATCATGGCACGTAATACAATTGTTAACAAAGGTACTATGATCCACCGTCGTTACTGGCGTCCAGGCATCGGTAGAATGACAAGCATCGCAGGCTAACGTAGTCGGAATATGATTAACCGGTTTACCGATGGCGATCACGTTATCGTGACAACTGGCACAAACACCCCGCACTTCATTGTGATCCACCGCCGCCGCGGCAACCGGTGCCCAGGGGGTAGGCCCAGGCTGATGACAGGCATCACATAGATCACTGGTAGTGATATGCGTCGCGGGCTTACCCAACGCAATCGTACCATCATGACAACTGGCGCAAGTTCCTGACACATGCGCATGATCCACGGCTGACGATGCCACGGGCGCCCACCCTGCCGGAAATGTTGCATGACAGGCATCACAAACATCCGTTGAATTAATATGACTCGAGTCTTTCCCGCTCGCCGTTGTGCCATCATGGCACGTAATACAATTGTTAACAAAGGTACTATGATCCACCGTCGTTACTGGCGTCCAGGCATCGGTAGAATGACAAGCATCGCAGGCTAACGTAGTCGGAATATGATTAACCGGTTTACCGATGGCGATCACGTTATCGTGACAACTGGCACAAACACCCCGCACTTCATTGTGATCCACCGCCGCCGCGGCAACCGGTGCCCAGGGGGTAGGCCCAGGCTGATGACAGGCATCACATAGATCACTGGTAGTGATATGCGTCGCGGGCTTACCCAACGCAATCGTACCATCATGACAACTGGCGCAGGTTCCTGACACATGCGCATGATCCACGGCTGACGGTACAACAGGGGACCAGGGTATTGGACCCGGCTGATGGCAAGCATCGCACGTATCAGTTGTACTAATATGAGTGAGTGATTTGCCATTGGCAACCGTACCATTATGACAACTGGAACAAATCCCGATGACCTGATTATGATCTACTGCTGCTGGCGCTACCGGTGCCCAGTTAACAGGAAACTTCGCATGACAGGCATCACAAACATCCATTGAATTAATATGCCCCGGATCTTTCCCGCTGGCCGTCACACCGTCATGACAGGTAATACAGTTATTGACAAAATTGGTGTGGTCTACCGCCGCCGGCACCCATTGTTGAGTGCTGTGGCAAACATCACATTCGTCTGTCGTCGGAATATGAGCCACAGGTTTACCAATGGCAACCACATTATCATGGCAACTGGAACACCCCCCCTGCACCTCATTGTGGTCAACATTGGCAGCGGCAACCGGCGTCCAGGGCGTTGGCCCAGGCTGATGGCAGGCATCACACACACCGCTGGTCGTGATATGCGTTGCTGATTTACCCGATGCAATCGTACCGTCATGACAACTGACACACGTTCCCACCACCTCATTATGATCCACTGCTGAAGGCATTACCGGTGCCCAGGCATCAGGGAACTTCGCATGACAGGCATCACAAATGTCTGAAGTATCTATATGACCCGGGTTTTTACCACTGGCCGTCGCACCGTCATGACAGGTAATACAATTATTGACAAAATTAGTATGATCCACCGCTGCCGGCACCCATTGTTGGGTGTTGTGGCAAACGTCACATGCGTCTGTCGTTGGAATATGAGCCGCAGGTTTACCAATGGCAACTACATTATCATGGCAACTGGAACAAACCCCCTGCACCTCGTTGTGATCAACATTGGCGGCGGCAACCGGCGTCCAGGGCGTTGGCCCGGGCTGATGGCAGGCACCACACACATCACTGGTCGTGATATGCGTTGCCGATTTACCCGATGCAATCGTACCGTCATGACAACTGACACACGTCCCCACCACCTCAGCATGATCAACATTAGCCGTAGCAACAGGAGTCCAGGGCGTCGGCCCAGACTGATGGCAGGCATCACACACATTGCTGGTAGTAATATGGTTAGCGCCTTTTCCTGAAGCCAAGGTGCCATCGTGACAACTGACACAGGTACCCACCACCTCATTATGGTCCACATTGGCAGTAGCAACCGGCGTCCAGGGCGTTGGCCCTACTGCGTGACAAGCCTCACAAATATCACTACTGATAATGTGCGCAGGCCCTTTCCCCGAGGCTACAACGCCATCATGGCAACTAACACAAGTCCCAACAACCTCGGAATGATCCACGGCCGATGATGCCACGGGCGTCCAGGGCGAAGGACCAGGTTGGTGGCAACTGTCACAAACGTCGCTAGTGGCTATATGGTTAGTCCCTTTACCCGATGCCAGGGTACCATCATGGCAACTGACACACGTACCGTTAACCTGAGTATGATCTACCGCTGCCGCTTCAACCGGCGCCCACCGGGCAGGAAATTTTTGATGACAGGTTTCGCAACGATCTGACGTACTAAGATGTGCGATATTTTTTCCACTGGCAACAACCCCGTCATGACAGGTAATACAGTTATTGACAAAATTGGTATGGTCTACCGCCGCCGGCACCCATTGTTGAGTGCTGTGGCAAACGTCACATTCATCTGTCGTCGGGATATGATCCACGGGTTTACCAATGGCAATCACATTATCATGACAACTGGAACAAACCCCCTGCACCTCGTTGTGATCAACATTGGCAGCGGCAACCGGCGACCAGGGCGTTGGCCCAGGCTGATGGCAGGCACCACACACATCGCTGGTCGTGATATGCGTTGCTGATTTACCCGATGCAATGGTGCCGTCATGACAACTGACACACGTTCCCACCACCTCAGCATGATCAACATTAGCCGTAGTAACAGGGGTCCAGGGTGTTGGGCCTGGCTGATGACAGGCATCACATACATCGGTAGTATTTATATGATTGGCACCCCGTCCCGATGCCACAACACCGTCGTGACAACTGACACATGAGCCAATAACCGCTGCATGATCCACATTAGCAGCATCTACCGGTGCCCATGAGGCTGGCCCCACCACATGACAGGCGTCGCATTCATCATTAGTGGTAATGTGATTCGCACCTTTACCCGATGCAACCACGGAATCGTGACAACTGACACAGGTCCCATTGACCTGCTCATGATCCACGCTGCTGGGAATCACCGTCCATGCATCACTGGTATGACATGCCTCGCACACGGCAGAACTATCAATATGCGTAGCTGACTTTCCCGTTGCGCTCGTACCATTATGACATGTGACACAGGTCTCCGCTGTAGTACTGTGATCAAACGCACCAACCTGCCAACTTGTTGTAATATGACAAGTATCACAACTTAAGGTAGTAGGAATATGATCCACCCCTTTGCCAGTAGCAATAACCCCATCATGACAGCTTTCACAAACACCAATCACTTGAGTGTGATCCACGCGAGGACTTACCGGTACCCACACCGTGGTTACATGGCAGCTTTCACACAAATCAGTCGTATTAATATGCCTTACCGATTTTCCCGTGGCAGTCGTGCCATTATGGCAATCGACACAGGCCTGCCCATTTATGTTTGCATGATCAAACTCCGCGAGCCAATCAGTCGTAGTATGACAAACATCGCAAGGTAACTCCGTCAATATATGGTCAGGATCTTTACCTCTAGCCACAAAACCATCGTGGCAACTGGCGCAAGCCCCTATAACATGATCATGGTCAACAGAAAAATAAGGCGACCAACGGTCGGTCGTATGACAGGCATTACAAATTGCCGAAGTAGGAATATGGGTCTGCGGTTTCCCTAATGCATCGTTATTATTATGACAACTAAAACAGGTACCCAATACATGCAGGTGATTTACCTGTGTCACTGGCTGCCAAACACTGGTCGAATGACAGGCTTCACAACGATCTGAGGTACTAACATGGGTTGACGATTTTCCAGTGGCCTGCACACCATCGTGACACTCTGCACAGGCCTGCCCCACCACCAACGAATGATCAAAGCCACCGCTGACGATCCAACTGTTGACGTTATGACAAACATCACATTCCAGTGTAGTCGTTAAATGGCTGGTATGCTTACCCATAGCACTTACCCCATTATGGCAGGCAGAACATGGCATAGCACCAATCAAACTATGATCCATTATTGTAGCGGAAGAAGCCTCAAACCCGGCCGCTGTATGACAAGTATCACAGGTTTCAATCGTTGGAATATGGGTAGGGGTTTTCCCCAGCGCGAAGACACCATCATGACAAGCATCACACTGGGTAGATAATCCTTCAAATACACCACCAACATGACAGGATTCACAATCGATAATATCATGCTGACCATCCAGCGGAAAACCCGTAGCCAAATGATCAAACGTCGTAGGGCCAGTATTGCCAAACTCAAAAACAGGCAAATCATCAACGGCGGCTTCAGATATAGAAACCATCGATAAAGACAGGAACACCGCAAGGCAACCATAGCCAAACTGCATCAACAGTCGGCAGCTCGCCAATACCTTTCGATTTGCTAATGCCTCAGATAACAACCTATTTTCTCCAAGACCCACCCCCCATTGAAGCAACAACCTGAATAACATACCGTGCACATCACATACGCCACAGACACTTGGTCTGTCTTACTCAAAAACTCATTACTGCTATATCGCGCCACATCCATGACCACTTCAGCGCCTACATCAGTGCCTACACCAAGACCAATATCAGCACCCACAATAAAACACCGTAAGTAGTCGCTAAAACGAAAACCACAACACCTGACAACAGATAAGGAGGGCACGTACTAGAGGAAATAAATTATATGCAGTTCAATTTTAGCCCTAGATAAAGGCTTGACATTCACAGCCACTGAAACCTGCTGTAAATACGTTATGATAGATGAGTCCGCCCTTACTAATTTAAAAATATACGACTACAACTTGTTATAATTGAATAGCATAACGCCCAACAAACCACCCTTCTCCCCTGCTACTAATTCACACCGACTAGCTCACACCGACATTCGCGTCTTCACACACAAACTAACGCTATATTCGAACTATGGTGTTATGGTACCCGCAATACCCAGCATTCACCTCGCTTGATCCCCAATGAAATCACTCACCGACACTTTTTATTAGCGTTTTTTGTTACAGCCCTACGCCAAAAAAATGTAGGCTATTACTATTTTCAGTCATAGCCCCTGAAGCACAAGCTTAAATCTAACATCAATCTAACATCAATCTAACATCAACCTAACAACGGCAATCCCTATAACCCAGTGCGCAACTGAAATAATTTGCTTTACCTTGCTCTACGATACAGCTATTCGTACGACACTATAAATAGAATATTCCAAGCATCCATTTAAATCAATGAATCTTTATAATTTCAATCAATCACTCACAGATTACGTAAGCTATACGTAAGTATATTGCCCGCCAATACATCGTTTTACTGATTATAACTGCTAATTATACGTCAAAAATATGAAGCAAAACTTAACAAAATGCATACGCACTATTCGCACCATACAATATCAAACTGAATACTTGTGTTTCATATAAGTAATTCCCGGCGACAAAACCACACGCCAAGACAATATGACCTCGTCAGTGCAATCAACATCAAAGTCTTCGACCGTTTTAATTAAATTCTCCAACCATAAATCAAATAATTCTGGCTGTACCCCAAGATCATGACCACTATGCTGAAAGGCTATTTTCTCCAAATAATCATTGGCGTTTTGCGTTGCATAAAACACAAATAAACTGTAAAACGACTTCTCCATCATTTTGGCTTGATGATCCAATGCAGTCGCGCTAAACTGCTCAGCAACCTTGGGCGAGGCATTAATAAAATTAGTATAAAACGCCGCAAAAAAAGATTGGCCATTTTTATTCTTTTTTTTGACTCGTTCAAAGCTTTGATCAAAAATATCTTCATAACTCATACTGACATCGCCCCAAACACTGACACCAAAACATCGATCGCCGCCTAAAATTACCCAGTCGCGAATAATAATTAAAGCGCATTAACTCAGCAAACACTGATCGTTTTTATTTACACCATCAACACATTCCCCCTCATCTCATCAACCTCTAAAACAACAACACATTGCGCGTCATCGCCACAGCGACGATATACGCAAAAGTAATAACCGCAAAAACATAAGCAATCACTTTTATCCCCTGATGCGTCGCCAATCGCATCACAATGAACCCTAGCAAAATATAAACCAACAATGCCGCAACCTTCGCGGTAAGCCAGGTATCCACAAGCGGGGCTTGAGAGACCTGAAAAGCCAGCATAATGGCGCTTATTAACAACACCGTATCGACAACATGTGGAGCAATTCGAATCCATTTACGGCCCAAGGCAGGGGAATTAATCAGTTTAAGATAACCTCTAGCACCGAATCCGATAATAGACAGTGCCGCTGCTACCACATGAATCAACTTTAAAAACATATACATACTCATAATTCCTTAAACGTTGATAACCGTGGATACGTTGGGTTTCGGCAATAATAATCCAATAACTTCATATCAATTACGGTTGTAGTTTGCAACCTGGGACACAAGATTTATTGACTTACGTCACAATTATCAACAGATAGCGCAACTACAACTCAACGTTACCCGTAGCAACCCGATAAAACTACTATCGTCAAAATTCCATCATATAAACCTAAACACAATTAACTCACACATCGACACAATAATTGATGAGGTAAATAACAATGTTAACGATAAGCCAGCAATTTCAAAAACGCGCCTTACCCCTAACAAACAACCATGCATTGGCAAGCAACAATGTATTCGGCGATTTATTATCGCTAAAAGATCGTACATATCTGGTGGAACACAGTTCCGTTCGCCGAGTTCCCACTGGAGAAACACTTTGTGAGCAAAATAAAATTGAACAAGTGCTTTATATTATCCTGACAGGTGAAGTAGAAATATACGAAATCATCGACAATGAAAACATCACCCTCGGAGTACTCCAGTCTGGCAATTTAGTTGGCGAAATTGGCGCCCTATTCTCGATACCCCGTATTGCCACAGTAACCGCAACTAAAACGGCAGTGGTGCTTGAAATAACGTCCAATAACTTTTTAAATTTAATCAATAAAACACCACGACTATACAGCGCCGTATACCAACGCGTTTATCAACGCTCGCTGGAAGCCGCCTTAAATTCATCCCCCCCGTTTGAACCGCAATACCGCCAAATACAACCAGAACTGTCGCGTTTGCTGCAACACTGGAACACCCATTAACATTAAATCGATTAACATATAAATAGATGCGGCAACATCCGAGTACTGCTAATGCTCAGCACCGGATTACAAAAAAGTTAATAACTATTCGCTCCAACGGACGTTTGGCCACAGATTGTTAATAACGCGTATTCTCGCCGTTGATGCAACTCGAATTCTTACAACAAATAGGTTGCCTACATTAAAGACAAAGGTTACGATGCAAGCTATATGCCTACAAAAATTATGGTTACCGGGCAAAGGAACGTTTAAATAATCGATACTTACTATGCCAACACAAACACTGAGACCAAAAGCACCCACCCAACTCGATATCGACTGTAAACATTGCGCACTAAAAAAAATATGCGTTTCGTCCAAAATAGACCGTAAAGAACTCACCAACGTTAGCCTGCGAATCATCCACCATAAACCAATAAAGCGCGGTCAATACTGGTTCCGTACCGGCGAAAAGTTTCGTTCTATTTTTGTCGTTCGCTCAGGCAGTATCAAAACATTCATGCTCACCCACACTGGAAATCAACAAATACATGGCTTTCACCTACCGGGGGAAATTTTCGGCCTGGATGCCCTGAATACCGGATGCTACACAACATCAGCCCAGGTATTGCAATCGAGTAGCGTATGCGAAATCCTGCTGGAAAAACTAGATGACTTATGCGTCTTATTGCCCAGTTTACAACGACAACTGCTACTCATTATGAGCAAAGAAATACATAACGAACAATGCCTAATTGCAATGCTCGGCAATACCACCGCAGAAGAACGAATTGCCGCATTCTTAAGCAATATGTCTGAGCGATTTTCTCAGAAAGGATATTCAGCTACTGAGTTTATTCTTGGTATGTCCAGAATTGATATAGGAAACCACCTGGGCTTGGCGGTGGAAACCGTTAGTCGCGTCATGACCCGTTTTCGAAAAGAAGGTCTGCTAACGGCACAAGGAAAAAAAATAAAAATACTGAAACGAGACCGATTATATAAAATAGCCGGTCAAACCGTCGATATACCCGTCGTGCTTGATATATAAGCGTTAAGAGTATATTTATTTCAGGGTTAAGCGAAATGACTGACTATCTGATCAAATGTTAGAACCATAACGCGAGGTCACGTGATAAAGCGCACCAGAAAATTTGATTCGGAACGGTCTGGCTATTCACCTACTCTAGTACGACAATTCGGGGAAAGCAAAAGACAAGACCTGACCCCGACACCTCCGAAGTCTTCAGAAAAGAGTGTGGTGCACTATCACGTTGAATGAGGCATAGCAACAAGCCCCGGCATCGGGGCTTAACTTAGGGATGGTGTTCTCTTCTATTTAAATATAGTTAGTGTTATTTCCCACTCTACTTGCTTCTATTAGCTATAACTATTTTGGCTTCCTCAACAATTGATTCCTTTGTTTTTTCTAATTGCTTTGTGCAACCATCCTTACCATAAAAATCAACATGCTCTTTGTCTTGAAAATCGTCATACTCGCTCACCAACCCACCAAATATTTTTAAATCTTCAAATTCACTTTCATATTCTTCATTGACTTCAATGTTTTGCCAAATATTTTTTGCCCCCTCGTAAGAATCCATATCGCCATTAATAATTGACTCCGCATAGTATTCAGCCAATAAAAATCCTGCTTCTTTGTGGGGCGGAATATCAATATTTAATTCTTTAGATAAGTTTCTAATTGTATCTTTATAATCATTTTCATCATTAACACCGTACAGAATATCAACCAGGCTTGAAGCCTTATTACCTTGCCCAACTAATTCCTGCGCTTTTCTTTCAATTTCCTTTTTATTTGGCGCATCAAAATATATATACGCGAAAATCACTTTTATATTATTCAACGTTGTCATATTAAAATTATTTGCGTCGCTTAAATTTAAATTCTACATCTAATCCAGTATTTGTATTTCTGAACCAATGAATTATTACAGTTTTCTTACCACCTTGTAATTTACGTTTAGGTTCCATTTTAATCCATATACCTTCCTGCCAAACTGCATTTAGCCGAGGAGTATCAGCCAACGGAGGTTTACCTGGTTTAGGTTGAATAAATTTACCCGCCCCTAATATTGCCTCTACGAGAACCAATGCTTCATGAAGACTATTTGGCTCTTCGTTGTCTTTGCGCCCTTTCTTAGTTGTTTTCTTCTTTGGCGAAATTCTATTTTTAACTTTTGAACCAATACTTTTCAAAGTTCGAGATAGCGATCTGAATACGGCTCCAGAAACATTCCTTACAGAGCTAACCGCTAGACGACCCAGATTACTAATCCCTGAGCCTAAACTTGATAAAGTAAAAAAGTTACCTGACGGATCAACCATTTGTACGGGATCATTTCCAGCGTACAAATACTTATGCAACGTGATGGGATCATTCGGCATTCCGGGGAACGAATCCATTGCGGTAAACAGTTACCCAGACGCGGGCATCGTAACGACAGGCATTTTCGCTAGAGAGATCAAGGTGTTAAAGAGCGTAAAACTCTACTATAGCCTAAAACCCAAAAAAAATCCCTAGAGGCGGTTTTTTCGATGTAAACGTGTTTATTGATAGAATGGAAGGATATTAATGATTTGTACAAATTATCCGGAGCGTGGAACACACCCTGGCTAAGTTATTATATTATCAGTGTCCCCCTATTCCTGTGTCCCCTATTCCTTCCTCTACCGGGCTAAGCTAATCATCGCCAGTTCCAGTAACACTAATCGTTACACTATTATCTTTATCGCCAAATACTTTTTTACACACATTTTTTATAAATTTAGATGCATCAGATAAAGGCATATTACCTGAATGCAAAACAATGGATATAGTATCGTCATCGACATAATAGAATCCCCATTCGCAAGAATCTATCATCACCTGACCTTCCCCCTGACCATAATTCACCTGCTCCCATTTAACATCATCAGGAAGAAAACATGACAGCTCATTTCCTTGTTCGCCATATATCAGGTCTGGCAAATATCCATCTGCTTCTTTTAAATCAAATCTCATTTCTTCAGCCTTTAAAGCGGACCAGTAATATCAACATTTTTACCCATACCTTGCAAAAGCGTTTTTACTTTATTTACCGCATCAGCTGCTTGTGCACGATACCTACCGCTTGAATTATTCAATAAAATCCTTCCATCTGTAACCATTAATTCTCCTGCGGCCTTCGCAGAACCTCCTCCAGTTAGTTGTGTATGTTTCACGCCAGACCTACCAGCTGCACCTCGTACAGCAATAAGCAAATTGTTTGATTTATCTACGACATACACATAAACCTCATTCTTCCTTAGTGTATTGATCGTATTACCTGTTAGGTTTGTTATAGCACCGATAGGAAGCTCAATACGCCCTAATGATCTTAGCTTAACCGCCTTTAATCCACCAAATAGACGCTTTTGTAGAAGAGCAAATTTAGCAGCATCACTTAATTTAGAAAACTTGGGGGCCAAAAGTTTTACTAACTTACCTGCCGCAGGACCGGCTGCCGCTATCAAAACTGTGAGCCCAACTTCTTTAGCAGTTAGCTCTTTTTCACCCGAAGCAAATTGAAAAATGTTATAAGTGGTAGCAACCACACTTGTAGTAGTCAGAATAGCATTAATATTTTGTGCAACAGAAAACCCAAACAACCCTGTATTTCCTGACGGATCAATCCCATTTACCGGATCAGCATGTGTATATAAATATTTATGCAGCGTAGCTGGATCTTGTGTTCTACCCATCCACGAATCCATTGCGGTAAACAGTTACCCCGACGCGGTCATCGTAACGACAGGCGTTTTCGCTTGAGAGATCAAGGTGTTAAAGAGCGTAAAACCCTACTATAGCCTAAAACCTAAAAAAAATCCCTAGAGGCGATTTTTTCGATGTAAACGTGTTTTTAATAGAAATGGAAGGATGTTGATGATTCGTACAAATTATTTGGTGCATGGAATGCGCCCTACCTGGCTACTCGCTTTTAATCCGAATACATAAAAAACAGAAAATAAGCTTCAGTCGAATCTTCGATAACCAAGCCTTCTGCATCATATTCCCAGTTACTTCCTGTTAGTTTAATATGCATTGCTTCAGTTGATGTGTTACCTTCATCAATAAATTCTTCCAAAAACTCAAAAAATTGCTCAAAATCTTCAGCTAACGGCCAAGCTCCATTTGTTTTTTTATATAATGGTTTTGATATCCATTTATCTAACAAATTTTCAAGGCATTCCTTTCTAGATACTAATTTACTTTCTGTAATATTGGTTCCCGGTACTTTTTTGTTTAAAACATCCAATAACAATGTTTTATTTCTAATTACTCCAAGTTCAAGGGGGATAGAACCAAACATTGAAACGTAATCTGTATAGTCACAAAAAACTGAAATAGCTCTAAGTGCCCCATCCAAAAAAATTGATTTATTTCCTTTAGTATTCATTACTTTTCATCCAACCTACCTAACTGGATGGCCTCGCAGCCAAATCGCATTATGGATAAAGTACCTAATTTTCACCTTACCAACAACTTTTGTTCCAGTATCACGTCCTCTATTTTTGTTCCAAGCTGCATACATAGCTGCTTCTACCATTGTCTTCGACCAAAAATCAGGAAACATTGTAGAATTTTTTTGTTTGTGATTTCCACTTTCTGAATTGAGAACCCCTACCCTTGCTTCGTAGACACCATTCTTCAATGGAGTACCACGCGATATTATAATTGATGTAGTTGTTGGATCTGCTGTACTATGAAACCCCCTTGGTTTACCTCCTGGTCTTTTTATTTCTCCGTGAAACATATGTTCTTCATCTAAAATCGGTGGAACTTTACAACCCTTTTTCCCACACAATTTCTTATTTATTATTTTAATTAGCTTTCCAGAACCACCACTAAGGCTAAGCAATACTGAAATACCAACATCTTTCGCGGAAAATTCACTTCCATCTGTGGCCATCATAAAAATTTCATTAGCTGTATCCGGAAGAGTATATAATGTCGCAGCGATATTCACAGCAAACATCAATTGTGACAAAGTCGCATTTCCACTTGGATCAATCCCATTAATCGGATCTCCATGAACATATAAATATTTATGCAGCGTAGCTGGATCTTGAGTTCTACCCATCCACGAATCCATTGCGGTAAACCTTCCTACAGCCAGATCATAATAACGCGCCCGCAGATAGTAATTATCCAACGCACTATCAAACTGCTCCCCGGTATAGAGATAGCTATTATCCGTGGTGCGCGATTGATCCAGCATCGTCCCATACGCATTGTAATCATACGTATCAGTCACTTGGCCAAGGAAGTCTGTTAAAGAGCGTGTGGAGCCCAGTCCATCATAATGATAATAGCTGATATTGGCCGTCCTGTCTTGGCTGATTAAATCATCGCCATGGGTATAGGTGACCTGGATCGCGTTTTGCACATCCATTTCGTGCACCACTTGGGCAAAGCGTTGGTTGCGGTCCACTACGAAGTTGGTAATGCCGTTGTTATCGACTTTTTGGGTGCAGTTGCCGTCTACGTCGTATTGGTAATCGATGCTGTTGCTAGGGATACCGTTTTGCAGCTGTTCCACAAAGATGAGTTTGTTTCTGGCATCGTAGCTGAAGTTGCTGGTGTCGATTGATGCGCTGTTATCGACTTGGCTTATTGTGTTGCCGTTGTCGTCGTAGCTGTAAGTGGTGGTTATGCCGTTTTTCAGGCCGGTCAACAGGCGATCATTGTTGTCGTAGCTATAGGTGGTGGTAACACCGTTTTCGGTGCTGCTTTGGCGATTGCCTACTACATCGTAGTCGTAGCTGTTGGTGATGGTGCCCAATACTGTGTGATTAATGCTTTCTTGGGTTAAACGATACAGGTCATCGTAAAGGTAGGTCGAGACGTTACCGGCCAGGTCGGTCATGGTGTGGCGATGACCGGTGGGATACACGGTGTAATCAAACTGGCTGATGATGGTGTTACTACCATCCACGGTTTGCATGGTTTCGAGACGATTCAAGGAATCGTACACATAGAGGGTACTAGTACCATTGTGATAGGTGACACTCTCTCGATTTCCTACGTCGTCATAGGTGTAGACGGTCTGTTGCTGGTGGTGATCGATCACGGTGTGCAAACGATTTAAGTTATCGTAGGTATATTGAGTGACCGTGGTATCGGTTGTGCCGCTTTGTGCGTTGGGAATCGCCGTTTGCAATAAGGTGCGGTTGCCGGCTACGTCATAATCGTAGCTTAAGACCGTGCCATCGGGCTGGGTTTCGGTGAAGGCCCCATCGGGATAGATAACCCGGGCTTGCCTTAGAGAGATCTTTCAATGCAAACGTGTTTATTGATAGAATGGAAGGATGTTAATGATTTGTACAAATTATCCGGTGCGTGGAACGCACCCTAGCTAAGTTATTAAGTTATCAGTGTCCCCTTTCACTTTTTTGAAGCCAATATCGACCAAGATTTTCTCCAGCACGTTTCAGTTGCTCCTCGCTACCAACAAAATCATAAAACCAACTGTCAAAGTGTTTTACCGAACCAACCCAAGCCTCTTCATTAATATTTAAACGCTGCAGTATGGGTTGAATATGCGCCGGTATCGCGCCCTTCTTATCATCACGTACAGCACGCCCGGTCCAATCCAATAACGCAATGTAATCCTCATAATCAAACGGGACACCGGTATTGTCTTTATCGTTGGGCTTGAGGTTACCGTTAAAGTGCAATAACACGGCGGGAGGATAGTCCATTTTGGGTTGAGGTGAATGTGGTTGTCTTGCGGATGGCTGGGGTAATTGTTCTGCAGAAGGTAACCTGAGACTGTGCCGCAACCTCTGTTATGGCAGCCTTGTCGAAGCGGCACGAGAGACCAAGAAAGTCGTGACCATTACCCATGTCAACGGTGTTTTAATACAACCGCACTGGCGATCTCACAACGAACTGATCAAGCAGCAAACATCATAAATCCCTGTCTTCACCTTACCAACAACATCTGTGTGTTTCGTTCAGGTGTTGTTGGCATTTGGCATTGTGCCAAAATTATCGTCGCCCTCATAAAAAAACATTATAACAAATTAATAGCCAAACACTACGACGGGATTTTTTACGACGGAGACTGGCAAATACTACGATGGGAATTTGGAGGTTAAAAAAAATGTTACGATGAGAAGGTGGAAAAATGGTCGTAAAGTCTCAAAATCCTACGACCGGCAATTTGGGGGAAACTACGATGGCAAAGTGGCGCACTACACTCGGCAAGATAAAACGGCTTAAAGATAATATTCGCCAGGCTCAAGATGAGATGATGCGTGACGATTACAAGTCAGGCCATCGATAAGTAGCTTTAACCACTACAAAACAACAAGCCCCGGTTAACGGGGCTTGGGCGGGGTGTTCTCTTCTATTTAAATAAGGCAGTTTGATTTAAGTGTTGTGTTGGACTTCATTCTTCAGTCCAACCTACGTGCTAAGAGATATTTTTAATTCAGCATAACATTTTTCAACCAGTGATTTTATATCTTGCTCTAAATGGGATGGTACTTCATCATTATAAAACGGTAACATTTCATAAAAATATAAAAATGTTAATGCTTCTTGACTCCATATTTCACATTTATATTTTTGTGTTTCTGTAACCGCTCGATCAATATTATCAGCATGGTCTTCTAAACACTCAAGATACAATTCATAACGACCACATCGATCTGTCATAATATCACTATCATTTATAATATCAATTAACTTATTGTGCAACACTTCATCATTATCATTTGATGCTATATAGGCTCTAAGAATAATTCCTTGCCCAACAGAATTCCATAGATCCTCTCTATCTTCCTGATAAGGAATTTCTAGGATAAAGCAATCCAACAACTTAGTAGCTTCATCTGTACGACCAAAACACACTAAGTAATTTGCTAACATAACTGCCTTTTCAACATCCTTATAACTGGTTAATTTAAATCTTTTTTGCAGTGACTTTTTAACACTAACAATAATGGATGGATCATTAGATGATTGATGAATATCTAGTACATTCAATATATATTACTCCTATTTGTCCTTACCCAATGGCAATGCAACTGTAGGTAAGCTATCACTAGTAATCACAACAAATTCGTCCCTGGTTTTCATTCTACTTGCCAAAAATCCAAAATGCCCACCTACAGACATATTTTCACTAGCAGGAACCCACCTTAACGACACTGTAGAAGTACTGGCCTTGTTTTCCCTTGTTTTCCACATTGGATATTCATCGCATTGGTGACCTACAGGACCTGGTAATTTGCAACCACCCCTGTTTCTATACCATTGGCGGTTACCTTTTTTGTTTTTGATATAGGTTAGAACGACAGTTCTGGCTGTTTGTGCGGAACGAATGTGATCCACCATCTTACGATTGTCATAACCAACAATTAATAAATTAAACTGAAGACCACACTTGTTTTGTTTTCGAATGCATCGTCTTAGTGTTCTCAAGGCAAGTTTGCTGGTTGCTTGTCCTCCAAGCCTTAGCGCACCACCAACAGCTTGAGTAAGTGCACCCGAAAAAGAACGGACGCTCGTTGTCGTTAAAATACCTCGGATATTGGTAGCTGTCCCGAAACTGGCCAAACTAAAATTACCTGTCGGATCAGTATTATTGATAGGATCGGCGTTGCCGTATAGATACTTGTTTAAAGTAATTGGTTCGCCATCTCTACCCAACCACGAATCCATTGCGGTAAACAGTTACCCAGACGTGCACATCGTAACGACAGTAGTTTTCGCTAGAGAGATCAAGGTGTTAAAGAGCGTAAAACCCTACTATAGCCTAAAACCCAAAAAAAATCCCTAGAGGCGGTTTTCGGGTGCACATTACGGATGGGGGGGGGTATGAGAGTCCGAGAGAAGGGGGTTATTTTCTTTTAGTACTAAAGCAGGGTAGTACTCGCTACCATTTTCAAGCACTAATCGCGATTAGCACTTCTTGGGCGTTGACCTCCGGGTGTGGCTTCACCGGTACGGTTTTAGGCCGAGGCTTCGGAACCGATTGCCCGCCTCATTTCAGGCTCAGGGTTCGGAGCTTAAGCGCAAATAGAGTGGCAGCGAGCACTTATTTTTACATGGGGATAATTGACGGTATTTAAAGATGTTCCGCGTGTGCACAAACAACGTGCACACCCTACCTGGCTCTTTTCTTCTATAGCTAAAGCCTGACCCTCTTTTCTTCTAATTAAATAAAGCTGCTTATCACTTCTCTTAAGGGCTCTGACCCCTTAAGTTTGGACCCCTTAAGTTTGGACCCCTTAAGTTTGGGATTGATCCGCAAGGGGATTGATCCGCAAGAGTTGGATAAGCAAGGGCAGTTGTTTTAAACCATCGCCGGCATAAAAGAACAAACCCCGGTAACGGGGCTTGGGGGTGGTCGTTTCTTGTATTTGAATATAGTTAGTTTTGTATTTTTTTAACAGAATAAGTCTGTTTATGATTTTTCTGTTCAAACTTAGCAACTATTAAGTTTGCTGTTTCTATATCCTGAAACCTATACATCTCGACTTCATTATTATTATCATCTAAACGAAACACCCCCCAGTTAGGAGGCGAGGTGTCTTCTAACTTCCAATTCAATAAGCTTTGATCAATTTGAAAGCCGTCGTATATATTGGCCAATGATTGTTTAGGGTTTTTCTCAAAGCTCCTAATAAATACTGTAACACCTGGTGTTTTGTTTGTTTTATCTGCATGACCCATTAAGAAATATTTAGATGTTCCATGATGTATATAGGCACCATAACAATCACCTAACCCTTGTTCCTGATATTCAAAAAAGGACAAGGAAAATTTCGATTCAATCTCTTCTACTGAAAAAGGCAATTCGCACAATTGCATGCTATTTGCCACTTCATCCCATTCACTTTTCAGAATCTGTTTCATTGCACCTTCTGGTCATTCGCTAATTTCAACATACTAATTCATTGTATCGATGTATCTATCACCACTACAGGAATTTTTGCTGTATCCGGGTCATGGAGTATTACACCTTGCGTTTTTGGATAATACCAATGTACTACTGGCCCACTGGGCTCAGGTTTAATAGGAGTACAAAAAGCAATTTTATATGGGTGTACTGGCTGTATATCTGTTCTATATGCTTGTACCGTTGGCCATGCACCACCATTTTTTGGTGTTTTCCCGAATACAAAACCTGTTGTTAGAGTTTGTATTACCCACTTCGCCTCACTTTCATATCTATAATACGGGCCAAACGGAGCAACAGTTGGACAATCTTTTCTTGGTTTACTTCGTGTTTGATTTTCCGGCTCTTTCTTATCAACCAAATTTTGTAACTTCAAACCAGCTTTTGGATCCATCTGTTTGAGCGCAAGAAGTCCAGCTTGCTTATCAGTAAGGTCTGATCCATCAAAATCGCTAGCAGAAAACCCTATTTTAAATTGAGGACCACTAGAAACTTGCAGTACAGCCAAAACACCGATCAAATTTGCAGTTGCTTGTGCTTCATTGAAGGTAAACAACCCAGATGGATCAACACCATTAATCGGATCGCTTTCTGTATAGTTATATTTATTTAACGATAACGGCCTGTTATCTTCACCCAACCACGAATCCATTGCGGTAAACCGCCCATTGGCAGGATCATAATAACGCGCCCGCAGATAGTAATTATCCAACGCACTATCAAACTGCTCCCCGGTATAGAGATAGCTATTATCCGTGGTGCCCGATTGATCCAGCATCGTGCCATACGCATTGTAATCATACGTATCAGTCACTTGGCCAAGGAAGTCTGTTAAAGAACGCGTGGACCCCAGTCCATCATAATGATAATAGCTGATATTCGCGGCTCTGTCTTGGCTGATGAGGTCATCACCGTAGGTATAGGTGACCTGGGTCGCGTTTTGCACATCCATTTCGTGCACCACTTGGGCAAAGCGTTGGTTGCGATCCACTACGTAATTGGTAATGGCGCTATTGTCGGCTTTTTGGGTGCGGTTGCCGTCTACGTCGTATTGGTAATCGATGCTGTTGCTGGGGATACCGTTTTGCAGCTGTTCCACAAAGATGAGTTTATTTCTGGCATCGTAGCTGAAGTTGCTGGTATCGGTTGATGCGCTGTTATCGACTTGGCTTATTGCGTTGCCGTTGTTGTCGTAAGTGTAGATGGTGGTAATGCCGTTGCTCAGGCTGGTCAGCATGCGATCATTGTTGTCGTAGGTATAGGTGGTGGTCACACCGTTTTCGGTACTGCTTTGGCGATTACCCACGGCATCGTAGTCATGGCTGTTGATAACGGCGCCTAGCAACGTGTGATTAATGCTCTCTTGGGTTAAACGATAAAGGTCATCGTAGTGATACGTCGAGACGTTACCGGCCAAGTCGGTCATGGTATGACGATGACCGGTAGGATACACGGTGTAGTCAAACTGGCTGATTATGGTGTTACTACCATCCACGGTTTGCATGGTTTCGAGACGATTCAAGGAATCGTACACATAGAGGGTACTAGTACCATTGTGATAGGTGACACTCGCCCGATTTCCCACTTCATCGTAGGTGTAGGCAGTTTGTTGTTGGTGGTGATCGGTCACGGTGTGCAAACGATTTAAGTTATCGTAGCTGTATTGGGTGGCCGTGGTATCGGTTGTGCCACTTTGTGCGTTGGGAATCACCGTTTGCAATAAGGTGCGGTTGCCCGCTGCGTCATAATCGTAACTTAAGACGGTGCCATCGGGCTGGGTTTCGGTTGTTAAGCGATCTCGATCGTCATAGGTATACGTTGTCGTCCCTCGGGCATCGGTGGCGCTATGGCGCTGGCCATTGTCATAATAGGTGTATTCTTCGGTTGAACCATCATGGTATGTCACCATTATCAAGCGATCATTGCTGTCGTAATCAAAGCGGGTTTGATGGTTGTTAAAGTCGATATGATGTTCCTGGTTTCCATTCACATCGTAGGCAAACGATTCCTGCTGGCCTTCGGGCAGGGTGCGGGTTTTCACACGACCCAGTTCATCGTAGGTCCAGGTGGTTGTATTAAGATTGGCATCCATTTGCTGGCGTTTGTTGCCCACCTCGTCATATTCATAACGGGTGGTGGTTGCCAAGGCGGTTTGCTCGGCACTGATGACGCTGGTCAATCTCCCCAATTTGTCGTAGCCATATTGCGTGGATATGCCGCTTTGATCGGTTTTGAGGGTTAGGCGGCCCAGGACGTCGTAGTTTTCCAACATTTCGCTGTTGTCGTGGAAGATTGTCTTTGTTCTGCGATCCAGGGCATCGTATTCGAAGGTGGTGGTGTGTTGCTTGGCATCGGTTTGTGAGAGGAGATTTCCATCTTCGTCATATTCAAAGGTGGTTTCCTTGAGATCGGCGTTGCGGCTGAGAATTCTGCGCCCTGCCCGGTCGTATTGATGCTCGGTGCGATTGCCACGCTCGTCGATTTCGGCGATGACTCTTCCGGCGGCATCGTATTGGGTTTCGGTGAAGGTGCCATCGTGGTAAATAACCCTGGTTTGCCGATTGAGGGCGTCGTAACGGTATTGAGTCACTTGGCTTACGCGATCGATGCTTAAAATGAGGTTGCCTTCGGCGTCGTATTGGTTTTGCTCGGTGCTATTATCCGGGTACGTCGTGTTGAGCAGGCGACGATAGGCGTCGTATTCGAATTGGGTACGTTGGCCTTTGGCATCGATGCGGGCTGACTCATTGCCGGCCTCGTCGTATTCGATATGGGTGACCTGGTTTAACGGGTCGGTGGTGTTGATAAGACGATTGAGATTGTCATACTCAAACTGGGTCACTTCATCCACCACGATGCCATCGACGGTGCGCTGACGGGTTTCAGTTTTAATGTTGCTGTTGTCGTCGTACGTGAACGATGTGACGTTGCCTTCGGCGTCGGTTTCAGTGCGTTTGTTACCCAAATTGTCATAGGTCATTAAGGTCTCACCCAACAGGGCATCCACACGGGATTCGATCAAGCCTTTAGCATTGGGGGTTTGGGTGGCGATGTTGCCCTCGGGGTCTTTGACTTGCCGCAGGTTGCCTAAGGCGTCGTAGCTGTTTTCAAAGGGTACGTTGCCTCGGGCATCGAAGATCTTGGTTTCCTGGCCCCGCTGGTTGTAGTCAAAGCGCACGGTATGGCCAAGATCATTGGTTTGGGTGAGCTGGTTGCGTCGGTCATCATAGCTGGCGGTGCTCATTTCACCCAGGGGGTTCATGGTGCTGAGCAGGTTGTCATCGGCGTCGTATTCAAACACGGTGGCACCATCGGCATCGACGGTTACCGTGACGTTGCCACGGTCGTCGTAGAAGTAGCGGGTGATGTAGCCTCTTCGGTTGGTAACGACGGATTCCCTGCCCTCAATGTTGTGGTCGAATTCGGTGCGCACACCATTAGCATCTTCCTGCGCAATTAACCTTCCGTCGTTGTCGTAGATGTTTTTAATCACACCACGGCCTAAGGGATCAATAATATCCAGCAGGCTATGCGCCAGATTGGGGAACTGTTGTCCGTCCACGTAGGTGTAGGTGGTGGTGTGGCTTTCGAGATCGGTATAGGCTTGCAGGTTACCTTCGCCATCGTAATCATACTGCATGACATTGTTCATGGGGTCGGTAATGCTGGTGATGCGCCCAAGGCCATCGCGGTTAAATAATACGCTTTTGCCGTCGCTGTGGATGATGCCATTGTCGGTATAGGTTAAGGTATTGCCGTTGAGGTCTTTGACCATCTCAATACCAATGTTTTGATCCAGGTGGTATTCGAAACCTTCTTTAGATGTGTAGACATAACGGTCAGTATCGTAGGGTACGCCATCGCCGAGGAATTCCAAATTACCATTGATTAGGCGCAATAAGGGATCACTTTGGGCGGCTAAGGTACCCAGCGTACCGGCTTCGGGCACAAAGTTGAGCCGCACATCCAGTACGGGTGTGGATTGCGCGCAGGATGGTGTGGCTTGCACTTTAAAGCTTTCCACCTCACCATCAGGCAAGGTTACGCTGACCCGTAGGTTGCCCAGTGGCTCAACACACCATAAGGGGATTAAACCTAGCGGCCCTGATGGGTATTGGTTGAGCGCCCAGCCTTGACCGGGGGTACGGCTTTCTTCAAGTTTCACGTCTTGATAACCGATGCTCCAGCCGTAACCAAAATCAAGATCTTCATGACGGCGACGGCTATCATAGGTGCGTGTGACACGAATGGGAATGCCGGAGACGGGTATTTCCAGATCCACCACGGTGAATGAGAAGTTACCGACCTTGAGATTGCCATCCACCAGTACTTGGATGCTGTCGCTACTGGTTTGGCCGCTTTGGTCGGTGGCTTGTAATACGATAGTGTACAGGCCGTTGCGCAGTTGGGTGGCATCAAACGTGGCGATGGTTTGTTCCGGGAATGCATTGCTGCCTTCGGCCAGGGTGATAAAGTTATCGCTGCCGGCTGGTGCGTAGGCCAGTGCATAGTGAGCTAAGTTGGCTTCCGTGACAGAACCAGTTATGCCTACTAGGGAGGTGATGGTGATATCACCATCGGGTGATGTGATATCAACCACGGGTAGCGTGGTGTCATTAGGGTCTTTAACAAAGAAAGTAGCCGTTGTTTGCGTTGTGCCCGATACATCGCTAACGGACGCGATCACTTCGTGAGCACCAATGCCTTGCGCCACGATTTGCGCCATGCCATTCGTATCCAGAGTCACCGGCACACCATCCACACTGGCGGCGCGTATCACTTCACCCGCTGCGTTTTGTGCGTTTGCTACAATGGTAACTATATCGCCTTCATTAACCGAGGTGGGGTTCACCACCAAGGTTGCGCTTAAGGGCACTGAACCGTCGATCACGTTAAGCCCCCACGATTGTGTTACAACATCTTGCCCATCCGTCACCCCTGCCGCTACGGTATGACTAGCAATATCGTCAAGCGTTGCGGTCCATCGGATGAGACCGGCTGGGCTTATGGTCATCCCTACCGGCGCATTGGTAAACGAATAGCTCAGCGCATCGTTGTCGGCATCGGTGGCAACCAGTTGATAACTGTATTCATAACCGCTCTTTGCTGTGGTCGTTGGCGTGCTGGTGATTTGCGGTGGTTCATTGGGTGCCTCTGTTAGTACCGTGACTGTGTAACTTTGTATTGCGGTACCACCACGGGCATCATCCACCAGAATGGTGACATTATAGCTACCCGCTAGTCCTATACCGGGTGTCCAGCTAATTAGGCCTGTGTCAGGAATAATCGACATACCAGCCGGTGCTGTTGTGATTGAATAGCTCAGCGCGTCACCATCTGAATCGATTGCGTTAACGTCATAGTTATACAATTGACCTTCCACGGCGTAGCTTGGCGCTGGAATAGAGACAATTGACGGGGCCGTATTCGTGGAGGGCGATACGTACATGACGATGCCATGAATGACGACCTCACGTCCGTCATTCACTTTCACCCACGCTTCATTTTGACCGAGTTGCGTGTCATCCGGTGTCCAGGTGATCAATCCCGTCGCACTGTCAATGACCATACCGGCTGGCGGTATCGTGGCGAATTCATAAACCAGGGGGTCGCCGTCCGCATCGATCGCATCAACATCGTAACGGTATTGTAAATACGCTGTGGCATGGTTTACCGGTGTGGAAACAATAACCGGCTTATTATTTGGCGCGTTCACGCTAAGATAATACGTTTGCGCACCGAAATCGCCGAAGCTATCCTCAGCACGAATCGTTATGGTATAGGGAGCAGCGCTGACTTCAGGCAAATCCCATGTCAACAACCCCGTCACACCATCAATGGCCATACCGGTGGGAGCCTGATGAAGTGAATAAGTAATCACGTCGTTCACATCGGGGTCAATCGCAGCCACTTGATAATGATAAGCCGTTGTAGCATCACTTTTTATCAGCGGTACGCTGACGATTTCCGGAATATGATTTTGGCCTTGTTTTACACACGGCGTCTGCACCGTGTTCGCAGTGTATAAAACGTCGCTCTGGGATGCGCCATGAAAACCAAAACGTCCTGCGGTAAATGTGGTGTCAGCAATTGTTATATTTTCAACCAGGGTGTCGCCTTGTTTAAGTACAAGATTGAACCCATTGTCATTAAACTCAAAGTCATAGGTATAGATAATATTGCGTTGCCATGGCACGCCGTTCTTAACATACAGCGTTTCTAAACCATTCCACGGATTTAGCAAGTCATTATTGACGCGATTTATTGCAATTGACCCCAATCCCCTTTGGTTTCGCCACGATAAGAAGTAATAGTGATTTGCGTCCTGATAGCCAAAGGTAATACCAATGGCATCATCATCATTTACATCGGTTACCAATAATGTTCCACGCATATGATGCGCAGACAGGTCGATTGGGCTCAGCAGGTTAGTCGCCAACGAGTTTTTAAACTGATGCGCAACGTAGTCGGAATTTTCCAATTGCCATAATGGCGCATCACCCGCCGAACCTGGCACGTTTTCCACCACCCAGCTGGTTAATTTAACCGGTGTGACAATTTCGTCAGTCACTGCGCAGATGCCCGTAGTCACGTCGATGGAAAACGATTGGGTGCCTACCGCACCAAGAACATCCGTTGCGGTAACGATAACGCTATGCTGCCCCACTTGATCAGCGGCAGGTAACCAACGAATTAAGCCGGTATCGGGCTGTATCGTCATGCCTTGTGGCGCTTGAGACAGGGAGAAGGTAATTTGCTCGTTATCGGCATCGGTGGCATTAAGCTGGTAAATATATTCATCCGCCAGCACTGCGACGGTGGTTGGGTTGGTTGTAATAACGGGTGCACTGTTTAAACCACGTATGGACAACAAATAGTTTTGTGACGTATATCCGCCATTATTGTCTTCAGCACGCACACTAATGTGATAGGCACTTGAAGCCGTAACAGGCGTATTCCAGGTGATTAAACCGGTCTGACTGTCAATGAACATGCCCTGCGGTGCATTGACTAGTGTATAAGTAATGGTATCGCCAAGGTCGGCATCGATGGCCGCTGTCTGATACTGATAGGTTGCGCGTTCGTCACCGTTGATGACGGGCTCACTGATAAATTTTGGCAAATGGTTTTCGCCGTCTTTCACACACGGCGACTGCACGGTATTGGCGGTGTATTGCGCCAGTGGTTGGTTGACATTTAAGAATCCGAAGCGTCCGGCGTTATAGGTAGCATCTGCAACGGTTATGCTATCCAGTATGGTGCTGCCCTGTTTTATTACGATGCTGAAACCACCCATGGTAAAGGCGAAATCATAGTGGTAAGTGACTTGCGGCTGCCAGACAAGATTCTGGTTATTGTACAGCAAATCCAGGCCATCCCAGGGGTAATCCAAATTATTGTTGACCCGTTGTATCTGAAGTGAGCCGGTGCCGTCATTGTTATTATTCCACTGCAAGTAGTAGTAGTGATGGTTATCCTGATAACCGAAAGTAATACCAATGGCGCCCGTATTGTTGAGCGCATCGACGCTAAAGGTGCCGCGTAGATGCTGGGTGGTATAGTCAGCGCCGCTTAAAAAGCTTGAAGGGCTCGAATCCGCGAATTGCGTGGCAATCGAGCCTGAAGCATCCACTTCCCATACCGGCGGTAACGGCGTTCTGGTCCGAACGCTTTCTGCGGTCCACTGGGACATGCTAATTGGTCGTATTACTTCGTTAGCCACTGAGCAAGTGTTGTTGTTGCCGACACTGAGGGTAAATGATTGCGTTTCGGACTCCCCAGCTAAATCACTGACCCGGACAGACACAGTGTGATTACCCGTATCATTGATGCTTGGTGTCCAGGTCATTAAACCCGAATAGGGATTAATCTTTATACCGGGAGCGCTGGACGTTAATTCAAATAATACGGCATCACCGACGTTATCGTCTGCTGCCTGCACCTGGTACTGATAGGCGGAACCTGCTGTTGCCTCAACGTCGGGTATGCTGGTTATTTGCGGTGGTGTGTTTTGATCGGCGACATTAAGGGCATAGACTTGAGTATCGGACAAACCTTCAGCGTCTTGAACATTGACCCTCACAACCGGTACCGTGACGCTATTATTTTCCTCGATACACTCCAACTGCTGATTGGCTTGATCAACAATGACATGAATTTCATTCAGTACGGTGTTTGCCGAGATATTGCTTATTGAAACTTGCTCTTGTTCGCCCGAACTCAGCCAAGCTGTATCAGTGGCACCCAATAAAGTGCCACCTGTGTCTGGATTACCATTATAAAAATTCACTGAGACCGGTAAGTTAGTTGATATTAAGCCACGGTTGATAACAACGGCCGATATTGACAGGCCAGCTTCAAACCTGGAAATGCTTATGTCCGACACCGCCAGATCTGCCTTGTAGGGTGTTTCCGGGCTCGTTAAGGCACTGGCGCGATAAGTATTGTGCATCAACCAGGATGCTTGCTCATATCGCGGAATGCGGCCGTTATCGTTAATATTGGTGATGTGATAAGCATGCTGGTTCCAGATTTTGCGGGTCGGCATCCAATCGTCATTGGCACCTTGCAACGCTCGAATGCCGGCCGTGCCATTTCTGGTATAGTTGTTAGAGACCAAAATAATTTCGGCGTGGTTATCGTTGTCGATATCCGCTACAATCGGGAATTCATTCAGCGTTCCGCTGGAGTTCGGCAACGTAAAACGCACCTCTCCAGTTTCCCCATTATAAATTCTAAAATTAATTCCATCAGCATATAATATTTCCGGTTTACCATCGCCATCGAAATCGAACATGGATGAACCTGTTGCGCCACTCGCGTCTTGGGTTGGGCTGGTCCATTTAATGGAACCGTCTGCTTCAAACACGATATAGGCGCTCTTTGATGCCATGCCGATTTCAGCCTGGCCGTCCGCGTCGACGTCCGCAATGGCGATAGGACCGCCGCCTGCCGAAGGCGACAAAAAGGGACCGGCGTGCACCGATCCGTCGTGATTCAGTATGTAAAGTTGCGTCTCATCCACACTAGTATGATGTTGTGCCACAATTTCGGGGAAATCGTCATTATCAAAGTTGCCAACGGCACCATTTATCAGCGGCAAACCTGTAGACCATACGATGTTTCCATTGTGATCGTACAAGGTACCACTGGAAAATATTTCTGCATCACCATCCATATCCATATCGGCCACAACGGGAAAACGCTCATCACTACCGTGATCCCAGCGAATGGTGCCATCGCCATTTATTACGCGTTTTCCATACACAATTTCCGCTGTACCGTCGTTATCCACATCAACGATTGCCGGCGCATTGCTTATGCCGGATACCGCGAAACTTGATATCTCCCATTTGATGAAGCCATTGTGCCCCAGGACTAGCAGGCCTGTTTGATTGCGACCCGGCACCACTATTTCCACAATACCATTGTTATCAAGATCACCGACAGCCAACCCTGGGTAGGCCGAACCGCGAAAAGCAGAGCCCATAATGTTGCTGCCATCTTTGCCACTAATTGCCCTAATGGTGGCCCGATCGTTATACAGATTATTGGCAAAGGTTGTGAAGATGATGTCAGGAATATCGTTTTGGTTAATCCTTCCATCACCGTTGTCATCATTAACTTGCGCCACAGCGGGTGTGCTCATGACTTGCACCGTATCGGTAGTCGCGGTTGAACTGCCCCAATGCCATTTCACCATCGACTCAACACTGACTGATTGTGGAATATTCGGATTAACACAGGATGTATTTAGACGGATGTTCGAACTTGCATAACGTTCATCAACTACCCAATTAACTAAACCTGACGCTATATCGATTGTCATGCCTTGTGGTGCATTTACCAAATCATGCTGCATAACGTCACCAATATCCGCATCTTCTGCGATAACTTGATATTGATAATTTTCATTTTCAACCGCATCGGTTATAGGCAAACTGGTAACACTGGGCGCATTTTGCGAACCACGAAAAACGTCAAGATGAGTCGTCGACTGGTTGTTTGCTATGTCGGTTGCAACAAGTTCAAAGGTATTCAAACCAACATTTAATCCCACTTCGGACGTAAATAGATTGTTAGCCAGTGCAACCGATGCACCATTAATGGTTAAACTTGTGATTGCATTGCCATCTGAAACTTGCCCGGATAGCGGTATTTTTACGGCATCAATTGAGGCGTTGCTGCCTGGTGTCGTAATGAAAATGACCGGTGCTGTTTTATCTATGTTAATGGTCGTCGATGTGGCAACTGATCTCCCCGCCACGTCGGTCACCACCCCCGTCACCAGTTGAGCCGAGCCTTCTGAGGTTAACGTTACTGGTTGTGAACATTGCGCAACACCGGAAATGGCATCGGCACAGTCAAAATGAATCGTCACATCCGTATTGCTCCAACCCGCGCCATTGGGGCCAGGCACTAAACTTGCCATAATCGTCGGATCTGAGGTGTCAATAGCGACTGCCGTGGTAACGGAGGTGGTATTGCCGGCCCTGTCGATTATCGATTGGCTTATTTCCTGTTGGCCTTCAGTGGAAATGGATAGTGTGTCAGGGCAGCTGTCAACACCAGAGGTAACGTCTGTACAAGTGTAACTCAGTGTAACTGTCGTATCATTCCAGCCGTTTGTGCCGGTAAGCGGTAGCCTACTGACCGCTAAGGTAGGTGTGGTCTTATCCAGGTTGATGGCGACACTGGTTGTGGCAACATTGCCGCTTAGGTCGATTGCCTCACCAATAACCATTTGCATGGCACCATCGGTGTCAACCACAACCGGTTCGCTGCAGCTGGCGACTCCAGAACCGGTGTCTTGGCAATCAAATGTGACCGTGACATCTGCGTTGTGCCAGCCAGCGGCATTGGCAAGCGAACTAAGAGTAGCGGTAATGGTGGGTAAATTATTGTCGACATTGATGGTAATGCTTGTGCTGGCGGAATTTCCGGCATTATCGGTTGCGGTACCGCTGACCGTTTGATTTGCACCCTCAGTAGCTAGCGTGATCGGCAACGGACAGTCTGCGATGCCGGAGACTGCGTCGTCACAAATAAAGGTAACAGTAACCTCTCCCGTGTGCCAGCCATTTGCGTTCGGTGGGCTGTTGAGTTGCGCGGAAATGGTTGGCAAACTCTTATCAATATTAAGACTGATTGTGGTCGTCGCGCTGTTATCGGCGTTATCGGTGGCGCTACCAATGATGGTTTGACTTGCACCTTCGGTACTGAGTGTTTGTGCGGAACTGCAGCTATTTACGCCGGATAAGGTGTCGTCGCAATTGAACGAGACACTGACATCGGTGTTATGCCAACCGCTGGCATTAGCCGATGTTGACGGCGTCACTTCAATAGTGGGTGGCGTTTTATCGATACTTAGGGCTAATGATGTGGTTGTCGTTTTACCGCTGATATCCGTTGCACTACCTTCAACTGCTTGACTCTGGCCCTCTGTTGAAATGATGAGTGGCGGTGTGCAAATGGCGACACCCGAACCGGAATCGGCGCAATCAAAAGAAATAGTGACGTCCGCATTGTGCCAACCCTTTGCATTGGCCAATGGTGAAATAGTGGCATTAATGACGGGTGAGAATTTATCGATATTTAAACTCAAATTCAACACAGCCGTATTGTCCGCGTTATCGGTCGCCACCGCTTGAACATGCTGACTGTTGCCTTCCGTTGTCAGGGTATTTGATGGTGGACAAGTAGCAACGCCGGATAAGTTATCCGTGCAGCTATAAGATACCGTAACATCCGCCTCATACCAGCCAGAAGCGTTGGGGGATACTGATGTAGTGCTATCGATTACTGGGGTGGTTTCATCCAGGCTGACAGAAATACTAGTACTACTGGTGTTACCCGCGGCATCCACCGCCGTGCCGATTATGGCTTGGTTTGCCCCTTCGTTACCCACGATAACAGGGGCCGAGCAACTGGCGATATCTGAGTCGGCATCACTGCAGGTAAATGACACCGTGGCATCGCTGTTGTGCCAGCCATTAGCATTTGCGGTAGGATCTAGGCTGGCGGTAATGGTGGGTGGCGTGGTATCAAAGGTGTCACATTCTATGATTATAACCAGCGCCCCACCCGGCTTACCGCGCACTTCAACGTCCAGTTGATTGCTCGCGGCCATGGTCACTGGCTTTTCAAGATAACTAACCTGTTGATTAAATTCACTAGGGACAAATATTTCGCTCGCATTGAACGTAATAATGGAACTAGATACTCGCTCGTATTCGGCATCTTCCAAACCACCGTTATAGACCCTGGCCAGGCACACATCACCGGGACGTGAATAGCTAAAACTGTGAGTAACGGTTACTGGCGCTCCTTTGCTTCTCTGGTACGTTTCAGGGCCAAATGCGTTGACCGAACCCGCCTGCGCGAGGGATGCCGACAACGTGGCAAACCCCACGGCCAGAAAGAGTACTAAATGAAGGGACAAAAACTTAATTTGGAGAAATTTAGAAATACAGGAAGCGCTGAATTTTATTAACTTAAATTCTGACAACTTATTGTTTATTAAAAACATTCTTTACGAGACCCCGGGGTTTGTGTGCACTAGACCCAGTTTCCTTAGCCTACATCACAGCTCACTATACTTATGCTTTGATTTGATACAGACATATCATACGCCAATGCACGTGAAAGCAACTCACTTTACACGCATATACCATAAATAATGCCTATTGACAGATCAGCCGCACTAGTATTTCACAAACACACCCGGTGCTCAAGGTATTCAATAATGCTTTATTTTTATTGGACATACCGCATCATACGCTGTATGTCAGTAGCCCTTAGTATAATGATGTTCAAGCATCAACCTAATACCTCCTAAATTCCGCAAAGAACGAATTGCTGTATTCTTAAGTAGCATGTCGGAGCGATTTTCAGAGTAAAGTAACACCCAACAACACCTAAATCTCAAACACCGCGGGTATATACTTTCCCCGGCCTAATTATTTTCCACTCGCTTTGCAAAAAGTATAATCATCCCTTGCGGCAAGAAAAGCCACGCACCAGACACAGGCAGCACGACCGCCATTAACGCCCCCTTAAAAACCAAAACCCAGCCCCACACTTTCGCGAGTGGGCGTTGTTGCGTTTGAATTTTTGCATGAAATAGCGCACCAACCATCATCCAGGCAAACCCAAGCATTAAAAACCAGAGCAATTCTGCCCGTGTATGTTCCGCCCCGTCTGGAACAGGCACATCTATCGTGTCCCAGACCCCGTCACTCATGATGCTCACAAGGATATCCCATCCCGCCGTAAAACCAATCAGGTTGTGAATAATGCCAGTACCGATCAACAATATGCCGCTATAACGCCAATAATTCATATGCCCTCTCCAAAAAAACATTAACAACAATAACATCAATACATATAATTCGATTAAAACAATGTATTGCATAGCATATACAGTTTAAGTGAGATACCTCTTGACCACAAGCCATAAAGCATATTTACTATATATTAAATATAAATAACCACAAATTATTCAATATTAATTATACAAAAAGCAAATAGATGAATATATCAAAGGAAGAAAAAGCACAGACACGCCGAAAAATTGTCAGTACAGCCGTCGGACTGATGATCGAAAAGGGCTATGACAAAGTCACTATGCGCGCCATTGCACGTAAGGCAGGTGTGGGTGACGCAACAATCTACAACTACTTTCCTAACAAAGAAAAGTTGCTGATTGGCTATTATGAAATTTGTGCCGAAGACACTGTGCAAACGTTATTAGCAATCGACGACATCGACACATACGAATTACACGAAAAACTCCAAATGCTAATTGACACCTATCTGGGCAACCTGCTCCCGGATCGCGAATTTGTTTCTGAGAGCTTCTCGCTAATTTTTCAATCACCCATGTTTTTGTTTGGCGATGTGAACCCAATACGTAAGGAATTAATGATCATTATCAAAAAGTTCTTTGACGAGGCTTGGGAAAAAGAGGAAATACCCGCTTCTCCGTTCCACAACGTCTTACCCGACATCGTCTGCGAATACATAATCGGTGTCGTGTACTTTTGGATAAAAGACGAATCCGAAGAATTTCATGAAACAACACAGCTCATCGATTTATCGCTAAGCTTGATAATGAACGTTTTAAAAAGTGGCATCATTAACAAAACCACTGATTTTTTGGGCTTTATGCTCAAAAGTCAGATGTTTCGGGTGCTAGACCCAAACAATGGTTTATTTCGGAAATTTTTTGACCTCAATGGAATAGGAAAAAACAAATGAGCGACAAAAAAATTCCAACCGGTAAGTATAAGCGCTCAGCCATCACGGGTTTGACCTCCGCCAGAATTGGGCTTAAGCATGCGATCCATTTAAGCAAAAAAACCTTATCAACTCCAAAAAACCCTCAACAACTCAACAACCAACATGAAGAAGAGATTGGTAAAATCGTTATTAATGCATTAATGTTATTACGTGGCACGGCATTAAAAGTAGCCCAAATGATGAGCATGGAATTAGACATGTTACCCGAGGGGATTCGTGGCGAACTGGCAAAGGCCTGCCATCAAGTCACTCCGCTAAATCGAGCGCACATTCGAAAAGTCTTTATCGCAGAGTTTAACCATGCTCCGGAAAAACTGTTTCAAACATTTGACCCGACTGCATTTGCCGCCGCCAGCTTGGGACAAGTACATAAAGCCCTGTCACCCGACAATCATCAACTAGCGGTAAAGATCCAATACCCGGGGATTGGCGCCAGTATAGAAAGTGACGTGCAACTTGTACGTGGAATTATGAAACCGATCGCAAAAAAAACCGCTTACCTGCCACGGTGGGAAATCATCGATGAAGTACTAAACAATATAAAAAAACAGCTAGAACTAGAAATAGACTATGCCCAGGAAGCCAAAAACACGCAATGGTTTACAACACATTTTAATTTCCCCAACATACGCACCCCCCAAGTTTATACACAATTTAGTGGCAAAAAGGTCCTGACTACAGGCTACATAAGCGGCAAACACCTCGATGACTGGTTAGCAGAAAACCCTAACCAAACCCTCCGAAATCAATATGGCCAGCGCTTGTTTGACATGTTCTGTTATCAGCTCCACGAATTAAACGTGTTACACGCCGACCCTCATCCCGGTAATTTTCTCTTTTGTGACAATGGTGACATAGCGCTCATTGACTTTGGATGCATTCAACAGCTCACCCCAGAATATCCCAAAACGATTACGCGCTTATTTTCCCGTGACAAAAAACAAATTTATCAGACATACATCGACTTGAACATCATCGACAGCGACTTGTCATTCGAAAAATTTAACCATGATTTTTTTCAACCAATAGAACCATTGCATTCATGGATGTCTGCACCTGGATTGGCGCAGACATATGATTTCTCTCAAATGCCTCCGATGCCCCAAAAACCACTCTCTCAGCTCAAAAATGCCGTAGGGCAAATCAGTGGCATGCAACAAAACCAAATTTATTTTGACAGAAGTTATTTTGGATTATTAAGCATACTAAGAAAAATAGGCGCAAACATCGACACCACTAGGCTAGTGTAGTACGCCATACTCAATGAAGACATAGAAAACCAGTCAAACGACGAGTCTATATAGGGAGGGAAACTATTGAGAATTACAGCCGCAGCTATACTATACCCAAAGCGTTTAAGAATTAGGTATTTATAACACGCCCCTTTTTGTCCATGGCGGCGTTGCTCCTCCTTCCATGGGGCCCGCCATGCTGCGTTGTCGCGCCTAGCCACGAACAAAAAATGACGCACTCTAAACAACTAATTATCAAACGCTTTGGGTATATAAATTGGGAATCTGGCTCATCCATGAAATATTTTTACAAACATATAGTTAAGTTGTATGAATTTCAACAATAAATGGGGTTCGAGACAAGTCGGCTACCCACAGACTTGAGCAACATTAAGCAGATTTCCCGATCGCAGGCGCTGCACAAAAAGAGCGAACCCCCGGTTGATACTGATTGCGGACATTGCCGAATTGAAATAACGTCTACTATTCGAAATTTTTTGCATCCAACGCAAATATATAACAGGCTTGTGCTGCGCAAAGGTCTACGAACAGGCGAAAAAAAGCCCCGCATGAAATGCAGGACTTTTTTCGCCTTTAAGTTTACTTACCGCGTTACCCTGATCGTTACCTGGTCAGTGCTCCTTGCACCACCATCGTCTGTAACCGTAAGCTCAAACACCAAAGTGCGTGTTCTTCCTCTACGGGTTCTAGGAGCGGTGAAGGTCGCTACTGCACTATTGGCATTTTTGATTTTAACACCTTTACCAGAAACCTGTGACCACTGATAACCGGCAATACTACCATCGCTATCTCTGGAGTTACTGCCATTGAGTGTCACTTTAGTTCTGTGGATCACAGCCTGGTTAGCACCGGCGTCTGCCACGGGGGCTTCATTGACGGGGCCGGGATTCGGACCTGGACCTGGAACAGGGCCGCTACCACCACCTCCGTTACTGGTTGATATATCCCAAAGGGCGACGTAAACATCTTTGTCTCCACCATTAAATGAGGTGTCATAAGCACCTTGTGTTACCGGGTAGGAAGAATCCGAAGAACCTGCAAAATAAATATCACCTGTTGAACTCAAATGAATTGCACCAACATTTGCACCGTCAGGCAGGTCAAGATAACTGCTATATAGCAAATCTGTCATAGCAGCATTTAACCTGGCGATAATATTATCCTTGGTACCCGTTAACGAATTATCTACGGCATCATTGGTTACCGGGAAATTAGAAGAACTCGTACTACCTACCAGAAGAAAAGTGTTATCAGGCTCATAATATATTTTCCCTATCGCATCGCTATTTGTACCGCCGAAATAACTCAAGGTATTTGTGGTCTGCAAATCCAAACTATACTGTGCAAAGAAACCATCAGCCGTTAAGTAATTAGTTGCACCTGTTGGATCACACGCACCATCTGTACCACAACCTGAATCGAAGGCATTACCCGTTACGGGTAAGTTAGGATCGCGTGAAGTCCCAACAATGGCAACAGCGCTATCGTTCACTGCCAAAGCAGTAATCGTGTTGTTGTAAGGGAAAGAAACATTACCAAAGCTACTACTTAAGTTTGCATCCAGACCGACAATGGATGTACCCACAACAACATCACCCACTGAAATGGCGTAGATATTTGAATTGCTCCCTGCTGCGATATCTCGTCCACCGGACCTACCTAGATACGTTGAGGCCAACACGTCAGAAAGACCATTATCCATGCGTATTATATAGCCGTAGTATCTAGTAGTACTAAAACTGCCCGATGGATCACAGGCACCATCGCCTCCACAAGTGCTATCCCAGGAGTTCTCATTGGTAGGAATAGCTGGCGAATTCGTCCGCCCACTAAGATACAAACTGTTATTCGCTAACAATAATTTACTTGGATAAGTTTTACGACCAACAGGAATACTACTCACCTGAAGCGTACTTAAATCATTGCTCAATTTTACGACAAACGTTCCGCTGTTGTATGTCGGGTTTGCATTGAAGCCACCACCGGTAATAGGAATACCTGCAAGCGTACTGGTTACAATACCGGCCACATAGACATCGCCGTTGTTGTCGATAGCGAGTGCTTCACCTGTGTCAGGGCCGGTACTACCAAAGTATGTTGCAGCCTCCAAACTAGAAAGATCCGCACTAAACTTGGCGACGTAGGCATCGTAAAAACTACCTTGAAAAGTCGTAAATCCCGTTGTTACAGGAAAATCGGTAGAATCTGTTGTACCTGTAATAAAAACAGACCCATTATGTTCCACGATATCGGCAACGCTCTCAAAATCACTAATGGCCGAGGTATTAGTGCCTCCAATAAATGTAGCTGCAATTAAAGGGTCTATTATCAGCTCATGTGATTCATCATATTCCCCCAACTGAAACCCATAACTATTTCCGTTAACCCTATAGGCTACTTCTACGGGAACTCGTTGATCATTTATTACCTGGAAGGCGACGGGTTTGGTAAACTTAATGTCACCTGCCTCAGTATTTAAGACTAGTTGCTTTTGTGCATTGACCTGGATGCTGTCTACACCTTCAACCTGCAATCGAATTTGTTCCGCTTTGGCATGGGCTTGAACATAAAAAAGTTTTTCGATATTGGCGCTTTTAGCCTGAAATTGCACATCAATTCCGGGGTAGGCGTTTTTTAGTTTTACATTCTCAAAACTCGAAACACCGGATTGCCACTTGCGCTTGTTACCCACAAAATAATTGACATCCGCCGTTGCGCGCTTTCCCGCTTCGGGCGAAATCGTTTTTGTGCTAAGCAATGTCTCCTTGATCACCCATGCCTGGTTTCGATCTGTTTTGCTTATGGGTAGTGAATAAATTAACTCACCCTGTTTATTCACAAACACAGTGCCAGCAAACGTTTTTGCATAGTAGGCAACATCATCATGTTGCTGGCCGTGGTTTTGAATAAACGGAATAGTTAAATTAGAAAGGTGATGCTTATATTGCGCTTTTGTTTCTGTATTGCTGGTTTTTGCGAAACTGGTACCACAAAACATAAACGCTGATATACAAACCGCAGTGATGTGTTTGGCTAACATTATATACCCTCCGTAGATTTACAAGATTTTCACTGACTTTTCCTGAGCCAAGAGCATCACTGAAAAATCTAACAAAGAAGTAACGAATTTCTCACAAAAGTGTCACGGAGTAATGGGCTTTCTTACCATATATTTTAAAAAAACGATACATTGCCAAATAGTAAGTAGGCTTGGGAGTGGAAATTCTCCCAATTTTAGAACATGGCTAAAACAAGGGGTCACAAAACAAGGGGCCAGATAATTTGCATCACAATACTTGTACGATTAGGCCAAATAAAGGTAGTAGCCAGTATTATGAAGCAAGCTACCCGCGCTTTGTTGACCAAGATTAGTGCAAACCCTGAGGATTGGTGCCCGGCGCCAGAATCGAACTGGCTAGCTATTTCAATTACTTAACATCTGATTCGCACATAATGCGCATTTTCACCATTCAAGTACCAGAATTATACCGGATTAGAGAATGCTAATTGCACCCGGTACTGTATGCAAAATAGGTATAGTTTTTTACTCAAACTTTATTTTACCCTTCTCTATCGCATTCCTGATCTTCTTGAGTTCACGACGGAATATATAGTTATTTGCCTTGATAATTGCAGGTACGTCCCGTATCTGACGAATCAATGCAACGATTACAATCTGTGTTTTGTTAACCGGAAGATAGATCATGTAATGCTCTCTAACAGCGTAAACGCCAAGTTCGGCTGTACCCGTTAGATAATCTTTTTCAGGGAGGGAGTGATTGTTAAGTGCAACATATTCTGCTGCTTGATGAAGGTCTTTAAAATACGTCGCGGTCAGTTCTTTACCCCAGCGAGAGAGTAACCATTGTTTTGCCTGTCGGAAATCTCGTTCTGCTGTCTCTGTCAGTATACAATTTTTTTTCTTCTTACCAGGCACCTATACTAGTCTTCCTCTCCTACATCCAGAATGGATTTATCAGAGAATCGGCCTCGCTTAAGATCATTCAACCCTTCCATTACATGGTTAACCGTATCCTGTGACTGCATGTCACGGCGTATCAAATCCCGTAAATATTCACTAGGTGTAGCATATAAACCTTTATCACCTGTGCAGCTGTTTACAAATTCACGTAGCTCAGTAGTCAGAGATACATTCAAGCTGCTTGGCATAACCCTAACTCCACAATAACTAATTAACCTATATAGAGGTATATAATACTCATGGCGAATAATATCAATATATGTAGTTTATTGCCATAATATAAAATACCCCGACAAACCTTTGTAGCTTATTGATTAATATAAGGTTGAAGATGCTATCCGTGCCCAAATGCACCACAAAGCACTAAGTCGGACGGGAGTTATATGAAACAGACTCTGCCAGTGACATGGTCATTTCAAGCAGCATAGCTGGGTCGGCGTTCCATAGCTAAACTAAACCACAAAGCCTACAAATAAAGACTAAGTTATTGAATAATAAAGTATAGCTGAATAAGGCCGAATACGGCAATTAAATGAATGGTGCCCGGGGCCGGTCAATGACTTATAACTTCTGATTCGTACATAATTCGCATTTTTACCATGAAAGTGCCGGAATTATACCGACTTTGCGAATTCTACTAGTCCCTGGCATAGCCTGCAATAGAACTACCTCTATAATGAAACCTTTACCAATGCTGCACTTAAGCTGCATTCTTTTTCTTTCCAAGTTGTTTAGCAATATCGGCTGCTTTAGTAACTAGTTTCTGAGTCTTTTTGTCAGAACGTCGCTTTTCCGGCTGCATTGGTAGTGAATTAACAACCCAACGATCCAATGCCTCTTTATATTTTTAAATTCTTTCTCCTACTCCATCATATAAGAGTCATATTTTGATTGTATGGTCAACCATTGCGATGCCGGAGTTTTAGTTAATATTTCAAGCTTCAGAGCAATATCAGGAGTCACAGGCGATCGAGCGTTGACTATGCGAGATAAATGCCCTCTGGATATACCCGGCGAATTTCAAGGTAGTTGTCGCCTAAAGTTAATAATTATGCCGCCTTGTTTTCCTCAGAAACCATTTTTTGCTTTTCTGGGTTAAGATAAACTTCTTTTACCGGTTCCCAGTTCCTTATTTCACCACTCCAACGGTTTGGGGTTGTCAGTATACCATTACTTGGTTGAAACAACGATATTTGCGACAAAACCTATTAAAATCCTCATACCTCTGCACCATATTTATTACTAATTAGCCATTTCAACAAGATCGATTTTGATTTCCTCTGTCGTAAGAACAGTCACAGGTTTATTCAATATCTTTGACATAATTAATGCAGTGTGAATCTCGTCATACAAATGGTTAGTCTTATATGCACACCGCCATTCACTTGACATAGAATTAATAGTGCTTGCTGGTGGATTCAGCAGCACACATACTCCACGTTGTTGCACTGCAGTATCACCTTTACTATTATAATGAAGCACGGAAACAATACCGGTATCATTAGTTTCTGAATAGGTATTAAATGATACAAGAATTAGTAGTGTTGCTATCATCGATTTAAAAAACATTGTGTTCTCCTATTTTTTGAAATATTAATTTACTTATTACCTATTGCAAAATCCTACTTCTGTTGCATTATTACGATTATTGCTATACGAATGTGTCCATATAGTTTTTCCAGTAACAAAGGCAAGGTTGAGCCACAGCTCTATTTCATTCATAACGTTCTGGCCCAAGCACGTTATTTTGAAAGCGAATCCAACCTGATCAAAATACGGTATCTGGATGCGCGTTGGATTCTCTTGTGTTGTCTACTCGTATAAAATAATCTGGAGATTTTCATAACCTTCCGCTATCAAAATCACTTTTCCCCTTCCGCATCCGCCGGCCTGTGCCTGCATCAAGTGAAATATAGGAAACATTATTAGAGTAGAAATAAACATAAATTAAATAATCTTACGATTTTTTACTTATATAAGTATTTCCCCTATCTAATTAAAACATTTACGGAGTGATAAACAAATAATCACCTGTCGCTTGTCCTACAACACACTTACCATTTTGTGAAACACCTACAAATACAGATTTTCCAAGCGCTTTAGCCGTCAGTGCCATGGTCATTATTTCTTGAACACCAGAATCACTGATAAACCACTTGAATTCATCCACCCTAGTACAACTGCTACTCGCTGCCGGGCGGTCAACACCCATAAAAAATGTCTGGGAGTTTAAGTCAATACCTGTAATTGTTATTTTAAATTGTTCAGCGTCTGCAAAGCAGTTAACACTAAAGAAACTAAACCCAACTAATAACAACGCCAAAAATATTTTCATTTATTTTCTCCTACAGAGATTCTTTTCCAAACGATTAAAATTATTGCAATCCCGTACGGACATCCTCAATGCCAGGATAATTCGCTCCACATGCGGCCGGTAAAATATTTTCTTCGATAGACAAATGAATGGGTTTATCTAACGAATATTGAACCAACAAAAATGCGTACATTCTATCGGATTCTTCCCTAGTCATATGATCAGCCCCAGGATCAAGGCAAATCCAATCTTGAATTCCTCCACATGTATTAGATATCTGCATCATATTTCCATGCCTAGGACCAGTTAACATTCTCTTGATCTTTACCACACCACAATCCACCGCGGCATGCGCATTCGAAGTAATACCCAGTAAATACGTTGCCGAAATAATTGTTAAAATCACTATTTTTTTCATTGCGAGTCTCCTTATATAAAATTTTGAACTATTGATTAATTCCCAATAGTTGCTATTGGGAAATTGAACTTTTCTTCAACAAGGTATTCTGTAAAATATTCAGAATAACTTTGCGTTTACGATTATTATTATTTAGTACCATACGATTAATCACTATCATTAACGCAGCTTCATTAACTTGTGGGTGCCTCCCCCGTTTAATTTCTTCTTCGTCACTGATTCCGTCATTGTCATCATCCAGATCAATGTTATTACCCAAGCCATCACCATCGGTATCGTATTGTTCGTTAGGGTCATTCGGGAAGGCGTCAAAGCGATCAAACACACCATCACCATCGGTATCAACTAATACTTCGACTTGGACAATTGGGTCGTATGGATCTGTCGGATTCGAACCTTTATTAATTTCTATATTGTCGTTTATACCATCGCCGTCTGTATCTGTTTTTGTTGGATCTGTACCATATCCCAATTCAAATTCCTGGAGGTTTGTCATTCCATCACTATCATTATGCCAACGAGCATCTATAGGATTTTTATAATCAAGACCATACTTTTTTTCCCAATAATCTGGCATACCGTCTTTATCAGTATCCAATGTTCCTTCACTCTCGAGTCTATCTACCAAAGTGAATACCTGCCTCTCTGCCGGTATCCTAGAATAGGGCCTGAATTGTTGTGTATACCCTAATCCCATATCTATAGTTGCATGAATTTTAATAGCCTTGTCACCGCCATCAATATTTTCAGTGATTAATGTGGTTCCGTTAAAATGTGCGATTAAATTATTTTCAATAAACGGGTTATTGTTTTCATCCGTGACCTGAATATCAGGTTGTCCATTACCAAGCAGTACTATTCTGTCTGTTACATCCATAATAGCTTCTCCCGTCTCAGAATCGGCGGGGTTACCCCACTTCGCAAAAACTCGCATTTCAGTAGCACTACCGTCATTAACGTTTATTCTATTAATTTCCTGGTTTGTACCACTTATATAAGACCCAATAAAGATAGAGTCTGGGCCTATCTTAAGGTTGTTTGAATCACCATCTACAGTAATCAACTTTTCTGTTTCAAATCCATTTAATGTCGCAACCACAAAAAACTTTAAGGTAGACCCTGTAGGCACTGATTGGATTGCCAAGATATGGGGCAGTATATTTAATGCGGGATTACTCTCTTCTATACTCACTTTAGTAGGTACAGTTGTTCCACGACTACCGTCGAGATTGACTGTAAAAAGACTCCATTGCGGTTCGCTTATAGTAGGTTGCACAATATTTTTATTATTGTTATATACTTGTTGGGCAAGCAGTGAATATCTTGAACTCTCCAATGAATTCGATGGTGGCGCACTGATAACTAATCCAGTCATTTTATTAACTGTAAGATCCATTGATGCGGTATAAGATAAAACTGTTGGTGTCCCAATAGGTACTTTGTAACGTGCACATAGTTTTAATTGGGATGACTGCGCAACATCTGCAATCGATAATGATGCTAAATGACTAAAATCGTTATAAAGCGTGACTAGTAGTCGCGCACTAAAATCTGGTTGAATATATTCGTATAACCCTGGTCTGTCACGATATACACATGATTGCGTAACGTTTACGATACCCCACTCCAGAGACAGGCTGTCCGTTACCAAACCAACAGGATGGCATGGATCAGAAAGCTGGATGGCGTATATATAATATATTTTTGTAGCAGCCTCATACACGTGTTCTGTGTCGGGTTGACATAGGCCATTTGGGCCACCTATTTTAATTTTATCGAATTTACCCGACGGGTTATCCGATGCTACAGCGACAGATAATGTGAATATTAGCGCCGAAAATATTAATGCGTAAAATAAATATTTAGTCATAATTATTGCTCGCGATAGTTGCACTACTTCCCTTACATTAAATAAAAATAATATAGATTCTGTGTTGCTATAATATTTAGTGACACTATTAATAACTAATTTAGAAAAATTATTTTTAATTATTGAATCAATTACATGAATACAATCAATAATGATCCATGCGTAGTAATTTACAATCTACTACGCAGAAGACCACTTAATTTGGAATATTAATTGATGGGTGTTTTCTTTTTAAGAAGAGTATTCTGAAGTATATTCAGAATAACTTTACGTTTGCGATTGTTATTATTTAAAACCATGCGATTGATCACAATCATCAATGCAGCTTCGTTAACTTGCGGATGAGTGCCTTGTGCAATTTCATCCACATCACTAACGCCATCATTATCATCATCTAGATCTGCGTTATTACCGATACGATCCCCATCCGTGTCGTATTGTTCATCAGGATTATTAGGAAAGGCATCGAGCCGGTCAATGACGCCATCCCCATCACTATCCACGTTGGCACCGGATTGGTTTGGGTCACTGGGATGTGAATCCGTACAATCATTCGCGCCATCGAGATCGGTGTCGACACTGCAATCTAAGGGTGTGCTGACGACGTTTTCCTCGTGCACTATCTTATGTTTGAGTCTTCCTAAACTGTCATAATCAAACTCCACATTGGTTTTGTCTGAAATATTAATTTCACTGAGTTGACCAAAATCTGTGTAAAAATAGTTTGTTGTTGAAGTTGTACCCGTCGTTGGTGAAATATGTTCAATACTGTCTAACTGCCCCCGACTATTGTAGTAGCTAATATTTTTTATGCCGCGCGCATTTGTTACTGTCGAAGACCGCGCAACATAGTCACTCAAATGAGATACAGATCCAACGGAGGTTGTAACGGTGTCCAGTGAGTCTTGCTGCAAACCGCTTGGGTGGTAGGTGTACTTAGTAGCGCTAACATTAGTTGGCCCAGCTGTTGACTCCAAGCGCGCTAATCCATCATATATATTGGTTGTCGTAAATCCAGCTGCCGATATTATTGTACGAGCTTGGCCAAACTGATTTCTATCCAAATACTGCGTCACTTCATCCGCTGCAATCCAAGGGTACTCTGCACTCATTAAAGCTGATGCATTAGTGACATTTTCCATATTACCGTTTTCATCGTAATGATAACTTACCGCATACCCTTTAAATAGCGGGTCAGTTTGAAATTTAATACTGACACGCTTGGTTGCTGGATCGATGGTGAGTGATTCAACTACAACACGCGGAAACTTGTGGGTAACACGGCCATAAATATCATACTTGATTGCACTAACACGATTTTTCGCATCAGTAATCAACAAGACCGGCATATCGTCAAGCACATCATAACCACGATCAAATTTTGTGGAATGAAGTTTCGCATTAGTAACACTTACAACATTGCCGTCATCATCATAGCTAATGGAACGACTGCTACCTCGAACATCCTTTAGAGTTGTAGGGCCGGCGAGTTGATTCGGGTCTTCATATAATATGCCTGTAGTTAAGTTGATAGCTTGGCCATCTAGACTACCAACGAACGAGGTGTCTGTGACCCGTTGACGGTCATCTCGGTAGATCGTTGTGATTTGATTATTGCCTTGCTGATCTACGACCGTATGTTCAGTTTCACCCAACCTTCGGTCATACTTTGTAGTTGTATCCAATTGCGCCTGACCTTGCGGCTGGATTGAGCCGACACGCTGTTCCAAATCCCATTTATCATACTTAACAATAATCTCATTATTTCGTGTCACATCGATTATTTGATCAATGAGTCCAGAGCGTGGATCATCTAAATCAACATATTGATATTTGATTATCCGACCCGCTTTGGTGACAGTTTCTAATCGACCATCTGTAGTGTATCCAAATTCAACTGTTCTCGTCCCATCGTCCGGTGAACTAAATGAGACACTCTCAATACGATCTTCTGCAGCCGTATACTGCAATTCAATTTTATAAGGGTTTGCAAGCGGTGTTGCACTACCTTCAGAGACGAAGTCGCCAATAATGAACTCCAAATTGTATTTATCATTATAAGTGTAACTGAGTTGATCAAATGTTCTATTACCTTCACCATCGACCCCTGTTACACGCACAACAAATAGCGGGTCTGCATAATACAAGGGTGCTTGATCAGTTCCACGCACGACAAACCCCACGCGTTTTTTAACTTGATAATGTTGATCACGCTGTTGTAATTCAAAGAATCGTGAATTGCCCTTTTCATAAAGAAGATCATTACCTCGATCTGATGCATAAACAGGTCGATCGACGCTTATAGTAACCTGATTGCCATTCTCATCGAGCTCGGGATCACCATTTGCAAGAAATTGAGGTATTTGATAGTTCTTCATTTCTATTGGGACATAGCGAATTACTTCGCCTGAAACACGATCCACCAAGTTTACATAGGGATAAATGTATTCTGGACCTGCTTCGTTACAGGCCACGTTATCAGTGAGCATTTCTATATAATTGTCACAATATATCCAATCGCGTTTAGGTTGTGGAAATTGCAGGGAATAAGGCAGAGCAGACCAACCTGGCCCTAAGTGACGCGTCTCAGTAGAAAATGAATTGTAGTATCGAGTGAAAGCCAGTGCATCCGTGTTTTTGTTGGGAAATACTAAATCTGTAGATGCAAAACTTATATTACCGTCCTTATAGGTTTTAACTAATTGCTGTGCAATAGCTGTCATAGTTGGTTGACTGGGAATATTCCACTGCATATCAGCAGGTGATACGGGATTTAAATTCAAGTTATTCGCTTGTCTCGCGGCTAAAGCTTCCGTAATTAACGGATCTTCGACAACTAACTGACAAGCATTTTCAGAGAGTCCCGCACAATTGCTTACATCGTAGATTATCCCACCCAATATGCGATCACCTACTATTTTTTCTACATGTGTACAACTGAGGTTATCTACTGGTCCGCTACCGCTGTCAGCAATCTCTTTTGAAATGGGGTCTCGACATACCTGAAGTGAGGATACTGTAGTGGGTGTGCTAACTGCAGTTGCTTGATAGTCCCTCAAGAAACTAATATCAATGGGAATATTATTCTCTCGTAACCAGCGCACTAACCCAGTAATTTTAGCCAGGCGCTTTAGTTTTTTCAGTACGCTAAAATCAATATCACTACTGACTATGTCAGCATAACTGTCATATTGGTCGGTCACATATTGAGCAAATTCCCTTGCTCTATCATCGACGGTCTTAATTTGATTGACAGTGACCAGGTCTGTTATGGACGGCTTTGCACCTGTGATGGGGTTATCCACAATAATGCGATTATTGGTAGCATCATAGGTGAGAATATCGCCGCTCATATTTATCAGCCTTGAATTGACTTGCATACGAACATCGGTAAATTTAAACGATTTTTTATCGCGTTCAGTTGTACCAGCTTTATGTTCTTCTAATACAATGCTTAATGGTCTAAATAAGAATTCAACATTGATAAAATCATCTGTCATTTTCAAAGACGTATTGTCCGCAAAGAGGCGTTCGGCAAAACTACTAAAGCCGGGATCAGTGGGCGTTGATGAAAATTCCGAAATACCGAGAGTTTTTAGATTTCTTCCATCGGCAGTAATACCCAAACTTAATAATTTAAGGATATAATCCGCATCATAAAGTATTTGTCCAAATTGGGTATTTTCAGTTTGACCAAAGTATTTAACCGCCCATTGGTTAGGTTCAAGTGAAATACCTTCGTGAATGGAGTCAAAAGTTATACCTGGCGCCGTATTGTTGACATAAACGGCACGTAACGCCACGACTAAATCATCAATATTAATTTGTTCATCGGATGGAATAATGCCCTCACCAATAAAAATTACTTCACCTGTGACGGGATCATAGGCAGCAGCTTTAATATCTTCAACGCCATTGAGTAAGGAAAGTGTTTTGTCGAGGAGGACACCTTCGATGTAATTTGGGAAATTCATACCCATAGCGTTCCAGTCAGTAACATAGTTAGGTGGCTCATTACTATTTATTCCCATAGCAGGCCAGTCATCAACAAAGTTAGGTGGTTCTATACCAATTCCTGAGATATCAGAAAATGTATAGTCAGTTGGCGATGTTATATCAAATAAGGAACCAGCATTTGATACAAAATTAGATGCATGTTTAAAAACTTTATCTAGGTGTTGCGGTGCTTTAGCGCCAACGACAGAAATAGCTGCGCTCCCACCACCCAATATTCCATTAAGCACCATATTTTCCACTAGATTCTTGTCGAAGTCCTCTCCTTCGTAAACGTTATTTGCTGCATGGGCACCACCAGAGAGTACTGCATTGGCACCGGCACCAAAAGCAATCTGCTCCCCGGTTTTCAGTCCTTGAAATGCCACACCTATACCAGCCGTAAGGCAGCCGACCCCAACTGATGATAATGTCCGCACAGTACTATAACCATTCCCAGCATACCACTGAGCGAAAATATCAACTCCCAGTCCCCATATCGCCCCTCCCACACATTGCGCAATTAGACCAGATGGGTCTGTGTCTAAAATTGGATTGTTACTCACATACAAATAGGCATTTTGTGTTGACGGATTATCAATTAATCCAGGAAAAGGATCACCCGAAATAAATCGCCCAATTGATGGATCCAAATAACGTGCGCGAAGATATATCAATCCAGTTTCAGTATCGAATCGTTCGCCGGTGTATCCATGTCCACTAATCTCATTATTCTGTACTGCATCCAGAATTTGCATTCCAAAGCTATCGTATCGATGTCTGGATATCGTATCACCTGCCATATTAAGCTCTTGAACAATACTGCCTACAGTACCGCCACGTAGCAGATATAAATCGTTATTCCTATTACTCGGTGTAGGTTCGTATTTTATCAGTACATTGCCAGAGTGAGCATAAAGCGACTGAACGTCAAATGTTTCATTCAACTCCATTAAAACTTGCTGATGTCCAAATAGGGCTGCTGTAATATAATAGCTTGTTACACCGTTGACAGTTTTTGATTTACGTGTGCCAAGCGCATCATAGGTAAAACTCACTTCTAAACTAGGCTTAGTTACATGGGATAACAAACCTCGATCATCATAGGTATAACTCGTTACACCGTCATTAAGATGGTTGCGTTTTACAATTCGTCCAGCATTATCATATTCAAACGTTTCCAAAGCGCGCGCATTATAAATTATGCGCGCAAGACGGCTGCTACCCGGTTTGTAAACATATTTATATTCACCGTAAGCCTTTGGGCTGCCGCCGCTGGCATTAGAATTATTAATATTGCTGATAACTTCTCGAGTACGATTACCAAACTCATCGTAATAAAAATTCGTATGACGGCCGTCAGCTTCTGTTACTGTGTCTAAGCGTTGAAAATTGTCGTAATTGTATGAAATCGTTTCCACGCCAATGGGTGTAGTACGCGTAACAGATTTGTATAAGTTAGTATTGGGAAAATAAGTAAATCGTTCGCTGAATATTAGTTGATTATTACCTTTACGGTTAGTAACATTTTCAATTAAACCTGTTACTGGATAATATTTATAAATGGTGGAGACTCCATTAGGGTAAGTCACCATATCTGGTCGGCCTTTGACATCATAGATATAATTGGTTTTCTCGACAATGGCATCGTTGCAAAATGTTGCCGTACTACCCGACGGAACACGTCCTACTCGAGTTACTCTTCCATCCGCATCATATTCATAACAAACTTGACCATTGTTGAGTCCATAATCGATCCAGGTGGGGCGGTTTTTATGGTCGTACTTAAATTGAAGAATATCCGCAATATTAAATTCTTTTATGCTTTCTAATCGGTCTAAGTCATCATATCCATATTCTTGTGTAGTGCTATTTCCAATTTGCGGAAAAGTTGTTTGCCATAGTTGGTTGGTCTCATCATAATCATATTTGAATATTTTATTACCACTTGGATCATCCAATAATTCAATTTTAACTACGTTACCGATGGAATCCGTTGTTACCTTTGTACGCTGATTATTGGCATCGGTGTGTGTAACAGTGCCTGCCTGTATATCGTAATCAAAGGTTGTGGTCAGAGGAATAGCAAGTGCAGGCATTCCAACTAGTTGAACAATCATTACAAAAACCGCAAGCGGCAAATAGCACTTATTTATGACCATATTTTTCGTCCCTTATTGACTTCGATTGTTTATTAATTCATATAACGGAGCTTCTTGATTTTTAATACTGTAATATCAATAAATTAAATTCTTAATTGGAGTAAATAATTTTTTAAAAGACATGTAATAAAATTAAGTAATATAAATATAACCAGCACCACTGTTACTTATTTGAATGTGTAATTTGCAGATTATATTTTCTAACTTCCAATATTTTGTTTCGATCCAAAACATATTTCCACCAAAACATTTACAGGTTACGTATTTATATTGACACTATCAGAAACAATATTTAAAAAAATTTCGAAATATTTAATAAAAATAGCTATCCCTTTAGATCAGCACACTAGTTACAATAACGGCTATAAACCAAGCAAAACAAGGAATAGTGATGAAGTACGAACCAATGATGTTACTCGAATTTCAAAAACGCTTTAAAGATGAATCAAGTTGTTTGAATGCATTAGAGAAAATACGTTAGCCTAATGGGTTTGAATGTTCGCACTGTCGATATACACAAGCGTACAAACTGACTAATAGACGCCAGCGCCAGTGTGGACGCTGTGGTTATCACGCCTCATTGACCGCGGGAACAATATTTCATAATACCCGTATACCATTGCAAAAATGGTTTTGGGCTATCTATTTGGTAAGCCAAGACAAAGGAGGAATCGCGGCCCTGCGATTAGCCAAACTGCCGGACTTAGGCTACAAAACAGCTTGGTTGATGTTACATAAACTTCGTCATGCAATGGGTAATCGTGATGCGCGCTACCAACTCAAAGGACTAGTCGAGGTCGATGACGCTTTTTTCGGCGGCGTCCGCGCAGGCAAGGTAGGGCGCGGCGCGGACAATAAAACTTCAGTCGTCGTTATGATAGAGTCACGCGGGGAGCATGCTGGTTACTTATCGATGAAGAGTGTCGCCCATGTCAGCGCAGAAAAAGTCGAGGCCGTCATCGAGCAAAAATTAATGGAAGGGGCGACCCTTAAAACCGATGGCTACCCCAGCTATAAAGGGACATCAAGAATAGGCTATCAGCATCACGGCATGAAAGTACCACCGACCCAAGCTTCAACGCTATTACCCTGGGTACATATAGCAATAGCGAATGCAAAGCGGTATCTACTTGGAACGTATCATGGTGTAAGCCATAAGCACATGATGAGTTATCTTGCTGAATATTGTTACCGATTCAATCGACGTTGGAACGAGTCCGATATGACTTCGCGTTTAATAACTGCGTGTATTACTTCTCGCCCTGTTACTTATGCTGATTTAACGGGATAGCCATTTTAATAAATATCTAGAAAAACACACTTTGCATCTAACGTTCCCAAGAAACCAATGTGCAGAGTCTTTTATCTCCACTTATTGCGTAATAACAAATATTTTTCAATACATAAAAATAGCTTTGAAATAACAGAAAAAGCTTTTCTAGCATGAGTAATCTATTGACACTATTTCCACATACATTTTGAAATATTTTTCAAACACGATGTGACATCAACTTAATTTAAGAAGTACAAGGAGATGATTTAACATTATGGCTTAATATACTAAACCACGAGCCTCACGAAACAAGGCTAAGTCATTGAATAATAAGATATAGATAGATAAAGTCTGATACGGTAAATATATAGATGGTGCCCAGGGCCGGAATCGAACCGGCTAGCTAATTCAATGACTTATAACTGCTGATTCGTACATAATTCGCACTTTTACCATGAAAGTGCCGGAGCAATCCCGACTTTGGGAGTTCTAATTGCACCCGGCGCTGTATGCAAGGCAGGTATAGTTTTTTACTCAAACTTTATTTTACCCTTCTCGATAGCATTCCTGATCTTCTTGAGTTCACGACGGAATATATAGTTATTTGCCTTGATAATTGCAGGTACCTCCCGCGTCTGACGAATCAACGCAACTATTACAATCTGTGTTTTGTTAACAGGAATATAAATAAGATAATGTTCCCTGACCGCGTAAATACCAAGTTCAGTTGATCCGGTTAGATAATCTTTCTCAGGGAGGGAATGATGATTATGAGCAACATACTCTGCTGCTTGGTGAAGATCTTTAAAATACTGCTTAGTCAGGTCTTTGCCCCAGTGAGAGAGTGACCATTGTTTTGCCTGTCGGAAATCTCTTTCTGCTGTTTCTGTCAGGATGTAATTTTTCTTCTTACCGGACACACCTATACTAGTCTTCCTCCCCTATATCCAGAATGGATTTATCAGAGAAGCGACCTCGCTTAAGGTCATTCAGTCCTTCCATGACATGGCTTACCGTATCCTGTGATTGCATGTCACGGCGTATCAAATCCCGTAAGTATTCACTAGGCGTAGCATACAGACCGTTATCACCTGTGCGGCTGTTTACAAATTCACGTAGCTCATTAGTCAGAGATACATTCAAGCTGCTTGACATAATCCTAACTCCTCAATAATTAATCAACCTATATATAAGTATATAATACTCATGGCATATAATGTCAATATATGTTGTTTATTGCCATAACATAAAATAGACTAATAATGACTCGTATCTTGTTGATTAACATAGGCTTATAAATTATATTCGTGCCCAAATGCACCACAAAGCACTACAATGCATAACCGTTGTCAGAAATTTGTCGGAACGGATTGGCACCAGTAATTTCTTTGAACTGGCCATTGCCTTAGCCATTACACTTTTTGGCTTTAAATCGAGTGCAGCTCTAGTGGTAGTGGAATTCCACCCTATGAAGAATACTACCCCACTGATATACAGCTTTGTTTATCGACCATCGAATAAGGCATCCATTATCGGACATTCGGGGACAGTGCCGCCGTCACACTGCGAAGACATTTTAGCTAGCGTTTTTTCCAACTTGTGTAGGTCAGTTATTTTGTTCTTAACACTTTGCAAATGCTGATCCGTTAAAGCTTTAACTTCTCCACAAGTGTAATCAGCACTATCGGCTAACCCCAATAACGCTCGAATTTCTTCAATTGAAAAACCCAATTCACGACTGCGTCGAATAAACATCAATCTCTTTAAGTGGTCTTCGTTGTAATTGCGATAACCGCCCTCTGTGCGTAAAGGCTCTGGCAATAAGCCTATTTTTTCGTAATATCGAATGGTCTCGATTTTACAGTCTGTTTGTTCTGATAACTTTCCTATTTTCATATCTACTTGTTTTTAATAAATAAAATAATTCTTGACTCTATAGTTACTACAGGGTTTAGACTCTATTTTAGTGGAAATACACAAAATGTCGAGTAGTTAGATTATGTATATAGGCTAAGAGGAAACAGATGGACAATATTAATTTAGAAAATGCGGCTGACATCCAAACGCCGAATGTTGACAACAAACCGACTAACGCCAAGGGATCACTCATCGTAGGTCTAATGGCAGGTATCACCGCATCGGCTTGTTGTGCAGGTCCTCTCATATTGCTAACGCTGGGTATAAGTGGAAGCTGGATTGGTAATATTAGCGCCTTGGAACCATTTCGCCCTCTCTTTATTTTGGTAGCTGTTGTCTTTCTTGGGCTTGCATATCGAAAAATTTTCATGCAACCGAAACCTTGTGATACTGGAGCTGCTTGTGCAACTCAACAAGGTAAACAATCTCAACAAATTATATTCTGGGTCACAACCCTGATCGTTTTGTTGTCTATTTCGTTTCCATGGTACGGCCCTTTGTTATTTGATTAGTTTAGGAGATTTAACGTGATTAAAACTATAACTACATTTCTTTTTCTCATTATTTTACTTGTGCAGGGATCACATGCATTCGCAGGTGAGTTGAAAACAATTACTCTGGAAGTTGACAAGATGACCTGCAATATGTGCCCGATCACTGTAAAAAAAGCCTTGAAAAAAGTAGATGGTGTTTCAGAGGTGACAGCGAAATATGAAGGCGACGGCAATGGATGGGCGCAGATAATCTATGATAGCGACAAAACTAATATTGAAGAACTCACATTTGCTACAGAAGAAGCAGGTTATCCCTCACGCTTGAAAGAATAAGCCCTTTAAAGATATACCAACACCATTAGGGAAAAACCATTATGAGTCAGTATACATTACGTATCACCGGCATGACGTGCGATCACTGTGCCAAAAGTGCAGAAGATGCGTTAAATGCAATTGCAGGTGTTACCGCAACAGTATCGTTCAAAGACAGTCTCGCCCGAATCGATATCTCTGGGTCAGTAGACAGCACGCAATTAATCAGCGCCGTTGAATCGAAAGGTTATGGCGCAACACTGGTGACAGGTAGTGATGTAAATAGCAGTCAACGAGACGATCGTACTGTCGCCGACGGGGATAACAATGGATTGCATATTGCCATCATTGGCACTGGCTCTGGTGCTTTTGCCGCAGCCATTAAGGCCGTAGAACACGGAGCACATGTCACGATTATTGAAGGTGCAGATATCATTGGCGGTACGTGTGTCAACATCGGGTGTGTTCCCTCAAAGATCATGATCCAAGGTGCCCATATTGCCCATCTTCAGAACCATCATAATTTCTCAGGCATACCGCATAACAAACTCGTAGTAGATCGCAAAGCGATGGTGCAACAACAACAGGAATGGGTAGAAAAACTCCGCTACGCTAAATATGAGAGTATTCTCGAATCTAATCCCGACATCAACTTACTTCGTGGTATTGCACGTTTTAAAGATAAGCAGACACTCATCGTCACACGTTCTGACGGTAGCGAACAAGAAATTAAGGCGGATCGTATTCTACTCGCCGTAGGCGCCCAACCTGTCATACCCTCGATCAGTGGTTTGACAGATACCCCATATTGGACTTCTACAGAAGCACTCATCGCCGAACAAATCCCGCAACATTTATTAGTGTTAGGTGCGTCCGTAGTCGCATTGGAATTGGCACAGGCTTTTCGTCACATGGGTGCCGAAGTGACAGTCGTTGCACGTTCAACACTATTATCAAAAGATGACCCTGAAATAGGTACGAGGCTAACAAAGCTGTTTGTGGAAGAAGGCATTAATGTCATGTTAAACACATCGCCAGAATCAGTTAGCCATGACGGTAAACTATTCACACTCCATACGAACAAAGGCGACAAAGTCCAGGGTGCTCGATTGTTAGTAGCCACCGGTCGGCAACCCAATACAGTAGCGCTGCAACTTGAAAATGTTGGCGTAAAAACCGACTCAAGGGGCGGAATTATAATTGATAATCACATGCGAACATCAGTAGAAAATATTTATGCCGTGGGTGATTGCACTAACCAACCGCAATTTGTTTATGTAGCGGCAGCCGCAGGCACCCGCGCCGCCATCAATATGACGGGTGGCGACAAGGAGATCAACTTATCTGTCATGCCCGCTGTCATTTTTACCCATCCGCAAGTCGGGACTGTAGGGTTGATCGAACAGCAAGCCAGTAACAAAGGATTAACGGTAGAAAGTCGCACCCTTGATTTAGAAAATGTTCCCCGAGCATTAGCCAATATGGATACCAGAGGTTTTATCAAATTAGTCGCGCAAAAGGATTCCGGGCGCATTGTCGGTTGTCAGGTATTAGCCGCAGAAGGCGGAGAGATTATTCAAACCGCCGCATTGGCGATACGCAACAATATGACACTTACAGAAATGGCGGATCAATTATTTCCCTATCTAACCATGGTAGAAGGACTAAAACTTTGTGCTCAAACGTTTACCAAAGATGTCAAACAGCTTTCGTGTTGTGCAGGTTAATATGTATTTAGAGGAAAGATAAAATGCCCGCAGTAGATTCAAACATCCAGCGCAACGAGAAATTAACCCGACTACTTAATGCTTTTCCTCAATGGTTTCTCCACTTCAGCAGTGAAGAACAATCCCTATCGTTAGCGTTATATCGCTTGTTAACAAATGGTGTTCCGGTATCCAAACAAGCACTTGCTGAAGAAACGGAAATGCCTACCACTGAAATCGAGACCACACTTAATAGTTGGGCGGGTGTTTATTACAATGAATTGAACGAAATCATTGGTTATTGGGGATTGTCTATCGTTGAGATGCCACACACCTTCATCATAAAAGATAAAACTTTGTATAGCTGGTGTGCATGGGACGCATTGTTTATACCGGAATTAATCCGAGAAACAGCGTGTATTAAGTCACAATGCCCAATATCCAACGAGCATATTGAGCTTACAGTGGGTACAGATGGCATAAAAGAAGTCATGCCGGCACCAGCTGTCGTTTCGTTCATTGAACCCCCGTCTTCTGAACATATTGAGAATGATGTCATTGGGAGCTTTTGCCACTACGTGCATTTTTTTAAATCACAAAAAGAATATCGTCAATGGGCTTCTACACAACAAGGAAATTTTACCTCCTTAACAATGGAAGAAGCATATGAGTTAGGTAAAATGAAGAACCATACTCAATACGAAAAAATTATAAATGTATGAATGGTACCCGGGGCCGGATTCAGAAATTCTTGGTAATTCAACAAGTTATAAGGTTTGGTTAGCACATAATTTGCACTTTTACTTATGAAAGTGCCGGAATAATTCCGGCATGGAAATTCTACTAGTACTTATTATTACCAGCAAGAGTGAGCTAGTTAGTCTAGATGGCAATTTAACGATCATGCTACTACAGTTCCAAATCATCATTGGCTTGCTCCGGTGTTTTTAGTTCTTCATCTGATACACCAGATTGATCAAGCAAATCTTTATAGGAGGGTTCCAGGTTATCTACTTCAAAGTGTCGTTCAACATCTTCACTTTGACCTATAATTCTAATAATTTCTATTCCTTCGGTTGTTTCAGAATAAAATATTGTATGTTTCCCTTGAAAATAACTTTTGTACCCTTCTGTGAGTTCATCACGATTTAAACCCAGCTCAGGACTATTTGATAACCACTCAAAGCGGGAATAGAGTTCAGAGGTATATTTGTCCGCCTGATTCTGACCATGCATATTAATGGTGTAATCAAAAATTTCTTCTATATCAAACTCAGCTAACGGGGAAAGTCTATAAATTTTTGTTTTTTCCATTATATCGTTCTAGACCTTCTTTTTTTATATCATCAGCTGTTTTTGTACCATACTCACCCCTGTCAAGTTGCGCTTGTCCTGCTGCCAATTTAGCCCGTAAACGCTCTAGTTTTATTTTTTCATACTCTTTGGCGGATATAACAACAGCAACAGCGCGCCCTCTGCGCTCTATAGTGACAGGCTCACGTTGAGCCGTATCCATCAATTCACCAAAGTTGTTTTTGGCTTCTTTTGCTGCAATGGCTTTCATAATAATATCCCTTAAAACATATAGTTATATACTATAATAGCTATCTTGGCTACTTTGTCAATAGATACAGTCATATTTAATTGATTTCTTCATAAATACAGGAATTGCTTGGTACCAAGTAGAGTATTTTGAATTTTCACACAGTCTGGGCCAATTCCGAAAGCTGAAAAAAGCATTGACATGATGAGGTCATTTGTATAGCCATATGGTTATGGAACAAATCGATTATATACCCAACCAACCAAATCTTGATGCGGTTTTTCACGCACTCGCCGATTCGACAAGACGGGCAATTTTGTCGCGGCTTGCTGATGGACAGGCTTCGGTGAATGAAATCGCAGCGCCCTTCAAAATAAGCCAACCCGCTGTATCAAAACATTTGAAGGTTCTAGAAGGAGCGGGTTTGGTTGAACGAGACATCGACGAACAACGCCGCCCTGCAAGATTAAAGGCTGATAATTTAGCGGTGACTGTCAACTGGTTTGCTGACTTTATACCAATGTGGGGGACGAGCTTTGAACAGCTAGATGACCTCCTTATTCAAATGAAGAAGAAAACTAGGAGAAACATTCCCCATGAGTGAATTACCTGAATTCATACTAGACCGCGTATTCGATGCACCCCGTGAACTGGTTTGGCAAGCGTGGACTGATCCTGAACTTTTGCACAATTGGTACGGTCCGGGTGTAGAAACGGTGATTCACAAATTCGATTTAGAACCCGATGGCGTGTGGCTCAATGAGATGAAAATGAGCAGCGGTTCTAATTTCCAAAAGGCCATATTTCAGGAAGTTATTAAACCAGAAAAACTGGTTTGGCATCATTGTTCAACCGATTCAGATTGGAACATCGCGGCCAATCCCATGATGCCGGATTGGCCGCGAATACTGCTCACGACTGGTAACCGTTCAAACTAGCACGTCCTATCCCCAAAGGGCTTGATCGATTAGATTGACCTTACGGTATTTAAATCACTAAATCGACGAGGTTACTATGCAAACACAATCCAATCAGCCCCCATCCATCAAGATCCGGCGCACACGTCAGCAATGGCGAGCGATTGTCACTGAATTTGAACACTGTGGCTTAGGGATGCGAACGTTTTGTGAACAACACGATCTGGCCTATAGTTCATTCGCCAAATGGCGCAGTCTATTAAAACGCGAAAACAATGATCCCAAAACTCAACCGGTCTCATTTATTCAACTACCTGAAACCGCGGTTGGTTGGCCTGATTCACCCTGGCACATCGAATTAGATTTAGGCGCCGGTGTGACCTTGCGCCTAACGCGATAATCAATCCATGTTATTATCCTATTCCAGTGCGCGTATCTGGTTGTGCACCACGCCGACCGATATGCGCCGCTCCTACCCCGGGCTGGTAGCCCAAACCTTGAACTTAACCCCTTAAGCGGTGAGCTGTTTGTCTTCATCAATCGTAAACGCACGCAAATGAAAATACTTTATTTTGATGCGGGCGGATTTTGCTTCTGGGGAAAACGTTTAGAACAAGGCACCTTTGCCCACAGCGCCTCGGCCAGTGGAGTCGAGGCACTGAATTTTGCCACGCTCAAATGTTTAATTGATGGGATGGATATTAAAGTCATCAAACAACGCGTGCGTTACCACCCATCTCGCTAGCAACAAACACTATGCATAATGATCGTTGTGCGATATGCTTGGCGCATGGAGCCGGAAAACCAAAAAAAGCGTGATCCATCACCTCACGATGTTACCGCGTTATTAACACTGAATAACAAACTGCGCGATAATAACCAGCTCCTTCAAGATCAAGTTCAATCTCTCCAACGCCAGCTGGACTGGCTCAAGCGCCAGGTGTTTGGATCCACCTCCGAGAAACGGTTGATTGAACCGCCACCGGGACAAGGCAATTTGCTCGCCGAGCTTGCACCGAACGCCACTGAACAACCGATACCCACTGAGCGCATCAGCTATGAGCGTAAAAAGAAAACCAAGCCACGTCACGACAGCGTGAACGACAGCGGCTTACGGTTTGATGAAACCATTGAGGTTGAAGAAATCCGCATTGCCGTGCCGGAATTAGAGGGGCCAAATGCTGATCAGTATATCGTCATTGATGAACACATCACTTGCCGCTTAGCGCAACGTCGATCCAGCTATGTGGTCTTGAAATACATCCAAACGGTGATCAAGCATAAAACCAGTGGTATCATCACCACCAAATCCGCCCCCACGCCAGTGTTTGAGAAGAGCATTGCCGATGTCAGTTTTATCGTCGGGTTGATCATTGATAAATTCCTGTATCATCAACCCCTGCACCGTCAACATCAAAAACTATTACTCAATGGTATCACGCTCAGTCGAACAACATTGACAAACACTGTACAACGCGCCATTACCTTACTCAACGCGATTTATGATGCACAGTTAAAACATATTTTACTCAGCAAAGTACTCGCCATAGATGAAACCCCCACCAAGGCGGGTCGAAAACATAAAGGCAAGATGCGCCAAGCCTGGTATTGGCCGCTGGTGGGTGAGGATAATGAAATCGCTTTTCACTATTCTCCCTCTCGGGCACGTCAGGTGATTGATGGGTTATTGAAAGACTTTCAAGGCACATTAGTCACCGACGGTTATGCCGCCTATGATAGCTTTGTGAAGAATAATCCTGGCGTCATCCATGCCCAATGCTGGATGCATAATCGCCGAAATTATGTTTATGCCGAAAATGATGAGCCTCAGTTGGCTGCCCAGGCATTAGATATCATGGGCGCCCTGTTTCATCATGAGCACTGCATTAATGAAAAACAGCTGGATGAACAGGCAGCCTTGAAATACCGCCGCCAACATTGCCAACCCATCGTTGAGTCGTTTTATCAATGGGTCGATACACAATGTCAGCGCCTGGATCTATTACCCCAATCCCCATTTGCCAAAGCACTGCGATACAGCTTGAACCATGAAGAGAAGCTTAAAGTTTTCCTCAGTGATCCTAGTGTACCGATTGATACCGGTGCGGTAGAACGCGCGATACGGCCCATCCCCATGGGACGGCGTAATTGGTTATTTAGTTGGACCGAAGTGGGTGCGGCGCAAACCGGCATCATTCAACGTTTAATCCAAACCTGCAAAATGCAGGGCGTTAATCCAACCGATTATCTCATTGATGTGTTGCAGCGCGTGGATGTTCATCCGGCTTCAGCAATCGATGAGTTAACGCCGCGTTTATGGAAAATCAAATATGGCAATCATTTTTTCAAATCAGAATTAGATCGTAGGGGGCAATAACGGGCTTGAATGAACGGTTACCGATTAACGCTGCTGGATTTAATACTTATGAGTGCTTCCTCAATCCACTTATTAAAATGTGTTTGTTTGATATCTGCCAGAGGTACTATTGCCAGTTTATGGCGCATAAATTTATTAAGACGATTACGCTCATTTTTCCAGCTTTTTTTGTTAGGTGATATTTCATCACGGTAACGCTCAAAAATATTATGCAGGGTTTTTCCACGGACTAATGTATCAGATGACAGGCTTTGTTCTGTCTCTGCTGACCATGACATTGCCTGTACTTTGGTACTGAAGGTTTTGGATTTGTACTGACCTAGCTTCCTTACCTCAGCAAGAAATTTCTTGCTTTTGAGCCTTCGTATCGTAGCCACTTTGCTTCTTTCGTTCGTAATTTATTCGTAAAATCACGCGAAATATGGCGAGTTATGGCTTAATATACTAAACCACAACGCCTACGAATCAAGGCCAAGTCATTGAATAATAAGATATAGCTAGATAAAGCCGGATACGGCAATTAAATGAATGGTGCCCGGGGCCGGAATCGAACCGGCACGGCCGTTAAGCCGAGGGATTTTAAGTCCCTTGTGTCTACCAATTTCACCACCCGGGCGTATGATAATTTACATGGTCTCGCAATAGCCGCTATATAGCGGCAGCTATACCCATACTTAGTGAATAACAACCTAAGCGATAAGGTACTTAACTATAAACACCAATATTAAGTGAACATTGCAATTGAAAATAATGGAGGCTGAGCCCGGAGTCGAACCGAGGTCCACGGCTTTGCAGGCCGCTGCATAACCACTCTGCCACTCAGCCGTTACAATTGAGTTCCTGTTGTTGCGATCGGTTTCCCAATCTCATACACTCAACACGTTCATACAGTTAACCAACGTATGCAAAACACACCATTGGCTAACGATGGCCTACCAGCCATACGTCCATTAATATGAGCAGAAAAAACGAATGGAGCGGGAAACGAGACTCGAACTCGCGACCCCAACCTTGGCAAGGTTGTGCTCTACCAACTGAGCTATTCCCGCTTTGGCTCAAGCCGTGGTATTTTACCGTCCAACTTGGGACTGTCAAGCCGTTTTTAAGAAAATCAGACAATTAGCACAAATAAATCGCTTGCAGTAGTAATACCGATTTACCCATAAGTCACTAACACCGCTGGATATTATTGCCCATTAATCCAACAATCCAGGTATAAGCTCAGTTTTTTGAGAGGATGGGCCACGCCGCTTTCAGATAAATAAGCATGGACCAAATGGTCAACCCTGCCGCAATATAAAGCAAGATAAACCCCACCTCAGCGGTAGGTATATCACCGATGGGCTTTTGATAAAGCAAAAAAGGAATCGCCAGCATCTGCGCCATGGTTTTCATTTTGCCGATCACCGATACCGCAACCTGCGCCCGCTCCCCGATTTCAGCCATCCACTCCCGTAACGCTGAAATGACTATTTCTCGACCAATGATAATACCCGCGGCTAATGCCATCAACACATCAGGAAATGACGTTGGATTCTTGTCGACCAACATAATTAGTGCAATCACCACCATCAACTTATCCGCAACCGGGTCCAGAAATGCACCAAATTCGGAGGTTTGTTCCAATTTTCTGGCTAAATAGCCATCGAGCCAATCCGTTATCGCCGCCAGACAGAATATAATCGTGGTTGCCAGTGGTGCCATCGACCAGGGTAAGTAAAAAACCACGACAAATACCGGAATCAAGGCAATCCGTAGTGACGTTAGTATATTTGGGATATTGCTAGTCATCCAACTCATTCATCATTGTGCATTATTGTTAGTTAGTTAATTGTTGCTTAGTTATTGTTGCTTAGTTAATGTTAATTGATGTCCAAAGGCCATAATACCAGGAAAACCAGGGCTCACTGAGCCTTAAGTAGCTTATCGACAGCTTAATCATCAGGATGAAATGTATCATATATTTTTTGCGCCATATCGGTACTAATACCAGAAATCTTACTCAAATCTTCGATTCCAGCGCGCTGGATACCCTGTAATCCACCAAATTGCTTCAAAAGCAATTGACGACGTCTGGGGCCTAAACCGGCGATATCTTCCAATACGGATCTTGTCCGTTTTTTAGCACGGCGTTGACGATGCCCGGTAATCGCAAACCGATGCGCTTCGTCACGAATGTGCTGAATTAAATGTAATGCCCCAGAGTCGGCCGGTAATGTAAGTGCATGTTTTTCATTGGTTACAAACAAGGTTTCCAAGCCAGGTTTACGGCCCTCCCCCTTCGCCACGCCAACCAACAAAACATCAGAAACCTGTAATTCTTCAAGCACTTTTCCAGCCTCAGATAATTGCCCCTTACCTCCATCGATAAGCAAAATATCCGGCAACTTACCCTCCCCTTTTTTTAATTTCGTATAGCGCCGGGTCAGGGCCTGCTGCATTGCCGCATAGTCATCACCTGGCGTAATGCCATCAATATTAAAATGCCGGTAATCCGCTTTAACAAGCCCGGTGGTATCCATTACGACACAGGACGCCACGGTTGCCTCCCCCATTGTGTGGCTAATGTCAAAACACTCCAGGCGTTGTGGCATGGTATCAAGCCCTAGCGCATCCTGAAGTGCCTCAAAACGATTGAGCAAACTGGCTTTGTTTGCCAATTGATTCGTCAAGGCATTAACGGCATTTGCTTCCGCCATTTTTATCCAGCGAGCCCGATCGCCGCGCACCCGATAGCTAATACTCACTTTTCGCTCGGCTTGATGGCTTAACACCTGTTGCAAAAGGTCAATCTCTCCCGGCGCTGAATTTGTAATAATTTCGGAGGGAATGCTCGGGGCGATTTTTTGGCCCAAATAATATTGAGATATAAACGCTTCCAGAATATCGGCCAACTCAGCATGTTTGGTTTGTTTAGGAAAAAATGTTTTATTGCCAAGATTACGACCATCACGAATAAAAAACACTTGCACACAACCCACACCATTTTTTTCCACCGCGGCGATTACATCAATATCACCGTGTTCGCTACTAATATATTGTTTCTCCTGTACGCGACGCAAATTGGCGATTTTATCACGACAATGCGCCGCTTTTTCATACGCCAGCGCTTTTGACGCTGCTTCCATGTCGGCTACCAGCTCTTCAATAATACGAGAGTTTTTCCCCTGCAAAAACATCACTGCGTAGCGCAAATCCTGCTCATAATGCGTTTTATCAATTTCACCCACACAAGGTGCTGTGCAACGTTTAATTTGATATTGCAAACAGGGCCGGGTTCGGTTTCGGAAAAAATTATCGTCACATTGACGAACGCGAAAAACTTTTTGCAGTAAATTTAAGGTCTCACGAACGGCACCGGCGCTCGGGTACGGTCCAAAATAATCCCCTGGCATTTTTTTTGCGCCTCGATGAAAGCTAAGCCGAGGGAAATCATGCCGTTTATCTAAATAGATATAAGGATAGCTCTTGTCATCACGTAACAAGATGTTGTAACGGGGTTTCAGCTCTTTAATTAAATTACTTTCTAATAATAACGCTTCACCTTCCGTGTGGGTTACGGTAATCAAAACATTAGCAATCTGCGCAACCATTGAACGCGTTTTGGGGCTTTTATCCCTTTTTTGAAAATAACTGGAAACTCGTTTTTTTAAGTTTCGCGCTTTACCAACATAAATAACCTGCCCCTCGCTATCAAACATACGATAGACACCGGGTTTCTGCGTTAACGACTTTAAAAAACTGTCTGCATCAAACACTGTGGTAGCGGCAGATGTCGTTGGTGTCATTGATTGCTTGGTAGAATCCATTGTTTGTTTGGTTGGAGCCATCGTTTTTGTCGTTGGAGCTATTGATTTCTTTGAAAAGGTTATAACCTTGCTTATTTTGATTTGCGCTTCAACTGCTTATTAATAGTACGAAACACATCATGAAACATGTCAGTGGTAAGACGTTTTGTTTGTGTATTGTAACGACTGCAGTGGTATGAATCGATTAACGTTCTTTGTGGATTCAGTTGGTGCACCTGATTATGCCCAAACGGAAACAATTTCTGCCTTAGCCCATAGGCCTTTATCACGGCATTGTGTGCAATACTGCCTAAGGCCATCACTATTGCCCCATTGCGTAATGACTGCAGTTCATTTTGTAGAAAATAATTGCAGGTATTGATCTCCTCACCCGTGGGCTTGTTTTGTGGCGGCAAACACTTCACTGCATTGGTGATGCGACATTTTTTCAACGTGAGCTTATCTTTAGCAGACACGGATTCAGGTCGATTACTGAAGCCGAATTTAAATAACGTTTCGTAAAGCAAAATACCTGCATGATCACCTGTAAATGGCCGTCCCGTAGCGTTTGCACCGTGCATCCCCGGCGCCAGCCCCACAATTAACAAATCGGGCGACGCAGCGCCAAACGCCTCAACCGGGCGCGCATGATAATCTGGATATTGTTGACCGATATCATCAAGAAACGCCGACAAACGCCCGCAGCGCCTGCAATCAAGGTCAAAATTATCGGTATTTTGCTTCATTCATATTCCTCTCTTAATTTACCCACTCATTGGCGGTATTTGTTATGATGCGGGGCTAAAATGGTGGTGATCCCAAAGTCTATTAACCGTTGAATTACCTCACAGTGGTGCCGTACTTGCCTTACTCTGGTGAAAAAGGCGCTTCATGCAGTGATGAGAAGGTCACCCACATGCCAATAAAGACTACTTAATTGTAACGCTTGAAGCTAACCCACGGCGAGAGGATACCTCATTACCGCAGCAAGAACCTGGCTAATGGGATCTTTCTATATCTCCAATGGAGTGAGTTGACGAGTTCACACCTCGAGGACTATACTTGAGTAAATTAGTAGGATTTACCCATGAAATACATAAGGATTCAAGTCACCGTTGCTAACACCAACAAACGAGGCTAAAAAATAGCGGTATGACCGATAATTGTGGGAACACACAATTATCGCAATAAGTACTACCGCAAAAGTAGAGATGGAGAATAGAAATGGCTTACAGTGATAAAGTTTTGGAGCACTACGAAAATCCACGTAACGTGGGTTCATTTGAGAAAGAAGACCCTAACGTCGGAACCGGTATGGTTGGCGCACCTGCGTGTGGAGATGTTATGCGGCTGCAAATCAAAGTCAATGAAAGCGGCGTTATCGAAGATGCAAAATTCAAAACATACGGCTGTGGATCGGCAATTGCCTCCAGTTCATTGCTCACGGAGTGGGTAAAGGGCAAAACCCTTAATGAAGCCAGCCAAATCAAGAATTCGGAAATTGCGGAGGAATTAGCCCTACCACCGGTAAAAATTCATTGCTCGGTGCTGGCTGAAGACGCCATTAAGGCCGCCATCCAAAATTACGAAGAAAACGCAGGCATTGCGGCCAAAAAAAAGGCTGCACAATAAGCCCGTGTAGGTCTATCACCACTTAACCATCAGCGGCCGGTTTGTTACTATATAAGCCCCTGGGACCTCTTTGTGTCCCAGGGGCTTTTTACTTTTCGTTGGTACAGCCATAACAATCACCATCGTATATGGTCTATATACTCGTAGCGATTAAGATTTAGGTATATAAGAGTGCGTTATATTCATTTTATGGCTCGGCGAAATCACAAGCAATAGCCAGCGGTATCCATGGTCAACACCGCCATGAGATGAAGAGGGAGTGCTATTGAGACCTAAATCTTAATCGCTGCGGGTATATATCAACAGTTTGCAATAATTGGCCGATAATTGTTAATTAAAGGAATGCTTTTAACATAGAATTATGTGGGAATTCTTCTGAATATATCGGCGTCAAGTGGGAGTTTAAATGTATGATCAAATTGCTATACCGTAAATCCGTCGCTGCCACAGTGTTGCTCGCCTTAACCGGAATTTTGATGCTATCGATCTCAGGTTGCCTGGTGAGTGAGGACAAAGACCTCAATACCTTGATTGGTCGCAGTGACGATACATTACGCACCATTCAGCCAGGCGATTTTATGGAATACAGTGTGAGTGGCCAACTGACCATTGCCAACAATACACAGTTCTTCTCAGAAGGAACCCTAAACATAACCTGGGAGAATGCAACGATACCTAGCCCATTCGGCGACCCGACACAAATCAGCGTATTAAAGGAAGTCACGACCTTAACATTGACGCCGTCAACCTTCTACGAAGCACTACGTTATATCAGGCAACAACCGGATGGAACCATCGACGTATATGCCTTTAATGGCCGCGACCAGAATGAGTATTACCGTGTCGGCCCCTTAGACAACGATCTCGGTAACATAGCCCCTGTCAGTATTTTGCACTCCGATGTAAAAAATACCGGCGCAGATGACATTAACTACAAAATTGCCGAAGGTTGTGAAACCGGACAGAGTTGCACCACTAAAATACTCGATATTATTGAAAGGGTAACTTACGACGGTGACGCTGAAATACAAACCGATGTGGGAAAGTTCAATACCCTGGTTCTGCGCTACGATAACGGATCATTTATATCCGCAGTCAATACCATTGAAACCTTGTTCGACATACGAGGCGCCTGCGAATTCAACAAGGCCACGTTTAATGGGAGTTATTACGTATTTCCTGAGGTAGGAATTGTACGAATAGACAGTAACTGTAACGATGGTAGTGCAAGTGGTCATAATTACATAGCTATATTAACCAATACAAATATCTCCATCCCTAAACCATAAATCACTAATCACTAATCACTAATCACTAATCACTGATGATTAATAACGAACGATTCATAATTAGCAACAATACAATCCCTGTTACAAGTAATTAAACAACGACAAATTTTGAATCTGTGCAAACGCCTGCTGGGATGCCTGCAAGCCCAGCAGTTGCACGTTAAGACGGCTAATGGCTTCTGCCATATCGAGATCTTCTATGCTCGATAATGTTTGTTGGCTTTGATTAACCAGCTCATCATTAAACTCCCGGTGGCTCTCAATGGCATTGAATCTTGCACCAAGTGCCGAACGAACGGATAAAATATTTTCGTGCGCGGCCTGCAGGTCATCGAGAATAACCGGTGACGTGGTATTTGATTCAAGACTAACGGCATAATCATAAACGGTCTTAAACATGCTCTGATTACCGCCACCACTAAACGAAACGTTCATAAAAACGTCATCACCTGGGTCACCTACCGCAATTTGACGATCTTCCCCTATCTGCACATTACGCTGACCATTATCCCCCGTATAGTTAAACGTTCCGGTAGGACTCTCGGTAAAGGGAACCGTATTCACATTATCGCCCGCAAATAGGTATTCACCATTGCTATCGGTGGTATTTGCCAAGGCCATAATCTCTGCTAAATTCTCTCGAAGCTCCAACGCAATACTAACGCGATCCTGAGGACCAACCGAATCACTATTGGCCTGAACCGTAAGTTCCATAACGCGTGCTAACACATTGGTAACACCAGTCAGTGCACTTTCCCCCAAGCTTAATCTTGATTCGGCAGCATCAGCGTTTTTCGAAAATTGGTTAATTCTTTCCGTCAGCTCTCGTAACGGCAACACTTTAGTGGCCCCAACAGGATCATCAGAGGGACGAATCATACGCCTGCCCGTAGCAAGTTGCAGCTGCGTTTTTGCCAGTGCCGCATTACGATCTAGCATCGCATTGATGCCTTGCTGTTGCATTTGCAAATTGGACACGCGCATAACAATTATATCCTCGACTTAATAGCGAACCGTATTATCGAATAGTGTCGATTAAGGTTTGAAATAATGAATCAACGATGGTGATAACACGGGCAGATGCCTGATAAGCTTGCTGAAACTTCAGCAGATTTGCAGCCTCTTCATCCAGGTTAACACCGGACACAGCATTGCGCGATGCCTGCGCCTGATCTAACAATGCTTTTTGGGCCTGACCATTAACAAACGCTCGATTGGTTTTAATACCAACATCCGCAATCATTTCACTAAACGCTTCCTGATAAGTTGCCGTTGAATTCGCAATGGATTTTTGCGTTTGTAAGGAAACCAATGCCAGCGCATTGCTATTGTTACCCACCGCAGTGCCAGACGCTGCTGCTGCAACGGCTGCCGGGCTGGTGATCTCAACACCGGACTGCGATGCCGCAAAGCGTGTGGGTGAAATCAAAAAACTATCACCGGCTGCAACGGAACCCGTTAACGATATTGAAATACCTTCAGACGTAACCGTTCTCGGCAAATCAGATACCGCAAAACCACTGTCAACAAGTGAATCATCAGACTGACGCACCAGCAAAAAGTTAGCACCATCATAATTAAGCCGGTAATCGCTGGACTGCAAGGCATTAACATCCGTAATACTTATACTCACAGCACCGCTTGCCGGATTGTTAGCGGAATTTGGTAGCGCCCGAGGGCTTATCGTGTCAACGGTTGTAAAAAAATCCCCTCCCGCATTACCATTAAAATCATCGCCAAGACGATGCTGAGCATTAAACGTACTCGCCAGACTAATAGCAATTCTGCCGAGCGAGTTTTGAGAAGGAATAACAACTTCCTTACGCGCGCGCAGCAAGCCCCCCATTTCACCGCCGGTCACTTCTCCCGAAATAGTGACAGTGTTCGGTCCTGATTGTAACGCCACCTCCTTTTGGGTAACATCAAAATCATTATTCGACAAAGTGAGCTTATTGGCGGTGGAGCCCAGCACCAACGACTGACCAGTACCCACATAGATATTAATCGAACCGTCATTTACCGCAACATTAGTTACATTAATTAACTCTGATAAATCGTTAACCAAACGATCTCGCTGGTCGAGTAAATCATTAGCAGAACCACCGCCGGAAGCCACGATATCGCGATTGATCTCGCCTATGGAGTCCGCCAGACTATTAACTTGTTTGACCATAATGCCCAATTGCGAATTAACGCTATCGCGCATACTCTCGAGATGTCGATCCAGCGAGTGAAGCCGATCGGTTAACGACTCTCCCTCTAGAATCATCACCTGCCTTGCCGGGGTTGAGGTAGGATTGGTCGATACGTCCTGCACCGCACCAAAAAATTGCTGTAAAGATGAGCCTAATGCGATTTCCGGGTCGCCCAACAGCGTATCCAGCTGCGACGCTAATGCTGAATAGGACTTTAGCTCACTATAGCTGGCGGTGCGTGTATCAACCTGATCTACTAAAAATTGATCATATATGCGATCAACTGAACTTGTTTGAACACCTTTCCCGATATAACTGCCCCCCACCAACTGTGGCTCACGTGAGGTTAAGTCCACACGTTGTCGGGAAAACCCTTCGGTACTGACGTTTGAAATATTGTGACTGGCGGTGGAAATTGCACGCTGATAAGCCAGCAACCCGCTTACAGCAGTATTTAACGGCATATTTCACCTCGGCATTTTTGCTTGATGCTGCTAAAAACTAGCCGATCGAAATACAACGAACAGAAATTACGACGTTTCATTTTCCGCTCCTATTCATTGCACTTATCGTCTCGTTAAAGGAAAGCTTTAATTGATTAATTGCTTTTTCCATCGGTTCGCCATTAATTATTTTTATAATTTTTAATGAGTACTCAGGATCAGTGGCATATCCAGCCTGTTGCAATTCGTGCGCATAGGCTTGAGAATCCGATGCTTTTGCCAATGCAGACTGGTAGCGCGGGTTTTGCTTGATAAACGCGACATAATCATCAAAGCTATCTTGAAACGATGAGTACGACCGAAATAATGCTTTTTCTCGACGCGCGAGGCCATCTTCATACTCCAGTGTTGACACCACAACAGATTCACCACTCCAGGCACCATTGGCCTTAATATTAAACAGGTTATAGCTGCTTCGACCGTCGGCATGTTTGTTAACCGCTTTCCCCCAACCAGTTTCAAGCGCGGCTTGCGCCAACAAAACCTTAGGCGCCACCCCCAACTCTTGTGCCGCTTTTTGGGCAAATGGCCATAACGATGAGACAAAATTTTCTGGGGAATTAAAAGTAGTCGGACTAGCAAAGGTATCAGCACTCCGATAGTGTTCATCACCCTTAACCGCAAGGCCTAACGTCATATCCTTAATGGGCGCTGACGGGGGGTTCAACGTTTGTTGATTCGCAGCAGCTACGGTGCTGTGGACAGCACTATAGACAGTACTAGGGACATGGCTGTCAACGCCGCTTAATAGCTGACTATAATCGGCCAACTTCACCACCTCTTGCAAGGTCGAGGTTTCATCGGTCACGGGCGTGATGACATCAACCGTTTGCGTTAACGGCTGCCCCGCCGGTATCGGAGTAGTGGGAGCGGGCATTGGTAGCGCTGGCTGCATCAGTTTGGTTGCTTGTGTCAATTGCATTGGTGCCACTAAGGCATTGGCAGGCTCGTTTGATTTTCCTGTTCCAGCTCCGTCAATACCCTGCCGATTAACACCCTGCCGATTAACAACGTTGCTGCCCTTCTCGCCCGACGTATGACGACCAAGCTGCTCGACGATCATGTCTGACAACCCTAAGCCATTGGCTTTTGCCAAATTGATGGCAAGTTGCTTATCATGCAAATCGATATAAAGCTCACTTTGATCGTTATCAAACAGGCCTTCCGCCAGTTTTGCATCACGCATAGTCTTGAGCATCTGTTGTATAAACAGGGCTTCAAACTGCTCAGCCACCGCCTTTAACGCATCATCCGACCTCTCACCCGCCGAGCGACGTAACTGCGACAATCCCTGTGAATCCAGGTAAATATCGGCCGATGAGAGAGGCATTGTCATAACGTGTTCACCCTGATCAGATGCGAATTAACTAAAACTAAAACTAACGCGGTAGACCTGTTTGCCAACCAACGTTACCGATGTTGAAGGGAAGTCCCCTTGAGTAGTGAGCAGGCTACGCCCCGTAGCATACACTTCGTCATCCCTACGAAGTAAATTCCAAGAGAAACTCCTTCTCCCTTGAACAACAATCTCTTAACTCACTTACAATTTCCATATTCAGAAGACAATCCGGGTCTTCATGTTTTCCCCAAGGGGACTTCCTTTCAACACTACGTCATCAGTACTATTTCATTAATATTACATCAATCGTATGCCGTCGTAATACGGCATTAAATTACCACTAAATTTGCCCTTAATGCGCCAGCCTCCTTTAACGCTTCTAATATTGCCACCAAATCACCTGGCGCCGCACCGACTTGATTAATGGCGCGAACAATTTCCTCAAGTGAGGTACCAGGGTTAAACAAAAACATACGACTTTTTTCTTCCGTTATATCAATATTTGTTGCAGGCACTACCACCGTTTCACCATTCGAAAGCTCGTTTGGCTGACTGATCTCCGGGGTAGACGTGATCGTTACGATGAGATTTCCATGCGTTATGGCAGCGGCACCCACTCGGACATTTTTACCAATAACGATGGTCCCAGTACGCGAGTTCACGATCACTTTTGCCGCCGCCTCCGCTGGCATCACGGTAATATTCTCCAACGCGGACACAAACGCAACCCGTTTCGATAGGTCCTGCGGTGCAAGAACCTTAATAGAAGTGCCATCCATGGCAAACGCCGTCCCTGAACCTAAACTTTCGTTAATTGATTCGGCCACCCGGTTGGCCGTCGTAAAATCCGTGGTATTAAGGTTAAGCACCAATGATTTTCCATTACTAAACGAGGTATTCACTACCCGCTCCACCGTGGCACCGTTGGGCACCCGCCCAACACTAGGGACATTCACAGTAATACTGGAGCCGTCATTCCCGGCAATACCAAACCCACCCACAATCACGTTACCTTGCGCAATGGCGTAGATATTGCCATCCGCTCCCTTTAGTGGTGACAGTAACAAAGTACCGCCACGTAAACTTTTGGCCGCACCTATCGACGATACCGTAACATCAATACGTTGGCCGGGTTTTGCAAAGGGTTGTAATTCAGTATGTAAAGACACTGCTGCGACGTTTTTTGATTTAGGGTTAACACCGGGTGGAATAGTCACACCCAACTTGTTTAGCATTGATTTTAAACTTTGCATGGTAAACGCAGACTGGTCTCCGGTACCATCTAAGCCTACCACCAGACCATAACCCACCAGCTGATTTGCACGTATACCAGCAATGGAGGTGATGTCTTTAAGGCGGTCGGGATAAGCCTCTACTGATACGCTTAACAGCACCACGAAAATCAAAAAATGCATTTTTCGTAAACTGTTAGGCTTCACGCTAAAACTCAATTTATAGATAGCACTCATCATCAGAACGGCCACCAGGCACTATCAAAAAACCGTTGTAACCAACCCTTGGTATTGGAGTCAGCAATAACCCCTTGCCCACCATAGACGATTTGAGCACTGGCAATTTGTCCCGACTTAATGGTGTTTTGAGGTGTAATATCGTCCGGGCGTACTATACCTGAGAGTCGCACATGCTCAGACCCCTGGTTTAAGGTCAGCAATTTCTCACCCCTAATAACCAAATTGCCATTGCGCATCACCTCTGACACCGTCACTGTTAATGTGCCTGATAAGCTGTTGCTCTGGGAGCTGTCGCCTTCTCCCTTAAAGCTGCGGCTAGACTCGATGTCAGACTGAAGAAAATTAATACCATCCTTGGTAATACCGCGTCCTAAAAAAGTGGGAATTGGAACATCCATCTCTGAATCTTTTTTGGTGGTAGTCGATGCTTTTTTTGTCGCATTTGTGCTCTCTAATAAAACAACCGTTAACAAATCACCTACTTTCTTGGCTTTTTTGTCTTCAAACAACGTGATTTCATAACCACTTTTATAAATTGCACCGTTTTCGATGGGCAATGGTTCTGAATGTACCGGGCGCACCGACGCAAAAGATGCGTCTTTAGTCGGCTTATGGTTTACAGCGCAGCCTGTCAGCACCATAAAAAGCGTAAAAAACACGACAAATAGCCTCATAATTTTTTGCACATTCTTAAATTTAAAAATAGTCATTTGCTCATCACAAAAATAAATTTTAGCCGTTCATTACTCAGGCATTGTTAATTAAGACAAGGCTAATTAGGACAATGCTAATTAATACAATGTCAATTAGTACAATGTCAACTAATACAATGTTACGTCAACAACCCTATATTACGTTAAACAAATATCGTCCCATAGCGCATTTACAAATTATGGCCTACAAGTTGTTATTAAGGTACTGCAGCATTTCATCGGCCGTTGATATCGCCTTGGAGTTAATCTCATACGCTCGTTGCGCTTCAATCATATCCACCATTTCCTTAACAACATTTACATTTGAAGACTCCAGAGAACCCTGCACGAGAGCACCTAACTGGTCACTCCCCGGTGATGCGGTTTGTGGTGCACCGCTGGATGCACTTTCCAGATACATATTTTCACCAATGGGCTGCAATCCCGTAGGGTTTGCAAAATCCGCCGTTTGTATGGTGCCTACTTGCGTTGGCGCAGCATTTCCTGATACTGATACAGAAACTATACCATCTGAACTGATTGACACACTCAAGGCGTTTGGTGGTATGGTTATCGCAGGTTGCAATAATAGGCCACCGGCATTCACAATTTGCCCTTGGGAATTCATCATAAAACTACCGTCTCTGGTGTAACCAACAGAGCCATCGGGACGCAGTATTTGAAAAAAGCCTCGCCCGGTAATCGCCATATCAAACTGGGAGTCGGTTTGTACAAAATTCCCCTGCGAGTGAATTTTTTCTGTCGCGACGGTGCGTACCCCGGTTCCCAACATTAAACCAGAGGGTAATTCGGTAGCCTCAGATGACTGGGAGCCGACCTGACGAATATTTTGATACAATAGGTCCTCGAATATGACACGATCCCGTTTGTAACCCATCGTGTTTACATTAGCGAGGTTATTTGATATCACAGACAAACGTGTTTGTTGTGCATCAAGACCTGTTTTAGCGACCCAAAGTGCAGATGACATATATTACCCCAGTTTACAACTCATTAATCTATTCCATTCCATTGAAATGCCGACTCGTTAATGCTTTCTATGCAACAATCAGACAAAACTCACTTATTCCTTACCCCAATTGCAACATTGAATCCATTTTCTGATCATTTTCCTGCGCCGTGCGCATTAATTTAACCTGCGATTCATACTGGCGCGACAGCTCAATCATATTGACCAATCCATCAACGATATTAACGTTACTGGTTTCCAACGAACCTGACACTACTTTGACCGAAGCATCTGGCTCGGCTTCTGCGCCGCCTTTAAGCCGTATCAACCCATCAGCACCTTTTATCATTTGAGACTTATCCGGGTTAACCAGCTTGATTCTGTCCACCACCACCAATAGGTTCGCGGGTTGCCCTATGGGTTGTACAGAAACAGTGCCATCTGCGCCGACAATAATACGTTCCGATGGCGGTAAGGCAATAGGACCACCTTCGCCAAGTACCGGATGGCCCGCACCAGTAACCAGCAAACTCCCGGGGCCAATACTAAAATTTCCTGCTTTGGTATAAGCTTCGCTACCATCACGAGCCTGCACTGATATCCAGCCGTTGCTTTCCACCGAGACATCAAGGTCTCTACCGGTGCTGCGAATCATGCCAATGGAATGATCAAATGCGGGCCTTTCCGCCATGGCGTATACTCGCGAGGCATACCCTTCACCAAACACGGGCATGCTACGAAAGGCACTTAAGTCAGCCCGAAATCCATAGGTGTTTGCATTTGCCAGGTTGTTGTTATTGGCATGTTGAGCCAACATGGTTTGTTGCGCGCCGCTCATGGCAACGTATAACATTCTATCCATGCGTTCCTCCAACAATCAGTCTGACAACAGTGCTAATAAATGCGGTATTAACAGATAACATTAATAATTACTCACTAAATATTAATAATCGTTTGGGTGACGGTGTCGGCCGTACTGATCACCTGTGAATTAGCCTGAAAATTTCGTTGCGCAGTAATCAGTGTTACCAACGACTGCGCAATATCAACATTAGACGCCTCTAGCGCGCCAGACTGCAATAAACCTAAGCTACCCGTACCCGGTTCACCCAGGGTCACATCACCGGAATCAAACGTTTCCGCCCATTGCGTATCCCCCAGTTGACGAAGGCCCTGCACATTGGAAAAATTCGCTAACGCTACTTTTCCCAAGGCATTGGACTCACCATTGGTAAAACGCGCAAACACGATACCTTCAGCGTCTACATCAATACCGCTTAAGCGACCTGACGCAAAACCATCCTGCGACAGAGAATTAACCGAGAATTTATTACCAAACTGGGTGGTATTAGAATAATCTAACGTCACGGTCAGTGGATCAGCCCCGGTGGCCAAAACAGTCGAGGCGATCGGTGCATAAGTAATACTGCCACTGGCCGGCGTTGATAACGATCCATCCCCACTGAATACCAGCGTCGTAGGTGATGCACCGGTACCGTCGTTAGTTTGATTACCATCAACAAACAAATAACTATCCCATTGGTTAAGTGTTGCAGTTTTTACATAATATAATGATGCCGTGTGCTGCGAACCCAGCGAATCATACGTAATAATTGATGTGCTATGTGTATAACTTGAGGGATCATTTGCATCGAATGGTACCGTTGTCGGTACTGTTTGAGAAGCGTCAAGGTTCAGCCCCACATCAACGGTTTCCGTTGCACTGGGTGGGCCATCTGTGGTTGCCAACTGCAAGTCCTGTAACACGCCAGTATTAAAGGTGGTTGAGGCACTTGACGTCGAGTTACCAACAGTGGGGAAAATCTGCATGCGCTGGTTCTTACTATTCACCACCGTGCCATCCGAATCAACATGGTACGCACCAGCCCTGGTATAACTGCGGCCGTTGTTGTCTTCCATCACAAAAAAACCAGCACCACTGATGGATAAATCCAACGCCCTTTGGGTAAACTCGATACTCCCCTGCCCAAATTGCTGGGCAACAGTCGTCACTCTCACCCCGTTACCTGTAGCAGTATCGGCTGTGCCACCAAACTCAACGGCAAACACATCAGCAAATTCAGCGCGGGAACTTTTAAATCCAACAGTCCCCGAGTTGGCGATATTGTTACCCGTCACTTTAAGCTCTGATGAAGCCGCATTTAACCCGCTAAGTGCAATACGAAATGGCATATTACTTCTCCTTTATTTACTTAATTTCTCTAACCTGCGAGAAAGGCACCGAACCTATGTCCTTTAGATTCAGCGTTAACCCTTGTCCAGTCTGATTTAGTGTGACACTTTCCACTGCCGCATTAATAAATGAATCCAAGCTGATCAGCCCATCTTGTTGCTGGGCCTGCCCAGTTACACTGTAAGCGCCTGCTGGCACTTGATTTCCATTGTTATCCAGGCCATCCCACTCAAACGGTACATCACCCGCTGGCTGACTCCCCAGCTCAATTTGTCGAATAGCCTGACCGACACTGTCTTCAATCGTGACGATAACATTGGAACTTGCTACTGGTAAATCCAATAGCCCCTGTACATTTTTCTCATTTGCGATAAACGCATTATTGGAAGGCACAAACACGGAGCGCCCCACTAAGGTGGATGCCTGTAGCGCCTGATTGGACTGTAACGAGGTCGCCAGTTGATCAAACGAATTATTTAACTCTTCAAGACCCGTTACTGAACTGAACTGCGCCATTTGAGCAATAAAATCACCATTTTCCATGGGTGCAAATGGATCTTGGTGCCTTAGCTGAGCCACCATTAACTCAAGAAACTCCTGCTGCCCGAGCTTGTCTTTCTCTTTTTTCGTCTCCTCGGTTTTAGCGAGGTTAAGCTCTTTTACAGCGGAACTTAATGCATTATCTATGGGGGTCATGGCACTCTCCTGTTATTCCCCAAGCCTTAATGTGCCCAACAGCATCTGTTTGGAAGTATTCAATACTTCAATATTGCTTTGAAACGACCGTGATGCAGAAATCATATTTGCCATCTCTTCGATCATGTTAACGTTCGGTAAATAGACATTGCCACTCTCATCAGCCATGGGATGATCAGGCTGGTATTGAACTCTCAACGGTGTTTGGCTTTCAATAATCCCGTTGACTTTGACGCCACCCGCTGGGGCTGCACCACCGAGACCATTGCCGCCCATATCGTTATATAAAGTGGAAAACACCGGATGCCGCGCACGATAGGTTTTCTCGGTACTGCTGCTGACACTTTCGGCATTGGCAATATTGCTGGCGGTGGTGTTTAAGCGAATAGCCTGGGCACTCATCCCGGAACCGGCGATATCAAATATGTTAAATAATGACATTGCTATTCTCCTTTAATCGCGGTTTTTAGGCTTTTTATCCGGCCTGACAAAAACTGTACACTGACTTGATATTGCACTGAGTTACTGGCAAATTCAGCTTTTTCGAATTGGGCATCCACCGTATTCCCATCCACAGAGGGTTGTATTGGATTACGATATACCGGATCAAGGTGCATACCGGCGACACTGATACCACTTGGTATATGTTTTGAATGCGTGGTGTTTAATGCCGAAGAATTTGTGTTTCGCTCTGCGTGTCGCAGTGCGGATTTAAAGTCGATATCGCGGGCTTTGAAGTTTGGCGTATCAACGTTAGCAATATTATTTGCCAATAGCTCTGCACGTTTGGCCCTTAACGCCATGCCATACTGATGAATTCCAAATGCCTTATCTAAATCAAAACGCATTATGCTTCTCTCCCCAAGGGGTATCAAACGTGCCAGGTATCTGATGAAGAGACTCCAGCACTTTCGTCAAAACGTCCCAGTAAGAAGAGCAACGTGCGTGCCAATCCCATAATTAACAAATATAATCAAAGAGTTGGCGGATTTGAAAGTATCTCTAGCTTACAAATACGGCAAAGCGCAGCCGTATTGCGGCAAGTAAGCAGGTACAAACGAGAACGTGGAATGGGGCAATGACGAACGTGAATAAGCGAATATTTTGGATTAACTGGAGGTTTTGCCAAAACCCAAGCAGTGATCACGGTTTGGCAATAGCGTTAACTTTATGTAGCGTCGCTAAAACTTAGAGTCGCTAAGCCTTATTTTCCGTTACCGGCTTTTAGCTGATAAACCACGCCGGAACGCCAGCGCACAAGGTCGAATTCATCTGAATATCCGGAAATAGTTTCTGAGCCTCCAAGAATCAGGTAACCATTCGGTTTTAAGGCCTGCGACATACGATACATGATATCTTTTTTTAACTCTGGTGAAAAATATATCAGCACGTTACGGCAATAAATAATGTCAAACTTACCCAATGCCGTATAACTCGCTTTTAAGTTCATCTCCCGAAAAGAAATACGCTTACGAATATCGTTGACAACCTGCCATTGCGAATCCTCTTCCTTAAAAAAACGTTTCTGCCGCTCCAGGGATAACCCCCGATTAAGCGCCAAATTATCATACATACCCGTTTTGGCTTGTTGCAATACGTTTCTAGAAATATCCGTCCCAACGATCTGAACATCATCTGAGAATAAGCTACTCGGCCGCCCCATTAGGTACTCGGCAATAATCATACTAATAGAATAAGGCTCCTGCCCCGTAGAGCATGCCGATGACCATATTCTTAGCTGTTTTGCTTTACGATCGGCCAGTTCTGGCAACAACTTTTCTTTTAAAATATCGTAGGGATAATTATCGCGAAACCATGATGTTTCGTTTGTGGTCATTGCATCCATAATGCGCTGCCGCAATGCCTGATTTGCTTTTAAACGGGACATCAGCTCAGCCAAGCTCGTAATGGAAAACTCCACCATTATTCGAGTCAATCGACTGGTCACCAAATAATGCTTATTATCGCCAAGCACGATACCGGACGCATTTTCCAAAAATTCTCGAAATGCGCGATACTCTTCTGGCGTTATCGTACTTGAAGTCACGTCGTCATCTTACTTCGAGTCGTTGCGAAATTGTCAGGCATTAGTGTTTATCAATCGCCTCTATTACCGCATTTGCAAGGTCATCGGCGTTAAATTTGGGTATAAACTCATTGGCCCCAACCTTTTGCACCATTGCATGGTTAAACACTCCACTTAGTGATGTGTGAAGAATCACATATAAATTTTGTAGTTTTGGGTTTTTTCGGATCATCGTTGTCAATGTATAACCATCCATATTCGGCATTTCCACATCGGATATAACCAACTCCAAAGTATCGGTTATATCGTCAACGCGACTAGCCAGGTCCTCCAGGTAGTCCAGCGCTTCTTTTCCGTCTTTCGCTAATACACACTCGATGTCCAATTGATCCAGTGTTCGCTTTATTTGATTACGGGCAACAGTGGAGTCATCCGCCACCAATACAGTTTTAACACTTTCATTTTTGACGCCGCCAGAACATACCTCCTTTGATACCTCGGTCTGAATACCACCGATTTCGTGCAATACTTTTTCGACATCAATTATTTCAACAAGCTTTTCATCAACACGGGTTACCGCGGTCAAATAGTGCCCTGCGCCAGATCCCTTGGGCGGCGCCAGTATATCTTCCCAGTTCATATTAACGATACGGTCTACTCCGCTTACCATAAAACCCTGTATACTGCGATTGTAATCCGCGATAATCACAAATGATGAGTCAACATTTTTTATCGTGGGGTTACCCAATGCAAACCCCAAATCAATCACCGGTATTGTCTTACCACGCATGTTGGCAATACCATATACCACGTCTTTTGCTCGTGGCACCTGGGTTAGCTTTGGACAACGAATGACTTCCTGTACCTTAAATACGTTAATTCCGTAAAGTTGATCGCCATCCAATCTGAACAACAACAGCTCCAATCGGTTTTCACCGACTAACTGGGTACGACGGTCAACTTCGTCTAAAACGCCTGCCATGACATGCTCCCAAGAAATTGATATGCTGTTGCACTATCGTCACCCAATAACGATTACTTAAAGAAATATGCAATGGCACACATATTGCTGTGCACCAATAGTATTAACATTATTCAACGCTGACACCTCCGGTTCCGGCATGTACAACCCGCGAATCTTCAGGTGTGACAAGTTGTTTAGGCAGTAATTACAGTAGTGCTTTGTGAATCACCCGGTTACGGAATCAAGTGCAACGATAGTCAAAATATTGTCATCGCCACAACGACGCCATGACTATCGAGTACTCAATATTGGCACACAGCCATCGCCGATACACACTCGCTCTCGACTAACGAAATAAAGTACTGTAATAAGCTGCAATAAATGAACCCTGTAGTAAGCTGTAATAAATACTGTAATAAGATAATTCATTAAATGCTTAACTTAAACAACAAACCTTGGCAACATGACCGATTCAATCTGCGCTGCAAAGCGGACCTTGGATCACTGTGCGCCGGTTTCATGCTCACATTCGCCACCCTTATGCCAGTAACATCGGCGACTGCAATGGAACGCCAACCATTAGAAGACATTAAATCATCGGTTATGGAGTTTATCGATAATACAATGGAGGCTAATACCGGGGCTGAAGTGAAGATCAAGGTGGGCACTATCGACCCCCGCCTCAACTTAAGACTCTGCAGCAGTCCATTGGAACCTTTCAATAGACGCACCGGAAACCTCTCCGGCAATGTCACTGTCGGGGTGCGCTGTAGTGCGCCGAAACCCTGGACCCTCTACGTCCCCGTTGAAATTAGTGTATTCGAACAAGTTATTGCATCCGCTCACCCATTAACAAGAGGCCAGCTCATTGTCCCTCAGGCATTGAAAGTCATTAAATTACGCACCAGTCATCAACACATTGCCTATTATAAGAACCCCAAAAATGTGATTGGTATGGTGGCATCTCGAAACATAGGGGCCGGAAAGATAATCACGCCAAGGTTAATTCAAGCACCTACCGTGGTAAAACGCGGCGAAAATGTAACATTATTAGCTAAAACACCCCACTTAACCGTAAGAATGAAAGGCAAAGCCATGGAAGATGGCGCAAAGGGGGAACTCATCAAAGTTCGTAATATAAGTTCCAATCGTGTGATTGAAGGCACGGTTGAAAAAACCGGCATTGTGAAAGTGACCATGTAAGTGAACAACGTGTTTTTGAAAAATTGCTGCCCGCGATAGAACCACCCCAAGGAATTGGCACGAGCAGCATGTATCAGTATCCATCAATAAGGAATATTGTTGAATAAAGTATACCTAAAGCGTTAATAGATAAACATAACAAACAAATAACCAGGAGATTAAGATGGCAAACGAAATCAATCGCATAGCGACACCAACAACCCAGGGCAGCAACCAAGGTAACACGATAAGCCCCGTTAATATTAACAACGGAAAAAACCCTTCGCCCCATGGCGGTAACGTTGTTGACAGCGCGGATAAACTGACGGTAACGAACTCTGCGGTTAAACTACAAGCCCTGGACCAACAAATTGCCAGTATTCCTGTCGTTGACGAACAACGTGTTGCCAGCATTCGCACAGCAATACAAAACGGGGATTATAAAGTGGACCCTACCAGTACCGCAGTGAAGCTGATGAATCTCGAGTCTGCGTTATATCGTACATAACCCAAGGTATCGAATCATGTCTCACCCATCGGACCAAACGCCTACCCGTATTAACACAATTCTAAGTACGGAATTGGCGTTATCCAATGAGTTGCTAGACATATTACAAAAAGAATACAACTCACTAAGCAACAATGACAGTGCAATGTTCCTGGCGCTCGTTGAGAAAAAACAAACATGCGCTGAAAAAATACAAGAAGTGGAAAAACAACTAACGCAGCATTTGGCTTCACAGGGTTATAACCACAACAAAAGCGACATAGAAAAGCTCATCAACACATTGTCACCCGATGTAAAAAACACCACCCTAGACACCTGGCAGTCATTGCTGAATGTAGCGCAACAATGCAAACAACAAAACCAGGTTAATGGCCGCACAATAAACCTCACTCACCTCAAAACCAAGCACGCAATGGCGCTCTTAAGTGGCAAAGAAGCTTCCCCAGCGACTTATGATCAATCCGGCAAAACGGACGACAATAGCAGTTCACCATCAATCGTCATTGTTTAAACACCACGAGACCTGTTTAAACACAATGAGACCTAATTAAACACAACAAAACCTACGTTGCGCTATTACAATCCTACATCAGCATAGGCGTAATGATCGTTATAAATAATATCAATCATTCATTACCACTGTTATCGCTCCCATAAAGTACTATCAGTACCGACTGATATATGTTATTTACGCTTATTACTATTTAGAACCGCGTCGAGATGCCGATCAAGGAGGTAGCAAAGGTACTGAAAAAAATCCAATAAAAATGTGAGCGCCATGGTTACTGATAACATTTATGCCGACAACTATGAATCGCAATTTGAAATCATCACCTCCAAAACTAAAATATCTGCAATTTTGGGGCAATTTAAGAACTTGCCATCCACCTTGGCAATAATCCCCTGCGATACGAATACACCCTATAAAGGTATGTTGCTCGATATCGCCCCGGATCGTAAAATCATTACGCTAGCCTTACACAACAATTCCAGCATCCACTCTATACTAAGTAAGAAACACGAGGCAAAAATAAGCATTACATTTGTTGGCACCGAAGCGTCGTTTTCGGCCGTATTTATTGAAGCCCTAAAATCCAGGCAGGAGTTTCATTTTGCGTTTCCCAAGCAACTTAAATACTTTCAACGCCGAGCGGAACATCGAGTACACCTCAATACAAACACGGTTGCCACTGTTGCATTTATCGACGCAGAAGGAAAGCCTCATTCGGGTCAGGTAAAAGACCTTTCAGCAACGGGAATGAGCATTCAGCTGGAGGAAACCGATTTGCCCGATTTATCCGCTACGCCCACTATTGCCGCATGTACGATAAAATTACCCGACAATCCCGAGATATCCTGTCAGTTAAACGTTCGATATACAAAAATTAAATCGCACGTTGGTCGCTGTACCTTGGGGGTTAGTTTTTCAGATTTAGGACATGGACACTTAAGGCTCATTGAGCGCTTTATTGCAGGGGTCGAACGAAAAGCGTTGCGTCAGGCGAATACCCGTCGCTAGTACGCTTTTTAGTAAAAGTTCTAGTAAAAGTAAAAGTGAAAATAAAAGCACTGCAATTTAACAAAGCGGCTATCTGGCACTCAGCAGCTCAGGTAGTCTTCGCAAAAACGTAACCAGCTCTTCATTCAATTTGTGTTGTTTATAGCAACTCGCAAGCATTTCCAGATCTTGCTGCGTGTCAATATCAGATACGGCAGAAGATTCTTGCCAGGTCCATTGCAGCGATTGCAATCGAGTCCGCGTAGTGGGCAACACCGCTTCTGTGCCCCACTGAATTTCATCAAACAATTGGCGACGCAGCCGACGCAGCCCCAATAGCACGTAACCACCGTCCGGAGCAGGAACAAGTGTTGCCGAGTTACCCGCTTTTAACGCGGCAAATGCCTGGTGAAAATGTGAGGGCGTCAGTGTCGGGCAATCGCTACCAACAATAACCACCGACTTAGTATCATCCACATCCATGTCGACACCACAATCATACCCAACCGCTACGTTGCGAAACGCGTTATACATTCGCTCACCCAGATCGCCTCCCATTTGAGTACGCAGCGATACAGGAAACGCTTGAGCCAGTTGTGCAAACAATGCATGGTCTGGTGTAGGTGAGCACCAAAGTTCAACCGGGCAGGTATTACTGGCACAGGCAACTGCAACGATCTGACGCGTCATTAGTGCATGTAACTGCGCCGCCGACTGAGCACCAATGGCAGGAATTAGCCGGGTCTTTACCTTTCCCGCATTGGGCTGTTTCGCAAAAACAATAATTCGATCATTTGACCCGGCATCTCGATACTCACCTTTTTTTGTTTTCACCACGGAAATAATTTCCGTAAACCACCATAGAACAGAGACAACCTTGACGGTAACAAACAGGCAAGCCGCATTCTCATCGCTGCGTTAACAACAGCTACCGCCCGACGTGCTGGCATTGGCAGTGCTGCTGTCATATTTACCCCCCTTGGTCTCACTGGCAGGACGCGTAGTTCCAGCAGGCGCACAAAGGGGAACCGGGTCCTTAAGTTTGGCCGGAGTAATGCCAATAAAGTCGTCTTTATAAGGACCATTAAGCAAAAAATCAAAGCTCCGCTGACAAACCGCAATACGTTCCCCCCTGGGAAAGAGATGCCCCTCATCATCAATCACTGACTGATACGGGCCTTTGTAAATGACGGCATGTCCACGGTCAATACAGTCTGTCCCCTGGGGCTTGGTACCAACCAGCGTAACGGAACGAAACTCGATGCCCTCTACAACCTGCCAAGCCTGCAAGTCCCATTTATCATAGCCCACCGCCACAAACCCGGCGGCTAAAAACGTGTCTAAAAACCCTTTTTCATGAAACGCCCCGGATATGCAGCCACTCCACAATTGCGCATCGTTTTTGAGGTGTACCGGAATGTCTTCGTCACTCACGATATCCGAAATTGCAACGCGCCCACCCGGCTTTAGTACCCGAAAAATCTCATTAACCAATTGGTTTTTTTCGTTTTCCGCAACCAGGTTTAATACACAGTTCGAAATCACCAAATCAATGCTGTTATCAGCAATCATCGGTTCTTCCCGACGCTGCTTTTGCTTCCAGGCATCCAACACTTCCATATCGTGAATCGTGTTCACCGGGTTATCGTTAAGATAATGATTAAGTGCATCCAGGTTCAGCGCCAAATCCTGAATATGCCCCCGATGAAATACCACGGGAGCACCGCCAATTTTATCGGCCATTTCATCACGGTATTTTTGTGCCAGCGCTAACATATCATCCGTCATGTCAACACCGATAACGCTTCCTTTGTCGCCAACCAACTGCGCCGCCATATAGCAAATTTTACCGCCGCCACTGCCTAAATCCAGTACGGTATCACCCTCCCGCACATAACGTGATGGATCACCGCAACCATAATCTTTTTCGATAATTTCCTGTGGCAGAATTTTGAGTAATTCTTTGTCATAATCAACGGGACAACACAGCTCCGCCTGAACCTCTTTAGCACCTTCAGCATAACGTTCTTTCACATTTGCCTGAACCGACATACACTCTACCTCTTCTATTTATATCATCTAATAATAGTAACTGTGTTTTTACTTTAATACCGCACAATACAAAGCGTTTGGGGTCAAAAAGGGTGCGCTGATAACACCTAACGCTCAAGCCCTTTAGCTCAATTAATCCCCCAATGCACCGCCGCAACTGCTCCCCTGCCCCGCGGTACACCCATAACAATGCTCCCTCACTACGATTGGGTTGCCCTCTACCTCAACATTCATCAGATCGCTAATATGGGGGCGCAATGTAGGCGGTGTAACTCGTATCGCCATTGGTAAATTCAACATTTGATTAAAATCGCAGTCATACAGATACCCCTGCCAATCAACACTGATCAGCGAACGGCACATGACGTTCTTCAGATTACTGCTCTGGTGCGCATCTCTCAACAGCATCATGTAGTTATTAAATTCACCCTTGGAAATTAACGTACTACCAAATCGCTGTATAGGCATATTTGCCAGCGTAAATAACTGACTAAACTTGATGCCGTATTGTTCCCCCAGGTGCTTTTTATAATCAGCCTCTAAGGCCTCCTGCGGCGGGGGTAACACCGCCTCGATGGGATTATAAACCAGATTCAGTTTCAACGGATTTCCCTCTACCCCATACCCCAAAGAATTGAGCCGCTGTAATCCGCGAATGCTGGCGTTAAAAACGCCTTTTCCCCGTTGTTGATCAACATTATCTTCCATGTAGCAAGGCAAGGATGCTGTAATTTCCACCTCGTTCTCGGCCAGAAAGACGGCTAAATCCTCCTGCCCGGGTTCTTCCAGGATAGTTAAATTGCATCGGTCAATAACAACGACCCCAAGCGCCCTCGCCTGCTCCACCAGATAGCGAAAATGTGGATTCAGCTCTGGTGCACCGCCGGTTAAATCCAGATAATGCGCACCACTCAACTTTAAATAGTCCAACAAGGTATTAATGGTCGCCAAATCCATCATTTCCTTACGTTTTGGACTGGCATTCACATGACAGTGAAGACATTGTTGGTTACAGCGATACCCTAAATTAACCTGTAATGTCGTTAAATCAGCGCGGGAAATGGAAGGAAAACTGGTTTTCTCCAACAACGGTAATGTTTCGTGCATATTTTGCCTTATGATTAGCAATCATAACTCTCGGTTAATCGTCTAGCGTACTAGAACCAAGTAATAATTGCGGTTAATTTTTTAGTTAATAAGAATTACCACCAGTACTGGCATGTCATTGCACGAACATTGCAATCACATAACTTGACTATATTTTAGACGCAAATGGCACCACGTGACATTGTAACGAATAATTCTTTGGTGTAAATCCCTGGCGTACACCCCCCTAACCCCTTAATTTAGTTAGGCCTTGATAAAAAACCATTTAAACAGGACAATAGCTGCCGTTTTATTTAATCGCTATTGTTAAGACTGGCCAATCACTCAACGCGGGTTACATCGTAGGGGTCAGCTAGTTTGGGGTCAGCTAATTAGAGTCATGTGGGAACAAATTATTACATGAGGCCACCATCATTTATCTGTAAGGAATGTAACTTTGGCGAACGATAACCCACCAAGCGACGACGAACTAATTCCGCTATTATTAAACAATGACGAAACGGCCTATAAACAGGTCGTGAAAGCCTATCACGGTATAATGATACATATTGCCCGTTCGATTGTAGGAGACGCGATTGCCGACGAAGTAGCGCAGGAAGCCTGGGTTGCCGTATTAAGAGCGCTACCTAAGTTCGAACGCCGCTCAAGCTTAAAAACCTGGATAATGCGAATAGTAAGCAATTGCGCCAAAAGCCGTCTACGACATGAATCCCGTACCGTCAATTTCGATAATCCTATCGACGAGACGGCTCCACAGCTAAATCCCGGTCACTTCAACACCAGCGGTCACTGGACAACACCACCATCCGTTTGGCATGCAGACACGCCGGAAGCGCTGGTCTCTAGCACCGAATTACAACACTGCATTAACAATGCTCTCGACTCGCTACCCGCCTTGCAGAAATCGGTTATCACGTTACGTGATATTCAGGGACTGGATATGGAATCAATTTGTAAGGTTTTGGAGGTTTCTGAGTCTAATGGTCGTGTGCTGCTACACAGAGCACGTAGCCAAATCAGAGAGACCATTGATGAACACCAAAGAGTCTAATAAATTATGATGAGCTGTAAAGATATTACCGAAAATGCAAACGGTTATATCGACCGTGAACTCCCCTTTATGCTGCGGATGAAAATGCAAGTCCACTTGTTTATGTGTATTCACTGCCGGCGTTACGTGTCGCAACTACAAACGACCATATCAGCATTGCGTAAAATGAGAAAGCCACCGTCAGTGGACGAGGATACCGTGGAAAGTATCGTGAACAACCTAAAAACCTACAAACAGAACCATCCTGATACCAAATAATTGGCCCGCGAAGCACTCAAACTGAAAATATCAGAGTAACAATACCCAACATAGTCCTGTCAACAAGCTTACCCTCACCCAGCCTAATTAAGCTCAGAGATCTAAGCGCTCCAAGGGCATCCCAGTCAATTCAATGGCAATACCCGGCATCTCCGTGTAGAATTGCCGTCTGGTTTTACTTTGAACTGAGTTTTAGTCTGCACAGGTTCTGATCCGCGATGCAATCACCATAGCTAGCTTCCCGGTAACAAACCAAGTATTAGCCCGAATTAACAGGTTACAGCCTGAACAAAACACGCATTACCCGTTCCTGCCCCGGTAGCTCAGTAGGATAGAGCGCACCCCTCCTAAGGGTGAAGTCAGAGGTTCGAATCCTCTCCGGGGCACCAGTTTTATTCACTCAACATCCCATTCGTAACGTTACTCAATCACCTGACATTACCGTTAGGGGCTCTCGCATTTGAAAGCAATTGATCGGAAGACATCAAGCTAATAACAAGGTAATCACCAGGCATCAAGATTTGCACCTGTAGCGTTTGAGCGCTAAGTGTTAAACCTAAATTAATCAGTTGAATCGTAGCGAGGGCGACTAAGATGCAGAAGATAAAAGATTTTTCCTACTATTTTGGACGAAAACGTATCAGCCATACGGTGAGTTCAAGATAGTAGGAAAAATCTTTTAGGTTCTGTGCGTTAGGCGTTCGCAGTAGGTTCAACTGATTAATTTAGGTTAAAAGTGCGTTCAATTTATTTCATGGCGAGGCGACGCTGATTTTAGCCAATCAGCAAAATTTACCGGTTAGACCGTTTTTCCGGAAACCTTGGTTAATCCAATAATACTAACATTCAATGACGAACCAGAAGTCAGTGCAGATCAATGCATTCCCTGCGGGAGCGCCTACACATCAAAACACGATAAAATAGTGTAAGCTAAGTGGAATGTTGACGTAAATCCGCTATATTGAGGCCATGGCAGTCGCTATTCCATACCTGAAAAATAAGCAAAATGCACAGACCAACCAAAAAAACCACCACTATAGCCCCCCAAGATTTATTGACTAAGCCAATAAACTTGGAAACGGGGAATGTCGTATAAGCGACTGTTAGGGTCAATCAAGGAAACACAAAATGAAACTGAATCAGCCGGTGCCAGAACTACCCGTAACAGATGTAGAAAAAGCACAGAAGTACTATCGAGATGTACTAGGCTTCAAGATTGAGTGGATTTATCCTAACAAAGAGATCGGTGCAGTATCTAATGGTGAAACCGCCATATTTTTCAGAAAAAGAACAGGCTCATTTGAACCGGTCGTACACTGGATTTATACTGATAACGTAGATGCTATTTATAGGCAGCTTGTATCAATCGGTGCAGATATCGTTGAAGACATCGAAGATAAGCCTTGGGGTCATCGACAGTTTACAATTAAAGACCCAGATGACAACCTATTTTATATACACCATGAGTTACCGGATGGTTAGCCTTAATAAAATACTCTAGTGCACCTGCGGCCGCTGAACCCTGCGTTAGATTACTGGAGCTCATTGTTATAGAAAAACAATATCATATTCAAACTCCCGAAGATGGTATGTTAGCCTGAGATGTCGATTATTTAATAAAACGCACTAAAGATTACCCAGTAAACGAAGTTGCCCTAAATACGATATGAGAATTTGATGATGTGTATTGGTGTGAGCTGGGTGAAGAAAAGGGTGATAAAGAACTTACTTGTAGAAATATTGCAACCCATGCGCCGAAAATCAACAATACTGACCTGAAATATCCGATCATTTTGACCGCTAATTATAGAGTAATTGGTGGCATGCACCGAATTTGCAAAGCGCACATAGAAAGTAAAAATACGATTAAAGCCCTTCAATTTAATAAAAACCCTGCGTCGGACTTTGTTGGTAAAAACCCAAATGAGTTACCATATCAAAAATTATTTAACAAAAACATTCAGTGGATTACCGAAAGCGCCGTTTTTTTGTGTTACTCGCTGCCGCTCGATTATTACACAAACAACCGTCACTTTCGGCGACAGCTGACGTAGGCGTTAGCGGTAAATAAAATGGATAATGAATTACTGTCAATATTAACCGACATTAGGACGGCAATTTATTGGTTGCTGGCGGTAGTAATTGTCGGGGTTATAGCTAATTGGATCCGCGCAGGTATTTCAATAAAAAATGCAATGGGAAAAAAGCTTGACGATTTATTCACAGATGAAGCAAGTGAACTTTATGACAAAGGCCAGTTTGGTGATCTGATTTCACATTGTGAGGAATATTTAAATAGCAGACCAAATCACTCGTATGCACTCTGGTATAAAGCAAAAGCACTATATCAAAAACAAGAGTATAAAAAATCAAAGGAATGCTTTGAACAACTATCGAAAAATGAACCAAGTTGGGACGAGTCAAATATCCAGCCATATCTCAAAAAAATCGAAGTAATAGAAAGTAATGAGCGCTAACAAGAACATCCAGTGGATGTCCAAAAGCATCTTTTTTGCGTCATTCGCTATCGCTCATTATTACACAAAAAACCGTCGCTTTTGACAACCGCGATGTAAGCGTTATGTTTAACATTCAGTTAAGCGCGACAAAATATTATGACAAACACTTATTAATTGTTTTTGTTCAGTGGGACTTAATTTAATTCGGCATTCCATATTTTCAAATATATGTGATGTTTTATCCCTCAAACTCTTACCAAGCTTAGTTAACTTAATTACTTTAGATCTTTTATCTAAATGTGACAGCTTAACTTGAATATATCTCTTATTTTCTAGCCTTTTCAAAATTGCAGTTAATGTGGCCGCATCAAGAAGGATTTGTTCGGTTAGCTCCTTAATAGAAATAGAGTCCTTATTCCATAAGCTCATCATTACTAAGAACTGAGGGTATGTAAGTTTAAATTCATCTAATTGAGGCCTGTACTCACGGATCATTGCATTAGATGTTGAGTACAAAGAAAAGCAAACCATTTCGGTAAAATTAAAAGATTGTGTTGTCAAAATAGACTCCTAATAGCGATACAAGCATATTATGCACACATAGTAATTGACACACCAGACTTAATCTTATACATTTACTTTGTGCGCAAACTAAATGCAGGAGCTTGCTATGAAAGAAGAACCAAACTTTAAAGGAATTACCTCAAAAAATTGGAAAAAAATAAAGAGCAATAAAGTCGCGGAAGGTATATCAGAACGCATTGTTTGGGAAGGTGAAAATGGGAGAAAAGCAATTATTTTTGAATTCAGCCCTGGTTCAAAATATCCAGGGATTGATAAACACGAATTAGGTCCGGAACAAATATACGTGATATCTGGTATATTCAACGATGGGAGAAATGATCACAGTGAAGGAGCCTTCATCAATAACCCTATTGGCACCTCACATATACCACAATCATTAAATGGTTGTGTGGTCTTAGTTACTTTTCCTGAGGGTTAATAAAAAAAGCAAAATAAATAACTCCAGTGGACAATTCAAAACGGCCCGTGTTTTGCCTTCGAAAAACACGGGCCGTTTTGAATTGCCACTGAGTTAGGCGTCAGGTTTTTAAAAATATGCAGAAATTGATTCAAACAATAAAACACCTAATGCTGAAAAAACAGACACTACCTTTTTCGGTTTATTCATCAGTGAAAGAACAACAAATATTCAATGTGCCGGTGATCAAGCCACTATTAATTTGTATTTTGGATGGCTGTAAAAAACTGGGGCATCAAGGCGAGGTCGACTGCCCTCCTGGGAGTTTTATTTTTTTATCCAATAGCCCCAATATTGATATGAGAAACATCCCCACTGATAACGAATATATTGCCTTGCTGATAGAGTTTGACGATAAAGACTTCGACTGCTTCGCACATCAAACACACAATTCAGAGTCGCATTTTCAAGGTATTATTGAAATCACGTTAAAAAGCACCCTGCAACAATTTGTGGAATGGTCAGCGTTTGCATCACCGGACATTTGGCATATTCGCAGGCAGGAAATTCTGCAAACCCTGTTTCATTTGGGGTATCAAGAAGTCTGTGGCGCAATGACGTCACCCAGTATTAGTCATCGATTACATACGCTGATAAGCAAGAATATTGCCGCTAACGTGGGGGTTTCCCAATTAGCCTCAACGCTGGCTATGAGTGAATCGACCTTACGCAGAAAGCTTCAGGATGAAGCCACAAGTGTTCAGTCGATAAAAGAAAACGTCAGGTTAGGACATGGGCTGCATCTCGTGCAAAGCAGTAATACGTCAATTGGCCACATCGCGGAGCAATGCGGCTATAGCTCGCAATCCAGATTTACTGATAAGTTCAAACAGCTATTTGGCACCACACCTACCGAACTCCGAAAAACGAAATTGCACGATTAAGGCGAAGAGTTGACTGATATTCGACTAATCATCATGCCTAATATTGCCTATTATTCTACCTTCAAACAACAATTTATGGAGTTTAGTATGCACCGCTTAAAACAAATATTCCTTATTTCACTGACATCAATACTACTGACGGGTACGGCATTCTCTGGCTCCTTCAAGCTGACCAGTAAAGATATTGTTCATGGCGAATTCATGAAAAAGACGCATGAATTTCAAGGCTTTGGTTGTGATGGTGGCAATCTATCACCACAATTGTCATGGTCAGGTGCGCCCGAAGGCACCAAAGCCTTTGCGGTTTTCGTTTATGATCCAGATGCCCCAACCGACAGTGGCTGGTGGCATTGGCAAGTTGTTAACATTCCTGCAAACGTGACCAGTTTGCCAGCTGGCGCTGGCACGCTAAACAGCAATAAAATGCCCCAAGGCAGTGTTCAAATTGGCAATGACTGCGGTGTAAAAGGCTTTGGTGGTGCATGTCCGCCGAAAAAAAATGGCGCACACCGCTATCGATTTACCGTACATGCACTTTCAAAAAAGTTGGAACTGCCTGAAAATGCCTCTGGTGCCTTAGCTGGTTATTTCGTCAATGCCCACTCACTAGCGTCTAGCACCATTGAATCGTTATACAAGCGAGATTAGCCTAACCGGGTAATCGGGGGTTTCTGACCCCCAGCCCCCACACCACGGGTACAAGCGGGTTCGCATACGGCGGTAACAAGGAGCAAGAAGAATATGCAGATTTTGTTAATGAATAGCGTACAGAGTGCTTCGAATCACTTAACAACAAAAGCTCTAGCAAGTCGTTGCAGTCTAACCGGTAACATCTCACGCTTTTTGCGGCTTCCGCTTTGCGCCATATTGCCACAAAAACCAAGCCATGTTACCGTCAGCTGAAATCGGCGTTAAGAGAAATAGATAAAACGAAATATGTATGGATTTAAATTTAGTGACCGCAGGAATCATTGCCTTTATAGTTGGGCTCACGCACTCAATACCGGTGAGTTTCTTATTTTTAAAAGAATGCGACAGGGAAGTATTATTTCAACACAAAGTGAGCCTCTTTTAAGAGAAAGGCATGTACATATGCTATGGGCTAGCTGGCATACTTGCTATCGCAATATATACGTTACTTGGCACGTCAAATTAATAACCAAGCCATTGCCTAGCCAGTGGGTAAAGTTCACACGGGGGGCTTTGGTTCTTTGGGAGGCTTTGGTTCTTTGGGGACTTTGGTTCTTTAATGGCATAAGTTCATGGCCTATGGTAAGCATTAGTAATGCCCCGCGCACTCCCCCATTTCATTTCGTTATGTAAAAAAATAAATGAAATATCCAACTGAAAAAGACGTTAAAAAGTTTAGTCCAATAATTAGAGGTCTGGCTGCGCTTATCTTGCTTTGCAGCATGATTGCTTTTTCAGGTTTGGTGTTCGCAGCAGTTACAGAGCCTTTTCATCCATTATTAATCGTTGGTGTTATAGTTGTCGGCTTAATGAGCCACGTTTCCGCCAACCAACATAGCATTTAAAGGTTATGCGCCAAAATATTTACTGTTTACACATAACCCAAAAGAAAACACATAACAAAACGTTCGAGTTCCCGCAAAAAAGCAAGCACTGGAACCTGCGCTGCGCTACTGAAAAGAACCCCCGGTCAGGCTTGAGTTATTGAGTAAATGAATATAGCCAACCTAGCTGCGTTCGTTTAGTTCAATAACTCGGGCCTGCTGACCCTGACCTTGATTGATGCTGTGGGCGTATTATAGTGCCTGGTTGTGAGGATATAGGTATTCCAAAAGCGTTCAATAGAATCCCTGCTCCCTTTCCCGCCTATCAAAAACATACCGCTATGCTAACTAAAAATACTACAATTGTAGGCAGTATCGCAGAAAAACCAAACGACTTATTGACAATGTGAATAAGTAAAAAAATGTTACGCAATATTGCGGCGACAAGGCTAATGTTTTTTGTCGAAGGGGGTATTCAGTAATGGCATCAATCTTTGGAGCACTAAAATTTAGCTTCCCTGGTCAAGCTGAGGCCACTATATTGATTGTTAAATATACTACTGGAAAGTCATCGCATGAGTCGGCGCTATATTTTCCTTCAGATTCAGCAAAGAATGGCTTAGCTTCAATGCGAGTAACAACTGCTATAATGGGTTAATTCAGCTAATATGAGAATTGACTTATACAGATTGTAAATAAGTAAAGTATATTTACAATCTGTCTAAACCACGTTATACCCTAAAAATCTAATTACGGAGAGAACTTTGACATGTGGATCAGATTACCGGAAGACGATGATAATCTATTTCATCTATGCCAATTAATCCGTCATTTAATTGCCAATAATCGTGACTATATTATTCAAGGGCAACAACAAGTAGCACTCAACAATCACACAAAAGCAAGCTCTTTAGATTACTGGATAAGGGATAATATTGCAGAGAAAAAGGATACAGCCCAAGCAACTAACATGGTGATAGCGCAAATTTGTCAGACGGGATTGTTCCAAGTAGAGAATACCTTAGTTTACCCAGAAACAAATAGGCTATGTAAAGGAATTAGGTTATTTCAAATATAGAAGTTAGAAAGGTATAACCATCACTTTCACTCGACGAAAAAAGACTCGCGAATGAAATTAAACGTTAGGTTTACATAAATATGGAAAAAGAAAATATTGCTTGGGTATTAGTGAGAGCATTTGGAATATATTTCCTTGCTCAAGTTTTGTTAAATTCATATAGCTTAGCAGGCTTATATATAGCGCTTGATAAACTTCAAGAGATAGTTAAAATGGAGTCCTTGATAGACAAGGCGGAGCCGGAATTATTAAGAACGCAATTTGAAATAAGTTTCACGATTTTCTATTTTATTTTCTTTAGTTTTTTATCCTATTATTGCCTTCGCAAAGGTAAGTTTATTCACAAATTGCTAATGTATGTTGAAAGTAAGAGCAAATCCTAACAAGTGCATTAATTCGTTCGCTCCTGACGGAGCGCCCATTATGCCGGCGTTATAACACAATAAAGCGATGAGTTGTCTCAAAGAATTGCTTAAAAGTGATCCTTATAGGATGAGTGTACTTCGCTTAGTTGCATCTCTCGACCTTCCTGATTGCTATGTCGCTGCAGGGTTTGTGAGGAACATGGTTTGGGATCATCTTCACCAATTAGCACCATCAAAGCTAAACGACATAGATGTGGTCTTTTTTGATAGTGCAGATACTTTTAACTCTCGATGTAAATATGCCGAAACCTTACTACATCAAAGAGCATCACATATAAACTGGCAGGTAAAAAACCAAGCAATGATGCATCTTCGTAATAATGATAACCCATATAATAATACAAGTGATGCGATGTCATTTTGGCCAGAAAAAGAAACGGCCGTTGGAGTACACTTGAAAGAAAAAGGTTTATTAGGTATTGCTGCTCCGTTTGGAATAGAATCGTTATTTCGCGGTGAAATTACTTTTAATCCAAAGCGAGACAGAGACATTTTCTTGAATAGAATAGAGTCAAAGCAATGGCTTAAAAAGTGGCCTAACTTGAAAATCGTGTTATAACTACGCAATTAACTTCACGTACAAAAGACGCGCACCGGACCCTCCTTACGTCGGGCCGGTTATCGCAACGTTAGCTTGAAAAAATATGGATGAATACGAACAAAAAGCTTTAGATGACATTAAGAACCATGGGTGCCATATTCTTCACGTTATGGAAGAAGACTATCCTCGCTTCACATATTCAATTGGTATAGAAAAGACAACCAACAAACCAAATTTAATAATCACAGGCTTAAAAAGAGAACTAGCTCATTGGATGATAAACGAATACAAACGCAGAATAACTGAAGGCGAAGTATTTGAGCCGAAGAAATTCTACCAAAATTTCCTAGAGGGCTTCGATGTTACTCTTGTCGAAGTAGATAAAAAACATTATGAAGAGTATTTAGGTTGGGGGCTTTGGTACAATAAAGGCGCTAGCTTTAATATGTTACAACTTGTATTTCCAAGTACCTCAGGCGTTTGGCCATGGAATGAAAATGCATCAGAAGATTTTACATGGTTCCAACCCTTACTAAAAGCAAGCTAACAATCGCTCGTGTCGGACGCTGCACCGCGACGAGTTTTTTACCCTACACTCTAAGCGTTAACTACTAACTATAATGAGCATCGAAGGATGTGTGACAGTAATTTAAGCAGTTGGAAAATCAGATCTCCCCGAATAAAAATATTAACCGGCACTGCACAACCGCATCATTTACAGTGGCCGTTAAATCATTTGGCTTCGCTGTCTGGCGCAGGCTCGCCTCCAGCCTATGCCTTATATGATGCTTTTCGTCATCAGCTCACAACGTTGCTAGCGGCTTTATTCAGACCGCTCCTCACGAATTGACCCTTGCCATTCGCAAGTAGTTAGCGTCTAATAACCCAACGCTTTATAGACGGTGAGTTTCCTACACAGGGCTTTTACCTCATTAGTTAATACCCATGCCAGGCGTACACCATCACTTTCACCCGACGCAAAAGGCACCTGGGTAAAGTAAAATGTTATGCAAAATATAAGGAAGTAATTATGAAATGTAATGTTACTAAAAAAGATACCATAATTCGTATACTCCTCGGCCTGTTTATTATGGCTTTAGGCTTATATTTTCAATCTTGGTGGGGGGCAATTGCTCTACTTCCGCTTTACACTATTAGTATAGCGTGGTGTCCAAAATTTTTGTTTTGTGCAGCGCCTTCAAAACAATGGTGGCATCAATGTTGCCGCGGTTGCTGCTAAAACGAAAGCTCATACCTAAAAACCGCTTCAATTTAACTCGGCACTGCGCTGCGTGCCTCGCAAATTAAGCGCACGCGTTAAGTGCCTGTCAAGTTTTTAGTAATATTGGGCGTAACTTGGGTATGGTTGTATATAGCCATACCCAAGTGGCCAATGTTTATCAAGTACTAATACCTAATTCGTCAGTTAGAAAACTGTTTAGTGATATAATTTTAGAGATAAGGGTTAACTCAGCCAAGGCAGTTTTATGCACAGTTTCTCCGGGTATAATCGCCCCGTCAAACTCAAGTGAGCGTGTTGCACAAGCATCTTGAATTATTGTAGTTCCAAAACCTCTTTCCATTGCTGCTCTTGCTGTCGTACTCACGCACAGATGAGTCATCATTCCAACAAGCACTAAATGTTCAATATGTTTCTCTTTTAAATGCTCTTCCAGCTTCGTCTGCCAAAAGGCACTGGGGTAATACTTGGTAAAACAAACTTCCTCACCTGAAGGTTTAACACTATCGTGAATTTTTTGTCCATAGCTTCCGGGCAACATGAACCCCATTTCTTGTTCGGTCGTTTCGTGCTGAATATGAACGACGGGTAGTTGTTTGTCCCTGAAAATATCGAGCAAACGACGCGCTTTTGTTGCGGCATCAGTTGCACTATCCAGCATTAATGCGCCGTTAGAAAAGTAGTCATTTTGAATATCAATTAAAACTATTGCCGTATTTTTCATTGTTATTTCTCCGTTGAGTCGATGGAGAGTAGGTTATAGAAATTGAGGCTAAAAAACAGTGGCGAAAAAAGACTTTATATGGTTAAATGTCGCCATCATGAAAAATGAGCTTACTTTGTACATTCTTAACTACCCGGATGCGATGCCATCAGCAATGGTGGGTATACAGGATATTTTTACCATCGCTAACCACCAAGCGGAGCGGGAATTATTTTCAATTCTTCCTTTAACGTCGATAGTGCCAAAAAATAATGGGGAGAAAAGAGTTGTATTTATTCCACCCTGCCTGAGCAAGCAATTACCCCCATTTTCTGACCCTACAATATTGGCACTACTGAGCCGTTGGCATAAATCTGGGGCGGTTCTCGTTGCGGCTTGTGCTGGCGTCTTTTGGTTGGCTAATGCAGGATTGTTGGACGGAAAGCAAGCAACAACACATTGGAGGCTTTGCCAGCAACTATCTGATAGTTATCCGGCAATCAAGCAGGTTAGTGGTCGGGAGATGGTGGTTGACCAAGGTGACATTGTTACTGCCGCTGGTTTATATGCCTTTCAGGACTTGTCATTACACCTTATAGCAAGATTCTCAGGATTTGAACTGGCAAAAAAAGTATCCGATTTTTGCTTGCTAGACCTTAATGGCAGGCTACAGGCGTACTACCAGAGATTTCATCCAGACTTTTCGCATGGTGATACATTAATGGTCAAAGCACAGCAGTTTTGTTCTACCCATCTTTTTCCAAGCGTAAGCGTTTCACAGATTGCTAACCACTGCCACATAAGTGAGCGAACTTTATTGCGTCGATTTAAAGAGGCTACGGGTTTTACTCCAAAGCAATATATTATTCAGTTGAAAATTGAAAAAGCAAAGCAGTTTATGGCGCTAGGAAAAATTAGTATTGAGGAAGTTGGCAATAATCTTGGTTACACAGATACCAGTAATTTTATAAAGATATTTAAAAAAATTGCAGGGGTAACCCCCGCAGAATTCAGAGCTAAACAAAGAATATTAAATGAGTCGTAGATATGTTTTATGTGGTAGAAATGCACCTAACAAAAGCAATTAATTCAGTCGTTTTTCCGTGGTGCTCATTTGCGCTAAAAGAACCTAGCACAAGCCTCACTGCTACAAAACGCAGGTTGCAGGTTATTGCTGACGTTAAGCTCAATATCTCAAATTGATGCCGAGTATTATGTACGCTATGGAGGGTTATAAGAAGATTAAAAGTGAATAAAGATATTCGTCCTATGACTGAGTTTCGTTCTGGCACGACCACCTTTCTTAAGTAAGCCCATGATACTAAAAGACCTTTGGTTATTATGCCGCAAGGCAAAGAGCTTGCTGCGTTACTCGATGTGAGTGAAGATAAAACTATGCGGGCGAAACTTGAATTATGTAAAGACCTGGAAACGTCAATTGCCTAAATAGCTGCCAGAAAGGGTATTTCCCACGAAAATACGAAAGAGAGTGTTTTAAAGAGAATTCGTAAGTGAAAGTTGCTTGATCACTTTTAACGGTTGATCGAATCTCTGAAATGGCAGAATACACGCACGGGATAAACCCCCTGCTGCTAATAAATAGATAGAGCTAGCGCTTCATACCCAGGCATTAATTTAAACCGTTTCCGTGAAATAATAATAAGGAACTATCGCATTATTTATCAATCGGGAGATTGCACCAAATACCCCAATAGAAGCAATTGTAGATAATATAGCCATGGCTTACCCGATGGAAGCAGCGCAAGGCACGTGTGACCAAACGGCCTCAAAAAGGCGGCGAAGCTAGAAAGAATGCCATGCATCTATACCAAGAGCTGGACGCATTTAAACTGAAAGAAATTGCATTACTCTTCAATTTAAATCATATAAACTCGGTTCGCTTTATAACGCATCAAATTAGAAAAGGGAAACGAGAAAATAAACGCTTGTTAAAAAAATTGAAGGGATACTCGTAAATATAATGCAGCAAGTAAGCTGCCCCCCCCCCTCCCCTTATTTTATTAACACATTGATTCGAAAAAACGGTAAAATGATACTAGAATGGTTACCGATGAACAAGTTCACCGGTAACCATAAAATCCATAGATGTGAAAATGTATGAGAAACGACTGCTGCAACCTAAAAAATTGCTGAACATAAAAACAGAGATCGAAATTATATGGCAAGATTAATTCTAGTTTGTGGTCCCTCCGGGGCTGGTAAAACCACTTATTCATTATCTCTTTCGAAGGAAATAGATGCGATTTTGTTTTCGATAGATCCTTGGATGCAAACACTATACTCAAAAGATATGACTTCGCTTGATTATTCGTGGTTGATAGAGCGAGTATACCGATGCTACGACCAAATATGGCAGGTTGGTGAGCAAATATTGGCTTTTAATGGAAGTGTTATTTTGGACCTGGGCTTTACAACAAAAGCACAAAGAAAAATATTCTTAGATCGAGCTCAAGAATTGAATATTAGCGCAGAAGTACATTACCTGAACGCACCACAAGATATCCGTAAAAAGCGTATCGAAAAGCGAAATATAGAGAAAGATTCGAGCGTATATTCTTTCGAGGTTACCGATATGATGTTCAATTTTATGGAGCCAAAGTTCGAAATGCCAGATCAAGAAGAGCTTAAACACGGTTGTAAGATAAATGCATAACAACACTTTGAACCGAAGTTTTTTTGCTTCGTTCCGTTTTCTTGGAAGGGGGCTGCGCCACTTTCAAAAAACACTCCACCGCACAAAAAATTCCAATTACAGCGGCGTTAGTAGTACACTATGAATTTAGAGCAGTTCAAATTATCATAAGATGAGAGATCATTGTTAGTCGAAATGACCGACTTCGGCATAGCCCTTTATGAGCATCTGGATAGTATGCGTTTATCCCATTTAGGGAATGCTCATAGTGAGTAACTTGCCATCGTAAAAAAATATTCTCGGCATAGTGGGGAAAAATTGGGTAAGCATCAATAGCCTTACTCTCCAAAACACAAACGATATTGTATATGAAGTAAGTGAATCCACTTCGATGTCTTTAGATGACATGGATAGCCGTGTATATTAGCCTATTCATCGGGAACAGCACACAAACTCAGTCAATAAAACCCTATCATATAAGCTAGCTCCAACTGAGTTGCAGGAAACGGTTATGGGTATGATAGTTGATATCAAGAAAAGCAACCAACAATCACACGGATCGAATTTACCCCGTGTTGCGGGCGTTAGGGCCAACGAGCATCGCTGGATCATCCAATAATATACCGGGAAGATATTAACTATGATGAATTTTGTTTTTTTGGTCATTGGAGTGGCATTGCTTAGTGTCGGAGGCGAAGCCCTAATTCGGGGTTCCTTGGCCGCCGCTAGACGTCTTGGTATATCGCCATTGCTTAGCGGCCTAATTATCGTTGGGTTTGGCACGTCGATGCCAGAGCTGGTAGTTTCAGTAAAGGCAGCGATAAATTCGCAACCTGATATCGCTATAGGCAATGTCGTTGGGAGCAACATAGGCAATATTCTTTTGATACTCGGTGTATGCGCACTCATCACGCCACTGGCAGTCAAACCATTGGTGCTGCGTCGGGATGCCATCACGGTAGTTGCGGTAAGTATACTCTTTATCGTTTTGGTCGGTGGCAGCGCGCTGGAGCGAGGAGATGCTGTGATTCTCTTAATCGCTTTGGTAGCTTACTTGGTTTGGGCTTATTGGAGCGAGCGCTACCACGCAGCACCATCAGCTGAACTGCACAAAGCTGAGGCAGAAGAAATTTCCACTGTACCGAAATCAACATTGTGGACCATAATTACTATAATTACTGGTTTACTGCTGCTAATTGGTGGATCACAAGTGTTACTGACTGGCGCTGTTGGAATAGCGGAATATTTTGGAGTTTCCGAAGCTGTGATCGGCTTAACATTGGTCGCTGTTGGTACGTCCTTACCAGAGCTATCAATTTCGGTTATCGCAGCACTACGGCGACATGCAGATGTTGCTGTGGGAAATGTACTCGGCAGCAATATTTTCAATTTGCTCGGTATTTTAGGGATATCCGCTTTTCTTCAGCCGCTTCCAGTCCATGTAAGAGTTCTGCAATTTGATCAATGGGTCATGCTTGGTACATCCCTATTACTTTTGCTGTTTTTGTATACTGGGCTTCGCTTAAGCCGTTTGGAAGGCGCGATACTGCTATTTGGCTATGTAGCTTATGTTGTTTTGAGCTTTTCTATTTTTAGTGGTTAAGAAAATGCCATGAGTGGCCTACCAAAAGTAATTGCCATTAAGGAGGCCACCGAGGAAACTCATCAAAGGGTGTAGATCAGCTACTGATATTTGACCAACATAACGTTAGCGCCATGAATTATTTATTATCACAAGCGAGAACGAGTTGTCATTACAATAAAAAAGTATCAAAACGGATCGATGTTATATATTTAAAAGGGGTTCATGCCCCCTTCCTTCTCACACTAAACAATACTGAATGTTTAGGGATTTTATCGACGTCGGAGAACCATATTTGCCAATAGTAGCAGCCATTGCTCCCGCCCCCTATCCTCCGCTCAACCCCATTCTCAGTTTAAGAATAAGCGTCAGCATGGTAACATTGCGGCTTGGATAACAATCTCGACCGCCAGCCCGCCGCCAAGCACAGCGACCCTACCCGTATCGTGGCCGCATTGCGCAACGAAGTGGAACAACTCACCCGCTTTGCCACCGTCAACAAAAACACCAAAAAACAGTAAAAACAACCCTGTTTGGCAACCATGCCACCAACAAATGGGGCAAAGACCCGGCCCACGGTTATGTTAGTGACGACGATATTCTGGTGATGCTCAATCGCAACGAACGGGTCAATGAACACAAAATTTGGCACAACCCCGAAGACATTGTTATCTTACTGAACAAAAATAAGGCGAGAGAACACTTAATAGAGCACGACTTGCTTGATATTGATTCAGTAAAATTATTTATAAAGAACAAAACAATAATTGATTCTCATCGTGGTTGTAAAGTTAGGGCAATTATCTCAAATAATCACTTAGTCGGGTGGTGTGGTATACCACTTCAAAATGATCAATATGAAATAGCAATAGCCCCCGGCGCAAAGCTCCACAACTAAAGCCTTATGTTTTTATAAACCAGAACTATTTAATGCACAAATTCATTAAAAAAGAGTATTGATTTGAAATATATTAATTGGCATTTTGCGCCGCCGGTTCGGTTAATTGGGTATATTTTGGAGCTATCGAGCCCCATCGCCAGCGGGATGGCGCGCAAGCGCACCCCCGCGGCCATCAGATGAGCGCCATAACAATGACGCTAACGATGGATCGTAATTGTTTTTATTGATATTGCAATCCAATACAATCGCTTTAAAGGATGTATGCGATCCACTACAACTCATTGTGGGCCTTTTCCCTGGTATCGTTGCGCAGCGGTTCTGCCCTCAAGAAACAGCCAGCGGCGGTTTCTGTGGGTAGACCAATAACAACTCAAGGCATACAATATAGAATCAGACAGGGTGACATAGCAGTTAGCCACAGAGATGTGGTGTATGCAAGTTTTACAGGAGCAAAAGCCTGTCTTTACGCCCCTTGCCTACATCCAACCAGGCGATGTCACCCCCGGGTAGATTAAGGGCTTAGTCCAGGCGCAGCCCTCTACTGTAAGTGGTGAGGATATAGGCTTGGTAATATTGACCCAGCGCCACGGTTTATTAAGTCCGTGTTGGTAAAAAAACGGCCATCCAGTAAGACCGCTATGGATGGCAGAAGTGTCGGATCGGCAGGAGCATTATCCAGCCGGCCCAGTTTAACGGTGCTCCAGGAGCGTGATTGCATAAGACGTAAAAAATAGCGTTTCAAGTTCTCAACCGAAAGCTAATCCGGACAACGGCGAAAATATGCGGCAATGCGCGCACTGCGCGGGCATAAACATCGATGGCTGCATGAGCTTTGCTTTGACGTTTGAGGACTTTAACTTGTGATTGGCACAAGAAAGTTAACGCGTTTTGTGGCGCTTTACTCATGGGTGAATCCCGCAATTGATTTACCCAGGGTTGGATAGTAGAGAAACTACCTCCTTCTTAACAACAGGAATATTGATTGCGGTTAGCGTCCGTGATAGCGGCTTTGTTCAACAACCGCATCAAACGATAAAGAATATAGAAAGCCCTGGAGAAGAAAAAATTAAACGCGCATCGGCAAGCAAGGCATGAAGGAAAACGAGCGATATATGCCTTAAGCACAGATTATGATGAAGCCATCAATGCGGAAACAAAAACACATGGTATAAAACCAGAAAAACCTATAAAATGGGATATTATGACACTAAAAAGAGAAAATAGCTTATCAAAAAGAAAAACATAAAGTAAAGAAATGCAATCTAGCCAAAATATTCAACTCTGACATGTTTTAAAGCGCACCTTTTTGTGGCCTCGCTGCGCTCGATATTGCCACAAAAAGTCACATTGTAAAACATGCAGGTTAACGTGGCATTAGGTATAGATATAGTTATAGGTATAAGTACAGGTATAGGTAAATCACAAATGAATTCAAGCATATTTGGTTCATTTATAAAATTTCATCATCAACCATAGAAGGTATAAAGCAAAATGAGTCAAGGTACAGTAAAGTGGTTTAACGCAGATAAAGGTTTTGGTTTTATTACTCCAGATGACGGCGGCAAAGATTTGTTTGTCCATCACTCAGAAATACAAAGTGGCGGCGGCTATGCTACTTTAAATGATGGTCAAAAGGTTGAGTACGTCGAGGGGCAAGGTGAAAAAGGGCCATGCGCAACCAAAGTTACCGCAATATAAAATGGCGAAGTAACACATGACAAACCAGGATAGGTTGCGTGAGCACAGCGAACCGCAACCTATCCATTTGTTGAACAAGCCCGGGAGAACATAATCGGTGCTTATGGATAACAAATATTATATTTGTCTATGACGACCTAGCGCAGCGCGAGACAAAATTGCCGGCGAACCAGAGGCTCGCTCGACATAATCAAAAATAAAAACAAAGACTTACAAAGCATATACAGTAAACAGCCTCTGTTTGCGCATATCTGACCGCGGTGGTTTTGGGGCTATCGTGGCCCATCGCCTATTGGAAGGCGCGCAGACGCCCCTCCCCCCACAGCCATCAAATGAGTGCCGTAACAATGACGCAAACAATGGATATTACCACCCAACACCCGCGCTGCGTGATAGTGAACAAGTTAATGCCATTAACAAACATCCGGAATAAAAATGACTGAAACCCGCATCCCTCCCCATTGGAGCTTTTGGGTAATTTGTATTGTTGCATTGATTTGGAATGTTATGGGAAGCATTAACTTCAGTATGCAAATGAATCCAGACATGCTAGCTAATTACCCTGAAGCTGCTCAATCACTCATTTCAAGCCGTCCGCTGTGGGCGACGATAGCGTTTGCGATTGCTGTGTTTGGGGGTGCGATCGGTGACATTCTTCTTTTACTAAAAAAAGCGGCGGCATATTATCTATTTATTGCATCACTTCTTGGTGTGATAGTGACAAACATTCATACCTTTCAGGTAAGCAGCGCAGCTGATATTTGGATTGGTAGCTTGATGTCGATATTAATGGCCGTATTTTTAATATGGTACTCAATACTCGTTAAACGTAAAGGCTGGATAAACTAGAACATAAGCCGCCCATAAGCCAGGTCGAGCCAAGCTAAGCAATTGAAAATAAAAACAAAAATAGCAAAAAGACACCCTTACCGGGCCTTAATCACCCTTTTTTGATACTAAAAAGAGACGATTAAGTAATACATCTTGCCCATATTGTTCGATACTTTCAACATCCCCCATTTCGATATCAAAATGGCCTGATTAAGTCATAAAACAAGCTATTAGTCCTGGTTAGTACTTGAGTTATTAATTAGTTAGCTTAGCGACCCGGCTATTTGGCTCTAACTAATTGACTTTAGCGATTAACTTTATATTCAGTCAACGTTGTAACCATTTGTTCGGCATGACGTTCGTGACCTCGAAATATTGCTAAGCCCGTTTCAAATAACGCTTTAACTTCAGCATTTTCAATATTGGGAATAAAGGTATTTTCGACAAGTTCATTTACGGCTTTGTGATAACCCAGCTCATTACTTGCGTAACGTTTATCAAATCTGGCACCTTCTAATTGTTTCATTTCATTAAAAAGTTTGTTGGACTGCTGTACAAGCTGCTTGCTTAAAAAATTATCTTGCGGTGATACGTTTAGTTTTTTTAATAATGCTAGCGCCTGGTCGTTTACGGAGTTATGGTCAACGATCATTGCTTTAGCAAACCCTTGAATATCGGGGTTAGTCGATATAGCTAGAGCAAGATGAGCAAATCGAATATCGATATTATCTGCTGTATACGCTACATGAGCCATCTCTAAATCGCTAAGATCGCTTGGGCTGCGCTTTTCTGCTAGAGCGCACGCCGACGCCAACGTTATGATCACGGTTGCCTGAATTAAGCTATATATAATTTTCATGGGTTTAAATCTCCTGTCTTGTCAGTTTTCATCAAGTATCAAGTGACGAATGTCACTAACAATCAATTTACTTCCGAAATAATGTAATAACAATTCTATAAGTACATATAAAATGACGATTAGTACAAAATAATTGCACTAATAGCTTTTATTGTTTAGTGTAATATTTAGCCACTAGCAGGTATTTATGATGGATATAGTCAGTGATGTACTTGACCTCTTGAAATTGGAAAGCTCGCTCTATTTTAGGACGGCATTCCATGAGCCCTGGGGGATATGTGTTCCTACCTTTGAGAATGTCGCTCGATTTCATTTTATGCATAGAGGACGCTGCTGGGTCTCTGTTGGCGAGGAAAAAATCACGCTTAACCAAGGGGATCTAATCATTATTCCACATGGTAGAGAACACTCGATACATAACCCTGTGGATGCGCAAATAGATTCATTAGAAAAAGCGACGTCTGATTACCTGGGAGAAGGTGTTTTTACTTACGGAAAGCAAGGAATAAGCAATGACACTCAACTTGTTTGTGGGCATTGGTCATTTGATAAAAGGATCAATCACCTCCTTATTGAAACGCTGCCTGATTATATACATATAAAACGATCTGCGGCGACTCATTCCTGGCTTGAACAAACACTTACAATGATTGGCTATGAAACAGAAATGGAACAACCTGGATACCAGCAAATTACCAAGAAACTCTCCGAAACTATTTTTACTTATGCTATTCGAGATTATCTGACTCGACAAAAAAGTGAGGAGCGATTCTACGGCGCGCTCTTGGATAATAAAATTTCAACGGTATTACAGGCCTTGCACCAATCTCCATCTGATCACTGGAATATAGAAATGATGTGCGCTATAGCCAATTTATCACGTACCGGATTTATTAATAGATTTACCGCTCTTGTCGGCATGACTCCTCTGCAATATTTAACACATTGGAGGATGCAAATAAGTTGCCGTCTTTTGCTGGACTCTGGCACCTCAATAATTGATATTGCTGAAAAAGTGGGTTACCAATCAGAAGCTGCATTTAGTAGAGTCTTTAAAAAACATTTTGAGGTGGGCCCTGCCAGATATAGAAAAGCTAAAAAGACAATTAATTAAAAAACAACAACGACATCAATACGACCAATAGAAATCGGGGGGAAATTCATTACACAATATAAAATGCAATAGCCACCTAAACTTTAATCGCTAAGGGCATATAAATACCGCCCTTATATAAAACGCCTAATCCCAATTTTCACCATAATAGTGGGTAATTTCTTCATCTTTGCGAATATCCTTTAATGCAACAACGGTCAGGTCATCGTAATAACAAGCATTAGGTGATGCATCATGATTGATATATTTAAAAACGCCCTGCACTTTAAACCCACTCTTATCATCATCTAACCACAACACATGAGGCCCATCTTTCTTAGTAGGTTTACCTTTGAGCTCACCAATAATAGCACCCGATTTTATTTTCTTTTTAGCAAACAAGCCTTTGCCATGAATATCACTATCTTTAACATAAACTAACGGATGATCCACTGCTAATACCCTCTTTTCGTTGATCATTTATTATGAATTACTATCAATTATTCAACGCTGAAATTAAACACGCTAATTCGTAAAAAATATACCGGCTTGGCGCTTGCAATGGAAAACATTCATCACTGACAGCCACCATTAATTAATGGAACCACGCCTTATAGCGGCAGATTCAGCTAATGCATCTTTGGAAATCACCGAATACATTCTCGCTGTTAGGGGGGTAATTTTTTCGTCTAATTTCCAATTAAAAATGGTTGAATAAGCAAGCACCGCTCTGACATAAGAGCGCGTTTCTTTGAAAGGCAAGGTATCCACCCAAATATCAGATGACACCGGCGCTGCTTCAGGAATCCACGAATCAACCCGCCCCGGGCCGGCATTGTAGGCCGCTGTTGCCAGTGCTTGATTACCCCCAAAGCGCTCCAGCATACGATTAAGGTAAGAACTCCCTAACAGAATATTGTTATCCGCCTCCAGTATTTCTTTTCGACTCATTTTATGACGCCCCAAGCGCCTGGATTCCATTCGAGCGGTTCCTGGCATCAATTGCATTAGACCCAATGCCCCAACACTGGATCGCGCATCGGTGCGAAACGCACTCTCACGCCGAGCTACACCAAAAATTAATGACGGATCAATCCCATGGGTTTGCGCATTAATAAAGACCAAGTCACGGTACGGCATTGGAAAACGTAAATCGTAATCACTTCGGTGACTGGTTTTTGCAATCGTCAATATGGCATTACTATGCCAACCCCATTGGTGTGCAAGTATCGCGGCCTGTTTTAACTTTGTCTCTTTAAAATTTCGAATACCATAGTTCCATTCTCGACGGGCATTAATATCCTCACCGAGAAGAAACAGCTCTTTTGCGCGCAAAACCGCGGGCAAATCAGCAATTTCCTTAAGACCGGACTCATCACGCACCAAAGGCTCTAGATTAAACGTATACGGCTTGCCGAGTCGATCAGCGGCTAGAAAACCATAGTAGTTGGTTTCCAGTGCCACGCCTTCAAAAAGCGCAAGGGCTGGTTTTTGATTTCCGAGCTTTTCTTCAGACCTCGCTAACCAGTAGCGCCACTTTACCTCTTTTTTCTCTTCTGACGTCAGGCCCTTAATACTCTTATTCAATACTTTCCAATCCTGTAAACGTAGCGCAGTTAATGCCCGCCATTTACGTACCTTATCATCAACCCATTTCCCTTTAATGTTCATCAACCCTGCAAGCGCGTCCGGGTGCTGCTGATAAGTTGACCTTAATGCCAAAAATCGCTTCATACGCATTTTTTCGTCATAATTAAAACCATAACGCCGAGACAATTTGCGCCACAGGCTTTTTGCTTTTTCCGCATCCTGTCGCGCCAACCGCTTAATACCGTGAAGCACAATTTTACGGGTGACTAACGTGTTTTTCTTCAATCCCTTGGCTTTTAGTCCTTTTTCTGGATTTTCGTGCACGCTCACCCAACGGGATACTGCTTTTTTATCACGCCGACCAAACGCTGTCGCCAACTCAGTGGCCAGGGCGGTATTGCCCGCCTTCATCGCCAACTCAATACGTTTCCAAATTAACTGACTGGTCATAAGCGAACTTTTAGTCAATCGCTCAAACAAAGGGTCACATTCTTTTGGCTGCTTTTTACCAACCAGCCATATTTTTTCCACCTGCTTTAATACTTTTTTTAAGGTTCGTGCCGACCTATCGGTGTGTAACGTTGCGCGAAAATACGAACAACGAAGCTTAGCCCCACCTTGTTGCCGATAAACTGATAAGTAAGTATCCCAGCGCTCATCCTCTGCCAGACGATACAACCATTGGGTCCGCACCCGGTAGCTCAGTGGTGTGTGTTGGTAGCGCTCCATAAAATCATTAATTTCATCATCCGTTGCTGATGACAATCGATTTCTTAAATCGTAATACGCCAGGTAGGGATAAAGCACGTAGTTTTTATTTTCATCACGAAGAGTATCAAACGCAGCCAAATCTCCCTTATCCAGGGCTGCCATGGCATCTAAATACAGATCCCGCTGTCGTTTTAATGCGCTGTCATCAACGGAGGTTTGTGCGCCATCAGTAAGCTCGCTGTTAATGACGGCGCTATTGGTGGCAAGGGTAGTACTGGCAGTGCCGGAATTAACACCCGGCTTGGCGGCATCAACGCCGCTAACGTTGCCGTCTGCCGTTGCGCAGAAAACCAGAAATAAAAATGAATTTAAGCAATTAGTTATATAACGTACCATACCATTTAAAACAATAGGTGATGAATTAAAACAACTATAATATAAGTAAACATTTCTGCCGTCCATGTCTAAATTTCACCCATATTACAGCGTAAGCATCATGATTATGCCGTACCTAAAGTGCAAGCACCAACATTGAATACTGGAAATTGGCAGGCCTCAAACGGTATAGTTCGGTTCGATGTGTTACATTCTGCAATAATGAGCGGTATAGACGCGACAAACCGTGGCGCAACAAATCGTGGAACAGCGCCCAATAACAATACCACAAACCACTATTATACCGGTAACATCGCCGCAGCGTGGTCAATTTAAAGAACAAATTTACCGCGCTGGCATGGATAATGACTTACTTAATAAATGGAAACGCGGTACCCTTTCACTCTACTTTTACTTGACCACAACACACACGTTCAAGGACAGTGACAAGAACCGGTTCCATGATGGGCCCGTTCCATCCAAAACACCCCTAATCCCAACAAGCAATAAAGAGCTAATAAACCGATATGACTCTCGACACCCTGGCAAACGAAGAATTTCAGTTAAATGACAACATCACCTACCTAAACCATGCTGCAGTCTCACCCTGGCCACAAAGAACCGCACATGCCGTAACCACTTTTGCCCAAGAAAACTTAACACAGGGATCGCTGAACTACCCTCAATGGATGCAAACTGAGTCAAACCTTAGGCATCAACTGGCTGATTTGATCAACGCGCCATCGGAGGATGATATTGCTTTGCTAAAAAACACCTCTGAAGCATTGTCGATGGTCGCTTACGGGCTCAAGTGGCAAGACGGTGATAATATTGTCATCACCAATCAGGAATTCCCCTCCAATCGTATTGTATGGGAATCGCTTAAACCCCAAGGCGTCGAAATTCGATATGCTAATATCAACGAGGCTGGTGACCAGGCACCCGAAAATGCCATTATTGATCTGTGTGACGCACGCACGCGACTCATTTCCGTCAGCTCAGTCCAGTATGCGACGGGTCTGCGCCTAAATCTCGAACGAATTGGGGCGCATTGTAAGAATAACGATATTCTGTTTTGTATTGATGCCATTCAAAGTGTTGGTGCGCTAGGGTTTGATGTACAACAAGTGCACGCTGATTTCGCCATGGCGGATGGGCACAAGTGGATGCTGGGCCCAGAGGGAGTCGCTTTTTTTTATTGCAATGCCAATTTACGTGACCGCATTAAACTAACCCAATTTGGTTGGCACATGACAAACGACTATTTGAATTTCGACCAACAGGAATGGCAACGGGCAGCGACGGCACGATGTTTTGAATGTGGCAGCCCTAACATGATGGGAATTCATGCACTTGACGCCAGTGTTTCGCTACTCCTACATGCCGGGATGACGAACATAGAATCCCGCATCATTGAAAACACTCTGCAAATCATAGATTACGTCGAAAATCACGGCGATCTCCAGTTGGTATCATCCGCGTCGCCATCACGGCTCAGTGGCATTGTCAGCCTCAGGCACACGAAACTTGAAAGCAGTGATTTGCACAAACGACTCATGCAGGAAAACATCGTTTGCGCCGAACGCGGTAAGGCAATACGTCTGTCGCCACACTTTTACACACCACAAACTAAAATTCTTCATGCGTTAGCGGTGATCAGTAAACAACAATAGCTATGCTACCAAAGCTTACTCCACTCGGACCGTTTGCAAGCCTAAGGTTGTCGACATCACTTTCGCAAAGGTAGCACCCAGTCGTTCAGCGAATCGATCCAGATAGTTTGAACGGCTGGTAAAATCCACCAATTTATCGACGCCCACTACTTCACGGGCCACATAACTACTGCTTCCCAAACCATCGACCAAACCCAGCTTTACGCCTTCTTCACCATTCCAGAATAGCCCACTGAACAGTTTTGGGTCATCCTTTAAGCGGTCTCCCCGACCTTCTTTAACCACATTAATAAACTGCTGATGCACGCCATTCAATAAAACCTGCATATGCTCGGTGTCCGATTTTTTTAATGGTGAAAACGGATCCATCACGCCTTTGTGTTCGCCTGCCGTTAGCAAGCGTCGTTCAATGCCCATTTTTTGCATCGCATCCACAAACCCAAAGCCGTTCATCAATACACCAATCGACCCAACGATGCTCGCTTTGTCGGCATAAATTTCATCAGCCGCAGCAGCAATATAATAACCGCCGGAGGCACACATATCCGTAATGACAGCATAAAGTTTGATGGCCTGATACTTTGCTCGCAAACGCTTAATTTCATCATACACGTAACCCGCCTGCACAGGACTGCCGCCAGGACTGTTAATACGTAAAATCACGGCAGCGGTATTTTTATTTTCGAATGCAGCCCTGAGTCCACCCACAATACTATCCGCATTAGCATCGGCATCAGCGGCAATGGCTCCGGACACATCAATAATCGCGGTATGCTTGCCGCCAGTAATGCCTTTTTTATTAAAATCGGTTGGAATATAAAATAATATGACCCCAACATAGGTAAAAGCGAGCACTTTAAAAAACACACTCCAACGGCGCGAGCGACGTTGCTCATTTAACGATGCAAATGCCAGGCGATTAACTAAATCCCTGTCCCAATTTTCTTCTGATAAATCCAGTTTGTCTTTTTTAGTATTCATTACGCCCGGTTGCTGCTCTGACTGCGGTGATGATTGTTGTGGTGATGATTGTTGTGGTGATGATTGTTGCGGTGACGCTTGTTGCGGTGTTTCCCTGGATGGCTTTTCTGACTCAAATTGCGACTTAACTTGCGATGCAGGGGACGCCGAGGCACTCTTATCATCGGGTTCACGAACAACACCAGATGAACTCATCCAAGGGTCCTCATCAGGTACGGCACTCGGCGCACGGGCCGAGGATGTTTCGTAGATCTGACCAGGATCACCTAACGGTGTATCGGTTTCCAGCGGTGTCGAGGAAGCACCCTTTTCATTGACCCCAGATGCATTTGATTGCCCGGTCTCCCGGGTATCATTGGTCGATTGATCTTTTTTCTTGTCGCTATCATCCATAGGAACCATTTCCAAACATTACTTTTTAATATCGCTTTACTAATACTATATCGATAACACGACCTTGATAATACTATTTATAAATACCGATTATGAATACCGATTGTTAATACCGACTTAATTCATTCTCATACTAAATGCGTCGATGCTATTTCACGACGATTACTTTCATGACGGCTACTAAGAACTAGCACCTACCCACTCGGGTAGCCGCCACGCAGCCCAAGAGTCCCTGATATTAACAAGAATCACAATGAATCCCTAATTAATCATTCCCCATTACGCAAGGAGCACTCAGGAAAAGAGCATCAAAGCAACCGGCGTAAATAAGCGATTATTCCTGTCGCTTGATTGCAATTTCCCCGCCATCCAGCCAGGTTAATAATTCACTGATGTCATTAATGATCGCTGCCGGCTGACACCGCAGGAGTCGCTCTGTGTCATGAACGCCATAACTAACCCCTAGCGCCTGCATATTCGCATGGGCTGCCATTTGTAGATCATATTCCGTATCACCCACCATTAAGGCTTGATGAGGCTCCATTCCCAGCACATCCAGGATTTCCTCTAGCATTAGGGGGTGTGGTTTTGAGTGGGTTTCATCGGCACACCGCGTGCTATGAAAATGCTGACGGAAACCAGAGCTATCCAGCGCCTTGTCCAAACCACGACGGCCTTTTCCGGTCGCAACCGCCAGAAAATAACCCCGCTTACCAAGCTCCGTTAACACCTCCTCGGCTCCAGAAAATGGTTGAGAGGGTTCGCTACTAAAAAAGTGATAGCGATAGCGGTCAATCATTTGTTCGTAATCGTTAAGAGATTTACCCGGAAACAATACCTGTAATGACTCAATCATGCCCAGGCCAATAATATTGCTCAATTCACTATATTCGCGCGCCGGCAGTCCTAGGTCATCGCTCATGCTACGCAGACACGCCACTATATTTGCCTCCGAATCAATGAGCGTGCCATCCCAATCAAAAATGATCAACGCTATGCCTGCCCTCATCCCTTAACCCCCGGTTGATTACTCCCCTGTTGTTCCAACATCTGCAGAACGGCCGTTAAAGAATCACTTAATGGCGCTACAACATTGATTGATTGACCCGCATTGATTGATTGACCCGCCGATTGATCTACCGAAGGGCTGGCACCAGGTAAGTGAAATGCCAGGGATTTGGCGTGCAAAAACAATCGATTTAAGCCATAAACTTTCATCATTTGATTATAGCCATGGTGGCCATACTTCTCGTCACCGGCGATGGGAAACCCAATGTGTGCACTATGAACGCGAATTTGGTGAGTACGTCCACTCAAAATTTCTATTTCAACTAAACTGCTGTCACTAAAAACTCGAATTGGCCTAAAAATACTCAGCGCCGACTTCCCTTCCGGATCTACCCTTACTATTCGCTCTCCTGAGCGCAGGGTATTTTTCAACAATGGCGCACTCACCTGCTGCTTACCGCCCTGCCACTGCCCCTTTAAAAGAGCAATGTACCGTTTCTGTATCTGACTATTGCGAAATAACTCATGCAACTGCCGTAACACACTGCGTTTTTTAGCCATCAACAGACACCCGGAGGTATGCTTGTCCAAGCGATGCACCAATTCCAGGCCTTTCGCATTAGGGTAAATAACCCTAAGTGCTTCGATAACGCCATAACTCAATCCGCTGCCACCATGCACAGCCAACCCCGAAGGCTTATTAATGATCAAAAGCGTTTCATTTTCGTAAATAACGCTTTCGCTGATGCGTTGAATAACGTGGTCACTGGGTAGACCCGCTTCGGTGCGCGGCGCTGTTCTCACAGGTGGGATACGAACACTATCCCCCACCTGAAGACGATAATCTGCTTTGATACGGCCCTTATTGACTCGTACTTCACCTTTGCGCAGCAATCGATAAATACGACTCTTGGGCACCCCCTTTAGTTGAGTAAGGAGAAAATTATCAATGCGCTGACCGGCCCGCTCTTCATTAATGGATAAGATAACAACTTTTGGTGTCATACTATTGGAACTTTGCAACATTTAGCAGGAAATCTGAAGTTAATATATTAAGTCTTGACATTGTGGAAGTCTGATATAACTGCTATAGTCACTTAATACTTGCGTGGGATGGTATTGATTTAACGTAAAAAAAGCACGCAAAAAAGTGAATTCCAAGCAGAATTCCAAGCATCTCTAACCAAGGCCTCTGCCAGTAAAACAAAACACAGGGGCACAACGAAATAGATGCGAAACGCGAAGTATACCGTTATTCGATTAGATTAATAGTATAAGTAGACAATTAACACTATAAATTTAGAGCGCTCCCTTGCGGATCAACCGCCATAGCGGTGAGCCTTGCAGGCTAAAGCCTATATTAGCCGATGAAAATAATGTGCCCTATTCTTGAAAAAAAGTATAAGCATAAAGCACATTAAACCAATGCTCTCGTTAACTTTATCCCAGTGGATGGGAAGCCGGGTTGAGCGCCCAGAGAGAACTTACAAATGAAAAGAATGTTGTTTAACGCAACTCAACCGGAAGAGTTGCGCGTTGCGATGGTGGATGGCCAACGCCTTTACGATTTAGATATCGAATCCGCAGGAAGAGAACAAAAAAAAGCCAATATCTACAAAGGCCGAATTACCCGCCTCGAACCCAGTCTTGAAGCAGCATTTGTTGATTATGGCGGCACACGACATGGCTTTCTCCCTTTAAAAGAAATATCAAGGAGCTACTTTGACCCCTCGGTAGATCTCTCAGGGGGCCGAATCAACATAAAGGAGGTTCTGAAGGAAGGCCTTGAGGTCATTGTTCAGATTGAAAAAGAAGAACGAGGCAACAAAGGCGCCGCGCTGACTACCTTTGTGAGTCTGGCTGGCCGATATTTGGTCTTAATGCCCAACAACCCTCGTGCTGGCGGCGTCTCTCGGCGCATTGTGGGTGATGACCGTAACGAAATCCGAGATGCTTTAGCTGCGCTAAGCGTTCCTGAAGACATGGGTATTATTGTGCGCACTGCGGGGGTAGGCCGTAATGCCGAAGAGTTACAGTGGGATCTGAACTACCTACTCCAACTGTGGGATGCCATTGAAAAAGCCGCCAATGAACGACAAGCTCCTTTCCTGATTTACCAAGAAAGCAATGTTATTATTCGAGCCTTAAGGGATTATTTGCGGAGCGATATCAGCGAAATAGTTATCGACGAAAAGCAAACCTGCGAGCGCGTGAAAGAGTTCATGCAGCTGGTAATGCCGCAGAACCTGGACAAAATTAAGCTTTACCAGGAAAGCGTTCCTTTATTTACCCGTTTCCAGATCGAAACCCAAATCGAAACAGCCTTTCAGCGGGAAGTGCGTCTACCTTCCGGTGGCGCAATTGTTATCGATCATACGGAAGCATTGGTATCTATCGATATCAACTCAGCACGCGCCACCAAGGGCGGCGATATCGAAGAAACCGCATTAAACACCAATCGCGAAGCCGCTGAAGAAATCGCAAGACAGTTACGCCTACGGGACTCCGGAGGCCTGATTGTCATAGATTTCATTGATATGTTATCAAATCGCAATCAACGCGACGTGGAGAACACTTTAAAAGAAGCGCTAAAAATGGACCGTGCCCGAGTGCAAGTAGGTCGTATTTCCCGCTTCGGACTATTGGAAATGTCGCGCCAGCGACTACGCCCCTCACTTGGTGAATCAAGTCAAATCGTCTGTCCACGCTGTCAGGGACAGGGCAGTATTCGTGGCACCGAATCGCTTGCACTATCGATTTTGCGCATTATCGAAGAAGATGCCATGAAAGAACACACCGCCAAACTGGTTGTCCAGCTACCGGTGAATGTGGCCACCTACTTACTTAACGAAAAGCGAGAAACCCTCACTGAAATCGAGCAACGCCAAAAAGTCATTATGGTACTGTTGCCAAATACCAGCTTTGAGAGTCCGCACTACGAAATACAACGGCTCCGCGCCAGTGAAATCCCGACAACTTCCGTCGGTCAACCGAGTTTTGAGTTAGCGGTTGAGCGTGAAGAAGCCCCTGAATCCATGGCTGAAACCATTAAAGCCACCAGTGAAGAGCCTGCCGTCAAAACGGTCGTACCCTCTCAACCGGCACCAACTCATACACCACCTGAACAGCCAAATTTGCTTCAGCGATTGTGGTCTAATTTGTTTAACGCCAATGCCGCCACCGCGGAAAAACCGGCGGAGGAACAAGCCCAACCGAGCCCTCCTCCTCAACGCCGTCAGCGTAATTCGACGACGACATCCCGTAGCTCCTCCGGTAACAACACACGCCAGTCTTCGCGTAAAAGACAGCCACGCCGAGGTGAACCGAACCGAAACCGCCAACAAAGCAAAGAAAATCAGGCCACAAAAGAGGCTGCAACCGACCAACAACCCGCTGCGGTAGATAAACACGCCACAGAAACACGGCAAGCAGAGGTAGCGGAAACTAAATCGGCCACCGCAAATACTTCGGCGCAGAATGACAAATCTACCGGCGAAAATGATAACAACTCACAGCGCGCACCATCCAATCGCAATGTGCGTCGAGGCCGTCGCGGTGGACGTCGCCGTCGTCGTGAGGGCGAAACAGCAAACAATGAAGCCGGAGCCGGCTCAAATACCAGTCAACCCCAAGATGCGACATCCGCGACAAGCGATTCTGCTGGCACAACCGGCGATACAACGTCAAACAAAACGAGCGATGGACGTTCCAGGCAAAAGCAACATAAAACTGATGCACCAACACCCTCGCAGCACCGGGAAACAAATGCAACAACCAGTCAATCGCCCGTGTCAGCCACAGCAGGCTCATCCGAAGACGGCGCCCCCAGCAATCGGGATTCGTTATCCAGTGGCACGCCGCAATCCAACAGTGGCACGCAGCAACCCAACAACAATAGCCAAGCAAATCAGACACCATCACACAACACCAAACGTGATTCTGCAGATACCGCGAGGCAATCAGAGTTAGCATTAGACTCACCCGGCAATCGATCAACCGGCAGTACGCAGGACGGCAACTCGAATCAAACCGGCAGATCAACATCGGAAACCGTTCCAAAAGCTGCGACAACGTCGACGTCGACTGAGACTAGCACTCAAACAGCACGAACGGACAACTCATCATCCGATACCAATAAAACTGAAACGCCGCGAGCAACACGACAACATAGCAGCAGCGCCACAGACTCAAAACAACGCAATGAACGGCAGCCCGCACAACACGCAGCATCGCCGCCCAGTTCGGACACGCACAACTTGAGTGAAGTAAACCGCGAGAAAAATAATCAGGCGGAACGTAGCCACGGCGCACCCGACTCACCAACCAAACCCTCACAAAGCGTTGAGACGATCGACCGTAAAAAACATGATGCGGCTCCTACGCCTCAACCAGCAACGGTGATCAGCACCCCGTCTAGCTCAGCCTCTAGTACCGGCTATAGCGCCACACCGCCGGAAAAAAAACCGACGGAGCAGAGACAAGTAGTGTCGGCAACAACCGCCTCAGATACTAAACAAAAAGACGATTAAGCTAACCCCCTTGGTTGAGCGATCTACAGACGATTCCACGGATGGAATCGGTCGGATCGCGGAAAGAAGCGCTTACAGCAAATTATGTCGCTTTTTTACGTCTTCCAATAACCCTTTAGAAGCGGCTTCTATCAAGTCTAATACGCGCTCGAACCCCAATGGGCCACCGTAATAAGGGTCCGGTACTTCAAGCACATCGGAGTGAGGAGCAAACTCCATGAATAAGCTTAAATGCTGTTGATCAACCTCGGGCGTTAATGCTTCCAGGTTTTGTTTATTATCGTTATCCATCGCCAGCACATAATCAAACTTGGCGAAATCCTCGGCCACGACCCGTCGCGCACGCAACTCACTGAGATCAAAGCCCCTTGCTAACGCTATTTTTTGCGCTCTTGGGTCAGGAGTCTCACCAATGTGATACGCATGCGTCCCCGCGGAATCCACGCCAATGGTGTCCTGCAAACCCGCATCCAACACATGTTTGGCAAAGACACCTTCAGCCGTTGGCGAACGGCAGATATTTCCCATACAAACAAACAGTACGTTAACCATTAGCAATTCCTTTTCTTTGTGCCTGCGAAACAGTTTCGAAAACATAGGTTATAACTCTAATGAGCGTTTCGTTTTAAACCGGGGATCATAGATGAACCTGATCAACCGGCAAATTTGCCTCAGCTCGATTCGATAATAGATCTAACACGCTGCAAATCTTCTTCAGTATCCACGCCGATACTGGAATCATTCTCCGTAATCGCCACCTGAATTTTAAAACCGTTACTCAGCGCCCGCAACTGCTCCAGTGCCTCAACTTTTTCCAGTACACTAGGCGGCAACGTGACGTAGCGTTTTAAAAACCCAACTCGATAGGCATACAAACCTATATGTCGATAATAGGGGCATTGAAAATCATCAACATCGACTGCATTAAGGTCTTTTTCTGTCAAACCGGAATAATTGCTCGGAAACGCCTCGCGGTTCCAGGGTATCGTAGCACGGCTGAAATAAAGGGCATTCCCCTGATTGTCCAGCACAACTTTAACCGCGTTAGGATTAAATAATGCTTCTTTGTCGTTAATTGGCGTACACAGCGTTGTCATATCCGCATTTTCTGATTGCATCAGCTTCTTGGCTACATGTTGAATGTTCTCAGGAGGAATAAGTGGCTCATCACCTTGCACATTAACCACCACGCAGCGATCATCCAAACTCAGCTTTTCTACAACTTCAGCAATACGATCAGTACCGGATGGATGATCTGACGATGTTAGCACCACCTCCGCGGAAAACCCTTTAGCGGCAGCCACGATACGTTGATCATCGGTGGCAATCAAAACACGCTGTGCTCCACTTTTCTGCGCTTGTTCATAGGTGTACTGTAACAATGGCTTTCCAGCCACGGGGCTTAGCAGCTTGCCCGGCAATCGAATAGAGGCGTATCGCGCAGGTATAACAACAATAAACGACACTACCCGACTTCCTCCTCCGCGGCCAACTCCCGCGCTTCTTCTGCCAACATCACGGGAATATCATCTTTAATAAGGTAAGCCAAACGATCAACCTTGCAAATTAATTCTTGCGCACCTTTATCATAAAACAACGGCCCCTTGCAGACTGGGCACACCAGGATATCAAGTAATTTTTTATCCATACACTATCCCTCTATCATTGACTTAACAATTGACCCAACTGCTGGTAAAACGCCTCATCGAGCTCAGCCTCTACCCTCAAATACCAGCAGTTGCTCTTTGCGAACTGGCGACACTTTACAGCGTCTTTCTCTGTCATTATCACTGGCGCATCATCACCAAACTCGAGGTCACCTGCAACATAAGAATAATGATCATTATAGGAGTGTGGCTGAATATTAATACCCAATTTTGCCAATTGCTGAAAAAAACGAGCATTATTACCGATACCTGACACCGCATGGTTTTTTTCTGCGTTAAAAAATGACGCCGACTCAACCCGATGCTCATCATTCACGCGATAAAAACCACCGGGCACCAAGGTCATACTAAATTCATTTTCTTCCACACCGCCATTATTAATCACGAAATCAACCGACGTTAACCGCGATGGCCGTTCCCTCAGAGGGCCAGCGGGCAAACACCAGCCATTACCAAACCGACGTTGCCCGTCGATCACGGCAATTTCTATATCACGAGCCAATGCATAATGTTGCAATCCATCATCAGAAACAATCACATTGCATTGATTGGCTTCAAGCAGCGCGTGGGCGGCGCTCACTCGGTCCGGCCCGACATAAACCGGACAACCAGCGCGCTGCGCCATCAACACCGCCTCATCCCCCACCATGCCTGGGTCAGATTCTGGAGTAACCTCAAGCGGCCAATGGGTGGCATTCCCGCCATACCCGCGGCTAATAATCCCTGGCTGGTAACCCTGTTGTATTAACCATTTCACGATTGCCACAACCAGGGGGGTTTTACCAGTACCTCCCACTGAAATGTTGCCCACCACAATGACCGGCACCGCTACTTTATGTTGTGGCCGCAACTTGCGTCGATACGCGTAACGTCGTGTGGTAGCAATCACACAATACAGCAGTGTAAGCGGCAACAGCATCGCCGTTAAAAAAACACCCGGATGATACCAGTTACGCTGGATCCATTGGCTCAACATAAGTGCAAAAATGAAGCAATCACAATTAAAATCTGATACAAGGCATTATTAGCAACCATTTAGATTGGCCATCGTTAGTTAATATTAGCTGTAACAAGAAGCGCTCTATATCAGACAAGAAACCATACCTGCCAAGCAAACGCCAAACGAAAAACACCTAGCCTGGTGTTGTGCGTCACACTAGCTAGCTCCCCTCCAATAATACCGATTGACTGTCCCCCACCTGACTCGAGAACTGCATTTTGTGCAATGCGGCATACTGGCCATTATTTCTTATTAATTGTTCATGGCTACCCTGCTCTATAATAATGCCATTATCCAACACAATAATAATGTCTGCCCGCTCAATGGTAGACAAACGATGTGCAATAACCAACGTTGTACGCCCGACCATAAGTTGTTCCAGAGCATCCTGAATATAGCGCTCTGATTCAGTATCCAGCGCCGACGTTGCCTCATCTAAAATCAATACGGGAGCATTTTTTAACAACGCCCTTGCAATAGCAATACGCTGGCGTTGTCCACCAGAGAGCAACATGCCTTTATCCCCCACTAAGGTGCTCAAGCCCTCGGGCAGATCATCGATAAACGCCATTGCATGTGCTGCCGTAGCCGCTGCCACAACGTCTGCTTCGCTAACATCCCCTTCACGACCATAAGCAATATTATTGGCGACAGTATCGTTAAACAAGGTCACGTCCTGACCCACAAGCGAAATTTGATTGCGTAAGTCTCTTAACTTTAAAGACTGAATGGGCATATCGTCTAACAAAACCGTTCCCGTTTGCACATCATAAAACCGCGGTAATAAATTTACCAAGGTTGACTTGCCACTACCAGAGCGACCGACAATGGCCACCGTCTGCCCTGCCTCTGCACTAAAATTTATATTTTGCAGCGCCGCCCCTCTGTCCTCGTCATACGAAAAACCAACGTTCTGAAATTCAACTTTGCCGCCGGCCCGCTGCAAGGCCTGACTTCCCTGGTCAATTTCTGCATCTTGATCCAGAAGATCAAACACACTTTGTGCCGCTGCTATCCCCTTTTGCCATTCAGCTGTTATTTTTGTTAAACGCTTCAACGGCGTCATCAACAAACCCGCTGCCGTAATAAACGACATAAAGGTACCTACGCTGATTGCATCTAAAATTCCATCATTCGTCGCTACGTATATAACCGCTGCCAATGCCAGGGCAGCCACAAACTGAGAAACCGGCACACTGGCGGCACTGGTTACCGCCATTTTCATGTGTTGACCACGATTAAATTCATTAATTTTTTTAAATTCCTGCTTTTCCTTTTCTTCACCGCTAAAAATTTTTATCTCTCGATGCCCCTGCACCACTTGCTGCGACACCTGAGATACATTGCCCATGGACATCTGGATACGCCGACTAATACGACGAAATCGCTTACTGATAAAAACAACCAACCCTGCAATAACGGGTGCGATAAAGATAAATAATATCGATAAGATCCAGCTCAAATAGAACATCCACGCCAATAAACCAATAATCGTGAGAGTATCGCGGATAATAATCGTAATCGCATTGGAAGAAGCACGCGCAACCTGCTCAACATCATAAATTAACTTAGACGTTAAATGGCCGACGGGGTTTCGGTCATAAAAACCGGTGGGCAAATTCAGCAGGTGGGCAAATATCTGCTGACGCATATCACGCACCACACAACGTGATACCCAGGTCATGCCGTAGCTGGCAGCAAACCCTCCCATTCCCCTCACTACAAATATTGCTAATAAGGCAATAGGGATCAATCGAATAACATCGGGGTCTTTTTCAACAAAGCTACCATCCAGCATGGGCTTCATCAGCGCAGCAAACGCAGTTTCAGTAGCGGCAACCACAACCATACCAATAACCGCACCTAAAAAACCGAGCCAATACGGTCGGACGTAACCCAAAAAACGCCGGATAATGTTAGATTGTGTGTTGTCCATTACGGATGATCCAGCCTGATTAAAAGATGAAGCTCAAAAAAGAAGGGATTATACCGCGGAGACTGCACAAACAACAATTCCAGTAGTGGACATTACTGGGGGTAATGTCCACTACTGATACCCATGACGGATAAGCAATGTAAAATAACGAGATATGCGACTATTGGGATTCGCTGATTTGCGCGGTCGCAAAGCTTAAATGCACAAAACCCAATTGCCGTGCGGCATCCATAACAGTAACAACCGACTGGTGGGCTGTCTGTGCATCGGCACTGATAATGATCGGTGGATCTTCACGCCCGTTAGCAACTTTAAGCAACGCCTGCTTCAGTGTCGACATTTGCTTGTTGATGACCCGTTTACCATTAATATAAAACACCCCATCCGAGCTAATGGTAATTTCAATTATTTCATCTTGTTGTTGCGGCGCATTCTGCGTAGCTTCAGGTAAGGTAACATCAATTTCTGATTCACGATCAAATGTGGTTGAGACCATAAAAAATATCAACAAAAGAAATACCACATCAATTAATGGCGTTATGTTGACATCAAGTTCCTCTCTCTTTTGCTGCATTAAATTCATGATAGCACGCTCACTTCGCCGTCGCTTTTGTGGTTGGTTTGGTGGGACGAATACTCGGATTGGCCCCCGAGGCGGCACCTTGAGCTTTGGCGCGTTGTTTCGGTGCGGAATCATCTCGTTCGCCATGTATCACTTCAACCAGCTTAATTGCTTCCGCTTCCATGATAACGACTAATTCTTCAATACGACCACGCAAATAGCGATACAACATCAAACTGGGAATTGCCACTGACAAACCTGCCGCTGTGGTAATAAGTGCTTCGGAAATGCCACCCGACAGTACTGTTGGATTACCCACCCCCTCCATGGTAATAACACTGAAGACTTTAATCATCCCAATGACGGTACCCAACAAGCCAAGTAACGGCGTTACCGCTGCGATGGTTCCCAGCGTGTTCAAATAACGCTCCAACTCATGTACTTCGTGACGCCCGATTTCTTCAATGCTCTCTTTCATCACCTCTCGACTGTGATGCATGTTACTTAGCCCGGCGGCTAACACACGACCCAGGGGTGAGCTTTTACGTACATTGGTAATTTGGTCCTCACTCAACTGCCCCAAACTATGCCAGTGCCAAATTTGCGCCACCAAGTGCTTAGGGATAATTTTTTTACGTTGTAAGGCCCATAAACGCTCACCAATAATGGCCACTGCGACGATGGAGCACAAAATGATTGGAACCATTAACCAACCACCTGCTTTTACGATCTCAAACACGGCTTTGTCCTTCCTTTTTCATTGAACGAATCTCTTAACTGTATCAAAGTCCTGAGCAAGCTCCTAATCCAATACAACCTATTAGCCCGCCAATGCTGAAAATTTTACTCGTTATTCACTGCGTCAATCCCCCTACAAGTGCCGGTGCCGGCTCGGCCTGCCAGTAACGCCGATATTTCTGGCGATACGACACGGGGCTTAGCGCCGTCGAATCGCCCATTGTAAAGGATATCGCACCGGATGAAACCGTATCCAACACCCGTGTGCCAAGCGCCTGATAACGGGCTATTATCTCATCCTTAGGTAAACCGTAACGATTTCGGTAACCTACTGCTATTAATGCATATTCTGGGCTAATTGCTTGTATAAACGGCACACTGGACGAGCTGGCGCTGCCGTGATGTGGCACCACGAGCACTTGCGCTTGAAGCGATGCTGTAGACTCACGGATTGTTTGTAATAATCGATTTTCCACGGGCTGTTCGATATCTCCCGTCAAAAGCACGCGGCCTCGCTGGGTAATCACCTGTATTACGCAAGAATAATTATTGTCCTTCGTGGACGCGTAACCAAGACCAGGGTGAAGCACTCGAAAAACAACACCATCCCAGTGCCATTCCATACCACGCCGACACGGTTCCAGCGGATGTTCCGCCCCGGTAACAGGTTGTCCCACTATTATCTTGCCCACTTTCATCTGCTCACTTATTGACCTATAACCACCGACATGGTCAATATCATCATGACTCAACACCAATCGATCGATGGCATTAATTCCGCGCGCTTTTAAAAATGGCATAATCACGGCACTTCCCGTATTAAAATGCTCGCCCAATCTTGGCCCGGTATCATAAACCAAGGTATGATTCTGCGTTTGAATCACCGCAGCCAGCCCTTGCCCGACATCCAGCAATGTAAACTGAACGTCACCGTACGGCACCGACGTCTTTCCCGCGTAAATCAAAGGAGCCACCCATATCAGCCCCAACCAACGCACAGGCAGGCCTTTGGGGGCTAACAGCCATAAAATGCCAATAACCGCGGCCCCTAACACCCATAAGGGAGGTTTATGCACGGTCCATTGCAGCGCGTCAACACTACTTAACGCAGATAATAGCGGCCACAAAACCGCTAAACTGAACCCAGCCAATTGTAATATAAAGTCGGCCAGCCAGGGGAACGGAATCGCCAACACACTACCCAGTAAACTTAGCGGCACAGTAATCACACTAACCCACGGCACAGCAATGAGATTGGCCAATGGTGATACCAGGGGAATACTTTGAAACACAAAAATCAACAAGGGTGCCAGACCGACCGTTACCACCCATTGCACACGCCCCCATTTCCACCATAAGCCGGTATTTGGTAGTCGTGCTGCCATGGCATATAAAATAACCGCCACTGCGACAAACGATAACCAAAACCCAGCACCCAAAACCGCCAATGGATCATAAAGCAGCACCGCAAAAAGCGCCATCGACAAAGTACGGCTGGGTACCGCATCTCGCTGCAGCCATACCATGAACATAACCACGGCAATCATGACAAAAGCACGCTGCGTTGGTATGGCAAACCCAGCGAGGGCAGCATAACTAAAAGCCGCTAATAGCGCCAACGCAGCCGCCGCTTTTGGGGCTGGCATGATGCGCGCAGCACCGGGCAAATGTCGCCAAAGATATCCCCCGGCAAAAAAAGCAAACCCTGCAATTAATCCAATATGCAGCCCGGATATAGCCATTAAGTGGTTGGTACCCGTACGCATTAATACTTGCCAATGCGCTGGCGTTAAGTCCTGTCGATCGCCGATCGTCAATGCGGTAATAAACCCCCTGTATTCGTTACCATCCATTAACTGTTTAAGCTGATTACCCAGATACTCACGACTTCGATGCAGCCCATAATAAATCGACGCATCCGACCGAATATATCGATTAAAATGTTTAACGCCCTGGCGCTGCACGATATAGCCCTTTGCCACAATACCCTGCTGAAATAACCAGGCTTCATAGTCAAACCCGCCGGGATTGCTAAAACCTCGCGGCCTTTTTAGCCGCACCACAAACTGCCATTGCTCTCCTACATGGACCTGGCTGGTGGGCTTATACCAACTTAAGAGAATGCGAATTGGCTGAGATTCAGTTGCAGACACCGGCATCACGCCAGTATCGGCATTCACCGAGTTCAACACCTGAAGTGCCTGTACATCCAGCTGAAATTGGGTGCGATGCGCATTTTTGTTCGGCAGGGAAGCAACAACGCCGGATAACAATATATCGACGCCCTCTAAAGTGGGATCAAATTGGCCCGCTATTTTATCATGGGCCATAAAGGCTGCGTAGAGAAACCCAAGTAACGTAAAAGATAGTAATCGAAGCTTTTGAAATGGCATAATAGCTGGTATAACAGCACATCCAGCTAGCAACCAATGGAACGGAGGCAAAACCGCAAGATGTTGGCAAATTAGCACCCCAACTAAAAAACCAATACTTGCAATTTGCATGTTTAAAACACCGCAATTAATGTAGATTGACGACAAGACCTAAGCTGACGAAGGTCCCGATCACTCGAACTGACATTTCGCAGTTGATCGCACAGTATATTTAACCGAATCACTCCGGTTAAACGCCAGCATTATAAAGCCAGACGATTAAGCACCTTATTTAAGCACTTACTTTAAACAACAATTGCGAAATGCCAAGACGATACATTAAACGCCACTTCCCTAATTTCGACAAAATTCGCAGTTCCCAACAATTGCAGTTTCTTGGCCCGTTATTACAGGACCCCAATTTATTGCATTTGAATCGCCGCTCAGTATCCGGCGCCTTTGCCGTAGGCCTATTCGTTGCGTGGATACCCATTCCCTTTCAAATGGTACTGGCAGCCGTTGCAGCGATTTTCACCCGAGTTAATTTACCCATATCCGTTGCACTCGTTTGGGTTAGTAACCCCCTAACCATGCCGCCGTTGTATTATTTCGCCTACAAAGTTGGCACTTGGGTGTTGGACGAAAAACCTCAACCTATTCACTTTGAATTGTCCGTCACCTGGTTAACCCAAAGTCTGGGGGCTATTTGGCAACCTTTTTTGTTGGGATGTCTGATTGTGGGTACCATCTCGGCGATATGCGCCATCCTGGCCATTCGCGGATTGTGGCGTTTGCATGTAGTACAAAGCTGGAAGGATCGTAAAATGCGGCGTAAACAGAGAAAAGCAGAAAAGAGCTCGGCGTCTAAATCAAGCTAATCCTTATTGTCTATCCAATATTGTCTGCCCAATATTGTCTACCTAATATTGTCAAACCAGCCTCCCAAACAACCTCCCTGTCCACCAACATCGACCACCAGCCGGTGTTATTACGTACGTAACTTTCACGCGTGAGCCAGAGCCATACGCGTAGATCTACTATGCGGAGCGCAACAAACCGTCTTCCAGCACATGAATACGCTCCATATGGCTGGCTAACTCGCTATCATGAGTCACCATAATAATACTGGTATTTAATTCTTTGTTAAGATTCAGCATAAGCTCGTAAATCACGTGCGCGGTCTTGTTGTCCAGATTACCCGTGGGCTCATCCGCAAGCACACAAACCGGCTCAGTGACCAGGGCACGCGCAATTGCCGTGCGCTGACGCTCACCGCCGGATAACTCAGCCGGTTTATGTTGAAATCGACTCCCTAAACCCACTTTGTCTAAAATTTCTTTGGCTTTCTCAATCACCAGCTTGGGTGCTTCACCACGAATCAGCAACGGCATGCCAACATTTTCGACGGCGGTAAACTCAGGTAACAGATGATGAAACTGATAAATAAAACCAAGATATCGGTTACGTAACTGTCCACGGTCTGTTTCCCCCATGGCCGACATTTTTTTTCCTTGAATAAACACCTCACCGCTGGTGCAACTGTCTAATCCACCCAACAAATGCAATAACGTGCTTTTACCAGACCCTGAGCTGCCCATTATCGCCACTTGTTCGCCTTCGGCAACCGACATGCTGACGCCTTTCAGCACATCGACCGACAAGCTACCTTCCGCAAAGGTTTTGCGCAAGTCATGACACTCTATAGCCACGGCACCAACCGAATTTTCGGGTAAATCCCTGCCAGCCCCTTCAGCAGAATCATTCCGGTATGCCACTTTACTCTGTAAATCCGCTGATTTATTCATACCGCAACGCCTCTGCCGGCTGAGTGCGTGCGGCACGCCATGCGGGATATAGGGTAAACAAAATGCTCAATATAAAGGCTATTGAGATAATCTGGAATACATCATCCCAGTGAAGCTCAGAGGGGAAATCGCTAATATAATAAACCTCAGCAGGCATAAAGTCGACACTAAACAGCGCTTCGATAAAAGGCACCACCACACCTACATTTAAGGCCAGGGATACGCCGCCAATCGCGCCTAATATATTTCCTATCACGCCGATAACCGCACCTTGAATCAAAAAAATGGCCATAATACTACTTGGCTTTGTCCCTAACGTACGCAGTATCGCAATATCCGCCTGCTTATCGGTTACCACCATAACCAAAGATGCCATAATATTAAACGCCGCAACCTTGACAATTAGCATTAGAATAATAAACATCATTTGCTTTTCAATTTTTACCGCGCGAAAAAAGTTCGCATGCTGCAGCGTCCAATCACTTAACCAATATAACCCCGAAAGTGACTTAGCAAGTTCCTGGCGAACTTTAGGAGCATCAAATAAATCATCCAATTTCAATCGCACCCCGGTCACTGAATCGTCCATGCGAAACAACTTGGCCGCATCATCAAGGTGAATGAAGGCCATGGCCGTATCATAATCATTATGGCCTACCTCAAACACCCCTACCACGGTAAATCGTTTAAGCCTGGGTAATATTCCGGCAGGCGTTGTCATCGCCTGCGGGGTCACCAACGTGACTTTGTCCCCGGTAACTACTCCTAAAGCTCGCGCCAGGCCTTTGCCCAGAATGATGTTATATCCCCCGGTTGTGAGGTCGGATAACTGGCCATACAACATTTTCTCCCAAACATTGGACACCCGAGGTTCCTCCCCCGGCAAAATACCGCGAATAAGTGTACCTTTAACGTCCTGGCCATAAGTCAACATACCTTCCATACGAATATAAGGCGCTAACCCTACAACCTGGGGTTGTGACTCCAGTATTTCATACGATAAAGACCGCCACCCTTTTAGCTCACCCTCGTAACCGCTCACGGTAATGTGGGATGCCATCCCAAGAATACGCTCCCTTAATTCGGTCACAAAACCGTTCATTACTGATAACACAGTAATCAATGCGGTCACCCCCAGGGCGATTCCGAACATCGATGAGAATGAAATAAAGGAGATAAACTGGTTACGACGCTTGGCGCGGATATAGCGCAAGCCGACAAATAATTCCAAGGGCTTAAACATTGTTATTAAACACTGTTATTGAACATTGTTATTTAAAATAAGGTATTTTTAACAAAATGACTCAAGGCCATTAGCTGAAAAATCATTGACCCTATTAAGTCGAAAATAAGGGTTTAACCACCTGCGGCTACAACAATCGAACACCAGCAAGCAGTTTAGCACCAAGCATCACAGTAACGAGCTACCATGGCTCACTGACCACATGGTTCGCTACCAAATATGGTCCACGATAAACATGGTTCATGTTAACCGGGTCTCCCCGTTGTAAAATATGTCGCTGATTAACGGCTGAGAGTGTTCATAATACCGATGATGCCAGATCCTGTATTAACACCGTTCACTATCAACACGTTAGTTGTTTTAGGCATTCGTTAAAATATCCCTATAGTGACCCCGTAACACAACCGCGCTGATACTAACATGCCGACGCCTTGATGTCATAAGTATTCAAAACGATAGATACGATTAAGGCGATTGCTCAATAAACACAACTATATAAAAACTACACTAAATAGGTGGCGCGTATACTCACGCTAGGCGAAGAATTGGCAAGAAAGTTACCCTCGATCAGCCTCCAGGACTCACAATGGTAACTCTAGCTGGGATTCAATCTGAAACATCGCATTCGTTTCAGCATTGTTTTTTCGAAATAAAGCATTGACTGAAGAAGCGATACTTTTCGGTTTTTTCCGCGATTGAGTGACCGGTGTGATTGTTAACACACGGCGCACTTCGTCTGATATTTTTGCCACCACGGCGTCCATTCCCTCGACGAGTTCAGCCCGCCTGAAATGGAGCACATTGATACCCTTCTTTTTTAATTCCGTTTCCTTGGTAAGATCTTTTAAATTACGCATTGCTCCTAACTGTAGCAATTCATCAACATCCACGGCCAGTTTTGCCTCAGAAGAATAAAATTTCACCGTATATTCGCCAATTATTTTTTGGCGCTGAAATTCAACACCCAAAATTTGCTTGGCACGTATTCGCTGCCACAACTGTTGTTCAATCTTCTGTTCAATCTTCGACATTTGCGGTCCCTCTCATAACGTTTCCTCTTAGAATAAGTCACCATTAGCAAGTCAATACAAACTGATATCCACCTATACCTAACCATCAAAAGGAAACAATGAATACGCAGTTACCACGACCCCTAAGTACAAAAGCGTAACAATTACGGCATACTAACTACTGTATAGCCACTACTGTATAACCACTACGATATAATCACTACGATATAACAAGTGCAACATAACAACTACAGCCCAACAGCCAGCTTGCAACCCATAACGTCTGGCGAGGTAATGTCAAACTATTGGTGATATCGGAACCACTGAATGCTATAAAATCGTTATAGTTACCACGTCCCTCAAAATACCGCTTTCAGCACTAAAAAAAATATTCGCAAAAATAGTCATAAAAATACTAAAAAAAATAAGACAGGGTAAAGACCAAATCCGCTGTTTGCCCAACCGTTTATTTGAACAAACAGCACCATGTCAGAATGGTTACATGCTTGCACGGCGATCAATTGGGAGGAGTCCGCACAACTTTACCCTGCCTTTTCCCAACATTGGGGAGAGGGATAAAACTTAATAATGACGCAATACACCCACCGCAATCCCTTCGATGTCCAAACGCTGTTTTTTAAGGTTAACCTTGATGGTTTGATAATCAGGGTTTTCCGCTTTTAGATGCACCACATTACCTCGTTGCATAAAGCGCTTCACTGTCACCTCCTCCTCCAAACGGGCGACAACAATCTGTCCATTTTCCGCCATTGGTGTTCGATGTACCGCTAGTAAATCACCATCCATTATGCCTACGTCTCGCATACTTTCACCGTGAACCCGTAAAAGATAGTTCGCGTTAGGTGTAAAAAAATCGTGATTAACCTGACAATAATCTTCAATATGCTCTTCCGCAAGTATGGGGCTCCCTGCAGCAACACGACCAACGATCGGCAAACCATTATCTTCCGCAAAATCCCCAAGGAGTTTGATGCCTCGTGAGGCGTTGGGCACTAACTCAACCGCACCCTTGCGAGCCAATGCCTGTAAATGCTGACGAATGCCATTTGTGGAGCTGACGCCCATCGCTGCGGTAATCTCCGCAACGGTGGGCGGCATTCCACTGGCAGCAACCTCTTTCTGGATAAACGCTAATATTTGCGTTTGTCGTTTTGTTAAATTCTTCATACTGTTTATATCTGCAGTGTATTTAAAAGCAGTATAGGTGAGCCAGAACAGAAATTCAAGCACTAAAACTCAATCACTAAACAGGCTCCACCCTGCCTCCATTACGTGCTCATCAATATCCCTTGAATCTAAAAAAATGCCAGTCAAGGCGTGAGGAAAGAGGTTTGCTTATTCCAAATGAACGACGAACAACGCAACCTGACGTTTTTTCAGGCACAACCCGAAGGGCCGAGTCGGTGTTTTTGTCCAGCGGCATTGTCTCTTGCTTATGGAGACCGACTACACGGCCCTCGCTCTGCCTGGCTGAACAAAAACACAGACTCGGCAGGACCACCTTTCTAATGGTTAACACCCCCTAAGGCTTTAGCATAAAAAATAAACGTTACGTAGGAGCACATAAAAATAACAAGGTCTCTATAATAGGGTTTACAGTACCGTTGATCTGTTGCTACAAATAACCGCAGTAGAAAAAAGACAGCTGGTTTAGTACAATATTCAATCATGTGCGATTCAATGCACTGTATGTTTCCTTGAGGACGCGAAAAATACACCGCAGACAATGAAAATGAGCAAAAAACCTCGTGCATTCGCCAGCCCGGAAATTGCCGCCATTTTTGAATCTTATCCCGGCAAAATAAGAACCAACTTACTCTTTCTGCGTGGTTTACTATATGATGTCGCCACTAATACTCAAGGCGTCGGCCCATTGAAAGAAACGCTTAAGTGGGGACAACCCAGCTACCATCCAGTCAACGCTAATATCGGGACTACCATCAGGCTAGATCAAACAGCAACGGACACCGACGCTTATGCACTCTATTTTCATTGCCAGACTACGCTGGTGGATACATTCCGGGAAATGTACCCAAGCGAATTTACTTACCAAGGTAACCGGGCCATTATCTTTAATACCAACACGAAGATACGAGTGCCTGCATTAAAAGACTGTATTGCGCTGGCGCTGACATACCACCTGAGGAAAAAACAACATTAGTTTTTTACTGATGGAGAAAGAGAGATGACAAACCACTACCCGCCCCTTATTCGATCACTACCGACATTTGATGGGCCATTTGAGGCCTATCAGTTGAATGCGGACGACAGCAAGGTACTTTTTGCATCATACCCTGCAGGCACGGTTATCAAACCCCATACCCACGACACAGATAACGTTGGAATCATCACCCAAGGCGAACTTATTCTAACCATGGACGGTAAAACCATAACGATTACCCCAGGCAATTGGTACCATGTCCCAGCCCACAAAACACATTCGGCAGTATTTGAAGTAGACACCTCAGAGATAGAGTTTTGGTTTGAGGAGAAAACCACATCATCAGCGGTGTAACGCGCCCCTATTGGAATCACGCCAAGATTAACAAGACATTCAAACGGAAAAATATGGAAAACAAAACCACGTTACATTTGTTATACAGACATGTTATACGGGCATGTTATTCAGACATGCTATACGTAAATATTACGCGGCGAACTCGCCGCTGAAAAAACAACCGTAGCCAAAGCCTTCGCCAAAGAAAATAACACGATTCTAATAAGTGAAGACCATTCCATTGAGTGTCAATATTGTTTCCAGGTAAAATGGCCAATCGGCAAGACTACCGTCGTTATGCAGAGCACCTCGGGACAGTGGTTTTTCTACTAGTGGCAGCCATTTATCCCCACCAAACGGCATACCCTCCAACCGTACAAACCGGCTTAACTATCATCAAACCCTGCATTGATATAACCTTAAGCGCACGATCCCCCTACAGCCGATGAACAAAAAAAACAATGGCAGACCAAAATTGATTAATATTACACTTAAACTCCACAGGCAATCAGGGATGCAATCAACGATAACGTCTACGCTGAACACACCCATGTCTTCATCGACAAGACCTTACGATCAATAACGAGCTAACACTATTTCATGATAACTGTTTAGTTTGAAATTAATGACACAGGAATTGCTATTGAACAGGAACAGGAACAGGAACAGGAACAGGAACAGGAACAGGCTAACACAATTTTTCACGCTTTCTCACAAGCACATGCAAGCATCACGCGGCAGTACGATGGAACCGGCTTAGCATTAACGATAGTTTAAGGACAAGTTTTAAAGTGTCGCATTAAAGATCGAAAATCGCTCACGTTGACGCTTGGTGTCAATAAAATACGGGAAAATACGACGAATGTGGCTATGGCTTATCACTCACATAACAAGACCAATACTTGGGTTACCTTCTGGACTGAGATATTTTTCGAGTACCCGATGAAACTGCTCAAGATCCACCGGCTGAGCGATACAGTCATCCGCACCGGCACCCAGATATTTTTCCAACTCTGCCGGGTTACTGTGCTCAAACATACCCACTATTGGTTTACGATACCCTTGACTACGAAGTTTTTTCGTAAATTGCAGACCATTCATCACGGGTAACTTTGTGGCCGTAAGTATCAAGTCATAATCCTGCGTCAGTGCCTGCTGTACCGCCGACAGGCCATCACCCACGATATCAACAGCGACTCCCGCATCATGCAAACAATTGCTAATTAACGTCTTAATATTAGGGTTTGTTTCAACCAACAACACTTGCCCCGAAACAGAGATTAACGGCTTATTGACATTTTCGGCGACCTCTTCATTATAAAGGGCTGCCCGACTATGAAACCATTGACAGTCCGTCAGATCACCAACCGCGGTTGACACTTCAAAAGTACTGCCTTTGCCCTTTTTGCTGCTCACAACCACATCACCTCCCAAATTTTTGGCAAGATGTTTGGAAATACACAAGCCCAGCCCTGTACCACCAAACTTCCGGGTAGTAGAGGTCGTTGCCTGAGAAAATGGCTTAAACAAGCGGCTAATCTCTTTTTCATCCATGCCAATGCCAGTGTCAGAGATGCTAAAAATCAACTGCTGTTGATTTTTAGATAATGCGATTTTCACCTTAACGCCACCTGACTCGGTAAACTTGATAGCATTGCTGCACAAGTTAAACAAAATTTGCTTTAAGCGTGTAGGGTCAGTAACCATGGTTGCGGGCAGAGGAAAATCATATTCGATATCAAACGTTATTCCCTGCCGGCGGGCTTGCGCCGCGAACATCGATTCAATATCCAATACTAACATGGACATATCTAAGGCTAAAGACTCAATGGATAACTGCCCAGCTTCAATCTTTGACAAGTCAAGAATATCATTAACGATACGTTGCAGATGAAGACCACTTTTGATAATCGCATCGATTTCGTAATTAATATCTTCCTGACTTTGACGGCTATCCCTCAACATGTCAGAAAAACCAAGAATCGCCGTTAATGGTGTTCTGATCTCGTGGCTCATACTCGCCAAAAAGGCGCTTTTTGAACGATTGGCTGCCTCTGCATTTGCTACCGCCGCTTCCCGTACCTGCTCTTCTAGCTGGTGCTCTGTTGTCATTCCAATCCAACCCGCAACAAAATTCAATAGTCCCAAATCATCATCGCTAAAATGAATTTTAGCGGGCTTTCGCGTGGAAAAACTAACAACGCCAAAAACCTGATCGCCGACCATAATGGCGGTACCCACATAACTTTGAATCCCCAACAACGTAACTAATGGGTGATTTTTGTATTCCGACTTGGAAATATCACCAATCGTCAATGGCTCGGCCGATGACAAGGAAGCATGACATAAGGTTTTTTCCGCAGGAAAGACGATACCCTTTTTAAGGGGAAAATCATACGGCGTAATGATATGCATAATAGTTGTGGTTTTTTCACCTAAATCTAGGCGTTCCACAATCGCAATATCCATGTCCAGCAGGCGACAAGTTAAATCCAACAACGCTTCAGTTTTTTGATCAACTTTCTGGTCAGGTTGAAATATAAGTTGTTGAAGTTCCTGTAGCCAATCGTTTTTGCGGTTAACAACCGCCTTTTGTTTAGCGCCACGCGTAACAAGTAAAAACAACAACAGTGACAGAATAACACCGACGCAGCCTAACAAGACAATAATAGGAAAGTCACTATTTTTTGCCATTAGCAGATTTAATGTACTAACAGCGCCCGGGTAACTATGCGCACTATCCGGGATATATCCTGCATCAATTCGGTGTAAAGCATGTTCCACACCATTAAAAAATGCATGCTGAATCACCCTAATTTCAGCCCTAAAAACAGCCATAGCCTCTAGTGACTTACCCATTTCGATGAGCCTATCGACGTTAGCATACAACCGATTAGTGGATTCAATCAGGTATCGTTTTTCATCCTGAACGAGTGAAAACGACGCAGGTGAAGTCACCTTTATCAACGGCATTAACGCTGCAACATCAAACCAGGGCATCTCCTTATAGCGCTGATAAACCTCAATCTGCGCCTGCAAAGAGGCGGTGTTGTCTATTTCCTGGATGAGATTGCTACGGCGATATAAATTCGTTTGTATCGCCAACACTGCGTACGCCAATGCCTGCTGGGCAACGACAAAATCCGATACTTCCTTACGTTTAGTGGCTTGGAAAACGCCTAATGAAATCGAAGTCACAAACAATAGTAATATCGTGATTAAGATTGCGTAGACTAACGGCCTGGCGTGTCGCTTTGGCAACATTAATATAATTTCCCCAGTTCTCTGGCAACAGAAACCCAATATCTCTATTGACCAATTCCTTGATAACTATTTACATCGACGTAGCACCCATACAACTTTAGCGATATAAGTCATTTAATTATTGAGCAATTCTTACGCGTTAACGAGAGACTGGGATCGCTACTTTGTTAGATCGAGCAAGGGGTCTTTGATGAAACTTCGCCTAAATGATCGTTATAATCTTAACTAAAGTATAAATGCTTGCGACAGCAATTTAACACCATGTACTATTGAAGTTTGCTTGTGTTAACGTCCGTTAATGTGTTCGCATAAACACAAGCCTATACAAGCGTTTAACTCACCGACAACCGGTTGCATCGATTTAACTCAATCAACAGACAAATAAGACAACATCGGCGCCTTGGCACAATACGACCATGGCACTAACATTACTAATCCAAATATAGCCAATCCAAATAGAACCAATAATGACGAAAATAGACTTAAACACGCAGCGCTGAAAACAGTTAGTACTATGTCCATGCAGTACTATGTCTATGCAGTACTATGCCCATGCAATACTTATGTCCATGTAGTACCATGCCCTTGCAGTACTATGTCCTTGGCCACTATGCTCTTGGCAATAATTACATTCATGGAGCTGGCCGTAACGTTACTTCATGTGGATGTGAACTCAAACCAGTGCGGACTCACACAACATTCCTTTAAAACAGATAAAACCCAATGAAACCACAATTTTTTTTTGATGTTCCGCACCTATACTATTTGCCGCAATTTTTACCCATTTACCAGGAACTAACCAAGCACAACATCGATGTCAAATTCGTTATTTATACTGGCATCGATGGCGAACAAATGACGGATATTCTAAAAGGCGTTGTCAAGCAACACCAATTGCCTGTCCATTGGGTAGCATCACTAACGGAGGGGTTAGCGCTATATGAAAAACAAAAACCCGCATGGATAATATTTGGAAACAGCTATAAATACCTCGACAATCTTCCCCCAGGGATAAAAACCGCAATGGTAAACCATGGTGCCGGGATAAAATCTGCAGGACATAATATTGATGCATGCCGATTCGATATTCGTTTTGCTGAAGGCACGTATCAACTTGAACAGCTAAAAAAAGCTTACCCGCAAGGGAACTATGTGGACGTTGGATTTTCCAAGCTAGACCCTATTTTCAACAACGGTACTGAGCATCCCGCATTGGACCTCAATACCCTGGGGCTGGATAGCAATAAACCAACGCTACTCTATGCACCTACCTTTTATCCCAGTTCGATTGAATTATTTTCTGATCATTGGCCACAACATTTTTCAGCATTTAATTTACTGGTAAAACCCCATTTTTTCACCTATACCAAAAAAGCCTATCAACAGCAGCGCCGTAAGCTGGCACGGTGGAAAGCCGCAGCCAATGTCTGGGTAGCAGACATCAGCGAGTACTCCTTACTGCCCTACTTCGCAACGGCAGACGTGTTGATAAGCGACGCATCCACCGCACTCTTTGAATTTGCGGCGTTAAACAAACCCGTGGTCTGGTGTGATTTTCTGAAACTGCGCTGGACCTACCGCGGGCCGTTAGCCTTCAGGTACAAAAAGCGGATGGACCAGGACATCCTGCGCTATGCCGACATAGCGATTCATGCCTCACGATACAATGAACTGTTACACATTGTAGAACAACAAGTTAAAGCCCCCCATGAATTCGAAAAACAACGCAAGGCCTATTCAGAACGACTATTGGGGCGACTCGATGGGAAAGTGTCTGCGCGAATTGTCAAGACTTTACTCCAGCAATAGCCCCAAAACACCGAAAAATTCGTTGGACACAACAAATTCATTACGCAAACTCATTGTGTCGAGCTCAAAATAAGCGGATAATCGACACTATAAGTGGCCATCGCGGCTAAAATAAGCAACTCGATAACAGTTAGCAAATTATTAGTGGGTTCTGGAATGGAAAAAATTAAGATTGCAATTATAGGTATAGGTAACTGCGCAAGCTCGCTCATTCAAGGTATTGAATACTACAAAGATAAAAACAAAGATGATGCCATCGGTTTGATGAATTGGGATATCGGTGGATACGCCCCCCACGACATCGAGGTGGTTGCCGCTTTTGATATCGACCAACGGAAAGTCGGCCAGGATGTTGCTGATGCCATTTTCGTGAAACCAAACTGCACAGCGGTATTCTGCGACACAATACCCGCAACCGGGACCATCGTACAAATGGGGCAAGTGCTCGACGGAAATGCTGAGCATATGCAAGACCACCCACCGGAACGCAGTTTCGTCATCTCCAAACAACCTGAATTAAACAAAAACGATATTGTGGGGATTTTAAAATCCTCTGGGGCCGATGTTCTACTAAACTACCTGCCGGTAGGCTCCGAAAATGCCACAAAATTTTATGCCGAATGCGCATTAGATGCGAACATGGCGTTTATTAACAATATTCCCGTCTTTATAGCCAGCGACCCGGTTTGGGCCAAGCGGTTTGAGGAAAAAAATCTCCCCATTGTTGGCGACGACATAAAAGCACAACTCGGCGCCACCATTACCCACCGGACATTATCTGACCTGTTTGAAAAACGCGGTGTGCGTATCGACCGGACGTATCAAATTAATACCGGTGGCAATACTGACTTCCTAAACATGTTGAACCGTAACCGTCTGGCGTCGAAAAAAACCTCCAAGACCGAGTCGGTACAGGCCGTTATTGACAAGCGCCTTGAGGATGAAAACATACACATTGGTCCCAGCGACTACATCCCCTGGCTAAAAGACAATAAAATTTGTTTTATTCGCATGGAAGGTCGCTTGTTCGGCGACATCCCCATGAACATCGAAGTAAGACTTTCCGTGGAAGATTCGCCCAACTCCGCGGGGGTTTCCATTGACGCCATTCGTTGCTGTAAATTGGCATTGGATCGAGGCAAAGGGGGAATATTGTTCTCGCCCTCCGCCTATTTGATGAAGCATCCACCAAAACAGTTTACCGACAATCAGGCGCAACAAATGGTACAGGCATTCATAACAGGGGAACGTGATAACTAATTCAACAAGGGAAACACTATCTGTACTGTAATTGATGACCACTGTAATTGATGACCACTGACGAACCCTAACTTGTACAGTCTGTTTTATCGCAAGGATCCAAAATAAATCATGCTTACAAAAAATTGTTTGATACTAGCTGCCGGAACCGGCAGCCGGATTTCCAATCTAGCCAAATCTAAACCACTCATCGAAGTGGCCGGACGACCGCTGATACAACATGTCCTAGAAAACGCTATTAGCGCTGGCTTGAGCGATTTTTATGTGGTATCCGGTTATAACGGGCAGCTAGTACGCAATTTTTTGGATTTTTACGCCAAATCATCGCCAATAAAAATAACCCATATAATAAATAAGGACTGGGAGCGCTCAAATGGCGTTTCAGTGCACCTGGCGAAAAGTGTGATCCCCGACCCGTTCTTTCTGCTAATGTCAGATCACTTATTTGACGCATCTATCATGAGCGACATGAATCAGCTCCCAATAGGCGATAACGAAACCTTGCTTGCCATTGACCGAAACCTGTCAAATACAAACATTGATATCAATGATGTCACCAAGGTTATGGTGAGGGACAACGATATTCTGGATATCGGAAAATCCCTGCGTGATTATGACGCCTTTGACACCGGTATTTTTAAGTGTACCCACCGCTTGTTCGACGCTCTGGAAAAAAGTAGCGAGCTTGGCGATGACAGCCTGTCTGGAGGCATCAAACAGTTAGCACAATCGAAATTGGCAAAAACCTTTGATATTAACAAGCGTTTTTGGATCGACGTTGATGACGAAAACATGCTAAAGCTCGCCACAACACACTTTAAACAATAAGTGCCGTCCACCTCATCACGACACGGCAATATTTACCCCTGTTATTTACCCCAGCTATTTACCCCAGCAATGGCTCACCTCGTAACGATTCACCCCTGAAATTCACCGCTAAATATACCGCGGCGATTTCCCGAAAACAGTCTTGCGTTTGAGTAGGCTACCGGGGGGCCACGTTCAACTTAACCCTATTAACATTGCCATCGCGCAAAAAGATCAGCTCTGTGGTATCACCCGCCTGCAATGATTTCATAATATTCGAGAAGCCACCAAGATCCTTAATTTTTTTTCCGGCTAACTCAATCAAAACATCATTAGCCATTAACCCCGCCATTGCTGCGGGAGACGCAGGCACGGTTCCAGTAATTTTGACGCCTTCTCCCTGATACGCAAAATCAGGCACTGTCCCCAAACTAACACGACGCCCCTGAGATGATTTCGCCGACGAACCCGCTGCCACTGCTTGCTGCTTCGATGCGTCAGCGGCCGTCAGGTTGGAATGTAACGCCTCAGGTCGGTTTGACAGATACTCCATCGCTTCACTTAAAACCGAGGTTATTTTAATGAGCCCAGCGGCATCTATCTTTTCGATGCGATCGCCAGGCCGGTGAAAATCCTCATGAGCGGTTGCAAATAACTGTACGGCAGGAATGCCCACATCGAGAAAACTCTTTTGATCACTGGAACCAAAATCATTGGCAATACTTCGAATCGGGATACCCGTAACAAAACCAATTCCCCGAAAAATATGCACCCATTCGCTCGCCGAACCAGTGCCAAACACGGTTACAGGCTGTTCCCCTAAACGGCCGACGGTATCTAAATTAACCACCCCAATAACCTGTTCAGTTGGATAGTCTCCGCTGTGATTAATATAATGAATCGAACCACGGTGGCGACTTTCTTCTGCTGTAAAAGCAATAAATACTATGGTCCGTTCCGGCTGCCATTTTTTTGCCACCGACCGGGCCAGCTCCAGCATCACGGCAACACCACTGGCATTATCATCTGCACCAAAGTGAATTTTTCCTTCGTCGCCCTGATGCACATCAGGCCAGCCCCTACCCAAGTGGTCATAGTGCGCACTCACAATGACGCTTTGACCATGATAAGCAGGATTTTTTCCGGGCAATACACCGATCACATTGGTTAAGGTCGACACGCCCTCCGCATGACCAATATCTTCCTTCCAGGTCTGAAAATAATCGCCAATAGCCTGCCCGGGGGCTGTTTTGCCGACAGAACCATCGCCCCCCGGTGTTAGTCCTGCCTGCCTAAATTGTTCCGCAATGTAAGCCGCCGCCTTATCAAGCCCGACAGTACCAATACCTCGCCCTTCCAGCTCGTCCCCCGCCAAATATTCAACATCCGCTAACAAGCGCGCCTGCGAATAAGCCGCTGGCAATTGCGCTAACGCTTGGCGTGCGGCGTACCGCGCACCGGTCACTTTTTTATCACCATTATTTTGCTTAAACATAATGGTCATTGGTGAATTCGCGGTTGACCACTGACCTTTCTCGATATTGTTGGGTTCATCCCCTTCAAACGCTAGATAACTGTATTTACGATAATGCGGTAATTTTCGAGCCAGCCCAGGCATGGCATCGACATTATCACTTCCTAACCACAAAAGTGTCTGCGCCGTGTTTTGGGGATTACGCGCCGCTAATAATACCGAATGTTTGGCCCGCTCAAACTCGCGTCGGCGATCAGCGTCATTGGCAATCACAACCTTCGCTGCCGCCCCCTCCACCTGGTGCGCGGCTAGTGCCTCATACACAGCGGATTTAAACCGATTGCGCCAGCCCAACAACCAAACGGTCTTATCCGTGGGTAACACCTCAACATCGGAATCCAGCTTAATCTCCCACGCCCCCGCCTGGGAACGTTGCCAACGTTGCGCCAGTTGACGATAAGCCGACTGCATGGCCTCATCAGCCATTGAGGGCAACAACACCAACACCTGCTCGGCACCAAACCCCTGAGATAGCGCGGCGGGAATCTCCGCGCTATGGAGTCGACGAAACACATCAAATTCGGGGTCTATATCCAACCGATAAGGTCTTTCAGGCAAGGTTACTGAGAACTTTTGTTGTCTCTTGGTCATGCTTACAGAAAGCTGATGGGCCTCAGCTTGCTCCTGCAAATGCACCGCGATGGGAACGGATAAACGGTAAGGCACTCCCAGCTGGGTTTGCTCAATCGTAAAACTTAATTGATAATGGTCATCGTCTCGACTCACGCTCGCCGCCAACAAATTTAAGTTAGGCGCCCCGGTTCTTGTCACCCACTGCTCAAACTCGGGCTGCAAATCCATCTCGAGCACATCACTCATGACAGACTCAATCTCGTTAAACCCGGCAATCTTACCGTTATAGCGCCGATAAAAGTGCGCCAACGACTTTGTAAAACCGGCATCACCCAGCGTTTGCCGCAGCATATGGAAAAACATAAGCGTTTTACCATACCCAACAGCCTCAGTTGCTGAACTGTGGCGCGACACAAAGTCGGTTAATGGAAAATCCTGTCCTTCACTGACAAAGTCCGTATATTTCTGTAGCACGTTACGTCGATGCTGAGCGCCCTGACCACGCTGCTCTTTGATCAGGTGGTCCGCCAAATAGGCCGTTAAACCTTCCGCCCAATTACCCTTGTCATAATTGACAAATACGCCATTCCCCCACCAATTATGTAATATTTCGTGCGGGTAAGAGGAATGCATAATAAAGGGAAAGCGCATGACCTTAGGCCCGAGCAATGTAAATGAAGGCATGCCATAACCGGTTTCCCAAAAATTCTCCACTAAGGCAAATTTTTTGTAAGGATAAGGCCCAATTAAACGACTATACATGGCAATATATTGGCCGGTAACATCCAGGTACTTTTGCGCAAGCACATCATCCCCCTCGCGCATAAACACCATTGCGGTTGCAGCGCCAACGCCCTGGGAATACTCCTTGTATTGACCTGCGATCAAATAAATATCATCCTGTGGCAACACCTCATCCCAAACGACCTGGCGCACACCGTTCTCAACCGTATGCGCTGTTCTTACCCCCTGGCTTACCGCGTCCCAGGGTTCCGGTAACTGCACGTTTAAGTTAAAACTCAATAAATCGTCTTGTTTAAACTGCGGAAACCAGGCGGTTGAACGTGCCAGAAAAACACCTTCGGCATCAATCAACCCCGGTGTTTCACTAAAACTACGAGCATACTCTTGCTCCGACGGCCCCACATTATGGGCAATGTTACCCCGGTATTTCAGTGATATTTGGCGCTGCCCTTTATTAACCTGAATACTGTATTGCTTAAGTGGCACTCTTGCCTTTTGCGCCGTTTTCGCAAACGCTACCCCAATCTCCTGGTGAGTCTGGATAATATTTGACGTGGTACCGATTTTTAAATTTCGGTGTAACAAAAAAGAAACTAACCTGTCGGCATCGGCGGTCGATGGCAGCGTAATCGTGTCTTCCACGATCAGCGTTGCCGTCAGCGGGTCGATTTGCACATCGAGTTTATGATGTACAACGCCGTTCGCCAAGGCATCGTCGGCCAGAACACTGCTGGAATAAAGCAATACGATAAAAAAAACACTGATTATAGGCAGGAATCTAAACATTTTAATTTTTTTAACCTTCACTTTTATAACGGGAGACAAGAACCATAGCCCCAGACAAGAATATTTAATCAAATCCAGCCTAATTATAACATGATATCTGCAAGCGATTTAACGCTAATCCGATGCAGCAAAAACACCCTTATACGCTATTATAAACCCTATTCCTAACGGAGCAGACCCATGCCCCTCTTCAGCATCCACACGGTGCAACCCTGCATCCCGTCAGGCTCATCATCATGTATTATAACAACCCCTTGCTGGTCATAAACAGTCCCGACCAACCCTACCGTTTTATGATCGGTGTAACCGCCCGGCCAAGTGATGCATTCGTTAGCCTGTGTTACCCCACCCTGGCACGTTAAACCTACATTGCGCCGTTGACCGCGCAAAAATTAGCTAACGCCATGAATACCATTAATTGCTACGTATTACCGTCTTCACTGTTTGTGTGAACACGCTACGATCTGCAGAGCAGCCCTGATTGCCCGCCTGACGTTGCAAAAAAACGCGTTAAGAACTCGGCCATCAACACCTTTTTTTGCTTCGCTAGTCGAACAATCAAGACGACTCTGCAGACCGTCCAACGGCGGAATTTAGGTTAAACCAAACACCCTTGCTAATAAAAATCATCTTTGCTACAGTCCAACGCAATCCTCGCAGTGCGTGTTTGCAGTGAGCCTTAGCATGAGACTGCACCTTGTTTAACAGTACGGTTAGTAAGACCGCGCAGCATTTAACCGTACATCGTTTAACCGCACACGCTCGATGACTGTCAAGGAGGACTCACCATGTCAGGAAAATCCGCCGCCCGTTTGGGCGACCAGTCCCACGCCCCGGCCGATGCCCACGGCTGCCCGGCCTGCGCGCACCCCGTCACCGGTCCCGCCGTCAGTGGTTCTCCCGATGTCAACATCAACGGCTTGCCCGCCTTGCGCCTGGGGGATAGCGGCGTCCACGCCAGTTGTTGCGGTGCCAATACCTGGCAAACCGTACAGGGCAGCGCCACGGTGTTTGTTAACCACCAACCGGCCGTGCGCCTGGGCGACGCCACCCAACACTGCGGCGGCCCCGGCACCCTGATTGAGGGTAGCCCCAATGTTTTTATCGGCGATGCCCCCGGCGGTGGTGGCATTGTCATTGACGGCATGGCCATGGGCAATAATCTCAGTATTGGCGCTGACGCGCCGACGGCCAACAGTGTCACCCGCGCCATGGAGCGGCAGACCACCGCGTCCACCGCCCAAAGCACCGCCAGTACTGCCACCACCGACCCTCCCCCCGAAGAACCGGGCCTGCAGCCCGTGCCCTTAATCCCCATTGAAGCCGTGGCGCAAGCGCTGAGCGAAATGATTGAGGCCATTAAAGCCGACGGACTGGGGCTGGGCGTGCTGGCGACCGCGGCGGTGGGAGCCGTTACCCGGGGCATCGGCAACAAACTGCCCGTCACCGACGCGCTGGAAAACGCCCTCAAACACAGCCGCACCCCCGGCGAAGCCCTGGGCAAAGTGGGCATGGCGCAGGCCAAACAACGCCAGGGTATCAACACCGACCCACACTATATCGACCGCTACCACGGCCCCGACGACCTGGCGCGGGACAACACCGGCAAACTCACCGAAATTGAAGCCAAGGGCACAAAAGGGGACAGCACGGCGGTGGCCAGCAATAAAAGCAAGGAAAAGCAAAGTTCAGCAAAGAAAAACAAGCGGCGGGCTAAGCAAATGACCAAGCATAAAACCGCAAAAATCGGCATCGCCTCCAACCGCCAAGGTGGTGCTTATACCCAGGAAGAAATTGACTTGTGGGCAGAAATCGAATTAAAAAAAGGCAACAAACGCCACCTGTCCACCCACACCAACACTGAAACCGGCCGGGTACAGGTTATACAACGGAATCAGTATGGTGAAATGGACCACATTCTGGACGAATTCACCATCGATAATTTTGATGCCATCAAACAAAGTATCGAGGAGGCCTTTAAACCATGAAAACACCGCAACAACATCAAATTGATCATTGGCTGGCGGCATCCAGGAGGAGTATTGCCCGAACCGAACAAGCCGAGAAAGAGGGGTTTTACAAGAAGGAAAACATCCCACTCCAAAGCGTTTATACCGGCACCGCCATGGATTACGCCGACCTGGCCCGCGCCAAATTCCTCAACGGTGACAGCCTGGCCTCGGTGCGACGGGAATTCGCCACCGCCGCCCAATGCATCATTAAAAGCTTTACCATGGCCTATGATGACAACGACCCCGATTACGTAGGCGACCAGTGGCCCCCCAAAAACCCCCACTACACCGGCCACAAAGACTCCCCCATAAAAGCCCAATGGTCGAGGCCCGGCTACGGTCACGTCTGTTGGGCGGATGTTGGGGAAACCGACGCCATCGAGGGTGTTAACTGGGCCTTAATGGCAGCGGATGTTGACCGGGGCCGCCAACTGGCCCACTGGTATCAAGACCGAAAAGATGGCTATAAAATGGACCCCGACGTTAACCGCTATGCCCATGCCCTCAAACATGCCCTGCTAAACGAAGCCGATAAAGGCAGCGCCCTGTTACAAGCAACTCTCGATGAATACACCGCCAAGCCCCCCAAAAACGGGGGCGACATGAACTACTTTACCTTAAGCCTCACCCTGGCCGGTATACTCACGGGCAATGAAACGCTGTTTAACCAGGGGCTGGAACAACAACTCACCTTTTACGAAAAGGTCATGATCCCCTCAGAGGATTTGTGGGACAGTGATGAACGCTATATCTGTGACCACGCCGTGGCCCTGGCCAACCTGGCGATTCATTACCACCTCAAGGTCACGGTGGCGCATGATTTGTTGCCCACCGCATTGCTCATTTCCCCAGCGGATGCTTAAGCCATCGGGCCACAACCACATCACAGCGCCTTACTGTTAGAGGCGCTTTCCTGTTGCAGTGGCACCCTTCCCTGTTACGGTGGGGCTATCCCCTGTTACGGTGGGACTATTCCCTGTTACGGTGGGACTATTCCCTGTTACGGTGGGACTGTTCCCTGTTACGGTGGAACTGTTCCCTGTTACAGTGGGACTATTCCCTGTTACGGTGGGACCTTCCCTGTTACGGTGGGACCTTCCCTGTTAGGTGATTACAAAGCATCCAGTATGAGCGGAATCGGGGCAGTTTATGGCTCCCACTCAATCAGTATCCATCGTTATCGTTTGACCTCAAACGCTTAGCCTCAAGCACTTAGCCTCAAACACCACGAATGTTGTTGTCGCTTGCGTCCCCCAACACTGATTAATTTAGGTTAAACATCTTAACTGGCGGGTTCAACGGTATTAAAACGCGTAATTTTTTTACTGCGATCGCCGCTCAGTTGATAATAAACATCGTCATAAATATTCCAACGACACAAATCAATGGGGGTGACCTCGGAGGCATTGATGTTACCCACGATACCCGACACTTCCAACCCTGCCGAAACCAGCTCAGAGCAAAAGAACGTGCTAAAATCTTCGTGATTGTAACTAGCACCACGCTTTCCAAAGGGCAAATCATCAAACGCATCTAACGCCGACTTAATCGCTTGTGGCATGTCATACGGTTTCTGTTCTTTAGCCTGGTGAAACAAAAAATCAAAAAACTTTTTCTGATCAAACAACGCCTCTCGACGCTCTCTTTTTAAAGGAAGCCACCAGATTTCCCCCTCATAAGCATTAAGTCTATCGCTAAACCTTGAAATACCCACACCATTGAAGCCGTCTAAAGAGGTCGATTCAATAATTTGATTAAAAAATCGATCTGTAACATCTTGCATAATTGTTGTTTGAAGAATAACCCCAATATGCGAAACATTCGAAAATGTGGCAAACTTGATAAATTCAGATAGATAACCGCGACCGCCAAACGCAATAACATCCCCTGGCTTCATCATTTTTCGGGCATCTTGATAATGTATTTGTTCGATTGACATACGCCCCATCTCCCATTATTGAGGGTTTTATTATGATCAACCATTTACTGACGCCAATTTATAAAATTCTTTCAGGTGCTATGAAAAAAATAGTCACATCAACCCCATCACGGCGCATGGAAACATAAGGGGTGTTTAACCTAAGGGGGTGTTTAACCTAAGGGGGCACACTAAAGTAATAACATGTGGCAAAATGCGATACAGGCACGATGTTTATCGTGTTAGCGGGATGATGGCACGGATACTAAAACGTGCTTAATGGGTACGATAAAAAACTGTCAAGCTAATGAGCAGACCGGTGCTGAATTATCACAGGATTATACGCCCGGTAAAAACCCGGCGTATAACCCTGCAACCGTAAAAAACTTAATTTATAGGTAATCGTTAGCGTTCTATAAGGGTTTGGGCATCAGTTCTGCTGAACTGGCTCTGATAAAACCATATTTTTCGTAAATTTTCTGCGCCTGATCCGTTCCAAGATAATCGAGAAATCGTTTTGCATTTGCCGCGTTTCTTCCATCACTGATCGCTCCAATGGCATATCCGACTTTATCCTGTTTATTATAAGGCGCATCAATGCTCACGCCGTCAATATGACGTCCTTCTTTTTTTGCATGCGCGACTTCTGTTGTCCAAACAATACCCACATCAGCCTGCCCCTGCTCAATTCGGTAAGGCGTTTCTCGGTGATGACGTGCGGTAAACCAGGTTTTGTCCTTAACCGCCCAACATTGTTTACACTGTGCCCCTGCTGTTACTTTTTCGTATAACTTGAGGTCTTTTAACATTTCAGAACCATAAAACTTAAAAATACCTTCCGTCAACGGATTTGGATGAGATTGCACTAAATCATCCCGCCCCAGATCTTGCGGACCTTTTATGTTTTTGGGATTCCCTTTCGCCACCATCAACTCCAGCTTGTTGTGGGTATAGATGATGTATTCATTCATACGCCCCACGGATTTTAGCTTTTTCAAATGCTGTAAATTAACGCTTGCATACAAGTCAGGGTTTTGCGCGGTCAGGTGGCCATTTATTTTACCTTGATTCAATATTTGCTTTTTTAGTATCTGGCCCGGCGGTATGGTTTCAACATAAATTGACTTAACCCTCGGGTTTGCTTTTTGAAAATCCTGAATCAACTCCTCTACCACCATAAATTGATTACCCGCCAGATACATCACTAAATCTGCGGTGTACGAATCCCTGATGTATCCATATTGAATATTCCCGCCGCTAAAGAACGTACGATAATCATGATTATGACCCGCCTCGCTTTCTGCTGATTGTTGTCCTCCAAGGCCGGCACAAGCCGTTAAAAACGCTACATTCAACAACAATAGTAATGACAATTTTGCATTTGAGTTTTTCATATCTCGATATTCCCGCCTCTATATCCCGTTAAAATATAATAAATAGTAGAAATAATTATTTAATGATATAAAGGTACAACCGAATGCCGGATTACGCAACATCGAGATTGGCAGTTAATGATTACATTTAAAGCACAATCCAGCGAAAACAGGCTTTGCAAAAAAACCGCACGTCATTGACTAACAAGAAAATTACACTAAAAATCGCCGATAATGGGCCAAAAAAACGATAATTGGCCAGAAAAACAGTGTCGTCATCGACATCAATAGTATTACGTTGGAATAAACAGCATCGGATGAGGCCCGTTTCTGGAGAAACAGGCACACGTAAGGGGGGTATCAAAAACCCTATTGCCGTGATATGCGTTTAAATACGGTCGCCTGACAACCGGAACACGGCGGAATATGCCCGGATTTATGGAAATGAGCCTGCTTTCCACATGCCGTGCATTGCAGCGTTCCTGGCAAGGTAATTTCACCCGTATTCCATTCACCATACAATTCTGCATCGCGTGAAAGTTGGTCTAATGCCAGTCGAGTCTCATCAATTAACAACGGCACCGAATCCAGTAGGCTTTCCTCAATTAAGTCAACTTCAAAATGCAGCCAATCTGCAAATTCCAGTTCGTTCCTTTCCAGAAATTCAGCCGCATTATGTAGATCACGCATTAAATAGTCACTTATTCGTTCAGCCTCTTCTTTAGTCAGCTCGCCAAGCTCCACGGCTTTTTCCCTGGCCTGTTGAAATGCATAATGGATACGCGGTGACAGATCCTGTTCTGTTTGACCGATAACCTCCTTAACACGCTCAATCATGCGATCAAACGCCGGAATCAATGTTTTGTTTTCGTCAGACTGCTTGTGGTTTGGCATAAACTTACCTTTTCCTGCTTAATAAAGGATATAAACGGGGTTCACTACTTTCTCGTACCCCACGTCTCGTACTCCATCTGGGGCACTGGCCACGACCTTTGCCCCACACGCTTTGCCTAAACGCTGTTGTCGAAACTCCATCTCAAGAACCACTAAACTGAGTGAAAAGTAGAGAATGAAGCTAAAATCGACCGAAAATCATCATTCGATGTTGCCAACGATTGATCCAACGGTTCATCATCGTCTTAGTAAAAATATACGATTTCGGCAATAAGCACAAATGGTAACGCTTTTCATTGATCAAATATCACCTTTTGCTCATGGCGTGCTGAACCTGAAATGGCCAATAACACAGTACCCGGCGAGGGACCTTCAAAAGCCACCGCAACAGCGCACACACCCGCCAGGTTCACAGCCATGCTCTTTTAAAGGACTACGCCAAATTAACCTTCGACTAACCGCAACGTGGGCCGCCCCCAAAACCACCCGATTCAAACAAACCACGAGAATGTACCTCGACTTACTTAAAATATAATCTATTTTGACATCATATAAATGACCTGGATCAAGTGGTTATTTGCCACCGGTCGGCGAAACCAGACGTATCACCCACGGACTCGCCATCGCGTGAACACGTCTACAAAGGCGCATAAGGGTCAAAGGTGCGTAAGGATCAAATATCAGACAATTTAATGGCCCTCCCTTCATACAGTACCGTCATCGCGGATGACTCAGGGCGAATAACTCAGGTGCAAATAACAAAAAATAAGGTTACATTGTGTTAAATTCCCTCTAGAATAAAATCCGGCGCCTATAACCGCTCAGGAAACAACACCTTAATCTCTATGTTATCAACTGATATCGGACAACATTTACCTTAGTAAAAGTCACTATTGTCCCGGAGCAGAATGTTATGTGTTATGTAAAAAAAATGGTTAGCGTTCTAATTTTATTCTCCCTGAACACAGTAGGCTATGCTGAAGAACTCATAAAAGTTAACATCCTGCTACCGGAACTGGCGCTGGAAATTGTAGAAAAAACACTACTAACCTGTCGAAAAAACGGCTTCCAAGTCTCAACAATCGTCGTGGATAGAAACGGTATTCCGCAAGCGCTGCTACGGGATGTCTACGCCAGCGAGTTCACCTCGAAAATTGCACACCAAAAAGCAAATGCAGTCATTCTATCAGGCGTAAGCTCGGCAGAGTTTCGCCGTAACCGAACAGAGATACTAAACGAAATGAACCAGGTCGAAGGGATTTTGGTATTAGGTGGCGCACTCCCCATAGTCGCAGCAGGATCAATCGTTGGTGCCGTGGGGGTCAGCGGCGCACCGAGCGGTGAGCAAGACGAAGCTTGCGCCCGCGCTGGACTAAAAAACATTCAGGAACGCCTGGATTTCTCAGATTAACAAGCAAACACATTATCGCCAAAACACCTTATCACCAACAGGTTGAACCCAGCACGTTCAAACCAACGTATCACACCAACTAACGACACCAACTTACCACACCAAAACAGCATAAACATAACGGAGAGAACACCATGAAGAATACCCTTCTTTTCTTTACCGCCGTCGTCGCGACACTGAGCACACTATACGTTCAAGCCCTTTTCGCACGCGACATAGAAGGCGTCTCTATTGCAGAAACAACCATCGTTGAAAATACCCCGGCAGCGCTGACATTAAATGGCGCAGGCGTGCGCACTAAGTTCTTTTTCGATATTTACATTGGATCGTTATACCTCACTAAAAAAAACCACGACCCGGAAGCAATACTGACACTTGATGGCCCAAAACGAATCAGCATGCATTTCCTCTATGATGAAGTCTCTAAAGAAAAACTAGTGGATGGCTGGATCGACGGATTTAAAAACAACCACAGTCGTTCAGAATATGAAAAATTAACGCCCGAACTGGAACGTTTTAATACCCTATTTACAAACATGAAAAAAAGTGACGTCCTGGATTTCGACTACATCCCTAATCAGGGTACATTTATTTATCACAACAAAAAACGACTTGGACATATTAAAGACGCCGACTTTTACCGCGCCTTGCTAAAAGTCTGGCTCGGAAACGAACCTGCAGATGACGATCTGAAACAAGCCATGCTGGGCATTACCGATTAAGTAACAAACCTGCGTAGACATACTGATTAACGTCATACGCTGAAACTACGCAACGACTACCGTACTTACCATCGTACTTACTACCGTATTTGCCAACGCAAAACCACGTAGGTAATTTACGAAAAAAACACCCAGTCAATATGAATCGGTGCATCACCTGACCCAGTAACGTTCAGTCATTATTTTGCATTGTTCTTTACCTTGACTCCAATCATTATTAAAATGGAATGACAGGATAAATATCGCTATGCCAATACAAGGACTAACTGGTGACCAATCGCGCTATAATTTTAATTTCAGTTGTTAGCTTATTATTTACAGGTCTGCTTTATAGCGCACTCGTACATTCTGCAGATAAAACAATATACCTTGCCCAAAAAAAACTGCTTCATAAAGGTTACGACCCGGGACCAATTGACGGCGTTCCCGGTGAAAAAACCCGTCGTGCCGTGTCAAGCTTTCAATGGGATATTGGCTTAAGTGTCACGGGAAAATTAAACCGTTTAACCAAAAAAGCACTGGGTATTCTGGTGTATGGTCAAACACAAATCGGTGCAGCCAATTTAAAATTGTTTCATGTTCCCGTTCAAGAGTGGGACTCTCAACAGCTGCTCACTAAAATAGCGCAATTAAATATTAAATTCGACAACAGTAAACACCTCACCATGTACTACATTGATGGCGTCCCCGTAGACACTGGCCAAATCACCCGCATCATACGCAACGAATGTATCAAACCTTATGAAAATAGTATTGGTGAAATCTATCTGCGAGGGCGTAGTATACGATCGTCTCGGTTTGGTAATATTTTTACCAGTGACGTCGAATCAACATTAACCGGAATACATAATGAAAGAGCCAACAAAGCCCTCAAAGAATCCCACGAAGAAACCGTGTTTATCTGTACTGCGGCAATGTTTTGAGTCGGCACGACCACCTTGCTCAGGCAATTTAAAGGTGAGGTGATAACCCGGTAACATAAAAAATCCTTCGAATGTAATCAACGCTAATCCAATCAACACCAAATTCAAAATGGATAAAAATCCATCATCATAAGCCCGTTCAACAGCCTACTTAACATCCTGCTTAACATCCTGGTCAACAACAGCGTCGAATAACCGTCAATCGCCAATCGTCAATCGCCAATCGATAATCTCCAACCTGAATGTATAAAAAAAACACACCCCGAAAACAATACCGCCCCCGACAATCCATCACCACACTCGCCACAATCCTTAATAACGAACCAGCATAAAGAACGGCATATATAGCGTTAAATTCTAATAGTTAGTAGTATTCCGGGAAATATTGGTGTAATCTTTATGCTTAATTGCGAATTATTCAGCACTTTTCAGCGCAACCTTCCTATGCTTCATCCTGTCAATTGCCGGACGTGATTTGCAATGAAACACCGACTCTATTTCTAATTTATCGAGGTTATATATATGGTCACAGGTACTGTTAAGTGGTTTAACGAATCTAAAGGTTTTGGATTTATCACACCATCGGACGGCAGCGCAGACGTATTTGTCCATTTTTCCGCAATCGTCAGTAATGGGTTTCGCACACTGGCTGAAGGCCAGCCTGTCAGTTTTCAGGTAGAAAACGGCCCTAAAGGTCCGCAAGCGTCTCAAGTAACAATAGAAAATTAAGCTTGTTGCAGTTACCTGACTGAACGGTAAAAACCCCGTAGTCACGCTATGCTACGGGGTTTATTAATTTGCCGCTGCCGTACCTGATCTTGACGATACCTGACATTGACTTTGGACCAAGGAATGTGTTTTGAAAAAAATGTTTGTTGGCAATTTGCCTGATGATGCCACGGAGGAAAGCGTACAGGCGTTATTTTCTGAATTTGGCAACGTATATTCATCCCGCCTGGTCGCCGATGTGTTTAGCGGTAAATGCCGGGGATTCGGCTTCATAGAAATGGAAGGACATGAGGCCAGAGCCGCTATCGCAGGCCTTGATGGTAAAATGCATTGTGGCAAACCCTTGAAGGTTCGATTCGAGGATGTGCGGGCCAAAGGCAAAGGCAAGCGGCGCTAACACTCCGTTGCAAGCGTGACGAGCATTAACATTAACTCGCTACGAAAAGCTGGCAACCTCAAACTGACAACCTAAAGCTGGCAACAAAAAAATAAACCGCTTACTGCGGACTTAAGCCTAAGCCAAGCGGCATTAACAAGGTAACGTTAGCAAGGTAACGTTAGCAAGGTAACGTTAGCAAGGTAACGTTAGCAAGGCAACATCAACACGGCAACCAACCATACCCCCAACGCCAGGAAAAAGGCGTGCAGGGTTTGCCTCCCACCCGCACCGCCCGGTACATTAACTCCCCGGTTATGTTGAAGGTTCTCATAACATCATCAGGATTCAACCCATAACGAGCAGCCAAGTTCGGCGCCAGGTCTTCACCCACCGCGATCACACACTGCTTTAACGTCAAATCAGCCTGTTGACGCTTTTTAAAACCATCTTCAGTTTCACCTTGCCAATAAAGCCTGTCATGAGCAACACAACAAGCCTCCCAGGGAGGGCGCTTACCAAAATGCGTAACGAACAATGGAAACACATCGGCAAAATAAGCCCAACTATCAGACTGCCCCCCGCTACAGCCATCCGTTTTAAACGGCCCGATTTTATAACCTTTTTGTTTTTCAACCAATAAACGCTGTAGTCTCTTCTCTTCAAGCTGGCGCTCTATATCTTCCAAAAATTGCGCCTGCCCCGATGAAGCCCATAGCAGTAATAACAACATCCCCGTCATGAAAACCGGTTTATTCACAAGTTACCTGCCTCCAGGGTAACATAAGCCCAACTTGCATTACGCCCGGCCAATTGTTCAAAATTGACAAGCATCGAATAAGCACTCTGATCGAGGCTATCGATCGCATCCTGCATATCCATCATTTCATCAATTGCCTGCAACATATGTGTTTTTAACAGTAATAAATACGACTCGGTGGGTTTAATAAAAGCGGTGATTTTTTCAGGCTGCCCATGCCCAGGAATCATCAACACCCCCTCATGCCGCTTTAGTTGCCGAAATGCCTGCAACCAGTTAATAATATCACTATCACTTAATACCGCCAGTAGTCTGCCCGAGTACAGTATGTCACTGGCATAAATAATGTTATCAGACAAAATCTCCACCACCAGCTGAGATCGGGTATGGGTCGGGCCAACACTTCTCACCACAATTTCAATGCCCCCCAAATCCAACGCTACATCCGCATCGATTGGCTTAGTGGGGTCTTTGGGAAGTGCTAATGAAGAAGGCTTGAGCTTTAATATATTCTCCACAGCCGTACTAAACCTACCACCCATTTCATTCATCCGTTTCACGGCGTTAACATGCGCAATGATTTCTGCCCCTTGCTCACGAAACACATCGTTACCAAAATAACGGTGTGGTTGTGAATTTGTGTTAATGGCATACCGAATCGGCTTCGGTGTAATGGCGCGAATATAGGCGAGCATCTCCTCGGCCATCGCTGAGGTGTATCCAGTATCGATAACGGCAACCGCCGAATGACCCACCACAAACGCCATATTCATGCGAAATCCTCGATTTTCTTCACTAGGACCATCAAGCGGGCCTATCCAGGCATAAACATGCTCAGATAGCTTTTGTGGCGCGGGTAATATTTTTATCGGTTCGGCCTTCACGACCATTGCCAAGCACCCGAAACAGAACATCACTACATACTTTTTCATCAAGCGTCCTCGTTAAACCGATTCATCAACAAATAAGTATATCCCATTGCACGACAATATGTGGTGAGCCAACCGCATAACCCCAACTTGTTCAGCAAACACTTTCAAGGCATAATCCTCAAGACGTCATCGACAATGAAACGAGGCTTTCGCTCGGCGTTTATCAAACCTCGTGCGAAATAAGTCCTATCTATAATAAAGCGGTAACGCGTGTACCAGCCGTGCATACCAGCCACTAACGAAACGAATTCAGATCACGAATTCAAAAATAGTCATGCGGAGTAATAAATGAAAATTTGGGTTGATGCAGACGCTTGCCCCAACGTCATAAAAGAAATCCTTTTTCGTGCAGCTGACAGAAAAAAAGTTCTCATGACGCTCGTGGCAAACCAACCAATACGAACCCCCAGCACTCGCTATATCAAAACCCTACAAGTACCCGCTGGTTTTGATATAGCGGATAAAGAAATCGTAAAACAGGCCGAAACTGGGGACTTAGTCATTACCGCAGACATCCCTCTTGCGGCAGAAGTCATTAACAAGGGGGCTTATGCACTGAATCCTCGCGGTCAATTTTATACCAAAGACAACATTCAGGAGCGCCTGGCAATGCGTGACCTCATGGACAACCTGCGCAGCAGCGGCGTTGATACCGGTGGTCCCCCAGCATTAAATCAGCGCAATCGGCAGTCCTTTGCCAATGAGTTGGATCAATTTTTAGCTAAACACGCATAAGTATTTTCCGCTAAGGCCAGTTCATTTTTCGATAAACGATAGGTAATTTTCAAGCAGCATCTGATTTACAAAAAACAATACCTTGGTTGATGCCATTAACAGCACAATCACCCATCAACATTGGATGCCGATAGTAGGATACCAATAATAGGACACCAATAGTATGATCGATCGTCTCATGATAGTTGTTACAGCAGGCACCCTACTCACCCTGAGTTTCATCACTTACAGTGCACCTGCAAATATCCCGCACACCGCCCAGCAACACCATTCAATGTATGCGGGTGAAGAAAACCGCCCAATTAAAAGCTTATCCGATGATGACATAGCGCAACTTACCCAAGGTCGTGGCTGGGGACTGGCGAAAGCAGCAGAACTAAATGGAATGCCTGGCCCCATCCATCTCCTGCAAATGAGAAACGAAATAAAGTTAACCACTCTCCAGATAAACCAACTGGAAATGCTATTTAATACGATGAAGCAACAAGCCATACCACTCGGTAAGCAATTAATTGAACGGGAAGCCCAGCTAAATAGTGCCTTTGCCAATAAAACAGTAACCAAAAAATCCTTACAAAAAATAATGACCGATATTGCCACCACCTATAGCAGGCTCCGGTTTACCCACCTGGCTGCACACTTGGAGACTCCAAACATACTCACGCCAACACAGATCAAGCAATATAATGCGCTGCGTGGCTATCAGTAGTGGTCTTGCTGGCCGTAACATAACAACAGAGTGATACAAAGCTGAACAAGACCTCAAGCATCAAAACAACTCATTAAAACTAACGGCTCTTGCCCATGCGCTCAGCCTCATTCTCCACATGGCGCATAACCAATTCGCAACTTGCCGCAATCATTTCATTAATATTTTTTTAACGATACGCCGTTATTTTTATACGCACAAAGACCACACAAATTTAATCACGCTTCTTCCACAAATAACGTTTTAATTAAACCGCATATTCGCACCAACAGATGATAACGGTTGCATTCCATCGCCCTCAGTTGTAATACCGTTCAGTTGTAATACCATAAAGATAACGATATGATCACGTGGGATTTGACTTATAGACGACAACGGTTGTTGGCTAATGTCGGATAACCGCTATTGGATAACCATAGTCAGATAACCATAGTCGGATAACCATAGTCATGTTCCATCAAACCGTTAAGCTCAAGGAATTTATTATCGCATTAGGAGATACTATGAAAACCACTCAACGTTCATTGATTACGACCAGCTTATTGCTTGCCACTACGATGCTTTGCACTACCCCAGTCTTCGCAGATAACGCATTAAACACCGATCACTGCGTGGCCTCAAAATGGAAAGACGAGAATGGAAACCCCATCTCTATCGATGAAAAATTCGGGCCCGGATCAATGGACGTTACCCGTTGTCTGGCAAAGACCAAACGCATAAAAGTCGTCTATCAACTGAATCAAGAATGTAAAAGCGGCAGTTGTACTGCGCCTTATGCAATTGGTAATATCAAGAACCATATCAACGATTATGAAATCACCCACGGTATCGATCCCGAAAACTATAAAATCGCAGTCGTAGTACATAGCGCAGCCTGGAAGCTAATCCTCAACAATGACGCTACGGAAAAACATACGGCCGATAATCCTTTTCAAGCCGCTATGGAGGACTTGATTAACACTTACCCCCAAGTAAACGTGATGTTCTGCCAAAATACCGCCAGTGGCAAAGGTGTAGTAAAAGCCAATATGATTGACGGCGTTGGTTTCGTCACCGCTGGCGTATCAGCCATTACCGATCTTCAAGAAAAAGGTTATCGTTATGTGCAGCCCTAAAGGCATGTAACTCATATTGTCGTAACGCTCTGTCAGGTATTATCACCTGGCAGAGCGACATCATCAGGATCATTGAACCATCACAGTGACATTGATGCAGCCCACCCATCACTTCACTTTACGCCACGAAATCGTGCCCCCTCCCTACGCTATCCGATAATACGCCGATGCAGAAGAAGAGCGTATTTACACTCTTTCAAGGCGCCGCACTTGTTAAAAGCAACCCGTTTGATATCCATTAAGGATAACTTTCCAACACAACCTCGCCACCCTGTTGCTCATAATACAATCAATACTGAGACGGCGCTGAAACCGCGCATCGTTCCCCCCCCCTCCCGTAAAAGCGAAACATTATATCGAAATGAAGGAAATTTTAGGTTTAGATGATTTAGCCAATCTAACCTTGCTTGAACCATACGTCAAAATTGGTTATTTATTAAACCACTTATAGGGTAACCGACTACAAATAATGCATTATTCGTAGTAGACTTCGGCAACCAGATACGTTTGCGCCCGCTAAACTTCGAAATAACGCACTCGTTTCACATAAAATCAACAGGGAGACATTAATGTCCGGTATTCATACGCTTAACCATCATCGGCTACATCGACCACTCGTGGCAATTGTCATCATGTTGGCACTTTTTGTGTCAGGATGTGTTTCCAGTTCTAAATATGAAACCGCCCTGGAAGAAAACGATGCATTGCAACAAAAGCTTGCATCCCTCAAAAGTGAATTAACGTTACAGCAAAACAAAGTTAATGCTCTGGAAAAGCAGAAAAAACAACTTGAAGCTGAACTCAGCGCAACAACAGAAGAACTAACCACAACCAATCAAGAGCTCGATGCGAAAAACGAAGAGCTTGCTGACGCTAGGCAGCAATTGGACGATATCAACAATCAACTAGCCACAAAAAATCAAGAATTGGATGCCACCAGCCAGGAACTGATGGACAAACAAAAAGCACTGGCGGAGACCACTCAAAAACTGCAGGCTACTGCCGAATATGTATCAAAAACCAATAAACTCTATGACGACCTGGTAAGCCAATTATCAACAGAGCTCGAGGCAAACCAAATTAAAATCAAAGAAATGAAAGATGGCGTGAATGTTAATCTTTCCGAAGACATATTGTTCTCATCGGGTTCCGCCAAATTAAATGCTTCAGGAGAAAATGTTATTATAAAAGTCAGTGAAAAACTCAAAGATATCCCACATCAAATTATCGTGGCGGGTTTTACCGACAACATTCCTATTCGAGGCAGTTTAACCAATTTTTACCCCACTAATTGGGAACTGGCGGGTGCGCGAGCGGCCAGTGTCGTTCGATTGCTGGAAAAAGAGGGAGTGGAAAGTGGTAAGCTCACCGCCGTATCCTACGGTGAAAATCAACCCGTAAGCTCCAATGAAACCGCCGAGGGTCGGTCCCAAAACCGTCGTATTGAAATACACTTACGACCCGTCAAATAACGAAATTGACTAACAATTTAACTAGGTAACATAGAGCTAGGTAACATAGAGCGAGGTAACGTAGAACTAGATAACGTAGCGCTAGGTAACGTAGCGCTAGGCAACGCAGAACTAAAGAATGTAGGACTGGGCAATGTATAACTGAGTTTTGCCACATTGCACCTGATATGTAAAACGTATTCGCGAAGCACCCATCAATACCTCTGCGTTACGCGATGCTTTTAATCAGGGTTCAGGCGAAAAAAATTTGTTCTACTTAGCCAAAGCGTCCAAAACAAAGCACCGGAATTACTTTCGGAGCCTTACCGTATCAATAATCGTCATCCCGCATTGTCCAAGGCAACTTGGGCAATGCGTAGTACACTCGCGCATTAATCTACAAAACAAGTGCAACAGAGCATCCCTTACTAAAGGGCAAACTGGTCAGCACTATAAATCAAGCCTCAATCGTCGTGTGTTGCACTACGCTTATGACCCAAAGATTTGTACGCCATTATCAACAATAGGCTTACATTTTTAATTATTATTAACATATACTGGCGTATCGCCATTAATGAGTAATATCCACATCAAACATGACTGATCAAAAAACAATCTATTACTCACACTGTTAATACGACAATAACCATGCAACAACGACTATCCAACAAACACTATGCAACAATAAGCACGCAACAATTACTATCCAACAAATACTATGTAACAATAACCACGCCACAATAACTGCCAACAACGGTCTACAAGCATGGAACAATTACTAGCTAACCCAGCGATACAATCCGCGGTAATCCCTTTTGTTACCGCCTTGGCCGCAGCACTGATTCTGCGCCGTTTCGGTTGGGTATGGGCCGGCTTAGGGCTGGCACTGGCATTTTATCTATCGGTCTATATCACAGTAGGCCTGGAATTCACCCCACTCACAAGTACCCACAAAATTATTCTGCTCGGTCTATTGGCGATGGTGGTTGGATTACTGGTCGATGCTCGACGATCAGAGAGTCGCAATGCCACTTATATCCTTGCCGCATTAACCGCTGCGGCAGTACTCTGGGTTATTTGGCCAGTTGCATCGCGCAAGGCGGGCACCGAGTTTTGGATGCTCATTGTCCCATCCATGCTCTATTCCGCTATCGTCGTTGTATTATTCGAACGCCTTAAACCAGACTCGATGAAATCCACTGCTGCGTTGCTCGCCATTGGTGTTGGAACCGGCGTATGTGCCCTGCTTGGCGCATCAGCAAAACTCGGTCAATTGGGCGGCGCAATAGGTGCGGCAGCGGGTGCATATATACTTATTTTATTGTTCAGTCGACAATTGCGATTAGGTAGCAGCTTTACATTCACAGGCGCTCTGTTAGTTAGCTTAATCGGCGTGGCGGGTGTCGTTTATGCCAAATTACCCTGGTACATACTGCTCATATTGTTATCCATACCAGCCATCCTCACACTGCCCATACGCCTGCGACTGGCCCATATACCCAGTCCAATCGTCTACACCTGCGCAGTGTTGATTCCGGCAGGCATTGCGATTTATATCACGTTACAAATCGCAGGCGCTCCCCCGGTATAACGCCTGGACAGCATCGTTGAACTATAATGCATCATCGTTTTAATTATTAGCGTAAAAATTAATAACATGACAAACGAAACTAACGTTAATTTTAACCGTCTGTACAGTATTACAATGTAACATTGAAAACACGCACAGCTGAATCTGGGCTTAATAAACCAGGACTAGATAAACCTGGGCTTAATAAACCGGGGCTTGATAAACCGGGGCTTAATAAACCAAGGCTTGATGAATCTGAATTCGCTTAACCTTGATGTACTTAATTGAACTAATGTTATTTGACACAAGCTATATTAATTCACTAAAAAAAACGGAGAACGACTATGCGTAACATCTTACTAATATCCGCCCTATTTACCCTGCCCGTCGCCAGCTACGCTGCAGCCACCACCTACACTATTGACCCGACGCACACCTATCCCCACTTTAAAATAGACCACTTGGGATTCTCCACTTTGCAAGGGCGCTTTAATTCAACCAAGGGTAAACTCACCATCGACACCGCGAAAAATACCGGCTCAGTAGACATCACCATTGACGCCACCTCCATCGACACCGCCTTAAAAAAACGTGACGAACACTTATCCTCACCTGACTTTTTGAACGTCGCTGAGTTTCCCGAAATCACCTACAAATCCACCAACGTTGTTATTGACGGCACAACAGCTAAAGTGGAAGGCAAATTAACACTAATGGGCGTCAGCAAACCTGTATTATTAAATGTCATCAAAATGAAATGCGGCGAACACCCCTTTAATAAAAAACAAGTCTGCGGATTTGATGCAACGGCAACCATTAAACGCTCCGACTTTGGTATCAAATACGGCTTACCGGGAATTGGCGATAAAATGGAGCTTACATTAGAAGTGGAAGCGGTCAAAAATTAATTAGGCGCCACCGCAAGGGCCGAGCCCATTTTTCACCCAACAACGTTATCGATCGCTGATGTAGAGCAACTGCATCGCACTCGCCAAACCTACTGGACAAAAAATGGGCATCGGCAGCACGGTCATATTACTTGACGACACGCCCTATTAGCTAACCGTCATATAACCATTCAGCTGCTATCAAGCTAATATAATATCTATCAACAAGTAAGAGATAACACTTCATAATGGCCAGAACAACATTAAACACCAATCAAGACCTTTACCAATACTTACTCTCAGTATCAATACGCGACACAGAAACACAACAGAAGCTGCGCAACGACAATGCAGCCCTTGAAATGGGCGCCATGCAAATTTCACCTGATCAAGCGCAGTTTATGGCGTTACTCATAAAACTAACCCAGGCCGAAAACATAATTGAAGTGGGTACGTTCACAGGATACAGTGCACTAGTAATGGCAAGCGCACTACCTGATAACGGAAAAATCATAGCCTGTGATATAAACAAAGAGTGGACAGACATAGCCAAACATCATTGGCAACATGCCAAGGTCGACCAAAAAATTGACCTGCGCCTGGCACCCGCCATCGAAACACTGGATAAATTAATTGCCGATGGCAACACTAATCAATTTGACATTGCCTTTATTGACGCAGATAAAACCAACTATCAACATTATTATGAACGCTGCCTAAGCCTCATCAAACCAGGCGGTCTTATTTGCATTGACAATGTACTATGGGGTGGCAGTGTTATCGACGACACCGACCAATCTGAAGACACCGTTGCCATACGTGCGTTTAATACGTTTCTCCACACCGATAAACGGGTCGATATCAGCCTCCTGCCGATTGGAGATGGTTTATCGCTGGCTAGAAAAAACTAACGCTCAATTGAATTAGCTGTATTTGAATTAACTAGTAATTGAATTCACTCGCGGCACAGGCTATACAAACAATCACCAAGCCCAAATAGCGCAATCAAACTCAACACGAATAATCGACTGCCTCCCCGCCCGCCCGTCGTTTAAAAGCGCCATAAATTACGCATAAAAAAAGGCGGTCAAATGACCGCCCTATACCTGTTTTTTCAAGCGTTGTGCTTAATCATCCATCGACACAGATGTAGCGGTTAATACTCCGTCTGCAAATGTACCTTCGACTTCAACCTTCTGCCCCACGCTAAACGTATCCACAGAAATTGACACATCCACCCGAATGCCTGACACCACCAACAGTCCGGTGTCTGTCAATTCACTAATTTCCCCCTCAACCTCCACCATACCGTCTTCAGGCATATCATCGCGTTCCATTTCAGTGGCAATATGCTCACCATTTTCATTTTCATAAAACGCCACTTCCACCCAATCTCCAACGGAAAGGTCAACCAGACTGAAATAACGTACCGGCATCATATCATTTGCGTCGCGCTCATCTTTCATCCGGGTCAGCGTATTCACCTGAACCTCTACTCCCAGCATCGTCACACTGTTGTTTTCAAGGGAAATAGCATCAATGGGTCCCTCCAGCTCCGTTTCGGCTTGCTCTCTAAACTCAATTTCGCTGGCTACCAAATTACCGTCAGCATCCAACATCCCTTCCACTTCCAACTTCACGCCGGTTGCTATATCCGTAACACTACCATGCTCAAATTCAGTTGCATTATCAATAATAACGGTCTGATCATTCACCACAAACCGATTGTCAACAAGAGCATTAGTGACGATACCTTCAATTTCCACCTCATCTCCTTCATCACCGTCCATAGCATTACCATCTTCACTTTCAAGCTCAAGCTCGGTGGCAAACAGCGTATTGTTAGTAATGGCAGAGGTGGTTTCCGCTTCAACCAGTTGCCCCTCGCTAACGCCCGATTCTGGAAAATCATCTAAGCTTGCATTACTGTAATCAACAATTAAATCACCAATAGTAAACGTCATGGCAACAGTATCCAAATTTGTCACCAGGCCTTTAACCTCCATCGTTTCGCCGTCGGTATGCGCTGCGCTTTTCACTTCGATTCGTGTTGCAAATATGTCACCCGTACCAGTAGAATAACCACTCACTTCCACAACATTGCCAATCTGTAACAGATCCAGGGTAGCAATACTCGCGTCATCACTTTCAAATGACGTATCCGCGTCAATATTAATAACTTGCCCTAACACCTCGATCGAGCCAATCCCCCCCGAAAGGTTTATCGCCGATATAGTGCCTTCAACTTCGTCGTCATAATCGATACTCAATGCCATACCGCTGGCACCATCATCGTTAACAGACCCACTTAACGTCACCACCATACCAATTGCCAAGTCGTCTTCACTACCTGGCTGTCCATCAATGGTAATGGTTGCATTATCAGTTTCGTACTCAACACCGTTCACAAACACAGAACCAAATCCGGTTATCACACCAGAACGCATTTTTGTAGCGCCTGTTGGCTCAGATGAACCATCCCCCGAAGAACACCCCACTAATCCTCCACCTACCACCAGAGCACTAATAAGAACGGACAAATAAGATTTTTTAAGCTTCATGGTTAATCACCTCTTATGAAATTTCATGTCAATTTTTGTGTAACTTTCGCGTAACTGTCGTGCAAATTTTCGTATCAACTTTTGTATCAACTTTTGTATAAGTAATGAGTTAACCTCACCTATATCGAGGTAGCTATCAGTCCGTCACAATCGTCTTCAAGCGTAAATACCCAAGTAAACCTCTACAGCATAAATTGGGAATATTTTCCCATCTGCTATATTGGGAATTTTATCCCATTTTTGAGAAAAATCAAGGTTAAATCGCATAATTATCAATCGAGCACAAAATTCGATGAATATAAGCAATCAAAATATTATTAAGTATTTGTATTATATAAATAAATTAAATATACACAGAAAACCTCTGCCAAAGACAAAGGTTAAATAGCAAGCATTTTTATTGACATAATTGTTGACATAATCGATATTGGGAATATAATCCCATTGTAGGAAAAATTAATTTGGCTAAAAATTTGAGCGCGCATGAACCCGAACGATGTTTTAATTGCTGCAATCCGAAAATTATTGCAGCCACTAATCAAAATATTATTAAAAAACGGCATCCCCTACGGTGCGTTTGTAGACATTGTTAAACCCATGTACGTGGAATCCGCTGCCGCACTAATTGTTAGCGAAGGTAAAAAACAGACAAATTCACGCATTTCGACCGTAACAGGATTATCGCGAAAAGAAGTCCAACGCCTCAAAGAGCTGGGTGATACCAACGACGTATGGGCATTTGATCGTTACAACCGTGCCGCCAGAGTGGTATCCGGGTGGGTTCGCGACACGCGCTATGCCGACCGTAATGGCCAACCGGCCACCCTACGCTACGATGGTCCCAGTCCATCATTCAGCGATTTAGTCACCGCCTTTAGTGGCGACATTCCCGCACGCACCATCTATGATGAATTAACCACCGCAGGCGTGGTCAAAAAACTTGAAAATGGCAGCATCAAACTGATCAGTCGTGCCTACATCCCAGCCAGCGACCAATCCGAAAAACTGGGCATTTTGGGAACAGATGTTGCCGGCTTAATATCCACCATCAGTCACAATATTTACGAGCAGGATCAAAAACCTTTTTTCCAACGCAAAGTCTATTATGACAATCTTCCAGACGACGCCCTTCCTAAAATACAAGCCCTTATTGAAGAACGTGCCCAAGCACTACTGGAAGATGTGGATCAGTGGATGTCCTCGCATGACCGTGACACCAACCCAAACATCAATGGCGAGGGCCGCAATGCGGCTGGTATTGGCATATTTTATTTTAAAAATGAACCCCCTGAGGAATAATCATGATGCATCACCCGTTTAAATTCATGCGCTACCTGTTTTATATGAATCTGGTATTTATATTTGCGTGTAGCGGCGGCGAGGGTGGCACGGGCGTCACGCCTGGCACATCGGATGTATCGGTGGGCACCATTACGAAGTTTGGTAGCATTTATGTTAACGGTATTAAATTTGACACCACATCAAGCATAATCGATCTCGATGGCATCCCCGGCAGCAACGCTGATTTACGCTTAGGCATGGTGGTAACCGTTAAAGGTAACATTGATACTAATGGATTAACCGGCACTGCCAACCAAATACAGATAAAAGAAGTACTCAAAGGACCGGTTTCAAACAATGACGGCATAAACACATTTAACCTGCTGGGACAGACCATACAGGTAACCAATGCCACAAAGTTCGACGAATTCGACAGCGAGAGCATTACGCAGATTAACAACGGAGACATCGTTGAAGTTAGCGGTTATATCAGAGGTGACGGTATCATTTCAGCAACGCGTATTGAGCGCCTCGATCCTAGCGAGACACAATTCAAAGTCACCGGCACAATAAAAAACCTATCATCACCAAACCGGACTTTCACCCTGGGCAACCTGACAATCGACTACAGCACCATCAACGACAACGAATTGCCAACGGGATTTGATAACAACTTGTTTGTCGAAGTGAAAGGCAGCTACAACACCGCAAACCTGGTAGCCACGGAAATCAAACGGGAAGAACTCGACATTGAAGACGCAGACGAAATGGAATTAGAAGGATATGTCACCAACATGACCTCTGCAACTCGCTTTAGCGTTAACAACGTCCTCGTTCAAACAGACGCAAACACAGAGTTTGACGGCGGCACATTGGCTGACATTGCCCTCGGCATATTCCTTGAAGTAGAAGGCGCCCTGGTAAATGGAGTATTAATGGCCAACGAGATCGAATTCGAGGATACCGTTAATATAGAAGGCATCGTAGCCGCTGTTAACACAACCTCGGCATCATTTACCCTATCAGGTATGACGGGCATCACCATAACCACCAACGCATTAACAGAATTTACCGGTGGCATCACTATGCTAAGTGATATAGCACAAAACAACACCCTAAAAATCCATGGTAACCCGGTAGACACCTCAACCGTGTTGGCAACACAGCTATCCCTGGAAAGCGATACGCCCGAGTCTGAGGTTTCACTGCAAGGGCCCCTAACCAACTTATCCGCTCCCAGTATTTCAATATTGGGATTGGCTATCGATACCTCACTCTTTAGCGATGATAAATTTGAACTCGAAGACATGGAAAACGGCCGAAATAATTTCTTTGCAACCGTCAATCCGGGCGACATTGTAGAGGCCGAAGGAACCATCAATGGTACAGAAATTACCTGGACATCAGTTTCCGTTGACAACTAGCGGCCCTTAACAATTAATTAGCGTAGCCCCACAGGTAACCAGCGCGAAGCGCTCACGCATAGGCTCATTAATGCTAACATAGCGACTAACACCGCGTTTACTTGCCGTGGAGATTACGGGTAGCCTCGCCCGAGAATGCACGACAATAATTTACTGGAAGGCTAGGCAAAACACCAACATACCAATAGTTGTGATCCCAGACGACCTCAATGCTGGCTACTAATGTTGCACCACGACTCCTTGCCCACTGACGCCTTAGCGCACTCGGGCATGGAGTCATTGAGTTGTATAAACGCCTCATTGATCTACACATTCAAGCCTTCGCCATGTCCCAACCATCACGATAATGGTTGCACGACCATGCCCTCTACTGACGCCTGAAAGACAATAAAAAACAACGGGTTATATCATATCACGACGAAATCCCCTTTATAACAAGGAGGGGTAAAACTTCCCCTATAGCACTTAGCACTTAGCACTTAGCACTTAACAATTATCAGTTTTCGAGATACCCCAGCCAACCACAACCCAGCATCACAGTACCGCGCCATAGCGCTGACCTGAGGGCAAGGCTAAGCGTATTTTTCAATAGTATTTGGCTTGGCACATGGAGAACGGTATCGTTTCACCGTCATAACTGCCTGATTCAGATAGGCTTGGACAAACCTCAACGACTTCAATACAATCTCAATAATGTGCTCGCACTACCGGTTCAACAGGCGTTGATACGCTAAGCCGAACAACACACAGCGTATAAAAGCTTAGTCGTTGTAAAAAAAGAAAATTATGTCTTATTAATTAAAAAGAAAGGTGAATCATGAAACTTCATAAGGTACTAACTGGTTTTATTTTTATGGGCTTGCCACTGGTGGCGCTCGCCGATGCAACTGAAACGGGTAAAGTGAACAAAGTCAAAGTAAATAGTAATAATATTATATCCATCTGGCTAGATGGGCCTAATGATGAAACAGATTGTTCTGGTGGAAAGCAATGGACAATCAACCCTGACACCGACCAAAGATACAAAGAAAAATATGCTTCTATATTAGCCGCCGCAAATACAAAAACTACAATTACATTAACTTACATATCGAGCGCGGGTTGCGGTACCTGGTTTAGCAATCAAATTAGCGAAGTGGTCGTTGATTATACCCTGTAGCAATGGAGTTTACATTTGGGTCACGCAATCAAGACGTACAATAAACCACCGCCAAAAACGCGGTGAACCATTGAAGGTCTGTTTCTGGTAACAAGGAGGGAAAGCAATGCAACAAGTTTCCGATAGTTCGTTCCGTGACCTGCACCAATACCCCCCTGAGTTACTGCAAATTCTTGAAAAAGGTGTTTGTGTACCCATTACGTACAAAAAATCCTGGGATGACGGATTTGGTGCCAGGGGCTGGAAATTGGATGCAGCAATTGGAGACCCGGAAATTATTGCAAGCACACGTGAGGCAGGCCAAAAAATTAGCACATCGGTTTTTGTTCACGATATCCTAGACCATTTTTTATCCGGATTTGGCGTAAGTGGGCACAGGAGTGAAGCTATGGCGCTAATTCAACTATCGAAACGCACAAACTCTGACCCTACACCAGACTATGAGCAGATGGTTAAAGAAGACATCATCAATGGCAGAGTCAACGGTGAATCCTTGGCTACGTTTCTTCCAGAGCAAATAAGGGAAGCTCTACCCTCGAACTCTAACACTCCAGACAAAGAATTAGTTTTTTATTTGAGGCAGAATGTTAATAACGCAAAACTGCGCAAAAAGCTAGTAAAGCATTTTTTCGCACTTGGCAACGCTGGAAAAGAACATGCTATCAACAGCTGGTTAGCCATTGGCTTACGCCCTGAAAAACAAACTGAAATTGGTCTTGCTCTGCAAAACCTTCTTGAAGTAATAGACTTAAAGGTAGAAGACGTTGGAATAAACGAACTTAAGGGGCTTATAAAAATTGATAACGAGCATGTTACATTTAGCATGAAAGAAAACAATCACATCGACTCAATCGAAGGTTACCAAGTAGCTGTTGCCTGACAGTATCTGCATACCATTATCAACGAAAAAAGATATCCGGACCCAATATAAAAATGGCAATTATCAAATTTTCAAAGGAAGAAAAAGATCAAATCATTCCACTCATTCAAAAATACCTAAAAGAAGAATTGGATGTTGACATCGGGAGCTTTGATGCTGAGTTTTTACTTGACTTCTTCTCCAAAGAAATTGGTGGCTATATGTACAACAGAGCGTTAACTGATGTCCATGCTTTATTGGACAGGCAATTAGAGACAATTACTGAATCTATATACGGGCTTGAAAAACCAGTTCCCTTTTTCAAGGGTTAAAATGTAATGAATGTGGCGCACGATTAATACCTAAATCAAACGCTATAGGTATAGAATGAAGAAAAAGAGACATTAGCCACCGCGTATACTTTAACAATTTAGCGCAGCCTTTAACTGCTGGATTAAAGCTAACATTATGCTCTCATAACATTCAGCTGAGCAATGCAAATAACGGTGACAAAAATATTGCCAGTGCGCCCCTAACAGGTGCAGCGCAAACCTACTACTCACTTAGGATGATATAAATATCAACAAAGTAAAAATGCATAACGAAGAAATAGTGCTTGAAACCGAAAACACGAAAGTACGTGTTATTGAGCTATCGGCCAACGTCAAAGCACCGTGGCATCACCATACCGAAGTGACTGATAATTTTTTTTGTTTACACGGCAATATTGAAATTCATATTAAAAACCCAGATCAAGTGATACCGCTAAAATCCGGGGGCCGATGCAAAATAGAAGCAGAGACAGTACATCGAGTAGTAAACAATACCAAAGAACAGGCCAAGTATTTACTTGTTCAAGGTGTTGGAAAGTATGATTTTATCGAAAGCGACCAATAACACGTCGTTAAACCGAATCGTTGTGAAAACACTCATCTTGGTTAATTTGAACATTATGTCATTAGACGCAATATGAACATCATATTGTCAACCCTCATTATCAACCGTGGAAGACGCACAAAATTTATCACCATATTACATTGATAACGCTACTTATTGGTATTTATGGGAAGCATTAAAAAATCACGATGATTACAAAGCCGAATATTGAGAAGGGAAGCTAAAGAACAAATGGAGTCATATACCTCGGTTCATTAACGGTTAACCCTAGTGCATTGGCCCCCATTGGTCGCGTAGCGACCCAGGCTTTATTGTTATAGCCATTGATCAGTGAACTCCACATTCGTTCATTTTGTCTTGGCGCTTCGCTAACACTCCTTGCTCGATGCCCCACAGCCGACTGCAAACACAAAAAGGACTTAATCAACACGCACCGTGACACACACCGTTACTGACAACCAACCGCAGCGTAACCGCTTGCCGTTTAGACATTCGAAAAAAAATATTAATCGTCACCGCACAAACATCGGCTCCCGCTCACCTAGGGGCTTTCAAAATAAACCCGGTTATTTTAATTTAACGCCAGATAATAGAAACTGCCAATTGGAGACAACATGAAATTCTCAACCGACGCACTAATTAATGCCTATGGTACAGACACAGAATTACCCACAACGGCACAATGGACAGCGCTTGTTGAAGGCGATATGAATGCACCGCTAACCGTTGTTAATTTTTTTAAGCTCAAGCAGAACGCCGACCCATCGTTAATCGACGGGAAAGAAATGACAGGAATGGAAGCCTTTACAATCTATACAGAAACGAGTGTCCCTAAAGTGGCTGAGGTTGGCGGGCATTTTATCCTCCGCGGCGGTGTCGAAGGCAGCCTGATTGGCGGGGGTTTGCCTCAATGGGATATTATTGCTATCGGGCAATATCCTCGAAGGGAATGCTTCTTAACATTGTTCGAAGATAAAGAATATAATAAGGCTTTTAAGTTTCGACAGGCGGCGATAGAAACACAAAATGTTTTTTTGGTCAACGCAATGTAGTAGTTACAAACCCAAAAGGTGTCGACAGAACCTGCGGGGGTATTGGTGAATGACATCACCCTCTATCCTCGGTGCTGCCCCAACTACATCCAGGCCACCAAGCTTGATGACCAAATTACATTCGAAGCAAAGAATCTACCTTGATCAAAAAAACAGCAAAAGTCAGCTCCGCGGTAGCCCAGCAGGCAATTGGCAATTCCAAGGAAGGCCCCATAGCCTCACAGAGAACCATCGTCCTTACAACACGTTCCTCGCAAGGGGCTTGCTGAATTGACGTAATACGCCGGAGCACTGACGACACCATCCCCTTCCTCCGATCAACCACGATGATCTCGTTACCACAACGGTGGTGCTAGGTACTAGTGCGGCACTGTTACGGTGCATCGGGGCGAGTAAACGCCCCGGATAACCAAGGGGGCTGCTTCGACGTTGCTTGAAGAATACAGCGTTAGCCCCAGCTGCACCGCCAAATTATTCATACCTACTAAGCATCCCCTGCTTTAGACGGCAATAAGGGGTTAGACTTCGACAAGCATTTACGTTTTAATTAGCGGGTTTAGGTGCCAGAAACGGCGGCTAATTCTGAGATTGATATATACTGCCGGTGCTAATTTATTGTTAGCATTAAAGGATAGCCTAAACTTATACTAACCCCATCAAAATTACCCTGTGCAACACCTGTTAAGCCAACGTTCAGCTTGCCTACCTTAGAATAGGCTCCAAGGTAGTGGATTACGTAGTACCACCTCCTTTACTAAAGTTGTCTATATCCTTTAAGAGCCCGCAGCCCCCTGCGGGCTTTTTTTTTAAGGTAACAAGCAGTACAACAAGCAGCAGTAAGATCAAGTATTAAATTAAGTAACCTATACAGCTGCCCATCAAAACGGGTAGGTGCAATCAATTCACATACTCGCAGTGCAGGCAAACGTTCCCCTACCAACACATTATTCTGCTGTCCACCCATCCGCCAATAACTCCGCTTGCTGGCGTTGCTCAGCGGTGAGCCTGTTACGCAGGATGCCACGAATACGTGACTGCCCCTGCAATGCTAGCTGACACACCCGTCGAGCATCTTTGGGGCCGTTAAACCCTTCAGTGCCAGCCGTATCCGGTGTACAGCGACTCGCACCCCGTGATGCCAGTATGATCCATTTATAACCTTCAACATCGTTTACCGGATCAATCAACTTTAGTGCATGAAGATTAGCCATATTTTGTTGCGACGGAAAGTACCCACGGTTCGCCGCCTTTAAAAACCACCTTCCGGCTATTGCCATGTTTTTTTCAGCGCCATATAAACCATTGGTATGCGCCATACCAACTTGATGACAACCGTAACGGTTGCCCAAATCACATGCCACTTTAAACGCCTCAAGTGCTGAAGACTTATCGGTAATCTCGCTATCCTTAATAATATCCATCCCCTTGCTTACTGCACGCTGATCCGCTGGCAGCAGAGGTTTGGGCGGGACTTGAGTACAACTGCTAGCAAACAACAGTATTGCAAATAACGCGACCTCATTTAACCGGTGCTTTGTTTGAGTTATTCGGTGGAACATCATTTAACCATATCCTGTTTTGATGAGTTAATCCAAACAACACCTGGTTTGGCTATAACTTTTATAACCGATACTTTTATAACCGAGGTGCATTTTTATATAACCGATGTTATTGGTGCATTTTTACTGGCGTGTTTTTGCAGGCGTATTGGTTCGCTAGCTTAGCAAGCCCATCATAGGTATTACGCCCACACTATAATAAAATATTTAAATATGCATTGTTTATTAGCCTAACACAAGCCCCCGTTAGCGCACGTGCTCTACCCAACTACGCGAACCAAGAGGAATGTGCTATTTTTAATGCGGCCTTTCGTTATTAATAGTGCTAGCGATCATCTTACGTGATGACAGCAGTGATCACAGTAGCCATGTCAGTAGTGACAACACCAGTGATGCCATTATTGACACAGCAGCAGATATCGTTATTTGCATTGTTATCGATGTCATTGGCGGCCTTGATATTTGCCTTATTGGTATTGACCTTAGGCATATCACAAATAAAACCACGTAGCCTACTACCTGTCGTGCTTTACTTTTGAGCGCACACTAACCTCCTGGCCAATCGGTGTCGCCAGCAAAAGCTGGATAGGATTGAACACTGTTTGGCGCGGCCAGCGCCAGCGGTTGAGTCTAACCCCAAGGCGCAAGCCATGAGCCAACTGACAACGCCAGGGACAAGCGCCTGTCGCTGCCCGAACTGCTATCACAATACACTGCCGGTGAGTGATGAGATTGAAGCCAAACGAATGGCCTGGGGGACGTTGAACTGACGCATCCCCCACCTCCAATAGATGTAGCCCGCCCAAAGGACAGGCTTATAAACACCTGGGGATCACCTTAGATGATTCATCAGAATTTGAACCAGAAGTTGTTATATTTTCACGAAATCGAAAGAAATGGGATACTATGAGTGAATCCTTGATTTCATTTCAAACTCAGCCTGATTGGAGTCCGGAAGATGAAAGTGCATAACAAGTGACTGTGGCGTCAATCCCCCAATAAAAATTAGTCAATAAGCCCATACACACCGACATTGGGGGGCAGGCCTTGTTTTTTGCTTCTCCAGGATGGTCGGGCTAGAATAGGCGCTTGGCCCTAATACATGGGTATTTCACCAAGTTTACGGTCCATCACTTTTTCGTATAGAAACACCAGTGCATTAAGCGCCTGATTTTGCGTTGTTGGTGCAGCAAGACGTTCACACGCCAGATAGGTTAAAAAACGCCCAATTTCCTTCGCACCTAAATGCCTGGGGTGCTGCTTTTTGTTAAACCATATAAATTGTTTAATCCAACTCAAGTACGCCTGCTCGGTGCGAATACTATAATGCCGCACCCGAATAGCGTCCCGAGCGGAGTTTAACAATGGTGAACTGCCCATCACAGAATTTCCCGGCTATAATCTGAATACAATAGGGCGAACAAAGTTCGTGTTATATTGCGAACTTTGTTCGTCTAGTTAATGTTATGTGGCAAAACAATTGTAAGTGTGATTTTTCACATTAAGGAAGAAATTTGACTTATCTACGTCTAATAATAATTTTATCTATATCATTATTGCCTACTATTACAGTTGGGTCTGAACTGCTGCGGAGCGCAGAGCAGTTAGCCTTACAATTTCAGGCTGCACATGATGCTGGAGATTATTCCCGGATCGAGATTTTGATCTATTGGAAAGGTGTGGAACAGAAAATGAAAGAGGACACCGAGAAAAGAATAAGGGAAAATTTTCCAATGAAAATAAGGCGGTGTTATGTAGATAGGAAACAAAACATATGAGATGAACTTAACACCTATAGGGAGTTTCCGAGTAGAGTTCGAATCACCTAATGGTTTAAGGACTATTTATTTTGTTGGTAAAATCGACGGAAAATATTTTATCACCCTGGCCGCCCCCAGGATTAAGTAGAGGACAGAATTCTTTGGAGGGAGTTATGTGTAAAAAGTCTGATATTATGTCCAATAAGTTGACTTTATTCGTTATAGTGTATCTATTGTTTCTGGTTAGTGCAGGTTGTACTTTATCTGATGATAGTGAGACAGAAATAGATAAAGAAGTGGTAAGAGTGCTTATAATTGGAAGTGCTGAGCATCCAAATCCAGTTTTGGAAATGGTTCAGGAACTTGAAAAGAATGGAATACTTCAGGACGTAATAGTTAGAGAGTCTTTCCCTGTGCAAATAGAAGTAACTGGTCCAAGGAGTGTTATTAAAAAACTCAAAGCAATACCAAAAAAGGTGTCTCCAAGTTTCAAATGAATAGAATTTCACATAATCGGGTAACCGGGGGTATCTAACCCCCAGTCCCCACACCACCGGTACAAGCGGGTCCGCATACGGCGGTTCGCTAACCATAGTGAAGTGAAACCCATTGGTCGCGTAACGACAACAGGCCTTGT